>Ga0196964_10000001_pt1 | contig 735615 bp, 697 predicted proteins | sample S1_10metaG_FD_148615 | JGI IMG/M metagenome (GOLD analysis project Ga0196964, IMG submission 148615) | Soil microbial communities from Anza Borrego desert, Southern California, United States - S1_10 | ecosystem: Environmental > Terrestrial > Soil > Desert | place: USA: California | collected...
CGATGGCGCCGTCCCGCACCTCCGCCCGGCCGGGATCGTCCTGGCCGGGCTCGTCCCGGATGGTGGACATCTCCCAGCCCCGGAGCGTGCTTCCGTCGAACAGCGGCGTCGAATCAGCCATGGGCGGGTTCCGTGCAGTGGCGTAGGTCGCATGGAGCGGAGCGCAATGCGACATAACCGGCGGTGGGGCGTCGCATTGCGGCTCCGCCTCCATGCGACCTACGAACAGGCCGAAACCGGCCTCAGCTCTCGACGCCGCCGGCCAGTACCTTGACATCGAAGCCGCCGGTGCGCAGCGCCTCCACCACCTTGGCGGCGTGCTTGGCGGAGCGGCACTCGACGGTGAGGTCGATGTCGGTCGCCTTCACGGTCGCGGTGGTGAAGAGGCGCTGGTGCATGGCCTCGATGATGTTGCCGCCGGCCTCGCCCACCAGCGAGGTGATGCGGCCCAAGGCACCCGGGCGGTCGGGGATGGCGATGCGCATGGCGATCAGCCGGCCCTCGCGCACCAGCTGGCGCATGATGACCTGGGCCAGCAGGCGCGAGTCGATGTTGCCGCCGCAGAGCACCAGCCCGACCTTCTTGCCCCGGAAGCGCTCCGGCCGGTTCAGCACGGCGGCGAGGCCGGCGGCCCCAGCCCCCTCGGCCACCGTCTTCTCGACGTTCAGGAACAGGGCCACGGCGCGCTCCACCTCCTGGTCGGGGACAAGGACGATCTCGTCCACCAGCCTGCGCACGACCTCGCGGGTGAGCTTGCCGACATTCTTGACGGCGATGCCCTCGGCGATGGTATCGCCGCCGACGACCACCTCCTCGCCGCGCAGCACCTGGTGCATGGCGGGATAGGCCTCGACCTCGGCGCCGACGATCTCGATGCCGGGCTTCAGCGCCTTGGCCGCCGTGGCGATGCCGGCGATCAGCCCGCCGCCGCCGATCGGCACGACGATGGAATCCAGGTCCGGGGATGCCCGCAGCATCTCCAGGGCGATGGTGCCCTGGCCGGCCATGACGTCGCGATCGTCATAGGGATGGACGAAGACCATCCCCTCTTCTTTCGCGATGCGCTCGGCCTCGGCCTGCGCCTCCACCAGCGTGGCGCCCTTCAGCACGACGCGGGCGCCGAAATCCTCGGTGTGCTCGACCTTGATGAAGGGGGTGCCCTCGGGCATGACGATGGTGGCCGGGATGCCCAGCCGCCCGGCATGGTAGGCCACGCCCTGGGCGTGGTTGCCGGCCGACATGGCGATGACGCCGCGCCGGCGCTCGTCGGCCGTCAGCTTCGACAGCTTGTTCAGCGCGCCGCGCTCCTTGAAGCTGGCGGTGAACTGCAGATTCTCGAACTTCACCCAGATCTCGCAGCCGGCGATGGCCGACAGCGTGCGCGACGGAATGCAGGGCGTCTCGACGACATGGCCGCGCAGCGCCTCGGCGGCCGCTTCGATGTCGGCGAGCGTGATGATGTCGGTCGCGGTGGTCTGGCTCATGATCCTCACCCCTGTCGGCGTCCGGCGCCGCTGCTTCTCGTTGCCGTCCGCCGGCGCGCGGCCGGTTCCCTCGGACGGGTGGTGCATGGATGACGGGTCGCGGCGGGGATGGCAACCGCCAAAAGAAAAGGGCGGCTCCCGCAGGAACCGCCCTTGACCATCCTTACTCCGCCGCCTTGGCGGCCGGCGCCCCCGGAGTGCGCCAGGCCTGGAGGAGCTGCGCCTCCTTGGCCTTGGCCTCCTTCAGGTTCCGGTCCTTGACGTGGCCGAAGCCGCGGATCTGGTCGGGGATGCGGGCGATCTCCACCGCGAGGCCGTGATTGTCGGCGGTCAGGCCGGCGACGATGGCTTCGAGATTGGCCCGGTACTCCTCGATCAGGCGGCGCTCGGTGCGGCGCTCCTCGGTCCGGCCGAACGGGTCAAGTGCTGTGCCGCGCAGGCCCTTTAAGCGCTTCAGCAGGCGGAAGGCCGTCAGCATCCACGGGCCGAAGCTCTGCTTCTTCGGCTGGCCGGTGTGCTGGTCGACCTGGGCGATGCCCGGGGGCGCCAGGTGGAAGGTCAGCTTCCAGTCGCCCTCGAACTGCGACTTCACGCGGTCGACGAAGCCGGTGTCGGTGTAGAGCCGCGCGACCTCGTACTCGTCCTTGTAGGCCATCAGCTTGTGCAGGCCCTTGGCGACCGCCTCGGTCAGCTCGGTACGGCCGGGGGCCACGCTCGCCTCCTTGGCACGGACCTTGTTGACCATCTCCAGATAGCGGTCGGCATAGGCCTGGTTCTGGTAGTCGACCATGAAGGCGACGCGGCGACGGATCATCTCGTCGAGCGTCTCCGACACCTTGTGGTGCTCGGCCTTCACCGTGGCGGGCGTGGCGGCCTTGGTCACCGTCTCCAAATCCAGCGCGGCGCGGCGGCCCCAGCGGAAGGCGTCGGTGTTCATCTTCACCGCGGCGCCGTTCATCTCGATGGCCTTCTCGATGGCCTCGAAGCTGACCGGCACCAGCCCGCGCTGATAGGCGAAGCCCAGCATGAACAGGTTGGTGGCGATGCTGTCGCCCATCAGGTTGGTGGCGAGCCGGGTGGCGTCCACCGCGTCCACCGCGTCCTGGCCGACGGCGCGGGCGACGGTGCCCGCCAGACCCTGGCCGGAGAAGCGGAAGTCCGGGTTCTTGGTGAAGGCGGCGGTGACGCTCTCATGCGTGTTGATGATGGCGCGGGTGCGGCCCTGGGCCATCTTCGACAGCGCGTCGGCACCGGCGGCCACGACGGCATCGCAGCCCAGCACCAGGTCCGCGCCGCCGGCGGCGATGCGGGTGGCGTGGATGTCCTCGGGACGCTCGGCGATGCGCAGGTGGCTGGTGACGGCGCCGCCCTTCTGGGCGAGGCCGGCCATGTCCAGCACCGTGCAGCCGCGGCTCTCCAGATGCGCCGCCATGGCGACGATGGCGCCGATGGTGACGACGCCGGTGCCGCCCACGCCGGTGACCAGGATGTTCCAGGGCTGCTCCAGCGTGCGGCGCTCCGGCTCCGGCAGGGTCTCGGCGACCGCGACCTTGGCGGGCTTCGGCTTGCGCAGCTTGCCGCCCTCGACCGTCACGAAGCTGGGGCAGAAGCCCTTCAGGCAGCTGAAATCCTTGTTGCAGCTGGACTGGTCGATCTCGCGCTTGCGGCCGAACTCGGTCTCCACCGGCACGACGGAGAGGCAGTTCGACTTGGTCGAGCAGTCGCCGCAGCCCTCGCAGACCAGGTCGTTGATGACGACGCGCTTCTGCGGATCGGGGAAGGTGCCGCGCTTGCGGCGGCGGCGCTTCTCGGCGGCGCAGGTCTGGTCGTAGATCAGGACGGACACGCCCTTGATCTCCCGCATCTCCTTCTGCACCCGGTCGAGGTCGTCGCGGTGCTCGATGGTGGTGAAGGCGGGGAAGCCCTGGCCGAGCCCGTACTTCTCCGGATCGTCCGACATCACGACGATGCGGCCGACGCCCTCGGCCTCCAACTGGCGGGCGATCTGGTGCACGGACAGGCTGCCGTCCACCTTCTGGCCGCCGGTCATGGCGACGGCGTCGTTGTAGAGGATCTTGTAGGTGATGTTCACGCCCGAGGCGACCGCCGCGCGGATGGCGAGGATGCCCGAGTGGAAGTAGGTGCCGTCGCCGAGATTGGCGAAGACATGGCCCTCGTTGCTGAACTCGGACTGGCCGATCCACTGCACGCCCTCGCCGCCCATCTGGCTGAAGACCTCGGTGGAGCGGTCCATCCAGACCGTCATGTAGTGGCAGCCGATGCCGGCCAGGGCGCGGCTGCCCTCGGGCACGGCCGTGCTGGTGTTGTGCGGGCAGCCCGAGCAGAAGAAGGGCGCGCGGACGACTGTGGTGGCGGCGGTGGTGCGGCGCAGCTGCGCCTCCAGCGCCTGCATGCGCTGGGCGACCCGCTCGTTGCGCACGCCCATCTTCTCCAGCCGCCGGCCGATCTCCAGCGCGATGGTGGTGGGCGACAGCTCGGCCTTGGCGGGCAGCAGCGGCTTGCCGGCCTCGTCGGTCTTGCCGATGATCCGCGGGCGGCGCTCCCAGTTGAACAGCTGGTCCTTCAGCTGCGCCTCGATCAGCGAGCGCTTCTCCTCGACGACGAAGATCTCCTCGGCGCCCTCGGCGAAGGCCTGGATGCCGTGCGGCTCCAGCGGCCAGGGCATGGCGACCTTGAAGATGCCGAGGCCGAGGTCGCGGGCCATCTCGTCATTGATGCCCAGCTCGTCGAAGGCCTGGCGGACGTCCAGGTAGGACTTGCCGACGGTGACGATGCCCAGGCGCGGGCGCTCGGCGCCCAGCACGAACTTGTCCAGCCCGTTGGCGCGCGCGAAGGCCAGGGCCGCGTCCAGCTTCCACTGGACCATGCGGTCCTCCTGGATCAGCGGCGTGTCGTGCAGGCGGATGTTCAGCCCGCCCGGCGGCATGTCGAAGTCGGTCGGCAGCACCGTGCGCACCCGGTCGGGGCCGACCTGGACGATGGCCGAGGTGTCGATGGTGTCTGCGATGGTCTTGAAGCCGACCCAGCAGCCGGAATAGCGCGACATCTCCCAGCCGACCAGGCCGAGATCCAGGAACTCCTGCACGCCGGCCGGGCTGATCACCGGCATGAAGGCGTGGATGAAGGCCTGCTCCGACTGGTGCGGCAGGGTGGAGGATTTGCAGGCATGGTCGTCGCCGGCCAGCGCGATGACGCCGCCGTGGCGGGACGTGCCGGCGAAGTTGGCGTGCTTGATTGCGTCGATGGAGCGGTCGACGCCGGGACCCTTGCCGTACCAGATGCCGAAGACGCCGTCGACCTTGGCGCCCTGGAACAGGTTCAGCTGCTGGCTGCCCCAGACGGCGGTGGCGCCCAGCTCCTCGTTCACGCCGGGCTGGAACTTGATCTGGTTGTTGGCCAGGAAGCGCCGGGCGCTCCACAGCGCCTGGTCGAAGGCGCCCAGCGGCGAGCCGCGGTAGCCGGAGATGAAGCAGGCCGTGTTCAGCCCGCGCGCCTTGTCGCGCTGGCGCATCAGCATGGGCAGGCGCACCAGCGCCTGGGTGCCGGTCATGTAGACCCGGCCCTGTTCGAGCGCGTACTTGTCGTCCAGCGTAACTGCCGCGAGCGCCATTTTCGTCCCCTCCCGGAACCGGCCGGCGCGTCGTTCTTCCCCGCGCGCCGAGGCCGTCATGCACCTCTATATGAGCACGATGCTAGCGAGGAAAATAGGTCATGTATACTGACTTATTTTCTGTCCGAAGCGGCCTGGGAATCGCGGCTTCCTTGCGTGCGGAACGGCCACCGGATCGCATCCTTGCGCCTTCGGCGGCGCAGCATCGCGGCTGCGAAGAAACCGGCGCGCCGGACCCCTTCGGAGGGGCTGCGGCGGGAGCCTGTTTCCGCTAGCGTGGGAGATGGAGACACCCCCTGACATCATGGCCCCGACGATGAAGAACGACCCCGCCACCCTGCCCTACCGCCCCTGCGTCGGCATCATGCTGCTGAACCGCGAGGGCAAGGTCTTCGTCGGCAAGCGCAAGGATACGCCCGACGCCTGGCAGATGCCCCAGGGCGGCATCGACAAGGGCGAGAGCCCGGCCGAAGCGGCGCTGCGCGAGCTGGAGGAGGAGATCGGCACCGGCAAGGCGGTGGTGCTGGCCGAGACGAAGGAATGGCACCGCTACGATTTGCCGCCGCACCTGGTCGGCAAGGTCTGGGGCGGCCGCTATCGCGGGCAGGAGCAGAAATGGCTCTGCTGCCGCTTCCAGGGCGAGGATTCCGACATCGACATCCGCACCGCCCACCCGGAGTTCGACGCCTGGCAATGGGTGGGGCTGGAGGATCTGATCCGCCTGATCGTCCCCTTCAAGCGCGACATCTACCGCGTGGTGGTCGAGGAGTTCCGCCATCTCGCCGTGCCCGCCTGAGGGCCAGGCGGGCCAAGCGGACGGGAGTTCCGCCGGCGGCGCCGAGCCGGTTTAGCGTCCGCGAAAAAGCCGCTCTTTATCCCCTTGCGAAAGCGGGTCCCTTCGGTTAGGGTCCGCGCCGCTTCGATGACCGGCCCCACCCGTTCGACGCTTCACAGGGGCCGGACACTGGTTAGGAGAGGTGCCGGAGCGGTCGAACGGGGCGGTCTCGAAAACCGTTGTACCCGCGAGGGTACCGTGGGTTCGAATCCCACCCTCTCCGCCATTGCCTTCCAGGTGAACCGGATCAGCGGCCCTCACTTGGGCAACTCTGACCATACGCCCACATGATCGGCAGAGACCGACGATGTGCTTTTGCATCTGGCGACTGCGTTGAACGCGCCTTGTCCCGAGTCATAGCATTGGCCGCCCCAATCATATGTCTAGTACGATATAGGTTGGCGCCGGGACGAGAATTCTCGCCCAGAGCTGACTCTGAGCTGTCCTGGCCCAGAAACGGCTTTGGAACCGCACAAGGATCATGGCATCATCAATAAGCTTTGAATGGGTTACATTTTCTGCTGTGTTCGTACATGGCCATTGAGCATTCAATCCGTTCCGGTTTGGAAAATGGATGAATAGACGGCAGCGCTCTCGAGCGACACCATACTTATCGCCTGCGCTAGAGGAGACAAGGCTTTGCCATCAACTCCTGCAGTTGACGCCCCCGTCCTCAGGGTTCGTATTGAAACTGAGGAACTCCCAACAGTTGATAACGTGGCATCAATTCTGGGCGAGATCGGAAAGTCTTTTGACAGATACGCCAGGAGATATGGAGTACGTCATGGATTGCGCTTAGTAGTTCAAAGAATCTACATCGGCAGCTTGATAGCTGATCTTGTTGTTATTGGCACTGCGACTACTTTGACCGCAATACAACACCGAGAGGCAATTTACGGGTTCGTCGGCTTTTTGAGTAATGCTCTCTCAATTGCACAGGGTATAAAAAAGGGGGAGAACAAAACACCTGAGAAGCGTTTAGTTAACGCATTACACGGGCCAGTGGCAAACGGTGAGGCTCAGCAGGTCAATATTTTCATCGTTGGAGACAGCAATTCTATAAATATAGATAAAGATTCTGTGAAAATGATAAGTAACGCTAATTTGTCTTTGAAGAAAAATCCGGACAGTGCCCGGGAAATGAAAATAGAATACATAGAAATGGCGGAAGAGATACCAGTTAGCATATCCACGCTTCCCGCAGCAAAAGTAGCAAAACCGATGGATGGGAAATACGGCACGGCATTCAATATTAAAGGACAATGGTACGTTAGACTTGAAGGTGAAGGCGGCGTTCTCAATCCAGCGGAGATGGAACGCGGCGTAACAATTGAAGACGGGAGAGTGTACAAATTTAACGGATCATGGGAGGGGCGACGCTATCGTATCAAGAGAGCCGATCCGTCCGCTTGATCAATACACCACGCCACACGCGTGCTCTAGTAATTGCAACCTTCTAGGTATGCTGACAAGAGTAGAATATCGCCTCAATCTTGCGACAAGCTCACCAGGCAGTTGACCTACGAGAGGTCGAGTTTCCTGGAGATGATTCGGATTATGCACGTCCGCAGGTCGGGCCGGCGTAGGTCGGGAGGAGCGGCAGCGCATCCCGACATGCCGTCGGAAGGTGTCGGGATACGCTTCGCTCCTCCCGACCTACGCACGACGTTGGCCGTTCCCCCCTAGAACCCTCCCCGCGTATTCGGGAACAGCAGGTCCACGAACCGCTCCGCCGTCGGCTGCGGCTCGTGGTTCGCCAGGCCCGGGCGTTCGTTGGCCTCGATGATGACGTAGTCGGGGGCGTCCACCGCCGGGACCAGGAAGTCGAAGCCGACCACGGGCATCCCGAGCGCGTGGGCCGCCTGGACCGCCACCTCGGCCAGGGTCGGATGCAGCTGCGGCGTGACATCGTGGATGGTGCCGCCGGTGTGCAGATTGGCGGTCTTGCGGACGCGCAGCACCTCGCCCTCCGGGAGCACGTCGTCGAGAGTCCGGCCGGCCGTGCCGACGCAACGCTCGGTCTCCGCGTCGAGCGGGATGCGGCTCTCGCCGCCGGTGGCGGCGGCGCGGCGGCGGCTCTGGGTCTCGATCAGCGAGCGCACCGTGTGGACACCGTCGCCCACCACCTCGGCCGGGATGCGCACGGCCGCCGCCACGACCTCGCCGCCGATAACGATGATGCGCAAATCCTGCCCCTCGCAGAACTGCTCCAGCAGCACCGTCTCGCATTGCTGCCGGGCGGTGGCGCGCGCGCGCTCCAGCGTGGCGGGGTCGCGCACGTCGACGGTGATGCCGCGGCCCTGCTCGCCGCGGGCGGGCTTGACCACGATGCGGCCGTGGCGCGCCAGGAAGTCCAGGTCGCCCGGGCCGAAGTCCGCCACCGCCTGGTCCGGCACGTGGAGGCCATGGCGGGCGAGGATGCGGCGGGTCACCGCCTTGTCGTCGCAGCGCGACATGGCGACGGCGCTGGTCAGCTCCGAGAGGCTCTCGCGGCAATGCACGGTGCGGCCGCCGAGCGTGAGCGCGAAGAAGCCGCCCTCGGCGTCCGTCACCTCCACCCCGATGCCGCGCCGCCGCGCCTCGCGCACGATGATCTTGGCATAGGGGTTGAGGCGCGCCTCGTCCTCCGAGGGCGGGCCGATGAACAGGCTCTCATTGATCGGACTCTTGGTCTTCAGCGCGAAGACCGGCACCCGCTCGAAGCCCAGCTTCTCGTAGAGCGCGATGGCGTTGTAGTTGTCGTGCAGGACCGACAGGTCGAGATAGGCCCGCCCCTCCGCCCGGAAATGCGCCGCCACCGCCCGCACCAGCGCCTCGCCGATGCCGGGGAAGGGCGCCTGCGGGCACACCGCCAGCCCCCAAAGCGAGCTGCCGCCCTCGGGATCGCCGAAGGCCTTGATATGGTCGATGCCGGTGACGACGCCGATCACCTGCCCCGTCGTCTGCGACACCGCCACCAGATGGCGCCGCACCGGGTCGGCCTCCGTCGCCCGCAGGAACTCGGCCGGCGGCGGCACCATGCGGCGGCGGGCATAGATGCAGTGGGCGGCCTCGGCCTCCTCCTGCCCGTGCAGCGGCCGGATGGTGAAGCCGGCCAGCGGCGCCCCCGCCCCGCGCGACACGGTGAGATCGAGGCGGTAGGTGTGGCTGGGGTCCAGGAACAGTTCCTGCGGCGCCTGCGCCAGCGCCACCTGCGGATCGCGCAGGTAGAGCGCGATGTCGCGCTGGCCCGGGGTCTCCCGCCGCATCTCCTCGATCAGCGAGCCGAAGTCGGGGAAGGTGTGGGCGAAGATCAGCCGGCCCCAGCCGCACTCCACCACGGCGGGCCGCACCGGCGCCGCCATGGAGGCGAGGTCCAGGGACCGCGAGGCGCTTGCGTCGGTCATCCCGCGCAGGATCGTACCCATGGCATTCACTCCCAATTTATCGGCCCCGCGCGATTTCGTGCGCGAGTGCGCCCCATGCGTTGCTCAATGGATGCCCTGCTCCTGGAACCAGAACTCCAGCAGGGCGACCTGCCAGAGCTTGGATCCGCGGAGCGGGGTGATGTGGTCCTCGGGTGCCCGCAGCAGCTCGTCGACATAGGGCTGCTGGAACAGGCCGCGGCGGCGGAACTCCCCGCCGGTGACGAGGTCGCGCACCTTTTCCAGGAAGGGTCCGCGCAGGTACTTCAGCGCCGGCACCGGGAAGTAGCCCTTGGGCCGGTCGATGACGGCGGCCGGGATCACCCGGCGCGACGCCTCCTTCAGCACCCATTTGCCGCCGTCGCGCACCTTCAGCTCGGCCGGGATGCGGGCGGCCAGCTCCACCAGCTCATGGTCGAGGAAGGGCACCCTTGCCTCCAGCCCCCAGGCCATGGTCTGGCTGTCCACCCGCTTCACCGGGTCGTCCACCAGCATGACCGTCGTGTCCAGCCGCAGCGCCTTGTCCACCGCGCGCTCGGCGCCGGGGCGGGCGAACTGCTCGGCGACGAAGGACGTCGCGTGGTCCTCGGCCAGCAGGTCGGGATTCAGCGCCCGGCCCATCTCCGCATGGTCGCGGTCGAAGAAGACGCGGGCATAGGCCTCCACCGGGTCGTTGCTGTCCAGCAGCGGCGGGTACCAGTGGTAGCCGCCGAAGACCTCGTCGGCGCCCTGGCCGGACTGCACGACGCGGACATGGCGAGCCACCTCCTGCGACAGCAGGTAGAAGCCGATATTGTCGTGGCTGACCATGGGCTCGGACATGGCGCGCACGCAGTTGCCCAGCTCCGGCAGGGCGCGGCGGCTGTCGACGAACAGCTTGTGGTGGTCGGTGCCGAAATGGCGCGCGACGATGTCGGAATACTGGAACTCGTCGCCCTTCTCGTCGCCCACGCTCTCGAAGCCGATGGCGAAGGTCTTCAGGCCCGCCTGCCCCTCCTCCGCCAGCAGGCCGGTGATGAGCGAGCTGTCCAGCCCGCCCGACAGCAGCACGCCCACCGGCACGTCGGCGACCAGGCGGCGGCGGACGGCGACCCGCAGGCTCTCCAGCACCTCCTCCTGCCACTCCTCGGCGGTCCTGGCGCGGTCGCTGCCGCGCGGGCCGTAGGCGACGTCCCAGTAGCGGTGCTCGTGCCTCGTGCCGTCGGCCTCGAGGCGCAGCACGGTGGCGGGCGGCAGCTTCTTCACGCCGTTCAGGATGGTGCGCGGCGGCGGCACCACGGCGTGGAAGCTCATGTAATGGTACAGCGCCACCGGGTCGACCGAGGTGTCCACCCCGCCCGCCGCCAGCAGCGACGGCAGGGTGGAGGCGAAGCGGATGCCCTCGGCCGTCTCCGTGTAGTAGAGCGGCTTGATGCCCAGCCGGTCGCGGCCCAGCACGACGCGGCCGCTGTCGCGCTCGTGGATGGCGAAAGCGAACATGCCCAGGAAGCGCTTCACGCAGTCCTCGCCCCAGGCATGGTAGGCCTTCAGCAGGACCTCCGTGTCGCCGGCGGAGAAGAACCGGTAGCCGCGCGCCTCCAGCTCGGCCCGCAGCTCCTTGTGATTGTAGAGGCAGCCGTTGAAGACCAGGGTCAGCCCCAGCTCGGGGTCGGTCATGGGCTGCTGCGAGGTCGGCGACAGATCGATGATGCTGAGCCGGCGGTGGCCGAGCGCCACCTGCCCCTGGGCGAAGACGCCGTGGGCGTCGGGACCCCGGTCGGCCATGCGGTCGCACATGGCCTGGAGGGAAGCGAGATCGGGAGGACGGCTCCCGCGGAACCGGATCTCTCCGGCGATGCCACACATGCTCGGTCGGGCTCCTCCGCGACGGGACGGGTGGGGTTCAGTGGTCCGCGGCGCCGGGAGGTGGCACCGCATTTATGCGGAACATCCGTCCGGCGCGGTCGGCACGCGCACGCCGTGACCCTCTACGGATGCGCGCGCCTTTCGCCGAAATCTCGGGGTGGGCCGCCGCCGCCGTTCGCCGCGTCCGCGCGCGGGTCGAGCGGCGTCGCCACGGGGGTGGTGACGGCCACGGCGGCGTAGGGCGCCTGCTGGGCCGACGGCACCGCCGGGCTGACGCCCATGCGCCAGAGCCCGTAGAGCGCGGCCGCCAGCCCCACCCCGGCGCAGAACAGGAACAGCCCGCCCGGCCCCGCCATCTGCATGATGGTGGAGGCGGCCGACGGGCCCAGCGCGGCACCGGTGGAATAGCCCAGCACCAGGCCGCCGCTGGCCGGCACCACCTCGGCCGGCGACAGATGGTCGTTGGTGTGGGCGACGCAGGCGGGATAGACCGTGAAGGCGAAGCCGCCGAACAGGGCGGCGCCCGCCAGCAGCAGGGGAAAGCCCGGCGCCAGGCTCTCCGCCTCCGCCAGCAGGAAGCCGGTGCCGGCCAAGGCGGCGAACAACGCGACGATGACCCGGCGCCGGTCGAACACGTCCGACAGCCGCCCCAGCGGCCATTGCAGCAGCACGCCGCCCAGGATGATCGCCGCCATGAACAGCGCGGTGTCGCCGACGCCGTAGCCCAGCTGCCGCAGATGCACGGGCGCCATGTTGACCAGCGCGCCGCCGATGGCGCCGGCGAAGACCGTGCCCGTCAGCCCCAGCGGCGAGGCATCGTAGAGGCGGCGGAAGCCGAAGGAGACGATGTCGGGCAGCATCGGCTGCTGCTGCCGGGTCAGCGCCACCGGCAGCACCGCCAGCGACAGCAGGAAGGCCAGCGCGATGAACACCGTCTGGGCATCGCCGGCCTCCAGCGGCAGCAGCGTCTGGCCGGCGGCCTGGCCGGCATAGAGGCTGATCATGTATGCCGCGAGAATGCGGCCTCGGGTGCCGGGCGCCGCCGTCTGGTTCAGCCAGCTCTCCAGGCAGACGAAGGCGCCGGCCATGCAGAAGCCCTGCAGCAGCCGCAGCAGCCCCCAGGCGGTCGCGTCCGGCAGCAGGGGCAGCAGCAGCGTCGCGGCGCAGACGGAGGAGACCAGCGCGCTGAAGGCCCTGATGTGCCCGACCCGGTGGATCAGCCGGTAGGCCTGCATCGAGCCGACGGTCAGGCCGGCGGAATAGGCGCCCATGACCAGGCCGATGGCGGGCGTGGAGACGCCGCTGTCGGCCAGCCGCACGCCCAGGACCGTGGCCAGCGTCCCCATCCCGGCCATCAGCATGAAGACGGCGGCCAGCAGCGACAGGACGGGCCGGAGCATCCGCCAGCCGCTCATCTGCCGGCCGGCCATCGTCCGGTCGCCCCTCTGGCTGTCCGCCACGGCCTGCGCGGCCTGGGTGAAGGCATGTCGGCTCCGCATGCGGATGGGAGGGTGGCTCGAAAGGACAACAGCGGTAACAAGGCGAAGGCACCGGAACCCGAAAGGGGGGACGGACCGTTTTCGATCGACGGCAAGAGCTGAGATGCCACGGAACCCCATGCCGCTGCGCCTGGTGACCGCCAACGACACCCCGTTCCGCCGCCTGCCCATCTGGGGCCGGTACGCGCTGGCGACGCTGCTGGTGCTGGCGACCCTGGGGGTCCGGCTCTGGGCCGACGCCATCCTGACCGGCTATCCGCTGCTGCTGTTCTTCATCCCAGTCATCGCCGCCTCGGCGCTGCTGGACCGGGGCACCGGCATCTACAGCACGCTGCTGTCGGCGCTGCTGGTGGACTGGTTCTTCCTGGAGCCGCGCTTCAGCCTGGCGGTGGCCCAGCCGCAGAGCCTGGTGGCGCTGACCCTGTTCGTGGCGGTGGGCGTCACCATCGCGGTGACCATGGAGGCGCTGCGCGTGGCGGTGGAGCGGCTGACCGCGGTGTCGGAGCGGCGCGACCTGCTGCTGCGCGAGATGAGCCACCGCACCAAGAACAATCTGCAGGCCGTCGCAGCACTCCTGACCCTGGAGCGGAGCCGCAACGCCGGCTGCGGGCCCCTGATCGACTCGCTGGGCAGCCGCATCACCACCATGGCGCGCGTGCACGACCGGCTGCGCGTGTCCGAGGAGGGCCGGGCGGAGGTCGATGCCGGCGCCTTCCTGCAGGATCTGACGGACGATCTGCGCAGCGGCCTGGTGGACGGCCGGCCCATTACGCTGCGGCTGGAGCTTCCCGACGGCTCCTGGCCGCTGGCGATGGACCAGGCGGTGCCGCTCGGCCTGATCGTCAACGAGCTGATCACCAACGCCGTGAAATACGCCTTCCCGGACGGCCGGCGCGGCGAGCTGCTGGTGTCGCTGCGCCGGCAGGGCGGCGCGGTCGTGCTGGAGGTGGCCGACGACGGCATCGGCATGGCGGACGGGACGCCGCAGCCGGGCTCCTCCGGCCTCGGCGCGCTGCTGGTCGACCTGCTGTCGCAGCAGCTCCGGGCCACCGTCACCCGCTCCGGCCCGCCCGGCACCCGCGTGACCGTCCGCGTGCCCCGGGAGGGCGGGCGCTAGTCACCGACCCAGCCGCCCGTCGCCGCGCATCCGGGCCTCAACGCGCCGATGCCGCCGTTGATGCGGAGATACGGCGCATGATGAAAGAAAAAAGGGCCGGGCGATCGCTCGCCCGGCCCGGAGTTCCGCTTCACGGAAAGCGGCGGTTAGAACTTCACCGTCGCGCCGACGAAGTAGCGGCGGCCGATCGTGTCGTAGGTCGACGGGTCGGTCGTGGCGTCGACGTTGTCGGGGTAGGAGCGCACCTTCTGGTCGAACAGGTTGTTCACGCCCGCCCGGATCGAGAAGTTCTCCGTCACCTCGTAGCTGGCCGAGGTGTCGAAGTACCAGGTGGAGGGCACACCGGCGTCGGTCGAGGTCGGGTCGGTGACCACGTTCTCGTTCCGCATCTCGCCGATGTAGCGCGCCCGCAGCTGGACCATGGCCGGCCCGTACAGGTAGGTGCCGGTCAGGGCCGCCTTCCACTCGGGGATGGCGTCGCCCGGATCGTCGCCGATCGACTTCACATACTCCAGGAAGGGCTGGCCCTTGACCTCCTGGACCCGGAACTTGTCGACCCAGGTCAGGATGCCGTTGAAGCTGAACTCGCCCAGCCCATCCGGCAGCTCCGTGCCCCAGTCGAGCTGGGTGTCGATGCCGCTGGTCTTGATGGCGCCGAGGTTCTCGGAGATGCCCAGCAGGTTGTTGATCTCGCCCGTGCCGGTGCGGCCGAAGCGACGGCAGTTGACGTTGTTGACGTCATAGGTCGGGTTGGTGCCGTCGGCGTTGAAGCAGCCGGCCAGGATGGTGTCGGGCGAGAGCGCCTCGATCGCGCCCTTGATGCTGATGTTGTAGTAGTCGACCGACAGCGAGAAGCGCTCCAGGAACCCTTCCGCCGGCGAGGTGATGACGGTGCCGATGGTGAAGGTGTCGGCCTTCTCCTCGCGCAGGTTCGGGTTGCCGCCCTGCAGCGCGTCGATCTGGGCGTTGAACTGGGTGAAGTTGTCGACGATCGCGGCCGGGATGCCCTGCGCGATGCAGAGCTGGCGGACCTGCTGGGCATTGGCGCCGCGGCGCAGGTCGCTGTCGAAGTTGCAGGGATCGTCCACCTGCGGGTTGTCCTCGTTCTGCGGCGAGAACAGCTCGAAGATGTTGGGCGCGCGCACCGCCCGCTGGTAGCTGCCGCGCAGTCGCAGCGGATCGACGATCTGCCAGTCCATCTCGCCCTTGTAGCTGGGGAAGGTGCCGGCCGAGCTGTGGTCGGAGTAGCGGAAGCCGCCGGTGAAGTTCACCGACTGGGCGAAGGGCAGGTCCTTGACGATCGGGATCAGCAGCTCGCCGAACAGGTCGGTGTTGTCGACGAAGCCCGCCAGCGGGTCTTCGGCGTTGAAGCCGGCGACGTCGCCGCTGGACAGCAGGCTGTCCGGCTCGAAGTTGAAGCGGTTGGAATAGTACAGCGCGCCCACCGCGAAGCCGACGGCACCGGCCGGCAGCTCGAACAGGTCGCCCGAGAGCGTGCCCTCGACGATGTCCTGCTCGAAGGTCGTGTAGTTCTTGGTGATGCGGCCGACATACTGCTGGCACTCGGTCGACAGCTCGTTCTTGCCGAACGGGTTGAAGCCGCCGGAGCAGAGCGACCGGCCGCCGTCGGCCGCGTCCAGCAGGCGCTCCACCGCGGACACGGACACGTTGCCCCTCTGCACCTCGACCAGGCTGGTCTTGCCGTTGGCGGCGTAGACGTCCCAGTTCCAGCCGTTGGGCAGCTCGCCGCGCAGGCCGCCCAGCGCCTGGTAGACGTCGAAATTGTTGTTGCTGTCGCGCGGACCCAGCACGTTGAAGCGCTTGCGGGCGCGGAAATCCTCGCCGGCGCCGGTGCCGGCCAGGGTCGGATCGTCGCCGGTGCGGGTCGCCAGGATCTGGCGCAGATCGTTGGGGATGAACGGGTTCGTGACCGGCACCGAGAAGAAGACGCCGGCGCCCGGGTCGACCGAGTTGGTACCCGTCGGGGCCGGACTGGAGGCGGACGAGCTCTGCGCCGTGTAGTTGGCGTACAGGACCTGGCTGTAGACCTCGATCCAGTCGTTGATCTTGTAGGTCGCGAAGCCCGAGGCGCTGGTGCGCTCCAGCGGCAGGATCAGCTTGTTCTGGGGCTCGAAGTTGAAGCTGAAGAAGTTCGGGAAGAAGCGCGTCGCGACGTCCGCCTGGTCGCCCTTGAAGTTCTGGACGTCGAAGGCGCCGGTGTTGCCGACGGCGAACAGCGTGCCGTCCGGGTTGAAGGACAGCGAGCCGTTGCGGGCCACCAGGCCGGCGCCGACATTGTAGCGGCCGAACACGGCGTCGACCGAGGCCTGGGTGGGCAGGTTCAGGCCCGACGGCACGTAGCTGCCGGAGGGGAAGTAGCTGGTGGTGCTGTCGGCCTGGGCGGAGAAGCTGCGCTCGCCCTTGCCGATGGCGTCGCGCTTGGCCCAGCCGAGATTGATGACGGCGTTGCCCTTGCCGCCGGCGAAATTGCCGCCCAGCAGCGCGTAGGCCGACTTCTCCTCGCCGTCGCCCTTCTCGGAGATGGTGTACTGGATGTCGGCCTCGGCGCCCTCGAAATCATCCTTCAGGATGAAGTTCACCACGCCGGCCACGGCGTCGGCGCCGTACACGGCGGAGGCGCCGCCCGAGATCACCTCGACGCGCTCCACCAGCGCGGTCGGGATGATGTTCACGTCGACCGAGCCGGTGTTGTCGCCGGGGATGACGCGGCGGCCGTTCAGCAGCACCAGGTTGCGCTCGGAGCCCAGGCCGCGGAGGTTGATGTTGGCGCGGCCGTTATTGTCCGGGTTGTTGGAGCCCGACGAGACGTCCGGGCTGACCTGCGGCAGGGTGTTGAGGAAGTTCTCCGGCGTCAGGGCGCCAGCCTGCTGGAACGCCTCGGCGTTGACGGTCGTGACCGGGCTGTTCGAGACGTAGTCCTGACGCGCGATGCGCGAGCCGGTCACCACGATCTCCTCGAGAGCGCCGGTCTCCTGCGCCAGCGCCGGGGTGGCCACGAGGGCCGCGGCGCAGGCGGCGCCGGACAGCAGCAGCGAGCGGAACGGCACGTTTCGATAATTGGGTGAACGCACGAGAAACCTCCTTATTCGGCTTTAGGCAGGATTCACGCCCCGCCTTACCGAATTCGATGCAAGGAGATCCCGTTCAGGTCAACGAGCCTCAAATAAACTTGAATGCTTTGCGCCCAATTGTTGCCGGCACACCGCAGCTTATATTCAGCTCATTTCAGATAGTTGTTTTTGCACGTTTGAATGTACTTGCACATGTGAGAATTGTTCAGCCGATCGGGAAGGATCAATGCGGCTTCACGTCCATGAGGTGGATGTCCACATCCTCGGTGACGGAGCGGGAGAAGACGATCTCCTGTCCGCCCGGGGCGATGCTGAGGCCGGAGAACTCGTAGAGCTCCCGGATGCGGACCAGCGGCACGCCGGGGCCCTGGCCGATGCGCTCCGCCACCAGCGCGGCGCCGCCGGGTGCCTGCCGGTCCACCCGGACCAGCAGACCGTCGCGCACGGCCCAGGTGCGCCAATCGTCCATGGCGAGGTTGGCGGCCACCTGCTCCGGCTCGCCGTCCGGCAGCCGGCGCCGCCACAGCCCGGTCTTGTCGCGGGTCAGAAAGTAGAGCCACTCGCCGTCGACGCGGCCGAGATAGCCGCCGGCATCGGACACGGGCTCGGCCGGGCCGCCGGAGCCGTCCACCGCGATGCGCCAGAGCCGCCAGTCGCCCCCACGGTCGGAGGAGAACAGCACGGATGCGCCGTCGGCGCTCCAGGTCGGCCGCATGTCCACGGCCGGCGCCTCGGTCAGGCGGCGCAGCCGGCCGCCGTCGCGGTCGACGACATAGACGTCGGCATTGCCGTCGCGGGTCATGGCGAAGGCGATGCGGGTGCCGTCCGGGGACCAGCGCGGCGCCTCGATCCGGCCGCCGCGCAGCTCGGTCAGCTTGGTCGGCTCGCCGCCCGGCGGCAGCAGCCACAGCTCAGACGGCATGGTGCGGTCGGAGGCGAAGACGATCGTGCCGTCGGACGCCACATCCGGATCGCGGTCGATGCTGTTGGAGGGCGCCAGCGTCTCCGGCGCCGCGGACCCGTCGGTGCGCAGGCGGGCGATGCTGGCCTGGTGGTTCTCCACCTCCACCGCCACCCGGTCGGCCGCGGCGGTCATGCGGCCCAGCGGCTGGGCGCTGGTGGAGAGGCGGCGCGGATTGCCGCCGCTGGCCGGCACCCACCAGAGGTTCCTGTCGCCGGCGCGGGCCGAGACGAAGAACAGCCCCTCGCCGGTGCGGTCCCAGGCGACGCCCCGCTGCGGCGCCGAATCATGGGTCACCTGGCGCTGCTCCCCCGTCGCCATGTCCATGACGAACAGGTCGGCGGTGCCGCCGCCGGCGAGGCGGAGGAAGGCGAGCCGGCGCCCGTCGGGGGAGAAGGCGGCGTAGGCGTCGGCCATGCCCAGCACGGTGGGCTGCGTCACCCGTTCCGGCTCGCCGCCGTCCACCGGCACGCGGACCAGCCCGGACGGGCTCCGGACGCTGTCCCGGTGGGTGTAGTAGAGCATCCGCCCGTCGGGCGACCAGGCCAGCGCCGTGCGGGTCCCGGCCTCGCAGCCGCGCACCAGCCGGTCCGGCCCCGAGGGCAGATCGTAGACGCGGATCTCGCAGGGGCGGTTCGGGCCGGTCCGCAGATAGGCCAGGCGCCAGCCGTCCGGCGAGAAGGCCGGCGAGATCTCCCAGTCCGGATGGTCGGTGAGCCGGCGCGGCGCCGACCCGTCCAGCCGGCGGAGATAGAGGTCGGAGTTGCGGTCGGGCGGGGTCAGCGAGGTGTAGGCCAGCATCTCCCCGTCGGGCGACAGGGCGGGGGACAGCTGCATGTCCAGCTCGCGCACCGCGGGCGTCACGCGCAGCACCTCCCAGCCGCCCTGGGCGGTGACCGTCTGGCCGGTCGCGCGGTAGAGAAGCAGCGCGCCGAGGCCGACCGCCGCCAGCAGGGCCAGCATCAGGAGCGCGCCCCTCAGCATCAGGGCGCGGCGCGGCGCGGCATCGGCCGGCACGGCGGGCGCCGGCGCCTCAGGCGGAGGGGCGGCCGGCGGATTCGGGGCCGGGCTGGAGATCTCCTCCGCCCAGTCGGCCAGGGTCAGGCGGTAGCCGACCTTGGGAATGGTCTCGATGAGGACGGCCTCGCCATGCTCCCGGAAGAAGCCGCGCAGGCGGGAGACGCAGCGGTTCAGCGCGTCCTCGCCGACGAAGACCTGGCCCCAGCAGGCGCGCATCAGCTCTTCGCGCGAGACCACCCGGCCGGGGGTGCGCGACAGCAGCACCAGGACCTTCATGATCCGGGGCTCCAGCCGCTCCCAGCGGCCGGCGACGAGCACCTGGTTCAGCGAGGGGCGGACGCGGAACGGCCCCAGCGTGAAGTCCTGCACGTCGGCGAGTGAGATGGAGCCGTCCGGCATGCCTGCAAACCATCGTGGCGACGGTCACAGGCTAGCGCCGCGTATCGTTTGTGTCTTCGACGTTTACTTTCCCGCAACAAGTTAGCGGGTGTGAAACCGAACGCGAACGCGGGCGTGGGGGGATGGGGCGGCCCCGGTTTCACTCCTGCAAAGGAAGCGCGGCCCCGCCCCCGGCCCTCGGGGCGCCCTGGACGCCGTCGCCCTCGGCCGCGTCGGCGGCGCGGGCCCGGCGCCAGACCCGGCCCAGCAGCTGGCGCGCCTCGGCGGAGAGCCGCACGCAGCGCACCCGGGCGTCGCTGGGCCAGGGCCCGACCTCCAGCAGCCCCAGGCCCGGCCGGCCGTTCAGCCCGTCCGACAGCCGCGCCACCACGCGCGAGACGGTGGAGGGCGTCACCCGCATGACCCAGCGCAGCTCGCTGAGGCTCAGCCCCTCGTTCTCCGCCACGTAGAGCAGCGCCGCCGCCTCCTTCAGCGACATGTCCTCGTCCAGCCGGCGCAGCTCCTCCATCAGGTCCAGCGGCAGGCTGCGCTGGCCACGGCGGGGCTGCGGGGTCTCAGCTGTCATAGTGCTTCAGCCTTCCGGTCCGCGAACTGGAGGGCGGGGGTGCCACGGCATGGCCGCCCCGGGTGCGGCATTCGTGGAAGCGGTAGGTGACCGACCCGAACCGCTCCTCCAGCGCGCCGCGCACCTCCTTCAGGAACTGCTCGTGGCGGCCGGCCTCGACGAAATCCTCCACCTCGACCGTGACTTCTAGGATTGCACGCATTCGCATGATCGTTTCCCTCTTGGAAGGAATCAGGGCATAGGCGGGGGCGCCTAGGCCGTTGGAGACAGGCCCAGAAGTGCGCGCGCCCGGACCGGAACGCCATGTCCGAGACCTGTCGGAAAGCTGATCATTGGCTGATTTCCTGGCGTTCGCCCCCGAACGGGGCGCCCTCCGTCCCACCCGGCCGGCGGCGGGGCCTCCCGCGCCCTCCCCCCCCGCCCGGGCGGGGCGTGGCGGGATCATCATCCGGAAGGGTCCCGGCGCGGATCGGAAACTCCGTCCGAACGCAACAAAAACTCTGCGGCGCGTCACAATATATCCGCACTTACGCAGGGAAATTGTCCAGGAATCACAATAACATCCACATTGACGCACCCCCTTCCTGCGACATATCGTCAACGAGGGTGACGCCGCGCCTAAGCGGTGAGCCTTTGCACGGGAGGAATCGGGGTCAGCCCCCTACTTTCGCGGGAGCCTGGAGCGACCCGCACGCAGGCCAGGGGAGGCCCGAGCCCGCCCGCCACTACTGCCCCGGGGAGGGCGTACAGGGAGGGAACCATGACTGTGGCTACAGTCGGCGTCGCGGAGCGCAAGCGCCCGATGACCAAGGAAGAGCGGAAGGTGATCCTGGCATCGTCGGCCGGCACCATCTTCGAATGGTACGACTTCTATCTCTACGGATCGCTGGCGGCCATCATCGGCGCCCAGTTCTTCTCCTCCTTCCCGGAGGCGACGCGCAACGTGTTCGCGCTGCTGGCCTTCGCGGCCGGCTTCCTGGTCCGCCCCTTCGGCGCGCTGGTGTTCGGCCGGCTCGGCGACCTGGTCGGCCGCAAGTACACCTTCCTCATGACCATCCTGATCATGGGCGTCTCGACCTTCGTGGTCGGCCTGCTGCCCAGCTATGAGACGATCGGCTGGGTCGCCCCCGTCGTGCTGATCCTGCTGCGCATGCTGCAGGGCCTGGCGCTGGGCGGCGAGTATGGCGGCGCCGTCGTGTACGTCGCCGAGCACGCGCCCAACGGCCGCCGCGGCTTCTTCACCAGCTGGATCCAGACCACGGCCACCCTCGGCCTGCTGCTCTCGCTGATGGTGATCCTGGCCGTCCGCTCCTATGTCGGCGAAGAGGCCTTCGCCGCCTGGGGCTGGCGCATCCCGTTCCTGCTGTCGATCTTCCTGCTGGCCATCTCCGTCTGGATCCGTCTGCAGATGGAGGAGAGCCCGGCCTTCAAGAAGATGAAGGAGGAGGGCACCCAGTCCAAGGCGCCGATCTCCGAGGCCTTCGGCCAGTGGAAGAACGCCAAGTTCGCCGTCATCGCCCTGTTCGGCCTCGTCGCCGGCCAGGCGGTGGTCTGGTACACCGGCCAGTTCTACGCGCTGTTCTTCCTGCAGAACATCCTGCGCGTCGACATGTTCACGGCCAACGTGCTGATCGCCTGGGCGCTGATCCTGGGCACGGTGGGCTTCGTGATCTTCGGCAGCCTGTCCGACCGCATCGGCCGCAAGCCGATCATCATGGCGGGCTGCCTGCTGGCGATCGTGACCTACTTCCCGGTCTTCCAGTTCATCACCAAGACCGCCAACCCGGCCCTGGCCGCGGCGCAGGCCGCCACCCAGGTGACCGTCGTCGCCGCCGAGGACGACTGCTCGTTCCAGTTCAACCCGGTCGGCACCGCCAAGTTCACCAACTCGTGCGACGTGGCCAAGGCGTTCCTGGCCCGCAACTCGGTCAGCTACAATGTCGAGTGGGCGGCGCCGGGCACCATCGCCTCGGTCAAGGTCGGCGACACCGCGATCCCGGCCTACGACCTGGCCAAGCTGTCGGGCGACGACGTGAAGGCGGTCCCGGCCGCGTTCAACAAGTCGCTCGGCGACGCGCTGGCCGCCGCCGGCTATCCCAAGCCCGGCCATCCGGAGATCGTGAAGCTCGAGGGCTTCTTCGACATCTTCAAGCCGCAGGCCCTCGGCCTCATCGCCGTCCTGACCTACCTGGTCGTGCTGGTGACGATGGTGTACGGCCCGATCGCGGCGGCGCTGGTGGAGCTGTTCCCCACCCGCATCCGCTACACCGGCATGTCGCTGCCGTACCACATCGGCAATGGCTGGTTCGGCGGCCTGATGCCGGCCACGGCCTTCGCCATGATCGCCCAGACCGGCGACATGTATTACGGCCTCTGGTACCCGATCGCCATCGCGGCGATGACCCTGGTGATCGGCATGATCTTCGTGCCGAACACCCACAACAAGGACATCTTCGCCGACCAGAATTCGGGGAAGTGAGGTGATTTCTCCCACCCGCGCGTGAAGGCGGGCGGGATGGACTGACGGGTCCGGGGCGGGCGAAGGCCTTCCCCGGACCTTCTTTTTTGGGCGCCCCCTCTGGACAGGCCGGCCGGCAGCGGGCAGGAAGGACACCGGCCGCATTTCCCCGGGACCCGCCCCATGCTCGACGCCCCGATCCGGCGCCACATCGACCCGCCGCTGAACGCGGCCGGGCGCTGGCTGGCGGCGCGCGGGCTGACCGCCAACCACGCCACGCTGCTGGGTTTCGGGCTGGGGGTGCTGAGCTTCCCGGCCCTGGCGGCGCAGGAATATTGGCTGGCGCTGCTGTTCATCGCGCTGAACCGGCTGGCCGACGGGCTGGACGGGGCCATCGCCCGGGCACGCGGGCCGTCGGACCTGGGCGGCTATCTGGACATCGTGCTGGACTTCATCTTCTACGCCGGCGCCCCGGTGGCCTTCGCCCTGGGACGGCCGGAGGTGGCGCTGATGGCGGCCTTCCTGGTCTTCACCTTCGTCGGCACCATGGCGAGCTTCCTGGCCTTCGCCATCATCGCCGCCAAGCGCGGCATCAGCACCGAGGCGCGGGGGATCAAGTCGATCTACTATCTGGGAGGGCTGGCGGAAGGGACGGAGACCATCATCTTCCTGTCGTTGATCTGCCTGCTGCCGGACCGCTTCGTGCTGCTGGCGGGCATCTTCGCCGCGATGTGCTGGGTCACCATCGGCTCGCGCATCGCCCAGGCCGTCGCCACCTTCCGGGACTGACATGCTGAAGCGCCTGCTGCTGCTCCTCGCCCTCGCCCTGCCGGTCCCGGCCGCCGCCGCCGAGCCGCCGCCGGAGTTCCGCGACTGGAACCGGGTGGTCGACCGGGCCAAGGGCCAGACCGTCTACTGGCGGGCCTGGGCCGGCGACGGCAAGGTCAACTCCTTCATCACCTGGGCCGCCGGCGAGGTCCGCACGCGCTACGGCATCGAGCTGCGCCACGTCAAGGACGAGGATCCCGGCAACGCCGTCACCGCCGTGCTGGCGGAGAAGGCGGCCGGCGTGACCTCGGGCGGCAAGCAGGATTTGCTCTGGATCAACGGCGAGAACTTCGCCGCCATGAAGGGCCAGGGGCTGCTGTTCGGCCCCTTCACCGCGCTGCTGCCGAATTTCCGTCTGGTGGACACCGAGGGCAAGCCGACGACGCTGGTGGATTTCACCGTGCCGACCGAGGGCTACGAGTCGCCCTTCGGCATGGCGCAGATCACCTTCTATTACGACAGCGCCCGGGTGAATGCCCCGCCGCGCTCCATGCGGGCGCTGCTGGACTGGGCCCAGGCCAATCCTGGCCGTTTCACCTATCCCGCCCCGCCCGACTTCACCGGCTCCACCTTCCTGAAGCAGGCGGTGACGGAGCTGTCGCCCGACCGGCTGCTGCTGTCGCGTCCCGTGACCGACGCCGCCTTCGAGCGGGTGACGGCGCCGCTCTGGTCCTATCTGGAGCAGCTGCACCCGCATCTCTGGCGCCAGGGCCGCGCCTTCCCGCCCAACTATCCGCGCCTGCGCCAACTGCTGGACGATGGCGAGACCGACATCGCCTTCGCCTTCAACCCATCGGAGGCCGCCAGCGCCGCGGCGCTGGGGCTGCTGCCCGGGACGGTGCGGGCCTATGTGCTGGAGGGCGGTACCATCGCCAACACCCATTTCGTGGCGATTCCCTTCAACGCCAGCGCCAAGGAGGGCGCGCTGGTGGTGGCGAACTTCCTGCTGTCGCCCGAGGCGCAGGCCCGCAAGGCCGACCCCAAGCTGTGGGGCGACCCCACGGTGCTGGACCTGACCCGGCTCACGCCCGAGCAGCAGGCCCTGTTCCGCCGCGAACGCCCGCCGCAGCTGCCGCCCGAGGCGGAGCTGTCGCGCACCCTGCCCGAGCCGCACCCCAGCTGGATGGTGCGCATCGAGGAGGAATGGAAGCGGCGGTTCGCCCGGTGATACGCCCGATGAGCCAGCCGTGAACCGTTCCGGAGCCCTGGCGGCCGTCCCGCCGCTCACCGTGGCGCTGTTCGCCGGACCGGTGGCGGCCGGACTGCTGGGCACGCTGCTGCCGGCCTTCGGCTGGCATCCCGGTATCGGGGCCGCCGACTGGTCGCTGGATCCCTGGCGGGAGCTGCTGGCCGAGCCCGGTCTTTGGCGGTCGGTATGGCTGTCGCTGGCGACGGGCCTGGGCGCCGCGCTGCTGGCCTTCGCGGCGGCGGCGGGCCTGTCCGCCTGGGCGCAGGGCACGCGCTGGGCCGGGCGGCTGCGTCTGGCGCTGGCGCCGCTGCTGGCCGTGCCGCACGCCGCCTTCGCCGTGGGCGTGCTGTTCCTGGCCGCCCCCAGCGGCTGGATCGCCCGGCTGCTGTCCCCCTGGGCGACGGGCTGGGAGCGGCCGCCGGATTTCGCCACGGTGCAGGATCCGCACGGCCTGTCGCTGCTGCTGGCGCTCGCCGCCAAGGAATGCTTCTTCCTGCTGCTGATGATGCAGGCGGCGCTGGCCCAGGTGCCGGCGGCGCGGCAGCTGCGGGTGGCGGCGAGCCTGGGCTACGACCGGGTCACGGCCTGGCTGCTGCTGGTGCTGCCCCAGCTCTACCGGCAGATGCGGCTGCCCGTCTACGCCGTCATCGCCTTCGGCTGCTCGGTCGTGGACATGGCCGCGGTGCTGGGTCCCGCCGCCCCGCCGACCCTGGCCGTGCTGGTGCTGCAGATGAGCCAGGACCCCGACCTCGCCCGCCGCCTGCCCGCCGCCGCCGGCGCGCTGCTGCAGGGCGGGGTGGTGCTGGCGGCGATTTGCTTGTGGCGGCTCGGCGAGATCGCCGTCGGCCGGATCGCCCGGCACCTCGCGGCGCGTGGCGGCCGGCGGAGCCTGGCCCTGCCCGGCCGCGCCGCAGCCTGGACCGGCCATGCCGCGATCCTCACGACACTGGCGGCGCTGGTCGTGCTGGCGCTCTGGTCACTGGCCGACCGCTGGCGCTTTCCCGACGCGCTGCCCGAGCGGCTGGGCCTCCAGGCTTGGGGCGCCGCCGCCCCGGCCCTGCTGCCGCCGTTCCTCACCACGCTGGGGCTGGCGGCGGCCGTGTCGCTGCTGGCGCTGGCGCTGGTGCTGGGCTGCCTGGAGCGGGAGGACCGCACCGGCCATGCCCCGTCGCGCCGGGCGCTGGACCTGCTCTACCTGCCGCTGCTGGTGCCGCAGCTGAGCTTCCTGTTCGGGGCGCAGGTGCTGCTGGAGCGGATGGGCCTGGCCGGCGGGCTGCTGGCGGTGACCTGGATGCACCTGCTGTTCGTGCTGCCCTACGCCTTCCTGACCCTAGGCGATTCCTGGCGGGCGCTGGACCGGCGCTTTGCCCGCACCGCGCTCTGCCTGGGCCGCTCACCGGCATCCGTGTTCTGGCGGGTCAAGCTGCCGCTGCTGCGGCGCCCGATCCTGGCCTCCCTGGCGGTGGGCTTCTCCGTCAGCGTGGCGCTCTACCTGCCCACATTGTTCGCCGGCGCCGGCCGGGTGACGAGCCTGGCGACGGAGGTGGTGTCGCTGGCCTCCGGCGGCGACCGGCGCCAGCTCGGCCTGTTCGGCCTGCTGCAGGCCCTGCTGCCGCTGGCGGCGCTGCTGCTGGCGGGGTGGCTGGGCCGGCCGCGCTTCGGGGGGACGCGATGAGCCTGGATCTCCGCGCCGTCACCCTGCTGCTAAACGGCAAGCCCCTGGTCCGCGACCTGAGCCTGTCGGTGAAGCCGGGCGAGGTGGCCACGCTGATGGGGCCGAGCGGCAGCGGCAAATCCACCCTGCTGGACCTGATCTCCGGCAGCCTGCCCCCCGCCTTCAAGGCGACGGGATCGGTCACGCTCGACGGCGCCGACCTCCTGGCCCTGCCGCCGGAGCGGCGGCGGGTCGGCATCCTGTTCCAGGACGACCTGCTGTTCCCGCACCTGACGGTGGGGGAGAACCTCGCCTTCGCCCTGCCCCGCGCCGTGCGCGACCGCAGGGCGGCCGTGGCGGCGGCGCTGGCCGAGGCCGAGCTGGCGGGCTTCGCCGACCGCGACCCGGCCACGCTCTCGGGCGGGCAGCGGGCGCGTGTGTCGCTGATGCGGGCCCTGCTGGCCCAGCCCCGCGCCCTGCTGCTGGACGAGCCCTTCGGCAAGCTGGATGTCGCCCTGCGCGCCCGCTTCCGCGCCTTCGTCTTCGACCATGCCCGCCGGGCCGGGCTGCCGACACTGCTGGTCACCCACGACCCCGAGGACGCCACGGCCGCCGCCGGGCCCGTCGTGGAGCTGTCCGGGAGTTAGCCCCGGCGGATTGCCACCGTCACGATCGCCCCATATCCTTCGCCGCCCGAACCATAAGAGCGACCCGATGCGCCGCCTCCTCCTCGCCTCCGCCGCCTCCCTGCCGCTGCTGCTGGGCGCCTCGCACGCCCTGGCCCAGGCCATCGAGGTGGTGGTGCTGGACCCCGCCGGCCGGCCCGTGCCGAACACGCAGGTCCGGCTGACCAACCCCGGCACCGGCTTCGATGCGACGGTCGCCGCCGACGCTTCGGGCAAGGCGCGCTTCCCCGCGCTGGCGACGCTGGGCGCCTATGTCGCCTCGGTCGGCAGCCAGTCGGCCGAACCGGTGGAGCTGCGCGCCAACTTCACCCGCACCGTCACCCTGACGGTCGGCGGCATCGAGGAGGTGGTGGTCCAGGGTATCAGGTCGGAAGCGCGGCTGAACCTGACCAACGCCGAGGTCTCCTCCAGCTTCGGCGCGCGCGAGCTGCAGGAGCTGCCGGTGGAGGCGCGCGACCTGTCCACCGTGCTGTTCCGCCTGCCCAACGTCACCCAGGCGACCGGCTTCTTCCCCGAGGCGCCGGCGGTCAGCATCAACGGCGCCAACGCGCTCTTCACCCAGTATCTGGTGGACGGGCTGGACAACAACGAGAACTTCCTGGGGGGGCCGAAGTTCGCGGCGCCGGTGGGCGTGGTCAGGGAAGTCACGGTCCTGGCGAACTCCTACTCCGCCGAGTACGGCCGCACCGCCAACGGCGTGGTGAACGTGACCACCAAGGGCGGCGGCAACGAGACCGCGGGCGAGGCCTTCTTCCTGTGGCGGCCGGGCTCGGCCATCGACAGCGAGCCGGACTTCCCGCGCCGCGACCTCTCGGGCAACGCCGTGCTGGAGGGCTTCAAGCGCTACCAGGGCGGCGCCAGCCTGGGCGGCGCGATCACGCCCGACCGCACCTTCTACTTCGTCAATGCCGAGCTGACCCGCGACCGCAAGGACAACCGGCTGAGCGTGCCGGCGCTGGGGGTCGACGAGACGATCCGGGGCGAGAACAGGTTCGACTATTACACGCTGCGCCTGGATCACATGCTGAGCGACGCCTGGGCCGTCACCGCCCGCGCGCACCGGGGCGACGTGGAGATCGAGCGGCAGGGCGGCGGGCTGGAGGGCGGCTTCACCTTCCCCAGCGCCGGCGACGTCCAGACCCGCAAGTCGCTGCTGGCCGCCTTCCAGGCGCGCTACACCGGCGACCGGCTCTCCTATGTCGGCGATTTGCAGTTCTCCAGCTTCGACTGGAACTACGGCGACGCCGCCACCGAGGGGCCGCAGGCGGTCATCCTGGACCCGGCAGAGCGCACCATCGGAATCATCGGCAACAACGGCTTCTTCTTCGACGAGGAGGAGCGCACCTGGCAGACCCGCCACAAGGCCGGGCTGGATCTCGACGGCACGCGCCTGACCGGCGGCGCCGACATCCTACGCGCCGACTTCAGCTTGCGCGGCGGCGGCAACCCGCAGGGCAACTACACGGTGCGGCTGACCGACCCGCAGCTGTCGGCCCTGCGCGCCGCCGGCCGGGGCTCGGCCCTGGCGCTGTCGGACCTGCCCCGCGACGCCCAGGTGGTGGCCTACAATGTCGAACTGCGCCCGGCCACCTTCGGCACCGACCAGACCCTCTATGCCGGCTGGCTGGAGGCGGAGTTCGACATCACCTCCGACCTGACCGCCCGGTTCGGCGTGCGCTACGACTATGACGATCTGACGGAACTGGGCGACGGCAGCGGCGACAAGGACAATGTCGGCCCGCGCGCCAGCTTCAACTACCGCCTGTCGGAGGACCAGGTGCTGCGCGGCGGCGCCGGCCTGTTCCACGAGAAGCTGCCCTACGCCATCATCTCCGACGCGCTGCAGCGCAACTCCGACACGCCCGCCTTCCGCCGCCAGCTGCAGGACCTCATCGCGCGTGGGCGGCTCCCGGCCGGCATGGATCTGGACCGGGCGCTGTTCAACGGCAACGCGTCGGCCAGCCTCGATAGCGTGCCGTTCCTGGGCGGGCCCACGGGCGACCAGCTGCAGGCCCAGCGCGACACGCTGTCCAGTGCCGAGCGGCAGATCCTGAACCCCTTCGGCTATGAGAACCCCTCGAGCTTCCAGGCCTCGCTCGGTTATCAGCGGTCGGTGGCAAGCAACTGGCTGCTGGACGGCAATCTGCTCTACAGCCGCGGCTACGATCTGGTGCGGCTGGTGGACGTGAACGCGCCCGCCCCCTACGCCATCGACCCGGCCCGGCTGGTCGGCCTGACGCCGGAGCAGGCGCGCGCCCTGGTCCGCACCCAGGCCCAGGCCGACGCCACCCGCCCGACCGACCCGGCCGCGTATCCCGGCGGGTCGCGCGCCGTGCTGATCTCCGACACCGGCGGCAGGTCGGAATACCAGGCGCTGAACCTGGCGGTGACCAAGGACCGGGGCGACGATCCCTGGGGCCTGCGCTTGTCCTACACCCTGTCGCGGCTGAAGAACGACACCGACGACATCAACTTCCGCGCCAGCAACAGCAACGAGTTCGGCGACGAGTGGGCGCCCAGCCTGAACGACCGCACCCACACGATCTCGGCCGTGCTGTTCCTCTATCCGCTGGAGGGGCTGAGCCTGTCGGTCGCCGGCCTGTTCCAGTCGGGGCAGCCGATCAATTACGGCCCCGACGCCGCGCTGTTCGGCACGACCGACCTGAACGGCGACGGCCGCTCCTTCGCCACCCAGTACACGGGCAACCCCGACCGCGCGCCGGGCTTCCGCCGCAACAGCGGCCGCCTGCCCTGGTCGGAGGTGCTGGATTTGGGCGTGCAGTACCGGTTGCCGGTGGGCTATGGCGACCTGGAGCTGCGGGCCGACGTGTTCAACGTCTTCAACGCCACCAACCAGGGCGGCTATGTCGTGAATGCCACGGCCAGCAACCAGTTCCAGGTCGCCGGCCAGCCCTTCGTCACCCGCAGCGCCGGCCCGCCCCGGACGTTCCAGTTCGGGGTTAGGTACCTGTTCTGAGGGCGAGGTCGATCACTGAGCCGTGCCGGTCGTCCAGCACACCACTTGTCATCCCGGCGCAGGCTGGGTCAGGGGTTGCAGCGGGATGCGGTGGATGCAGCGCTCCTTGAGAGGCAGCGTTGCCGTTGTGCGTCCTTCGACAGGCTCAGGATGAGGTGGATTTAGCTGCTCCCGGTCGGGATTGCGCGGGATAGAACCGGGAGTGCCTGGCATCCCCCGGCCCTCATCCTGAGCCTGTCGAAGGACGCACCACGCCCCAGCCGCTCCCTTTCATCGGCTGTGCATTGCCGCAACCCCTGGGCCCCGGCCTGCGCCGGGGTGACGGTTGAGAGTAGGCCGGCGGGTTGTGAAAGGGCGAACGGTATGCCCTACCCCACCCGCCGCTCCTCCTCCGCCCCGCCCATGCGGGCCTGGCCCGTCGGGCAGAGTTCCAGCAGGACGCAGCGGTGGCAGGCGGGGTTCTGGAAGAAGCAGCAGCGCTGGCCGTGCAGCATCAGCACTTCGTGGTTGTCGAAGATTTTTTGCGCGTCCCAATCCTCCGGCAGCTGCGCCGCCAGCACCTTGTGCGAGGGGCCGACCGCGAGCGTCGGCGGGATCAGGCCGGTGCGCACCGCCACCCGGTGGTGGTGGCTATCGACGGGAAGCGCCGCGCCCCGGATGGTGCTGAAGCTCAGCACCGCGGCGCTGGTCTTCGGTCCCACGCCCGGCAGCTCCTCCAGCCAGGCGCGGGCGGCCTCCACCGGCATGTCGGCCAGGAAATCGAGGTTCAGCGCGCCGCGCTTCTCGGTGACGGCGCGCAGGATCGCCTGGATGCGCGGCGCCTTCTGCTCGGGCCAGGTGACGCCCTTGATGGTGGCCTCCACCTCCGCCGGGTCGGCGTCGCGCACGCCCTCCCAGTCCGGCCAGCGCTGGCGCAGCGCCCGGAAGGCGCGGCCGCTGTCGGCGTTGCGGGTGCGGTGCGACAGCAGCGCCGCCACCAGCTCGCTCATCGGATCATGCTGGTGGAAGTACGGGATCGGGCAGCCATACACCAGGCAGAGCCGGCGATGGATCTCCAGGACATGAGCGCGGGGGTCGTCGACCTGCATCATGTCCGGCCCAACAGCCCTGGCCCGGAGAAATCGCGTCGACGCGCGTATATTAGCAGGCTTCGCTACCTGGGGCTGCGTGTGACGGGCGGGAGGGCCGCCGCGTCCCCCGCTACGCCGCCACCAGTTCGAACCGGTCCACGTCCACCACGCCCTGGTCGGTGATCTTCAGGTGCGGGATGACGGGCAGCGGCAGGAAGGCCAGCTGCAGGAAGGGCTCAGGCAGCGGGCAGCCGAGCGCGCGGACGACCGAGCGGAGATCCTCCAGCCCGTGGCGGACATCCTCGAAGGGCTTCAGGCTCATCAGGCCGGCCAGCGGCAGCGGCAGCTCGCCCAGCACCCGCCCGTCGGCCACGGCCACGAAGCCGCCCTGCAGCTCGATCAGCCGGTTGACCGCCAGCGCCATGTCGGCGTCGTTCGTCCCGACCACGCAGATATTGTGGCTGTCATGCCCGACCGAGGAGGCGAGCGCGCCGCTGGTCAGGCCGAAGCCCTTCACGAAGCCCCGGCCGACATTGCCGTTGCGGCCGTGCCGCTCCAGCACCGCCACCTTCGCCACGTCCTGGGCGGGGTCGGGATGGCGCAGGCCGCCCGAGAAGGGCAGCGACAGGCGGAGATGGTGGGTGACGATCTTGCCCGCCTCCACCCCGATGACCGGGCCGGTGGGGCCCGAGGCCGGCACGCGGAAATCCTCGGCCGTGACGGGGCGGCGCTTGACCGAGCCGAGGCCCACCGGCGCGACCTGCGGCCGCGCGGCGAACATCGCCTCGTCCACCATACGCCCGCCGCGGATGACCGAGCGGACGGCGCAGCTTTCCAGATCGTCCAGCAGCACCAGATCGGCGCGGTAGCCGGGCGCCACCAGCCCCCGGTCGGTCAGCCCGAAATGGCGGGCGGCCGACCAGGTGGCGGCGCGGTAGACATGGTGGGCGGGGGCGCCCAGCGCGATCGCCTTGCGGATCAAATGGTCGAGATGCCCCTCCTCCGCGATGTCCAGCGGGTTGCGGTCGTCGGTGCAGAAGCCCAGGAAGGGCGACAGCTCCGGCGTCACCAGCCCGGCCAGCGCCTCCAGATCCTTGGAGACGGTGCCGTCGCGAATCAGCACCTGCATGCCCTTGCGCAGCTTCTCCATCGCCTCGGGCATGGAGGTCGTCTCGTGGCAGTTGCGGATGCCGCAGGAGAGATAGGCGTTGAGGTCGTAGCCCGAGACCAGCGGCGCGTGCCCGTCGATATGGGTGCCCTGGAACAGCTCCAGCTTGTCCATCACCTCCGGGTCCTTCATCAGGAGCCCCGGATAGTTCATGAACTCGGCCAGGCCGAGCGAGCGCGGATGGCCCTTGTAGGGCGCCAAATCGGCGGCGGTCAGCCGCGCGCCCGCCGTCTCCAGATGGGTCGCGGGCACGCAGGAGGAGAGCTGGACCCGCAGGTCGATGGCCGTCGCCCCGGCGCATTCCAGGAAATAGTCCAGCCCCTGCCGGCCCAGCACGTTGCAAATCTCGTGCGGGTCGCACACCGCCGTGGTGGTGCCGCGCGGCAGGACGCAGCGGTCGAACTCCAGCGGGCCGACCAGCGTGCTCTCGCAATGGACATGGCTGTCGACAAAGCCCGGCACCACCACGGCGTCGCGCCCGTCGATCTCGCGCGTGCCGGAATAGCTCTCATAGGTGCCGACGATGCGGTCGCCGCACAGCGCGATGTCGCCCCGGGCGATCTCGCCCGTCACGACGTTCAGGAAGGCCGTGTCCTTGATGACCAAGTCGGCCTTGTCGCGGCCGAGGGCCTGGTCGATGCGGCGGGAGAGGCCCCCGGCCCCGGCCGCCCCGTTCTGCTGCTGTGTCATGGACGGCAGCTTGTCACGGACGGGGCGGCTTGCAAATCCTCCCAAGGGGAGGAGTTTAGAAGATCACCGCGATGATGGCGGCCAAGCCCAGGCCGGTGCCGAGGAACATCACCGACTCCGCGTCGGGCAGCGCGTCCCACAGGCGGGACAGCAGGCTCTGGGTCTCGGTGGGGGCGGCGTGCAGGTCGAGAGCGGTCATGGCGGTGATCCTTGGTTCGGGGAGGATGGGTCAGAAGACCTGGTTGATGATGAGGGCGAGGCCCAGCGCGGTGCCCAGCATGAAGACCGATTCGGCGGTCGGGGCGGCGGCCCACAGGCGGGCGAAGAAGCCCTTGCTCTCGGTGGCGGTCAGGGCGGTGGAGAAGGTCATGTCGGTCATGGTGGGCTCCGTGGGTGTCCGGTTGGTCATTTCGGGGCGGGTCGTCCGCCGTGATCCCTACTTCGCAACCCCCGTGCCAACTCCGGAAAATGGCTTGAATGCAGGAATTCGCCGATTTGCAGAGGATGCACGATGGTTGCGCATCCCACTCCTGACGGGTTTTCGCCACAAAGTCGCCGGAATGACAAATCAGCTGTGGAGACTTAGCCGATGATGCCCGTCCAGCTCCGTCCCGGCGGCGAGATCGACGGCGCCCGCATCGTTTCATCAGCCCCCTTCGCCAAGGGCAATGCGGCGACGCTCTGGCGGCTGGAGCTGTCCGACGGTCGCAGGGCGGTCGCCAAGATGGGGCCGGGGATGGATCTCGAGGCGGCGATGCTGCGCCACCTCGGCATGGCCTCGACCCTGCCGGTTCCGGCGGTCTGGCACGCGGCGCCCGACCTGATGGTGATGGAATATATCGAGGGCGGCGGCCGCATCGGGCCGGCGGCGGAGCGGCATGCGGCGGAGCTGCTGGCGGCGCTGCACGGGGTAACGGCGCCCCGCTACGGCTTTCCCTACGACACCACCATCGGCCCGCTGCCGCAGCCCAACCCGGAGATGGAGGACTGGCCTTCCTTCTACGGCTTCCGCCTGCTGCATATGGGCGGCAAGGCGCTGGCGGAGGGCAGGGTCGACGCCGCCTTCCTGTCACGCATCGAGCGGCTGGCGGCGCGGCTGCCGGACCTGCTGGGCCCCTGCCAGTCGCCGGCGCTGATCCATGGCGACGTCTGGGGCGGCAATGTGCTGGTGGGGCGGGACGGGCGGGTGGCGGCCTTCATCGACCCGGCCATCCACCATGCCGATCCGGAGGTGGAGCTTGCCTTCACCACCCTGTTCGGCACCTTCGGCGAGACCTTCTTCCGGGCCTATGGCGAGATCAGGCCGATCCGGCCCGGGTTCCACGAGGTGCGCCGGCCGCTCTACCTGCTCTATCCGCTGCTGGTGCATGTCAGGCTGTTCGGCGGTTCCTATTCCGACCAGGCCGGTTCCATCCTGCGCCGCTTCGCCTGAGGCTCCTCGGCCCGGTCCTCGCGCCGGAGCGCCGGCAGCTTGAGTCGGCCCGACCCGGCCGCCGCCAGCACGCCGAGGCCGAGCGCCGCCATGGCCAGCGGCAGCAGCGCCCCGCCGGTGTTGTTGCCGGCCGACTTGCGCGGCGGCCAGGCACGGCCCTCGAACAGATTGCCGGAGGTGGTCTCCGCCGGCTGTCCCTTGGCGAGCGACGCCTGGACGAAGCGGAACAGCAGGGCGCCCACCAGTTCCGGCGCATGGGCGTAGGCCGCCTCCCCCAGCCGGGCCGACCAGCCCACGGTCATGGAGCGGCGGGGCTTCTCCGCCAGATCCAGCATGCGGGCGGCGACATGCTCCGGCGTCTGCATCGGGCTCCTCGGCACCAGGGCCTTGCCGGTGTAGTTGCCCTTGTTCACCAGCCCGGGTGTGTCGACGAAGGAGGGATAGAGGCCGCAGACATGGATGCCGGGAAAGCGCCTGTAATCCTGGTACAGCGCCTCGGTCAGGCCGCGCAGGCCGAACTTGGCGGCGGTGTAGGCGGCGGCCAGCGGCGGCGCCACCCAGCCGCCGACCGACACCATGTTGATCAGCACGCCCCGGCGGCGGCGGACGAAATGCGGCATCACCACCGCCGCCCCGTTCAGCGGGCCGACCAGGTTGGTCTCGACCACCCGCCGGTGCGCCTCCGCCGGCACCTCCTCGAACCAGCCGAGCGCGCCGATGCCGGCGTTGTTGATCCAGACATCGATCCGGCCCCAGCGGTTCAGCGCCGCGTCGCGCAGCGCCGCCACATCCATCGGCACCGTCACGTCAGTCGGCAGCGCCACCGTCTCCGCCCCCATGAGCCGGCAGAGCCGGGCCGTGTCCTCCAGGGCGTCCTCGCTGCGGGCCGCCAGCGCCAGCCGGGCGCCCTCCCGGGCGAAGGCGAGCGCCGCGGCGCGGCCGATGCCGCTGGAGGCACCGGTCAGAACCACGACCTTGTCCTTGAAGCGGGGGCGGGAGGCGGTGCGGGCCATGGGGGTCTCCGGTGGGTCTGGTCGCCTGGGCCAACAGGCTCCGCCCCCGATTGTCACATCTCCGCCGGGAACTCGACCGCATATCAGCGATTGACGGTGGAGCCGAGGAACAGCCGGAACCCAGCCCATGCCGCGTCCGCCCGTCGACACCGCCGCCCGCTTCCTGCCGGAGCACCGCAGCCTGGAGACGCTGCGCGACGCCGCCAAGGGCTGCACCGCTTGTCCCCTGCACCTGACCGGCACGCAGACCGTGTTCGGCGAGGGCCGGCAGCAGGCGGAGGTGATGCTGGTGGGCGAGCAGCCGGGCGACAAGGAGGATTTGGCCGGTCGTCCCTTTGTCGGCCCGGCGGGGCAGCTGCTGGACCGGGCGCTGACCGAGGCCGGTATCGACCGTGAGGCCGCCTACGTCACCAACACGGTGAAGCATTTCAAATGGGTGCAGAAGGGCAGCCGCCGCATCCATGAGAAGCCCGGCCGGCTGGAGATCGTCGCCTGCATGCCGTGGCTGGAGGCGGAGATCGCCGCCGTGGCGCCCAGCGGCATCGTCTGCCTGGGCGCCACCGCCGCGCAGGCGCTGCTGGGGCGCGACTTCAAGGTGACGGAGATGCGCGGCCAGATCCTGCGCTCGCCCCTGGCCGGCTGGGTGGTGGCGACCGTCCACCCCTCCTCCCTGCTGCGCATCCCGGATATCGCGGCGCGCGAGGCCGGATACCGCATGTTCGTGGAGGATCTGCGCCTCGTCGCGGGTCAGCTCGCCCGCGCTCCCCGCGCCGCCGCGCGGCTGTAACCCCCTCCGCGCCTGCCCTCCCGCCGATCGCCTACGTCGATCGGGTTAGTCCCGACGTCGTGTTGCAGGAAAGTGACGTATTTATGAAAACCGCCATTGCTTGCGTAAGCGCAATGGCGCCGGGCGAGCGCGTCCATATGATCATTTTGCAAGTCTAGAGCTCAGCTCCAGTTGAGAAATTTCTGAACTTGGGCTCGTACAAAAAGTACCCATCCAGGGATGCCGGGGAGAAAACGCATGAACTTCGACAAGGGATTGAAGGCCGCCATCTTGGCGGGTACTGCTCTCGTCTGCCTGAGCGGCACCGCCGGGGCGCAGACAGGGGAAGTGCAGGAGCTGCGCGCCCAGGTCCGCGCGCTGATGGAGCGCATAGAGAAGCTCGAGGCTGACCAGAAGGCCAAGGCCGCCGCCCCGGCCGCGACGGCGGCCCCCGCTCCGGCCGCGACCGGCACGGCCACGGCGAGCGCCGCCCCGGCCGCGCCCACGCCGCAGCCCGTGACCAACCTGGTGCCGCGCACCAAGCTGGTGATCGCCGGCCAGGTGAACCGCGGCGTGCTCTTCGTCGATGACGGCGTATCCGAGCGCTTCCACTTCGTCGACAACAACAACTCCTCCACCCGCATCCGCGCCATCGCCTCGTCCAAGATCAGCGACACCTGGACGGCCGGTGGCGAGATGGAGCTGGAGGCGGTCTCCAACTCCACCCGCTCCTTCAGCCAGACGGACGACGGCCCGACCGCCTTCGCCTTCAACGAGCGCAAGATGGAGGTTTGGCTGGAGAACAAGGCGTTCGGCCGCATCTGGTTCGGCCAGGGCGACACCGCGTCGAACACGCTGACCGAGCAGGACCTGTCCGGCACCGCCGTGGTCGCCTACTCCGACGCGCCAAACTTCATGGGCGGCGCCAACTTCCGCGTCCGCGGCACGGGGGCGGCCACCGGCCCGCAGATCCGCCAGGCGTTCGAGAATTTCGACGGCCTGCACCGCGACGACCGCATCCGCTACGACACGCCGAACTTCGGCGGCTTCGTCGCCTCCACCAGCTTCGTCGATGATGGCGGCTGGGACCTGGGCCTGCGCTACTCCGCCAAGTTCGGGACGACCGACGTGTCGGCGGGCCTGGGCTACGGCGACGCGGGCGGCCGCAACTACTTCCTGGCGCCGCAGTACCCGGCCAACACCACCAACCTCAACTGGGACGACCAGCTGAGCGGCTCGGTCTCGGTCAAGATGGCGGCGGGCTTCAACGTCACCGCGGCCTACGGCGTGCGCGACTACGACACCGGCCGCGACAGCAGCTTCTGGTACGGCAAGATCGGCTATATCGCGAAGCTGAACGCGCTGGGCAGCACCGCCTTCGCCGTCGACTATTACGACCAGGAGGACAATGTCTTCCAGGGCGACAGCTCCGAGGCCTGGGGCGTCTACATCGTGCAGAACCTGGACGTGGCCGGCGCCGAGCTCTATGCCGGCTACCGGACCTACTCCTACGACACGCCGGGCTTGGTCGAGTACCACGACCTGAACGGCATCCTCACCGGCGCGCGTATCCGGTTCTGAGGCCGTGATGACGCGTCTCCGCCTTCTGCGCGCGGCGCTGGGTCTGGCGGCGGGGCTTGCCCTCGCCGCCTGCTCGGCGGTGCCGGTGGACCATCCGCCGGCCGACAGCATGAAGCCCGGCTCCGGCCTCTTCACCGGAAAGAAGGGCCAGGTCGAGATCCCGCTCTGACGGCGGGGCCTCAAAATCACGGGGCGGGCGGTCCACGGGCCGTCCGCCCTTTTCTTTGCCCGGCCGCCATCCGCAACAGGCGCCCTCTCCCGCCGTTAGCAGGTAGGGACCGCGGCATGGTAGCGTGAGGGCATGTACAGCGACGTCGTCGATCTGCGCGAATTCTACGAGACCGGGCTGGGCCAGGTGGTCCGCCGGCTCGTGCGCCGCCGCATCCGCGAGCTCTGGCCCGACGTGTCGGGGCAGCGGGTGCTGGGGATCGGCTACGCCACGCCCTACCTGCGCCCCTTCCGCGACGAGGCGGAGCGCGTGCTGGCGGTGATGCCGGCCGGCCAGGGCGTCGTCTTCTGGCCGCAGGAAGGCCCCGGGCTGGTGGCGCTGGGCGAGGAGTCGGAGCTGCCGCTGCCCGACATGTCGGTCGACCGCGTACTGCTGGTCCATGGGCTGGAGTTCACCGAGCATCTCAAGCCGATGATGCGCGAGATCTGGCGGGTGCTGGCCGGCGGCGGGCGGCTGATGTGCGTGGTGCCGAACCGGCGCGGCATCTGGGCCCGCACCGACATGACCCCCTTCGGCCACGGCTCGCCCTTCTCCCCCGGGCAGCTGCGCCGCACGCTGAAGGCCAACATGTTCGTGCCGGAGCGCGAGGCCTGTGCCCTGTTCATGCCGCCGGTCCGGTCGCGCTTCATCATGGCCGGCGCCGGGGCCTGGGAGGAGGTCGGCTCGCGCTGGTTCAGCGCCTTCGCCGGCGTCCAGATCGTCGAGGCCAGCAAGCAGATCTACGCCACCAGCAGCCGCGTCCAGGTCAAGCAGCGCCGCCCGCTGGCCTCCCCCGTCGCCCAGCCCGCCTTCACCCGCATCGCGGCGGAGCGGGACGGGGGGAGCTAGGCAGCGGCCCTGCGGCGCAGGAGAAGCATGTCGAGGATAAGGGCTGCGACGCAGAGTGCGGCAAGCATCGTCAGATCGGCCAGAACGGCGTCCGCAGGCATTCCGGAGGCCGCCCAGAGCGGCACGCTGGGCAACCCGATTCCCTTTGCGTTGCCCCAGAACACATGCTGGGCCAGCTCGGCGCCCGTCTGCAGTCCGACCGCCAGCTCGATGCCGTTGCCTCTCCAGACCAGGTAGAGAATGGGAAGGGCGTAGAGAACCGACGCCGCCATATCCCACCAGGACGTCCCGTGGCTCAGGACCATCTGTCCGATCACCAGGGCCACCAATCCCAGGGGCACGCTCCTGAACAGGCGCAGGCAGCCCTGGAGGAGATAGCCGCCGCAATAGGCCATGAGGGAAAAGTTCAGGGCGGCGAAGGTGATGCCGGCCACCGACCAGATCAGCAGGCGACCCGGCAGGCTCATGTCGCTCGTCAAAGGCAAATGGTCCAGGGCAAGCCAGCCGGAGAGGGCGTAGAAAGCGGAAAGAGATACGAGGCCTGCCACCATGCCGGCGCCGATCCACCCCATATTGATGGACGCGCGCCCATGGACAGCTGTGGACAGCGGGCGGCCATGCAGCCATCTCAGCAGCAGCGCCAGCACCGCCAGCAGAACTCCCGCGTAAGCGAACTGGTAGAGGATCGGGGAAATCACTTCGACGCCGCCGTCCAGCCGGGCACCCACGCCGTCCGTCGCCATTGGTTTCCTGGTGGCATTGGGGTGCAGCAGACCGCCGATTAGGGCGATGATGACCAGCATCAGAAGGCCGACCAGATAGCGCCACACCCGCCCCTTGTCCCGCTTTCCCATTTCCAGGAAATGCGGGACATCGCCACTGCCGGGCACGTCCCCAGGGACCTTGGATCGAACAAGCATGGGATTCCGCACCGGTTGCCGATCCGGAATCGCATGCGACCCAAAGCGCGTCAAGCCGCGTTCCGACGCCCAGTTACCGCTTCCCCAGCCCCTTTGCCGCCACCACTGCCCCGCCGATGATCAGCGCGCAGGCGGCCCAGACGCTCCAGGCGCCCTCGGCACGGCCGGCCAGGATCAGCAGCAGGGTGGAGAGCAGCGGCGTCACGTAGCTGATCGCCCCCAGCGCGTGGATGTCGCCGCGCTTCACGCCGACGTCCCAGACGAAGAAGGCGGCGCCCAGCGGGCCGATGCCCATCGCCGCCGTCGCCGCCCAGGCGGCCGCTCCCTGCGGCCACACCGTCGTCTCGAAGGTCAGGTGGCACAGCGCCGCCAATCCCGAGGTCGCCAGGCAGAAGAAGGCGACCGACTCCGTCGGCGCCTCGCCGTAGCGGCGGGTCAGCACGGAATAGGCGCCCCAGGTGACGGCGCAGCCCAGCGCGGCCAGATAGCCCGGCAGGTACTGCAAATCCAGCGACAGCCCCTGCCCGCGCGTCACCAGCAGCACCGTGCCGGCCAGCCCCAGCAGCGCGCCCAGCAGCTGCGGCAGCCCCAACCGCTCGCCCGGCAGGAGCCCCGCGAACAGCACGATCATCAGCGGCCAAAGATAGTTGACCAGATTGGCCTCGACCGCCGGGGCCGACTGCAGCGCCAGGAAGTAGAGGAAGTGGTAGCCGAACAGCCCGCTCACCCCCAGCAGCCAGACCCGCGGCGGCTGGCGCAGCGCCGCCAGCGGCCGCCGCCCGGTCGCCAGCATCACCAGCAGACCCATCAGCCCGCCGACTCCGAAGGCCATGGCCGTCATCTGGAAGGGCGGCACCGGCCCGGCGATGGCGGTCAGCAGCGCCAGCGTCGCCCAGAGCAGGATGGCGCTGGCGCCCACCAGCGTGTTGCGGCGGATCGTGCTGGATGAAAGGGCGTCGTGCGGTACGGCGGTCATGGCATGGTCCTTCCCGGCGCCAGCAAAGGCCCTGGCGCGGTGTCGGTCAAGCCGTCCCTTCCCGGCTAGGCCGCCGCGGCGGCGCGCTCCTGCCGGGCGGCGACGGTCTCGCGATGGATGATGTAGAGGCCGGAGGCGATGACGATGCAGGCCCCGACCGCGATCCAGCGGTCCGGCACCTCGCCGAAGAAGTACCAGCCGAAGGCCACGGCCCAGAGCATGGCGGAATATTCGAACGGCACCACGACGCTGGGCGGCGCCAGCCGGAAGCTCTCCGTCACCGTGATCTGCGCCGCCCCGCCGATGATCCCCACCAGCGCCAGCAGGGCGAAGTCGGCAGGGTCGGGCGTCCGCCAGTCCTGCAGCATGGCGACCCCGCCCAGCACCGTCAGCGTCGCCATGAAGTAGAAGACGATGGCCGAGCTGGTCTCGGTCTTCGACAGGTGGCGGACATAGAGCATGGTCAGCGCGTAGAAGAAGGCGCCGGCCAGCGGCAGCAGCGCCGCGACGCTGAGCACGCCCGCCCCCGGCCGCAGCATCACCAGCACGCCGGCGAAGCCCACCAGCACCGCCGCCCAGCGCCGCCAGCCCACGCTCTCCTTCAGCAGCGGCACCGACAGGGCCGTGACGAACAGCGGCGCCGCGAAGCTCAGCGCGTAGACGTCGGCCAGGGGCAGAAGGGCGAAGGCCTTGAAGAAGCAGAACACCGCCGCCGCACCCACGCAGGCGCGCAGCACATGGCTGAGCGGCCGGCCGGTGCGCAGCTGGCCCCAGCCGCCCGAGCGCCAGACGAAGACCGCCAGCGGCAGCAGGGCGAAGGCGGCCCGGAAGAAGACGATCTGCGCCGTGCCGTAGCCCGTGGACAGCTGCTTGATCAGGCTGTCCATGACGGCGAACAGCAGGATGGTCAGGTTGAACAGGGCGATGCCCTTGACCCGGTCGCTGCGCATCTCAGCGCCCCTTCTCGGTCGCCAGGGGTACCGGCGCCTGGCCGGCGATGGTGGGCACGGAAGGCGGCGTGCCCGCGGCGGCGGCGCCCACGCGGGTCTCGCGGTGCAGGATGTAGAGGCCGGAGGCGATGACGATGCCGGCGCCCAGCGCCAGCATGCCGCCCGGCAGCGTGCCGAACACCAGCCAGCCATAGAGCACGCCCCAGAGCATCTGGCTGTACTGCAGCGGCGCGATGACGGCGGCGTCTGTGCGGCGGAAGGCGGTCAGCAGGCAGATCAGGGCGGTGGCGCCGATGGTGCCGCTGAAGGCCAGCATCGCCACATGTTCCCACGGCATGGGTTGCCAGCCGTCGCCGATGATGAGCGCGTTGACCGTCAGCCCGGCGCAGCAGGAATAGAAGCCGAAGCTGACGCTGCTCTCGGTCCCGCGCATGCGGCGCGCGATCAGCATGCCCAGGCTGTAGAAGAAGGCGCTGGCCAAGGCCGCAAGCGCCGCCGGGCTCACCAGCCCGGCGCCGGGCCGCAGCACCAGCAGGATGCCGGCGAAGCCCACCGCCACCGCGCTCCAGCGCCGCCAGCCGACCTTCTCGCCCAGCATCGGCACCGACAGCGCGGTGATGAACAGGGGCGCAGTGAAGACCAGGGCGTACACGTCCGCCATGGGCATCACCTTGAAGGCGTAGAAGACGCAGAGGCCCGAAATCGTGCCGCAGGCGGCGCGCAGCGCGTGCCAGCCGGGCTTGCGGGTGGAGAGGTTGGCGCGCAGGCCGCCGCCGGTGCGGGCCGCGACCAGCAGGATCGGCACCAGCGAGAAGGCGGTGTGGATGAAGATCAGCTGGAACAGCGGATGGTGCGCCGCCAGGACCTTCAGCACCAGATCGACGATGCTGAACATGGCGAAGGCCAACAGCGCCAAGCCGATCCCCCGGCTGGCGCCGCCTTGGCCCGCGCCTGTGCCGGCAGCGGTCACGCCTCGACCTCGGCCGAGACCTGCAGCGGGATCTCCTCGCCGTCGAGCGTCAGGGTGCGGAAGTCGAAGTCGCGCTCGTCGCTCTGGAACACGTCGTACTGCAGCACCTGGTCCACCCGGTTGCCGGGATGGAAGGTCAGCACCCGCGGCTTCACGCTGTACAGGTCCTGCGGCGTGACATAGGCCGAGGCGGCGATGATGACCTCGTCGCCCGGCTGGCAGGTGCGCGCCGCCGCCCCGTTCAGGATGCAGCAGCGCGAGCCCGGCTTGCCGAAGATGACGTAGGTGGAGATGCGGGCACCGGAGGACTTGTTCCAGATCTCCACGAACTCCAGCGGGTAGATGCCCGCCTGTTCGCACTGCTCGGGATCGAGCGTGATGGAGCCGTGATAGTTCAGATCCGCACCGGTCACGCGGATGCCGTGCAGCTTGGCGCGGACGATCTTGATCATCGAGGCGTCCCTTCGGGGAGCAGGGAGATGTGGCGCCCCGCTTAACCCGCGGCGATGCGCTCCGCAACGGCCATTTGCGGGACATCGGCATGCTCGGAGAGGGTGACCGCCCGCCGGATCGCCGCCGCCGCCTCCTCCGCCTGCGCGCCGTGGGCGGCATGGACGAGGCACAGCGGCGCCTCGCCCGGGCCGACCTTCGTGCCGATGGCGGCGAAGCGGGTGAAGCCGACGCGGTGGTCGATGCCGTCCTGCGGCCGGGTGCGCCCGCCGCCCATGGCGACGACGGCGAGGCCAAGGGCGCGGGTGTCCATGCCCGCCACCACGCCCGGCCGGTCGGCATTCACCGCCAGCGTCACCGGCGCGTGCGGCAGGTAGTGCGCGGCGCGCTCCACGAAGTCCTTGGGCCCGCCCAGCGCCGCGACCATGCGGCCGAAGCGCTCGGCGGCGCTGCCGTCGGCCAGGGCCCGCTCGATGCGGCTATTCGCCTCCTCGATCGTGCCGGCGATGCGGCCCAGCACCAGCAGCTCGGCGGTGAGCGCGCGGGTCACCTCCCAGAGCCGCGTCTCCCGCGCCTCGCCGCGCAGCATCTCCACGCACTCCAGCACCTCGACCGCGTTGCCGGCGGTCCAGCCCAGCACCTGGTTCATGTCGGTCAGCAGCGACACGGTCGGCAGGCCGGCGCCGGTCGCCACCGTGGCGATGCTGCGCGCCAGCTCGGCGGCCTTGTCGTACTGCGCCATGAAGGCGCCGTTGCCGAACTTCACGTCCATCACCAGCCCCTGCAGGCCGGCGGCCAGCTTCTTGGACAGGATGGAAGCGGTGATGAGGTCGATGCTCTCCACCGTTGCGGTGACGTCGCGGATCGAGTAGAGGCGGCGGTCGGCGGGTGCCAGCTCGGCCGTGGCGCCGATGATGGCGGCCCCCGTCTCGCGCACCACCCGGCGGAAGGTGCCGAGATCGGGCTGGCTCTTGTAGCCGGGGATGGCGTCCATCTTGTCCAGCGTGCCGCCGGTGTGCCCCAGGCCGCGCCCCGCCAGCATCGGCACGAAGCCGCCGCAGGCCGCGACCAGCGGTGCCAGCACCAGGCTGACCTTGTCGCCGACGCCGCCGGTGGAATGCTTGTCCAGGATCGGGCCGGGCAGGTTCTCGGCGCCCCACTCCAGCACCGTACCGGAGCGGGTCATGGCGCGGGTCAGCGCCACCCGCTCGTCCATCTCCATGCCGCGGAAGAACACCGCCATGGCGAAGGCGGCGGCCTGCCCCTCGGTGACGCTGCCGTCGGTGATGCCGCGGATGAAGGAGGCGATCTCGGCCTCCGGCAACTTGCCGCCGTCGCGCTTCACACGGATGATTTCCTGGGGGAGCATGCTGGTCGTGCCTCAATAGGTGCTGCGGGCGGTGCCGCCGGGGCCGAAGCCCAGTTCTCTCAGCAGCGCGTCGAGCAGGCCCGAGGCGCCGAAGCGGAAGGTGGCGGGCGTGGCCCAGGTCGGGCCGCAGATCGCATCCGCCAGGGACAGGTACTCGTGCGCGCCGATGATGTCGCGGACGCCGCCGGACGCCTTGAAGCCGACGGGACGGCCCGCTTCGCGGCAGGCCTCCAGCAGGATGCGGGCGGCGCCGGGCGTGGCGCCGACGGGGACCTTGCCGGTGGAGGTCTTCAGGAAGTCGGCGCCGGAATCCACCGCGATGCGGGCGGCGCGCGCCACCAGCACCGGCTTGGCCAGCATGCCGGTCTCCAGGATCACCTTCATGGTGGTGCCGCCGCAGGCCTCGCGGCAGGCTTCCAGCTGCGCCGCGGCATGGGTCCCGCTGCCGTGCATGACGTCGGCATAGTTCATCACCACGTCGATCTCGTCTGCGCCGGCAGCCAGGGCCTGGGCGATCTCGTCGGCCACGCGCTCCGTCGCGAAGCTGCCGCCGGGGAAGTTCACCACCGTGGCGACACGGATGCCCTCGCCCGCCAGCCGCGCTTTGGCCCGGGCCACGAAGGCCGGCCACAGGCAGACGGCGGCGACGCGGCCGGCCGGGGTGGCGGCGCGCTCGCAGAGATCGTCGGTGCTGGCCTCGTCGTCGCCATCGTTCAGGCTGGTCAGGTCCAGCAGCGGCAGGGCCCGCAGGGCCAGAGCGGCGGCGTCGAAGGGCAAATCGTCAGAAGCCAAGATTGTCGGGCCCGAAGGAGGCGGGCAGCAGCTCGCCCATGGTGAAGCGGCCGCGGGCGCCGTCCGGCCCCGCGATGTGGACGACCGTCTCCGGCCCGGCGAACTCGCGCAGGCGCTGGCGGCAGCCGCCGCAGGGGGTGCAGAGCAGCCCGTCGCCCGGCTCGCCGCCGATCACGACCGCCTCGACGATGCGGGTCTCGCCCGCCGCGACCATCATGCCGATGGCCGTGGACTCGGCGCACTGGCCCTGGGGATAGGCGGCGTTCTCGACATTGCAGCCGGCGAAGATGCCGCCGCCGGCGCCGCGCAGGGCCGCGCCCACCTTGAAGCGCGAGTAGGGCACATGGGCGCGCTCGCGCACCGCAAGCGCCGCCTCGAACAGGTCCCGCGGAATGTCCCCGGCCACGATGGATGCTCCCGATGTCATAGGCGGCGCGAGGATAAGGGAAAGCGGGCGGGCGGCGCCATGCACATTTGTTCGGGTTGCGGCGAGCTAGGAGCGGTTCCATATTGGTTCCATAACGGAGCCAGAATGGAACCGCCGCCATGCCCGTGACCCTGTCGATCAAGAACGTCCCCGACGAGATCGCCCAGCGCCTGCGCGAGCGCGCCGCCCGCAACCACCGCTCGCTGCAGGGGGAGCTGATGGCAATGCTGGAGGCGGCGGCCGCGCCGCCGCCCCGGAAGAAGAGCATCCAGGAGATTCATGAGGAGATCCAAGCTTCGGGCCTGCGAACGGAGTCGGACTCGACGGAGATCGTCAGGGCAATGCGGGACAGCCGCTATGGCGAATAAGGTCGTCGACGCTTCCGTCATCGCGTCGATCCTCTATGGCGAGCAGGCGGCCACGGCCGCCCTCGCCAGGATGGATGATGCTGACCTGCATGCGCCCGAGCTGCTGGCCTATGAACTCGGGAATATCTGCGTCACCAAATCCCGGATCAGCCCTGACGCCGCCGACCGCCTCCTTGCCGGGTTCCGGAAGCTGGCGACATTGGAAATCTCACTGTCGCCCATCAACCATGGCGAGGTCCTTCGCCTTGCCTTGGAGCGCCGTCTGAGCCATTACGACGCATCATACCTCTGGCTGGCCCATCACCTCGGCGCCGAGCTCGTCACCTTCGACAAGCGCCTGCAGGCCGCGGCTCAGGCCTGATCGGGCGGGGGTTCGACGGGCTTGCCCTCGACCTTGGTGGAGAGGATCAGGGTCGACTGGGTGGCGCCGAAGACCGCCAGCGCGGTGATGATCCGGTCCAGGTGCCGGACCGAGGCGGCGCCGACCTTCAGTACATAGCTGTCGCCGCCCGTCACCTCGTGGCACTCCAGCACCTCGGGCGTCTCGGCGGCGTAGTGCTCGATGTCGCGGTCGCGGCCGGCGAAGGCACGGATGCGGACCAGCGCGTGCATGGCGTAGCCCAGCCGGGCGCGGTCCACCTGGGCCTGGTAGCCGCGGATCAGCCCCGCCGCCTCCATCCGCCGCATGCGCTCGGCCACCGACGGGCCGGTCAGGCCGACGCGCTTGGAGAGTTCCGTGTAGCTCTGCCGGGCGTCGCGCTGCAGCTCGTGCAGCAGGCGCCAGCCCACCGCGTCCAGAAGCTCCGCCGCCTTGTCGCTCGAATCCGTCATGGCGCGCGACATTAAACGGCTGTAAGCCTGTGCGCCATCTCGGAAGCGCACCATACCGAAGGGGACAGTCCGTCAGTGCTGCAGGAGTTGGGAATCCTGGCCTGGGGCATCGTGCTCGGCGTCGCCATCGCTGCGCCGATCGGCCCGATCGGCCTGCTCTGCATCCGCCGCACGGTGGAGCGCGGGCTGATGGCGGGTTTCGCCACGGGCGCCGGCTCGGCCTTGGTCGACGCCTTCTTCGCCGCCGTGGCCGCTTTCGGCGTCTCGCGCATCGTCGACGCGCTGACCGGCCATGCCGGCGAGCTGCGGCTGGTCGGCGGGCTGTTCCTGCTGGGCGCCGCCGCGCATGGCCTGGTCAGCCAGCCGAAGCCGCCCGCCGAGGAGCCGGTGCGGCTCGGCAGGCGCGGCCTGCTGGGCGCCGTCGGCGGCGGGGTGCTGCTGACCGTCACCAACCCGGTCACCATCATGGGCATCATAGCGATCGTCGTCGGGTTCGGCGGCGTGGAGGACGCGGCCGGCGCGACGGCGTTGACCCTGGGCGTGCTGCTGGGCTCGCTGCTGTGGTGGGCGCTGCTGTGCGGCGGCTTCGCCCTGGTGCGCCACCGCTTCACCCTGGGCGCCGCCCGCTGGATCAACCGCGGCACGGCGGTGGTGCTGGGCGCCCTGGGCGTCTGGGCGCTGGCCGGCGCCGCGCAGATGGCCTGACGCATGGCCGGCAGCCTGGACGAGGCGCTGCAAGTCGCCGACCTGCTGGGCGAACGTGCCGCCGCCGGGCTGGATCGGCTGGTGGCCGACCCGGCCGAGGCCGATCTGGTGCAGACCCTGGCGCTGTACTTGCGCGACGCGATGGTGGCGACCGGCGACGCGGAGCTGGAGCGGCGGGTGGCGCGGGCGGTTGCCGGCGCTCGTGCCGATGGCGCGCCGGGCCGCATCCTGGCCGCCCTGCTGCGGGCCATGGCGCTGCGCGATGCCACCGGCGCCACGGAGGCCGTGAACGGGGCCGCTGAGGCGCTGGCGGCCGGCATCCTGTCCCGACCTTCCGCGCAGTACGTCTTCCAGGGCGTCAACCATGCGGTCTGGTCGAACCATTACCCGGTCGCCAACGGCGCCGCCCACGATCTCGCCATGCGGCGGCTGTGGCGGGCGATCCTGGCCGACCACCGCGCCGCCCTGCCCTCCCAACCCATCCGCATTCCCCGGCGGGCGCGTCGGCCCGATCTGGTCATGCTGATGACCGGCCAGTTCATGGACACGACCCACCAGCCCTCCATCGACCTGCTGGAGTTCGCCCGGCTGCTGGCGACCCGCTTCGGCAAGCGGGTGGCGATCGTCAACACGGCCGACGGGGCGGAGACGGTGGAATTCCCGCTGCTCTACGGCTACCGCGCCAATCATGACGAGCGCCTGCCGGGCCGACGCTCCCTGTCCTTCGACGGGCTGGAGCTGCCCTTCCTGCATCTGGCGCCCGGCCTGACCCCGACGGCCGACATCGTGTCGGTGATGGAGATGGTGCGCGAGCAGAGGCCGTCGCTGATCTTCAGCTTCGGCACGGCCAACCCGGCGGCCGACCTTTGCGCCGGCTTGGTCGATGTGGTGGCGGTGCCTTTCGGGACCTACCTGCCCGTCGCCGAGCCGACCTTCGTCGCGCTGCCGCGCCCTGTGACGCCCGCCGACCTGCCGGCGCTGGAACTGGCGGGCGTGCCGCCGGAGCGGGTGGTGCCGATCTTCTACGGCTATTCCCTGCCGCCCACCGGGCCGACGGCAGAGCGCGCCGCCTTGGGGGTGCCGGAGGACGCGCTGGCCGTCGCTATCGTCGGTCTGCGGCTGGATCGCGAGGTGACGCCGGAGTTCGCCGCCGCGCTGGAGGCGATGCTGCTCCGGGAACCGCGCCTGTTCTTCCTGTTCGTCGGTCCGTTCGGCGCCTGGCCCGGTCTCGCGGCGCGCCTCCCCGCCCTGGCCGCCCGCGCCGCCGCACCCGGCATGCAGGGGGACGTACGGGCGGTGCTGCGGGCCTGCGACCTCTACCTCAACCCGCCGCGCGGCGGCGGCGGCGCCTCGGCGGCCTATGCGCTGGCGGAGGGCGTGCCGGCCTTCACCCTGCCGACGGGCGATGTCGGAGTGGTGGCCGGAGAGCGCTTCCACCTGGGATCGCTGGAGGATTTCCCCGCCATCGCCGCCCGCATCGCCGACGACCCGGCGGAGCGCGCCGCCTGGGCCGGGGCGGCGCGGTCACGCTATGCGGAGATCAGCTCGCGCGAGGAGATGCTCCGGCAGATTCTTGACGGCGTCGCCGCCCGCGCCGACGACTGACGCCGCCCATGAGGAAAGGGCCGCCCGCTTGCCCGGACGGCCCTTCAACTCTTCACGGAACGGAATGGAAGGCAGGCGTCAGGCCGCCTGGGCCGTGGCGCCGCCGGCCAGCGCGGCCTCGGCGTCCAGGACGGTCGCGGCGGCATGGATGACCGCGGCGATGCGGACCGCGTCCTGCACGGCCTCCTTGGTGGCGCCTTTGGTCACGACCTCGTGCTCGTGGCTCTCGATGCACATGCCGCAGCCATTGACGGCGGAGACGGCCAGGGACCACAGCTCGAAATCGACCTTGTCGACGCCCGGATTGCCGATGACGTTCATGCGCAGCCGGGCCGGCATCTGGCCGTAGCCGCGGTCGCCGGTCAAATGGACGAAGCGGTAGTAGACGTTGTTCATGGCCATGACCGCGGCGGCGGCCTTGGCGGCGTTCAGCGCCGCGGCGTCCAGGTGCGTGCCGGCCTCGGCCAGGATCGCCTGGGTGACGACATCATTGCGCGACGCGATGGCGGAGGCGACGGCGGCGCCCCATGCCTGCTGCGCGGACAGGTTGGCCGAGGTGGTGATGACGGTGCCGAGGTTCAGCCTGATGTCCTTGGCATAGTCGGGCAGGCGGGACTTGAGGGCTTCGATCGACATGTCTGCTTCTCCGGCGGGAGGGGGGACTGGGAATAAAAACGGGCGGGTGCCGCGTCGCGGGGCGGCACCCGCCCAGGCCTGCGGGCCTATGGTGCCTGATGAGCGCCCCTGAGGGGGGACCGCCCGGCGAGGGGAGCCGGGCGGTGGGGGCGCTTGGGATCAGGCGGCCTGCAGGGTCTGCTCGCCCTTCTGCCAGTTGCAGGGGCACAGCTCGTCGGTCTGCAGCGCGTCGAGGGTGCGCAGCACCTCGGCGACGTTGCGGCCGACCGAGAGGTCATGCACCGAAACGAAGCGGATGATGCCCTCGGGGTCGACGATGAAGGTGGCGCGGAGCGCGACGCCCTCGTTCTTGTCCAGGATGCCCAGCTCGGTGCACAGCTCGCGCTTGATGTCGGCCAGCATCGGGAAGGGCAGGTCCTTCAGGTCGGCGTGGTTCTGGCGCCAGGCCAGGTGCACGAACTCGCTGTCGGTGGAGACGCCCAGCACCTGCGCGTCGCGGTCGGCGAACTCGCCATTGGCCTTGCCGAAGGCGGCGATCTCGGTCGGGCACACGAAGGTGAAGTCCTTCGGCCAGGAGAACACGACCAGCCACTTGCCCTTGTAGGTCTCGTTGCCGATCTGGGTGAAGGCGGTCTTCGCGTCGGTCGAGACAACGGCCTTCAGGTCGAAGGTCGGGAACTTGTCGCCAATCGTCAGCATGCTCTGCGGCTCCGAATGATATGGTGGGGGAAGCGGCCGGTGCGGCCGCCTGTTTTTGAACTTGTCTAGAAATGGCGCTATGCGGCTGATACTTCCAATCGTTTGTTCCAACCGCAGTGATAGGTTCAGCCAATGAGCGCGGGCCTGACCCTGCGCCAGCTGCGCTACTTGGTGTCGGTGGCGGACCACCTCCACTTCGGCCGCGCCGCCCAGGCCAACCATGTGAGCCAGCCGAGCCTCTCCGCCCAGATACAGCAGCTGGAGGAACTCCTGGGGGTTACCCTGGTGGAGCGCACCCAGCGCCGGGTGCTGCTGACCCCGGCGGGCGAGCAGGCGGTAGCGCGGGCGCGCGCCATCCTAGCGGCGGTGGACGACCTCGCGGCGGGCGCCAAGGCCAGCTCCCGGCCGCTGTCGGGCGAGCTGCGGCTGGGCGTCTTCCCGACGCTGGGGCCCTACCTGCTGCCGCGGGTGCTGCCCGGCCTGCGTCAGGCTTATCCCGACCTGCGCCTGTACCTGCGGGAGGATCTGACCGAGCGGCTGCTGGAGCGGCTGCGCGGCGGCGACCTGGACGCCTGCCTGCTGGCCCTGCCGGTGGATGAGCCCGGCGTCACCTGCGAGGCGCTGTTCGACGAGCCCTTCCTGGTGGCCCTGCCGCCCGGCCACGCCCTGGCCGCCCGCGCCCGCGTCTCCGAGTCGGACCTTGCGGAGGAGCGGCTGCTGCTGCTGGAGGACGGGCACTGCTTCCGCGAGCAGGCGCTGAAGGTCTGCCGCATCGGCAGCCGCGACCGCGACAGCGTCGCCGCTACCTCGCTCTCCACCCTGTGCGAGATGGTGGCGGGCCGCATCGGCGTGACCCTGCTGCCGGCCCTGGCGAGCACGTCGCTCACCATCCCCGGCCAGATCGAAATCCGCCCCTTCCCCGACCCCGCCCCCTCACGCCGCATCGCGCTCGTCTGGCGCAAGGCGTCGGCCCGCGAGGCCGATTTGAGGCGACTGGCGGACCATCTGCGGGCGCACCTGCCGGAGGGGGCGATCGAGGTCGCGGCTTGAAAATGCGGTGATGTCATATATGATATCACTATGATCCGCATCGTGATCGACACGGACGTTATGGTCGCCGCTTTCGAGAGCGCGAACGGCGCGTCCAGGCAGGTTCTGATGCATGTACTGGACAAGCGGGCGGAGCTCGTCCTTTCGACCCCGCTCATGATCGAGTACGAGGCCGTCCTGACCCGTCCGGCGGTTCTGGCGCGCTCAGGACTGACGCCCGCCGAGGTCTATGAGGTTCTAGACGAGTTGGCGTCCATTTGCGTGCCGGTCGGCTTCGATTATCGGTGGCGTCCCGCTGCTCGCGATCCGGACGACGATCTCGTGCTTGAGACAGCCGTCAATGGGACCGCAGCCGTGATCGCGACGTTCAATGTGCGTGACCTCGCCAGTGCGGGCTCGGCATTCGGCATCCAGGTCGAAAGGCCGGCCCAGGTGCTCAGGAGGATCGGTTCATGACCAGCTTTCCGCTCAGGCTCCCCGAAGACCTCAAGGAGGCCGCGGCCGAGCAGGCCGCCAGAACCGGCGTCAGCCTGAACCAGTACATCGCCGTCGCCCTCGCCGGGCGCGTCGCGGCGCAGGCGGAGGCAGAGCGCTACTTCGCGGCGCGGGGCAAGCGGGCCATTCCCGGCCGGGCGAAGGCGATCCTCGCCAAAGCGGGGCAGGACAATCCGCCCCGCCCCGACGACCAGCTGCCCGACTGACGCCTCAGTAATCCCACTCGAACTGCACGCCCACCTCGCTGTCTCGGCCCACGGCGCCGCGCAGCTTGATGGTGTCGGTGGCCTCGTACTCGCCGGTGACCTTGGACTGGCCGGTGCCCAGCTCGTTCTCGACGCCGACATAGAGGTTGCGGCCGATATAGCGGCCGGCGGCCACCGTGCCCGGGCCCTCGCCGTTCTCGCTGCCCTTGAACTCCAGCCGGTCGACGCCGAGGCCGCGCTTCACCTTGTCCATGATGCCGGGGCCGGACCCGCCGACGCCGGCCAGCTGGGCGGCACTCTGGGCCAGCTGCAGCGCCTCCAGCGCCGAGAGCTCGCCGACCGAGCGGTCGAACAGCAGCCGGGCCAGGATCTCGTCCTCCGGCACCGCCGGTTCCGAGCTCAGCTGCAGCTTCGGGTCGGAGGGGCGGCCGGTGACGTTGACGATCGCGGTGAAGTCGCCCCGCTCCGCCCGGGCGGAGATGTCGAGCGTTGGGTCGGTGCCGCCCTGGAAGGTGGCCTTGGCCCGCTCCAGCTCGAAGGTCTGCCCCAGCGCCGAGAGCGTGCCCTTCACCAGATCCACCGCGCCGGTGATCTGCGGGTCGTCCGTCGTGCCGCCGATGTCCAGGTCGGCCTTGAACTCGGCATCCAGCCCCCGCCCCTGGACATAGATCTGATTCGCCGCCACCGCCTCCAGCCGCAGGTTGATGATCCGGGCGGCCGCCGGCTGCTGCTTGCGCGCCATGGCGACCATGGTCTTCTCGTCGTCGATGGGGATGCCGTTGCGCACCTCCACCACCTCCAGCTCGGCCACGGCGGCCGGCAGCTTCTCGGGGAAGGAGATGTAGGCCTTGCGCAGCCGCACCCGCCCGTCCAGCAGCATGGTCTGGAAGCTGCCGCGCAGGCTGAGGTCGGCGTCGGCCCAGGCTTGCGCCTCGTCGATCTGCACCACCTTGGCGTTGTTGGCCTTGAAGGTCACCTCGATCTGCCGGTCGCCCCAGGACGGGTCGATGCGGATGGCGCCGCCGGCCTCCAGCGTGCCGCCCTTGGGCGTGGCGCCGGTGAACTGCCTGATGACCAGACCCTCCGGGCTTCCCTCCAGCCGCGCCTGGATGTTCTCGACGATGGTGCCGAGCTTGTGGTTCTCGTAGCGCCCCTTGTCGATGCCGACGGATCCCGCCAGCCGCGGGTCGCCGGCGGTGCCGCCGATATCCAGCGCCACCCGCATGCCGCCGGCCAGCCGGTCGCCGCTGGCGGCCAGGAAGTCGTTCAGCGCCGCCATGTCGAGCGCTCCGCGCACCTGGCCGGAGATCGGCCCCTCGTCCGGCACGGCGGGCGCGCCGTCGCGCATGACCAGCGGCCCTTCCAGGCGGGCGGTGAGGTCCAGCGCCCCGGTCCTACCCTCCGCCCGCAGCGTCGAGGCGACGCGGCCGCCGCGCCAGGTGCCCTCCAGCCGGGCGTTCAGCTCCTCGTCGCGCGACGGCGGGCGCTCCTCCACGCCCAGGCCGGTCATGGCGAGGCGCAAATCGCCGCGCGGGTCCTGCGGGCTGCCGCCAAGGGTGAGATTGCCATTGATCTCGCCATGCAGCGGCAGGGTCGGGTCGATCATGCGCACCAGCGACAGCGGCAGCCGCGCGATCTCCGCCTTGGCCTGCACCGCCTTCTGGCCCAGCTGGCCGTCGGCGGTGATGCGGGCATTGCCGCTGACCAGCCTGAGCCCCTGCACCTTCACCCCGTCGGCGCCCTGCGTGAAGGTGGCGCGGCCCTGCTGGCTGAGGCCCGTGCCGTCATAGCGCCCCTCGAACCGGGTGAGGGTGACGCTGGTGGCGGCCTCGGTCCGGGCCAGCGTGCCGGCGGCGTCCAGGCGCAGCGGCTTGCCGATCTCCCCCGTGGTGTTGAAGGCGAAGCGGGCGTCCGACAGCGGGCCCGCCAGCGTGGCGGTGATCCCGTCCAGCCGCCCGTCCGGCAGCCGGGCGTCGCGCGCCTCGGCCCGCAGGTCGACGCGCGGCTTGGGCGAGGTGGCGTCCTCCACCCGGCCGGTCACGGTCAGGCGGCCCAGCGACTGGCGGTCGCCGGTCGGCAGGGTGCGGGCGATCTGCTGGGCGTTCATGTCCAGCGCCACCGACTGCTTCCCCTTGGGCGCGTCGAGCTTGATGGTGGCGGTCGCGCGCCCCTCCACCGCTTGGCCGGCAAGGGCCGCCAGCGGCGCCAGGTCGGGCAGGTCGGCGCGCAGCTGGCCGGTGGCGGTGGGAGCGGCGAGGTTCGCCTCGATGGCGCCGGCGATGCGGTTGGCGCCCAGCGACAGGCCGAGGTCGGCAAGGCGGAGATTGTCGCCCTGCTTGCTTATGTCGGCGCCGAGTTTCAGCGGCCGCCCTTCCACCGACGCGTCGCCGTCCACCCGGCCGCGGATATTGTCGGGCAGCCCCTTCATGTCGGCGACCAGCCGGGTCGGGCCGAACTGCTGGGTCTGCACCTTCATGCCGTCGGAGGTCAGCGTCGCGCGGGCAGCGAGATTGTCGGTCGGGCCCGTCGCGGTCGCCTCCACCCGCGCCGCCCCCTCCAGCGGCGTGCCGACGGCGACGCCCAGCGGCGCGAGGTCGGCGATGGTGGCGTCGAACCGGGAGGTAAGGACCTTGCCCCTGAGCGTCGCCTCGCCGGTGGCGCGGAGGTTGCCGCCGGTGACGGCCAGGTCGCGCACCAAAGTCTCCTCGCCCCTCTTCGTCACGGCGGCGGACAGGGTGGCGCGGCCGGCCAGCAGCGCGTCGGCGGCGGGGATGCCGAGCGTGAGGCCCTCGCCCCCGCCCTTCACATTGGCGGTGAGGTCCTGGCCCTTCTTGTCCAGGTCGGCCTGCAGGTTCAGGGCACCCTTCATCTCCGGCCGGGCCAGCGCCGCGCCGAGGCGGGAGAGGTCCTCGGAGCGCAGGGTGAGGTTCGCCTGCGCCGTCTCGCCGCCGCGGCCGACGGTGGCGGTGCCGGCGAGCTTGGTGGCGAAGGCGTCCAGCTCCAGCCGGTCCAGCTTCACATCGGTGGTGGCGCGGTTCAGGCTGCCGGCCAGCGCCACAGTGGGCCGCGCCCCGTCGATGCCCTTCAGATTGGGATCGGCTGATGTGACGCCCTCCAGCGCCGCGTCCAAGGTGAAGCCCAGCACGTCCCCGCCCTGCGGCCTTGTGGTGACAGTGGCAGCCAGCCGTTCCGCCTGCACCTGGCCGAAGGCGGTGCCGTCGGCCACCAGATTGGCGTCCAGTTGCGGCTCCCGCGCCGTGCCCTTGAGCGTGCCGGCCAGCGACAGGCTGCGCCAGACCGGCTCCTCGACCAGCGCGTGCAGCGGGCTCTCCGGCCCGGCCTTGGCGTCGAAGGCCAGGTCCATGGCGCCGGCCGCGTCCAGCCCGTAGGCGCCCTTGGCCGTCACCGTCGCGGCGGCGGCGTTCACCTGGGCATTGTCGATCAGCACCCGGCTGCCCGGCTCTATCGTGCCGGCCGCCTGGATCGTGACGTTGTCGCCGGCCAGGGCCCGGTATTCCTCGGGCAGCAGCGGCGAGACGGCGGCGGTGCCGTTCAGGCCGAAGCCGTAGCGGCCCTGCACCGCCTTGATGGTGGCGTCGGCCACGGCGGAGACGGCGTCGCCGGCCTTCGCCTCCAGCCGGCCGGCCCAGTTCTCCAGCGGCCCCTTGCCGTTCAGAGTAACGGAGACGGGCGGCTTGCCCTCGATGCCCAGCAGCCCGGCGATGACGCCGCCGCCCGGCTCCTCGGCCTTCAGGTCGAGATCGAGCTTCTGGTTGGGCACATAGGTGGCGGCCAGCGCCACCCGGCCAGGCTTGTCGTCGATGCGGTTGACCACGAGGTTGGCGGTGCCCTGCGGCGTGCCGGCCGGCAGGGCGGCCGAGCCCTCGGCCGACAGCAGCGCCGGCTCGCCGCCCAGCAGCGGCGCGCCCAGCTCGATCCGCGGCAGCGACAGGCGCTTGACCTCGACCCCGACCGGCAGCTCGAAGGCGGCGTTGGGGTCCTTCGGCTCCTCCGGCTTCTCCTCGGGAACGGGCGCGCGGGCGACGTTGACGCGGGTGGCGCTCAGCTCCTCCAGCCGGACGGTCTGGCCCAGCAGCGCGCGCCCGGCCAAATCGCCCACCACCCCCTCCATGGTCAGCCAGACGCCGTCGCGGTCGGCCATGGTGATGCGGTCGGCGCGGAAGTCGAAGGGCAGGCCGCTCACCCCCTCCAGCTTCAACCCGGGCACCGCCGCCTCGATCTTCGAGACGACGAAGGATGAGCCGGAGCCGGTGCGCAGCCACAGCAGCGCGCCGCCGCCCAGCAGCAGCACCAGGGCCAGCACCCCGCCGATGCCGTAGAGCGCCCAGCGCAGGGCACGGTAGGGCGCGCCGTGATGGTGGGCATCATGATCGCGGGCGTGCGTCTCGGGATGCGGGTTCGGATCGCTCACCGGCTGCTCCTCAGAATGCCTGGCCGATGCTGATGTAGAGCTGCCAGGAGGCGTCGCCGCGCTGCTTGTTGATGGGCACGCCCACATCCAGGCGCACGGGACCCAGCGGCGAGTAGTAGCGCACGCCCAGGCCGGCGCCCCAGCGCAGGTTCTCCGTCAGGTCGGGATACTCGGTCGTGTAGACGTTGCCGCCGTCGATGAAGGGGACGAGGCCGATGCTCTCGGTCACGCGGAAGCGGACCTCCGCCCCCACCTCGAACAGGGAGCGGCCGCCCAGCGGGTCGTTCTCCGGGTCGCGCGGACCGACGCGCTGGTAGCCGTAGCCGCGCACCGAGCCGCCGCCGCCGGCGTAGAAGCGCTTGTCGGCCGGCACGTTCAGCACCTTGCCGCCCATCGCCGTGCCCAGCGCCAAGCGGCCGGCGGCGACCGTGCGCCCCTCCTCGTCGAAGGGGATGTAGAGGCTGCCGACGGTGCGGGCGATGACGAAGCTGGAACTGTCGCCCAGCAGCGCCGCGTAGGGCGTCACCACGCCCGACACGCGGAACCCGCGTGTCGGGTTCAGCAGATCGTCGCTGTTGTCCCAGGTGACGCCGACGGGAAAGCCGATCAGCGTGTTCTTGGTGGTCTGCAGGTTCTCCGTCACCTTGGACTGCTCGAAGGTGATGCCGGCGGTGCCGGTGAAGCCCTTGAAGAACTCGCGCTCCACCAGCGCCGTCAGGATCGCCGCCTCGCGGGAGAAGGCCTCGGGGCTTTCCGACACGAGCAGGGCGGACAGCTTCAGCTGCTGGTTGCGCGCCAGGAAGTCGGGCTCCAGATACTCCGTCGTCAGCCGGTAGTCGAAGGAACCGGGATCGCCGAAGGCGGTGCGGCCGATGCCCGACAGCTCGGCGCCGACCCGGAACCGCTCGGCCCCGCCCAGCAGGTTGCGGTGGCCCCAATAGGCGTTCGCGCCGAAGCCGTCGGCGGTGGAATATTCGGCGCCGAAGCCGATGAAATGGCGCTCGCGCTCCGTCACCTCGGCCGTGACCGGGACGGTGACCGGACCTTCCCCTGTATCTGCCGGCGCCTTGTCCGGGATACGCAGCCGCACCGCGTCGAAGACCTGCAGGTCCGACAGTTCGTCGCGCCCCTCGTTCAGCAGCTCCGGCCGGTACTCGGCGCCGGGCTTCCAGGGGATGCGCCGCTGCGCCGCCTTCTCCTTCAGCTTCTCCAGCCCGACGAACTGGACCGTGCCCAGCCGCACCTCGGGCCCGGGATCGACGACGAAGGTCACGTCCATGGTGCGGGTGGCGTGGTCGACCACCAGCCGCCGGTCCTCGACCCTTGCATAGGCGTAGCCCTTCTTCGCCAGGACCGAGGTCAGCGCGTCCTGGGCCGAAACGATGTCCGGCCCGCGCGCCGGCTCGCCTGGTTCCAGCTCGATCTCCTTGGGATCGACCGGGCCGCTGGGCAGCGTCTTGCCCTGGGGCGTCAGGGCCAGCACCTCGCGCAGCCGGTAGCGCTCGCCGGGCCGCACCTGGATGACGGCCTTGGCCGGCTCCGGCTCCAGCGTGACCTCCACCTCCAGCGAGGAATCGTAGAAGCCCTCGGAGCGCAGCGCGGCCATCAGCCGCTCCTCGTCGGCGCGGGCGCGGCTGCGCAGGCCGATGGGCGAGGGCGGCGGCTCGTCCCGCAGATTCATCAGCGAGGAGATGCCGCCCAGCAGCTCGCGCAGCCAGTTCTCCTCGACGCCCTGGATTTCGACGTCGTAACGGGTGCCGGTCCGCTCCTCCCGCCGCTCGCGCTCCTCCGACTGCTCGGGGATCAGCTCGGGATCGGCGGGGGCGGCCTGGGGGTCCGTCGACTGCGTCTGCGAGGCCGGGCCGGTGCCCCGCGGCTCCTCGCCGGTGGTGGGCAGCTGCGGCGGCGCCTGGGACAAGGCGGGAGCCTGGGCCAGGGCCGGAGCGGGGATGCAGAGGCAGGAGGCCAGCAGAAGGGCCGTGAGCGCCGGGGTCCTGCGGGCGGGGCCGGTGTCGGTGGGGGCTTGGCGGGCGGCTCTGGTCATCGGCTCCGGTCGCGGGCGTCTGGGGGTCGGTCTCGCGGGCGGCGGTCCGGCGCCGCCTCCCCCGGGGCCTGGCGTCCTTCCCATCGCCACCGGGAAACCCCGCGCGGACGGGGACGTTCCCGGACCGGAGGTTTATACCCCCGCTCCGCCGGAGCATACCCCCGGGGCTCCGTTTCAGGCCGCCCGGGGCCCGCCTATCAGTCCCGCAACCCCCTCCTGCGCCCCGTGGACGGCTCCCCGCCTTCCAAATCGGCCCCCGAAAGGTTATATCACTGCCCGACAATACCCGCGCCCCGGCCGGGTATTTTTGTTTTTCCGGGTCACGGGCCAGCATTTCGCGGCGGCGGCGACCCTCCTGAAGGAAGTGGAAGCCCGTCCCATGCAGTTGCGCAACATCGCCATCATCGCCCACGTCGACCACGGCAAGACCACGCTGGTGGACGTGCTGCTGCGCCAGAGCGGCTCGTTCCGCGAGAACCAGCAGGTGGCCGAGCGCGCCATGGACAGCAACGACCTGGAGCGTGAGCGCGGCATCACCATCCTGGCGAAGTGCACCAGCGTCGTCTGGAACAACGACACCCGCATCAACATCGTCGACACGCCGGGCCACGCCGATTTCGGCGGCGAGGTCGAGCGCATCCTGAACATGGTGGACGGCGTGCTGCTGCTGGTGGACGCGGCCGAGGGCCCGCTGCCGCAGACCAAGTTCGTGCTGTCCAAGGCCCTGAAGCTGGGCCTGCGCCCGATCGTGCTGATCAACAAGGTCGACCGTCCGGACGCCCGCGCCCACGAGGTGCATGACGAGATCTTCGACCTGTTCGCGGCGCTGGACGCCACCGACGAGCAGCTGGACTTCCCGACCCTCTTCGCCTCGGCCAAGCAGGGCTGGGCGGCGGAGAGCCTGGAGGCCGAGCGCAAGGACATGACGCCCGCCTTCGAGCTGATCCTGCGCCATGTCCCGGCGCCGAAGGTCGAGATCGACGCGCCCTTCACCATGCTGGCGACCACGCTGGAGGCGAACCCCTATCTGGGCCGCCTGCTCACCGGCCGCATCCAGTCGGGCATCGCCCGCCCGAACATGCCGATCAAGGCGCTGTCGCGCGACGGCAAGGTCATCGAGCAGGGCCGCATCTCCAAGGTGCTGGCCTTCCGCGGCCTGGAGCGCGTGGGCGTGGACGAGGCGCAGGCGGGCGACATCGTCGCCATCGCCGGCCTGACCAAGACCACCGTCGCCGACACGATCTGCGAGCCCTCGGTCGCCGAGGCCCTGCCGGCCCAGCCGATCGACCCGCCGACGCTGGCCATGACCTTCGGCGTCAACGACAGCCCGCTGGCCGGCCGCGAGGGCGACAAGGTCACCAGCCGCATGATCCGCGACCGGCTGATGCGCGAGGCCGAGGGCAACGTGGCGCTGCGCGTCACCGAGACCGAGAACGCCGACGCCTTCGAGGTCGCCGGCCGCGGCGAACTGCAGCTGGGCGTGCTGATCGAGACCATGCGCCGCGAGGGCTACGAGCTGTCGATCTCGCGTCCGCGCGTGCTCTACAAGTCCGATCCGGTCACCGGCCAGCGCCTGGAGCCGATCGAGGAGGTCGTGGTCGACGTCGACGAGGAGTATTCGGGCGCCGTCGTCCAGAAGATGTCCGAGCGCAAGGCCGAGCTGACCGAGATGAAGCCGTCCGGCGGCGGCAAGACGCGCCTGGTGTTCCTGGCGCCGTCGCGCGGCCTGATCGGCTATATCGGCGAGTTCCTGACCGACACCCGCGGCACCGGCGTGATGAACCGCCTGTTCCACGGCTACGCGCCCTACAAGGGCCCGATCGCCTCGCGCCACACCGGCGTGCTGATCTCCAACTCGGACGGCGTCTCGGTCGCCTACGCGCTGTGGAACCTCGAGGACCGCGGCCCGATGATGATCGACCCGGGCGTGCCCGTGTACCAGGGCATGATCATCGGCGAGCACACCCGCGGCAACGACCTCGAGGTCAATGTGCTGAAGGGCAAGCAGCTGACCAACATCCGCGCCGCCGGCAAGGACGAGGCCGTGCGCCTGACCACGCCCATCCAGATGACCCTGGAGAAGGCGCTGTCCTACATCACCGACGAGGAGCTGGTGGAGGTGACGCCCAAGTCGATCCGCCTGCGCAAGAAGCTGCTGGACCCGAACGAGCGCAAGAAGGCCCAGAAGCAGGCCGAGGCCGGCTGAGGCTTGGCCGTTCCGGTAGCGTAACGATGACGGCGGCGGGGCCCGGGCTCCGCCGCCGTTTGTGTTTGTGGACACGGCCTCATCGCATGACCTGGCTGGGGTACGATCACCCTCTGCCCTACTCTCGACCGTCACCCCGGCGAAAGCCGGGGCCCAGGGGTTGCAGCGGGATGCGGTGGATGCAGCGCCGGTGTGGTTCGTAGGTCGCATGGAGCCGCAGGCGCAATGCGACATCCCGCCGGAGAATGTCGCATTGCGCTTCGCTCCATGCGACCTACGGGCGCGCTTCATTGATCGGGCATGGCTGCAACCCCTCGGTCCCAGCCTGCGCCGGGATGACGGGCAGAGGGTATCGTCAACGGCACAGCACTCCCCCCGACCATCCGTATAGGCCCCTGATAGCGGTTGTGCAGGCACCGGCTTTTGGGCAACCCTGGGACGCCGGGACAAGGCGGGGGCGGGGCATGGCACGGGGCGCGGGCGCCCTCATCACGCGCGGGCTGGCGGCGGCGGTGGACTGGTTCCTGCCGGCGGCGGTGCGGCCGCCGCGCGGGGACGAGCGCGACCGGCTGCGCTACCGCGGCTATATCCGCACCTCGCTGGGCATCTTCCTGGGCATGCTGGTGATCCTGGCGCAGGAAGCCGTCTCGCACGGGGATCTGCTGCGGCCGGAGCCGCTGCTCTGGGGCATCTACGCCCTGCTGATGCTGGCGAACCTGCTGCTGGTGAGGACGACGGGCCGCGCCCACGCGGTCAACCTCGCCAACAATTTCCTCGGGCTGCTGATGATGGGGGCGCTGCTGCACATCTCCGGCGGCATCGGCTCGCCCTACCTGCCGCTGTTCGTCGGCGGCATCGCGGTGACGGCCAATTTCGGCGGCAACCGCGCCATCCTGGCGGTGATGCTGAGCTTCGCGGCGATGGTCGGTGCGGTCTATGCGGCGCAGCTGCAGGGGGCGCCCTGGTCGGCGCCGCCGCCCGACGGGCATGCCCACCGCTTCGGGCTGGTCATGACCGCGGCGGCGCTGGTGCTGCTGGGCAGCCTGTCGGCCCAGACCGCGCGCACCCGGACCCGCACGCTGCTGCGCCGCGCCCGCGACCAGGCGGAGGCGCGGCGGCTGGCGGCCGAGGTCTCGCACCTGCAGGCGGAGCAGGCGCTGGCCGATCTGCGGGACGCGCAGGCCCACCTGGTGCTGCAGGAGAAGATGGCCTCGCTGGGCAGCCTGGTCGCCGGCGTCGCGCACGAGGTGAACACGCCGGTCGGCGTGGCCCTGACCGCCGCCTCGCAGATGGCGGCGGAGACCGCGCGCATCCGCTCGCTGGTCGAGACCGGGGCGCTGAAACGCTCGGACTTGGCCGAGTATCTGGAGGCCGCAGGCGAGCTGTCCCGGCTGGTCGAGGCCAACAGCGCCCGCGCCGCCCGGCTCATCCAGAGCTTCAAGGAGGTGGCGGTCGACCAGGCCAGCGGCGAGCGCCGGACCTTCGAGCTGGGACCCTATGTCGAGGAGGTCGTCTCCAACCTCGGGCCGCAGCTGAAGCGCCTGCGGGTCCGGGTGGCGCAGGACATCCCCGCCGGCATCGTCGTGGACGGCTATCCCGGCCCCTTCGCCCAGGTGCTGACGAACCTGGTGCAGAACTCGCTGCTGCACGCCTTCGAGGAGGGCCGGGCCGGCACGATCACCGTGGAGGCGCGGCGGCTGGGCGAGGCGCAGGTGGAGCTGACCTACCGCGACGACGGCAAGGGCATCCCGGCGGCGCTGCGGTCGCGCATCTTCGACCCCTTCTTCACCACCAGGCGCGGCCAGGGCGGCTCCGGCCTGGGGCTGCACCTGCTCTACAACATCGTCACCGGGCCCATGGGCGGGCGGGTGGAGGTCGGCGAGGCGCCGGGCGGCGGCGCCCGCTTCACCCTGAGCTTCCCGCTGGTGGCGCCGCAGCCCCGCGCGGAGAACCGGCCGGAGGGCGTGGCCGCCGAGTCCTGACGCCCATTGGTGGCATCGGGGGCCGGCGGTGCCCGGGCCATCTTGCGCCGCACAAGAGACTCCGCCTAACCTGTGCGGCAGCCCATCCAGGCGCTAACGAAGAATTGAATTCGAGGAGGAATGGCCATGGTCGATGTCGTCATCACCGGTGCGGCGCGCACGCCGATCGGTGCCTTCAACGGCGCCCTGAGCGGCGTCGCGGCCCACACGCTGGGCGAGGTGGCCATCCGCGAGGCGCTGGCCCGCGCCCGGGTCGACGCCGGCGAGGTGAACGAGGTGGTGATGGGCCAGGTGCTGGCCGCCGGCGGCGGTCAGAACCCCGCCCGCCAGGCCGCCATCGCCTGCGGCATCCCGGTCGAGCGCACCGCCTACGGCATCAACCAGCTCTGCGGCTCGGGCCTGCGCACGGTCGCGCTCGGCTACCAGGCGGTGAAGCTGGGCGACGCCGACATCGTCGTCGCCGGCGGCATGGAGAGCATGAGCCAGGCCCCGCACGTCGTCCATCTGCGCAACGGCACCAAGATGGGCGACACCGCCATGATCGACACCATGATCAGGGATGGCCTCTGGGACGCCTTCAACGGCTACCACATGGGCGGCACGGCGGAGAACGTCGCCGAGAAGTGGCAGATCACCCGCGAGCAGCAGGACGAGTTCGCCGCCGCCAGCCAGAACAAGGCCGAGGCGGCGATGAAGGCCGGCCGCTTCAAGGACGAGATCGCGGCCGTGAAGATCCAGGGCCGCAAGGGCGAGGTCATCGTCGACCAGGACGAGTACCCGAAGCACGGCACCACCGTGGAGGCCCTGCAGAAGCTGCGCCCGGCCTTCAAGAAGGACGGTTCGGTCACCGCCGGCAACGCCTCGGGCATCAATGACGGCGCCGCCGCGCTGGTGCTGATGAGCGCCGACAACGCGGCCAAGCGCGGCATCGCCCCGCTGGCCCGCATCGTCTCCTGGGCGACCGTCGGCGTCGATCCGGCGATCATGGGCTCGGGCCCGATCCCGGCCAGCCGCGAGGCGCTGCGCAAGGCCGGCTGGAAGGCCGACGAGCTGGACCTGATCGAGGCGAACGAGGCCTTCGCCGCCCAGGCCTGCGCCGTGAACAAGGATCTGGGCTGGGACACCAGCAAGGTGAACGTCAACGGCGGCGCCATCGCGCTGGGCCACCCGATCGGCGCGTCGGGCGCCCGCGTGCTGGTGACCCTGCTGCACGAGATGCAGAAGCGCGACGCCAAGAAGGGCCTCGCCACGCTCTGCATCGGCGGCGGCATGGGCATCGCCCTCTGCGTCGAGCGCTGAGGCCGGAGCTTTCGTAGGTAAGGAGAGGCCGGGGCCGCGCGCCCCGGCCTTTTCCTTTTGCGCACGCGACCCCGTCCCGCACGCCAGACGTGCAGTTACCCCCTAAGTCGTTATGGCGCGACGGGTGGCGGTGCCGCTATCATCGCCGCCTCAATTCATAACGGTTAACTCCGGGGGGAAACAAAAATGGGTAGAGTTGCACTCGTCACGGGCGGCACGCGCGGCATCGGCGAAGCCATTTCGCTGGCCCTGAAGAACGCGGGCTACACGGTCGCGGCGAACTACGCCGGCAATGACGAGCGGGCGCGCGAGTTCACCGCCCGCACCGGCATCGGCGCCTACAAGTTCGACGTGGGCGACTTCCAGGCCGTGACCAGCGCCATCGCGCAGATCGAGAAGGATCTGGGCCCGATCGACGTGGTCGTGAACAATGCCGGCATCACCCGCGACGGCGTCATGCACCGCATGACGCTGGAGCAGTGGCAGGAGGTCATCCAGACCAACCTGACCAGCTGCTTCAACGTCTGCCGCGCCGTCATCGACGGCATGCGCAACCGGGGCTTCGGCCGCATCGTCAACATCGGCTCGATCAACGGCCAGGCCGGCCAGTACGGCCAGGTGAACTACGCCGCCGCCAAGTCGGGCATCCACGGCTTCACCAAGGCGCTGGCGCAGGAGGGCGCGGCCAAGGGCATCACCGTCAACGCCATCGCGCCGGGCTACATCGACACCGACATGGTCCGCGCCGTGCCGCCGAACGTGCTGGAGAAGATCGTGGCCAAGGTCCCGGTCGGCCGCCTGGGCAAGGCCGAGGAGATCGCCCGCGGCGTGCTGTTCCTGGTGGCCGACGACGCCGGCTTCATCACCGGCTCGACCCTGTCGATCAACGGCGGCCAGCACATGTACTGATGCCTTCCTCCCTCTCCCCTCGCGGGAGAGGGTAGGGACCCGAACCGAAGGTTTGGGAGGGGTGAGGGGCGGCCGGCGGCAACGCCGGCCGTTTCCTTTTGCGGGACCGAGGTGAGCGACCGGGCCGGCTGCGGCTCCCCTCACCCTCCCGTCGCCGAGGCGACGGGCCCCGCCCTCTCCCGCAAGGGGAGAGGGAGATAGGACATGCCCCACGAATACCCCGATCATCCCCGCGTCGGCGTCGGCGTCATCGTGCGCCGGGGCGACGCGGTGCTGCTGGTGCGGCGCGGCAAGCCGCCGGGCCTGGGCGAGTGGAGCCTGCCGGGCGGCAGCCAGGAGCTGGGCGAGACGCTGTTCGAGACCGCCGCCCGCGAGGCGCTGGAGGAGACGGGCGTCACCGTGCGCCCGGTGTCGGTGCTGACCGGCGTCGACAATATCGAGCGCGACGCGGACGGCCGCGTCCGCTTCCACTACACCATCATCGACGTGCTGGCCGACTGGGTCTCGGGCGAGCCGGTCCCCGGCGACGACGCCACCGCCGCCCGCTGGGCCGCGCCCGAGGAATGGCGCGCCCTGGTCACCTGGCCGCCGCTGCTGGAGGTGCTGGAGATGGCGCTGCGGGCGGAGCGGTGAGACACCCGCTCAGGGTTGCCGCTTCACCGGCACGCGCCGACCTCCTTCGGACCAACTGCGAAGTACCCTTCGGAGCCCACAGGCACAGGCTCACCGAAGGGCGTCACGTCGACAACGCTGGGCTCCTCAATCCTCGACCAGCAGTAGACGCTTCCGTCAGGAATTTGGTCGCCGAGGACGCGCCAGCCGTTGTGGGTCTGCGGCAGCAGGACCAGCTCGTAAGCGGACCTCTTAACGTCGCGTGGATCACCGGTTTCCCAGGCCTGCACATTGCCGCGATAGTGCCACTCGTCCCTTTCCTTGCTGTAGATGAAGGCTCCACAGTTCCCCTGGTTGCCGCACCAGCGCAGGTTCACGAAGGTGAGCAGCAGTTCCTGCAATCCGTCGCCGTTCAGTTCCGCTCTCGCGGCATAGACCTCTTCGATAAACAGCAATGTGAATGGGTTATCGCTGTTGGCGCGTTCCACCAACGCTTCGACGAAGGGCCGCTCGGCCCCAAGATTGTTGTCCAACATCAGGATTCTCTCGCCGGCAAAGGCCGCGCCTGCCCATGCCGCGAAAGCGACGAGGGTTGCGAACACCGCGATGGGTCGGCGTGCCGGTGCCGTCATTTCCGGTACTCCACGGAGCTGAATTTCCTCAGGCGAGTTTCAACCATATCATACTTCGGATCCCAGTCCTTGGATTTCCTTGCTCGGTTACTATCCCACTCATGCTTCTCTAGAAGCTTTATGTAATCGATCACGACAGGACCACCCGCACGATGGCCCACGGCCGCAAGTCCGGCTTCCGTTATCTTGAACGGAGCCACAAACCCAACGATTGTCTTCCCAAGTCTTGCCTTCATGCCGCCAAGCCGGAATTCATCATCCAGCGACTTGGAGAGCAGATTCATCGCCATTTCCTGAGCAACCGGGCTCGCGAGAAAATCCTCCGCGCTGTTTATACCGTCCTTGCCGGTCCATCTGATGTTCTCATCGAGATATCCTCCCGCCATAAGAGCCCATTTCCTGAGCTGATATCTCCCGAGAGCGCCGACACCACCCTGTGTGGAGTTCCTGGCCGCGTAGTTCCCATTCGACATCTCCAGCTCGTCGATCTTCTCCCTGAATTCGTTCGTCAGACCTGAGTCGCTCCAGACGCTGTCCGGTTTGCGATAGGTGGAACCACTCCCCGCTTGAGCATTGCTCGGGTCCACCAGGAAGCGCATGTGCTCCCGGCCGGGCCGGTCGTCAGCCGACGATGCCGATGGCGACCCGCCCCGCGAGCCCGTGTCGGTCCAGCGCCCCTGCCCGTCCCGGGGCTGGTTGGGGTCGAACTCCGGATAGCCCTCTGTCATGCGCGAGAGACTCGGCGCCGCCTCCATGACGCAGGACCAGATGGCGTCGGCGGGGCCGATGCCGCGCGCCTCGAAGCTCAGGGCGAGACCATGACGCAGCAGGCGCTCCAGCCAGAGCAACCGCATCCTGTCCTCCTCCAGCCAGCGGCGGCGGATCGATCCCGGCCCGAAGCAGGAGCGGTAATGGTCATGGGGTTGGATGAAGCGCAGCGCCGGCGTGCGCCCGGCCAGCGAACCGGGCGCGACCATCTCCACCGGCAGGCCGTCGATGCCGGCGCGCCAGTCCATATACTCGCCCGACGCCTCGCGCAGCCGATAGACGGTGCCGCCCGCGCACCGCAGCCCCTGCGTGCCCCGCCCGTCCGAGAGCAGCGCCTCGATCGGCAGGGGGTTGCCGACCCAGACGTCGCGCGCCCCGTCGATCCGCAGCGGTTGCGCGACGGGATGCGCGGCGATCCAGGAGCGGAACAGGCCGGGCACCCTGGCGCTCAGCCCGTTGCGGTTCCAGAAGAGACGCAGGAACGCGGTGAAGGTCGGCTCCCGGCTCGCCGGGGCGAGGGCGGCCGGATCGAGGTCCAGAAGATGGTCGAGACGGGCGGACAAGAGCATGGCGACACTCCGCGGCTTGATCGTAGGGAAAGCGTGTAGGATTCTGCCTATGATGACGCCTACGCCCATGCCACTGTGCAATCTCCGGCTTCAGTCCCCATTCCGGTCTTACCCCGCCTGACCCAGCCTTCCTCCCGCCGCTCCCGGGGCGGAGGCTTGGCGGGCGATGTTTCGCTTGGCATGCTGCGGGGCGCCGGGCACCATGGCCGGCCCGCCTCCCGACAGGACCGGGACCGCGGCGACAAGTGCACGATCAGAAGGCGCAGGAGAAACCCGTGACCCCGCAGGACATCCGCCGACCCGGAGCCGTCCAGAGATGAGAATCCGGTCATGAGGACCGCCGGCGCCGCGCGCACCGCCGTCTGGCCGGGCCGCCCCTATCCGCTGGGCGCCACCTGGGACGGGTTCGGGGTCAATTTCGCCCTCTTCTCCGCCCATGCCGAGAAGGTGGAGCTGTGCCTGTTCGACGAGAGCGGCACGCGCGAGCTGGAGCGCGTCGCCCTGCCGGAGGTGACCGACGACGTCTGGCACGGCTACCTGCCGGAGGCGCGGCCGGGGCTGGTCTACGGCTACCGGGTGCACGGCCCCTACGACCCGTCGCGCGGCCACCGCTTCAACGCCAACAAGCTGCTGCTGGACCCCTATGCCCGCTCGCTGGTGGGGCAGCTGCGCTGGTCCGACGCGCATTTCGGCTACCGCGTGGGCAGCCCGCGCGAGGACCTCTCCTTCGACCGCCGCGACAATGCCCGGGGCATGCCCAAATGCCGCGTCGTCGACCCGGCCTTCACCTGGGGCACCGAGCGGGCGCCGCGGGTTCCCTGGGGCGAGACGGTCATCTACGAGACCCATGTGCGCGGCTTCACCATCCGCCACCCCGACGTGCCGCCACCGCTGAAGGGCACCTTCGCCGGCATGGGCAGCCAGCAGGTGGTGGAGTATCTGAGGGCGCTGGGCGTCACAGCGGTGGAGCTGCTGCCCGTGCACGCCTTCGCCGACGACCGCTATCTGGTCGAGAAGTCGCTGCACAATTTCTGGGGCTACAACACCCTCTGCTTCTTCGCGCCGGAGCCGCGCTACATGGCCGGCGACAGCACGCGCGAGTTCAAGACCATGGTCGCCCGGCTGCACGACGCCGGGATCGAGGTGCTGCTGGACGTGGTCTACAACCACACCGGCGAGGGCAATCATCTCGGGCCCACGATGAGCTTCCGCGGCATCGACAATGCCAGCTACTACCGGCTGAACCCGGACGACCGGCGCTACTACATCGACGATACGGGCACCGGCAACACGCTCAACGTCGCCCATCCGCGCGTCCTGCAGATGATCATGGACTCTCTCCGCTACTGGGTGACGGAGATGCGGGTGGACGGCTTCCGCTTCGACCTCGCCACCACGCTCTGCCGCGAGGCGCACGGCTTCGACCCGGGCTCCGGCTTCCTGGACGCGGTGCGGCAGGACCCGGTGCTGAACCAGGTGAAGCTCATCGCCGAGCCCTGGGACGTCGGTCCCGGCGGCTATCAGGTCGGGCATTTCCCGGCCGGCTGGTCGGAGTGGAACGACCGGTTCCGCGACACCTCCAGGCGCTTCTGGCGCGGCGACGAGGGCGTGCTGCCGGAACTGGCGGCGCGGCTGACCGGTTCGGCCGATTTGTTCGAGCGCCGCTCGCGCCGGCCGCATGCCAGCATCAACTACGTCACCGCCCATGACGGCTTCACGCTGCTGGACGTCGCCTCCTACAACCACAAGCACAATCACGCCAATGGCGAGGACAACCGCGACGGCCATGACGGCAACCACAGCTGGAACCATGGCGTCGAGGGGCCGAGCGACGATCCGCAGGTGACGGAGCCGCGGCTGCGCCACTGCCGCAACCTGCTGGCGACGCTGTTCCTGTCGCAGGGCACGCCCATGCTGCTGGCCGGCGACGAGCGGCTGCGCACGCAGAAGGGCAACAACAACGCCTATTGCCAGGACAACGAGATCTCCTGGGTCGACTGGACCCGCACGCCCGACAGCGCGGCCATGACCGCCTTCGTGCGCCGCCTGACCGAGCTGCGGCGCAACCACCCGGTGCTGCGGCGCGAGCGCTTCCTGCACGGCCGCGAGCTCTCGCCCGAGGGGGTGAAGGACATCACCTGGATCACCCCCCAGGGCACGGAGAAGACGCCGGAGCAGTGGCGCGACGCCCATGCCCGCTGCCTGGGCCTGCTGCTGGGCGGCCGGGCCGGGCGGCATTTCGGCGCCGACGGGCTGCCGGAGGCGGGGGCCACGCTGCTGGTCGTGGTCAACGCCCACCACGATGCGGTACCCTTCGTGCTGCCCGCGCTGCCGGGAGGCGACGCCTGGCGCTGCCTGCTGGACACCGGGCACCCGACGGGCGCGCCGCCGACGCGCGAGTTCCCGGCCGGCAAGGCGGCCTCGGTCGGCGGCCGCACCACCCTGCTGTTCCAATTGATCGACGAGCCCCATGGCTGAGTACGACTACTCCAAGCTCGTCGTCATGCTGATCGACCCCGACCTGAACCCGCGCCGCCTGCTGCGCGGGATGCTGGCGCGGTACGGCATCGACAAGATCCAGGAGTTCCCCGGCACCGCCGAGGCGACCGCGGCCTTCCAGGCGATGGCGCCGGACCTGATCGTCGTCGACGGCGCGCCCACCGAGGCGGGCGACCCGATGAAATGGGTCGGGCAGCTCCGCCACGGCCACCTCCCGGTGAACCCCTTCGTGCCCGTCATGGTGGTGGTGTGGGAGGCGACGCAGCCCATGCTGATGCGCTTCGCCAGCTCGGGCGCGGACGATCTGCTGATGAAGCCCTTCAGCCAGAAGCAGATCGCCGACCGGCTGCAGAACCTGGTCGAGAATCGCCGCGACTTCGTGGTCACCTCCGACTATGTCGGGCCGGACCGCCGCCGCAGCCCGCGCGAGGGGCAGCAGGTGCCGCTGGTCAAGGTGCCGAACACGCTGCGGCTCAAGGCGCTGGGCGAGTTCGCCGGCGCCGACGTGGCCGAGCTGACCGCCGCCGCCCAGGCCCAGATCAACGAGCAGAAGGTCGTGCGCCACGGCTTCCAGATCGCCTTCCTGGTGGAGTTCGCCCGCCCCGGCCTGGTCGCCGCCGAGGGCCGGGCGGAGCCGGAGAAGCTGGCGGTGGAGCATCTGCTGCGCGTGCCCGGCGTGGTCCACGATCTGATGCGCCGCCTGCCCGAGGGCGAGGTGCGCACCCAGGCCGAGCGCTATGGCCGCCAGCTGTTCGAGCAGGCGGAGCGGCTGCGCCACCATCCCGCAACGCCGCTGGAGGACACCGCGATCCTGCGCGACGCCGGCATCGGCCTGGCGGCGCTGACCGGCCGCCGCACCGACCTGGCGGCGGTGGAACAGGAGGTCCAGGCGGCTGTTAGCGGCTATCGCGGGCGGCTGGAGCAGATCGCCCAGGCCAAGGCCGCCGCCTCGGCCTGACGGAAGCACCCGGGGGATGGGAGACAGCATGCCCGATGCCGGCTTCGCGCACCGCTTCGCCCATAAGATGCCCTTCGGCGCCACGCTGCTGGACGGCGGCGGCGTCGCTTTCCGGCTATGGGCGCCGGACGCCGCGCGGGTGGAGCTGGCGCTGGAGGGCGGCGCCACCCCGCGCCTGCTGCCCATGGAGAAGCGCGGCAAGGGCTGGTTCGAGCTGACCGTGGCCGACGCCGGCCCCGGTACCCGCTACCGCTTCCGGCCCGAGACGGACAAGGGCAAGGGCCTGCTGGTGCCGGACCCCGCCTCGCGATGGCAGCCCTTCGACGTGCACGGCCCCTCGGTCGTGGTCGATCCCCGCGCCTATTCCTGGAACAATCCCGAGTTCCGCGGCAGGCCCTGGGAGGAGACGATCCTCTACGAGCTGCATGTCGGCACCTTCACGCCGGAGGGCACCTACCGCGCCGCCATGGACAAGCTGGACCATCTGGAAAGCCTGGGCGTGACGGCGGTGGAGCTGCTGCCGCTGGCGGAATTCGCGGGACGGCGCGGCTGGGGCTATGACGGGGTGCAGCTCTTCGCGCCCGAGAGCGGCTATGGCGGTCCGGACGAGCTGAAGGCGCTGGTCGACGCCATCCATGAGCGCGGCATGACCGCCTGGCTGGACGTCGTCTACAATCATTTCGGGCCGGAGGGGAACTACCTCCACGCCTACGCCTCCTGCTTCTTCACCCGCCGCCACGCCACCCCCTGGGGGCCGGCGGTTAATGTCGGCGGCAAGCAGGGCCGGCCGGTCCGCGACTTCCTGATCCACAACGCGCTCTACTGGCTGGAGGAGTACCGCTTCGACGGGCTGCGGCTCGACGCGGTGCAGGAGATCCGCGACGAGAGCGAGCCGCATTTCCTGCGGGAGCTGGCGGAGACGGTGAAGGCCCGCCTGCCCGACCGGCATGTCCATCTGGTGCTGGAGAACGATCTGAACCAGGCGCGCTGGCTGGAGCGGGACGGCGAGGGGCGGCCCAGGCTCTATGCCGGCCAGTGGAACGACGACTGGCACCATTCCGCCCATCTGCTGGCGACGGGCGAGGATGGCGGCTACTACGCCGACCATGCCGGGGACCCGGCCGGCGACTTCCTGAAGGCGCTGACCCGCGGCTTCACCTATGAGGGCGCCCGCTCCGCCTATCGCGGCCGCGATCGGGGCGAACCGGGCGCGCACCTGACCCCGACATCCTTCGTCAATTATCTGCAGAACCACGACCAGGTCGGCAACCGGCCGCGCGGCGACAGGCTGACGGCGCTGGCCGAGCCGCGCGCGGTGCGGGCGCTGACGGCGATCCTGCTGCTGCAGCCGCACATCCCGATGCTGTGGATGGGCCAGGAATGGGGCGCGCCGGAGCCGTTCCTGTTCTTCTGCGACTTCCATGGCGATCTGGCGGAGGGCGTGCGCCGGGGCCGCAAGCAGGATTTCAGGTCCTTCCACCATTTCGAGCCGCAGATCGAGGGCGCGCCCGACCCGCTGGACGAGGCGACCTTCAGCGCCTCGCGCCTGGACTGGGGCCGGCTGACGCGGGAGGAGCACGAGGACTGGCTCGCCTACCATTCGGTCCTGCTGCAGCTGCGCCGCACCGCCCTGGTGCCGCGCCTGGCAGGGATGGGCAATACGGCGACCGAGGGCGTGCGCCTGGGCGACCGGGCCCTGCGCGTCGCCTGGACCCTGGCGGACGGCGAGGTGCTGACCCTGCTGGCCAACCTGGGACCCGAGCCGCACGGGGGCTTTCCCCAGCCGGCCGGCGACCTGCTGTTCGAGAGCGAGGAGGGCGCGGCGGACGCGCTGATGGCCGGCGGCGACGCCCTGCCCGGCTGGACCGCGCTCTGGTTCCTGACGCTGGGCGAGGGCAAGGGGCGGTCCCGGGCGAAGAAGGGCTGAGCGCAGCCCTGCCCTCCCCCGCCCGCATTTGACCCGTCCGCCGCCCCGTCGCACCCTGCCGCCGAGGCAATCGAGGAGCGGCGCCATGGCATGGGACCCGGGGCAGTACGGCCTGTTCGAGGCGGCGCGGGCGCGGCCCGGCCACGATCTGATCGCGGCGCTTCCCCCCGTCTCGCCCCGCCGGATCGTCGATCTCGGCTGCGGTACCGGCAATCTCACGCGCCTGCTGGCGGAGCGCTGGCCGGAGGCCCGGGTGACGGGGCTGGACAGCTCGCCCGAGATGCTGGCGAAGGCCGCCGCCACGCCGTGCCGCATCGGCTGGCAGCGCGGCGACATCGCAGCGTGGCACCCGACGGAACCCGTCGACCTGGTCTTCAGCAACGCCGCCCTGCACTGGCTGGACGGGCACGACCGGCTGCTGCCGGCGCTGATGGCGGCACTCACGCCCGGTGGCGTGCTGGCGGCGCAGATGCCGCGCAACTTCGCCTCGCCGAGCCACACGCTGCTGCGGCGGGTGGCGGCGGAGGAGCCCTGGGCCGGGCGGCTGTATCAGGTGCTGCGCGAGGCGCCGGTGCACGACCCCGCCGTCTATCACCGCATCCTGGCGCCGCACGCCGCCTCGGTCGACATCTGGGAGACCGAGTATCTGCACGTGCTGGACGGCGCCGACCCGGTGCTGCAATGGACCCGCGGCACGGCCCTGGTGCCGGTGCGGGACGCGCTGGACGCGGGGTCCTTCGCCGCGTTCGAGGTCCGCTACCGCGACGCGCTGCGCGAGGCCTACCCGCCCGAGCCTGACGGACGCACGCTGTTCCCGTTCCGGCGGCTGTTCATCGTGGCGCGGGGCCGCTGATCCGCCCGGGAGCCGGTGCCGGCGCGGCGGGCGGCATCAGCTGAGCGTGGAAATTGTCGGCGGCGGCACATAAGATCGCGCGGCGCGCGCAACGCGGCGCGGGGCGGCATGTGCCGTCCGCACCCCATCCGAACAGGTCGCAATGCCGTCCGCCGCCCACTGGACAACCGAGGAACTCGAGGCGGAGCTGGAACGCCGCGTCGCTGCCTATGAGCGCTCCGGCCGGCGGGATGTGCGGCTCCTGGAGGATGAGGGCGACGGTGCCGACCTCTCCAGCGCGCCGGTGGCGCTGCTCGGCGTCGGCGCCGCCATCGCGGCCCCCTTCGTCGAGCACGCGCTGCGGAGCCTCGACGTCCGGCTTCTGGTCGACAATCCCCGGCAGGGCCGGGAGATGTTCGGCCGCATCATGGCCGGCGACGAGGATTTCCTTGAACTGGCCGCCCGGATGCCCGATCTGGTGGCGGTCATCTGCGCCCCCGGCGGCTGGGGGATGGACCATTTCGTCCCGCTGACGCGGCGGGCCGGCGTGCGGACGATGCTGCTGTTCCACGCGATGCGGCACTTCCACTGGCGGAACTGCGGCACCGAGCGGCCGTTCCTGGACTTCATCAATCCGGATCACTCGATCGCCGCATGGCGGCAGGCGCGCGCCGCGGGCTGGTACGGCGAGCCCGAATGCCGGCGCACGCTGGCCGCCCTCATGCTGTTCCGCCTGTCCTGGGCGCCCCATTGGCTGGACCAGGCGCGGCGCCCTTACGAGCGCATCTATTTCGGCTCCGACGCCATGGCGGTCGGCCCCGACGAAATCCTGGTCGATGGCGGCGCCTTCACCGGCGACACGGTGGCGGACTTCCACGCCCATACCGGCGGCCGCTGGGGCCATGTCCATTCCTTCGAGCCCGACCCGGTCAACGCCTCGCGCTTCCGCGATACTGTGGGCGCCATGGACGGGGTGACGCTGCACCGGTGCGGCCTGTGGTCCCGCGGCACGACCCTGCGCTTCCAGGGGTCCGGCCAGATCGGCAGCGCCGTCGACGAGGCCGGCACCGAGGAGATTCCGGTCGCCGCGCTGGACGAGCTGGACCTCGGTCCGGTCACGCTGTTCAAGCTGGACGTGGAGGGATCGGAGGCGGAGGCCCTGCGCGGCGCCGCGGAGACGATCCGCCGCAACAAGCCGAAGCTGCTGCTCTCCGCCTATCACCGGGCCGGGGACATCGGCAACCTCGCGGCGCTGGCGGCGGAGCTGCGGCCCGACTACCGGTTCCGCCTGCGCCACCATTCCATCGGCTTCCTGGACACGGTCATCTACGCCGAGTGACCCGTCCGGCGCGTCACGGTTCCTCACGCCCGCCGGGCAGGTGCGCCTCCGCCCAGCGGTGCAGCGGCAGCAGCAGGCCCAGCAGCTCGCGCCCGGCGGGGGTGAGCGCGTAGCCGTCGCCCGCCGCCAGCACGCCGGCCTCGCGCAGTTCCGCCAGCCTGGTGTTGAGCACGCTGGGGGAGACGTCGTCGCAGCGCTCCCGAAGCGCCCGGAAGCTCAGGCCCTCCTCCCGCAGCTCCCACAGGATGCGCAAGGCCCAGCGGCGGCCCAGCAGGTCCAGCAGGACCATGACCGGCCGGCCCGTCCTCGATCCCCTCACGCGCGTCATGTCATGCCGCTACGTTTTTCGTAGCGCCTCGCCTCGCCCCATGCTACGCATTCCGTAGCACACATGACAGGAGGACGCCATGCCCCGCCTCGCCCCCGCCGAGCCACCCTACGACCCGCTGGTCGCCGAACCGATCGACCGGGTGCGCCCGCCCGGCGCGCCGCCGCTGGCGCTGTTCCGGACGCTGGCGCACAACCCGCGCGTCCTGTCGCGGGTCTTCGCCGGCAATCTGCTGGACAAGGGTGCGGTCAGCATCCGCCAGCGCGAGCTGATGATCCTGCGGACCTGCGCCCGCGCCGGGTCGGAATATGAATGGGGGGTGCACGTCGCCGCCTATGCCGGGGCGGCCGGGCTGGACGAAGCGGCGGTCGCCGCCACCTGCGCGCCTGACCCGGGCGCGATGGATGCCGACGACCGGCTGGTGCTGGATCTCGCCGACGCCCTGTTCGAGCGGGCGGATGTGGACGACGCGCTGTGGGCGCGCCTGACCGCCGCCTGGGCGCCGGACGTGATCATCGAGCTGATCGCCCTGGCCGGCCTCTACCGGATGGTCTCCAGCTTCACCAACGCGCTGGGCATCGAGAACGAGCCCTTCGGGGCGCGTTTCGCTTGAAAAATCCCTCTCCCCTTGCGGGAGAGGGAGGGGCCCGCTGCGTAGCAGTGGGAGGGTGAGGGGTGGACCAGCGCAGCTGGGCCTTCTCGGCGACTGATCTTGGGACGGCGGTGGAGAACGCCCGCCTGCGGCGGCCGACCCCTCATCCTCCCCAAGCATGCTTGGGGCCCCATCCTTCTCCCGCAAGGGGAGAAGGATAAGGGGCTGGCGCCGACCTCAGAACGGCAGCTTCATGCCCGGCGGCAGCTTCAGGCCGCCCATGAGCTTGTTGGTCTCCTCGGCGATCTGCGCCTCGACCTTGCCCTTGGCGTCGTTGAAGGCGGCGACGATCAGATCCTCGAGCACCTCGGGGTCCTCGGGATCGACGACCGACTTGTCGAGCTTGATCTTGCGCAGCTCGCCCTTGCCGTTGACCACGACGGTCACCATGCCGGCGCCGGACTGGCCCGTGGCTTCCAGTTCGGAGAGCTTCGCCTGCATCTCCGTCATCTTGGCCTGCATCTGCTGGGCCTGCTTCATCATCTGGCCGAGATTCTTCATGGCTCAGAAGTCTCCTTCCCAATCTTCGCCCATGTCGGGCACGCCGTCGAAATAGGGGTTGGGCGGGACGTCGCCGTCCTCGTCCATCGCCGCGGGGGCCGCCTTCGCCGCGGCGGCGGCAGCCGCGGCCGCCTCCGCCGCGAGGTCGCGCACCGCCTCGATCTTCGCACCCGGGAAGGCCGTCAGCACCGCCTGCACGACCGGGTGGGCTGCGGCCTCCTCGCGTTCGCGGTTCTTCGCCGCCCGCTCCTGCTCGGCCAGCGTCGGCTCGCCGGGCGCGCCCGAGACGCTGACCATCCAGCGCTTGCCGGTCCATTCGGTCAGCAGCTGGCTGACCCGGCCCGACAAATTCTGCTGGGCCATGGATTCGGGGCGATACTCGATCAATCCGGGTTCGAAACGGACCAGATGCACCAAGCTGTGCAGGTTGCCCTGCAGGATCGGTTCCTTCCGCTTCTGGAACAGCTCGACCACCTCGCGGAAGGTCTGGGGCATCGGCTCCAGCGCCGCGTCAGCCGCCGGCTCCGAGGCGCGGGCGTGAACCTGATGCTGCGGCGCCGCCTGGGCCATCGCCGCCCGGCCGCCGCCCACCACCGCCATGACGGGCGCGCCGCCCGAGGCATGGACGCCACCGCCGCCACCGCCGCCACCGGAAGGCCCGCGGGGCGCGCCCATGTCGCCGCCCTCCTGCTGCAGCCGGCGGATCAGGTCGGCCGGGTTGGGCAGGTCGGCGGCGTAGGCGAGGCGGATGACGACCATCTCCAGCGCCTGCATCGGCACCGGCGCCTGCTGAACCTCACCCAAGCCCTTCAACAGGATCTGCCACGCCTTGGCCAGCGCCGGCATGCCCAGCCGCTGGGCGAGGTCGACGCCGCGCGTGCGCTCCGCCTCGGGCACGGAATTGTCCTCGCCGGTGCCCGGCACGACCTTGGCGCGGGTCAGGAAATGGGTGAGGTCCAGCAGATCCTGGGTGATGACGATCGGGTCGGCGCCGCGCTTGTGCAGATCGTCCAGGATGGCGAGCGCGTCGGCCGGCTTGGCGGTCAGCGCGTTCTCGAACAGGTCGACGATCAGGGTGCGGTCGGCCAGTCCCAGCATGTCGCGGACCTGTACGGCCGTGACAGTGCCGCCACCGAGAGCGATCGCTTGGTCCAGCAGCGACAGCCCGTCGCGCACCGAACCGTCGGCGGCGCGGGCGACCAGGGCCAGCGCCTCCGGCTCCACCGGCACGCCCTCCTTCTCGGCGATCCTGCCAAAATGCCCGACCAGGGTGCTCTGGTCGACGCGGCGCAGGTCGAAGCGCTGGCAGCGCGACAGCACCGTGACCGGCACCTTGCGGATCTCGGTCGTGGCGAAGACGAACTTCACATGCGGCGGCGGCTCCTCCAGCGTCTTCAGCAGCGCGTTGAACGCGCCCTTGGACAGCATGTGGACCTCGTCGATCACATAGACCTTGTAGCGCGCGCCGGCCGGGGCGTAGCGGACGCTGTCGATGATCTCGCGGATGTTGTCGACGCCGGTGTTGCTCGCCGCGTCCATCTCGATGACGTCGACGTTGCGGTCCTGGGCGATGGAGACGCACTGCTCGCAGGCGCCGCAGGGGCTGATGGTCGGCCCGCCCTTGCCGTCCGGCCCGACGCAGTTCAGCGCCCGGGCGATGATGCGGGCGGTCGTGGTCTTGCCGACGCCGCGGACGCCGGTGAGCATGTAGGCCTGGTGGATGCGGCCGGACTGGATCGCGTTGCGCAGCGTGCGCACCAGCGCGTCCTGGCCGATCAGCTCCTCGAAGTTCTTCGGGCGGTACTTGCGCGCCAGCACGCGGTAGGCGGCGCCGCCCGAGGCGGGCGTCGCGGCGGTGGGGCTGTCCTGGACCAGGGTCTCGTCGCTCAAGGTGTTCTCAAAGGCCGGATCGCACGGATGAGGCGGCAGTCTAGCGATCCGCGGGCGCCGTGTCGCTGCCCACGATGAGGCGGCCCCATCGGACGTAATGAGCCGCTGCATGCAAGGATGAGGGTGGGAGGCTGGACATGCGACCCGAGCCGGAACTCGTTACGGCTGCTTCCTTCCGGACCTGACCGGGTTGGCGAGGGACCCGTCCGCCGCCAACCTCCCGCCGCCATATATCGGCATCACCCCATCCCAGGGCAAGCGAAAAGGCATCACCTTTCCGGGGCACCAAACCCGTGTGCGGAGTGTTCATGGGCACGACCCTCACTTCGGCCCTCCTCACGGGAAGCCCCTCGCCATGCCCGACCAGTCCCTGCCCGACAGCGCCCAGGCCGACGCCAAGCCCGCCGTGACGGGCATCCCGCGCGCGACCGTAAGGCTGCAGTTCAACAAGGACTTCACCTTCGACCATGCGACCGAGCTGGTCCCCTACTTCGCCGAGATGGGGGTGAGCCATCTCTACGCCTCGCCCTTCCTGAAGGCGCGGCCGGGCTCCACCCACGGCTACGACATCATCGATCACGCCGCCTTCAACCCGGAGGTCGGTGACGAGGCCGCCTTCGACCGTATGGTGGAGGCGCTGCACGCCCACGGCATGGGGCTGATCCTGGATTTCGTGCCGAACCACATGGGTGTCGGCGGCAGCGACAATCCCTGGTGGCTGGACGTGCTGGAATGGGGCCCGGCCAGCCCCTACGCCGCCTTCTTCGACATCGGCTGGGAGGCCGGCGGCGGCAAGCTGGTGCTGCCCGTGCTGGGCGACCATTACGGCGCGGTGCTGGAGCGGGGCGAGCTGCAGCTGAAGCTGGACCAGACCGGCATCTCCGTCTGGTACTGGAGCCACCGCTTCCCCATCGCGCTGAAGGAATATCCCCGCCTGCTGCGCGACGCGCTGCTGCGGCTGGAGGATGGCGAGGGCCGCCGGCGCCTGGCCGACATCATCACCCGCATCGACGGGCTGAAGGCCGCCGGCAAGACCGCCGACCGGCTGGCGCCGATGCGCCGGCAGGCGGACGAGCTGAAGTCCCTGCTGTGGCAGCTGGCCGAGGCCGAGCCCCGCGCCCGCGAGGAGATCGACCGGGCGCTGGCCAAGCAGAACGGCCGCGCCGGCGAGCCCGAGAGCGTCCAGTGCCTGCACGAGCTGCTGGAGCGGCAGGCCTACCGCATCGCCTTCTGGAAGGTGGCCTCCGACGAGATCAACTACCGCCGCTTCTTCGACGTGAACGAACTGGCGGGCCTGCGCATGGAGCGGCCGGAGCTGTTCGAGCTGGCGCACCGGCTGGTCTTCCGCCTGATCGGCGACGGCAAGCTGCAGGGGCTGCGCATCGACCATATTGACGGGCTGTTCGATCCCAAGGCCTATTGCGAGGCGGTGCAGCAGCGCGCCGCCTACCTGATGGACCTGGGCAGCGCGCCGGCGGCGATCCCCGGGCTGAGCCTCGACCAGCCGCTCTATCTGCTGGTCGAGAAGATCCTGGCCCGGCACGAGCATCTGCGCGAGGAATGGCCGGTGGCCGGCACCACCGGCTACGAGTTCATGGTGCTGGTGAACGGGCTGTTCGTGGACCCGTCCGGCGAGGCGACCCTCACCGAGACCTATGAGCGCTTCATCGAGCGGCCGGCGCCCTACGAGGAGATGCTGCTCTCGGCCAAGCGGCTGATCATCGGCCGCAACCTGTCGAGCGAGCTGTTCGTGCTGGCGCAGGAGCTGCACCGGCTGGCCCAGGGCAGCCGTTCCAGCCGCGACTACACCCAGACCGGCATCCGCCGGGCCCTGACCGAGATCATCGCCCACTTCCCGGTCTACCGTACCTACATCACCGAGAAGCAGATCGCGCCCGACGACCGGAAGTACCTGGACTGGGCGGTGGAGAAGGCGCGCAAGGCGGCCGAGGCCGGCATCGACGTCACCATCTACGACTTCCTCCGCGACGCGCTCTCCGGCGACATCGCGCGCGAGAAGCGGCCGGGCTACAAGGCCTCGGAGATCTACCGCATCGCCATGAAGTTCCAGCAGCTGACCGGGCCTGTCATGGCCAAGTCGCTGGAGGACACGCTGTTCTACCGCTACTTCCGGCTGGTGTCCTTGAACGAGGTCGGCGGCGATCCCGACCGGTTCGGCACCAGCGCCGCCGCCTTCCACCATCTGAACCAGGAGCGGCTGAAGCGCTACCCGTTCCAGATGCTGTCGGTGGCGACCCACGACCATAAGCGCGGCGCCGACGCCCGGGTACGCATCGACGTGCTGTCGGAGCTGCCCGACGAATGGTCGAAGCGCGTGCGCAAGTGGCAGCGGCTGAACCGGCTGAAGAAGCGCGACATCGACGGGCTGCCGGCGCCGGGGCGCAACGACGAGTACCTGCTATACCAGACGCTGGTCGGCGTCTGGCCGCTGGAGATCACCTCGGCCGACCATCCGGGCCTTGCCGAGCTGAAGGACCGAATCCTGGCCTACATGCTGAAGGCGGTGCGCGAGAGCAAGTACCGCTCCGGCTGGTCGGCGCCCAACGCCGACTACGAGCAGGCGCTGGAGCGCTTCATCGAAGCCATCCTGGACCCGGCCCGCAGCGCCGCGTTCCTCTCGGACATGCTGGAGTTCGTCGGCCGGGTGGCGCCCGTCGGCGCCGTCAACGGCCTGTCGCAGGCGCTGCTGACCTGGACCGTGCCGGGCGTGCCCGACCTCTACCAGGGCACCGAGTTCTGGGATCTGACCCTGGTCGACCCCGACAACCGCCGCCCGCCGAACTGGGAGGCGCTGCGCAAGGGCCTGCAGGGCCAGGCCGGGCCGGAGGCGCTGCTGGAGAACTGGCGCGACGGGCGGGTGAAGCAGCATGTGGTCGCCACGGCGCTCCGGCTGCGGCGCGACCACCCCACCCTGTTCGGCCGCGGCGACTATGTGCCGGTGGAGGTCAGCGGCGCGCATGCCGACCGCGTGGTCGCCTTCCTGCGCCGCGACGGCGGGCACGCGGCCCTGGTGGTGGCGCCGCGCTTGGCGGCCCCGCTGATGGAGGGCGCCGACCGGCCGATGCCGGCGCCAGAATCCTGGAACGACACGGTGCTGCACCTGCCGGAACTGCCGGAGGGCAACCTCACCGAGCTGCTGACGGGGGCCGCGGTGGGCGTGCCGGACGGGCGCCGGCTGCCGGTCGGCCAGCTGCTGGCGCGCTTCCCCGTGGCGCTGGTGTCGGTGGGATAGGAGGCCGAACCGGATTTGCCCGTGCGCGGGACGGGCGGGTTGGTTAAATTCGCCGGCAGCGACCGGCTGATAAGAACAAGGGACCTAGGGACATGAAGGGCGATCCGCAGGTGATCCGTCACCTCAACGTCATCCTCACCAACGAGCTGACCTCGATCAACCAGTACTTCCTGCACGCCCGCATCCTGAAGAACTGGGGCCTGATGCGCCTGGCGCACAAGGTCTACGAGGAATCGATCGGCGAGATGAAGCACGCCGACAAGGTCATCGAGCGCATCCTCTTCCTGGAGGGCCTGCCCAACCTGCAGGATCTGCACAAGCTGAAGATCGGCGAGGACGTGCCGGAGATGATGACCTGCGACCTCGGCGCGGAGCGGCTGAACCGCGACAACCTCATCGAGGCGATGCAGTACTGCGAGTCGGTGCGCGACTACCAGTCCAAGGAGATCTTCCGCCAGATCCTCGAGGACACCGAGGAGCACATCGACTGGCTGGAGACCCAGCTGGACCTGATCCAGCGCCTGGGCCTGCAGAACTATCTGCAGGAGCAGGTCTACGGGAAGGGCGAGGAGTAAGGGCCGGGTTCGGTCTGGAAAGGCTGAATCCTGCTGCGTGCTTCGACAGGCTCAGCATGAGGACGGGGGGTGCCTGGCACCCCCCGTTTTCTTTTGCCAGAGCATCGTCGGGAGCAGCAAAATCCCCCTCGGCCTGAGCCTGTCGAAGGCCGCACCACGCCAAGGCTTCCACTCGTAGGTCGCATGGAGCCGCAGGCGCAATGCGACAATCCACCGGAGCACGTCGCATTGCGGCTCCGCCTCCATGCGACCTACGGGTCGAATCGTACTGTCGGAGAAAGCCTCACCGCCCCGGGCAGGCCAGCGGGGCGGCGGCGGGGTCGGCCAGCGTCAGGGCGTCGTCGGGGCCGCGCAGCAGGGCGCGGTTCTGCGGGCGGGCCAGGGCCTCGGCCAGCTTCGCCACGAGGGTCGGCTCCAGGGCCGGAGTGGCGATCCACTGCACCGGCTGGGTGAGCGTCGCCACGGCGCCCGACCCGGGATAGAGCCCGTCGGGCAGCGTCACCGGCCCGCCGAAGGGCGCCAGGGCCATGAGCCGCTCGGCCCCCTCCCCCGCCACCGGCAGCAGCCGCGCCTGGCCCCGCTCCGCCAGGCCGGACAGCTCGGCGTCGGGCCAGGGCGACAGGCGGAACAGCGCATCGATCTCGCCTGCCGCCAGGGCCTCGGCGGCCTCCGCGCCCGACAGTTCGACGAAGCGCACGTCGCGGCGCTTCAGCCCGTGGGCGGTCAGCACCCGGTCCGCCAAGCGGCGCTCGGCGCTGCCGGCCCCCCCGATGGCGACGCGCCTGCCCTTGAGATCCGCGACCGACGCCGCGTCCAGGCCCGGCCGCACGGCGACGTGCAGCGCCTCCTCGTACAGATTGGCGATGACCGAGATGTCCGCGGCCCCTGCACAGCGGGCCGCCAGCACGGAGTCGGCGGGGGCGAGGCCGGAATCGATCCGGCCGGCGGCGACGGCCGCCACCACCGCGTCGGGCCCGGGCACGCTCTGCACCAGCGCCACCAGCCCCGACACGCCACAGGCGCCATCGGCGCCGCAGGGCGGCAGTCCCGGCGGGCGGGTCACGGCGGAAGCGAGCGCCGAACCGCCGGCGAAGCTGGCCGTGGTGGCCGGGCCGGCGGCGATGCGCAGGTAGCGGACCTCGCCGTCCAGCGGCTTGGGCGCCGCCGGCACCTCAGGCGCGCGCCAGACCGCCATCGCCACGAGGGCGACGCCGGCGACGGGCAGCAGGCGGGGGAGGCGCAAGGGCATGGGCGGCGTCGACCCGGTTGCGGCCACCCTGGCGGACGGCCTGTTCGACATCACGCCTTACAACACATCCAAGTCAACGAAGTGCTGCGTTACCCCGAATAATGCGCATGATATCCTGAACGCTGTGGCAAGACTGCACCAGCTCTTGGCCTCGACTATGACGTTCAGGTGTCAGTCCGCCTTACGGCAGTCGACCTTCGTCGGCTCCACCGCCTTGCAGCTCATCCCGTTGTTGAAGCGGAAACTGCCGTCCGACATGCGGCGCACCGAAACGCCGCTGGAGAACTGGATCCAGCCGGCGCTGCCCCGGTGCGTGGTGACGCCGTTGGTGAAGGCGATGCCGCCATCCTTCAGCTTCGCGACCTGGACGCCGTTCGAATATTCGATGTTGCCATGGTCGTTCAGCACGGCGCCCAGGCCGTTGGTGCAGGCGACGCCCTGCGGCCGCTTCTCGCAGGTGAAGGGATCGGTCCCGCCCGCCAGGACCAGCGCATAGACGGCGACCTCGATGACGTTCACGGCAGCTACTCCGAAGGAATGCCCTCTTATAGATAGGGACTTCCGCCCCATTTCATCAATGCCCCGGCTTGCCGCACCCGGCGCTTCGGCGTAATTTGTCCGGACAAATCAGCAGCGGAGGTGCGCCATGGCCCAGCAACTGCCGGTCACGGGAGCGCGGGAGCGGCGCGCCTATGCCGACTGCCGCTTCGGCCAGCTGCATCTGCGCTACCGCCGGCCGGAGCGGGAGACGGCGCCGCCTATCCTCTGCTTCCACATGTCGCCCAGCTCGTCCCGCAGCTTCCAAATCCTGCTGCGGGAGCTGGGCACAGACCGGCTGGCGATGGCGGCCGACACGCCGGGCTATGGCCAGAGCGACCGGCCGGCGGAGCCCTGCGGCATTCCCGGCTACGCCGCCGCCATGGGCGACGCGCTGGACGCCCTCGACCTGCCGAAGCTGGATCTGGTGGGATTCCACACCGGGTCGAAGGTGGCGCTCAGCCTGGCGCTGCAGCGGCCGGAGCGGGTGCGGCGCCTGGTGCTGATCGGCGCCCCCGTCTATAGCGACGAGGAGCTTGCGGCGCAGCGCAAGGCCTATGTCCCGGTCGAGCCCGAGGAGGATGGCAGCCATCTGGCGCGGCGCTGGAAGCCCTACCTGCTGTTCCGCGGGCCCGGCCAGACGGTGGAGATGCTGCAGCGGGAATTCACCGACAGCCTGCTGCCGGGTCCGGACTATGAATGGGGCCACGCCGCCGCCTTCGCCTGGCAGCATGGCGAGTATCTGCCCAAGCTGGCGCACCCGGTGCTGGTACTCTGCCCCGACGACGATCTGACGAAGCAGACGCTGCGGGCCGAGCCGCTGGTGCGCAACGGCTCCTTCCGCCGCCTGCCCGGCTGGGGCCACGGGCTGCTGGAGGTGCATGCGCCGGAACTGGCGGACATCCTTCGCGGCTTCCTGGACGGGCCGGCGGCGGACGTCTAAGGGCGGCCGTGGAACCGCTGGGTTGGTTCTCACCCGTTGGTCCACCTCTCAACCGTCATCCCGGCGAAGGCCGGGACCCAGGGGTTGCAGCCATGCAAGGTCGATGAAGCCGACCAAATGACGAGCGATTGTCCAGCGCCGCCGGTGGGGAGCACTGCATCGGACGCATCCCGCTGCAACCCCTGGGCCCCGGCCTCCGCCGGGGTGACGGAATTGTGGATCAAACGCCCGGAGCCGTAATCCGGCGCCCCCTCACATCGCCAGGCGGTGCGCCAGGGTGGTCAGGGCGATGGCCAGCAGGGTGGCGTCGACCTCGTTCGGGAAGCGTGCCCAGAAGCCGGGGTCGGACAGGGCAGGGGCGGGCGCCTCCTCCTCGTCCTGGCGGATGCCGAAGACCGCGGCGATGCCGCCCAGCCGCTCGGAGACGAGGTGGCCGACATGGGCCGCCGCCGTGCCGAGATAGCAGAGCTTCACGGTCGAGCCCGCCAGCACCGTCCAGCCCATCGCCGCACCACCGCCCACCATCTCGGCCGCGGCCAGGGGGTCCGCCCAGAACAGGCAGGCGGCGACGGTGACGCCGGCCAGCAGCGGCATGAACAGCAGGGAGGCCAGCGGGCCGGCTTCGATGCGCGAGGCGCCGGGGAGGAGCGGCATTGGGGGCGAGGTCCGGTGACGGGCGGGAATGCCCCACCCTGGCCCGGCAGGGTTAACTTTCCGTAAGCGCCGGCTCCGGGGCCGCCGCCGGATCGCGATCCGGCGCCACGGCAGGGAAGCTCAGCACGAAGCGCGCCCCGCCGCCGGGGCTTTCGGCGCGCAAGGTCCCGCCCAGCCGCCCGCCCGCCAGGTTGAAGGCGACGTGCAGCCCAAGGCCGGTATTACCGGCGGCGCGCCGGGTGGTGAAGAAGGGCTCGAACAGCCGGGCCAGCGCGTCCGCCGCGAAGCCGCGCCCGTCGTCGCTGACCGCCAGCTCCACCATGCCCTGGGGCCGCGCGCGGGCGGAGATGCGGATCGTGCCGCCCTGCCCCGGGGTGAAGCCGTGGTCCAGCGCGTTGATCACCAGGTTGGTGACGATCTGCGCGATGGCGCCGGGATAGCTGTCCACGGCCAGCGGGGGCTCCGCCGCGATCTCCACCCGGCTGAGGCTGCGGCGGATGCGGGGGCCGAGGCTGGTGACGACCTCGTCCAGATAGGCGGCCAGGTCGAACTGGCGGCGCTGGTCGCTGGTCTGGTCGACCGCGACCTCCTTGAAGCTGCTGATGAGCTGGCTGGCGCGCCGGGCGTTGCGCTCCACCATGGCGGCCGCCTCGCGCCCGTCGGCCAGCAGCTCCTCCAGGTCGGACCGGCGCAGCGCGCCGGCGGCCAGCCGCTCCTCCACCCGGCGGATGGCGTCGCCCAGGCCGGTGGCGGCGGACAGCGCGATGCCGACGGGCGTGTTGACCTCGTGCGCGATGCCGGCGACCACCTGGCCCAGCGCCGCCATCTTCTCGCGCTCCACCAGCAGCGCCTGGGCGTCGCGCAGCTCGGTCAGCGCCCGGTCCAGCGCCTGGAAGGCCTCGGCGTTCGCCAGCGCCACCGCGCCGTAGGAGGCGAGCGTGCGGACGATGTCGCGGTCGCGCGCGCTGTAGGCGTCGGGGCGGTAGCTCTGGCAGGTCATCACCCCCAGCATGCGGCCGTTGGCGGTCAGCGGGTGGAACAGCACGGTCTGGGGATCGTCGATGCTGGTGCCCGGGGTGATGGGCGCGCCGCGCACCTGCTCAGGAGAGACCAGCAGCACCTCCCGCCCCTCGCGCAGGCAGCGGGCGGCGACGCTGGTCGGGTGGTCCAGCGGCAGCGAGTCCGTCTCCACCCTGACCCCGTTCTCGACGAAGTAGGGGAAGTCGATCCGCTTCTGCTCCTGGCGCAGCAGGGCGATGCCGAAGACCGGCGTGTCCAGCAGGGCGCCGATGTTGGCGCGCAGCGTCTCGAACACCTGTTCGGCGTCGAGGCTGGCGGTGATGCGCTGCCCGATCTCGCCCAGCAGCGCGATGGTGCGGGCGCCCGCCTCCAGCTCCTCCGCGCGGGCGCGCTCGGCGTCGGCGACGGCGCGCACCCGGTCCATCTCCAGCCTCGCCTGCAGCGCCCGCAGGCGGCTGTCGGCCTCGGCGGTGAAGATGGCGCGGGACGCGGCCAAGGCCGCCCGCTGCTGCGCCAGCGCCGCCATAACGTCGCCGGCCTCCTCATAGGCCGTGGCCAGCTCCTCGTGCAGCTCGGGGCGGATGCGGTAGCCGTCCATGCCGCGCGCCACCGCCAGCGCCCGCTCCAGATAGGCCACCGCCGGCGAGGCGTGGCCCAGCCCGCAGGGCAGAGACAGCCGGTGGGAGCGGTAGAGCTCGGCCAGCGCCCGCAGCGTGTCGATCTCGCCCTCGACCCGCGACTGGGTCTCCTCCGACAGGGTCAGCGCCTGCTCCAGCGCGTCGCGCGCCTCCTCCGCCTGGCCCAGCCGCGACAGGGCGATGCCCAGGCCGCGCAGGCAGGTGATCTGGAGGTCGACCTGCAGCAGCCGCGCCGCCGTCAGCCAGCCGGTGCGGTAGGTCTCGGCCGCCGCCGCGGCGTCGCCCAGCGCCAGCGCCAGATCACCGGCATAGCGCCGGTTCAGCGCGAAGGTGCGGGTGTTCTCCTGGCCGCGCAGCAGCGCGTGCGCCTCGTCCAGATATCCGCGCGCGCGCCCGTGCTCGGCCAGCTGGGTGTAGAGGAAGCCCAGGCTGTTCAGCACATAGGCGATCTGCTGGGTGCGGCCGAGGAAGGCGTAGGAGGCGTGCGCCAGGTCCAGCCAGTACAGGTACCCGGCCTGGTCGCCCATGCGCGAGCAGGCCACGGCGAGCGTCGCTTGGCAGGCCGCCTCGGCGAAGCGCAGGCTCTCCTCATGGGCCAGCTCCAGCCCGCGCGACAGGAAGGCCATGGCGTCGTTGTGCTCGCCCCGCTCGATGGCGCTGCAGCCCAGCACGAACAGCGCCAGCGACTGGCCGGCGGCGTCGCCCAACCGTTCCGCCCGGGCGAGACAGTCCAGCGCCAGCTCCCGCCCCTCCCGCACCCGGCCGATCTGGCTGTAGATATGGGCGCGGCGGATGCCGGCATTGACCAGCCCCGGCTCGAAGCCCAGCTCGCGATAGATCGGCTCGGCCCGCTCGATCTGGTCCATCCGCCGGGCGGTGTCGCCGACCGCCTGGGCGAAATCGGTCTCCACCAGCCGCAGATCGGCCTCGCCGCGCCGGTCGCCCAGCGCCTGGAACGCCTTGAGGGACTGGTCCAGCAGCCGGCGCGCCAGCGGCAGCTCCGCCCGCACCATGGCGCAGTGGCCGCGCATCAGGTCGGCCCGGGCCCGCACGGCGGGATCGCGGCTCCGCGCCGCCTCCTCCGCCAGCGCGGCGGCCCTCACCGTGTCGCGGTCGCGCAGGTACCAGGAAAGCTCGGCCAGGATCGCCGCCCGCCCGTCGCCGCCACATGACTCCAGCGCCGCTTCCAGGCGGGCGATGTCCTCGACGGTGCCGTGCAGGGCGAGCATGTGGCGGGGGCGTGTCCCTGTGGTTGCGGGACAGCGTACACCGGGAGGGGCGGCGGAGTCAGGGGAAAGGCGACGGGAGCATGCAATGCCCCGTCATCCCCGCGGAGGCGGGGACCCAGGTAATGAGCGTGCTATCCGGCTTTCGGAGAGGGTGGGAAAGGCAGCGTTGCTGCTGTGCGTCCTTCGACAGGCTCAGGATGAGGATGATTTAGCTGCTCCCAATGGCCTAGGAGCGAGGAGTGCCTGGCATCCACCATCCCTCATCCTGGAGCTTGTCGAAGGACGCACCACGTCCCAACCCCGCCGCTTCATCGGCGGTGCATGGCTGCAACCCCTGGGTCGCGGCCTGCGCCGGGATGACGGGTTGGGAAATTAGCGATCTCACGGCCCCCAAAAGAAAAAGGCGCCCCGGAGGGCGCCTTATCCTAAACCCAACCCCTCACGCCCTGACGTCGCCGGGCGGGCCCCAATGGTGGCAGGCGGCGCGGTGGCCGGGGATCTTCTCCTCCAGCGGCGGCACCACTTGCGCGCAGATGTCGGTGGCGCGCGGGCAGCGGGTGCGGAAGACGCAGCCCGAGGGCGGGTTCATCGGCGAGGGCAGGTCGCCGCCCAGCACGATGCGCTCCTTGTTCTTCTCCAGGTCCGGGTCCGGCACCGGCACGGCGGAGATCAGCGCCTGGGTGTAGGGGTGCAGCGGCTCGGCATAGATGCTGTCGCGGTCGGCGATCTCCATCACCTTGCCGAGATACAGCACCATGACCCGGTGGCTGACATGGCGGACGACGGACAGATCGTGGCTGATGAACAGCAGCGACAGGCCGAACTCCTCCTGCAGCTTCATCAGCAGGTTGACGATCTGCGCCTGGATCGACACGTCGAGCGCGGAGACCGGCTCGTCGCAGATGATCATCTTGGGGTTCAGGATCATCGCCCGGGCGATGCCGATGCGCTGGCACTGCCCGCCCGAGAATTCATGCGGGTAGCGGTTGATCATCTGCGGCAGCAGGCCGACCTTCGCCATCATGTCCTTGACCCGCGCCTTGCGGTCGTTCTTGGACAGCTCCGGCTGGAAGACGGTCAGCGGCTCGGCGATGATGTCGCCGATGGTCATGCGCGGGTTCAGGCTCGCCAGCGGGTCCTGGAAGACGATCTGCATATCGGCGCGCTTCTGGCGCATGGCCTCGCGGCCCAGCTTGCTGATGTCCTCGCTGCCCATCCAGACGACGCGGCCGTCAGTCGGCTCGATCAGGCGCAGGATGGCCCGGCCGAGGGTCGACTTGCCGCAGCCGGACTCGCCGACGATGCCCAGCGTCTCGCCGGACTTCAGGTCGAACGTCACGCCGTCCACGGCCTTCAGCGGCGTGTACTTGCCGAAGAGGACGCCGCCGGTGCGGATGGGGAAATGGACCTTCAGGTCCTCGACGCGGAGAAGCTCGGTGGTCATCGCGCTACCTCAGGCCGCCGACGCGGGAACGCGCGGCTGGACCGGGACGGAGGGACGGGACGGATCGGTCACGGGCTGGTCCAGGCTGACCAGGTGGCAGGCCTTGTTCTGGCCCGGCCGCGCCTCGGCCAGCACCGGCAGCTCGGAGACGCAGCGCTCGTGCACGTACTCGCAGCGCTCCTGGAAGGGGCAGCCCGGCGGCAGGCGCTGCAGGTTCGGCGGCTGGCCCGGGATGGCGTAGAGGCTGTGCCGGCGGTCCTCGGTCAGGCGCGGCATCGAGTTCAGCAGGCCCTTGGTGTAGGGGTGCTGCGGATCGTAGAAGATCTGGCGGACGTCGCCCGTCTCCATGAAGCGCCCGCCATACATGACCTGCACCCGGTCGCACAATCCTGCGACCGTGCCGAGGTCGTGCGTGATCAGCACGATGGCGGCCTTGGTCTCGCGCTTCAGGACCGACATCAGCTCCAGGATCTGCGCCTGCACCGTCACGTCCAGCGCGGTGGTCGGCTCGTCGGCGATCAGCAGCTCCGGCTCGCACAGCAGGGCCATGGCGATCATGATGCGCTGGCGCATGCCGCCCGACAGCTCGTGCGGGTACTGCTCCAGCCGGCGGGCGGCCTCGGGGATGCGCACCAGGTTCAGCATGTCGAGCGCGCGGGCGCGGCTGTCCGCGTCGCCCATGCCCTTGTGCTCCTGCAGCACCTCGGTCATCTGCCGGCCGATCTTCAGGTGCGGCGTCAGCGAGGTCATGCTGTCCTGGAAGATCATGGCGAGCTTGTCGCCGCGGATCTTGTTCAGCTCCTTCACCGGCATGCCGACCAGCTCGGTGCCGCGGTACTTGGCGGAGCCGAGCGCGCGGCCGTTCTTGGCGAGCAGGCCCATGATCGCCATGAAGAGCTGGCTCTTGCCCGAGCCGGACTCGCCGACGATGCCGATGCACTCGCTCTCGTGCACGTCGAAGCTGACGCCGTTGACGGCGGAAACCTCGCCGTCGGGCGTGGAGAAGCGGACCTGGAGGTCGCGGACTTCGAGAACGGCGGTCATCTTAGCGGTCCTTCGGGTCGAGCGCGTCGCGCAGACCGTCGCCGATGAAGTTGAAGCAGAACAGCGTCACGGCCAGGAACACGGCCGGGAAGATCAGCATGTGCGGCGCGTTCTCCATCTGGCTGGCGCCCTCGGAGATCAGCACGCCCCAGCTGGTCATGGGCTCCTGCACGCCGAGGCCGAGGAAGGAGAGGAAGCTCTCCACCAGGATCACGACGGGCACCAGCAGCGTCATGAAGACGATGACCGGGCCGATGACGTTCGGGATGATGTGGCGGCGCACGATGGAGGCGTTGGAGACGCCGGCGGCGCGGGCCGCCTCGATGTACTCCTTGCGCTTCACCGACAGGGTCTGGCCGCGCACGATGCGCGCCATGGTCAGCCACTCGACGCAGCCGATGGCGGCGAAGACCAGCAGGATGTTGCGGCCGAACACCACCACCAGGATGATCACGAAGAACATCAGCGGCATGGAGTAGAGCACGTCGACGAAGCGCATCATCAGATTGTCGACCCGGCCGCCGACATAACCGGCGACGGCGCCGTAGGCGACGCCGATGATGAGCGCCACGAAGGTGGTCACGATGCCGACCATCAGCGACACCCGCGCGCCGTAGAGCGTGCGGATGAACATGTCGCGGCCGTTGGCGTCGGTGCCGAACCAGTGGCTGTTCTCCATCTGCGGCGGCACCGCGATGTAGTCCCAGTAGACGGCGTCGTAGTCGTGCGGGCTCAGCAGCGGCGCGAACAGGGCCATCAGGGAGATGATGCCCAGGATGACCATGCTGACCACGGCCGCCTTGTTGCCGAACAGGCGGCGGCGGGCGTCCTGCCAGAGGGAGCGGCCCTGGACCTCCTCGGAGATCTGGGCCGCCTTCTCGATGATCTGGGCGCGCGCGGCGCCCGAGGTGATGTCGTGTGCCATCAGTCGTACCGTACCCGCGGGTCCATCAGGCCGTAGACCAGATCGACGAGGAGGTTCATGAAGACGATCAGGGTGCCGTAGGTGATGACGGTGCCCATGACCAGCGTGTAGTCGCGGTTGATCGCGCCCTGGACGAAGTAGCGGCCGATCCCGGGCAGGCCGAAGATCTGCTCGATCACGACCGAGCCCGTCACCAGGCCGGCGATGGCCGGGCCCAGATAGCTGACGACCGGCAGCAGCGCCGCCCGCAGCGTGTGGCGCACGATGATGGTCCGCTCCGGCAGGCCCTTGGCGTGGGCGGTGCGCACGAAGTTGGAGCGCAGCACCTCGATCATGCCGCCGCGGGTCAGGCGCGAGATGATGGCGATCTGCGGCAGCGCCAGCGCCACCACCGGCAGCAGCAGGTACTGCAGCGACCCGTCGCCCCAGCCCGCCACCGGCAGCCAGCCCAGATAGATGCCGAAGACCAGGGTCAGCAGCGGCGCCATCACGAAGTTCGGGATGGTGATGCCCACCATCGCCACGCCCATGACGCCGTAGTCGGCCCGGCTGTTCTGCCGCATCGCCGCCAGCACGCCCAGCGCGCAGCCGATGACGACCGCGAGCGCGATGGCGGTCAGGCCCAGGCGCATGGAGACGGGGAAGCCGGTGCCGATCAGCTCGGAGACCGTGAAGTCCTTGTAGGTGAAGCTGGGGCCGAAATCGCCCTGCAGCGCATCCTTCAGGTACAGCACGAACTGGATGGGGACCGGCTGGTCGAGATTGTAGGCCTTCTTCAGGTTCGCCTCGATCTCCGGCGGCAGGGCGCGCTCGGAATCGAACGGCCCGCCGGGAGCGGCGTGCATCAGGAAGAAGGCAAGGGCGACGATCACCAGAAGCGTCGGTATGGCTTCCAGCAGGCGCCGGACTGCATAGGACATCATGAGCGGGAAACCCTCATCGCCGTGCGCCTCCTTAAGGATCGTCGGGCGCAACCCGTACGGCTCGGCCATGACCTTTCTGTGAATTCGTCGTTCCTGTCAACGGTATGGTGAGACGGTTCGGAATATTGCGGCCCGATGCCGCGCCCGGTAATACAGGGAAAGCCCACGCGCCCGCCTTGAAACTTTCGGCGTTTGCTTTCAAACCTGCAGCCAAGCAATGGTTAATGGAGCGGACAGGCGGAAGCCCCTACTACTTCCGGGCCTTTTGCCGGACCCAAGGGCAGCGCGCCCAAGCGCCAGTTCCGGCGCGCTTGGACTTGGCATCCGCGAACAGAACGCGAAAGTGCTGGGATGTCGGATGCTTAGCGCCGCAGGTCGCATGGAGCGCAGCGCAATGCGACATGATCAGGCCGGGATGTCGCATCACGGCTCCGCCTCCATGCGACCTACGAACCATGGCACCGTCGGTCGGGTGGGCGGCCGGTGGGCCGAACCGCCCCGGTCCCGCTCACGCCTGGCGGGCGTCGATGATCGAGCGGCGGATGGCGCGGGTGCGGGTGAAGAGGTCGAACAGCTCCTCCCCCTCGCCCCGGCGGATGTTGCGCTGGAGCGCCGTCAGGTCCTCGGTGAAGCGCTGCACGATCTCCAGCACCGCCTCGCGGTTGTTCAGGAAGATGTCGCGCCACATGACCGGATCGCTGGCGGCGATGCGGGTGAAGTCGCGGAAGCCCGAGGCGGAGAAGCGGATCACCTCGGACTTGGTGTCCTCCTCCAGGTCCGCCGCCGTGCCGACGATGGTGTAGGCGATCAGGTGCGGCAGGTGCGAGGTGATGGCCAGCACCCGGTCATGGTGCGCGGCCTCCATCACCTCGATCTGCGAGCCGCAGCGGCGCCACAGCTCCGCCACCCGCTCCGTGGCGGCCGGGTCGGTGCCCGGCGGCGGGGTCAGGATGCACCAGCGGCCCTGGAACAAATCCTTGAAGCCGGCGTCGGGGCCGGAATGCTCGGTGCCGGCAATGGGGTGGCCGGGCACCAGATGCACGCCCTCGGGCAGATGCGGCCCCAGGTCGCGCAGCGCCGCCTGCTTCACCGAGCCCACGTCCGACAGGGTGCAGCCGGGCTCGAGAGCCGGCCCGATGCGGGCGCCCAGCTCGGCGAAGGTGCCGATGGGCGTGCAGAGGATGACCAGGTCGCAGCCGCGCACGGCCTCCGCCGGATCCTCGAACGCCGCGTCGGCGATGCCCAGCTCCAACACCCGGGCGCGGACGAAGGCGCTGGCGTCGGCCGCCACCACCGTCCCGGCCAGGGCGCCGTCGGCCTTCAGGCAGCGCGCCAGCGACGAGCCGATCAGCCCCAGCCCGACCAGGCAGACGCGGCGGAACAGGGGCGCCTTCCCGCCGGCGGCGCTCATCCCCTCACCCACTCGGCCAGCGCCTCGGCGACGGCGCGCATCTCCGCCTCCAGCCCTATGGTGATGCGCAAGGAATCGGGCAGGCCGTAGCCACCCATCTGGCGCACCAGGATGCCGCGCGACTTCAGGTGCTGGCGCGCGCCCTCTGCGTCGTTCCTGCCGGCGGGCAGGTCCTTGAGGGAGACCAGCACGAAGTTGCCGACCGACGGGTGGACGGTGAAGCCGTCCTGCCGCAGCCGGTCGGTGAACCATTGCCGCCACTCCGCATTGTGGCGGCGGCTGCGCTCGATGAAATCCTCATCCTCCAGCGCCGCCAAGCCAGCCGCCTGGGCGGCGCTGGAGACGTTGAAGGGCCCGCGGGTCCGGTTCAGCACGTCGGCCACGGCGGCGGGGCAGTAGGCCCAGCCCAGCCGCATGCCGCCCAGCGCGTAGATCTTGGAGAAGGTGCGGGTCATCACGACGTTGGCGTGCCGCTCCACCAACTCGGCCCCGTCGCTGTAGTCGGGCGCGTCGACATACTCGGCATAGGCGGCGTCGATCACCAGCAGCACGTGGGGCGGCAGGCCGGCATGCAGCCGCTCCATCTCCGCCTTGGAGATGTAGCTGCCGGTCGGGTTGTTCGGGTTGGCGACGAAGACGATGCGGGTGCGCTCGGTGACATGCGCCAGCATCTGGTCGACATCGGTGCGCAGGCCGGTCTCGGGCGCGGCCACGGGCGTCGCGCCGGCGGCCTTGGCGGCGATCGGGTAGACCAGGAAGCCGTGGCGGCTGTACAGCACCTCGTCGCCCGGCGCGGCGTAGCACTTGGCCAGCAGCTGCAGCATCTCGTCCGAGCCGGCGCCGCAGACGATGCGCGCCGCGTCCAGCCCCCAGCGCCGCGCCAGCCCCTCGCGGAGCGCGCCGGAGCCGCCGTCGGGGTAGCGGTGGATGCTCTCCGACCCGGACCGGTATGCCTCCATCGCCTTCGGGCTCGGCCCCAGCGCGCCCTCGTTGGAGGCGAGACGGATCAGCCGGCCGGCGCCGGGCGCGTGGGACTCGCCGCCGATATAGGGGGCGATGTCCAGGATGCCGGGATTGGGAACGGGGCCGGTCATGGCGACCTCACTGGTACTGGAACAGGGAACGTGAGCGGCGGGGAGCGGAGGGGGCGGGGCGCTCAGCCCCGGCGATGGTCCGCCGCCAGCGGCGTGGCATAGACGCCCACGGGCACGCAGCGCACCAGCGCGTCGCCCAGCCGCTGCGCCAGCACGCCCAGGCGCGGGTCGGCGCCGTCGACGAAGCTCTCCACCTCGACCAGATGGACCGAGCCGCCGCCCGGCAGATGGTAGGTGCGGTACTGGCTGGCCTGCAGGCCGGAGGCCTCCAGCATGTCCTTCAGCCGGCCGCGGCTGACGTCGCCGGCCAGCTCGAGGCCCAGCAGCGTGTGGTCGTCGCCCGTGGGCTCGAACGGCACGCAGGCCACCGCCAGCGCGTCGCCATTCTCGATCCGGCCGTTGCCCGTGCCGCAGAAGGGCAGCCGCGCGACGATGCGCGGCGACTTGGCGTCCTCCGACAGGAGATAGCGCCACCAGGGGTCGTTCTCGTCCTCTTCCGGCCAGGGCACGACGCCGACCTGGGCGCTGCCGTCGGCCAGCGCGCGCAGCACGCCCACCGGCGAGTTCACCGCCTGCATCGGCGTGAAGCTGCCGTAATGGTCGCGGGCGATGTCCCAGTAGCCCCGGCTCTCCTCCGGCGCGAAGACGGCGACGGCGAAGGGGCCCTGCAGGCGGGTATAGGCCGAGATCAGCTCGCGCCAGACCCGGGCCAGGGCCGTCACCGGGAAGGGGCCGCGGTGGCGGGCCGCCAGCCGGCGCAGGATCTCCGCCTCGCGGCCGGGCCGGAAGATCGGCCGGTCCGACGCCTTGGTCTGCGCGATCTTCCGCACCACCTCGGCGCGACGCATGATGAGGTCATGCATCGCGTCGTCGATCTCGTCGATCTCGCGGCGCAGGGCCTCAATCGTCGGCGTCTTGGATGACATCGGGGGCTGCCGGATGGGTCCGTCGGGGGGAGCTAAGTAGTAGCCACCGCCCCCGGCAAAAGCAAAGAAAACGTTGACTCGGGAGTACCCCGTTCCTAGCAATGCGGGCCTGCTCCGGGACACCCTTGCCATGACCGCGCCGACCGCCTCCATGCCAGCGCCGCCCCCCTCGCCGTGGCCGCTTCCGGGCCACCGGGCGCTGCTGGGCGCTGACCGGCCCATGCGGCTGGACAGCGGCGTGGCGCTGGGGCCGTTCCACCTGGCCTACCAGACCTACGGCGCGCTCAATGCCGACAGGTCCAACGCCATCCTGGTCTGCCACGCGCTGACCGGCGACCAGTACGTGGCCGAGACCCACCCCGTCACCGGCAAGCCCGGCTGGTGGGAGCTGATGGTCGGCCCCGGGCGGCCCGTGGACACCGACCGCTACTTCGTCATCTGCGCCAACGTGGTCGGCGGCTGCATGGGCAGCGAGGGGCCGAAGGAGCCGAACCCCGCCACCGGCCGCCCCTGGGCGCTGGACTTCCCCATCATCACCATCGGCGACATGGTGCAGGCGCAGAAGCTGCTGGTCGACAGCCTGGGCATCGACAAGCTGTTCTGCGTCATCGGCGGCTCGATGGGCGGGATGCAGGTGCTGCAATGGGCGGCGCGCTACCCGGAGCGGGTCTTCGCCGCCATCCCCATCGCCACCGCCGCCCGCCACAGCGCCCAGAACATCGCCTTCCACGAGGTCGGCCGGCAGGCGGTCATGTCCGACCCTGACTGGCGCGGCGGCGCCTATCTGGAGGCCGGCACCAAGCCGGTGCGCGGCCTGTCGGTCGCGCGCATGGCGGCGCACATCACCTACCTGTCGGAAGCGGCCCTGCACCGCAAGTTCGGCCGCAACCTGCAGGACCGGGAGCGGGTCGCCTACGGCTTCGACGCCGATTTCCAGGTGGAGAGCTACCTGCGCCACCAGGGCATCACCTTCGTCGACCGGTTCGACGCCAACTCCTACCTCTACATCACCCGCGCCATGGATTATTTCGACCTGGCGGCGGAGCATGGCGGCACGCTGGCGAACGCCTTCCGGGGGCCGGGCGGCGGCACGCCGGTGCGCTTCTGCCTGGTCAGCTTCAGCAGCGACTGGCTGTTCCCGACCTCGGAATCCCGCGCCGTCGTCCATGCGCTGAACGCGGTGGCGGCGAACGTCAGCTTCGTCGAGATCGGCACGGACAAGGGCCACGACGCCTTCCTGCTGGACGTGCCGGAATTCTACCAGGTGGTGCGCGGCTTCATGGAGGGCTGCGCCCGCCACCGCGGGTTGAGGGGAACGCCGTGATGGACGCCCAGGCGCCCCGGACCATCCGCCCCGACCTGCGCCGCATCGCCGACATGATCGAGCCGGGCGCCCGGGTGCTGGACGTCGGCTGCGGCGACGGCGAGCTGCTGGAGCATCTGGTCTACGAGCGGCGCGTCGACGGGCGCGGCGTCGAGCTGTCGATGGACGGGGTGCGCGCCTGCGTCTCGCGCGGCCTGTCGGTCATCCAGGGCGACGCCGACACCGACCTCGCCGACTATCCGGACGACGGCTTCGACTATGTGGTGCTGTCGCAGACGCTGCAGGCGACGCGCGATCCCAGGGGCGTGCTGCGCCATCTGGTGCGCATCGGCCGCCGCGCCATCGTGTCCTTCCCCAATTTCGGCTATTGGCGCCTGCGCTGGCAGCTGATGAGCCGGGGCCGCATGCCGGTCACCGACCATCTGGGCTTCCAATGGTGGGAGACGCCCAACATCCATTTCTGCACCATCGCCGACTTCAACGCGCTGAGCCGCGACCTCGGCCTGGTGGTCGAGCGCAGCGTCATCCTGGACCGCGGCGGCGCGCCGGTACCGGCCCGGGCCGACAGCTGGCTCGCCAACTGGGTCGGCGAGCAGGGCGTGTTCCTGCTGCGGCGGGGCTAGCCCACCAGGCCCAGCACCCAGACCCGCAGCGGGTTGTCCGGCATCGTCACCAGCCGCGCGGTCATGGCGAGACAGATGGTCACCAGCAGTGGCCGCACCATCTTGGCCCCGAAGCGCAGCGTCGCCCGCGAGCCCAGATAGCTGCCGGCCAGCTGCCCGCCGGCCATGGCGAGGCCCAGGGCCCAGAGGATCTTGCCGCCGAGCGCGAAGACCGCCAGCGACACGGCGTTGCTGGTGAAGTTCAGCAGCTTGGTGTTGGCCGTGGCCTGCCGCAGCGGCTGGCCCAGCAGCGCCACCAGGCCGATGGCGTAGAAGCTGCCGGCGCCGGGGCCGAAGAACCCGTCATAGAAGCCGACGCCGAAGCCCACCGTCAGCGCGAAGGCGCCCATGGAGACTCGCTGGCGCGCCGGCAGATCGCCGGCCCGGGGCGACAGCAGGAAGTAGATGGCGATCGCCACCAGCAGCACCGGCACGACGGCGCCGAGGAAGGCCGGGTCGATCCGCTGCACGGTCCAGGAGCCCAGCGCCGAGCCGACCAGCGCGCACAGGACCGGTCCCGCCATGGCGCGCACGTCAATCTGCCCCGCCCGCCAATAGACCGCCGTCGCCATCGCCGTGCCGAAGGAGGCCTGCAGCTTGCTGGTCGCCAGCGCCTGGCCCGGCGGCAGGCCGGCCGCCAGCAGCGCCGGGATGGTGATCAGCCCGCCGCCCCCGGCGATGGCGTCGATGAAGCCGGCGCAGAAGGCGGCGGCGACCAGCAGCAGGACGATCTCGGGGGTGGGCATGCCAGGGGAACCGATGGGCAAGAGCGCGGCGGGCGGCGATTAGAGCACGTCCCGCCGCGCCCGCCACCCGCCCGCTCGGCATCCCGGTCCGGCGGCGGGCGCGGGACTTGCCGAGGGGGCACGGCCTCTCCCGGACGGGTCGGGGGAACGAGGATGCCGGCCGGAACGTTCCCCATTCCGGAGACACCCGGAGTCCGCCATGCGCCCCGCCCTGCCGACCGCCGCGATCCTCCTGGCCGGTTCCGCCATCCTGGCGCCCCTGGCCCTGGCCCAGACGCAGCCCACGCCGGTGCCCGTGCCGGCCGGGCGGGCGGAGGCGACGGCGCCGCTGACCACGGGCACCCGCCCCGGCGACATCCCCACCACCGACGCCGCCCCGGTGAAGGCCGGCCCCGACGGCGACGCGCCGACCGACGACCGCACGGCCGGAAAGACCGCCGCGCCGCCCGCATCCCCGCCGGTCGCGGTGGCCGACCCCGCTCCCGCCCCGACGCCGGCCGCCACCGCCCAGGGCGCGGCGCTGGGCGAACCGGGACCGGTGCGGCGGCTGACGGCGCGCGAGGCGGAGATGCTGCTGGGCCGGACCGTGCTGTCCAGCGACGGCGAGAGCGTCGGCAGCGTCCGCGACTTCCTGACCGCCGGCACCGACAGCCGCATCCAGCAGATGGTCATCGGCAGCGGCGGCATCCTGGGCCTCGGCCGCTCGCTCATCGCCGTGCCGATCGAGAGCGTCGCGCTGGACCACGGCACCGCCGCCGACAGCCGCGCGCCGCTGCGCCTGACCCTCTCGGCCGCCGACGTCGAGGCGCGCGAGCGCTTCCGCTATGACGGCCGGGCGAACGCCATGGTGGGTCCGCGCTGAGGTTCGCGCTGCGATAGGCGAGGCGCATAGGAGCTATTTCCCGTTCGGGAATTGTCACCGATTCGTATGAGCCGCCTGAACCGAAGCTTTACCGCGCGTCCCCTCCTATCCCGGGCATGAACGGTGGCCGAGATTGGCCCACCGATCAATTCCCAGGGGCAACCATGCACATCCTCACCCGTTTCGCCGTCCTGGCCTCGGCCATGGCGGTCTCCGCCTGCTCGACCATCGTCGAGGGCACGTCGCAGGACATCGTGGTCAACACCAACCCGGCGGGCGCCGCCTGCGACCTGGTGCGCGAGGCCAAGTCGATCGGTCGCGTCGAGTCGACCCCGGGCACCGTGAAGGTCCAGAAGACCAAGCACGACATCACCGTCGTCTGCACCAAGGACGGGTTCCAGCAGGCGACCTTCATGAACAAGTCGGACGTGGCCGGCGCCACGGTCGGCAACGTGCTGGCCGGCGGCCTGGTCGGCTGGGCGGTGGACAGCGCCACCGGCGCCGACAACAAGTACACCAGCCCGATCAACATCACCCTGGTCCCGGCGACCCCGACGACCGGCGGGGCCGCCGCGGTCGCGCCGCCGAAGCCGGTGGAGAGCAAGGGCGTCCCGACCTCCTGAGGCCGGGTGCGGACGGGAGCGGGGTCCGCTCCCGTCCGGATCAGCCCCGGGGCAGGTCCGTCCCGTCCAGCCGGCGCGCCAGGCGCAGCTGCGGGAACCACCAGGCCCAGAGGCCCGACACGATCACCGCGCCGACCCCGCCGAAGACGACCGCCGGCACCACGCCGATGACCGCCGCCATGGCGCCGGCGCGGAACTCGCCCAGCTCGTTGGAGGCGCCGACGAACACCATGTTCACGGCGTTGACCCGGCCGCGCACCTCGTCCGGGGTGGCCAGCTGCAGCAGCGTCTCGCGGACATAGACGCTGACCATGTCGCCGGCGCCCAGCAGGGCCAGCGCGGCGATGGACAGCCACACCGTCTCCGACAGGCCGAACACCACCGTCGCCACGCCGTAGAGCGCGACGCCGACGAACATCCAGATGCCGGCATGGTCGCGGATCGGCTTCCAGCCCAGCCACAGCGCCACCACCACGGCGCCGATGCCGGGTGCGGCGCGCAGCAGGCCCAGGCCCCAGGGGCCGGTCTCGAGGATGTCGCGGGCGAAGGCCGGCAGCAGCGCCACGGCGCCGCCCAGCAGCACGGCGAACAGATCCAGCGAGATGGCGCCCAGGACGATCCTGTTGTTCCAGACATAGCGGAAGCCCGCGACGACATTGTCCCAGCTGGCCGGTTCGCGGTTCCTGGACTGCGCCACCACCGGGATCGCCGCCAGCAGCAGCACCGCCAGGCTCATCAGCGCCAGCGGCACGCCGTAGGCGACGCGCACGCCGACACCGTAGAGCAGACCGCCCGCCACCGGCCCGACGATGCTGGCGACCTGCCAGGCGGACGAGTTGTAGGCGATGGCGTCCGGCAGCCGCTCGACCGGCACCAGGTTCGGCATCAGCGCCTGGGTGGCCGGGCCGTAGAAGGCGCGGGCCACGCCGAAGCCGGTCATCAGCGCGAAATAAGGCCAGACGCCCGTCGGTCCGGACCAGGCCAGGTACAGCAGGCCGCCGATGCAGGTCACCTCCACCGCGACGCACAGCGCCATGATGAGCCTGCGGTCGTAGCGGTCGGCGACCGAGCCCGTCACCAGCACCAGCGCCAGGGCCGGCAGGAACTGCACCAGCCCGATGATGCCGAGGTCGAGCGGGTCGCGGGTCAGGTCGTAGACCTGCCAGCCCACGGCGACGCTGACGATCTGGACCGAGAAGGTGACGAGGAAGCGGCTGGCCCAGTAGAGCGCGTAGGCGCGGATCGCGAAGACGCTCCAGGGCTTGTGCGCTGGCGGAACGGTGGGGGCGGACATGGCGGGCGGGATCTTGCGGGGCGGGAGCCGCAGAGTGGCCGCCCCGATGCCCCCACCACAAGCCGGGCTTTGCGCATGGCAGGGATGGGTGGGGCGGCATGCAGGTCCGCCGGGCAATGGCTCGCGATGAGAGCCCCCACTAGCCGTCATCCCGGCGAAGGCCGGGACCCAGGGGTTGCAGCCATGGAACTTCGATGAAGCACGGCCAACTCAAGCCGATCCGTAAGCGATGTACTGGGGAGCGCTTCATCGGCCGCATCCCGTTGCAACCCCTGGGCCCCGGCCTTCGCCGGGGTGACGGGAGAGGAGGATCGAACTCCCCTGACTATTTCTGCACAGCCCGTCAGCCGGCGATCCCCTCAACACTACGCAGCACCGCGCCCTCCGGTATTTCGATCCCGAAACGATCCAGCGCCACGCTACGGTATTCCGCCTCCGTGGCGATGATTCGCTCCTCGACCTCGGTGCCGCGGGTCAGGGTCAGCAGCCCGTCACGCATGACCGCGCGCTCGTCCCCGGCCGGCCGGCCCAGCACCCGGCGGGTGAGGAAGGGAGAGGCGGGCTCGTGGCTGACATAGAAGCAGGACATGGCGAAGTCGGGCTCGCGGAAGACCGCCAGGTCGAACCAGTAGAGCGAGGTCCAGTCCGGGGCGCCGGGCCGCAGCACCTCCATCTCCCAGCCGCCGTCGAAGGAGGCCGACACGCGCCAGGTCTCGTCGCCCACCGCATGTTCGCGGCCGGGCTCGAACGGGACGGGCTCGACCAGCCCATGACCGCCGAAGCCGACATCGGCGATCCAGGGCCGGCCCTCCGCCTCGACCAGGACCACCATGTGGGTGCGCGGGCGGATGGACGGCAGGCCGAATGTGACGCAGGCCAGCAGGCGCCGCGGACGGAAGCCCGCCGCCGCCAGCATCAGGGCGAACAGCGTGTTCTGCTCGAAGCAGAAGCCGCCGCGCCGGTGGCGGACCATCTTCTCCACCAGGTCGGCCGGCTCCAGGCTGATCGGCCTGTTGATCCAGAGGTCCAGATTCTCGAAGGGGATCGCGGCCGCGTGCGCCCGGTGCAGCGCCACCAGCGAGGCGGCGTCAGGGCGCACGGGACCGTCCAGGCCGATGCGCGCGAGATACTCGTCCAGCGCGGTCACGCGCCGAAGACCCGGTGGAAGATCGTATCGACGTGCTTGGTGTGGTAGCCGAGGTCGAAGGCGTCGTCGATCGCTTCGGCGCTCAGGTGCCGCATCACCTCCTCGTCGGCCTTCAGCATGGCGCGGAAATCCTTGCCCTCCAGCCAGACCGGCATGGCGTTGCGCTGGACCGCGCGGTAGGAATCCTCGCGGCTCATGCCCGCCTGGGTCAGGGCCAGCAGCACGCGCTGGCTGTTGTGCAGCCCGCCCAGGCTCTCCAGGTTCGCCAGCATGCGGTCCGGGTAGACCAGCAGCTTGTCGACCATGCCGGTCAGGCGCATCAGGGCGAAGTCCAGGGCGATGGTGGCGTCCGGGGCGATGACCCGCTCGACCGAGGAATGGCTGATGTCGCGCTCGTGCCAGAGCGCGACGTTCTCCAGCGCCGGGATGACATGGCTGCGCACCAGGCGCGACAGGCCGGACAGATTCTCCGACAGCACCGGGTTGCGCTTGTGCGGCATGGCCGACGAGCCTTTCTGGCCCGGCGAGAAATACTCCTCCGCTTCGCGGACCTCGGTCCGCTGGAGGTGCCGCACCTCGGTCGCGAGGTTGTCGATGGAGGCGGCGATGACGGCGAGCGTCGAGAACCACATGGCGTGGCGGTCGCGCGGGATGACCTGGGTGGAGACGGGCTCCACCGTCAGCCCCAGCTTCGCCGCCACATGCTCCTCGACCCGGGGGTCGATGTTGGCGAAGGTGCCGACGGCGCCCGAGATGGCGCAGGTGGCGATCTCCTCGCGGGCCCGCACCAGCCGCTCGCGGCCGCGCTGGAAGGCGGCGTAGTGGCCGGCCAGCTTCACGCCGAAGGTGGTCGGCTCGGCATGGATGCCGTGGCTGCGGCCGATGGTGGGGGTGTACTTATGCTCCAGCGCCCGGCGCTTCAGCGCGGCCAGCAGCTTGTCCATGTCCTCGAGCAGGAGGTCGGTCGCCTCCTTCATCTGCACGGCGAGGCAGGTGTCCAGCACGTCCGACGAGGTCATGCCCTGGTGGACGAAGCGCGCCTCCGGCCCGACATGCTCGGCCAGGTTGGTCAGGAAGGCGATAACGTCGTGCTTGGTCTCCCGCTCGATCTCGTCGATGCGGTCGATCTCCCACTTGGCGCGCTTCCAGACGGCCTCGGCCGCCTCCTTGGGGATCACGCCCAGCTCCGCCTGCGCGTCGCAGGCGTGCGCCTCGATCTCGAACCAGATGCGGAAGCGGTTCTCCGGCTCCCAGATGCGGGTCATCTCGGGACGGCTGTAGCGCGGGATCATGGCACTGCCTTCGGCCTGGTGGTGGGCGTGATGGGGCGGGACCTTAAGGAGGCGGGCGCCCTTTGACCAGTGCCGAGGCATGGGAGCGCCCCCGCACTAATGCGGGTCGCGGAGACGCGCGGAGGGCATCACCAAAAGGACTGCCCCGGCTATACCGATAGGCATTGTTGCCCATCGCCCTCCCCAATCTAATTTAGGCGCTTCCGCAGATATGCCAGCCGGCCGGCGACGGAGTGCGCGATGATTCCCTTTCCCGATGACTGCCCCGACTGCCAGCAGGTTCGCGCGGCTCTGTTCGACCGCAACTGGGTCGTGCTGTGGCTTCCCATGGAGCATAGCCGCACCAAGCTGGTGGAGCGGCTGGGGACGGCCCGCATCCAGCCCGTGATGGAGGAGACCGAGGGGTGCCTCGGCTTCCTGCTGGACCGGCGCGAGGCCAGAGCCTTCGCCGACGCCGCCCACGCCGTGCTGTCGGTGGAGGAGCTGCAGGCCGGGCGCGTCGCCTGCGTCGACGCCGACCAGGACGCCACCATGGGCGACTATCTGTCGGCCGTGACCATCGGCCAGTTCGCCGGCGCCATCCGCGGCCAGTGGCTGCTGGATCTGATCCGCGGCGACCGGCTGACCAGCTTCTTCCAGCCGATCGTGCAGGCCGACGGCCGGGGCTACGCCTTCGAGGCGCTGCTGCGCGGCCGCGAGGCCGACGGCGGCATCATCGGCGGCGGCCAGCTGATGAAGGTGGCCGACGAGGCGGGCATGCTGCACACGGTCGACCTCATCGCCCGGCGCACGGCGCTGAAGTCGGCGGCCCATGCCGGCCTGACCGACAGCACCATCTTCGTGAACTTCGACCCGTCCAGCATCTACGACCCGACCTACTGCCTGCGCAGCACCGGCGCGCTGGTGGAGGAGTTGGGGCTGAAGCCCTGGAACGTCGTGTTCGAGGTGACCGAGAGCCACCAGTCGCGCGACGAGAACCATCTGCGCGGCATCCTGGACGTCTACCGCAACGCCGGCTTCCGCGTGGCGCTGGACGATATCGGCTCGGGCTTCTCCGGCCTGCGGCTGCTCTCGAAGCTGAAGCCGGACTTCATCAAGATCGACATGGATCTGGTGCGCGGCGTCGACGAGGACCCGTTCCGCCAGTCGATCACCAGGCACCTCATCGGCATGGCCCACGACAACGGCATCAAGGTCGTCGGCGAGGGTGTGGAGACCGAAGGCGAGCGCGACTGGCTGTGCGGGGCCGGCGTCGATCTCCTGCAGGGCTTCCTGATCGGCAAGCCCGCGATGGCCCCGGCGCTGCAGGCGGCGTAGGCCTCGCCCCAAGTCGCATTGCGCTCCGCTCCATGCGACCTACGGCGCTTGCCCCCGTAGGTCGCATGGAGCCGCAGGGGCAATGCGACGGCTAGAAGCGCCCCGACACCGCCAGCACCACCACTACCAGCAGGACCACGCCCAGGATGCCGCTGGGCCCGTAGCCCCAGGAGCGGCTGTGCGGCCAGGACGGCAGCGCGCCCAGCGCCAGCAGGACCAGGATGATGATGAGGATCGTCGACATGGCGGGCTCCCTCGTTCCATGACTGCAAGAGGAACGCCGGAGTACGACGCCGGGTTGCACCCTCCTCCCGGCGCAGGCCCTCTCGCCATCGGGGCTATCCCGATGGTTTCCATCAGCGGCGCGGAATAAATACCGCCGGCGCGCGTTCCTCCCATGCAGGCGGGCCTCAGGCACCGCCGTAAAAATCGGAGGGATCGAAATGCGCACTACCCTGATCGGAGCGGTCTCCGCTCTCGCCTTGCTGTCCGGCGGCGCCTTCGCGGCCGACGCGGCCAAGCCGGGCCAGCAGCCCACGGGCTGGACCAGCCTGAACGGCCTGGTCGGCAAGTCCATCGTCGACGCCCAGGACAAGGAGATCGGCGAGGTCGAGGATCTGGTGCTCGACCAGCAGGGCAAGGTCCACGCCGTGGTCGACCTCGAAGACAACGACAAGGACGTCGCCATCGACGCCGCCAAGCTGAAGGCGGCCGCCAAGGGCGACAATCTGACCCTGCAGGGCGTCGACGGCGCCCAACTGGCCGCCATGTCCGGCTTCGAGTACAGCAGCGACCGCGCCTCCCTGACCCAGCGCGCCGCCGCCACCCAGGAGCGCCAGCAGGAGCAGCGCCAGGCGGGCGAGCAGGCCCGTGAGGACCGCAAGGAGACCCAAGAGGCCGCCCGCGAGGACCGCAAGGAGGCCCAGGCGACCGCGCGCGAGGAGAAGAAGGAGATCCAGGAGGCCCGCAAGGACGCTGACGAGAAGACCCGCGAGGCGCGCCAGGAAGCCCGCGAGGAGACCCGCGAGTCCCGTGACGCCGCCGGCCGGACCGCCGCCGCCGTGGGTGGCGCCGCCGGTGCCGCGACGGGCGCCGCTGCGGGCGAGGTCGCGCTGGGCGGCGACAGCCTGGCCAAGATCATCGGCCAGAGCGTCTACGACGCCAAGGGCAACGAGCTCGGCGAGGTCGAGGACGTGATCCTGGACCAGAAGGGCGGCAAGGCCAAGCAGGTCGTCCTCGACCTGGAAGGCAACGACAAGGACGTCGCCCTCGACATGACCAAGCTGAGCAAGGACCCGCAGAACCAGGACCGCTGGGTCCTGCAGGGCGGCGACAAGGCCCAGCTCGAGGCGATGGCCAAGCACGAGTACGACCAGAACTCGGTCTCGCTGAAGGCCGACAAGTAAGGTTCTCGCGTACCGACGATTTTCCCTGAGAGAACTGGCGCCCGGGAGCACCCGCTCCCGGGCGGCTTTTTATCCGCGCCTGGCCAGCAGGGCGTCGAGCGAATAGCGCCCGCCGCCGCGCAGGAACAGGTCGATCCCGATGACCACCAGCACGGCCGCCGGCCACCAGCCGCGCAGATCCTGCTGCCAATGGACCATGGCGACCGCCACGACGAAGTTCACCGCCGTCACCAGCCCGGCCCAGCGCACGAACAGCCCCAGGATGAAGCAGAGGCCGCAGAGGAACTGCGCCCAGACCGAGAGCGGCGCCATGAACTCAGGCCAGGCGAAGCCGTTGGCGGTGAGGAAATGCACGAACTCCTGCATGCGCTCGGCGCTGAGGATGTTGTCCTGGGTGCCGCAGACCAGGAACGCCCCGGTCAGCAGCCGCACCAGCAGCGGCCCGGCATCGGAGAGGCGCGCCCCGCCGCCCGCCACATCCTCCAGGAACAGGAACCGCCCCGCCGCCATCGTCTCCCCCTCCGCAGCGCCGGTTGATCCGGCATTCGCTGATGGACAGGAGAACCAATGGGTACCGCGCGGTCAAGCGGGAGCTCGCCTTGCGGCCGGGACCGAGCGGTTGCAGCCAGCGGTGATCGATGAAGCGGAGAGGCTGGTCCGTTCTGCGTCCTTCGACAGGCTCAGGATGAGGGACGGGAGATGCCAGGCACTCCCGATACCTTTGACGAAGGAACGGCCGGGAGCAGCAAGAACGTCCTCATCCTGAGCCTGTCGAAGGACGCACAACGCCACCGCTGCCCGTCAAGGAGCGCCGCATCCACCGCATCGTCCCGCCCCCTCACAGCATCCCGGCGCTCTTGAAGCTGAAGTGGCGGCCCTTGCCGACGACGATGTGGTCGTGGACCGTCACGCCCAGTGCCGAGGCGGCGGTGGCGATGGCGCGGGTCATCTCGATGTCCGCCTTGGAGGGGGTGGGATCGCCCGAGGGGTGGTTGTGCACCAGGATGATGGCGCTGGCGCCCAGCTCCAGCGCCCGCTTCACCACCTCGCGCGGATAGACCGGCGTGTGGTCGACGGTGCCCTTCTGCTGCACCTCGTCGGCGATCAGCGTGTTCTTGCGGTCCAGGAACAGCAGGCGGAACTGCTCATTCGCCTCGTTCGCCATGGCGCCGGCGCAGTAGTCCAGCAGCTTCTGCCAGGAGGACAGCACCGGCCGCCCCAGCACCTCCTGCCGGGCCATGCGCAGCGCCGCGGCGCCCACCACCCGGAGGGCGGCGATGACCGTGTCCGACAGCTTGTGGTCGTTGCGCAGCTTGTCCACCGGCGCGTTGACCACGCCCCAGAGCGAGCCGAACTGCTTCAGCAGCGCCTTGGCCAGCGGCTTCACGTCCCGGCGCGGAATGGCCTGGAACAGCAGCAGCTCCACCAGCTCGTAATCCTGCAGCGCGTCGGGCCCCGTCTCCAGGAAGCGCTCGCGCAATCGCTCCCGGTGGCCATGATAGTGCGGCTTCTCCGCCTCCGCGGCGGCGTCGGAGGATGCGGGGCCCTCCCGTTCAGGCGGTGCTCGGCGGTCGCTGCTTCGGCTCATGGGTGGGGGCGCGCTTCCTCATACTCTTGGATGGAGTATAGACGCGGGGATGCGCACCCGCCAGCGGTGCCGGCATGTCGGGGAAGTTTCTGCCGGGCGGAATCGGATTCCCAAGCGAAAGCAGGCGCTTGGCCGGTGATTCCAGGCGGCGCCGGGACCCCGGCTCTGGCACGCGGCTTGCGATGGTGACGGCTCCCCCACCGGAGCGCCCCATGACCGACCTGATCCGCACCCCCGAGGAATACCGCCAGGCCCTGCGCGTTCTGGACGACGCCAGCATGCGCCGCACCGCGCCGGCGGGCCTGGAGCCGCTGGTGGACCAGATCATCGAGGCGGTGAAGCGCTACGAGGCCCGCACCATGGCACCGTCGCGCCGCGGCTGGCCCGAGGCGGTGGCGATGCTGGAGCGGCTGGCGGGCTGACCCGCCCTCAGGCGTAGGGCGGCTTGGTGTGGCCGGCGGGCGAGAGGGTGAAGATCTCGCAGCCGTCCCTGGTCACGCCGATCGAATGCTCGAACTGGGCGGACAGGCTCTTGTCCTTGGTCACGGCGGTCCAGCCGTCGGCCAGCACCTTCACGTCGAAGCGGCCGGCATTGATCATCGGCTCGATGGTGAAGAACATGCCCTCGCGCAGCACGGCGCCCTGGCCGGGCTGGCCGTAATGCAGCACCGAGGGCGCGTCGTGGAAGACGCGGCCCAGCCCGTGCCCGCAGAAGTCCCGGACCACCGAGAAGCGCTGGCTCTCGGCATAGGACTGGATGGCCCAGCCGATGTCGCCCAGCGTGGCACCCGGCCGCACCACCTTGATGCCGCGCATCAGCGCCTCGTAGGTGACGTCCACCAGCTTGCGCGCCTTGACCGGGACATTGTCGCCGATCAGGTACATGCGGCTGGTGTCGCCGTACCACCCGTCCAGGATGACCGTCACGTCGATGTTGGCGATGTCGCCGTCGCGGAACCGCTTCTCGCCCGGAATGCCGTGGCAGACGACATGGTTGATCGAGATGCAGGTCGACTTCGGATAGCCCCGGTAGCCCAGCGGCGCCGGCACCGCGCCATGGTCGCGGATATAGGCCTCGCACAGCCGGTCGATGTCCTCGGTCGGCACGCCGGGCTTCACGAAGGGGGTGATGTAGTCCAGCGTCTCCGCTGCCAGCCGCCCGGCCCGCCGCATGCCCTCGAACTCCTCGGCCGCATGGATGCGGATGCGGCGGTCTTCCTTCTCGGCGGCGTCGGTCTGGGTCATGGGTCGGGTCCGGCAAATCTGGTCTCTGGCGCGCCGCAAGGTAAAGCACGGGCGGGCTTCCCGCCGCAAGCGCCCGCCCGGGGAGGCGCCCCTGCGCCATCGCCGCTGCCGGTTCTTGGATTGAAATTCCCGTGGTATACAACTCTATGGCTCAAAATTGGGCCGTCACAGGGGAGGATGCCATGAAGACGCCGCTGGTCCATATCTCCGTTCCCTCGATCTACAAGATCGAAACCACGTCGATCCCTCTGCCCAAGAGGATGGCGCGATGCACGCCCGACATGGCACTCGCCATCCTCGGCATCGCACATGATCTGGGGGTCGCGGGTGGCAAGCTGGTCCTGTCCGACCTGTTCCGCAGCTACGACATGCAGTTCCAGGCTTACATGGACCACATCTCCGGCAAGAAGAAGCACTTCAGTCCCCCGCCGGGCGGCAGCATGCACGAGGCCGGCCGGGCCTTCGACCTGGATCTGAAGGCGCTTGGCCCGGTGACGCTCGCGGCTTTCTGGCAGATCGCCGCGAAGCACAAAGTACGCCCGATCATCGATACGCCGTCGAAGGGCCAGAGCGAGGCTTGGCACTTCGACTGCCCGGGCAGTCACGCGGAGGTCTACGATCATTATAAGGCGGGGCGGGGTACCAACATGACCGCCTACCAGGCCATGGCCGCCAGCGCGATCCTGTCGATCGGCGAGCGGGTCAACCGCTTCAAGGGCAACGAGAAGGCCGCCTTCATCCAATCCGCGCTGATACGTCTCGGCGAGACATCCGTTGGCAACATCGACGGGGAGATCGGCCAGAAGACGCTGCGCGCGCTGGCGGCGCAGGGCATCCCCTTCAACGGACTGGACGAGGCCGTCCTGGCCGTGGAGGAGAAGCTGCGGGAGATCTTCCCGGAAGAGTACGCGATGGATCTCACCCTCTCGGCTGCCGACGAACCTGCCGATCTGGTGCCCGCCTGATCCTTCGGCCTCGGCCTAGCCGACGGGGCGCCGGCGCGATATTGTCGCCGGCGCCCCGAATCAACAGGCCTGCCATGACCGTCGAAGCCCCCACCGTCACCGCCGCCCTGGTGATCATCGGCAACGAGATCCTGTCGGGCCGCATCCAGGACGCGAACCTGAACTTCACCGCCAAGTTCCTGGGCAAGCTGGGCATCCGCCTGCGCGAGGTGCGCGTGGTCCCGGACGAGGAGGCGATGATCGTGGAGGCGGTGAACGCGCTCCGATCCCGCAACAGCTACGTCTTCACCACGGGCGGCATCGGCCCCACGCACGACGACATAACCGCGGAGTGCATCGCCAAGGCCTTCGGCGTGCCCCTCATCCAGCACCCCGAGGCCCGCGCCCGGCTGGAGGCGCATTACGCGGGCACCGGCATGCTGAACGAGGCGCGGCTGCGCATGGCGAACACGCCGGAAGGCGCCACGCTGATCGACAATCCGGTCTCCACCGCGCCGGGCTTCCAGATCGGCAACGTCTTCGTCATGGCCGGCGTGCCCTCGATCATGCAGGCCATGCTGGGCGGCATCGCGCACCGGCTGGTCGGCGGCGCGGTGGTGCGCACCCGCACCGTCACCTGCACCGTGCCCGAGGGCACCCTGGCCGCCGGGCTGACCGCCATCCAGGAGCGCCGGCCGGAGATCGAGATCGGCAGCTACCCGACCTACAAACAGGGCCGCTTCGCCACCAGCTTGGTGCTGCGCGGCACCGACATCGCCTTGCTGGAGACCGCGACCGCGGAGGTGGCGGCGCTGGTCGAGGGGCTGGGCGGCACGCCCGAGATCGCGGCCGACTGATGACCGCCGGGAGGGATGCCGGCGAGAAGGCGTCCGGCCGCGGCGCCCGCACCCGCGACGCCATCGTCGACGCGGCGCTGCGGCTCTTCAACGAGGGCGGCACCGCCAAGGCCACCACCAACCACATCGCGGCGGCCGCCGGCATCAGCCCCGGCAACCTCTACTACCATTTCCGCAACAAGGAGGAGATCGTCCGCGCCGCCTATGGTCGTTTCGGCGAGGCGGCGGACGAGCTGCTGGCCCCGCCCGGCACCCTGCCCGACGGCCCCGACGCCATCGCCGGGCTGCTGCGCCGCTACGCCGCCGGCACCTTCCAGATCCTCAGCCGCTATCGCGTCTTCTTCGAGGACATGGCCGAGCTGTGCCGCCGCGACCCCGATCTGGCCGCTGACCTCTCCGCCACCCAGCGCCGCTTCGTCGCCAACCTGCGCGGGCTGCTGGGCACGCTCCGCCAGGGCGGGTTGGTCGTGCCCGGCACCGACGACGCGACGCTGGCCCTGCTGGCCGACAATGTCTGGCTGGTGGCGCGCGGCTGGATGGAGTTCGCCAACAATTCCGGCGAGGGCTGGAACCAGGACGAGGCGGTGCGCCGCGGCGTGGTCCATATCCTGGCCCTGGTCCGCCCGCACCTCTCGGGCGAGGGGCGCGCGGCACTGGACCGGGTCCTGACCGAAGGTTGAAGGCGTGCGGTAAGGAGCCCTTAATATAGCCATCCCTAAAGTTCGGTCCTTCTCGAACGATCCGCTCGAAGAACCGGAAAGATGGGTAGCAAGATGAGCGTCCTCGCCCGCATCGGCATCGGCCCCAAGATTTACGGCGTCGTGTCCGTGCTCACAGCAGCCTCGCTGGTCGTGGGGCTGCTGGCCCTGGCGGCGCTCGGCCTGTTCAACAGCCGCGTGCACGAGATCAACGGGGCGTCGGACCGGGCGGTGCTGGGCGAGAAGGTCAACGCCGCCATCCTGTCGGTCGTCATGGATTCGCGCGGCATCTACATGAGCCGCGACAAGGCCGAGGTCGAGAAGTTCGCCGTCCCGCTGCTGAAGACGCTGGACGGGCTGGACGGGCTGATGGCGGAGTGGCGGGCGCTGCTGCCCCCGGGCCGCGAAGGAGAGCTGGACGAGGCGCTGCGGCAGGTCGCCGCCTTCCGTGCCGCCCGCACCGAGCTGGTCCGGCTCGGCCGCGAGGAGGGGCCGGCCGCCGGCCGCGCCTTCGGCGACAACGACGCCAACCGCGCCACCCGCCAGGCCCTGAACAAGGCCGTGCAGGCGCTGGCCGAGATCAACGGCCGCGACATCGACGGCCAAGCGACCGACCTGGAGGCCTATTACGGCACCGCCTTCTGGAACATCGTCGGCATCGGCGGCGGCGGCATCGCGCTCTCGCTGGTGCTGGCGGCGCTGGTGGCCGGGCGCGGCATCCGCGGCCCGATCGTCACCCTGACCCGGGCCATGAGCAGCATCGCCGACGGCCGCACCGCCGCCGCCGTCCCCTGCCTCGACCATCGCGACGAGGTCGGCGACATGGCCCGGGCGCTGGAGGTGTTCAAGCGCAACGCCGAGCTGGCGGCCCGCCTCTCGGCCGAGCGCGCGGCGGAGCAGGAGTCCCGCGACGCCCGCGCCCGCCGGCTGGAGGAGCTGACCCGCGGCTTCGACGCTCAGGCCAGCGCCGTCGTCGCCGCCCTTTCGGAAGCGGCGGGCGGCATGGCGGGCGCCGCCGGCAGCCTGACCGAGACGGCCGAGGCCACCACCCGGCGCAGCGTCGCGGTCGCCTCGGCCGCCGACCAGGCCAGCGCCAACGTCCAGACCGTCGCCAGCGCCACCGAGGAGCTGAGCGCCTCCATTCGCGAGATCGGCGAGCAGGTCGAGCGCTCCACCCGCGTGGCCGACCAGGCGGTTGAGCGGGCGCAGGATGCCGGCCGCGTCATGTCGAGCCTGGAGGAGAACACCGCCCGCATCGGCGCCGTGGTGCAGCTCATCAGCGACATCGCCGCCCAGACCAATTTGCTGGCGCTGAACGCCACCATCGAGGCGGCGCGGGCGGGTGAAGCGGGGAAAGGCTTCGCCGTCGTCGCTGGCGAGGTGAAGGCGCTGGCGACCCAGACCGCGCGGGCGACCGAGGAGATCACCGGCCAGGTCGCCGCCGTCCAGGGCAGCACCGGCCGCGCCGCCACGGCCATCGCCGAGACCGCCCGCGTGGTCGACGAGATGCGCCGCATCGCCGCCGCCATCGCCGCGGCGGTGGAGGAGCAGGGCGCCGCGACGCAGGAGATCGCCCGCAACGTCGCCCAGGCCGCCGCCGGCGCCGACGAGGTCAGCCGCAACATCGCCGGCGTCTCGCTGGCCGCGCAGGAAGCTGCCCAGGCCGCCGACCTGGTGGGCCGCGCCGCCCGCGCCGTCTCCAACGACAGCCGCCGCATGCGCGACGAGGTGGCGGGGTTCCTGGGGGGCGTGAAGGCGGCGTGAGGCCCCCCTCCCGTAGGTCGCATGAAGCCGCAGGCGCAATGCGGCATCCCGGGCGGAGGCGTCGCATTGCGGCTCCGCCTCCATGCGACCTACGGTTCCACGTCCCCTACTTCGCCGGCGTCCAGGCCTCCAGCCCCTTCGCCTTCATGCCGACCAGGGTGAAGCTGCCGGTCAGCGTGCCGTCGGGATTGATCTGGTAGACGGCGATGCTGGGCGAGGCCAGCCCGCCGGCCTGGGGCGTGCCGTAGGCGACCGACAGGATGTCGCCGGTGCGCAGGCCGGTGCCGACCGACTTCTGGCCCCCGACGATCCAGGCGACCTGGTAGGTGTCGCCGGTGCGCGTCACCGCCACCTCGCCGGTGTAGCGGCCGGCAGTGTCGCCGGGATTGCGCCCGTCGATGCGGTAGCGCCCCTCCACCTCCGCCGCCAGCGACGGCAGCGGGAGGGCCAGCGTGGCGAGCAGGACGGCGGAGAAAGCGGCTGAAAGCGTGCGGCGCATGGCGGTCCTCGGTCCGTTGCGATGGCTCCGGCACAGATGGCACGCCCGCCCCCGCCGCCCCAGACGCACCATCGGGCTATGCCGTCAGAACGGGCCGAACAGCTCGTAGACCAGGCCGGCGGCGGCGAACAGCGCCAGCCAGATGGCGACGTTGCGCAGCCAGTCATGCTTGGGCATGCGCTTGAAGGCCGGCCAGAGCAGGATCAGGAGCAGCAGCCCGTAGACCACGCCCATCCATTGGGAGGTATCCATCTCGTCCATGCCGGAGAGATGGCCCCGCCCCCGCCCCGCATCAAGCCCGCCCTACCCCCTTCGACATCGCCCCGGGCCGCACGCGCTACGCGTATCCGCCTTGTGACACCAACCCCGGCCTTGCGGGAAGCCCGCCCCCTCCGCTAGGGTCCCGCCGTCTGACGAGACGGGCCCGCTTGGCGCCTCAGGCTTCGCCCGGCGGCATCAGCGTGATCAGCATCGGCGCGTGGTGGAATTGGTAGACACATTGGACTTAAAATCCAACGACCATTGGTCATGCGGGTTCGACTCCCGCCGCGCCGACCAAAACCTTAGAGATGCCTGCTAAGGTAAAGAAGGACTAGCTTTGGATGGCAGATTGCCTGTAGCGCAGTTTTGAGGACGAGGTATCTGCACAAGCCTGTCAGCTGAAACTGTGATGCGAGCTTGAGATGCAAGCATACGCAGCAGCTCATGGGAAGACGAAACAAAATTAAATGATCTACACAGGATTGAGGGGGTATCGGAGATGCTATCAGCGTCCACAACAACCTTCCTCAGCTCCTCCAAATTGTCCTGATAAAGATCAAGCTTAGATTTTGCGTCTTTGGTACCGAATATAACATCATACTCAAAAGTTCGCCATTGGAGCTCAGTTGCAAGCGCCTCTATTTTCTGGACGCTCTCAGTTGTACCCGTGCCTCGCTTGAGAGATCGATTAAGATCTCCGATCAAAATCACCATCTCGCCGGTTTTCTGGTTGAATGTTTTTAGATTGTCAGAAATATACTGAAATCTTATTTTCTCTTGCTCAAACCTCTGATTTACGAGAGGCGCAAGCCAATAGGTAGCGAACACTCCTCCCACAAGGGTGAGAAGCGTCAGCCACACCGGCATTTGCGCGTCCAAGCAGACGCGCCAGATGTACCTCCCGAGATCTTTAATCATTGAGTTCGCTTTATCTGCGTGTCCAGCCCAATGCTGGCCTCGGCTTCTGCACAAACAATCTTGATTTTTTCGAATCCATCTGCACCGATTGAGGTCAGAAGACGGTTATACATCTGCGCGCAATCATGCAAGGGCCCGTCAGCAACTGCCGCCCCTAAGTTGGTAACCATCACAGGGGCCCCAACCTCTGCGGGCGTTAAAGCTGTAGTTGCTGCGATACATAGACCGACGAAAAGAGCCGCCTTCTGGAGGGTTTTGAGGTCAATTTTTCCAGGCGAATTGAAGTTGAAAGAGAAATCTCGAACAATCTCAGAAGGATAATAGGTGCGAGTTGCTACCATGAAGTCAAGGCCAGCGAACCTGTCGATCTCGCCCCTCTCGATGGCAACATAAGCAGCACAGAAATATTTGATCAAATTTGTGGTGTCGACGATTCCTGTTGGATCTTTCGAGTCGTATTTTTTACCAAAAAACGCAACTTTCGACTCATGCTCCGTTACGTAATTTACATATACCTTCTTGTATATTTCTTCGGCAATCGACCCAGAGGAGTCATTTGAACGGATATCAATGATCGCATGAGGATTCTCCAACCTCTTAGCGACAGCAGAAGAGAAGTGACGTCGCTCCACCGCGATGTTTAACCAGTTCACACGCCTAAACGGAACAACCTCACCACTGAAAGGCGAAAATTCTGATTGGTCAGCTACAGCGAAAGGCGAGGCGATCTCGCCCGCGTAAACAGGTGAATACTGGTCTTTTCCAGGAACCAGAATCAGGTCGCCAACTTTCGCCTCACGATAAATTGAAATTACATTCCCTAGAGCGGAGTTTAGTCCTTTATCCTTTGGGTCTGGCTGGTCGTCGTAAGCAGCCGCTACTCTGGAAGGAGGCAGCGCTCCACCTTTTAACAAGTAATTGTATATCTCCCTCGAAAGACGAAGATGCTGCCGAATCTTCTCAGCACTCTGGACGGTATCAGCATCCGGCGCAAAACCAGGAATCTCCAGGAATACAACTTTGTGCCCTAGGAAATTCCGGATCTGCCTTTTACGACGCCCAGCATGCATCGCCCAAATCTTCTGATCTTCTGGAATAACCTTGGTCGAAAAATCAAATGTCGGCATCAGAGAGTTCCCACTGGGGTGCTTCGCTATGGATCAAGCCTCAGCTATATGGATAAATCAAAAGTGGTATATATCAAGTGAGAAACGTTTCTTCTCCATAATTCAAGAGTTTAACACGTTAAAACACGGTCCTAACCGAGCGCGCTTGCACCCGCCATGATGGCTGCAGGCACCCAGCCCGAAGCTTCAAACGCCCCTTGGCATCGCGCTGATCAATATATTACCAGAATGCAAGCAGCCCCCCCTCCTCCCGGAGCATCCCTCATGAGCCGCGCGCTCCGCTTCCTCGCCGGCCCCGAGGCCATGGACCGCATTCGCCGGGAGGGGTTGCGGGAGGAGATGTTCGACGTGGTGGCGGGGGCCTCGGGCGGGCCGAAATGGCTGGCGCTGACGCGGATGGACCGGGTGCTGTTCAGCCGCTGGTTCCGGCAGCGCACGCGGCCGCTGCACATGGTCGGCAGCTCCATCGGCACCTGGCGCTTCACCTACGCCGCGCAGCGCGACCCGGCGGCGGCGGCGCGGCGGTTCGAGGAGGCCTATCTCGACTACACGGTCGAGGGTACCATCACCCCCGCCCGCATCAGCGACGACAGCCGGCGCTTCCTGGAACTGATCATGGCCGAGGGCGGGGCGGAGGCGGCGCTGTCGCACCCCTGCATGCGCCTGTCGGTCCTGGCGGTGCGCGGCCGGCATCTGGCGGGGCACCGGCACCCGGCCTTCATGGGAATCGGCATGGTCGCGGCGGCGCTGGCCAACGCCGTCAGCCGCCGGACCCTGCCGCTGTTCTTCGAGCGGGTGCTGGTGCACGACCAGCGGTCGGAACCGCCCTTCGACTGCCGCCAGGGCTTCCCCACCCGGCCGGTGCCGCTGACGCCGGCGAACCTGCCGACGGCGCTGCTGGCGTCCGGCGCCGTGCCCTTCCTGTTCGAGGTGGTCCGCGAGATGGACGGGGCGGCGCCCGGTGCCTACATGGATGGCGGCATCATGGACTACCACCTCGACATCCCCTTCAAGGGCGAGGGGCTGGTGCTCTACCCGCATTTCTACGACCGCATCGTGCCGGGCTGGTTCGACAAGGGGCTGAAATGGCGCCGGCCGAACCCGGCCAACCTGTCGCGCACCCTGCTGTTCTGCCCCTCGCCCGAGTTCGTGGCGAAGCTGCCCTACGGCAAGATCCCCGACCGCGCCGACTTCAAGAAGATCCCCACGGCCGAGCGCCAGCGCTATTGGCGCGCCGTAGTGGCCGAGACGGACCGGCTGGCGGACGAGCTGGCCGAGGCGCTGGAGCGCGGCGACATCGGCGACCGGCTGGAGCCGCTGCGGGGCTGAGGGCCCTCACGGGCGCGGTGTCGACGTGGTGCGGCCTTCGACAGGCTCAGGCTGAGGGGGTTGTCGCTGCTCCCGGTAAGCACACGCCAGTGCCTGGCGCACCCCCACCCTCATGCTGAGCTTGTCGAAGCACGCACAACGCCCCAGCCGCTCCCGACCGACGATCGCTAGATTCCCCTGAGGCGCGGGTCGTCCTTGTCGACGATGGTCTTGCCCACGGGCGCCAGGGAGATGCCGGCGAACTTGACATGCTGCCAGCCGAAGGGGATGCCGATGATGGTGATCATCAGCATGATCCCGGTGACGAGGTGCAGCAGGGCCAGCCACCAGCCGGCCAGCACGAACCAGATCACATTACCGAGGAACCCCAGCGCGCCGGTGCCGATATCCTCCTCGCCCGTGAGCCGGTCGCGGGCCACCGCCTCCCGGCCGAAGGGCAGCAGGACGAAGATGGCGATGGTGAAGGCGGCGCGGGCCCAGGGGATGCCGACGATGGTGATCGCCAGGACCAGGGCGGCGACGCCCCAGCCGAGCGCCATCCAGACCCCGCCGAAGACCAGCCAAAGGATGTTCAGGATCAGCGATACGGGTCCCATGGCGGCGCCCCCTCAGCCCACGATCTTGGAATAGGCGACGGCCACCACCATGGCCGGCGCGACGAAGCGCACCAGGAAGCGCCAGACCGTATAGACCGCGTCGCCGCGGCCGAACTCGGCGGCGCTGACGCTCCGGTCCATCATCCAGCCCGCCAGGATGGCGATACAGACGCCGCCCAGCGGCAGCATGACGTTCGAGGTGACGTAGTCGATCCAGTCGAAGACCGTCCGCTCGCCGCCGAACGGGTGGAAGTCCGCCCAGAGGTTGAAGGAGAAGACGGTGGCCATGCCCAGCGCGAAGGCGACGCCGCCGACGGTCCAGCACAGCACCCCGCGTCCCAGCCCGGTGCGCTCCTGCAGCGTGTTGACCACCGGCTCCAGCAGCGAGACCGAGCTGGTGATGGCGGCGACGAACAGCAGGATGAAGAAGACGCCGCCGAAGACGCTGCCGCCCGGCATGTTGCCGAAGGCGACCGGCAGGGTCACGAACACCAGCCCCGGCCCCTCGCCCGGGTTCAGGCCGTTGGCGAAGACGATGGGGAAGATGGCGATGCCGGCCAGCAGGGCGCAGGTGGTGTCGGCGAAGCCGATCATGACGCTGGTGGAGGGCAGCGACACGCTGCGCGGCAGGTAGGCGCCGTAGACCAGCATGGTGCCCAGCCCGATGGACAGCGAGAAGAAGGCCTGGCCGGCTGCGGCGATGACCACGTCGGCGCTGATCTTGGAGAAGTCGGGCGCGAACAGGTAGGCCATGCCGGCCGCGAAGTCGCCCTCCACGGCGGCGTAGCCGACCAGCAGCAGCAGCATCAGGAACAGCATCGGCATCAGCCAGACCACGGCCTTTTCGATGCCGGCCTGCACGCCGCGGGCGACGATCAGCACCGTGCCCAGCATGAACAGCGCGTGCCAGACGGTCAGGATGAGAGGATCGGCCAAGTGCCCGCCGAAGGCGGCGCCGGTCGTCTCGGCGGTGGCGCCGGCGAAGTCGCCCGCGAACAGCTTGGGCACATAGGCCAGGGCCCAGCCGGCCACGACGCTGTAGAAGCTGAGGATCAGCAGCGCCGCCACCACGCCCATGGCGCCAACCAGGCCCCAGGCCGGGCTGCCGCCATGCTGCCGGCCCAGCTCGATCATGGTGCCGAGCGGGCTCTTCTGCGCCTTGCGGCCCAGCATCAGCTCGGCGATCAGGATGGGCACGCCCACCATCAGGACGCAGCCGAGATAGACCAGCACGAAGGCGCTGCCGCCCATGCTGCCGGCCATGTACGGGAATTTCCAGATATTGCCCAACCCGACGGCCGAGCCAACGGCGGCCATCAGGAAGGCGAACCGGGACGACCAGTGCGCCGTCGTCGTCATGCGTGCTCCCCATCCACTCGCTGTCCGGCGCTTCTCGCGGCGGCCGGTGGCGGGGACATTAGGGGCAAGAGCGGCGCTTGTCACCCGTCCGGGTGGTGGCGCCCCGGCGCGTCCCGATCCACGGGGCGCGCCGGGAGGCCGGCCGGTTCAGCTGTCGCGGGCGGCGGTGCGGTCGGCGTGCGGGAACTGGCGCCGCTCGCCCAAATCGTTCAGGCCGGGCAGGTCGCCCAGATTCTCGGCGGCCAGCAGCGGCTCCACCGGCTGCTCGCGCAGGGCGACGTCGTCCGGCCCCTGGCTGGGGTTGCGCTCCAGCGTCAGGTCGACATTCTGCTCCTGCGCCACCAGCTCGCGCGCCATGTCCCAGTGCGCCTGCTCGCGGCCCTCCGGGCGGCCCTCGCTCTCCCAGATCTGGTGGGCGCGCTGGCGGATCCGTTCATCATCTTCCCGGTACATGGATGTTCCCCTTGGCATCGTGCGGTGGCGGCGCGGCCGAGCGGCGCCGCTCCCCTCCCAACAGCGCCGGGCCGCCAACCGTCCCCGCCGCCCCGCTTTACGGCCGCGCGGGAAAGGGGTAGAGTGCCTCTTCGGATCAGCCGCAGCCAGGAAGGGAAGCACGGCCATGTCGACCAGCAGTCTCTCCGGTATCGGCGGCTTCGGCTCGCCGGGCGGCATCGGCGGCATCCGCCCCACCGGCCGCGAGCCGCCGGTCCAGGCCGTGCCGCCCGTCAGCCGCGACGACCAGCAGCAGGCGCAGCAACAGCAGCAGACCAATACCGCGCCGACTGAGACCGAGCGGCAGGACGCGGTGAGCGCCGGCCGCACCCGCGGCAGCTTCGTCAACATCACCGTCTGAGGCGGTCCTTTCCGACCCCGATGCACCGACCGTCGCGCGCGGCCGGGCGATTTCGCGTGCGCACTTCCGGGCGCCGCCATGCCCGGATGGGAACATCGCCCTGAGGTCGCCGTTCTTCCTCTGACCCGCGGGACCGCGGGTGGTCGCCCCCTGGGGAACTTCACCCCGGCAACCGAAGAGGAAGAGACATGTCGACCAACAAGATGAGCAAGCTGATCGCCGCCGGCCTGCTGCTGGCCGCCACCTCCCTGTCCGCCTGCAACACCGTCGCCGGCGCCGGCGAGGACCTGCAGGCGGGCGGCAAGGCCGTCGAGCGCACCGCCGACAAGACCAAGGGCTCCTGAGCCTACGGCCCGCCGACCGCACGGGAGACCTCCCGGCGGTCGGCTGCGGCCCGATCCTCTCCTTGCCGCTTATCCAGAGGCGCGCCTTGCCGGGACGGCGCATCCGGTCCAGGATCGACGGACCGCCCCCGCCCCTTCCCATCCCGGCCCCGCCATGAACGCGCCCGACAAAGGTCCCCGCATCCGCACCGTGCCGCCCGGCGAGGACCGGGAGCGGCTGGTCTGCCCGGACTGCAACTTCATCGCCTACGAGAACCCCAAGATCGTCGTCGGGTCTGTCGCCGCCTGGCAGGACCGCATCCTGCTCTGCCGCCGGGCCATCGAGCCGCGCAGCGGCTACTGGACGCTGCCCGCCGGCTACATGGAGCTGAACGAGACCAGCGAGCAGGGCGCCGCCCGCGAGGCCTGGGAGGAGGCGCGGGCCTCCATCCGCATCGACCGGCTGCTGGCGGTCTACAACATCCCGCGCATCAGCCAGGTGCAGCTGATCTACCGCGCCGAGCTGACCCGCCCCGAGGTCGAGGCCGGGCCGGAGAGCCTGGAGGTCGCTTTGTTCCGCTGGGAGGAGATCCCCTGGCGCGACCTCGCCTTCCCCTCGGCGGCCTGGGCGCTGAAGGAGTTCCGGGCGCGGCTGGGACAGGCCGACTTCCCGCCCGGCACCAATCCGCCGGGCGAAGCGGCCGGGCTCTGAGCCCCATCAGGGAACCCCGGGGGTACCGCCCCCGTTGCCTCCGCGAGAGATTCCGGCTCCCGGATGGAGTTCCCATGTCGATCCCGACCATGCTGCCCCTGCTCATGCTGGTTCTGGCCGCCCCCGCCGCCTCGGCCCAGGGGGCGCCGTCCCAGGGCGCCCAGGCGGTCCGCCCCGGAATGCAGCAACAGGGGCAGCAACCGGGCGTGCAGCAACCGGCCCAGCCCGGGAACGAGGCGAATCTCGGGGTGCAGACGCCCGACCCGGGTTTCAGCCTGGACGTGGCCGGCAGCATCGGCGACACCGGCGAGGAGCAGCTGGCCGAGGCGGTAAGCCAGGCGCTGCCGGACGACCTGACCGACCCCGCCCGCAACTTCAAGACCAAGACCGCCAATGCCGGCGACTACCGGCTGGTCATGGTCTTCCACGGCGACGCGCAGCTGCCCGCCGACACGCTCTGCGTCCAGGCCAAGCAGGCGGAGGAGATGAACGCGCCGGAGCCCGCCGTCACGGCCGAGCCGGCGCAGCCGCGCCTGGACGCCACCACCCATGTCACCGCCGCCTTCTGCGACGGCGAGAAGACGTTGAGCGCCGCCAACGACCGCATGACCGGCGAGGTGGTGCCGGGCCAGGCCAGCTTCCGCTTCCTGGTGGCGGACATCGCCAAGCAGCTGTTCCCCAGCGGCTTCGACGTGCTGCCCGGCACCGAGGGCGCGACAGCCACCACCCGCACCCAGCCGTGAACTGAGGCGGCAACGACCGCGCCGGCCGCCTGTTGCCTTTCCGGATGAACCCCTCCGGGAGACAGGACATGACGGACAACCGCAATCCCGACGGCCGCGATCCCTCCGACCGGCCCGGCCCGGCCGCCAGCGGCCTCGGCACCGGCCGGCCCTTCGACGGCAATGAGCGGCGCGAGAGCGTGCCGGGCGGCAACCTTTCCGACGCGGTCGAGGGCGGCGCCCGAAACACCGCCGGCGGAGGTGGCGTCGGCAGCTTCCAGGACGAGGGCCGCCCGCTGCCGGTGAGCGACGCGGACCGCACCCAGGGCGTCACCGAACAGCGCGAGGTCAACATCGCGCCCACCACCGCTCCGGCGGTGGGCGCCGGCGGGCTGCAGTCCGGCGCGGGCTCAAGCGGCCTGGCCGGTGCCGCCGGCAGCGGCTCCACCACGGCCACCCCGGGCGGCGATCCCAACGCGATCAGCGGCGGCGCGGGCAGCCCCGGCGGCGGCTGGGGCCAGGGCGGCACCACGCCGGCCCAGGAGGGCACGCCCAACGCCACCGGCCAGGCGACCACGCGCGAGACCTCGCGCTGAGGACGCACAGGCTCAGCGGATTGGCGTCCCGGCCCTCCGGCATCGAGGGGCTCGGGGGTGGTGCGTCCTTCGACAGGCTCAGGATGAGGAGCGTGGGATGCCAGGCACTCCTGGTTCCCAGGCCAGCGGGAGCATCAAAAAGGTCCTCATCCTGAGCCTGTCGAAGGACGCACAGCCTCACCGCTGCCGCACACGGGGAGCAGCAAAATCCTCCTCATGCTGAGCCTGTCGAAGCACGCACAGCATCAACGCCGCTCCCGGCCGGGACCTCAGGAAGCAGCGGCCCGCTTGCGCCGCGTCCGCGCCTCCACGATCGCGGCCACGGTGACGGGGCGGAAGTCGAAGACGTCCACCCCGGCATCGGCTTGGCGCGGCAGCGGCTTCATGGCGCCGTGGCTGTGGCCGTGCAGGTTCCAGGCGCCCTTGTACATGCCGTTCCAGGTGCGGAAGGCGTAGTGGCAGAGCACCAGCCGCACCCCGTCCACCTCCAGCTCGGCATAGTGGCGCACGCTGGCCCAGCCCGGCAGATCAAGCGTCTCCGGCCCGTCATTGTTGCCGACGATCAGGTGCTTGCGGCCGGGCAGCCGGTCCAGGATCTCGGCCATGCGGGCCGCCGGCCGGCGGATGGCGAAGTCGCCCAGGTGCCAGACCTCGTCGTCCGGCCCGACCACCTCGGCCCAGCGCGCGATCATGGCCTCGTCCATCTCCGCCACCGAGGCGAAGGGCCGCCGGAAGCGCGGAATCGCCCCGGCATGGCCGAAATGCGTGTCGCTGGTGAAGTAGGTCGCCATGCCCGCGTCAACGTCCGGCGGGGAGGGTACGGTTCCCTCAGCCGCCGGGGAGCGTCGCGGCCCGCAGCAACGCCGCCGCCCGGGCCGACTCCTCGTCCGGCAGGGGGATGTCCGGTGCCAGCCCGGAAACCTCGTTGCGGCCGTCGGGCAGCAGGCGGGCGCAGTTGGGCAGGCCGACGGAGTAGCCGCTGTTCGGCAGGATCAGGCGGATGCGGCCGTTGATATGGCCGCACCCGGACCCGTAGGTGCGGCTGCCGGCCAAGCGCGCCACGCCCGCCCCCTTCAGCACGGCCGCGAACTGTTCGGCCGCCGAGGCGCTGTTGCCGTCCATATGGATCAGGACCGGGCCGTCCCACCCCTCTCCCTGGCGGCTCTCGTCGGCGGGGCCGAACAGCGCCTCCTCGGCCGTCCGCGACCCCAGGGCGCCCCGCTCGAGCCAGGCGACGGAACCGGTCGTGTGGACCGGCCCGGCGACGATGTTGCTGCAGCCCTCCGCCCGGCGCGGCTCCCAGGGCCGCTTCTCCCGCCAGACCCAGCCCATGTCGCAGCCGGGTCCCGCCCGCAGCGCAGTGCGGAAGGCCAGCGTCTCGGCCCGTATCGCCTCGACGTAAGGGCGGGCGACGGGTCTCAGGCCGGGGGCGGCCAGCGCTTTCTCGACCTCCGCCAGCATGCTGTCGCCGAGAGGATGGAAGTGGGCGTGGCGCACCAGGGCCAGGGGCGTGCCGGGCACCGGACGGTTCGTGACCGCGCGGGCGACGACCTCCGCCCACTCGCTGCCGCCGCCATTGCCGCCGATGTCGATCACCAGAATCTCCGCGCCCTTCTCCCTCAGCGCGGCGAGGCGCTTGGCGAAATGGGCGGTCAGCCGGATTTCCGCGCGGCGCCGGATGTCGGACCGGCAGCGCTCGTCGCAGCCCTCCGGCGGCAATGCCGCGCGCACCGCCTCCCATTCCTCATGGCAGCCGGCGGGATAGGTGGCGGGGATGAAGATGGGGATGCGCACGGCGCCGACCCGGCGCCCGTCGGGCAGGGTGAGGAGAACGGTGCGGAAGGGCTGGGCCTCGCCGCCGTCCACCAGCAGCTCCGCCGGCGCGGCCGCCTCGATCGGCAGCGAGAAATCGGGGCTCTCCGACCGCCCGAAACCCATGGCGGCACAGGCCTCCGCCGCGCCAGCCCCGGTCGGCACGGGAGCCGGGGCGGAACCGCCGGAACCGCCCGTTCCCGCGCTCCGGCGGCCGCCGAGCCCGACATGGCCGTCCTTGAAGCCCTCCAGAAACCGGCGGAGCGCCGCGACGGCCTGTTCTTCGCTGGTGGCCACCTCGAGCTCGTCGCGGGCGGCCCGCTCTAGCGCGGGAACGTCGATGCCGCTGCCCGGCGACGCCGCCCAGGTCAGGTTGGCGTACTGGCGCTCCATGCCGGCCTTCAGCGCGGCGAAGTCGTCCAGCCATGCCTTCCGGTCGAAGGCCGCTTCCGACGCGGCGACGGGGTTCGCGCCCGCCAGCAGGGCGGCGAGGGCGGTTCCGAGCAGGAGAGTCTTGAGCATTCCGGGCCGGGATGGTTGTGTTGTCCCGGATAGAATATCTCTTATAAGTTGCTCGTCAACGCTCCGCCCTACTGCGCGTCGGGCTGGCGCTCCGGGGCGGCGGCATGGAAGGCGGGATGGGCGCGGGCGGCCTCGTCGATGCGGACCAGGGTCGGGCAGGCCGACAGGTCGCAGCTGAAGCGGCGGGCGTTGAAGAGCTGCGGCACCAGGCAGAGGTCCGCCATGCCCGGTTCGTCGCCGTAGCAGAAGGTGCCGGCCGTGGCGGCCACCATCGGTTCCAGCGCCGCCAGGGTGGACTCCACCCAGTGCCGGATCCAGGCGTTGACCTGCTCGTCCGGCTGGCCCAGCGGCCCGCGCAGATAGTTCAGGACGCGGAGATTGTTGATCGGGTGGATGTCGCAGGCGATGGCCAGCGAGATCGCCCGCACCTTGGCGCGGCCGACCGGGTCCCTGGGCAGCAGCCGCGGCTCCGGATGGGTCTCGTCGAGATACTCGATGATGGCGAGCGACTGGGTCAGCAAATCGCCGCCATCGTCCAGCGCCGGCACCAGCCCCTGCGGGTTGACGGCCTTGTAGCCGGGCTTCAGCTGCTCGCCGCCGTCCCTCAGCAGATGGACCGGCACCGCCTCGTACTCGATGCCCTTGAGCGCCAGCGCGATGCGCACCCGGTAGGCGGCGGAGGAGCGGTAGTAGGTGTAGAGCTTCATGGCGGCGGCTCCTTCTGCGGGGTCGGTGCTTGGAGTCCTTCTCCCCTTGAGGGAGAAGGGTGGGGCCCGCGGCGAAGCCGTGGGGGGTTGAGGGGTGGACAGCCGAAGGCTGGCCTTCTCAATGGTCGAGAATGCGCTGAGGGTAGAGAACGTCAGCCTGCGGCTGCCGACCCCTCACCCTCCCACGCTTCGCGCGGGTCCCATCCCTCTCCCGCAAGGGGAGAGGGATGAATGCGTCCACCCCTCGTCATTCCCTCTGAGAAGGATAAGGCTCCCGCGTCCATTCCCAAGGGGATCACCCCGCCGGCGGCTCGTAGCGGCGGACCTCCTGGTCGATGGCGCCGAAGACGCTGCGGCCCTCGGGGTCCAGCATCTCGATGCGCACCCGGTCGCCGAAGCGCAGGAAAGGCGTCTTCGGCTTGCCGTCGCGGATGGTCTCGATGGTGCGGATCTCGGCGAGGCAGGAATAGCCCAGGCCGCCCTCCGCGACCGGCCGCCCGGCACCGCCGTCCGGGTCCTTGTTCGACACGGTGCCGGAGCCGATGATGCAGCCGGCCGCCAGCGGCCGGGTCCGGGCCGCGTGCGCCACCAGCCGGGGGAAGTCGAAGGTCATGTCGACGCCAGCGTTGGGCTTGCCGAACGCCTGGCCGTTGATGTGGCTGAGCAGCGGCAGATGCACCTTGCCGCCGTCCCAGGCCTGACCCAGCTCGTCCGGCGTGCAGGCGACGGGCGAGAAGGCGGTGGACGGCTTGCTCTGGAAGAAGCCGAAGCCCTTCGCCAGCTCCGCCGGGATCAGGCCGCGCAAGCTGACGTCGTTCACCAGCATGACCAGCCGGATGTGCCGGGCCGCCAGCGAGGGCGGGGCACCCATCGGCACGTCGCCGGTGACCACGGCCACCTCGCCCTCCAGATCGATGCCCCAGGCCTCCTCGGCCATGAGGATCGGCTCGCGGGGGCTGAGGAAGCTGTCGGAGCCGCCCTGGTACATCAGCGGGTCGGTCCAGAACTCCGGCGGCATCTCGGCGCCCCTGGCCTTCCGCACCAGCTCGACATGGTTGACGTAGGCCGATCCATCAGCCCACTGGTAGGCGCGCGGCAGGGGCGAGGCGCAGTCCTCCTCCCGGAAGGGCATGACGCCCTCCGGATTGCCGCCGGCGTTCAGCTCGTCCGAGACGCCCTCCAGCGCCGGGCGCACTGTCTCCCACTCGTCCAGCGCCCGCTGCAGGGTCATGGCGATGGAGGGGACGGGGACGCAGCGCGTCAGGTCGCGGCTCACCACCACCAGGGTGCCGTCGCGGCCCCCGGTCTTCAACGTCGCGAGCTTCATTATTCGGCCGCCTCCTTCACGCGCCAGCTGTCGGCATAGCTCTCCAGCTCCACGCCGGGGGCCATCTCGGCCACCTCCAGCGCGTCGCGGGTGTCAATCATCACCGCGTACTCGTCGGTCGCGGCCTTGGTCTGCTTGAACATGCGGGTCAGCGCCTTCGGGTGCGGCCCGTGGGTGAAGCCGCAGGGGTGGAAGGTCATCATCCCGGCATGGATGTTGTCGCGCGAGAAGAAATCGCCCGCGTGGTAGAACAGCACCTCGTCATAATCGTCGTTGTTGTGGAAGAACGGCACCTTCAGCGCCTCCGGGTCCGTCTCGAACAGGCGCGGCGTGAAGGTGCAGACGACGAAGCGGTTGGCGACGAAGGTCGTGTGGGCGCTGGGCGGCAGATGGTAGCGGTGGCTCATCAGCGGACGGATGTCCTTGACGTTGATGCGCACCGGGGCGAGGTCGCCCTTCCAGCCCACCGCGTCCAGCGGGTTGTAAGGATAGGTGACGGTGGAGAGCTGGTTGCGGCGCTTGACCCGCACCTTCCAGACGCCGTCCGGCCCTGCCTCCGACTGCTGGCCGAGGAAGGCGTCGTCGATCTGCGGCGTGTCCAGCATGGCCGGGTCGAAGATGGCGTGCGGCCCGACCAGCCCCTTCTCCGGCAGCTGGTAGGTCGAGCCCGTCGCCTCGATCAGCAGCGCCATGACGGGCGCGGTGGGGCTCAGCCGCCACATGGTGCCGCGCGGCAGCACGACATAGTCGCCAGCCGTCACGCTGAGATGGCCGTAGTCGCAGAACAGCTCGCCCGCACCCTCATGGATGAAGACCAGTTCGTCGCCGTCGCCGTTACGGACCAGATGGTCCATCGGCCGGTCGCACTTCCAGATGCGCATGCGGCAATGGGCGTTAAACAGCACCTCGCGCGCCTCCCACGGGCCCGGCGCCGCCTCGCCCGCCTTGTTCAGGTCGAAGGCGCGGGGGCGCAAGGGGCCCTCCCAGCTCAGCCAGCCGGTGGGCGGGTTGCGGTGGTACATGTGGGTGGCGGGGCCGAAGAACCCCTCCTTGCCGATCTCCCGCTCGAACGTGCCCTCGGGCAGGTTCGCATGGGCCTGGCGGGACGTGCGTCCCTCCACCTTGGGGAAGGCGATGTAGTTGCGCATCGGGGTTCCTCCGGCGGTCCGCAGCTTAGGGCGGCGGATCGTTTCAGTTGAAACGTGTTGCCGCCGGTTCTACGCTGGCCCATCAGTCCCGTCAATACGGCCAAAGGGAGGCTCGCCATGCTGAGACTTGACGGCTTCCTGCCCTACCGGCTGAACGTGCTCGCCAAGCGCATCAGCCAAGCCCTGGCCCGGCTCTACGAGGACCGGTTCGGCATCTCCATCCCGGAATGGCGGGTGTTGGCGACGCTCGGCGAGCGGCAGCCGCTATCCTCCAACGACATCGTCGAGCGCACCCGCATGGACAAGGCCAAGGTCAGCCGCGCGGTCAGCCGCCTGGCCGAGGCCGGCCTGCTCGACCGCCAGCCGCACCCCGAGGACCAGCGCCTGCTGCGCCTGTCCTTCACCCCCGAGGGCCGCGCCCTCTACGACCGCTTGGCGCCCCAGGCGCTGGAGTGGGAGCGGAGACTGCTGGAGGATTTTTCGGCGGAGGACGTAAGGGCGCTGGACGGGCTGATCGACCGGCTCAATGATCGGCTGGACCGGATGAGGTGAGGAGAGATGTCATGAGGCTGGAGATAGGCCGTGGGGGCACCCTCTTACTGCCGGCCGAAGCCTTGGCCCATCTTGGTCTGGAAGGCGGCGGCAAGGTCACGGCGGAACTGATGCAGGACGGCGGCGTCCGGCTCCGGAAGACGGACAAACCGCCGGTGGACCCGGAGCCCGGCCAAGAACACGCCGCACGATGAACCGCTGACGTGCAGTCACTGGGAATGCCCCGCCTCCTCGGCACCATTGCTTAACGAATAAGGGCTATCCCACCTCCTTGGCGTCCATGGTAACCGTAAGGGCGCCGCGAGGGGGTTGTTCATGCCGCGCCATTGGCTCGAGGGTGCCGCGCTGTACCAGGTCTACCCGCTGTCGTTCCGTGACGGGAACGGCGACGGCTGGGGCGACCTGCCCGGTGTGATCCAAGGGCTGGGGCACATCGCCTCGCTGGGGGTGGACGGCGTCTGGCTGAGCCCCTTCTACGCCTCGCCGCTGGCCGATTTCGGCTACGACGTCTCCGACCATTGCGCCGTCGACCCGCGCATGGGGACCCTTGCCGACTTCGACCGGCTGCTGGCGAAGGCGCACCGGCTGGGCTTGCGCGTCATGCTGGACTTGGTGCTGGGCCACACCTCTAACCGGCATCCCTGGTTCGTGGAGAGCCGGGCCTCCCGCGACAACGCCAGGTCCGACTGGTACGTCTGGGCCGATCCCAGCCCGGACGGCACGCCGCCCAACAACTGGCTGTCGGTCTTCGGCGGCGCCGCCTGGACCTGGGAGCCGCGGCGGCGGCAATACTACCTGCACCATTTCCTGTCGGCCCAGCCGACGCTGAACCTGCGCTGCGAGGCCGCCGTCGCGGCGCTGCTGGACGTGGCCCGCTTCTGGCTGGCGCGCGGGGTGGACGGGTTCCGCATCGACGCGGTCGATTTCCTGATGCGCGACCCGGGCCTGCGCTCCAACCCGCCGGAAAATCCGGAGCCCTACGAGTTCCCGACCAAGCTGTTCGGCATGCAGCACCATGTCCACGACATGATGCATGGCGACACCCGCCCATTTTTGGAGCGGCTGCGCGCCGTGGCCGAGGAGTTCGGGTCGGACCGGGTGCTGCTGGGCGAGCTGTCGAGCCGCCCGGGCGCCGCCGGCCGCATCGCCCACTACACCGCGCCCGGCGGGCTGCACGCCGCCTACACGCTGGATCTGCCCAAGCGCGCCTTCAGCCCGGCGGCGCTGCGCACGGCGATCATGGCGGCCGACGACCGGGCCGGCACCTGCTGGAGCCTGTCCAACCACGATGTCGAGCGCGCCGCCTCGCGCTGGTTGCCGAAAGGCGGCGATCCCCAGCGCTTCGAGGCGCTGCTGGCGGTGCTGCTGGCCTGCCTGCCCGGCACGGTCTGCGTCTATCAGGGCGACGAGCTGGGCCTGACCCAGGCGGACCTCGCCCTGGAGCAGCTGCGCGACCCGTTCGGGATATCCTACTGGCCGGAGTTCAAGGGCCGCGACGGCAGCCGCACCCCCATCCCCTGGACGCCGACGGCGCCCAACGGCGGCTTCTGCCCCGACGGGGTGGCGCCCTGGCTGCCGCTGGCGCCGGAGCATCTGTCGCGCGCCGTGGCGGTGCAGGATCGGCGCAACGCCTCCACCCTGGCCGTCTGGCGCGCGGCGCTGAACCTGCGCCGCACCCGCCCGGCCCTGCGCGAGGGCTCGCTGACCAATGTCGACGAGGACGGCGCCGTGCTGGCCTTCGCCCGCACCGGCGGCGGCGAGCGCATCCACGCCGCCTTCAACCTCTCCACCGAGCCCGCCACCTACCTGCTGCCCGACCCCGACCTGCGCCCGATCGAACTGCCCCGCCACCCGGGCTCGCCCGAGGCGGTGCTGCGCGGCGCCGAGCTGGTTCTGCCGCCGCTGGGCTGCTTCCTGGGTGCCGGGCGGGGGTGAGGGCGGGAGAAGCGGTTTGGCTCGCCTACGGATGGAGCGGAGAGGCTGGTCCGTGGTGCGTCCTTCGACAAGCTCAGGATGAGGGATGTTTGTTCCAGGCACCCCTGGAAACATGGGGAGCAGCGAAATCCCCCTCATGCTGAGCCTGTCGAAGCACGCAGCACATCGACGCCGCTCCCCTAAACCGCCGCCTCGGCCGCCTCGCGGGTTTCGCCCAGGCTCAGCGGCAGGCGCAGGACGAAGCGGGTGCCGGCGGGGGCGGAGGGGTCCAGGCGGATGGAGCCGCCCAGCGTCTTGGTCATGAGGTTGTGCACGATGTGCAGCCCCAGCCCGGTGCCGCCGCGGCCGCGCCGGGTGGTGAAGAACGGGTCGAATATCTTCGGCCGGATGGCCTCGGGCACGCCGCGCCCATCGTCCGACACCCGGATCTCCACCTCCGCGCCGCCCTCGGGCGAGGGCACCAGCTCCACCGTGATGGTGCCGCCGGTCTGCCCGTCCGCATAGGCGTGCTGGGTGGCGTTCATCACCAGGTTGGTCAGCACCTGGGTCAGCGCGCCCGGGTGGCTGTCCAGCTCCACCGGCAGCCCGGCGGCGCCCAGCACCTGGATACGGTGGCCGCAGGCGCGCAGGTGCGGCGACAGGCTCAGCACCACCTCGGAGACGACGTCGCCCAGCGGAAAGCGCCGCCGCTCGTCCGCGGACTGGTCGGCGGCCACGTTCTTGAAGCTCTGCACCAGCGACGCCGCGCGCGAGGCGTTCGCCAGCACCGCCTCGCAGGCCGGCACCGCCTGCTCGAAATACTCGGTCAGCTCCGAGCGGCGCAGCGTCCCGCCGGTGAGGCTGCCCTGGACGGTGCGGGTCTGCTCCAGCAGGTGCGAGGAGGCGGTCACGACCACGCCCACGGGCGTATTGATCTCGTGCGCGACGCCGGCGACCAGCTGGCCCAGCGCCGCCATCTTCTCCGACTGCACCAGCGCGTCCTGGCTCTCGCGCAGGGTCCGCAGGGTCCGCGCCAGCTCGGTCGTGCGCTCGCGGACCCGGTCCTCCAGCCCTTCCTTGGCCTCGCGCAGCGCCGCCTCGGACCGCGCCAGCGCCGCCATGCGCTCCTCGCGCTTCTGGCCGATGACGTAGGCGACGCCGAAGGTCAGCACCACCACGCCCAGCGTCCGGCCGAAGGCGACGGTGTAGAGCATGCCCTGGGTCATCGGGAACAGCCCCGCCATGGTCAGCCCGTAGACGATGCCGAAGCCGGTCAGCAGCAGGAAGCCCACCAGGTACAGCAGCGCCTCGCGCTGGCGGAACACCAGGAACGCCGCCACGCCGGCGCAGTAGATGTAGGCGCTGATGCCCACCAGCTGCGCCACGCCCGTCATGTGGTTGGCGGCGTAGATGATCAGCGCGCTGATGAAGGCGGCGATCTCGAAGCCGATGATCACCTTGTTCGCCAGCGGCGCCTTCTCCTTCAGCTGCAGATAGCTGCGCGAGAAGTCCAGCACGGCGATGACGGAATAGGGCACCACCACGAACCAGGCGTAGCTGGCGACGGCCGGCGGCAGGACCAGCCAGGGATAGCCGATGTTCACGAACATCGTCAGGCTGTCGAGCGCGCAGAACACGAAGAGCGGGATGGCCGGCCCCTCGCGCACGAACATGCCCAGCGCCAGCGGATAGAGGCTGAGGATCACCATGGCGCCGAACACGACGCCGTAGAAGGTGCCCTCGGTCGCCTTGACGTCGCCGTGCGCGTCGGCCGAGCGCAGGGTGAGCGCGAAGGAGACGAAGTGATAGTCGATGCGCAGGTAGAAGCGGCTGTCGCCCGGCGGCAGCAGCAGACGGAAGACCGGCGTGCGGTAGCTGTCGTCCACCTGCCGCTCGGCATCGCCCATGACCAGCGACCGCTCGCGCCAGCCGCCGGCGCCGTCCGACTGGTAGAGGCGGATGTCGCGGTAATAGGGCTGCGGCAGCACCAGCAGCCGCTCCACCGCGTGGTCCGCCTCGTTGCGGATGGTGAAGCGGCCCCAATGGACGGCGGTGTTGCGCGAGAAGCTGGGGGCGGGCCCGGGCGAGGGGCGGAAGCTCCCGTCCCGCTCGCCGGACAGGATCTGGGCGGCCGGGATGGAGCCGTCGGGATCGGTCAGCAGCTCCAGCATGCCGCCGATGGGCTGCGCCTCCGGCGCCGCCGGAATCGGCGTCGCGGCCGCCGGGACGGTCCAGGCGAGCAGAAGCAACGACAGGAATGTGAGGATCAGGCGACGCATCGATATCCACGGCCAGCGTGGCACCATTCTAGCGACCCCGCGTCCTGGACCATACTCCTATCTGCTGCGCGGTACCGCAGGGCAAAGGGTCAGGGCGCCACGCCCGCCCCGGCTCCCGCCGCCATCGCCGCCGTGACCAGGGCGTGCAGGCCGAAGCCGCCGATCAGCAGGGCCGAGCCGCGGTCGACCAGCCGCATCGTCCCCGGCCCGACATGGCGCCCGGCCAAGGCCACGCCCGAGCACAGCAGCACCCACCAGGCGGCCGAACCGAGGAAGACCCCCGCCACCAGCGGCAGCACCGCGACGCCCTCCCCATCCGCCGGCAGCGCCATGGCGCCGAACAGGGCGGTGAATGTCAGGATGGTCATGGGGTTGGCGAGCGTCAGCAGCAGCGTGCCGAGGAAGGCGGAGCCGAGCCCGGCCGGCATCGGCGCCACGCCGGCCTCCGGCCGCGCGCGGCGGCTTTCCGCCCAGGCGGCCCACGCCATCCACAGCAGCAGCAGCCCGCCGGCGACCTGGATCGGCGTGCGGGCGGCGATGAGCCAGGCCGACAGCACCGCCAGCCCGCCGCCGGCCAGCAGCCCGTAGGCGGCGTCGGCCGTCGCGGCGCCCAGGCCCCCGGCGATCCCGGCCGCCGGGCCGCTCACCAGCGTGCGGCGGATGCAGAGCAGTCCGATCGGCCCGACCGGCGCCGCCAGCGCCAGCCCGAACGCCAGCCCCTTCACGAACAAGGCCGGATCGCCCGTCATGTCTTCCTCCCCGTCGCTTCGATGGTGACGCCCGGCACCGGCAGCACCGGCGTCTCCTTGGCGGTGGAGAGCGCCACCAGCGTGTGGCTGCGCACCACCCCCGGCACCGCCTTGACCCGCCCGCCCAGCAGCCGGTCCAGCTCGATCAGGCCCGGCGTGCGGACCTTCAGCAGGAAGGACCAGTCGCCGGTGACGTGGTGGCACTCCTGCACCTCGGCCCAGCCGGCGACGGCCGCCAGGAAGCCGGGCCCGTGCTCCGGCCGCTCCAGCGAAACGCCGACGAAGGCCAGAACCCCCAGCCCCAGCGCCTGCGGATCGGCCAGCGCCGCCCAGCCGCGCAGCGCCCCGGAGGCCTGCAGCTTGCGCACCCGCTCGTTGGCGGCGGACACGGAAAGCCCCACCCGCGCGCCCAGTTCGGCGTTGGTCAGGCGGCCATCCTCCTGCAGGAGGGCGACGATCTTCAGGTCGATCTCATCCATGACCGACGTTTTTACGATCATGCCGAGCGTTGTCAATATCGATCACTGCTAAAGCGCTTGTAGAGCGGATTTCATCCACCCGCGACATTCTTGTGATCAGGCACTATGCCGAACAGGGCAGGCTTGGGTAGACTGCGCCCCTGATCGGCCGGATCAACCGGCCCCGGGTCCAAGAACTGGGATGGAAACCATGAAGCTTCGCAAGCTGGGTGCCGGCGCCGCCGCGTTCGTCATGGCGGGCCTGTTCGCGGGGACGGCCGTCGCCGGGCCGACGGTCGACAGCATCAAGCAGCGCGGCCAGCTGCGCTGCGGCGTGAACACCGGCCTGGCCGGCTTCAGCAGCCCCGACAGCGCCGGCAAATGGAGCGGGCTGGACGTGGACATCTGCCGCGCCGTCGCCGCCGCCGTGCTGGGCGACGCCAACAAGGTGGCCTACACGCCGCTCTCCACCCAGCAGCGGCTGACCGCCCTGCAGTCGGGCGAGATCGACATCCTCAGCCGCAACACCACCTGGTCGCTGACCCGCGACACCCAGGGCATGGATTTCGGGCCGGTCGTCTATTACGACGGGCAGGGCTTCATGGTGCGCAAGGACCTCGGCGTGAAGAGCGCCAAGGAGCTGAACGGCGCCACCATCTGCGTGCAGCCGGGCACCACGACCGAGCTGAACCTGTCCGACTGGTTCCGCGCCAACAACCTGACCTTCAAGTCGGTCGTCATCGAGTCGCTGGACGAGGTCAGCGCCGCCTACTTCGCCGGCCGCTGCGACGCCTTCACGACGGACGGCTCCCAGCTCGCCTCGCTGCGCGCCTCCGTGGCGCAGAAGCCGGACGACCATGTCATCCTGCCCGAGCTTATCTCCAAGGAGCCGCTGGCCCCGGTGGTCCGCCACGGTGACGACCAGTGGCTGGACATCGTGAAGTGGACCGTCTACGCGCTGCTGGAGGCCGAGGAGAAGGGCATCACGGCGGCGAACGTCGACGAGAAGCTGAAGAGCACCGACCCCACCATCCAGCGCATGCTGGGCGCGCAGGCCGGCATGGGCACCGCCCTGGGGCTGGACGACAAGTGGGCCTACCGGGCCATCAAGTCGGTCGGCAACTATGGCGAGATCTTCGACCGCCATGTCGGCAAGGCCTCGCCCTTCAAGCTGGAGCGGGGCCAGAACGCCTTGTACACCCAGGGCGGGCTGATGTACGCCCCGCCGATCCGCTGACCGGACGGGTGCCCAGACCTTGACCGTGGAAACGCGCGCCCGGCCGCAGGGGCGGTCCTTCTCGCTGAACGATCCGGGCGTCCGGGCGGCGGCCTACCAGATCCTGGTGGCCGCCCTCGTGCTCTTCGCCGGCTGGTACCTGATCTCCAACACGCTGGAGAACCTGGCGCGGCAGAGCATCGGCACCGGCTTCGGCTTCCTGGAGCGCGAGGCCGGCTTCGAGGTGGGCGAGTCCCTGATCGATTACAGCGCCCAGGACAGTTACGCCCGCGCCTTCCTGGTCGGCATCCTGAACACCCTCAAGGTGGCGGTCATCGGCATCGTGCTCGCCACGGTCCTGGGGACGCTGCTGGGCGTGGCGCGCCTCTCCTCCAACTGGCTGGTGGCCAAGCTGGCCGGCGGCTATGTCGAGGTGGTGCGCAACGTGCCGCTGCTGCTGCAGCTGTTCTTCTGGTACGCGGCACTGACCGAGGGGCTGCCCGGCCCGCGGCAGGCGCTGCAGCCGCTGCCGGGCGTGTTCCTGTCCAACCGCGGCCTGAAGATCCCCGGCGCCGCCGAGGACCCGGCCTGGGCGGCCCTGGGCATCGCATTGCTGGCCGGCATCGCCGGCGCGGTGGCGGTCCATGTCTGGGCCAACCGGCGCCACACCGCGACGGGCGTGCGCCCGCCGGCCGGAGCGATCTCCGCCGGGCTGGTGCTGGGCCTGCCGCTGCTGACGCTGCTGGCCTTCGGTGGTGCCGCGCTGGACGTGCCGGAGCTCAAGGGCTTCAACTTCACGGGCGGCCTCACCCTGACGCCGGAATTCGCCGCGCTGCTGTTCGGGCTGGTGATCTACACCGCCGGCTTCATCGCCGAGATCGTGCGCTCGGGCATCCTCGCCGTGCCGCACGGCCAGACCGAGGCGGCCGCGGCCCTGGGGCTGAGCCGCGGGCGCATCCTGCGCCTGGTGGTGCTGCCGCAGGCGCTGCGGGTCATCATCCCGCCGACCACCAGCCAGTATCTGAACCTGACCAAGAACAGCTCGCTCGCCATCGCCATCGGCTATTCGGATTTCGTGTCGGTGGCGAACACCACCATCAACCAGACGGGACAGGCGATCGAGGGCGTGGCCGCGATCATGGCCGTGTACCTGACCATCAGCCTCGGCCTGTCCCTGGCGATGAACTGGTACAACAAGCGCATCGCGCTGGTTACGCGGTAAGGGGGCGGCGATGACGCAGGAGAACGCCACCACCCCCGTATTGCCGCCGCCGGTCCTGGCGCGCGGCCCGATCGGCTGGGCCCGCGCCAACCTCTTCAACGGCTGGTTCAACACGGCCCTGACGCTGTTCGTGCTGTGGATCCTGGTGCGGACCGTGCCGGGGCTGTTCGACTGGGCGGTGGGCTCGGCCGTGTGGAGCGGCGACGCCGCGATCTGCCGGGCTGAGGGCGCCGGCGCCTGCTGGTCCTTCGTGGCCGAGAAATGGCGCTTCATCCTGTTCGGCACCTATCCCGCCGACCAGCATTGGCGCCCCGTCGCCGCCATGGCCGCCATCCTCGCCACGCTGCTGGCGAGTGCCGACCGGCGCATGTGGGGCCGGCCGCTGGCGGTGATCTGGCCGGTGGGGCTGGGCCTCGCGGCGCTGCTGATGTTCGGCGGGGTGCTGGGCCTGGACTTCGTGCCCACCACGCTCTGGGGCGGCCTGCCGCTGACGCTGGCGCTGTCGGTGGTGGGGCTGGTCTTCGCCTTCCCGCTGGGGGTGCTGCTGGCGCTGGGCCGCACCGGCGACCTGCCGGTCGTGAAGGCGCTGTCGGTCGTCTATATCGAGGTGATCCGCGGCGTGCCGCTGATCAGCGTGCTGTTCATGGCGAGCGTCATGTTCCCGCTGTTCCTGCCGCAGGGCGCCACCATCGACAAGCTGCTGCGCGCCCAGCTGGGCTTCATCCTGTTCGCCGCCGCCTATCTGGCCGAGGTGGTGCGCGGCGGCCTGCAGGCGATCCCCAAGGGCCAGTACGAGGCGGCCGACGCGCTGGGCCTGTCCTACTGGCAGAAGACCCGGCTGATCGTGCTGCCCCAGGCGCTGTCGCTGGTGATCCCGCCGCTGGTGAACACCTTCATCGGCTTCTTCAAGGACACCTCGCTGGTCATCATCATCGGCCTGTTCGACCTGCTGTCGACGGCCAAGGCCGCCCTGACCGACCCGGCCTGGCGCGGCTTCTACAAGGAGGCCTACCTGTTCGTGGGCCTGATCTACTTCGCCTTCTGCTACGCCATGTCGCGCTACAGCCAGTTCCTGGAGCGCGACCTGTCCAAGGGACGCCGCCGGTGAGCCACATTCAGGAAAGCACCATGGAAGAGTCGATCATCCAGCTGCGCGGCGTGAACAAGTGGTACGGCGAGTTCCACGTGCTGCGCGGCATCGACCTGGACGTCGCCAAGGGCGAGCGCATCGTCATCTGCGGCCCCTCCGGCTCGGGCAAGTCCACCCTGATCCGCTGCATCAACCGGCTGGAGGAGCACCAGGCCGGCACCATCCGCGTGCACGGGGTGGAGCTGGACAACGACCTCAAGCACATCGACGCGGTGCGCCGCGACGTCGGCATGGTGTTCCAGCAGTTCAACCTGTTCCCGCACCTGACCGTGCTGGAGAACTGCACGCTCGCGCCCATGTGGGTGAAGAAGGTGCCCAAGGCCGAGGCCGAGCGCCAGGCGCTGAAGTATCTGGAGCGCGTCCGCATCCCCGAGCAGGCCAACAAGTATCCGGGCCAGCTCTCGGGCGGCCAGCAGCAGCGCGTCGCCATCGCGCGCTCGCTCTGCATGAACCCCAGCATCATGCTGTTCGACGAGCCGACCTCCGCGCTTGACCCCGAGATGGTCAAGGAGGTGCTGGACGTCATGGTCGACCTGGCGCAGGGCGGCATGACCATGCTGGTGGTGACCCACGAGATGGGCTTCGCCAAGTCGGTCGCCGACCGCGTCATCTTCATGGACCGCGGCGAGATCGTCGAGCAGGCCCCGCCGGAGGAGTTCTTCGGCAACCCGAAGTCCGAGCGCACCCGGACCTTCCTGGGCCAGGTGCTGAACCACTGAGCAATAGGGCGGATCGGGCATCAACTTTCCCCCGATCCGCCACAATCGCGGCGTGATGCCGCCACCGGGGTCCCGTTTCCTATAGGTGCATCCGATGGGGATGCGTCTGATAGGGATCCAAGGAAATGAACACGCTCACCTACCGCCGCTCGATGCTGGTCTTCGGTGTCGCCACCGCCGCCATCGTCAGCTCGGCGGGAGCGTTCGCGGCGCCGGCCAACGACCATGCCGGCAAGTTCATCACGGTGGCCGAGCTGAAGGCCGAGACCGAGGCCAAGACCCTGGGCGCCAAGACCGACGCCGCCGTCCAGACCAAGGACACCCAGACCCAGGCCGTCCAGACCGCCGCCGCGCCGGAAGCCAAAGATCCGGCCAAGCAGGGCAAGGCCGAGGTGAAGGCCGAGACCAAGGCCGCCACGCCGGCCACGCCCGCAATCCCCGCCGATCCGAAGGCCGGCACCGCGGCCGTCCCGGCCCAGCCCGCCCAGCCCGCCGCCCAGGCGACCACCGCCGCCAAGCCCGAGGTGAAGGCCGAGCAGAAGGCCGACGCCAAGGCCGAGGGCAAGACGAAGTAAGCCTCCCTCCGTTCCGCCCTCCCGCCGACGGCCCCGGTCCCCCGCCGGGGCCGTTCGGTTTTGGGCAGGTCGGGAGATGAGCGCATGCCGACTTGGGGTACCGCGATCCCCATGGTAAGCGCCTGCCGAAGCCCAGGGGTTCGTCCCCTCTCAACCGTCATCCCCGCGGAGGCGGGGACCCAGGCATTCCCTTCGCACCGGAGCGTCGAGGAAAGGGTACAACGCCGCCCTTTGCGCCATCCTGTCCAGCGGGATAGCACGCTTATTACCTGGGTCCCCGCCTCCGCGGGGATGACGGGAGTGGGGGAATAGGCGTCACAGGCTCTCCGACCCGGAGACAGGCTCCCCCCGACCCTACGCCAGCAGGCCCCGCACGGTATCGGCCGCGCTCGGGGACTTCTCGTCGTCGACGATGACGAAGAGGGCGACCGCCTCCACCTCGCAGCAGACCGGGTTGGTGATGACCTTGCCGTCGGTCCGCACATAGCCCACGGGCGTGCCCAAGCCAGACTCCGCGATCTTCATCAGCAGCCGGTTCCAGGGCCCGCGCCAGGGCGTGTCGAGCGAGACGCGCAGGCACTCGTCGCCCTCGGCGGTGAAGAGATTCTCGATCAGCTCCTCCGCCCCGGGGCTGACCAGCGCGCGGGCCGCCAGCTCCGGATAGCCGTGCATGGCCCGGATGGCCTGGGTGGCGCCGTGGCGCAGCATGCGCGGCCGGTCCTCCTGGTCGACGCACTCCACGATCAGCGGCACGTGCGGCGCCAGCTCGCGGATGCGGATCAGCGCGTCGATGACGCTGGCGTCGGCCGAGCGGTCGGTCTCCGACGGCGCGAAGACCAGGATGGCCCGGGCGTCCTCGGGATGGGCCTTCGCCAGCGCCATCGGGTCGGAGGCGACGCCGGCCACATGCACGATGTTGCGGTCGGCCAGCAGCGCCGGCACCCGCGCCTGGCCGAAGGCGCAGGTCAGCATCAGCACGTCGGTCTCGGCCCATTCGACATGGGCGCGCAGCTGGTCCACCAGCCGGCCGACATGCTGGGCGACGTCGCCGGTGGGATGTCCCACCAGGAGCAGGTGATTCTTCATCTTCCAGTTCCAGGTTCCGATGGCCTTGCGCTCGCGCACGTTGCTGCGCCACTCGGCGTAGTCGGCGACCGCCTTGGCCAGGATGAAGATGCCGCCGCCATACATCAGCAGCATGGTGGCGGTGCGGCCCGCCGGCGTCTTGGCGCTGACGTCGCCGTAGCCCACGGTCATGATGGTGGTGGCGGTCAGCCAGAGCGCATCGTTGAAGCTCATCCCCTCCAGCACCCTCATGGCGAGGATGTGGAGGGCGATCATCAGCAGCAGCCAGACGCCGGAAAACTTCAGCTGCCGGGCCAGATCCTCCTGGACCAGCCGCTTGCGGCGCCGGAAGAAGCCGAACTGGTACTTGGCCGGCATCGCGCCCCCTGCCGCCGGTCAGCGGAAAAGATGCGGGACGAAGCGGCTGCCGTCGCCGGTGATGGGATGCGCATCCTCGCGCAGGCCCATCCCCTTCGCCTCGTCGCCGACCATCCAGACGCCCAGCAGCAGATGCCCGCCGGCGTCCCGGTGCAGCGGCGCGTAGGCCTGGTAGATCCAGCCCTCGTCGCCGGCGAAGCGCTCCCGCCCCGACCGCACCACCTCGCCCGCAGGCCGCCCGTCGGGGCCCAGCGTGGCGATCTCCACCCCGTCGCCCTCGCGGCCCCAGAGCGGCTTGGCGACGATCTTCTCGCCCGGCTTGAAGTCGGTGGCGGCGAAGGAGGCCTTCAGCAGGTTGGGATGACCGGGCGCCATCTCCCACAGGATCGGCAGGATGCCCTTGGTCAGCATCAGCTTCCACAAGGGCTCCAGCAGCCACAGCCGGCCGGAGGCGACGGCGTCCACCAGCGCCGGGCCGTACTCGTCCTGGATCATCCATTCCGGCGGGTACAGCGTCCACAGCGCCTCCACCGGCACGCCGTCGCGATCGTAGAAGCGGCCCTCGCGTGCGTCGAAGCCGAGATCCTGGACCGGCACCAGCTTGGCCGCCAGCCCCGCCTCCACCGCCACCGACTGCATGTAGGAGGCGGTGCCCATGTCCTCGGGCGTGTCCTGCGCCGCCAGGTGCAGGTTGCGGGGGCCGAGGTCGCGGCCGATCTCCGCCCAGCGCGCCACCAGCGCCTCGTGCAGCCCGTTGAACTGGTCGGCCTCCTTCGCGAACTCCTCCAGCCAGTGCCACTGCACCACCGACGCCTCGTACAGGCTGGTGGGAGTGGAGGCGTTGTATTCCAGCATGACGGGCGGCTCCACCCCGCCGCCCCAGGCCAGGTCGAAGCGGCCATAGACCGGCTTCTCGCCCCGCCCGGCGCGGTATTGGCGCCAACTCCACTCCACGGCAGGGGCCACCTGCGGCGGGATGCCCAGCCGGGCGTAAAGCTTCTCCGCCACCACGCGGTCGCAGGCCTTCAGGCAGAGCTGGTGCAGGGCGACGGCGGCCTCGTCCAGCCGGTCGATCTCCGCTTCCGTGAACTCCCAATGGGCGGTCTCGTCCCAGTAGGGCGCGCCGCCGGGGGAATGGAAGGTAAAGCCCAGCTCCCGCTCGACGCGGGATTTCCATTCGGCGCGGGCGGGGTGGGTGACGCGGCGCATGCTGTGCCCTCCCTCAGCCGCCGGAGAAGCCGCCGGCGCGCGAGCCGGTGCGGCCGAACCCGCCATAGGAGCGGCCGCCCTGGTTGGACGCGGCGGTGCCCGCCGGCCGGGTCGCGGCGGCGGTGGAGAAGGTGTCGCGCGGCACGGTGGTGCGGCCGGCGAAGGGCGGGGGGCGCCCCGCGGCGGTTCCGGCGGTGCGGGCGCCGCAGTTGGCCGCCATCGGGTTGCAGTTGCCGCCGAAGCGGCTGACCCGGTCGCGGCCGGCATAGACATAGCCGTTGCGGTCGGCGTAGAGCGGCCGGGAATAGCCGTAGCCGCCACCCATGCGGCTGAAGGCGTTGGACACCATGTAGCCCATCATGAAGGGCATGAACCAGCCGCCGCCGCCGGAGACCTGGCTCTCGGCCGGGGTGCAGGCGCCCTCGCCCAGCTCGGCCTCGCACTCCTCGCGGGTGCGGAAGCGCGGGGCGTTGGCGGCGTGCTCGGCCCGGGCCTGCTCGAACGCCTCGCGGCACTTGGCCTCTTCGCCGCCGTCGGCGATGCAGGCCTCGGCGTCGGAGTACATGCGGGCCTCCTCCTGCGTGTCGCAGGCGCTGAGCGCCAGCGCCGAGCCGGCCAGGAGGAGCGTGGATACGGCGCGTGACTTGCGCATGGTCGCCTCTTTCCGGATCTCAATAGGTCAGGGCGCCGGCATTGACCGTGCCCATGGCGATGGACAGGGCGCCGAGGAAGATGCCGTAGCCCTCGCGGTCGGCCTCGATGCCGGCCTTCAGGTCGCCCAGCAGCCGGGCGGCCACCAGGAACACGCCGACCTGGCAGAGCAGCGCGATGACGCCCCACATCAGCATCTCCAGCAGCGAGCCGGAGCCGGAGGCGATGGTGTGCAGCGCGATGGCGAAGCCGATGACCGTTCCCCCCAGCGAGAAGGCCGCCGCCCTGTTGCCGGCCCGGATCAGCTCCAGCTCCCGGTAGGGGGTGACCAGCTTGTACAGGAAGGTGAACAGCGCGATCAGGATCACCATCACGGCCAGCCATGCCAGGTAGGCCGGGATGTTCTCGGCGGACAGGGCGAGCTGGGAGCTGAAGTCGGCGTTCATGGGGCCTCGCGGGCGGTTTGGTCGGTCGCAGCAGGCTAGATCAGGGCGGTGTGGAGGGCCAGCGCTTCCGCTCGTGGTGCGCGTGGTACCCGAAAAGCGCTGCCCGTGACCTCCGCCGCGGAGCCGCAAATTTCACTTGTCCGGACAAATTTTCTAACCCCTAATGGGTATGGTATTAATACGTTCGTGTCGGTTTGGGACCGAATCGAACCCACCCGAAGGGATGATGATGAGCCGCAGGACCTCCGCGACGCTGTTCCACACCACTTGCCGCGCCGCGCTGGCCCTGGCCGTCCTCGCCCCCGGGGCGGCATCGGCGCAGTCGCCCCAGGCGGGTGCGGCGGCGATGGAGGAGATCATCGTCACCGCCCGCAAGCGGCAGGAGAGCCTGATCGACGTGCCGATCTCGGTGACGGCGCTGACGGCCGAGACGATCGAGCAGGCCGGCCTGACCAGCATCAAGGACGTGGCGCGCTTCTCGCCGAACTTCTCCTTCGCCGAGAGCTTCGGCCGCACTTTCGAGCGCCCGGTCATCCGCGGCATGTCGAACATCCTGGGCGAGCCCAACGCCGGCATCTTCATCGATGGTGTCTTCGTCTCCGGCCCGATCTCCACCACCGACCTCACCAACCTGGAGCGGGTGGAGGTGATCCGCGGGCCGCAGGCGGCGCTGTACGGCCGCGCCACCTTTGCCGGCGCGGTGAACTACATCACCAAGAAGCCGACCAACGACCCGGAGGGCCGCGTCAGCGCCACGGTCGCGGAGCATGACGAATACGAGCTGTCGGCCTCGCACAGCGGCCCGGTGATCGAGGACCGGCTGTTCTATTACGTCGGCGCCCGGCACTACGAGTATGGCGGCGAGTACCGCAACCTCGGCCCCGGCGGCGGCACGGTCGGCGGCGAGCAGTCGCGGAACGTCACCGGCAGCCTGCGCTTCACCCCCACCGACTGGCTGGAGGCGACGGCGCGCGTCTCCTATGGCGAGGACGACGACGCCCACATCCCGAACTCGCTGCAGCTGTCGGGCGCCAACAACTGCTTCCCCGCCGCCAACACCTATTACTGCGGCGTGCTGAAGGCGCCGAAGTCGGTGGCCCTCAACCTCGACCTGCTGCCGGATCCAGGCCTGGAGCGCGAGGTGCTGCGCGGCCACCTGATCGTGAACGCCGACCTGGGCGGCTTCACGCTCACCTCCAGCACCGCCGCCTATGACGAACATGAGGAGACGCAGCGCGACGCCGACGGCGTGCCGCAGAACATCTCCAACGGCGCTTTCCTGCAGGTGAACGAGGCCGACCGCGAGGATTTCGCGCAGGAGATCCGCCTGACCTCGCCCGGCGACCAGCCGCTGCGCTGGGCGGTCGGCGGCTACTACTACGAGAAGGAGACGAACTCCCGCGGCCTGACGCTGAACAGCACCGGCCCTCAGGCCAGCCGCTCGCCGCCGGAGGAGGTCACCAACAAGGCAATCTTCGCCTCGGTCGAGTACGATCTGCTGGAGGGGCTGACCGCCACGGCGGAGGCCCGCCACGCCTGGGACAGGATCGAGACGTCGGGCACCAGCACGGCGCTCGGCCGCACCCGCACCTACAGCCTATCCGAGACGTTCGAGAGCACCACGCCGCGCTTCATCCTGACCTGGAAGCCGGCCGAGGACATGACGCTCTACGGCTCGGTCGCCAAGGGCACCAAGCCCGGCGGCTACAACACCGGCGTCCAGTCCCCCGCCATCCCCGACGCCGAGCGCCAGCGCCTGTCGATCTACGAGACGATCGAGGAGGAGAAGGCCTGGAACTACGAGATCGGCGCCAAGGCGGCGCTGCTGGGCGGCCGCGCCCGGGTCGGCGCCTCGGCCTTCTACATCGACTGGACCAACCAGCAGCTGACCCTGACCGAGCGCTACACCAACGTGAACGGCGTCGGCACCAACCTCGCCCTGATCGTCAATGCCGGCAAGACCGAGGTGAAGGGGTTGGAGCTGGAGGCCTTCCTGCAGGTGTCGGAGGAGCTGAGCCTCAACCTGGGCTACGGCCTGTCGGACGCGACCTTCGAGCAGTTCAACGACGCCACCAATCTGCGCCTGACCGGCACCGCCTCGGTCGCCGGCAACCGCACGCCGCGCGCGCCCAAGCACAGCGGCGTGGCGACGCTGGAGTACCGGCTGCCGCTCGCCAACGGCTGGGCGGTGGTCACCCGCGGCGACGTCCTGTTCGAGGGCACCCGCTACGTGCAGGTCGACAATTTCACCGAGACGGGCTCCAGCACCAAGGTGAACCTGCGCCTGACGCTGGACGGCGGCGACTGGCAGCTGGCCGGCTGGGTGAAGAACGTCACCGACGACCGCACCGTGTCGGACGCCACCCGCCTGACCGATCCCTTCAACTTCCGGCCGGCCTACCAGCTGGCCCTGCCGCGCGGCCGCCAGTTCGGCGCCACCGGCACCTACCGCTTCTGACCGGAGGGCGGAGCATGGGACTGCGCAACACCCCGGAATCCTTCGGCAGCGCCACCAAGTGGCTGCACTGGATCATCGCCCTGGTCATGATCGGCGCCTCGGCCTGGGCGATCTTCCTCGTGAACCAGGAGCCGAACGACGCCAACCGGATGCGCTACATCTGGGGCATCCAGATCCACAAGAGCTTCGGCCTGGCGCTGCTGCTGCTGATCGTGGCGCGCATCGTCTGGGTCTTCAGCCATCCAAGGCCGGACGTCATCGCCGCGACACCGCTGCAGCGCCGGCTGGCGCATGTCGCGCACTGGTCGCTCTACGGGCTGATGCTGCTGGTGCCGCTGTTCGGCTGGCTCGCCAGCTCGTCCTTCGGCGGCAAGACCATGTTCTTCGACCTGTTCACCGTCCCGAACATCTGGCCGAAGGACCGCGAGGCCATCAAGATCTTCCACCCGCTGCACAAATACGGCTCCTTCGCCCTGCTGGGCCTGGCCGCCCTGCACGCCGCGGCGGCGCTGTGGCACCATTTCGTCAGCAAGGACGAGACGCTCAGGCGGATGCTGCCGTCGCGGGGGTGAGATCGGGCAGCGTTGCCCTTGTGCGGCCTTCGACAGGCTCAGGCTGAGGAAATTGGTGCTGCTCCCGCAGGTCCCGGGATTGCCTCGCGCACCACGTTCCTCATGCTGAGCTTGTCGAAGCACGCAGCACGGCCCAGCCTCTCCTCCCTTACCTCGACACCCCGGGCTACCCCTAACGAGATACATCCGCCCCTTGACTCTCCCCCGCTTTACCTTTACGTAAACGTCAAGCAACGAGACGCGGGGAGGCGGTCGTGCTGGACGGGGTCGACAGGCAGGTGAAGGCGGACGGCGCAGCCGAGGGCCGCACCTACACCATCAGCGAGCTGGCCGAGGAATTCGGCCTGACCGCCCGCACCATCCGCTTCTATGAGGACCAGGGGCTGCTGTCGCCGGGGCGCGACGGCCAGAACCGTGTCTACAACAGGCGCGACCGGGCCCGGCTGAAGCTGATCTGCCGCGGCAAGCGGCTCGGCTTCTCCATCGCGGAAATTAAAGATTTCATCGACCTGTACAACGTAGACGACTCCCAGACCGGGCAGATGCGCTATGCTCTGACCCTGGGGAGGGAGCGCATCAGGTCGCTGGAGCAGCAGCTCCTGGACGTCCAACAGACGCTCAAGGAACTGCGCGAGATCGATCAGGCCATCGTCACGCATCTGCGCCAGCAGGGCGTCGACCCGGATGGAACCTGACGCCGGCCGATAGCGCCGAACTTTGACCAAAGACCACCAACCGGCACCGGCCACCAACCGGCTGCAAGCGATCCAGGCGAGGAGAGAAGTCCGATGAAGAACGTCGTCATTGCCGGCTATGCCCGGTCCCCCTTCACGCTGGCCAACAAGGGCGACCTGACGAAGGTCCGTCCCGACGACCTGGCCGCCGCGGTGGTCAAGGCGCTGGTCGAGCGCAGCGGCGTGAACGCCGACGACATCGAGGACCTGATCGTCGGCTGCGCCTTCCCCGAGGGCGAGCAGGGCTTCAACGTCGCCAAGCTGATCGCCATGCTGGCCGGCCTGCCGCAGTCGGTGGCGGGCACGACCGTGAACCGCTTCTGCGGCTCCTCCATGCAGTCGATCCACCAGGCCGCGGGCGCCATCCAGATGGGTGCCGGCGACGCCTTCATCTGCGCCGGCGTCGAGAGCATGACCCGCGTGCCGATGATGGGCTTCAACCCGATGCCGAACCCGGCGCTGGCCCAGGTCAACCCGGGCGCCTACATGTCCATGGGCATCACCGCCGAGAACCTGGCGAAGCGCTACCAGATCACCCGCCGCGAGCAGGAGGAGTTCGCCGCGAACTCCCACCGCAAGGCCGCCGCCGCCCAGGCCGCCGGCCGTCTGTCGGACGAGATCGTCGCCATCCAGACCCCGCAGGGCAAGACCGTGGACAAGGACGGCTGCATCCGTCCCGACACCACCCCTGACACGCTGTCGACCCTGAAGCCGGCCTTCGACGCCGAGGGCTCGGTCACCGCCGGCACCTCCTCGCCGCTGACCGACGGCGCCTCGGCCACGCTGGTCACCAGCGAGGAGTACGCGAAGGCCAACGGGCTGAAGATCCTGGCGAAGATCCGCTCGGTGGCGGTCGCGGGCTGCGATCCGACCGTGATGGGCTACGGCCCGGTCCCGGCCACCCAGAAGGCCCTGAAGCGCGCCGGCCTGTCGGTGAAGGACATCGACATCTGGGAGAGCAACGAGGCCTTCGCGGTCCAGTCCATGACCGTCGCCCGCGAGCTCGGTATCGACCAGGCCAAGCTGAACCTGGACGGCGGCGCCATCGCGCTCGGCCACCCGCTCGGCGCCACCGGCGCCCGCATCACCGGCAAGGCGGCGAGCCTGCTGGTGCGCGAGGGCAAGCAGTTCGCGCTGGCCACCCAGTGCATCGGCGGCGGTCAGGGCATCGCCACCATCCTCGAGAGCGTCTGACCGGCGGCCTGAACGGAGGAACGAGCCATGGAAATCCGTAGCGCCGCCGTGATCGGCGCGGGCGTGATGGGCAGCGGGATCGCCGCCCACATCGCCAACGCCGGCATCCCCGTCTTCCTGCTGGACATCGTCCCGCAGGCGGTCAAGGACAGCGGGGGCGACCGCAGCGTCGTCGCCCGCACCGCGATCGAGAAGATGCTGAAGACCGACCCCGCGCCCTTCATGCACAAGGGTGCCGCGAAGCTGGTCACGCCCGGCAACATCGAGGACGACCTCGAGAAGCTGAAGGACGTGGACTGGATCGTCGAGGCGGTGGTCGAGAACCCGAAGATCAAGCACGACCTCTACCAGAAGCTGGAGGCCATCCGTAAGGAAGGCTCGGTGGTGTCGTCGAACACCTCGACCATCCCGCTGGAGATCCTGATCCAGGGCCAGAGCGACCGCTTCGCCCGCGACTTCATGATCACGCACTTCTTCAACCCGCCGCGCTACATGCGGCTGCTGGAGGTCGTGACCGGCCCGAAGACGGGCGCGGACAGCGCCGCTGTCGTCTCCAAGTTCTGCGACGAGCGCCTGGGCAAGGGCGTGGTCCGCTGCAAGGACACGCCGGGCTTCATCGCGAACCGCGTCGGCACCTACTGGTTCCAGGTCGCGGTGAACGAGGCGGCCGACGTCGGCCTGACGGTCGAGGAGACCGACGCCATCACCGGCAAGCCGATGGGCCTGCCCAAGACCGGCACCTTCGGCCTGCTGGACCTGGTCGGCATCGACCTGGGCCCGCACGTGGCGAAGAGCCTGCTGGCGACCCTGCCGGCGGACGACGACTACCGCCGCGTCTACCGGGAGAACCCGCTGCAGGCGAAGATGATCGCCGAGGGCTATACCGGCCGCAAGGGCAAGGGCGGCTTCTACAAGCAGACCAAGGACGCGAACGGCAAGCGCATCCGCGAGGCCATCGACCTGAAGACGGGCCAGTACCGTCCGCAGCAGAAGGCCGCGCTGGACAGCGCCAACGCCCGGAGCCTCAAGGACCTGGTCTCGCATCCCGACAAGGGCGGCCAGTACGCCTGGCGGGTGCTGAGCCAGGCGCTGGCCTACGCCGCCGACATGGTGCCGCAGATCGCCGACACGATCCTGGAGATCGATGAGGCGATGCGTCTCGGCTACAACTGGAAGGCCGGCCCGTTCGAGATGATCGACCAGCTGGGCACCGGCTGGTTCGCCGAGAAGCTGAAGGCGGAGGGCCGCCCGGTCCCGGCGCTGCTGGAGAAGGCCGCCGGCCGCAGCTTCTACCGCGTCGAGAACGGCAAGCTCCAGTACCTGACGACGGCGGGCGAGTACGCCGACGTGAAGCGCCCCGACGGCGTGCTGCTGCTGGCCGACGTGAAGCGGGCGTCCAAGCCCGTGGTCAAGAACGCCTCCGCGGCGCTCTGGGACATCGGCGACGGCGTGCTGTGCCTCGAGTTCACGGGCAAGATGAACGCCCTGGACGACCAGGTGATGGCGATGTACCGCAAGGCCATCGAGATCATCGGCGACGGCAAGGCCGGCCCGTACAAGGCGCTGGTCGTCTACAACGAGGCGCCGAACTTCTCGGTCGGCGCCAATCTCGGCCTCGCCATGTTCGCGATCAACATCGCGCTCTGGCCGCAGATCGAGCAGTCGGTCACGGACGGCCAGGAGACCTACAAGGCGATCAAGTACGCCCCCTTCCCCACCGTGGCGGCTCCGGCCGGCATGGCGCTGGGCGGCGGCTGCGAGATCCTGCTGCACGCCCCGGCGGTCCAGGCGCATGCCGAGACCTACACCGGCCTGGTCGAGGTCGGCGTCGGCCTGCTGCCCGGCTGGGGCGGCTGCAAGGAGATGATCCTGCGCCACACCATCAACAAGAAGCGGCCGGGCGGCCCCATGCCCCCCGTCGCCGCCGCCTTCGAGACGATCAGCACGGCCAAGGTGTCCAAGTCGGCCTTCGAGGCGAAGGAGCTGCTGTATCTCCGCCCGACCGACGGCATCACCATGAACCGCGACCGGCTGCTGGCGGACGCCAAGGCCAAGGCGATCGAGCTGTCCAAGGACTATGTCCCGCCGCAGCCCATCGCCGAGATCCGCCTGCCGGGCCCGACCGCCCGCGTGGCGCTGGGCGGCGCCGTGGAGGGCTTCGCGCTCCAGGGCAAGGCGACGGCGCACGACGTGGTGGTGTCCAAGGAGGTGGCCTTCGTGCTGTCCGGTGGCGACACCGACATCACCCAGCCGCTGACCGAGGACGATCTGCTGGCGCTTGAGCGCGAGGCGTTCGTGAGGCTGGTGAAGACCACCGGCACCGTGAACCGCATCGAGCACATGCTGACCACCGGCAAGCCGCTGCGCAACTGATCCGACATTGACGTCAATATCCCGGGGAGCCACGGACGGCTCCCCGGGCTTTTCCCAGGGAGTGTCCGATGCCTGTCTACAAGGCTCCGCTCGAGGATATCGATTTCGTCCTGAACGAGGTCCTGTCGGTCCAGTCGCTCACCAAGCTGCCGGGCTACGAGGATTTCGGTCCCGACCTCATCCAGTCGGTGCTGGAGGAGGCTGCCAAGTTCGTCGAGAACGAGCTGCAGCCGCTGAACCGCTCCGGCCATGAGGAGGGCTGCCACTACGAGAACGGCGTGGTGCGCACGCCGAAGGGCTTCAAGGAAGCCTACGACCGCTATGTCGAGGGCGGCTGGCAGGGCCTGTCCTTCGACCCCGAGTATGGCGGCCAGGGCCTGCCGCACACGGTCGGCTTCGTGATGGAGGAGCTGCTGATCAGCGCCAACATGGCCTTCGCCATGTATCCCGGCCTGACGCACGGCGCCATGAACGCCATCCACGAGCACGCCAACGACGCGCTGAAGCAGACCTACCTGCCGAAGATGGCGTCGGGCGAGTGGTCCGGCACCATGTGCCTGACCGAGCCGCATTGCGGCACCGACCTGGGCCTGCTGAAGACCAAGGCCGTGCCGAACGGCGACGGCTCCTACGCCGTCACCGGCACCAAGATCTTCATCTCGGCCGGCGAGCACGACCTGACCAGCAACATCATCCACCTGGTGCTGGCCCGCCTGCCCGACGCGCCTCCGGGCATCAAGGGCATCTCGCTGTTCCTGGTGCCGAAGTTCCTGCCCAACGAGAACAACGAGCCCGGCCAGCGCAACGGCGTCATGTGCGGGTCCATCGAGCACAAGATGGGCATCATGGCCAACGCCACCTGCGTCATGAACTTCGACGAGGCCAAGGGCTGGCTCGTCGGCGAGCCCCACAAGGGCATGCGCGCCATGTTCGTGATGATGAACGCCGCCCGCCTGGGCGTCGCCATGCAGGGACTGGGCATCGGCGCGGTGGCCTACCAGAACGGCCTCGCCTACGCCAAGGACCGCATCCAGGGCCGCTCGCTCTCGGGCGCCAAGTTCGCGGACAAGGCGGCCGACCCGATCATCGTGCATCCCGACGTGCGCAAGCACCTGCTGATCGCCAAGTCCTTCAACGAGGCGGCGCGCGTGCTGGGCTACTGGCTGGGCATGCAGATCGACGTGGCGGAGAAGCACCCCGACCCGGCCGTGCGCCAGGAGGCCGACGATCTGGTGGCCCTGCTGACGCCCGTGGTGAAGGCCTACTTCACCGACATGGGCTACGAGGTCGCCACCTACATGCAGCAGATGTACGGCGGCCACGGCTACATCCGCGAGTGGGGCATGGAGCAGTTCGTGCGCGATGCCCGCATCGCCATGATCTATGAGGGCGCCAACGGCATCCAGGCGCTGGACCTGGTCGGCCGCAAGATGCCCCAGGACATGGGCCGCCTGCTGCGCCGCTTCTTCCACCCGATGGCGGCGGAGCTGGAGTCCTCGATGCAGGACCCGGCGCTGGTCGAGTTCGCCGGCCCGCTCTGGAAGGCGTTCGGCAAGCTGCAGCAGGCCACCGGCGTCATCGCCCAGAAGGGCATGAAGAACCCGGACGAGGCCGGTGCCGCCTCCACCGACTATCTGCGCATGTTCGGCCTGGTCGCGCTGGGCTGGATGTGGCTGAAGATGGTGAAGACCTCGCATGCCAAGCTGGCCGAGGGCGCCAACGGCAAGGCCGACTTCTACGACGCCAAGATCAAGACCGCGCGCTTCTTCGTCCAGCGCATGCTCCCGGAGGTCGACGCCCGCTTCAAGGCGCTGATGGCCGGCGGCAAGACGCTGATGGAGCTGGAGATCGAACAGTTCTGAGGCCGCGCCTCTGGACTGGACGAGCGATGCTAAACCCCTCCCCGGGCGACCGGGGAGGGGTTTTTCTTTGGTGCGACGAGCCGCCCGCTCGCCCCTCATAGTTGAATGTGAATGGCGTATTAACGATTTAACGCAGAATTTCCATTGCCGTCGTAAGGGTATGGGCTGTAGGGTATGTAGAACCTTGTCAAGGGATCACTGGATATGCCTCCACCCCGCGGCCCCCTCTTCTTCGTCGAACCCCTGACCGTGACGGAGGGTGACGGCGGCGCCCGGCGGGTTCAGTTCGCCATCCAGGGCGTCTTCATCACCCAGCCCGGCGCCTATGTCGACGTCGTCGCGGTGCCCAGGTCCGCCGAGGCAGGCCGGGACTTCCTGTTCCCGGCGCAGCGCCTGCTGGTGCCGGTGGGCGTGCAGACCATGACCGGCAGCTTCACGCTGCTGCCGGACACGCTGTCCGAGGGCGACGAGCTGTTCGACATCAAGGTGGTCGCCTATGGCGGCTTCACCTCCTCCGGGTTCAGCGGCCTCGACGGCATCGTCTCGCCGCCGAGCCTGGTCGGCACCGTCACCATCCGGGACGACGATCCGAAGACGCAGCCGGCCGCGGGTTCGGCCGGCGCCGATACCATCCGGGGCGGCACCGGCAACGATCTGGTCGAGGGCCGGGACGGCGACGACCTGCTGCTGGGCGGCTTCGGCGACGACACGCTGACCGGCGGGCGCGGCAACGACCGGCTCGACGGCGGCGACGGCGTCTCGGCGGACGAGCCCGCCGGCCAGCCGGGCCTGGGCCGCGACGCTGTCTTCTACGACCTCGCGGCCGAGCGGCCGGCGGGCGCCTTCGTCACCGTGCTGCGCGACGAGGTCCGCATCGACTCCGCCGGCGAGCGCGACACGCTGGCGAACATCGACGAGGTCCGCCTGCGCACCGGCGCCGGCGAGGACACGATCGTCGTCCGCAATGCCCGTGCCCATGTGACGATCGCGGGCAACGACTCCGTTTATACCGAGAACGCCGAGGTCACGGCCGTACTGACCACCGCCAGCCGCACCGCGCTGGTGCAGTGGGCGGACCGCTACAGCGCCGATTTCTCGGATGCGACCGCCGGCCTGACGATCCGCAGCCTCAAGACGGGTCCCCGGGTGACGGTCACCGCCCAGGAGCTGGGGGTGAACGCGCTGATGGGCTTCGGCGACACCGGCGCCACCGTCAGCGGCGGGGCCGGCAACGACGGCATCGAGGTGACGGACCAGTTCCAGACGCGCGTCGTCGCGGGCCGGGGCATGGACACCGTGTCCGGCAGCTTCGGCGTCCTGGAGATCGACTGGCGGGGCAGCGCCGCCCGCACAGCCGCCATCGGGACCGGCGACATCACCGACGGGGCCGGCAACGGCGTGGTCCGGGGCGCCGGCCTGAGCTTCGAAGGGTTCAGCATCCTTACCGGCAGCGGCGCCGACCGGGTGCGGATCGACGCGCGGCCGGCGCGCACGATCACCGCCGACCTGGGTGCCGGCGACGACACGCTGACGATCGGGGGAGACACGCTCTCCAGCGGCGGGAACACCCTGTCGGGCGGCGCCGGCACCGACACCCTCGTCGTCGCCGCGACCCGGGCGGAGGCGACGCTCTCCGCCCTGATCGAAGGCGGTCACACCCTATCGCTCAGAAGCGGCTTCTACGGCGTCCTGGAGGGCTTCGAGCGGGTGAGCTTCACCGATGGGACGGTCGACCTTACCGCGCCGGTGCCGGGCCCCTCATCCCTGACCTTCCTCAACATTGGCGCCCATGAAGGGCAGCAGGGACCGACCGAGGTCACGCTGGAGCTGCGGCGACCCACCGGCACCGTCGGGGAGATCAGCTTCCGCCTGCGGACCCAGGACGGCACCGCCAAGGCCGGTGAGGATTACGATCCGTTCGACCGCATGGTCACCATCCCGGCAGACGCCGCTTCCGCGCGGGTGAGCCTGACCCTGCGCGGCGACACGGTCATGGAAGGCGACGAGACGGTCGGCCTGGTGGTGTCGAACGTGACCGGCGCCGCCCTGTCGAACAGCGCCCAGGAGGTCACATTCAACGTCGTGATCGCCAACGACGACGGCAAGCGCGGGGGGCCGGAGGAGCTGCTGTTCCTGAACGGCAGCCAGGTCGTCAGCTGGGACCTGGAGGGCTCCCGCTTCGCCCAGGCGATCATCACCTACGACCCGGCCGTCGCCACGCTCGTCGGCAATGCCGATCTGGACGCGGACGGCAGGACCGAGCTGCTGTTCCGCATGGCCGACGCCAGCATCGTCTCCTTCGATGCCGAGCTGCAGTCCACCGGCTTCAAGGTGGCGATGCCGGCCATCTCGGGCTTCACCCGCCTGGGCGCCGGCGATCTGCGCGGCGACGCAAGGGGCGAGTTCCTGCTGCGCAACGACGCGACCGGCGAGTTCTATACCTTCGACCCGGATGCCAAGACGCTCGACCGCTTCTCGGCGGCGCCGGCGGAGAGCTTCACCTTCGCCGCCATCGCCGACATCGACGGTACCGGCAAGGCGGAGCTGATCGTCATCAACCAGGGCGTGGCGCGCGTCTGGGACGGGTCCGGCTACAAGATGCTGATCGCCATGAACCCGGAATGGGGCATCGAGCTGGCCGGCAACTTCGTGGGTGGCCCGGCGGAGGATCTGCTGCTGGTCAACCGCGCCACCGGCGCGCGGACCTTCTGGGATGTCGGTCTGGACAGCGCCGGCTTCTTCGCCTTCCCCTACGTCGCCCCGGGCGCCAGCGTGCTGGGCTCGGCGGACACCAACGGCGACGGGCGCGAGGAGGTCTTCGTCTCCTTCGGCTCCCTCTATTCCTGGAACGGCAGCGCCTGGACCGACCACGGCCCCGCCCCCGGCAGCTGGATCGGCGCCGGCGAGCTGGGCATCGTCGTGCCGGTCTGAGGCGGGGCACGTCACCATCCTGTTACCCTTCCCGCCTTGATCGTTACAGCGCCCCATGTCACCTCCCGCCCCGGGATTGGACATGGGGAGCGACGGTCATGGGACTGCGCCTTTTCACCGCGGCGGGGCTCGCCGTGCTGCTGGCCCTGGCGGCATCGCCCGCCGCCGCCGGTTCGCTGCGGCTGCTGGAGAACGAGCCGACGAAGTTCGACTTCGCCGACCTGCCCGGCCTGCCGGCGGAGTTCGGGCGGGGCGAGTTCAGCTTCGAGATCTGGGTGAAGCCCGACGCGTCCTTCCCCGTGGGCGCCACCACGCGCGGCACCTACGACCAGCTGCGCAACTGGTCCGCCGCCGATCCGGAGCCCTACAGCTCCGACGGCTGGTGGCTGCCGGGCAACTGGCTGCTGGACGGGCACACGCGGCCGGAGGGCTTCGGCCCCGGCAACAGCCGCGAGGGCACCTTCTCGCTGCAGTTCTACGGCGGCGGGCGGCTGCGCTGGATGTTCGCCGACGGCAAGGAGGGCATGCCCCGGGGCATGGTCCACGCGGTCCAGGCCTACCCCGCCGCCAGCGTGCCGAGCCTGCTGGACGGCCAATGGCACCATGTCGTGGCCGTGCGCCGCTGGCGCCAGCCCGAGGGCGCCACGCTGGAACTGTGGGTGGACGGAAGCCGCGTCGGCGCCACCGACATCCCCCGCCGTACCGACATGCGCATTTACTGGGACCGGCTGGCCCACCCGAACGACCCGGCGCAGCTGGGCGGCTGGGCCATCGGTGCGGAGGTCATGACCGCCTGGAACTTCTTCTTCACCCAGTACGAGGACTACAAGGGCGGCATCGACGACCTGCGCCTCTGGGGCCGCGCCCTGGACCCGGCGGAGATCGGCCGCCTCGCCAAGGGTGCCGAGGCGCGCTCCACCCGGGGATTGCTGGCCCATTACGGCTTCGACGAGAACCAGGGCGGGGAGGTCCGCGACCGGCTGGGCGCCGGCCCGGCGCTGCGGCTGTACAAGGCCCAGCCCGGGAGCTGGTCGGCCGAGGACCGCCCGGCCGCGCGGTGACGGCCCGGTGACGGCGCGCCGGCCGGAACAGCGCGCTCACGCCCCATGTTGCCCCATCGGACGGAGGAGGACGGCGATGCGGCAGGACGGATCGGAAGCGCGGGTCGGCGGGGTACCGGGCCAGGACGCGGACACCGCGCCCCCCGCCGCCGTGCCGGCCGGGGCCGCGCCGCAGGACCAGCCCAACGACGGGCAGGTGGAAGCCGATCTCGGCACCGTCTGGAACGCCATCGACGGGCTGGTGGACGGGGCGCTCGCCATGCTGCCGCGCGTCGCCCTGGCGGTGGTGGTCTTCACCATCCTCTGGTTCGTCGCCAAGGGGCTGCGCAACCTGGTGCGGCGGGCGACGCGGCGGCATCCCTCCAGCGATCTCGGCATCGTGCTGGGGCGGCTGGTCCGGTGGGCGGTGGTGGCGGCCGGCTTCCTGCTGGCGGTGACAGTGGCGGTGCCGTCGGTGAAGCCCGTCGACCTGCTGTCGCTGCTGGGCATCGGCAGCGTCGCCATCGGCTTCGCCTTCAAGGACATCTTCCAGAACTTCCTGGCCGGCATCCTGATCCTGCTGCGCCACCCGTTCCGCATCGGCGACCAGATCATCTATGGCGACTATGAGGGCACGGTGGAGGCGATCGAGACCCGCACCACCTTGCTGCGCACCTATGACGGGCGCCGCGTCTTCGTGCCCAACGGCGAGATCTTCACCAGCGCCATCACCGTCAACACCGCCTATGGCTACCGCCGCAGCGAGGTGGATGTCGATGTCGGCTATGGCGACGATCTCGGCCGCGCGACCGAGGTGCTGATGGAGGCGCTGCGCGGGGTGGAGGGGGTGCGGAGCGACCCGCCGCCCCAGGTGCTGGCCGTCGCCATCGCGGAGTCGGGCGTGACGCTGCGCGCCCGCTGGTGGACCGCGGCCAAGCAGGCCGAGGTCATGCGGGTGAAGCACCGGGTCGTCGTCGCCGTGCGCGAGGCGCTGGGCCGGGCGCAGATCGACATCCCCTATCCCACCCGCACGGTCCTGTTCCACGACCAGACCGACGCGGCGGACGGCGACCGCATGCGCCAGCGCGAGGGCTGGCCGGCCGGCGAGAACCCACCTTCCCCCGCCCGGACGGCCGACCCCTTCCCCAGAGAAAGAGATAGGGGAGCCGGGGCCTAGACCCGCTCGGGCTAATCCATCCCATCCATAGGGAATAGAACCCGGACGCTGCGTTAATCTCCGTGAGATCGCTTTCCTAGAGCATGCCCGGTCCGGGGGCTCCGGAGGAGCAGTCTCCGAAGGCAACCCTTGTGCTGTACAGCACTTTATTGTCAAATCTTTCGTGAACAACCAACTGCCGGCCGCGGAGGCGACGCACAGAATGCAGACCCGAGAGAACATCCCCGGGCTTTCCCCGGACGACACCCCGGCATCGGCCGACGGCTTCCCGCTGACGCCGACCGTCACCCTGGGCGAGGACAAGACCGGCAGCGGCGTCACCGTGGAGGTCGCGCTGCCGACGCCGCTGCCCCGCGCGGCCAGTTTCAGCTACCGCACCGTCGACGGGACGGCGAAGGTCTTCGAGGACTACCAGCCGATCAACAACCGCTACGGGCTGCCGGCGGGCGCCACCAACCTGCCCTTCCTGATCGGCCTGCGGGACGATCTGGCCATCGAGGGCAACGAGGAATTCTTCGTCGAGTACATCGACGAGGACGGCGTCTACGTCCCCGCCGGCCAGGTCGTGGCCCGCGTGCGCATGGTGATCGCCGACAATGACAAGCAGCCGGCCACCATCAGCGGCACCGCCGGCAACGACACCCTGACGCTGGAAAGCCAACTCGGGCGCCTGGACGGGCTGGGCGGCGACGACACGCTGACCGGCAACGCGTTCGGCGACACGCTGTCGGGCGGCGCCGGGAACGACCTGCTGGACGGCGGCAACGACTTCTCCGCCGACCTGCTGGAGGGCGGCGACGGCGACGACACCTTCGTCATGGGCATGGGCGGCGACACGATCCGCGGCGGGGCCGGCATCGACACGATCCGGATCCCCCAGGGCGACATCTCCTCGCCCTTCCACCAGGGCGAGGCCACGATCGGCGGCGGCGTCATCACGGTCGCCGGTTTCGCCTCCGTCACCGCCAGCGGCATGGACCGCGTCTTCTATGACGGAAAGGGCCGCTACGACACGCTGACCCTGCGCCACGACGCCGGCCGGGTGGAGGCGACGGAGATCGAGTGGCTGACGCTGGACTTCAAAGGCGCCTCTTCCGGGGTCTCGATCACCACGCAGGCCAATGGCGGCGTGCGGGTCGACGGCGGCGGCACCCAGGCCGACTTCTCGGGCCTCCGCGTCCTGTCGGTGAATGGGTCGGACAAGGGCGACACGATCGACCTGCGCGCCTTCGCCACCACCCTGATCACGACCGGCGCCGGCGACGACCTGCTCCAGCTGGGCAACTCACGATCATACATCACCTGGGGCGGCGGCAACGACACGATCCAGGGCGGCACCAGCACCGGCGACCTGCTGGAGGCCGATCTCGGCAAACACCTGAACGGCTCCCTGAACATGACCCTCGACAAGGGCGTGATCACGGAGGCCCGGGGTACCCGGATCACCACGACCGGCTTCGAGAACTTCTGGATCACCGGCGGTGCCGGCAACGACCGCATCGAACTGAAGGACCTGAGCGGCCTGGGCGTGATCGAGGGCGTGCAGGTCGGCACCGGCGGCGGCATCGACACCATCGTCATCTCCGATCCCGGCAGCATCACGGGGCGCGTCTCCCTCGGCGGGACCGGGAACGCCATCCTGCGGATCGACCTTCCCTCCTCGACGGTCCTCTCGAACGCGGCCGCGGCGCAGGCCTTCCTCTACGAGCAGCGGATCGCCACCCCCGGCGGCGGGAACATCCAGTTCGGCGGCGCCGCCAGCCAAGTCGTCTTCAGCGACCGCACCATCTCCGCCGCCGACATCCCCATCATCGTGCGCATCGCCGAGGCCAGCCGGAACCTGACCGTTACCGAGGGCGACGGCGGCAGCAAGGTGGTGAACGTCACCATCGAGCTGGACCGCGTCTCCGCCAGCGACGTCACGGTCCGGGTCACCGCCCCGGGCGGGCAGGCGCAGCCGGGCCAGGACTATGCGGTGCTGGACCAGGAGGTGCGGATCGCCGCGGGCAGCAAGTCCGTGACCGTGCCCCTGACCGTCCTGGGCGACCGGGCGATCGAGCGGGACGAGGTCATCACCGTCCAGCTGAGCAACGCCAGGGGCGCCCTCGCCGCCGCCCCGGGCGACGCCGACGGCCGGGCGCGGATCACCGTCTTCGACGACGACCCCATCGCCGCGCGCCCGGTCCTGCTGGTGTCCGACGGTTCCAAGCTGCTGGCCTATTCGCCCGGCTTCGCCGGCGTGCCGCCGAAGCAGGTCGCCACGCTGAACCCGAACGTCACCACCACCCTGCCGGGGCTGGCCGACATCGACAATGACGGCCGGCAGGAGGTGCTGTTCCTCAATGGCAGCGACCTGGTGAGCTGGAACGCCGAACTCTACAGCGCGGGCTTCACGCAGCGCGGCACCGTGTTCGACCAGATCGTCGGCATCGGCAATCTCCGGGCCGGCGCCGGGGACGACCTGCTGGTGCAGAGCAAGGCCGGCGACCTGCGCATCCTCGACTTCGAGGGCGCCACCACCCGGTCCACCTACCTGCTGAAGATGGGCGAGGGCACGCGCGTCGCCGGCGTCGGCCAGATCGACGGCACCGGGCCCGAGGAGATCATCTTCCAGGAGCAGGCGAACAAGGGCCACGTCTTCGCCTGGACCGGCTCGGACTGGACCACCCTGATCACCCCGGGCGCCGACTGGTCCGTGGAGCGGGTGGACGATTTCGTCGGCGACGGCAAGGCGGACCTGCTGCTGCGCAACGACGCGACCGGCGCGCGCGTCGTCTGGGACGTGTCCCGCGGGTCGGACGGCTTCACCGCCTTCCCGCAGCTGGTCAGCCCCTGGACGGTGGTGGCGACCGGGGACCTGACCGGCGACGGCAAGGCGGAGGTCGTCGTTCGCAACGGCAACGATGGCTCGGCGGCCTACTGGAACTTCGCCAGCCCGGGCTGGACCTTCTTCGGGCCGATCGGCCCGGACGTGGTCGGGGTCGGCTATCCGGGCGGGCTGATCGACGAGCTGTCGCTGCGCTGAACGGGAAGCCCCGGTCCGGACGGGAGGGGCGCGGATGTTGCTCCCGCGCCCCTCCCCATAGCACTATCGGCGCCGTCCCGCCGCCCGCCGCTCCCGGAGCCCCCGTCCTGTCCGCCCTGACCAAGTTCGAGCGCCGCATCGTCCTGCTGATGGGGGCGGTGCAGTTCGTCACCGTCATGTCCTTCATGATGGTCATGCCGCTGGGGCCGGACTATTCCCTGGCGCTGGGCATCGACCCCGCCCATGTCGGCTGGGTGGCCGGCGTCTATACCACGGGCGCCGCCCTGTCGGGCCTGGCCTCGGCCCTGTTCATCGACCGCTACGACCGGCGCCGCGCCATGATGGCGGCCATGGCCGGACTGGTCCTGTCCAACGTCGCCTCGGGCCTGGCGGTCGGCCTCTGGACCCTGCTGGCGGCCCGGACCATGGCGGGGCTGTTCGCCGGGCCGGCCATGGCGCTGGCCGTCGCCATCGTCTCGGACAACGTCCCGGCGGAGCGGCGCGGGCAGGCGCTGGGCCAGGTCATGGGCGCCCTGTCGCTGGCCTCAGTCTTCGGCGTGCCGGCGGGGCTGGAGCTGGCGCATCTGGGCGGCTGGCGCGCGCCCTTCTTCGCCGTGGCCGTCATGGGCGGGCTGATCGCGGCCGGCGCGCTCCGGCTGCTGCCGCCGCAGCGCGCGCATCTGGCCGAGGCCCTGGCGCAGACCGACCGGGGCCTGGGCCGGCTGCTGCGCATCGGCGGCAAGCCGCGGGCGCTGATCGCGCTGGCGCTGGTGGGCACGGCGATCATGCCGGGCTTCCTCACCATCACGAACCTGGCGACCTACCTGACCTTCAACCTGGATTTCCCGCGCGAGCAGCTGGGGCTGCTCTACCTGCTGGGCGGCGCCATCAGCTTCTTCGGCATGCGCTGGACCGGCAGGCTGGTGGACCGGTTCGGCAGCGCGCCCGTGACCACCGGCTCGACCCTGGTGCTGGCGTCCCTGATCCTGGTGCTCTTCTACGACTGGGCGTGGCTGGCCGTGCCGATCCTGGTGCTGACGCCGACCTACATGCTGTTCAACACCGCCCGCATGGTGGCGCAGAGCACCGCCGTGTCCAAGGCGCCCGACCCGGCGGAGCGCGCCGGCTTCATGTCGCTGGTGCAGACGGTGCAGCAGGGCGGCGGGGCGGTGGCCTCCTTCCTGGGCGCGACGCTGCTGACCACCGGCCCGGACGGACGGCTGGCCGGCATGGAGAATGTGGCGCTGATCGCCATCGGCTTCGGACTGATGGGCCCGCCGCTGATGTGGGCGCTGGAACGCCGGCTGCCGGCCGCCCCTCCCGTATCTCCACCGAAATCCGCCTGAACTCGCGCGGAAATGGCCCTTCGCCGAATCGGCCTTTCATCTCAAGGCTGTGCGGCGGGTTGTGTGCCCAAAGGGCCACAGGCGGCGGGTCATTTTCGCATCCGCAACATCCCTCCCGCGCAATCTCTTGTCTTGTCCGGCGCGACATGGCGCAATCCGCTGATCGGGTTACTCCCGCCGTTCGGGTGAGCGCCGCGCCATAGGCGGCGGCCCGGCCGGCGGGGCGGGAGATGGGACGGGGCGGCCCGGCGGCGAGACCGGCCGGGCGCCCCCACTGAGGAGGCAAGGCACGTGACGAGACTGTCGAAAGCTTGGGTTCTCGCGGGTACGGCGCTCGCCGGCTGGGCCGTCAGCGGCGCCGCCATGGCGCAGCAGCAGGCCGATACGCTGGACGAGGTAGTGGTGACCGGTACCCGCCGGCTGGACCGCACCGTGGCGTCCTCGCCCGTGCCGATCGACGTGATCCCGACCGCCGACCTGCAGAAGGCCGGCCTGGGCGAGGTCAACAAGGTCATGCGCGCCCTGGTGCCCTCCTTCAACTTCCCGCAGCCGACCATCACCGACGGCACCGACCACATCCGCCCGGCGACGCTGCGCGGCCTCAGCCCCGACCAGGTGCTGGTGCTGGTCAACGGCAAGCGCCGCCACCAGACCGCGCTGCTGAACCTGAACGGCTCGGTCGGCCGCGGCTCGACCGGCGCCGACCTGAACGCCATCCCCGACGCCGCCATCCAGCGCATCGAGGTGCTGCGCGACGGCGCGGCGGCGCAGTACGGCTCCGACGCCATCGCCGGCGTCATCAACGTCATCCTGAAGTCCGCCGGCGACGGCGGCTCGGTCTCCGGTTCCTGGGGCCAGACCTACGAGGGCGACGGCGACCTGTTCCACTTCTCCTCGGACGTGGGCGTCACCATCGGCACCGGCGAGCTGCACATCGCGGCCGAGTACCGCGACCGCGACCCGACCAACCGCCAGGGCACGGACATCCGCCAGCAGTATAACAACCTGCCCAGCGGCACGCCCGACCCGCGCGAGGCCACGATCAACCGCACGACCAACTTCAATTACGGCGACAGCCAGGTCAAAGACTACAGTATCATCTACAACTACACCCAGCCGGTGGCGGACGGGGTCGAGGCCTACAGCTTCGGCAACTACAACCGGCGCGAGGGCAAGGCGGGCGCGACCTGGCGCCGGCCGCGCGACCCGAACAACATCCGCTCGATCTATCCGGACGGCTTCCTGCCCTTCATCACCTCGGACATCGACGATTTGTCGGTGGCCGGCGGCGTGCGCGGCGAGGGCGACACCAACTGGGACCTGTCGGGCGTCTATGGCCGCAGCTGGTTCCCGTTCGGCGTGGAGAACACCCTCAACGCCACCTTCGGCCCGACCAGCCCGACCAGCTTCTACGCCGGCGACCTGCTGTACCAGCAGTACGTGCTGAACGCCGACGCCTCGCGGCTGGTGAATGTCGGCGCCCTGCCCGCCCCGCTCAGCGTCGCGGCGGGCCTGGAGTACCGGCATGAGAACTACCAGATCGGCCGCGGCGAGTTCGGCTCCTGGGCCGACGGCGGCTTCAAGGTACTGGACGCCGGCTCCGACCGCGGCGCCACCGGCATCGGCTCGCAGCCGGCGCCGGGCGCGCAGGGCTTCCCCGGCTTCCGCCCGGGCGACGAGGTGGATGCCAGCCGCGGCAGCTACAGCGCCTACCTGGACCTGGAGACCAACGTCACCGAGGCCCTGCTGCTGAGCGCCGCCGGCCGCGTCGAGCATTACAGCGACTTCGGCTGGACCGGTTCCGGCAAGCTTGCCTTCCGCTACGACGTGGCGGACAATTTCGGCCTGCGCGGCGGCTTCTCCAACGGCTTCCGCGCGCCGTCGCTGCAGCAGAGCAACTTCTCATCCACCGCCACCAACTTCATCGGCGGCATCCCCTTCGAAGTCCGCACCTTCCAGGTCAACGACCCAGTGGCGCAGGCCCTGGGCGCCGAGGAGCTGAAGCCCGAGAAGTCGCTGAACTACAGCATCGGCTTCACCGCCCAGCCGGCGGCCGGCGCCAACATCACCATCGACGCCTACCAGATCGACATCGACGACCGCATCGTGCTGTCGGAGAACCTGACCGGCACCGCCGTGCAGAACTTCCTGACCAGCCGCGGCTTCTTCGGCGTCACCGGCGGCCGCTTCTTCACCAACGCCATCGACACCCGCACCCGCGGCGTCGACATCGTCGGCACCTACACGGTCCCGACCGAGGAGCTGGGCGAGTTCCGCTTCACCACCGGCGTCAACTTCAACAAGACCGACGTGAAGCGCGTGGCGCCGAACCCGGAGACGCTGAACGCCGTCGGCCTGCAGCTGACCCGCTTCGCCCGCGTGGAGCAGGGCCGCTTCACCGAGGCGCAGCCGAAGAACAAGGTCAACCTCTCGGCCAATTGGACTTATGAGGCGCTGGACCTCACCGTGCGAGCCACGCGCTACGGCAAGTTCACCTCGCGCCAGCCGGCCGCCGTCAACGACCAGACCTTCAGCCCCGAGTGGGTGGTGGACCTGGACGTCGGCTACGACGTGACCGAGAGCTTCACCGTCTCGGCCGGCGTCAACAATCTGTTCGACCAGTACACGGACAAGGTCATCCCGGGCGCCAACCCGAACGGCTTCGCCCAGTACAGCAACTTCTCGCCCTTCGGCTTCAACGGCGGCTTCTACTACGTGAAGGCCGCCTACCGCTGGTAAGGACGGCGAAGGCCGCGAATTGAGAAGGGCCGCTCCTCACGGGGCGGCCCTTCTTCTTTGCTTCCGGATCGCAGTGGCTTCGTAGGTCGCATGGAGCGCAGCGCAATGCGACGTTCAACGGCCGGAGCGGTGTCGCATTACGGCTGCGCCTCCATGCGACCTACGGACCCAACCGAAAAGGAAAAGGCCGCCCTGCGACGGGCGGCCCCTCTTGCTTGGGGATATCGAGGCCGGAGGGATCACGCCCGCGCCCGCCAGCCCGGCGCCTCGACGTCCAGGATCTTCTCCAGCTGCCGCACCCGCTCGTCCAGCCGGTCGGCGCGGGCGAGGATGGCGGAGGCGGTGTCGTCCGACATGCCCTCGGCCTTCAGCTTGCGCCACTTGGTCATGTGGCCCATGACGATGGCCGTCAGCGGGATCGAGAAGACCATCACCCAGAAGAGGCTGCTCATGGCGGTGTCCGTCACTTGCGGTCGGCGAGGGCGCCGATCTCGCGGTTGAGGGTGAATTCGGGGCTGGTCACGTAGCGCTCGATGTCGGCGACCCGGCGCTCGATCTCGTCGAGGCGGCCGAAGCGGCGGCGGTCGGACACCGCGCGCTCGGCCGCCTGGAGATCGAGCTTCTGCCATTTGCGCATGTTGCCGAGGATGATCGAGGCGATCGGGATGCCGAAGACCAGGAGCCAGAACAGGTCGGGCATGCGGCGCTCCCTTACTTCTCGAGGTCCCGGAACTGGCGGTGCAGATCATACTCGCGGGAGGAGACGAAGCCTTCCATCTGCGCGATCTGCCGGTCGATGTCGCGGAACTTGGCGCGCAGCGCGGCGAGCGTCTGGTCGGGCTTGGTGGTGACGGAACGCCAGAACACCTCCTCCTCCTTGCTCTCGTAGAGCTGCACCGGCCGCTTCTTCACTACCAGCATCATCACGACATAGCCCAGCAGGACCGCCGGCGGCGCGAAGAAGAAGCCCAGGACGACGGCGAGGCGGACCACCCAGCTGTCGATGTTGAAGTAGTCGGCGATGCCGGCGCAGACGCCCGCCATCTTACCGTCCACGGTGTTGCGGTAGAGCTTGTGCGGGTTGGGGGAGCGGAACATCTCCTCCGCCCCGCCGCCGCGGCGCCCCGTCCGCTCCTGCTTCAGGCCGAGATAGGAGCCCCAGCTCTCGTCCCGCGGCTTGCCCAGCAGGTCCTCCTGCCAGTCGGCGCCGCCCAGATCGCCGGAGCCGCCCAGGCTGTCGCTGCCGCCGCGGTACCGGTAGCGGCGCGATGTCCGCTGCCGGTCGGAGAAGGGCGGCGGCACCGCCGATCGGTCACGCTCGTTCATTTCGGCCCCTCCACCCCGGCGCCTCGGCGTCGAGGATCTTCTCCAGCTGCTGGATCCGGCCCTCCATCTTGGTGGCGTTGTGCCACAGGTCGGAGAGCATCTGCTCGTCGTCGGCCGTCAGCGTCTTCGCGATCCGCCACTTGGTGACGTAGTGGGCGATGATCCAGATCGGCGCGACCAGCGCCATGAAGACGATGGCGACTACGAAAGGTCCTTCGGATTCCATCGCTTACCCCTGCTGATTCTTCGCCGCCAGCCGGGCCTTCAGGGCCTGCAGGTCGGACTCGACCTTGTCGTTCTGCTCCAGCTCGGCGATCTCGTCCGCCAAGCTGCGCTTGCGGCCCATGTCCAGGACCTCGGCCTTGCCCTCGAGCACGTCGAGGTTGCGCTCGATCTGCTCGAACCGGACGAAGGCGTCGGTGATGCGCTCGTCATGGACCTGCGTCTTGACCTTCAGGCGGTTCACGGCCGTCTTCTGGCGGGCGACGATCGCCTTCTCGCGGGACTTGGCGTCCTGCAGCTTGGCCTGCAGCTGGCCGATGTCGTCGTTGGTCTTGGCCAGGATGTCGTCCAGCTTGGCCAGTTCCGAGGACATGCTGTCGGCGGCCTCGGCGACCTTGGAGCGGGCCATGAGCGCGCCCTTGGCGAGGTCCTCGCGGTCCTTGGACAGGGCCAACTCGGCCTTGCGCTCCCACTCGTCGGCCTCGCGCTTCAGCTCGGACAGGCGGCGCTCGATCTCCTTCTTCTCGGCGACGGTCTTCACGGCCGCGGAGCGGACCTCCACCAGCGTGTCTTCCATCTCCTGGATGACCAGGCGGATGATCTTCTCGGGATCCTCGGCGCGGTCCAGGATGGCGTTCAGGTTGGAATTGATGATGTCGCTGAGACGGGAAAAGATGCCCATCGTGGAAGTCTCCTCAAGCAAGGGCAATGAAAAGGTTGCTCATCACGGTCGCGACCGCAAGGATGATCCAGGCCTCGCCCGGCACGGCGCGGAAATCGTCCAGCAGGGTGCCGACGAAGCCGCGCTCGGAGAGAGCGAAGAGGTCGTCGTGCCGGGCGTCGTGCAGGGTGTGGTCGGTCATCGGTCGGTCCCCCTTGGACGGATGAGGTGGTCGTACATCCCTAAGAGCAAGGGGTGTGCCAGAGCCGCGACACCCGGTAAACCATTGATTTTCTTGGCACTGTCCGAACCCGCCTTGACCGCCCCGCGACCTTGAGTTAGCGTCATGGCGAGAATGTGGCCGATCCGGCCACTCCATGGCAGAAAAGGCTAAACCATGGCATCGAGCGCCTCCCCGCCCTCCCTGATCGGCCAGGCGCCGGCCTTCCTGAACCTGCTGGAGCATGTCTCGCAGGCGGCGCCACTGAACCGGCCGACCCTGGTGATCGGCGAGCGCGGCACCGGCAAGGAGCTGATCGCCGCCCGCCTGCACTATCTGTCGCCGCGCTGGGACAAGCCCTTCGTCAAGCTGAACTGCGCGGCGCTGTCGGAGACGCTGCTGGAGACGGAGCTGTTCGGCCACGAATCGGGAGCCTTCACCGGCGCCTCGAAGCGCCATGTCGGCCGCTTCGAGCTGGCGGACGGCGGCACGCTGTTCCTGGACGAGATCGCCACCAGCTCCGCCTCGGTGCAGGAGAAGATCCTGCGCGTCATCGAATATGGCGAGTTCGAGCGCGTCGGCGGCACCCAGACCCTCAGCGTCGACGTCCGCGTCGTCGGCGCAACCAACGCCGACCTGCCGAAGATGGCGGCCGCCGGCAAGTTCCGCGCCGACCTGCTGGACCGGCTGTGCTTCGACGTGGTCACCATCCCGCCGCTGCGCTCGCGTCCCGAGGACATCCCGGTGCTGGTCGACCATTTCGGCGTCGCCATGGCGCGCGAGCTGGGCCGGCCCTTCTTCCCGGGCTTCACCCCCCGGGCGCAGCAGCGGCTGCTGGACTATCCCTGGCCGGGCAATGTCCGCGAGCTGAAGAACGTGGTGGAGCGCGCCGTCTACCGCGCCGCCGGGGCGGAGAAGCCGATCGACGAGGTCGTCTTCGACCCGTTCGACTCGCCCTTCCGCCCGGCGCCGATGCCGGGCGACGCCAACGCCGCCGAGCCGGCCGTTCCGGCGCCCGCCGCGCCGGTGCCGCAGGGCGCGACCGTAACGCCCTTCCCCGGGCCTGCGGCGACCAGCGGCCCGTGCAACTTCCTGGACCAGGTCGCCGCCTTCGAGACCGCCATGCTGCGCGCGGCGCTGGAGCGCAACCACTACCACCAGAAGCGCGCCGCGGCCGAGCTGGGGCTGAACTACCACCAGTTCCGCGGCTATCTGCGCAAGTACGGCCTGCTGGAGCGCCGCGGCGCCGGCGCCATGGAAGTGGTGGAGTAGCGGTTCAGGCGCGAAGCCCGATACAGCGGGCGACCAGCCGACGGATCGCCGCCAGTTGCGCGTCCGTGATGCGGGAGCCGGTCGGAGACACACGCTGCTTCGATGTGGCGGTGATCTGGTTTGCCAGCGCCCAGCATCGCTTGGGACAACCATTCTCCGGCGTGGGCAGGATCTCGACCGCCAGCGTTTCGGCGATCACCTCGATCGAGAAGGGAACGACAATCAGGTTGGGGTAATTTGGGTGGAAGAGGTCGGCATCTTCGACGATGACGGCCGGTCGCAGCTTGTTCGGTTCCTTGGGCAGCGCATCGCGCCAATCCACCAGGACGATCTGACCGGGAAAGAATGTCACTTCCAGTCCAGGTCCTTGATGGCCGAGCCCCAATCCTCGTAGAAGGCGCGGACTTCGGGATCGCGGGCAACGGCCTCGCCGATGAGGCGGCTCTGCTCGCGCACCTTCTCCCGCCAGACCCGGTCCGCCTCCTTCTCCGCCAGTTCGCGGAGATAGGTGGACAGCCCGATGCCCCGCGCCCGTGCGGCCTCCTCCAGCGTCGCCTGATGCCGCTCGTCCAGCCTCACCGAAACCGGCCTGCCCATGCGCCCCTCCTGGTCCGGGGGAACTCTACCACGCCGATGTATGACGCGTCAGTCATACAGGTGGCATCGCCCGCCCAAAGAAAAACCCCCGCGCCCGTCTCCGGACGCGGGGGTTCCTGCCGATCAGCCGATCAGAAGTTGACGCGGGCGCGGACGCCCATGATGCGCTGCGCCTCGCGCGGGACCTGGTAGCGGATGAAGGTGCCGTTCCGGACCTTCGCGGTGGTGAAGTACTCGTCGGTGATGTTCTGCACCGAGGCGGTGATCGCGTAGCGGTCTTCCTTGTCGGCGAAGGTCAGGGCCACGTCCCAGGTGCCGTAGCTCTCCTGGGCGGTGTCCTGGGCGCGCGAGAACAGGTCGAACTGCTGGGCGCTCTGCCAGGCGTAGGTGGTGTTGAAGATCATGTCGAAGGGCAGGCTCTCGCCCGTCGGGATCAGGTAGTCGGCGTTGAAGCTGAACTTCCAGTCCGGCGAATAGGGCAGGTCGGTGCCGTTGCGGGTGAGGCAGGCGGCCGGCGAGCCCGGCGGGCAGAAGGCCTCCTTCACATAGGCGTCGGTGTAGGACACGCCGCCGGTGACGGTGAGGTTCTTCACCGGCACCGCGATGATGTCGGCCTCGACGCCCTTGGTCACGACCTGGCCGGCATTGCCCAGCGAGCTGACGATGGCGCCGGCGACGGTGACGAAGCTGTTCGCCTGGAAGCCGTCATACTTGGAGTGGAAGGCCGCGAGGTTCAGCACCAGCCGGTCGCCCAGGATCTGGTTCTTCATGCCGATCTCGAAGGCGTCGGACTTCTCCGGCGGCACCGGCGTGGTGTCGTTCGCCGTCATGTTGAAGAAGATGTTGAAGGCCGGGCCCTTGTAGCCCTGCGCGTAGGTGCCGTAGACCATCACCTCGTCGGTGACCTGATAGGACAGGCCGGTCTTCAGCGTGAACTTCGTCTTCTCGGTGTCGCCCGAGTTCGCGAAGCCGGCATTGATGCCCGGCGCGTTGGCGGTGCTGTTGGAGACGCGGCGGAAATCGTACTCGATCCGGTCCTTGGTCAGGCGCCAGCCGAACAGCGCCTTAAGCGGCTCGGTGATGGCGAAGCTGGCCTGGCCGAACGTGGCATAGTTGGTCAGCTGCGTGTTGAAGTCGGCCGAACCGGTGAAGTCCTGGTAGGTCGAGGCGGTGTTGCAGGGGATGGTGCCGTTCGCGTTCGCCGGCAGGGCGGAGGCCGTGCAGCGGCGGACCAGGCGGTTGAAGTTGTTGTCCTGGTCGGTGCGGTAGAAGAAGGCGCCGACGGTGTATTCCAGACGCTCGCCCGACGGCGAGCTCAGCCGGAACTCCTGCGTGAACTGCGAGAAGTCGAGCGTGCCGTTGTCGTGGAACAGCTGGTCGCCGCCCGGCGCCGAGGCGAACACGAAGCGCGGCGCGTCGGAGCGGAAGTCGCCGTCGCGGATCTCCTTGTTGTACCAGCCGCGATAGGCGGTGATGGAGGTCAGCGTGACCGCGTCCAGGTCCCAGTCGATCTGGCCGGACATGCCCCAGCTCTCGTCGACGGTGCGGGGGTTCAGGTCGTTGTCGATGTCGCGGTTCCTGGTGCCCGGCACGACCGGGGCCAGCGACGGGCGCAGGATGATGTCGTTGGCGGCGCCCGCCGGCGCGTCGCCGATGATGTCGGCGCAGCAATCGTCGTCCGCCTTCATGTAGTCGGCGATGAAGGTGGCCTTCACCGTCTCGCCCGGCGTCCAGACCAGCTTGCCGCGGGCGCCGCCGCGCTCGGAGCCGTTGACCTTCTTGCCGTTGAAGACGTTGTCGGCGGAACCGTCATACCAGGCGTAGCCGGCCGACAGGCGCGCCGCCAGCTCGTCCGTGATCGGGCCGCTGACGGTGGACTTCAGGCGCAGCTCGTCGATGTCGTAATAGCCGATCTCGGCATTGGCGGTCGGCGAGCGGCTGGGGTCCTTGGAGACGATGTTGACCACGCCGGCCGAGGCGTTCTTGCCGAACAGCGTGCCCTGCGGGCCGCGCAGCACCTCGATGCGCTGGATGTCGACCAGGTCGTTGAAGGCCATGCCCGAGCGGGCCAGCACGACGCCGTCCAGCACGGTGGACACGCTGGGCTCGGCGCCGGCGGAGAAGGAGATCGTGCCGATGCCGCGGATGTTGATGGCGGAATTGACGTTCGTCGTGCCCTTGCGGACCGTGAGCGTCGGCACCAGCGTCACCAGGGACTCGGTGTTCTGGATGCCCGACTTCTCCAGCAGGTCGCCGCTGACGACCGAGAGGGTGACGGGAACCGTGTTCAGGTTCTCCTCGCGCTTCTGCGCGGTCACCACGATCGTCGGAATGACGTTGATCTCTTCCAGCTGGGCCAGCGCCGGCGTCGCGAGGCCTCCCGTGGCGGCGATCGCCAGGGCGGAACTCGTGGACATGATGCGGCGCGACAACTTCCTGGACATCCGTGCTCTCCCATTGTGGTCTGCATTCCCGTCGGGAAAAAGGCGGTCAGCGCCAGTTCATTTCCCAATGGGGGTACCTTTTGTGCGCAGCATTCCAAATGTCCGGACATTCCGCAATGGCTCTTTGCCGCCGCGGAAAGATTGTCCGGCACCGTTGCCGCGAAGCCCCAGTATTGATGTCGACAGGCGGCTCCGGGACGGGCGTCGCGGCCGCCACCGGGGAGTAACGGCGCTGTAGCGGGGGTAGAGAAAGTGTCGCCCGGCAAAGCAACCGCCGGCAAGGCGCCGCGATTTGCTTTACCTATTGGTCAAGCAGCCGGCGGGGCGGGCGCGCTCATTGCGGCGAGGCGAGTTCGATCACATGGCGGCGCGAGACCTGCAGCCGCTCCAGATCGTCGCCCCACTCCGCCAGGGCGCGGCGGGTGATGGCGCCGGTGCGTTCATAGGCCTCCAGCGCCGGCCGGATCAGCGGCTCCAGGTCGGCGCGCCGGGGCGACAGGTACAGGATCTGGTCGCCTTCGTAATGCAGCAGCAGCGACGGCTCGATCGCCAGCCCGGGCTGGCCCGCCGCCTCGGCCAGGATTTCGGTCACGCCACGGGGCAGATAGTCGATGTCGCGGTTGCCGCGGGAGACCATGGCGTAGAGGTTGCGCCACTCGCCGCCGATCTCCAGCGCCTTCAGATTGTTGTGCCGCCAGACCAGGCTGTCGAACCAGCCCTGGCCGAAGCCCGCCGTCAGGCCCAGCGCCCGCAGCTCCTCCACCGTCCGCACGCCGGCGAAACGCCCGGCCTCACCGGTCCGCACCAGCAGCACCCGCTGGGAGATCAGCCCGCCCGTCAGGCCGACCGGCACCGACAGGAAGGAGCGGTCCCGCTCGGGGCTGCGCAGGAACCAGTGGATGTCCAGCAGCCCGTCGCGCAGGCCGGCCTCGATCCGGGGCTGCGGCAGGATGTTCAGCGTATCGAAGACGACCTCGTGCCCGGCCGCCTCCAGCGCCTCGCGCAGCAGGTCGAGATAGTATTGGTGCGCCCCGTTGGGCATGGCGGAGACACGCAGGCGCAGCGTTTCCGCCTGAGCCGGCGGGACCGCGAGGAACGCGGCGAGCACAAGGCCCAACAGGCGGCGCAGCACCATGCCCACTTCCGGTCAATTATTCTCCCGGAAGGATGATGCACGGCCCTTTAGGCGAAGGCGATATATTTCTTTGGTATTGCAACGCACCAATACATGACGGGCGCATGAACTCGGCCGCCCCCGCTACTTCAGCAGCTTGCCCAGGGCGGTGAGCGGCCGCAGCACCTTGTCGGCATAGCGTTCCAGCCGGTCCAGCAGGTGCGGCGGGCCGCGGCCGGCATCGGCCCGCACCAGCGCCTCCACCTTCGGCAGCAGCTGGCGCTGGATGGCGAGCGTGCGGTCCGACAGATCCTGCAGCTCGGCATGCAGCATCCGCACTTCGTACAGCAGCGTCGCCACCGTCGTCGGCGGGTCGGAGGCGGCCAGCCCCTCGATGGCGTCGATGACCCGGATGTCGGTGCCTTCAGGCGGAGGCGCCGCCGGCTTCGCCTCGGCCGGCGGCCCGGCCTCGGTGTAGGCGACCTGCGGCTTGTCCTTGTCGCCTTCCCGGGCGAGGTCGGACAGGCGCTCGCGCAGCCGGTTGCGCAGGCGGGTGCCGGCGGCGCGGAAATCCTCCGGCGTCGGCGGGCCGCCATCGGGCCGGGCGGGCAGGAAGATGCGCAGGATCTTGCCGAAGCGCTCGGGCGCGTCGCCCACCTGGTCCACCAGGTTGCGCAGGCCGTTGGCGCATTCCGCCACCACCTTCATCTGCGGCTCGATGGCGACGACCGCGATGTTGCGCACATAGGGCTCGACGACGCCCTGCTCCTTGCAGACGTAGCGCAGGCCCCCTTCCAGCTGCACGGCGATGAAGTCCGGCGAGTGGTTGCCCGGGATGTTGGTGACGCTCGCCACCACCACCAGGCCGCGCGGGCTGTTCACCAGGGTGGCGGTGCGGATCTTCAGCCCGGCCGCCAGCGAATAGCGGTCGGAAATCTGCAGCGTGCGTTCCAGCCGGTCGATGATGTCGGCGTCGAACGGCCGGTCGCTGTCGAAGGCCACCAGGGCGCACTGGCTTTGCGTGTTCTGCATCGCGCTGCTGGACGAGGTGGCACGGGCCCCGCACGTTAGCATGGAGGCACCCCGTGCCGGCTAGCCCGTTTCGCCAGATCTCAACGCGCCGCGAAACCGCCGCTTTCCCCTGCCATTCCTGCACCCGGCCCATGCGGCCCTTCCGCCCGGCGGCGGTTCGGGCCATATCTGCGGCCACCCGGACCACCGACCCAGATTCCCGAGGCCGCCCGTGCCGCCCCTGAAAGCCAGTTCCCCCGACCGCCCCGCCCCGCGCCGGGAGCCGCCCCGGAAGGAGGCGCCGCGCAAGGACGCCAAGCGCGGCAAGGGCACGCGCGGCTGGGCGCGCCGTCTCGGCCGCGTCGCGGCGCTGGTCGGCATCTGGGGCTTCATGATCGGCCTGTTCACCCTGGCCTATTTCGCCCACGACCTGCCCGACATCCGCGAGGCGGTGCAGCTGGAGCGGCGCCCGACCCTGGAGCTGGTCGCCGCCGACGGCAGCCCCCTGCAGCGGCTGGGCGACATGCGCGGCGCCACGGTGGACGCGACCCAGTTGCCCAAGCACCTGGTCGAGGCGGTGCTGGCGGTGGAGGACCGGCGCTTCTGGGACCATTGGGGCGTGGACCCGCTGGGCATCGCCCGCGCGGCCTATGTGAACTGGAAGGCCGGCCGCATCGTCCAGGGCGGCTCCACCATCACCCAGCAGCTGGCCAAGAACCTGTTCCTGACGCCGGAGCAGAACGCCAAGCGCAAGATCCAGGAGGCGCTGCTGGCGCTCTGGCTGGAGCGGAAATACAGCAAGAACCAGATCCTCACCGCCTACCTGAACCGTGTCTATCTCGGCGCCGGCACCTACGGCGTGGACGCGGCGGCTCGGACCTACTTCGACAAGCCGGCGACCCAGCTGTCTTTGCGCGAGTCCGCCATCCTGGCCGGGCTGCTGAAGGCGCCCTCGCGCTACAGCCCGACCTCCAACCCCAACCTCGCCGACAAGCGGATGGAGGTGGTGCTGGTGACCATGGTGGATGCCGGCTTCATCACCGAGGCCGCGCGCCAGCAGGTGCTGCGCACGCCCGTGTCGCCCAGGCGCAAGCCGGGACCGGAGGTGGACGGGCGCTACTTCGCCGCCTATGTCGCCGACCAGGTCAACGCCTTCATCGGCCCCGACCATGGCGATTTGATCGTCTACACCACCTTCGACCCCAAGGCGCAGATGGCGGCCACCCGCCGGGTGGAGGCGCTGATGTCCACCCCCGCCACGGCGGAGGCGCGGGCCGGCCAGGCCGCCGCCATCGTGATGACGCCCGACGGCGCCGTGCGCGCCATGGTCGGCGGCAAGGACTATGACGAGAGCCAGTTCAACCGCTCCACCCAGGCGCTGCGGCAGCCGGGCTCGGCCTTCAAGCCCTTCGTCTTCCTGGCGGCGCTGGAGGCCGGGGCCAGCCCGGGCGACCCGGTCATGGACGCGCCCTACAAGAAGGGCAAGTGGGAGCCCGGCAACTACGACGGCAAGTTCCGCGGCCAGATCAGCATGGCCGAGGCGCTGGCGGAGTCCGTCAACACCGCCACCATCCGGCTGCTGGAGCGCGCGGGCGTGGACCGCGCCAGCGGCATCGCGCGCCGCCTCGGCATCACCTCGCCCATGCGGCGCGACCTGTCGCTGGCGCTGGGCACCTCGGAGGTGACGCTGCTGGAGCTGACCGGCGCCTACGCCGCCATCGCCAATGGCGGGCAGGCCATCTGGCCCTACGCCATCCTGGAGATCCGCGACAGCAACGGCGCGCTGCTGTACCAGCGCAAGGGCTCGGGCGCCGGCTATGCCGTCTCGGGGCCGGACCTGCAGGCGCTGACCCGGATGATGGAGGGGGTGCTGGCGACCGGCACCGGCACATCAGCGCGCCTTGACCGGCCGGCGGCGGCCAAGACCGGCACGACCCAGGACTACAAGGATGCCTGGTTCATGGGCTTCACCGCCGACTATGTCACCGGCGTCTGGCTGGGCAACGACGACGGCGCGCCGATGAGGCGGGTCACCGGCGGCTCGCTGCCCGCCCGTCTCTGGCGGGACATCATGGCGGACCTGCACCAGGGCCTGCCCGTCCGCCCCCTGCCCGGCAGCGACGGGACGGTGGAGCGCGCGCCGGAGCAGGCCGTCATCGCCGAACACGCCGCCACGCCGGAGGGCGCCGGCGCCCCCGCCGACAGCACTGGCAATCCCATCGCCGACCTGCTGAACCGGCTCACCGGGGCCGGGCGATAGGCCGGGACTGTCACCAAAGTTTGGTAAATCCCCTGCCGGGAAACGGGACGGGCCGTGCTAGCATGTGTGGAACGGCTCCTTCCGGAGCCATTCCTGGGGACGAATCAGACCCGCTTCGATGGTCTATGTCGAGATCACCACCGTCGTTCTGCTGATCCTGCTGAACGGCTTCTTCTCAATGTCGGAACTGGCCGTCGTCTCGTCCCGCCGGGGACGGCTGCAGCAGCTGGCCGAGGAGGGCAAGCGCGGCGCCCGCACGGCGCTGGAGCTGCAGGACGACCCGTCCCGCTTCCTCTCCTCCGTGCAGATCGGCATCACCCTGATCGGCATCGTCGCCGGCGCCTATGGCAGCGCCACGCTGGCCGACCGGCTGGGCTCGGTGCTGGAGCAGTACCCGATCCTGCAGGGCTACGGCCACGCGGCGGCGGTGGTGCTGGTGGTCGCGATCATCACCTACCTGTCGCTGGTCGCGGGCGAGCTGGTGCCCAAGCGCATGGCGCTGAACCATGCCGAGCGCATCGCGCTGGTCGCCGCCCCCATCATGAAGGGGCTGTCGGAGATCACCTCCCCCGTCGTCTGGCTGCTGGGCGCCTCCACCGAGGCGGTGCTGCGGCTGCTGCGGGTGCCCGACAAGGCCGACAGCACCGTGACCGAGGAGGAGGTGAAGAGCCTCATCGCCGAGGGCACGGCCACCGGCGTCTTCGAGCCGGAGGAGAAGAAGATGATCGAGGGGGTGCTGCGGCTGTCCGACCGCCCCGTGCGCTCGATCATGACGCCGCGCCCCGACGTGATGTGGCTGGACGCCGGCGACGGTCTGGAGGTGGTCCGCCGCGAGATCGCCGAGAGCGGCCATTCGCGCTTCCCGGTCTGCCGCGGCGACCTGGAAGAGGTGGTCGGCATCGTCCATGCCAAGGACCTGCTGGACGCGGCGCTGGCCGGCCGCCAGGTCGACCTCGCCGCCGCCTCGCGCCCCGCCCTGATCGTGCATGACGGCACGCTGGTGATGCGGCTGCTGGAGCTGTTCCGCAGCAACGGCCAGCACATGGCCGTGGTGGTGGACGAGTATGGCAGCGTCGAGGGGATCGTCACCGTCACCGACATCATGGAGGCCATCGCCGGCGACCTGCCGGAGACGGGGGATTCGGACGCCGAGGATCTGGTGCGCCGGCCGGACGGCTCCATGCTGATGGACGGCCGCATGCCGGTCGACGAGGCCGAGCACGCGCTGGGCCTGCGGAACCTGGGCGAGCAGGGCGACTACCACACGCTGGCGGGCTTCATGCTCTTCAAGTTCGGCCATTTGCCCACCGCCGGCGAGTCGGTGGAGTATGACGGCTGGCGGCTGGAGGTGGTCGACATGGACGGCCGCCGCATCGACAAGATCCTCGCCACCCCCCTCACCCAGGCCGAACCTTAAGCGCCCGCGCTCAGGGCCAGTACTCCACCGCGCCGAGATCGAGCCCGGTCCGCCCGACCAAGTTGTTGCCGGCGAAGTCGACGGTCGTACCCGGCAGTGCCGCGGCCCGGCCCAGCGCGGCGGAGCCGGCGGTCAGGCGGAAGTCGGCGGCGGCCGGGTTCTGGAACATCGCCTCGCCGCGCAGCTCGCCCGCACCGAAATAGCCGCTGCGGAACTGGATGGCGTCGTAGTCGTAGAGATTGTCGGTGTGGGCGTAGTTGGTGGCGCCGAACTCCCAGACATCCACCTGCGACCAGGCGAAGATGTTGTTGCGCACCGTCAGGAACGACCCGTCGGTGCCGCCGAAGCCGAAGGCGAAGCTGTTGCTGTCGGCCCGGTTGCCGGTGCCATGGACGGTATTGGCGGTGAAGCGCACGTCCGCGATGGCGCCCATGGCGTAGAGCCCGCCGCCATTGTGGAAATAGGCCAGCGACTCGGTGTTGACGATGACGTTGTGGTCGAAATGCAGCCCGGCGACCACGTCCGACGTGCGGCCGCCCACCTCGGTCACCCCGTTGACGTTGGCGATGTAGTTGCCGAAGACCCGGACGTTGCGCGCCGTGCCGTAGGTCTCGACCGCGGCGCCGTCGAAGCCGTAATCGTCGCTGGGCGCCATGAGGTTGGTCAGCGTGTTGCGCTCCACCGTCACGCCGCTGGCCAGCACCGTCACGGCGATGGCGCCGTAATCATCGTCGCCGCCCGGCGTGTTCACCGTCATGCGCAGGTCGTGGATCCAGCTGTTGCGCACGACCCCGAAGGCGTTCTCGTCCGCCGCGGGCTGGCCGCTGGCGGCGTTGCGGCCGAACCAGACGCCGGAGCCCACTCCTGTAATCTCGACATTGTCGATGGTGACATGGGCGCCCAGCACGCGGATCGCGGCCTCGGTCACCGCGCGCGGCGCCGTGGCGGCGGCGTCGAACTTCAGGTCGCGGACGACGACATGGTTGGCGGAGCGGCCGATGGTCAGGATCGAGTCATAGGGCGTGTCGTCGATGCCGTCGGCGTTCGTGTCGGCGAAGCGGCTGTTGCTCAGCACCGGCGGCTTGCCGTCGCCATAGGCGCCGAAGGTGATGGGCGCGCCCTCGGCACCGCCGAAATCGATGCGGAAGCCGTCACGGCTGTCATAGGCGAAGCCGCGGCGGAACAGGATCGTGTCACCGGGCTTGAAGCCGCCGCCGCTGGCGAAGGATGTGACGTCGGCGAAGCCGTCCCAGGCGGCGCCTGGAGTCAGGCCGTTGCCGCCGGCGGGCGCCGTCGGGTCGATGTGGAAGACCCGGCCGGTGCCGCCGGGCGAGGCGCCGCTGGTCTTCTCGACATGGAACTGCGTGGTGTAGGCGGCCACCGGCGCCGGGGCGACCGTGACCGTCACAATGGCCGTGTCGAAGCCGCCGCGCCCGTCCGCCACCCGGTAGGCGAAGCCGTCGACACCGGACCAGCCGGCCTTCGCGGCATAGGTGAAGGAACCGTCGGCGTTCAGCACCGCCGTGCCGTTCGCGGGACCCGACGCCAGCGAGACCGAGAGCGGGTCGCGGTCGGGGTCCAGATCGTTCGCCAGTACGTTGACGCGCACCGGCGTTCCGGCCTGGGTGGAGGCGGCGTCGTCCAGCGCGTCGGGCAGGCGGTTCGGCAGGGTGCCGCGCGTGTCGCGGTAGAGGTCGAAGGTTCCGGCCAGCCGCACCGTCGCCTCGGCCGTGCCGTCGCCGTTGCGGTCCAGCAGCAGCAGGCGGGTGGTGCCGGACAGGGTGCTGGCGATCTCCGCCTGGCCGCTGCCGGTCAGCGCCGTGGACAGCTTGGCGAAGGCGCCGATGGGTGAGAGGTCCAGCACATCCTGGCCGCCCGCGAAGTCCGTCACCTCCAGCGTGCCCGTCGCCCCGGCCGCAACCACCAGCGTGTCGGCGCCCAGGCCGCCCGTCACCTTGTCCCAGCCGCTGCGGAAGACGATACGGTCGTTGCCGGCGCCACCCAGGATGAGGTCGTTGCCGGCGCCGCCGTCGATCGTGTCGTTGCCGGCCCCGCCCGTCAGCGCATCGTTGCCCGTGCCGCCCGTCAGCGTGAGAGACTTGACCTTGCCCATGACCTGTTCGCCCGCCCCCGATGGATCGCCCGACGCGGCACGGTCCATGGGGGTGCAGGAGGCGCCGAGTATCAGCGCCGACGAATACAGGATCATGGTGAAGATGGACTTAAGCATCCCGGCACTCCCGCAGCGGAACACTTGGTCACCAGAAGATTTCAGCGGAACGGTTCTTTACACCGCATTAACCATGACTGGCCAGCGCCGTTCCGTCGTCACTCTCCGGGGCGGGCGCGGGAGATGGCGCGGCTGAGCAGCACCACCGGCACGATGCCGACCGCGACGATCAGCAGGGCCGAGGTGGACGCCTCCGCCAGCCGCTCGTCGGAGGCCAGGGTGTAGACGCGGATCGCCAGCGTGTCGAAGTTGAAGGGCCTGACGATCATGGTCGCCGGCAGCTCCTTCATCACGTCGACGAAGACCAGCAGCCCCGCCGTCAGCAGACTTCCTTTCATCAGCGGCGCATGGACGCGGGCCAGCGTGCGGCCGGGCGTCTGGCCCAGGATGCGGGCGGCCTGGTCCAGCGACGGCCCGATCTTGCCCAGGCTCGCCTCCACCGTGTTCAGCGACACGGCCAGGAACCGCACGAGATAGGCGAAGACCAGCGCGGCGATGGTGCCGGACAGCAGCAGGCCGGTGGAGACGCCCAGCGTCTCGCGCAGGAAGGCGTCCAGCGCGTTGTCGAAGGCGGCGAAGGGGATGAGGATGCCCACCGCCACCACCGAACCGGGGATGGCGTAGCCCATGGCGGAGACCCGCGCCGCCGCCTTCAAGGCCCTGGTCGGCCGCAGCCGCAGGCCGTAGGCCACGACGGTCGCCATCAGCACCGCCAGCCCCGCCGTCAGCCCGGCCAGGAAGAAGCTGTTGCCGGCCAGGTCGAGGAAGCGCTTGCCCAGCAGCGGGTCGCCGCCCTCCAGGTTCAGCTTCAGCAGGATCAGCACGGGCACCACGAAGCCCGCCAGCACCGGCAGGGCGCAGGCCGCCAGCGCCGCGGCGGCGCGCAGGCCGGACAGGCGGTAGCTGGGCAGCGAGCGGTAGCGGTTGGTGGTGTGGTGGAAGCGGGCGCCGCGGCGGCTCAGCCGCTCCAGCGCCAATGTGGCCAGCACGAACAGCATCAGCACCGACGCCAGCTGCGCCGCCGCCACCGGCTGTCCCATGGCGAACCAGGTGCGGTAGATGCCTGTCGTGAAGGTGTCGACGGCGAAGTACTGCACGGTGCCGAAATCGGCCAGCACCTCCATCATGGCCAGCGCCAGCCCGCCGACGATGGCCGGGCGGGCCAGCGGCAGGGCCACGCGGAAGAAGGTGCGCCAGGGACCGCTGCCCAGCGTGCGGCCGACCTCCAGCACGCAGACCGACTGCTCCAGGAAGGCGGCGCGGGCCAGCAGATAGACGTAGGGGTAGAGCACCAGCCCCATCATGGCGACGGCGCCGCCCAGCGAGCGCACGTTCGGGAACCAGTAATCCTGCCGGCTCCAGCCGAACAGCTCGCGCAAGGTGGTCTGCACGGGACCGACGAACTGCAGCAGGTCGGTGTAGGTGTAGGCCATGACGTAGGCCGGCATCGCCATGGGCAGCAGCAACGCCCATTCCAGCCAGCGCGAGCCGGGGAAGCGGCACATGGTCACCAGCCAGGCCGTGCCGGCGCCGGTGACCAGCACGCCCAGGCCCACCCCCAGCACCAGCATGACCGTGTTGGCGAGGTAGCGCGGCAGCACCGTCGCCGCCAGATGGTCCCAGACGCCGTGGGTCGGCACCAGCAGCCGGCTCGCCACGATCAGCACCGGCAGCGCCACCAGCAGCGCGATCAGCACCGTCGACGCCGTCCACGCGTCCGGCAGCAGCCGCAGCCGCGCCGGGCGGGCGCGCGGCGCGTGGACGGGGGTGGCGGGCAGGCTGTGGGGCGCGGACATGGCCCCTTTTCCCACGCCCTGCGAGCGGTTCGCAATGGGCACGTCGTCGCGGCTGGGGTGTGCGGGAAGCGGAAGGGAGCGCGTGCGGCCCGGACCATCTCAACCGTCATCCCCGCGGAGGCGGGGACCCAGGCACACAGCTTGCTCCGGAGCGAAATGAAGCGGGCGCCTACGTCGCCGCTGGCGCCCTCCTGCATTTGGACAGCAAGCTTATGACCTGGGTCCCCGCCTCCGCGGGGATGACGGGCAGTGGATGGGGTGGAGGGCAGCACCCCACCCCACCCCGTCCCCTTACCTCACCGCCCGCGCCAGTACTCGCCGGCGTAGTCTGCCTCGTCGTCCCGGCCGACGCTGCCGGTGGCGTAGGCGCCGCCATAGGCGCCGACCCGGCCGCCGGTCACGCCGGCATCGCCGTAGACGTCGCGGTAGTCGCCGCCGCCCGAGGCGCCCGCCGCGTAGCCGGCCCGGCCGCGCATCCGCGCGTTGCCCTGCGGGCGCTGGCCCGGCCGACGGCTCTCCTGGTGCCGGTCGCCGCCGCTGCGGGCGTAGAGCAGCGCCGCCCCCACCGGCAGGGCCAGGGCCAGCAGGCCGGCCCAGCCCATGCCGCCGGTCGAGGTGCCGCCGGTGGACTGGCGGGCGCGCTGCAGGTCGCCCTTGCCGCCGCCAGCCCAGCCGCCATGGACGCCGCGCCCCTCCGACATGGGCTGCATCACCGACCCGGAGGTCTTCGCCCGGCGCTCGTTCCGGAACAGGTTCTTCTCGGTCATCTTGGCCCACATGCGGTCGGTGGCGTGCGGAGCCACCAGCCGGGCCATCTCCATCAGGCGCAGCGGCGGGCCGACGGGGACCTCCCACTGCGGCTTGCGCGCCAGCTTCAGCATGATGCGCGCGACCTCCTCCGGCGAGTGGGCCGGCTGCATCGCCTGAATCTGCTGGCCGCTGTAGTTGGCGCCGTGCTGCCAGAAGGGCGTGTCGATCGGGCCCGGCAGCACGTTGCAGATATGGATGCCCGGCTGGTCGCGCAGTTCCTGCCGCAGGCTGTCGGCGAAGCCCATGACCGCGTGCTTGGCGGCGCCGTAGCCGCTGTGGAAGGGCACGGCCAGCCGCCCGGCGATGGACACGGTGTTGATGATGATGCCCGCGCCCTTCGCCTGGAAGTGGGGCAGCACGGCGCGGGTGCCGTGGACCGTGCCGAAGAAGGTGGTGTGGACCACCTCGGCGAAGATTTCGGGCGGGGTCTCGTCGAAGCGCGAGAAATGGCCGACGCCGGCATTGTTGATCCAGATATCGATGCCGTCGAACGCCTCGATGGCGCGCTGGGCCAGGCGCTTGACCTGCCCCTCGTCGCGCACGTCGGTCTCGATGGTCATGGCGCGGCCGCCGGCGCGCAGCACCTCCTCCGCCGCCTCGCGCAGCGCCTCGGGCCGCCGCGCGGCCAGCACCACCGCCGCACCCTCCCGGGCGAAGGCGACGGCCGCGGCACGGCCGATGCCGCTCGACGCGCCGGTGATGACGACGACCTTGTCCTTGAGCCCGCGGGCCATGCTCGATCCTCCTGTTCGGTCGAATTCCGCCCGCCCCAACAGCCTCCGCCCGGGATCGTCCCGCACGCGCCGGGCAATCCCTGCGGGATACTGTCCCGAAGGATGCATGCCCCCGGCTGCATCGACGACCCCGTTAACTTGTGTTAAATAGGGATCCGGTCAGGTGGCATTCTCCACCCGCGTCGGCCGTCCCGCCGACGGCGTCCCCCGGCCTCCCCCCGGTCTCCAAGGATGCGTGCTCCGTTGCTGCTCGTCGATGTCAGCGTCAACGCCTTCATCGCCGCGATCCTCGCCGCCATCACCATGGTCGGCATGGCGCTGGTGCGCCAGATCCTGCTGTTCGCCGGGCGCCGCCAGGAGTCGGAGCTGGAGCGCGAGATCGACCGCATGAAGGCGCGGCACGACATCCAGGTCCGCGAGCATGACGGGCTGCAGAGCCGCATCCGCCAGGCCGAGGACGACCGCCGGGCCATGCAGGCCGCCATCGTCGACGCCCGCAAGAAGCTGGAGACCGCGGCCCAGGACAATTACGAGGTGATCCACGAGCTGGGCGAGCCCGGCGACGGCCGCCGCCTCTATGCCGGGTCGCTGGGGCTCGGCTCGACCTTGGTGATCAACAAGACCGAGTCCAGCCACAGCCTGCTGCGCGGCGCGCGGCACACGCTGGAGGTCTGGGCCGAGACCCAGGGCGACGCGATGCGCCTGGCCCGGCAGACCTATCCGGGCGATGCCGGCTTCAGCGTCTCCACCCTCAAGCAGACCAACCCGGACTCGCTGCACGCCGCCCCGCCGGTGCAGCTGGACGGCGGCAAGACGGCCGCCCCGTCCGTGGCGGCGCAGTAGCCGGCCATGCTGATCAACCTCGCCCTCGGCCTGGTCGCGCTGGCCTGCCTGATCCAGGCCGCCCTCACCTGGCGCCGGATGCAGAGCGACCGCATCGCCCGCGAGCGGCGCATGGTCAGGCTGGAGGAGGACCACGGCCGCGCCGAGGCCGCCAGGCAGGCCATGCAGGAGGTCATCGACGCCTCGGCCGCCACGCTGCGCGAGATCGAGACGGCGACCGACGGGCTGCGCCAGGTCCGCGACGAGGCGGAGATCGAGCTGAAGCGCCTGGCCGAGGCGCCGCGCCAGCGGCTGTTCGTGCTGGACAAGGGGACCATCGTCCACGGCAAGCTGTGGGAGGTGACGGTCGCCAACGACAGCTTCCTGCGCGTCGTGCCGGCCCCGCGCCCGGCCGAGGAATGGGCCATCGGCCGCGTCTGCCTGTTCGGCGGCGCCACCGAGCGCGAGGCCCGCCAGCGCGCCGAGGGGCGCCTCCCCCCCAACATGGGCTACCGCGTCCTGAAACTATCGCGCTTCCGGCGGGGTTGAGGCCGGACCGCCCGGGGCCATATCGCCTGAGTGGGGCGCCAGCGCGGGAGGGGATTTTGGCCGACGGCATCACCAGCAGGAACAGCGCGGGGGCCGGCGCCACCGCCGCCTTCGCCCGGCTGAAGCGCGGCTACGAGACCGAGGGCGCCCTGCCCGCCGACCGCCGCGACGCGGCCCTGGCCGCGCTCGCCAGGGCCGTGGTGGCGCGGCAGGACGAGCTGGTGGAGGCGGTGCGGCAGGATTTCGGCCACCGCTCCCCGCACGAGACGAAGCTGGCCGACCTCTACTCGACCCTGGCCGGCATCCGCCACGCCCGGAAGAATTTCCGCCGCTGGATGAAGCCCCGCCGCGCGCCGATCGACTGGATGTTCCGGCCCGGCAGCGGCGAGATCCGCTACCAGCCGCTGGGGGTGGTCGGCATCCTGTCGCCCTGGAACTACCCGGTGCAGCTGAGCCTGGGCCCCCTGGCCGCCGCCGTGGCCGCCGGCAACCGCGTGCTGCTGAAGCCGTCGGAGGTGACGCCCCGCACCTCCTCCCTGCTGGCCGGGCTGCTGGCGGATGTCTTCGCCCCGGACGAGGTGGCGGTGGCGCTGGGCGGGCCGGATGTGGCGGAGGCGGTGACCGCCCTCAAGCTCGACCACATCTTCTTCACCGGCTCCACGCCCGTGGGCCGGCACGTCATGAAGGCGGCGGCGGAGAATCTGACGCCGGTGACGCTGGAGCTGGGCGGCAAGTCGCCCGCCATCGTCGCCCCCGACTATCCGCTGGAGAAGGCGGTCGCCAGCATCGCCGGCGGCAAGCTGCTGAACGCCGGCCAGACCTGCATCGCGCCGGACTACGTGCTGCTGCCGCGCGGGCGGGAGGCGGAGTTCGCCGAGGCCTTCCGGCGCGAGGTCGGCAGGCTCTATCCCAGGCTCCAGGACAATCCCGACTACACCGCCATCGTCACCGACCGCCACTACCGCCGGCTCGAGGAGCTGGTGGAGGACGCCCGCGCGCAGGGCGCCCGGGTCGAGGCGGTGAACCCGGCCGGCGAGGCGATCGACCCCGCGCGGCGCAAGCTGCCCCCCACCCTGCTGCTGGACCTGCCGCCGGACTCGCGGGCGATGCGGGAGGAAATCTTCGGGCCGGTGCTGCCGCTGGTGCCCTACGACCGGGTGGAGGACGCGATCTCCTTCGTCAACGCCCGGCCGCGGCCGCTGGCGCTCTATGTCTTCAGCAACGACACGCCGACGGCGGACGCGGTGCTGGAGCGGACGCTGTCGGGCGGGGTGACGCTGAACGACACGCTGCTGCACATCACCCAGGAGGAGCTGCCCTTCGGCGGCGTCGGCGAGAGCGGCATGGGCAGCTACCATGGCGAGGCGGGCTTCCGCACCTTCAGCCACGCCCGCTCCGTCTTCCGCCAGAGCCGGCTGAACGGCGCCTTCATGATGCGCCCGCCCTTCGGCCCGCGCATCGAGCGGCTGCTGGGCTTCCTGGTGCGGTAGGGGAGGTCAGGGGCAGCGTCGAGGTTGTGCGTCCTTCGACAGGCCCAGGGGGATTTAGCTGGTCCCGGTGAAGCTTGCCCGGTTAGAGACCAGGAGTGCCTGGCCCCTCCCCCTCATCCTGAGCTTGTCGAAGGACGCACCACGCTCCAGCCCCTCCCGCTCGGCCGGCCCTACCCGAAGCGCAGCTTCAGCGCCAGGATCGCCAGGGCCAGGATGAGCGTCACGCCGTTCGCCAGGATCACCGGCAGCGCCCAGGTAAGCAGCCCGTAGGCCAGCCACAACGCCACGCCCAGCGTGAGCATCAGGAACATGCCGAGCGACAGATCCTCGGCCGAGCGCGAGCGCCAGACCTTCACCAGCTGCGGCACGAAGGCGGCGGTGGTCAGGCAGCCGGCGACGATGCCGATGGCGTCGGTCAATGCTGGGCTGGCGAGGGCGGCGGCGTCGGTCATGCCCCCTTATGCGGCTTCCCGCGCGGGCGGGGCAAGGGAGCGCTGCGGACTACCCTGCCCGCATCGCTTGACCCGCCATGCTGCGGCGCACATACTCCGCACGATCGTTCGTTTTTAGGCTCCGAGGCCACCATGCCCCTCTCCCCGCCGGCCGAGCGCCAGCACCTGCACACCCGCCGCGTCACCTGCCAGGGCTTCCGGCGGGCGGACGGCATGTGGGACATCGAGGGCCACATCACCGACGAGAAGACCTACACCTTCAGGAATGCCTGGCGCGGCGAGCTGCAGCCGGGCGAGTTCCTGCACCAGATGTGGATCCGGCTCACCGTGGACAACAGCTTCACGGTGCGCGCGGTGGAGGCGGTGACGGACAACTCGCCCTTCCAGGGCTGCCCGGCGATCACGCCGAACTTCCAGCGCCTGGTCGGCCTGCGCATCGTTTCGGGCTGGACCCAGGCGGTGCGCGAGCGGCTGGGCGGCATCGAGGGCTGCACCCATCTGGTGGAGCTGCTCGGCCCCGTCGCCACCACCGCCTTCCAGACCATCGGCCCGGTCCTGTCCCGCGAGATGGAGGCCAAGCGCAAGGCGGCGGAGGCCGAGGGGCGCGATCCCGGCCCGCGCATGCGCCCGCCGGTGCTGGACACCTGCCACATCTGGGACAGCCGCGGCGAGACGGTGCGCGAGGTCTTCCCAGACTTCCATCGCGGCCCCGCCGAGGCGGAACGGAAGGGGTGACGGAATTCGTTCCGTGACCTAAGTTCCTCCCGACGCAGGGAGGGGCCGATGCATCTGGTCGAGGCAGCGGACCAGCGCCTCGTCGGTGCCGGGGCCGATACCGCCGGGCCAGTCGCCCATCATGGCGCGCAGATGCGCCATCGGGTCGCCGATCTCCGAAGCACCTTTGCCCGTCATGCCGCTCCCCGGTTCGGCCGCCGGGTTTGCCGGCCGGTACCGCCTCATGATAGCGCCTGGGTGCCGGGACGCCAGCCCCCGCAAGCCTTCAGGCGGGTGGGCGCGGCGGGGTGGTGCGGCCCTTGCGCACGAAGGCGGCGGCCACGTCCAGGCGCCCCGATCCGTCGCTGACGGACGGGTGCCCGTCCGGGAAGGCGGCGGCGCGGAAATAGGCCATGAGGAAGACGCGGATGCCCGAGGTCAGGGTCATGCCGTCGGGCAGGTGGCGGGAGATCTCGTCCGCCACCGCGCTGACGGTCCGTCCCTCGCGCGCGGCGACCTCCTCCAGCGCGTCCCACATCTGCGGTTCCAGGCGCACGCTGGTGCGCTCCGCCGCGCGGCCGTAGGACACGGTCACGTTGCGGCTCTCCAGCGTGCTCTTGCCGTCCGGGGTCGGTCGACGGGGGGAAGGAGGCGGCACCGGAAACTCCAGGGATCCGTCGGGCGGCGCGACCACGCAAGGGTTGCACGCACCGCCCAACCTACAAACGGGTACGAGCTTACCGCAGGCGGCGCAAGCCCTTCAACCGGCCGTGATCGCCACCCTTCCCGCGATAAGGTGCGACGGTCAGCCGCGCGCCTCCTCGTCGGGTGTCAGGGTGCGCAGCGCCAGGGCATGCACCCGCTCCGCCATCTCGTCGCGCAGCAGGTCGTAGACCAGCCGCTGGCGGGCGACGCGGCCAAGGCCCAGGAAGCGCTCGGACACGATCTCCACGTCGAAATGCGTCTCGCCGCCGGGGCGGTGGCCGGCATGGCCCTCGTGCCGGTGCGACACGTCCTTGATGCTCAGCCTCTGGGGCGCCAGCGCCTCGGTCAGCTTGGTCCGCATGCGGGTCTGGTAGTCCATATCTCCGGGTCCTGAAGCGGCGGGGACGGTGTACTCCGTGGTGCGCCCACCCCGCCCGCCTGTCAAGGAACAGGGCCGCCCAAGGCCCGGGAGCCCCCGCATTGACCACCCCGCAACCGCCCGCCAGCACGCCCGTCCGGCCCGCCGTCGCAGCATCCCTGCTCGCCATCGTCGTCGTGCTGTGGGGCGCCAACTGGCCCGTCATGAAGGTCGGGCTGGAGGACATGCCGCCCCTGACCTTCGCCGCGGCGCGGCTGGTGCTGGGCACCCTCACCCTGTTCGCCGTGGCCGCCGCCATGGGCCAGCTGCGTCCGCCCTCGCGCCACGACCGCTCCATCGTGCTCTGGGTCGGGCTGCTGCAGATGGCGGGGTTCCTGCTGCTGATCTGCCTGGGGCTGATGGTGGTGCCGGCCGGCCGCTCCTCCATCCTCGCCTACACCACCCCGCTCTGGGTGGTGCCGCTGGCCTATGTCTTCCTGGGAGAGCGGCTGGACCGCGCCAAGGCCGCCGGCCTGGCGCTGGGCCTGTCCGGCATCGCCGTCATGTTCAATCCCCTGGCGATCGACTGGAGCGACGGAAGGGTGCTGCTGGGCAACGGGCTGCTGATGCTGGCAGCGCTGGTCTGGGCGATCAACATCGTGCAGGTGCGCGGCCACCGCTGGGAGGGCACGCCGCTCAGCCTCGGCCCCTGGCAGCTGCTGGTCGGCGCCGCCATCATGGTGCCGGTGGCGCTGGCCTTCGAGAGCCCGGGCGAGGTGGAGTGGAGCGGCCGGCTGGCGCTGGTGCTGTTCTACAACGGCCCGATCTGCACCGGCTTCTGCTACTGGGCGATGGTGACGGTGACGCGCGCCCTGCCGGCGGTGACGACCTCGCTGGGCAGCCTGGGCTCGCCGGTGGTGGGGCTGCTGGCTTCCACCCTGTTCCTGGGCGAACCGCTGACCGGGACCAACCTCGGCGGGCTGCTGCTGATCTGCGGCGGGCTGGCCCTGGTGGCGCTGGCCGACCGGTTTGGCAAGGGTTCATCCTAAGAACAGGCGCGGCATGGCAGCCTAGCCCTTCGGGGAGGCGGGGCGCGGCTTGTCACGGCACCGGCGCCCGCCCATACTTCCGCGATGCAGAAGTTCAGGACCGCCTACCGTACCGTCGACGAGACACCGCACGCCGCACCCCGGCTGTGCGAGCATCCCGGCTGCGTCGAGGCGGGGGAGTTCCGGGCGCCCAAGGGGCGCGACCGGCTGAACGAGTATTTCTGGTTCTGCCTGGAGCATGTCCGCGCCTACAACAAGGCCTGGGACTATTACGCCGGCATGAGCCAGGACCAGATCGAGGAGCACATCCGCAACTCCACCACCTGGGAGCGGCCGACCTGGCGCATGGGGGAGTGGCGCAACCGCGACCGCTACCTGCGCGACCGGATGATGGGCGACCATGTCTTCGGCGCCGAATGGTCGGGCGAGGAGCGGGCCGAGCAGCCGCCGCCCCGCCACCGCGCCCGTACGGCGGAAGAGGAGGCGCTATCCGTCCTCGGATTGGAACCACCCGTCGATTTCGACCGTATCAAGGCCCGGTACCGCGAGCTCGCCAAGCAGCACCACCCCGACATGAACGGGGGCTCGAAAGAGGCCGAGGAAACGCTTAAGACGATCAACCAAGCCTACAACACCCTGAAGGCCACCTACGCCGGCTGATCCCCACCACCAGAGCGCCCGCCCCGGCGCCGCAGTTGCGAGAGTTGCACGCCCATGCTTTCCCCCAGCACCAACCCGGCCGGCCTGCCCGACATCAAGGTCTCGGTCCGCCAGACCTTCGGCATCGACAGCGACATGCAGGTGCCGGCCTTCAGCGCTCGGGACGAGCATGTGCCGGAGATCGACGACGCCTACCGGTTCGACCGGGAGACGACGATGGCGATCCTGGCGGGCTTCGCCCACAACCGCCGCGTCATGATCCAGGGCTATCACGGCACCGGCAAGTCCACCCACATCGAGCAGGTGGCGGCGCGGCTGAACTGGCCCTGCGTGCGCGTCAACCTGGACAGCCACATCAGCCGCATCGACCTGGTGGGCAAGGACGCCATCGTCCTGAAGGAAGGCAAGCAGATCACCGAGTACCGCGAGGGCATCCTGCCCTGGGCGCTGCAGAACCCCTGCGCCATCGTCTTCGACGAGTACGACGCCGGCCGCCCGGACGTGATGTTCGTGATCCAGCGCGTGCTGGAGGTCGAGGGCAAGCTGACCCTGCTGGACCAGAACCGCGTGCTGCGCCCGCACCCGGCCTTCCGCCTGTTCGCCACCGCCAACACGGTGGGCCTGGGCGACACGACCGGCCTCTATCACGGCACGCAGCAGATCAACCAGGGCCAGATGGACCGCTGGAACATCGTGGCGACGCTGAACTACCTGCCGCACGAGGACGAGGTGAAGATCGTGCTGGCGAAGGCGCCGGGCTACGACACCGAGCAGAAGCGGCCGCTGATCCATTCCATGGTCCGGCTGGCCGAGCTGACCCGCAACGGCTTCATCGCCGGCGACATCTCCACCGTCATGAGCCCGCGCACGGTCATCACCTGGGCGCAGAACACGGAGATCTTCTCCGACGTGGCCTTCGCCTTCCGCGTCACCTTCCTGAACAAGTGCGACGAGGTGGAGCGCGCCACGGTGGCCGAGTACTACCAGCGCTGCTTCGGCCGCGAGCTGCCGGAGACGGGCATCCAGGCGACGCTGGCCTGAAGGCCGCCGCCGCTGAGCTGAAGGGCCCGTTCCCATGTCCTCCGACCGCGACTCCCCCATCGAGCAGTTCAAGCGCGCCACGGCCGCGACGGTCCGCGCCATCGCGGCCAAGGGCGAGCTGGTGGTGGGCTTCACCGCCGAGCCGCCCGGCGTGTCGGGCGCGCGCGTCCGCGTGCCCATGCCGGCGCGTGACCTGAACCCGCGCGACGTGGCCCATGTGCGCGGCGCGGCGGACTCGGCCGCGCTGCGCCTGCGCCACCACGATGCCGGCATCCACGCCAGGCGCATGCCGACGTCGGAGACGGCGCGGCAGGCCTACGACGCCATGGAGCAGGCCCGGTGCGAGGCGCTGGGCGCCCGCGCCATGGCCGGCGTGGCGGCGAACCTGGACGCGGCACTCGACGAGAAGTACCGCCGCCAGGGCTACGACCGCGTCCAGACCAGGGACGACGCGCCGCTGTCGGAGGTGATGCGCCTGCTGGCCCGCGAGGCCATGACCGGCGAGCCGCCGCCGCCCGCCGCGCAAGGCGCGGTGGAGCTCTGGCGCTCCTGGGTGGAGGAGAAGGTCGGGCGCGACCTGACCGGGCTGGCCCGCACCATGGGCGACCAGGACCTCTACGCCCGCGAGGTGCGCCGGCTGCTGACCGACCTGGACATGGAGGTCGGCGCCGATCCCGAGACCGAGGAGGAGGAGGGCGAGGAGCAGGAGAATGACGAGCAGTCGCCCGACGACGCCTCCGACCAGCAGTCGCAGAGCGACGCGGAGCAGGATGCCGGCGACAGCCAGGGCAGCCAGCCGCAGGAGCAGCAGGACGCGCCCACCGAGGAGCAGCAGCAGGGCGAGTCGGAAGAGGGCGACCGCCAGATGGGCGACGGCACCGGGTCCGAGGATCCGGGCAGCCCGGGCACGCCCTGGCGCCCCGAGCGCGACCGCCGCAACGAGCCTGACCCCGCCGGCTACAAGGCCTATACCACCCAGTTCGACGAGGTGGTGGACGCGCCCGACCTGTGCGACCCGGACGAGCTGTCGCGCCTGCGCCTGATGCTGGACCAGCAGCTGCAGCACCTGCAGGGCATGATCGCCAAGCTCGCCAACCGGCTGCAGCGCCGCCTGATGGCCAAGCAGACCCGCGCCTGGAACTTCGATCTGGAGGAGGGCATCCTGGATGCCGCGCGGCTGGCCCGCGTGGTGGTCAACCCGGTGCTGCCCCTGTCGTTCAAGATGGAGAACGACACCGAGTTCCGCGACACGGTCGTGACCCTGCTGATCGACAATTCCGGTTCCATGCGCGGCCGGCCCATCACCATCGCCGCCATGAGCGCCGACATCCTGGCGCGCACGCTGGAGCGCTGCGGCGTGAAGGTGGAGATCCTGGGCTTCACCACCCGCGCCTGGAAGGGCGGGCAGAGCCGCGAGAGCTGGATCAAGGACGGCAAGCAGCCGCAGCCCGGCCGCCTGAACGATCTGCGCCACATCGTCTACAAATCGGCCGACGCGCCCTGGCGGCGGGCGCGCAAGAATCTCGGCCTGATGCTGCGCGAGGGCATCCTCAAGGAGAACATCGACGGCGAGGCGCTGATGTGGGCGCACCAGCGCCTGATCGCCCGGACCGAGCAGCGCCGCATCCTCATGGTCATCTCCGACGGCGCGCCGGTGGACGACAGCACCCTGTCGGTCAACTCCGGCAACTATCTGGAGAAGCACCTGCGGCAGGTCATCGACTTCATCGAGACCCGCAGCCCGGTGCAGCTGGTCGCCATCGGCATCGGCCACGACGTGACCCGCTACTACCGCCGCGCCGTCACCATCATCGACGCCGAGCAGCTGGGCGGCACCATGATGGAGAAGCTGGCCGAGCTGTTCGACGAGGACATCCGCGGCGCCGGCGGGGGTGGGCGCAAGGTGGCGGGGAGAAGGTAAGCTTACCCTTTCTCCCACTCTCCATCCGTCATCCCCGCGGAGGCGGGGACCCAGGTACACCGCTTGCTCCACAGAATGAAGAAGGGCGCCAACGATATCGCTGGCGCCCTTTTTGTATGCGAGCAGCACGCTCATCACCTGGGTCCCCGCCTCCGCGGGGATGACGGTGGAGAGTGGACGAACGCCGAGCCAAAGTCGTAAGTCGGGAGGAGCGAAGCGCATCCCGACACACTCAGCCCGTCACGTCGGGATACGCTTCGCTCCTCCCGACCTACGGCAGGTTACAACAACCCCACCGGCGCCAGCGCGCCCAGCGTGCCGTCCTGGACCAGGCGCTTGGCCGCGGCGATGTCCGGGGCGAAGTAGCGGTCCTGGTCGTACATCGGCACGCCCTCGCGCAGCTCGGCCACAGCGCGCTCCAGCGCCAGGGAGGTGCAGAGCGGGCGGTGGAATTCGATGCCTTGGGCAGCCGCCAGATACTCCACCGCGATGATGCCGGCGGCGTTGTCGGCCATGTCGCCCAGGCGCCGCGCGGCCCAGGTCGCCATGGAGACGTGGTCCTCCTGGTTGGCCGAGGTGGGGATGCTGTCGACCGAGGCCGGGTGCGCCAGCCCCTTGTTCTCGCTGGCCAGCGCGGCGGCCGTGACCTGGGCGATCATGAAGCCGCTGTTGATGCCGCCGTCCTTCACCAGGAAGGCGGGCAGCCCGCCATTGTGGTGCGGGTCCACCAGCATGGCGCTGCGCCGCTCCGAGAGGTTGCCGATCTCGGCCAGCGCGATGGCGATCTGGTCGGCGGCCATGGCGACGGGTTCGGCGTGGAAATTGCCGCCCGACAGGATGTCGCCGTCCTCGGGGAAGACCAGCGGATTGTCGGTGACGGCGTTGGCCTCCACCAGCAGCGTGCCGGCGGCCATGCGCAGCTGGTCCAGGCAGGCGCCCATGACCTGCGGCTGGCAGCGCAGGCAGTAGGGGTCCTGGACGCGGCTGCAGTCGCGGTGGCTGTCGCGGATGGCGCTGCCCTTCAGCAGGGCGCGGTAGGCGGCGGCCACGTCGATCTGGCCGCGCTGGCCGCGCAGCGCGTGGATACGGGCGTCGAACGGCGTGTCGGAGCCGCGCGCCGCGTCCACCGAGAGCGCACCCGTGACGGTGGCGGCGGCGAAGACCCGCTCCGCCTTGAACAATCCGGCCAGCGCCAGGGCGGTGGAGACCTGGGTGCCGTTCAGCAGGGCCAAGCCCTCCTTCGGCCCCAGTTCCAGCGGACGCAGCCCGGCCCGCGAGATGCCGTCGCGGGCTGGCAGCACCCGGCCATCCACCCGCACCTCGCCCACGCCCAGCAGCGGGGCGACCATGTGCGCCAGCGGGGCGAGGTCGCCGGAGGCGCCGACCGAGCCCTTGGCCGGGATGATGGGATAGACGCCGTGGTTCACCAGCTCGGCCAGCGCCTGGATGACCTCGGCCCGCACGCCGGAATAGCCCCGCGCCAGGCTGGCGAGCTTCAGCACCAGCACCAGCCGCACCACCTCGTCCGGCAGCGGGTCGCCGGTGCCGGTCGCGTGGCTCAGCACCAGATTGCGCTGCAGCGTGGCGAGCTGGTCGTTGGGGATGCGGGTCTTCGCCAGCAGGCCGAAGCCGGTGTTGATGCCGTAGACGGTGCGGCCCGTCGCCATCACCTCGTCCACCGTGCCGGCCGAGCGCGCGGCGCGCTCCAGGTCGGCCGGATCCAGCGCCACGCGCAGCGGCGCGAAATAGGCATGCCGGATCTGGTCCAGCGTCAGCTCGCCCGGCACGAGGCGGAGGGTGGGGATGGGGGACATGGGAACGCTCTCCAGGGCAGGCCCGCCGCAGCCCTCGCGGCGCGGCGGGAACATACATCACGGGACGCTGATGCGCCCTCAGCCGAAATGCAGGGCCGCTTCCGCCATATAGACACCGATCATGCCCCGGATCACCGGGCGGATGCGGGCACACAAAATGGGATCGAGATCCGGCGGCTCGCCGGGCGCCAGATAGGTGGCCTGGCTCAGCTCCAACTGCAGCGCCAGCACGCGGCTGTCCGCCCGGCCGTAATGGCGGGTGATGTGCCCGCCCTTGAAGCGCCCGTCCAGCACGGCCGTGTAGCCGGCGCCCTCCGCCGCCCGCAGCACCGCCCCGGCCACGCCGGCCGGGCAGGAGGCGCCGCCGTTGCTGCCGAGATTGATGTCCGGCAGCCGCCCGTCGAACAGCTTGGGCAGGACCGGGGCAATGGAATGCGCCTCCCACAGCAGCGCGTAGCCGTGGTCCGCCACCAGCCGGTCCAGTTCCGAGCGGAGGCGGTCATGGTAGGGCCGCCAATAGGTCTCCACCCGCCTGGCCTTGTCGGCGGCGTCGGGGCCCTGGCTATCCTGGTAGAGGGCGGCGCCCTCGAAGGTCTCGGTCGGGAACAGGCCGGGGGTGCTCTGCCCAGGATAGAGCGCGGAATCGTCCGACGGTCGGTTGAGGTCCACCACATAGCGCGACTTGGTCGCCATCAGCACCGAGGCACCGAGCTCTCCCGTGAAATCATAGAGCCGGTCGATGTGCCAGTCGGTGTCCGGCACGGCCAGCGCCTCCCGCGTCAGGCGGGGGCGCAGCTCGTCCGGGATGCGCAGGCCCACATGCGGCATGGAGATCAGCAGCGGCGCCGTGCCCTGGTGGAAGCGGTAGGGCTCCATGGCTCAGCCCAGCATCGGCAGGTCGAGGCCATTGCGCCGGGCGCAGTCGGCAGCGTCCTCGTAGCCGGCGTCGGCATGGCGCATGACGCCGGTAGCCGGGTCGTTCCAGAGGACCCGCTCGATGCGCCTGGCGGCCTCGGGCGTTCCGTCGCACAGGATGACCACGCCGGAATGCTGGCTGTAGCCCATGCCGACGCCGCCGCCATGGTGCAGGCTGACCCAGGTGGCGCCCGAGGCGCAGTTCAGCAGCGCGTTCAGCAGCGGCCAGTCGGAGACGGCGTCGGAGCCGTCCTTCATCGCCTCAGTCTCGCGGTTGGGGCTGGCGACCGAGCCGCTGTCCAGATGGTCGCGGCCGATGACCACCGGACCGATCTCGCCGCGCGCCACCATCTCGTTGAAGGCGAGGCCGATGCGGTGCCGGTCGCCCAGACCCAGCCAGCAGATGCGGGCCGGCAGCCCCTGGAAGGCGATGCGCTCCTTCGCCATGTCGAGCCAGTTGTGGAGGTGCGCGTCGTCCGGCATCAGCTCCTTCACCTTGGCATCCGTCTTCCAGATGTCCTGCGGGTCGCCGGACAGTGCCGCCCAGCGGAACGGGCCCTTGCCCTGGCAGAAGAGCGGGCGGATGTAGGCCGGGACGAAGCCGGGGAAGGCGAAGGCATCATTCAGCCCCTCATCCTTGGCGACCTGGCGGATGTTGTTGCCGTAATCCAGCGTCGGCACGCCCATGCGGTGGAACTCCAGCATGGCGGCGACATGGGTCACCATGGACTTGCGGGCGGCGGCGGCCACCGCCTGCGGGTCGCGGGCGCGCATCTCCTCCCACTGCGACAGGCTCCAGCCCTGCGGCAGGTAGCCGTTGGCCGGGTCGTGGGCGGAGGTCTGGTCGGTGACGCAGTCCGGCCGGTAGCGGGCATCGTCCCTCGCCCGGCGTGCCAGCTCGGGGAACACGTCCGCCGCGTTGCCCAGCAGGCCGACGGAGATCGCCTTGCCGGCGGCGCCCGCCTCGTGGATCCAGTCCAGCGCCTGCTCGAGGCTGTCAGTGCTGCGGTCCAGGTACCGCGTCTCCAGCCGCTTCTCGATGCGGCTGGGCTGGCACTCCACCGCCAGCATCGAGGCGCCGGCCATGGTCGCGGCCAGCGGCTGCGCCCCGCCCATGCCGCCCAGGCCGCCGGTGAGGATCCACTTGCCCTTCAGGCTGCCGCCGTAATGCCGGCGCCCGACCTCGACGAAGGTCTCGTAGGTGCCCTGCACGATGCCCTGGCTGCCGATATAGATCCAGGAGCCGGCCGTCATCTGGCCGTACATCATGAGGCCGAGCTTATCGAGATGGTTGAAATGCTCCCAGGTCGCCCATTTGGGCACCAGGTTGGAATTGGCGATCAGCACGCGCGGGGCGTCGGCATGGGTACGGAAGACGCCGACCGGTTTGCCGCTCTGCACCAGCAGCGTCTCGTCCTCCTTGAGGCGCTTGAGCGTGTCGACGATGCGGTCGAAGCTCTCCCAGTCGCGCGCGGCCCGGCCGATGCCGCCATAGACGGTGAGCTCCTCAGGCCGCTCCGCCACCTCGGGGTCGAGATTGTTCATGAGCATGCGCAGGGGCGCCTCGGTCGCCCAGGACAGGGTGTTCAGCTGCAGGCCCCGGGGGCTGCGGATGACGCGGCTGTTGTCGCGGCGGGTGGCCATGGTGAGTCCTCCGGGGATCAGCGGTTCAGCAGTTGGGAAAGCGTGCGGCGGTAGCGGGCGGCCACCCGCTCCTCAGCGGGATGGCGGCCGTCGCGGACCTGCCATTTGCCGCCGACCATCGCGTGGCGGACGGGGTTGCCGTGGCTGGTGAAGACCAGCGCGTCCAGGATCATATGGCCGTCGCGGCCGTACAGGCTGGGATGGTCGGGGTCGAGCACCACCAGGTCGGCCCGGACGCCTTCCTCGATCCGGCCGCAGTCGCGGCCCAGCGCCTGGGCGCCGCCGGCCAGCGCCGCGCGCCACAGCCGGGCGCCGACATGCGCCTCGCCCAAATCGACCGAGCGCTTGCCGGTGCGCAGGCGCTGGCCGTAGTCCAGCCAGCGCAACTCCTCGCGCGGGTCGATGGAGACATGGCTGTCGGTGCCGATGCCGAAGCGGCCGCCGGCCCGCAGGTAGGTCTCGAGATTGAAGAAGCCGTCGCCGAGATTGCCCTCGGTCGTGGGGCACAGGCCGGCCACGGCGCCGCTGGCGGCCAGCCGCTTCGTCTCCGCATCCGTCATATGGGTGGCGTGGATGAAGACCCAGCGGCCATCCACCGGCATCTCGTCCAGGATCCATTCCACCGGCCGGCGCCCGGTGGCGGCCAGGCTGTCCTCCACCTCCAGCGGCTGCTCGGCGGCGTGGATGTGGATGGGGCAGGTGGGGTCGATGCCGTCCAGCGCCGCCAGCAGCTCCCGCATCGGCCCCTCCCCTACCGCGCGCAGCGAATGGATGGCGGCACCCAGGCGCACGTCGGGCCCCGGCTTCAGGTCCGACAGCAGCTTGGCGACGCCGTCGGGCGTCGTGGCGAAGCGGGTCTGGCCGCCCTTCAGCGGCCGGTCGTCGAAGCCGCCGCGCATGTACAGCACGGGGATGTGCGCCAGGCCGATGCCGGTCTCTCCTTGAGCCTCCAGGATGGCCTGGCTGAGCGTGGCCGGGTCGGCGTAGGGACGGCCGTCGGTGTCGTTGTGCAGGTAGTGGAACTCGGCGATCGAGGTGTAGCCGGCCTTCAGGCACTCGACATAGAGCTGGGCGGCGATGTCGCGCACCTGCTCCGGGCTCAGCACCGCCAGGAAGTCGTACATGACCTGGCGCCAGGTCCAGAAGCTATCGCCCTGCTCCGACCCGCGCTCGGCGAGGCCCGCCATGGCGCGCTGGAAGGCGTGGGAATGGACGTTCGGCATGCCGGGGAGGAGGATGCCCCCCGCATCCTCCGCCCCGTCGCGGGCGGCGTTGACCGCCACCCCGCGGATCGCCCCGTCGCCCCCGATCGTCACGCGGACATTGTCGGCCCAGCCGCCCGGCAGCAGGGCCCGTTCCGCGAAGAGGATGCGGTCGCCGGCAGCGCGATCCATGGCGTTCACTCCCTGAACCCGGGTATGTTGCCCATACCTGTATAGACAGGTTACTCTCGCGCTGGCGGGCCGTAAAGGGGGATGGTGGGGCTTGTGCTGCGCTTCCGTGGCGCGTCACTCTGGCGGCTGGGTTGGAGAGGCTGCGAGGGTGTGCGTTCTTCGACAAGCTCAGGATGAGGACCGGGGTACTCCAGGCACCTCTGGCGTCATAGGTGCAAGCTCGGCTGGGAGCCGCAAGAGGGCCCTCATGCTGAGCTTGTCGAAGCACGCACCCCGCACCGCCGCCGACCAGACACACCAGGACACAGCCGACCATGACCCACCGCTTTGACCGTCTCTGGATCAACGCCCGCCTCGCCACCATGGAGGCCGACGCCGACCCCTATGGCACCATCGAGGACGGCGCCATCGGCGTCACGGAGGGTCGGATATCCTGGGTGGGCCCCCGCTCCGACCTGCCCGGCCGGGCGGAGGAGCTGGCGGGCGAGGTGGTGGATGCCGGCGGGCGTTGGATCACGCCGGGGCTGATCGACTGCCACACGCACCTGGTCTTTGGCGGCGACCGGGTGGCGGAGTTCGAGGCGCGGCTGAACGGCGCCAGCTATGAGGAGATCGCGCGATCGGGCGGCGGCATCAACCGCACGGTCACCCTCACCCGGCAGGCGTCGGAGGAGGACCTCCTCGCCCAGGCCGCCGGTCGGCTGAAGCGCCTGCTGGGCGAGGGCGTCACGACCGTGGAGATCAAGTCCGGCTACGGGCTCGACCTGGAGACCGAGCGGCGCATGCTGCGCGTCGCCCGCCGGCTGGGCGAGGCCTTCCCCGTCACGGTCCGCACCACCTTCCTCGGCGCCCACGCCGTGCCCCGGGGCATGGACCGGGCCGACTATCTGCGGCAGGTGATCGGGGAGATGATCCCCGCCATCGCGGCCGAAGGCCTAGCCGACGCGGTCGACGCCTTCGCCGAGACCATCGGCTTCACGCCCGAGGAGACCACCGCCGTCTTCGAGGCCGCCCGGGCGCACGGGCTGGCGGTGAAGCTGCATGCCGACCAGCTGACCGACAGCGGCGGTGCCGCACTCGCCGCGCGCTTCCAGGCGCTCTCCGCCGACCACCTGGAATACACCAGCGAGGCCGGGCTGGACGCCATGGCAGCCGCCGGCAGCGTGGCGGTGCTGCTGCCCGGCGCCTTCTACATGCTGCGGGAGAAGACCCTGCCGCCCGTCGAATCCATGCGCCGGCGCGGCATCCCCATGGCGGTGGCGACCGACTGCAACCCCGGCACCTCGCCGGCGGTCTCCCTGCTGCTGATGCTGAACATGGCCTGTACCCTGTTCCGCCTCACCCCGGCCGAGGCGCTGGCCGGCGTCACCCGCCACGCCGCCACCGCCCTGGGCATGGGCGGCGAGGCCGGCCGCCTCGCCCCGGGACTGCGCGCCGACTTCGCCCTATGGGACATCGATCAGCCCGCCGAGCTCTGCTTCTGGCTGGGCGCCAATCCCTGCGCCGGCGTGGTGCGGGGCGGGGTGGCGGTTTAAAGCGGCGCGAAGCGTCCGCCGAACCGGTAGCGCCCGCCGGGGAACCAGAGCTGGGCCAGCGAGGCGATGCGGCCGACGGTCCAGGTGCGGCGGCGCAGCAGCAGGCAGGGCTCGCCCGCCGCCATCTCCAGCAGCTTGCGGGTGGTGGCGTCGGGCATGACGGCCTCGACCTGGTGCTCGACCTGCAGCAGCGGGGCGACGTCCAGCAGATGTTCGGAGGGCGTGGTGCGGGTGAAATCCTGCTCCAGGTAGCGGGGCGCCGCCAGCGGGCTGACCCAGCGGTCCTCCAGCTGCAAGGGCCGGCCGTTCTCGCGGTGGACCAGGATGGAATGGAACAGCGGCGCGCCCGGATTCATGTCGAAGGCGGCGGCCAGGTCGGGCGGCGCGGGCTCGGCCTTGAGCTTGATGACCGTCGCCTCGTGCCGGCCGCCGCGGGCCCGGATCTCCTCGGCGATGTTGCGGATCTCCAGCACCTGCCCCTCGGGCTTGGCCGCCGCCACGAAGGTGCCGACCCCGGCGACGCGGGACAGGCGCCCCTCGGCCGTCAGCTCCCGCAGCGCCCGGTTCACCGTCATGCGCGAGACGCCGAGGGAGGCCACCAGCTCGTTCTCCGAGGGTACCCGGTCCTGGGGCCGGAGCTCACCCGAGGCGATGCGGCCGAGGATATGGGCCTTCACCTGGCGGTACCGCGCCAGCGGCTCCCCTTCCCTCTCGTCCAGTGACACGGATGGCCCGCCCTGTGGTTGTCTAGACATGCTGGTCGGGGCAGGATGGACGCCGCACCCGGAACGGTCAAGGCGCCCCGGCCGATCCACAAAGTTACGGAAGCGGAACGATGCAGCTGTTCCTGGATCTCGACGGCGTGCTGGCGGATTTCGACCGCGGCGTGGAGCTGGTCACCGGCAAGCGGCCGGACCAGCAGACGACCAAGGACATGTGGCGGGCGCTGGGCAAGCACCGCGACTTCTTCGGAACGCTGGAGATGATGCGCGACGCCCATGACCTCTGGGAATATTGCCGGCCGCACAAGCCCCGCATCCTCACCGGACTGCCGCTGGGCAACTGGGCGGCGGCGCAGAAGAAGCGCTGGGTCGCCAACATGCTGGGCGCCGACATCGAGGTCATCACCTGCATGAGCCGCGAGAAGCACCGCTGGTCCGGCCCCGGCCACGTGCTGGTCGACGACCGCGCCAAGCTCAAGGACGAGTGGGAAGCCAAGGGCGGCACTTTCATCCTGCACACCGGTGCTTCGGAGAGCATCGCGGCGCTGAAGAGGCTGGGGCTGTAGGGAGCTTGGGGGAGGCCGGGCCGAGGTGCGTACTTCGACAAGCTCAGCATGAGGGGTGAGGTACGCCAAGCACTCCCGGCTTCTCCCGCTCAGGCATGGCCGGGAGCAGCAAAAAGTCCCTCAGCCTGAGCTTGTCGAAGGCCGCACAACAGCCGGGCCGTCGTCCCCTCACCGCTTGCGCGGCGGCGCCTCGACCTCGCGCCAATCGCCCGGCGCCAACCCGTCCAGGGTCCAGTCGCCGACCGACCAGCGGATCAGGCGCAGGGTCGGGAAGCCGACGGCGGCTGTCATGCGGCGGACCTGGCGGTTGCGGCCCTCGCGCAGGGTGAGCGCGATCCAACTGGTGGGAATGCTGGCGCGGTAGCGGATCGGCGGGTCCCGGGGCCAGAGGCCGGATGGTTCATCCATTTCCTCGGCGTGGGCCGGCAGGGTCGGGCCGTCGTTCAGCAGCACGCCCTTGGCCAGGGCCGTCAGCGCCTCCGGAGTGACTTCGCCTTCCACCTGCGCCCAGTAGGTCTTGGGCCATTTGTGGCGGGGATCGCTGACCCGAGAGACCAGGCTGCCGTCGTCGGTCAGCACCAGCAGCCCCTCGCTGTCGCGGTCCAGCCGACCGGCGGCATAGACGCCCGGCACCGGCACCACCTCCTTCAGCGTGCGCCGGCCGCTGCCCTCGTCGGTGAACTGCGAGAGCATGTCGTAGGGCTTGTTCAGCAGGATGACACGGGTCACGGCAGGTCCGGCGCCAGGGCGTGGATCAGGATGGCGGCGGTGGCCGAGACGTTCAGCGACTGCACCCAGCCGCTGCCGGGAATGGTGGCGAGCTCGGCGCAGGCCTTCAGCGTCTCGGGCCGCAAGCCCACCTCCTCGTTGCCCAGCACCAGCGCCGCCGGCGGCGGGCCCTTCAGCCGGCCCAGCGGCCGGTGGTCGCCCAACGCCGTGCCGACGACGCGGAAGGCGGGCGACAGGCGCTTCAGCTGCGTGGCGAACCGATCGGCCTTGTAGAGGGTCACATATTCGAACCCGCCTTCGGCCACGCGATAGGCGGCCTCGGACGGCAGCGCCTGTCCCGGATGGTCGGAGAGCACCAGCCGCTTCACCCCGAAGAAGGCCATGGTGCGGACGATGGCGCCGAGATTGTGCGGGTTGCCGACACCGTCCAGCAGCAGCAGCGGCTCGCCCGCGGCCGCCCAGCGCTTCGCCTCCTCCGGGTCGAAGGGCAGGACGGGGCGGGCGGCGGCCACGGCGACGATGCCGCCATGCATGGCGCTGCCGGCGATCTTCTCCAGCTCCTCGCCGGGCACCAGACGGTAGGGCCGGCGCGAGGAGGCCAGCAGGGCGCAGAAGTCCCCGACCTCGCCCTTCAGCCTATCGTCGAAGAACAGCCGCTCCACCCGGCCGGGATCGCGGGCGAACAGCGCCTGGACGGCAGGCAATCCTGAGATGCGGAAGGGCTTGGCGCGGCTCTCGGGCGGCGGGGCGCCCCTGGCGGGCGGGCGGCCCGGCCCCGCCGCGCGTGCCGGCGCCTGTGCCGGCAGCCGCCGCTCCCCGCCCTGTCGTCCCTGCCGTGCCATCGCGCCGCTCCTGCTGATCCGGAGCCAAGGCTTAGCGCCAATCCGCGCGCAAGGAAACGGCGGCGCGGGGGTTGTCGCGCCGCCGTAGGGGGATCGTCCGGGAAAGCTCCGCCGGGCAGGGAGGCCGGCGCGGGACGATCCTGGGGAGGAAGCGGTGCCGCCGGGAAGGCGATCCTTACTTGGCGGTGATGGTGATGGTGACGGTATCGGCGTAGTTGCCGGCGATGTACTGGGGCGAGCCCTGCAGGCTGACGGCCAGGGGCGAGGTCTTGCCGAACTGGGCGCCGGTGCGGGTCACCTGCAGGGCCGAGGTCAGGGTGCCGCCGTTGCCGTCGTACTTCACCTGGTAGCCGATCTCGTTGCCCAGGCTGTTCTTCAGCCGGCCGGCGTTGGTCGAGGAGACGCTGATGTTGTAGCCGGTGCCGCTGTTGCAGTTCTCGACGATGGAGCCGACCTGCTTGTCGTTCTCGCCACCGTTCAGGTTCAGCGACTGGTTCAGGTCCGTCACCGCCACGGTGCAGTTCAGCGGGACGTTGCCCTTCAGGATGATCGACCCGGTGCTCTGCGCGGCGGCGGCACCCGAGATCATCAGAGTGGCGAAGGCGGCGAAGAGGGCGGTGCGGGCGAACATCTGTCTCACTCCGGGTTCGGTCCAGGGCCTATCGGCCTCGTTGATCGGATGTGAGAACAGAAGCAAAGTGCGGGCCAGGAGAGGCCGGCGCCGGTTAAGTGTTTGTAAAAGCTTCCATCACGACGTCTCCCGCCCCGTCATCCCGGCAAGCCTTTGCAGATCGCAATTGCGGAATTCAACGATCCAGGACCTGCCCTCGAGGGGCTATGGATGATAGCGTTGCATTTCGCAATTTCGAGGTAGGGCCGGCCGTGAAGAATCCGTGGTCAGGGGCCTTCGATCGGATGGGCGAGAGGAACCGCTTCGTGGTAACCTCCGCCCCCGCCGCGATCCGGACCTCCTCCGGCCCGCGGCGTGACGCGAGTTCCAAGACCGATCCGAAGACCGACGGAGACACTTAGGATGGCCAAGGCTGCCAATATCGCCGTACTTGTTGTCGATGACTATGCGACCATGCGCCGGATCGTGCGCAACCTGCTCGGCCAGATCGGCTTCGCCAAGATCGAGGAGGCGAGCGACGGCGCCGACGCGCTGTCGAAGCTGCGCGCCGCGCAGTTCGGGCTGGTGATCTCCGACTGGAACATGGAGCCGATGACCGGCCTGCAGCTGCTGAAGGAGGTCCGCGCCGACGTGCGGCTGAAGGACATGCCCTTCATCATGGTCACCGCCGAGTCCAAGACCGAGAACGTGGTCGCCGCCAAGGAAGCCGGCGTGAACAACTACATCGTGAAGCCCTTCAACGCCGAGACGCTCAAGAAGAAGATCGAGAGCGTCATCGGCGCCCTGGAGTAAGCCGCCATGACCTCCCCCGCCGAGGCCGATAACGCCGCCATCGAGGCCCGACTGAAGGCCGATCCGCAGGTCGCCGCCTTCCTGGAGGCGCGCGACCGGCACATGCGCGCCCTGGGCGCGGCCGAGGCGGGCGAACTGATGGGCGCGCTCCGGCGCGAGGTCGACCGGCTGCACCAGCTGAGCCACCGCGTGGGCGACGGCAGCGTCACCGTGGCCGGCCAGCATCCGCACGTGAAGATGATGCGCCAGGAGCTGCAGCAGCTCTCGGCGCACATCGAGCAGACCAAGACCGAGATCGCCCAGCTGGTGCCCAAGGATTCGGCCAACAGCCGCATTCTGGCCGCCACCTCGGAACTGGACGCCATCGTCACGGCGACCGAGCGCGCCACCTCCGACATCCTGTCGGCGGCCGAGGCCATCCAGGCGACGATCGAGAAGCTGGCCCGGACCGGCCTGCCCGAGGTGATCGAGCTGGCGACCGAGATCGAGAACCACTGCATGGCCATCCTCATGGCCTGCTCGTTCCAGGACATCACCGGCCAGCGCACGACCAAGGTCGTCAACACGCTGCGTTACATCGAGCACCGGGTCGCCGCGATGATCGGCATCTGGGGCGTCGAGGGCCAGGCCGACGGGCTGATGCCGACCAAGCCCGGCGACACGCGGCCCGACGCCCACCTGCTGAACGGCCCGGCGCTGGAGCAGGTGCACCAGACCGACATCGACGCGATGTTCAACGCCGCCGGCCCCGCCACGGCTCCCGCCAAGCAGGAGCCGAAGAGCCAGCAGGACATCGACGCGCTGTTCGACTGAGGGGTACGGGCCGGGTGGCGGTCAGGACGCCGCCCGGCCCTGCCCTTCCCGCCCGCCTTCCGGCAGGCTGATCTCCAGCACCAGGCGGCGGCGCGTCGGGCGCAGCGACAGCCGCCCGTCGGCATCGGCCGCCATCTCCACCAGCCCCGCCGCCTCCAGCTCCCGCACGATGCGGAAGGTGTCGGCCAGCGGCAGGCCGCAGCGGCCGGCGACGTCGGTCACGCAGCCGGCGGCGCCCGCCGCGACCGCGGCCAGCACCCGCAGCGCCGGGCTGGCGAAGGCGCCGGCGTCGCTGGCGTCGAGCCTCAAAGCGCCGCTTCCCACAGGTAAGCTCATCGGACGAATCCCCACAAACCCCTCGGGGACATACAAGCAATTGCCATGCCGTAGCTCGCGGCGCACAATCCCTGGAGATACCTCTAGGACTTAAGGAATAGGCCGGCCGGGATCATGAACCACCGCCAGGTGCTGGACATGGCGCTGCGCTCCCTGCCGGGGGAGCGGGCCCGCTATCTGGGTCAGGTCGCCGACCGGGTGCAGCGCGACGCCCGCTTCGCCGAGGGGCAGCATCTGCTGTTCCCCGTGCTGGCGCTCGCGGCGCCGATGCTGGAGCCGCTGCTTGACCCGGCCGAGCTGACCGACCTGCTGGCCGAGTTCCTGGAGACGCATGGGCCGGAGGTGGGGCGCCGCCTCTACGCCCCCGGCTATCTGCAGGCCCCGGCCGAGGCGCTGCGCGAACCGGCCGACCTGCTGGCCGCCTGGATCGGCGCCCGCATCCTGGACGCGCTGGCCGCCGGCCGGCTGGCCCCGCCGCCCCGCCGCCGCTACAGCTTCCGCTCCGACGGCGGCGACGACGGCGCCTTTCCCTATGCCGGAGACGAGTAGCCGGCACATCGGCAACGCTATCGAATTTGCAATCATTTCCGGGACTTGCACCGGCTCGCAGGCCTGCAAGGAAGGGCTTCAAGCCCCGGTGCCGGTCGTGTAGGGTCTCGCCCCAAGAGCGGGGGCTCGAACCAAGACAGGGAGCGTAAACGATGAAGATCACCCACGGCCTCGGCATGGCCGCCGCGGTTGCGCTGCTGGCCGCGACGCCGGCCCTGGCGCAGGAGAAGAAGGCCGCCCCGGCCGCTCCGGCCGCCTCCACCCAGCAGACCCAGACCGCCCAGGGGAGCGAGATGAGCAATCCCTTCTTCCAGGAGTGGAAGACGCCGTTCGGCGCGCCGCCCTTCGACAAGATCCGCACCGAGCACTATCTGCCGGCCTTCCAGAAGGGCTTCGAGGAGCAGAAGGCCGCCGTGCTGGCCATCGCCGGCTCCAAGGAGGCGCCGACCTTCGCCAACACGATCGAGGCGCTGGAGCGCAGCGGCCGCACGCTGGACCGGGTCGAGAACGTCTTCGGCCACCAGACCGGCAGCAACTCCGACGAGGCGCTGGAGGCGGTGCAGCGCGAGGTGTCGCCGCTGCAGGCCCGCCACGCCAGCGAGATCTTCCTGAACCCGGACCTCTTCAAGCGGGTCGAGGCGCTGTACCAGCAGCGCGAGACGCTGAAGCTGACGCCTGAGCAGAAGCGGCTGCTGGAGCGCTACCACCTGCTGTTCGTGCGTTCCGGCGCCAAGCTGGACGAGGCGGGCAAGAAGCGCTTCGCCGAGATCAACCAGCGGCTGGCGACCCTCTCGACCACCTTCACCCAGAACCAGCTGAAGGACGAGCGCGCCTACCAGCTGGTGCTGGAGACCAAGGAGGACCTGGCCGGCCTGCCCGACTTCGTGGTCAAGGCGGCGGCGAAGGCGGCGGAGGAGCGCAACCTCCCCGGCAAGCACGTCATCACCCTGTCGCGCTCCTCGGTCGAGCCGTTCCTGACCTTCTCCGAGCGCCGCGACCTGCGCGAGAAGGCCTTCAAGGCCTGGGCGTCGCGCGGCGACATGCCCGGCGCCACCGACAACAAGCCGGTGATCAAGGAGATCCTGGCGCTGCGCCATGAGCGCTCGAAGCTGCTGGGCTACGAGACCTACGCCGACTTCAAGCTGGACGACACGATGGCCAAGAACCCGGCCGCCGTGCGCAAGCTGCTGGAGGAGGTGTGGAAGCCCGCCGTCGCCCGCGCCGGCGAGGAGCGCGACCAGCTGCAGGCGATGGCCAAGTCCGAGGGCAAGAACTTCGCCATCGAGCCCTGGGACTGGCGCCACTATTCCGAGAAGGTGCGCAAGGCCCAGTACGACCTCGACAGCGCCGAGGTGAAGCAGTACTTCGAGCTGAACCGCATGATCGAGGCGGCCTTCCACACCGCCAACCAGCTCTATGGCCTGACCTTCACCGAGCGCAAGGACGTGCCGGTCTACAATCCCGACGTCCGCGTCTGGGAGGTGAAGGACGCCGCCGGCAAGCATGTCGGCCTGTTCTACGGCGACTATTTCGCCAGCAAGAAGAAGCGCAGCGGCGCCTGGATGAACAGCCTGCGGGTCCAGGAGCGGTTCGACGGCGCGGTGACGCCGCTGATCACCAACAATCTGAACTACGCCAAGGGCGAGCCGACGCTGCTCTCCTACGACGACGCCGAGACGCTGTTCCACGAGTTCGGCCACGCCCTGCACGGGCTGCTGTCGAACGTCAGCTACCCGCTGATCGCCGGCACCGCGGTGCTGCGCGACTTCGTCGAGCTGCCGGCGCAGATCAAGGAGCACTGGCTGGCCCAGCCCGAGATCATGCAGAAGTTCGCCCTGCATTATCAGACCGGCAAGCCCATGCCCAAGGAGCTGCTGGACAAGGTCGTCGCCGCCCGCAACTTCAACCAGGGCTTCGCCACGGTGGAGTACCTGGCCTCGTCCTTCGTGGACATGGAGCTGCACCAGCAGAAGGACTTCTCCAAGCTGGACGTGGCCCAGTTCGAGAAGGACACGCTGGCGAAGATCGGCATGCCCAAGGAGATCATCATGCGGCACCGCACGCCGCATTTCGGGCACGTCTTCGCGGGCGAGGGCTATTCGGCCGGCTACTACAGCTACATGTGGGCCGAGGTGCTGGACACCGACGGTTTCCAGGCCTTCAAGGAGGCCGGGAGCATCTTCGACAAGGCCACGGCCAAGAAGCTGCAGGACAACATCTACTCGGTCGGCAACAGCCGCGACCCGATGGAGGCCTACATCGCCTTCCGCGGCCGCGCGCCGACGACCGAGGCCCTGCTGCGCAACCGCGGCTTCCTGCCGGCCACCAACTGACCGGCCGGGGCGTGATCCACCCGTAGGCCGCATGAAGCGGAGCGCAATGCGACGTTCCCCCGCCGGGGATGTCGCATTGCGGCTTCGCCTCCATGCGACCTACGGTGCGAAACGACGAAGGCCCGCCCCTCACGGGGCGGGCCTTTTTCTTAGGATCAGAACCGCCGAAGCTCGTCACCGCCCCAGCGTCTGCGGCCGGATGACCAGCGAGTCCAGCGAGGTGCGCAGGACACGGCCGGCTTGGGTCAGGCGCAGCACCCGGACGCGGCGGTCGCGGTCCCACGGCACCCGCTCGATCAGCCCCAGCCCCTGCTGGCGCTGGGCCCGGCCGGTCTGGGTCGTGCCCTGGCCGAGATAGTCGACCACGCGCGAGACGACGTAGGAAGGCTCGCCCAGCAGCTCCGCCAGCTCGGTCTGGCTCAGCCCCTCATTCTCGCTGATCAGCGCGAAGGCGACGGCGTCCAGCACCGACATCTGCGGGTCGCGCGACCGGAACGCGAAGAGCAGCGACACGGCCGTGCTGGGCATCTGGTAGTCGAGGGCGGCGCTCATGGCGGGGCTCCGGCGGCGGAAATCGGACGGCCCCCGGTTGGCGATCATGGGGGCCCACGGTCCAGCTAAGCCGGACCCCGGCCCGGCGGCCAGGGTTTTTACTTACTGAAACCCAGCGTTACAAAGCGTTTACGGGCACCCGCGGTGCGACCGAATGGCGCCTCTCCCCGGAGCACCCCACCCGGTCGTACAGGGCGGCACCTTCAAGCTTCTCCCCAGGGCGGGTCTGGTCCACAATGCCGCGCCGCGTGTGGGGACACGGCCGGGTTGGGGGGCCCTTTGGACGAGTTGGACGAACTCTTCGCCGCCGAGCCGGCGGACGCGCCCGAGGTGGAGAGCGGCCGGCCCTGGAACGTGCTGATCGTCGACGACGACGAGTCCGTCCATGTCGTGACCACCTTCGCGTTGGGCGGCTTCCGGTTCCGCGGGCGCGGACTGGCGATGCACCACGCCTATTCGGCGGCGCAGGCGCTGGAGGCCGCGGCGGCGATCGACGACCTCGCCCTGATCCTGCTCGACGTGGTGATGGAGACGGAGGATGCCGGGCTGCGCTTCGCCCGCGCGTTGCGCGAGGATCTCGGCAACCGCCGCACCCGCATCGTGCTGCGCACCGGCCAGAGCGGCAGCGCGCCGGCGCGGCAGGTGATCGTCGGATACGACATCAACGACTACAAGGAGAAGACGGAGCTCAGCTCCGAGAAGCTCTTCACCACGGTGGTCTCGGCCCTGCGCGGCTATGGCGACATCGTCGAGCTGGAGGCGCACCGGCGCGGGCTGCAGCGCATCGTCGACTGCACGGTGCGGCTGACCGAGGACACGTCGCCGGCCCAGCTGGCGGCCGGCATCCTTGCCAATGTCGACACGCTGCTGGAGCGGCCGGGCGCGGCGCGGCTCTGCGCCCAGCGCCAGCCGGGCGACGGGCCGGGGGTCTACACCACGCTCGCCGGGGCCGAACCGCCGGACGAGGCGGGCCGGGTCGCGCTGGCCGAGGCCTTCGCCTGCCGCCGGTCGGTCTTCGAGGAGGCGACCTGCGCCCTGCATGTGCCGGTCTCCGACGGGCACGAGGTGGCGGTGCTGGTCCAGGGCGGGCAGCCCCTGACCGAGACGGAGCGCCACCTGCTGGAGGTGCTGGGCGCCAAGATCGCCGCCAGCTTCGGCAACGCCGTGCTGTACCACCGTCTGAAGCGCGCCAACGCCGAGCTGCAGGCCCTGAACGAGACGCTGGAGGCGCGCGTCGCCGAGCGCACCCGGGCGCTGCAGGAGGCCAATTTCCGGCTGGAGCGGCTGGCGACGCTGGACCCGCTGACCGGCATGCTGAACCGCCGCCACATCGAGACCCTGATGAGCGAGGAGCGCGACCGCTCCAACCGCTACGGCAACGCCTTCAGCGTGGTGCTGATCGATCTGGACCGCTTCAAGTCCATCAACGACACCCACGGCCACGCCGCCGGCGACACCGCCATCCGGGTGGCGGCGGAGCGGGCGGCCGCGGCGCTGCGCACCACCGACAGGCTGGCCCGCTACGGCGGCGAGGAGCTGATGGTGCTGCTGCCGGAGACGCCGCTGGACGGCGCCCTGCAGGTGGCCGAGCGCATCGTCGGCATGATCCGCAGCCGGCCGATCGAGCATGAGGGCACCCTCATCCAGCTGACCGCCAGCGCCGGCGTCGCCGAATGGCGCAAGACGGACGAGCCGCTGCACCAGCTGGTGGCCCGCGCCGACGCGGCCCTGTACCAGGCCAAGCGCGACGGCCGCGACCGGGTGGTCCAGGCCGGCGGCGCCTGAAGGCCAATCCCGTCAAGGACATGCGCGTTGCCGCGCGGGCCGGACATCCCTAGATTAGGGAAACCTCTCCCGACAGAGCCGCCGAGCACCCCATGAAGCCCCTTCGCCGCCTTCTCCTCGCCGCCACCCTGGCCGTCCTGCCCGCCGCCGCCCTGGCCCATGCGCCGCCGGTCGGCCCCAATGGCGGCATGCAGACCCATGCCGGCCCCTATCACCAGGAGGTGGTGGTGAAGGACGGCGAGATGCGGGTGTTCCTCTACACCGACGAGGACGCCCCCATCCCGACCGACGGCGCCACCGGCTTCGCGACCGTGCTGGCCGAGGGCAGGACGGAACGCGTGGAGTTGAAGCCGGCCGGCGGCAATACGCTGACCGGCAGCGGCGGCTTCACCGCCAAGGCCGGCACCAAGATCGTGACCAGCGTCACCCTGGCGGGCAAGGGTCCCGTCCAGGCCCGCTACGAGGTCAAGGCCGGGCACGCCGGTCACTGAATTCCGCCTCTCAACGAAGAACAATCCGAGGAAACACCCAGCATGCGTCTCTCCCGCCTTCCGGCCCTCGCGGCCGGCGCCGCCCTCCTCATCTCCGCGACCGGCGCGCTCGCCGCCGACGCCAAGGACGAGGCGGCGGTCCGCCAAGTGCTGCAATCCTACCAGGCGGCGGTTCAGAAGCTGGACCTGGCCGGCACCGAGCGCCTGTTCGCCAAGGACGCGCGTGTCTTCGAGCAGGGCGGCGACGAGGGCAGCTACCCGCACTATGTCGAGCACCATCTGCGCCCGGAGCTGGCGGAGTTCAGCCGCTTCGACTTCTCCGACTACAAGGCCGAGGTGCGCTTCGAGGGACCGCTGGCCGTGGCGCACGAGGTCTACAAGTACCGGATCGTGCTGAAGGAGAAGCCGGGCGAGGCCATCGACCGGCTGGGCGTGGCGACCGTCCTGCTGCGCAAGGAGGGCGCCGACTGGAAGATCCTCCAGCACCACTCCTCCTCGCGCAAGCCGCCCGCCAAGTAAGGGGAACCGCCGTCCGCGCGCCCGGTTGAGTCCGCTCTTTTCACCTGGCGGAGAAACACCATGGCGCGCGGATCGGACTCCCACACCACCACCGATCATGAAGAGATCCGCAAATGGGCGGAATCGCGCGGCGGCCGGCCGGCGGCGGTGAAGGGCACCCCGGACGAGGATGACGGCGGCCTGTTGCGCATCGACTTCGGCGAGCGGGAGGACAATCTCGAGGAGATCGACTGGGACCGCTTCTTCAAGACCTTCGACGAGCGGAAGCTGGCCTTCCTCTACCAGGACAGGATCGACGGCAAGGAGAGCCGCTTCTTCAAGCTGGTGCGGCGGGACCATTGATCTTCATCCTTCTCCCCTTGCGGGAGAAGGATGGGGCCCCAAGCCTTGGCTTGGGGAGGATGAGGGGTGGACCAGCGAAGCTGGGCCTTCTCGACAGGAGAGTTTCCGATAAGCGGTGAGTACGTCAGCCTGCGGCTGCCGACCCCTCACCCTCCTACGCTTCGCGCGGGTCCCTCCCTCTCCCGCACGGGGAGAGGGAGATTTCACCGCAGCGCGTCGATGCGGCCCTGCAGATCCTTGCGGTCGGCGGAGTCGGGGGGCAGCTGGGCCAGGAGCTTGGTCCACATCGCCTTGGCCTCGGTCTTGCGGCCGGTCTCCGAGGCCTCCAGGCCCAGGTACCAGAGGGCCTGGGGGTTCTCCGGCTCGCGCTTCAGGATGCCGCGCATCACGTCGAAGAAGGCCTGTGGCGGGCGGGTGCCGTCCTCGGGGACCAGCGCCCGGGCATAGGCCAGCTGCACGTCGGTGCGCTGCGGCGCCGAGGCAGAGGCGCGCTTCAGCGCATCCAGCGCCTTCGACTTGTCGCCCATGACTTCCCAGGCGTTGGCGAGCTTCAGCCAGCCGTCGGTGTCGCCCGGGTTCTGCTGCAGCTTCGCCGCGAGACGGTCGACCATGCCGCGGATCATCTCCTTCTGCTCGTCCGGAGACATGGCCTCGGCGGCTTCCATCTGCTCCTTGCTCAGGGGCGGCGGATTGCCGGCGGGAGCGGCGCCCGTGGCGTTCGCCGGCGGCGGACCGGACTGCGTGGAGGCGGCCTGGGCGGCGTATTTGGCGGCATTGCGCTGCGCCTCCTCGGCCTTGGCGGACTCGCCCAGCACGCCGTAGGCGCGGGCCAGACGCTGCCAGCCCTCGGGGTCGTTGGGATTGTCCTTCAGCCGGGCGGCGAGGCCGTCGACCATGCCGCGGATCATCTGCTGGCGCTCCTCCGGCGCCATCTGCGCCGCGGCGGCCATGTCCTCCGAGGAGGGGCCGGCGGCGGGGGAAGCGGCCGGCGCTGCCTCGGCGACCTGGGCCGCGGCGGCCGGCTGCGGGATGACCTTGGCCGGGTCGAGGCCCGCCTGCTTGGCCGCGTCCGTCATCTGCTCGCGCAGCGGCCCGACCCAGGGCGCGTCGGCCGGGCTGTCCTTCATCAGGGCGGCCCAGCGCTCCACCGCCAGCTTGGGCTGGCCGGCCTGCAGGTCGGCGAGGCCGAGATAGAAGCGGGCGCGCGGGTCCTCCGGCCTGATGGCCAGCACCCGCTCGAAGGACTGCCGCGCCTCGGGGTTCACCATGCCGTCCTCGGCCATGGTCAGCGCCTCGGCGAAGGCGCCGGGCAGGTTGGGATCGTCGGGCGAGAGGGCCATGGCGCGGCGGTAGGCCTCGGCGGCGTCGGCCGGGCGGCCCATCTGCATGTAGCTGCCGGCCAGCAGGCGCCAGCCCTCCCGGTCCTCCGGGTTGCGCTGCAGCTTCTGCTCCAGCGAGGCGACCATGGTCAGCGCATGGTCGCTGTCGTCGGGCTTGTCGGTGCGCGAGGCGAAGGGCTGGGCCGGCAGCTCCGGGCGGCCCAGCGGCAGGTAGAGCGCCAGCGCGCCCAGCGGCACGCACAGCGCCAGCGCGCCGGCCACGACCGGGCTGCGGCGGAAGCCGCCGATGCGCTTGTCGGCCCGGCGCGCCTCCTCGGCGGCGGCGAGCAGGCGGCGGCCGATCTCGGTGCGGCTGGCGGCGGCCTGGTCGGCGTCGATCAGCCCGCGGGCGAGGTCGCGCTCGATCTCCGCCACCTGGTCCTTGTAGACGCGCATGGCCATCTCGGCCCGGTCGGCGGCGCCCGCGGCGGGGCGGAGCAGCGGCCACACCAGGGCGGCGACGGTGCCGAGCGTCATCACCGCGGCGGCGATCCAGAACAGCATGAAATCAGGCTCCCTTGCCCTTGTCGGCCGGAGCCCCGGCCTCGTCGCGCATCAGCTCCCGCAGCCGCGCCGTCTCGTCGGCGGTCAGGCCGGCGGCGGCGAAGCGCGGGTCGTCGGCCTCGCGGCGGCGGTTGCGCAGATACATCGCGACGCCCGCCCCGGCCACCAGCAGCACCGCCGCCGGCCCGAACCACAGGCCGTAGGTGGCGGGCTTCACCGGCGGATCCAGCAGGACATAGTCGCCGTAGCGCGCGGTGACGAACTCGATCACCTGGTCGTTGCTGTCGCCGGCGACCAGCCGCTCGCGCACCAGCACCCGCAGGTCCTTGGCGAGGCCGGCGTTGCTGTCGTCGATCGACTGGTTCTGGCAGACCAGGCAGCGCAGATCCTTGCTGATCTCGCGGGCGCGGGCTTCCATGGCCGGGTCCGGCAGTATCTCCTCCGGCTGCACGGCGAGCGCGGGGCCCGACAGCAGGGCCGCCAGCAGGGCGGCGGTGGCGAGACGCTTGCTCATCCGCGCAGGCTCCTCAGCAGGGGCATGATCTTCTCCTCGAGGTCATGCGGCATGATCGGGCCCACATGGCGGTAGCGGATGCGGCCCTCGCCGTCGACGACATAGGTCTCGGGCACGCCATAGACGCCCCAGTCGATAGCGGTGCGGCCGGTAGGGTCGACGCCGATGGCCGAGAACGGGTCGCCCAGCTTCTCCAGCCAGGCCGTCGCGTCCTGCGGCTTGTCCTTGTAGTTGATGCCGACCAGCGGCACGCCCTCGGCGGCCAGCCGCATCAGCAGCGGGTGCTCGACCCGGCAGGGGCCGCACCAGCTGGCGAAGACGTTCACCAGGTGCGGGCCCTTGCCCTGCAGGTCGGCGGTCTTCAGCCCCGGCTTGCCCTCCTTCAGCGGCGCCAGGTCGAAGGCCGGCGCCGGCTTGTCGATCATGGCGGAGGGCAGGATGTTGGGCGGGGTGTCCCCGACCTGGCGCAGCCGCACGCCGAAATAGCCTGCCAGGACGACGAACAGGACGAGCGGGAGGATGAAGAGCAGGCGGCTCATGTCGGGGTCTTTCTCCGCTTCTTCCGGCGGCTCAGATCATTCGGCGGGCTGGGCGCCGGCGGCCCCGGCGGCAGGGGGTGCGCGGCGGCGCTCCGGCACGCCGATGCGCAGCCGCCGGTCGGCCAGGCTCACCATGCCGCCCAGCACCATGACGATGGAGCCGAACCAGATCCACGGCACCAGCGGATGGTAGTAGAGGCGGGTGGTCCAGCCGCGCCCGTCCGGCGTCGGCTCGGCCACGACGGCATAGAGGTCGGAGATGAACGTCGTGTGGATCGCCGCCTCGGTCGTGCCCTGCTTGGCGACGGGGTAGAAGCGCTGCTCCGGGTTCAGCGTGGCGATGATTTCGCCATCCTTCAGCACGGTCATGGTGGCGAACTGCGAGACGTAGTTCTCGATCCGCAGCTGCTCCACCTTGTCCAGGCGGAACTCGTAGCCGGACATGGATACGGTGTCGCCGATGGCCATGACCTGGATCGATTCGGTCTTCCAGGCCGAGGTGCCGACCATGCCGGCGATGGCGATGCCCATGCCGGCATGGCTGAGCGCCGTGCCCCAGGCGGAGCGCGGCAGGTTCACCAGACGGGTCCAGCTCTCCGCCAGCGGGATGCGGAACAGGCGCACCCGCTCCGCCAGCTCCACCCAGGCGCCCATGAAGGCCCAGGCGGCCATGGCGATGCCGATGATCGCCATGACGGGCTTGAAGCCGTGCACCCACAGCGACCAGAGCACGGCCACGGCCGTCACCAGGATCGCCACCCACATGCGGCCGAGCGCGCCGGCCAGGTCCGCCCGCTTCCAGGCCAGCAGCGGCCCCACCGCCATGGCGGCGACCAGCGGCACCATGAGGGGCACGAAGGTGGCGTTGTAGAAGGGCGGGCCGACCGACACCTTGCCGCCGCCGACCGCGTCCAGGAACAGCGGGTACAGCGTGCCGATGAAGACGGTGGCGCAGGCGGTGGAGAGCAGCAGGTTGTTGAAGACCAGCGCGCCCTCGCGGCTGACGGGGGCGAAGATGCCGCCGATCTTCAGCGACGGGGCGCGCACGGCGTAGAGCAGGAAGCCGCCGCCCGTGGCGATGACCAGCAGCGCCAGGATGAAGACGCCGCGCTCCGGGTCCACCGCGAAGGCGTGGACCGAGGTCAGGATGCCCGAGCGCACCAGGAAGGTGCCCATCAGCGACAGCGAGAAGGTGATGATCGCCAGCAGGATGGTCCAGGTCTTCAGCGCGTCCCGCTTCTCCACCACGATGGCGGAGTGCAGCAGCGCTGTGCCGGCCAGCCAGGGCATGAAGCTGGCGTTCTCGACCGGGTCCCAGAACCACCAGCCGCCCCAGCCCAGCTCGTAATAGGCCCACCAGCTGCCCATCGCGATGCCGAGCGTCAGCGACGACCAGGCGATCAGGGTCCAGGGCCGCACCCAGCGCGCCCAGGCCGGGTCCACCTTGCCCTCGATCAGCGCCGCGGCGGCGAAGGAGAAGGCCATGGAGAAGCCGACATAGCCCAGGTAGAGGAAGGGCGGGTGGAAGGCGAGGCCGGGGTCCTGCAGCAGCGGGTTCAAATCCTGCCCGTTCAGCGGCGCCGGATCGACGCGGATGAAGGGGTTGCTGGTGCCCAGCATGAAGGCGAGGAAGCCCACGCCGATCATGCCCTGCACCGCCAGCACGCGGGCCTTCAGCGTCGGCGGCAGGTTGGAGCCGAAGGCGGCGACGGCCGAGCCGAACAGCGCCAGCATCAGCACCCACAGGACCAGCGATCCCTCGTGGTTTCCCCACACGCCGCTGATCTTGTAGAGCATCGGCTTGTCGGAGTGGCTGTTCTGCACGACGTTCAGCACGCTGAAGTCGGAGGTGACGTAGGCCTGGGTCAGGGCCGCGAAGGCCACGGTCACCATCAGGAGCTGGCCGTGCGCCGCCGGCGCCGCCAGTCCCATCCAGGCCGGATCGCGGCGCGCGGCGCCGATCAGGGGGAACACCGACTGCACGATGGCCAGCAGCAGCGCCAGCACCAGGGCGTAATGGCCGATCTCGGGAATCACGTTCGGTCCTGTCCTCTGCTCCGGCCGCTCGCGCGGCCCGCCGGCTCACGGCGCATCTTGGCTCAGTTGGTCTTGGTCGCCGGCGCGGTGGTGTCGTAGACCGCGCGGCCCGGCACCTCCGGCTTGAACTGGCCGGAGCGCTTCAGCGCGTCGGCCACCTCGGGCGGCATGTAGTTCTCGTCGTGGCGGGCCAGCAGCTCGCGGGCGACGAAGACGCCGTCGGCCCCCAGCTTGCCCTCGGCGATCACGCCCTGCCCCTCGCGGAACAGGTCGGGCACGATGCCGGTGTAGGTGACGGGCACGCTCTGCGCCATGTCGGTGACGCGGAAGGTGACGGTCATGCCCTCGGGGGCCTTCGTGACGCTGCCCTCCTCCACCAGCCCGCCGATGCGCACGTTGCGCTCGCCCGGCGGTTTCACCTGCAGGTCGGAGGGGCTGTAGAAGAAGACGATGTTCTCCTCGAACGCCGTCATGGTCAGGGCGGTGGCGGTGCCCAGGCCCAGCAGGGCCAGCACCAGCATGTAGAGGCGGCGCTTCTTGCGGGTCATCAGCAGTCCCCCCCGCCGGCGTCGCAGGAAACGCCGGCCGTCGCGGCCATGGCGGCCACCGTCAGCGCGGCGGTCGCGTCCCCGTCCCCGGCCTTGCGGCGGCGGGGACGGCGGGCGGCGGTGACCGCCTCCAGCGTCTTCAGCTCGCGCTCGGACCGGCGCAGCGCCGACAGGCTCAGCAGCAGCATCCCGGCCAGCACGGCCAGGGCCGCCGCGTAGGAGGACCAGACATAGGCGGCGTGACCGCCCATCGCAAAATATTCGCTCATACCGGGCCTCGACCCATCCAGTCTTCCGCAGGGTAGCCCATCGCCCCCCGCCGGAGAAGTGGCCCGCCGGAAGTTCCCGCGCAAGCCGCGCGACCCGTGGTCGCACTCATAATTTCGGCTGATTTCCCCAATGACTGCAGGGAGATCACGCCGCCATCGCCGCCTGGTTCAGGCGCAGGGCCTGGATCTTGCGGCGCGCCAGTTCCGCCCGCATGCGCACGATCACCACGGCGGCGAAATAGGCCATGAAGCCCACCGCCATGATCGCCAGCGGCCAGAGCATGCTGGGATCAATGGTAGGGCCGTCCATGCGGATCACGCTGGCCGGCTGGTGCAGCGTGTTCCACCAATCCACCGAGAACTTGATGATCGGCAGGTTCACCACGCCCACCAGCAGCAGGATGCTGCCGGCCTTGGAGCCCCGCGTCGGATCGTCGAACGCCTCCACCAGGGCCATGTAGCCGAGATAGAGGAAGAACAGCACCAGCACGCTGGTCAGCCGCGCGTCCCACACCCACCAGGTGCCCCACATCGGCGCGCCCCAGAGCGAGCCGGTGATCAGGCACAGGGCGGTGAAGCCCGCGCCCAGCGGCGCCGCCGCCTTGGCGAAGACCTCGGCCAGCGGGTGCTTCCACACCAGCGCGCAGGCCGCGGCGATCGCCATGTTGGCGTAGACGAACATGCTCATCCACGCGGCGGGCACATGGATGTACATGATCCGCACGGTCTCCTTCTGCTGGTAGTCCGGCGGCGAGGCCACCAGCGCCAGGTAGAGGCCGGAGGCCATGCACAGGAGAGCCAGCGCCGCGGCCCAGGGCAGGACGGCGTTGGCGATGCGCAGGAAGCGCGCGGGGTTGGCGAAGCGGTGCATGGCCGTTTATGTAGCACGGACCGGCGCGGATCGCACCGGGGCGCACCCCGGGCGCGGTAGTTTTGCGCTGTGTCAACTATACGCCCAACGAACGGGTTAGCCGGCGACGCGTCTTCGTAGGTCGCATGGAGCGCAGCGCAATGCGACATGCCTCGGCTGGAGCCGTCGCATTGCGGCTTCGCCTCCATGCGGCCTACGGGGAAGGAGGCCTACCCCGCGATGCCGTCCATGAAGGTCGCCATGCGCACGTCCAGCTCGGTCAGGCCGTTGGCGTCGTGGGTGCTCAGCGTCACGTCGACGCGGTTGTAGACGTTGAACCACTCGGGATGGTGGTCCATCTTCTCGGCCAGCAGCGCCACGCGGGTCATGAAGCCGAAGGCCTCGTTGAAGTCCTTGAAGCGGAACTCCTTGCGGATGGCGTCGCGCCCCTCCGTCACGGTCCAGCCCTTCAGCCCCGCCAGCGCCTGCGCGCGCGCCTCGTCCGTCAGCCTGCTCGCCATTTCGGTCTCTCCTCCCTAAGGTTGGCGGATGTGGTGGCGCGGGGGCGCCGCCGCGTCAAGCCCCTCGGGAGGGATCATGAGCCGCAGCTTCACCACGCCGCCCAGTCTGGCCGAGATCGAAGCATTGGCGGAATCGGGTCTGGAGACCATCCCCGACGTGCTGCGCCGCCATGTCTGCAACGTCGTGGTGCGGGTCGAGGAGTTCCCGGACGAGGAGACCGAGGCCGAGATGGAGCTGGAGAGCCCCTTCGACCTGCTGGGCCTGTACCGGGGCGTGGCGCTGCCGCTGCAGGGGGTGGGCGACCTGCCGCGCGGCCCCGACATGATCTTCCTCTACCGCCGGCCGCTGCTGGACTATTGGTGCGAGACGGGCGAGGATTTGGCGCATCTCGTCCGCCACGTCATGATCCACGAGATCGGCCACCATTTCGGCTTCTCCGACGACGACATGGAGGCCATCGAGGCGGCGGCCGACGGGAACGCGGACTGACAGGCAAGGTGTAGCGATGGCGGGTTTTCCCTGGACGGCGATCGCCACGGTGGCGGCGCTGGCGGTCTATATCTGGACGATCCTGCGGGTCGGCCGCGCCCGGGGCCAGTTCGGCGTCCCCGCCCCCGCCATGGACGGCCCGCCCGACTTCCTGCGGGTCATGCGGGTGCAGGCCAACACGGTGGAGCAGCTGGTGGCGTTCCTGCCGGCGCTCTGGCTCTTCGCCATCGCCTGGGGCGATTTGCCGGCCGCCATCCTGGGCGGCCTGTGGAGCGTGGGCCGGGTGCTCTACGCCGTCGGCTACTACAAGGCGCCGGACGCCCGCAGCGCCGGTTTCGCCATCTCCGCCTTCACCACGGTCGCCCTGCTGGTGGGCACCTTCGCCGGCGCGGTGATGGCGCTGGGGTGAGGGTACGGGCCGGGGCGGCGCTCAGGCCTTGACGGCGGCCCCGCCGGCGGACGATCTCTTGCCGGCCATGCCCCCGCCCCGGTGGCGGCCAAGGATGTTTCCGCCGGATGACCATGCGCCTATCCGCCCTGCTCCTCGCCGCCGCCTGCCTCCCGGGCGGGCACGCCCGCGCGGCGGAGCTGGAGATCCTCTTCCCCGACATGGCGCCGGCGATCCTGCGCAAGCCCGATACTGGCGAGGTCGGCGGCGTGGTGGCCGAGCGGGTGCGGGCCATCGCCGGCCGCGCCGGCATCGATCTCGTCTGGAACGGCCCGGTGCCCCGCGCCCGCATCGTCGCCGAGTTGGAGACGAGGCCGGCCTGCACCGTCAACGCCATCAGGACGCCGGAGCGGGCGGCGCGCTTCCTGTTCACCGAGCCGATCTTCGCGCCCCGCCGCGTCGCCGTGATCACCCGGAGCGATCCGCCCTGGAAGACCCCGCCCGCCAGCTTCGCGGCGCTGCTGGCCGACCGGGCGCTGGTGCTGGGGCAGATGCTGGGCGCCTCGCATGGCGAGGCCATTGACCGGATGATCGCCCAGGCCGGCACCCCCACCCAGGCCTTCCGCGGAACGCCCGAGGATCTGCTGCAGCTGGTCGCCGCCGGCCGGGTGGACTATGCGCTGGGCGACCTGCGCGACGACCGGCAGCTGGCGGAGATGATGGCGGCGACCCGGCTGGAGCCCGGCCGGTTGCGGGTGCTGCATTTCCCCGACCTGCCGGCGCAGGAGCCGGGGCGCATCATGTGCTCGCACGCGGTCGGCGGCGGCGTGATCAGCACGCTGGACAAGGCGATCGCCGCGCTCGGCAAGGACACCAGTCCGCCGTGACCGCAAGCCATGGGCCGGTCAGTGCACCGGCCCGTCCTGGACCCAGCCGCTGACGATGGCGTCGGCGGCCGGCGCGGGCGTCTCGGGATGGTGCCAGCGATAGACGGTCATGGCCGCCTCGTAGGCGAAGCGGTCAGGCTGGCCGCGGTCGCGCATCTCGCGGTAGGCGCGGACGACCGCCGGCCGGCAGCAGTCGCCGTCATCGCGGTCGAGGCAGGCCACTTCCTTACTCCGAATCCTTCCCGGCGCCCTTCACCGGCACGCCGTACAGCTCGAGACGGTGGCCGATGAGCTTGTAGCCCAGCTCGGCCGCGATCTTCTCCTTGATGCGCTCCAGCTCCTCGGACTGGAACTCCACCACCTTGCCGGTCTGCACGTCGATCAGATGGTGGTGGTGGTCGTCGCGGTTCTCCTCGTACCGGGCGCGGCCGTCGCCGAAGTCGAGCCGCTCGATGACGTTCGCCTCCTCGAACAGGCGCATGGTCCGGTAGACCGTGGCGATGGAGATGTGCGGGTCGAGCTCGACCGCCCGGCGGTAGACCTGCTCCACGTCGGGATGGTCGGTCGAATCGGAGAGCACGCGGCTGATGATCCGCCGCTGCTCCGTCATCTTCAGGCCCTTCTCGATGCACAGCTGCTCAAGGCGGGACGGCATGGTCGCTCTCCGTCAGGCGAAATCCGGGGACGCATCATAGGGAACTGGGTACGGGGTTGGGGAGAGGAAAGTGCCGCCTAGCTGCGCTTCAGCAGCTCCACCAGCCGGTCCAGCTCGTCCTCGGTCATGCCGCCGACCTTGCGGGCCAGCAGATTGGCGGCCAGCGTGGCCTTGGGATGCAGGCCGGAGGTGTCGACCTCCACCCGCGGGTCGGACAAGGCCGCGAGGCGCTCCATCTCCTCGGCGTCGTCCCAGATCAGGCCGAAGAAGGTGCAGATCTGGCGGACCAGCATGGGCGAGGGCAGGCCCTTGTGGCCATGCTCCAGGGCCGAGAGGTAGGCGGAGCTGATCTCCAGCTCCTGCGCCATGCGCTTCAGCGGGATGCCCCGCGCCTCCCGCAGCTCGCGCACACGCTGGCCGAAGGGGGTCATGCCCGCCGCCCCTCCCTCAGGCCGCCGCGCCGAAGCGCCTGCTGGCCTCGATGGCGAGGCCCAGGCCGACGGCGCCGAACTTGTCGCCCTCCACCACCCGGGCGCCGGGCACCTCCGCCAGGATCGCCCCGCGCACCGCCGGCAGCAGGGTGGAGCCGCCGGTCAGGAACACCGCGTCCACCTGGTCGGGACGCAGCCGCGCCTGGGCCAGGCACTCGCGCACCAGCCCGCCCAGCCGCTCCACCGGCTCCGCCACCGCCTCGCCCAGCCCGCGCCACGTGGCCGGCGCCTCCAGACCCGGTTCGATGCGGGAGAGATCGATGTCGACCGAGCGCTCGCCCGACAGGTCGATCTTGGCGCGCTCCACCTGCATCGCCAGCCAATGGCCGAGATGATGCTCCAGCACCTCGGCCAGCCGCCGCAGCAGATCAGGGTGCGCCGCCTTGGGGATGAGCCGCCGCACCTCGGCCAGCACGCCGGGGGCGTAGAGGAAGTTGATCTTGGACCAGGTGGCGAGGTCGACATACCAGTGGTTCGGCGTCAGCAGGCCCTTCTCCTTCAGCCCCGACCGGTAGCCCAGATGCGGCATCACCGCCTCCAGGCTCAGCAGCCGGTCGAAGTCGGTGCCGCCGATGCGCGCGCCGTCGTTCGCCAGGATGTCGTCCGCGCGCTCGGTCCGCCGGGCGCGCTCGGGCGACAGGCGCACGATGGAGAAGTCCGAGGTGCCGCCGCCGATGTCGGCGATCAGCGCCACCTCCTCGCGCACCACCTCGGCCTCGTAGGCCAGGGCCGCGGCGATGGGCTCGTACTGGAAGGAGACGTGGCGGAAGCCGCAGTCGCGGGCGATGGCCTCCAGAGCGTCCTGGGCGCGGCGGTCAGCGGCCTCGTCGCCGTCGACGAAGCGCACCGGGCGGCCATGCACCACGGCGTCGAGCGGCTGGCCGGCGGCCTCCTCGGCAAGCGCCTTAAGGTGCCGTACCACCAGCCCGATGACCTCGCGGAAGCCGATGCGGCGGGTCTGCAGCATCGTCTCCTCGTCGATGAGGCCGGTGCCCAGGACCGATTTCAGCGAGCGCATCAGGCGCCCCTCGGCCCCGCCGGCATAGGCCGCCATGGCGGCGCGGCCGAAGCGGGGCCGGGCCTGCTCCTCGAAGTCGAAGAAGATGGCGCTGGGCAGGGTCGGCTCGCCGCCCTCCAGCGGCGCCAGCTGCAGCCGGTTGCCGCGCATCACCCCGATGGTCGAGTTCGAGGTGCCGAAATCCAGGCCGCAATAGCTCATGACGCGCGCTTCCGCTTCAGCAGGACGTAGAACGCGCCGCCGCCGCCATGGTGCTGCTGCGCCTGGCGGATGGCGAGGACCAGCGGGCGCATCGGCGCCTCCGCCAGCCAGCGCGGGACGGCGCTTCTAAGCACCCCGCGCCCTGCCGTCAAGCCGCCCTCGCCCCACCTGTCCCGATGGGCATCCGCCCCACCATAGGTCGGAGCGCCCTTTCCGGTGATGACCAGAAGATTGCGCCGCCCCTCGCGGTGGGCGCGGGCGACGAAGGCCAGCAGCGCGTCGTGCGCCTCGGACTGGGTCATGCCGTGCAGGTCGATTCGGCCGTCGATCTCCAGCTTGCCGCGCCTGAGACGCTCGTCGGTGCGGCGGTCCAGCCCGGCCCGCTCGCCGGGTATCAGCGGCGGCAGGGGTGCGGGACGCACGGGCTTGGGCAGCGGCGGCGGATAGGAAGGCGGGGGCGGCGCCGCCAAAACGGGAGCGGGCGCCGGCGGCGGGGCGGGCGGCGGCTCGGGCTTCAGCGCGCCCTTGCGGCGGGCGCGGGCCAGCGGGGCCGCGTCCCGCATCACCTCACGCCAGAGCCGCACCTCCTCCTCGGTCGGGGGCCGGCGGCCTCTAGCCATGGGCGGTCCCGTCCACCAGGACGATGTGCAGCCGCCCGGGGCCGTGGGCATGCAGGAAGATGGTCTGCTCGATGTCGCCGGTGCGCGACGGGCCGGTGATGAGGTTCGCCGTGCGCGGCATGGCGCCGGCCTCGCGCAGCCGCTCCCACGCCTCCTCGTAGGTGCCCACCACCCGGTCGGCGTGCAGCACGACGATGTGGATTGCGGGCAGGAAGTTCAGCGTGGTCGGGTGCCCCGGCCCGCTGGCGGCGAGCAGCGTGCCCGTCTCGGCGATGCCGGCCAGGGCGGGGGTCACCGAGACGATGTCGTCCGGCTCCGCCCGGCCCGCCGTCACCTCCAGCGTCGGCCGCCGGTCCCAGGGCAGGGAAAGCAGCTCCGGGTCGGGCGCCAGCCGCAGCCGGGCCGGCAGGTTGTGGGCGGCCAGATAGTCGGCGATGGCGTGCGGCACGCGGGACGCCGCGCCCACCCGTTCCACCGTCGCACCCACGCCCTGCGCCATCTCGGCAAAGAGGTCGGCGCGGCGCCAGGCCGGCACCAGCCCGCGCGACGGCACGGTGCCGCGCGGCCGCTCCGCCAGCCTTCGGTCGACCGCCTCGGCGCGTCCCGCCCCGGTGTCGAGCGCCTTGCGCAGGCCGCCCAGAATGGCGCTGCGGGCATCCTCAGCCATGGCGGCGCTCCTTCCGGAAGCGCGCCTGAAAGGTATCGCCCTGCGGCGCCGGGAAGTCGCGGGCATCGGTCCAGCCCCCGGCCAGTGGCAGGCTGCGGAAGCGGCCTTGGCCCCGCGACCAGAGCTTCAGCGCTCCCATGCCGATCCGCGTCGCCAGCCGGTAGAGCCAGGGACGCCGGGCGAAGAAGGCCCAGAGGCCGAGCCCGCGCCGGAAGCCGGCCGGTCCGATCCTGCCCTCGAACTCCTTCTCCCGCCAATGGCGCATCATGGCGGGCAGCGGGATCTTGACCGGGCAGACGCTCTCGCACCGGCCGCAGAAGGTGGAGGCGTTGGGCAGGTGCCGGGCCTCCTTGATGCCCAGCAGCGCCGGGTCCAGCACCGCCCCGATCGGGCCGGGATAGACCCAGCCATAGGCATGGCCGCCGACGGCGCCGTAGACCGGGCAATGGTTCATGCAGGCGCCGCAGCGGATGCAGCGCAGCACGTCCTGGAACTCGGTCCCGAGGAGCGCCGAGCGGCCATTGTCCAGCAGCACGACGTGATACTGCTCCGGGCCATCAGGATCCCCCGCGCGCTTCGGCCCGGTGGACAGCGTCGTGTAGGCCGAAGCCTCCTGCCCGGTGGCGGAGCGGGCCAGCAGCCGCAGCAGCAGCCCGGCATCCTCCAGCGTCGGCACCATTTTCTCGATGCCGGTCAGCACGATATGGACCCGGGGCAGGCACTGGCTGAGGTCGCCATTGCCCTCGTTGGTGACGATGATGGAGCTGCCGGTCTCCGCCACCAGGAAGTTGGCGCCGGTGATGCCGACATCCGCGGCAAGGAACTTCGCCCGCAGCACCTGCCGCGCCTCGGCGATCAGGTCGCCCGCTTGGTCCAACGGCCGGTCGGCGGGCAGGTCGGTGTGCGCCGCGCGGAACTCCTCCGCCACCTGCTCCTTCGAGAGGTGCAGGGCCGGAGCGATGATGTGGCTGGGCGGCTCCTTGCGCAGCTGGATGATGTATTCGCCGAGGTCGGTCTCCACCACCTCCATCCCCGCCGCCTCCAGCGCGGCGTTGAGGCCGACCTCCTCCGACACCATGGACTTGCCCTTGGCGACGGTGCGGGCCCCGGCCTCATGGCAGAGGCGGGCGACGATCTCCCGCGCCTCCGCCGGCGTGCGGGCCCAGTGCACATGGCCGCCCGACTCCTTCACCCGCGCCTCGTAACGCTCCAGATAGAGATCGAGATGGGTCAGGACATGGTCCTTGAGATCCTTGGCCTCGTCGCGCAGCCGCTCGAACTCCGGCAGGGCCTGCACGGCGGCGGCGCGGCGGGCGGGGAAGCCGACGCGGAACTTGTCCAGCGCCGCGCGCAGCTGCGGGTCGGCCAGCGCGGCACGGGCATTCTCGGGGAAGGAGTGGGATGTGGGCTTCATGGATCGCCGATCCCGGGCGCGTCCAGCCGCCCCGCCAGGATCTCCGCCACGTGCCGGACCTCCACCTGGGCGCCGCGCCGCTTCAGCCGGCCGGCGATGTTCATCAGGCAGCCGAGATCGCCGGCGGCCAGCGTGTCGGCCTTCGTGGCCTCCACCGCGCCTGCCTTGTCGTCGACCATCTTGCCGGAAATGTCGGGGTATTTGACGCAGAAGGTGCCGCCGAAGCCGCAGCAGACCTCCGCGTCCGGCAGCTCCGCCAGATGCAGGCCTTTCACCGAGGAAAGCAGCCGGCGCGGCTGGCCCTTCACCGCCATCTCGCGTAGGCCGGAGCAGCTGTCATGGTAGGTCACCACCCCGTCATAGGAGGATTCCACCGACTGCACGCCCATCACGTCGGTCAGGAAGGAGACCAGCTCGTGCGTGCGGCGGGCCAGCCGGTGGGCGCGCGGGGCCCAGTCCGGATCGTCGCGCAGCAGCTCGGGATAATGCAGCCGGACCATGCCGGCGCAGGAACCGCTGGGCGCCACCACATAGTCGAAGGGCTCCAGGGCCCGGATCGCCTGCCGCGCCAGATCGGCGGCGGTCTTCCGGTCACCCGAGTTCCAGGCGGGCTGGCCGCAGCAGCTCTGCGGCGGCACCTCGACCCGGCAGCCGGCCTTCTCCAGCAGCTCCACCGCGGCGAAGCCGACGCTGGGGCGGAACAGGTCGACCAGACAGGTGACCAGCAGGCCGACCGTCGGCCTCTCCCCCGCTTCCGATGTCGTCGCGTCGTTCATGCCCGTCCCCGGCAGCCGCCATGGTGCCCCCAGAGACAATAGGGGCCGGACGGGGCAGCGGCAACGCGGGCGGCGCGCCAATCTCCCATGCGTCCGGGCGGCCACCCTCAGGACGCGCAGAGCCGCGCCGGGCCCTTTCCCAAAGTTGCACCGGAACGGATCGGACGGCACAATGGCGCCCTCATCGCCAGGAAGACGCCCATGCTGCTGTCCACCCTCGACCATGTGCCCGGCCACCGCAACGTCCGCCTGATCGGGCTGGTGCAGGGCAGCACCGTGCGGTCCAAGCATCTGGGCCGGGATATCATGGCCGGGCTGAAGACCCTCGTGGGCGGCGAGCTGAGGGGCTACACGGAACTGCTGGAGGACGCCCGGCGCGAGGCGCTGGAGCGGCTGACCGAGGCGGCGCGGGCGCAGGGCGCCAACGCCGTGCTGGGGCTGCGCCTCGGCTCGGTCGGCGTCGCCTCGGGTGCGGCGGAGATCATGGCCTACGGCACGGCCGTCGTGGTCGAGCCGCAGGACGGCGCCCAGCCTTGAGCGGCCGGCACGCCGGGCCGTGGGATTTCTGGGCCAGCCTTCCACCGGACTGGATGGGCGGCCTGGCCGGCCCGGCGACCGTCGCGATCCTGGCGGCCCTGCCCTTCCTGGTGGCGGGCATGGTGATCGAGCGGCACCATCACCGCCGACTGGAGGAGGGCGCCGCCCGGCTGGGCCATATCGGCCTGCTGCCGACCGCCGGCCCGCTGCCCCCGGGCGCCGCGGCCAGCTTCGTCGCCGCCTCCGCCTGCATCGCGCCGCCGCCGCTGGGGCAGCTTTCGGCGCGCGTCCGGCGCCTGATCGGAGGGCGGGTGGACCTGCTCCACCGCACCCAGGACCGGGCGGTGCGCGAGGTGCTGCTGCGCCTGCGGGAACAGGCAGCCCAGGCCGGCGCCTCCATGGTCGTGGGGGTCAAGGTGCGCAGCGTGGCGCTCGGCGGCCGTTCCCGGGCCGTGACGGTCATGGCGACCGGCATGGCCGTGACCGGCGCGGCGACGCCCTCCGGCTTCCCGCCCCTCGGGTTCCTGGACGACGCCGCCTCGCCGCCGCCCCGGACGGTGTGGCACCTGCTGCTGCTGATCGCGGGCGCGCTGGTCGCGCTCGGTCTCGCCGCCGGGCTGGAACGGGCGGCCGAGCGGCTGTTTCCGGGCGTGCGCCGGCTGCTCCGGCGCCTCGTCCGCATGGAGTAGGGCCGGGGCCGGCGCTGGCGGGGGTTGAACACATTCGCATGGCCCTGCCCCTTTCGCTGTGCTAGACACCCGCGCTTGTACCGGTCCAAGTCTGCGGTCCCCCCACCATGCACTTCCTTGAATTCGAAAAGCCGATCGCCGAACTCGAAGGCAAGATCGAGGAGCTGCGCCACCTGTCCAACGGCGGCGACCTCAACATCGCCGACGAGGTCCGCAAGCTTCAGGACAAGGTCGACAAGCTGCTGCGCTCGACCTACGCCAAGCTGACGCCGGCGCAGAAGGTGCAGGTGGCCCGCCACCCGAACCGGCCGCACTGCCTGGACTACGTCAACGCGCTGTTCACCGACTTCACGCCGCTGGCGGGCGACCGGCTGTTCGCCGAGGACCGCGCCGTGGTCGGCGGGCTGGCACGCTTCCGCGGCCGCTCGGTCATGGTCATCGGCCAGGAGCGCGGCCACGACACCGAGACCCGGGTGAAACACAATTTCGGCATGGCGAAGCCCGAGGGCTACCGCAAGGCCCAGCGGCTGATGCGCATGGCCGACCGGTTCGGCCTGCCGATCATCTCGCTGGTCGACACGGCCGGCGCCTTCCCCGGCGTCAGCGCCGAGGAGCGCGGCCAGGCCGAGGCCATCGCCAAGTCGATCGAGACCTGCCTGCGCGTCCGGGTGCCGCTGGTCTCCGCCGTCATCGGCGAAGGCGGTTCGGGCGGCGCCATCGCGCTGGCCACGGCCGACCGGGTGCTGATGCTGGAGCACGCCATCTACTCGGTCATATCGCCCGAGGGCTGCGCCTCGATCCTCTGGCGCTCGGCCAGCAACGCCGCCGACGCCGCGACCGCGCTGCGCCTGACCGCCCAGGATCTGAAGGACCTCGGCGTCATCGACCGCATCGTCATGGAGCCGATCGGCGGCGCCCACCGCCGCCGCGATGAGACCATCCTGGCCCTGGGCAACGCCATCGAGGACAGCCTGGACGGGCTGCGCGGCCAGGACGGCGGCACGCTCCGCTCCAACCGCCGCCAGAAGTTCCTGGAGATGGGGCAGAAGGGGCTGGCGTAAGCCGCCCCGCGAGGTCACGTAGGTCGCATGGAGGCGCAGCCGCAATGCGACGCGCGCCTGCCGTGAAACGTCGCATTCCGCCTGCGGCTGCATGCGACCTACGGATGGCGGACGCCTACCTCCCCGGTTCCCGCACCGTGAGCAGCAGCGCGAAGCCCGCCGCGAAGAGCACCAGCACCGTCGCCATGCCGGCGCGCTGGCTGTCGAAGGCGACGGTGGCGGCGCCGTAGGCGAAGGGGCCGATCAGCCCCGCCACCCGGCCAGACAGGGCGTAGAGCCCGAACATCTCCGTCTCCAGGCCCGGCGGCGCCAGCCGCGCCATCAGGCTGCGCCCCGCCGCCTGGGCCGGACCGAAGAAGATGCCCAGCCCCATGCCGAAGACCAGCAGCCATTGCTGCGGGGCGGTGAAGTCCAGCGGCAGACCGGGATCGGGCGCCCAGTCCCACCAGGGCGTGCCGACGGCCAGCATGCAGAGCCCGGTGATCATCAGCCCGATCAGGCTGACCTGGATGGTGAAGCGGGCGCCCAGCCGGTCGTCCACCCAGGCGAAGCCGGCCGCGCCCAGCCCCGCCGTCACGTTCAGCAGGATGGCGAAGGTAATGATCTGCGGCGTGCTCATGCCGAAGGCGCTGGCGGCGAAAATGCCGCCGAACTGGGTGAGCGTGCTGATGCCGTCGCGCCAGAGCGCGCTGGCGATCAGGAAGCGGGCGAGGTTGCCCTGGTGCCGCAGCCGGGCCAGAGTCCCGCGCAGCGTTGCCAATCCCTCGCGCACCGCCCGGCCCGCCGGCACGCCGGTCCCGGGCCGGTCAGGCCCCAGCAGGAACAGCGGCAAGGCGAACACCGCGTACCAGACCGCCACCAGCAGCGCGGTGGCGCGGACGCCGCCCGACTCGGCCGGGTCGATCAGCCCGAACAGCGGCGTCTCGGTCTGGATCAGCAGCGCCAGGCAGACCACCAGGGCGCCCAGCCCGCCGATATAGCCGAGGCCCCAGCCCCAGCCGGAGACCCGGCCGTAATGGCTGGCCGGCGCCACGTCGGGCAGCATGGCATTGTAGAAGACCCCCGCCAGCTCGAAGGCGACGTTCGCCACGACGATGGCGAAGAGGCAGGGCAGCACCCAGGAGGCGTCGGGCTTCACGAACCAGAGGGCGAGGGTGGCGGCGATGCAGAGCAGGGTAAAGACCGCCAGCCAGGGCTTGCGCCGCCCGCCCCGGTCGGAGATGGCGCCCAGCACGGGGCTCAGCACCGCGATCAGGATGCCGGAGATGCCCAGCGCCTGACCCCAGAGCTGGGTGCCCACCGATTCGTCCGGGGCCACGCCCTTGGCGAAATAGACGCTGTAGACGAAGGTGCCGATGACCGTGTTGAAGGCCGACATGGCCCAGTCGTACAGGCACCAGCCCGCCACCGCCGATTTGCGCACCGGATCACCTCATCGCCCGTTCGGGGGAGGCTGGCATGGGGTTATCGTGGGCGCAAGGTGGGGATGGGCAGCGTTTGCGGTCTGCGTGCTTCGACAAGCTCAGCATGAGGGGGATTTTGCCGCTCCCGGCCTACCCTCCGCCGATGAAAACAGGAGTGCCTCGCGTACCCCCTCCCTCATCCTGAGCTTGTCGAAGGACGCACCACGTTCCAGCCCCGCCCAAAGAGAAACCCGCCGGGGCTGCCCCCGGCGGGTCGTCGCAGTCCCGTGGCCCCGGCTTACGCCGCGTGGCTGGCCTCGGTATGGGTCAGCAGGGCGTAGAGGGCGTCCGATGTGTCGGCGCCGCGCAGCTTGTCGCACAGCACCGGGTCGCGGAGCAGGCGGGAGACGCGGGCCAGCGCCTTGAGGTGGTCGGCGCCGGCGGCCTCGGGCGCCAGCAGCAGGCACATCAGGTCGACCGGCTGCTCGTCGATGGCGTCGAAATCGACCGGCTTCTCCAGCCGGGCGAAGATCGCCATGACGTGGTCCAGGCTGGGCAGCTTGCCGTGCGGGATGGCGATGCCGCGGCCCACCCCGGTCGTGCCGAGGCGCTCGCGCTCCAGCAGCACGTCGAAGATGGCCCGCTCGTGCTGGCCGGTCAGCTCGGCCGCCTTGCGGGCCAGCTCCTGCAGGGCCTGCTTCTTCGAAGCGGCCCGCAGGTTGGAGATGATGCCGTCCGGCGTGATCAAGTCGTTCATCTGAGAGATATACATCGGCCGCTGCGTAACAGGAGTCAGACGCGGGCGCCGTTCTTGGCGGCCGCCGCGTCGGCCGGATCCACCCAGCCGACGTGGCCGTCCGGGCGACGGTAGATCATGTTCAGCCCGCCATGCGCCCTGTTGCGGAACAAGAGCGCCGGAAGGTCGGCCAGATCCATGCGCGCGACGGCCTCGCTCACCGTCAACAGCTCGATGGCCGTTTCCATCTCGGCGACGACCATCGAATGATGCCCGCCGTCGGCCGGCGCCTCCGCCGGCTCCTCATGATCGCCCGAGTGGTCCGCCGAATCGAGGCCCGCATCGAGGATGTATTTGCGCGCCGGCTGCGACTCGAGCGCCGCCTCGGGGGCATCGCCGCCGCGGTGGTGGTGGTCGCGCAGCCAGCGCTTGTGGCGGCGCAGGCGCTTGGCGATCTTGTCCGCCGCCCCGTCGAAGGCCGGGTAGGGCTCGGTCGCCTCGGCGTTCGACTGCAGCACGATGTTGCGGCCGGCGTGGACCTGGATGTCCGCCTTGAACAGGTGGGCGTCCTTGGTCATCACCACGTTGGCTTCGATGGGCTTGGAGAAATACTTGCCCACCAGCCCGGCCAGGGTGGTGTTGATGTGGGTGCGCAGGGCGTCGCCCACGTCCAGCTGCTTGCCTCTGACGGTCACGTGCATGGCGTTGGTCCGGTCTAGCTTCGGATCTGCGCCGCCCGGGCGAGGCCCGCAGCCGGCGTAGGGGGGAATCCGTGGAGCGCCTTAGAGGCCAAGGGACTTCTCCCGGCGGCGCTGGACGGAGGAGCTGATCTTCATGGACTCACGATACTTGGCGACCGTGCGCCGCGCAATGTCGATCCCTTCCTCGCGGAGTATCTCGACCAACCGGTCGTCCGACAGGATCTCGGCCGGCTTCTCGGCGTCGATCAGCGCCTTGATGCGGTAGCGCACGGCCTCGGCCGAATGCGCGGCCTGCCCGTCGGCACCCTGGATGGCCGAGGTGAAGAAGTATTTCAGCTCGAACAGGCCGCGCGGCGTCGCCATGAACTTGTTGGTGGTGACGCGGCTGACGGTGGACTCGTGCATGCCGATCGCCTCGGCGATGTCGCGCAGGATCAGCGGCCGCAGGAACTGCAGCCCGTGCAGGAAGAAGGCGTCCTGCTGGCGCACGATCTCGGTCGCCACCTTCAGGATGGTGTTGGCCCGCTGGTGCAGGCTCTTCACCAGCCAGTTCGCCGACTGGAACTGCTCGGCGATGTATTCCTTCTCCGCCTTGCTGCGGGCGCCGGTGGAGACCCGGCTGTGGTAGCGCTGGTTGACCAGCACGCGCGGCAGCGTGTCCGGGTTCAGCTCCACGATCCAGCCGCCGCCCGGCTGGGCGCGCATCAGGATGTCCGGGATGACCGTCTGCGCCGAGTCGCGGTCGAAGGCCAGCGCCGGCTTCGGGTTAAGCGCCTTGATCTCCTGGACCATGTCGGCCAGGTCCTCGGCGTCGCAGCGGCAGACCTTCAGCAGCTGCTGCAGGTTGCGCGCGGCCAGCAGCGGCAGATTGTCCAGCAGCGACTGCATGCAGGGGTCCAGCCGGTCGCGCTCGCGCAGCTGGATCTCCAGGCACTCCTTCAGCGAGCGGGCGAAGATGCCGGCCGGATCGAAGCGCTGCAGCTTCGCCAGGACCTTCTCGACGCGCGCCTGCTCGGTGCCCAGCGACAGGGCGGTCTCGACGCAGCAGCCGCCGAACCAGCCGGCATCGTCGAGCTGGTCCATCAGCGCGAAGGCGATCATCCGGTCCAGCGGATCGGCGATGTCCATCGTGATCTGCTCGGTCAGATGGTCCCGGAGGCTCACCGACTCGGACAGGGTCGCCTCGAGCGAGCGCTCGTCGTCGCCCTCGAAGCTGCCGGAATGGGACGACCAGGTGCCGAACGCCTCGCCGCCGCCGTCATAGGCGCCGTCCTGCGCCGCGTCGACGGCGCTGGAGTTGGTCCAGACATTCTCGTAGTCGGTATCCAGCGGCGCGTCGCCGCCGATGTGGTCGGAGGTGGCAAGGTCGACCGTGTCGCGGCGGCTACTGTCGATCTGGACCGCCACCGGGTCCTCGCGGTCGACGCCGTCGGGAACGGGATCGCGGGAGCCCTCGTCCCGCTCGAGCAGCGGGTTGCGCTCGATCTCCTGCTCGACGAACTCGGCCAGCTCGACGTTGGACAGCTGCAGCAGCTTGATCGCCTGCTGCAGCTGCGGCGTCATCACCAGCGACTGGGACTGCCTGATATCGAGGCGTTGCTGAAGCGCCATGCCCGCCCGGAACCCCTGGGAGTGACGCCCCCGGGCCCGGGCTTTCAGGAAAGCCTAGGCCTAGAGGCTGAACCGCTCGCCCAGATAGACCCGCCGCACATCCTTATGGGCTACGATCTCCGAGGGCTCGCCCTCCATTAGTACCATACCATCGTGCAAGATGTATGCCCGATCGACGATGTCCAGCGTCTCGCGGACATTGTGGTCGGTGATCAGCACGCCGATGCCGCGCTCGCGCAGATGGCTGACCAGCTCGCGGATGTCGTTCACCGCGATCGGGTCGACACCGGCGAAGGGCTCGTCCAGCAGGATGAAGTGCGGCTGCGAGGCCAGGGCGCGCGCGATCTCCACGCGCCGCCGCTCGCCGCCCGACAGGGCCAGGGCGGGGGTGCGGCGCAGGTGGGAGATGGAGAATTCGGCCAGCAGCTCGTCCAGCATGGCCTCGCGGGTGTCGCGGTCGGGCTCCACCACCTCCAGCACGGCGCGGATGTTGTTCTCGACGGTCAGGCCCCGGAAGATCGAGGCCTCCTGCGGCAGGTAGCCGATGCCCAGGCGCGCGCGGCGGTACATGGGCAGGTCGGTGACCTCAAGCCCGTCCAGCGTGATGGTGCCGTAGTCCGGCAGGATCAGGCCGGTGATTATGTAGAAGCAGGTGGTCTTGCCGGCGCCGTTCGGCCCCAGCAGCCCCACAGCCTCGCCGCGCCTCACCGACAGGCTGACGTCGCGCAGCACCGGGCGGCCCTTGTAGGACTTGCCCAGCTTGGAGGCGGTGAGGCCGGCCTTGTCGTTGTCGGCGACCAGCCGGGGGCCGGTGCGGTCCTGCGTGCCCTGGGCGTCGTTGCGCGGGGTCATGGCTTCTTCACCTCAGGGGTCTGGCCCGGCTTGGGGGCGGGCTTCTGGGCAGGCGTGGACTTGGTGCCGGACTGGATGTCCTGGCCCGGTACGAACAGGCCGCGCACGCGGCCGTCGCCCCGACCTTTCGCAGTAGCACCGGGGCCGGCCAGCATGCGGCTGACGCCGGTCTCGAGATTGACCTCGGCGGCGTTGCCGTTCAGCTGGCTCTGGCCGCGCGTCACCTTGACGTCGCCGGTCAGGGTGGCGAGGCGCGAGCGGATGTCGTAGGTGCCGGTGGCGCCGCGCGCCACCTCCTTGGGCGTGGAGATGACGACGCCGCCCTGGGCGTCCACCCGGGTCAGGTCGAGCTGGCCCTGCTGGTTCTCCGTCAGCAGCCCGACCAGCCGGTCGGCGCGCACGCGGTTGTCGCCGCGCACCGCGACAGCGTCGCCGCGGGCCACCATCAGGCTCTCCTTGCGCCAGTACTCCAGCGTGTCCTTGGCGGTGACCACGTCGTTCTCGGTGATGAGCCGCAGGTCGCCCCCCGTGAGGACGGCGACCTCCTTGTCCACGTCGTACACGCCGCGCTGGCCGTAGGCCTGTTGCTGCTTGGCCGAGCGGATCTCGACATTGCCGTCGGCGGCCAGCCGGTAGATCTCGTTCCCGCCGCCGGCGGCCTTGCGGTAATAGGCGGTGACCGTGTCGGCGCGCAGCGTCACGTCGCCGCGCACGGCCACGACGTTGCCGCGGGCGACCACCGCCAGATTGTTCTCATGCCACTCGAACGCCTCATCGGCGGTGATGTCCACCGCGCCGGGCGGCGGCCGGGTGGCGGGCGCGGGCACCTCCGGGTCGGGCGACTGGGGCGCGGCCTGCGGCACCGGCGGGGCGTCGGGGACCGGGGCGGCGGTCGGGACCGGCGGCGCCTCGGTGGGGATCGGCAGGGGGTGCTGCGGCGGCTGCTGCGCCGTGGCGGGGATGCCCAGCGCCAGCCAGAGGGCGGCGCCGCCCAGGATCAGCCCGCGCTTCATTGCTTCGCATCTCCGGAAGTGGTGCCGACCGCCGCCGGCGCGGCCTGGGGCCGGCCGCCGAAGCCCTCGTCCAGGCGCAGCCGCGCCTTGCCGGTGAAGACGATGGTCTTGCCGTCGTCCAGGATGCGGAAGCCGCCGGCGTCGATGTCGCCGAAGGGCCCCTGCCCCGTGACCCTGGCGTTGCCCCAGGCGATGCCCTTGCCGGTGTCGACCTGCACGTCCTCGGTCCGGAACTCGTAGCCCTGGTCATGGAAGAGCGTGACGTCGCCGGCCAGCGCCAGCCGCCCCGACGCCTGGTCGTAGCGGCCGCGCCGCGATTCCAGCGACACCCACTCGCCGCCCTTCAGGGTGATCTGCGCCTGCGGGTTCACCAGGTCGACCTCCTTGCCGGGGCCGGTGGACTGGATGGCGCGCTCGGCCCGCACCTCGAAGGGGCGCTGGGTCTCGTCGGTGGCGCTGTAGCGGGCGTTCACCATCTCCAGCTGGCCGCTCTCGGGCCCGGCCTGGCGCGGCAGCGTCGTCTCGCGCAGCAGCGGCCAGAGCGCCATGGCGGCGATCATCGCGGCGGCCAGCCCGGGCAGCGCCACCTTGGCGATGGCGACATAGCGGGTGTGACGCTCGCTGTAGCCGCGCGGACGCGCCGGGTCCGCCGCCGGGGGCGGACGGCTGGAGGCGCGGTCGTCGGGGGTCGGAGCGGTCATGCTGTCCGGCTGGAAGTGAAACCGTTGCGTCGGCGGGCACACTGTACCCGACGCGCGAATCAGGGGTCAAATCGTGGCTTTTTCCAGGTCCGTCCAGGGGCGCGCGGCAGAATTGCGCAGGATGCGCGCCGCCGGCGGCTGGATCAGTGGGCGAAGATATCAGGCTCGTCCCAGCCGCCCAGGTCCAGCAGGCCGCGGGTCGGCAGGAAGTCGAAGCAGGCCTGGGCCAGCTCGGTGCGCCCCTCGCGCGCCAGCATGGCGTCCAGCTTGCCCTTCATCTCATGCAGGTAGAGCACGTCGGCGGCGGCGTATTTCAGCTGCTCGGCCGAGAGCTCGTCGGCGCCCCAGTCGCTGGACTGCTGCTGCTTGCTGATCTCGACGCCGACCAGCTCCTTGACCAGATCCTTCAGCCCATGGCGGTCGGTGAAGGTGCGGACCAGCTTGGAGGCGATCTTGGTGCAGTAGACCGGCGCCGTCATGACGCCCAGATACTTGTACAGCACCGCCACGTCGAAGCGGGCGAAGTGGAAGAGCTTCAGCACGTTCGGGTCGGCCAGCAGGCGCTTCAGGTTCGGCGCGTCGGCCTGGCCCTTTCGGATCTGCACCAGGTGGCTGCGGCCGTCGCCCGAGGAGAGCTGAACCAGGCACAGCCGGTCGCGGTGCGGGTTCAGGCCCATCGTCTCGGTGTCGATCGCCACCACGGGACCGAGATCGAGACCATCGGGCAGATCGCCGTCATAGAGGTCGATGGACATGGCGGCGGCTCCTGCAGTCTTCGTCGGGCGGGTGGGTCGGACAGATCGTCGGCGGGGAAAGCGGACCCCGGAAAAGACGCGGGCCGCCGTCCTTTCGGAGCGGCGGCCCAGCGACTTTTACTTGTACAGCACTAACTCGCGAGTTGGTGCCCAGGAGAAGACTCGAACTTCCACGGTATCTCTACCACAGGTACCTGAAACCTGCGCGTCTACCAATTCCGCCACCTGGGCATCGCGGGCCGGATAGCTACCGTTCCAGGGACCCCGTGTCAACACCTTCTTTTTGGCTTTCGCCGAAGCTGTTTTCCGGAGGGATCCCGGGGCGGAGCGGCTACTAGCCGTTCGCGGAGCGCTTCTATATAAGCTTGCGCCGAGCGGGTCAAAGGGTTCTTTTCTGCCCCCGCGATTTTGGTTCAGCGCACCTGTCAGAAGGGTCGGAGAAGGCGATGGTCTATCGGTATCGGGTTGCCACGGTGTTCGGCGCGTCGGGCTTCATCGGGCGTCATCTGGTGAAGCGCCTGGCGAAGACCGGCTGCATCATCCGCTGCGTCTCGCGCCAGCCGAGCAAGGCGGGCTTCCTGCGCACCAACGGCGCCGTCGGCCAGATCGCCCCGATGGGCGTGGACATCCGCGACGATGCCTCGGTGCGCGACGCCATCCAGGGCGCCGACCTGGTCATCAACCTGACGGGCATCCTGGCGCCGTCCGGCCGGTTCGGCTTCGACGCCGTGCATGCCGAGGGCGCCGGGCGCATCGCCCGCATCGCCGCCGAGTGCGGCGTGCAGCGGCTGGTGCACCTGTCGGCGCTCGGCGCCAAGGCCGGCTCCGCCTCCAAATACGCGGCCAGCAAGGCCGAGGGCGAGCGCCAGGTGCTGGCCGCCTTCCCCGGCGCCACCATCCTGCGCCCCTCGATCGTCTTCGGGCCGGAGGACGGCTTCTTCAACCGCTTCGCCCGCATGTCCATGATGGCGCCGTTCCTGCCCCTGATCGGCGGCGGCCACACCAAGTTCCAGCCCGTCTATGTCGGCGACGTGGCCGACGCCCTCATGCAGGCGATCTCGACGACGGAGAGCATGGGCAAGACCTACGAGCTGGTCGGCCCGGGCACCTACAGCTTCCGCGAACTGATGGAGCTGGTGGTCCGGGAGACGCAGCGCAAGAAGCGCCTGGTGTCCCTGCCCTGGGGCCTCGCCAAGCTGATGGCCTTCTTCATGGAGATCCTGCCGGGCAAGCCGCTGACCCGCGATCAGGTGGAGCTGCTGAAGACCGACAACGTCGCGTCGGGCCAGCTGCCGGGCCTGGCCGAGCTGGGCGTGAACGCCACGGCGGTGGAGCTGATCGTGCCCACCTACCTGGACGCCTTCCGCGTCGGCGGCCGCTTCGCCACCCAGCGCACCAGCAGCACCACCGGCGACGTCAACGACGCCCCGCGCGGCGAGCCCGCCAACCCGGGCCGCGGCAAGTACGTGTGAGACGGGCGGCCAGCGTCCCCTGGTGAACCGGTCGCAAGGTTCTCACCGACGGCTGCCGCTCCCTGACCGTCATCCCGGCGGAGGCCGGGACCCAGAGGTTGCAGCCATGGGCGGCCGATGAAGCGCGCCCGTAGGTCGCATGGAGCGCAGCGCAATGCGACATGCTCCGGCCGAGATGTCGCATTACGGCTCCGCCTCCATGCGACCTACGGGTGCTGCATGGATCGCATCCCGCTGCAACCCCTGGGTCCCGGCCTGCGCCGGGATGACGGGTGGAGGGGTCACTTCTCGCCAGGCATCGTTTAACGGGCCTAGGCCCGGTCAGTGAAAGGGGTGCTCCTGCGGGGGCGCCCTTTTCTTTTGCCCCTCACCGCGCCAGCGTGAACCAGGCCAGCATCAGGGCGCCCAGCACGATGCGGTACCAGGCGAAGGGCGCGAAGCCGTGGCGGGAGACGAAGCCCACCACCGCCTTGACCACGACGAAGCCGGTCAGGAAGGCGGCGGCGAAGCCCACCGCGATGAGCGCGATGCCGTCGGTCGACAGCGTGTCGCGGTTCTTGAACAAATCGTAGGTCGCGGCCCCCAGCATGGTGGGGATGGCGACGAAGAAGGAGAACTCGGCCGCGGCCTTGCGCTCCACCCCCATCAGCAGCGCTCCCATGATGCTGGCACCGGAGCGCGAGACGCCCGGCACCAGCGCCAGGCACTGGAACAGGCCGATGCGCAGCGACAGGGAGATGGGGAAGTCCTCCACCTGGTCGTGCCGCGCCACGGGCACCGCCCGCTCGATCATCAGGATGGCGATGCCGCCCAGGATCAGCGCCACGCAGACCACGACTGGGTCGAACAGCACGTTCTTGATGAAGCCGTGCAGCAGCACGCCCAGGAACGCCGAGGGCAGGAAGCCCAGGATGATGGCGGCGGCGAAGCGGCGCGCGCCGGGATCGCCGCCCAGCGTCGCCACCACGCGCCAGAGCCGGGCGAAATAGGCGATGCAGACGGCCAGGATGGCGCCGAGCTGGATCACCACCTCGAACACCTTGCCCGGCGGTCCCTGGAAGCCGAGCAGGTCCCCCAGCATGATCATGTGGCCGGTCGAGGAGACGGGAATGAACTCGGTCAGCCCCTCGACAAGGCCCAGCAGGACGGCTTCGAAGAACATAGGGGACAAGGCTCCGCTTCTGCGCTCGGGCGCTTATAGCAGCGCGCGCACCGTCGGGCGAGGCACGCGTGCGGCGCAGCAACGGGTGAACGGGCAGCCTCCTTTGTTGATCCCTCACGCGATAGTCTCGGATCGGACCTATTCACCGGTAGATCGGCTGCTCATTTCCTGTGCATCTGGCCGCCCCTCACCAGCGCATCGCAGCAATGCGGCAGCCCTGCTGACCAATCGGCAAAAAAGTTCTGGATGAGGCTCCTTCTCTGACTTATACGAACCTTGGCGGGCGCTCCGACGACAGAGCGTTACGCTTTCGTGACGAGGAGCGGTCGATGGCGCAGAAGATGCTGGGGTTCGTCCATACGGGGCAGATGCTGCCGGAGAAGCGCGCGGCCGAGCTTCGCCGGGAGGATTTCCAGGAGATCTACGCCCGCTTCAGCGATCCGGCGGCGGCCGAGCAGGCCAACCGATGCTCGCAGTGCGGCGTGCCCTTCTGCCAGGTGCACTGCCCGGTCTCGAACAACATCCCGGACTGGCTGAAGCTGACGGCCGAGGGCCGGCTTGAGGAGGCCTACGAGGTCTCCCAGGCCACCAACAACTTCCCCGAGATCTGCGGCCGCATCTGCCCGCAGGACCGGCTGTGCGAGGGCAACTGCACCATCGAGCAGTCGACCCACGGCACCGTCACCATCGGCTCGATCGAGCGCTACATCACCGACACGGCCTGGGAACGCGGCTGGGTGAAGCCGGCGGTGCCGGTGCGCGAGCGGCCGGAGAGCGTCGGCATCATCGGCGCCGGCCCGGCCGGGCTGGCGGCCGCCGACCAGCTGCGGCGCAAGGGCTACCAGGTCCATGTCTACGACCGCTACGACCGCGCCGGCGGCCTGCTGATCTACGGCATCCCCGGCTTCAAGCTGGAGAAGGAGGTGGTCGAGCGCCGCTCCCGCCTGCTGGCCGATGCCGGCGTCACCTTCCATCTCGGCTTCGAGGTCGGCCGCCACGCCACCCTGGCCGAGCTGCGCGCCAAACACGCCGCCGTGCTGATCGCCACCGGCGTCTACAGGGCGCGCGAGCTGGAGGCGCCGGGCTCGGGCCTCGACGGCATCGTGCCGGCGCTGGAGTACCTGACCGCCAGCAACCGGGTGGGCCTGGGCGACACGGTGGTCGACTATGTCCGCGGCCGGCTGAACGCCCAGGGCAAGGACGTGGTGGTTATCGGCGGCGGCGACACCGCCATGGACTGCGTGCGCACCGCCATCCGCCAGGGCGCCCGCTCGGTCAAGTGCGTCTACCGCCGCAACCGCGCCAACATGCCCGGCAGCCAGCGCGAGGTGGCGCATGCCGAGGAGGAGGGCGTCGAGTTCGTCTGGCAGGCGGCGCCCGAGGCCTTCCTGGGCGACCGCACCGTCACCGGCGTCCGCGCCCACCGCATGCATATGGGCGTGGCCGACGCCACCGGCCGGCAGACGCCGCAGCCGATCGAGGGCAGCGGCTTCACCCTGCCGGCCGACCTGGTCATCAAGGCGCTGGGCTTCGACCCGGAGGAGCTGCCGACCCTGTTCGGCGAGCCGGCGCTGAAAGTGAGCCGCTGGGGCACGGTGCAGGTCAGCCACCGCAACCAGATGACCAACCTGGATGGCGTCTTCGCCGCCGGCGATATCGTCCGCGGCGCCTCGCTGGTGGTCTGGGGCATCAAGGACGGCCGCGACGCCGCCGAGGGCATCCACCGCTATGTCCAGGCCCGCGCGGCCGCGGCGGGCGGCATGGAAGCCGGCCGGCTGGCCGCGGCGGAGTGAGCGCCATGGCCTTCACCTACCGCCTCTACGACAACCTCTCATCGGGCAACGGCTACAAGTGCCGGCTGATGATGACCCTGCTGGGCATCCCCTTCGAGCGGGTCGAGATCGACATCGACCGGGGGGAGAGCCGCACGCCGGAGTTCCTGGCGATGAACCCGAACGGCCGCATCCCGCTGCTGCAGGTGGCGCCGGACCGGTACCTGGCCGAGAGCAACGCCATCCTCTGCTTCCTGGCCGAGGGCACCGAGTACCTGCCGGCCGAGCCCTGGCTGCGCGCCCAGGTGATGCAGTGGCTGTTCTGGGAGCAGTACAGCCACGAGCCCAACGTCGCCACCGCCCGCTTCTGGATCACGCACAAGTTCGAGATGAACGAGGAGCGGGTCCACGCGCTGGTGCTGAAGCGCGAGCAGGGCCACGCCGCGCTGAAGCTGATGGACCGGCACCTGGCGGCGACGCCCTTCCTGGTCGACAGCCGCTACACCATCGCCGACATCGCGCTCTACGCCTACACGCACGTCGCCGAGGAAGGCGGCTTCCAGCTGGACGAGTACGAGAATCTCCGCCGCTGGCTGGACCGCGTGGCGGCGCGTGACGGCCACATCCGCATCACCGACAAGGTCGGGCTGCCCGTGGGGGGCGCCTGATGGCGAGCCTACTCCGCCGCCGTGCGCCGGGCGCGGGCCAGCAGTTCGTCCGGCACGCTGACCAGAATGGGCAGACCGACGCGGTTGTCGGGATCGGCCATGACCTGTTCGAGGCTGCTGGGTTCGGGAATGGCCTCGCCATCCTCGATCATGCCTTCGATGTGACCGCTGAGGGCTTCGACGGCCATCTCCCTGACTTCGTCGAGGGTGGAACCTGCCGTGATGCAGCCAAGGAAGTCCGGGAAATGGACTCCATAGTCGGTGTCGGGGTCCTTGGCGAGGATGGCGATGTAGGTTGGCATGGGGCGCTCCTACTTCAGCTTGATGCCGGATTGCCGCTCGATGCTGGCAAGCGTGGACGGCGGCACGTCCTTGCGTGGATGAGGAACGGTCACGGTGCCGGGTCGTCTCGGATGCCCGAAATGCCAGTGGCTGCCGGTCGTCCGCTTGTGGAACCAGCCCTCGGCCTTGAGACGCCTGATCACTTCCCGGCTGTCCATCCCGCCATCATAGACCCGCAACGCGCCCTGGTGAACCGGGGATCGCTGCGCCTGCACAGCTTCTGAGACGAAGGACCCCAGCCATGACCCACGAGATCGAATCCGGCGAGACCTTCGTCCAGGCCTACCGCGAGAACGCCAAGCGGCTCGAGGCGGAGCATGTCTGGTCGCCCGAGATGGAGCACGACGCCTGCGGCGTCGGCTTCGTGGCGGCCATCGACGGCAAGCCGCGCCGCGCGGTCGTGGAGAAGGCGATCGAGGCGCTGGCGGCGCTGTGGCACCGGGGTGCCGTTGATGCCGACGGCAAGACCGGCGACGGCGCCGGCATCCATGTGCAGATCCCCCAGGCCTTCTTCCGCGAGCATGTCGCCCGCACCGGCCACCAGCCGATGGACGGGCTGATCTCCGTCGGGCAGGTCTTCCTGCCGCGCACCGACATGGAGGCGCAGGAGCGCTGCCGCTGCATCGTCGAGACCGAAATCCTGGCGTTCGGCTACTACATCTATGGCTGGCGCCAGGTCCCCATCAACATCGAGATCATCGGCGAGAAGGCCAACGCCACCCGGCCCGAGATCGAGCAGATCATGATCGGGAACCCCAAGGGCGTGCCCGAGGAGCAGCTGGAGCGCGACCTCTATGTCATCCGCCGCCGCATCGAGAAGGCGGTGAAGGCGGAGTCGATCAACGACTTCTACATCTGCACGCTCTCCTGCCGCTCCATCATCTACAAGGGCATGTTCCTGGCGGAGCAGCTGACCAGCTTCTACCCTGATCTGCTGGACAAGCGGTTCGAGTCGAGCTTCGCGATCTACCACCAGCGCTACTCGACCAACACCTTCCCGACCTGGTGGCTGGCCCAGCCCTTCCGCATGCTGGCGCACAATGGCGAGATCAACACGCTGCGGGGCAACATCAACTGGATGAAGGCCCACGAGACGCGGATGGCCCACGAGGTCTTCGGCGCCGATATCGACGACATCAAGCCGGTGATCCCCGTCGGCGGCTCCGACAGCGCCTGCCTGGACAGCGTCTTCGAGGTGCTGGTCCGCGCCGGCCGCAGCGCCCCCATGGTCAAGACCATGCTGCTGCCCGAGGCCTGGTCGGACAAGGAGGTGATGCCGCAGGCGCACCGCGACCTCTATTCCTACACCAACTCGGTCATGGAGCCCTGGGACGGGCCGGCGGCGCTGGCCTGCACCGACGGCCGCTGGGTCGTCGGCGGCATGGACCGCAACGGCCTGCGCCCCATGCGCTACGTGGTCACCGGCGACGGGCTGATCGTGGCGGGCTCCGAGACCGGCATGGTCAAGATCGATGAATCCTCGGTCGTGGAGAAGGGCCGCTTGGGGCCGGGCCAGATGATCGCCGTCGACCTGCAGGCCGGCCGCCTCTATCACGACCGCGAGATCAAGGACCAGCTGGCCGCCCGCCAGCCCTACGGCACCTGGAACCGCCACATCACCGTGCTGGACGATCTGGTGAAGGGCGCGCCGGTCGAGCCGGCCGAGCTGCCCCGCGAGGAGCTGCGCCGCCGTCAGGTCGCCTATGGCGTGACGCTGGAGGATGTCGAGACGATCCTGCACCCGATGGTGGAGGACGCCAAGGAGGCCATCGGCTCGATGGGTGACGACAGCCCCATCGCCGTGCTCTCGGACAAGTACCGCGGCCTGCACCATTTCTTCCGCCAGAACTTCAGCCAGGTCACCAACCCGCCGATCGACTCGCTCCGCGAGCAGCGGGTGATGAGCCTGAAGACGCGGCTGGGCAATCTCGGCAACATCCTGGACGAGGACGACAGCCAGACCCGCCTGCTGCAGCTGGAGAGCCCGGTCCTGACCACGGCCGAATTCCGCGCCATGCGTCGCTACATGGGCGCGACGGCGGCCGAGATCGACTGCACCTTCACCATCGCCGCCGGCGAGCACGCGCTGCGCGACGCCATCCGCCGCATCCGGCAGGAGTCGGAGGACGCGGTGCGCGGCGGCGCCACCCACGTCATCCTGACCGACGAGGCGACCGGGCCCGGCCGCGCCGCCGTGCCGATGATCCTGGCGACGGGCGCCGTCCACACCCACCTGATCCGCCAGCAGCTGCGCACCTTCACCAGCCTGAACGTGCGCTCGGGCGAGTGCCTGGACGTGCACTACTTCGCCGTGCTGATCGGCGTCGGCGCCACGACGGTGAACGCCTACATCGCCCAGGAGGCCATCGCCGACCGCCACCGCCGCGGCCTGTTCGCCGAGCTGTCGCTGGACGAGTGCCTGGCTCGCTACAAGAAGGCGATCAATGACGGGCTGCTGAAGATCATGTCCAAGATGGGCATCTCGATCATCAGCAGCTACCGCGGCGGCCTGAACTTCGAGGCGGTGGGCCTGTCCCGCTCGCTGGTGGCCGAGCACTTCCCCGGCATGGTCAGCCGCATCAGCGGCATCGGCCTGACCGGCATCCAGAAGAAGGTGCTGGAGGTCCACACCGCCGCCTATGACGAGGAGGTCATCGCCCTTCCCGTCGGCGGCTTCTACAAATTCCGCAAGAACGGGGACCGGCACGCCTGGGAGGGCGGCCTGATCCACATGCTGCAGCAGTCGGTGGCGACCGACAGCTACTCCACCTTCAAGAAATATTCGGAGGCGGTGCACAAGCGCGCACCCACCCACCTGCGCGACCTGCTGGACTTCCGCCTGCAGAAGGAGCCGGTGCCGCTGGACGAGGTGGAGAGCATCACCGCCATCCGCAAGCGCCTGGTCACGCCCGGCATGTCGCTGGGCGCGCTCAGCCCCGAGGCGCACGGCACGCTGAACGTCGCCATGAACCGCATCGGCGCCAAGTCCGATTCGGGCGAGGGCGGCGAGGACCCGGCGCGCTTCAAGCCCGACCGCAACGGCGACAACTGGAACTCCGCCATCAAGCAGGTGGCCTCGGGCCGCTTCGGCGTGACGGCCGAGTATCTGAACCAGTGCCGCGAGATCGAGATCAAGGTCGCCCAGGGCGCCAAGCCCGGCGAGGGCGGGCAGCTGCCCGGCTTCAAGGTGACCGAGCTGATCGCCAAGCTGCGCCACGCCACCCCCGGCGTGACGCTGATCAGCCCGCCGCCGCACCATGACATCTACTCGATCGAGGATCTGGCGCAGCTCATCTATGACCTGAAGCAGATCAACCCGGACGCCAAGGTCTGCGTGAAGCTGGTCAGCCGCTCGGGCATCGGCACGATTGCCGCAGGCGTCGCCAAGGCCGGCGCCGACGTGATCCTGGTGTCCGGCCACAATGGCGGCACCGGCGCCTCGCCGCAGACCTCCATCAAGTTCGCGGGGCTCCCCTGGGAAATGGGCCTGTCGGAGGTGCAGCAGGTGCTGACGCTGAACCGGCTGCGCCACCGCGTGACGCTGCGCACCGATGGCGGCCTGAAGACCGGGCGCGACATCGTCATGGCGGCGATGCTGGGCGCTGAGGAATTCGGCATCGGCACCGCCAGCCTGATCGCCATGGGCTGCATCATGGTCCGCCAGTGCCACAGCAACACCTGCCCGGTCGGCGTCTGCGTGCAGGCGCCCGACCTGCGGGAGAAGTTCACCGGCACGCCCGAGAAGGTCGTCAACCTCTTCAGCTTCATGGCGGAGGAGGTGCGCGAGATCCTGGCGGGCCTGGGCTTCCGCAAGCTGGAGGAGGTGATCGGCCGCACCGACCTGCTGCACCAGGTCAGCCGGGGTGCGGCGCACCTGGACGATCTCGACCTCAACCCGCTGCTGGCCCAGGCCGACCCGGGCAAGGGCGCGCGCTACTGCACGCAGGTCGGCCGCAACGAGGTGCCCGACACGCTGGACGCCCAGATGCTGCGGGATGCCGGCCCGCTGTTCGAGGAGGGCGAGAAGATGCAGCTCGCCTACAATGTCCAGAACACGTACCGCGCCATCGGCACCCGCATGTCGGCGATGATCACCCGGAAGTTCGGCATGACCGGGCTGCAGCCGGGCCACGTCACCGTGCGGCTGCGCGGCTCCGCCGGCCAGTCGCTGGGCGCCTTCGCGGTGCAGGGGCTGAAGCTGGAGGTGTTCGGCGACGCCAACGACTATGTCGGCAAGGGCCTGTCGGGCGGCACCATCGTCGTCCGGCCCATGACCGCCAGCCCGCTGAAGACCAACGAGAACACCATCATCGGCAACACCGTCCTCTACGGCGCCACGGCGGGCAAGCTGTTCGCGGCGGGCCAGGCGGGCGAGCGTTTCGCGGTGCGCAACTCCGGCGCCACCGTGGTGGTGGAGGGCTGCGGCTCCAACGGCTGCGAGTACATGACCGGCGGCATCGCCGTGATCCTGGGCAAGGTGCGGGATAATTTCGCTGCCGGAATGACCGGCGGCATGGCCTTCGTCTATGACGAGGCCGGTGGCTTCCCGCTCTATGTCAACAAGGAGAGCGTCGTCTACCAGCGCATCGAGGTGCCGCACTACGAGCAGCTGCTGAAGGGCCTGATCGAGGAGCACGTCGCCGAGACGCAGAGCCGCTGGGCCATGACCCTGCTGAACGACTGGGAGCTGGTCCGCGACCGCTTCTGGCAGGTGGTCCCGAAGGAGATGCTGCACCGGCTGGCCGTTCCCGTGACCCGCCCGCTGGCGCTGAGCGCGGAGTGATGTGAGCGGCCTTATCCTTCTCCCCTTGCGGGAGAAGGATGGGGCCCCAAGCCTGCTTGGGGAGGATGAGGGGTCGACCGCCGCAGGCGGACGTTCTCGACGCTACGTTCAAGCTGAACCGGTGAGAACGTCGGGCTTTCGCCCGCCGACCCCTCACCCTCCCACCGCTTCGCGGCGGGCCCCTCCCTCTCCCGCAAGGGGCGAGGGATGATTACCGCCCCGCCGCCATCGCCTCCAGCAACGCCACCGCCTCCGCCGCCCGGTCCTCCGGCACGAAGAGATGGTCGTGGTGGTAGGCCGCCACGGCGTTGGTGCTGATGCCGGCCGCCGCCAGCCGCGAGGTGACGGCGGCGAGGAAGCCGACCGCGTCCAGGGCCGAATGCACCGTCAGCGTGATCCGGCGGCAGGGGAAGATCGCGGCCAGCCCGGCCCGCGCCGCCTCATCCGGCGTGACGATCAGTGTCATGCCCTCGGCTTCCCGGAACAGCATGACCGGCGCCAGCCCGGCGGGAACAGCTTGCCCGTGCGGGATCGTCGCGAAGACGAAACGGCCGGGCCCCAGCTCCGGCCGCATGGTGGCGATCAGGCGGGAGAGGTCGCGCTCGCCGCTCACGGCCGCACCGTGTAGCGCAGGAAGCCGTCATGGCCGCCGGCGACCTTGTCATAGAGGGCCCGCGCCGTGGCGTTGCCCTCATGGGTGTGCCAGTAGACCCGGCCCCAGCCTTCGGCGCGGGCGATCTCCACCAGCCGGTCGATCAGCGCCCGGCCGACGCCCCGGCCCCGCGCGTCGGCGTCGGTGAACAGGTCCTCGAGGTAGCAGAGGGTCGCGCTGCTCCAGGTGTGCGGGTGCAGCACGTAGTTGGCGAAGCCCAGCGCCCGCCCCTCCCCGTCCCGCGCCATCAGCGACTTGATGGGCGCTTTCGGGTCCAGGATGCGGCGCCAGAGCTCGGCCACCGTCGCCTCCGGCAGGCTCACCTCGTAGAAGGCGCAATAATCCGCCCAGAGGCGGCGCCAGTCGGCCTCGTCGCTCGGCGTGGTCCGGGTGATGGTGACGGTCATGGGCCCCTCCTTCTCGGGTGGGACCATACTCCGAAGGAGGCGGCCCCTGTCCAGTGGCGGGCCCCATTCCGCCCCTTTGGTTTATCAGGGCCTTGCGCTACAGTGCCGGCCGCATGCGAACGCTCTTCCACCACCCGCTCTCCCCCGTCGCGCGCAAGGTGCGCGTCGCCCTCGCCGAAAAGCGGCTCGAGGTCCAGCTCGAGCTCGTCAAGCCCTGGGAACGGCAGGAGGATTTCCTCATGCTGAACCCCGCCGGCGAGGTGCCCGTGCTGCTGGAGGAGGACGGCGCCGTCATCGCCGGCCACCAGGCGGTGACCGAGTATCTGGAGGAGGCCTATCCCACCACCAGCCTGCTCGGCGCCGAGACGGTGCAGCGGGCCGAGGTGCGCCGCCTGGTCTCCTGGTTCGACAGCAAATTCGCCCTGGAAGTCGGCGACATGCTGCTGGGCGAGAAGCTGATCAAGCGCCTGTCCGGCCAGGGCACGCCGCACGCCCAGGCGATCCGCGCCGGCCATGCCAACATCCACTACCACCTGGACTACATCGCCTTCCTGGCGGACCGGCGGAACTGGCTGGCGGGCGACCATTTCTCGCTGGCCGACATCGCGGCGGCGGCGCACATCTCCTGCATCGACTATCTGGGCGACGTGCCCTGGGACGACCATCCCGAGGCCAAGGACTGGTACAGCCGCATCAAGTGCCGCCCCAGCTTCCGCCCGCTGCTGGCCGACCATCTGCCCGGCGCCCCGCCGCCCAAGCACTACGCCGACCTCGACTTCTGAAGGCTATCTCCACGGAGATATCCCGGCGGCGCCCCATTTCCGCCTGCTTAAGCACGCTAGACTGCACGCACCCGCAACGAGGAGAAGTCCCATGCGCCGCGTCCTGTCCGCCCTGCCCTTGACCGCCCTGCTGCTGACCGCGCCCGTCCTGGCGCCGGCAGCCCAGGCGCAGGTGATCATGCCGACCATGGACCAGGTGACCGTCCAGTTGACCCAGGAGGATTGGGTCCGCACCGAGACGGCGCGGGTCACGCTGGTGGTGGACGCCGTCGGCAATGGCGGCTCGGTCCGCGACGAGGTGCTGAAGGCCGCCGCCGGCGTGTCCGACCGGGCGGAGTGGCGCATCGTCAGCTTCGACCGCCGCCAGGACGAGGCCGGGCTGGACAAGTGGCAGGCCGTGCTGGAGACCCGCCTGCCCGAGGCGTCCTTGGGTGGGCTGGAGGAGCGCGCCCGCAAGGCCAGCCGCGCCGGCCTGCAGATGCGCGTCGCCGGGGTGGACTTCACGCCGACCGTGGCCGAGATCGAGGCCGCGCGGTCGCGCTTGCGCGCCCAGATCTACGCCCGGGTGACCGAGGAGCTGAAATCCGTCAACGCCCAGTTCCCCGGCCGCGCCTTCCGCGTCGCCCAGGTGAACTTCGAGGCCCACCCCGCCTCGGTGCCGCCCCCGCACTACGCCAAGGCCGAGCGCATGGCCATGGCCGCCGCACCCATGGAAAACGGCGCCGCGCCGGCGATGGACGTCGCCCAGAAGATCACCCTGACCGCCCACGTCTCCTTCCAGGCCGTGGCACCCAACGAGCCGGGGAAGTAGGGGGGGCTCCGTCCCTTTCCCCTCCACTACCCGTCATCCCCGCGGAGGCGGGGACCCAGGTAATGAGCGTGCTAACCGGCCGTCGGCGGGGTGCAAAGGACGACGTTGCCGCCCGTCCTCCCGAGCGCCGGTGCAAAGGAAATGCCTGGGTCCCCGCCTCCGCGGGCATGACGGGCAGTGGATGATCGACGTGACCCGGCCTACAACCCCGCGGCCAGCTGCGCCTTCAGCCCCTCGCGGTAGGTCGGGTAGCGTAGCGCATATCCCAGCTCCTCCTTCAGCCGCCGGTTCGAGACGCGCTTGCTCTCGGCGTAGAAGCTGGCGGCCATGGGGCTGAGCCGGGCTTGGTCGAAGGGGATCAGCGGCGGCGGCTCCATGCCCAGCAGGCCGGCGGCGAAGGCGATCACTTCGGGCGAGGGGGCCGGCTCGTCGTCGCAGACATTGTAGGCCGCCCCCGGGTTGGGCCTGGACATGGAGGCGACCAGCGCGCCGGCGATATCCTCGGCATGGATGCGGCTGAAGACCTGGCCCGGCTTGTCGATGCGGCGCGCGGTGCCGGCACGGAGGCTGTCGATGACGCTGCGGCCGGGGCCGTAGATGCCGGGCAGGCGGAAGAGATGGACCGGCACGCCATGGTCCCGGTGGAGATCCAGCCAGCGCGCCTCGGCCCCGGCCCGGGCGCGCCCCCGGTCGGTGACGGGCGCGACGGGCGTGGATTCATCCACCCAGCCGCCCTGGTGGTCGCCATAGACGCCAGTGGTGGAGAGATAGCCGGCCCAGGCGAGCCCGCTCACGGCGGCGATGTCCCGGGCGTGGTGGTCCAGCACGGCGGCGCCGCTCCCGTCCGGCGGCACGGAGTCCAACAGGTGCGTGGTGCCCGCCAGCGCCGCGGCCGGGTCGTCCAGCGGCCGGTCGCGGTCGAACAGGAACGCCTCGATCCCGCGCGCCGCCAGTTCGGACCGCTTGGCATCGGAGCGGCAGGTCCCGGCCACGCGCCAGCCCTCGGCCAGCAGCCGGTCGGCCAGCACTTGGGCGCTGTAGCCGAGCCCGAAGCAGAAGAGGCGCTTCCCCATGACAGGCATTCCGGTTAAGTCCTTCGCGACGTCCAATCCTTGACGACTGTAGGCGCCATGACCCGCCCCCTCAACGCCCTCGCGCTCGGCTTCCTGCTGCTGGCCGGCACCGCCGACGCCGCGCCCTTCGCCTCGCGCGCCCAGTGCCTGGCGAAGGCGCAGGAGCTGCCCGACCACACCTTCGAGGCGGCGCTGGCGTGGGAGAAGGCGGGCGGCGGCCAGGACGCGCAGCTGTGCCAAGCGATGGCCCTGCTGTTCCGCGCCGACTACGGGGCCGCCGCCGACCGGCTGGAGGCGCTGCTGCCCAATCTGAAGGCGTCGCCGCGTGTCCTGGCGGGCCTGTGGCAGCGCGCCGGCCTCGCCAATGCCGAGGCCGACCGGCCGGAGCGGGCCGAGGCGGCGTACGGCCGCGCCATTTCCCTGGACCCGACGGACCCCGAGCCGCTGGTCGACCGCGCCATCCTGCGTGCCGGCGCCGAGCGCTACTGGGACGCGCTGGCCGATCTGGACCGGGCCGCCGCCATGGCGCCGCACCGGGCCGACGTGCTGGTGCTGCGCGCCGCGGCGAAGCGCAAGCTGGCGCAGGACGCCCCGGCGGCGGCCGACCTGGAGAAGGCGCTGCAGCTGGAGCCGAAAAACGTCGAGGCGCTGCTGGCGCGCGGCAACCTCAAGGCCAGCCGGGGCGACGCGATGGGCGCCCGCTCCGACTGGCTGCGGGTGCGTGAGCTCGCCGGCGACACCGGCCCCGCCCGCGACGCCGCCGACAACATGGCCAAGCTGGACGCCATGGAGGCGGAGGCGCGCAAGCGCTGAGCGCTGCCGGATAAGAGCTGGGGAGGCGTACCTCCACTGCCCGTCATCCCGGCGCAGGCCGGGACCCAGGGGTTGCAGCGGGATGCGGCCAATGTAGCACGCCTCAATGGCAGTGATTGAGTTGTGCGTCCTTCGACAAGCTCAGGATGAGGATGATTTAGCTGCTCCCGGCCGAACTTGCGCGTGATGGAACCAGGCGTGCCTGGCATCCCCCCATCCCTCATCCTGAGCTTGTCGAAGGACGCACAACGCCCCAGCCGCTCCGCTTCACCGGCCGCCTATGGCTGCAACCCCTGGGCCCCGGCCTTCGCCGGGGTGACGGATGAGATTGGCAACCACCGGTGAGAACCGAGCGGCCGGCTTTTGCGCCAGTGCTAGCCCATCTTCAGCGCGTCCGGCTTGTGAGCGGCGCGCTTGCCGCTCTTGTCGCTCTCGACGATGTACTGGGGCTCGTCGCGGCTGGCGGCGACCTTGTGGCCGGCGATGTGCGTCTCCGACGTCGCCTTGCGGACCACGTGCCCCTCGGTCCCGCCCTGCGGCGTGTTCCAGCGTACCTTGTCGCCGGGCTTCAGGTTCTTCGCCATGGGTCCCTCCGGTCGGTTGCCGGGCGCCAACAGGAGGGAGTGGCGATGATTGCGGGGTGGGAGGGGCAGGCGCGTGCTGCGTGCTTCGACAAGCTCAGCATGAGGAAGGGGGTACGCGAGGTACTCCTGTCCCCTATGCCGGGAGCAGCACAATCCCCCTTAGCCTGAGCCTGTCGAAGGCCGCACCGCGGCAACCGCTGCCTTCCCTTCCAGCGCAGGCCTGAAGGAAAGCCCCCGTCAGCTCGCCATGTCGTCGATGTCGCGGGCCAGGACCTCGCGCTTGCCGACATGGTTGGCGCGGCTGACCACGCCTTCCTGTTCCATGCGCTCGATCAGGCGGGCGGCGCTGTTGTAGCCGATGCGCAGGTGCCGCTGGATGAAGCTGGTCGAGGCCTTGCGCTCGCGCGCGACCAGGGCCACCGCCTGGTCGTAGAGGTCGTCGCCGCTGCTCTCGCCGCCCTTGCCGCCGCCCCCGCCGCCCTCGTCCATGTCGAAGGGAGCACCACCCTCCTCGTCCTCGGTCACGGCGTCGACATACATCGGCTCGCCCTGGGCCTTGAGGTGCTTCACCACCTCCTCGACCTCCTGGTCCCTGACGAAGGGCCCGTGGACGCGGGTGATGCGGCCGCCGCCGGCCATGTAGAGCATGTCGCCCTGGCCCAGCAGCTGTTCCGCCCCCTGCTCTCCCAGGATGGTGCGGCTGTCGATCTTGCTGGTGACCTGGAAGCTGATGCGGGTCGGGAAGTTGGCCTTGATGGTGCCGGTGATGACGTCGACCGAGGGGCGCTGCGTCGCCATGATGATGTGGATGCCGGCGGCGCGGGCCATCTGGGCCAGCCGCTGGATCGCCGCCTCGATGTCCTTGCCGGCGACCAGCATCAGGTCGGCCATCTCGTCGACGATGACGACGATGTAGGGCAGCTCGGTCAGGTCGATCGGCGTGTCCTCGAACACCGGCTTGCCGGTGTCGGGGTCGAAGCCGGTCTGCACGCGGCGGGTCAGCACCTCGCCATTGTCGCGGGCCTCCTTCAGGCGCGCGTTGTAGCCGTCGATGTTGCGCACGCCCAGCTTGGACATGGCGCGGTAGCGGTCCTCCATCTCCCGCACGGTCCATTTCAGCGCCACGACCGCCTTCTTGGGATCGGTGACGACCGGGGCCAGCAGGTGCGGGATGCCCTCATAGACCGAGAGCTCGAGCATCTTGGGATCGACCATGATGAAGCGGCACTTCTCCGGCGGCAGCCGGTAGAGCAGCGACAGGATCATGGTGTTGATGGCGACCGACTTGCCCGAACCGGTGGTGCCGGCGACCAGCAGGTGCGGCATGCGGGCGAGGTCGGCGATGACCGGCTGGCCGCCGATGTCCTTGCCCAGCACCAGCGCCAGCTTCTGCTGGGTCTTGTCGTAGCTCTCCGCCGCCAGCAGCTCGCGCAGCAGCACGGTCTCGCGCTTGGCGTTGGGCATCTCGATGCCGATGACGTTGCGGCCGGGCACGACCGCCACGCGCACCGACACGGCGCTCATGGAGCGCGCGATATCGTCGGCCAGGCCGATGACGCGCGACGATTTGGTGCCGGGCGCCGGCTCCAGCTCGTACAGCGTGACGACGGGGCCGGGATGGACCTTCACGATCTCGCCGCGGACGCCGAAATCCTCCAGCACGCTCTCCAGCAGCTCGGCGTTCTGCTGCAGCGCCGCCTCGTCCAGCGTCACCGAGCGCTGCGCCGGGTCGGGCAGCTGCAGCAGGTCCAGCGGCGGCAGTTCATAGTCGCCGGGCGAGGCTTCGGGCTCCAGATCCAGCTTGGACTGGCGCGGCGCCTCGCGGCGGGCGACCTCGACCATGCGCGGCTTCGGCGGTGGCTCCACCACGGCGGCGGGGCGGGTACGGCGCGGGGCGTCGCCCTCCTCACCGTCCTCATCGTCGTCAAGGGCGGGCGCGTTGCGCTCCAGCTTCGGGATGGCGAGGCTGGGCTCGGCGCGCAACGGGCGCGGCGCCTCCTCCAGCGCGGGTCCGCCCAGGCTGGGCGCCCGGCGCGGGCCGGCGGGGCGGACGGGGCGCTCCTCCGGTTCGTCCTTGCGGCGGGACAGCAGGCCGGTGACGCTGGCGGCGATGCCGGACAGTCCGCCCGTCACACCGCCGACGGCGCCGGAGACGCCGCCCGACAGCCCGTCGCGCAGGCCCGACAGGCCCGGCTTCAGCGAGCGCAGCGGCACGCCCAGCGCGCTCATCAGCAGCAGGAAGCCGGGAATCGCGGCCAGCGCGCCCAGCAGGAAGGGGCTGCTCCAGCCGACCAGGCCCATCAGGCCGCGGCTGGTCTCCGACAGCAGGATGCGCCCGACGCCGCCGCCGGCCGCCCCGCCCGCCGGAGCCGACAGGCCGGCCAGCGCCATGGAGGTCACGATGATCGCGGCCAGCGCCGCCAGAAAGCGCCAGGTCTTGCGCCCGGTGGTGGCGTGGCGCATGACCCGCAGCCCCCAGCCGGCGACGATCACCGCCATCAGCCAGGCCGCCAGCCCCAGCGTCTGGATCAGCAGGTCGGCCATGTAGGCGCCGCCGAGGCCCAGCAGGTTGCTGACCGGCGCCACGTCGGACGCGGCGGCGGTGCTGAGCGACGGGTCGCCCGGATCGTAGCTGGCCAGCGCCGCCGCCAGGGCGCCCGCGGCCAGCACGACGCCAAGCCCGCCCGCCTCCTTGGCGCGGCGCACCAGGAACTCGGACGCGCCGTCGGGCAGCAGGGCGTTGCGGCCATTGCCCTTTCCGGCGGGTGCCTTGCCCCCGGCGCTGCTGCGCGGGGCGGGACGGGAGGCGGCGAGGCGGGTCGTCATGGGGCCATCACTCGGGAGATGGAAGCGGGATCAACGGGTGACAGGCGGTACCAAGACGCATTCAGGTGAAGAATGCGTTTCATCACAGCAGATCGGCGATACGGGCGCAGGCGGCGGCCACCGTCGGCGCGTCATGCACCAGCGCCACGCGGATGTATCGCGCGCCCTGGTTGGTGCCGCCCGCATCCGGGCTGGTCAGGTAGGCGCCGGGCAGGACGCGCAGCGCCGCCTCGCGCCAGAGCGTGCGGGCCGCACGCTCGCCGTCGCCGACGTCCAGCCACAGGAAGAAGCCGCCGGCCGGCCGGTAGAAGCCGAAGCGGCCCGCGAGCGCCGCCTCGGCCGCGTCGAACTTCAGCCGGTAGAGCCGCCGGTTCTCCTCGACATGGGCGTCGTCGGACCAGAGCGCGACCGAGGCCGCCAGCGCCGGGATCGGGTTGCCGGCCAGCCCGTAGCTGCGCAGCCGGGAGAAGGCGCGGATAAGGTCGGGATGGCCGGCGACGAAGCCGGAGCGCAGCCCGGCGGCGTTGGAGCGCTTGGAGAGCGACTGGAAGACCAGCAGGTTCTGGAGATTTCCGCCCATGGCCTGGGCCGCCTCCAGCGCGCCCGGCGGAGGGGCCTTGTCCCAGATGTCGTTGTAGCACTCGTCCATCGCCAGCACGAAGCCGTGCCGCCGGGCGAGGGTCAGCGCCTTCTTCAGATAGTCCAGGCTGGCGACGGCGCCCTGCGGGTTGGCGGGGGAGCAGAGATAGAACAGCGCCGTGCGCGCCAGCAGCTCTTCCGGCAGCGCGTCCAGGTCGGGCAGGAAGCCGGTCTCCTTCGTCGCCGGCAGGAAGACCGGCTCGGCGCCCGCCAGCACCGCCGCCCCCTCGTACACGGCGTAGAAGGGGTTGGGGATCAGCACCGCCGGGCGCCGGCCCGCCTTCTCCGGCGGGCAGGCCAGCAGGGCCACCTGGAACAGCGCCTCGCGCGTGCCGGCCAGCGGCAGGATGCCGGCCTCGTGGTCGACCATGCCTTCGGGCAGGCCGTAGCGGCGGCGCAGGTAAGCCTCCACCGACTGGCGGAAGGCCGGCGTGCCGGCGACCGGCGGGTACTTGGCCCAGTCGGACAGGGGCGCCTTCGCCAGCGTTTCCGCCAGGATCGCCGGCGGCGCGTGCTGCGGCTCGCCCACGGATAGGGCCAGGGGTGCGGTGTTGGCGCGCGGCGTCACGTCGGCAAGCAGCTGCGCCAGCCGGGTGAAAGGATAGTCGGACAGGCCCGCGAGACGGGCGTTCAGCTCCGGCGGGGCGGCCTCGAAGGGCATCGCGGCGGATTCCATCTCGTACGAAACGGAAACGAGTGTACCGCCGCGCTCCCCCGCACACAAGGCATGCCCCCGAAATCGCACACCCGAAAGGGACGAGGAATCACCGGCTTGCGCGGCGATGCTGAGAGGGCGACTCAGTAAGTCGTTGATGCGACTCGGGTCTATCCTTACTTGCGGGCGGGCGTCGCCGTCCCACGATCCCCATCCCCGGTCCTCTCTCCGTCCGTTCCGCTTCCCTCCCCGTCATCCCCGTGGAGGCGGGAACCCAGGCATTCCCTTAGCACCGGAACAGTGAAGCGGGAGCGCAACGCGGCCCTTTGCGCCTTTACTCGCATCGCTAGCACGCTCATTACCTGGGTCCCCGCCTCCGCGGGGATGACGGTTGAGAGAGGACGGGCCGGGAGTTCCAGTATTTCCTACAACGCCTCCGCGTTCATCTCGCCGGTGCGGATGCGCACCGCCTGGGCCAGTTCCAGCACGAAGATCTTGCCGTCGCCGATGCGGCCGGTGTTGGCGGCCTTGTGGATGGCCTCGACCACGCTGTCGGCGAGGTCGTCGGGCACCGCCACCTCGACCTTCACCTTGGGCAGGAAGTTCACGGCGTACTCGGCACCCCGGTAGATCTCGGTCTGGCCCTTCTGCCGGCCGTAGCCCTTGACCTCGGTGACGGTCAGCCCCTGCACGCCCAGCGCCGTCAGCGCCTCGCGCACCTCGTCCAGCTTGAACGGCTTCACGATCGCCATGACCAGTTTCATGGGGCTCCCCTTCCTTCTGTCGCGCGGCCCGGCGGGCCGGTTCCGGCGGGGATGCTTCAAGAAGCGTGCCGCGCCGCAGCATGGCCTCTCCGCAGGGGGTAGCGCCCTCGGCAAGGGGCGAGCGGCCCCCTCGCTGGGCAGCAGCAGCCCAAAAAATGGGCAGGCGCCGTGGCCTTCAGGGGGCGCGACGACGCGTCCCCTGGACAAGGCGGGCCGGAGTGCCGATTGTCCTGGCATGGACAGCATCCCGACCCAGCTGGCGGAGGCCGGCCTCATCACCGATCCCGCAGTCATCGACGCGGACGTGGTCATCGTCGGCGGCGGGCTGGCGGGCCTCACGCTCGCCTGCGCCCTGGCGACGGCCGGGCTGCCGGTGGTCTGCGTCGACCGCGACGACCCGTCGGTCCAGTTGCTGGAGAATTTCGACGGCCGCACCACGGCGATCTCGCTGGGCTCGCAGCGGGTGCTGGACGGCGCCGGCATCTGGCCGCGCATCGACCCGGACGCCCAGCCGATCCTGGACATCCGCGTCACCGACCAGAACGACCCGCTGTTCCTGCATTACGCGCACCAGGAGGTGGGCGACCTGCCCTTCGGCTGGATCGTCGAGAACCGCACCATCCGCCAAGCGCAGTTCGCCCGGGTGCGCGAGCTGCCCAGCCTGACCCACCTGACCGCGACCAGCGCCCGTAGCATCGAGCGCACCGACACCCATGCGCTGGTGACGCTGGAGGACGGCCGCGTCGTGCGCGCCCGGCTGGTGATCGGCGCCGACGGGCGCAACAGCCTGGTCCGCAGCCACGCCAACATCCGCGTCGACGGCTGGAGCTATCCTCAGCATGCCATCGCCGTGACCATCGAGCATGAGGAGCCGCATTACGGCACCGCCGTGGAGCTGTTCCTGCCGGCCGGCCCCTTCGCCATGCTGCCGCTGACCGGCAACCGCACCAGCATCGTCTGGTCGGAGCGGGAAGCCCTGGCGCCCTTCTACATGAACCTCGACGAGGCACGCTTCACCGCCGAGCTGCAGCGCCGGTGCGGCGACTGGCTGGGCCGGGTCACGCCGGTGGGCAAGCGCTTTTGCTACCCGCTGGGCATCAGCCACGCCGAGCGCTACACCGACCGCCGGCTGGCGCTGGTCAGCGAGACCATCCACACCATGCACCCCATCGCCGGCCAGGGGCTGAACATGGGGCTGCGCGACGTGGCGGCGCTGGCCGAGGCGATCGTGGATGCCTGGCGGCTGGGGCTGGATGTCGGCGCGTCGGACGTGCTGGAGCGCTACCAGCGCTGGCGCCGCTTCGACAATTTCACCCTGCTGGCGGTGACGGACGCGCTGACCCGCCTCTTCTCCAACGACATCGGCCCGGTCGCCGTTGCCCGGCGCTTAGGCTTGGCCGCCGTCGACCGGCTGCCGCCGTTGCGCCCGCTGAAGCGCCTGTTCATGCGCCACGCCATGGGCGTGGTCGGCGAGCTGCCGCGCATGATCAAGGGCGAGCCGCTCTAGGCCTTCTCCCCGAAATTGTTGCGCCGACGCCCCGGATCGCCAACACTCCGCCCAAAATCAAGGGCGTAGGGGGAGCGGCAGATGGCGCGGCACATGTTCGGGATGAGGCGTTCGGCGGCGGGGACCGCCCTGCGCTGGGTCGGCGGCATCGTCGGTCTGGTCCTGCTGCTGCTCGCGGTCGCCGTGGCCGGGGTCTGGCTGCACATGCGGTCGAGCCTGCCGCGGCTGGAAGGCGAGCTGCCCCTGGCCGGCCTGCCCGCCCCGGTCACCGTGGAGCGCGACGCCCAGGGCGTGCCGACGCTGACCTCCACCGACCGCGTGGCGCTGGCCCAGGCGCTGGGCTATCTGCACGGGCAGGAGCGCTTCTTCCAGATGGACACGCTGCGCCGGGCCGCCGCCGGCGAGCTGGGCCTGCTGAGGCCGGCCGCCGCCGGGCTGGACAAGACCACCCGCCCGCACCGCTTCCGCCAGCGCGCCCAGGCCATGGTGGAGCGGGCGACGCCGGAGGACCGGCGCATGTTCAAGGCCTATGCCGACGGGGTGAATGCCGGGCTGGCCGATCTGGGCGCCGCCCCGGTGGAGTACCTGCCGCTCCAGCGCGACCCGCAGCCCTGGACCGAGGCAGATTCGCTGCTGGTCCTGGTCGCCATGTACTTCAACCTGCAGGACTCCGCCGGCTGGGACGAGCGCCGCCTCAGCCTCGCCATCGAGAAGCTGGGGCCGGATCTCGCCGCCTTCCTCTACCCGCCGGGCACCGACTGGGACGCGCCGCTGGACGGCACCCGCCTGCCGGAACCCGCGCCGCCGGCCGAGAACGCCGTGCCCGCCCGCCCGCGGAAGGCCGCGCTGGCCCCGCCGCAGGAGGAGCCGGCAGCAGCCGTGGGCAGCAACAACTGGGCGGTCGGCGGGCACCTGGCCGGCGGGCCGGCCATGCTGGCGGACGACATGCATCTCGGCATCAGCGTGCCCAACACCTGGTACCGGGCGCGGCTGGTGCTGAAGGCGGCGGACGGCTCGACCTCCATGGACATCACCGGCGTCACCCTGCCGGGCGAGCCCAACATCGTGGTCGGCAGCAACGGCCGCATCGCCTGGGGCTTCACCAACGGCTACATCGACACCGGCGACCTGGTGGTGCTGGAGCCGGTGGACGGCGACGCCACGCGCTACATGACGCCGGAGGGGCCGAAGACCCTGGCGCGCTTCGAGGAGAAGCTCTGCCCCGGCGAGGGCTGCGAGACGCTGGTGGTGGAGGAGAGCGTCTGGGGCCCGGTGGTCGGCACCGACAGCATGGGCCGCAAGCTCGCCTACCGCTGGATCGCCCACGACATCCGCCCCGACGTCATGTCGGTCTTCATGGCTCTCGAGACCGCCGGCAGCGTCGACGAGGCCGTCGCCATCGCCCATAACGCCAGCATTCCCAACCAGAACCTCGTGGTGGTGGACGCTCAGGGCAACCTCGCCTGGACCATCATCGGCCAAGTGCCGCGCCGGGTGGGCTTCGACGGCACCCTGCCGACCTCCTGGGCCGACGGCGCGCGCGGCTGGCAGGGCATGCTGCCGCCGGAGGAGGTGCCTGTCGTGAAGAACCCGGACGACGGCCGCCTCTGGACCGCCAATGCCCGCGTGGTCGGCGGCGAAGCCTTGGCCAAGCTGGGCGACGGCGGCTACGCCCTGGGCGCACGCGCGAAGCAGATCCGCGAGGGGCTGCTGGCCCGCGACGCCTTCACCGAGAAGGATCTGCTGGCGATCCAACTGGATGATCGCGGTCTGGTGCTGGAGTTCTGGCAGGCGCGGCTGGAGGAGCTGCTGAAGGCCAAGCTGGGCCAGGACCCGGAACTGGCCGCCATGCTGCCGCGGGTGGAGACCTGGGGCGGCCGCGCCACGGTGGACAGCGTCGGCTACCGGCTGGTGCGTGCCTTCCGCACCGGATTCGTCGAGCGCATCTACCGCGGCTGGGGCGGCGGCATGGCCGAGGCGGCCGGCCTGACCGGTTCGCGCCGCCTGATCGCCGAACAGTCCGAGCAGCCGGCCCGTCGCCTCATCATCGAGCGCCCCGCCCACCTCGTGCCGCCCGGCTTCGACAGCTGGGACGCGCTGGTCGACGACGTGCTGGCGGAGATGAAGAAGGGCGTGCGCGAGGCCGGCGGGCTGGACGCCTACAGCTGGGGCCGGCGCAACGTCGCCGGGGTGAAGCATCCGCTGACCCTGGGCGTGCCGCAGCTGGGCGAGCTGCTGAACCCGCCCGAGGCGCCGCAGCCCGGCGACACGCTGCAGCCGCGCGTCGCCGCCCCCGGCTTCGGCGCCTCCCAGCGCCTGGTGGTGGCACCCGGCCGCGAGGCGCAGGGCATCTTCCACATGCCCACCGGCCAGTCCGGCCATCCCTTCAGCACCTACTACATGGCCGGCCACCAGGACTGGCTGGACGGCCGCCCGACCCCCTTCCTGCCGGGCGAGACGAAATGGCGGCTGGAGCTGCGGCCGGGGAGCTGAGGGCACTACTCATCCCTCGCCCCTTGGGGGAGAGGGATGGGACCCGCGCCGCAGGCGTGGGAGGGTGAGGGGTCGGCGGGCGTAGCCCGACGTTCTCGACGCCTAATCCTGGGCCACCGGTGGAGAACGTCCGCCTGCGGCGTCCACCCCTCATCCTCCCCAAGCCATGGCTTGGGGCCCCATCCTTCTCCCGCAAGGGGAGAAGGATCGGGAGGCCAGCCCATTCCTACCCGGCAAATCCTGCCGACCATCCACCGCACCGCCCCTCCCGGCAACACCCCACCCTAGCGAGATCAACGACTTACCCCTGGCCCGCGCCTTGCTGATGCCTCTGCCGGACACCTCATCCGGGGAGCATCATGGACGGCGGCGGAATCCTCACCTATCTGCGCGGCGAGCTGGCCGGCGCGGCCTCCTCCTTCGCGCGGCGCTACCGTGGCGCCCACCAGCAGGCCGGCATGCGGCGGCTGGCGGCGTCGGGGCTGTTGGCGCATCTGGCCGAGAACGGGCTGGACGGGCTGGCGGAGCGGCTGCGCGACGAGCAGCACGACTTGTCCCAGGAGAATGTCGACCGCGTTCTCGGCAACCTGGCGCTCGCCTACCTGTTCCGCGACCTGAAGCCCCGGCTGGAGCAGCGCATGGCCGAGGCGCGGGCTCTGGGCATCGGCCCCTTCGCCCCGCCCCCGGCCTGGATGAGCGGCCCGGCCCGGTTGAACTGGCTGCGCGAGCAGAGCTGCCTGACGCTCAACGCCGTGCTGCAGGGCTGGGCGCCCGCGTTGGCCGCCTCCACCGCGCCCGCCTGCCCCTTCGCCCGGGCCGCGCGCGGCGCCAAGGCGCTGTTCGCCGGCTCGGCCCTCTACCAGCGCGCCGACCACGATCTGCTGTCCATCGCCACGACCGGCAGCAACACCGCGCTGCATGTCTGCTTCAGCCTGGTCGAGGCGGCAGGCCATCTGGGGCTGAGGCTGCCGGCAGAGGAATGGCGCGGCGTGCTCTGGCGCTCGCGCAAGGAGATCACGGCCCTGGCCTCGGGCAGCCTGGGCATGATCGTCACCTACCTGACGGCATCGCACCTGCACCCGCACGGCGACACCGCCACCAGCCCGACCCATCGCGAGGACTGCGCCTTCCGCCTGAAGGGCGAGGGCGAGACGCTGCGCCTGACGCTGGAGCACACCCAGGTCACCCCCTTCAGCACCGGCCACGACAAGGTCTATACCGGCTGCCCGGCCTTCCACGTCACCGGGTTGATCGAGACCTACCTGACCTGGGTGCTGGACGTCGCCGTGGCCCAGGGGCTGCACGGGGTGGAGGAGGCGCCGCGCGCCGCGACGCCCCGGCCGTCGCGCCCGATCCCGGCGGTGCCGTCCCTGCCCGCCTGGCATCCGGCGGCGCCGGTTCGACTGTAGGAGGGTCCGCGGGCATTGACCGGCGGCGCGCGCGGCCCCAGGCTGGGGTCCCGCGCCCGCCCTCATCTCTCCAGGCCGATGCCCTTCGACCTTTCGCTCCTCGATATCGGCGCCCTCGCCTTCTTCTTCACGGCCTGGGGCGGATTCACCATCCTGCTCGACCGCTCGAAGCTGGTGCCGCCGACCCTGAACCGGCATCTGCGCGAGATCCGGCTGGCCTGGATGCGCAACCTGATGCGGCGCGACAACCGCATCATGGACACGCAGCTGATCGGCCATCTGATCAGCAGCGTCTCGTTCTTCGCCTCGACCACCGTGCTGCTGCTGGCGGGCCTGGTGGGCGCGCTGGCCTCGGCGGAGGACGCGCACGGGGTCATCTCCGGCCTGGGCTTCACCGCGCCGACCAGCGCCGTGCTGTTCGAGCTGAAGATCGTGCTGATGCTGGCGATCTTCGTCTTCGCCTTCTTCAAGTTCACCTGGGCGCTGCGCCAGTACAACTACGCCTGCGCCCTGATCGGGGCGGCGCCGACCATCTCCGCCCCCGGCGCCGACGCGGCGGCCGAGGAGGCGGCGACCCTGCTGTCGCTGGCGGTGCTGAGCTTCAACGGCGGCCTGCGCGCCTACTACTTCGCCTTCGCGGCGCTGGGCTGGTTCCTGCATCCGCTGGCGCTGGTGGGCTTCACCGCCTGGATCATGATGGTGCTGCTGCGCCGGCAATACGCCTCGCCCGCCGCGGCGGCGGTGCGGAAATACCGGGACATCGTGGCGCCCCGACCTTGAAGGAAGGGGCCTTGAGGGAAAGGGGCCCGGACGCGCCGGGCCCCGCCCCTTAGCGGATCACTCCCACCAGGCGATGTCGGTGACGGTGCCGGTCACGCCGCCGGGCTTGCCGACCGCCGTGGCCTTGCCGGTGGCGATGTCGACCTTGTGCAGCGTGCCGCCGCTCATCAGCCAGCCGGTGTTGGCGCCGCCCTGGGCGACGATGTTGAAGGCGGCGGGGGCCGCCACCTGGACGCCCAGCGGGCCGACGGTGGAGATCACGCCGTCGTTCGGCGGCGCCTGCAGGGCCAGCGTGCCCGAGGCGGCGTCGATGACGTAGAGCGCGGTCGACTCCGCCTTGGCGCCGTTGACCGAGTTGGTGTAGGCGCCGGCGACGACCTTCGGCGTCTTGCCGGCATTGGCATCGCCGTCCTTCCACTTGTGCGAGCCGTCGACCGTGACCTTGCCGTCGTCGACATTGGCGCGGTGGCTGGTGCCGTCGCTGCCCATGACGCGCAGCCGGTCGGCCGCCGGGTTGAAGTCCACCGTGGCGGCGACGTCGCCCTTCAGCTTCTCCGACAGCATGCTCTTATGCGTGGCCTTGCCGGTGGCGGGGTCGATGGTGACGACCGCGCCGGCGGCGGTGACGCCGTAGAGCATCTTGTCCGCCGGGCGCACGTCGATGCCGACCAGCTTGTCGGCGCCGTCGATCTTGACGGTCTTGGTGGCCTTCCAGCTGGTCGGGTCGATCAGGGCAATGGAGGTGCCGTCGACCAGCGCGACCAGCGAGGCGGCCTGGGCCGCGGGTGCCGCGAGCAGCGCGGCGGTAGCCAGGAGGATGGTTCGGAAGGTGGCGTTCATGGCGGTGCTCTCCCCGATTGGTGACATGCGGCGGGCGGCGTCTCGGCCGTCCCGCGCACCCCTTGTCTCAGCCGTCCGTGACGGCCGTTGCAGGGTCGCCATTAACCTTGCGCGAAGCAGTCCGGCGGATAGGCGTAGAGGCCGCTAACTTTAGGGTTAATGCGGCGCTGGAATGGTTGCCCGGCCGATAATCCCCCTGCGGCGGCACTCCCCCGGCGGAAATGCGGAGGTTCCGCGCCGGACGCGCCGCCGATCCGCAAGGATCCGGCAAGAGAGCGGGAGGCGAGGCCCCGCCCTTTCCTTAAGCATCTTTGTGTCCGAGGAGCGGGGCGGCTCGCTTCGCATGGATTTCGATCACTTTGGATTTACCACCTGCCCGAGTCGCCGGAGAAACTGTTGTGAGTCGGACCGCGCGCCTATGTCCTTCGTTCGCGCGGCGGACCGACCTAAGCCGGGAGACAGGGATGCAGGTCGAAAGTCAGGGGACCGTTCCCGCGATCGAAGTGAGCGTCGTGGTGCCCATGTACAATGAGGAGGAGGGCATCGACCTCTTCTACCGCGAGGTCACCGAAGCGCTGGAGGCCTGCACCCGCAGCTTCGAGATCGTCTGCGTCAATGACGGCAGCCGCGACGGGACCCTGGCCAAGCTGGCGGCCCTGGCGGCGCGCGACAGCCGCATCCGGGTCGTCGACCTGTCGCGCAACTTCGGCAAGGAGGTGGCGTTGACCGCCGGCATCGACCATGCCGCGGGATCCGCCGTGATCCCGATCGACGCCGACCTGCAGGACCCGCCCTCGCTGATCCCGGCGATGGTGGAGAAATGGCGCGACGGCTACGAGGTGGTGCTGGCCGCCCGGGCCGACCGGGGCAGCGACACGGCGCTGAAGCGCTGGACCGCCCAGAGCTTCTACTGGGTCATGAGCCGGGTCGGCGAGGTACCGGTGCCGCGCAATGTCGGCGACTTCCGTCTGATGGACCGCAAGGTGGTGGAGGCGTTGTCGCGCCTGCCCGAGCGCACCCGCTTCATGAAGGGGCTGTTCGCCTGGCTGGGATTCCGCCAGACGGTGGTGACCTATTCCCGCGCCCCCCGGGCGGCCGGCCAGACCAAGTGGAAGTACTGGAAGCTCTGGAACTTCGCGCTGGACGGCATCGTCAGCTTCAGCACCCTGCCGCTGAAGATCTGGACCTATGGCGGCATAGCCGTCGCGCTGGCGGCGCTGGTCTACATGATGCTGCTGGTGGTCGACACGCTGATCCACGGCATCGACGTGCCGGGCTACGCCTCGATCATGGCCGGGCTGCTGTTCTTCAGCGGCGTCAACATGATCGGGCTGGGCATCCTGGGCGAGTATCTGGGCCGGGTCTTCATCGAGGTGAAGCAGCGCCCCCTCTACCTGGTGCGCGAGACCTGGGGCTTCGAGAACCGGCAGGAGGCGGCGGTCACCTGGATCCAGCCCTCCCGCCGGATCGTCTCCTGAGGCCGGGCTGCCCGCCCCGGCAGGCCCCGGGCGGAAGGCTCAGTCCCCCGCCCGGCGCTCGTACAGGGTCACCAGCACGCCGCTGAAGTCCCAGTCGCCGACCTTGCGTCCATAGGCCTCCATCTCCTGGCGCACGGCCATGTCCGGATCGCTGCTGAGGCTGTTGCGCCGTGCCACCAGCCAGGCGCGCGGGGCGTCGCCGAGCATGGCGCGGATGGCCGGCCGGTCGGCGTCGCGGGCCGAGCGGTAGCCGCGCCACTCGTCCGGCCAGTCGGCCGGGGTGCCGCGCAGCGGGATGTCGGCGCCCAGGCGCCGCAGGTAATAGTCCAGCGCCAGCGGCGCGCTCATGGAGATGCCCAGCACCGGCTCGCCCGGGCGCCAGTCCTGCGCCAGCCGCTCCGCGGCACGGTCCCAGCCCTCGCGCGGCGGCGCCCGGTAGTCCAGCCGCACGCCGGCGAACAGCCCGGCCGCGACCAGCGCCGTCAGGGCGGCCCTCGGCCCCGGCCGCGGCACCAGCGACAGGCCGTAGCCGACCAGCAGCGCGTAGGGCGCCCCCGTCCAGGCCATCAGCTTCGGCTGGTAGGCGGGCACGGCGAGGAGGCTCACCAGCAGGTAGAGCGAGAGGGGCAGCGCGAGCAGCCCGATCAGCAGTCCCGCCGGGGCCCAGCGGCGCGCGATCAGCAGGCCCAGCGCGCCGGCGGCCGCGGTGGCGAAGTAGACGAGGTCGGCGACCGCCCAGGGCGACCGGAAGCGCCAGAAATCGTTGATCGCGAAATAGAGCGACAGGTGCGACAGCGTGTTCGCCAGGGTCGGCGGCGGGATGACGTAGCCGTCGGCGGAAAGCCGCGCCGCCATGGCCAGCAGGTGCGGCACCCACCAGGCCCAGATCAGGAAGGCGACTGCGTTGGCCGTGATCCAGTTGACCGCGAAGCCCGGCCGCCGGCCGCCCAGCGACAGCCACCAGGCGAGCGCCAGCAGCTGCAGGACGAAGACGGTGATCGGGTAGGTGTTGTGCAGCCAGAGGAAGGAGCCGGTCGCCACCGCCACCGTCGCCCAGGCCGCCAGCGCGACGCGGCCCTCGGGCTCGGCATGGACGCGCCGCAGCGGGACGGCGGCGAGCCGGGGGCGCGCCGACAGCCAGAGCAGCGCCCAGCACAGCGCCGCGATGAAGAGGGCGCCGAAGGCGTAGGCACGGGCGTTCTGGCTCCATTCCAGCTGGAAGGGCATGAGGGCGAAGACCAGCGCCGCGGCGATGCCCGCCCAGACGCCGCCGAGCTGCCGGCCGGCCAGGTAGAGGAAGGGGATGGCCGCCACGTTCGCCACCGCCGACATCGACCGCAGCGCCGCCTCGGATGTGCCGAACAGTGCGATCCAGCCGTGCAGCAGCGTGTAGTACATGGGCGGGTGCGGCTCGAAGGCCGGGGTCCGGCCCCAGAGGTCGGCCAGCGGCAGCGAGGCGAACCAGAGCGTATAGGCCTCGTCCAGCCACAGCGGCTCTCGCCCGGCATTGGTCAGCCGAACCGCCAGGGCCAGCAGCATGATCCCGGTGATCAGCAGCGGCGCCCCGGCCCATGCCCGCGTGCCCGCCCGCCGGTCCGGTATCCCGCCGACCTCCTCGACCGTCGCCGCGTGCCGCTGCATCCCGTCCTCCAAGCATCGCCCATGGGCGCCCCAGGCTTAGGACATTTTCGCGGAACACGGAGTCCCGCAGGCGGGGAAGCGGCGGCTCTTATGGAGGAACGGAAAAGGGGGAGCGGTCGCCCGCTCCCCCTACCCGAAGGACATAGAGGACGTGTGGCCTCACACGTCCAGGTTCGCCACCTTCAGCGCGTTCTCCTGGATGAAGTCGCGGCGCGGCTCCACCAAGTCGCCCATGAGGGTGGAGAAGACCTCCTCGGCCTCGTCGGCGTGGTTGACGCGCACCTGCAGCAGCGAGCGGATCTTCGGGTCCAGCGTGGTCTCCCACAGCTGCTCCGGGTTCATCTCGCCCAGCCCCTTGTAGCGCTGGATCTGCAGGCCCTGGCGGCCCTGCTCCAGCACGGCGTCCATCAGGCCGGACGGGCCGGTGGCGGTGCGCAGCTGCTTGGCGCGGTGGGCAAGGGTGACCTCGGTGCCGTAGACGGTGCGCAGATGCTCGGCCATGGCGTCCAGGCGCCGGGCCTCGACGCTGCGCAGCAGCGCCTCGTCCAGCACATGGCGGTGGGTGACGCCGCGGCTGGTGCGGAACAGCAGCAGCCCGCCCTCGGGCGCCAGCCCGCCCTGCCAGGCGCCGACGCCGACCTGGCTGCCCTCGCTGGCGGTGCGGGCGCGGACCTGCTCCACCACGTTCAGCCGCTCGGCGATGGTCTTGGCCAGCGCCTCGGCATTGGCCGGGTTCTCCAGCAGGTCGGATTTCAGCGCGCCCGCGATGGCGGCCTGCTCGACCACGTGCAAATTGCCGGCCTTGCGGGCCAGCGCCTGCAGCTGGTGGCGGGCGGCGCGGGCCTGCTCGACGATGCCGCGCAGATCCTCGCCCGAGCGCGGAGCGCCGCCGGCGGGGGTCAGCGTGACGTCGTCCAGGCCCTGGTCGATCAGGTAATCCTCGAGCGCCCGGTCGTCCTTCAGGTACCGCTCCTTGGCCGTGCCGCGCTTGACGCGGTAGAGCGGCGGCTGGGCGATGTAGAGATAGCCGCGCTCGATCAGGTCGGGCATCTGGCGGTAGAAGAAGGTCAGCAGCAGCGTGCGGATGTGGGCGCCGTCGACGTCGGCGTCCGTCATGATGATGATCTTGTGGTAGCGCGCCTTGTTCGGGTCGAACTCCTCGCGCCCGATGCCGGTGCCCAGCGCCGCGATCAGCGTTCCGATCTCGGCCGAGGACAGCATCTTGTCGAAGCGCGCCCGCTCCACGTTCAGGATCTTGCCGCGCAGCGGCAGGATGGCTTGGAACTGGCGCGAGCGGCCCTGCTTGGCGGAGCCGCCGGCCGAGTCGCCCTCGACGATGAAGAGCTCGGAGAGCGCCGGGTCGCGCTCCTGGCAGTCCGCCAGCTTGCCGGGCAGCGAGGCCATATCGAGCGCACCCTTGCGCCGGGTCAGCTCGCGCGCCTTGCGGGCGGCCTCGCGGGCGGCCGCCGCCTCGATCACCTTGCCGATGATGCGCTTGGCGTCCTGCGGATGCTCCTCGAACCAGGTGGCGAGCGCCTCGGCGCAGGCGGCCTCGACCACCGGCCGGACCTCCGACGACACCAGCTTGTCCTTGGTCTGGCTGGAGAATTTCGGGTCGGGTACCTTCACCGACAGCACGCAGGTCAGGCCCTCGCGCATGTCGTCGCCCGACAGCGCCACCTTCTCCTTCTTCGCGATGCCGGACTCGTTGGCGTAGTTGTTCACCGTGCGGGTCAGCGCCGCGCGGAAGCCGGCCAGATGGGTGCCGCCGTCACGCTGCGGGATGTTGTTGGTGAAGCACAGCGTGGTCTCGTGATAGCTGTCGTTCCACTGCATCGCGGCTTCCACCGTGATGGTGCCGCCCAGCTCGCTCTGCCGCTCCGACTTCACGGCGATGGCCGGCTTGTGGACCGGGGTCTTGGAGCGGTCCAGGTACTGGACCATCGCCTCCAGCCCGCCCTCGTACTTCAGCTCCACCACCTTCGGGTCGACGCCGCGGGCGTCGGTGAAGATGATGCGCACGCCGGAATTCAGGAAGGCCAGCTCGCGCAGCCGGTGCTCCAGCGTCTGGAAGTCGAACTCGGTCTTGGTGAAGGTCTCCTTCGACGGCAGGAAGGTCACCTCCGTGCCGGTGAAGGGCTTGCCGTCGGGCCTCAAGGGCGCCTCGCCCACCTGCTTCAGCGGCGCCTCGGCGTCGCCGTGGCGGAAGCGCATGGTCCAGACCTTGCCCTGGCGCCAGATCTTCAGGTCCAGCGTCTCGGAGAGCGCGTTCACCACCGACACGCCGACGCCGTGCAGGCCGCCGGAAACCTTGTAGCTGTTCTGGTCGAACTTACCGCCGGCGTGCAGCTGGGTCATGATGACCTCGGCCGCCGAGACGCCCTCCTCCGGGTGCAGATCCACGGGGATGCCGCGGCCATTGTCGCGCACCGTGGCCGAACCGTCGGCGTTCAGCGTGACCTCGACTCGGTCGGCATGGCCGGCCAGCGCCTCGTCGATGGCGTTGTCCACGACCTCGTACACCATGTGGTGCAGGCCGGAGCCGTCGTCCGTGTCGCCGATATACATGCCCGGGCGCTTGCGCACCGCGTCCAGTCCCTTCAGGACCTTGATCGAGCTGGCGCCGTACTCCTCGCCGGTGACCGCCTGGTCGGAGGAGTTATCGGTCTTCTTCGTCGCTTCCTGTGCCATGGCTCAATTCTACCAGATAATGTGCGTCGATGGGGTAAAAACGGTCCTGAAACCGCCAACTCTTGTGCTCAGGAGGGAGCTTCCAGCGGCTCCGCGGACACCGCGCCGCCCTCCACCCGGAAGGCCTGCGCCCGGCCGCCCAGCTCGGCGAACATCGAGGCGTCGGTGCCGGTCATCCAGGCCTGGGCGCCGACCGCCAGGATCTCCTCGAACAGCGCCGCGCGGCGGCCGCGGTCCAGATGCGCCGCCACCTCGTCCAGCAGCAGCAGGGGCGCCGTGCCGGTCTCCGCCCGCATCAGCCGGGCGTTGGCCAGCACGATGGCGATCAGCAGCGCCTTCTGTTCGCCGGTGGAGCCCAGCTCCGCCGGCATGTCCTTGGCGAGGTAGGTGACGGCGAGGTCGCTGCGGTGCGGCCCGGTCAGCGCGCCGCCGCTGTCCGCGTCCTGGCGGCGGCCGTCGGCCAGCGCCCGCCGGAACGCCTCCTCCGCCTCCAGCGCCGGCCGGTCGGCCAGCCAGCCCTCCACCGCGCCGGTCACCGCGATGCCGGGCGCCGGGAAAGGCCCGACGCCGCGGCGGCAGGCCTCGCCCAGCCGCGCCACCAGCTCGCAACGGGCGGCGGCCACGGCCACGCCCGACGTCGCCATCTGGTCCTCCAGCGCCGCCAGCCAGTGCCGGTCGCCGGTGCCGTCGCGCAAGAGCCGGGCGCGCTCGCGCAACGCCTTCTCGTAGACACCGAGGCGCCCGGCATGGGCGGGGTCGAAGCCGAAGACCAGCCGGTCGAGGAAGCGGCGGCGGCCCGAGGCGCCCTCCAGGAACAGCCGGTCCATCTGCGGCGTCAGCCAGACGACCGCCACATGCTCGGCCAGCGCGATCTGGCCCTTGGCCGGCAGCCCGTCGATGCGCACCAGCCGGCGCTCCGACGCGCCCTCGGCCGAGGGGTCGCGGCCGGTGCCGATCTCCACCGTGCCGCGCGGCGTCTCCACCGTGGCGGCGACGGCCCAGCTGGGTGCGTCCCAGGCGGTGCCCGGCGCCTGCAGCCGCTCGATCTCCGCCAGGCGGGCGCGGCGCAGGCCGCGGCCGGGGGCGAGCAGGCTGACGGCTTCCAGCAGGTTGGTCTTGCCGGCGCCGTTCGGCCCGGTCAGCACGACGGGGCGCCGGTCCAGCTCGACGCGCGCCTGGGCGTAGGAACGGAAGCGGGTGACGGTCAGGCGCGTGACCGCGAGGCCCACCGGCGCCGGAAAAGGCGCGAGCGCGGCGGGAGCGGGCCGCTCCGGCACGGGGCCCTCGGGCGAGGACTCGGGGCCGGGCACGGGCTCGAACGGCTCGGCCACGGCCATGGCGGCGCTCCTCACTGCGTCATGCCTCTGGAACTAGGGCTCGCGGGGCCGCCAAGGGCCCCGGCCCGGCTCACACCCGCATCGGCATCAGCACATAGAGCGCGGAGCCGTCGGCCACGTCACGGACCAGCGTGGGCGAGCCCGCGTCGGCCATGGTGAAGCGGGCGCCGTCGCCCTCGATCTGCTGGGTTATGTCCAGCAGATAGCGACTGTTGAAGCCTATTTCCAGGGCCGGGAAGTCATAGGCGACCTCCAGCTCCTCGGTCGCCGACCCGGCCTCGGGGCTGGACGCGGACAGGGTCAGGATGTTGCGGTCCAGCGTCAGCTTCACCGCCCGGCTCTTCTCGGTGGAGATGGTGGCGACGCGGTCGACGGCGGCGGCGAACTGGCGCGAATCCACCTCCAGCACCTTGTCGTTGCCCTGCGGGATGACCCGCTCATAGTCCGGGAAGGTGCCGTCGATCAGCTTGCTGGTGAGCGTGATGCTGTCGAAGGCGAAGCGGACCTTGGTCTCGGACAGCTGCACCTCGATGCGGTCGGCCGCCTCGTCCAGCAGCTTGCGCGCCTCCAGCACGGTCTTGCGCGGGATGATCACGCCCGGCAGGCCGCCCGCACCATCCGGCAGGGCCATCTCGACCCGCGCCAGCCGGTGGCCGTCGGTCGCGACCGCGCGCAGCACCGGGATCTCCGCCCCGCCGTTCTTGGACTTGCCGGCATGGATGTAGATGCCGTTCAGGTAGTAGCGCGTCTCCTCGGTAGAGATGGCGAACTTGGTGCGGTCGATCAGCATCTTGAGGTCGGCCGCGGAGAGCTGGAAGCGGTGCGCCATCTCGCCGCCGCTCATCTGCGGGTAGTCCTCGACCGGGAGGGCGCCCAGCTTGAACTGGGAGCGGCCGGAGCGCAGCGTCACCATGTCTCCGGTATAGTCCAGCTCGACCTGGCTGCCGTCGGGCAGCTTGCGCGCGATGTCGTAGAGCGTGTGGGCCGGCGCCGTGGCGGAGCCGGGGCGGGAAATCTCCGCCGGCACGGTCTCCACGATCTCCAGGTCCATGTCGGTGGCGGTGAGCGACAGCTCGCCGTTCTCGGCCTTCAGCAGAACGTTGGACAGGATCGGGATGGTGTTCCGCCGCTCCACGACGCTCTGGACGTGACCCAGGGACCGAAGCAGGGCCGCACGCTCGATGGTGATCTTCATGCCGTTCCGCTTGACTGTCAGGCCGTTGCCCGGGAGCCCCTGATCGGCGGCGCGCCGGGTGCGGCGTTGCGTTTTCTCCTCCCCCGTTCCCGGGCCTCGCGAGGGGGCCGGATTCGGGGCGGACACCATACCACAAGCGGGGCGGGGGAACAGTGTTTCCTTGTCCCCGAACGTGTAGGGCGAATGCCTGATTCCACGCCCTTCCGGGGGATGATTCAGGCGGCCTTGGCGAGGCTCACCGGCAGCCCGCCGGACAGGCGCCGGAGCCGCTCCAGCGCCGCCTTGCGCTCGCCCGCGGCGAGGCGCACCAGCGGCGTCAATGCGACCTCCCACCCCTGTCCCTTGCGGCGGTGGCTCCAGGTGGCGACGACCCGGCCCTGGCGCAGCACCGTGGCCGAGATCCAGCCGGCGGTGCGGTAGACCGCCGGCCGGTGGCGCGGTTCCAGATACTGCGACGTGTCGGCATGGGCCAGCAGCCAGGGATCGAACAGCGGCAGCACCGTCAGGTGCCCGGGCGGCGGCTCGGCCATGCGCAGCGCCGCCTCGTCGCGGGCCAGCACGAAGGCTTTGCGCCCCTCCAGATCGACCGGTACCAGCCCGGCCGCCAGATCGGCGAAGGCCTGGCGCGCCGGTCCGGCCTGCAGATTGGTGAATTTGCGGAAGTCGGCCGGGCCGGCCGGGCCGTAGACGGCGAGGTAGCGGCGCAGCAGCTCCGCCAGCGCCGGCCGCGCCTCGGGGATGGCGGGGACCGAGGTCCAGCCGGGCAGGTGGACGAACAGCGCGGCGCGCTCGCCAGCGTCCTCGCCCTCCCCGCCGCCCTTGCTCCGCATCGGGCCGTGGCAGACATGGCCCAGCGCGCAGGCCAGCTTGATGATGCCGCCCCAGCTGTGCTCCAGCATCGGCCGCGCCCACTCGCCCAGCCGGGGCACCAGCCGGCGCGACAGGTCCATGCGGCTGTGCGGCCCCTCCCGCAGCGCCTCCGCCACGGCGCCCACCAGGATGTCGACCTGCTCGGGGCTCAAGCCCTCGCTGGCGTACCAGTTGAGATAGGCGGCGGTGGTCAGACGCCGCAGCGCCAGGATCAGCCCGAGATCGTCGGTCCGGGTCAGGTGCAGGGTGGAACGCTGCGCCCACAGCTTCACCAGCGTCCGGTCGCGCCAGAGCGCCCCCTCCAGCCCCCCGTCCGGCCAGGCGGCGGAGCGCGCCCGCAGCTGCATCTCCCCGGCGGAATGGACCTGCGCCTGCGCGCCGAGCAGGCTGGACGCCGCCTCCAGCGGCCCCGACGCCGGTTCGATCAGGTGTTGCCGCGCCAGCCGGAAGGCCAGCGCCTGCGGGAGGGTGACTCTGAGGGATTCCAAGGCGCGACTCGGAGCGGGGAATGCGAACGGAACGGGTACAGGGTGCTATGGATCACCCGGTGGCGCAAGGGGCTCAGGCGATCCCCAGGAAGCCGGCGAAATCGTTGCCCCGCAGCGCCGCCGTCAGGTCGGTCCAGACATTGTCGGCCACGTCGTAGGCGATGGTCAGCATGTCGTCGCCGATCTCCATCTGCAGCAGGATCTCGTCGAAGCCGTCGCCGTCCAGGTCGCCGCTGCCCCGGTACTCCCATATCTGGTCGGCGGGGCCGGTGCCCAGGCGGAACAGCGGGCGGACCGCGCCCGTGCCCGGCTCCAGGGCGTAGAGCATCGGCCCCAGGAAAGGGGTGTCAGAGCGCACCGCGTAGATCAGCTCGTCATGCGTGTCGCCGAAGAAGTTGCCGCCGGCGAGGACCCGGGTGGCGGCGCCCGCCTGCGGCAGGTCGGCGAATCCCTCCGCCCCCCAGCGATAGACCGGCACGGAGCCGTCGGGCCGCTCGGCACCGAGGAAGACCAGCTCCTCGCGCGGCGAGCCGGCGATATCGCCGACATCCAGGAAGCGGACGGGCGGGCCGCCGGTGGGGCCGGGCTGGCCGAGATCGAAGCGGATGTCGGGCGCGGCGCCGGAGAGGTCGCGCACGGTCAGGTCCTGCCCCACCAGCCCGATCTCGTCGCCTGGACCGCCCATCACATCGCCCAGCACCACCACCACCTCGCTGCCCAGGGCGGGAACGGTGCCGGCGGGGCCGCCCTGCAGCGGGCGGAAGGCGTCCGGGCCGCCGGCCGTGTCCCAAACCAGGTAGGAGCGGCCCTCGGGCCCGGCGCGGGAGAGCAGGAGGTCGGCCCGGCCGTTGCCGTCGAGGTCGCCGCTGCCAACCAGGGTGGTCGCGGCATCCAACGTCAGCAGCAGGCGGAAGCCTTCGGCGCCACGGGTCGGGTCGAAACTCAGCAGATCGCCGTTCGGGCGGCGGATCAGAAGCAGGTCGCGCGGCATCGCCTCGGCTCCAGGGTCGGACCACAGGTCTCGAGCCTGGGCAGGTGACGGTTGCAAGTCAATCGCGTCCGTCCCGTCATCCCCTAGGGGATATCACCCGCGCGGGCGGTTCCGGCGGGGCGGCCTAGGCCTGCCCCGACCGCCCCATCCGGTCCGCGAGCCATGCCGCCAGCATCCCGTCGACGGCGCCGGCCACGGCCGCCGCGACGGGATGCCACTCCAGCAGGAACAGCCCGCCGGCGAAGGAGAGGATGCCGATCCCGGCGCCGACGAAGGCGGGCGGAATGCGATGCGTCATGGTCATCTCTCCGTCCCTCAGCGGACCAGCCGCCCGACATCGCGGGCGCCGTCCAGGATGCGCAGCACCCGCCGCGTCGCGGGATCGTAGGCGATTACGAAGGGCTCCTCGACCAGGAAGAGGATGGGGCGTTCCGTCGCCACGTTGGAACGGCGGTGCCCCAACGCCGAACCGGAGCCGATGGCGACGCATCGGCGCAACAAACGGGCTCGGGTCTTGCGGGCGACGTGTAGGCCCCAGCGTTCCAGGCTTGTGTCTAGGATGTGGATCAGGTCCCCGGCTGCAAGCGGCGATAGATTTTCGGGCAGATCAGCCAGAAACTCCGCTGGAAGGCTCAAGCGGCAGGGTCCTCGTCAGCCCAGGGCTTTCCGGCCTGCTCCGCCCAGCGGCGCTCCTGCTCAGAAAGCATCCTGGCCAACTCTTCCCGCGACACCGGCGGTTCGGTTTCCGCCTGACGCAGCGCCTCGTTCAGCGATGCCGTCAACTCGTCGAGCAGGCGGCGCTCCTCGGGCGTGTACTGCCGGGGCGTGCCGGGGTCGTGCTGAGTCATGGGAGCGCCTCCGCTGGGCCGGGAGCCATCCTAGCATCAACGGCCGAGCGGTCCAAAGGGCGCCTCAGCCCTCCAGCATGCGGCGCAGCAGCTCGACATCCTCGCCGAAGGCCGGGTCGGTGGCGCAGAGTTCCTCGACCTTGCGGACGGCGTGCATGACCGTGGTGTGGTCGCGGTCGCCGAACTTGCGGCCGATTTCCGGCAGCGAGCGGGCGGTCAGCTGCTTGGCGAGGTACATCGCCACCTGGCGCGGCCGGGCGACGGCGCGGGCGCGGCGGGCGGAACCCATGTCGGAGAGGCGGATGTTGTAGTGCTCCGCGACCTTCTTCTGGATTTCCTCGATCGTCACGCGCCGGTTGCTGGCGCGCAGCAGATCGTGCAGCACCTCCTGGGTGCTCTCCAGCGTGATGGCGCGCCCGACCAGGTCGGCATGGGCGACGATACGGTTCAGGGCGCCTTCCAGCTCGCGGACGTTCGCCGTGATCTTGTGCGCCAGGAACTCCAGCACCTTGCCGGGGATGGCGGCGCGCATCTGCTCGGCCTTGGACTGCAGGATGCCCAGGCGCAGCTCGTAGGTGGTCGGGTGCAGGTCGGCGACCAGGCCCCAGCCAAGGCGCGAGCGCAGCCGCTCCTCCATGCCCTCCAGGTCCGACGGGCTCTTGTCGGCGGAGATGATGACCTGGCGGTTCTGGTCCACCAGCGCGTTGAAGGTGTGGAAGAACTCCTCCTGGGTGGAGTCCTTGCCGCTGATGAACTGCACGTCGTCGATCATCAGCACGTCCACGGAGCGGAACTGCTCCTTGAACGCCATGGTGTCCTTGTACCGGAGCGCCCGGATGAACTGGTACATGAACTTCTCGGCCGAGAGATAGATCACCCGGCGCGACGGGTCCTTCTTGCGGATGTGCCAGGCGATGGCGTGCATCAGGTGGGTCTTGCCGAGGCCCACGCCGCCATAGAGGAACAGCGGGTTGAAGGTCACCGTGCTGGCGTCGGCCACGCGCCGGGCGGCGGCGAAGGCCAGCTCGTTCGGCTTGCCGACGACGAAATTCTCGAAAGTGAAGCGCGGGTCCAGCAGCGCCGAATAGTCCTCGCGGTCCTCGCCGCCGATCAGCGCGCCGCCGGTGGGCGGCGGCAGATCGGCCTCGGGCGCCAGCGGGGCGATGGGCTCGGCCATGACCCGGTGGGAAGGGGCGGGAGAGGCGGCGGGCGCGGCCTGGGCCGGCTCGGCGGAATCACCGGCGGCGGGCATCTCGCTGCGCGGCGCGGCGACGACGATCTCCACCGACTGGACGCGCGGGTTCTCGCCGGACCAGAGGGCGCGGATGCGGTCGGCGTAATGGGTGCGGATCCAGTCGCGCATGAAGCGGGTGGGCACGACGATGCGGACCATGCCGCCGTCGAGGTCCCCGACCGTCAGGGGCTTGAGCCAGCTCCGGTACGCGGTCTCGCCGACCTCGTCCTTCAGGCGCCCCCGCACCTTGGCCCATTGCTGATCGAGTGTAACCTGCACCGACATCCGCCCCTGAACTCCCGATCGACCATTCGGCGCCTGTCCGCGTCCCCTGGACAGGCGGCCGTCACAAATCCCAAACGCGGACGACCGACGGCCGGGCCCGAGTCCGGATTGGCGCACCCCCATTACCTCCCTACCATCGCCCCGCGACTCAGAGCGGGAGTCGGAAGGGGCAGAACTCCCCATTCCTAAGCAACCGCAAAGGCACGACGCTCTCCGACGACTCCCCCTGCAAGGGGACCCGCAAGACGAGCGGACTCTGATTTCAACGGTAAGGGAGGAGGATCGAGGAGTATTCGCACAAATTGTTGAGAATTCGTGCCGAATCTTTGCCCTCGAACCCAGCGCCGGCGGAGTTACGCCTTATCATTACTTCGTAGGGCTTAGCTCCGTCGCGCATGGAGGGGATGCTAGACGGGGCTGCGGGGACTCGCAATAGGATCGAAAAGTGAACACGAGAAAAAGCACGGATCGTTCAAGACCCGGCGCTGGAACCATCCCGCGGAGGCTTCGGCGGGGTGTCCAGGAATCGTCTCGGCCGGCCCGGAGACGCCCCGCTGACACGCGGGCACGGCTCCGGCCGGCTGAAACGATCGGGCCGCGCATGGGGCTTCCGGCTCGTGTCCGGAGGCCGCGCGGCCCGGAAACGGCGCTCTCCCTTGGCGGGGAACGCCGTGGCGTCCCGTATCAGGCGCCGAGGGTCTTGATGCGGTGCGACAGGCGCGACAGCTTGCGCGACACGGTGTTCTTGTGCAGAACGCCCTTCGTCACGCCGCGCATCATCTCCGGCTGCGCCTCCTTGAAGGCGGCGGCGGCGGCGGCCTGGTCGCCGCTCTCGATCGCCATCTCGACCTTCTTCACGAAGGTGCGGATGCGGCTGACGCGCGCGCGGTTGACTTCGGTGCGCCTCTCGGTCTGACGGATGCGCTTCTCTGCGGACTTGTGATTAGCCATAGGAAAACCTTTTCGAACACGACCGAGCCGTGGAAGGCCGGCCTTATACCCCCGACAGGTAAGGTCGTCAAGCGGCTACCCGACGACTTCACCCAGATTCATGTCAACGATGCGTGAAGGCGGGCTTCCGCTTCTCGGCGAAGGCGCCCATGCCCTCCTTCTGGTCCTCCAGCGCGAAGGTCGCGTGGAACACCCGGCGCTCGAACAGGATGCCCTCGGCCAGGCTGCTCTCATAGGAGCGGTTGACGCACTCCTTCACCATCATGGTGACGGGACGCGACATGGAACAGATCTTCTCGGCCGTCTTGACCGCCTCGTCCAGCAGCTCGGCCGCCGGCACCACGCGGGCGACCAGCCCGGAGCGCTCCGCCTCCTCGGCGTCCATCATGCGGCCGGTGAGGCACATCTCCATGGCCTTGGCCTTGCCGATGGCGCGGGTCAGGCGCTGGGTGCCGCCGGAGCCCGGGATGGTGCCGATGGTGATCTCGGGCTGGCCGAACTTGGCGGTGTCGGCGGCGATCATGATGTCGGCCATCATGGCGAGCTCGCAGCCGCCGCCCAGCGCGTAGCCGGCAACCGCGGCGATGGTCGGCTTGCGGCAGGTGGCGAGGCGCCCCCACTTCCTGGTGATGAAGTCGCCCTTGTAGGCGTCCATGTAGCCGAAGCCCTGCATCTCCTTGATGTCGGCGCCGGCGGCGAAAGCCTTCTCGCTGCCGGTGACGACGATGCAGCCGATGGCATCGTCCGCCTCCAGCTGGTCCAGCGCGTGCTCCAGCTCGGTCACCAGCGCGTCGCAGAGCGCGTTCAGCGCCTTCGGGCGGTTCAGGCGGACGATGGCCACGGGGCCGCGCGTCTCCACCAGGATGTTCTCGTAGGCCATGGCGTTTCCTCGTTTCTCGGGTTCTTGCCCTTGGTTTTTTCAGGCCCGGCGGTCAGGCCGGCGACAGGGTGAAGCGGATCAGGGTGCGGGCCCCGGTCCGCTCGGCCTTGATGTCCAGCCGCTCGCCCTCGCGCTTCCAGCGGCCCGGCCCGTCGGCGGTCCAGCCCAGCTGCGGCAGGGTATCGGCGTAGAAGCGCAGCACCTGCGCCGGGTCGGCGGTCCCGGACGCCGCCGCCTGGACGATCCGCCCGTCCGGCTTGTCGAAGACCACCGCCTCGTCCCCGGCCGCGAGGCCCGGCATCAGCGGCAGGTCCTGGGTACCGGGGACGAAGGCCGGCACCGATGTTGCGGCGGCCGGCTGCCCGGCGGCATGCGCCGTCGCTGGCAGTGCGGAGAGGGCCAAGCCCAGCAGGAGCGTGAGGCGCTTCATGGCCCCTGCTCCTACATCAGCGCTGGCAGCGGGAACAGTAGAAAGTGGAGCGCCCGGCCTGGACGATGCGCTGGATGGTCCCGGCGCAGGGCTTGGCTCCATCGGCGCGTGGACAGGGGTGCCCCTCCCGGTCGTAGACCTTGAAGGCGTGCTGGAAGTAGCCGAGCTCCCCGTCCGACTGGACATAGTCGCGCAAGGAGGAGCCGCCGGCCGATATCGCCTCCGTCAGCACGTCGCGGATGTGGGGCACCAGCCGCTCGGCCCGGGCGCCGGCCACGGTGGCGGCGGTGCGGGTCGGGCTGATGCCGGCGCGGAACAGCGCCTCGCTGACATAGATGTTGCCCAGCCCCGCCACCACCCGCTGGTCCAGCAGCGCCGCCTTGATCGGCGTGATCTTGCCGGCGAGCCTGGCCGACAGCGCCTCGGCGCTGAACTCGTTGCCCAGCGGCTCCGGCCCCAGCGAGGCCAGCAGCGGATGCGCCTGCAGCCGGTCCTCCGGCACCAGATCCATCATGCCGAAGCGGCGGGCGTCGTTGAAGGTGACGACCGACCCGTCGTCGGTCTCGAAGATGACGTGGTCGTGCTTGCCGGGCTCGCCGGCGGGCGCGCGGGAGACGACCATGCTGCCGGACATGCCCAGATGGATCAGCAGCACCTCGCCCTGGTCGAGCCTGACCAGCACGTACTTGGCCCGGCGGCCGATGGACTGGACGGTGCGTCCCGTGAGCCGTTCGGCGAAGCGCTCCGGCAGCGGGAAGCGCAGCCGGTCGCGGCGCTGGGTGACGCGGGCGAGGCGACGCCCCTCCATCTTCAGGGCCAAGCCGCGGGCGACGGTTTCGACTTCGGGCAGTTCCGGCATCAGACGAAGACCAGCTGGTGGCCGGGCGGGGTCGCGCCCAGCAGGGTGACGATGCCGGCGCACTCCACGTCCAGGTCGGGGCGCAGGGTCGGCTCGGCGATCCCCAGCGCGCGCCAGCCCATCTCGCAGGCGATGATCCGCACACCCAGCGCGGCGACGGACTCCAGCAGCTCGCCTAAGGTGGCGACGCCGCGGGCCTCGAGCAAGGCGTCGCGCCCGGCAGGCTCCATGCCGTCGTCGGCCGGCCCCAGCCCGTGCCAGCTCTCGCCGTCCAGCAGCGCCAGCAGCGCCCTTCCCGTCACGAACAGCACCACCGGCCGGCCGATCGCGGCGGCACCGGCCGCCAGCACCAGGGCGTAATGCACCCGGTCGTAGCCGCCGGCCTGCAGCAGGATGGAGAGACCCGCCCCCTTCTCAGCCATGGTGCGACAGGTCCCGGTAGGCGGGCTCCGCGCCGCAGAGCGGGCATTCCGGGTCCTTCGCGATCTTGATCGTCCGGAAGCCGGTCGCCAGCGCGTCGTAGAGCATCAGCCGGCCGGACAGGCTGTCCCCGATGCCCAGCAGCTCCTTCAGCACCTCCACCGCCTGCAGCGAGCCCATGGCGCCGGCCAGCGCCCCGAGCACCCCGCCCTCGGCGCAGGAGGGCACCAGGCCCGGCGGCGGCGGCTCGCGGAAGACGCAGCGGTAGCAGGGATGCGGCGCGCCCAGATGCGCCTTGAAGGTGGAGAGCTGCCCGTCGAAGCGCAGCATCGCCGCCGACACCAGCGGCTTGCCCGCGAGATAGCAGGCGTCGTTCAGCAGGAAGCGGGTGGCGAAATTGTCGGAGCCGTCGGCCACCAAGTCGTAGCCGCCGACGAGAGCCATGACGTTGGCCCGGGTGAGCCGCGCCCGGTGCGCCTCGACGCGCGCGTCCGGGTTGATGGCAAACAGCCGCGCCTCGGCGCTCTCCACCTTCGGCTGGCCGATGGACGCCGTGTCGTGCAGCACCTGGCGCTGCAGGTTGGAGAGGTCGACGGCGTCGTCATCGATGACGCCCAGCCGCCCCACTCCGGCGGCGGCGAGATAGAGCAGCAGCGGCGAGCCCAGGCCCCCCGCCCCCACCACCAGCACGGAGGAGGAGAGCAGCCGCTCCTGCCCGATGCCGCCCACCTCCTTGAGCATGATGTGGCGCGCGTAGCGCTCGACCTGGCTGTCGCTGAGATCCATGGGCTGAAAATGCCTCCGGCCGCGGGAGCGCCTAGGTGGCACCCGCCGCGGCCGGGGGTCAAGCGGGCGCTGGGGGGAGACGCTTACTCCAGCCCCTCGAACAGCGCGGTGGTCAGGTAGCGCTCGGCGAAGCTGGGGAGGATGACGACGATCTGCTTGCCCTTCATCTCGGGCCGCGAGCCCACCTCCAGCGCCGCGGCGATGGCGGCGCCGGAGGAGATGCCGACGGCGAGGCCTTCGAGGCGGGCGGCCTCGCGGGCCGTCTCGAAGGCACGCTGGTTGGAGATGCGCAGCACCTCGTCGATGGCGTCCTTGTTCAGGATGTCCGGCACGAAGCCGGCGCCGATGCCCTGGATCTTGTGCGGGCCGGGCAGGCCGCCCGACAGGACCGGGCTGTCCTCCGGCTCCACCGCGACGATGCGGAAGCTGGGCTTGCGCTTCTTGATGACGTCGGCGACGCCGGTCAGCGTGCCGCCGGTGCCGACGCCGGAGATCATCACGTCCACCTGGCCGTCCGTGTCGCGCCAGATCTCCTCCGCCGTGGTGGTGCGGTGGACCTCCGGGTTGGCCGGGTTCTTGAACTGCTGCAGCATGTAGGCGCCGGGGGTGGAGGCGACGATCTCCTCCGCCTTGGCGATGGCGCCCTTCATGCCCTGCGGGGCGGGCGTCAGCACCAGCTCGGCGCCCAGCAGCTTCAGCATCTTGCGCCGCTCGATCGACATGCTCTCGGGCATGCAGAGGATCAGCTTGTAGCCCTTGGCCGCCGCCACGAAGGCGAGCGCGATGCCGGTGTTGCCGGAGGTCGGCTCGACCAGCAGCGTCTTGTCGGGCGAGATCAGCCCCTCGGCCTCGGCCGTCTCGATCATGGCCTTGCCGATGCGGTCCTTCACGCTGGAGAGCGGGTTGAAGAACTCGCACTTGCCGATGATGTCGGCGCCCGCGCCGTGGGCGGCCGCCAGACGGCGCATGCGCACCAGCGGCGTGGCGCCGACCGTGTCCAGGATGCTGTCATAGACGCGGCCGCGGAACTCGGCGGAGGCCATGATTTCACCTCATCAATGATGTGGAATTGGCGAATTGCCACTCTGAGGCTGTATATAATCAGGCCAAGCGCGAACGCAAAACCGGAAATTCGGGATAAGGCTTCCGATCTGGGCCCGCTCAGATCGAGAAATCGATCTTGTGCGTGGCCTCGCTCTCGATGCCGGCCTGGTGGGCGCGCAGGCAGAGATCCTCGATGCTGGTCTCGTCCAGGCGGCGCATGCAGTCGTCCTGCAGCTCGGACCAGAGCGGGCGCACCACCCGGCGGCCGAGGTTGCTGCCGATCGGCTCTTCGGTCGGGTCGGTCGCCTGCTCCAGCGTCCGCACCACCCGCACGATCTCGCCGACCGAGATGCGCCGCCGCTCGCGCGCCAGCCGGTAGCCGCCGCGCGGCCCGCGCACGCCGGTCAGGATGCCGGCCCGCACCAGCGCCTGCAGCACCTGCTCCAGATATCGCTTGGGGATGCCCTGGCGGGCGGTGATCTCGCCGGACTGCACCGGCTCGGTGCCGGCGTTGTAGGCGATGTCCAGCACCACCTCGATGGCGAACATCAGCTTCTTGGAGATGCGCAGCATGCCCTCACCCATGGCGGCTCACCCCTTCGTTCCGGTGGAGCCGAAGCCGCCGGCGCCCCGCGCCGTCTCGTCCAGGCTCTCCACCGCGCGCCAGGCGACCCGCTCGTACCGGGCGACCACCATCTGGGCGACCCGCATGCCGCGCTCCACGGTGAAGGGCTGGTCGCCGAGATTGGCCAGGATCACGCCGACCTCGCCCCGGTAGTCCGCATCGACCGTGCCGGGCGAGTTCAGCACCGTGACGCCGTTCTTCAGCGCCAAGCCGGAGCGCGGCCGCACCTGCGCCTCGAAGCCGGGCGGCAATGCTATGGCGATGCCGGTGGGGATCAGCCGGCGCTGGCCGGGCGCCAGGGTCACCGGCTCAGGCACCGCCGCCAGCAGGTCCATGCCCGCCGCCTGCTCGGTGGCGTAGGCGGGCAGCGCCAGATCGGCGCCGTGCGGCAGGCGGGTGATGAAGATCTGGATGTCGGTCATTCCTGGGTTCCGGCGGCAATGGGGTGGGCGGTGGATCGGGCGAAATGGGTAGCGATGGCCTGGGCGAGGCGGCGGCCGACCTCGTCCTTGGGCAGGCGCGGCCAGCTCTCCGGCGCCACGCCCCGGCGCAGCAGGTGGACGGTGTTCTCCTGGCCACCGAAGGTGCCGGCGGCGGGCGAGACGTCGTTGGCGACGATCCAGTCGCAGCCCTTGCGCTCCAGCTTGGCGGCGGCATGCTCCAGCACCCGCTCCGTCTCGGCGGCGAAGCCCACCACCAGGGTGGGGCGGTCGACGGCGCGCGACAGGGTGGCGAGGATGTCGGGGTTCTCGGCCATGGCGAGCGCGGGCGGGCCGCCCTCGCCCTTCTTCAGCTTCTGCCCGGCCTCGGCCGCCACGCGCCAGTCGGCCACGGCGGCGGCGCAGACAGCGATGTCGGCGGGCAGCGCCGCCTGGACGGCGGCCAGCATCTGCCGCGCCGTCTCCACCCGCACCACCGAAACGCCGGCCGGATCGGGCAGGGCCACCGGGCCGCTGACCAGCGTCACCCGGGCGCCGAGTGCCGCCAGGGCGGCGGCCACGGCATGGCCCTGTTTGCCGGAGGAGCGGTTGGCGATGTAGCGGACGGGGTCGATCGGCTCATGCGTCGGGCCGCTGGTGACGACCGCGTGGCGGCCGGCGAGCGGAAGATGCTTCGGCGCGAAGAAGCCGGCGATGGCGGCCAGGATCTCGTGCGGCTCGCTCATCCGCCCCGCGCCCGTCTCGCCGCAGGCCATGTCGCCCGAGTTGGGGCCGATGCGCAGCACGCCCCGCGCCTCCAAGGTCGCCATGTTGGCGCGGGTGGCGGGATGGCCCCACATCATCTGGTTCATGGCCGGGGCGACCATGACCGGCTTGTCGGTCGCCAGCAGCGCCGTGGTGGCGAGGTCGTCGGCGATGCCGGCGGCCATGCGCGCCAGGATGTCGGCGCTGGCCGGCGCCACCACCACCAGGTCGGCCTCGCGCGACAGCCGGATATGGCCCATCTCGGACTCGTCGGTCAGCGACCAGAGCTCGGTATAGACCTTCTCCTCCGACAGGGCCTGGACCGAAAGCGGCGTGACGAATTGCGCGCCGCCCTTGGTGAGCACGCAGCGCACCGTGGCGCCGCGCTCCTTCAGGCGGCGGATCAGCTCCAGGCACTTGTAGGCCGCGATGCCGCCGGAGATCACCAGCAGGATCCGCTTGCCGGCCAGGGCGGAGAAGTCGGTCACGCGCATCCCCTGAGGTATTCCCGGGCAAAAGACGAGGCCCGCTTGTGAAATCCTTAGATATGCCCACAAGGCGCGGCGCGCAAGCGGTACGGAAGGATGGGGATATTCACGCGTCCGGGATGCCAGACAGCGGTGCGGCCTAGACCAGCACGTCCAGGAACATGCCGCGGCGGTAGCGGGCGGGCAGGGTCAGGATGCCGTTGACCATCAGGCTGGCCAGCTCGCGCGGGCTGGGCCAGCGGTTGCCGGGGCGCACCGGGGCGGCCGCGCGCACCGGGGCGGGGGGCGGAATCAGGATGCCGCGCCGGTCGCCGCCTTCGGGAAGAAGGCCGCCGGTCCGCGGGGCTGTCGGCAGGGTCTCGACCATGAGGGGCAGTCTACCCCAACCAGTCGCGCCGCGCCATGGGACAGCGGCGGGGCATCGGCGTGACCGGCGGGAGGCACGGATTGCGGCCACGCCGGGGAATCATCGCGTGCATGGCGGGCGGTTCGGCGGCATAACCGTGCGGCCCGCCCCCTATTCCGCCGACCGCATCCCGCCGGACCAGCCATGACCGTCCAAGCCACCCCGCCGGAGCCGCGCCGCGCGGCCCTGCTCTTCATCCTGGTGACGGTGGCGCTGGACGTGCTGGCGGTGGGCGTCATCATCCCGGTGCTGCCGAAGCTGGTGACCGACTTCATGGGCGGGAACGAGGTGAGCGCCGCCGAGATGTTCGGCCTGTTCGGCTTCGCCTGGGGGCTGATGCAGTTCGTCTTCTCGCCCCTGCTGGGCGCGCTGTCGGACAGGTTCGGGCGGCGGCCGGTGATCCTGCTCTCCAATCTCGGGCTGGGGCTGGACTATGTGCTGATGGCGCTGGCGCCGACGCTGGGCTGGCTGTTCGTCGGCCGGCTGATCTCCGGCATCACCTCGGCCAGCATCACCACCGCCTTCGCCTATATCGCCGACGTGACCCCGCCGGAGAAGCGCGCCGCCGGATTCGGCAAGGTCGGCGCCGCCTTCGGCTTCGGCTTCGTGCTGGGGCCGACGCTGGGCGGCCTGCTGGGCGATGTCGACCCGCGCCTGCCCTTCTGGGTGGCGGCCGGCCTCAGCCTCGCCAACTTCGCCTACGGGCTGCTGGTGCTGCCGGAGTCCCTGCCGCGGGAGCGGCGCAGCCCCTTCAGCTGGCGCCGGGCCAACCCGGTGGGCTCGCTGAAGCTGCTGCGCTCGCACCCCGAGCTGTCGGGTCTGGCGGCGGTGGCGGCGCTCTACTATCTGGCGCACGAGGTGCTGCCCAGCGTCTTCGTGCTGTACGGCTCGCACCGCTACGGCTGGGACGTGACGACGGTAGGGCTGACCCTGGGCGCGGTCGGCGTGTGCTCGGCCCTGGTGCAGGGCGGGCTGGTGCGGCCGGCGGTGGCGCGCTTCGGCGAGCGGCCGATGCTGCTGTTCGGCCTCGCCTTCGGCGCCATCGGTCTGGCGGTCTATGGCTTGGCGCCGACGGCTTGGCTGTTCTGGATCGGCGTGCCCGTGATGTCGCTCTGGGGCTTCGCCGGCCCGTCCGCCCAGGCGCTGATGAGCCGGCATGTGCCGCCGCAGGAGCAGGGACAGCTGCAGGGCGCGCTGACCGCCATCCGCTCCTTCACCGGCCTGGGCGGGCCGCTGCTCTTCACCCAGTCCTTCGCCACCTTCGCCGACGACGATACGGGCTGGCAGCTGCCGGGTGCCCCGTTCCTGCTGGCGGGGCTGCTGCTGGTCGCCGCGCTGCTGCTCGCCGCCCGGGTGACCCGGCCGCGCGACTGAGGCGTCAGAAGCCCAGCGCGCCCGGGTTCATGGCGCCGCGCGGGTCCAGCAGCCGCTTGATCTCCCCCATCAGCCGGGCGTAGTCCGGCTCCAGGCTCTGCTGGTAGGGATAGAACTTGCCCAGCTGGAAATGCGTGCCGCCGACCTCCGACAGGGCCTGGGCGAGGCGGAACTTCAGATGCTCCACCGCGCGCGAGTTCTCCGGCGTGGCCGTCAGCACCGGCAGGCGGCGGACATAATCCTCCTCCATGAAGGCCTCGTGGATCTCGGCGCGCGCGTCGGGCCAATAGAGGCAGGGCTCGATCAGGAAGGCATGGGTGCCGATGGTGGTCATCAGGTAGCCATGCTCGATCCCGTGCCGGGCGCACAGATCCGCCTCCTCCTGGAAGACCCGCTCGCAGGCCGCCATGCTCTCCTTCATCTTGCTCATCGGCACGATGCCGTGCACCGGGACCCAGCGCTCGCCGCCCGGCCCCAGCATCGAGTTCGGCGGCGGGAAGGGCATGCCGCGCATGGCCTTGGCGATGGTGTTCTCGATCTCCCGGCCGGTCTTCAGCGCATGGCCGCGCACCAGGGCGACCGCCGGCTCCAGCGCCGCCTCGGTCAGCCCGTCCAGCGTGCAGTGGAGCGAGAACTCCACCCCATCCATGAAGCGGCGGCCGGCCAGCGCCATCTTCGCCGCCTCCGCCACGCCCTTGAAGATCGAGCCGCTGTTCCTGATGACGCCGACGGCGACGTTGACGTCCGTCATCAGGCTGGCGCGGCGCAGGCGCAGCTGCGCCAGGTAGGGGTCGAAGGCGGCGATCTCGCTGCAGACGCCCTCGCGCGCGATGGCCGCCAGCGCCTGCGACAGGCCGGCATAATCGTCGAAGCCGAAGGAGAGGTAGCGCTGCGCCGGCGCCGCCTTCAGCAGCCGGAAGGTCGCGCGCAGCTTCACCCCGAACACCCCGCAGTCGCCGGTGAACAGGCCGGTCAGGTCGGGGCCGTGGTGTCGGAAGAAGGGCGTCGCCACATGGCGCGAGGCGCCGGTGCCGGTGGAGACGACCGTTCCGTCCGAAAGCGCCACGGTGATGGACAGCACGCTGTCGCCCACGGCCCCGTGCTGGGCCGAGCCGAAGAAGATGCTGCCCTGGCTGAGCGCGCCGCCGACCGTGGCGCGGATGCCGGACATCGGGCCCCAGTAGGGGGTGCGCAGGCCCCGGGCCGACAGCGCCTCGTGCAGTTCCTTCCAGGTGACGCCCGCCTCCGCCGTGACGGTCATCCCCTCCTCGTCGATTTCCAGGATGCGGTCGAGGCGCGACGTGTCGATCTGCACGCTGCCGGTCCGGGTGGCGAGATAGCCGTCGGTGTAGGACATGCCGCCGCCGCGCGGCACCACCGCCAGACCCGCCTCCGCCGCGATGCGCACGGCCTCCGCCGTCTCCCCGGCGCTGCCCGGCCGCAGCACGGCGAGGCAGGTCTCGCCCCGCCGGAACACGTCCTGGGAATGCAGCGCCAGCGTCGCCGCATCGGTCAGCACCTGCTCGGCGCCGAGCGCCTGCCGCAGCCGGTCCAGAACCGCCTGCGCATCGGAGAGGGCGGGAGCGGCGGTATCGGGCATGGCGCGGCCTCCGGCGAAAGGGTCCTGGCTGGTTGATATAAGATTATACCAACCCGGGACCAGCCCGCATCACTCTTCCAGGGAGCGCCACCCACCTTTCCGCTTATGTCCGCACCGTGGACGGGCGGCGGGTCAGCGTCCCTGCCGCCGCCGCAGCTCGGCACGGGCGGCATCGGCCAGGAAGGCGCTGCGGTTGCCTGTCAGGCTGTCGATCTGCGCGACGAGATTCTCGTCCAGCGTGACGTTGAAGCGCTGGGTGCGCCCCGGCAGGGTCGCCGGCACCAGGAGGACGGCGGCGACCGGTCCATCGTCCGGCTCCTGCTCCGCTTCCGCCACCGCGCGGGCCTCATCCAGGCTGGAAGGCTTTGGCAGGGGCCCCTCCTCCGCAAGGATGGAAAGGTGCCCCTCGAGCGCCTCGGCCGCAGCCAGGAACGCGTGCTCGACACTGTCCCCCGCGGAGTAGCAGCCGGGCAGGTCGGGGAAGAGGACCCCGTATGCCCCCTCCGGCGCATCGGGGCTCACGATGACGGCTGGGTAGGCGACGCGGGTCATGGTTCCTCGCAGGATCGGAGCGGGCGTCCGCCCGCCGCTCATCTCAGTTTCGTTCCGCTCTGCCGCTCGATGGATTTGATGATCCAGAGCGGCAGGTCGCCGGGATGCATTGGCACCGTGGAGAGGCCGGGGCGGGTCGGGTGCTTGAAGTGCCTGTGGCCGCCCGTCTGCCTGTCCTCGTACCACCCATCCGCCAGCAGCCGCGCCACCACCTCACGGGCCTTCACGGAAGGCCCCAGCGCGGCGCGTTCATTATACACACAAACGGACATTCCCGTTCGGGAGTTTCCGCAGGGTGGATCACCGCGGCAGCACCCGCCGGTAGCTCAGCGCCTCGGCGATGTGGACGCGGCGGACGGAGCCGGCGCCTTCCATGTCGGCCAGCGTGCGGGCGACGCGCAGGACGCGGTGGTAGCCGCGGGCCGAGAGGCGCAGCCGGTCCGACGCCTCCGTCAGCAGGGCGCGGCCGGGCGCATCGGGGGCGGCCACCGCCTCCAGCAGCTCGCCGTCGGCCTCGGCGTTGGTACGCACCGGCGGCGCGCCGGGACGGGCATGGGCGGCGTAGCGCTCGCGCTGCGCCAGGCGCACCCGCGCCACCCGTTCGGCGACGGCGGCGCTGTCCTCGCGGGGCGGCGGCAGCGACAGGTCGGCGGGGGTGACGGCGGGCACGTCGACATGCAGGTCGATGCGGTCGAACACCGGCCCGGAGATGCGTGACTGGTAGTCGGCGGCGCATTTCGGCGCCCGGCCACAGGCCAGCGCGGCATCGTCCAGATGGCCGCAGCGGCAGGGATTCATCGCCGCCACCAGCTGCACCCGGGCCGGGTAGGTGACATGGCTGTTCGCCCGCGCGATGGTGGCGCGCCCGGTCTCCAGCGGCTGGCGCAGGGATTCCAGCGTCTGCCGGTTGAACTCCGGCAGCTCGTCCAGGAACAGCACGCCCTGGTGCGCCAAGCTGATCTCCCCGGGCTTGGCGCGCAGACCGCTGTGAGAATCAACGAATTATCAGACTCGGAAGCGCTTGGTTCGGTCGCGTCATGTCACTTAGAAGCCAGAATCGATCTGCTTGATGCCGGACTATCTCCATTCAATCGCCTAAAAGCCTGACTAGATTGATCTAGCGGTACCAGCGGTCGATCAGCTTCTGGCGGCGCTCCAGTGCCAAGTTGCGCTCCCCCTCCACCCAGGTCTCCAGCGACCGGGCGAGATCTCGTGCCTGCTCGTTCAGAAGTTCGATCGGGTCCAGCGTCGGCGGGCCCATGGGCACGGAATCGCCCTCGTCGACGCGCCCGTTGAGCAGGAGCGCCTCCAACCTCTCGCCAATGGTGCCCGGCACGGCCAGCACCATGCCGGGCGGAATTTGGATCGGCAGTGCGTCGCCGGGACGAATGTAGAGATCGTCCTTGGCCTCACAAAGTTTGGCCAACGCCGTGCGGGTGATCCGCTCGAAGTGGACTAGCTCGACAGGGTCGTAGCTATGCGTCGGGTCGGGCTTGAACCCGCCCAGGTCCAGCTTACGGCCGGGGAGCGGCATGTAGATGACCAGAGTTCCATCCGGCAACCAGCCACGGCTTGGGCCTTCCAGCTGCTCCGGATACCCGCCGAACAGAATCGGGTCGCTGAAATTCAGCCGAGAGAAATCGAATCCGGCGTCGCGCATTCTCCGGGAGTACATGCTGTTGGCGGAGATCAGCAGCGTGAAGGGGAAGCGGCGCAGGTACATGACGGGGGCGCAATCGGCATCGGTACCGATGGAGAGCGATACCTGATGGCCGAAGGCGATCTCGGCATGGACGAGGTTCTGCTTGTCGTCCTTGCGCCGATAGGCGCCGGGCGTGCGGCTTTCGATCTGGATGAACAGGTTGACGGTCGGCCACTCATGGCCGTCGTCGCGCCAACCCCCGTCGATGTAGCGCCAACCTTCGCTGGTCCGCTCGATGCGGTGGGTGCTGAGGTCCTTGAAGTACCGGTCAAGCCGATGGTCCGCCGCGATCTTCCGCGCAGCCGACTGGAGCAGGTCGTAGAGCCAATCGGCGGTCTTCTGCTCCGGCAGGTCGGCGCCTGCGAGGCGGGGGTCGAGGCGGGAGCCGTCCACCAACTCCAGCAGGGTGGCGTCGGGATCGAAGCCGGCCAGATGGGCAGCGGCCTCCGCGAGTAGCGCATATGGCACGCCGGTCTGCACCAGGCGGCCGAGCTGCTCTTTCGTCGGCTTCTCCACGCGCAGCACGTACTTGGAGAGGCAGCTGGAGTTGCCCCCGACACCGGACTTCCGCACGATGGCGCCGGACCTGATGCCTTTTTCCGCTGCCCGGTCGATGATCGCCGCGAGGTTGCGGGCGATCCGGGCTCGGTCGCTGCGGCTGCCGATGCGCTCGCGCCCCAGCCTCTCGCGGGCCGCAGCCGCCAGCTCACGGTCCGTGCTGACCCGCAGGTGCCGGCGCCGTTGCTGCTCGTGTCGTTGGCGAAGCTGCTCTAGATCGACCGTCTGCTCGCCCATGGTCAACTCCCGACGGCGCGGCGGTAGCGCCGGCCGCGGCGTGCCTGGATGTGCAGAATTGTGCGGATGCGCTCACCGTCCTGGATGATCGCGAGCCGCCGCAGCCGGTCAATCTCCTGTTGGCTCACACCGTCACCGCGCATGTCATGGACTGCCTGCCGGCTCAACGACAGGCTGGTGCTGCCGCCACCGACAGGCGTTTCCCGGTCGGCATAACGAAGATGAAGCTGCAGCCTGGCGGCGGTGATGCCGCGCTGCTGCTGGCGGGTTCTGGCATGTCTCGTCTGCCTCATGGCGGGGCACCTGATGGTTTGGGTCGTGCCCCACATTAGGAGGATCGCCCCTAGCGTACCTTGTCGAGAACGCCAACCTGCCGGCAAAAATTTGGCCAAGGAGTTGTGCCAGGTACGCCAACTCTATACCGCTTTTCCGCCAAACACGGCCGGCAAGTTTCGCCAAAGTGCGCCACCCGCCCTTGGCCCCAGTAGGCCGCCTCGCTACGGTTCGCAGCGGCATAGCCGGGATGTTCTTTCTTGACCGATATAACAACTGCCGCCAATATACAGGTCGGGTCTTGATCAAAGGAGCCGGGGATGAAAACCGTTCGCGTCACGATGTCAGATGAAGCGCATACCAAGCTGCAGGCCCAGGCGAAGGCTGACGGCCTCCCTGGGATCGCCTCTCTCCTCCTGAAATCAGCAGGTCAGCTCACTGAGGATGCCGAAGCTGCCAACATCAACAGGACGGCGATACTGAGGGCCAAGAAGCTCCCCGTGGACAGCACGTTTCGCTTAAGGGATTTGTTTCCTGCCAGCGATTGGGAGCGTTTTTCCAAGGGCGCCCGGCTCCGGGCGGGCAGGGAATTCGTTGCCGACGTTCGGGCCAAGCTGGTCCAAGGCGTTCGTTACAAAGAGAAAACCCAGCAGAACCATCACGTCTACGTCCGAACCCGCTAGGGTACGACCTGCGGACGTTGGGCCCGTCCAAGGTGACACGATCATCCGCTTCCCTTTGGGCTGCGGGTATATACGATTGATGGGACCATCGCAGGGAGCTCACCTTGGTCCGTCGCCGCAAGATCGGCCCCAACGCCCGAAGCTACACCGGCCGGCATATCTGTGCCGACGGTAGGACAGTTCGATTCGAGTCCAAGCTGGAACGTGACTTCCTCGTCCTAGTACGGTCCCGCAGTGACGTCTTGGAGGTGGTCGAGCAGCCGTTTACCCTCGAATACCGGGATTCCCGCGGACGCCGCCGGCGTTACACGCCCGACTTCCTGGTCCGCTACGGGCACAAGACCTCGCTCTATGAGGTGAAGTTCCGCGCCGAGCTCCGGCAGAACTGGGATCGATACCGGGACGCCCTTGGGTATGCTCGCGCATGGGCGCGTGACAACGGCATGCGCTTCAAGCTGGTCACCGAGCGCGTCCTTCGGCGCACGCCGCTGGAGAACGCGCGCATCCTTGAACTGCACCGAGGCCTGCCCCCCGACCCGCGGGAGGCTGAGGGCATACTGGCGGAGCTTGACGGCGGGGCCTGGACAATCGGCCACCTCGCCAAATCGCTCTATCCCGATCCGGCGCACCGGGGGCTCTTCTGGCAGACCCTATGGCGGCTGATCGCCAGCGGCCAGGTCGCCGGCGACCTGGAGAAGCCGATCGGCATGGACTTCGTCATCTGGAAGCCGTGATGGACCGCCCGGCCGCAAGCCCCCTTCCCGCAGCCTGGTTCCGTCCAGACGCCGGCGCCGACGTCGACCTTGGCGGACGGGCAGGCCGCATCGTCGCCATCGTCTCCTTGACTGAAGCGCTGGTCGAGGACATCGCCTCGGGCGAGCGCGTCCGGAAGCCTGTCGAGGAACTGAGGCCGTGGCAGGGCGAGGCTCCGGCCTCCCCTGCGGCGGCGCCCGACTTGGCGACCATCTCGCCGGAGCGTCTGGCCGAGGGGCGACGACGCTTGGAGGCGATGCTCGCGCTCGACGCCATGAAGCGGCGAAGCCGGCCGGTGGTCGAGGAGTACGCCGGCAAGCTCGGCATCTCCGCCAGCCACTTGTATGCCCTCTACAAGGACTGGCGCGGCGGCTGCGGCCTAACCGGGCTGATCCCTCACATCCGCAAGCGCCGCAAGCGCCTGAAGCGTTTGGACGGGACGGTCGCGGCGATCGTTGAGGCCAACATCGACAGCCTCTTCTTCGAGCGCGGCGAGACGATCAAGGAGACCTGCCGCGCGGTCGCGGTCGCCTGCCGCGCGCAGGGCTTGAAGCCTCCGTCCCCGACGACGGTTCGCTCCCGCATCCTTGACAGACCGCCTGAACAGCTCGCGCTGGCACGACGTGGATCCCTGGTTCTGTCGGAGAAGCAGCGATCGAACGACGGGCCCGGCGAGGAGCCGTACTTCCCGCTAGCCCGCGTGCAGATCGACCACACGGTGGCGGACATCTTCGTGACCGACCCACAACACCATGGCGCGGTCGCCCGCCCCATCCTCACGCTGGCCATAGACGAGTACTCACGCTGCGTCCTAGGCTTCAAGCTGCGCTTGGCGCGGCCGTCGACCCTGTCGGTCGCCCTTGCCCTGCACCACGCGGTTTTCCCGAAGACCCTTTACTGCAGCCGCATGGGGCTGTCCGCCGCTTGGCCGATGTATGGCAAGCCAAAATGGCTCTTCACCGACAACGCCGCGGAGTTCGACAGCGAGGGGCTCAAGGTGGGGTGCGAGCAGCACGACATCCACCATATCTTCCGCCCCCTGGACGCCCCGCATTTCGGCGGACGCATCGAAAGGCTGATCGGCACCCTCATGGGCCGACTACGCCTCATCCCCGGCGCCACCATGCGCAACATCGCCGAGCGCGGCGAGGAATACGACCCGGAGCGCTCAGCCGTCTACACGATCGACGAGGCCGAACGGCGGATCGCCCGCATGATCGCGGAGGTCTATCACCTGGACAGGCACTCCACCCTCAAGGTCGCCCCGCGCGACCTATGGGAGTTCGGGATCTTGGGCGACGACACCGTTCCTGGACGTGGACTTCCGGAGTTCCCGACGAACCCGGAGCGCTTCCTGCTGGACCTCCTGCCGGTGAAGAAGCGGACGATCCAGGACTACGGCATCGCAGTCGAGGGACTGAAGTACAACTGGCCGGTCCTCAAGGGGCTGCGCCGGAAGCTCGCCGGCGAGCAGCTCAACGTCCGCTACAATCCGGACGACGTCTCCCGGGTCTGGGTCTGGGACCCCGAAGCGTTCGAATACTACCAAGTTCCGCTGGCGAACGGCCGCCGCGACGTGACCCCGCTGTGGGAGGTCAGGCGCGCGATCGCCGCCGTCGAGGCGCGTGGCTACGACCCGGACAACGAGGCCCTTGTCTTCAAGACGCTTGAGGATTTCCGGAGGGAGGACGACGAGAAGGCTGCCAAGGTCAAGGGGGCTCGCCTAGCCATCGAGCGCCGCAGGGAGGCACACAAGACGACAGTCCTGCTGCCGCCGAGGCTCGACAACCCCGCCGCCCTGCCGCCAGTGGCAACACCCCCCGCCCTGGCGGCGCTGCCGCCGCCGGCTGAGGACGCCGCGCCGGCCGCACCCCGGAGCCGGCCGCCGATCGACGTGGAGGACTGAAGGGCTGATGTCCGAGTTCCCGCACCTGTCGCCATCGACCGCTAAGCTGCTGGAGCTGGACGACGAGGCCCGCGTCCGAAGATGCCAGGAGAAGAGGTTTATCTCCTACGCGCGAGCAAAGCTCGGCCTGGAGAAGCTGCAGCGCCTGCTCCACCTCCCCCGCCAGACCCGCCCCGAGGCCCTGATCGTCGAGGCGCCGACGGCGAACGGCAAGTCCTACCTGCTGAAGCAGTTCCGCCAACGCAACCGCGCCCTCGACAACCCGGAGGGCGACCGGGCCGTCGTGCCCGTCCTGTTCGTCGAGATCGGCGGGGACCCCAGCCTGGACGGCTTCTACGAGTCGATCCTGGACGCGCTCGCCGCCTCCTACAATCCCCGCAGCCACCGCCGCGAGAAACGCCGGCAGGCGATGGAGCTTCTGGCCGGCGTCGGCACGCGGGTCCTGCTGGTCGACGAGGTCCACAACCTTGCGCTCGCGACTTTCGCCGAGAAGATGCGGATCCTGGCCGAGTTCCGCGCCTTCATGAACGACGAACGGCTTTGCCTCAGCCTAGTCTGCGCCGGCACCAACGAGGCGAAGGCAGAGCTGCAGAGCGACACCCAGCTCCTGAACAGGTACGAAGTCCTGCAGCTCCCGCTGTGGAACGACGGCGAGGAATACCGTGCGCTGCTGGCTGGCTTCGAGATGCTGCTGCCCCTGCGGCGAGCCTCGAACCTATGGGACGACGACGCCGCCGCCCATTGGATCCTGGAGCGGAGCGACAGGCTGATCGGGCAGATGTTCATCATCCTGAGCCGCGCCGCCGAGCTGGCGATCCGCACCGGCGAGGAGCGGATCACGCGCTCGCTGCTGGAACGCATCGACTACCAGTCGCCGTCCCGGCGCCGCGTCCCGGTGGTCGACCTGGACCCGATCTAGGCCATGCTGACGGGGCGCTACTGGCCTTGCCATCCCAAGCCGCGGCCCGACGAGGTCCTCTCGTCCTGGATCCTGCGGACGGCGTTCGGCAACGGGCTGCGCCCATCCACCTTCTGCCAGCTCGCGTTCGGCAACCCGCGGCTGCTCGCGACCGACATCGACCGCAGCGGGGGCGGGAGCGTCCTGTCCACGATGGCGGCGAGGACGGCAACGCCGCCCGCGGCGGCCGCGTCCACGGCGCTCGCGTCGATGGAGGGCGTGCTGGTCGAAAGCTGGTTCGCCGCGGGCCGGACCCGTTGGGTCCTGAACAGCGGCACGCGGCACAGGCTGCGCCGGGTCGCAGGCATGCAGTACTGCCCGCGCTGCCTGGAAGCCGACGATGCGCCCTACTTCCGCCGGGCGTGGCGGCTGGCGCTGTTCGCCGCCTGCCCGACTCATGGCGTGGTCCTGCTCGACCGGTGCCCGGACTGCCGCAAGCCGTTGATGGCCGAGCGGGCCGATGAGCTGGCCAGGTGCGGCGCATGCCATGCTGACCTCAGGCGGGCGGAGGCGGCGCCGGCCGACTTCGGGGCGACGGTCCTGCACCGGCGCAACCAGACTGTCCTGGCCCGGGGCTGGGCGACGCTGGGCGAGTACGAGTTCCAGCGGTCGCACCTCTACTTCGACCTGCTCTACCAAGTGCTGCGGCTGCTGTTCACGGGCAGGCGGGCGGACCGGCTCCGCGCCGTCGCGGCGCGACGGTGGGGCGGCGACGACCCCGGAGCTCCCTTCCCCCGGGGGCGCGAACTCGAGGCGCTCGGCCCCGCGGAGCGCCACCGCCTGTTCTCGCTGGCCGCGCGTCTGCTGGAGGGCTGGCCTTACCGCTTCGTCGGCGCCTGCGGGGAAGCCGGCGTCACGGAGGCCTACGCCACGGTCGACGTCGACCCGCTGCCGTTCGCCTTCGCCGACCCCGTCAGGCGCCACCTGTGCGCGGCGGCCTACGTGCCGTCGATCGGAGAAGTCCAGGCGGCGGCGCGGTATCTCCGGAACCGCGGAGTGGCGCCCAGCGGACGTCGCCTACGGCTGCTGGTCGGCGACACGGTCCTCATCCGGTCCGTCGTCCCGACTGGCCGACGGTTGCCAGTTTCAAGTCCCTGACCCCGTCGGCGGGATCCAGTGCCAGGTTCTTCGGTCGCGGGCGACGAGCCCGTCCCGCTTCAGGCGGGTCAGCGTCATGCCGGGCGTCTTGGGATGCACCCTCACCGGCAGGAGCTCGGCCACGCGCTCGGCCACCTCCGCCGCCGTCAGGCGGCCGGGATGCGCGGCCTTGAGCACCTCGACCACCTTGGCCCGGTAGGCGCCGTGCGGCGGCTCGTCCTTCGGCCGCACCGTGGGCTCGAAGATCCGCGCCCGGGCCAGCGCCGTCTCCATCCTCGCCATCGCGGCGGACATGGCCGATACCTCGCTGCGCAGCCGGCCGATCTCGGCCAGCAGGGCGCCGATCCGCATGTCCCCGTCGGCAACGGTCCCAAGCGGTGCCTGAACGTCGGCCATCTCCCCCTCCTTGGCGCGGCTTGCACCCACCCCCTGAAATGCGCTATCTGAAATATACCACCATTTCATTTCAGGAAGAAGCGCCGTGTCCAGCCGCCCTCCTCGCGCGAGCCGCGCCAAGCCCGGACCGGACCAAAAGCGCAACGCGGAGGCGGAGGAGGCGCTCAGGAAGGATGCGGAAGGCCTTCGCCTCCGAATGGGGTTGACCAAGACAGCCTTCGCGAAGGCGGTGGGGGTCAGCCAGCCCGGCTACTCGAACTTTGCCCGCCGCGCCAGGAGGTTCCCTCAAGAGGCCCTTCCCCAGCTCCAGGCGATGCTTGCCAGGAACGGAAGCCTCGCCGCAGGGGCCTCTGCAGCGCCGAGCCTGGAGCGCCCTGCCACGCCGGCGCCCGAGTCGACCAGACTGCACCAGGCCTTGCGCGAGCTAGTGGCCGAGGCGGGAGCTAACGAGGACCTGGCCTTGGCCGCCCTGGCCGCGGCGACCCAGCTCGTCCGGATGCAGCGGGTGAAATGATGAACGGCGCACCGGCATTTCATTCCATCGCGGACCGCCAGGCGCGACAGGCGATCCGGCAGGTCCAGGACGGCATAGACGCAGCCTGCCGCTTCCTGGGGTGGCAGTTCTCGATGACGCCCCATGGCGACGGCATCGTTCCCCGCAAGTCCCTGCGGTTCCTGCTCCGTCGCGAGGCTTTCGGCAATGTCTGGCCCGAGACGGAATGGATGGTCGATGTCGTCGCGGCACAACACCTCCGGGGTTGCCCCGGCCTGGCGGACGGCGCCCGCCGAGCATCGCGCGAGGCGGGGCGTCCGGGCGGCTACCGCATCGTGACCGAGTCTTCCCTGCCGTGCACGCTGTCCGGCAACCTCCGGCGCTGCGCTTTGGCGCTCGACCAGCCGGAGCGCCCCGACGCGGCGCGAGCCTTCCACGCTGCCCAGCCGCCGCCCGGCGGGTACGCCACGGCCGCCGTCCTACTGCGCCGGATGGACATCCAAGGCACGATGCGGGAGGCGGCGTGGTCGCACGTCCTGGCCGCAATCGGATGCGGACACCTCGTTACCGACCTCCGCCTGCCTCTCGGGGACGCGACCCTGCTGCATCGCCCAGCCCGGTTTCGGGAAACGCGGCGCCTGCGGATGCCCGACGGATCTCCCGGACCGCTTCTTCGGCATACTCTGCCGCCCTGGTGCCTCGGTGCGCGATGGCATGAAACGTGACGGACGGCAACGCCCCGTCGACTTCATTGCGAATGCCGCCGGACGCCGCGGCTCCCCAGAGGCGACGGTGGCGCCGAGCGATCTCCTTCACCCTGTGCAGCTCGTGCGAACGCAATGGCCGAGCATTGGGGGCAAGCGCCAGCATCATCGAGGACGTTGCCTTCTCGTGCTCGTCGCGCTCGATGTCGAACAGGTAGGCACTCCCTCCCGGCCAGGAAATCACGGTTCCGAACAGCGCCCGCGGCCGGCCGGAGGGCAGATTGTGCCACGTTCCGCCGGGTACGCTCGGCATGGCCGTGTAAGCGTGGCCCTGCACGGTGACCGCCTCGTCGCCGATGGCGAGCGGCTGGGCGGCGAAGCCCTCGAGCCCTTTGTCGCCGAAGGCCGCGATGAGTTCCGCGAACATGGCCCCGCCGGCGCTCAGGTAGGATGGCGCGTCGCCAGCCGGCGGCGCCTCCTCGGCGGAACGGTCCGCCGGTTCCGCTTCCATCGCCTGGCGGACGCGTCCTGCCCCCGAGCCCTCGCATTGCAGGGGCCCCGTGGTGAACAGCGATGTGGGAGCCCCCTCGGCCACAACCCGGCAGGCCCGGGCAGCGGCCGCCGCCGGTACCCGGTTCTCGACCACCCTGATCTCGCGGAGTGCCGTGAAGCGCTCGCTGCACCGGCCATCTTGCAGGCGCAAGTCGCCCAGGGCTGAGTCGGCACGACGGTCCGTGGTCAAGCTCGCGTCCAATTCCGGAACGGCCTTGATCCAGGGAATCGTCCGCAGGTCCCCGTCCTCGTCCTCCCGGTCGCCGGACCGTCCGGGTAGCTCCAGCTCCAAGGTGCGGTAAGGGAAGGCTGCGGAGCACTGCAGGAGCTGCAGGGCAAGGAAACGCTCCCGCCGGCCGGCCGGAGTATCGACCTGGAAGCGACGTCCCAGCGCCTTCAGCCGCGTCTTCCCGTGGAACGGGAACCCGAACGACGGCAGGAGCGGCTCGCCGTTGACCCAGCTCTTCACGATCGAGGCGTGCACCCGGGCGTACATGCGGCGCGCAGGGCCGCCGGCCTCGTCCGCGGCGAAGCGGGCGACTACATGAGCGTCGCCGGCGTCGAGAGGATAGCGGAGCCTGAGCCTGAAGACTCTCCGCTCCCGGTCGACCCAGCCGGAGGCCGCCAAGTCATATACGTCGGAGGGGCGACGGGCGAAGCCGCCGTTGATGGCGGCCTGTGCGACCAGCGTGGAGGTGCCGAGGTAGAACTGGAGCAGCGTTGCCACAGGGATCAGCAGCCCCAGGGGATCGTCGCCCAACCTGACCGCCACCAAGCGCAAGTCGGCGCCCCGGCTTTCAAAGCGATGCACGCGGAACGGCAGCACCGGGCCGTCGATCGGTTCCGGCCGGCCGGCCATTCCTGGGCCGACGTTGCCGGATGCCAGGGTCAATTCGGAGACGGTGGCTGGCTGCACCTCTACCGAGCGGTCGAACGGCTGCAGCGACGGATCATGAGCGGCGACTTGGTATCCGTCGGTCCAGACGCTGCCCAGCGACAACCAAGGCAACCACCCGGCCGCGCCCGGAACAGTCTTCGTCGATATCGTCCCATCCTGGAAGGTCCGGGTGAACTGAAGGAGAAGCCTAAGATCAAAGGGATCTACGGCGTTGGGCCATGCCTCCGTCCAAGAGGCAAGCTGCCATCCGGAGCCCTGGAGACCCCTGACTCTCAAACGTAGGCCTGATGCCATTAACAACACCTATAGAAGGGGCTACCCCTTCCATATGGGTGCGCGTTTGGACCTATCAATCATTTTGGAGTCGGACTCCGTCGGCTGAGAGCGCAATCGAGCCCCTCTGATCGATCCAGCCCACCAGTCCTATGCGGAAGCACATTTACAAATGCCAATTCTATGGTAGATTCCACAATAGATTTTGACCGATGGAGATTCCTATGCCGCGCGTCTCTGGTGACAAGAACCTTTCGCTGCGAGAGCAGCGCTTGAAAGCTGAGGTGGCTGCTGCGAAGGCAAAGGAGCGCGCCGCCAAAGCTCAGCTAAAAGTAGTTGAACTTCGAAAGAAAGAAATAGCTGAACGTCTCGGTTGACTACAAAGCGTCAGGCCAACTCTGAAGCAACCTTAGGGCTGGCACTTGTCTATCTTAGGGGCAGCTGAACGGTAAACGTTTTTAGTGGGCCAATCGATCAATCCTCTAAGCTCTCGAATGGTCCCAGCCTGCTGGACAATATAAACAGAGTACTGCAGTGTGGACTTTAGGTGTAACTAGCGAGCCCTTGGCCGTTTACCCGAGGAAACGCCTCGTTGTAGAGAAGCCGTATCGACTGCGCTTCGGGATCATGGTTCGCCACTGCACGTCGGCATAATGCAGATGCCGTAGGAACAGCGTAGCCGGCTCTCGACCCACCTCCTCCCTGTTTGCCGACAACAGTACCGGTCGGCTCGGCCGAGTGACCTTCCGCCAAATTAGATGCTGGATGAGCAGCAGCACTACGCGTGTTACCGCATAGAAGCGGTAGCATGGCAAAACCGAATCGGCGGGCAGAGGATCGTCTCCGTGGACAATGTAATTCCGAAAAACCCGCACCATTTCAGCAGCGGCGGCGGGGCCCGTGAGGCCATGTTTCGTGATCGTCCGAGCAAACTGGTCTTTAAGCAATGCTTGCCGCTCACACATATGGCGGGCATAATTGTAAGATTGATCCAGCGCCCTGATTTGCGACGCCCGATCACCCTCGGCTTGGAAGAGCCGTCGCGCGTGTACTGGTAGCGTCTCCTTTACAGTCTCACCTCGAGCACTGGTCTCAATTGCCGCCTCATATGCTGACCACGCGAAATTAAAGATGATGAGCGCTGCGGTGTACTTCGACGCCAACTCCTGGCTTTCGTCCTCATAATGGGCGACAGTTTCGCAGTAGAGGGCGTCATCGCTATCGTGTACGAGGCTCGGATTGCAGATAACATCCTGGATCCCGCCTGCCATTTGCAGTGCGTAGGTCACGCCCGGCCAAGGGTCCTCGTGACGGGAAATCCATGAGAAGCGCTCGGCAAACCCGAGCGCGACAATGGCTTGGAATAGGGCCGCAAGATGGTGTCGAAGCGGCAACAGGCCTGTCACCCAGCAATTAGCCTGGCCGCAACCGCATCTGACGTATCGCATGGCAGGGTCGATCGCACGATAGCCCTCCTGATCCAGGTCGCGGCCAAGCCTAAACGCCTCCTCCTTGCGGAACCGCTCCAACCAATCCTTCTCTGATGCCTCTGTCATGATCCCTCTTGATTGTGCGGGTCGGCCAGCGCTTTCAGCCTGTTGCCCGGGCCCATGGCCTCGACAAAGAGCTTGCACACAAACACCGCGGCCCTTCACCTATCAGGGAATCGCATCGGCACCTCGGAATGTCCAGCACCTGTTAGTGGTCTCCAACAGGGCAAATTTATCGTGCCATCCGTCATCGGGTGATGCTACCGTAAAGAGTACAACGACCTACGTGGTCGGTATCTAAGGTTCGCCCTGAGGAAGGCTCGGCCGATGGCTCGACGAGCTGCAGCGCTAGCCTGCTAGGGGTTAGGGAGGGGGCATAGAGTGCAAGCACGATCTGAGCAGATGTTTGGATGCAGACCAAGCCACACCCGCTCATTCCCGCCCCCCCGACCGACCGCCTCTCGGTAAACTTCGCCTATGTTCAGAGTATCGGCACGCACAGTTTTGGAACTCGGAGTCGAGCTGATCAGCTCCGACATCATCGCCTTCTATGAACTCGTTAAGAACGCATTCGATGCCAAGTCAAAGTCCGGGGCTGACATCCGGTTTCGTGTCGTTTTGCGCCGCAATGTCTATCATGTGTTGCGCAACCAAGCTTTGTTGGCACAGACTAAATTCGACAAAGAGCCGAATGCCGAGCACGAAGGCCAGGCTGTTGCGCAGCTGACGGAGCAAGTTCGCAGGGCGCTCGATGTAACTGCAGGCAATGATCTGGTCAGCGCTTTCGGCTCGGCCCTTGGCTCGCCGACGACGCTCAGCGCCTTCATTGAGAGGTTCGAACGAGCATACCGCACATTCAACACGATTGAAGTGTCGGACACCGGTACCGGGATGTCTCTTTCGGATCTGCAAGACCACTATCTGCTGATCGGCACCCCGTCGCGGAAACGTGACGTGGAGGCGGCGGTCGCGGGTGGTGGCGACTCCCCGTACCTGGGCGAAAAAGGGCTTGGTCGCCTTTCAGCCATGCGTTTGGGGCAAAGTCTGTCCGTTCAGACCGCCCGGGCGGAAGATGCCAAATTCAACCTGCTCGACATCGACTGGCAACGGTTTGAAGATGTTGAGGCGATGATTGAGGACATCAAGGTCAAGCCTCGAGTAGGAGACCCAAAGCCCAGCTCGTCCTGGAGCGGCACGAAGCTAACAATTGGCGCCCTTACAGAAGACTGGACAGCTAATCGTGTCCGCTCGATGTGTGAGATCGATTTCGCGCGCTTGTTGGACCCCTTCATCGACGCACGCGAACGCCCCCGGATTGCGATCTACTGGAACGGCAATCGACTTTCCATACCTACTCTCGACCATCTGCTCTTGGATCATGCACATGCGTCGTTCAAAGGCCGGTACGCTATCGAAGAGGGCAAGCCGGTTCTTTACTGCACCATACAGGTGAACGATCTCGGCTTTGACCACCCTCGAGAAATCGAAACCGTTTGCCTGACGCTTCCGGACCTGATCGGCTCGGTGATCGGCACCTCGCAGGAGCTTCCGGTCGATGCCCTGATGACCGTCGGCCCATTCGCCTTTGAGGGTTATTGGTACAACCGCCGGCGCCTGGGCCGCATCGATTCGATCGGCGACCAGAAAGCTGTTCGGGACCTTCAACGCAAGTGGTCCGGCATCATGCTCTTCCGGGACCGGTTCCGCGTCTTCCCCTACGGCGACGAGTCAGACGACTGGCTAGCCCTCGACCGTAAAGCGCTGGGCAGGCCTGGCTACGCGCTGAACAAGACCCAGTTCGTCGGCAGGGTCAACATCGGCCGAGCCCCCAATCCGTTCCTCGTCGACCAGACCAACCGAGAGGGACTGCGACAGACGCCTGAAGAGCAGGTGCTCATCGCCCTCCTGCAGCACGTCATCCAGGGCCTCCTCTGGGACTTCCTTCGCGAGGTGGAGCGCCGCCACAAGCGCCAGCCCATCGATCTAAGTGAGCTGCGCACGGAAGCCGCAGGCCTGGAAGGGCGTGCGAAGCGCGCCATAACGCAGTTGAAGAACGTGGTAACTGGCCCCGACCGAGCGCTGGTGGACGAGCTTCACGACGCCATCCAAGAATACCAGGTCCTGGCGGAGCGGGCGCAGAAGAAGATTTCAGAGGTGGAGGCCGACAGTCGGCAGATGGTCCATATGGCCGGCGTTGGCCTAATGGTCGAGGTCGTCGCCCATGAACTGGCGCGGGCAGCCGAGGCCGCATTGAAGGCAGTTGAAGCCCTGAAGGGCAGTCCCCTGCCTCCCGAGGTGAAAGCCCGAGTAGAAACCTTGAGCGTAGAGATGAAGAACATCTCCAAGCGCCTAAAGGTTCTCGATCCACTGAGCGTATCAGGCCGGCACAATGCCGAGACATTCGACCTGGTACAGTTGGTTTCAGATCTACGCGAGGGACACGCCTCGGAATTCGGCCGCCTGAACTTAGAATTCAGAGTCGAGGCTCCATCTGGACCTGTAAGAGTACGGACGTTCAAAGGCATGATCGTCCAGATTCTGGAGAACCTGATCTCGAACTCAGTGTACTGGGTCCAGATCAGGGGTGCGAAGGACGCGCGCTATACGCCGCAGATTGTTCTGACCATCGAGGCGGATCCTCCTTCGGTGACACTACGCGACAACGGGACAGGAATCGCTCCAGAAAATGCAGAACGGATCTTCAGACCGTTCTGGTCATTGAAGGAGAAGGCACGTAGGCGGGGGCTGGGACTGTTCATCGCCAGCGAGAACGCCGCCTACATCGGCGCAACACTCACTCTTTCAAAAGAGCCGGATCCGGCAACGGGCAGGCTGCACGAATTTGTTCTCGAACTTCCTAACGAGGCCGCGGTTCGATGACGCTGCAGGAATTACTTCAGCAACGAGGCTTAACCTCCGCACTGATCGTCGACGATGGCTACGACGAAGTCCCCCGTGCTCAGGATTTGGTGAGGAACAAAGACGGCTGGAATAATTTCTTTGCCGATGCCGCTGCCTACGAGGCTGATATTCTACGCGAGTTCCCTAAATACGGCGAAGCCCGCGCAGCCGATCTGCCGCGGAATGATGAATTCGTCGCCGCACTTTGGAGGCTCAAAGGCGTTTTGTCAGATGAAGTCTGGGACGGCCTTTTCAGCGCTTACGAGCAGGGAAACAACGAAGAAACGATCTACCTGAAAGCCCTTGAAGAGTCCCTCCTCTCCTTCGGAGTGGAGCCCATCCGATCCGGCCGAGAGGTAAACGAGAGAGGCCGCCACGCCCCGATCATTTTTGCCGACTTGTTGCTAGGAGCGTCACAAGAAGACACGGATATGGAGGCTTCGATAAAGCTGCTGCGCGATCTCTTAAAAGGTCGCGGAGAGAAACCCCCAATCGTAGTTCTAATGTCGGGCAGCTCTCGTCTCGCCACCAACAAGGCATTCTTCAGAGACGAAGCCGGTCTTCTTGGGGCCATGTTCCGAGTTCGAGAAAAGAAGCAGCTTCAGGATCGCACTGTTGTCGGGCGCACACTCGAGTCGTTGGCCCGACACCATGCAGACGCCCTGAGGATGGCGGAGTTCATCCACGCGTGGACCGTTGGCTTAGATGAGGCTAGGAATAGATTCTTGCGAACTATTCGTAGACTTGATCTGCCCGATTATGGGCACATTCAGCAACTTCTACTGGATGATGAGAAGCAACCTTTGGGCAGCTACATGCTGGACGTGTTCGACCGCGTGCTTCAGCATGAAATCGAAGCTTCGTCAGAGACCATTCAAGCCGCACAAGAGCTGAACAAGATCGAGACAGGAAATTACCCTCCGCCGTATGTGGCAGGCTCAGCGGATCTCCAGCAGCTCGTTCATGCCGTGCTGTTTCAGAACAGCCAACGCCTCCGTCTAGCCCCGCCGCCTTCAGCGGCTCGAGTTTCCTTCGGCGACATTCTATTGCGGCGTCCAGATGCTAAAGCTCAAGACACCGTTGATGGCGCGGCCGGCGAAGGCACTGTCAAATCCAGCCCGCTGGAAGCTGATGTCTTCGTTGTAGTCACACCGGCTTGCGACTTGGCCCGAAAAGGTGCGAAGCGCGTGATGCTGATGGCGGGTTCTCTTGAGGAACTTACAGCCAAGAGCTGGACGTCCAAGGCTTCGGGTGCCCGTACGCCTATTCTCATCCTTCGAGAAAACAATAAGGAGAAGAGGTTCTGGATCAGATGGGACTTGAAGAATATTACAACCGTGAGCCCTGAGCACCTTGAGACGGCGCTTGGTGAGGGAGGATCTCATCAAGTTATTGCTAGGCTACGAGACGGCCAAGCCATCGAACTCCAGCAGAAGCTTTTGTCAGATCTCGGCAGAGTGGGCGTTGTAGCTAATATGCCCTACACTTTCCCGGTGCGCGTTGAAGTTATGACCTGCGAGAAAGACGAGTCCCTACGTCGCTTGACATCTCCATTACTAGATAAAGAAGGGGCTGTGTGGATCTCTGGCCGTAGAGATGCTGATGACGCGGCGAGACTGGTCCTGAGCGAAGGATGCATTGAAGAACTCCTGCTTAATATCGCATCACTTGATCAGAACCAAGTGTATGGTCGCGCTGCGGACAGTTTGAAGCGACTTAAGGAAGCCACCTACTTTCCTGCTTTGCTCGAACAGGGACTGGCGCTCCCGAAGCTAGATAAAGGCAAGTTCAAGTCGCTTGCGATTCAGAAGCCCGTTAGCATCGGCGCGATCCCAGTGACGGGTGAGGGTGAGATTGGGGAGCAAGAAGGAAAAACAGCGAAACCTGAATCAGAGAAGATAGGATTGATTGTTCGTGACCCAGATACTTTTAATCTTACAAACGACGAGAAGAAGCATGCATCGTTCATAATTGTCCTGCGCGAGACGCCCCCGGATACGGTTGGAGCCATGAGAAATGACTGATTCTCACGAAGTCACGAGTGCTCTGGCATCGTCTCAGCAGAACAAGACCGCATCAGACATAGCCACTACTTACCGCGCTATTGCCAAATGCTATGAGGGACGCGAGGCTGCTCGTGTGGACGTCCAGACTGAGTTCGCCGAGATGCTGGCACTCGTCCAAGCTGTCCACGGCACGAAACCGTCGTTTATGGCCTTTGCAAGCTCTCGCAGCCGGCAGGACATAGTCGGGGAACTCGACGGAGTTTGCCGAAAGCTTGGTGTGCCTTCTGGGTTTTCTACTGGCCCTGTTGACCATCGTCATCGTGCGCTGAATATCGCTGATCCGCAGCTAGCGCCTATTCTCGAGGCGCAGATGTCTCCGGAGTGCACCGTGTTCTGGGCGTCGAGAGATCCCTATCTCATCGACCTCTACGACTGTGGCAGGATGGCCGAAGTGTCGGAAGCCAGGCGGCTCGGATATCCGCCTTGCTGCGCCAGCTGGCACTACGATTGGTTTCACGCCCGTGAGGTGGAGGCAAGCGTCAAGGTCTATCAAGCAGATGGGGGGCTTTCTGAGGACGATATTCGTCACCTGCGCGAGGATTGGGTGAGAGGCCCCGGCTTTTTCTTTCCTCGTGAGGTTATGAGCTTTGGAGTGCACCGATCGAATGCAGATTATCCATTCGTCGCTTTCATTGCCTGTCCAGCTTGCCTGGGCTCTCGTTCCTCACAAACCGCGTTCCTGAATGAATTGGCATCGGCGCTAGGTATGGAGCTCGATCCAAGGCGCCACGCTGAGGTTCTGAAGTGGGCTGACGATGTCAGGCGTGAGCTGCCCGAGCAGGCTTCCATGGCACGCCGCGCAATCGTTGCTGAGTCAGATAGGCTTACACGGACCACTCGGGGCCGCGACGAGTATTGCCGGCAGGGAAAGTACATGCTCAAAGCCCTGGGATCTCCCCACTAGAAAATTCGACGAGAGCTTGCTATAGCCGAACGCTCGGCATGGCGGTACAGCCCCAGTGAACCTAAAGAAATGCCGCCCGGTAGTCGCGATGAAGGCAATGTCAACATACAGGTGGCGTCAAATATCCAACATCCCGGACATGCCAGGTGTTTATGCCTGGTACTTTTCTCCGGAGATAACCGACTACGATTTGGAGTGCCTTGTCTCGGATATCGAGAGTCTCAAGGCGGTTGGAGACAACAAGGGCGCGGCTTCCCTGCTGGCCGAGTTCATGCTGTCGAACGTCTTCAGCTATTTCGCCGAGCAGCCGTATCAAGCGACGCTGACGGGCCCGCTGATGCCAAAATACACTGGAACAATCCACCACGCCCCCGCGCTTTCTCCTGACTTGGTCGCTCGGCTGGTGGACGAACCTTCGCGCTTGCTAACGCTCAAGCGGGTATTGGAAGGGTCCGCCCCTTATTTCTCCAGCCCACTCTATATTGGCATGTCCGACTCGCTGAGAACGCGCCTTATGCAGCACAAGCGGCTGATCGAGCGTCTGCAGGACGCGCCGGCGGCGAGCGAGGGGTTTGCCGAGGACCGGGACCATAGCTTCGCAAGGGAGGTCGTCGCCCGTGGCATGCCGACGGCCCGCTTGTTCGTCATCGCTGAGGTTATTGATACCTCTGATCGATCCTATGTCGATGTCGAGAACATACTGAACCGTATCCACTACCCGCTCCTGGGGAGAAACTGACCAATGTTCGATGAGCTTCAAGCCGAACCGGCCCTGACTTTGAGCTTGGAGGGCTCCGTTGGCTCATTCCAGGTCGGCACTGGTAGTCAGGGATCCCTCGAAGTCCGCTATCTGATGACCCATGTGGGCTTGGATTTCGCCGGCGGTGCGCCGGAGCAGCTGTTGAGCCACTTGGCTCCGGTGCGAGAAGTGTTCGACTTTGCCAATCTCGGCTTCGAGGAGATCATGCAGCGCGACATAGACGACGCGCGCGTCTCTGCGGAGTTGATCCCCTACTTGCTCGACGAGCGCTCTGCCGGCGTGGTCAAGTTCTTCCCCCCTCTCGTAGTGGTCGTGCTACCGACCGAGGAGAACAGCATCAGGCCAGCGGGCCGCTACCCTGAGGTAACCGTGGAGGCGCTTCCGCCAGAACCAGGCCGTAACTGGGAACTGCAGGTGACCCGATCCGGTCACCGCGGCGCCGAGGTCTTCCAGTTCGAACAGCCTCTCAGAAACGGCAAGCCGCTGGACCACGATATGGTGCGGCTACGGCTCAACACTTACCGGAGCCGGCTCGTCATCGTCGACGGTCAGCACCGGGCGATGGCATTGCTCGCGCTGTATCGGAACCTTCACGACGGGTGGACTCATGCTCGGGCGGCACCGTTTCGAGAGTACTATGCCCAGTGGACGCCTGAGCTCGTTCAGCGCTTCCAGCTGTCCCGTATCAAACTGCCGGTTGTTCTATGCACGGTGCCGGAACTCGACAACCGGTACCCAGGCGACTTCGACCTGAAGAAGGCCGCTCGTTCCATCTTTCTTACCCTGAACAAGACAGCCCGCAAGGTGTCCGAGTCGCGCAACCGCCTTCTTGATGACAACGATCTGATCGCGGTGTTCATGCGTCGGACGCTCGCTAAGGTGAAGGAGCGTAACGACTTCTCCCCAAACGCCTTGAGGATCTGGAACATCGAGTTGGACCAGATTCAGGACAAGCAGCGCATTCAAAGCGCCATCGCCATCACTGGAGTGAACCATGTCTACTACATGGTCGAGCACGCGCTGCTCGACCAGGAAGACGTCAAGGGGGTTGCCCCTCGGTCAGGTCGCTTCAGCAACCGCACCCGCATCGAGGAATGCCTCAATAGGCTGAACGGTAGGGCGAAACTGGGAGCTCGCGTCGCTGGAGGCATCAAGCGTGACAGCTTTACAGCCGCGGCCGCAGAGGTCCTCGGCCGCGAGTATGACCAGCGCTATGGAGACTTTCTACTCCGGGCATTCGACCAGTTTGCGCCATTTGATCGGCATTGCCGCGCCGCCGTCGATTTGAGAGGACAGATCGAGCAGTTCGAGGATCGGCAGCTGCATCCCATTCTGTTCGAGGGGCAGAACATCCATCGGGTCTTTGAGGCGCACCGCCAGAACCTCGAGCGAATGCTCGGGGACAAGCCGCTTGCTCTGGATCTCCCACAGGTTCGCGCAGTTCTGGACCGGCTTAACGGTACAGCCAGCCGCGTGCAGCGTTCATTGGCCACGTTCCGCGCCAATCGCGCGGCAAAATTCCTTGCCGACGTTGATGGAAAGAAGCACCTCAGGGGGGACGACGGAGCTCTGGCGCCGCTGTTCGTGAGCTGGCTTGACGACATGTATGAGCACGTCTTCTCCAGCGTGGCTTTCCAGACTGCCCTGGTCTGCGGCTTTCTGTGCGAGGTGGAGAAGGCGGAAATGGCAATGGGGGCCGAGCGTGGCCCGCACGCAGAGCTGGATCGCGAACGCGCTTTCGACGAGTACATCACGCAGCTCAACCAGGCCTTCATCCCGAAGACCATCCCTCACCTGAAGCGATTGCTCCGTGTCTTCAAAGGGGAGGTTAACGGAGACCGGCCGGCGGAGTGGCGCATCTCCAAGAGCAACCAGACGTTTCGCAGCGTGGTGCATCGCGCCGAGATGCAGCCCGATCAGTGGCCCAAGTACAAGTACCTTCTGACTGAGATCTGGGAGCCAGAGCACCCGGTGCTCGCCAATTCGCTGGTAGAGGTACGGACCACCTGCAGGCAGGCTGTCTTCTCGTCTCTGCACGAAAACTACAAAGCAAACTACTGCAAAGAGCACAGGCGCTTGGATGACCAGCTCAGCGAGGAGGAGCGTCGGCAAATCTTCGAGCAGGCGTATACCGCATACGCCGGGTTCCTATCGAACGTCGGAGCTAAATTCCCGCTGAGCGCTGAGGAGATGAGAGTGGCGGCAGCCACGGTTTCAGCGACAGCGGCTTCCGAGGAGGCGGCTGCGCCGCTTTGGGAAAGCCAGGAATCCGGAGAGCAGTAATCATTTATGACCGCCGGCAGCCAGATATCGGCCGCCGGCGGTTGCACCTGCTACTTGTGACAGGAGACGCAGACCTTAGCGCTCCCATAGATTTCGTCGATCTCTTCGCCCGGCACGATGTCTCTTACCGGGTTCGCCGGCCGGCGCGCCCGCTGCCGCTCCAGGCGGCGCTCATGATCTTCCCTAATCTGTGCGACCCGCTCCGGACGGGCTAGATCCTCGAGAGACTCGCCCTGGCTCCAAGTGAAACCCGGACCGTTCTCCGTCGCACGCTTCTCGTACCTCTTTGCCTCCTCGAAGGCGTCCGGATGCTCCTCCATCAAGCGGACCCACTCAATCTTCTGCTGGTAGAAGCAGAAGGTACAGCCGCTCCGAGAGCGCCAGCGATAATAGCCAGGCAGCCCAAGTCCAGCTCCCTCCAGAAGCTCGACGACGCCCTGCTTGTCGATCTTGTGGCGCCTGAAAGGCAGGCTGACGAGGAGGTTCTTGTGCGTGGACGCGTAGCCCTCACGGTAGTCCTCATCGGACCGGATCGCCACGTAGCTGGTAACCTTCACACCCGCGTCGAGAGATGGCCAGACCCACGCCTCGAAGGGCAGTATCTTGAGCTGGCGCGTGCACCAACGTGTCTTCGGCGAGGGCAGGAAATTGTTGTATTGGCGCAGCCAGAAATCAAAGTCCCGGTCGGGGTTCAGGCGAGCGATCGGCTTCCCCAGGAACCCTTCCAGCCGGTTCAGAAACTCATAGACCTCTGGTAGCTCCTTGCCGGTGTCCGTGAAGAAATACTCGATGTCGAGTTCCGGCTGCGTTTGCCGCATGAACACCGCCAGGGCAGCGCTATCACGACCGCCCGACAAGCCGAGTACGTGCCGTTCTGTCGTCACGCCAACACCTCCGTAGTCTCATCCCTACCCGCGAGAGTCGCGGCGGCTTCGGCGATCGCCGCCAAGGCGATATCGCGCGGCACGTCCTCTCCTAGTAACGCCAGAATATCGGCCTTGAGCCGCTCCACCTCGGGACGTTGGCTGTCAGCCACGTCGAACTCCGGAGCGATCGGAGATGGCCTCTCCGGATCGCTCACGTAGATGGCCATGGCCGTCCGCCGATCCGGGCGCCCCTTGATGTGGGCCATGCCTTCAGCCTTCACGAATGCCTGGGCGAGTGCGGCCAGCTCAATACCGGCGTTGTCCAGGTCGCGGTCGGTCCAGTCGCGTGGAGGCTTGTTCGCCGCCAGGGCCAGAATGCCTTCGATTTCCTCCGGCGTTCCGGTGTAGGCCTGCAGCCTGCTGGCTAGGGCGTCGAGGCGAAAGTTGCCCGTGAGATTGAAGACGGTCCCGGCTCGGCTGCGCAGCCGAGTAAGATCTTCATCGGTTGGTACCCGCAGCTCCTTCAGCAGCATGGCCTCGCAGCCGACCAGCATCCGTTGGTAGGCGGCCGACATTTCGGCCAGAGCAGCTGATACAATCTCCGCCAACCGGGCCGCGGCGCCTTGAGACTGCGCAGGATCGATTCCGAACGTCGCCGGAAGGTCGTCGAGCAGGAAACCCGTGGCGTCGTTGATGTTGATGAGGAGGTCCCGGATTTTGATCGTGTCAGCGGACAGAGTCCTCGTGCGCGCGACCCAGTTCGGGAGGGACTTGGCAAATGCGAACAGCGCCCGTGCGACGTCCAGATCGTTCATCGCCGGCCGCCCGCCGGTGATAGCCTCCAGCGCGCCAGCGATGCCAGAGAGCAACCCGCTATGGAAGGTGGAAATCTCCACCCAGCGCATGCGCAGGCTGTCGGGTTCCTGCAGCATCCGGTCGACCATCAGCGAGTTCGGCGCCGGGAGGAGCATGTCGTCTAGGTAGAGAACGGCTCTCTCAGGGCGGGAAAGCAGGTAAGCGAGCGACAATACGGGAAGAAGGCCTTCCCGAACCCCGAATGGTTCGGCGCGCCACAGGGCATGGAGCGCCCCGAGCTTGGCCCCAGCTGAGCCGGCGCTCCGGAACAGATCGTCCGCAGATCGCCACATGGCTGGCAAGCCCGGTCGTGCGCTAGTCGGATCCGTGAAGCGGTAACGGCCAGGCTGGGCGGGATCGGCCGCATAGAGCCCGGTCGCCTCGAGAACCGAGGCGAACAGACCACCTTCAGCGGGATAGCCGTCGATGCCGAGCCGTGGATTGCCCTGCTCCTCGACCATCAAACGCATAAGCTGGTTCTGAGCAGCCACGGCGTTTGTCGAGGGGCGGGACCGGTTCAGAAGCTCGTTCTTGATATGTGGGGACTCGGTGAAGCGGGACATGGCAACTGCGGAAGCAATCGCATCAAGCCCTCCGGCTCCCGCAGGCCTCTGGAAGAGTTCCTCTTGCCCAGCACCGCCCGCCCACCACGTCCAGTCCGCGGAACCGAGAGCTTTTCGGACTTGGTCCTCGACGTCAGCAGCGGCTCGCGCCATTCGAGCCGAGACTTCCCGCCGCGCGACCGCGTCGCCGGCCAGTTGTGGGCTGCCGGCCCTTACGGCCTCCAGGCACAGCAACTCGCGTGCGACTGGAAGCACACCGTCACCGGTGGGACACCAGCCCACAACGATCGGCCGACCTTGAGCCGCCGCTACCGCGGCATCGAACAGCGCTCTCGCCTCCTCGTCTCCCTCATCGCCTCGCAGGAGCAGCAGGAAACGCCCAGAGTCCACACCTGCCTTTGCGGCAGCAGTTGCCTTGGCAAGCGGAACGAGATCCACGTCAAACCAGTGGAGGGCGCCTGTATCGTGGTAGTAACGCTTTGCCAGAACCGGCTGCACGACGGCGTGGCTTTTCAGGAGCGAAGGGTCCACCGACGGCAAAGCGGCGCGGGCCTCCGCGACTGCCGCCTCGATGTCGAAGTCACTGCCGGCGTAGATGGCATAGGCGCCGAGATGTCGGCGATAGATGACGACCGACCAGCTCTCAAGCTGGACCAGCAACTCCTCCAGCCGGGCGGCATCCAGCCCGGGCAGCGCCAGTGTGAGCAGCTCGCGGCTGGCTTTCAGCCCCGATCTCTCTTTGAAAAGGTCAACGAGAGCGACGGTCTTCACCAAAGCGAGGTGGTCGGCACTGCCTCCCTTCGCTTCACAACGCTCCAGCGCATCGACCGCAAGAGACCAGCGGTGGCTATCCGGTGAAGCAAGGATAGACGCTTCGAAATTGGCACGCAGATAGTCCCAGAGCTGGACCGGGCCGAATGTACGGCCAGATGCGGCAGGCGTACCTTTGAGGAATTCCTGGAAGCCGAACGGCTCGGCGGATCCCAGAAAGATGAATATGCTGCGCTGGTTCTGGCCGAACCGGCGACGCGACAGCGGACCAAGGAGACAGGCCACCATGGGGTGGAGCGGCCAGCAGTCCGCCAGCCTTACGCCCAGCCCCGCCGATGTACCTGGCCGCGCCGTTCTGATTTCAGCGGCGACAGCTTCTGCAACGGACAATGCGACTTCAGGCCGCCCCTCCGCCTCTATGGCCCGGGCGACAAGCTCGACCTGCTCCTCGCCGGCCAGATTGACGGGAATGTCCGCGAAGCGCCCTTGCACTTTCGCCCAGTCGTCACGCCCCTCCCGGCCAAGGCGGTGAGCGTACTCATCGAAAGCCTGATGGAGAATTCCGATCAGCAGGAGCTTTCCCCTGCTGGCATTCGCCGCTTCGGCGAGCAGTTGGAAGAAGTGCAGGTCGCCCTTGCCTCCGGCGGCCGCCTCCAGAAACTTGCCCATTTCGTCCACTAGGACGAGCACACGCTCACCGTCAGCCGCTTCAGCCGCCAAAAATTCGATCGGGTCGACCGAGGTCTTATAGCCCCGAAAACTAGCTGCGAGCGTAGCCCGCAGCGCGTCTTCCGGATCACCTTGACGCCCGTTGACGGGCACGACGCGCCATCGCCTGCCCGTCGTGAGAGGCTTGAGCTTGGAGGCTACAGCGGGGCCGACCGCGCGAACGGCGGAATTGCGTAATGCCGCGTCTCCCCCAAGGAGCCCCGCAAGGACAACAGCCAGACTGGACTTCCCGGTGCCGTAGGACCCGGTCAGGGTGAACGCCCCCTGCCCTCCGTCGATCACCTGACGCCCAATGGAGGTAAGCACGTCCGCAGCGGTCGGCGTGCAGATAAACCCCTCCACGACGGACAGAGGGGAATCGGTATCGACGCGAACCGACCGCTGGAAGTGCGGAGCGACTCGGACGAGATCAGCAAGATTGGTAGTCACGCCGCCACCTTCTGAAGTCGCTCATAACGCTCCCGGAGCCGCGGCTGAGGAGATGCGGCAGCGATATTGTGAGCCAGCACCTGCCGGATACCACTCGCCTCGTCCCAGCGAAGCGCTCCTTGGGTCAGATCCGCGATAGCCGCCAAGCGATCCGCAACGGACTCCTCGTCCAGAAGGAAAACACGCCCCGGGCTTCCCGGTTCATGGGTCAGCGCTTCAACGGAGAACGACGCACGCCCTGGGTGGAGGTCGACCCAGAACTCGCACAGCGCGAACAGAAAGACCTCATCGGGCAGCGACGGCTTCGGCCCACGCCGCATCCGGAAACGACCCTGATCAAGGGGCTGAAGCAGAGCGAGTTCGCACAACGGGCTCTCGAGGTGCTCGTCGACGGGCCCGCGCCCTCCAGGGCCCGTCGGAGCATAAGTGCGGACGAAGCATTCGATATCGCGCTTGAGCGTCGAATCTGATATCCGCGACTCGCGAAGCAGCTTAGCCTCCCGCAGTTCCGCGCAACGGCGGGAGAGATGGGTGCGCAGGAGATCCCTGCTGAAGTCAGGCTCGTTCTGCTCGTTGAACGCCCAGTACCAGGTCGTCGCACGACCTGGCCTTGAGGCCAATCGCCAGTGAATGAGCCAGAGAGTGCCGGGGTCTTCCATGTATGGGTCCCCCAACCGGCCAAACACCATCTTACCGATCTCGGACACGACCAGCCGCCCGCCGCGACGCACATCGCCCCCCTTCATTTCGAGAACACCGGAGGCGAGCGCCCAGTGGCGCATGGCGGTGACCATATTCCGCCCAACCCCGAACGCGGCAATTGCGGAGTCACTGGTGAAAACCGCATTTGTGTCACCCCCGCGGCCCTCGACCTCACCCACCGCATCGACGGCCTTTTTAAGCCAGCCATAGCGTAAGGGGAAGGTATCATGGCCCGCGAATTGCAACCTGAAGGCTTGGTTCTCAAGAAGGCTGCGGGGCATCTCGACCGTCTACTGGCTACTGTAACCAGTTTGACCGTAGCCGATCAGTGAGGTATCGTCAAGCCTTCCCTGGCGACAGTAGCCAGTAGACCGGCCGCAGCTATCGGTGTCTTAGGCGACCAACACCTCGCGAGCACGCGATAGGAACATAAAAAGTACATAGGCAGAACATGACTCAAGAGCCCGTCCCTGTCTATCTGGACAATCAAGCCTCCACACCCATGGATCCGCGCGTTCTGCGGGTCATGGTCGATGCGATGTACGGCGTATACGCCAATCCACATTCATCGGAGCACGCGGAAGGCTGGAAGGCTGGGGGGATTGTTGATGACGCCAGAGCAACGATCGCCGGCGCTATCGGCGCATTGCCGGAAGAGATCGTCTTCACTTCCGGCGCCACCGAAAGCAACAACATCGCCCTGCTGGGAGGTGGCCGTGCGCTTCCCGTCAGCCGCCGGCACGTCGCGGTGTCAGCTATCGAGCATAAATCTGTTCTTGGACCCGCAAAGGCCCTAGCCGCTGAAGGATGGCTTGTAGACCTTGTGCCGGTGGACAGCTCAGGGCAGGTCGACCTCGATGCGCTGGCCCGATCGCTTCACAACGGTGCCGCTCTTGTATCGGTGATGCTGGTGAACAACGAGGTCGGCACCCTGCAGCCGATAGCGGAGATAAGCAGCATGTGCCGGGCAGCTGGCGCAATTTTCCATGCAGATGCGGCACAGGCTCTGTCCTGGATGCCTCTGGATGTCGAGGAGTTAGGTGTCGATCTGCTAAGCCTATCAGGTCACAAGGCATATGGGCCAAAGGGCGTAGGCGCGCTCTATGTGGGGCGGAACCTCCACCCAAGGCCGCTGCCTCTTATGCACGGAGGGGAGCAGGAAGGCGGCCTTCGTCCTGGCACGCTGGCTCCCTACCTCTGCACGGGACTGGCCGAGGCCTGCAGCATCAGCGCCGCAGAAGGATCTGCGGCAGCCGAAAAGATGGCAGGGTTGAGAGACACCATAAAGAGCCTTGTCTTAGAGGCCATCCCGGGTGCGGTTATCGTCGGAGCGGTAGCCGAGCGTCATCCTGGGAACCTTAGCATCCGCTTCCCAGGCATTGATGCAGGGCGCCTAATCGGCTCGCTGCAGCCTTGGCTGGCGATCTCATCAGGATCGGCCTGTACGTCCGGTGTGCCGGAGTCGTCCCATGTCCTGCTCGCCATGGGGATGAATCACCGCGAAGCATCCGAGGTTATCCGGGTCGCCGTCAGCAAGATGACGACACTCGAGGAAGCGGAGAGGGCTGGACGACTGATCGCCGACGCAGCCCTCCGCGCCACCACCTAGCTATACTGCAGCTTCCCCACCCCTTAAGGAGCGTTGTCGTTCGTCGTCGCCGGGTCTGGTATTTCCCAGGCCCGCCGCCCGCGCTCATCCTCGGTCACGAGCACCCGGCGCTTGCCTGTGCCAGGCGGTACGTCGAGCACATCTACGAAAAAGCGCTCCACCTGGCCAGGCTCGTAGTCAGGCCGACAAACCAAGTCGAGTTCGGCGTAATAGTTCAGCACGGCTTCGGCGCGTGTGCGGCCGCGCGCGACGACTGTGTCGCCGTCGCCCAGCTCTAGGAGAAACTCCGTCAGAGCATTCATGGAACGCCTCAGGCGGAAGCCGGCACGGCGACGACGGGTGTAGGCAGCGGCCTGGCCTCTCCGGAGTTCCCCGGCTCGGAAACATCGATGCCGAAGGCGAGATTGTAGTTCCGCCGGACCTGCTCCCGCTCCTCAGGAGGCATGACGTCTGCGGCAACAAGCCAAGCGATGAGACTGGCAGCACGGTTCTTGGCTTCTTGGCCTGCGTCGATGGCGCCGCTCTGCTTGATGATGACGCCTTGCCAAGCAGGAGCGCTGATCCGCCAATCGATGCCGTTCGCCCGCCGGACAGCCTCGTCGAGCGCCAGCCGACCTTGGGTACACGCGGCTAGGAGCCCCTTGATCAAGGCGACCTGAGCAGCAGGTTTGAATAGCAAAGCACTGTCACTGGCCTCATCGCGCATGGCGGGAATCCCCTCGGGGTTCGCCAGGGCTTGGCGGTACGCCTCGATTCCGTTGAGGACGACCTGCCAGAAGGTCCCCGCGCGCTCGGATCCTTCATCCAGCCGCTCCTCCTCAGGGCGTGCTTGCCCCTGATAGAATTGACCGCCCAGGATCAGCTGCACCGACTCGTAGACGGCGCTTATCGTCGTGAGCTGCTTGCTGCGGGGAGACATCGTGTTGCTACGCCAGTTGACCAATTCGAACGGCTTACCGGCGACTTGCCTGTTGCCCAGAGGCTCATCCTCGCGCAACAGCCGCCGGGCCACGATGGCGTAGCCGTCATCCTCGCTGGTGATGATGTTGTCTCCGCGCCCAGTCTGCCGGGCGTACCGGTTCACAGTATTGAAGATCCGACGGGTCTTGACGCTGTCCTCGTGGCGCACGAACACGACACAGACCTCGTCCTCCGGGATGTCCTTGACGAAAGGACCAGCGACCGACCCGTCCGGCCGCGGATCGTAGACCGCCTTGAGAGCCGCGAGCCGGTGCTGGCCGTCGAGCACGATCAGCGTGCCGCCATCGATGGCAAGGAAGCCCATCTTGCCCAGGCTCGCCTTATAGGCCCCGGGCACACTTAGCTTCAGATCGCCCAGCGACTCGAATGACACCTCCCCCTTGTAGACCAGAACGATAATAGATCCGAAGAACCGGTCCGCGTTGTTGGCCAAATACGGCACAATCTGTTCGCGCACACGCTTCTCGTCCAGCTCACGCTGCATGCGCTCCTCGATGCTGAAGTTCGCCCACTCGTCCAGCTCGGAGGCCCGGCGGACGTTATAGACCAAGTCGCGAACCTTCATCGTCGTCTCAAAATACTCGGTGTTGCCGATCTTGCCCCGAATGGCGGGGATAACCGTTGCCATCGCCCTGCTCCTCATTCTGTTTGCCAAACCCCAGCACGGGTTTGTGCAAACATATCACGGGAATCTGATTCCGCAATGATGTTTGCACAAACACACCAACACCAGCGACAAACACTGCCACTAGCAGGTACGTGACCTCGTGCATCACGATGAGCCAGTCGGCCCCAAACTTTGGACCGCTGGCAGACAGGAGGAGGATCAACGATTTGCGCTGGCTCTCGGCTGGCTAGGGACCAGCGCAAGCGGTTGTCAGTGCGTTGAGACCGACAAGGCGAACACAACAAGCTATCCCCTCCATTCAGCTCATTGCTGCGCCAGATAGAGGACTCAAGCCCCTTCCTCCGCAAATCCTTACTGATTCAAGCCGCTCGGCGGCTCTGCAGCCCCACTCTCCTCGTCGTCGAGGGCCATCGATGAAGACCGATCTCGTTCCGGATCTCCGCAGCGGCGGCCAGCACCTGATCGAGCTCAGATGAATTAAGGCTCGCATTCACCGTCAGCCGAATGAAGGCCCGGTTCTTCGGCGACGCGGGTGGGCAGAAGCCGGAGCCGAACACTCCATGCCGCTCCAACGCCAAGCGCAGCCGGGTCGCCATCTCCTCCGCCCCAGCCTCCAGCGCGATGATCTGCGCCTCGCAGGCGTCGACGTTGTAGCCCAACTCGTCCAGCCCCTGGCGCAGATAGGCGTGGTTGGCGTGCAGCCGGTCGCGCCGCCAGCCCTCTCCCTCAATGACGTCGAGCGCCGCCTGGTAGCCCGCCACCTCATGCGCCAGCACCGAGGTGCTGAAGATCAGCGGCAGAGCGGCGTAGCGGAAATACTCCATGTTCCGCGCCGAGCCCACCACCATGCCGCCGCGGCTCGCCACCGCCTTGGACAGCCCCGCCGTTCGGAAGTGCACCCGGTGCGCCAGGCCGGATGCGACCGTGAGCCCGGATCCATTCGGTCCCAGCGTGCCAAAGGAGTGCGTCTCGTCCACCACCAGCACGCCGCCATGGCGCTCGGCCACCTCGACGATCGCCGCCAGGGGGCACAGCGCCCCATGCGTGCTGTAGAGCGCGTCCACCACCACGACGCCGGGCCCGTGCGCCCGCATCAGTCGCTCCAGGTGCTCCGGGCTGTTGTGGCGGAAGGGGCGGGCCTGGGCGCGGGCGCTGCCGATGCCCTCCCACAGCGAGGCATGGGCGCGCAGGTCGATGTAGACCGGCACCTCGGGCCCCGCGATGGTCTGCAGCAGCCCGACGTTGGCGTTGTAGCCCGACATGCACAGCACCGCGTCCTCGGCGCCCATGAGCCGGGCGACGCGGCGCTCGAAGGCGCGGAATCCGTCCTCCTCGTGCTGCACGAATATGCGCGAGACCGCATGGCCATGGCCATAGGCCTGCAGCGCCGCGATCTCGGCGCCGATGATGCGGGGGTGGCCGGATATGGCCAGGTAGTCGTTGGAGCGCAGAAAGATGGCGCCCTCGCCGGCGGGGCCGCTCACCAGCACGTCGCGGCCGACGCCGGGAGCGTAGAGGCGCTCGCGGCGGAACGCCTCGACGCGCCGGTGCAGGAAGTCCGCATCCGCCGGTGCGGCAGGGGTGATATGGCTCTGGGTCGGCAGCATCATGGTCTCCTTTTCGAGGGCCGACCGCACGGTGCGGCCGGCATCGGAGCCATGATGGTTTTTCCGGGACTGAACTTATACCTATGATATACGTAAGGCGTATGCCTACAATTGTAGGAACGTGGGCCTGTCGAGGCGAGGGGTGACGGGACGGCATGCTGCGATCGGTGGATTTCGTCGCGCTCGCGCGCTCGCTGGAGGCCGACTACTCGGCGCAGTTCGCCCGCACCCGCCAGAAGCTGCGGGGCGTCACGCTCATCGGGGCGCTCGGGTTTCCCGCCTACTACTGGATCTGGGCCGACCTCTTCCCGCAGCCCTACGAGAACCTGGCGCTGCGGCTGGCGGGCAGCCTGCTGTGCGTCGGCTTCTGGTTCCTGCTGGCCCGGAACGCCGCCCCGGGAACGTGGCGGGCACGGCTGGCGCCGGTCTACTGCTACGCCCTGATCATCTACTGCCTGCCCTTCTTCTTCGCCTTCATGGCGCTGAAGAACGGCTTCAACGCCGTCTGGATGGGCTCGGCCATCTGCGCCGTGCTCTACCTGATCCTGCTGCTCGACATCCGCAACATGCTGGCCGCCTTGGGGATCGGCACCGTCCTCGCCCTGCTGGCGCATGCGCTGACCGGCGCCGGCGTGGAGGCGCCGTTTCTGCCGGCGGACCTCCTGGTGTTCCTGCCGATCCTGGCCTACGCCCTGACTGGTGCTGTCATCTACAACTACAACGAGGCCGTCGCCGACGAGGAGGCGCGCGAGCGGCTGCGGGCGCTCTCCGGCATCGGCAACACCATCGCCCACGAGATGCGGACGCCGCTGCTCGGCATCCGCTTCGACCTCGACGGCGTGCGCGAGCTCTGGCCCGACCTGGCGGCCGACGCGTCCCGGAATAGGGAGCCGGGCATTGCGGCGGTGGAGGCGGCCCTGGCGCGCATGGACCTTCAGCTGCGGCACACGACCACCGTGCTCGACATGCTGCTCATGAACGTCAGCGAGGCGCGGCAGCGGCCGGAGGACCTCGCAACGCTCTCCATGGCCGCCGTGGTGGACGAGGCGCTCGCGCGCTATCCCTTCCGCGGCGGAGAGCGGGGGCTGGTGACGGCGGACACCAAGGCGGACTTCGCGGTGCGCGGCTCGCAGGTGCTGCTGGTCCATGTGCTCTTCAACCTGCTGCGCAACGGGTTGAAGGCTGTGGCCGAGGCGGGCGGCGGGGCGATGCACCTCCGCCTGGAAGTGGACGTCGACCGCGGCCGCTTGCTGGTGCGGGACGGCGGCACCGGCATGGCGCCCGAGATCGCCGGCCGGCTGTTCACGCCCTTCGTCACCTCCAGCCGGCCGGGCGCCGGCGTCGGCCTTGGGCTGGCGTTCTGCAAGCGGACGGTGGAGGGCATCGGCGGGCGCATCCGCTGCCAGTCCGCGGCTGGCGCCGGGACCGAGTTCACGCTAGAGTTCCCGCGCGCCGATACGCGTCCGAGTTGATGCCATGACCCCCTACGCCTATCCGACCACGCTGCTGGCCGTGGACGACGATCCGCTGTTCCTGGAGAGCCTCGCCTTCCGGCTCTCGCCCGGCCTGCGCTGCGAGGGCTTCGTGCGCCCCGCCGAGGCGCTGGCCGAGCTGGCGCGCCGTGCGGCCTGCGCCGGCGGCGACGACCTGCTGGCGCCGCTCGATCCCGCCGACATGTGCGAGCTGCCCGGCGACGTCGAGGACCGGGCGATCCGGGCGCAGCTGAACCGCATCCGCCGCCTGGCCGGCAACGCCGACCGCATGCGCGAGGTCTCCGTTGTGGTGGCCGACTACGACATGCCGGGCATGGACGGCGTGCAGCTGTTCCGCGCCATCCGCGACCTGCCCTGCCTCAAGGTCCTGCTGACCGGCAAGGCGGACGAGCGGGTGGCCGTGGCCGCCTTCAACGAGGGGCTGATCGACCGCTTCGTGCCCAAGCACGACGCCACGGCCCCGGCCACGCTGCGGGACCTGCTCGACGAGGCGGCGGAGCGGTACTTCCAGCGCCGGACCCGCACGCTGGGCGACATTCTGCGGGCGTGCGGCAGCTTCGTGCTCGACCCGGACTTCGAGGCCTACTTCGCCGACGTGAAGACCAGGCGGCGGGTGACGGAGCACTACCTGTGCACCGAGGTTCCGGGCCTGCTGTGCGGCACCCGGGACGGGGACGCCTTCTTCCTCCTCGTCCAGGACCAGGAGGCGATCGTGGACAACCGGCACTATGCCGTGCGGCAGGGGGCGCCGGCCGAGATCCTGGCCGCCATGCAGGCTCCCGACCGGCAGCTGTGGCCGGAGCCGGACCCCGACGGTTCCGGTCGCATCAACTGGCGGCTGTTCGCCGCCGAGCGTGTCGGCTGCGACGGCCGCCTGGCCTGCAGCATCATTCCCGTGCCGGCGGAGTTCGCCGGGTTCCAACCCGGCTCTCCTTCGCTCGCGCGCTACAGCCGGGCGGATGCCCGTCTGCCGCATTCGTCCCCCTGATCCGACGAGGAGGTCCGCCTTGGCTAAGCTCGCACCGCCGCTCCCGGGCCCGCCGCCGGATCTCGGCCATGAGCCCTCGGCCGCCATGGCGGCGGCGCTGGCGGTGGTCGCGGAGGCCGAGCGCCTGCAGCCGGCCAACATCTACATCGGCGGCCGCCGCACCAGCATGCGCTTGGACCAGCAGACCTGGCGCGAGCTCGCCTGGATCGCCGAGTGCGAGGGGCTCACCATCGACGAGCTGGCGACGTCGGTGGCCCATCACCGCGATCCGGGCCTGTCGATGACGGCGGCCCTGCGCACCTTCATCGTCGGCTATCTGGCCGCCCGCTGCCGCGCTCCCGGCTGACCGCGTCCGGGTAGCATCAATACGTCGGCAGTCGCGCGGAATGGGCGTTGACGCCTTCCAGGCGCATGCCTACAAAAGTAGGTCGATGGTTGTTGAACACAGCAGACACGCAAACTGGATGGCGCCATGCCCCGCCGCACGAAAGATCCTAGCGTCCTCGCCGTCGAGACTGCAGTCGAGAACCATGTCGCGGCCCGCATCCGGCTGCGCCGCGGGCTGCTGGGCATGAGCCAGTCCGACCTGGCGCGGGCGCTCGGGATCACCTTCCAGCAGGTGCAAAAGTACGAGCGCGGCTCCAACCGCGTCTCGGTCGGCAAGCTGTTCCGCCTGGCGGACATCCTGGACGTGCCCCTGTCCTTCTTCTTCGACGGGTTGGAGATGCCCGTGGTGGGGAACCCGCCCAGTCCGCCGACCGGCTTCGCCGAGGAGCAATCGCCGCTGCTGTCGCGAAAGGACCTTGACCTACTGCGCGCCTGGCGTCGGTCGCCGCCGGCCGTGGCGGAGGCCACCGCAATCCTTCTGCGGGCCGTCAGTGATGAGGATAGTGTAGGCGAGACAACCATGGAGAGCCGGCCAGCAGCTGCTGCGCGGCAAGAGGCGGTCGCGAAACGGCGTCGCCGTGGCGCTGCCTAGGATCCCGCCGACATCAAACCCAACGGACGGCCTCGGAAAGGCGCGTAATCCTTCGCTTCGCCCTTCGACGTCTATGTCGTGCCCTCAATGGTAGTGAAGAAGTCCATTCCGCCTGTTGATGGTGGATGGCAAGAGAAGAACTAAGTATCAAACAGCTTGAGTGGCTGTTGCCGCTTTTGCTGTCGGAAGGGCCACCTACTCCAAGTCGTTTGCCAACATGCCCGCCGCAGCCACCATTGGCACCATTCGGAGATTTTGAGTTGCTGCGATGCGGTGGATCGAGACCTCAGTAAACATGGTATGCTGCGACAACTTGATAATGGTCTCGACATTCGGCCATTCAAAAATCGCGACCTCGTCCCATTCCTCGCAAGGCAAGCCGGCAATCGTGCTGAATGCCCTCGAACGGTGAACCAATCTAACTCCGGCGGCGCTGGCGATCGGGGCGATCCCTGCAATGTATAAGTCCCAATATGCCTGCTCACCAGAAACCATGGAACCGCTGTACCCCTCAGGATAGATGGCGATTGGGTGGAACTTGAGGAGGTTTACGACAAGAAATTTAGCTCCGATCGGCACACCCTTAAGCGCCTCATCGAACGCTTTGGTTGGACCGGTTATTTATCGCGATCTCCTCCAGTTGTCAGCGTGCGTCCTCTGTTGGTGGCAATGCGTCACGACGTGGCCGAAATCTTCCATGGCCAAGCTTCGGGAACCGGACCATTCCTATAGTCCACGGTGCCTGGTTGGCAACCGTCCTTGCGCAGCAGCGCGCGCACGATTGCCGGGATGAGCGCCGCCCCTACCGCGCGGCCCAAACACTCATGAAGTCCATAGCCGAAGGTGAATGTACCGCCGAGTCCGCGCTTAGGATTGAAGTGTTCCGGCGCAGTCTGGGCGGTGGGGTCGAACATGGCGCTATGCGTCACCGCCAGCACCATCTTCCCTTTGGGCACTCGGGTTTCGTGCTCCGTTCCCCGCGCGAGCACAGTGTCTATCTCGGTCATTCGAAAGAAGTAGGGAAAAGCGGGCTTGAACCGTAGTGCCTCGTAGACGAAGCCATTGATCGCTGTGGGATCCTCACTTCGCGCGGCTTCGACTGCCGCCGCTTGACGTTCATGGTTCGCCCCGAGCACGAGCAGCGCGTTCACCACCGCGTGCGACGTGGTCTCGACAGTCCCAATCAGGAGTCCGCCAGCATTCAGTATGACAAGGGGTATATCAAAGCTTAGCACCTTCGTTCCGGAAAGGGTGAGGAGTCGAGAGATCATGTCGGTCCCGCCATTTCCAGCTTGCAAGGCTGCCGCGCGCTCTTTCACGAGTTCGATGAGGTAGGCCTGCATCGCTGCATTGGCTTCCTTGCGACGCACGACGATCTCGTCGGCACCAGCAAATTGCGGATCGTCGAAAGGCTGATTCCAAAAGGCATCCATCTGGTTCCAATATGACCATCGGCACATGTCCGCCGGGTTCGCCCCGGTTAGCCCGAAGAACTTCGACACAATCGCTATCGGAATGCCGCGCGTGATCTCAGCGACGATATCGAGCGACCCTTCGCCAGCACTATTCAGCCGGCGGGCGGTTTCTGCCTCAGCATAGGCGCGGATGAGCGGAACCGTTTCAAAGTCGAGGATCGTTCGCATGATTGACTTCTCGCGCCAGTGTCGCGAGGTGTCGTCCTGTGCCATCCAGTAATCGCCCTGCTTCTCCTTGTAAGGCGCAACACTGAAGACATCGTGGCGAGCCAGAATTTCGACGCAGTCGAGGTGGCGAGTCGCAATGATCACCTCTGGCAAATCGAGAACAGGACGGTATGCGCGCAGCTCCGCGTAGAGCGGAAGCGGGGCGCTCCGCATGAAGTCCCGGACGAGGCTCCAGCGTTCGGCTTTCGGGGCGGCGTCGATTCGGTCCAGGTAACCCATACTGGTCACTCCGTCTTGAGATACTCGATGATGGCCATGCGATCGGCGTGGTTCAGGCCGCTGGCAGGGAAGTAATGACCGCCGTTGCCGTTTCCGGGCAGGCGGGTATCAAAGCGGAATCGTCCTGGTGCATCGCCGCTCTCGTAACCGAGCCGCTTGAGATCAAGAGCGCGCCCACCTGTCCAGAAGACGGCACGGCGCTCTTCGACAGGTGACAACAACTCGTAGATTGATGGCACTGATCCATTGTGCAGGTAAGGCCCTGTTGCCCAAACGGCCGCGAGTGGGCTGGCCTTCATGTCCGTAAGTCGCGGCGGTTGGTAAGGAACCGGGCGGCCATCCGCGCCGGGCCGAAAACGGTATCCGTTGAGCGCGACGATCTCTGCCGGGGTGAGGCCCGCGTCGCCTATGGCACGCCGTACTGAGGCCGCAACTGTACCCGAGAAGAAAAGCGGCGCAGTGACGATCGGCTTGTCCTCGAAGAGCTTGGACGTGACGGGGTTGGTAGCGATAACGCGGCTTAGCAAGTTCCGCACGTAGGTCGGATCTGTTCCCACGTCCCGGTAGTCGACGCGGCCGATTCGGATAAAAGTCTGGCTGAAGGCATTCTCGGCAGGGTCGGTGCGGGCGTAGGGCGCTATGTTATGACAGCTGGCGCAGTGCTGGCGAAATAGCACTTCCCCCTGCGCAGCCAGCGTACTGTCGATTGGGCCCATGAGCGCCTCATCCCATTTCGGCGGCTCGAGGATCTTCAGCCACTCCTCGAGTTCGGAGAGGTTCTTCAGGAGCATGGTCGATGAGTAGGCGTTCGGGCCGGCGTCAGGCGCCAAATTGGTGCGGCCGAATACGCCGAGCACCTGTCCGCCATTGCGTGCGATCGGGCTCGCCGCAATCGGGTTCCATTGCACGAACTCAAGATGGGGCGTCAGCCAGAGAGCGGGATAGCTCGTAGGGGCGGCAACAGGATATAGATTGTCGGGGCGCCCCTGATCGCGGACTGCCAGTGAGTTGACAATTTGGGTTAGAGCGTCAACCCGGCCAAAACCGGAAGCCAACACCGGCTTGCGCAAAACGGCGTCCGCCACAAGACGAGACTCAAACGCCGTGAAGTCTGCGCGCAAAGCTTCAAGAGCGTCCTCTCCCTTGACGCCGAGCGCCGCAGCGAACCGCTGGAATCGCGCTGGATCAAGCCTGGTACGCGACACCGCATTCACAAGCGCCTGATAGAACAAGTCAAAGTCGAGCCGAGCCGGCGCACCGTCTACCCGCAGCATCTTCCCGTGAACATCAATATTTGCCGTATGGCAGGCTGCGCAGGTCAGTCCAAGTTGATTCGTTGCGGCCTCCACTGCGAAGCCGACTGGGTAGCCCTGCGGATTGAGGTCCGATGGACCATCCGGCCGGATGAAGCCGAACTGCTCAAGATAGGCCGCATCGCCGAACCGTCCCGCCCCGTCGGGCTGCTCAAGCGCAGCGAACCAGTCCGCCCGCATCATATGCGAGCCCTGCGGAGTGTAATAGAAGCTTTCGCGCAGTTGGGAGGACCAACCTTGAGAGAAATGAGTCACCGGCTCAGCCGCGGCAAGCATGGATTTGGACATAGCCAATACCGACAATATCGCCACCGCTGATTTTTTAAGATAACCCGATTTGACATTTATTATCTTCATGAGACGGCGCTCCTTGCGGCAAATCGGGACACGGCAATTTCTGTCTACAGTTGTTAACTTTGATCTTTTCGCCCTACCAGACCCGAATGATGGGGCGCACAGCCAGGCGCGCCTCGTCCAGGGAAACAGTGGTCTTCTCGATCGAATGGTGCGTTTGGGCTGGGACGAGCGCTGGCATCCTGCTGCCTCCTTTGCCTCGAAAGACAAGCCAACGGACCCTCCTTGTCGGTTATTCTATCGGCTGAGGTCAACTCGGGGCGAAAAGGATGCAAGATCGTCGCTTTGGGCGACAGGACGATGTCTGCCTTCCAACTTCCGCTCCGGCATGGAGGCCCGGGTCTATGCCCGACCGTCGGTGCTCTTTGAGCCATCATTTAGCATATCGTATTTGGCGAATAGAGTACAACCCTCGCATCCTAATAGCAAGCACCCCCCGGCCTCGCTCGCTGGCGCTAGGCCGTGTTCTCAAAGCCTGAGCCATAGGCGCGAATGGCGGCGATGAATAGCAAAGTGGAGGAAGTGGTGCCCAGGGACGCCGAGCCTCACAGGCCTGCCCGGCTGAAGGCCGCCGCCTGGGATCCGGCGGACATCAAGCCGGCCAGACGACCCCAGCGAGACGCGTGAGTCTCCGCTTCGTTTCGGCGACCTCTGGCTCTAACGTCGGCCGGTTGACCAACCATCCCGCGTTGATCCCCATGCGCCGCTTGATCGCTGCTCTTCTATTCGCCCTCGCCGTCGGCGCCTGCACGCCTGCCCCGCAACCCGGGCCGGCTGGAGCCTTGAAACTGGCGACCTGGAACCTGGAGTGGCGCTCCGAGCGCTGCGACTGCCTGCCTGAGAACGGTGCCAAGCTCTGCGAGATGAAGGACGGAGCGCTGCAGCGCGCCCAGGACGTGGCGGGCCTGAGACGCATCGCCGACGCCCTGGACGCCGACATCATCGCCTTCCAGGAGGTGGACGGGCCGGAAGAGGCGGCGAAGGTGTTCGATCCCGCGCGCTACGAGATCGTCATGACCGACGAGGAGGACGTGCAGCGGCCCGGCTTCGCCATTCGCAAGGGCATTAGCTTCCGCCAGGAGCCGGACCTGCTGGAATTGGACGACCGGCCCTTCGCCAGGGGCTGCGGCAACCGATCCCTTCGCCGCGGCGCCGTGGTGACCGTAGGGACCGCCAGCGGTCCGGTGACGATGCTGGGCCTTCACCTGAAGTCGGGCTGCTTCTCGGCCAAGGAGGACGCCGCCGCAAACGAGCGCACGGCCAAGGCATGCGAGGACAGCCGGCGCCAGCAGGAGGTCCTTGCTGGCTGGGTGGCCGCCCAGGTTGCCGCCGGCCGCAGCTTCGTCATCGCCGGCGACTTCAACCGGCGCCTGGACCTGCCTGGCGACCGGCTGTGGGCGGCGCTCGCCGGCACCGGCCCCGCCCGCGTCGCCAAGGCGGCCGAGCTCACCACCAGCACCTGCAATCCCAGGTACCCGGAGTTCATCGACCACATCGCCATGTCGGCCGACCTGGGCGGGCGCATCGTGAAGGGCAGCCACGACGTCGTGGAGATCCCGGTGGCAGAGCAGGAGCGGCTCTCCGACCACTGCCCTGTCGCGGTCACGGTGGAATTCGGCGGCGTCGCACGCTGAAGGCGGCAGGCGCCGCGGCTGGGCCAAGGCGCGGACCGCCGCTGCGTCCTAACCCTTGGGGCCCGCGTTCGGGTCAGCGCCGGCCCTGGGCCGGCCGTCCCGCGAGCTTGGCCTGGCGGGTGGCTTCGCGCAATGTACTCGCAAGGTCCTCGGCGGCGTCGCAGCTCATGGAATGGCGAGTGGTCCTGGCGGGCCCCCGCCGCGTCCAATCGCCGACCTCGATGAGCTCCAGCACGACCCGCCCCGCCTCCGGTTCGAAGTAGGCGTAGGCGATCCTTACCGCGCCCTTGGTGCCGATGACCGCCGTGTTGACAGGCCGGCTGGAGGCCAAGCGCTGGACCATGTTCGAGAAGCCGCCCTGTGAACCACGGGAAACCCAGCTCATCGGAGCCGCAGATGTAGACGATAGCCGACAATGGCGCCGCATTCAACGAGTCGGCGCTCACTCGCGCATCGGCGCCGCGGACGCCGCCTCCCGCCTCGCACTCTTGCGGTGCCGCGGGCTCAAGCCGTTCGGCGCGGCTCGCCTCGACGATCCGGGGAGGAGTCCAGGTCAACGAGTTCGGTCAGCCGTACGCCGAGTGCCTGCGATAGCTCCCAGAGGAGGGTAAGGCTAGGGTTGCGCGTTCCACGCTCCAGGTCGGAGATGTAGGTGCGGTGCACGCCGGACTCAAAGCCCAGTTCCTCCTGCGACCATCCCCGGGCCTGCCGCAGCCGCCTCAGATTGGCGCCAACTTGCTTGCACACGTCCATAGGTGCAGCGAGCCGCCCCTGTCGACGATGCGTCTACAGACGATCAGTGTAATGTAGACGATCGCCTACATCTGATGTAGACGATGAGTTACGCAGACGTGCATGCGGCCGACCGATGCACTCCTGAGGCGAGAGCCCTAGGCAAATACCGGGGTGCAGCCCTGCAGGTCGAATGCACGTCCTTCAAGATCCGATATGCCGTGGAGGCGCGATGCCTGGCGTGACTTTGACCGGCAGCTCCGGGAACGACACCCTCGTTGGCAGCGACGACAACGACCTGGTCCTTGGAGAGCTGGGCAACGACCTGCTGCGGGGCGGAGCCGGCAATGACACGCTGGACGGCTCGCTTGGCAACGACACCATCTTCGGCGAGGCGGGCGACGACTCCATCCGCGGCCACCTGGGCGACGACTTCCTGTCAGGCGGGGTGGGCAGCGACACGCTGGAGGCCTACAGCGGCCGCGACACCTTGGACGGCGGCGCGGGCGACGACCGGCTCGATTTCACCTTCGTCCGTACTGGGGGGCTGGCAATCGGAGGCGTCGGCAACGACAGGCTGATTGCGCCGGCAAGCACCCTCGCCCTGGAGCCCGGCGCCGTGTTCACGATGCGCGGCGGCACCGGCGACGACACCTACGAGGTCGGCAACAGCACCTGGGTCATCGAGGAGCTGCCGGGAGAGGGTACCGACACCATGGTCGTGCCGGCGCCCGCGAACAGCTTCGTCGGCCGCATGCCCGACAACGTCGAGAACGCCATCTTGGTCGGCAGCTTCGCCAACCTCGTCGGGAACGGCCTGGACAACTTGATCACGACGACGAGCGCCTCGACCGTCGCGGGAGGCTTGGGCAACGACACGATCAACGGGGGCAACGGCGCCGACAGCCTCTCCGGCGATGCCGGCGACGACTCCCTCAGCGGCGGCATCGGCGGCGACACGCTCAACGGCGGCGCCGGCGACGACACGCTGTCGGGCGGTCCCAACGGCGACGTGATCGACGGCGGCGACGGCAACGACCTCGCCGTCTTCGCGGAAGCCCTCGGCACCGCAACCCTGGCCCGCCAACCCGACGGCTCCGTCCGCGTCGGCTCCGACGCCTTGCGCAACGTCGAGCGCGTCAGCTTCGCCGGGACAGTGTACGACCTGGAGGATCTGCTCCGGCCCACCCTCGCCGTCGCCAACGCCACCATGCGCGAGGGCACCGGCGGCACCTCGGAGCTCACCTTCACGCTCACGCTTTCCGCAGCCGCCGCTGCCGACGTGACGGTCCGGCTCGCCACCCGGGACGGTACCGCCAAGGCTGGTGCTGACTACGTCGCGGTCAGCCGGACGATCACCATTCCCGCCGGCGAGACATCGGCGACGGTCGCCGTGCCCCTGATCCCCGACAGCTCGGTCGAGCCCGACGAGACGTTCCAGCTGGAGCTCTCCGGCGTGACCGGAGCCTACTTCAAGGATCGGGCGGCCTCCATCGTCGCCACCGGTACCATCCAGGACGACGACCGGCCGGTGGTGCGGGTGGCGCCGGTCTCGATCCTGGAGGGCAGCGCCGGCACCAGCGTCCTGACCTTCATGGTCAGCCTCAGCGAGGCGCCCCTGACGCCGGTGTCGATGGTGGCCGCCACCGCCTCCGGCACGGCTGTCAGCGGCGAGGACTTCCAGCCGTTCTCCGCCTCCCTGTCCTTCGTCCCCGGCCAGACGGCGGCGACGGTGACCGTCGTGGTGAACGGCGACACGACCGCGGAACCGGATGAGATCTTCGGCCTGGTGCTCTCCAATCTGGCCGAAGCCAGCTTCGTCGGCGGCAACCCCACCCTGACGGCTATTGGCACCATCCGGGACGACGACGGCGGCGGCTCGGCCGCGCGCTTCCTGCTGCGCCAGCCGAGCGGCGACCTGGTGAGCTGGGACAGCCGCAAGGGGGCGGAGGGGTTCTCGGGCCTGCTGTCCCTTTCCACCGCGCAGGTGCTCGCCGTAGGCGACTTCTCGGGCGACGGGCGGGCGGACCTGCTGCTGCGCGATGCCGACGGGAACGTGCGCTGGTGGGACCCGACCAAGGGAGCGGCCGGCTTCAATGAGCTTCCGGCCGGTGCCGGATTCGAGCCGGTCGGCACAGGCGACTTCACCGGGTCGGCGGCGGAGGAGGTCCTGCTCAGGGGACTTGGCGGAGAGCTGCGGTTCCTGGACATGGCCAGCGGGCAGGCCCAGCCCTTCCTGACGCTGGCGGCCGGCTTCGAGGTACGCGGCATCGGCAACCTCGACGGCTACGGGCGCGGTGACGTGCTGTTCCAGGATACGGCTACGGGCGCCCTGCTCTACTGGAATGGCTCGGGCTTCGTCGACCTGCTGTCATTGGCTCCCGGGTCCGGCTGGAGCGTTGCCGGCATCGGGCAGCTCACGGGAGACGGCGCCGACGACCTGCTGTTCTTCAACGCGAACAGCCGGGCGCTGGTCTTCTGGGACATCGGCCAGGGGCCCGACGGCTTCCGGACCTTCGTCACCTTGTCCGCCGGGTGGAACGTGGGCGGCGTGGGCGACTTCAACGGCGACGGCCGCGACGACGTCCTGCTGCGGGAAAGCGGCGGCGCCGCGATCTACTGGACCGGCAGCGGCTTCGTCGACCTGGGTGGGACGCTGGCTAGCGCCGAGCTCGTCGGCTTCGCGCCGATAGGCTGAACAAGGAGTTTGCGGAACTGCGCCGCCGGTACTGTCCCAAGTCGATCTCTGCCCTGGGATGGTGGGCGGCGCGGCACCAGGGCAACCTAGGAGAACGGGGGTGCCAAGGGCACCCCCGTTTCAGCCCAACGTCAGAGCACGAAGTCGCCTGCCGCCAGCGTGATGGTCCCGGTCAGGACGATCTCGAAGTCCGAGACTCCGTCGCCGTTCCTGTCACCCAGGATCCAGGTGTTGCCGTCGGCGCGGAACTCGTGGCGGAGCTGGCCCGCCACTTTGCTGAAGGCGGCGGTCCCAAGCCAGCTGAAGGCGTCGTTGCCGGCGTTCAAGCTGTTGGCGTCCACGTTCAGCAAATCGATGATGTCGCTGCCGACCGTGAAATCCTCGATCCGATCCGCCTGGGCCGCCGTGGTGGTGTCGGTCGTCGTGGCGTAGCGGAACCGGTCGGCGCCGGCCCCGCCATGCATCACGTCGCGACCGCCGCCGCCGGTCAGCGTGTCCGCCCCGTCGCCGCCCCTAAGCGTGTCGTCGCCGAGGTTGCCCAGGAGATTGTCGGCGCCGACGGACCCAACGAGGCTGTCGTTGCCGCCCTGGCCATCGATGCTGACGATGGACACCAGCTCCACCGCGGAGAAGTCGAGGACGTTGCCGGCGGCGTTGCCGAACACGCTCACGTTGGTGAAGCCGTTCGCGGTGACGAGTTCCACACCGGAAACCGACGCCAGCGTGATCTGCGCGCTATGACCTCGCGCCTCGATGCGGTCGTTGCCAGCGCCGCCAACCACGGTGTCGGCACTGGCGTCGCCCGGCGCGCCGACATAGACGAACACGTCGTCGCCGCCGCCGCCATCCAGCGAGTCGTTGCCCGCCGCCCCCTGAAGGACGTCCCCGGCCGCGCTGCCGGTTACCGTGTCGTTGCCGCCGCCGGAGCTGATCATGTCTACATGCACGACCTGGGTGCCCGAAAAGTTCCAGTTCTCGGCTCCCGCGGTACCGAAGATCTGGACGGTATAGGTCGGGTCGGCGTCTCCCTCGATCCGCTCAATGCTCGAGATCGTGGTCAGGGTGAAGGCCTTGGAGCCGACGATACGCACCGTGTCGAATCCGGCGCCGCCGTTGAATGAGTCCGTTCCGGGCGAGCTGCTGTTGATGAGGAAGAGATCGTCGCCGTCGCCGCCGTCCTGCGCGTCGTTGCCGTCGCCGCCGTCCAGCGTGTCATTGCCAATGCCACCCGAGAGGCTGTCGTCGCCCAGGCCGCCGATCAGGTGGTCGGAGAAGGACGAACCGGCCAGGGTGTCGTTGCCGCTGGCACCGTCCAGGAAGACCACGCCGTCCATCGTCATGCCGGCGAGGCTCACGTTGTTGTTGCCGCCCGCCAGCATGATGCCGACGTCGCTGAAGCCGCCGCTGGACAGCGCCTCGATGCCGGCGAGACCGGTGACCTGCAGCCGGGCGCCCGCGACGGTGGCGCGGATCGTGTCGGTGCCGGCACTGTCCGAGATTGTGTCGAGCGTCAGGGTGGAGTTGTCGAAGAGGTAGGTGTCGTTGCCGGCTCCGCCGACCAGGCTGTCGGCACCGGCGCCGCCATTGAGCGTGTCGTCCCCGGCCGAGCCGTAGATCGTGTCGTTGCCGGCGGCGCCGTCGATGGTCGCGATTCCGGAGAGCGCGATGGTGCGGAAGTCCAGCGTGTTGGCCGCGGCGTCGCCGCGGATCACAACATTGGCGAAGCCTCCTCCTGAGATGCTCTCGATCCCGTTGTAGCCTCGGAAGCTCAGCACCGTACCGTCGGCGGCTGCCCTGATGACGTCGTTGCCGAGCCCGCCGACGATGCTGTCGAGGCCGTCGCCCGTACCCGCGATCAGGAACACGTCGTCGCCGTCGCCGCCGTCCAGGTTGTCGTTGCCGGCCCCGCCCGCCAGCGTGTCGGCGCCCGAGGAACCCGTCATCGTATCGTTGCCGTCGAGCCCGTCGACGCGAGCGATGCCGGTCAGGGTGAGGCCGGCGAGGCTGATGGTATCGCCCGAGGAGGTGCCCGCGAGAACCACGTTGGCGAAGCCGCCGCCGGAGATCGCCTCCACGCCTGACAGGCGGTTGAACGTGAACGTCACGCCGGCGGAGCCGGCCTGCACCGTGTCGCTGCCGCTCCCGCCGGCGACGAGATCGTCGCCGTCGCCGGCGGCGACCAGGAACAGGTCGTCGCCGTCGCCGCCGTCGAGATTGTCGGCACCCAAGCCGCCCACTATGGTGTCCGCTGCGGCGCTTCCGACGATGGTGTCGGCGCCGGCCCCGCCGTCGATGAGGCTGATGCCGGACAGCGACACGGCGCCAAGCTGCAGGTTGTTGCCGGCGTTGTCGCCGCGCAGGACGACGCTCGTATAGCTGCCAGCGTCGATAGCTTCGATGCCGGAGACCGCCTGAAGGCCGATGACCGTACCGTCGGCCCCGGCAACGATGGTGTCGTTGCCCGTGCCGCCGGCCACGCTGTCGAAGCCCTCGCCCGCGCCGCCATAGCGGAAGAGGTCGTCGCCGTCGCCGCCGTCCAGCGTGTCGTTGCCGGCATCGCCCGCCAGCGTATCGGCCGCCCCCGTCCCCAGGATGCTGTCGTTGCCGCCGCCGCCGCGCACCAGCGCGATGCCGCTCAGCGCCAGGCTGGCGAGGGAGACGGTGTCGGCGGCATCCGAGAAGGCGACCGAGACGTTGGCGAAGCCGTTGCCGCTGATCGCCTCCACCGAGACGATCGACGCGAGGCCGACGACCGTGCCGTCGGCCGTGGCCTCTAGACGGTCGAAGCCCGCGCCGCCGTTCACCTGGTCGAAGCCCTCGCCTGTGCCGCCGAAGCGGAACACGTCGTTATGGCCGCCGCCAGTGAGCGTGTCGTTGCCGCCCCCGCCCGTGATCGTCCAGGAGTCGGTCGGGGCGGCGGTGAAGGTGTCCGCGCCGGCGCCGAGCACCTGCACGCGTCCCTCGACCACGTTGGCCACCGCGACGGTGAAGCCCTTCGACGAACTGGCCGTACCGTCGCTCACGACCACCTCGATCGCATGGCCCGTGGCGGTCTCATGGTCGAGCAGGGTGCCGTCCTTGACCGTCACCACGCCCGTCGCGGCATCGATCTGGAAGCGTCCGCCGGCGTCGTTCGACAGGCTGTAGGTCAGCACCGCGCCGGCATCGGCGTCCGTCGCTTGCGCGGTGATGCCGACGAGAGTGCCGGCCGCGGCGCCCTCGGCGACCGAGTCCGAAGCCGCATCCGTGTCTGCCGGCGCCGTCGGCGCGTCGTTGGCGTCCGTAACGACGACGGTGAAGCCGCGGCTGCTGGACGCCACTCCGTCGCTGGCCTGTACTGTGATCTGATGGCTGGAGGCCGCCTCGAAGTTCAGCAAAGCACCGTTCCTGACGGAGACGACGCCGGTGGCGGCGTCGATCTGGAACCGACCGCCCGCGTCGTCCGAGAGGCTGTAGGTGACGACGTCGCCGACGTTCGCGTCCGTGGCGAAGGCGGTGATGCCGACCAAGGCACCGGCGGCGGCGTTCTCCGCCACCGTGTCCGGCGCGACGTCGACGTCCTCCGCCGGTGACGGCGCGAAGTTCACCCGGGCCACGGCGATGGTGAAGCTCTTGGTGCTGGCGAGCGCGCCGTCGCTGGCCTGGACGGTGATCTGGTGGCTGGCGGCCGCGGCGTGGTCGAGCAGGGTGCCGTCCTTCACCGTCACCACGCCGGTGACTGCGTCGATCTGGAACCGGCCGCCGGCATCGTCCGCAAGGCTGTAGGTCACGGCGGCGCCCGCGTCCGGATCGGTCGCCTGGGCGGTAATGCCGACCGCCGCGCCTGATGCAGAGCCCTCGTCGACCGTGTTAGTAGCGGCATCGGCGTCGACCGGCATCGCCGGCGCCTCGTTGACGTCGGACACCGTGATAGTGAAGGTCTTGCTCGTCGACAGTACCCCGTCGCTGGCCTGCACGGTGATCTGGTGGCTCGTGGCCGCCTCGAAGTTCAGCAGCGCGCCGCCCTTCACGGTCACGACGCCAGTAGCGGCATCGATCTGGAAGCGGCCGCCAGCGTCCGACGTGAGGCTGTAGGCGACCGTGTCGCCGGGATTGGGATCAACGGACTGGGCGGTGATGCCGACCGCCGTGCCGGCCGCCGCGTTCTCCGCCACGGTGTCGGCCGTGCCGTCGGCGTCGCTGATCGAGCCCGGGGCGTCGAAGAGCGACACGTCGCCATCGGAGAAGCGCAGGATCTCGATGCCGGAGAGGGTGTCGCTGCCCTCGGCGCCGCTGACCGTGTAGATGCCGCCGGCCCCCTTGGCGACGCCGTAGTCGGCCTTGGCGCCGGCATAGACCGCGATGTCGGCCGTGCCGCCGCCGCCGGCCAGGCTGTCGTCGCCGGCGTCGCCGCGGAGCACGTCGTTGGCCGAGCCGCCCGTCAGCGTATCGTTGCCGTCGCCGCCGCGCACCATGGCGATGCCGGTGAGCGTGACCGTGGAAAAGTCGAGCGCGTCGGCCGCCGCGCCGCCGGAGACCGTCACCTGGAAGCCGTTGCCATCGATGACCTCGATGTTCTTCAGGGCGGTGAGGCCGATCACCGTACCGGCCGAGGTGGCGCGGATGGTGTCGGTACCAGCTCCTCCGTCTACGCTGTCGAAGCCCTGGCCGCTACCGGAGACCTGGAAGACGTCGTTCTGATGGCCGCCGGTCAGGCTGTCATTGCCGTTACCACCGGTCAGGATCCAGCGTTCGGTCTTCTCGGCGACCGTATGCACGTCAGCCCCCGACGTACCGATCCAGGTCTTCGTCAGAAGAACGTCATTGATACCGACGAGGAAGTCCTTGCTGCTGCTGGTCGAGTAGGTGACGCCGTTAGTCGCGGAGACGGTCGCCGTTACCGTGATCAGGACGCCTGGCTCCGTCTCATAGTCGAAGGTAGCTCCGTCTTTGATGGAAACCGTGCCCGTACCCGCATCGATGACGAAGCGTCCCCCGCCGTCGTTAGACAGGCTAAAGACAGGGTTGGCTGCGGGGATGGGTGACGTCATCGCCGCCCGCAGTCCGAAGCTTTCCCCGAACAGGTAGTTCCCCTCGTTGATCGACGGGGTCGCTGCGCCTGACCAGTTGTAGATCACGCCAGGAGCGTTCGTGCGATAAGGCTGGAGGGCAACCTGCTGACCAGAGGAGTCGTATACGGCCGAGAAAGCGTTCGTCGGTCCATAAAAGTTCTTAAGGACGAAGCCAAGTTCTATGCCGTTATCAGCCTTGTCGAGAATTGTGGAGACGAGCATGTCGTCCCCCTGTCTCTCGAAATACAAGTCCGACTTGCTGACGAAGAACTCGTCGCTTTCGAAGCCGACAACATCACCGCCGTCGGAATCATAGGCGATCACCCTGCCGACTACAGCGAACTGAATGTTGTCGCTCCCGTACCCTCCTTCGACCGTCGCCTCTCCGCCCAGGAAAATGATGCGATCATTGCCCTGGCCACCGTCCAGGACGGAGGAGATGGTGCCCGACAGCAGCCGATCTTGGCCGTCGCCTCCATACAGCCGGTCGCCCGACCCGCTAGCGCCAGCATCCAGGGTGTCGTTACCGATACCCCCATACAGGCTGTCAGCTGAGGCTCCGCCGTCAAGGAAGTCGTCACCGTCGTCGCCATAGAGCTGGTCGACATCGCTCTCGCCGAACAGGCGGTCGTTGCCGGTTCCGCCGAATAGCGTGTCTCCCTGACTGCCGCCTTCGACCGTATCGTCGCCACCGAGACCATTCAGCTGGTCGTTGCCGGCTAGACCCTGGATGAGGTCGTTTCCCGAACTGCCGCCAATGCTGTCGTTCGTCGGACCGTTCTGGTCACCGATATAGGTGGGCATCTCATTCATCTCCCAAGTAGGTGGCGAGAGGCTGTGTGAACTTGTTCACACCGGTTTTGCCGATAGTCGCTTTTCACCTATCACGGGCTACATGGCACTTTCTACCTACTCGTGAGTAATACGATAGAACGGATTTATGCTTATTTGCTGCCTTCTTCCGGTTGTGCCATCCAAGGCCATGGCCCCAGGTCGGCAGGAGTTGCCGATGTGAGGCAAATGCTGCCGATTGGAGTGCTGTCGAGACGTATCGGCAACCACGCCACACCTGAAAAATGGCGTGAGCACATACGGCACACTTATTGCGTGGCGCCTCGCATCTATCGATCGAGGAGCCCACATGTCCGACATCTCTTCCTTAGCTGCGGCAAAGACGTACCGAGCCATGGCTCCGCTGCGGACCGTCTCTGCTGGATCGGCAACAGGCGTTGAGGCGCCCGCCGCTGGTGACGAAAGCGCCGTCGTTCAGCCTCGACAGGAGCGCCAGCAACTTGTTCACCGGCCGATCGCGCTTCCGCGTCTGGAGAACCTCATTGAGCTCTACGGCGGGGACGTCGACCGTGCTCAGGAGCACCTCGACACGTCGAAGTGGTTCCGTGACTATCGGCGGCAGAAGCTTGAGGCAGGTATCAATGCTGCGGATTCCAGGATCGCGGCGGCTCATGAGGCACTGTCCGCAGGGCAACAGCCACAGGAAGCCGCCCGTGCATTGGCTGATGGCATACGGGAGCGCCTTGGCTTGGAGATAGGCGATCTCGGCTTCAGCACATGGCCCGGCACCGTATCGGCGGAGGAACTTCAAGCAACGCATCGCGGCAAAGGAACCGCAATGTGGACGCTGATGGTCCAGACGGAGACGACGCGCAGGCACGGGTATCCGGGGAGTGACGAGGCCATAAGCGACATCAATCAAACACGTTCAGACCTCACGGCCACGCTGAAGGCCGGTCGTGTGGAGCAGCTGGCGCAAGTTGAACTGGAGCGCCTGCGGGACGCGTTGCCGGCAGGCTCGGGCGAGCAGCGGGCAGCGATTGACAAGCAGATCGAGGAGAGCCGCAAGCGGCTGGGCGAGAACCGGGACAAGCTCGGTGCCTACGGACTCGAGGCTTGGTTGGATGTGACCGGACCCAATGCATCATCGGTCAAGCTGCCGAACCCGCCGCTGCTGCCTGACCCTGGCACTGCACTGGACTGGCAGAACCCGGGCGAGCGTTATCGCACCGGACTTGGCGGCGAGCGCATCGGACCAGGCATGGCAGTATTCCGTGACACTCCGGGTGCCCTTGCCGAACGCGAGGCGGAGTACGCGCGACGCAGAGAAGGGCTGGTAAAGCTGGTTGCGCTCCGTCACGAGGAAGTTGCAGAAGCCCGGCAGCGCATTATCGACTGTCCGCCCGATGCACCCGAGGCGTACCGCAATCACCTGAGGGTGCAGGAAGAGAAAGCGGCTGGGCTGCTCGCTCTGAACCAGAGCCACTTGACCGACTTTGACGAACGTGCGGCCCTCCGCAAGGCCAGTGTCCGCCACATTGATACGCCTCAGGGCCGCCACGTCTCAATGGAAGCATGAGGCAGCAACCGCAGCATTCCCTAGCTTACGGTCGTCTTGTCGGCGCTAGAAGTTTCGACTGCGCTTTGACATTCGAGCAGACACCAACCGGCACATCGGTGGGTCGAGTCAGGTGTCTAGCTGATCCAGTCAGAAATTGTGGTGATGAGTCTGATTTTTTGCTGATTCTAACAACCGCCGCCGACCAAGGCCGGCAGGCTGGCGGAATGGTGGGGGTCGCGGAAGGGGCGGCGGCGCATCAGCCTGCCGCCCTCCAGCAGCCCGGCGACCGAATGGATCATGGAGACCTCGAGCGCCTCGGTCGCGTCCAGCGGCGGCAGCAGGCCCGGCAGCCGCGCCGCCAGCATCGACTTGCCGGAGCCGGGCGGCCCGACCATCAGCAGATTATTCCCACTAAAGCGCAACTAGCCTACGAGTGCAGCCTCGTCGGTCACCTCGCCGACCTTCGCCACGCTCATGGTCGAGAGCAGCTTGCCGAGCTTGTCCACGCTGGTATCCAGCTCGACGTTGATGGTCTTGTCCGCGCTAACCAGCGCTGAGCTGACCAGAGCCTTTAAAACGTGATGGACATCGGTCAGGTGCTGCTCGTCCTCTCCATGGCCGGCGACCAGATCGAGAGCATCGAACATCCGCCGGCCGACCTTCTCGGCATCGATTGCCGCGGCCCGCAGGCCAGCCTGGGCATAGGTCAGGTTCGTACTGGCCTTCTGGTGCTGGACCTCGAGCTCTGAGTGATGCCGGTGAGCATCGGCGACGGCGGTGCGCTGCAAGGACAGTGCCTCTTCCGGCAGCTGGTCGTCGTCACCTACGAGCCGCAGCAGCACGCGCTGGGCCTTCTCCCATTCCTCTCGGGCGGCATCACGAGCGTCGCGGGCTTGGCGCTCTAGTCTCTCCAGGTCGGCTATGGACTTCCTGGCCTGATCCGAAACGAACTCCACGAAGAACTCCGGTCGAGGAAGCGCAGCTCGGAGGTGGCGACGCACGGTTTGGACGACAGACCCCTCGGCTACTCTCACTGGGATGCCCGGGCTTTTGCAGCTCTTTCCGCTCTTCCTCCCGTTGCAGGCATAGTAATGCTGCCCGGTCCCGCTGGCGTGATGCCTGTAGCTGGCGCCGCAGTTGCCGCAGGTGAGAATGCCAGTCAGAAGCCAGCGGCTGCTATCCGCTGCCTTGCCGGCCCGATAGCGGCTCTTGAGAGCCTTCTGCACCGCGTCGAACTCGGACGTGCTGACGATCGGTCGGTCACACTTGAGTTTGATCGGCCGGTCCTTGCTGTCCGTGCCGCGGCCACATGCGGCGGGGTTCGACAGGATCTTGGAGATCGTCGAGGACTGCCACTCGGAAATCGTGGTGACGGTGCCGCCGATTTCCCGAAGCCACTTCTGGAACCGCTCCCATCCGCCGTGGTGGCCTACCCGCACTCGTCGGACGCGTCCGTCGGGCATGGTGACCTGCACCTCCGGCGGCAGCACCTTGTCGCGCAGCAGCATGTTGACGATCTGTATGCGGCCGAGACCGCTCAGCGCAGCGTCGAAGATCCTGCGCACGATCACCGCTTCGTCCGGGCACACCACCAGAGACTTGTCCGAGGCAATGGCATAGCCGAAGGGTGCCGCTCCATTCACCCACAGCCCTTGGTCGCGCTTGTTCTGCTTGGGTGGGAGGGTACGCTCCCTGATGCGGCCATGCTCTTGCTCAGCGAGGCCGGCCAAGACACCGAGGATAACTGGCGATGTGAGGTCGCCGTCCTTGATCGACATGACAGTGATGCCGCTCTCCCTCAGCCCCACAACAGCATTCACGCTGTCCTTCAGAGACCGGCCGAGGCGGTCCAGGGCCCAGATGTAGAGCCTGGAGAAGCGTTTCTCCCCCGCCGCCGTCATCAGGGCCTTCAAGCCCGGCCGGTCGGGGTTCTTCCCGCTCATCACGTCCGTGAAGATTAGATCGCCTGGGATATCGAACTTAGCCGCGGCAGCGTGCCGCAAGCAGTCGTCGCGCTGGATTTCGAGGCTCTGGCCGTACTGTTGGTCGGCGGTCGAGACACGGATGTAGACTGCGGCGATGTCGGCCAAGATCAGCTCCGAAGGACATAATGTCTACACGTTATGTCAGGGGCAGGCGCCGCTTGTCACCGCCTGTTATCCTGAAGCGTTTTCTCCGTGCTGACCGACGCCCTGCACGGATACGCGCGTCAGCCAGCCGGACTGTTAGCTCGACACGTCGCAGGCGAAGCAGGTCGAGCGCGACGGTGATGTCGTTCTCGACGGCGAGGCCACGCAGCACAGCGCGGGCCTCTCGCCGCAGCCCCGCGCTCGCGAGAATGCGGGACGACCCGCGGGTGAACTGCTCCATGTCGATCCAGCACTTCTTCAAGGCGTAATGTATGTAGCCAGCCGGACCGACCGAGCGGGTCCGCTGGCTGTCCACGCCCTTGCGCTTCTCGTCGCCGTCGAAGACGAAGTGCTTGCGCATGATCTTGTGCAAGGTGGCGAAGTCGGCGTCGGTGCGCCCGCTGAAGAGGCCGTGGATATCGACCGGGCGGTCAGCGACGAGCTTCGGGTCGAAGTCCTCACGATCGTAGCTGTCGTGGTCCTTGTCGGGGTTCGGCTCCATAACGAGGACGTACTCGGGCCGGTAGCCGAGCTGGCGCTTGGCGTCCTGCAGGGCGAGGGCGATCTTGCTGGCCACCCACTCGCGGAGGGACTTCCCTGCTGCCTCGGCTGCTGCGACATGTCGGTCCCGGAGATCGATCGTGAACGCCTGCATGTCCTGACGATGCTCGACGGCCATGCCGAGGAGCGTGCCCTGGTCGATGTCCAGCAGAGCCCTCCAGCATTCATCGAACTGCTTCTCCGACAGTGCGAAGCCTGGGATGGTCCTGAACCGAGCGAGAGGGGATGTCCTGCTGGGCCGGCGGCGAGTGGGGAGAGGGTGTATCGCTAAACTAAAGCCATGCTCCCCCGCCCGCTTAGCCGAAGCACGTCCAAAGCCGCATGGAGCCTCATCCTCGGGCACTTGGCCGGCAAGTGCCTCTGAAAACGACTTTCGCACGGAAGCGGCGTTCTCTGGGGGCGTGGTGGTAGCGTCGATAGGCGGTGCTTCAGAGGACGACATCAATCACGTGCCAAGAGGGGCGGCCAACCTGGAACGTCCGTTCCAAGTCAGAACTTCTATCTCCCGATCATGATAAGCCATGCGGCTCGAAGGGGCAAATCGACGCCGGGTTGATATGACCGAGGAGCAGATTGGTGGGCGGGGACTGCCCGCCCACCAATCATTCAGCGGCGCGGCATCCCGACACCGAAGCCGAGGTTGGGAACCGGCGGCTGGGTGCGATGCTGGACATTGCAGACCGGATTCCAGCGGGCGATCAGGTCCCGCTCTTCGGCACGGCGCAGCACCACTCCACCCGGAGAGGTGTGGGCCATGATGTGCGTCGCGCCGTGTCGCACGACCTCGGCCCACCTCTCATGGTTCGGCAAGCGGTCGCTGAGATTGTCGGTCTCGCCGATGTAGAGCGGAATCCAGACGTTCTGCGCGAGCTTGACGAACATGTAGTTGCCGGGCTCTGCTACGGCCGAAAAGCGGTCGCGAAGCAGCCAGTACCGATAGGTGCCCTGCACACCGGGCCAGGTGAAGTGATCTGCCATGGGGGAGGTCCTTATGGCGGTTAGGGCGGCGGTGACGATCTCTGTGGTGGAGGACGCGTCACCGCCGTCATCATACCCCAGCTGTAGGAGCGTTCCAGTTCTGTTCCTACTGCCCTTTGAACCAATGGGTTAACTGGACCCTCCTCACAACAACCTGTGCGATTCCTCGGCTGGATGCCGCGACTCGGGCTGAGGACAGGGCGCTGACAGTTTTCCGCAGCCCACCGCATAATGAGAGGACGGGGGCCAGGCCCCACCCCCTCCATCTTTTTAGTATGGTGGGGCCTGGGCTCCCTCGCCTCGACTCCGACCGCGCCGTATCCCTGTCCGCTGACGTGCGTCAGCTGTCCGCGCTGACGCAGCAACCTCTCAGACGGTCGCGGAAGCGTCTCAGCCCGTTCGTGCAGCACAGCATGACGACGAGCAGCTAGAACGCATCCGCGGCCACGCTAGCAACCGAAACGACAACGGCCGGGACAAGCCCGGCCGTGGCGCCAGCACGCGTGCCCCGGTCATGCAGCAGCGGCTACCTCCTGCGGCACCTCCTCGACCGTGTAGTGCTGGCCGGCCAGCCCGAAGGAGCGATCCTCGATCATGTCGATCAGCAGGGCCACGCGGTCCTACTCGGACATGGCGGGCAGCTCGGCGAAGATGTTGGTGCGCAGTGTGATGGCGAAGGTCTGCAAGATACTCTCCAGTACGGATTGAGTAACACGATAGTACGATTGCGCAACAATACCACAATTCACTTTCCTATTCCCTTTATGTATCTCTACCCATCACTAGAGAGAAGCCGACAAAATACTAGATGCGATCTAGCAACCGCAAGACCTGCTCGGCCCGCCATTGCTTCTTGCGAGCGGTGAGGATGCCCTTGTCGTTGAGGTAGCCGGCGATGGAGTAGGCGCTCGCACAGCCGGCTGCGCGGGCAGCAGCAATGATGGGCTTGAGGTCGGCGGCACGTGCGTCGGCCTTAGCGCGAGTGACGGCCACCGCACTCTCCCGGTGGGCGGCCGTGGGTGCCGTTCCCCGGAAACCGCCCAGCTTCACTCCATTGGCCTTCGCGGCCTTAAGCGCGGCCTTCGTGCGCTCGGAGATCAGCCCGGCCTCCAGCTCGGCGACGGCAGCCATGCTCTGAACCAGGAAGCGGCCAGTGGGGCCGGCGGGGATGCTCGGCAGGTCGCAGAACCGGACGTCCACGCCGCTGTCGAGGATCGACATCAAGAACGCTGCGTTGCGGGCCAGTCGGTCGAGCTTCGCGATAACCAGTGTAGCGCCCGTGGCGCGGCAGAGGGCTAGGGCCTTGCCTAGCTCAGGCCGGTCGTTGCGCTTGCCGCTCTCCTGCTCCACGAACTCGGCCAAGGGCGGCCAGCCCTCGCGGTCGAGGAAGGTCTTCAGCGTCGCGCGTTGCGCCTCAATGCCAAGGTTCTGCCGACCAGTCGAGGTACGCAGGTAGGTAACGAACTTTGACATCGCCAATTCCCCATCAGTTTGCTCACAGCGAACGATGAGAGATACATGACGCAGGAAAGTACCCAGTGGCAACCGTTATTAATCACAATTGGCTATTTCGATCAGTTTTATGTGCATACACCAATCTACATGTCATGCAGTTACGCGTTCGCGCTCGCTATATGACCTCCATGTCTTGAACCCATGGTGCTGGAATACGTCAGCGAGTGCTAGCCGGCCACGGTGTAGCCTTGATTTTACGGTGAGGTAATTTACGCCGGTCTTTTGAGAGATCTCGCCTGGCTCCATTCCATGAAAAACCGACATAGCCATCACTACTTTTCGTTCGGCTGGCAGACCATTTATTGCATGTTCAATCTCATGCATCAGGATGACGGCTTCCTGGTCAGGAGCAATTATCGGCATAACACTCGCAATAAACTCATCATCTAACATAGATACTGACCTCATTGCCCTCATTTTTCTGATTTCGCCGAGGTAAGTATTCTTCATGATTTGGAATAACCAAGCCCTCATATTGGTTCCTTCCTCGAACCTTGCCGAGTTCCTTAGTGCTTTCTCGATGGTATCCTGAACCAAGTCATCCGCCATGTCGCCACCAGCCAGTGATCTGGCGAAGCGCCGAAGCCGATTGATCTGGCTCGTAAGTTCAAGCTCGAATGCACTAGGCATGATTGCTTCCTTAGAACAGTCGGAGCTGCTGAGATACGCGGCTGCAAACTTAGTGTGGAGGGCACCCTGCCAGGAACGCGGCGTGCTCAATCATGTTCAATGACCACGGCGGATTACCCGCCAATGATCCAACGTCGCAAGGCGGGAGAACCTACTTTCAGGGCGCATCGGTGTGGAGCTCTGCGCTGGAGGAGTGGAGAGCCGCTGTTTCTGAGGAAGGGATCAGCTGCGCACAGCGGAACTGTGCGAACAGGTAGCTATCGCTTTTGGCCATGCCGCCTGAAGCCGTTCAAGGCTGCGTCGTCCTATGAAATGGCTGGACATCAGATTCGAGATCCAGCAGCCTCCGCTCAAGATAGGCGCATTTTCAGCGGGGCGGCAGCTTTGGCACAATACCTTCTTAGCGACAGAAAGGCCGAGGAACAGATCAAGGAACATGCGGCGCATGCATGTGCTAAAATTTTGGATATTGAGGTCGCGAGATCACGCGTATTCGTTGAGCATGCTTATACAGCCTACATTAGGCGCATGCAGAATCGTTTTACCAAATTAAAGTTCTCAGAACGCTTGAAGCGCACCAATCCATTTCTTTTGAGTGTTCGCGGGATAAAGACAGTAAACGATTGGGCAAAAATGCAAATTAGATCGACGCTTATCGCTTCTGAGGAAGAAGCGATGGGACACTTATTCGAAGCTATAGCTAAGTTCTGCTGTCCTGGCGCTAGAGAGCCATTGCTGACAGATGATTTTGATTTCGAGGTTGAGGTTGGGGACACCATAAAAGCATTCCAGGTCAAGGGCAGCTGGGACTGCATGCCAATGAGCTCTCGAAAGAACCTTAGCGCTACAATACTGCGCAATAGGGCCTATTATAAATCGAAAGGAAAAAAGTTCGTTGGAATATTCGCCCCTGCTTATGGCAAGGCAACTACAACTAGCCCCGAGGGACAAGAGTACATTTCCATGTCCAGCAAAGAGTTCTGGACGTTTGTTGGAGGTGGAAAGAAAGATTTTGATCTCACTGTCGTGCAGCTCTGTACAGTTCTCTGCACAGATTTCCGGCGCGCTCTTGAGGAAGAGCTAATCCCCCAAATTGTCGAAAAGCTGGCCGAAAAGGCTAAAGCAGAGTTTGGTACTCCTGACGGTTCCATAGACTATGGGCGGCTTATGGCTTTGGTTAACAAAGCACCAAAGTGAGATAACATGCTGGTCAGCACGCCTCGAGTTTCATCACTCAAGGCGTCCTGACCTCTTGCATCGAGAACCAGAGAAGGCTTCACGCCCATTTGCCTAGCCTCCACTTACTCGGCAGCAGTACATACTTCTGCCTGAGAGAGGCGGCTAATGATGCTTCGCCCGAGGGCTTCTGCCAACTTTACGGGAACGGCGTTGCCAACTAGACGATACTGATCTCTACCTGTCCCCATAAATTTCCAATGATCAGGAAATGTTTGAAGGCGCGCGCATTCTGCGACACTCAGCGGGCGCGTCTCTACAGGGTGGCATAAACACGTCCCAGCATTGTTCGGCTCGGTCAGAATCGTCGGTGACGGCTTTTCCCAAGATAGTCGCCTCCAATGCCCAGTGCGCCCACCCTTCGCGTAATATGCGGCGCCCATTGACTCCTTTTGCAGTTCCTCTGGTAAATTGCGCCAATTTCCACCGGCTGGGACGAGTGAGAGTATCTCCCTTTTCCGGGCACTAAACTGAACACAGTGACTTTGGTCTTCTCTCAAATCCCCAATTGCATGCTTAAGTGTCAACCACCGCGGAGCTAGGAGATCACCCTTCTCGGAATGCGTCGGCTCGGGAAATGAGTGATCGACTCCGTCTCGGTAGCCAACAAAAAAGACACGCCGCCGAACCTGCGGAACACCATAGTCAGCTGCATTTAGCTCTTTGAAGGAAACACTATAGCCTATGTCCCTGAGCCTTCTGACAACCTCGCGCAGCACTGAGCCATGCCAAGAGTCTATGATGACGCCGTTATTATTATACGGTAGCTGGCGGTGCTTCACGCTTGCCGATAGTATACCTTTAACATTTTCCAATAAAAAGGCACGCGGCCTCAGCTCTTTAACCAGCCGAATAAATTCAAATACAAGGAACCCTTTCTCCCTGTCTTTGATACTCCGCCTGTTGCCAGCAGTGCTGAAGGATTGGCACGGGGCGCCACCAGCAAGTAGATCAACATCCACTGAGAGCAGCCCTGCCATACTGCGAATATGCTTACCCTCAAGCTCGAACACATCACCTTGCCAAGTGCAGATGTTTGGTTTGTTGACCTTAATAGTTTGGATCGCAGCGGGAAGTATGTCAGCGGCAAAAACCGGGTTAAAGCCTGCCGCTTCCAGGCCGAGATCGAGACCCATCGCGCCTGAGAACACTGAAACCAAGTTTGGACGGGTATCGATGTAGTCAGCCCTCATGAGGGATCCTCCAAGGCACTCAGAAGCGGTGTAAACTATACAGCATCTGAGAAAAACTCAACATATCGCGATAGGGATCCGGGCCGGCACCCCATATCTTGGGATAACTCCTCAGGGGCAGCCGCTGGCCACCCTACGTGGTTGGCTTCCAGTTTATAGCAAGTGGTTCAAGCGCTGGGGTTCACCAGAGGTTCGGTGCAAGATCAGCTCCACCAGCTGGTCGACCGGCGTGTTGAAGCCAACGGGTGCGCTGGGGTCGAGCGCCAGGAGGATGTCGCGGGCGTGGCGCTTGCCGTTCGCCTCGATCAACTTCTGGAGCCAGTCGCGGAACGAGGTAGGGTCGGGGAGCGGCCCCTGCACCATGACGCGGCGTCGAAGAGGAATGTTTGCCGGTTGTTGGTGGTTTGTCCGGGCACCGGCGGGCGGATGTAGCGATGGTTGGTCGGCCTCGGCGTCGTGGGCGTCAGCCAACTCGTGCTGGATCGCGGCGTCCTGCTCCGGCGAGATGACCTCAATCGACATTCTGGTCATGCCTTCGCCGTCGGCCGGGCGCACGAACGGCAGCATCAAGCCCAAGGCGCGCTCAGCGTTCTCCAACAGCCGCCCAATGGCGATTGGCGTCAGGTGGCCCTTCTCTCTGGTGACAGTGGCGTCGACCTCGCCCAGCAGCGCCGTCGCGATCCTTAGGGCGCTCCGCCCAGCAGAGACGTAGAGCTTCTGGCGCGTCGCCTCGTCTACGAAGACGCCAGCAGCGAGGTCGTCGGTAACGGCTGCTGGAGCGCGCTGGATGCGTCCGGGGGCCGGCGGGCTACTCGCGCCGCTCCCGGTGGCCGCGGGCGCATCCATGGCCGCCGGAGAGTCGCGGGCCGGCTCCTGGTAGTTCTCCATCGTCCAGCCGCGACGCCTCATTGCACCGTGGACGCTCTGGCGCTTCACGCCCAGCTCACGGGCGATGTCGTCCAGACTGGCGAGGCCACGCGCCCAGCGACGATGATGGTCTGTCGTCAGGCCGGCGACACCGGGGCGCTGGTCGGGAGCGGGCGACATCAGCCGGCCAGCGCGGCAGCGATGCGGGAGACGCCGCGAAGGTTGGCCTGCTGGCGAGCCTTCGCCCGCTCCGTCTCGCGCTCGGCTTGGACCCTGGCGACCCTCGCGGCCGCCTCGGCCTCGCGGGCAGCCAGGAACTCGGCCATCTCCTCGACAGTCGCCTCGCGCCCGGCCTCCTCAGGCCGGAAGATCAGGCGGTGCAGTTCTTTAATGCGCGACATGGGCCATCTCCTTGGTGGCGGCAATGGACGTCAGGATGGCGTGCGCGCCGTCCAGGAAGGGCTTCAGCTCGCGTACGGCCTGCACGGCGATGATCGGCGCGCGCTCCGGGGCGAGGTCGGCTGCGATCTTGACGGTGGGCACGCGGAAGGTCCCCCTCGCCTCGGGGATTTGGCTCAGGACATAGAGCGCGACGGTGACGGCCGTGCCGATGGCATGAGCCCAGGCAAGGTCATCATGCTTCCCGGACTCGGCCTGCCACCACGCCTTCAGCTCAGGCAGGGCGTCCATCAGGCCCATCCTGCGTAGCCCCAACCGAGCCGTTAGGTTCCAGACCGTCGCACGGTGCAGGTCAAAGGCGTCGGCGATCATGTTGACCGGCACGCCTGGCATCGATGCCACGGCGACGCGAAGGGCCAGCCGAAGATCGGGCGAGGCGACCACCCGGCGCTTCCTCGTTGTGGTCATCGTGCTGCCTCCAACGCGGCGAGAAGCTGGCCCATGCGGGCGGCGTTCTCCGCGGCCTGCTGGTGCAGGACACGAACCTGATCGACCACGCTGGGCAGCCAGGCGCGGAGCTGAACCTCGCGGCCATCGTCGCGGATCTTCTGCAGAACGGCCGGGTCGGTGGCCCGCACTATTAGATCACCAACCTGCTGCGCCAGCGATCGCAGGTCGGCCAGCCGGTCCTCCCGCTTCTGCTGGGCCGCGTGCAGCCGAGTGAGGGCCATCTTAATCGACGCTGGGTCGAAGGCGAGCGGCAGGGTGGCGTCGTCCAGGATGTCGTCCAGCGCCACGGCGTTCTTCTCGGCCTTGCCGGTCGGTCGGTGGCGAGCGGCGTGGGCGATCTCGTCAGCGATGCCTCGGAGCGTCGACACGTCCGCGGCCTCGGCAGCGGCCCGGCCCTCCTTGGCGACGGCGCAGCGCAGGCGCTTCACATCGTCGGCCAGCTCGGCCGCGAGAGCATCCACCTCGGCGGCAGCCGTCTCGACCACGGCCACCAGCTTGTCGCGGGCCTCGTCCGCGCTGATGGTGACCGCCGAATAGCGGGTCCGCACAATGGCGAGGTCGTCCTGGTGGACCGGCAGAATGCTGACTCCAGCAACTGCTGCGCATCGCAGGTGCCTGTCGTCAAATCTGACGCCGGCTGTATCCAGTGTGCGGGAATAAACGTGAACTCGCATGTCTTGTCTCCGTTGGTCATCGACATGCTGTCAATATAAACGATTCTGCTCAGATGAGCAAATCGGTGGCTATTCGACTTAAACATAGACGTGCAGTTATGACGGTAACTTCATGGTCCTCAGAATACATTTCGGCGATAAGGTCAAGTAGCCTAAGTGTTTACAACATTAGCAGATTGTGCCCGCCCGAGGCGGCGACCTCGAGCGCCCGCTTGGCGGTCTCCCGGTCTGGTGGCGCAAACACACCCAGACGGGCCTCGTCGCCAGCAGTAGGCTCTCACTTGGCAGCACCTTCCAGCTTGTCGGTTCAGCTCCCCGAGAGTTGAGCTCGATGAGCAGGCGGGTGGCTGGCGACAACGTCTTCCGGCCGAGGAGGAGAGAATGTCTGCCGTGGCATGCGGCTCATGCAGGTTCTGGGATGCCGTGAGGGCAGAAAGCCGCGGCCGATGTCGGATCGCCTCTCCAAAGGCCGTGGTGCCGTCCCTGGGAACGGAGGTCGAGGTCATCGCAGTCTGGCCTGAGACGGCCTTCACCGACTGGTGCGGTCAGTTCCGTCCAGACCAGGTGCCACCAAATGCCTGCTGAGGAGCGCCGCTACGACTCTGCCGTGGACGCGCTGATCCACAGAAGAGAGATGCTCGAGGCGGAGCTCGACAAGCTCGTGTTGGCTGTTCGGCGCCGGGAGCGCCTGATCCGAGACGTCGATGCCACGCTTCTCCTGCTTGCGCCGACCATCGACATCAAGTCGCTCTCGCACCGCGAGCAGCTTGCTCCCGAGATGCACATCTTTGAGCCAGGCGAGCTGCGCAGGATGGCCATCGGCATCCTGAGGAAGGAATACTGCCGGCTGAGCACCGTCGAACTCCTCAACCTGATGCTTCGCCGGAAGGGCGGGTGCCTTCCTGACCAGGACAAGCGGCGAACCCTCATGAAAGCGCTGCACGCCGTTCTCACCGATCTCTGTCGGCGGGGCTTTCTGATGAGATCGGGAAAGACCAAGCATCGGGGCCCGGGCAGTACCGCATCGACGATGTGGGAATGGGCCCTACGGAGGCCCACCGGCTGGTGCCCTCCTCCTGGGTAAGGCGTTGGCGGACCCGAAAGGATCTAAGCCAGGGCTTTGAAGCCATCTACGAAGCGCTTTGGTCCGCGAGCGGCAGCACAGTTGGCTGCCGAAAGTGGCACATTGCGCTGCGCCCCCTTCGGTTTTCTCCTTCATCCTCATGCACTTACACGCGAAGGTTGACACAGGTTTGTAGTACATCACCATAAGTCCCCGCATGCCATGTCTCCAGTGCGGGGTAAATGATGAAACCTGAGGATTTCGTCCGTAAATGGGGACGCCTCAAGCTGTCCGAGACACAGGCTGCGAAAGAGCATTTCATCGACCTGTGCAGGGTGCTGGGGCAGCCGACTCCCGCCGACGCCGATGGTGAAGGCGACTTCTACTGCTTCGAGAGGCGGGTCGCGAAGGTCGACGGGCGGCCGGGCCGAGCGGACGTGTGGAAACGAGGCTTCTTCGCCTGGGAGTACAAGAGCCCCGGGAAGGACCTCGATACGGCCTTCGCGCAATTGCAGCGCTATGCCCCGGCGCTCGCAAACCCTCCTCTCCTGATCGTTTCCGACATGGTGCGGATCAGGATCCACACCAACTGGACGAACGTCGTCTCGACACGCCATGAGCTGACGCTGGCGGACATCCTCGTGCCCGAACGCCTGGATCTGCTCCGCTTCGCGTTTGAGAACCCGGAAGGACTGAAGCCGGCCAAGACCAGGGAAGCGCTGACCGAGGAGGCGGCTGGCCGTTTCGCCACGCTTGCGGCTAGGCTCGAGAACCGGGGACATGCCCCCGTTGAGGTGGCCCGGTTCGTGATCCGGCTGGTCTTCTGCATGTTCGCCGAGAACGTCGGCCTGCTGCCGGGCCGGCTCTTCTCCCGCATGCTGGAGCGGGCACACCGCACGCCTAACCAGTTCCAGGAACTCGCCTCCGAGCTGTTCGAGACGATGAGGACCGGCGGCCGGATCGGCTTTGAGGACGTGGAATGGTTCAACGGCGGCCTCTTCAACAACTCCCTCGCCTTCGCCCTCGAGGAGGAGGACGTAGCCCTCGTTCTATCCGCAGCGGCCATGGACTGGTCGGACATCGACCCGTCGATCATGGGCACGCTGTTCGAGAGAGGGCTCAATCCCGAGCTGCGCCAGGAACTGGCCCAGGAGGTCGCCCGGCGCGACGCGGCGGGGCAGTCGCAAGGTGCTGTCGGCGTCTACTACACCCCCTCCAAGATGATCGAACGCCTGGTGGATCCCGTCGTGATCCGCCCGCTGCGCCAAGAGTGGCTGGCCTTGCGCCACGAACTCATCGCCATGCTGCCTAAGCGAGGGACGCAGCACAACCGGCCGGCGGCCCAGCGTGCCCAGGCGCTGTTCACCGCCTTCGTCGGCAAGGTGAAGTCGCAGGCCGTGCTCGACCCCGCCTGCGGTTCTGGCAACTTCCTGTACGTCGCACTGCTGGCGCTCAAGGACTTCCACCACGAGGTCATCCTGGAGGGGGAAGCGCTAGGGTTGCACGCCGAGGGCAGCCTTGTCGGGCCGGACGCGCTCCATGGCTTCGAGGTCAATCCGCTTGCGGTTGAGCTTGCCCGTGCCTCGGTGTGGATAGGAGAAATCCAGTGGATGCAGCGCCACGGGATGGAGGTCAGCCGCCGACCCGTTCTGCGATCGCTCCAGACGGTGGTCCATGGCGACGCGCTCATCGACCTCATCGGCGGCGAGGTCCAGTGGCCGAGAGTTCAGGCGATCGTCGGGAACCCACCCTTCGTCGGCAACAAGGGCATGCTCAAGAAGCTGGGCAAGGGCTACGTCACCCGCCTCCGCTCCATGTTCGCGGACAGGGTGCCTGGCTCGGCCGACATGGTCTGCTACTGGTTCGAGAAGGCGCGTGCGATGGTCGAGGCTGGCCATGCGGAGCGGGTGGGGCTGGTGACGACGAGCTCGATCCGCACCGGGTCCAACAGAGCCGTCCTCGACCGGGTCGCCGTGTCGGGGAGAATCTTCGAGGCGTGGTCCGACGAGCCCTGGATTGACCGAGGCGCCGCCGTCAGGGTCTCCATGGTCTGCTTTGGCGGGCCTGAACACCCAGGGCCCTACCAACTCGACGGCAAGGAGGTTAGTCGGGTGAACGCCGACCTGACGGCCTCGGCGGCGGACCTGACCAGGGCCATGCCGCTCTCGGCCAACACCGCGCTGTGCTTCCAAGGGCCGGTGAAGGTGGGCCCGTTTGAGGTGGAGGGCTGGGTTGCCAGGGAATGGCTGTCCGCGCCTACGAACCCCGGGGGGAAGCCGAACAGCGACGTCTTGCGGCCCTGGATCAATGGAAAGGACATCACCAGCCGTCCGAGCGACACCTGGATCATCGACTTTGGGAGCATGTCCGACAAGGAGGCGGCCCTTTACGAGGCGCCCTTCGAGCATGTAAAGCGCTATGTGAAGCCACTGCGGGACGCCAACGGACGGCCGAGAAGGCGGGAGCACTGGTGGCAGCACGGCGAGCTGGCGCCGGCGCTGAGGGAAGGCGCCTCGTCGCTCTCCCGCGTCATCGCGACACCACGGGTTTCCAAGCACCGTCTGTTCGTCTGGGTATCCCCGTTGGTGCTCCCGGACAGCCGCGTCAACGTCATCCTCAGCGAGGACGACGTGACGTTCGGGATCCTGCACAGCCGCTTCCACGAGGCGTGGTCCCTCAGGCTTGGTGGGCGCCATGGGGTTGGAAACGACCCGCAGTACACGCCGACGACAGGGTTCGAGACATTTCCCTTCCCTGAGGGCCTGAAGCCAGGAACAGCAAGCGCCTCGGCGGGCAAGGCGGCAGCTGGTGCTCCGATCGCGGAAGCCGCTCGCCACCTCAACCGGCTGAGGCGCGAGTGGCTCAACCCGCCCGAGCTCGTCCATGAGGAAGAGCAGCCGATGGCAGGCCTCCCGCCGCGTCTGGTGCCCAACGACGCCAAGGCGGCCAGCATTCTGGCGGAGCGGACTCTGACCCGGCTCTACAACACTCTCCCGCAGTGGCTGGTGGACGCCCATCGCGACCTGGACCGGGCTGTCGCTTCGGCCTATGGCTGGGAGAATGTCGACCTTCCGGACGACGAGGCCTTGGAGCGATTGCTTGCCTTGAACTTGGCTGAGGCGGCGGTCCAGGAGCCGGATGCGCGTGGCAAGCGGCGCGCCATCGACCCGCGGGAGCCCCAGTTCTTGCTCCTTCTAAAGGGCAAGGGGATAGCAAGGAATGCGGCCTCACGCCTGAGCTCTCCCCAGGCGGCGGAAGGCACCGCCACCGTGAACAGGAAGCCGAGGCCACCACGGGCGCGGCGCGCTTAGCCGCAATAGGCGCCGCTCCAACTGCCGCGCCATAGGGGCGGCGCGTGCCTGTATCTCCTTCGTCTAAGCACTCACTGGTACCCGCAGCCTCGGCGCTAGACCTATCCAGAGGTATGCCCACGCCTCAAGGCGTGTATTACCGCCATGTCCAATCGCCCGCCGCATTGTAGGCTTTGCCTTCGCCAGCATCGCCGGCGTCGGTATCCTGGCGGAGGGCCTGAACATGGCGGAGCGTCCCTTGGGTCTCGCGCTGGGGTTCCTAGACGGCTTGCTGTCCGAACGCGCCGGCGACGCGCATTACCTGAAGGTCTTCCGCAAGGCCATCGAGAACCTTGGCTTCGAGACGTTCACCTAAGCCGCCGTTCGCACGGTGCCAGGCACGGTGGCAGCCATCGCTACAGGCGGTGGTTTGAATGACGGGTGCCATTCTTCCGCCATACGCACGCGACGCTACCATTCTGCGCCGTTTACTGAGACAACCGACGCGTTCATCCTTGTTGTGCTTCAATCTTAAATCCAACGGGATGGGAATGATGACAACGAAGCTGAGGATCTGGCGTTGGGGGCTTGCGGAGCTCCTGTCCAAACTATCCCTATCAGCGCTGGTGCTTTCACCAGCACTTATGGCCACTGGCTTTCTGTTCCCCAAAGAAAGCATCGCTCACCAATACATCGCCAACATCACGCTAACGATGCTCATGGTATCCTCTGTTATGACCATCCTATCCACCGCCGATGCAACATCCTCCGCAAAAGATAAAACACCAACAGCCAGACTTTCGAGCGCGACCACCGGCGGGTTCGCGGCAAGTTTGCTTTTTTTTATTTCAGCATTTATATCGTTTTTGCTAATGAACCGGGACTTGCCACATGAGAATATATTAGATTGGGGCAAACATGCGCTTGCGTCTCTCGTAGCCTTGCTCTTGTTTGGTATCATATCTTTTGTCGGTATGCTCCTTACCTATATCTGGACCAACCCGATGTCATCCGAGATGACAGATTCCGAAGGGTTCTCTGACGCCCTTGCCAAAAAGCTGGGAATCTGATCCAGGGGCGCAACGGCGCACATCTCTATGCCCAGCTTCGCGCCTATGTATCGAGGCGCCGATGCCAACGCGGGCTGCTCAACTGGCAAGTCGACCAGAAACTAACATTGACCGGGCACCCGCGCCCGTTGACTTAAGGAAACGGTAGCTGGCAGCACCCGATCTTCAATGAAGCCGCTACGAGCGGCGCCAGAGGTCGAGGACCAGCTTCGCGTGCCTGACGGGCCTGATCTCCTCCAGCCTGAGCTGCCGCAGGATTTCGTGCAGTTTCGCCTCTGCTCCTTTCAACTCGGGATTTTCCTTGCCCGCGAAGGGGTAGTCCACGAAGTAGGACAGCGGCCGCTCGAAGGTTGCGGCGACGTGAGGTGCGGTGATGGCAAGCGCGCTTTCAGTGCTGGCGAAGGCGCCTCTCACTCTGCAGCAGCCGGTTCCGCCGAAATTGACTGGGGCATTTCGGTCAGCTTTCCTTCTTTCAACATCAGTATCCGGTCAGCGGCGGCGATCGTCTGTGGACGGTGGGCAATGACAATGCGTGTTATACCCAAAGCCTTCAGGTGATTGTTCACCTCTCGCTCCTTGGCAACATCTAAGTTGCTGGTGCCTTCATCCATAAAGAGGATCCGAGGGCGGCGATACAGGGCGCGAGCCAGTAAAAGGCGTTGGCGTTGGCCGCCTGACAGACCAGTTCCCATGTCCCCGACTAGCGTGTTGTAGTTCATGGGCATTGCCATGATCTCCGCATCCAGCCCGGCCATGACTGCGCACTGGCGCATCCACTCCAAGTCTGGTGATAGATCGAAAAAGGTAATGTTTTCCATCAAGCTGCCAGATAGGAGCTGGTCCTCCTGCATGACCACTCCCACCTGTGCACGGAAGCTATTGGGGCCGATATGGTCCAGCGGAGTGCCGTCCACCCGCACTTCACCTGCTGTCGGCCGGAACAGGCCCAGCATGACCTTTAGCAGTGTTGTCTTGCCGCCGCCGGACGGGCCGGTGATAGCCACGAACTCGCCTGGGGTAACATCGAGGTCAATGTCGGCGATCACGTCCGGTTCGGTTTCAGCATAGCGGTAGGCGATGCCTTTTAGAGATATCCCGCCGCAGATTGGCTGGGTGATCAGCGGTTCCGTCCCACGATCCATCGAGGCGCCTAAACCCTTCTCACGTTCAGCCAAAGCGATATCGCCAATGCGGTCCAAGTGCAGGTCGAGCATGCGGTAGCTGATCGCCGTCTCTAGCAACCGGGTTGCCTTGTCTAAGAACTGCTGCTTGTAACTCATGAAAGCAAATAGCATGCCTATGGTGAGATCCCCGTCCATGGCAAGCCTTGCGCCGATAAAGACAACTAGTATGGTCTCGATTCCATAGATCAGACTATTGATTGTGGTGAATCCCGTATTCAGCCTTCCCAGCCTTACCCCTTGGGCGATAGTGTCTGCAAAGCGATTCTGCCAAACTGCCTCCCGCTCCGCCTCGTTCCCGAAAATCTTGATGGTCTGAATGGCGCGAGTGGTTTCGATGAAGCTGGTCTGTTCCTTTGCCCCCGCAGTGATTGCTTCCTCTTCCCGCTGGCGCAAGAAGCGGAACGAGGCAATGCGGATGGCAGCGTAGAGCACTAGAGCTGTTAAGACGACGGCTGCCAGAGCAGGGGAGTATAGGAAGATCACCACTAGGGTGAGAATCGCCATTGCGCCGTCCACCACAGCGGCCAGCAAGCCGTCGGTGATCAGTTCCTTGATTGGACGGGTGGAGCCGAAACGGCTAACTAGATCGCCGATATGCCGCTTTTCAAACCAGTCAAGCGGCAGCCGTACCATGTGGTGGAATAGGTTCACCACCATTTGGTGGCTGATGAGGCTTCCAAGTATGAGCAGAACCTGAGCGCGCATCCATTCAGCAATAAGCTTGATTGCGGTAAACAATCCGAAGCCAACAGCGAGTGCCACCAGCAACCCACCGTCACCGGTCAATACTGCTTCGTCGACAGCCAGCTGCATGTAGAAGGGGCTGGCCAACAAAAAGAGTTGCAGGACAACAGATAGGGCAAGAGCCTGAAGCAGGGCACGCGTCATCCCGTCCACTCTACCGACCAAGGAAGAGAGACCGATGTCGGAATGTTCTTTCTTCCTCTCGAAGCCCTTGGTTGGGGTAAGCTCAAGGGCGATGCCAGTAAAATGCTGGTCGACTTCGTCCAGCGTCATACGCACAGTGCCCCTGGCGGGATCGTGAATTGTGACCTTGTTACCCCTAACTGACGACAATACTACGAAATGATTCATGTCCCAGTGCAGGATGGCAGGAAGCTTCAGATCCACAAGATCAGCAAGTTCCAATCGAAGCCCGCGTGAAGCCAGTCCAACTTTTTGCCCCACCTGCACGATGGTCTTCATCGTCATGCCTTTGAGCGAGACGGAGAAGCGCCGGCGCAAAGTTGCCAGGTCTACCTCATGGCCATGATGGCTCAGCACCATAGCTAAACAAGCAAGCCCACATTCAGCCGCCTCTGACTGATGGAATTTGAGCGTCATGGCCGAACACCGTGAGTGACAGGCAAATCACTGACCAAGGCTGCTCTCCAGCACCTCGATCTCGCCAGCTGACGCCGCAGGGCTATTCTGGGTGCGACAGACGATGCGGTATCTGCCGCTGCGTAGGTAGAGAGGGCCAGGGTTGTGCAGATCTTCCATGAGCACCTGATCAACCGGCACTGCAGTCTCTGGCTCTTTAGCAGGTATCGCTTGGACCAGCATCGGCCTACGCTTCTCGCAGGCGCTAATGTCTGCTATTACCCGCTTTCTCCGCAAGCCTGCCACAAGCCAGGCGGGGCGGCCGTCCTCCAGCGACCTATTCGGCCAGAACACGACAATTGAATGGAGGCCATGCAAGGGCGCCGGCACGAACGGCACGACTTCGGCATTTGTGAGCACGAAAGGTCCCGTTACTGCCAGTCGACGCGCCAAAGTTTCAGTTGGCGTTTCGGTTCCGTACTTCTGACTAAACGGGCCGAACGTAGTCTGATCGACGCTGAGGTGCCGAAGCCCCATGTTGACGGCAAGAATACTTGCCATGGGTGTAAATCCACCTCGCTGCGTCAAGGCGCCGTGGCTGTATCCAACCAGTAGAACAATCTTGCCATCAATCCGGCTTGCTCTCACCTGCCGCTCGACTGACGCCGCCTGCCACCGTTGACGGTCGTTGGCGCACTCGTTCTGCTCTTCAGGTGGGCGTTCGCAGGATGGCGGGTTGTCATAAGCGATCAGTTGAAAGCCCAACTCCAGCCCACGCCGGACGATCTCACCGTAAGTTGGTTCGTTCAGATACGCGCCACTTTTGCCGACTTCGGCAAAACCCCGCACATGGATATCTGAGTCTGAAGGGTTCAAGCCTTCCAGAGCCAAATGCCGATATCCCGCGCTGTATAATCTCTCAAGAAGAGACAGCAGCAATGATCGATGTGCTGCAACATGGTGCGCTTCATTTATGGATAATAGATCATTTCCTTTTGCCAGGTCGGCGATAACCAAGTCGGCTGGTTTCACCGCAAAAGTGCCATCAAGTTCTGGGACTGAAAACTTTATGGGCCCGTTTCTAGGCCCTTCAAATATCTCGAGCGCATGCTCGTAGTTCCCGACGATAGCCTCAAAAGCAGCCAGTCGTTGCCGCAGCACACTCGAACGCTTGTCTTCCTCCGGATTGCCTTCAACAGACCGGAACCTCTCCCGCTGCGCCAACACTTGTGACAACGGCGCATAATCTGCAGAACTTTGATTTGGATATATAGAAACACATAGTAACAATATACAGAGATGCCGCATACAGTATTTCCTTGCGTAGACTAGAAAATGCACGGCGAAGAAAGCCGGTACCTGCTCTCATCGCCGTGCACATCAGAACTGGTTAGTTGTGGTCGTTCGTCGGCAGCGACACGTCACACTGCGCGGTGTCCGACTTCCCCGCACCATGGGGATCGCTGTCGTAGGTCGTGGTGCGGCAGCCGCCGGCGACCTGCGCCAAGTCATCCACGGTGAGCTCGGTGGCGGTCGTCCGTGCCGGCATCCGCGCCTTATAGGTCTTGGCAATCATGTGGTGCTCCTTTCTTCTTTTGGATATCGAACATCTAGGATGGAGGCTCCCAGGTGCACTTGACACTCTGATTTCCTCCTCTTGTATTCGTCGGAAGATTCAACCGAACTGAGATCCAGTTCAGCTCTCCTCCGCGGCCAGACATAATCCTTATCCTGCGAACACAGGAACTCCGAGAACGCGTCAATAAGTGGAATATCTGGCAAACGGTCGCATAGCCATAGAAACTGGCCCGACTCATTTAGTTCAAGAAATACGAATGCTCCGTCATTGTCCAAGCAGAGATCTATGCTGGCGGTTACAAGACCAAGGCTCTCTATGATGCGGAAGCATTTCTCGGATACAGCGCCAGGAAGCTCATACTCGCTGTAAACTCCTGTCGCGTCCGCTATTCTCCGCCAGTCAGCGTGAGGAAAGTTGTCGTTGCGAGGCGAAATTTTCACGGCAAATAAAGTTTTTCCGAAAATAAACACCCGAATCTCAGCGACTCGGTCGATTTGCGCTTGGTAAATGTCTGCATATGGAATTGTGTCTTCAAAGTAATCTAAATCGCTCTCTTTTATAAGAGACGTATAGTTGGCGATGCTCGCGCCGTTCTCAATCCAGACAGCGGGAACATACGACTTCCGGATGGTTGCTTTTCCGTTGGCGGCGTTGGATCGAATGAATGCTTTGACGCGGCTCGCATCATTCGAAGCGAGCGTATCCGGCAGAGCAAATCCCAGTGAGCGCGCTTCGGTTAGCTGAAGGAATTTGCTGTTGGACGTGTTGGCAGCAACTGGATCATTAGCTATGAAGATCTTGCTGCCGCGACAGTAATGTGACACGAACTTCATAACAGTCGTATGATGCGCAATCCCTTGCCGCGTGATGAAATCCTCATCTTCTACAGGAACAATCAGCGGGCCAAAATTAGGAGGGGAATGGCGGCGCCACCAAATAGTCCCATAGTCGTTCAGGCGTACGGTATGATTTTCCGCTGAAATCTCAAAACCGCACGCCTTTTCGGAGGAGATAGTGAATGACTGAGATTGGATCGATGGGTAATCCGTCGTGTACCAGATGTCGCAATCGACTCCCTTTATGTCCAACGCAGCTGCGATAATAAGGGCGTGCTCATCGTCAGCGAATGATGGGATAATGATTTTTGGCATTATACCTATCTCCTACAAACCGCGACCGGTGCGGGCAAACAAGGGCTCCAGGAGCCATTCCATCAGGCTTCGATTCTCGAGTATTATGTCGGCCATTACGGTCATGTCGGGCTGTAGTGGTACCTGTTTTCCAAAGGCGTCTACTGTTTCGCGGTCTAGGGCTACAGTGACCCGATAAGTGGGCCTTTCGGGGCGCACTGGTCCGATGATTTCATTTGGCGCCAGGACTGTTTCCGACACGTCTGCCACTACACCGCCATAAGCGCCAAAGCGTTGGAACGGGAACGCGTCATACTTGAGTCGCACCCGCTGACCAGGCTCGACAAAGCCAATGGCGCGGCTTTCAACGAACAACTCGGCTCTCAACGCGGAGCCTTCGGGCACCAGGGTCAACACTGGCTTCAATGCGTCGATGTACTGGCCAGGACTGACCTGCAGAGCGGTTATGCGTCCATTCAAGGGAGCACGCACTAGCTGGGCGCCTTGGGCCGACACCTCCGCTCCGCGCTGGCTCAACTCTGTAAGGGCGCCACGCAGGCGGGCGATCCGGTCGGCGCTGTCGGCGGGAAGCTGAGCCTGCTGGATTCGTGTTTGGGAGATATCCGCCGCCAGAGCGGTTATGCGCTGCTCAAGAGCCGCTAGGTTCTGGCGTTGGGCGAGCCAAGCCTCCTCCCGCGCCTTGTATTCGGCTTCCGAGACGAAGCCCTTGCCACGGAGGTCGGTCAGGGCTTTCAGCCTCTCGCCGGTCACCGACGCGCGCTCCGCCTGCAACTCTCGCTGCACCTCCAGCGACGCCCGCTCGGCCTCCAATCCCGAAAGCCGGGAGCCAAGTCGAGCAATCTCGCTGACAGCTCGTCCTTCCTCTGCGGCGATCTGCTCCCGTAGCAAATCTGCTTGCTGATTAAGTGCGCTACGCAAGGCGGCATCCAAAGTACCGCCGCTTTCCAGCGCGTGACGAGTTTCGACCGTGAACAACGGGTCACCCGCAGCTACACGCTGACCATTGGCCACGGCAAGATGAGTTAGGACCCCAGGCCGGATCCCCGTCACCCGCACGGCGCCTGCCACAGGCGAGACGTAACCTACCGCCGTCTCTTTGCGGGCATAGCTTGCCACCGTGGCAAAGCCCCCCGCCACTGCAACCGACCCTACCAGAAATGCCGTTACTGCCGACCAAGCAAATCCCCTGAGCCCCAGAGGACGGGGTAGCGTCTGCCCAGACAGTGCAGGGATTTTGCGGAAGGCCAAAGGCGGCATGGGACACGACAGCCCAGTACTGGTAACAGGTTGTTTGGCGGGAATAATTACTCGCCACACGATCTCAGGGCCGGACGGTAGACAACCCTTTGCGGGGCTGCAACTAGAAAATTGTCCTATAAATCCGCATTCGAAATGTGGGTATCGCCTTGAGAGAGCATTCTAATAAGCGGAGATACGTATCGTAAGGCGGAAATGTGCGCTTGGCTCACTGGGCCTGCTGGGAACCCTGCAGCTGACGGTGTCCTAAAAAGCCAGTTTGGCGCGGCAGCAGGCGACGAATCCGCAGCAGTGCACCCAATCCCAGTTGGAAACGAATCGCTGCCTTCGCCTTGATGCCTATACAAAAGGATGTCTCCGGCCTGGCCGCGTGCATTAACGCCGCGTGAACCGCCAGCCGCATTGTAGACTTTAGTGCCATCGTCATCGGCGGCGCCATTTTCCTAGCGGAAGGTCCTGTCACATGGCGGAGCGTTCCTTGGTGCTCGCGCTGGGCTTCCTCGACGAACTCCTGTCCGAGCGCCCTGACGACGCGCACTACCTGAAGGTATTCCGCAAGGCCATCGAGAACCTTGGCTTCGAGACCTTCACCTATGCCGCCGTTCGCACCGTCCCTGGCACGGTGGCGGCCGGCGCCCCAACCTTCATCGGCCAGCCCTACTGCATCTCCATGTGGCAGGGGAACTGGACCGAGCATTACCAGCGGTCCCGCTACTACGATGTCGACCCGATCTTCCAGGCATCGTTGCGCTCGCTGCTGCCGCTCGACTGGCGGCAGCTCCGGCCGGCGGATCGCAGCGCGCCCGGGCACCAGGTCATGCTCGACGCGCATTCGATCGGCTTCAAGCAAGGCATCACCATTCCGGTGCATGCGCCCGACGGCGAGTTCGGCCTGATCTCCGTCACCACCGATGCGAGCGACCGGGAGTTCGCCAAGCTGGCTGCGGCCCATGGGCCGCTGCTGCACCTGCTCGCCATCCATTTCCATGAGGCGGCGCGCAAGAACCTCCAGGCCCTCCAGCGGGCCGGCGCGGTCAACCTCACCGAGCGCGAGAAGCAGGTCCTGATCTGGGCCGGGCATGGCAAGAACAACGAGGAGATCGGCGACATCCTCCGGCTATCGCCGCGCACGGTTCGCTTCCACCTGCGCAACGCCGCCACGAAGCTCGGGGTGGAGACCCGGATCCAGGCCGTGGTGCGCGCGGTCCAGCTCGGCATCATCAGCATCTAGGGTCGGAAAGCGCCCATCTCTGCAAGATTGTTTCTTCTAGTATGCAGCCGGCCTGCCGCCCCTGTCAGGACATGCAAGTGCGTGTATTCGGCTTCAATCCCGGCCGGTTTTCTTGGCTGGGGAGCAGGCGATGGAGAGGGTGGGGATTGAGGCGGGCGGCTCGCCGCTGGCCGCCAACACGGAGCGCATCAGCGTTGGCGGCATCACCGCCACCTTCGCCGCAGGCCGGCCGGAGGCGCTGACCGCCCTCCTCGGCGAAGACGCCATCAGGCGCATGCACCGGCTCCGCTACGAGGCCTTCCATCATCGCCTGGGCTGGATCGCTGCGGATGCGTTCCAGGAGGACCGGGACGCCTATGACGACCTTCCGCCCTGGTATGGCCTCTGCCTGCTGGATGACGGCTTCGTGGCGGGCACCTGGCGCATTCTGCCGACCCTCGGCCCTAACATGCTGGCGGACCTCTTTCCCTTCCTGCTCCATGGCGCTCCGGCGCCGGCGGAGGCAAGCACCTGGGAAATCTCGCGGTTCGCTCTGTCCATGGAACGGGGCGGCGCAGTCACCCTGGCCGCCGCTGCCGTGCTGCTGCGGGGATTGTTCCGCCATGGCCGGCGCGCCGGCATCAAGCGCTTCGCCGCCTGCTCCGACACGCGTTTCCAGAGAATACTAGAGCGTGCGGGTGTGCGGCTGGACCTGTTCGGCCCAGCCGTGGCGATCGGCGCGACCGAGGCCGTCGCGGGGTATGCCGACGTGGACAGCCAGGCCGAGCGGCTGATCGGCATGGAATGGGCCGTCCGCGGGAGGGCCGCCGCATGACCGCCCTCGATGCAGTCCTGTCGCTGCCGCCGGTGCGCCGCGGCGAGTTGGGCATTCCCCGGATCGCCGGCGTAGCCGCCCTGGAGATGCTGCGCATGGGAGCCGACCCGCTCGGCTACATCACCCGCGCCGCCCGGCTGGGCAACGTGGTGGAACTCCCCATGCTGGGCGAGCGGGTCCTCCTGCTCTCCCATCCCGACCATGTTCGGTACGTGCTGACGGACCCTGTGTTCGGCAAGAGCACCTTCTACGAGAAGGTCAGGCCGCTCCTCGGCTACGGCCTGGTCACCAGCGAGGGCGAACTCTGGAAGCGGCAGCGGCGCCTCATGCAGCCCGCCTTCCACAAGGATGCGATTGAGGGGATGGTCGCCATCATGGTCCGGCGCACGCGCGGGCTGATGGACGAGTGGTCGGCCGCCGCTGCCAGCGGGGAGCCGCTGGACGCGTTCCGCCATCTGATGCGGCTGACGCAGCGTATCGTCGTCGAGGCGCTGTTCGGCGACGACATCGGCGCCGACGAGGATAGGGTCACGGAGGCGGCCAACACGATCCTGGCGCATGCGGAACGCCGGATTTGGCGGCCGCTGGACCCTCCAAATTGGGTCCCGACTCCCGAGAACCGGCGGACGGCACGGTCCATTGCCGACCTCGACCGCATCGTGAACGGGATCGTGGACCGCCGGCGGGAGGGCCGGCCGCGGCAGGACCTGCTCCAGATGCTGCTCGATGCCCGCGATGAGGACGGCCAGCCGATGCCTGCCCACCAGGTCAGGGACGAGGTTCTGACCTTGCTGATCTCCGGCCACGAGACGACCGGCACTTCGCTCGCCTGGGCGCTCCTGGCGCTGGCGCTCCATCCCGCCTACCGCCGGCGTGCGCGCAGCGAGGCCGCGACTTGGCCCGACGCGCCGCTGGCCAACTCGGTGCGCCAGCAGCCGTTCATCCGGGCGGTGATCGACGAGAGCCTGCGCTGGATGCCGCCGGCGTGGACGATCTCGCGGGTGGCGCTGGAAGACACCGAGATCGGCGGGCATGCCATTCCTGCCGGCACGTCGCTCATGTGCGCGCCGTACCTGGTTCATAGGAACCCGGACTGGTGGCCCGACCCGGAGGCGTTCGACCCTAACCGTTGGACGGGCGAGTCGCCGCAGGCCGCGCGGCGGGCCTATGTCGCGTTCGGCGCCGGCGCCCGCGTTTGCATCGGCCAGGCCTTCTCCATGACGGAGATGACGGTCGTCCTGGCGGAGATCCTCCGCCGGTTCGACTTCTCGCTCCTGTCTGGTGCCGACGTGCGTCCGCGGCCGATGATCATGCTGAAGCCCTCCCCGGGCGTGCCGCTGGTGCTGCGCGAGTGCAAAGCCCCCGCGGCCGCGAGCTGATTGGAGCCTATATGCCTCGACTGGCGGGAACAGCAGGGTCGGCCGAGCGGGAAGCGCTCCGGGCACGGCTTGAGGAACGCGGAAGCGCCGCTCTCAGGAAAGCGCTGGCGGATACAGATGTTGGCAGGCCCAGCAAGTCCCGGAACGTGATGGTCTTGGGCAAGCGGACGTCCGTCCGTGGTGAGCCAACGCTGTGGCGGGCGATATGGGTGATCGCGGCCACGGAGCGCATAGAACCGGCCGACATCGTGGGCTGGGCGGCGGTACAGCGCAGCGGCCAGGTGGGCATGGCGGGAACGTTGCGGGCCTTCGTGATCTCCTACCTACTCACGCGCAGCGGACTGGTAGGGGATGAAGCTCTCCACCTCGACGGCGGCTTCGAACCCGGCGATCGGTGATCCCGTGTAGGCCGTGAGGGTGCCCTGATCTCGACCAACTACTCGGCGCCCCGAAGGCGGCTCTGCAGGGAAGGCAGGGGTGCCTTGGGTGCCGCATGAGGCGATGGGTCGCTGCTCTCGGTGCCAAGCTGCAGATCCTCGTTGTTCCTGGCAACCCGCCGGACTTAGGGTCGTATGCCTGCCACTCGCCATCGACGGATTCCATGCTTCGCTTCACTGCAATTCTGGCACTCGGCCTGCTGGCCGCCTGCACGCCCGCCGAACCGCCGCGACCGGCCGGTACGCTGAAGCTGGCGACCTGGAACATGGAATGGCTGTCGGAGCGCTGCGCCTGCCTGCCGGAGGGCGGCGCCAAGCTCTGTGAGATGCGGGACGGCAGCTTTCAGCGGGCTCAGGACGTGGCTGGCATGCGAGCGCTTGCCGACCAGCTCGATGCCGACATCATCTCCTTCCAGGAGGTGGACGGGCCTGATATGGCCGCGAAGGTGTTCGACCCTGGCAAGTACGAGATCGTCATGACCGACGAAGAGGACGTGCAGCGGCCGGGCTTCGCCATTCGCAAGGGCATTCCATTCCGTCATGAAGCCGACCTGGTGGAGCTCGACGATAAGCCGGCCGCGAAGGGGTGCGGGAACCGGTCACTGCGGCGCGGTGCAGTCGTGACCGTCGACACCGCTGGTGGGCCTGTGACGATGTTGGCGGTTCACCTCAAGTCCGGCTGCTTCAGCGCCAAGGAGGACGCCTCCAGCAACACGCGAACTATGGGAGCCTGCGAGGACAGCCGTCGGCAGCAGGACGTGCTCGCCCGCTGGGTCGAACAGCAGGTGGACCAGGGCCGCCCCTTCATTGTTGCCGGCGACTTCAATCGGCGCCTGGACTTGCCTGGTGATCGGATATGGGAGGCGTTGACGGCCGCTAGCGCCAACAAGATCTCGAAGGCGCGCGAGTTGGTGGTCAGCAGCTGCAATCCGAAGTATCCGGAATTCATCGACCACATCGTCATGAGCGCCGATCTCGGTGGTCGGATCGTCGCGGGCAGCCATGACGTGCTGGAGATGTCAGCCGAGCAACTAGAGAGCATGAGCGACCACTGTCCGGTTTCCGTGTCGATCAGGCCCGCGGGCCAGAGCGAGGGTCGGTGACGCGTTCATCGCCATCAACCCGCGACCTTCACCTCACGTTTGGCACGTTGCTCTTCCTCAGCATCGCTCTAACGGCGCTGGTCCTGTGGACCAGGCCGGAATGGTTGAGGGACTGGACCGAGATCGCCGCCGGCGGAATGGGGCTGGCGGCGGCGTTCATCGTAGCCTGGGCGGCGGGGCACCTCACTGCTCGGCAGATCCAGCTCGCCGCAGCAGACTCCGAGGAGCGCGCCACGGACGCCGACCGCGCGGAAGCCGAAGCCCGTTATGCCCTTTCCGTCGCATTCGCCCTTCAGGCAGGCAATGCGGCGATGATGGCAGAAGGCTATGAGGCCTCATTCAAGCGGATCCTGGTCACCAAAGGGCGTGTCCAGGTCGGCACACTCCACCAGACCCATTTCAATCTGCTGCTCGAATCTCTGCTCCCGATCGACCGCGCGGCTCGGATTAGCGGCTGGATGGCGGTGATGCACATTGCACTGGTTGCGAAGATCGCGCAGTACGAAGCTAGGAGAACGACTTTGCTCGCGGTTGCTGGACCGGACCTGCGTGCTTCAGCCGACGATGACCGGTCTTGGGCCTTCAACTCGATGTTGGAGGACCTTGCTAAGATTGCGCAAGCGGGTCGCGAGTTGGAGCGGGCGGCAAGGTCCGAGGCTATGGCTGTGGAGCTGCGATATCCGGCTCTAGGCAGTCGCGGTATGCCTAGCCCTGAAGAGGCCAGAAAGTTTTTCGCTGATAAGCATGACTGACGCTATGTTCCCCACCCGCACAAAACAGTACCTAGGTCTGCACCTCGCCTGCCTAAGCAGTATGCAGTCGCTCCTTAGAGTGACCAATGTTAGGGTACAGGACTGCCGGTGCTTCCGGCTGAAATAGTTATTCGGCGGCTGCAGCAGTTTTCCGGCTCTTCTTTTTGGATACGACTGGTCCTTGAGCGTCGCCAAGGCAGACAGCCAGCAGTTGCTTGGCGTAGCAGCGAGAAGCATCAATGACCGCCTCTTCGGTTACAGTCACGATCCACCCGATCAGTGCCAAAGCGGAAAGCGCTAGTGCGGCAACTGATTTTGCGATGTCGATATTAGGAACTAACGACGGCCACCATAGCACTGCTGCATTAAACGCTATACTAATGGCGCCGACGAAGATACCCAACGGCCGCATCCCCATCATATTGCGGCGGAAGCCATAGACAATAAGCTCTTTGAAGATGAGCGGATATGTTTTTGTGTCCCTCGTGTATTCAATTAGCCACGCCACCGCACGGTCATAGTTGCCGTCAGCTCGCTTCGGATCTGCTGCCTCTTCTTCAGCCGTCGGCATTTGCCAGCCGGGTATGCGGGACGCCAAAAAGGCGCAATAGTGTTCCTTGGTACCGGGATCAAGGCTCTCATCCCGGTGCCGCAGCCAAATGGCCGTTTGCTTGCCACCAAGCTTCACCTGAAGCCGCCGTTCGAACATGCGCCCGCGACTTCTTGCCACATCAGCAAGCCAGACCGTGACACCACATGTAACTGCCAAGCCGATCAGCCCTGCCCCAAATGTATAGAGGCCCGGGAAATGCACTGCTACCGTGATGAACATTGGGAAAAGGGTCAGGAGCGCCGGCTGCAGCCTCGCTTTTCGACTGTACACATCAAACAGCTCTCGTGCGGACGCAAGCATGTTATTCACTCGGTTGCTGAAGCCGGCTGTGCTCACCTGAGCAGAATACAGCTGTTGGGTTAACGGTTTCTGATTGGATCAGCATCAGCGTCGGAAGCCCAGATGCGGCGTTCTCCGCAGCCATCTTCGAAATGGTCAGGAGATCTTGTGCTGATGGAAGTGGATGTCCATCAGGATGGCTGTGCCAAGTGCCAACGAGATGTAGCCGACCTGCCGTCCGGCGCACCAGAGTGCGTGCCCTCGGACAATCATCCACTCTGGCTAGATCCAGTTCCGTCGGTGATCCATGCGTTCCGCTTGGGGCAGGAGTCGCAGCGACGACCGTGATGCGGCGGGCTTTGAGGTTACACCCACCGAATAAATAGCCGCCGGTTTCATAAGGGTCGTGTTCAGCCCGCAGGGTCCTGACTTCATCGAGCACGCTTGGTTCGACACGAAGCGTCCACCCGTCATTCAGAACAAACTCCGCAAATTCCGGCACCTCATGCCATTGCCATCCTTTCGGACGCAGATGGTCGTCGAGGACATTTAGTCCGATCCCAGCTGCCGGCGGGGCGGCATCCTGGCGCAGGACATCTACGATGGTCGGCATGAATGCGGTCGCGTGCTGATCAACAGCATATTTAGGAAGCCGCATCGTTGCCGAGGCGCAGCCAAAACCCAGCGTCATTTCTTCTATGCTATTCTGGCCCGCGCGTTCGCGCTTCAGCCACGATTTCACCGCATCACTCTTCTCAAACAGCATCGGCAAGCAGTAGTAGAGGTCGAGCGTGTCCGGGTTCCCTGCTACACCACCGACAGATATCAAGCCAAGCTTGCCGCCATCGTATATTTCAATACGGACCAGCCTTTTCTCACCAGAAAAACTGGTTAATCGTTCTCGGACGGGAGCTGATGCCGTTGCATCGAGAATCACACCTGTCCCTACGGCAGCTTGTCTAAGCTCGTCGTCCGAAGTCTTGAGGACATCAAAAGAATGAGACCGCACACAGGAGGTGGTGCCTCTTAGCCCGGCCTCCAGTTCTGCACCCTGATCGTCGAAAAGTCCCAACGATTGAGCAAACGACCGTATCCAGTCCGCCTTTGGGCTGACCAAGTCTAAAGCTGTTGCCTCATGTCGCGCTACATTGTGTGGCTGAACCCTATCGCTGTCGATCGCAACCAGGTAATCGAGCCCGCATCTGAGTAGCTGGGTCGCAATACCACCGCCGAGGGCGCCTAGCCCAACCGCTGTTAAGCCAAGCATCCGCGGCGTTCCGGCAACGCTGCGGAACAGGGCTGGGTTAGGCCATGACAGCATGAACGCGCGGGCGACGCGGTTGTCGGTGTGCAGAAGCGGTGCTTCGGTGGGAGCGCAAACCAAGAACGCGGCCAGTTCAAAATGATTAGCCGGCACTATCTTGGAGATGCCATGTATGTCGGAAAGGAGGGGTTTCGACCGCTGAAGCGCCAGTAAAAGCAGGACAGCTTTATCTCTCGTCCGAGCACGGCGGCCAGTCGCGCCTCCCTCTTCAGCTGCCGCCAGAGCAGTACGTAGACTGTCACCAATCCCGATCTGATCAAGTTGCTTCAGCAACTCCGCAAGCGTTCGCGGCTCCCCAAACCCCGGCAGGTCAGTCCGGCCCCAGACCAGGAGCCACGGATAGTGATCCGATGCGGCCCCGGCCTTGCGTCCAGCTTCAGTTTGCTTGATGCACTCTTCTGCCAGCTCAGATTTCTGTCCACGCCGCTTCATCGCTGACGCATCTGGGGTGAATAGCCTGACCAGCCGGGGCGCTGCTTGTCGGGCCACGCCGGCTGCAAAGCCACCCTGCTTTCCCCCGGCGGCAAGTTCTTGGAAAAATGCCGGATCGGCGATCACGGCAACAGCGTCTCGACCGAGCGCGGCCGCACCCATTGGTACAGGATGCCATTCAGTTGGGTCCAGGGTTCCTGCCGCGGCATCCAGCATCCAATTTCGTAGCGCCTCCACGATGCCCTGGGTGCCGAATCGATCATAGAGGTGCGCCAACCCGCCGCTGGAGCGTGACAGGCAAGGGCTAGCGGGCCAGTCGTCTGGAACCGGGTTCAGGTGCGCAATGTCGCGCGGGAAGTCGGCCCGTCGCGAGACGACGGACGGGGCCGTGAAACCCGCATCTTGCTCGTCCTCCCAGGCGAGGGCCATCAACTCCCGATCCTGAAACCGGACAACGGGATCTGCTAGATCTGGCGCCGCCATCATAAAGCGGATCTCCAGCTTCGCCGGGAACCCCTGCGCTGGCACCAAATTCCGCCATGCTGAGATGGTTCCCGGGTACACCCCGTCGCACCGGCTCAGAGCGGCAGCCTCACGCCTAACTCCCGGCGGCCAATCCCTCGCGTCGATTTCAACCCAGTTATCAGCCATAGCTCCCACCGCCTCCGACGGCGGAGACTAGGGCCGGGCTACTGGTGCTTTTCCCCTGCTTCTTGAGGGAAGGTCCTCTTGCCGTAAGCTCGAACACGACATGTTCAGGGGCGTTCTTAGTGTCCCCTCCGGTTACGAGAAAGCGAGCACGATCCGAGTCGTTCACGAGCTTGAGGTTGTCAGTACGCGCAAGGATCTTAAGGTACCTGTTCTTCGCGCAGGAACTCGGGGGCGACTTTTCACGCCCGAAACGCCGGCTGGAAGAGACGATGTATCCGTCGCCGAGCTGGCTGCTCAGCGCCTTCAAGGCGTCTTCCGACTCCTCGAACTCCTCGTCCTTTCCAGGATTTGTCACCCGGCCGATCGAACGGCGGGAGCAATGATGCGGTGCCAGGAGGATGTTCCACTCCAGCGCGGACGGCTCCGCCTCGGCGAACTGCTCCTTAACGCGCTCCAGCACCTCTACTGTTGCATCACCGAGAAGGAGGATCTTGTTGTTCTTCCCATACACATTCACCGTCCACTGAATGCCGAGACTGGTGCGATTGCAGCTTTCACGCGGCTGCCCCTCTGCGGGAGGAGGAACATCGGCCTCGTCATCGGTGGGCGCCAGGAGCCGCCAGCTGGCATTTCCTACTGTTCCTGAGACTTCAGCGCCGTCGACACTCAGGATCTTGAGCCGGTTTCCGTCTTCCTTCTCAACGCCGGTACCTTGAAGCTCTTTTCGGCGCTTAATCTCATCCAGCAGCGGCTTCGCCTCGGCGGTCTCGTACGCCTGCTCAACCGCATAGTTGCTGCACCAGATTTCCTTGATGAGGATCTTTGGATCACCGTCATCAGGGTCATCGTCCCATTCGCCGGGGGTGTCGAGATGGAAGATCTCGCCAGCTCCGCGAACATGGTCCTTGTCAGGGTGCGTCAGGACAAACACGTCGAGCTTATCGTCGGCACAGGCTTTGCGGATGGTGTCAGCAAAATCCGGCTTACTGTCATCGTCTTCGTCTGCATGACCCTGGCAATAGTGAATGTCGGTCATAATGGTTGTGCCAGCAGCCTCAAGCAGGACGCTATCGCCATTGCCGGATGCAAAGAAGCTTATCTTGTAACTGCTCATGCCCACTCTCCATCGCGGCAAGGTTTCTGCGATAATCAGCCTGTCCATAGCCAGGCCCCTCTGCGACGCCTTTGCAGGGCAACCATTCGTCGCGCGTTTGATTGATCTGCGGCTAGCCACACTTGGTGGCAGCGAAGCCGATCTCAGCCTAAGGCTGGCACTCACTGACACCCCGAAATCGGAAGCGTCTCAGCGCAACGACACGTTGTTCTGGTATTAGCCAACCTGAGTTAATGGATTCCACAATCGGGCAGGCGTGTCGAGAGGAAAGCTCATCATCTGGTATGATAGTTTCCGTAGGCCTACCATACGCGTGACGCATGTGTCGATTTTCAACATATAAACATTCGTTTATTAGTTAGGTATGCCATGTTCGCACCGCATGAAGCACCCCATGCAGTAGGAGACGGGATGTCGATCCAACATTCGATGGATGAGTTGGCGCAGATCAAGCAGTCGCTTCATCACCTCGGCTACCAAGCCGAGGACCGGTTTGTAACGGGGGACTGGCGCCAGCTTCAGCAATGGCTCGAAGTCGTGATCGTCTCAGCCCAGCGGCTTCCAAAGCCGTTCTCCGGATATGTGAGAGCAATCGACTACCAGATCGGTTCGTTGCATGTGGATTTGCCGCCACGACGCCTATGCGACCTTTGGCACCGGCTGAACTTGATTCTTCGCAGACAGGTCGCGTTCGCTCGATGCCATGTCGTGCTGGAGGAGTTAGTTGATTGCCAGGAGAAGGTCCGGGCCGGCGCCGATCTCAGTTCCATGTGCCGGCACCTGATCCTCAGGAGCTTGGGCGAGATCAAGCTGCCGGAAACGTTCGGGGGCAGTGATCCGCACTGGTACGGAACAGAACTGCAGGTCCACCTTCGGCGCCTCCAAACCGAAGCTGCGCAGCTTGACTCAACAGCACCCGGCCGGGCGAACATGACCGATACGCCACCCGTGAATGCGGCTGTCGAAGACGCATGCGCGGCCTGGCGAGATGCCAAAGCAGACAAACGTTGGCCGCTGCAATAAGGTTAGGCCAAACCGTAGAATCTCGGCTTGTGATGCGGCCTCTATATACGCCAACTATGCTCCACGTCTCTGCCATCCGCCTTTGGCTCAGGCCTTGAGAACACGGCCTGGCCAACCATCGGCGGCAGCGCGAGAACTCGATAGGTTCATCGAGTCAACTGGCGGCTTCCACCGCTAACTGACCTATGAGTTTTTTCCCTATTGATGCGGCCCAACGGAAAAGAGAGTCTGATGACTAATATAGTTATTAAACCAGATCAATTTCCTGTAACCTTTCGGGCTGTCGATATCGGGGTGTACTTCTTTGAGTGCAAGGCGCCCAAAACAATGGCAGATTTATCCAGGGCCCAAGTACTTTTAGATAACAACCTTTTGGGCGTTGTGGTGAAGGATCCGCTGATCTTTCTCCAACGCATTAGCTGGTACGTTGGCGCGCAAACATTGACATCCATCAATTTAGGTCTCAGTGTAACCGAGCAGTTTCTGTCCAACGGTTATGATGCCGCTTACAAGAACATTGAGGCCGCCGAAAAGGCGCTTCAGCCATTTAAGATCTTTGAGCCAGGCCTCACAGCGCGACTCTTTGAAGAAGCCAAGGAGCAGGAGGCTTCTCTTCGCCACCAGCTCGGTATTCTGTTTTGCTACCTCGGCGTTCTTAAATCTCTTTATATTACCGACATGGACCCCGACCTGCGCCTTAAAAAATGGTCTGAGTTCTTTTCTGAAGATATTCCGCGATTGCAGTTTCTCTATGTTCTAGGCTACTTATTCCTTCTCTCGAAGAAGGAGTCCACACTCCGCCTGATTCATAGCTCAGCACCTTTTAGCGCTGAAGCTATGAAGTTTTTTGACTTGCGCAAGGAAGAGAAGGTCGAGCCTGGCCGCTGGTTCCGGAACCGGTCTTTCGATCTACTGTTACTGCAACTGGCGCCCGCAATGTGCTTCTCCCAAGCAGGGGGATATCCGTCTCGGGTGATTATCGCGACCAAGGATAATTTCGTTGGCGAGGTCCTTGGACAGATTTTCTGCTGGGTCGGAGAGCAATCATATAAGCAAGGATGGTTGTTGTATCCGCGTCTGAGCGCCTTTGTGACAAAAGAGCCCTCAATAGCGCAGGCATTGAGCGATCTTCGCTCGCGCGCCTCGCCAGGCCGTGAGAGTGCGTCGGATAACACAGAAGCAAGAATTAAGAACCTCTTGAGAATAAGTGGAACGCTTATCAGGCCAGAAATACAACAAGATCTTGGCGCTGCACTGACATTGTTCAACATTCGCGTTGTCAATTAGCCGCCAGCCGCTAGATTGTCTGACGCCAAACAGGACCTTTCACGCCAACTTCATAAGGGCTAGGCACTCCCAAGACTTCACTCTCGAGAGGAATCGTTTGATCGCTTCCGAGATGGGGGAGCCCCCTTTGTCATCAACCCCTCAAGAAGCTGACTGGGATTGAGGTTCAATCCGTTAGCTAGGTCTACCAGTACAGCAAGCGACGGATTCCACTTTCCTCGCTCAAGATCGCTGACATAGGTCACGTCCATGCCCGCACGGAAGGCAAGTTCCTCCTGCGTCAGGCCGCAAGCCTTCCTCTTCTCACGCAGAATCTGGCCGAACTGAACCCGGATATCCATCCGGGCAAGAGCATGGCGTTGTGCTTCCTCGCACCATCGGATATATCCGAAGTTCGAGAGAAATCGCGCCATGGCGGTCGCCCGGCGCCGCGAACCGGGGGCTCAACCATGACGACGGAAGCCATCAAGGCGTCCTCCAGCACCGGCGGAGGCGATCCGCTGGCCGTCCTCGGCCCAGACCCGTTGCGGCGTTGGATCTGGTTCACCGGGCTCTGGTTCTGCCTCTGGGGAGCCCTGTGGCTCGCGCTCATGCTGGATCCGACCCACACGGGGCCCAGGTCCCCAGTGGACTGGAGCTACTACGCGTTCTGGCTCGGCATCACCGGCTTCTTCCTTCTGAACGCGGCCATCAACCACCAGGTCACCCGGCCGACCTATGTGGCGACGGTCAGCGCTGTGAAGAATGGCCTGCTGACGCCAACCTGGGCCGCCAGGAACACGGAATGCAACGGCCTGCTGGCCGTCGACGAGGCCGGCCGGAAGCTATGCATCCGCGGCGTGGTCCATTCGTTCGACGACGTGAAAGAGGTCAGCTACCAGGGGCAGCGCCTGGAAGTCGCGATGCGCAGGGGCGACGCTCCCGTATCGGCCGTGCGTCTGAGCACGACTTCCGACGCCAAGACCGCCGCCCACCGTCTGGCGAACGCCATCGGGAGCCTGCATGCTGTCGAGCGCCAGGTGCTGCCGAAATGACCGCGCCCTGCAAACCTGCGGACGGCCGCGGCAGCTCCGGCGGATATAGGCGCTTGCATACCAACATCAGTTTGTCCGCCCAGGCGCAACCGACCTCGACGCCGCGTACGCCAGCACCTCTGGGACCACTCCGGATGGCCTGTCCCGACGATCACCTCGAGGAGACGGTCGTGCGATCGCAGAAGGGCAGCCAGAGGGGATCCAGCGATGCCTTCTGAGCGCGACATGGAAGTCCATCAATGCCACGATCCGGCCTGCGGCAAGTTCGGCTGCTTCGGTTTCGCGCGGATGGCGGCTGGCAAGCAGGTGGAGCAGATCTGGGCGTGCCCGGATCGGGAGCACAAGGCGGCAGCCGAGGCATGGTGGCGGAAGGTGAACGGCATCACCCAAGGATGAGGGCATGATCGAGCCGATCGCCTTCCTCGACGTTGAGGCGTCCGGGTTCGGACCGGAGAGCTACCCGATCGAGATTGGTTGGGTTCTTTCCGACACCGATTGCGCGGAGGCGCGCCTCATACTTCCTCATCCAGACTGGGTCTACTGGGATCCAGCTGCTCAGGCCGTTCATGGGATCGCCCGCACGGAGCTTTTCGCCACCGGACTACCTGGACCCAGGGTGGCGGCATGGCTCGACGCCAACTTGATTGGTCACGTCGTGTATGTCGGCGCCGAGGATGATCTGTTCTGGATCGATCGGCTGTACCGAGCCTGCAACCGTCGACCATCCTTCCGCCTCTTGGAGGCGGGGCGTGCGCTCGAGGCAGAACTCTCAAGGCGTGGTCTCGAAAGCACCTCTTTCTGGACGGAACATCCAGCCGTTCATCGCGCAGTTGGAGACGCCATGCGACTCCGCTCAGTTTGGCGCCGCGTTATGGGTGGTTAGGGGATCAAAAGCCGCCTCTGGCCTGTAACTCGAAGCATTCTATGATCCATGGCGCAAAGCCTGACTCAGCCACCATCTATGCTCGTAGCCTCATCCACAGCCGCGAGCACCGCTCTAACATCAGCAGGTGTGACCTCGGAAGTAAGGTCTCCATGCGCAACGCTGCTGCGCAGATCGCCAAGCTTCCTTAAATCATCGGCAGTTTCCTGACTGATGTAGCCGTGCATCGTCAGAAACTGAACTAATCTCTTTGGAGAATGAATGCGTGTGGCATCAACGTTCTCTACACTGGCAGCTGCTGCCTCGAGGATCGACCAAGCCAATAGGAATGCCGCGCGTGTTGCTGTTGGCTCTTCGGCCAGTGCGTCAACCTTCCTTGCCCATGATCGAACGAAAACAGCGTCTTGAGGTGGAATCCTCGGGCCTTTCGGCTCTTCATCGCCCGCGAAATAAACGTCGAGTTTCCATCCCGCTTGGTCACGTATGCGGTTCTTCAGAGCCGATAGTGAGATATCAGCGGACTCGGTGCGTCGCGCTTTTACTTCGATGATCCGGTTATCTTCGTGCTTCAAGGCAAGGGCATCCGGCTGGAGCCCCCGGAGAAACGGAGGAACATCATCTGGGCCGGGCTCGATCAACACTCTGAAACCCTGCTGCTCGTACCGCACACGAACTTCCTCCAGAAAAGCCCGCTCCCGGTCTCTGCTCCATTGCGTCGCTTCGGCCACCATCAGTATCTCCTCCAGCCCAGGTGATCGTCCACGCGAATGTAGACAACAGGTCGTTGAGCATCCAATGCAGCCGCGAGCTGCTCGCTAATATCTTCCGCAGCCCACTCGATGCCGGGCTCTTGTTTTTGCACCTGAACACTCTCGATCAATTTGTCATCCATATAGGCAATCCTGATCAGCGCATCGATAATGGGCTTCGCAATGTTATCCACATCCCCATCCATCGGTGCGTCTGGAAAGTAGATGATCCTGACCCCAACGGGGCGCTTATCCAGAAAGCAGAAGTCTACCGTTTCTTGTACCCGCTTTTCCGCTGCTTCTCGCACGCGCGCCACCCACCGGTGCCGAGACTCGGGGCGTTTGGTCTGTGCGGAGACGGGGGTCCCCTTCACGTAGAACTCAAACGGATATAGTTCTCGATCATCAGGCATCGGGGCTATAGAGCGCTTGGTGGCCGGCGTCAGCGGTAAAGCGTACACTTGGCGACCTTGCTGTCGGAAGCTTCAAATAAGTTATGCCCGATGCGCATGTTGGCGTCGAAACCGCCGCGCCGCTCCGTGCTTGGAGAGCTTTGCGACCTGACATGATGGGGGAGGAGTTCGGAAGCCTCGCTGCAGCGAGGCTCTGGCGGCCTTGCCGGAGCGGAGGCGATGCAGAAATCGCCTCGCGGCGGCTCCAAATTGCCCGAACCAGGGGCTTTCCTCAGTAAATTCCAGTGTTTAAGTTCACGAAGAAAATGAAATCGCGGTGAACAAAGATCATGCCGGTCTTCGCATCCATTTCCGGCAGGCTTAAGCCGAGGCGTGGATAGCAGAATCCGCCGCCAGACCTATTTCGCGGCTTCCATTTATTTGTGCGCTGGGTATGCTGATGGGCGCCGCGACCCTGTTCCCGGGCGGCGGCTTGCGGGCGCCTTCCAGCAGCCCGCTCTGCACTGTCGGCAGACCAGGAGACCACCATGTAGTCCCATGCGCCTGCGGACAGCTAGAGCCCCCGCCTATGCGGCGGGGGCCCCGGATCGCGTGGTGTTAGCCGCACCCCGCGCTCGACGCTGTTCCGCTCGAAGACCTACGCAGCCCGTGGAAGGAGACAGCGCCCTAACTCCGTTCAGAGCTAGGGTGCTTTGAGGCTATCGCAGTCCTCGTCTCCTGTCACCTTCAAAAACGTGACCGCCACTTTTGGCGAATGGAGAGCCATGACTATGAAACGGCTTGGTCAACGCAATTCGGTATTCTCTCTGCGGCGGCATTGCTGTCGAATACTAACGGCAGCTTGCGCCGCTGTCCGCGTGCAGACCATGCGCGTGGAGGACCACGCATGAGCAGCACGCGACCTGACATCTGGTGCCAGCGAGCCCGAGCAGCCCGCCGGGCCGCCGCCAATCTCCGGCAGTACGCCGAAGCATGCGACGCACTTGCCGCCGCCGGCGCCTCAGCCACTGCGCTGGCCGACGAGGTGAGGAGCCCCGGGTACACGCCGCTGCGCCAACCGAACCTTCGTAACGTACTCGACATCCTGCGAGAGAACGGCGGCGGCCCCATGGGCCTGTCGCAGATCCTTCAGGAGATGAGGGAGCGGGGTCTCGATCCGATCCGCAGCAGTGTCGCCAGAACCCTTTGGAGCGCGACGAACCAGGGGCTGGTGACGTCGGCCGGTGCTCATCGGTACCGGTTGGCGAAACCAGGCACGGGGATATCAGGACCCGAGAAGGATTAGCCGCCGGCGTCCTTCGGGGCGCAACTCGCCACATCGCGCAGAAGCGGGTCATCGACCTCGAGGGCAGAGAGGAGTTGAAGCAGGAAGGGCGCGCTGAAGGTCAGGCGGTTGACCTTGTTGGCCAGGGGCACCCTGTCCAGTTCGACGCCGGCTGACCGCAGACGCTGAGACAGCTCGGGAAATCCGACGTTTGCCCGCTGCATGCGGGCGCGGAGGTACGTTCCGAGCGCTTCCCGCCACTCGTCCTCGGTCAGGGTCCTTAACCTAAGCTCCACGCCATCCATAGGGTCATCGTAAACGATGACATCTCCACTTGCAACGGGTGCGGCTTGGCTCTATAACGTCATCATATTTGATGACGACCCTAGGCGCATGCAGCACTTCCTCAAATCGGCGAAGGCCCTGACGCTCTCCTTGAGAGACGTCATGCGCCTGTCCGACGAGGAGGCCTACCGGCTCTTCCGGAAACTGCGCTGGCCCGACACCGATGGCGAACCCGTCTGCCCCCACTGCGGGCACGACCGCATCTATGACATCGCGACCCGGAAAATCTTCAAGTGCGCCGCCTGCCGGAAGCAGTTCAGCGCCACCTCCGGCACCATGTTCAACAGCCACAAGCTGCCGCACCGCGAGTACCTCGCGGCCACGCTGCTGTTCGTGAACGCGGTGAAGGGCATCTCCGCGCTCCAGCTGCGGCGCGACTTGGGCGTCTCCTACAAGTCGGCCTTCGTCATGCTCCACAAGATGCGGGAGGCGCTCCAGAACGCCCGCGGCGGCCTCAAGCTCGAGGGCGAGGTGGAGATCGACGGCGCCTACTATGGCGGCCACGTCCGCCCTGGAAACACCGGCCGTCAGGGCAAGGCCACCATCACCAAGCGCCGCAAGGACTGCGTCCTGACGATGGTACAGCGGGGCGGTCCCAGCATTGCGATCGTCGTCGAAGGGGAGACGACCGAGGAAGTGCTGGCGGCAGCCCGCAAGCACATCCAGCCGGGCACCATCATCTACGCGGACGAGCACAAGGCCTACAACGCGCTGCACGCCCTCTATGAGACCCACCGCATCAACCACCAGCACGCCTACGCCGAGGGGCCGGTGTCGACGAACCTGGCCGAGAGCTTCCACAGCCGGATGCGGCGCGCGGTCATCGGTCAGTACCATCACCTAAGCCGGAAGTATCTTGGACGGTACGCCGCGGAGATCTCGTTCCGGATCGATCGGCGCCGGCAGGACAATGGCGCTGTCTTCGCCGAGCTCGCGGGGCTGGTGATCACCCATCCGGTGTCCCGCCAGTTCAAGGGGTACTGGCAAGCACGAGGCCGTGCATAGGAGCGCGCACTCTCTGTCCTGCGGTGCTCGAAAGGTCCCCTGTTCCGCTGCTATGATCACCTAAACGATAGGGGAACCACAGATCATGGCGATGGGACAACGTACCGCTCTGTACAAGTTCAGGCGTCATTACACCGGGCGCGAGATCGGGCTGATGACGGCGACATCCACATACGGCGGCGTGGATTTGACCGACGAGGAAAAGCACGAGCGGGAAATCCTACTGAAGGGCTTAGACTTCCTCCGTGATCAGCACGCATGGCGGAGAACACGGTTCGTCTTCTTGATGTGGATCCTGACATGCGCCGTGGCCGCGGTCTATTTCCGCCTGTGGTTCCGCCCCGACGCTCTTCAATCATTCCTTGGATTTTCTGACCTGGCGGGAATGGCAACAGGAGCGGTCTTTGCCGGCTATCTCGCCTGGGAAACACTTCCTATGCTTTGGTACTCGCTTTGGTACCGGCTGTTCCCACCAACCTCGCACAGCCGGTGAACCTGATGGGCTATGTCCGAAAATCATTCCCGTGTGAAGTGCCGGGCTACGAGATCGTCGCCTGCCGTCCGAGCGGCGAGCCGGATGAGAGCGTTTGGGGATACATGATCCTCCTTGGTGGCGAAGTGGTGGCGGGTGCCGAGTCGTTGTCCCAGGCGCAAGGGATCGCTGCGGCCACAGCGAAGTTCGCGGCCCTGCGCAGGGGCATAAGCAGAACGATACTCTCGGCGGTTGGGGGATACCTCAACGTGGCCGTGTTTAAGCTCGAGTCCCTCGACGAGGAAGGGTGGGTAGATGGGACGTCCTATGTGATCTATGTGGGGAATGGCGCCGTCGGCTGGGCACCTTCCGAGCAGCTCGCTATGGACATCGCCAGCTTTCTCGCATCCTTCCCACCACCGCACATCGGCCCGATCAAAAAGATATAAGGGCTGGCGGTCCGCCTCTGCGCCGGGTCAAACGAGTTCCCAAAGGATGGCCCGATTTGCCCCCTGCACTCGCCCGGCTTTCCGCACTACACCCTGTCGCACCTTGGTGTTCAGACAGGCGTTGACCTTTCTGTTGAGCGTCTCGAACCGCGCTGCGGGAAGGTTGCTTAGCTCGCGGATAGCGAGCATGCCTCGAGTGATATCGGTCGTGCTCATCGGCCGCCCCGCTTGGCGGAGCACATCCAGGGCAAGGAGTGGCGCTTCACCTGGGTGAAACAGCTCGTCCTCGGTGACTAGGCGCTTCGGCTCCAGGCTGCCCAGGTTGAATCCAGGATCCAGGAGCTTGATCGCCGCGCCGAGGTGCTCAAGCGCTTGGTCGCAGAGCCGCAGCTCCTGCTCGAGGAAGGCGCGCTCCCTCATGATCTCCCGCCGACGATCGACCAGGGCGGTCACGGCATGCAGCGTCATGTCAGCATCCTGAAGTGAACTCGTTCAGGATGTTACAGGGCTTAGCACCTCCAATCTTGGCCCGTCTGGGTGCGTTTGCGCCACCAGACCGCGGTCTCCTGCCCCTTGATGTCGCGCAGATCCAAGTGCCGGCCGGGCGCCTCCTCCTCCTGCAGGCGGGGCTTGGGGCGGGTGAGGATCTGGGTGCCCTTGAAGTGGTTGATGAGGGACAGCAGCGAGGGCGCGGCCAGGATTTCGAGATCGTCGCCGGCCCAGGCGGCCTCGCCGCCGCACGCGGCCGGGCAGATCAGGCCGAGATCATGCGCGCTGGCGTTCACCGCCGCCGGCAGCACGCCCGCCACCGCGGTGACCGCCCCGTCCAGCGCCAGCTCGCCCAGCGCGTAGAAGCGCGCCATCTCCTCGTCGGGCAGCACCCCCATGACGGTCAGCAGGGCGATGGCGATGGGCAGGTCGAAATGGCTGCCCTCCTTCAGCACGTCGGCCGGCGCCAGATTGACGGCGATGCGCTTGTCGGGGAGCGCCAACCCCAGCGAGTAGAGCGCGGCCCGCACCCGCTCCCGGCTCTCCCCCACCGCCTTGTCCGGCAGGCCGACCACGGTGAAGGCCACCTGCCCGCCCAGCATCTGCACCTGCACGTCGATGTCCAGGACCTCCACGCCCTGGAACGCGACGGTCTTCACGCGCCCGACCAAATCCGCCTCCCCCTGCTCTCACCGAATACTAGAGCATGGCCGGGGCGGATTGCACGCGGATGGTGAATAACGGCGGGGCTCAGCCCTCGCCCTTCACCGCATCGAGCGGCGGCCGGGCCCATTCCGCCAGCCAGTCGACCGCGTCCTGCGGCGTCATCTGCAGCACGCCGGTGAGGCGGTCGGTGTCGGACGCGTTCAGCACGGTGCCGTCGGCCTCCAGCACCAGCACGGCCGGAATGCTCCTTGGGCGCTCGACGCCGAGGGCGGCGAGGATGTCCATGTTGCGGTCGAAGCGGCCGACATCGACCAGCACCTTCTCGAAATGCCGGTCCAGGAAGGCCTTCACCTCCGGCTCCGCCATCAGCCCGCCCAGGGTGCGGCAGACCGGGCACCAGTTGGCGCCGAACTCCACCAGCACGCGCTTGCCCGACGTCCGCGCCCGCTCAAGCGCCGCCGCGAGTTCCAGGCGCGCGTCCGCCGCCTCGTCGTAAGGGGCGGGCACCGCCCGGGACACGGCCGTGGCCGAGACGATCGGCGCCTCCACCTGGGCGAGCGCGGGCGCCGGGAGGAACAGCAGGGCGGGAAGGAGCAGGGTGCGGAGCATGGCCTGGCCGGAAGCGGGGTTCGATGAAGGCTAACGCCCGGTGCCGGCGGGCGGCCACGGCCCGGAAGAGGTCGCCCGGCCGGGCGCGGCCCTTGCCGGCCCGGATGTCCGGGACCATCGTATGGGAAGACCCGTCCCGCAGCCGGAACGCCCCTTGCACCAGCACCCGCCCAGCCTGCTCATCGCCCGGATCGCCGCCGGCGGCCTTACCGCCCTGCTGTTCGGGCTGGTGGGCGGCGCGCTTACCGGGCGGATCGAGGTGCCCGGCGCGCTGCGCTCCCAGGTCACGCCGCAGGAACGTCAGGCCGAGGTCGAGCGGGAGCGCCGGGAGGAGCGGCGGCGCGAGGCGATGGAGCGGGCGCCGGAGGAGGAGCATGCCAAGCGGCCGGAGGCGCCGCGCGAGCGCTCCGCCCGCGCCGAAGGTCCGCCGCCCGCCGAGCGGCCCCCGGACAACCCCCGGCAGAATCCCCCGGCGGGCGAGGCGCCGCCGCCCTCCCGCCCGGCGCCGACACCAGGCGCAGGGACGGCGGGCGAGGCCGGCACGCTCCAGGCCGGCAACCGGCAGCCGAAGCCCGGGCAGAACGCCACGCCGCCCCGTCCGGCGGGCCGCGAGGCGCTGCCCCTGGGCGCCACGGTCGCGCTTTACCGCGCTCCGTGGGATCCCGATACGGACATCCTGCATGTCGGCGTATCCGCCGGCCGGGATCTGGAAGGGCTGGAGGCGCGGCTCGCCTTCGCCGCGCCTGGTATCAGGCGCTTCACCGGCGACGGGCTGAGCCCGGCGGACAATGCGCCGCTGCTGGCCGGGACGCGGCAGGCGGGCCAGGGCGCGACCGCGCTCTACGCCCTGCCGCGCGGCGCCCTGGACGGGGAGACGGCCGTGCTCGCGATTCGCTGGACCCAGTCGGGCGCCGCGCCGCGCGGGCTGGAACGGCCGGTCGGGCGCGGGGACCGGGTCGATCTCGCCCGCGCCCCGCGCGAGGTGCGGCTGGGAGCGGCGGCCGGCGCCGCCCTGCTGAAGCTGGCCGGCGACCCGTCCGTGGCGGGCTATCCCTGGGAGGCGGTGCTGGACCTCGCCCGCGACGCCCAGGGCCCGGCCCCCGACCCGGCCGACCTGGTTCGGCTGGTCACGCTGGCCCGAGACCTTCTCGCCCCCTCCCCTGTTGGCCCCGTGACCACAGGGGAGAACAGAGATGAGCGACTACCTTGAGACCGGCCTGATCCACACCCCCATGGGCCGGCGCCGTTCCGGCCACGACGCCACGGGCAGGGACGCCACGGGCCGCACCGGCTACGAGGATTACGGGCTGGGGACCGACGCCTCGCGCCTGCATGGCGGCTCCGACACCGTCCGGCGCGGCGGCTCGACCCTGACCATGGGCGCGGTCGGGATGGCGGATTACAGCCTGGCGCGCTTCCTGGGTTATTTCAGCTTGGCGCTGGGGGCCGCCCAGCTGTCGGCGCCGAAGGCCATGGCGCAGGCGGTCGGGCTGGAAGGCGACGAGCGCGACCGGCAGGTGATGCTGGCGCTGGGCCTGCGCGAGATCGCGAGCGGGCTCGGCATCCTGGCGACCGACCGGATGGGCCGCCGCCCGACCGGCTGGCTGTGGGCGCGCGTCGGCGGCGACGTGATGGACCTGGCGATGCTGGCGGGGGCGACGACCTCGCGCCGGGCGGACCCGGGGCGGCTCGCCATGGCCGGTGCCGCGGTGCTGGGCGTGCTGGCGCTGGACATGCTGTCGGCGCAGCGCCACAGCGCGATGGAGGATGGCGACCTCTAGGGAACGGGAGCCCCGGAACGACGAAGCCCGGCCGCAGGGGCCGGGCTTTCGGTCGTACTCGGAGGAAATGGCGCGCCCGAAGAGATTCGAACTCCTAACCGCTGGATTCGTAGTCCAGTGCTCTATCCAGTTGAGCTACGGGCGCTCCGCCGTTTCCGGCCACCGGGTCGACGCTTGCGGCGTCGGCCGGTGAGGTGCGGGTATGTAATGGAAGGCGGCGGAGGACGCAAGCGGATTTTTCGCACCGTGCGGCGGAGGCCGCCGCCACCGTTGTTCCCGGCGGGCTAATCCGGTAGAAAGCGGCGCATCCCGTCTTCAGGAGCAGACCGCAGTGGCCCAGCCCTCCGCCGATCCCGCCAAGCATTTCCCGATCACCTGGGAGGAGCTGCACCGCCACGCCAAGGCGCTGGCCTGGCGCGTCTCCGAGAAGGGCCCGTGGAAGGGCATCGTCGCCATCACCCGCGGCGGGCTGGTGCCGGCCGCCGTCGTGGCGCGCGAGCTGGACATCCGGCTGATCGAGACGATCGGCGTCTCCAGCTACGATCATATGCAGCAGCGCCAGGCGCATGTGGTGAAGGCCGCCGCGGCGGTGGGCGACCAGGGCGCCGGCTGGCTGATGATCGACGATCTGGTCGACACCGGCAAGACCGCCGCCATCGTGCGCGAGCTGCTGCCCAAGGCGCATTTCGCCACCGTCTACGCCAAGCCGGCGGGCCGTCCCCTGGTGGACACCTTCATCACCGAGGTCAGCCAGGACACCTGGATCCATTTCCCCTGGGACCTGAACCCGATCGCCTTCATGCAGATCCAGCAGAGCTGAGGACCCGACCGGGTCCCAGCGCGGCGGGGCCGAGCGCGGAAGGGGCCAGCGCGGCCCCTCAATCCTCGCCGATGTCCCGCAGGCGAGGCCCCTCGCGCATCATGGCGCGGGCCTCGGTGCGGTCCTGCGGCGCCTTCATCGCCTCGGTGCTCAGCGCCGCGTCGCCCTGCGGCTCGGCCGGCGGCGGCTTCTCGTAGCGGGCGCGGATCTTCTCGAACTCCTCCCGCTGGAAGGCGTCGTACTCGTCGTAGTTCGGCACGCTGCGCGGCGTGATGATGACCTCGTCCATCTCCTGGGCGTCGGTCTTTGGCGGCGGCGGCGGGCGCTCGCCCGGCGGCGTCTCCTTCTTCTGCGGCACCAGCTCGCGGTACTGCGCCGCCGCCGGCGCGGCGAGCGACACGGCCAGCAGGCCGGCGAGGAGAAGGATGGGCAAGGCGCGCATGGCGGTCGAGACTCCCAGGCGGACGGGGACCGGCCCCGGCACCGCCCATGGACAACAGGTGGGGGCGCAGCCTAGCACGGAAAAGCCCCGCGCCAATCCGGGGCTTCCCCCGACGGGCGCGCTCAGCCCTCCTCCCAGCCGCCCAGCAGCGGGCGCATGCGCTTGCTGTCGACGTTGCGGATCTTCTGCCGGCCATGGACATGGGTCGGCGCCGGGGCGTGCGGCCCGCCGGCGCGCACCGGCCGCTCGGCGAAGCGGCCGAGGCTGATCATGCGGTCATACATGACGATGGCGGCGGCCACCGCGACGTTGACGCAGAACTTGATGGGGATCTTCACCACATGGTCGCAGCGCGCGACCATGGCGGGCGACAGGCTGCCGCGCTCCGGCCCGAACACATAGGCCGCGCGCAGCGGGTGGCGGAAGCTGGGCAGCTCCACCGCGTCCTCGGTCAGCTCGACGCCGACCAGGGTGCAGCCCTCCGGCAGCGCCATCTCCGGCACCGAGGGATAGGTGTAGAGCGGCATGTGGTCCAGCCCGCCCGACGTGTCCACGCGGTTCATCTCCGCCAGGTCCAGCGCCGCGTTGACGGTGAAGACGAAGCTTGCGCCGAAGGCGTGGCCCGACCGCATGATGGTGCCGATGTTGCCCGATTTGCTGATGCCCTCGGCGCCCAGGGCGAAGTAACCGCGCATGACTGTCCTGCCGTATGCTCCGGCCGCGCACCTTGCACAAGCCGGGGGCCGGGAGGCAAGGTGTCCGTCCCGGCGGACGGGTAATGTCCGCCCTGAAGAATAAAGTGACGTCGAGGAAACCACCCCATGTGCCCGCATGACGATCATGGCCACGATCACGGCCACGTGCACGGCCCCGGCTGCAATCACGGACACCCGGAGCCGGCCGCCGACATCCGCCGCATCACCCTGCCCGACGAGGCCGCCTCGCCCATCATGGTCGAGGTGACGCGCGGGCCGATGGTGGAGTCGGTTCATCGCGGCCGGGCCGTGGTGGTGGATGCCGACGGGCGCGTGGTCGCCTCCTGGGGCGACATGGATTCGCTGGTCTATCCGCGCAGCTCCAACAAGTCGCTGCAGGCGATCCCGCTGGTGGAGAGCGGCGCCGCCGACCGCTTCGGCCTGTCGGACGCGGAGATCGCCCTGGCCTGCGCCAGCCACAATGGCGAGCCGATGCACACCGAGACCGTGGCCGCCTGGCTGGCGCGCATCGGCCTGTCCGAGGCCGATCTGGAGTGCGGCGCCCACCTGCCCTACCATCCGCCGGTGGCCGAGGCGATGCTGGCGCGCGGCGAGCGGCCGAGCCAGCTGCACAACAACTGCTCGGGCAAGCATGCCGGCTTCCTCACCACCGCCGTGCACAAGGGCGAGCCGACGAAAGGATACGTCCGCTACGAGCACCCGGTGCAGCAGCGCATCCTCGGCGTGCTGGAGCAGGTGACGGGCCAGGATCTGTCCGGCGCGCCCTGGGGCGTGGACGGCTGCTCCATTCCCACCATCGGCATTCCCATCGGGGCGCTGGCGCTGGGCATGGCCCGGATCGCCGACCCGCGCCACCTGCCCGACCGCCGGGCCGACGCGGTGACGCGCATCGCCCGCGCCTGGGGCCGCCATCCCGAGATGGTCAGCGGCACCGATACCTTCGACACCGACTTCATGCGCGCCGTCGGCTCCACGGTCCTGACCAAGGCCGGGGCCGAGGGGCTGAGCTGCGCCGTGCTGCCGGAGCACGGCCTCGGCATCGCCGTGAAGATCGAGGACGGCGCCGGCCGCGCCGCCGGCCCGGCCATGGCCGCGGTGCTGCGCCGGCTGGGCGTGCTGCCGGACCATCTCTGGGACGCCGCCCTTGCCGCCCCGCCGATCCGCAACCGCGCCGGCCTGCAGGTCGGCGAGATCCGCGCCGGCCGCGCGGTCATCGGCTGAGGGGTCAGAAGCCCTGGAACAGCATGTCCAGGGCGCGGAGGACGGTGTCGTGCTCCGCCGCCAGGCTTGTGACCGGCCGCGATAGCTCCGCGATGGGCACGGCCGCGAGGAGATGGGTCATCAAGACGAACTCCTCGCCGCCGACCACCAGACACGGGTTCAGGTCCGGGAAACGGGCACGGTAGGCCGAGGGCAGGCCGAGCGGCGCCACCACCCGGGTCGCCAGGCCGTCGAGCAGATCGTTCTGGACGTCGAGGAGGTACGGCGCGGTGGCGTTCCCGGGGTTCGGGAAGACGTCGTAGCGCGCCATCAGAACTGCCGGTGCCTGGCCAGCGGCAGGCCGTGCCGCTCCACATAGTCGTTCGCCAGGGCAAAGTTCTCGGCGTTCTCCCGCTTCCATTCGTCCGCCAGCGCCTTGCCCAGCGCCTTCTCCAGCGCTTCCTCGCAGGTCCGGGAGAGATTGATGCCGCGCGCCTTCGCCTTCTCGACGAGGTCGGCGTTCAGAGACACGTTGGTGGCACGCTTCGGTGCGCGGGGATCGTAGGTGTCCATGGCGGCCTCCTGCGGGATGCGCCATCATGCGCATGATCGTGCGCATGCGTCCATCATCCCAAACGCGAACCGCCGCCGGATCGCTCCGGCGGCGGTCGCTTTCCTCAACTCAGCTACTGCTCAGTGGACCGCCTCGCCATGCAGGGCGATGTCCAGGCCGTCGCGCTCGATCTCCTCGTCCACCCGCAGGCCCATGACAAGGTCGATGGCCTTCAGGAGCACGAAGGTGGCGATGGCGCTCCAGGCGATGGTGGCGACGATGCCCCAGATCTGGGTCAGAACCTGGCCGGCATTGCCCTCGATCAGGCCGGCGGTGCCGCCGATGGCCTCGCGGGCGAAGACGCCGGTCAGGACCGCGCCGACGATGCCGCCGACGCCGTGCACGCCGAAGGCGTCCAGGCTGTCGTCATAGCCCAGCGCCCGCTTCAGCGAGGTGGCGCCGTAGTAGCAGACCACGCCGCCGATCGCGCCGATGACCAGCGCGCCGACCGTGTCGACATAGCCGGACGCCGGGGTGATGGCGACCAAGCCGGCGACGGCGCCGGAGATGATGCCCAGGACCGAGGGCCGGCCCTTCGCCGCCCACTCCACGAACATCCAGGCCAGCGCGGCCGCCGCGGCGGCGACCATGGTGACCAGCATGGCCATGCCGGCGCGACCGCCCGCGGCCACGGCGGAGCCGGCGTTGAAGCCGAACCAGCCCACCCACAGCAGCGAGGCGCCGATCAGGCTCAGCACCAAATTGTGCGGGGCGAAGTCGGCGGTCGGGTAGCCCTTGCGCTTGCCGATGACGATGGCGGCGACCAGGCCGGCGATACCGGCGTTGACGTGCACCACCGTGCCGCCGGCGAAGTCCAGCACGCCGTCGCCCAGCAGGAAGCCGCCGGGGCCCCAGACCCAGTGGCAGACCGGCGCGTAGACCAGCAGCGACCAGATGGCGGTGAAGACCAGCATGGAGGAGAACTTCATGCGGTCGGCGAAGGCGCCGGTGATCAGCGCCGGGGTGATGATCGCGAAGGTCATCTGGAACATCGCGAAGACGGACTCCGGGATGGTGCCCGAGAGGCTGTCCAGCGTGATCCCTTCCATCAGCACGCGGCTGAAGCCGCCGATGTAGGGCGTGCCCTCGGTGAAGGCGAGGCTGTAGCCGATCACCACCCACAGCACGGCGCAGAGGCAGGTGATGGCGAAGCTCTGCATGATCGTCGCCAGCACGTTGAACTTCCGCACCATGCCGCCATAGAAGAGCGCCAGGCCCGGGATGGTCATCAGCAGCACCAGCGCCGTCGCCGTCAGCATCCAGGCGGTGTCGCCCGAGTTCAGGGTCGGGGCGGGTGCGGGGGCGGCGTCCTGGGCGAAGGCGGCCGCCGGCAGCAGCGCCAGGGCGGCGCCCAGCGCCGCTTTGGTCGATAAGGCAATCAGACGGTTCATGTGGCTCCCCATTCATGTGGGCGCGGGGCCGGAGGGCCGCCGCACGCGCGCCGCCGCTCCTCCTTTCAAGGACCGTGCCGTTTTTGTGCAGCGCGGAAATCCGCGGTTTTCCGGGGGCCGGGATCGGCTGGCGGTAGCGCTTCCGGGCTCGCCGGAGGGATCGAATCGGTCGGTTTGCCCAGGATTTGGGCAATTTCCGGGATCGACGGACCGCCCTATTCGGTAGAACTTTCCGATACTTATCTGAAAATCACCCCGGCGCCGGTGCCGGCATCCGCCGCACCGGACGGCGCTGCCCGCATTTTAGGCAGCCACAGCGTCGCACCGGGCGCTTCTCACCGAAAGAGGTAAGCCGCACTGGACCGCCGGACTCGCCGAACACCTTTCCATGTCGATGGCCGGGGCGTGGCATTTGTGGCACGGTTCAACCCAACGAAGAAAATAGCCAGGGGTCAGTCGCCGTGTCCCATGACCAGTACGATCCGCGCATCGACCAGGAACTGCGCCAGGCCACGCGCCATGCCATCGCCCTCATCCTCGCCGGCGGCCGCGGCAGCCGGCTGAAGCAGCTGACCGACCGCCGCGCCAAGCCGGCCGTGCATTTCGGCGGCAAGTTCCGGATCGTCGACTTCGCCCTGTCCAACTGCATCAATTCCGGCTTCCGCCGCATCTCCGTGGTGACGCAGTACAAGTCGCACTCGCTGATGCGGCACCTGCAGCGCGGCTGGGCCTTCCTGCGCGGGGAGATCGGCGAGTTCATCGACGTGCTGCCGGCGCAGCAGCGGGTGGACGAGACCAGCTGGTACCAGGGCACGGCCGACGCCGTGTTCCAGAACCTGGACATCCTGCGCGGTCACCGGGCGGAATGGGTGCTGATCCTGGCCGGCGACCACATCTACAAGATGGACTACGCCAACATGCTGGCGTCGCACATCCGCACCGGCGCGGACGTGACGGTCGCCTGCATCGAGGTGCCGCGCATGCAGGCCACGGGGTTCGGCGTCATGGGCGTGGACCACGACAACCGCGTGGTCAGCTTCCTGGAGAAGCCGGCCGACCCGCCGGGCATGCCGGGCCGCCCCGACATGGCGCTGGCCAGCATGGGCGTCTATATCTTCAACGCCCAGTTCCTGTACGAGCATCTGGAGCGCGACGCCCGCGACCCCGCCTCCTCGCGCGATTTCGGCAAGGACCTGATCCCCTACCTGGTGCCGCGCGCCAAGGTGATGGCCCATTCCTTCGCCGACAGCTGCGTCTACAACCGGGCACCGGAGAGCGAGCCCTACTGGCGCGACGTCGGCACGGTGGACGCCTATTGGGAGGCGAACCTGGACCTCTGCCAAGTGTCGCCGTCGCTGGACCTCTACGACCGCAACTGGCCGATCTTCACCTACCAGGAGCAGCTGCCGCCGGCGAAGTTCGTCTTCGACGACGACAACCGCCGCGGCATGGCGGTGGACAGCATGGTCTCGGCCGGCTGCATCATCTCCGGCTCGGTGGTGCGCCGCTCGCTGCTGTTCAACAAGGTGCGCGTCCACTCCTACTCCGAGCTGAGCGAGGCGGTGGTCCTGCCCGAGGTCGAGATCGGCCGCAACGCCCGCCTCAGCCGCGTCGTCATCGACCGCGGCTGCAAGATCCCGGAGAACCTGGTGGTGGGCGAGAACGCCGAGGAGGATGCGCGGCGCTTCTACCGCAGCGAGAACGGTGTCACCCTCATCACCCGCGACATGCTGGCCCGGCTGGGCGGATAGGCGCGGGGTCGGTCTCAGGGAACAGGGTGTCGATGCGCGTCCTCTTCGTCACGTCGGAGTGCTATCCCTACGTCAAGACCGGCGGGTTGGGCGATGTCAGCGCCGCGCTGCCGGTCGCCCTCCGCCAGCAGGGCGCCGACGTGCGGCTGCTGCTGCCTGCCTATCCCGACCTGCTGCGCCAGGTGGTGGTGGAGCGGTCGGTCTGGTCCCTGCCCCGCCTGCCAGGGCTGGACGAGGCCTCGCCCGGGCGGCTGCTGGCCGGGCGCACGGCGGAGGGCGTGCCGGTCTATTTGATCGACGCGCCGACGCTCTATGCCCGCGAGGGCAATCCCTACCTGGACGCCTCGGGCCGCGACTGGGCCGACAACGCCGCCCGCTTCGCGGCGCTCGGCCGGGTGGCGGCTCTGGTCTCCGGCCATGGCGACGGCGCCGGCTGGTGGCCCGACGTGGTGCACGGGCACGACTGGCAGGCGGGCTTGGCGCCGGCCTATCTGGTCCATAGCGGCCAGCCGCGCCCCGCCACCGTGATGACCATCCACAACCTCGCCTTCCAGGGTCTCTTCCCGTCCACGCTGCTGCCCGAATTGGAGCTGCCGGAAGAGAGCTTCGACATGCACGGGCTGGAGTTCCACGGCCGCATCGGCTTCCTGAAGGCGGGCCTGTTCTACGCCGACCGGCTGACGACGGTCAGCCCCACCTATGCCGAGGAAATCCAGGGCCCCGCCTTCGGGTTCGGGCTGGAGGGGCTGCTGCGCACCCGCGCGGCCGAGCTGACCGGCATCCTGAACGGCGTCGACTACCGCCACTGGGACCCGGCGCACGACCCGCTGATCGGCTGCCGCTACGATTCCGCCGACGCCGCCGGCAAGGCGCGCTGCAAGGCCGAGCTGCAGGAGGTCTTCGGGCTGGAGCCCCGCCCCGGCGCCCCGCTCTTCGCCGTGGTCAGCCGGCTGACCGACCAGAAGGGCATCGACCTGGTGGTGCAGGCGCTGCCCCGGCTGGTGCATCTCGGCGGCCAGCTGGCGGTGCTGGGCACCGGCTCGCGCGAGCTGGAGGCCGCCATCAAGCGCGCCGCCGACGATTACCGCGGCACCGTGGGCGTGCGGCTGGCCTATGACGAGGACCTCTCGCACAAGGTCCAGGCCGGCGCCGACGTGCTGCTGGTGCCCTCGCGCTTCGAGCCCTGCGGCCTGACCCAGATGTACGCGCTGCGCTACGGCACCCTGCCGCTGGTGACCCAGGTGGGCGGGCTGGCCGACACGGTGGTGGACACGACCGAGCGCACGCTGGCGGACGGCACCGCCACCGGCTTCGTCTTCGCCGACGTTTCGGTCACCGGCATGATGCGGACGCTGGAGCGCGCCGCCGCCCTGTGGAAGCGCCCCGACCTGTGGGAGGGCGTGCGCCGCACCGCCATGGGCCGCGACTTCGGCTGGGACCGCTCCGCCCGCCGCTACCTGTCGCTCTACGGCGAGCTGCTGGCCGGGTCGGCGCGGCGGGCGGACATGCTGGACGCGGACCGGCTGGCGGCGCAGTAGGGGCTGGGCGCATCGTCGGCAGCGTTGCCGGAGTGCGTGCTTCGACAAGCTCAGCATGAGGGGAGTATAGCTGCTCCCAGCCAAGCCCGTGCGGATGGCGATAGGAGTGCCTGGCATCCCCCGATCCTCATCCTGAGCTTGTCGAAGGACGCACCACGTTCCAGCCTCTCCGGAACCACTCACCCCGAAATGAAAAAGGCCCGGCGTTGCGGCCGGGCCTTCATTCTGAAGCCGTGGGGCCGGGGATCACTCCTCGGCGCCGCCATCCTGCTCGATCTGGTCGGCCAGGTCGTGGAGCATGTCGACCACATCCTCGTGGGTCGTCTCCTCGACGGCCTGGTTGACGGCGACCTCGATCATGGCGACGGCCACGTAGGCGGACAGCGGACCGGCCTCCTTCATGGCGGCCTCGAGGTGCTTCTCGGCGATCGCCAGGGCCTTCTCGAAAAGGGCCTCGGCGGTCTGGTTGTTGGTGGCGTCGCTCATCTGGCGGACCTTTCCGGGGGTTGGCAGTTCGAACTCGGCGCCTCTATAGCACCCTTGCAGGCGCGCGGCTTGCCAAAAGTGGCCCGAACGCCTTAATGCCAGGACTCCAACCGCCTGCTCCCGGAGTCCGTTCCCTGTCCGATATTTCCCCCGTCCCCGACCTGCCGGCGACCGACCCCGCCGCCTACCGTTTCTTCGAACCCGAGCGCGTGCGGTTCGACGATCTGGACCCGGTCGGCCATGCCAACAACAACGCCATCGGCGTGTACATGGAGAGCGGCCGCGTCGCCTTCCACCGGCATATCGGCCTGAACCGCCACGCCCATGGCCGGGTGTTCGTGCTGGCGCGCACCGCCATCGACTTCCGCGCCGAGGTGCATTTCCCGGCGGAACTCCGGGTCGGCGTGCGGCTGCTGCGCATCGGCCGCACCTCCTGGACGCTCGGCACCGCCCTGTTCGACGGCCAGATCTGCGCCGCCACCGGCGAGGCGGTGATCGTCCTGATCGACAAGGAAACGCGCAAGCCGGTGGCCCTGCCCGACGCGATGCGGCTCACCCTGGAGACATTGTCATGAGAAGCGGCGGGATGAAGAGCGGCGGGGGCGGCAAGCGCTTCGGCGGCAAGCCGCAGGGGCGTCCGCAGGGCAAGCCTCAGGGCCGGCCCCAGGGCAGGCCGCAAGCCCGGCCGCAGCACAAGGCGCCTCCCGTGCCGCCGCCCTCGCTGGAACCGGTCGAGGTCACGATCGAGCAGATCGGCGGCCGCGGCGACGGCGTCGCCCATTGGCGCGGCGAGCGGCTGTTCGTGCCGCAGACCCTGCCCGGCGACCGGCTGATGGTGCGCTTCGGCGCCCAGCGCGGCGACGGCTGGATGGCTGAACCGGTGACCCTGCTGGAAAGCGCCGCCGGCCGGGTGGAGGCCCCCTGCGCCCATATCGGCAGCTGCGGCGGCTGCGCCCTGCAGCATCTGGACGATAGCTTCTACGACCGCTGGAAGCTGGATCTGCTGCGCACCGCCATGGCCCGCGCCGGCCTGCCCGAGCTGCCGTTCGAACCGCTGGTGAAGACCCCCGCCGGCGGGCGCCGCCGCGCGGTACTGGCCGCCGCCCGGCGCGGCCGGCGCATGTGGCTGGGCTTCAACGAGCGCGCCAGCCACCGGCTGGTCGATGTCGAGGGCTGCCCGGTGATGCAGCCGCCGCTGCAGGCGCTGCTGGACCCGCTGCGCCGCCTGCTGCTGTCCCTGGTGCCGGACGAGACGAAGCTGGACGTGGCCCTGACCCTGCTGGACGACGGCGCGGACGTGGTGCTTGAGGGCCTGCCGGAGCCGGACCTCGCCGCCCTGGAGGCTCTGGGGACCTTCGCCGGGGAGCATGACCTGGCGCGTCTGTCCTGGCGGCGCAAGCCGGGCGCGGCACCCGAGCCCATCGCGCTCCGCCGTGACGGCGTGGTCCGTTTCGGTTCCGTCACGGTCTCGCCCGCCCCCGGCGCCTTCCTGCAGGCCAGCCGCGAGGGCGAGGCCGCCCTGGTGGCGCTGGCGCTGGCCGGCACCGCGGGCGCCGAGAGCGTAGCCGATCTCTTCGCCGGCAGCGGCACCCTGACCTTTCCGCTGGCGGAACGGTCGAGGGTCCATGCCGTGGAGAGCGACGCCCAGGGCATACGCTGCCTGGAAGGCGGCGCCCGTCAGCTCCCGACCGGCCGGGTGACGGTGGAGCGGCGCGACCTGTTCCGCGAACCGCTGTCGGCCGCCGAGCTCGGCCAGTTCCAGGCCGTCGTCTTCGACCCGCCCCGCGCCGGCGCGCAAGGACAGGCCGAGGCGCTGGCGGCCTCATCCGTGCCGTCGGTCGTCGCCATCTCCTGCAATCCCCAGAGCTTCGCCCGCGACGCGAGGATCCTGGTCGACGGCGGCTACAATCTTGAGCGGGTGGTGCCCGTCGACCAGTTCCTCTGGTCCCCGCACCTGGAGGTGGCGGCGGTATTCCGGCGGTAGGGCGGACCGGGCGAGGCTGAGAGGGTGTGCGTCCTTCGACAGGCTCAGGATGAGGAACGGGGGAAGCCAGGCACTCCTGTCTCCCCCTCATCCTGAGCTTGGCCGGGAGCAGCACTATCCCCCTCATCCTGAGCTTGTCGAAGGACGCACGACCTCGGCGCTGCTTGTTCGTAGGTCGGGAGAAGCGGAGCGTATCCCGACATCTTCGGGTGTTTGTCGGGATACGCCTCCGGCTCCTCCCGACCTGCGGTCGCCTCACGCCGCCATCGGCCCCGCCTGCAGCTGCTCCACGATGAAGCGGACCAGCGGGGCGATGGCGGCGCTCTTGCGGTCCTCGCCCAGCACGACGATCTCGGCGTCGCCCAGATCGGGCAGGCCGCTGTCCGGGCCCAGCACCCGCATGCCCGGCATGAGCGCGTCGGCGCCCAGCACCAGGACGCCGAGCCCGGCCTGCGCCGCCGCCTGGATGCCGAGCAGGCTGGGGCTGGTATAGACGACGCGCCAGGGCCGGCCCTGCGCCTCCAGCCCGGCCAGGGCGCGGGTGCGGTAGATGCACGGGTGCGGCATCAGGCAAAGCGGCAGCGGCGCGCCGTCCGCCGGCATCTGCCAGTCCGGCCCGGCGGCCCAGACCAGCGGTTCCCGCCGGATCACCCGGCCGTCGGTGCCGCCGGCGTTGCGCATGCCGATGACCAGGTCGAGCGCGCCCGCCTCCAGCCCCGCCTTCAGCTCGGCGCCGGAGGCGACCGTCACCTCCAGATGGACGTGCGGATAGGCGCGGGCGAGGCGCGACAACAGGCGCGGCAGCTGCTGCGGGGCGACATACTCGCCGACGCCGAGGCGCAGCTCGCCTTCCGCCACCGGCTCGGTCAGGCGGCGCACCGTCTCGTCGCTGAGGTCCAGCAGGCGCCGCGCATAGGCCAGCAGCAGCTCGCCGTCGCGGGTCAGCGCGGTGCTGCGGCTGGTGCGCTCGAACAGGCGCTTCCCCAGCCCCTCCTCCAACCGGCGGATGCGGACGCTGACGGCCGACTGGGTCAGGCCCAGCCGGTCGGCGGCGGCGGTGAAGCCGCCGGCATCGGCGATGGCGGCGAAGGCGCGGAGGGCGTCGAGGTCGAGAGGCGGCATGCTCATGATCCATAAACTAGGTTCATTGGATCAATTTGGCCAATTCATTTCCTTCATGGCTGTGATCGGCGCACATCTGGAACCGCCCCATCCACGGAGGACGAAATGAGCCAGACCTACCGCGCCGTCAGCCTGATCCAGCCCGGCGACGTCTCCAACTTCCGCATCGTCGAGCTGCCGCTGGCCGAGCCGCCGGCGGGCCATGTCCGGGTGCGCATCCACGCCGCCAGCGTGAACCCGGTGGACTACAAGCTGCGTCGCGCGCCGTCGGCCTGGGCGCCCGAGGCGCCGACCGTGCTGGGCTGCGACTTCGCCGGTGTGGTGGAGGCGGTCGGGCCGGGCGTGGAGGCCTTCCGCATCGGCGACGCGGTCTATGGCTGCGCCGGCGGGCTGAAGGGCACCCATGGCGGCGGCTATGCCGAAGCGATCATCGCCGACGCCAGGCTGATCGCGCCCAAGCCGGCCACCCTGTCCATGGCGGAGGCCGCCGCCCTGCCGCTGGTCGGCATCACCACCTGGGAAGGCCTGGTGGACCGGGCCCGGGTGCAGCCGGGGGAGCGGGTGCTGGTGCATGGCGGTGCCGGCGGCGTCGGCCATGTCGCCATCCAGCTGGCAAAGGCGCAGGGGGCCCACGTCACGGCCACCGTCTCCTCGCCGGAGAAGGCGGAGATCGCCCACCGCTTCGGCGCCGACGAGACGGTGGACTACCGGCGGGAGACCCCGGCCGACTACAGCGCCCGGCTGACCGGCGGCGCCGGCTGGGACGTGGTCTATGACAGTCTGGGCAACGAGAACCTGCCCGCCTCCTTCGCCGCCGCGGCGCTGAACGGGCGCGTCGTCTCCATCGTCACCGCCGTGCCGGTCGATCTGGCGCCGATGCATGCCAAGGGGCTGAGCCTGCATGCCGTGGTCATGCCGATCCCGATGCTGTACGGCGCGGGCCGGGAGCATCACGGCCTGATCCTGCGGCGCCTGGGCACGTTGGTGGAGACTGGACGCCTGCGGCCGCTGCTGGACCCGGAGACCTTCACCCTGGAGAGTGTGGGCGCCGCGCATGCCAAGCTCGAGGGCGGGCGCGCTATCGGCAAAGTGGTGGTGCGAGTCTTGCCCGACGCGTGAGGCGCGGGCATATCCATGCTACAAGGGAGGGTACGCGCCCTCCCTTGGCGCATGGCCAGACCAGAGAGACGATGTCGAAGGCGCTTGAGATCCTGAAGTCCTACGGCCCCGCCACCCCGGCGGAGGAGACCGTCCTGAACCACGTGCTGGACCGGCTGGGCCGGGGCGTCATCTCCGCCGACGACGCGGTGGAGGAGATCATCGAACGGCTGGACTGGCCGCTCGACCGCGCCGCCGCCGAGGTGGACGCCTACCTGGAGTAGGCGCCTACTCCGTGATCCGGATCGTCGGCAGGCCCACCCCGGCGGCGGCGCGCTCCAGCAGCACGTCGCGGCGGAAGCGGTAGAGTTCGGCCGGGCGGCCGCCGGTGCGGGCCTCCAGCGTGCCGGTGGCCTCCACCAGCTTGGCGGACAGCAGCACCCGGCGGAAGTTCTGCTTGTGCAGCCGGAAGCCCGACAGCGCCTCCACCGTGCGCTGCAGCTGGAAGAGCGTGAACTGCGGCGGGATCAGGTCGAAGACCACGGGGCGGTATTTCAGCTTGCCGCGGATGCGGCCCAGCGCGGCGGCCAGGATGCGCCGGTTGTCCATCTCCATGGGCGTGCCGGTGGCCGCCACCGCCTCGGGCTGGTCGGGCCAGGAGGGATCGCCCTCGCCGCGCGCGGCCTGCGCGGCCCGGTCGCGCCCGGCCTCGGCGACCAGCCCGGCCTCGTAGAGCAGCTCGTAGCGCTCCAGCACGCGCTCATCGTCCCAATGGTCGTCGTCGGTGGCGAAGGTGGTGCCGACCCGCTCGCGCCGCCGCGCCACGTCGCCGCCGGACGCCGCCCAGCGCTCCAGCGCCGGGCGGATGACGGCGTTGATGAGCGCCGGCCGCCCCTCGCGCCAATCCTCCCAGGGGAAGTAGCCGTACCAGTCGCGCCACTCCGCCTGGCCGGTGCCGGACAAGGGCGCCTCGCGGGTCAGCGCCAAGTAGCCCACCGACACCACGCGCGGCCCGCCGGAGATCTCGCGCGGGTCGCGGTAGCGGTCTCCGAAGGTGTAGAGCTGCTCGACATAGCGCAGCGGCAGGCCGGTCTGTTCCTGCACCCAGGAGCGCAGGCCGCTCTCCAGCGTGCGGTGGCCCTCGGGCGCGAAGGGGCCGAAGGGCAGCGCGTCCAGCGAGTGGGCGCCGCGCTGCTCGGGCGTGGCGAGGTCGTGGGTCAGCCGGCGCACCGTCAGCACGCGCGGCACCTCCTCCGTCACGGCGACGATGACCGCGGTCAGGCCGATCACCGTGCGGTCCGTTTCCAAGCCCACGAGTCTCTCCGGATGGGTCGGGCGCCGGGCGTGGTCCGGCGGTCCCGACAGAATCTGTTGTTCGACCCCGCTTGTACGGCAAGGGAACTCCTTGCGCAAACCCCGCCGCGACCGACCATTGCAGATTGGGGCCAGCCCATTGTTCGCCCTTGCGGACAGCGGGATTCCTGCAATTCTAGGCGCCGAAAAAAGGCCCCCGCCAAAGTGGGGCCTTCAACGCACCGGGAGTGATATCGCCATGGCGCTCAAGGCCGAGCAGCGCAAGGTTGAGTTGACCGAACAGGTCGTCGGCAAGGTCCGCGACCGGCTTTCCCGCGAGAAGGCGGGCGCCGCCGAGCGCTTCGTCCGCCAGTTCTACGCCAACGTGCCCCCCGACGACATCCTGCGCTCCTCCTCGGACGAGCTGTACGGCGCCGCCCTGGCGATGTGGCAGTTCGGCGGCGTGCGCAAGCCGGGCGAGGCGCTGGTGCGCGTCTGCAACCCCAAGGTCGAGCAGGATGGCTGGCACGCCGCCCACACGGTGGTCGAGGTCGTCAACGACGACATGCCCTTCCTGGTCGACAGCGTCTCGGCCGAGCTGAACCGCCACGGGCTGACCGTGCATCTGGTGATCCACCCGGTGGTGCGCGTGAAGCGCGACGCGGCCGGCAAGCTGGTCGAGCTGTTCGAGCCGCAGGCGGCGCCGGCCGACGCGATGCCCGAGAGCTACATGCACATCGAGGTCGACCAGGCGACCGACCAGGCGACGCTGGAGCGGGTCAAGGCCGGCATCGTCCGTGTGCTCTCGGATGTCCGCGCCGCCGTGCGCGACTTCCAGAAGATGCGCGCCCGCATCGCCGAGACCGTGTCCGACACCAAGGCGCGCACCCTGCCGCTGCCGCAGGACGAGGTGCTGGAAGGTCTGGACTTCCTGCGCTGGATGGATGAGGACCACTTCATCTTCCTCGGCGTACGCGAGTACCGCTTCGGCAAGGACGGGGACGAGGAGGCGCTGGACATCCAGGCCGGCGCCGGCCTGGGCATCCTGGCCGACGACGACGTCTCGGTCTTCGACGGCCTGCGCAACTTCTCGGCCCTGCCGCCGGTCGTGAAGCACTTCATCCGCCAGCCGCGCTTCATGATGGTCACCAAGGCCAACAAGGAGTCGACCGTCCACCGCCCGGCGGCGCTCGACGCCGTCATGGTCAAGGTCTACGACGACAAGGGCGTGGAGATCGGCGAGCGGCTGTTCGCCGGCCTCTTCACCTCCTCGGCCTACAACCGCTCGGCCCGCGAGATCCCCTTCCTGCGCCAGAAGGTGACCCGGACCCTGGCCCGCGCCGGCTTCGATCCGAAGAGCCATGACGGCAAGGCGCTGGTCCACATCCTGGACACCTACCCGCGCGACGAGCTGTTCCAGGTCTCCGACGACGAGCTGTTCGAGACCGCGCTGGGCGTGCTGCACCTGCAGGACCGCCAGCGCGTGGCGCTGTTCGTCCGCAAGGACCCGTTCGAGCGCTTCGTCAGCACGCTGATCTACGTGCCGCGCGACCGCTACGACACCGACCTGCGCATGCGCATGCAGGGCATCCTGGAGCGCGCCTTCGACGGCACGACCGTCAGCGTCAACGTGGCGCTGGCCGAGAGCGTACTGGCCCGCGTGCACCTGATCATCCAGACCAAGCAGGGCCGCCTCCCCGAGTTCGATACGAACGAGCTGGAGGAGATGCTGATCCAGGCCGCGCGCGGCTGGACCGACCGGCTGCAGCAGGCGCTGGTCGAGCGGCACGGCGAGGAGGCGGGGCTGCGGCTCGCCAAGCGCTACAGCCAGGCGCTGCCCCAGGGCTACCGCGAGGCCTATTCGGCCGACGACGCGGTGGTCGACATCGACCGGATCGAGGCCGCCGCCCATACCGGCGAGCTGCAGCTGAACCTGCACCGGCCCGTGGAGGCCGAGCGGCATGAGCTGTACTTCAAGGCCTATCAGGACCGGCACCCGGTGCATCTGTCGCAGGTGCTGCCGATGCTGGAGAATCTCGGCCTGCGCATCCTGGCCGAGGGCGGCCCCTTCGAGATCCGGCTGGGCGGTCGCGACAGCTCCATCTTCATCCAGGACTTCCAGATGGTGATGGCCAACGGCCAGCCGGTCGACCTGGATGTGGTCAAGGGCGCCTTCGAGGACGCCTTCACCCGGGTGTGGTCGGGCGAGGCCCAGAGCGACGGCTTCGACAAGCTGGTGCTGGGCGCCGGCCTGAACTGGCGCGAGGTCAGCATGATCCGCGCCTACGCCAAGTACCTCCGCCAGGCCCGGTTCGACTTCACCCAGGCCTATATCGAGGACACGCTGGCGGCGCATGCTGACATCACCAAGCTGCTGGTGAAGCTGTTCCGCACCGCGCACGACCCCGAGCTCGCCCGTGAGTTCGGCCGCCAGCGGGTGGACAGCCGCCGCATGGGGCTGATCGTCGAGATCGAGCACGCGCTGGACCGCGTCACCAACCTGGACGAGGACCGCATCCTGCGCCGGATGCTGAACCTGATCCGGGCGACGCTGCGGACCAACTTCTTCCAGAAGGACAAGGACGGCCAATCCAAGACCTACATCTCCTTCAAGCTGGACAGCCGGTCGATCGACGATCTGCCGCTGCCCCGCCCCTGGGTGGAGATCTGGGTCTACAGCCCGCGCGTCGAGGCGGTGCACCTGCGCGGTGGCAAGGTCGCCCGCGGCGGCATCCGCTGGTCCGACCGCAAGGAGGATTTCCGCACGGAAATCCTGGGCCTGATCAAGGCGCAGATGGTCAAGAACGCGGTCATCGTGCCGGTCGGCAGCAAGGGCGGCTTCGTCGTCAAGAACCCGCCGCCGGCGTCGGCCGGCCGCGAGGCGCTGATGGCCGAGGTGGTCGAGTGCTACAAGACCATGATGCGCGGCCTGCTCGACATCACCGACAATCTGGTGAACGGCGAGATCGTGCCGCCGGCGGACGTGGTGCGCCTCGATGCCGACGACCCCTACCTGGTCGTGGCGGCCGACAAGGGCACGGCCACCTTCTCCGACATCGCCAACGGGGTCAGCCGCGAGTACGGCTTCTGGCTGGACGACGCCTTCGCCTCGGGCGGCTCGGCCGGCTACGACCACAAGAAGATGGGCATCACCGCCCGCGGCGCCTGGGAGGCGGTGAAGCGCCACTTCCGCGAGATGGGCCGCGACACCCAGACCCAGGACTTCACGGTCGTGGGCGTGGGCGACATGTCGGGCGACGTGTTCGGCAACGGCATGCTGCTGTCCAAGCACATCCGCCTGGTCGCCGCCTTCGACCACCGCCACATCTTCATCGACCCGAACCCCGACGCGGCCACCTCCTTCGCGGAGCGCCAGCGCCTGTTCGACCTGCCGCGCAGCAGCTGGGCCGACTATGACGCCAAGCTGATCTCGGCCGGCGGCGGCGTGTTCGAGCGCTCGGCCAAGTCGATCCAGACCACGCCGGAGATCCGCCAGGCCCTGGGCATCCAGGCCGAGCGGCTGACCCCGGCGGAGCTGATGACCGCCATCCTCAAGGCGGAGGTCGACCTGCTCTGGCTGGGCGGCATCGGCACCTACGTCAAGGCGGGCAGCGAGACCAACGCCGAGGTCGGCGACAAGGCCAACGACGCGATCCGCATCAACGGGAAGGATGTCCGGGCCAAGGTCGTCGGCGAGGGCGCCAACCTGGGCTTCACCCAGCGCGGCCGCATCGAGGCGGCGCAGGCCGGGCTGCGGCTCAACACCGACGCCATCGACAATTCGGCCGGCGTCGACACCTCCGACCACGAGGTCAACATCAAGATCCTGCTGCGCGACGTGATGGACAAGGGCCGCATGACCCTGGCCCAGCGCGACGTGCTGCTGGCGGAGATGACCGACGAGGTCGCCGAGCTGGTGCTGGCCGACAATTACAAGCAGACCCAGGCGCTGACCGTCGCCGAGGCCGTGGCGGCGGAGACGCTGGAGGACAATGTCCGCTTCATCCGCACCATGGAGCGGGCGGGCAAGCTGAACCGCGCCATCGAGTATCTGCCGACGGACGAGGAGATCGTCGCCCGTGCGGCAAGCCGCCGGGGCCTGACCCGGCCGGAGCAGGCGGTGCTGCTGGCCTACTCGAAGATCGACCTGTACGAGAAGTTGCTGGCCTCCGACCTGCCCGACGATCCGAAGATGGCGGAGGAGGTGGTCCGCTACTTCCCGACGGCGCTGCGGGAGAAGTTCCCCGACGCGATATCCTCGCACCAGCTGCGCCGCGAGATCATCGCCACCTGCGTCACCAACGGCATGATCAACCGCGTCGGCCCGACCTTCATCGGCGAGATGATCGAGCAGACCGGCATGGGCGAGGCCGACGTGGCCCGCGCCTATGTCATCATCCGCGACGCCTTCGGGCTGCGGCCGCTCTGGTCGGCGATCGAGGCGCTGGACACCAGGGTGCCGGCGTCGGTGCAGACCGCCATGCTGCTGGAGACGGGCCGGCTGATGCGCCGCGCCATCCCCTGGATGCTGCTGAACGGCGCGCAGCCGCTGGCGCTGCAGAGCGAGTGCGAGCGCCTGTCACCGACCGTGGAGGCGCTGGCCGCCGCCATGGGAACGGTGCTCTCCGGGGAGGCCCTGTCCGACCTGGAGGCCCGCGCGGCCGAGTTGACGGCGCAGGGCGTGCCGGCCGACCTAGCCCGCCGCATCGCCGGGCTGGGGGCGCTGGCCGCCGCCACCGACGTCGCCATGATCGCGTCCGAGACCGGCCGCGGCGTGGAGGAGGTGGCGCGGGTCTATTTCGACCTGGGCGGCCGCCTGGGCTTCGACTGGCTGCGCTGCCGGGCGACCGAGGTGAAGGCCGACAACCACTGGCAGCGCCAGGCGGTCGCGGCCATGGTCGACGACCTCTACGGCATGCAGGGCCGCCTCGCCGCCCGCATCCTGGCCGGCGGCCAGGGCGACGCGGACGGGCTGATCGAGGCGTGGCTGACCAACCGTTCCCAGCCGGTGGAGCGGGTGCAGGGCCTGCTGGCGGAGCTGCGCGGCATCGTCGCCATCGACTACGCCATGCTGGCTGTCGCCAACCGCCAGCTGCGCGGGCTGGTCGCGGGCTGATCCGGTTCCTCGTCCTGGGCAGCGTCGAGGGTGTGCGTCCTTCGACAAGCTCAGGATGAGGGACCTATTGCTGCTCCCCATGGTTTCCGGGCGCCTGAACGCGAGGAGTGCCTGGAACCAACATTCCTCATGCTGAGCCTGTCGAAGCACGCAGGCGGGCTCGGCGTCCAAAAAGGGCCGCCTCCCGCCGGGGGGCGGCCCTAACTTTTGGCCAGAGTCGCGCGCCGCGCTTCAACCCGTGCCCCCACCCGGCTATGATGGCGGGGCCTGCCCGAAAGAGGTAGGCGGCACGGGAGGCATGGCATGACCCAGCAGAAGTTCCGACTGGTGACCCGCAGCGACATGGACGGCCTGGTCTGCGCGGTGCTGCTGAAGGAACTCTACCTCGTCGACGACATCCTGTTCGTCCATCCCAAGGACATGCAGGACGGCAAGATCGCCATCGGGCCGAACGACATCACCTGCAACCTGCCCTACGTGCCGGGCTGCCACCTGGCCTTCGACCACCATCTCTCGGAGATGTACCGGGTCGACCTGTACAAGAACCACATCATCGACCCGGAGGCGCCCTCGGCCGCCCGCGTCGTCTACGACTATTACGGCGGCCGGCAGCGCTTCCCCACCATCCCCGACAGCCTGATGCAGGCGGTGGACAAGGCCGACAGCGCCCAGTTCACCCAGGCCGAGGTGCTGGACCCACAGGGCTGGGTGCTGCTGTCCTTCCTGATGGACGCGCGCACGGGCCTCGGCCGCTGGCGCGACTTCCGGGTGTCGAACTACGAGCTGATGATGAAGCTCATCGACTGGTGCCGCACCCATTCCGACGCCGACGAGATCCTGGAGCTGCCCGACGTGAAGGAGCGCGTCGAGCTCTACCGCGAGCACCAGGCCCCGTTCCGCGAGCAGCTGGAGCGCTGCACCACGGTCCACAAGAACCTGGCCGTGGTCGATCTGCGCGACGAGGACCCGATCTATTGCGGCAACCGCTTCGTCGTCTATGCCCTGCACCCCGAGTGCAACCTGTCCATGCACTGCATGTGGGGGCGCAACAAGGCCAACACGGTCTTCGCCATCGGCAAATCGATCATCAACCGCTCCTCCATCCACAATGTCGGCCAGCTCTGCCTGGAGTATGGCGGCGGCGGCCACGAGGCGGCGGGCACCTGCCAGGTCGACAACGACCGGGCCGAGACGGTGCGCAAGGAGCTGGTGGGGCATCTCACCGCTTGAAAAAATCCCTCGCCCCTGGCGGGAGAGGGATGGGCCCCACCGCGAAGCGGTGGGAGGGTGAGGGGTCGACCGCCACAGGCGGGCGTTCTCGGTGACTGATCCTGGAGCAACGGGTGAGAACGTCGGGCTGCGCCCGCCGCCCCCTCATCCTCCCCAAGCAGGCTTGGGGCCCCATCCTTCTCCCGCAAGGGGAGAAGGATAAACAAGGAAAAGGCCGGCGCGCCCGAGGGCGGCCGGCCTTTCTCATGCCTGGGCGGAGCGGACGATGGTCAGACCGTCGCCGCCTCGCGGTCCTCGTCGCCGGTCTCGGAGGCGTCCTGGTCGTCGCCCTCCTCGCCGCCGTCCATCATCTGCGGCTGCCGGCCGTCGCCGCCGCGCTGGCGGTTCTCGTTCTCGGTGATCTGGCAGATGATGCGGTAATAGTGCTCGGCATGCTGCAGATAGTTCTCGGCGGCGACGCGGTCGCCCGAGGTCTGCGCGTCCCGGGCCAGGGCCAGGTACTTCTCGTGCACCTGGAAGGCGTTGCCGCGGATGCGGACGTCCGGCCCGTTGCTGTCGTAGTTCTGGTGCCGCAGCGGCACGTTCTGGCGGCGGTTGCCGCCATTGTTGTTGTGGCCGTGATTGTGACCGCCGCCACCACCACCGCCACCATTGTTGTTGCCACGCCCCCGCGAGCGCCGGTTGTTCTGACCCTGTCTCATATGGCTTGAGCTGTCGCCCCTCTTCGAGTTCGGCGCATGCCCCGCGTGGCCTATGCCAAGCACCGGCCCGCGGCCCCGCCTTGGCAGGGGCCCGGCCCGGGGTGCCGCCGTCCCGCCGGCCCATGGCGGATGCGTGCGGACGATCTTTCCGGGGTCATGCCGCGCACCGCGCCCAACCTGGGGCAGCCGTGCCGCGTCGCGCAAGACCCTAACCTCTGGGCCGCGCATGTCCAACATTTTTTTACGGATTCAGCCCGTTGGGGCTCCGTACGGGAGGCTCAAAGCGCCTTTCGCGCCACGACCACCCGATCGTGTCCTGACAGATCGGCGATCACCAAGGGTTGTTCAAGGCCGGCCCCCCGGAAGAGCGCCGCCACGTCCCCGCCCTGCCCGGCCCCATGCTCCACCGCGGCGAGGCCCCCCGGCACCAGCAGTCGCACCAGCTCGGGCGCGAGGTGCCGGTAGGGGTCGAGCCCGTCGGCGCCACCGGCCAGGGCTCGGTGCGGGTCGAACAGCGCCACCTCGGGCTGCAGGCCGGACACGTCGCCGTCCGGGATATAGGGCGGGTTGGAGACCACGATGTCGAAGCCGCCGCCCCGCACCGCCGAGGCCCAGTCACCGGCCAGGAACGCGGCCCGGCCCGCCAGCCCGTTCGAACAGGCGTTGCCGCGCGCCGCCGCCGCCGCGCCCCGGCTGAGGTCGATCCCGATGCCCCGCGCGTTCGGCAGCTCCGACAACAGGGCCAGCAGGATGCAGCCCGACCCGGTGCCGAGGTCCAGCAGGCGCAGGGGCGCCGTCCGATCCGGCAGCCGTTCCAGCACCGCCTCGACCAGCGTCTCGGTATCGGGGCGCGGGTCCAGCGTGTCGGGGGTGAGGGCGAACTCCAGGTTCCAGAAGCCGCGCCGGCCGAGGATGCGCGACACCGGCTCGCGCGCCAGCCGCCTTTCCAGCAGTGCCTGGAAGCGCGATGCGTCGGCGTCGCCCACCCCGCGCCCGCCCTCCAGCAGCAGCTCGTTGCGCGAGAGGCCCAGCGCCGCCCCGGCCAGCAGGCGCACGTCCAGGCGCGGCGTCTCCAGCCCGGCCGCGGCCAGGCGCGCCTCGCCCTCGGCCAGCAATTGACGGAGCGTGGTCACTGCAGCTCGGCCAGGCGCTCGGCCTCGTCCTGGGCGACCAGCGCGTCCACCAGCTCGTCCAGCGCCTCGCCGGCCATGACCTTCTCGATCTTGTAGAGGGTCAGGTTGATGCGGTGGTCGGTGACGCGGCCCTGGGGGAAGTTGTAGGTGCGGATGCGCTCGGACCGGTCGCCGGAGCCGACCTGGCTCTTGCGCGAGGCGGCGCGCTCGGCGTCCTTGGCCGACCGCTCGGCCTCGTAGAGGCGCGCCCGCAGCACCCGCAGCGCCTTGGCCTTGTTCTTGTGCTGGGACTTCTCGTCCTGCTGGCTGACCACGATGCCGGTGGGCAGGTGGGTGATGCGCACGGCGCTGTCGGTGGTGTTGACCGACTGGCCGCCGGGGCCCGACGAGCGGAACACGTCGATGCGCAAATCCTTCTCATCGATCTGGATGTCCACCTCCTCCGCCTCGGGCAGCACGGCCACGGTGGCGGCGGAGGTGTGGATGCGCCCCTGGGTCTCGGTCGCCGGCACGCGCTGCACCCGGTGGACGCCGGATTCGAACTTCAGCTTCCGGAAGACGCCGCGGCCGGTGATGCTGGCCGTCGCTTCCTTGTAGCCGCCGAGCTCGGTCTCCGACACGTCCATCGCCTCGAAGCGCCAGCCCTGCAGCCCGGCATAGCGGCGGTACATATCGAACAGCTCGGCGGCGAACAGGGCGGCCTCGTCGCCGCCGGTGCCGGCGCGCACCTCCAGGATGGCGTTCTTCTCGTCCGCCTCGTCCTTGGGAATGAGGGAGAGCATGATCCGGCGCTCCAGCTCCGGCAGGCGCTTCTCGGCGGCGGCCAGCTCCTCCTTCGCCAATTCGCCCATCTCCGGGTCCTCGGCCATGGCCTTGAGGTCCTCGATCTCGGCGCGGCCGCGCTTCAGCTCGGATATGGCCTCGGCCACCGGCGTCAGCTCGGCATACTCGCGCGAGAGCTTGGAGAAGGCGTCGGCGGCCACGCTGCCCGAGGACAACATGTCGCGCAGCTCGTCATGGCGGGCCGAGAGCCGCGCCAGCGTGTCGCCGTACCGTTCCTCGAGACTAGCCATCGTTCCCGTCCAATCCGAACATCCTGCGCACCAACTCCTCGGCCTGCGGCTCGCCGGCCAGCTGGCGCAGCGCCTCCGTCGGGCGGTGCAGCAGCCGGTTGACCAGCAGCCGCGTCGCCTCCACCGCCTCCAAATCGGGCCGCTCCGCCAGCAGCCGCGCCCGCTCCGCCTCGAAGCTGCCGCGCAGCGCCGTCAGCAGGGGAACGGCCGTGCGCTCCCGCCGACCCCGCTCCCAGGCGGCCACCCCCTCGTCGACCAGCCGCCAGGCCGCCGAGGCAGCGGCGTCCCGGCCGGCGCGGCCTTCCAGCGCCAGCCGCTCCAGATCGTCCAGCCCGTAGAGGAAGGCGCCCTCCAGCCGGTCCACGCCCGGATCGACATCGGCGGGCACGCCTGAATCGACCAGGAAGACCGGCTTGCGGCGGCGCTTGCGCAAGGCCCCCGCCACCGCCTCGGGCCCGAGGATATAGCGCCCCGCGCCCATGGCGGTCACGATGATTTCGGCGCCGGCCACGCCGCTTTCGAGGTCCGCCCAGGGGAGATGGTGGGCGTTCAGGCTTCGCGCCAGTGCCTCGGCACGCCCGGCGGAGGGGGCGGTGACCGACAGGCGGGACAGCCCCGCCGCCGCCAGCTCCTCCGCCAGCAGCACGCCCATGTCGCCCATGCCGACCAGCAGGCCGGCGCAGCGCTTGAGGTCGCCATGGATGTCGCGCGCCACCCGCACCGCCACGGCGGCCATGGTGGCGGGCCCCTCGGATATCGCGGTCTCGGTCCGCACCCGCTTGGCGGTCTGGTAAGCGGCCTGCAGCAGCCCCTCCAGCTCCGGCCCGACCAGCCCGGCCTCGGCCGCGCGCCGGTGCGCGGCCTTCACCTGCCCCAGCACGTGCGGTTCGCCGGGCACCCGGCTTTCCAGCGAGGCGGCGATGGCGAAGAGCCGGCGCGCGGCGCCCGGGCCCGACAGGGTGGCGATGGCGGGCGCCACCTCCAAAGGCGGCACCTCGGCGCGCTCGGCCACCAGCCCCGCCAGCGCCCGCGCGCCGGCGCCGGCGTCGCCCGCCGTCAGCAGGCAGAGCCGGTCACAGGTGGAAAGCAGCAGCCCCTGCCCGACCCCGTCGCAGCGCAGCCGCCCCAGCAGCTCCGGCAGCTCCGCCTCCACCGCCGCCGCCTGGTCGATCAGGGGGGCGGCCGCGGAGCGGTGGTCGATGCCGATGAGATGGATGTCCGACATGAGGCCCGGGCAGGAGAAACGCGCGGGCATCCTACAACAGGGGGGCGGGGGTGCGCGCTCTTATCCTTCTCCCCTTGAGGGAGAAGGATGGGGCCCCAAGCCCGCTTGGGGAGGATGAGGGGTGGACCGGCGCAGCCGGGCCTTCTCGACGGCTGATCCTGGAACAGCAGAAGAGAACGTCAGCCTGCGGCTGCCGACCCCTCACCCTCCCCGCTTCGCGCGGGGCCCATCCCTCTCCCTCAAGGGGAGAGGGATAGTTCACTCACTCCGCCGGCACCGCCTCCGCCGCGGCCTGCTTCTCGGCCTCGATGCGGGCGGCCTTCTCCTCGACCAGCTTGACCAGATGGTCGACGATGCTCTCGTCGCGCAGGCGGTGGGCGGGCTGGCCCTGGAGATAGACCTGGTGCACGCCCTTGCCGCCGCCGGTGAAGCCGATGTCGGTCATGGTGGCCTCGCCCGGGCCGTTCACCACGCAGCCGATGACCGAGACGGTCATGGGGGTGGTGATGTGCGAGAGCCGGTCCTCCAGCACCTCGACCGTCTTGATGACGTCGAACTGCTGGCGGGCGCAGGAGGGGCAGGAGATGACGGTGACGCCGCGGCGGCGCAGGCCGAGGCTCTTCAGCATCTCGTACCCGACCTTCACCTCCTCCACCGGGTCGGCGGAGAGGGAGACGCGGATCGTGTCGCCGATGCCTGACCAGAGCAGCATGCCGAGGCCGATGGAGGACTTCACCGTGCCGGCGCGCAGGCCCCCCGCCTCGGTGATGCCGATATGCAGCGGATAGTCGCAGGCCTCGGCCAGCCCCTGGTAGGCGGCCACCGACAGGAACACGTCGGACGCCTTTACCGAGATCTTGAACTCCCGGAAGTCGTGGTCCTCCAGGATGCGGGCATGGTCGAGCGCGCTCTCCACCATCGCCTCGGGGCAGGGCTCGCCGTACTTCTCCAGCAGGTCCTTCTCCAGCGAACCGGCATTGACGCCGATGCGGATGGAGCAGCCATGGTCCTTGGCCGCCTGCACCACCTCGCGTACCCGGTCGGCCGAGCCGATGTTGCCGGGATTGATGCGCAGGCAGGCGGCGCCGGCCTGGGCGGCCTCGATGGCGCGGCGGTAGTGGAAATGGATGTCGGCGACGATCGGGACCCGCGCCTCGCGGACGATGTGGCGCAGCGCCGCCGTGCTGTCCTCGTCCGGGCAGGAGACGCGGACGATGTCGGCGCCGGCCTCCTCGGCGCGCCTGATCTGCTCCAGCGTGGCCGCCACGTCCGGGGTCGGCGTGTTGGTCATGGTCTGGACGGAGATCGGCGCGTCGCCGCCCACCAGTACGCTGCCGACCCGGATCTGGCGGGACTTGCGGCGCTGGATCTGGCGGTAGGCGCGGTGGGTGATGCTCATGGCCGGGGTCCGTGCCGAAAAATCGATGGGCAGAAGGTGCGCCCGGCCGTCTCCCCGATCAAGGGGACTCCGCCGGATGAGACCGATGGGGAGAGTTTCGAAAGGCGAAGGGGCCGAACTGCCGTCCCCTCTCCCAGGGGGAGAGGGACAGGGAGAGGGGGTACGGGAATGCGGAGCAAGGTGCAAACTTCAATGCACAGCTCTTCCCCTACCCTCTTACCCCCTCACCCCGACCCTCTCCCCCTGGGAGAGGGGGGAATGCGGCGAGCGACGGCGGCTTCGAAAAGCTCTCCTTACGGGACGGATGGGCTCAGCGGGCGGGCGGCGTGGCGGGCGCGGCCCCGGTCAGGCGCTCGGGGTCGAGCTGGACGTTGCGCACCACCTGCCCCTTGTTGCCCAGCGCCGGCAGATCCTTGCCGTCGACCGACACGACGATGCCGCCGGCATTGCCGGTGTTCAGCGTCAGGCCCTGGACGGCCGGGGCGCGGAAGGTGTCGCCGGCGCGCAGCGTGCGCAGCGCCCAGTTGGTGCCCTTGCCGTCGCGCACCTCCACCCAGCTGTCCTCCACCGCGCGGATGACGACGCGGGCCGGGCCGCTGGTCTGGCCGAAGACGCGGCCCGTCGGCGTGGTCACCGGCGTGCCGGGGGCGGGCGCCGGCGGCTGGCCGCTGGTGTCGGCCGGCGGCGGGGGCGGCGCGGTGGTGGCCTCGGCGGTCTGCTGGCCGGCGGGGGCCGGCGGGTTGCCCAGATCCGGGACGGGCGGCACGGTGCCCTCCTCCGGACCCCCGGTGCCTTCGCCCTCCTCCTCGGCCGGGGCCGCCGCCGCGGGCGGCTGCTGGCCGGCGGAGACCGGGGCGGTGTTGAAGGCGGTGGCGGCCCCCTGCGACGAGGCGCCGATCTCCGGCGCGGTCGGCTGCGACTGGCCGATCAGCTCGGCGACCTGGCCGGCCGGCAGCACGTTGGCCGGGGCCGGCTGGCCCTCCGGTGCCTCCACCGACTTGGCGAGCCGGTCGGGCAGGGCCGGGATCATGTCGGCGGCGCTGCGGTCGGTGGCCGACAGCAGGTACCAGCCGCCATAGACCACGGCGGCGCCGACCGCGGCGATCATCAGCAGCGCGCCGCCGGGCACGCGGTTCTCGTTCACCGCCTCGGGGAAGTACAGCTCGGCCTTCTGCGGCGCGCCGGCCATCTCGCTCTTGAAGCGCGACAGCACCTCGCCGGCATCGACGCCCAGATGGTCGGAATAGCTGCGCAGGAAGCCGGTGATGTAGGCCTGGCCCGGCAGGTCCTTGTAGCGCGACTCTTCGATCGCCTCGAGATAGGGCTGGCGGATGCGCAGCGCGGCGGCGACCTGGGGCAGGCTCTGGCCCAGCTCCTCGCGGCGGCGGCGGAGCAGCTCGCCCACCTTGGGGCCCTGGGCGGAGGAGGCGGCCATCGGGGAGTGGTCGATCACGGCGGATTACCTGCCTTGGTCTTGCACCCCTGGCGGCCGCTCAAGAACAGCTCCTGAGAAGCCCCGCGAAGCGCCTGGATTCCAAAGATTTCTTATCAAATGCGGCGCAGTGCCCGCAACCGGCCTCAGATGAGTACCCCATGGTCCCGGGCGAAGGCCTTCAGGCGCAGGCGCACCGAACTGTCGGTCAGGCCGTACAGCCCCTCCATGAAGTCTGCGAGGTCGCCGACATGCAGCGAGCGCAGCATGCTCTTCACCTCGCCCACCGCCGGCGGCGACATGGACAGGGTGCGGAAGCCGCAGCCGATCAGCGCCATCGCCTCCAGCGGGCGGCTCGCCATTTCGCCGCACAGCGACAGCGGCACGCCGGCGGCGTCGCAGCGGGTCGCCAGCATGCGCAGCACCTTCAGCAGCGGCGGCGACAGCAGGTCGTAGCGGTTGCCCATCATCGGGTTGCCGCGGTCCGACGCGAACAGATACTGCAGCAGATCGTTGGAGCCGACCGAGACGAAGTCCACGAGCGGCAGCAGCCCGTCCAGCTGGAACAGCAGGGACGGCACCTCCATCATGACGCCGACCTTGACCTCGGCCGGCGCCTCGTCCGGCGCCAGGCGCGCGCGCTCCAGCTCGACGATGTGGCGGGCGCGGCGGAACTCGTCGACCTCGGCGATCATGGGGAACATGACCCTGAGCTCGCGGCCCTTGGCCGCCCGCAGCATGGCGCGCAGCTGCTTGCGCAGCATCGCCGGCCGGTCCAGCCCGATGCGGATCGCCCGCCAGCCCAGCGCCGGGTTCTCCTCATGCATGTCGGGGAAGTAGGGCAGCGTCTTGTCGCCGCCCACGTCGAGGGTGCGGAACACCACCGGCTTGTCGCCCGCCTCGGCCAGGACCTTGCCGTAGGTCTCCTGCTGCGCCGCCGTCTCCGGATAGGTGTGGCGCACCATGAAGGGGATCTCGGTGCGGTAGAGGCCGATGCCGTCGGCGCCGGTGTCGTGCAGGTGCGGCAGATCGATCAGCAGGCCGCAGTTCAGCATGATCTGCACCCGCACCCCGTCGCGGGTGACGGCGGGCAGGTCGCGCATGGCGGCGAACTCGCGCTGGCGCTGCTCGCGCGCCCGCAGCGACTTCAGGAAGGCCTCCTGGATGTCCTCCGACGGCCGCACGAACAGCTGGCCGTTGTCGCCGTCGACGATCAGGAAGTCGAGCGGCTCCACGCGGGAGAGCGCCTCGCCGCACTGGCCCACCACCGGCAGATCCAGGGCGCGGGCGACGATGGCGACATGGGCGTGGGCCGAGCCCTCCTCCAGCACCACGCCGCGCAGCCTTTTCCGGTCATAATCCAGCAGCTCGGCCGGGCCCATGTTGCGGGCGACCAGGATGAACTCGTCCGGCAGGGTGCCGCCGTCGGCCGATTCGCGCTTGCCGGCCAGATGCTGCAGCAGCCGGTTGGTGATGTCGTCGAGGTCGTGCTGGCGCTCGCGGATGTAGGGATCGCTGACGTTCGCCATGCGGGCGCGGTTGTCGTTCTGCACCCGCTGCACGGCCGCCTCGGCGGTGAGGCCGCTGCGGATCGCCTCGCGGATGCGCGACAGCCAGCCGCGGTCGGCGGCGAACATCCGGTAGGCCTCGATGATCTCGTGATGCTCCCCGCCCGACGTGCCGACATTGATCAGCAGCTGGTCGATGGCGGAGTGCATGCTGTCCACCGCCTCCTGGAGCCGCCTCAGCTCGACCTCGGGGTCGTCGGCCACCATCTGGCGGATGGTCAGCTGCGGCCGGTGCAGCACGGCCAGGCCCATGCCGATGCCGCGGTTGAGGCTCACCCCCTCCAGGCGCGAGGGCAGCAGCACCAAATCGTTGGCGACTGACAGCTCCTTGCTGTCCACCAGCTCGCCGGCGGCGACCAGCTCGGCCACCACCATGGCGATGGTCTGGAGGGTCTCGACCTCCTGCTCGTCATAGTCGCGGCGCTCCTTGTGCTGGATCGCCAGCACGCCGCGCACGCGGCCGCCGCGCAGGATCGGCACGCCCATGAAGCTGTTGAACGGGTCCTCGCCCGTCTCGGGCCGATAGACGAAGTTCGGATGGTTCGGCGCGTTCGCCAGCGCCACCGGCCTTGCATGCGCGGCGATGTCGCCGACCAGGCCCTCGCCCACGCGCAGGCGGGTCTTGTGCACGGCGTCCGGGTTCAGGCCGAGGGTGGAGAAGAGCTCCAGCACCTCGCCCGCCCGCATGACGTAGCAGGAGCAGACGTCGGCACCGGCCTCGGCGGCGATGATGGTGACGATCTTGTCGAGCCGCCCCTGGGCCGAGCCGCTGCCGGCCATGACGTCGCGCAGCCTGGCCAGCAGCCGGCGCGCGCCGGCCGCGAGGTCGGGCGGCCGTCCGGCGTGGCCGCCCGTGTCAGGGCCCGCCGGCCCGGGTGGGACGGTTCCGTCGGCCACTACTCGGCCGCTCCCGGCAGCGTGGCGGCCATGCGGGACGCCAGCGCCGCCACGGCCTGCGCCACCATCTCCTCCAGGATCTCCGCCGTCGGCTGCTCGCGCGTGACCATGCCGACGCTCTGGCCCGCCATCAGCGAGCCGTTCTCGACGTCGCCCTCCACCACCGCGCGGCGCAGCGCGCCGGCCCAGTAGTGCTCGATCTCCAGCTGCGCCTCCTTCTGGTCGAGCTCGCCCTTGGTGAAGCGCTCGATGATCTCGGCCTGGAAGGACTGGAAGCGGCGGGTGCCGGCGTTCTGCAGGGCGCGCACCGGGATGACCGGGAAGCGCGGATCGATCTGCACCGACGGGATCGCGTCTCGGGCCGACGCCCGGATGAAGGCCTGCTTGAAGCGGGGATGCGCCTGGCACTCGGTGGCGCAGACGAAGCGGGTGCCGAGCTGCACGCCGGCCGCCCCCATCTCCAGGTAGGAGACCATCGCCTCGCCCCGGCCGATGCCGCCGGCGACGAAGACGGGGATTTCGCGCACCTCGGGCAGGATCTCCTGCGCCAGGACGGAGGTGGAGACGGGCCCGATATGGCCGCCGGCCTCCATCCCCTCGATCACCAGCGCGTCCACGCCCATGCGGATCAGCTTCTTCGCCAGCACCAGGGCGGGGGCGAAGCAGACGACCTTGGCGCCGCCCTCCTTCAGCCGCTTGATCGCGGAGGCCGGGGGCAGGCCGCCGGCCAGCACGACGTGTTTCACGCCATGGTCCAGGCAGACCTCGACCAGCGCGTCCAGCTGCGGATGCAGGGTGATGAGGTTGACGCCGAAGGGCATGGAGGTGAGCGCCCGGGTGGCGTCGATCTCCGCCGCCAGCTGCTCCGGGTTCATGGAGCCCGAGGCCAGCACGCCGAAGCCCCCGCCGTTGGAGATGGCGGCCACCAGGGTGCGCTCGGACACCCAGGTCATGGCGCCGCCCATGACGGCCAGCTCCGTGCCCAGGAAATCCCGGCCGCGCGCCCAAAGCGCATCGAGCCGCTGACGCGCGGCGCCCGTCATCATGCCGGTGTCCTCTCTCGCTCCAGTGCGTCGGCCCGGGGGTCGTTGCGCCCCCGGCCCGTCTCGGCTGCTCAGGCCTGGTCCAGCCCGTAGGCCGTGTGCAGGGCGCGCAGCGCCAGCTCAGTATACTCCTCCGCGATCAGAACGCTCACCTTGATCTCGGAAGTGGAGATGACCTGGATGTTGATGCCGCGGTCGGCAAGGGCCTTGAACATGCGCTGGGCCACGCCGGCATGGCTGCGCATGCCGACGCCGATGACCGAGACCTTCACCACGTTGGCGTCGGCCAGCAGGCGCTTGTAGTTCAGCTCGGACTTGTACCGCTCCAGCACCTGCACCGTGCGGTCGATGTCCGCCTTGGTGACGGTGAAGGTCATGTCGGTGGAGCCGCCGTCGGCCGACACGTTCTGCACGATCATGTCGACATTGATGGCGGCGTCGGTGAGCGGCCCGAAGATGCGGGCGGCGACGCCCGGACGGTCCTCGACCCCCACCAGGGTCACCTTCGCCTCGTCACGGCTGTAGGCGATGCCGCTGACCAGTTCCTGTTCCACGATCTCATCCTCATCCACGACTAGGGTACCGGGAAGCGCGCTGCCCGCCGCCTCCTCGAAGGTCGAGAGCACCTGGACGCGCACCCGGTGCTTCATGGCCATTTCCACCGACCGGGTCTGCAGCACCTTGGCGCCCAGCGACGCCATCTCGAACATCTCCTCATAGGTGATGCGCGCGAGCTTGCGGGCCTTGGAGACGATGCGCGGGTCGGTGGTGTAGACGCCGTCCACGTCGGTGTAGATGTCGCAGCGCTCGGCCTCGAGCGCCGCCGCCAGAGCCACCGCCGAGGTGTCGGAGCCGCCGCGGCCCAGCGTGGTGATGCGGCCGCCCTCGGTCACGCCCTGGAAGCCGGCGACGACGCTGACCTCGCCCGTCTCCATGCGGCGGATCATCTCCGGCGCGTTGATGCGGCCGATGCGGGCCTTGCCATGCGTCTCGTCGGTGATCAGCGGGATCTGCCAGCCCTGCCAGCTGCGCGCCTTGATGCCCAGCTCCTGCAGCGCGATCGCCAGCAGGCCGCTGGTCACCTGCTCGCCCGAGGCGACGACGGCGTCGTATTCCGCCTGGTCGTGGACCTTGGCGATGGCGCGGCAATAGTCCACCAGCTGGTTGGTGACGCCCGACATGGCCGAGACGACGACCGCGACCTGGTGGCCGGCGTCGGTCTCCTGCTTCACCTTGCGGGCGACGTTCTTGATCCGGTCGATGTCGCCGACGGAGGTGCCGCCGAACTTGAGGACGAGGCGCGCCATGGTGCCCTTGCCGCTGTAATGCCTGTGCCCGGGCTGGGTCCCGGGCGGACCATGCATAACCCCGTGCCGCCGCCTAGGCAAGGAAAGCGACCGCAGCGCAGCATTCCGCGCAACGAAAGGCTCCTATTTGTCATCCCGGGCTTTGCGCCGCAGGGCGCGCGGGTTGCCCCGGAGACCATGGGCCCCCATACTCCGCCGCGCCCGACACCAGGATTCCGCCATGAGCACCGCCCACGACACGCGCACCGGCACCACCATCGACCCGGAGGAGGTCAGGCGCTTCGGCGCCATCGCGGCGGAATGGTGGGACCCGGCCGGCAAGTTCCGGCCGCTGCACAAGCTGAACCCGGTGCGCCTCGCCTACATCCGCGACGCGCTCTGCGCCCGGTACGGCCGCGATCCCGCCGACACCCAGCCGTTGAAGGGGCTGCGGCTGGTCGACATCGGCTGCGGCGGCGGGCTGCTGTCGGAGCCCCTGGCGCGCATGGGCGCCACCATGGTCGGCATCGACGCGGCGGAGGAGAACGTCAAGACCGCCACCGCCCATGCCATCCAGACCGGCACCCCGGTCGACTACCGCGCCACCACGGCCGAGGATCTGGCGGCCTCGGGCGAGACCTTCGACGCGGTGCTGGCGCTGGAGGTGATCGAGCACGTGTCCGACGTGCCGCTGTTCCTGGAGAGCTGCGCCAGGCTCATGAAGCCGGGCGCGCCGCTGTTCATGGCGACGCTGAACCGGACTCCGAAGAGCTTCGCGCTCGGCATCGTCGCGGCGGAGTATGTGCTGGGCTGGGTCCCGCGCGGCACCCACGACTGGAAGCGCTTCCTGCGCCCGTCCGAACTGGCCGCCGCCATGCGCCCGCTGGGCCTGACCATCCGCGACCTGACCGGCGTCACCTACAGCCCGCTCCGCGACCGCTTCGCGCTGGACCCGCGCGACCTGGACGTGAACTACATGCTGTGGGCCGAGCGGGGGTGATCCAGGCATCCCTCGCCCCTTGCGGGAGAGGGAGGGGCCTGCCGCGCAGCGGTGGGAGGGTGAGGGGTCGGCAGCCACAGGCTGACGTTCACACCGCGCATCGGAAGCTCTCCTGTCGAGAAGGCCCGGCTTCGCCGGTCCACCCCTCACCCTTCCCATTGCTGGCGCAATGGGCCCCTTCCCTCTCCCGCAAGGGGCGAGGGATTGGGAGACCTACCCCCGCCACGCGCTCCAGGCCACGAGCGCCAGCGGCAGCAGCGCCGCGGCGTCCACCAAGGCGACCGTCCGGAGCGCCCCCTCGGGCAGGCCCATGCGGACGTAGACGATCAGGAAGCCGACGACGCTGATGCCCACCACCAGCGCCGCCACCCGCCGCGCCTCCGGGCTGAAGGCCGCAACCAGCGCCGCCGCCAGCACCGCCAGGAACAGGGCGCCGCGATGGATCAGCAGCAGCCCGGCCGTCCCCTCCGCCGGCAGGCCGTAGAGCCGCTCGGTGAGCCCCGGCGAGAACAGCACCGCGGCCGGCGCCGCATGGATCAGCGCCAGGAACAGCCAGCACGCCTTCAGCACCCACTCCATCGACGGTCTCCCCATTCCTTGTTGCCGGCGCAGAGTGGCACGGGCGGGGGCCGTCCGCGATTACCCGCCACGTAATGAAAAGGCCCGCGCGGATCGCTCCGGCGGGCCTTTCTCCTATGCGGATGGCGGCTGTCAGGCGTCGCCGGTGGGGACCCAGGGGATGCGGGCGACGGGGACGCCCTCCTCCTTCAGCTCCGCCGCCTCGTCGGGCGTGGTCTCGCCATAGATGGCGCGGGTCTCGACCTCGCCGTAATGGATGCGGCGCGCCTCCTCGGCGAAGCGGTCGCCGACATAGTCGCAGTCCCGCTCCACCTGGGCGCGCAGCTCGCGCAGCGCCCGCATCATCTCGGCGCGGCGCTCGGCATCGGCGGCCGGAGCCTTGGCGGACTTGGAGATGGCGGGGGCCATGGGCGCCTTGGCGACCCTGGCGTCGCCGCAGACCGGGCAGGACAGGGCACCCTCGGCGAGCTGCCGGTCCGCCGTCTCGCCGTTGCGGAACCAGGCCTCGAAGCAATGGTCCGCGCCGCATCGCAGTTGGAAGAGGATCATGGTCCGAAATCCGGCGCCGCCGCCGATGGGTGACAAGGGGTCGATATGCGCGGCGGCGTTCCTATCATCTGATCATGTGGTAGGGAAAGGGGGTGTCGCCAAGCCGCACGGCACCCAGCGGGAGACGCAGCATGACAGCACCCCACGCCCCCTCCCACGGCCCCGGCCTCTCCGGCCCGCCCTCGCCCTGGGTGGCGCGCTTCGCCGTGCTGGTCCGGCGCGGCGGGCCGGTCCTGGATCTGGCCTGCGGCGGCGGCCGGCACAGCCGCTTCTTCCTGGAGCGCGGCCACCCGGTGACCTCGGTCGATCTGGATCTGCGCGGCGTCGAGGATCTGCGCCATCAGGCCGGCGCCACCCTGGTCCAGGCCGACCTGGAGCGCGGCGACCCGTTCCCGGTGCCCGGCCCCTTCGCCGCCATCGTGGTGACCAACTACCTGCACCGCCCGCTCTTCCCCGCCCTGCTGGAGGCGCTGGAGCCCGGCGGGCTGCTGATCTACGAGACCTTCGCCATGGGCAACCAGCGGCTGGGCCGTCCCGCCTCCCCCGGCTTCCTGCTGTGCTCGGGCGAGCTGCTGGAGCTGGCGCGGGGACGGCTGCAGGTGCTGGCCTACGAGCATGGCGAGGTCGCCAGCCCCAAGGCCGCGATCGTGCAGCGCCTGGCCGCCGTGGCCGACCTCCGCCCGGCGCCGGACCTGGACGGCGATCCCGAGCCGCGGCCGCTCCCCTCCTATTAGTTCGCCCGGCGAAGTGTCCGGCGGTACATTAGAGTACATTAGAGTTGACCCGGACCTGGGGAGTGGCCATCCCAGGGCCCGCCGCCCCGTCGGGCGGCGCATCCCCTTGGAGTGACGGCATGGACCTGCTCGCCCTGCTGCTGGACCCGGCGCCTTACATGCCCCACGGCATGTGCCTGCTGTGGCAGCCAGCGCTGATCTGGACGCACCTCGTCTCGGACATACTGACGGGCCTGTCCTATTTCAGCATCCCGGTGGCGCTGCTGGTCTTTGCGCGCAAGCGGCGTGACCTGGCCTACAAGTGGATCTTCGTGATGTTCGGCGTCTTCATCTTCGCCTGCGGCACGACCCATTTCCTGGGCGCTTGGACCCTGTGGCACCCGGACTATCTGGCGCAGGGCATGATCAAGGCGCTGACGGCCCTGGTGTCGGTGGCGACCGCCGCCGCGCTGTGGCCGCTGCTGCCGAAGGCGCTGGCCATCCCCAGCCGGATGCAGCTGGAGGAGGCGAACCAGGCGTTGGCCGACCAGCTGCAGATCAGCGCCCGGGCCGAGTCCGAGGTGCGCGACGCCTACCGCAAGCTGGAGGCCGCCAGCCAAGCGCTGCGGGAGAGCGAGGCGCGCTATGCCGGCATCGTCAACCATGCCGCCGATGCCATCTTCGTGGTGGCGGTGCAGCCGGACGGCAGCTTCCGCTACGTCCAGGTGAACCCCGCCCTGGTGCGCGACACCGGCATCAAGGCGGACGACCTGCTGGGCCGCACCCCCGCCCAGGCCCTGTCGGCGAATGTCGCCGCCTCGGTGGAGGCCAACTACCGGCGCGCCGTCGAGGCCCGGCAGACCATCACCTACGAAGAGGTGATCGAGAAGCCGGGCGGCCCGCAGGTCTGGCAGACGGTGCTGGTGCCGGTGCTGGAGAACGGGACCGGCCGCGTGGTCCAGCTGGTCGGCACCTCGCGCGACCTGACCCAGTACCGGTCGCTGCAGGAGGAGCTGGCCCAGTCCGCCAAGCTCGCCACGCTGGGCACCATGGCCGCCGGCATCGCCCACGAGATGAGCCAGCCGCTGAACGCCATCCGCATCACCGCGGCCGATTGCGGCCTGCTGCTGGAAGAGGAGGGCGAGCCGGACCTGGGCTATGTGAAGCAGGGGCTGGACACGATCCGCGACCAGGCCGCCCGCATGGGCGGCATCATCGACCAGATGCGCCAGTTCGGCCGCCGCGAGCCCAGCCGGGACGAGGCCTTCGACCCGGCCGAGCCGTCGCGGCGCGCCCTGGGACTGCTGCAGCGCCAGTTCGCCGCCGTCGGCATCGCGGTCGAGGACCGGCTGCCCCAGGACCTGCCGAAGGTCATGGGCCGGGCGGCGCGGCTGGAGCAGGTGATGATCAACCTGCTGGCCAATGCCCGGGACGCGGTGGAGGAGGCGCGGCGGCAGGGCCGCACTGATTCCGGCCTCATCCTGCTGGAGGGAGGCATAGACCATCGGCGCGGCGTCCTAACGCTTTCGGTTGAGGACGACGGCATCGGCTTGCCGCCCGAGGTGGCGGAGCGCATCTTCGATCCATTCTTCACCACGAAGGAGGGGGAGAAGGGCATGGGCCTCGGTCTCTCCATCTGCGTCAACATCCTCACCACGATGGGTGGACGCATCGACGCCCGGCAGGGCGCGCGCGGCGCCCGCTTCACCATCACCCTGCCGCTGCGGGAGGACGCATGAGCGCCACGCCGCACCTGCTCGTCGTCGACGACGAGGCGATCTCGACCATGGCGCTGGAGCGCTTCCTGGGCCGCAAGGGCTACCGGGTCAGCGTCGCCGGCGACGGGGTCAAGGCGCTGTCGCTGCACCGGGACGACCCGGCCGACCTGGTCATCACCGACGTCCGCATGCCCCGCATGGCCGGCCCCGAGCTGGTCGGCCATCTCCGCACCGACGATCCGGAGCTGCCGGTCATCGTCGTCAGCGGCTATATGGGCATGGATCCCGAGCAGGCCGGCCTGACCGGCCCCCGCACGGTGGTGCTGCAGAAGCCCGTCGACGTGCAGGAGCTGCTGCGCCATGTGGAACGGCTGACCGACGCCGTCTGAGGCCGACCTCGGGCTCCAGACATGAAGAAGGGCGGCCCGGTCGGGCCGCCCTTCGCATTTGCGACGGTGGTTCAGCGGGAGACGCCGGCGCCTGCCTGGGCGCTGACCCCGTCCTTGCCGGCCGTGGCGCTGCCCCCGGCACTCGCCTTGACCGGCTTCGGCTGCGGCGCCGGGGCGGGAGCGGCGGCGGGCGCGGGGCTGGCTTCGGCGCGCGGCTTGCGGTCGCCGGCCGTGCGGTTCTCCGTCTCCGCCGGCTCCGGCTCCACCACCGGGGCGGGCTGGCCGGCCTTCCCCGCCTGGGCCGAACCGGCGAGCGCGCCGGCGGCGGTGCCGGTGACGGCGCTGGCGGGCAGCAGGGTGGGCTGCGGCGCGACGGGCTGCGATCCGGCCGGCTGCGGCGCGGCCTGCTGGGCGGCCGGCATCAGCGCGGCGGCTCCGGACGCCGAGCCCTGGGCCGAGCCCTGGGCCGGGCGGGAAAGCTGGTCCGTCGCCTGCCCCGCGAGGGTCTGGCCGGTGGTGCCCGCCGCCGTCGCCTGGCCGGCCGTGTCGCCCGCTACCGCCTTCATGTCGCCCGCCGTGGCGCCGAGGCTGCCCGCGGCCTGGGCGCCGGCGGCGGTCGTGGCACCGGCGGTGCCGGCCAGGACCGAGGCGCCGGCCGCCGCCTGGCCGCCGATCGTGGCGGCCGAGCCGGACGCGGCGTCGGAAACGCTGCCGGTGGTGGTGGCGGCCTTCTGCTTCGTGGCCGCGGCGCGCTCACGCGCCCGCTCGCTCAGGCGGCCGGCGCGGTCCAGCGGGTCGAGGCCGGGGCGGGACAGGCTGCCCGACCCGGAGAGGCTGCCGCCGAGCGATCCGACGCCGCCGAGCGCGCCGGTGGCGCCGCCCGTGACCTGGCCGACCAGCTGCGCGCTGGCGCTTCCGGCGGCGAGCAGGCCGGCCGTCAGGGCGATGGCGGCGGTGCGGAACAGGGAAATCTTGGACATCTCTAACCTCCTGTAGCGCGGGCCGGGCCCCTCAGCCTCCCTCCCGTCGCCCTTCCAGTTTGCCCCGGATTGTGGCCGCTTTTCGGCAACCGGCGGTTATCCGCCCATTGTTTCCACAACCCTGCCGAAGGGAATAATCCTGGACGGCCGGAGGATAATCCTACTCCGGACGGCTAGGCCGACCCCTGCCGCCCGTGGCATCGCCCCCGGCTTTCCGCTAAGTTGGCGCCCATACCGGAACCCGCCGCCAGAGACGCCATGCGCACCCAGCCCGACTTCCCGAACCTGTTCGTCACCGACCACCCGCTGATCCAGCACAAGCTGTCGCACATGCGCGACAAGCGGCGCTCGACCATGGGATTCCGGTCGCTGCTGCGGGAGATCGCGCTGCTGATGGGCTATGAGCTGACCCGCGACCTGCCGCTGACGACCGAGCGGATCGAGACGCCGATCTGCCCCTACGACGCGCCGGTCATCGAGGGCAAGAAGGTCGCCATCGTGCCGATCCTGCGCGCCGGGCTGGTCATGGCGGAAGGGCTGCTGGAGCTGATGCCGGGCGCCCGCGAGGGTCATATCGGCCTGTACCGCGACCATGAGACCAAGAAGCCGGTGGAATATCTGGTCAAGCTGCCGGACCCGCAGGGCCGCATCTTCATCCTGGTCGACCCGATGCTGGCGACCGGCAACTCGGCCATCCACGCGGTCGACGTGCTGAACCGCCACGGGGTCCCCAATTCACACATCCGCTTCATGGCGCTGGTGTCGGCACCGGAGGGCGTGCGCGTGTTCCACCAGGCGCATCCCGACGTGAAGGTCTTCACCGCCGCGCTGGACAGCCACCTGAACGAGAACGCCTACATCGTCCCAGGATTGGGCGACGCCGGCGACCGGCTGTTCGGGACGAAGTGAGGCTCAGGGGCAGCGCTACCGTGGTGCGTGCTTCGACAGGCTCAGCATGAGGATGTATTTGCTGCTCCCGGCGAAAAATTCGGGAGTGCCTGGAACCAACATCCCTCATCCTGAGCTTGTCGAAGGACGCACCACGCCACAGCCCCTCACGGGGAGACCGGCGCCTCCTCCGCCCGGTTGCCCGCCTGCTGCCGGTTCCAGAGCGCGGCGTAGGCGCCGCCCTGGGCCAGCAGCTCGGCATGGCGGCCGCGCTCGCGCACCCGTCCCTCCTCCAGAACGATGATCTCGTCCGCGTCCACGACGGTGGAGAGGCGGTGGGCGATGACCAGGGTGGTGCGGCCGCGGCTGACCTCGCGCAAATTGGCCTGGATCTCGCGCTCGGTATGGGTGTCGAGCGCGCTGGTCGCCTCGTCGAAGATCAGGATCGGCGGGTCCTTCAGGATGGTGCGGGCGATGGCGACGCGCTGCTTCTCGCCGCCCGACAGCTTCAGGCCGCGCTCGCCCACCGTGGTGTTCCAGCCGTCCGGCAGCCCCTGGATGAAGCTCTCGATATGCGCCAGCCGGGCGGCGCGCTCGACCTCCTCCTGGCTGTCACCAGGACGGCCATAGGCGATGTTGTAGCGGATGGTGTCGTTGAACAGCACCGTGTCCTGCGGCACCACGCCGATGGATGCCCGCAGGGATGCCTGCGTGACCTCGCGCACCTCCTGACCGTCGATCAGGATGCGGCCGCCCGAGACGTCGTAGAAGCGGAACAGCAGCCGCGACAGGGTCGACTTGCCCGCCCCGGTCGGCCCGACGATGGCGACCGTGCGGCCGGCCGGGACGGTGAAGCTGACGCCCTTCAGGATCGGCCGGCGCGGGTCGTAGCCGAAGACCACGTCCTCGAACCGCACCTCGCCGCCCTTCGCCACCAGCGCCGGCGCGCCGGGCGCGTCCGCCACCTCGCGGTCCACCGACAGCAGCTCGAACATCTTCTCCATGTCGCCGACCGATTCCTTGACGTTGCGGTAGACGAACCCGAAAATATTCAGCGGCTGGTAGAGCTGCAGCAGGTAAGTATTCACCAGCACGAAGTCGCCCAGCGTCATGGTGCCGGCCAGGATGCCGTTGGCCGCCATCAGCATGATCGCCACCACGCCGACCGCGATGATCACGCCCTGGCCAACGTTCAGCACCGAGAGCGACTGCTGGGTCTTGACCGCGGCGTTCTCGTAACTCTCCATTGCCGCGTCGTAGCGGCGGGCCTCGTGCTCCTCATTGCCGAAATACTTGACGGTCTCGTAGTTCAGCAGCGTGTCGATGGCCTTGGCGCTGGCGCGGGTGTCGTTGTCCAGCATCTGGCGGCGGATGCGGGTGCGCCAGTTGGTGACGGTGATGGTGTAGGCGATGTAGCCGGCCACCGTGCCGAAGGTCAGCAGGGCGTAGCGCCAGTCGAACAGGCGCCAGAGGATCGCCGTGACCAGCACGATCTCCAGCAGCGTCGGCAGCACGTTGAACAGCACGGTCGAGAGCAGGCTCTCGATGGCGTTCGTGCCGCGCTCGATGCTGCGCGACAGGCCGCCGGTCTGCCGTTCCAGGTGGAAGCGCAGGGAGAGGTTGTGCAGGTGCCGGAAGATGGTCAGCGCCGCCTTGCGCATGGCGCGCTGGGCGACCCGGGCGAAGACGCTGCTGCGCAGCTCGGCGAAGGCCTGGGAGAGGAAGCGCGCCAGGCCGTAGGCCAGGATCATGCCGACCGGCAGCACCACCGCCGCGTTGTTCTCGCCCGACAGGCTGTCGACCGCGCCCTTGTAGAAGATCGGCACCACCACGGTGGCCGCCTTGGCCGCGAACAGCAGCAGCATGGCGATGGCGACCCGCATCTTGGTGCCGATCTCGCCCGGCGGCCAGACATAGGGCAGCAGCATGCCGAGCGCGCGGCGTTCGCCGAGGCGCTGGCGGTCGGGCGTGTCGGGCGGGGCGGGGGGCATGGAGGCGTAGCGGCGCATGCCACCAAGCTAGGGGGTGGAGGCCACTTCGCAAAGGCGTGACGCGCGCGCGGGCGGCACATGGCGGGGCTGCGCGGGCGGGCGAATGTCGTTACGAGAACGGAATGGGCTTTACCGCATCAACTCTCTCACCCGTCATCCCCGCGTTTGCGAAGCTGGCGCGGGGACGACGGGATGAGAAGAACCCTCAGGTCATCCAGCCCGGGAACAGGTTGCGCAGGCCGTTGGCGATGATCTCCACCGCCACCGCCGCCAGCAGCAGGCCGAACAGCCGGTTCATGATGTTGAGTCCGGTCTGGCCCATGCGGTCGCCGATGGGGCCGGCGAGGCGCAGCGACAGGTAGAGCAGCAGGCAGACGAAGAGCGCGCAGCCGATCACCGCCGCCTCGTGCTCCCAGCCGGTGCCGCGCTGCATCTGGATGATGATGGCGGAGATGGAGCCCGGGCCGGCCAGCAGCGGCAGCCCGAGCGGCACCACGCCGATGGCGGTGCGCCGCTCAGCCTCGTCGACCTCGGCCGGGGTCTGCTGCACGGCGGAGACCTTGGCGTTCAGCATCGACAGCGCCATCAGCAGCAGCACCAGACCGCCGCCGACGCGGAAGCTGTCCAGGCTGGTGCCCAGCACCCGGAGGATCAGGTCGCCCAGCATGGCCGAGGTGACCAGCACCGTCGCCACGGTCAGCGCCGCCTGCTGCGCCGTGTGCGCCCGCTCCCGGTCCGGACGCCCCTCGGTGAGGGACAGGAAGATCGGGATGGCCGCGAACGGCGTCAGGATCGCGAACAGCGCGATGGTGAAGCGGCTGTATTCCTCCCAGGGCTCCATGGCGTGTCTCCGGACCGGATCAGCCCAGGCCCGTGCCCGTCTCGGCGCCGGCGTTGCCCGACAGCGCCTTGTCGATGAGCGCCTTGGTCTCCTCGATGCCGTAGAGCGCGATGAAGCTACCCATGCGGGGGCCGGTGGTCTGGCCCAGCAGCACCTCGTACAGCGCCTGGAACCAGGCCTTCAGCTCCGGGAACGGGTGTCGCTTGCCGATCTCGTAGACCTCGTTCTGCAGCGCCTCGGCGTCCGGCGGCAGGGTCTCGAGCTTCTGGCGGAGGTCCTGGAGCGCGGCGCGCTCCATCTCGCTCGGCGCCCGGTAGACCTTATGCGGCTTCACCTGGTCCTGGTAGTAGTGGACGGCATGGCCGACCAGCCGGTCCAGGTAGGGGCTGTTCTCGGGCGTGGCGCCGGGGCTGTAGCGGCTGATGAAGCCCCACATCACGTCCTTGTTCTCGGCGTTGGCGGCGCCCGCCAGGTTCAGCAGGATGCCGAAGCTGAGCACGGCCTTGCCCTTCACGGTGGCCGGAGCCGTGCCGTTGTGGATGTGCCAGGACGGGTTCTCCAGCCGCTTGGCCGGCTCCTCGCCCTCCAGCTTCTCCACGAAGGTCAGGTAGTCGTCGACCGCCCGCGGGATGACGTCGAAGTAGAGGCGCTTGGCCGCGCGGGGCTTCTGGAACATGTAGAGCGCCAAGCTCTCCGGCGGGGCGTAGCGCAGCCACTCCTCCACCGTCAGGCCATTGCCCTTGGACTTGCTGATCTTCTGGCCCTTCTCGTCCAGGAACAGCTCGTAGTTGAAGCCCTCCGGCGGCTGGCTGCCGAGGATGCGGCAGATCTTGGAGGCGAGCTCGACCGACGGGATCAGGTCCTTGCCCGACATCTCGTAATCGACGCCCAGCGCATGCCAGCGCATGCCCCAGTCGGGCTTCCACTGCAGCTTCACGTGGCCGCCGGTGACGGGCAGCTCGACCTTCTTCCCGTTCTCATCCTCGAAGACGATGGTGCCGGCATCGACGTTGCGCTCCAGCAACGGCACCTGCAGCACCTTGCCGGTCGACGGGCTGATGGGCAGGAACGGGCTGTAGGTGGCCTGACGCTCCTCGCCCAGCGTCGGCAGCATCACCGCCATGATCTCGTCGTAGTGGCGCAGCACCTTCAGCAGCGCCTCGTCGAAGCGGCCGGACTTGTACCAGTCGGTCGAGCTCTGGAACTCGTACTCGAAGCCGAAGCCGTCGAGGAAGCCGCGCAGCATGGCGTTGTTGTGGTGGCCGAAGCTCTCGAACTTGCCGAACGGGTCCGGCACCTGGGTCAGCGGCTTGTGCAGGTGCTGCGCCACCATCTCCCGGTTCGGGATGTTGTCCGGGACCTTGCGCAGCCCGTCCATGTCGTCGGAGAAGGCGAAGAGGCGCGTCGGCACGCCGGGCGCCAGCCGCTGGAAGGCCTGGCGGACCATGGTGGTGCGCACCACCTCGCCGAAGGTGCCGATGTGCGGCAGGCCCGAGGGCCCATAGCCGGTCTCGAACAGGACATAGCCTTTGGGCGGGACTTTCTCGCCGTAGCGCGCGACGAGCTTGCGCGCCTCCTCGAACGGCCAAGCCTTCGCCTCTCGCGCCAGTTCCTGTTCGGTCGCCATGGTCGGATACACCGCTAGAATGCAGGGGAAAACACGGCCGGCACCCTAGGGCCAAGCCGGCCTTCCGGTCAATCCGCCGGGGACGAACCTCCGCCATGTGCGTTGCTGGGGGGATGAGGAGCGCGACGCCATGCCCCTGCCCACGCCGCTGCCGACGCCCAGATCCCGCCTCGCCGCCAGTTTGGCCCTGCTGCTGGCGATCCTGGTGGCCGCCACCGGCCTCGCCGACCGCGCGCTGACGCTGCTGCCGCAGACGCCGGCGGAAGCCGGCGAGCGGCTGCTGCAGGAGAATTTGACCCGCGCCGCCGCCCTGTTCGCCACGGCGCGGGCGCTGAACGCCGCCATATCGGTCGCCCAGTCGGCGGAGGTGACAGCCGGCGTCGGCGTGCAGGGCACGGTGTCGCCCGGCCAGGCGCTGGACCCGATCAACGACTTGGTGGAGCGCTTCTCCGCCGTCATGCTGACCGCCACGGTGGCCCTGGGCGGCACGGTCCTGCTGGTTCAGGCGGGGGACCTCTGGGGCCTGTCGGTGCTGCTGCCGCTGGGCCTCGGCCTGGTGCTGCTGGCGCTGTGGATCCCGGGCACGGCCGGCCACGGCCTCAGGCGCGCGGGGCTGATCCTGCTGGTGGCGGCCGGGCTCGCCAAGGTCGGGCTGCCGGCGGCGGTGATGCTGACCGAGGGCATGGCCGAGCGGCTGCTCGACCCGCGCATCGCGACCGCCACCGCCAATCTCGAGGCGATCGAGGTGCCGGCCATGCCCACCGGCGCCGGGGACGATCCCGGCTGGCTGGAGCGGCTGCGCGGCATGTCGGACATCACCGGCCAGGTCAGCCGCGCCTTCGCCGCCGCCGGCGGGCTGGCGGACGAGATCATCGACCTGACGGTCGCCTGGACCCTGAAGATCGTGGTGCTGCCGCTGGGCACGCTATGGCTGCTGGCGCGCCTGCTGGAACTGCTGATCGCCGGGCTGGTGCCGCGGCGGGAGTGAGGAGCCTCAAGCGGCGGAGGGCGTTTCCCCGAACGCCTTCTCGGCGTCCCAGATGTCGACGGCGTTCTGCAGGTTCAGCCAGAAGGCCGGGGTGGTGTCGAGCGCCCGGGCCAGCTTCACCGCCAGCAGCGGCGATATCCGCGCCCGCCCGTTCAGCACCTCGCTGAGGTGCTTGCGCGACACGTCCAGCGTCCCTGCGAAGCCCGACACCGTCAGGCCGCGCGGTTCGAGATAATGGGCCCTGAGGATGGCGCCCGGCTGGGTGGGACGGCGGTTGCGGCGGATCATGGCGAATGGGCCCCAGTGGTAGGATGTCGGCGGGTCAGTGATAGTCTTCCAGGTCGATGTCGTCGGCTTTGCCTTCCTTGAACGTGAAGGTCAGGCGGTAGTTGCCGGTGACGGTCCAGGCGTATGTCCCCTTCCGATCGCCCTTCAATTCGTGGAAGCCGGCGATCTGCAAATCCTTCAGGGCGACCGCACCATCCAGATGATCCAGCAGCATCAGCACCTTCTCTCGCATATCAGGACGGATGCGCCGGCTTTCCCCGTCCTCGAAGAAACGCCGTAGGTCTTTGCTCTTGAAGCCGACGATCGGCATGGGCAGGCTGTCACCTGATCGGTTACAGAATGCGGTGCGGGTGGCGGGAAGTCAACGGCATCACTCCGCCGCCGCCTTCTCCCCGCCCCGCCCGAGATGCGCGATGGCGTTGGCGTAGTAGGAGAGCAGGCGGGTCTCGGCAGGGTTGGCGCGGAGCAGGCCCTGGTCGGTGCCGTCGTCGGACAGCAGCAGGTGGCGCTCCAGCAAATGGCGGATGCCGGAGGTGACCGCGTAGTCGCGCGTGCGGCGGGGGATGTAGACATGGGCGCCGGCGCCCTCCAGCCGCTCGATCAGCGTCTCCACCCGGGCCTTCAGCTCCAGCACCGACAGCGGCGCCTCGGCCTCCAACAGGACGGTGGCCACCAGCGGGACGGGGAGCACCGGCACCAGCCCGCCGATGCGGCCCATCAGGTCGCGGGCCATCTCCTCCACCCGGGCGCGGCGCTCCTCGTCGCCCAGGCGGCGGAAATCCAGCGCGCGCGCCGCCGCCCAGGCGCGGGCCGACACCGGCGTGCCGAAATTCACGCAGGCATAGCCGAACCGGTGCCATTCGCCCCGCAGCGCCAGCTTGGCATGGTGGCCCCAGAAGCCCAGGACGGTGCGCACCGCGTGCCAGGTGCCCCGGCGGGGCGCCTGCGGATCGCCCGAGAGCAGCAGGGTGCGGTCCTCCAGCACACGGTCGTAATTGATGCCCACCGGCACGAAGACCAGGTCGCGTTCGCCCTCCGGGTCGAAGCCGCGCAGCATATAGTCCAGCAGCCCCATGCGCGGCGGCCGCAGCGCCCCGTCGCGCGACAGCCCGCCCTCGGGGAAGACGGCCTGCGCCACGCCGTTCTCGGTCGCCATCTTCACGTAGCGCTCCAGCACGCGGCGATAGAGCGAGCTCTTGCTGTCGCGGCGGATGAAATAGGCGCCCATGGAGCGGATCAGCGTCTGCAGCGGCCAGACCCGCGCCCATTCGCCCACGGCATAGGAAAGCGCCGCCTGGTCCGCCGCCAGGAAGGCGACCAGGACGTAATCCATGTTGGAGCGGTGGTTCATGACGAAGACGACGGTGCTGTCCTCGGGGATGCCCGACAGCCCCTCCACGTCGACATGGCCCAGCCGCACCCGGTACAGCGTCTTGGCGAGGCGCCGCGCCAGCCAGGTGCCCAGGCGGAAATAGACATAGGCGTTGAAGCTGGGGACGATCTCGCGGGCGTAGCGGGCGACCTCGGCCATGGCCTGCTCGCGCGGGATGCCCGTCTCCTCGGCATGGGCCCGCGCCGCCTCGACCACCTTGGCGTCGTAGGTCAGCATGTCGATCAGCGCCTGGCGCTTGGTCAGCTTGAAGGGCTGGATCTTCAGCTTGAGCCGCGTGTTCAGCTCGTCCAGCACGCGGTCGACACGGCGGCGCAGGAACCAGCGCACCGACGGCACCAGCAGCCGGTCCAGCAGCCACCAGCCCGCCAGCACCGACAGCACGACCAGCAGCCAGACCGGCACCGCGACCGTATCGCCCAAGCGCCCCTCCCTGTTTCCACCGATGATAGCGGCTGATGCCGGGCCTGTCGCGGGCAGCGTCGGCGTTGTGCGGCCTTCGACAGGCTCAGGCTGAGGGGGGTATCGCCGCGCCGCCGATAACCAGGGGTGCCTGGCACAAACACCCCTCATGCTGAGCTCGGTCAGAAGCACGCAGAACCGCTGAGCCCCCACCTACTCCCGCAGGCAGGAATCCAGCCGGTCGCGCTCGACGATGGCCATGCGCTGGCGGATGACGCCGGCGCGGGCCTGGATGTAGGCGGTCGGGCGGGCGGGGTTCCAGCGGCGGGGGTTGGGCAGCACCGCCGCCATCAGCGCGGCCTGGTGCGGCGTCAGCTTCGCCGCCGGCACGCCGAAATGCGCCCGGGCGGCGGCCTCGGCGCCGTAGAGGCCGTCGCCCCACTCGGCGATGTTCAGGTAGGTCTCCATGATCCGGCGCTTGGGCCACAGCGCCTCGGCCAGCAGGGTGTAGTACAGTTCCGCCCCCTTGCGCAGCCAGGTGCGGCCGGGCCAGAGGAAGGCGTTCTTGGCGGTCTGCATGCTGATGGTGCTGGCGCCCCGCAGTGGCCGGCCGCGTCGGTTCGCCTCCTGCGCGTCCTCCACCGCCTCCCAATCGACGCCGCCATGCAGGCAGAAGCGCGTGTCCTCCCCCGCCATCACGGCGCGGGCGAGGTGCGGCGAGATCTCCTCAATCCCCACCGGCCGGTAGTCGGCGTCGCGGGCGCCCTGCAGCGCCCGGACCGCCATCAGCAGCGTCCCCGGCGGATCGACCACGCGGTAGAGCAGCGTCCAGAGCACGCTGACGGCCAGCAGCCCCAGCAGCCCGCGCACCGCCCAGCGCAGCAGCGCCCGTCCGTTCAGCCGTCCAGGGGTTCCGATCAAGGCGCGTCAGCTCCGCAGCATCCGGCGGATCGCCTCCGCGAGCACACGGTAAGGCTCGTCATTGCCCCGGTCCATCTCGCGCGCGGCATCGTCCCAGCGCGCCCGCAGCCGGGCCGAGCGCTCCTCCGAGCGTTGGCGGGCGCCGGAGGCCTCGGCAAGGGCGCGCTCCACCGCCGAGGGTTCGTCGCTCCGAGGGGCGGGAGGCTTGGGGCGCGGCACGGCTCAGCCCTCCCCGGCGGGCGTCGACGGCCGGAGCGGCAGGCGGGGGCCCACCGGCGCCACGCGGTCGGGTGGGAAGCGCAGCCGCACCAGCGCGCCGCCGCCCGGCGCGGCGCCGATCTCCAGCGCGCCGCCATGCTGCTCCAGCAGGCGCCGGACGACGAACAGGCCGAGCCCGCTGCCGCCATGCTGGCGCCGCAGCGACGCGTCGCCCTGCAGGAAGGGCTGGCCCACCGTGCGCAGCACCTCCTCGGCGAAGCCCGGGCCGGTGTCGGAGACGACGACGTTCAGCCCCGCCGGCCCGGTTTCCACCCGCACCGTCACGCGGCCGCCGTCCGGCGTGTACTTGATGGCGTTGCCGACGACGTTCAGCAGCATCTGGCGCAGCGCCCGCCGGTCGGCCACCAGCCAGGAGGTACCCTCCAGCCGCGGCTCCACCGCCACGTCGCGGTCGCGGTGCGCCGCCCGGGACTGGCGGATGGCGGCCGCCACCTCCTCCTCCAGCTGGACCCGCTCCTCCCGCAGCTCGGTCGGGCCGGATTCCAGCCGGGCGGCATCGAGGATGTGGGTCAGCAGGTCCATCAGGTGACGGCCGCTGGCCTGGATGTCCTCGGCATATTCCACATAGCGCGGGTCGCCGGCCGGGCCGAAGGTCTCGCCGGCGATCAGTTCGCTGAAGCCGATGATGGCGTTCAGCGGCGTGCGCAACTCGTGGCTCATGCTGGCGAGGAAGGCGGTCTTGGCCCGGTTCGCCAGCTCCGCCGCCTCGCGCGCGGAGGCCAGCTGCGTCGCCGCCTCGCGCCGGGTGGTGATCTCGGTCAGCGAGCCCAGCATGCGCAACGGGCCGCCGCTGCCGTTCCATTGCGAGGTGCCGCGCCCGTGGAACCAGCGGTACTGCCCGTCGCCGCCCCGCAGCCGGTACTCGTAGTCGAAGGGCTCGCGCGTCCGGAAATGCGCCTCGGTGGCGGCGCGCACGGCGTCGCGGTCGTCGGGGTGGACGATATCCAGCGCGGCATGGTCGGCCAGCGCCTCCGCCGGACGGTCGTCGGGCATCCGCAGCAGCCGGCGCAGCTCGGGCGACCAGTAGACCGCGCCGGTCTCCATGTTCCAGTCCCAGACGCCGACGGCCGAGCCCTCCAGCGCCAGTTCCAGCCGCTCCGCCGTGCGCCGCGCCGCCTCGGCGGCGAGGTGGCGGTCGGTGATGTCGACGGCGATGCCGACATAGCCCAGCAGTTCCCGCCCTTCCCCCCGGACCGGCACGGCCTCGGTGATGATCCAGCGGACGCCGCCGTCCGGGCGCATCACCCGGAACTCGCGCTGCCGGGGGACGGTGGCGGCGAAATCCTCGCCGGCACCCGACACGATGGCCGCGCGGTCCTCGGGGTGGATCGTCATTTCCCAGCCGCGCCCGGCCATCTCCGCCGCCGTGCGGCCCGTTATCTCCGCCATGCGGGCATTGGCGTAGGCATTGTTGCCGTCGCGGTCGAGATGGTAGATGCCGACCGGCGCCAGGTCGGCCAGCGCCCGGTAGCGCTCCTCGCTGAGCTTCAGCGCCGCCGCCTTGGCCTGGGCCTCCGCCCGTTGCGCCTTCAGAGCCCGGAACGCGCGCCCCAGTCCCGCTCGCAGCACCAGCGCCGTCACGGCGACGAAGGCCAGCCCCTTCAGCAGATGCCCATGCAGCAGGTCCGGCGCCGCCGGCAGGAGGCGGGCCGCCACGACGTCGGTCAGCACGATCCAGGCCGTGCCGGCGGCGGCGTAGATCAGGCTGATGCGGGTGGCGAGGCTGAGGCGCAATCGGTGTCTCCGGTACACCCATCCACTGTAGGTGGCGGCGGCACCGGATCAACGTCTATTCGGTACGGGGCGTCCCCTGGGAACCGCCCGCTCCCCCAATTGCTTCCGGAGCCGCCCTCAGCGGCCCAGGATGATGTCGCCGTGGCCGGTCTTGCCCAGCTTGGGCGTGCCGGTGTGGCGGGCGACGGTGATCTCGCCGGAGCCGCCGATGAACAGTTCGGGGTCGTGCGCCTCGCCGCCGAAGACGAACTCGCCCCGGCCCATGACCGCCACCTTCATGGCTTCCGCCCGGCCGTCGGCGATGTTGACGTCGGCCACGCCGAAGATGGCGGCGTTCACGGTGCCGTCGACCCGGCCGACATTGACGTCGGCGCGGCCGCGGACGGCGAGGGTCAGCGCCTCCCGCACCTGGCCCAGCGCGATGTCGCTGGAGCCCTGCACGTCCAGCGTGGCGGTGCCGGCCTCGCGGACCTTCAGGTCCAGCCGGCCCGGCACCTGCACGCTCAGCCGCTCGCTGACGGTCCCGAGCGTGACGGAGGCGCTCTCCACGACGCTTAGCGAGACGTTGCGGGCATTGCCCAGGGTGACGTCGCCCCGGCGGATATCGAGCGTGACGGCGCCGTCGGTGTCGCCTCGGATGCTGAGGTCGCCGGTCATGCCCACGACGGTGAGGTCGCGGTCCCGCGGCACCACGATCTGCATCTCGACCGACCGGCCGGAGCCGGCCAGGGTCAGCAGCCCGTCGGTCTCCGAGGCGCGCAGGCGGTTCTTGGAACCGTCGACATTGACCGTGACCTCGTCGGCGCTGTCGGACACGGTGATGGCGACGTCGCCCTGCACATCCACCAGACGGATGCCCTGCGGCGCCTCGAAGGTGGAGCGGCCGCTCAGCGTGGCGACGGGCAGGCCGGCCTTGGCGGCGCGCGCGGCCTGCGCGGCGGCCTGGGCCTCGGCGCGGATGCGGTCCACGTCCAGATCCTTCAGCGCGGCGGTGACATCGGCGCGGATCTCCTCGGCGTTCAGGCCCAGCAGCGCGGCCATCTCGCCGCTCGGCATGGCGATCCGGGGGACCGGCGGCACCGGCGGCACGGGGGGAACCGGCGGCACCGGCGGGACATGGACCCGCGGCTCGGGATCCGGGTCGATGTCGACATGCACGGCCATCCGCGCCTTTGGCCCGCGTTCCTCTCCGCTGTCGCTCAGCAGGCCGTAGCCGAGGAAGCCGACGGTGATGGCGATCGCCACGACGCCGCCGGCCGGGACGCCCGGCTTCAGGCGCGGGCGGGGCTGGATCGCGGCGGTGCCGAGGGAACCGGGGGAGAGGGTCGCATCCATGGGTCTGGACCTGCGCATGACGATGGTTTCCCCCGATAATAGTCGCGGCGGAGCGGTCGTCCCGGCCCGTTGCCTGCGCGTTACAAATTTCCCGCCCCTGTTACAGCCCAGGAAAAAGCCTGTCCAGGAGCGGCCTCATCTTGACGCCCGGACCCCCGCCAGCGCAACCACGGGACGGTGCCGGGCGGGCACGAAAAAGGGGGCCGGCGGCCCCCTTCCCCGTCGTCGGCTGGCCGCTCAGACGGCTGCGGCGTGGGCGTCGCGCACCAGCCGCAGGATTTCCGCCGCGGCCGCCGGGATGTTGGTGCCGGGGCCATAGATGGCGGCGACGCCGGCCTGGCGCAGGAACTCGTAGTCCTGGGGCGGGATGACGCCGCCGCAGACCACCAGTATGTCGCCGGCGCCCTGGGCCTTCAGCGCCTCGATCATGGCCGGCACCAGGGTCTTGTGGCCGGCCGCCTGGCTGGAGACGCCGACGACGTGCACGTCGTTCTCCACCGCCTGCCGGGCCGCCTCCTCCGGCGTCTGGAACAGCGGGCCGACATCGACGTCGAAGCCGATGTCGGCAAAGGCGGTGGCGATAACCTTGGCGCCGCGGTCGTGGCCGTCCTGGCCCATCTTCACCACCAGCATGCGCGGGCGGCGGCCCTCCTCGGCGGCGAAGGCGTCCACCTCGGCGCGGATCTTCTGGAAGCCCTCGTCACCCTCGTAGGCCGCGCCATAGACGCCGGAGACCGAGCGGATGACGGCGCGGTGGCGGGAGAAGACCCGCTCCAGCGCGTCCGAAATCTCGCCGACGGTCGCCCGCGCCCGGGTCGCCTCGATCGACAGCGCCAGCAGATTGCCGGTCTTGGCCTCCGCGGCCTTCGACAGCGCATCCAGCGCCGCCGTCACGCGACCCTCGTCGCGGGTCTCGCGGATTCGGCGGAGACGGGCGATCTGGGCCTCGCGGACGGCGGTGTTGTCGATGTCCAGCACCTCGACCTTCTCGGGATTGGCCGGGCGGTACTTGTTGACGCCGACGATGACCTCCTCGCCCCGGTCGATGCGGGCCTGCCGGCGGGCGGCGGCCTCCTCGATCATCAGCTTGGGCAACCCGCTCTCGACCGCCTTGGTCATGCCGCCCATGCCCTCGACCTGGTCGATCAGCTTGCGCGCCTCGGCGGCCAGGCTGTGGGTCAGGTGCTCGACATAGTAGCTGCCGCCCAGCGGGTCGACGACGTGCGGGATGCCGGTCTCCTCAGCGATGATCAGCTGGGTGTTGCGGGCGATGCGGGCGGAGAAGGGCGTCGGCAGGCCCAACGCCTCGTCGAAGCTGTTGGTGTGCAGCGACTGGGTCCCGCCCAGCACCGCCGCCATCGCCTCCACCGTCGTGCGCACGACGTTGTTGTAGGGGTCCTGCTCGGTCAAGCTGACGCCCGAGGTCTGGCAGTGGGTGCGGAGCGCCAGCGAGCGGGCGTCCTTCGGCTGGAAGTGCTGCTGCATCAGCTCGGCCCACAGCAGGCGGGCGGCGCGCAGCTTGGCGATCTCCATGAAGAAGTTCATGCCGATGGCGAAGAAGAAGCTGAGGCGCGGCGCGAACTGGTCGACCGCCAGCCCCTTGGACATGGCCGAGCGGACATACTCCAGGCCGTCGGCGAGCGTGAAGGCCAGCTCCTGCACCGCCGTCGCGCCGGCCTCCTGCATGTGGTAGCCGCTGATCGAGATCGAGTTGAACTTCGGCATGTTCAGCGCCGTGTACTCGATGATGTCGGCGACGATCCGCATCGAGGGCTCGGGCGGGTAGATGTAGGTGTTGCGGACCATGAACTCCTTGAGGATGTCGTTCTGGATGGTGCCGGACAGCTTGTCCTGGCTCACCCCCTGCTCCTCGGCGGCGACGATGTAGCCGGCCAGCACCGGCAGCACGGCGCCGTTCATGGTCATGGAGACCGACATCTTGTCGAGCGGGATGCCGTCGAACAGGATCTTCATGTCCTCGACGCTGTCGATGGCGACGCCCGCCTTGCCGACGTCGCCGACCACGCGCGGATGGTCGCTGTCGTAGCCCCGGTGGGTCGCCAGGTCGAAGGCGACCGACAGGCCCATCTGGCCGGCCTTGAGGTTCGCCTTGTAGAAGGCGTTCGACTCCTCGGCCGTGGAGAAGCCCGCATACTGGCGGATGGTCCAGGGCCGGTGGCTGTACATCGTGGCGCGCGGGCCCCGCGTGAAGGGCGGGAAGCCGGGCAGGGTCTGGGTCTCGATGCCCTCCAGGTCGGCCGCGCCGTAGAGCGGCTTCACCGGGATGCCCTCGGCCGTCGTACGCACCAGGCTCTCCCAGCCGCCGCCCTCCTTGCCGACCTCCTTAGAGGCCAGGGCTTGCCAGTCGGACAGGCTCTTCTTCGGAAACTCGGTCATGGGGGCCACTCGTGCCGTGCTGCGGAAAAACGGGCGCCACTATAGACGCGGCCTCGGAGCCTGTCACCGTACCCGCCTGGAGGGTGGCCGGCGCGGCCCATGGGCGAAGGACCGCCCCGCCCGCCCAACCGCCGATTGTCCATTGCTCCATACAAGTGAGTGCAATAGATTTGGCCGGAGCCGATCCGGACGGTTACGCGAGGCGCGTCCGGGCGGGCAAACCCGACTGACTTGCCTCCAGGTGCGGCGTCGGGACTGGATCATCGGAACTGGTGCAAGGTCGGGAACGCCCGTCATGAAGCAGGACGCGCCGGAACAGGGCAGGCCGGTCAGCCGCAACGTCACCCTCGGATCGCGCCGCACCAGCGTGCGGCTGGAGCCGGTGATGTGGCAAGGGCTGGCGGACATCTGCGCCGCCGAGGAGATGAACCTCAACCAGCTGGTCGAGCATGTCGACCAGCACCGGGGCGGGCTCGGCCTGACCGCGGCGCTGCGCGTCTTCATCGTCAGCTATTTCCGCCGCGCCGCCGGCCCCTCCCCGGCGCCGGTCGGCTTCGCCGAGGATGCCGGCGGGGACGACGGCGCCGAGCGGGACTGGAGCCCGACCTTCCGCGAGGCGCTGAGGAGCGTCGGCTGAGCCGCCCTACCAAGCCAGCTCGGCGATAAGGCCGGTCGGGCGCTGGCCCGCGGCGTCCAGGACCCGCGCCAGCAGCGCCGCGTCGGGCATGGCGCCGCCCGGCATGCCCAGCTCGTCGCGGTGGATGCCGCCCGTCACCAGCAGGCTGTCGATCCCGGCGGCGTTCGCCCCGGCCACGTCGGTGCGCAGGCTGTCGCCCACCGCCACGATGCGGGCCGGCTCGATCCCGCCCATCAGATCGAAGCAGCGGCGGTAGACGCCCGGATGCGGCTTGCCGTGGTAGGTCACGTCGCCGCCCAGCTCCTCGTAGCGACGCGCCAGTTCGCCGGCGCAGATCACCAGCTGCTCGCCGACATGCACTACCAGGTCGGGATTGGCGCAGAGCATGGGCAGGCCGCGCGCCCGGCAGCGCTGGAGCAGCGGCTCGTAATCGGCCAGCGTCTCGTCGAAATCGTCGATGCCGGTATTGACGACGAAGTCCGCCTCCTCGGGGCTCTCGACGCGCACGCGGTCGGCCAGGCTGTCATAGACGTCGTCGTCGCGTTCCGGCCCGATATGGAAGAGCTTCGGGCCCAGCGCCGCGTGCCAGGCGTCGGGACGGTCGCGCAGCGCCTCGAAGCTGGCCTCGCCCGAGGTCATCAGATGGTCCCAATGTTCCCGGCGCAGCCCCATGCCCAGCAGTCGCGCCTCGGCGGCGGCCACCCGGCGCGGCGCGTTGGACAGCAGGCAGACCCGCTTTCCCATGGCGCGCAGCCGCTCCAGGCAATCGGCCGCGCCGGGATAGGGCCGGACGCCGTCATGCACCACGCCCCAGAGGTCCAGGATGAAGCCGTCATACCGGTCGGCCAGCTCGCGGAGGCCCGCATGGAAGGGGGGAAGGTCGGTCACGGCGGTCTCTATCGGGTGGGGCGGGTCGGGAGGGGAGAAGCTGGACCGTGGTGCGTCCTTCGACAAGCTCAGGATGAGGAACGGGGTACGCGAGGCACTCCTCGTTCAACGGGCATAAGCTCGGCCGGGAGCAGCTAAAATCCCCTCATCCTGAGCCCGTCGAAGGACGCACACCCTCAACGCTGCCTTGAGGAGCAGCAATACCTTCCCCATGCTGAGCCTGTCGAAGCACGCACGGCATCAACGCTGCTCCGGGGGAACAGTCCCTCAGCTCAGCTTCTTCGCCGCCCGCGGCTCGCCGAACAGGTAGCCCTGGCCGAAGTCGATGTACAGGTCCAGCAGCTCCAGCAGCTGCTGGTCGGTCTCGATCTTCTCGACGATCAGGTCGATGCTGTTGCGGTCCAGCTGGCGCTTCAGCTCGGTCACCGCGTCGGGCCGGGCGAAGCGGCCGTCCGGGTCGAGCAGCCGGGCGGCGTCCAGCTTGAGGTAGCGGATCTCGTGGCGGGCCAGCTGGTCCCAGTCCATGTCGTACCGCTCCACCTGGTCCATGGAGAAGCGGAAGCCCAGCCGCCGCAGCCCGTCCAGGAAGCCGGTCGCCAGCACGCCGCCCTGCATCAGGTCGGCCTGAGCCAGCTCGAACACCAGCTTGGAGGCGAGGTTCGGGTTCTGGCCCATGAAGGTGACGAACTCGCGCATGAACACGGCGTCGTTCAGCGTGGCGGCCGAGATGTTGCAGAAGAAGCCGACATTCTGGTGCCGCTTCTCGGTCTCGCGGATAAGCTGGACGCAGCGGAACAGCAGGATGTTGTCGATGGCGGCGATAAGGTCGTGCCGCTCCGCCGCCGGCAGGTACTGGTCGGGCAGCAGCGTGCCCCCGTCCTCGGTGCGGATGCGGGTGAAGACCTCGTAATAACGGTGCTTGCGCTGGGGCAGGCTGACGATCGGCTGCAGCAGCGCGTCCAGCCGGTCGGTGCGCAGCGCCTGGCGGATGGTCTCGATGACCGCGGCGTCGTCGGGCGTCGTTTCCTGGAAGGTCGCCGTCAGCGGCCGCAGGGCGCCGGCGGAGCGGAAGCTGGGCTCGGGCGCGCGCCGGGCGGGGGCGGGCTGCACCGGTTCCTCCGCCGGTTCGGGAGCGGCCGGCGCGGCGGCGCGGGTCGGCGGCAGCTGGCCGGCCAGCGTCTCCAGCACCCGCGCCTCGGTCATGACGGCCTGCACCTCGGCGTTCAGGGGCGCGCCGGCCTGGGCGCCGGGCTCGGCCCCCTCCAGCTTCGCCGTCAGCCGCTCGATGGCCTGCAGGATCTCGTCCTGCCGCTCCTTCAGGCGCCAGACGCGGCGCTCGATCCTGTCGGCCTGTTCCTGGCGGGCGTAGAACTCGTGCAGCAGCGCGCCGAAGACGAAGACCGCCAGCCCGAACAGCAGCGCCGTCGGCCGGTCCAGCCCCATCGCGCTCATCGGCAGGGTCAGCGCCAGCACCAGCGCCAGGACGCTGTAGACGGCGGCGAAGACGATGTGGCGCAGCAGGCTCATCCCCGTCTCCTCACTTCGCCCTGTGGTCGGCCCCGACCGCCTCGGCCACGCTGCCGAACCCGTCGGCCCGCAGCAGGGCGGCCAGTTCGCGCTTGATGCGCCCGACCAGCGCCGGCCCGCCGAAGACCAGGGCGGAATAGAGCTGCACCGCCGAGGCGCCGGCGCGGATCTTGGCATAGGCCTGGGCGCCGGAGCCGACGCCGCCGACACCGACCAGCGGCAGCCTGCCGCCCGTGAGCCGGTAGAGGTCGGACAGCACCCGCGTCGCCGGTTCGAACAGCGGCTGGCCCGACAGCCCGCCCGCCTGGCCCGCCATATCGGCCGGCAACGCGTCCGGCCGCGCGATGGTGGTGTTGGAGACGATCAGCCCGTCGATGCCCGAGGCCAGCGCCACCTCGGCGATGTCGGCCTTGTCCTCCTCGGTCAGGTCGGGGGCGACCTTCAGGAACAGCGGCGTGCGCTGGCCGCCCCGCGCCTCCAGCACGGCCGAGAGCAGCGCCGCCAGCGGCCCGCGCCCCTGCAGCGCCCGCAGGCCCGGCGTGTTCGGCGAGGAGACGTTGCAGACCAGATAGTCGCAGAGGCCCGCCAGCCGCCGCACGCCGACGGCGTAGTCGCTGGCCGCGTCCTCGGTGTCCTTGTTCTTGCCGACATTGGCGCCGACCAGGCCCTTGGCCCCCGCGGCGCGGCGCGCCTCCAGGCGGCGGGCGAAGGCGTCCAGCCCCTCATTGTTGAAGCCGAAGCGGTTGATGACCGCCTGCGCCTCGGGGATGCGGAACAGGCGCGGCTTGGGGTTGCCGGGCTGCGGCCGGGGCGTCACCGATCCCGCCTCGACGAAGCCGAAGCCCAGCTTCAGCATGGCGTCGGGCACCTCGGCGTTCTTGTCGAAGCCGGCGGCGAGGCCCACGGGGTTCGGCAGGTCCAGGCCCGCCAGGCGCGTCGCCAGCACGGGATCGTCGCCGCCGCCGAGCCGGGGCACCAGGCCCGTCTTCAGCGCCGCCACCGTCAGCTCGTGCGCCTTCTCCGGATCCAGGCGGAACAGGATCGGCCGCGCCAGCGGAAAGAGGTCCATGCTCAGCCCTTCACATGCGGCGGCATGACATGCAGCCCGTCAGGGCCCAGCGGCAGCGGGTCGGTGCGGACCACGGCCGACACGGGCAGCGCGCCGTACAGGTGCGGGAACAGCTGCCCGCCCCGCGACGGCTCCCATTTCAGCGCCGCGCCGAGCGCGTCCGGATCGACCGTCAGCAGCACCAGCCCGGTCTGCCCGGTCCGGTGCTTGGCGGCGCTCTCCGGCAGCTGGGCGCCGGTGGAGAAATGGATGAAGCCGTCGGCCCGGTCCTGGGAGGACCCGGGGTAGGAACCGGCGGCCTGGGCGGCCTGCCATTCCTCGGCGCGGCACATGTGGAAGATCGGATCGCTCATGCCCGGACCCTAGCCGAAAGCGGCACCCCTTTCCAGGGCCGGCCGCCGCGCCTCGCAAGCTGCGATTCGCAAAATGAGAATGGAACCGTCCACCGGACGCATTTTGAGAGAAAGTGGCGCGTAATATTGTGTCGCGTCCTGCGACAACCCGCGCAATTCCGGCACTTTCACGGTAGGAGAGGCTCCGGCCCGGGATGGCACCGCTTTTGCCTGCAGTCAAGCAACCATCCAGGGAGTAGATGCGCCATGAGCCTGATCGAGAAGGTCCCCGCCCCTGTCCTGACCGCCGCGCTGTCCTTCGGCGCCGAGGCGACTCCGGTGACCGGCATGGCCGGGATGGTGCCGGTGCCGCTGAAGCCGTCGCTGGAGATGCTGACGGCCGGGGCCCGCGCCGGCGGCGTCAGCGTCGAGACGGTCTGGAGCATCTACCGCGCCATGCTGCGCGAAGCGCAGTAAGGCATACCGGCCGGCCGTCAGCGCCCGCGCGATCCCAGCGACACGCCGACGACCCCGTTCATCGGGCCGCCATCCTCCCCCGACCCGGCGGCGGGCCCGCTCGGGTGGCGGTGCACGTTCATGGCATGCAGCACCCGGTCCAGGCGCGGCGACAGGCGCAGGTCCGGGCGCAGCGCCCAGCGGCCGTGGCTGAAGTAGAGCGGGACCAGCGCGATCTCCTCCGCGACGATGCGCTCGGCCTCGCGTAGCGCGTCGCGCCGGTCCGGGCCCTCCGGCATCTCCGCGGCGCGGCGCAGCAGCCGGTCCAGCTCCGGCAGGTCGACGCCCGCCGGGTTCGCGGGCTCCCCCTCCCCGCCGCCGGCACCCACCAGGCGCAGCAGGGTCTGCGGCTGCTCGCGGGCGCTCATCATCCAGCCGCGCACCAGCACGTCGAAGTCGCCGCTCTCCATGCGCGCGACGGCCTCGGGGCTCTCCGCCGCCTGGATCTCCGCCTTCACCCCGATCCGGTCGAAGCCGTAGGCCAGCATCTCGGCCGCCCGGGTGAGGCTGTGGGGCACGACCAGCCGCAGGGTGAAGCCCTGGGCCCAGCCCGCCTCGGCCAGCAGCACCCGGGCGCGCTCCAGCGGCAGCGGCGGCGGGGTGTCGGGCCCGGGATGGCGCGGGTCCATGGAGAGGGCGGTCGGCGTGGCGAAGCCGCCCAGCGCCCGCTCCACGATCAGCCGGCGGTCGACGGTCCCGGCCAGCGCCTCGCGGACCCGGCGGTCGGCCAGCGGATTGACCCCGCCGCCGCGCGCCCGCTGCTGGTTGAACTGCAGGAACACCAGGGTGTTGGACGGGCTGGAGACGATTTTCATGCCGCGCTGGCGCAGATAATCCACCGCGTTGGGCATGACCGCGTCGACCAGGTCGGCCGAGCCGTCCAGCAGCGCCCGCATCTGCTCCTGCGGCGGCAGCTCGCGCATCTCCACCCGCTCCCAGGCCGGCGCCGCCCCCCAATAGCCCTCGTGCCGCACCAGCTCGGCGCGGCCGCCATCGAAGGACACCAGGCGGTAGGGGCCGGCGCCGACCGCCAGGTCGCCGCGGTCGAAGTCGGCGGACTCGTACAGCCCGCCGGTGTGGCAGCCGCCGCCGGCGAAGACCGGCTCCGCGCCCGGCGGGGCGGCGACGATGGCGACGCTGGTGGCGGCATCAGGCAGGTTCGGCATGGGCTTGCGGAAGCGCAGCCGCACCACGCCCGGCTTCGGCGTCTCCACTGCCAGCAGCCCGCCGATGGCGCCGGACAGGCTATCCGGCCCGCCGGCCACCGCCAGCACCCGGCAGAAGCTGTAGACCACGTCGCGGCCGGTCAGCGGCGCGCCGTTCTGGAAGGTGACGCCCGGGCGGAGCGTGAAGTGCCAAGTGGCGGAGTCCACCGCCTCCCAGCTCTCGGCCAGCGCCGGGACGGCCTGCAGCGCGGCGTCCTCCGCCACCAGGGGCGCGTGCAGATGGTCCATGAGCTGGTAGCTGACCAGCCCGGCCGAGACGTGGGGGTCCGACGTCGCGGGCAGCGCGCGGATGGCGAGGCGCAGCGCGCCGTCGGCCCCCTCCCCGGCCTGCGCCGTGAGCGGGCCCGCCAGGGCCGCGAAGATCGTCAGCAATGCCGCGGGGCCGGAGAGGCGTCGACGCGCCCCCGGCTGACTTCTTGTCTTCATGGTCGTGAGCCGCCTCTTGTCCAGCTCGGCAGTCCGGGCACCCCGCAATGCCCCGGAAGCGGCGCGGGTATACCACACCGACGGCGAATGGAAAGAGGAAATCGCCACCTAGACTTCCGGAGGGGTGCAGATTTCATCAGATCAGGCAGTGCGTTTCATATGTTTCACTTAGTTAACCAAGAATTGACTGCAACGAAATCTTGGAAGCGCCGCGACGGTTGACCCGGCGCCGGGGCGTGCTATGTGGGAGCCGTCGATGTCGAGGAGGTGCCGGTGCCCGTGGACGGATCGCTGCAACAGGCCCTGATGCTGCACGGGGCGGTGACCCTGGCGCTGCTGTGGCCGGCGCTGCGGGTGCTGAGGCGCGGCGGCCTGCCGGCCCTGTGGGCGCTGTGGCTGGTGCCGCCGCTGGTGGGTCCCGCCGTGTTCGCCACGCTGCTGGCGTTTCGGCCCTGGCCGACCCTGCCGCCCAAGCCGGAGAAGCTGCACAGCCGCGAGCGCCTGCGCCGCGAGCGCGAAGCCGCCAACGCGGGAGAGACGCAATGATCCAGTACGGGCACCTGCGCACGCTGATGGCCGGCCTGCCGGACTGGCTGGCCCTGCTGATCCTGGTGGTGGTCGTCACCTGGACCGTCTGCATGGTCGGGCTGGCGATCGCCAAGACCGGCCGCTCGCCCTACTGGGCGCTGCTGGTCTTCATCCCCTTCGCAGCCGTGCCGCTGCTGTGGCTGTGGGCCTATGCGAGGTGGCCGCGCCAGGAGGCGGCGCCGGAGCGGCCTTGAACCCTACTCGGCGTCGGGCATCCAGCGCTTCTGCTCGTCATGGACAGCCTGGTCGTGGCCGCAGCGGTGGCTGTGGTAGCACAGACCCAGCAGCACCAGCCCCAGCACCAGCGGCGCCACCAGCATGCCCAGCGCCAGGGTGATGGTGCCGATCAGCGTCACCTGCTGCCCCTCGGGCTCTCCCGCCATCGCCAGCGCCGGGTCGAACAGCAGGGCCGCGAGGGCCAGGACCGGTACCAGGGCCCGGCGGGGCCAGGGGCGTGACAGGGACATGGCGGGCCTCCCCGAAGCGGCCCTGCCGGCGAGCCCCGGGAGCGGTCCGGGCGCGCGCGGCGCGGGTCATGTATTCCCTTCAACCCAGCCCGCCCGGGGAACGTTTCGCAGCAATCTTGCGCCACCTCCGGCGCGTCGGTAACGTCCGGGCGTTCTCCCCCACCCTCATCCGGAAAATCCAATGAGCAGCGTCAAGAAAGTCGTCCTCGCCTATTCCGGTGGCCTCGACACCTCGGTCATCCTGAAGTGGCTGCAGGAGACCTACCGATGCGAGGTGGTGACCTTCACCGCCGATCTCGGCCAGGGCGAGGAGCTGGAGCCGGCCCGGGCCAAGGCGCAGCTGCTGGGGGTGAAGCCGGAGAACATCTATATCGACGATCTGCGCGAGGAGTTCGTGCGGGACTTCGTCTTCCCGATGTTCCGCGCCAACACGCTGTACGAGGGCACCTACCTGCTGGGCACCTCGATCGCCCGGCCGCTGATCGCCAAGCGCCAGATCGAGATCGCCAACATGGTGGGCGCCGACGCGGTCGCGCACGGCGCCACCGGCAAGGGCAACGACCAGGTGCGCTTCGAGCTGGGCTACTACGCGCTGCGGCCGGACATCCGCATCGTGGCGCCGTGGCGCGAGTGGGACCTGAACAGCCGCACCGCGCTGCTGGAGTTCGCCGAGCGCCACCAGATCCCCATCGCCAAGGACAAGCGCGGCGAGGCGCCCTACAGCACCGACGCCAACCTCCTGCACATCAGCTACGAGGGCAAGGCGCTGGAGGACCCGTGGGTCGAGCCGGACGAGGAGATGTTCACCCGCTCCGTCTCGCCGGCCGCGGCGCCCGACACGCCCACCTATGTCGAGATCGAGTTCGAGAAGGGCGACCCGGTCGCCATCGACGGCGTGCGCCTGTCCCCCGCCGCGCTGCTGACCAAGGCCAACGAGCTGGGCGGCAGGAACGGCATCGGCCGCCTGGACCTGGTCGAGAACCGCTTCGTCGGCATGAAGAGCCGCGGCGTCTACGAGACGCCGGGCGGCACCATCCTGTCGGTCGCCCATCGCGCCATCGAGAGCCTGACGCTGGACCGCGAGGCCATGCATCTCAAGGACGAGATGATGCCGCGCTACGCCAAGCTCATCTACAACGGCTTCTGGTTCGCGCCGGAGCGCCTCGCCCTGCAGGCCCTGATCGACCAGACCCAGGAGCGCGTCACCGGCGTGGTCCGGCTGAAGCTGTTCAAGGGCATGGCCAGCGTGGTCGGGCGCAAGAGCCCGCATTCGCTCTACCGCATGGACTATGTCACCTTCGAGGCCGACAGCGTCTACAACCAGAAGGACGCGGAAGGCTTCATCAAGCTGAACGCGCTGCGCCTGCGCCTGGGCACCATGGCGAAGGAGGCTGGGGACCGCCGCAAGGGCGACTGAGGACAAGGACGCGCGGGCGGGGCGGGAGCGCTTCGCCCCGCCCGCGGTTATCGTCCCGGAGCACGCGGCGCCCATAGGAGCGGATGATGCCCGACAGCCTGCACAGCCAGGATGCCGAGTTGAGAGGACCCGACCGGGGCGACAGCCGCCAGGGCGACGTGCCGCCGGGCTGGACGCGGCTGCGGGTCGCCACCTGGAACATCCATTCCTGCGTCGGCATCGACGCCCGCTTCGCGCCGGAGCGCATCGCCTCGGTCATCCGGGCGCTGGACGTGGACGCGATCGGGCTGCAGGAGGTGGGCTGGCACCATCGCGGCGAGATCGGCATCGACCAGTTCGCCTTCCTGGCGGAGGCGACCGGCCTGACCGTCCTGCCGAGCCCGACCAAGCACACCCGCGCCGCGCACTACGGCAACTGCATCCTCACCCGCCTGCCGGTGCTGGAGCGCACGCCGATCGACCTGTCGCTGCCCCGGCGCGAGCCGCGCGGCGCGCTGTCGGTGCTGCTGGAGGTGGGGGGCACGCCCGTGCGCCTGGTCGCCGCCCATTTCGGCCTGGACCCGTGGGAGCGCAACGCCCAGGTCACCCGCATCCTGGAGCATCTGGCGCAGCGGCCGGGGCCGGCGCTGTTCATGGGCGACCTCAACGAGTGGCGGCCGAACTCGGCCCGGCTGAAGCGCCTCTGGCAGCGCTTCCCCGACTGCGCCTCGCCCCGCAGCTTCCACGCCCGCCTGCCCACATTGCGCCTGGACCGGATCTTCGTGTCGGAGGGGCTGGAACTGGCGGGGTTCGAGGTGGTACGCAACGCGGTGACGCGGCGCGCCTCCGACCATCTGCCGGTCAAGGCGCTGGTCGGCGTACCGCCGGCCGGGGGCATGGGCGAGTAGGATTTCGCATGGGTCTGCAGGGCAAGGTCGCCATCGTGACCGGCGCGGGCACGGGTCCGCAGGCCGAGCTGGCGGTGCGCCTGGCGCGCGCCGGCGCCTTCCTGGTGCTGGCCGACGCGGACGGCCCGGCCGGCCGCCGCACGGTGCTGGAGGCCAACACCGGCGAGCGCGGCCGCGCCGTCTTCCACCCGGGCGACCTGTCGGAGCCGGGATTCGCCGCCTTCCTGGCGCGCGAGGCGGAGAGCTGCTGGGGCGGGCTGGACATACTGGCGGGCCCGGCCGACAGCGTGGCGCCGCTGCTGGCCGAGACGGGCGCCGCGCTGGCGGGCCGCGGCGGGGCGCTGCTGGCCTTCGGGGGCGAGGCGCCGAGCGGCACGCCGGAGGGCCTGCGGGTGCACATGGCCGCCTCGGCCGAGCGCGCGCTGGCCCTGCTGTCGGACGGCTGAGCCGTGGCCGCCCACGACCATCACGGGCACGGGCACGGGCATGACCATGCGCCGGGCCCGTGCGGCCAGCGCGGCGAGCACAATTTCCTGGGCGGGACACATGCCCGCAACGAGGCGCGGACCCGCTGGGTCATCGCGCTGACCGTCGCCACCATGGTCGCGGAGATCTGGGCCGGCACCATCTTCGGCTCCATGGCCCTGGTGGCGGACGGCTGGCACATGGCGACCCATGCCGGCGCGCTGACCGTCACCGCGCTCGCCTACGCCCTGTCGCGCCGCCATGCCGCCGACCGGCGCTTCACCTGGGGCACCGGCAAGATGGGCGACCTCGCCGCCTTCACCAGCGCCGTGGCGCTGGGGCTGGTCTCCATCCTGATCGCCTGGGAGTCGGTGGAGCGGCTGCTGGAGCCGCGGCCCATCGCCTATGGCGAGGCGGTCCTGGTGGCCGTGATCGGACTGGCCGTGAACCTCGCCAGCGCCCTGCTGCTGCACGAGGGGCATCATCACGAGCATGGGCACGGCCACGACCACGACGACCATGCGCATCACGGCCACGGCGGCCACGACCGGGACCTGAACCTGCGCGCCGCCTACCTGCATGTCCTGGCCGACGCGCTGACCTCGGTGCTGGCCATCGCCGCGCTGCTGGCGGGCTGGAAGCTCGGCTGGGACTGGATGGACGCGGCCGTCGGGCTGCTGGGCGCCCTGGTCATCGCGCGCTGGTCGGTCGGGCTGGCGCGCGAGGCCGGCGCGGTGCTGCTGGACATGGTGCCGGACCAGGGGCTGGCCGAGACGGTGCGCCGACGCGTCGAGGCCGAGGGCGCCCGGGTGCGCGACCTGCATCTCTGGCGCCTGGGCCCCGGCCATCTGGCGCTGGTCCTGCAGGTCGAGGGCGACCGGCCGGCCGAGCATTACCGCCGCCGCCTGGCCGACCTGCCCTGCCTCAGCCATGTGACGGTGGAGGTGGCAGCTTCATCCTTCTCCCCATGAGGGAGAAGGGCTGCGTGTCCGTCGTGCGGCCTTCGACAGGCTCAGGCTGAGGAAGTTTCAACTGCTCCCAGCCTTCCAGAAGTGCCTCGCGTACCCCAACCCTCATGCTGAGCTTGTCGAAGCACGCAGCACATCCCAGCCCCGCCCTCCGATCGGTTGGGAAACTGGTGCGGCTCGTCCGTCCGCCTGCTATCCCGGCGGTCCCATGATCCCGTGGAGGCCCCGATGACCCGCCCCTACACGCTCTTCTACTATCCCGGCAGCGCCAACCTCGCCCCGCACATGCTGCTGCGGGAGATCGGCGCGCCCTTCGAACTGGCGCTGGTGGACAAGGAGGCGGGCGCCCAGCGGCACCCCGACTATCTCAGGCTGAACCCGACGGGCCGCATCCCCACCCTGATCGAGGGCGACACGGCATTGTTCGAGACGGCGGCGATCCTGCTGTACCTGACCGAGCGCCACCCCGAGGCGGGCCTGGCGCCGCCGCCGGGATCGCCCGACCGGGCGCGCTTCCTGGCGCTGCTGTTCCACCTGACCAACACGATCCAGCCGGAATACCGCGCCTTCTTCTACGCCGAGCAGCATGCCGAAACGCAAGCCGGGGTGGCGGAGGTCAAGCGCGTGGCCGAGCGCCGGCTGGGCGCCATGTTCGACGTGATCGAGCGCGAGCTGGAAGGCCGCCCCTTCCTGCTGGGCGACCGCCCCTCGGCGGCGGACTTCCTGCTGTTCATGCTGGTCCGCTGGGGCCGCTGGTTCGAGCGCCGCCCGGCGACCCTGCCGAACCTGGGCCGCTTCGCCGAGGCCATGCTGGGCCGCGCCTCCGTGCGCGATGCCTTCGCGGCGGAGGGAATTAGCGAGCCCTGGTACTGAGGTGGATGTGCTTCGACCCTTGAGGCAATAGAGCGGAGAATGAGGGGAGCGGCTGGGGCGTGGTGCGTCCTTAGACAAGCTCAGGATGAGGGAGGGGGTACGCGAGGCACTCCCGGTTCATTCACCTGGAGCAGCTATAAACCCCTCATCCCGAGCTTGTCGAAGGACGCACAGCCTCACCGCTGCCGATCGCCGGGAGCAGCTAAACAGCCCTCATGCTGAGCCTGTCGAAGCACGCACCACGCCGACGCCGCCACCCCTCACGCCCGCAGCGCCTTCGCCTGCCGCGCGGTGGTCTTGAACGGGCCGACGCCGGCCAGCAGCAGCAGGGTGGCGCCGACGCCGCAGACGGCGAAGGTCAGCGAGATGGACTTGCCCACCGCCATCGGGTCGCCGAACAGCCGGTCGGTCAGCAGCCCCACCACCAGCGGCCCGGCGCCCGAGGAGAGCAGGCCCACGACGAAGGTGTAGACCGCCGTCGCCTGGGCCCGCATCTCGTTCGGCGTCACCTGGCCGATGGCCGAGAGCGCGCCGACCGAGGGCCAGTTGGCGAAGAGCCCGGAGATGGCGAACATCGCCAGGGCCCAGCCGCCGGTCGGCATCAGCGGGGCGATGGCGGCCGGCAGGCAGGTGCCGACGGCGCCCAGCAGGCAGATCCAGATGGTGGCGTCGTCACGGCCGCTCTTGGCGAGCCAGGAGGCGATCCAGCCGCTGGACAGCGCGCTCAGCACGCCGCAGGTCAGCGCCACGATGCCGAAGGAGGTGCCGATCTGCTGCGGCGTCCACTGGTGCACCCGCACGAAGAAGGCGGGCATGAACAGCAGTTGGCCGTAGACCGCGAGGAAGACCAGCATCACGCCGACGATCACGGCGGTGTAGGTCATCCAGTGGCCCTTCATGAAGGCCACGAACTCTGAGATGGGGACGCCCGCGCCGGGAACCGCGCCCGCCTGCGCCTTCATCCGCTCGCGCCGCACCGGCTCGCGCACGGTGAAGAGCAGGACCGAGACGATCAGGCCGGGCAGGCCCACCAGGATGAAGACCAGCTCCCAGGCCTTCCACGCCTCCAGCCCGCCCTCGGCCTTGATGCCGGAGATGAGCTGCAGCATCAGCCCGACCAGCAGGAAGGCGGCGCCTGTGCCGAGCGACGTGCCCATCACGAACAGGCCGATGGCGCGGGACCTGGTCTCCGGCGGGAAGTAGTCGGACACCAGCGAGGTGGCGGAGGGCTGCAGCGTGGCCTCGCCCACGCCCACCATGACGCGGGCCCAGAACAGGTGCCAGAAATTGGTGGCGAGTCCGCAGGCGGCGGTGGCGAGGCTCCACAGCGTCGTGCCGGCCAGGATGATGTTGCGGCGGTTGGCGCGGTCGGCCATGCGCCCGACCGGCAGGCCCAGCACCGTGTAGGTGACGGCGAAGGCGAAGCCGCCCAGCAGGCCGATCTGCGTCTCGGTCAGGCCGAGGTCGGCCTTGATCGCCGGCACCAGCACCGACAGCACGATGCGGTCAACGAAGGCGAAGGCGTAGGCCAGCATCAGCACCGCCGCCACGTACCAGGCGTAGCGCGGGTTCGGCCAGGGCTGGCCGGCGGCATCGGTGACGGGCTTGCCCGCGCTGCTGCTTCCGGTGACGCTGTCGACGGCCATGGCGGTCCCGATCCTCTCCCTGTTTGCCGGGAGCGTAGCATATCCTCGGCCCCCGTCCATCGCGGATTTGTCCGGACAAATCCGGCGGAACAGCTCCCCCTCCCGCCAAAGTACCGCTTTTGTTCATGAAGCGGCTGAGGGCCGCCGCTATACTGGCGCCGCCATGGACCTGACCACCCTCCCTCCCCCTCGACCGCCTGCCGGCCGGCTGATGCTGCCCGAGGCACCGGCGCTGGTGCCGGCGGCGCGCCATGCGCTGTGGCTGACCCCGGACGGGGAGGTGGAGGAGCTGGCGAAGGGCGTCGCGGCCGAGCGCGCGCTGTACGACCCGCCGCTGGTCTGCCACGCCCGCGCCGTGGCGCGGCGGTTGGGCGGCCAGGGCTTTCCCGCCTACGATCTGCTGGAGCTGTACGCCTTTGTCCGGCCAGCCCGCTTCTGCCTGCCGACGCCGCGCGGGCTGGCGGAGGCGCTGGGCTTGGCCAGGCCCAACCCCGGCGAGGGCGAGGCGATGGCGCTGTTCCAGGCGGCCAAGGCGTTGCTGACGGAACTGGCGGCCTCTGACCTCGACCGCCGCTCCGATCCTGTCGGCATCGCCTGGTCCATGGGCCAGGCGGAATGGCCCTGGGCGCCCTATGTGCTGGCGGCGTTGGGCCACCCGAACGGCCCGGGCAAGGGCGCCTACAAGGCGCTGCAGGTGTGGTCCGGCCTGAAGGAGTGGCAGGCGGAGGCGCCGGAGCCGCCGCCGGGCCAGGTGCCCGTGGAGCAGCAGGAGGCCCGCACGCGCCTCGCCGAGCTGGTGGCGCGCGGCAGCAACGCCGAGCCCCGGCCGCAGCAGTCCGACTATTCCAGCGCCGTCAGCGGCGCCTTCACCCCGCGCGAGCAGCCGGACGCGCCCAACCTGGTGCTGGCCGAGGCCGGCACCGGCGTCGGCAAGACGCTGGGCTACTTGGCGCCGGCGACGCTGTGGGCTGAGAAGAACAAGGGCCCGGTCTGGATCTCCACCTACACCCGCCAGCTGCAGCACCAGATCGACAAGGAGCTGGACCGGCTGCACGAGGAGCCGACGACCAAGGCGCGCAAGGTGGTGATCCGCAAGGGGCGGGAGAACTATCTCTGCCTGCTGAACCTGGAGGAGGCGGTCCAGTTCTCCCAGGGCCAGCCGCAGTACGGGACCGCCATCGGGCTGATGGCGCGCTGGGCGGCCAGCACCCGCGACGGCGACATGCAGGGCGGCGACTTCCCGGGCTGGCTGGTCGACATCCTCGGGCGCGGCCGCACCATGGGGCTGGCCGACCGGCGGGGCGAGTGCATCTTCAGCGCCTGCCCGCACTACACCAAATGCTTCATCGAGAAGAGCGTGCGCCGGGCGCGGCGGGCCGAGATCGTCATCGCCAACCATGCGCTGGTCATGGTGCAGGCGGCGCTGGGCGGCGGCGACGACGCCTATGTGCCGACCCGCTACGTCTTCGACGAGGGCCACCACGTCTTCGACGCCGCCGACAACGCCTTCGCCGGCCACCTGACCGGAACCGAGACGGCGGAGCTGCGGCGCTGGCTGCTGGGGGCTGAGACCTCGGGCCGCTCGCGGGCGCGGGGCCTGAAGCGCCGGGTCGAGGACCTCATGGCCGACGACGCCAATGCGCAGGAGCTGCTGGACCGCATCCAGCGCGCCGCCCGCCACCTGCCCGGCGACGCCTGGCCGCAGCGGGTCAATGGCGGCAGCACGCAAGGCCCGACCGAGGCCTTCCTGGCGCTGGTGCGCCGGCAGGTCTATGCCCGCGCCCACGGGCCGGACAATCCCTACAGCCTGGAGACCGAGACAAGGCCGCCGATCGACGGGCTGGTGGAGGCGGCGCTGGCGCTGGAGCAGGCGCTGGCCGAGCTCGCCATCCCGCTGGACCAGCTGGCCGAGCGGCTGAAGCTGCGGCTGGAGGAGGAGGCCGACGAGCTGGAGTCCGAGACCCGCCGGCGGCTGGACGCCGTCGCCCGTAGCCTCAAGCGCCGCGCCGCCAATGAGGTGGAGGGCTGGCGCCAGATGCTGAAGGCGCTGGCCGAGGAGACGCCGCCCCAGTACGTGGACTGGTTCGGCATCGACCGGCAGGAGGGGCGCGACATCGATGTCGGCATGTACCGCCACTGGGTCGATCCGACCGTCCCCTTCGCCGCCACGGTCGGCGCTGTCGCCCACGGCATGGTGGTGACCTCCGCCACGCTGACCGACGGCACCGGCGACAATGAGCTGGACTGGCAGGCGGCGCACATCCGCACCGGCGCCATCCACATGCCCCGGCCGGCCCTGCGGGCCTCGGTCCCCTCGCCCTTCGACTATGCCGGCCAGACCCGGGTGCTGGTGGTCACCGACGTGCGCAAGGACGATCTGGGCCAGGTGGCGTCCGCCTACCGGGAGCTGTTCCTGGCAGCCGGCGGCGGCGCCATCGGGCTGTTCACCGCCATCCAGCGGCTGCGCGCGGTGCATGAGCGCATCGGCCCGGCGCTGGAGCAGGCGGGGCTGCCGCTGCTCGCCCAGCATCTGGACGGGATCGACGTCTCCACCCTCATCGACATCTTCCGCGGCGAGGACAATGCCTGCCTGCTGGGCACCGACGCGGTGCGGGACGGGGTGGACGTGCCGGGCCGGGCGCTGCGCCTGATCGTCTTCGACCGCGTGCCCTGGCCCCGGCCGGACATCCTGCACCGCGCCCGGCGTGAGCATTTCGACGCCGGCGGCCGCAAGCGCTTCGACGACATGATCACCCGCCTGCGCCTGCGTCAGGCCTTCGGCCGGCTGGTGCGCCGCGCCGACGACACCGGCGTCTTCGTGCTGCTGGACCCGATGATGCCCTCCCGCCTCGCCGGCGCCTTCCCCGAAGGGGTGGAGGTGCGCCGCGTCGGCTTGGCGGAGGCGGTGCGGGCGACGCGGGCGTTCCTGAGTCCGCCGTAAACCCGTAGGTCGCATGAAGCCGCAGGCGCAATGCGACAGGAATGCCCTTAGACCTTGTCCTGTCGCATTGCGGCTCCGCCTCCATGCGACCTACGGGGCCCGACCCGCGCTCAGGGCGGCGTCAGCGGCACGTAGTGGGCCAGCAGGGCCGAGAGGGTCGGCACGGCCAGGATCGTGGAGACCAGGATGACGGTGGAGGTGCGCTCCACCGCCACCCGGTACTGCTGCGCCACGACGAAGGTCAGCGCGCCCGTCGGCAGCGCCGCCAGCAGCACGCAGGACGCCGCCCAATAGGGGTGCATCTCGAACACCCAGGTCACCAGCGCCCAGGCCAGCAGCGGCTGGACCAGCAGCTTCAGCGCCACCGCCCCCAGCACCGGGCCGAGATCAGCCGTCAGGTCGGCGCGCAGCTTCTGCCCGGCCAGGAACAGGCCGATGGCGAAGAGCGCGCAGGGACCGGCGCTGGCGCCCAGCAGATCGCCGAAGGTCGCCAGCGGCCGCGGCACCGGCAGTCCCGAGAGCGACCAGAGCGCGCCGGCCAGCGGCGCCAGGATCAGCGGGTTGCGGGCCAGCGAGCCCAGCACCCGGCCCGCCGCCTTCCCCAGACCGTGCCCGGCGCTGCGCACCGCCTCGATCAGCACCACGGCGATGCCGATGACCAGGCTGGAGACCAGCACCGTCGCCAGGATGGCCGGCCCCAGCCCCAGCGGCCCGAAGGCGGCCAGGAACAGCGGGATGCCGAGATAGCCCGTATTGGAGAAGGAGGCGTTCAGCCCCGACAGCACCAGCGCCTCGCCCCGCTCGCCCCGCAGCCGGCCGAGCAGCGCGCCCGTCACTGCCACGGCGCCGAGGCTGAGGAGGAAGGCGGCGGCGAAGGGGCCGTTCAGAACCTGGTCCAGCGGATTGCGCGCCAGCCCCAGGAACAGCACCGGCGGCAGCGCCACCCAATAGACGTAGCGGTTCAGCGCGTCGCTGCTCTCGCGCCCCAGCAGCCCGGCGCGGCCGGCGGCGAAGCCCGCGAGGATGATGCCGAATACGGGGAGTGCCACGTCGACGACGGCGGACAAGGCGATAGGTCCTCGGCATTAGGGGCGGATGCGGACACGACCTTAGGCAGCCCTCACCCGTCCTGTCGAGAGCACCCCTTCCGTCGCCTTGACCCTCCGGGCTCCGCGGACGTTAGGTAGCGTCAGCCTCGCTTCAGGGATTCCTCCATGCTCGATCACCACCGCGCGCTCATCTACACCATGGTCCTGGTCTCGGCGTCCGACAGCGACATGACCGACGCCGAGCTGAAGACGATCGCCGAGAATGTGCGCTACCTGCCGGCCTTCCGCGGCTTCGACGTCGGCGGCCTCACGGGGGCCACCCGCGACTGCACCGAGCTGCTCTCCGACGAGGAAGGGCTGGACAAGGCGCTGGACTGGATCAAGGGCGCCCTGCCGCCGCGACTGCGCGAGACGGCCTACGGCCTGGCCTGCGAGGTGGTGGCGGCCGACGGCAAGGCCAGCCAGGAGGAGCTGCGCATGCTGGAGCTGATCCGCCACGGGCTGGATGTCGACCGGCTGACCGCCGCCGCCCTGGAGCGCGGCGCCCGCGCCCGCCATCTCACCGCCTGAGCGTTCCGGTCCTTTGGCGGCCGACGGCTACTGGCTGGCCCAGAGGATGCGGGCGATCCAGTCGATGTCGTCGGCCGCGATCTCGTGCGTCGCGTCCGGATCGGCCAGCCCGGCCAGCGCGATGCCGGCGTCCGACACCTGGATGGCGGTGCCCAGCAGGACGGCGCCATCGCGGGTGCGCAGCACGACGCGCCCGCCCGCCGAGGGCTTGGCCGTGCGCACCGCCAGCAGCACGTCGCCCGCCTTGTAGAGCGGCGCCAGCGCCGCATTCTCCACCCGTAGCCCGAAGGCGCCCTGCGGCGGCCAGATCTGGGCCGCCGGGTCGGCGCTCGTCCGGTTCCAGCCGGCGCCCGCCGGCCGCCCGGCCACGTCGAACCGCGCGTCCCCCAGGCGCGACAGCGGCAGCGTCGGCAGGCCCGGCGGCGCCGCCAGGGCCGCGAACTCTGCGAAGGAGGTGCCGGTCGCCGCGAGGATCTTGGCGATGCTCTCGGTCGAGGGCCAGCGCGGGCGCCCGTCCGGCGCCTGGCGCTTCGACCGGTTGAAGGTGGTCGGGTCCAGCCCGGCACGGCGGGCGAGGCCCGAGGGTGTCAGCCCCTGCCGTTCGCCCAGCCTGTCGATGGCCGCCCAGATGTCCAGATGAGAAAGCACGGGTGACGCGGTCCGCGGTTGCATTGCCCCACACCGTGTTGTGTCCCACTCCCGCACCCCATTGCAACCAAAAATCACCCGTAGAGCGGGAGTAAATCGCCTATTCCGTTTGCCGGATCCGATAGGGGGCGACCCGCCCCCTTGTCGTTGCGCATCCGGCGCAACTCCTGCGCCCCTCTTGTGTTTCCCCTTCGGATGCCCTGTTCGGGCTGGAGGGTTGGGACGATGGCGGAGTGGGTCCTGTCGGCGGAGCGCGACGGCACGGAAGGGGCAGCCAACCTTCCGGAGGGGGTGCGCCTCGGGCGCATGGTCACGATCGACGGGGCCAGGGCCCATATCATCGAGGAGGGCGAAGGCCGCCCGGTGCTGCTGCTGCACGGGCTCGGCGGGCTGGCGCAGGAGATCGTGGAGCCGCTGCAGGGCCTGTCGCGCTGGGGCCGGGTCATCGCCGTCGACCGGCCGGGTTACGGCCTGTCCGACCCGCTGCCGAGGGAGCAGATGGCCGCCGACCAGCAGGCGCGCTGGCTGGCCCGGCTGCTGACCCGGCTGGAGGCGCACAGGCCTGTCATCGTCGCCCACAGCCTGGCGGCCTCGGTCGCCATCAGCTTCGCCATGCAGTATCCCCGCGCGGTCGCCGGGCTGGTGCTGCTGGCCCCCTTCGCCCGGCCGACCCGGCCGGCGGCCATGCCGATGCTGCGGCTGGCGACGGCCCCGGTCGTCGGCGGAGCGGTGCGGACCCTGATCGTCCCCTGGCTGGCGCATCTGGTGGCGCCGGCGAAGCTCAGGGCGCTGTGCGCCCCCGACCCGGTGCCGGCCTGCCTGGAGCGCCTGCCGGTGGCGCATGCCGCCCGGGCCTCGGCGCTGCTGTCCATGGCGGCGGAGCTGCACGGCTTCAACGGGGCGATGATCCCGGCGGCCCGGGCGCTGCCCCGGCTCACCGTGCCGACCGCCATCATCGCCGGCACGGCCGACCGGATCGTGCCCTTCGACCGGCACGCCTACTGGTTGTCGCGGCGGATGCCGCAGGCCAAGCTGGAGATGCTGCCGGGCGTCGGCCACATGCCGCACCATTGCCGGCCCGAAGTGGTCATGAAGGCGGTGGCGGAGCACTGGAGCGCCGCGCCCCGCGGCATGCTCCGCGGCGCCTACTCCAACGCGCCCCTGCCGAGCGGGCGCTAGGCGTGACGTTGCCCCGTCGGCTGGACCGTGAACGGGAGAGGCTGGGCCGTGCTGCGTCCTTCGACAGGCTCAGGATGAGGGAAGGGGTGCGCGAGGCACTCCTGGTTTCAGACCGTGCGAACTTTAGCTGGGAGCAGCAACAAGGTCCTCATCCTGAGCTTGTCGAAGCACGCACAGCGGCAACGCCGCCCCTGAACCCCGGCCGCCCCTCCAACGTCGGAGGCCACCCTCCTAGAGGCTCAGCTCCGCCTCCTTCTCCGCCACGCGCGCCGCGTACTCGGCCTGCAGCGCCTTGTGCGCCTCGATCTGGGCGGATCGCTGGGCGGCGGAGGGGCGCACGCTCTCGCTCTTCAGCTGGCCGCAGGCGGCCAGGATGTCGCGGCCGCGCGGGCGGCGCACCGGCGAGGCGTAGCCGGCGGCGTTGATGTAGTCGCCGAACTTCTCGATCTGCTCGTCGTCGGAGCATTCGAAGGGCGAGCCCGGCCAGGCGTTGAAGGGGATCAGGTTGATCTTGGCCGGGATGCCGCGCAGCAGCCGCACCAGTTCGCGCGCGTCCGCCAGGCTGTCGTTGACGCCCTTCAGCATGACGTACTCGAAGGTGATGCGGCGCGCGTTGGACAGGCCGGGATAGGTGCGGCAGGCGTCCAGCAGCTCCTTGATCGGGTATTTGCGGTTGATCGGCACGATGCGGTCGCGCAGCTCGTCGTTCACCGCGTGCAGGCTGACCGCCAGGTTCACGCCCAGCTCCGCCCCGCACTGCTTCATCATCGGCACGACGCCGGAGGTCGACAGCGTGATGCGGCGCTTGGAGATGGCGATGCCCTCGCCGTCCATGACGATCTTCAGCGCCTTGGCGACGTTGGCGTAGTTATAGAGCGGCTCGCCCATGCCCATCATGACGATGTTGCTGACCATGCGCCCGTCGGGCGGCGAGGGCCACTCGTTCAGATGGTCGCGCGCCAGCATGACCTGCCCGACGATCTCGTCCGAGGTCAGGTTGCGCACCAGGCGCTGGGTGCCGGTGTGGCAGAAGCGGCAGGTGAGCGTGCAGCCGACCTGCGAGGAGACGCAGAGCGTGCCGCGGTCCTCCTCGGGGATGTGGACGGCCTCGATCTCCTGCCCGTCGGGCATGCGGGCCAGCCATTTGCGGGTGCCGTCGGCGCTCTTCAGGTCGCGCACGGCCTGGGGCCGGTCGACGACGTAGAGCTCGCCCAGCTTCTCGCGCACCGGCTTGGCCAGCGTCGTCATCTTGGCGAAGTCGGTCTCGCCGCGATGGTAGATCCAGTGCCAGAGCTGGCGCGCGCGGAACTTCTCCAGCCCGCCGTCCACGACGGCGGCCTCGAGCTCCTCGCGGCTCAGGCCGACGAGATTGACCTTGCCGTCGGCACGGGGCGGCGGCGCGAATTCCCGGGAGTGATTTTCGATGCCCATGTGCCGCTAGATGGGGCAAGAGGCCGCTCAAGTCAAAGGACGAAAATCGGGGGCGGCCCTGCGATCACCTCACCCCGCAGGCCTCGCTGATCGCCTCGTAGGCGGCGGACGAGCCGGCGAGGCTGTAGGTGTCCACCGTGCGCGTGCCCCGCGAGGAGGTGCCGCGCACCACCATGCTGCCGGCCGTGCGGATGGCCTGGACCAGCGCCCGGTCGGTGCCCTCGTCGCGGGTCCAGGCGGTGTCGGTGTCGGTGAACAGGGTGAAGCTGCGCTGCCCCACCTTGACGGAGACCTCGGTATCCTTGGCGAAGGCGTAGCCGGCGACCAGGCTGACCACGCCGACCGCCTTCTCCGCCGGGCGGTGGGTGATCAGGGCGAAGACGGCGCCGCGCTTGGAGAAGTCGCCCTGCTGCCGCTTGGGCTGGCTGGACATGAAGCAGGCGGGGCCGTCCGCCTCCTCCACCTTGTACGCCTCCCAGTCGCGGAAGCTGCCGATGAGGCGCGGCTCGGCGCCGTGGGCGACCGGAGCGACCAGCATCAGGGCGAGGAGCAGGGAACGGGCGGCGGCTCTGGCTGGAACGGTGGCGGCGGAGGGCGGCATCCAGGGCGGGCGTCGTTAAGGATCGTCACGGGGCGAGCCTAATCCGCAAGCGCCGCTGCGGGGGGACTTTTTTTAGCAAGCGCGGTGATCCGCCGCCCTAACCCCTCCGTATGTGAGATTGAGATGACCGATGCCGGGCTTTATAGTTCGGACGTCGAGGGGACCAAGGCCTTCCCTCCGAGGACCTTGCAACGATCCAGGGCGGACCGTTCGACCATGAACCGATCCACTCTGGACCGCACCGCGCTGGACCGACCGGCCCCCGACGCCTCCGATGCCGAAAGGCTCAACGACCTGCTCGCCAGGGTCGCGCGCGACCATGACCGGGCGGCGTTCGCCGAGCTTTTCCGCCATTTCGCCCCCCGGCTGAAGTCCTATCTCCTGCGGCTGGGCGCCGACCACGGCTCTGCCGAGGAAGTCGTCCAGGAGGTGATGGTCACCGTGTGGCGCCGGGCCGAGAGCTTCGACCCGGCGCTCGCGTCGGCCGCCACCTGGATCTTCACCATCGCCCGTAACCGGCGGATCGACATCCTCCGCCGGGAAAAGCGGCCCGAGATCGATCCGGACGACCCGGCCCTGGTGCCGGACGCGCCGGAGCCGGCGGACCGGCTGATCCAGGCGGGACAGGACACACGGAAGCTGCGCGAGGCGATGCGCGCGCTCCCGGCGGAACAGGCGGAGTTGTTGCGGATGGCGTATTTCGAGGACAAGCCCCACAGCGCGATCGCGGCCGAGAGCGGCCTGCCGCTCGGCACCGTGAAGTCGCGGCTGCGCCTGGCGCTGGCCCGCCTCCGCAAGGCCATGGGGGAGGACGGAGAATGAACGCGGCGCGCGACCACCACCATCCCGCGCGGCGGGTCGGGCTGCCGTTGCACCACCCGACCGAGGCGCTGCTGGTCGACTATGCCTCCGGCGCCCTGGGCGAGGCGGCGGCCCTGGTCGTCGCCACCCATCTGGCCCTCTGCCCGCAGTGCCGCGCCGAGGTGAACCGGCTGGAGGCGCTTGGCGGCAGCCTGATGCTGGAGCTGGACCCCGCTCCGGTGGGCCCGGCGACGCTGGAGGCGGTGCTGGCCCGGCTGGACACCGGCGCGTCCGAGCCGTCGCCGGCCCCCGTCCGGCCGATGGCGGCCGGCGCGATGCCCATGCTGCCGGAGCCGCTGCGCTCCTACGCCGGCGGCGACCCGCACCAGATCGCCTGGCGGCGCGTCATGCCGGGGCTGGAGGAGGCGGCGATCTCCTGCGGGGCCGGCAAGGCCCGGCTGCTGCGCGTCAGGGCCGGCGCCACCCTGCCGCGCCATACCCATGACGGCAACGAGTACACGCTGGTGCTGGACGGCAGCTTCGGGGACGATTGCGGCCGCTTCGGCCGCGGCGATTTCGCCGCCACCGACCCGTCGGTGGAGCACACCCCCACCGCCGACCCCAGGGATGGCTGCCTCTGCCTCGCGGTGACCGACGCGCCGCTGCGCCTCACCGGCCCGGTCGGACGGTTCCTGAACCCGTTCCTGAAGCTCTGAAAATCCTTCTCCCCTTGCGGGAGAAGGGTGGGGCCCGCGCCGGAGGCGTGGGGGGAGGCAGCGTTGAGGCTGTGCGTCCTTCGACAAGCTCAGGATGAGGGGGATTTAGCTGCTCCCGGGCAAGCCCGTGCCGAGTGGAAGGGGAGTGCCTGGCATCCCCCGGTCCTCATCCTGAGCTTGTCGAAGGACGCACCACGCCCCAGCCCCGCCGCCCCTCAACCTCCCCGAACCCTCAGGCGCCCTCGGCGAGGTCCAGCATCTGGTCCATGTCCATGATCTGGACCTTGGAGCCCTCCAGCAGCGAGATGACCCGCGAGGTCTTCAGCTGGGTGAAGGTGCGGCTGACCGTCTCGGTGGTCAGGCCCAGATAGTCGGCGATGTCGGCCCGGCTCATCGGCACATGGACCGGGTTCTCCTTGTGGCCCCGGCGCGAGGCGCGCTGCGACAGCAGCAGCAGGAAGGAGCAGATCTTCTCCTTCGCGGTCTTGCGGCCCAGCAGCAGCATCTGGTCCTGCGCCGCGGCGAGTTCGTTCGACGCCATGGAGAAGAGACGCTTCTGCATCTTCGGGAACTCTTCCAGCAGCGCCTCGATCTTCTTGCGCGGGAAGCGGCAGAGCGTGGTCGGGGTCACCGTCTCGGCGGTGTAGGCGTAGGTCTCGTTGACCGACAGGCCCAGGAAGTCGCCCGGCAGCAGGAAGCCGGTGATCTGGCGCCGCCCGTCCGGCAGCAGCTTGTACAGCTTCACCGTACCGGAGGTGACGTTGTAGAGGATGTCCGCCGTGTCGCCCTCGGAGAAGAGGGTATGGCTCGCGTCGAAGCGGACGTTCTGCAGGATCTCCGCCAGACGGCGCAGCTCCTCCGCCTCCAGCGCGGCGCAGACGGTGAGCGATCGCACGGGGCAGGCCCCGCACGGGTTCATCTCGGTCTGCGCGGCGGGCTCGCGGGCGCGGCCCAGGTCGAAGGACGGCATCAGCCTGCTCCAGTATCGCCGATCGGCTGTCGCATGATGGGGCCAACAGCCGGAAACCGCAACCAGTCCGGCAGCGACCTACACCTTTTCGCCTATAGCCAATGTTATAGGCAATCACCATGCATCAGCATCCTCTCACATGACACCGCCGGCGGCGTTGCGGAAGCCCGGTGTCCCCGCGACACGCGCGCGGGTGCGATGCGGCGGACGCGGGACACCGCGCAAAAGTGGCGGCGGGCAAGGGTTTGATCCACGTCAAGGTCCGGGCGGAGGCGCGAAGGCATGGTGGTCGGCGTCCAAGGAACGGATCGACCATGCCAAACCAGTACAAGGCCAAGCCCCTCGACGCCCGCCGGATCGACCAGGCGTTCCCGGTCATGCAGGCCGCCATGCCGGGTCTCGACATCCGGAGCTGGCGCGCCTTCGCCGCCAAGCTCGTCGGTCCGCGCCCGGCGCGGCGGCCGACGGCCGGCGACGGCAATGTGGTCAGCCTGCCCGTCACCCGGCGCAGCGGCATCGTGACGGTGCAGCTCGGCCGCGGCGGCTACATCCATGGCCTCTTCACCTATCAGGTGGTGCCGCATCTGGGCCATGGCCGGGTGCTGCAGGTCGACAATTTCATCGCGCTGGACCTGTTCGATCCGGCCGCGGCGGCCGACACGCTGATGCAGGAGATGGAGCATCTCGGCCGCCTGCTCGGCTGCGGCGCCATCCATGTGCTGCTGCGCCAGCCCGAGGAGATGGGCCGCTCCCTGATGCTGCGCCGCTTCGAGGAGCTGGGCCACCACCGCGAGGGGCTGCATCTCTGCAAGGGCATCGCCCACTAGCGCCGGACCGGTACCAGCCCGCTTTCGCGGTTGCGCGCCGGGCGGCGCCCGCTATGCTCCCGCGCCATGAGCCAGAACCTCCCCGCCATCCGCATCCAGCCCGGCCGCCACAAGCGCGCGGCCGGCGGACACCCCTGGGTCTATTCCAACGAGATCCAGATGGACAACGCCGCCAAGGCACTGCCGCCGGGCAGCCTGGTGCGGGTGCTGGACGCCGGCGGATCGGCGCTGGGCACCGCCACCTTCAACCCGCACACGCTGATCGCCGCCCGGCTGCTGACCCGCGACGCGGCCGAGATTGTGGACACCGGCTTCGTCGCCGGCCGGCTGCGCCGCGCGCTGGATGTCCGCGACCGTTTGTTCGCCCGGCCCTTCTACCGGCTGATCCATGCCGAAGCCGACGGAATGCCGGCCCTGATCGTCGACCGCTACGGCGACGTGGTGGTGGTGCAGGCCAACAGCGCCGGCATGGACCGGCTGCTGCCCCAGATCCTGGAGGCCATCGTCGAGGTGCTGGCCCCGCGCGCCATCGTGCTGCGCAACGACAGCCCCGCGCGCGGGCTGGAGGGGCTGGGCGAGGAGGTGCGGATCGCCGCCGGCGACCTCGGCGGCCCCGTGCCGGTCGAGGAGAACGGCGCCACCTTCTTCGCCGATCCCGCCTCGGGCCAGAAGACCGGCTGGTTCTTCGACCAGCGCGACAACCGCGCCTTCGTGGCGAGCCTCGCCAAGGGCCGCAGCGTCATCGACTTCTACACCTACAGCGGTGGATTCGGGGTGCTGGCCGCCGCCCGGGGCGCCGCGCGCACCGTGCTGGTCGACCGCTCCGCCGGGGCGCTGGAGCTCGCCATGAAGGCGGCGGAGACCAACGGCGTCGCCGACCGGGTAGAGGCGCGCAAGGCCGACGCCTTCGGCGAGCTGGAGCGGCTCGCCAATGCCGGAGAGACGTTCGAGGTGGTGATCCTGGACCCGCCGGCCTTCGTGAAGTCCAAGAAGGACCTCGCCGCCGGCACCCGCGCCTACCGCAAGATGGCCCGCATGGGGGCGCAGATCACGGCGCCGGGCGGCGTGCTGCTGGTCGCCAGCTGCAGCCACAACATGCCGCCCGAGCTGTTCGCCGAGCAGGCGGCGCGCGGCCTCGCCGACGCCGGACGCCAGGGCCGCATCCTGCGCACCGCCGGCGCCGGGCCCGACCATCCCGTGCATCCGAACCTGCCGGAAAGCGCCTATCTGAAGGCCCAGGTGCTGGCGCTCGACTGAGGGGTCTCCGGGCCGGAGCCCACCGTCACGTCCTTATCGCAACCCTGATCTTTGGGGATGGACGGCGCTAGGCCGGAGGTGCGGCTTGACACCCCTTATACTCTGGGCGAGCATAACCATATAAATGCTCAGATCGAGCATAAGTCCCTGGCGTGTTTATCCCACCCGCCATCACAACTGTGCCCCTGACAACCGCGCAAGGTGCCCACCGATGACCGTCCTCGACGCCGAGCTGGCCTACACCCCCGACATCGCCAAGGCCACGCGCCCGCTCTACGACAAGGTCGCCAAGGTCATCCCCGAGGTGGAGTGGCCCTTCCACGCGCCGCTGGTGCACGCCATCAACAAGCTGAAGCGTGAGCGCAACGCGGTGGTGCTGGCGCACAACTACCAGACGCCGGAGATCTTCCACTGCGTCTCCGACATCGTCGGCGACAGCCTGGCGCTGGCCCGCCGCGCGGCCGAGACCGACGCCGACGTCATCGTCATGGCCGGCGTGCATTTCATGGCCGAGACGGCGAAGATCCTGAGCCCGGAGAAGACGGTCCTGATGCCGGACATGCGCGCCGGCTGCTCGCTGGCCGACAGCATCACCGCCGCCGACATCCGCCTGCTGCGCGAGGCCCATCCGGGCGTACCGGTCGTCACCTACGTCAACACCTCGGCCGAGGTGAAGGCGGAGAGCGACATCTGCTGCACCTCCGGCAACGCGGTCGAGGTCGTGGAAAGCCTGGGCGTGGACAAGGTGCTGTTCCTGCCGGACCAGTACCTGGCCAGCTGGGTCGCCACCCAGACCAGGACCAAGATCATCTCCTGGCAGGGCCAGTGCGAGGTGCATGAGCGCTTCACCGGCGCGCAGCTGCGCGACTACCGCACGCGCTTCCGCGACGACGTCACCATCATCGCCCATCCCGAGTGCCCGCCCGACGTGCTGGCCGAGGCGGACTTCGTCGGCTCCACCGCGCGGATGGTGGAGTTTGTGGGAGAAAAGCGTCCCAAGCGCGTGTTGATGGTGACCGAATGCTCCATGAGCGATAATGTGGCGGCGGAGTTTCCCGACGTCGAGTTCGTCCGCCCCTGCAACCTGTGCCCGCACATGAAGCGCGTGACCCTGTCCAACATCCTGGAGTCGCTCCGCACCATGGAGCCGAAGGTGGAGGTCGACCCCGCCGTGGCCGCCCGCGCCCGGCTGGCGGTGGAGCGCATGCTGAAGGTCGGCCGCTGAGATGAGGCAGGCGCGCGGCTACCCGAACGGCGTGCCGGTGTCCCCCGTGGATGTCTCCAACGCGGGCACGATCGTCGTCGGCTCCGGCATCGCCGGGCTGACGGCGGCGCTGCGCCTGTCGCCGCGCCCGGTCACGCTGCTGACCAAGACCGCGGATTTGCCCGGCGGCTCCACCCTGTGGGCCCAGGGCGGCGTCGCCGTCGCCCTGGGCGAGGGCGACAGCGCCGAGGCCCATGCCGCCGACACGGTCGCCGCCGGCGCCGGGCTGGTCGATCCCCGGGTGGCGGCGCTGCTGACCAGCGCCGGCATCGAGCGGGTGGTGGAGCTGCTGCTGGACGGGCTGCCCGCCGACCGGGGCGGCGACGGCGAGATCCTGCTGGGCCGCGAGGCCGCGCACGGCCGCGACCGTATCCTGCATGCCGGCGGCGACGCCACCGGCCGTACCCTGGTGGCCCATCTGGCCGAGCGTGTCCGCCGTCAGCCGACCATCCGCGTCGAGACCGAGGCCACGGCCTGGGACCTGGTGGTCGCCCGCGGCCGCGTCGCCGGCGTGCTGGCCCATCACCGGGATCGTGGTTGGGTGTTCCACCGGGCGGGCGACGTGGTGCTTGCCACGGGCGGCACCGGCCAGCTCTGGAGCGTCACCACCAACCCGGCGGAATCCACCGCCGATGGGCTGGCCCTGGCCGCCCGCGCCGGCGCGCATCTGGCCGACCTGGAGTTCGTGCAGTTCCACCCCACCGCGCTGGCCGGCGCCGCCGACGGCAGGGGTATCGCCCAGGGCGCCCGCCGGCCGCTGCTGACCGAGGCGCTGCGCGGGGCCGGCGCCAGGCTGCTGGACGGCGAGGGCCGCCGCTTCATGCCGGCCGAGCATCCGCTGGCCGAGCTGGCGCCGCGCGACGTGGTCGCCCGCGCCATCGGCCGCCGCGTCGCTTCGGGCGAGCCGGTCTTCCTGGATCTGCGCGCCGTGTGGGCCGAGGGCGGTGCCGCGCGCTTCCCCACGGTATCGGCCATCTGCGCCGAGGCCGGGCTCGACCCGGCTGTCCAGCCGATCCCCGTCGCCCCCGCCGCCCACTACCATATGGGCGGCGTCGCCACCGACACGGATGGCCGCACCTCGGTCGAGGGGCTGTGGGCCTGCGGCGAGGTCGCGGCCACCGGCGCGCACGGCGCCAACCGCCTCGCCAGCAACTCGCTGCTGGAGGCGCTGGTCTTCGGCGACCGGGTCGCCTCCGCCATCGCCGCCCGTCCCCAGGCCGCCCCGCCCGTTCCCGTCCCCGACGCTCCGCGCGTCGCCGGGGCGCCCATGGCGCCGGCGCTGGCCGCCGAGGCCCAGCGCCTGATGGCCCGGCATGTCGGGCTGGTGCGCGACGGCGAGGGGCTGGTCGCGGCCACGTCCGGCCTGGCCCGGCTGGAGCGGCTGGCCGAGGATCTGGGCGCCGGCCCCGCCGCCGACGGCCATGACGACATCCGCGCGGCCGGCGAGCTGCGCAACCGCCTGCTGGCCTCCCGCCTGATCGCCGCCGCCGCGCTGCGCCGGCAGGAGAGCCGCGGCGCGCATTTCCGCGCCGACTTCCCCGAGGCGTCCGAGGGCTGGCGCCGCCGCCTGGTCACCTCGGCCGAGGCGCTGGCGGGCATCCCGCAGGACGGCGCGCATATCCAGGACAATGCCGGGCGGCCGCTGGCCCTGCCGGCCGAATAGGACAGGGCAACCCATGGTCACGCCGCTCTACCCCGTCATGTATCAGGGGCTGGTCGAGGCCGCCCTGCGCGAGGATCTCGGCCGCGCCGGCGACGTCACGTCGGATGCCTGCGTGCCGGCCGAGGCGCGCGCCCGCGCCATCCTCCGCGCCCGCCGCCCGGGCGTGGTCGCGGGACTGGACCCGGCGCTGTTGGCCTTCCGCCTGCTGGACCCGACCCTGAGCGTCACCGCCCATGTCGCGGACGGTCACCAGTTGGACAAGGGCGACACGCTGGCGGTGATCGAGGGCGCGGCGCGGCCGATCCTCGCGGCCGAGCGCACGGCGCTTAACCTGCTGGGCCGGCTATGCGGCATCGCCAGCACCACGGCCGAGCTGGTGCGCGCCATCGAGGGCACCGGCGCCCACATCGTCGACACCCGTAAGACCACGCCCGGCCTGCGCCTGCTGGAGAAGTACGCGGTGCGCGCCGGCGGTGGCTCCAACCACCGCTTCGGCCTGGACGACGCCGTCCTCATCAAGGACAACCATTTGGTCGCCGCCGGGGGCGTGAAGGCGGCGGTGGAGCGTGCCCGCGCCCATGTCGGCCACATGGTGAAGATCGAGGTGGAGGTCGACACGCTGGAGCAGCTGGAGACGCTGCTGACCCTGCCGGTGGACGCCGTGCTGCTGGACAATATGGACACCGCCACGCTGCGGCGGGCGGTGGAGATGGTCGCCGGCCGCATGATCACCGAGGCATCGGGCGGCATCACGCCGGAGACGGTCCGCGCGGTGGCCGAGACCGGCGTCACCCTGATCTCGCTGGGCTGGCTGACCCACTCGGTGGTGAATTTCGACGTCGGGCTGGACTTCGAGGCGGTGTGACGCCGTCATCCCTTTGCTGGCGGGAGAGGCTGAGCCCGTCTGCGTGCTTCGACAGGCTCAGCATGAGGGATGGGGTAAGCAAGGCACTCCCCTAGCCGGCCTATCGGTAGGTCGCATGGACCGCAGCGCAATGCGACGCGCCCCGGTCGGATGTCGCATTGCGGCTCCGCCTTCACGCGACCTACGCGGCGGGAGCAGCTCCCACCTCCTCAGCCTGAGCCCGTCGAAGGCCGCACGCCCTCGACGCTGCCAATGTCCCCCTCACCGCCCCGCCGCCGGCTGGTGCTCGTCCCGGCGCTTATGGTGGTGGCGGCCGTTGTGGCGGTTCTCCTCGCGCGGGCGGGCCTGGGGCGCGGGCGGCTCCTCCGCCGGAGTCTCCAGCGCGAGGGGCTCCTCCTCCAGCGGTTTGGACAGGCGGAAGGGCTCGTCGGGAGCGCTGACGGCCGCCGGGGCGGGGTCGGCCGGCGGCGCGGCGATGGCGGGCTGGGGCGTGGCGGCCGGCGGCTGCACCGCGGCCGGCAGTGCCACGGTCGCCCCCGCCTTGCGCCGCACCGCGCCCTCGAACTGGGCGCCCGGGGCGATCTCCAGCAGGGCCTGGACGATGTCGCCGGAGACGAAGGAGCCGTTCTGCAGATAGACCTCGTCGCCGGTGATCGAGCCGTCGACCCGGCCATGCACCCGCACCGCCCCGGCCGTGACATGGCCGGCGATGTGGCCCGACGGGCCGACGGTCAGCCGGGCGCAGGCGACGTCGCCGTCGATGCGGCCCTCGACATGCACCTCGCCGGGGGTGGAGAGGTCGCCGGAGATGCGCATGTCCGGCCCGATGATGGAGGGCATCGTTCCGTCGGCGCCCAGGGGTGCCGAGCCGGCGCCGACGGCGGCGCGCATGCCGGCGTCCAGACGGTCCTTAACCTTCGCAAACATGGCGGCCCTTCTCCATGAAGACGAGGGGATCAACGGGGCGCCCGCCGACCATCACCTCGTAGTGGACATGCGGCCCGCTGGAGCGACCGGAATTGCCCAGCGTGCCGATCTGCTGCCCGTGGGCGATGCGCTCGCCCTCCCGGACCATCGCCTTTTCCAGATGCGCGTAGCGGGTGCGGATGCCGAAGCCGTGGTCGATGGTGACCTGGTGGCCGTAGCCGCCGTCATAGCCGACCTCCACCACCGTGCCGGCCGCCGTGGCCGCGACCGGCGAGCGCAGCTGCGCCACAAGGTCGATGCCCTCATGCATCGCCCATTGCTTGGTGAAGGGGTCGCGGCGCTTGCCGAAGCCGCTGGCGACGTAGAAATCGTCCACCGGCGCCGTCAGCGGCAGCACGGTGCGCAGCGCCTGCAGCTTGGCCTGGCGCTCCAGCCGGTTCTCCAGCTTCGCCATGGCCTGGGTGGCGGCGGGCGGCAGCAGGTCGCCCGGCAGCTCGGGCAGCGCCACCAGCGGGCCGCCCATGCCGAAGCCGTCGCGGCCCAGCTTCGCCAGCACCGCCTCGATGTCGATGCCGGTGCCCTTCAGCGCGCTCTCCATCTGGCCGATGCGCAGATCGGCGTGCTGGGTGAGCCGGGCCAGCAGGGCCAGCTGCGCCTCGTTCACCGCCTGCACGCGGCGCTCGGCCCCGGCGCGCTCGGCGACCATGGCCTGCTCGCGGGTCTGCAGCGAGGCGGCCTCGGCGCGCAGTCCGGCGGCCTCCGCCTTGGCGGCGACCAGCGCCTGCCCCAGCCCCTCGATGCCCTCGGCCGACAGCGCGCCCGGATCGCCGGAGCCCAGCACCGAGGAGGTGACCTCCACCGAAGCGGCGGCGGCCTGGGCGCGGCGGGCGGCGAGGTCGAGGCTGGCGGAGCGCAGCTGGTCCAGCGAGGCGGACGCCGCTTCCAGCGTGCCCGAGAGCGCGGGATCGGCGGCCTTCAGGTCGGAGCGGGCGCCCGCGGCGGCCAGGCGCAGCGCCTTGGCGTCGGCCTCCGCGGCCTGCTCCAGCCGGGTCGCGGCGGCGGCGAGCCGCTCACGCAGTGCCTGCTCATGGCCCAGCGCCTGGTCCAGCGCCTCGCCGGCGGCGGCGAGCTTCTGCGCCAGGCCCGAGGCGGTGGCGCGGCTTTCCTCCAGCGAGGCGGCCAGGGTGCGGGAGCCCTCCTCCACCAGAGCGGCCTCGCGGCGGGCGTCGTTCAGCTTCACCCAGGTGGCGATCCAGCCGGCGCCGGTCAGCAGCATGCCGAGGAAGGCGAGGGCGACGAGGAGGGCGGGCCTGAGTCTTTGCCGGGGTCCGATGACGACGGAGCGAATCCTGTCATCCTCGACGATGATCACGCGCTCGTTGCGGACGATCGAGCTGAACAATTCCCACCCCCGGCCCTGTCTACCCCGTCCCCCGTTGAATCAGAGGTTTATCTTTATTCTTTGACGCAGAACTCGAACGACTCTCCGGCCGTTCTCCTCGACTCTGGCAGTCGAGCTCTTTGTCTTGCGAATAAGGGGTAGACCTTATGGGATTCCGCCGCTGCCATCAAGGCGGGAATCCCCGGCAGCCCTACTCCAGCGCGGCGCGCAGGGCGGCGGCGATGGCGAAGGGGGAGAGCGTCAGGGCCGCCGCCTCCAGCCCGCCCAGCAGCAGCAGGTGCGGGCGCGGCGACAGGCCCGACAGGCCCGCATCCATGGCCGAGGCGGCGAAGATCAGCGCCGGGACGTAGAGCGGCAGCACCAGCAGCGGCAGCAGCGCCCCGCCGCGCCGGGCGCCCAGCGTCAGGGCGGCGCCGACCGCCCCGATCAGGCTCAGCAGCGGCGTCGTCAGCAGCAGCGTGCCGGCCAGCACGCCGAAGCCCTCCGCCGGCATGTTCAGCAGCACGGCCAGCAGCGGCGACACCAGGATCAGCGGCAGGCCGGTGACCAGCCAGTGCGCCGCCACCTTCGCCAGAGCCGCCACCTCCAGCGGCACCGGCGACAGGGCCAGCAGCTCCAGGCTGCCATCCTCGTGGTCGGCCTGGAACAGCCGGTCCATGGACAGCAGCGAGGCCAGCAGCGCCGCCACCAGCAGCAGTCCCGGCGCGATGCGGGCGAGGATGTTGGGCTCAGGGCCGATGCCGAAGGGGAACAGAACCACGCAGAGCACGAAGAACATCAGCGCGGCGGCGGCGTCGGAGCCCTGGCGCAGCGCCAGGCGCAAATCGCGGCCGACCAGGGCCAGGAAGCGGCTCATGCCTCCTCCTCTTCCACTATGTCGCCGAGCTGCGGCGTGAACTCGGCGAGGTCGAGCCGGTCGGGCGCGTCGAGATGCATGTCCATGTGGGTGGAGAGCACGACGGCGCCGCCTTCGGCGCGGTGGCGGGCGATCTCGCCCTCCAGCATCGCCACGGCGGCGCGGTCCAGGGCGACGGTCGGCTCGTCCAGCAGCCAGAGCGGCGCCGGGCTCGCCAGCAGGCGGGCGAGGTTGGAACGGCGCTTCTGGCCGGCGGAGAGGAAGCGGCCCGGCACCTCAGCCAGATGGGCGATGCCCAGGCGCTCCAGCGCCGCCTGCACGCGCGCCTCGGCGCCGGCGGGGTCGCGCAGCCGGGTCCAGTGCAGCAGCGTCTCGGCCACGGTGAAGGCCGGCTTCACCGCGTCGAGGTGCCCGACATAGTGCAGCCGGGCGCCGTGCAGCTCCGGCTCGGCGCGGACGTCCACGCCCTCCCAGGCCAGCGTGCCGGCGAAGGGCTTCAGCAGCCCGGCCATGATCCGCAGCAGCGAGGATTTGCCGCTGCCGTTGGGGCCCGTGAGCACCAGGCAGCCGCCGCGCGCGACGCGGAAGTCCAGCCCGGCGAAGACGACGCGCTCGCCGCGCAGGCAGGTCAGGGCTGTACCGGTGAAGAGGCTCATCCAGGGGAAGTCGGCGGGGAAAGGGAGCCGCACTATTCCACAAGGCGCGGAGAAAAAGGAACGGCCACCGCGGGGGGCTGGTGCGGTGGCCGTCAATTTCAGCCGGCCGGGGCATGGCCGGCGGGAGGCCCCGTCAAAGGGGCCGTGAGACGGGGTGTCTCCGACGCAATCGCGGCGTCTCCCATGCGCAAGGAAGCCACCGCGATGTGTCACGATTGGCCCGGAAATGTGGCGAGATTTTGATTTCGGCGCACCCGGTGCGCCAGCGGCGCGAAATCCATGATCCCAACGCGCGACGGCCATTCCGACGGGTCCGGCCGGGCTCGAAAAATTCACTGTTCGTCCAGGGCTTTTGGCCCTATATAGCGCCGCAGTCGCAGCGCACGTGCCTATGGCCCCCACGGCCCTCCAGCCAGGGTTATGCAACGACGCAACGCGTACCCCCGACCGTCCCTTAAGCAAGGCGGCGAATTGGAGGCTACGATGGTTGATGTTGTTGTCGGTGGGCCGGCGCCCACCCGCATTTTCTCTATCGGTCGGCAAGTCTGTAGTACCGGCGCCCGTTTGGGCCGGCCGGCACTTCGGCACGCCTGAGCGGACCCCGGGCCAGAGGCCCGGAACGCCCCCTCCTCTCCGAACCATACCCTGAACCTTCCAACTCGGAGTCGACCGATGACCGAGAAGATCGCCCGTTTCCTCGATGAGGTCCGTCCCGCCACCCCGTGCCTGGTCGTGGACCTGGACGTCGTCGGCGACAATTACGACAAGCTGCACGGCGCGCTGCCCGACGCCCGCATCTTCTACGCCGTGAAGGCCAACCCGGCGCCGGAGATCCTGCGCCTGCTGGTCGAGCGCGGCTCGTGCTTCGACACCGCCAGCGTGCCCGAGATCCAGGCCTGCCTGGACGCCGGCGCCACGCCGGACCGGATCAGCTTCGGCAACACCATCAAGAAGGCCTCGGACATCCGGATCGCCCATGAGCTGGGCATCAGCCTGTTCGCCTTCGACAGCGACGCCGAGCTGGAGAAGATCGCCGAGCACGCCCCGGGCGCCCGCGTCTTCTGCCGCATCCTGACCAGCGGCGAGGGCGCCGACTGGCCGCTGTCGCGCAAGTTCGGCTGCGACCTGGAGATGGCGCGCGAGCTGCTGCTGGCGGCGTCGCGCACCAAAGTCGTGCCCTACGGCGTCAGCTTCCATGTCGGCTCGCAGCAGCGCGACGTCGGCCAGTGGGACCTGGCCCTGTCGCAGACGGCCCAGCTGTTCCGCGAGCTGGAGGAGCAGGGCGTGGTGCTGCGCATGGTGAACATGGGCGGCGGCTTCCCGACCCGCTACCTGAAGGACGTGCCGACCTCGGAAGCGTACGGTGCCGCGATCGACGAGGCGCTGCGCCGCCACTTCGGCAACCGTATCCCTGAGACCATCATCGAGCCGGGCCGCGGCATGGTCGGCAATGCCGGCGTGATCCGCTCCGAGGTGGTGCTGATCTCGCGCAAGTCGAAGCTCGAGGACCGCCGCTGGGTGTACCTGGACATCGGCAAGTTCGGCGGCCTGGCCGAGACGATGGACGAGGCGATCCAGTACCCGATCGTGACCGAGCGCGACGGCGGTCCGGCCGAGCGCGTCATCCTGGCCGGCCCGACCTGCGACAGCGCCGACGTGCTGTACGAGAAGGCCGACTACCGCCTGCCGGTGGATCTGCGCATCGGCGACAAGGTCGACATCCTGGCGACCGGCGCCTACACCACCACCTACTCGGCGGTGAACTTCAACGGCTTCGCGCCGCTGGCCGCCTACTACATCTGATCCGGCCGATCCGGTAGCGCAGAGGCCCGCGCGGGAGACCGCGCGGGCCTTTGTTGCATTTGCGAGAAGGCGGGGTGTCACGCTGCCCGGGAATGGTGCCCGGCAATTGGGCAATTGCGTTCTCTTTCTGCAACACCGCCGGCGAAATTACCCCTTTGGAGATCAACAACGCGCCAGACGGCTTGAATCCGCAGGGGTTGTGAGCCCTCATCCGGGTTGAACGCGGGTGGCACCGGTCTTGCTGCACTGCGGAACCATAAGACCCAAAAGCCTCAAAGGAGCGTCTCCATGCGTCTCTCTCGTATCCTCGCCGGCGCGGCCACCGGCGCCCTCATGCTGGGCGCCGCCACCACGGTCCAGGCCCAGGAGGCCACCGGCCCGTTCGAGCTGTCCGGCCTGGTCACGCTGACCTCCGACTACCGTTTCCGCGGCATCTCGCAGACCCAGGAGGACCCGGCGGTCCAGGGCGGCCTGACCGCCACCCACGAGACCGGCTTCTTCGTCGGCGTCTGGGGCTCCAGCGTCGATTTCGCGGGCAGCGACGCCTGGGCCGAGCTGGACCTGATCGCCGGCTACAGCAACACCGTCGGCGCGCTGACCTACATCGCCCAGGCGCTCTACTACGTCTATCCGGAGGAGAGCGACTTCAACTATGCCGAGTTCAACCTCGGCTTCAGCCTGGAGACCGGCACCGGCTTCACGCCGAGCCTGAACGTCTGGTACGCGCCTGACATTCCCGGCGACCTGGAGAACCTGTACGTCACCGCCGGCGGCAGCTTCGCCATCACCGACATGGTCAGCGTCTTCGCCAACTACGGCAAGAGCTTCATCGAGGGCCCGGGCAACTATGCCGACTGGAACGCCGGCGTCGCCGTCGACTTCCAGGGCTTCACCTTCGATGTCCGCTATGTCGACACCGACCTCAAGGGCAACGATCTGGCCGACGAGCGCGTCGTCGCCTCCGTCACCTACTCGTTCTGAGGAAACACCCCTCCGGGGGTGACCGGGGCCGGCGCTCCATCCGGGGCGCCGGCCCTTTCTCATTCCGGGGACAGCGCGGTCAGCCGGCGCCAGAGCCAGGTGGCGGCGGGGCCCAGCGCCCGGCCGGTGCGCTGGATGGCCCGCACCGGCAGCCGGTCGCCCGAGGGCGGCAGATGCCCCATCCGCAATGGCACCAGGCGGCCGGCCGCCACGTCCTCCGCGATCAGATGCTGCGGTAATCCACCCCAGCCGAGGCCGGCGCGGATCAGCGCGTGCTTGGCGCCGAGGTCGGCGACCCGCCAGGTGCGGGCCGACAGCACGAAGAAATCCTGGCCGGCGGTGAGGCTGGAGCGGTCGGTCAGCACGATCTGCACCGCGTCGCGCAGCGCCTCGTCCGGCACCAGCCCGTCCTCCCCCGCCCGCAGGTACCCCGGCGCCGCCACCGGGATGATGACCAGCGGCCGCAGCACATGGCTGGACAGGCCCGGCGGCGTCTCCGGCAGCGTGCCCTGGATGCCCAGCTCGCAGGTGCCGTCCAGCACCAGCTCCGCCACCCGCCCCAGCGCCTCGACATGCAGCCGCGCCGTCACCGTGGGAAAGGCGGCCTGGAAGTCGGCCAGCACCAGCGCCAGCTCCTCCACCGGGAACATGACGTCGGCGACCAGCCCGACCTCCGGCTCCAGCCCGCTCGCCAGCGCGCGGGCGCGCGCCTTCAGCCCGTCCGCCCGGTCGACCAGAAGGCGGGCGTCGGCCAGCAGCGCCCGGCCCTCCGGCGTCAGGGCCGACCGGGCGGCGGCGCGGTCGAACAGGCGCACGCCCAGCTGCCGCTCCAGCATGCCGATGGCGTAGCTCACGGCCGACTGGGCCCGGCGCACCCGCCGCGCCGCGCCGCTGAAGCTGCCCTCCTCCACCACCAGGAGGAAGATCCGCAGCTGGTCCAGCGAGAGGCCGTCGATGTTCATGGTGCCAGCCTATCAGATAATCTGATCGCTTCCATCGTGAGTTCGAGCATTTTGCCGATGGCGCGGCCGGCGCATCTTGGGGGTGCGCGGCGGACGGGATGGTCTCGGGGCGGCGACGACGGAGGAAAAAGAAATGAACGACGACCGGCTGGTTCCCTACGGCGCGCTGCTGCTGCGCGTGTCCATGGGCGTGATGTTCGTGGCCTACGGCCTGGTGCTGAAGGTGATGACCTTCGGCGTGGCGGGAACCGCGGGCTATTTCGAGTCCATCGGCTATCCGGCCGCCCTGGCCTATCTGGTGATCGCGGCGGAGATCGGCGGCGGCCTGGCCCTGATCCTGGGCCTCTTCACCCGCCTGGTGTCGCTGGCTCTGGTGCCGCTGATGATCGGCGCGACGCTGCAGCATGCCGGCAATGGCTGGACCTTCTCGGCCGAGGGCGGTGGCTGGTCCTTCCCGCTCTTCTGGGTCGCGGTGCTGCTGGTGCAGGCCCTGCTGGGCGACGGCGCCCACGGCCTGACCGGCAAGGTGCGCGGCGCGCTTGGCCTGCGCCCCTCCCCCCTGCTGGCCTGATGATCAGCCGTCGCGGCCGGCGAGGGCCGCGATGGCGAGGACCGGATCGACCGGCCGGGCGTCGGCACTCGCCACGACCCGGCCGGGCGGCAGGTGGAAGGTCGCGGTGGTGCCGCGGCCCAGTTCGCTGTCCAGCGACAGCCGCCCGCCATGCAACTCCGCCAGCCCCTGGCTGAGCGACAGGCCCAGCCCGGTGCCGGGCGTGCTGCGGGCGTAGATGTTGTCGACCTGGTGGAACGGAATGAAGACCTTCGCCAGATCCTCGCGCGCGATGCCGATACCGGTGTCCGACACCCAGAGCGCGAGCCCGCCCTCCGCCGTGGCCCGGGCGCCGGCGGTCACCCGCCCGCCCGAGGGGGTGAACTTGATGGCGTTGGACAGCAGGTTCAGCATGATCTGCTTCACCTTGACGTCGTCCACCAGCACCGGCGGCAGGCCGGGCAGCAGCTCCAGCGACAGCTCGATGCCCCGCTCCATGGCGCGCGACCGCACGAGGCGCTCGGAGGCGACCAGCAGGTCCGACACGTCGCAGACCCGGTCGCGCAGCTCCATGCGCCCCGCCTCCATCTTGGACACGTCCAGAATGTCGTTGATCAGGGTCAGCAGGTGGCGCCCGCCGGCGATGATGTCCCCGGCATAGCCGGCGCTGTCGGCCAGGGCCTTGTGGCGGCGCAGCTCGTCCTCCAGCACCTCGGCGAAGCCGATGATGGCGTTCAGCGGCGTGCGCAGCTCGTGGCTCATGTTCGCCAGGAACTCGCTCTTGGTGCGGCTCGCCAGCTCGGCGGCGGCCTTGGCCTTCTGCAGCTGCTCCTCGGCCCGGCGGGCGGAGATGGCGATGGCGGCCAGCTGGCTGGCCCGCTTCAGCAGGCCCTGCTCCCAGTCGGAGGGCTCGTGACGCTCGGCATGGTAGACGGCGAAGGCGCCCAGCGCGGCCCCGTCGCCGCCCAGGATCGGCTTCGACCAGCAGGAGCGCAGGCCCAGCGCGGCGGCGCCCTCGGCGCGGGCCGCCCAGCGGGGATCGTCCGCCAGATCCGGCACGATGACGGCGTTGCGCTCCAGGACGGCGACGGCGCAGGGCGTGTCCGGCGGTATCAGCGGCAGACCGTCGACCATCTCGCGGAAGGGTGCCGGCATGCCCGGCGCGGCGGCGGCCCTGAGCACGTCGCGGTCGTGATCGACCAGCAGAACCGAGCAGCGGCCGCCCTCCACCTGTTCCTCGATCCCGCGGCACAGGGCGTCCAGGATGTCGGGCAGGGCGGCGCGGCTGGCGACCATCTCCAGGATGCCGCGCTCCACCGTCAGCTGACGTTCGGCCCGGCGGCGGCGGGCATTGTCGACCGCCAGCTGCTGGGCGTTGCGCTTGAAGACGGCCACGGCCCGGGCCATGCCGCCCATCTCGCCGGGCGCGTCGGCGCCGGGGATGTCGACGTCCAGCCGGCCGGAGGCCAGTTCGCTCATGGCGCGGGTCAGGCGGAGGATGGGGCGGACCACCTGGAAGCGCACCAGCAGCAGGGCGGCGAGCGCCGCCGCCAGCCCGATCGTCAGCTCGGCGGCACCGCGGCGCAGGCCGGAGAGGGCGGCCGCGCGGTGGGCCATCGCCTCCTCGTTGCCCAGCGCCACCACCACGGCGACGAGGCCGGACAGGGCGTTCAGCCCCTTGATCCCCGCCTCGGTGAAGCGGGCCCGGTCCTCGGCCGATACCTCGCCCCGGGCGGCCAGCAGCGGTTCGCGCAGGGCGCGGAAACTGCCGAAATAGTCCGCCTCGGCCTGGGCCATGGCGGCCTTGAAGCGGGGATCGGCTATCCGCGGCGCGAGGTCGGTCAGGATGTGGCGGAAGGCGTCGACCTTGCCCCATTCCAGCATCAGGGAGTCCCGGGCCGCCTGACGGTCGCCCGGCGCGCCGTAGACCGCCATGCTCGAGGCGACGGCGTCCCGCCCCGCCTGGTCGCGCAGGCGCAGGCCGGCCGTCGTCAGCTGCGACAGCGGCACGGCCGAACCGCCCAGCGCGTCCAGCGGCTCGTTCAGCGCGTCCAGCAGCGCCAGCATCGCCCGCATCCATTCATAGGTCACCCGCCGCCAGGCGGGCACCAGCGCCGGGTCGCGCGGCTGCTCCAGCAGGATCGCGGCGTCCACCGTCAGCCGCAGCGCCTCGAGTTCGGCGTCAGCCCGCAGCATCGCCTCGCGGGCGGCGGCCACGGCGCGCTCGTCGGCGGCGCCGATCCGGTCCATGGCGGTGGCGAGGCCGGCGCGGATCGCGGCGCGGTGGACGGTGATGTGCTCGATGTTGACGGGCATGGCCGGCGCGTTGCGCAACAGCAAGGCGGCGACGTAGCCGCGTTCGCGCACGGCGGCGTTGGTGGCGTCCAGCAGGTCGCCGCTGGCGCGCTTCAGCGTCGCCGCCCGATCCGCCGCACGATAGGCGCCCCAGTCCCGGCGCATGTCCGCGGCGGCGCCGACCAGCTGGACCATCGCCAGCAGGATCAGCGCGCCGAACAGAGCGGCCCGCATTCCATTCCTTTCCAGCCCCGGGCCCGATCGCTGCCGGGCTTTCCGGGGCGCCCTACCTGCGCCGGCCCTTCCCGGCCGGCGCGCACCCAGAGCCTCAATCTAAGGCGAATCGCCCGGGGCGGCAAATATTCGCTTGTTCTTTAGCAAACGTCCGCGCGCCGCCACCCTAGGAACCTAATCTTGAGGATGGATTGCCGGACGGTCGCCGGCAGCCGATCATGAACCCATTCACTTGCCGGACCCGCCTCATGTCGACCGCCGCCCTGGCCTCCGATCCCGGTCCGGTGCCCCCGCCGGCCGCGACCGCGCCGGAGGCTCCGGCCTTCGACGACGCGTCGCGCGACGCGCTGCACGTGCTGCCCCTGGCGATGATGCCGATGCGGACCCCGGGGCTCGCCAAGTCGCGGCTGATCAAGAACGCCCGGCTGGAGACGGTGGTGGAGGTCTTCCACGACCGGGCCTCGGGCAGCGGGCAGGTCGCCATCGACCATCTCGGCTCGATGTACCCGTCCTTCCGGCGGGAGCTGCAGCTGGACACGGCGCAGCTGACCAAGCTGGCGCACATCAACAGCTTCGACGTCTACACCCTGCGGCTGGAGCTGCGGCGCCTGGGCATCGCCGTCAACGACCATGCCGCGCTGCGCCTGTCGGACGCCAAGCGCGGCGAGCTGACCGCCTACATGCGCGACTTCACCCAGCCGCTGCTGCAGCAGGTCTACGGGTCCGAGGACCGGCAGATCGGGGACATCTCCGACATCATGCAGCTGCTGGCGAAGCCCGACCGGGCCGAGGCGCTGCGCAACCTGACGCTGCTGTCCGGCAAGCTCCGGGTGAAGCTGCAGGACATCCCGACCTTCCTGGAGGAGTACGGGGAGATCTTCCTGTCGCTGGCCTATTTCCGCGCCTGCCTGGACGGGCTGGTGCCGGAGGTGCAGCGCTTCTCCGCCTGGCTGGCCGAGGGGCTGAAGAACGACATGGTGGCCCGCGACCGGACCATCATCCGGCAGATGCGCGAGGTGCAGCAGACCCTGTCGAACATCACCACCTCGATCACCGGCCGGTTCGAGGCGTTCGACCGCCGCTCGAAGGATTTCTGGAACGACATCAGCGCCGACAGCTTCCGCGCCGTCCGCGCCCAGATCGAGTCCCACCACGTCACCATCGGCGGCGTGCTGTGCGGGCTGGCGGTCAAGACGGCGCTGTGGAAGGAGCGGTTCCCGCAGGGCGGCGGCGCGCCGATGAAGCGGGTGGAGTTCGTCCGCTCCGAGATCGTCCCCGGGCTGGACCACATCAACCGCATCGAGAAGTCCGCCGGCAACATCGCCTGAGCCGGCCGGCGCCCCCTCCTCGCGGTCAGGCCAGCGCCCGCTCCACCGCCGCCAGCGCGTGCAGGGTGGTGGTGTCGTAGACCGGCAGCGGGCTGTCCCCGGGGCGGACCAGCAGCATGATCTCGGTGCAGCCCAGGATCACGGCCTGGGCCCCTTCCGCCCCGAGGCCGGCGATGACCTCGCGGTAGACCGCGCGCGACGCCTCCTCGACCCGGCCCCGCACCAGCTCCTCATAGATCACCCGGTGCACCTCGGCGCGGGCGGAGGCCCCGGGCACCAGCGCCTCGATCCCCCAGCGGTCGCGCAGCCGGCCCTTGTAGAAATCGTGCTCCATGGTGAAGGCGGTGCCCAGCAGCCCGACGCGGGTCACGCCGGCGCGGCGCAGCGCCTCTGCGGTGGGATCGGCGATGTGCAGCAGCGGGATGCCGGCAGCATCCTCCACCTCCGCCGCCATGCGGTGCATGGTGTTGGAGCAGATCAGCAGGAAGTCGGCGCCGCCGCGCGCCAGGGACGCACCGGCCTCCGCCATGAGGCGCGCCGCCTCGTCCCAGCGGCCCTCGGCCTGCAGCGCCTCGACCTCGCCGAAGTCGAAGGAGAACATCAGCGAGCGGGCCGAGCGCAACCCGCCCAGGCGGCGCCGCGCCTCCTCGTTGATCAGCCGGTAATAGACGGCCGAGGATTCCCAGCTGAGGCCGCCGATGAGGCCGATGGTCTTCATGGTTCCGGGTCCGATGCCGTTGCGCCGCGCGAGCATCGGCGGGCCGGCCGGGCGCGGGCAAGCGGGGACTTGTCCTCCGGACAATAAAGAACCGGGGCGCCCCTTTCGGAGCACCCCGGCCGTCCCGCACGGTTTGAGGGACGAGGACCGGCCTCAGCCGACCTCGCCCAGGCCGACGAGGGTGACGCCGCTCAGCACGGTGCCGAGATCCTGGAACTTCGAGCCGTCCCAGTAGATGCCGGCGCCGCTGGTGTCGTTCTTGATCACCACGTCGTCGCGACCGTCGCCGTTGATGTCGCCGGTGCCGACCACGCTCCAGCCCTCGGTCAGGGTGATGAAGTCCTTGAAGCCGTTGCCGCCCTGGGTCTGGTCCCAGAAGATCAGCGTGCGGCTGTTGGTGTTGTAGAACAGGAAGTCGTCGGCGGCGTCGCCGGTGAAGTTGCCGATCGCCTTGATCTCCTGGCCACCGCTCAGGGTGATCAGGTCCTTGAACTCCGAACCGTTCCAGAAGAGCGTGCCGCCGGTGTTGCCGTCCTGGATGACGATGTCGGAGGTGCCCTGCCCGTCGATCTGGCCGGCACCGAGGACCTTGAAGCCCTCGTTCAGGGTCACGAAGCCGGTCTGCTTGCCGTCGGCGACCGACAGGAAGCTGAGGTCGCGGCCGTTCTGGACCAGCAGCTCGTCGCCGCCGCCGGACTGCAGGTTGCCGGAGGCGACGATGGTGCCGCCGTTGAGCGCCACTTCCTTGAAGCCGTTGGCGCCCAGCTCCGGATCGAACGACACGGTGGTGCCGCCGCTCTGCAGCAGGAAGTCGGTCTTCATGTCGTTGTCGAAGTCGCCCGTGCCCAGGAACTTCACGGTGTTCGGGTCGAAGGTGGCGACGTACTTGAAGCCGTTGGAGCCCTGCGGCGCGTTCCAGGCGACGACGTCGCCGCCGGCGGTCTGCAGGTACAGCTCCTGGGCGCCCATGGTGCCGCCGCCGCCACCGGTGCCCGGCGCGTCGATGGTCTCGTCCGAGAAGCGCAGGCGCTCGATGCCGGTCAGCGTGTCGGTGCCGTCCGAACCGCCGTTCTTGTGGACGACCGTGATCGTGCCGTTGGCGTTGGTGATGTCATAGTCGGCCTTCTTGCCGACGAACACCGCCGTGTCGTTGCCGGCGCCGCCGGTGATGGTGTCGTTGCCCTGCAGGCCCTGCAGGACGTCGTCGCCCTCGCGGCCGTCGAGGATGTTGTTGTTGGCGGCGCCGATGATGGTGTCGGTGCCCTTGGTGCCCAGCACGTTCTCGACATTGGCCAGCTGCTCGGTGCCGCCGACCGTCGCCGTCGGGAAGCGCGCGGTGCCCTTGGACAGGTCCACGACGGCGACCTCGCGGTGGCCGAAGTCGGCGAAGTCGTCGCCCTCGCCGCCGTCGATCACGTCATAGTCCAGGCCGCCATAGAGGGTGTCGTTGCCGCCCTCGCCGCGGAGCGTGTCGGACCCGGTGCCGCCGTCGATGAAATCGTCGCCGTCGCCGCCGACCAGGCTGTCGTTGCCGGCCAGGCCGAAGATCCGGTCGTTGCCGCCGCCGCCGTTGATGGTGTCGGCGTTGGCGGTGCCCTCGAGGCTGTCAGCGCCCTCCGTCGGGTTGGAGTTCACGCCCATGATGGGGCCGGTGAGGGACAGGGTGGTGTTGTCGTTGAAGCTCACTGTTTCGATCTCCCTGAGAATGTCGACGCCGTCGGGTCCGGTGACGCGCACCGTCCCATCGGTCGATCGGGTGAAGCTGTATTGACTGCGGAGGCCTGAAAGCCGCACGACGTCGGTGCCGCTGCCGCCGTCGAACGTGTCGTTGCCGGGACCGTTGTCGAAGGTGTCGTTGCCCCGGTTCCCGACGAGGAGGTTGTCGGCCGAGTTGCCGACGATGACGTCGTCGCCGTCACCGCCCCGGGCGTGCTCGATGACCGTGCCCGCCGCGATGGTGACGCCGCGCCCGGCGATGGTGGAGGTCTGGCCGGCGTTGAGGTTGAGGAACACGGTCCCGCTCACCGCCGAGGCATCGAGCGTGTCGATGCCGGCGCCGTCGGACAGGACCGACCGGCTGCCGCCGGCCACCGCCCCGAACGTGTCGGTGTAGATGTGGCGCGTGTTGGCGCTGGCCGTATCGCCGGTGACCTTGAGCGTCCAGCCGGCGAGCGTGCCGGTGTTGCCCGCCGCCCGGTCCACCACCGTCAGCGTCCAGGTGCCCTGCCCCGTTTCGCCCCGGAAGGCGTTGGCGGTGGTGGTGAACTGGATCGGTCCCGAGGCCGAGCCGTTGCCCAGTCGGTCGTAGAGCGCGATCCGCGCGCCCGACGGCGACGTCAGGTAGACCTCGAGGTCGCCGGCGCGGCTATGCGGGATGTCCAGCGTCACCTCGGCCCGGTCCACATCGAGGGCACCGGTGATGGTGACGCTGCTGCTCACCCCATTGCCGTTGTTGTCGGGGATGGCCAGGCCGGGCCGGGCGCTCGCCTGCAGGACGCGCTCGTTGGCGCTGGTGGAGACGCTGGTCCAGCCCTCCGCCAGCCGAACCGCCGCCCGGGCGTCGACCTGCCCGAAGCCGACATCCCGGCTGAACAGCATGCCGCCGCCGTTCCAGTTGGTGGCGCCGTTCACCAGCCAAGTGCCGTTGCCGATGTCCGTCGGCCGGGCGGTCGCCGCCAGGATGTCCTGCACGTCGCGCCAGCCCAGCGAGTTGTTGGCCTGCAGCATCATCGCCACGACGCCCGTCACCACCGCCGACGCGCCGGAGGTGAAGTCGTTCGGCGCCGACAGCAGCAGCGCCGCGCCGCCGGTGGAGACGTCCTGCGGCCGGCCGTCCACGTCGGCCGCGGCCACGGTGATGCTGTAGCGGTTGTTCTGGTAATTGTGGGCGGCCACGTCGTCGCCGCTCTGGCCGGCATTGCCCGCCGAGCGGACGAGGATCGTGCCGCGGCCGTCGCGCCCCTCGGTCACCGCCTCGACGATGGCGCGGCCGCTGTCGGCGAAGGTGGTGCCGGCGAAGTTGTCGCGGAAATACTCGCCGCTGTAGCTCCAGGCGTTCTGCGACACGTCGACATACTGCTGCAGCCGCGTCAGGAAGGCCTCCTGCTCGGGCGTGCGCTGCGAGCGCGGCGACATGCGGTAGGGGACGATGATGGCCTCGTGCGCCACGCCGGCGCCGCCGACCCCGTTGTCCATCGCCCCGGCCAGGGTCGGCAGCACGGTCGCGCCATGCCCCGCCTCGCCGCTGGAGCGCGCATCGGTGGGCGAGTTGGCGTCGAAGTCCCGGTCGCGGACGTCGTAGTCGCGGAAGGTGTCGATGCGCCCGGCGAACTCGGGATTGGCATAGTCGATGCCGGTATCGACGAAACCGATGGACACGGACTTGCCCGAGTACTCCTGCCAAACGGTCTGGATGCCGGTACCGGAACGGTCCGACAGCCAATACTGCGAGGAGAACAAGGGATCGTTCGGAGGCGCCATGATTTGCCGTTCTTTCCGTGTGCCAGGCGGCTGGATGCCCCGGAACCGGACCGACGCCCGCCCGATCCGCCTCCGTGCGGAGGAGGGCGGTCGATCGGCGCCGGGGCCTTGTCACCCGAGGCAGCGGAGGAACGGCTTCCGCGGAAAGTTGATCCTCTCCCTAGCCTGAGTCGTCAGGCAGGAGTCCTACCGCGACGCAATAAGCGCGCACGGAGAGGTCAAGCCCCCGGGACGCGACCCCCGAGGCGGTACCCAGGAAATACGGGACAGGGGCGGCGCTTCGCGGCAAGAAAGGGGAGGCGGGGAGAGAACGGGGAGGGCTCAGCCCTCGTAGCGGTGGCGCCCGCCGCGCGGGTCCTCCACCGTCCAGGCGCCGTCGTCCTCCAGCGCGAGGTTGTCGGCCGCGATCGGCACCTTGCCGTGGCCGCCGGGGATGTCGAGCATATAGGTGGGCTGGCAGAGGCCCGACACGTCGCCCCGCAGCGCCTTCACCAGGGCGCGCCCCTCCGCCACCGGCACCCGGAAATGGCCGGTGCCCAGCGCCAGGTCCCCCTGGTGCAGGTAGTGCGGCTTCACCCGCGCCTGGACCATGGCGCGGAAGGTGCGGGTCAGCGTCTCGACATCGTCGTTGACGCCCCGCAGCAGCACCGACTGGCCCAGCATGGGGATGCCGGCATCGACCAGCCGGCCACAGGCGGCCCGGGCCTCGTCCGTCATCTCGCGCCAGTGGTTGGAGTGCAGCATGACCCAGGTGGCGGCGCGCGGCGCCTTCAGCGCGGCCACCAGTTCGGGCGTGACCGAGCCGGGCGCCACCACCGGCACCCGCGTGTGCAGCCTGACGACGCCGACATGGGGGATCGCGTCCAGCCGGGCGACGATCTCCCCCAGCCGGCGGGGCGACAGCACCAGCGGGTCGCCGCCGGTCAGGATCACCTCCCACACCTCGGGATGGGCGGCGACATAGGCGATGGCGGCGTCCAGCTCCTCCGCCGTCAGGGCGTCGGCGCCGGGGCCGACCATCTCGCGCCGGAAGCAGAAGCGGCAATAGACCGGGCAGACCGTCGTCGCCTTCAGCAGCACGCGGTCGCGGTAGCGGTGGACGATCCCCTTCACGGGGGAGAAGGCATCGTCGCCGATCGGGTCGGCCAGCTCGCGCGGGTCGATCCGCAGCTCGGCGGCGCTGGGGACGAACTGGCGGGCGATGGGGTCCGCCGGATCGGTGGGATCGACGAGCGCCGCCATCTCGGACGTCACCGACACGGCGAAGCCGGCGGCCACCCGCTCCAGCTCGGGCAGGTCGGCGGCTTTGGCCAGCCCCGCCTCGACGAGGCCGGCGGCCGTGCGGATGGTCCGGCCCATGGGGCGTCCTCGGCAGGATGCGGTAACCCGCGGGGAAATGGCGCTTGCGGAGGGGCCGCGTCAAGCCCCTGGCGGCGCAGCCCTCCCCTCCGGCATGCTGCCGTTTCGTCCGCAACGATTGGAAGACGGACATGCCGACAAGAATGATCGCCGCCGCCGCATTGGCCGGAGTCGCGGCGCTGACGGGAGGGAACGCCATGGCCGAGCCGAAGATCGCCCCTTACGGCACCTGGGAGTCGCCTGTCTCGGCCGAGGCGCTGGCCAACGGCGCGGTGCGGCTGGGCAGCGTCGGCGCCGCCGGCGGAAAGGCCTACTGGACCGAGAGCCGGCCGGCGCAGAAGGGCCGCGGCGTGGTGGTCACGCCGGACGGCACGGGCGGCATCCGGGAGCTGGTCCCCGAAGGCTTCAACGCCCGCACCCGCGTGCATGAATATGGCGGCACGCCCTACGCGGTGGTCGGCGACACGCTCTACTTCAGCCATTTCGCCGACCAGCGGCTGCATGCCGTGCCGCTGGCGGGCGGGCAGCCGCGGGCGCTGACGCCCGAGGGGCACCGCTACGCCGACTGCGTCGCCGATCCCGCCGCGCCGCGCCTCTATTGCGTGCGCGAGGATCATGGCGCCCCGGGGAGCGGATCACATGAGCCGCGCAACTTGGTCGCCGCCGTGCCGACGGCCGGGAGCGGCGCCGGAACCGCGCTGTGGGACAAGGCCGACTTCGTGGCCTATCCCCGTCCCAGCCCCGACGGCAGGCATCTCGCCTGGATCGCCTGGGACCACCCCAACATGCCCTGGGACACCACCACCCTGTACGTCGCCGAGGTGACGCCGCAGGGGCTGGGCACCCCGGTCGTGGTGGCCGGCGGCCGGGAGGAGTCCGTGACCGAGCCGCGCTGGGACGCGGACGGCACGCTCTACTTCATCTCCGACCGCACCGACTGGTGGAACCTGTACCGCTGGAAGGGCGGCAAGGTGGAGGCGGTGACGCGCGAGGCGGCGGAGTTCGCCGGCCCGCTCTGGACCCTGGGCCAAGCCAACTACGCCCTGACCGGCGACGGCCGCGCCGTGCTGCGCTACGGCGTGAAGGCGGTGGACCGGCTGGCGCTGCTGGACCTCGCCACCGGCGCGCTGACGCCCTTCGACCTGCCCTATGTCGGCTTCGGCTCGGTGGCCTTGCTGGACAAGGACCATGCGGTGATGCTGGCCGCCTCGGCCGCCGAGGAGCCGGCGGTGATCGAGGTGGAACTCTCCAGCGGCGCGCACCGGGTGCTGCGCCGCCCCGGCGGCTCCGGCCTGGCGCCCGACCTCGTGTCGCGGGCCGAGGCGATCGAGTTCCCGACCAAGGACGACAAGGGCGCCGCCCGCACCGCCCACGCCTTCTTCTACCCGCCCGCCAATCCCGCCTACCGGGCGCCGGAGGGGGAGAAGCCGCCGCTGATCGTCGGCGTGCATGGCGGGCCGACCGGCCACCGCCGGCCGGAGTTCGAGCTGGAGGTGCAGTACTGGACCTCGCGCGGCATCGCCTTCGTCGACGTGAACTACAGCGGCAGCTCCGGCTACGGCCGCGCCTACCGCCAGCGGCTGAACGGCGCCTGGGGCGTGGCCGACGTGGAGGACGTGGTCGCGGCGGTGGACTTCCTGGTCAAGTCCGGCCGGGTGGACCCCAAGCGCGTCGCCATCCGCGGCGGCAGCGCCGGCGGCTTCACCACGCTCGCCGCCCTGGCCTTCCGCGACACCTTCAAGGCCGGCGCCAACTACTACGGCGTCTCGGACATGGAGGCGCTGGCCCGCGAGACGCACAAGTTCGAGAGCCGCTATCTGGACGGTCTGGTGGCGCCGCTGCCGGAGGGGATCGAGGTCTACAAGCGCCGCTCGCCCATCAACAACCTCGATGGCTTCAACGAGCCGCTGATCACCTTCCAGGGCTCGGAGGACGCGGTGGTGCCGCCGGCCCAGTCCCGCGCCATCGTCGAGGCGCTGAAGTCCAAGGGCGTGCCCGTCGCCTACGAGGAGTTCGAGGGCGAGCAGCACGGCTTCCGCAAGGCCGAGAGCATCGTCCGGTCCAAGGAGGCCGAGCTGTATTTCTACGGCCGCATCTTCGGCTTCACCCCGGCGGGCGACCTGCGGCCGATCCGCATCGACAACCTGCCGGAGAACTGATGCCGGCTGCCGGGCGTTGAGGGGACATGGACCTAGCCCTGCCCCTCGCGCCCGGCATCCCGCCCGACTGGCTGCGCCCGCCCGACCTGAAGGCCGCCGGCGTGGTGCAGCGCGAACTGGCGGCCCGGGTCGTGGCCGAGGGCCCGCCCGGGCCAGTGCGCACCATCGCCGGCGTCGATGTCAGCAATTTCGGCCGCGACCCCACCAACCGTATCTGGGCGGCGGTGGTGGTGCTGGACGCCGACACGCTGAAGCCGGTCGAGACGGCTTCGGCCATGCGCATCGCGCCCATGCCCTATGTCCCCGGTTTCCTGGGGTTCCGCGAGGTGCCGGCCCTGCTGGCCGCCTTCGCCGGCCTGAAGGCGCTGCCCGACCTGGTGCTGGTGGACGGCCACGGCATCAGCCACCCGCGCGGCCTCGGCATCGCCTCGCACCTGGGCGTGCTGCTGGACCGCCCGACCCTGGGCGTCGCCAAGAGCATCCTGGTCGGCAAGCCGGACGGCGACTTGGCGGAGGAGCGGGGCAGCCGCGTGCCGCTGGCCTGGAAGGGCCGCGAGATCGGCGCCGTGCTCCGCACCAAGAACCGCACCAATCCGGTCTATGTCGCCGTCGGCCACCGCATCGACCTGGAGAGCGCCGTCGCCTGGACCCTGCGCACCGCCACCCGCTACCGCCTGCCGGAACCGACGAGGCTCGCGCACGAGGCGGCGAACGCCGCGCGCCGGGCGGGGGCGGAGGACGGGTTGGGGGATGTCGGGGCATAGCCCGCACCGCGTTCCGACATCCGGGGAAAGGTCCTGCGGGAATCTCCCCGCCAAGGCGGCACGCGGGCGGTTCCATCGGGCCTGCGGCGGCGTTTACGTCCCGGGAAACAGGATGAAGGGCAAGGCAGCCATGGAACAGAAGCTACGCCTGCTCCAAGACATGCGCCTGATCGAGGGCCTCAGGAACGAGGCCGACCGGGTGGAGCGGGAATTCGGCCCGGACAGCGTGGCGGCGCTTCTGAACAGCCAGGCCGATCATCTGGAGGCCGTCCTGATCGCCCTCCACCCCGACCTGATCCCGAGCGAGATCGCGCACTGGAACATGCGGGGGCGGTGAACCCGGGCGGGTACGGGAAGCCTGGTGTCCCCGGCGGGATTCGAACCCACGGCCCCAGGATTAGGAATCCTGTGCTCTATCCAGCTGAGCTACGGAGACGACCAGGAAGGCCCTTATAGCAAGGGTTTGGCGGCTTGCCCAGCCTTCGGGAGGGGTGGCCTCCTCCGGTGATCCCGGATGGCCCGCCCGCCTCAGTTGGTGAGGAGGCTGACGATCATCACCTCCTCCACCAGGTTGGCGTTGCAGGCGGCGTTGGCGAGGTCGCGGATGCGGTCCTTCAGCCACTTCACGTCCTTGGACGTCAGGTTGATCTCGGTGAAATGCTCGGCCGTCAGCGCCTCGGTGATGGTGCCGACGATGCGGGGCTTCAGCTGGTTCACCAGCGCGGCCTCCTCCAGCACCGTCTCGGTCAGCTTCAGGACCAGCACCACCTCCAGCTTCATGTAGGAGAAGCGGTCCCTGCCCGGCAGCAGGAAGGGCTGCAGGGCGATGCGGCGGGCGATCTCGGGGTTGGTCTCCCCCCCTGCGGCGCGCGCCGGCGCGGCGCCCGCCAGCGGCGTCAGGACCAGCGCGGCGAGGCCGGCCAGCAGCCGCCGGCGCGCGAATCCGCCCGGGCTGGGTACATCGCAGGAAGGGAGACTGGGCATGGTCGGTCGGACTCCGTCGCGCCGGGTGGCACGGCTACCGCCATGGTAGCAGAAACTGCGCCCCGGCGGCAGGGCGCGGCATGCCTCCTCCGCGCACCCGCCTGTACGCATGGACTGGCCGCCCGGCCTAGAACAAACCGGCAGTCATGCGGCGGTTTCCGACCAATGGTGGCATGGTTTCCGCCTCATTACCCAGAAATCGCGTTTAGCGGAGGAAGTCCCTTATCTCGCAAGGATGTAGTCCCTGTACGCGCACCCGCCGGAAGATGCTCACGTTCATTATACCCATGAGCCCGATGGGGGCTTGAGGGGAGCACGCATCATGCCCACGAACTGGGAAAGCCTGTATGGAGACCGTTTCGGCGACTTGGCGAAGTTCAAGTCGCTGATGACCGGCAAGACCTATGGGGGCACCGCCGGCACCGACAATCTCACCACCACCGACGGCCATGACCTGATCCGTACCCAGGCCGGCAACGACACGCTCTACGCCAAGGGCGGCAATGACTGGGTGGCGACCGGCGCCGGGCACGACCGGGCCTATGCCGGAGCGGGACACGACTTCGTCCAGGGCGGCGACGGCAATGACAGCGTCTGGGGCGAGGACGGCAACGACCAGTTGGACGGCGGCGCCGGCGACGACCGCCTCTATGGCGGGTCGGGCGACGACCAGATCTGGGATTGGATCGGCAACGACCGGGCCGAGGGCGGCAGCGGCAACGACGTCTTCGAGGGCGCGGCCGGCAATGACAGCCTCTATGGCGGCGACGGCCACGACCTGTTCCGCGACGGCGACGGCAACGACCTGCTGGACGGCGGCAACGGCAACGACACGATCATGGGCGACGCCGGCAGCGACCGGGTCTACGGCGCCTCGGGCGACGATGTCCTCTATTCCGGCCGCGACGGCCGCGACCTGCTGGACGGCGGCAGCGGCCGCAACATCTTCTACAATTATGGCCGCGAGGCCGACGGCTGGACCAACCTCCGCTGGGATGCGACCGCCAGCACGCAGTTCCACGCCAAGGGCCAGTTCGACCGGATCCACGACAACGGTGCCAGCGAGAGCGCGGACGTGCTGCACTGGTACGGCCGCGGCTCGCTCACGGCGACGCGGTTCGGCGGCGCGGCTGACTATGTCTGGAACGACGAGACGGCGTCCGGCGAGTTCGTCGGCGTGACCGACAAGATCGTGCTGCACGGCCTCACGGTCGGCGGCGTGGCCGTGAACAGCTTCTCGGTCTTCAAACAGATGATCGGCGACGGCCGCATCAAGTACAGCTATGGCGAACGTGAGGATTATTACTACCCCGAGGACGGCTCCAGCACGATCGAGAGCTGGGACATGGGCTGGCTGATGCTGGATTTCGGCCCCGCCGCCGACGGCACGGCGCGGGTGCTGACGCTGGATTACAGCTACTTCTCCGGCATGGACGGGGTGAACAGCTTCGACCCCAACCACTGGCAGTTCGCCTGACCGGGAGCGTGCCGGGCGCGGGCCGGGCGCGGGCCGGGCGTGCGATGTTACGCGCCCGGCCGCCACCCGGCCTCGGCCGTTCCCGGCGCGCCCGCCTCGCCCACCGCCTCCAGGCTGGTGACGATGTGGCGGTGCAGGCGCAGGCCGGGACCGGCGAGGCCCGGCGCCGACAGCAGCGCGATCTCGGTGTCGTGCAGGTCCGGCAGGAAGCCATGGCCATCGAAGACGGTCAGGCCCTGCGGCACCATCTCCTTCGGCAGCACGGTCATGCCCAGCCCGGCGCGCACCGCCGCCAGCTGCCCCACCAGCGAGCCGCAGCTGTAGGCGACACGCCAGGACCGGCCGCTGCGGTCCAGCGCCTCGGTCGCGCGCTTGCGGTAGACGCAGGGCTCGGGCGAGACGACCAGCGGCAGCGCCCCGTCGTCGGCCGGCTCATGGTGGGCGGCGGCGACCCAGACCAGCGGCTCGCGCCAGACGCGGGTGCCGGCGCCGGCCCGGCTGGGCTCGCGCTTCACCAGCACCAGGTCGAAGGCGCCGGCATGGAACCGCTCCAGCAGGTTCAGCGTCAGGTCGCAGGTCACCTCCAGCGACACCCGGGGATAGGCCCGGGCGAAGCGGGCCAGCACGTTCGGCAGATGGGCGGTGGCGAAGTCCTCGGGCGTGCCGAGCCGCACCAGCCCCTCCAGCGCCGGCTCCTGCACCCGCGCCACCAGCTCGTCGTTCAGCTCCAGGATGCGGCGGGCATGGCCCAGCACCTGCTCGCCCTCCGGCGTCGGCCGCACGCCCTTGGCGTTGCGCTCCAGCAACCGCTTGCCCAGCGCCTCCTCCAGCCGCTTGATCTGCAGGCTGAGGGTGGACTGGTTGCGCAGCAGCCGCTCGCCGGCCCGGGTGAAGCTGCCCAGATCGGCGATCACCACGAAGGCGCGCAGCAGGTCGATGTCGAGATTGCGCAACGCCCGGTGCGGCATGTCCGCTCCATCAGGAATATCAATACCGGAACTTAAGATAATCAATTTCCGAAATGAGCGGCAAGGCCCTAACTCCTCCGGCAGGTTCCCTTTCGGAGACGCGCACCATGAACATGATCACCCGCCCGGCCAATGACGGTTCCCTGTCCAGCAAGCGCGACGGGGTGCCCGTCACCATCGCCCACGGCGACGGCATCGGGCCGGAGATCATGGCGGCGACGCTGCGCGTGCTGGCCGCCGCCGGCGCCCGCATCGCGCCGGAGACGGTGGAGATCGGCGAGGCGGTCTACCGCCGCGGCATCACCGCTGGCATCGAACCCTCGGCCTGGGAGAGCCTGCGGCGCACCCGGGTCTTCCTGAAGGCCCCGATCACCACGCCCCAGGGCGGCGGCTTCAAGAGCCTGAACGTCACCGTGCGCAAGTCGCTGGGCCTGTTCGCCAATGTCCGGCCCTGCACCGCCTACGCCCCCTTCGTCGCCACGCGGCATCCGAAGATGGACGTGGTGATCGTGCGCGAGAACGAGGAGGATTTGTACGCCGGCATCGAGCACCGCCAGACCGGCGAGGTCATCCAGTGCCTGAAGCTGGTCAGCCGCCCCGGCATCGAGCGCATCGTGCGCTACGCCTTCGAGTACGCCCGCGCCCACGGCCGGTCCAAGGTCACCTGCATGACCAAGGACAACATCATGAAGCTGACGGACGGGCTGTTCCACCAGGTGTTCGACGAGATCGGCGCCGAGTATCCGGACCTGGTTAAGGACCATCTGATCATCGACATCGGCGCCGCGCGCCTGGCCGACAGCCCCAAGCGGTTCGACGTCATCGTGACGCTGAACCTCTACGGCGACATCATCTCCGACATCGCCGCCGAGGTGGCGGGCTCGGTGGGCCTGGGCGGCTCGGCCAACATCGGCGAGCATTGCGCCATGTTCGAGGCGATCCACGGCTCGGCGCCCGACATCGCCGGCAAGGACATCGCCAACCCCTCGGGCCTGCTGCTGGCGGCCGTGCAGATGCTGGTCCATATCGGCCAGGGCGACGTGGCCGAGCGCATCCACAACGCCTGGCTGGCGACGCTGGAGGACGGCGTCCACACCGGCGACCTGTTCAACGAGGAGCACTCCACCGAGCGCGTCGGCACCCAGGCCTTCGCCGACGCGGTGATCGCGCGCCTCGACCGTCAGCCGAAGAAGCTGGCCGCCGTCTCCTACGGCACGGCCAAGGCGCTGGCGGTGCCGCCGGCCCGCCGCCTGGCCGCCCCGAGGAAGGACTTCGCCGGCATCGACATCTTCCTGGACAGCCGCTTCACGCCCGACGATCTCGCCGCCGCGGTGAAGGCGGTGGAGGCCGGCCCGTTCGAGCTGGCGATGATCACCAACCGCGGCGTCAAGGTGTGGCCGGGCGGGCTGCCCGAGACCTTCTGCACCGACCATTGGCGCTGCCGCTTCCTGCCGCGCGAGGGCGCCGTCGCCACGGCGGCCCAGGGTGTCCAGTTGGCCGCCGCGCTGATCGAGGCGGGGCTGGACGTGGTGAAGACCGAGCACCTCTACCTGTTCGACGGCAAGCCGGGCTACAGCCTGGGCCAGGGGCAGTGAGGGACGGGCCGTACCGGGGCGCCACCGTCCTCCTTGCCACCATGCACGGCAAGGAGCGGGCGGCGGCGCCCCCCTTCAGGCGCCATCTGGGCGCGTCGGTGACGGTCCCGCCGGGGCTGGACACGGACGCGCTCGGCACCTTCTCGGGCGAGATCCCGCGCCGGGGCACGGCGCTGGAGACGGCGCGGGCCAAGGCGATGCTGGCGGCCGGGGCGACCGGGCTGGCGCTGGCCAGCGAGGGCAGCTTCGGCCCGCATCCCAGCGTGCCCTTCCTGGCGCTGGGGACCGAGCTGCTGCTGTTCCTGGACCGGCATCGCGGGCTGGAACTGGTGGAGGCGCTGCCCAGCCTGCGCACCAATTTCCGCCATGCCGTCCTGGCCCCCGACGCGCCGGCGGACGAGCTGGACCGGACGCTGGCGGCCATGCGCTTCCCTTCCCACGCGGTGATCGTGCTGCCCGACAATCCTGCGGCCGGGGCGTCCTTCGTCGCCAAGGGGCTGCGGTCGATCGATGCCGTCGCGGCGGCGCTGCGCGGGGCGGCCGACGCCTCGATGAACGGCCGGGCACGGGTCGAGACCGACATGCGCGCCCACATGAACCCGACCCGCATGCGCGTCATCCGCGCCGCCGCGACACGGCTGGCCCTGCGGCTGGCGACGCCCTGTCCCGCCTGCGCGGCGCCGGGCTGGGGACGGGCGGGGCTGGTGCCGGGCCTGCCCTGCGGCTGGTGCGGCACGCCCACTTCAGTGCCGCGCGCCGAGGCGCTGGCCTGCGCCGCCTGCGGCCACCGGGCCGAGCGCCCCTTGCGCAACGCCCCCGCCGCGGCCGATCCCGGGCGCTGCCCGGAATGCAATCCCTGACCTCCACCCGCGGCGCGGAGGACCCGCGACCCCGCCCATGCCATGCCACGCGGGAACCTTGGCGACTGCCGGCGGTTTGCGCGGGCACGGGGCGATAGACCCCGGCGACGCCCGAAGGGCGCTACAGGGGTGACCAGCATGGCGGACGGTGGAGTGGCGGGCATCGCACCGGTAGGCATTCCGGTTCCTGGCCCGATTGGCGGGCCCATCGGCGGCATCAAGGCGGACGATGCGCGTGACGGCGGCACCCCGTCCCCCCTGCCTCTGCCCCCGGCCCTGGCGCAGGCGATGGAGGCCGCGCGGGCCGAGGCGCCCGACGGCGGGCCGCTGGACGGGCCGGCCGGCCTGTTCGGGCCCGAGAGCGCGCGCTGGCGCGTCGACCGGGAGTCGGCATTGTTCCTGGGCGCCGGCCGCGCCATGCTGCTGCAGCTGGCCCATCCCTGGGTGGCCGCCGCCATCGCAGAGCATTCCGACGTGCTGACCAATCCGGTCGGCCGCTTCCACCGCACCTTCGGCACCGTCTACGCCCTGGTCTTCGGCACGGTGCGCCAGGCCGAAACAGCGGCGCACGGGCTCTACCGCCGGCACGCGGCGGTGACGGGCCGGCTGCAGCAGGGCGGGCGCTACCGCGCGCTCGACCCGGCCGCGCTGGCCTGGGTGCAGGCGACGCTGACCGACACGGCGCTGAAGGCTCACGACCTCATGCTGCCCAGCCTGCCCGAGGCGGAGCGGCGGCGCTACTGGGAGGAGAGCCGGCGCCTGTCCGGCCTGTTCGGCGTCCCGGCCGGCACGCTGCCCGACGATTATGCCGACTTCCGCGGCTACATGCGCGGCATGCTGCGCGGCGGCGCGCTGGAGGTGACGCCGGAGGCCCGGCAGATCGCCGAGCAGCTGTTCCGCGGCGGCTCCAAGCCCTGGCTGGCCCTGCCCGGCTGGTACCGGGACCTGACGGCGGAGCTGCTGCCCCGACCCCTGGCCCGTGCCTTCGGGCTGGAGCCCGGGCCGGCGGCGGCGAAGCGGGCGGGCGCGGCGCTGACCCGGCTGCGCGCCGCCTATGCGCGCCTGCCGGAACCGCTGCGCTGCGTCGGCCCCTATCTGGAGGCGCGCGGAAGGATTGACGGCAGAAGCCGCCGCAGCCCCCTGGCCGCGCTGTCCAACCGGCTGTGGATCGGTCGTTTCGGGATCTGAAGGATGATGCCGGCATCCCGGCGGGAAGCGGGCCCCGCCGGCCCGGCCCCCCTGGTGTATTTATGCATTTCGTCCTAGGGACGGGGGCGGCACGGCCCCAGGCTCACGCCGCCTCGCGCTGCAGGATGCGCTCGCGCACGGCCCAGCGCTCGGCGGTCTCGCGCATGAGCAGGGTTACCTCTTCCGGCAGGACGCCGTCGCGCTCCATCACCAAGCGCACCATCGGGTCGCGCAGCAGTTCGTCTAGCCTCAGCTCGGCCGTCCGCGATTTCATGGTTACCTCCCCCCGGAGCGGTCCCCGTCCATCGGGGCCTGCCCCCAGGGTCGCCCGTTCGGAGCCCCAGGTGAAGCCCTCCACCGGTGGTACGGACATCAGGCCGATGCCATCCGGGCCTTATGTCATAGGCCGGAGGGACCTGACACCGGGGACATGCGCGGAGGCGGGCGCCGGGTCAGTCCCGGACCTCTTCCTTGGGGTAGACGCCCCAGAATTCGTCGCGCTCCAGCCAGCCCCTGTAGCCGCCGGCCTCGACCTGGCACCAGGCGCCCCGGCACTCCAGCAGGCGGCCGATGACGCCCTGCTCCGCCTGGGCCACGGCGGCGGCGGTGGCGGCGGGTTCCTGGCGCAGGGTGCGCATGGCGCCGGTCACGACCATGGCGCGGCGGCCCGACAGCATGGACTGGTGGACCCAGCCCTGGGTGCCCTCCCAGTCGCGGATGCGGCGCCAGGTGTCGAACTCGGCGGTGATCTCCACCGGCATGCCCGGCCGGACGAAGACCCATTCCACCGGATAGCGCACGCCGGGGCCGGTGCGGATGTTGACCTCGCCCGAACGCAGCGAGACGAAGCGCGGCACCGGCAGGCCGCTGCGCACCACGGCGTCGGGCTTGGGATCGGTCTCGACCGACGGCTCCTGCGCCGCCGCTCCCGGAGCGACCGCCACCGGTGCCGCCAGCAGCAGCGCCAGGGCCAACGCCCGCGCCCACGCCCGCCCGCTCGACACCCCGACGCCCAAGATTATGCCCCGTACCGCACCCGCAAGGCGGCCATATAAGGGCGGAGCCCCCGGCGGGGTCAAGCCTCGGCCGGGCGCGCACCATGCACATCCCACCGGCGGTCTTGCCAAACGGCCCCACCCCCGCTGTTATGGCGGCGAACGAGAAGGCAGGGAGTGGTCATGCCCGAGAGGAAGAAGCCGCTGGTGATCGTCACCCGCAAGCTCCCCGACGTCATCGAGACGCGGATGATGGAGCTGTTCGACGCGCGGCTGAACCTGGACGACCGCCCGATGACGGCGGCCCAGCTGGCCGAGGCGGCGCAGGCGGCCGATGTGCTGGTGCCAACCGTGACCGACCGCATCGATGCGCGGCTGATCGAGGCGGCCGGGCCGCAGCTGAAGCTCATCGCCAGCTTCGGCACCGGCGTCGACCATATCGACCTGAAGGCCGCCCGCCAGCGCGGCATCACCGTGACCAACACGCCGGGCGTGCTGACCGAGGACACGGCCGACATGACCATGGCCCTGATCCTGGCGACCGCGCGGCGCATCGCCGAGGGCGAGCGGCTGGTGCGCTCGGGCAACTGGAAGGGCTGGGGCCCGACGCTGATGCTGGGGGCGCGGCTCTGGGGCAAGCGGCTGGGCATCGTCGGCATGGGCCGCATCGGCCAGGCCGTGGCCCGCCGCGCCAAGGGGTTCGGCCTGTCGATCCACTACCACAACCGCCGCCGCGTCCATCCCGAGATCGAGCAGGAGCTGGAGGCGACATACTGGGAGAGCCTGGACCAGATGCTGGCGCGGATGGACGTGGTCTCCATCAACTGCCCGCACACGCCGGCGACCTACCACCTGCTGTCGCAGCGCCGGCTGAAGCTGCTGCGGCCCAGCGCCATCCTGGTCAACACCTCGCGCGGGGAGGTCATCGACGAGGCGGCGCTGACCCGCATGCTGTCGAAGGGCGAGCTGGCCGGCGCCGGGCTGGACGTGTTCGAGCAGGAGCCCGCCGTCAACCCGAAGCTGCTGGCGCTGGACAACGTCGTGCTGCTGCCGCACATGGGCTCGGCCACGATCGAAGGCCGCCTCGACATGGGCGAGAAGGTCATCATCAACATCAAGACCTTCGTCGACGGCCACACCCCGCCCGACCGGGTCATCGAGTCGATGATCTGAGGGGGGCATCTCTATCCCTCGCCCCTTGCGGGAGAGGGATGGGCCCCGCCGCGCAGCGGTGGGAGGGTGAGGGGTCGGCCGGCGCAGCCGGACGTTCTCACCGCCTATCGCGAGCACGACCGTCGAGCAGGCCCAGCCTGCGGCTGGTCCACCCCTCATCCTCCCCAAGCAGGCTTGGGGCCCCATCCTTCTCCCGCAAGGGGAGAAGGATCCGGGCGTCACTTCGGGTTCAGCTCGTAGATCACCACCAGGTGGCCGTCCGGATCGACGAAGGCCTCTTCCTGGAAGGTGATGCCCTCCGGCGTCCTGGAGGGGCGGCCGGGGATGGTCTTCAGGCCCATGGCCGAGACCTTGGCCATGATGTCCTTGATGTTCTTGACGTTGATCACCACCGCCGCGGCGCGCGGGCTGTCGGGGACGACCAGCTTCTGGCCCTTCACCTCGGTCAGGGCCAGGGTGCGGATCTGCTGGTCGCCCGCGCTCAGCATCGCCATCCGCATCTTGGCGGACTTGTCGATGTTGAAGACGTCGTAGGAGTAGGAGGTCGGCGAGTTCTCGGAGATCCCGCCGTCCTGACGGAAGCCCAGGATGTCCCGGTAGATCTTCAGCGACCGCTCGATGTCCGAGACCAGCAGGGTGGAGCGCTTGAAGAAGGAGCCCTTGTACTCCTCCTTCGCCGCCGGGGCAGGCGTGCCCTGGGCCAGCGCCGCCGGCGCCGCGGTCGCGAGAACGGCCGCCAGGGCCAGTACGGTAGCGCGCATCACACCCCTCCCCCTAATTGTCATATTGCCATGACATTAGGCGGGAGGGGTGGGGCCGTCAAACGGGTTCAGCTGCCCGCCGCCTCGAAGCTCTGCGGCGCCGGGTCGATCACGGTGGAGCCGTCGCGGGTCACCTCGATCACCGCCAAGCCGCGCTCCACCAGACCGTCGGCGCGCAGGCGGAAGATGCCGTCTGCGCCGGCGAAGCCCGCCGGGTCGGTCATGCGCGTCACCGGGAAGGGATCGCCGCCCCGCGCCGCCTTGGCGAGCGCGCCGGCCATGGCGGCGGCATCGTAGCCCAGCGTGGCGAGGCGCGGCGGCTTGGACCCGTAGAGATCCTGGTAGCGCCGCTCGAACTCCTGGCGCGAGGACGGGTCGGGCGCGGCGTACCAGCCGCCGGCCAGCGCCGGCTCGCGCCCCACCCCCGGCTCGTCCCACAGGCCGGTGCCGAGGAAGCGGACCGGGCCCGGGTCGATGTCGAAGAAGGGGAAGAGCGGAGCCAGGGCCCTGAGCTGCTGCCCGCCCTCGGCGATCATGACGGCCTGGAAGGGCGGGTCGCCGAAGGTTTCCTGATTGCCCAGGCGGCGCAGCGCGGCCTTGGACTCCTCGTCGCCGGCCGCCTGCAGCCGGGCCTTCTCGCGGATCATGGCTTGGCGCCGCGCCTCGAAGTCCGACAGGCGCTTGACCATCTCGGTCATGTCGCCCTGGCCGGGGCTGTAGCGCTCGGACTTGGTCACCTGCCCGCCCTGGCGGACGGCGGCGGCCAGGGCCTGGCGCACCGCCTCGCCATAGGGCGTGGCCGGCGCGACCAGGCCGAACGTCGTCAGCCCCTGGGACTGGGCGTAGCGGGCGACGCGGGTCACCTGCTGCTGCGGCAGGAAGCCCATCACCCAGGTGCCGCCGCCGGCCAGGTTCCAGTCGTTGGAGAAGGTCAGCACCGGCACGCCGGCCGCGGCCGCCACCGGCTTCACCGCCTGCGCCTCGACGCCGAAGAGCGGGCCCAGCACCAGCTTGGCGCCGCCGTCCAGCGCGTCGCGCGCGGCGGCCGCCGCACCCTCGGGCGTGCCCTTGGTGTCGCGCGGCATCAGCTCGAACTTGTCGTCGGCCAGATCGAACACCGCCATCTGGGCGGCGTCGAGGATGCCCTGGCCGACAGTGGCGGCGCGGCCCGACAGCGGCACCAGCAGCGCCACGCGCACCTTGCCGTCATTCGGGACCACGCGCTGCGCCTGGACCGGCGGGGGAGCGGCCACGGGCGGCGGCACTTGCGCCTGCGGCGGCGGCACCGTTACCTTCGGGCTGCTGGCGCAGGCGGCGAGCAGGGCCAGCCCGGCGAGCGCCCCCGCCATCCGCGCGACGCGCCTGTAACCGCCCTTGCCCGCTTCCGCCAAGCCAACCATGGTCGCAGCCACCTGATGTCCTCCCCTTCGGACCAACCTGATCCGGAACAGCCTGATCGCCCCGAGCCTAGCGGCCGGGACGGCGCGCGTAAACCGGGGCCGGGCCTCTTCATCGTGGCCACCCCGATCGGCAATGCCGGCGACATAACGCTGCGCGCGCTGGAAACGCTCAAAGGGGCGCACGCGGTCGCCTGCGAGGACACGCGGGTGACGTCGAAGCTGTTCGCCCGCTACGGCATCCGCGCGCCCCTGCTGCAATATCACGAGCACAATGCGGCGAGGATGCGGCCGGTGATCCTGGACCGCGTGGCATCGGGCGAGACCATCGCCCTGGTGTCCGACGCCGGCACGCCGCTGATCTCCGACCCCGGCTACAAGCTGGTGCGCGAGGCGCGGGAGCGCGGCCTGCCCGTCACCCACCTGCCCGGCCCCAGCGCCGCGCTGACGGCCCTGGTGCTGTCCGGCCTGCCGTCCGACCGCTTCCTGTTCGCGGGTTTCCTGCCGAACAAGCGCGGGGCCCGCCGCACCGCGCTGGCCGAGCTGGCGCCGGTGCGGGCCACGCTGGTGCTGTTCGAGAGCGCCCAGCGGCTCGAGGACATGCTGGCCGACGCCGCCGAGACCATGCCCGGCCGCGAGGTGGCGGTGACCCGCGAGCTGACCAAGCTGTTCGAGGAGGTGCGGCGCGGCACCCTGGCCGAGCTGGCCGAGCATTACGCCAAGGCCGGCCCGCCCAAGGGCGAGGTCGTGGTCGTCATCGGCCCGCCGCCGGAGCCGGAGGAGGCGACCGGGGACGAGGTCGACCGGCTGCTGACCGACGCGCTGTCCCGCCTGTCGGTCAAGGACGCCTCGGCCGAGGTGGCGCAGGCCCTGGGCAAGCCGCGCAAGGAGGTCTACCAGCGCGCGCTGGAGCTGCAGCGTGCCGGCAGTGACGGCAATGACAGCGAAAAGCGTTGAGGATCGCCGCCGCGCCGAGCGGCTGGGCCGGCTGGCGGAGGCGCTGTGCCGCCTGTCGCTGCGGCTGCGCGGCTACCGCATCCTGGCAAGCCGCTGCCGCACCCCGGCCGGCGAGATCGACATCGTCGCCAGGCGCGGCGACCTGATCGCCATCGTCGAGGTCAAGGCCCGGGCGGATCTGGGCCAGGCGCGGGCGTCCGTATCGGCGGCGCAGTGGCGGCGGCTGCAGCGCGCCGCCGGCCTGTTCATGGGCGCCCGCCCGAGGCTTGCCCGCTGCGCCCTGCGGTTCGACCTGATGGCCGTGCCGCGGGGGCGCTTCGGCCCGCGCTGGCCGTCGCATCTGCCGGGCGCATGGAGTCCAAAGGACTGACCCGGAGGGGGAGGGTGGCGAAAGCCCATCGACTCGCCCGCCGGGGATGCGCTATGGGGGGAATCCGAGCCATTGGCCCGGAGCCTGTCGCCCGAGAGATCCGCCGGGAGCGCGCCTGTGAACAGCCGCCTGCAAGCCAAGGACCTGCTGCGCGAGATCGGGGGGATGCCCGACGACCGCATCGACCTTGCCGAGGCGGCGCTGGCGCTGGCGGCGCTGGCCCGGCCCGAGCAGAGCTTCGACCCCTACCGCCGTCACCTGGCCGAGCTGGCCGCCGAGGTCGCCGACATGGCGTCGCGCGCCGTCACCCTGACCGACCGGGTGGAGGCGCTGCAGGCCGTGCTGGTCAACATCTACGGCTATCACGGCGACACGCAGAGCTACGACGACATCCAGAACGCCAACCTCATGCGGGTCATCGACCGGCGCAAGGGGCTGCCCGTGGCGCTGGGCATCCTGTTCATCCATGCCGCCCGCGCCCAGGGCTGGGACATGGTGGGGCTCAACTTCCCCGGCCATTTCCTGGTGCGGCTGGAGCATGACGGCGAGCGCGCCATCCTGGACCCGTTCAACATGGGCGAGGTGCGGTCGGTGGTGGATCTGCGCGACCTGATCAAGCAGACCGCCGGCGCCGCGGCCGAGCTGACGCCCGAGCACTACCAGCCGGTCGGCAACCGCGACATCCTCATGCGCCTGCAGAACAACATCAAGCTGCGGCATCTGCGCGAGGAGCGCCCCGACCAGGCCGCCGAGACGGTGGAGGCGATGCTGCTCTTCGCGCCCGAGAGCCCGGCGCTGTGGCGCGAGGCCGGGCTGCTGAACGCCCATGTCGGCAACATCGCCGCCGCCATCCAGGCGCTGGAGACCTTCATGGACCAGGGTGCCCGCCAGGGCGCCTCGACCCAGCTGCTGCACCAGACGGCGACGCTGGTCCAGCAGCTGCGCAACCGCCTGAACTGATCCCGTCCCCCACTCGCCCAACGCCAGGGAAGCTCCATGAGCCTCAACATCGCGATCCAGATGGACCCGATCGAGTCCATCAACATCGACAAGGACAGCAGCTTCATGATGGCCATGGAGGCGCAGAAGCGCGGCCATCGCCTCTGGCACTATCTGCCGCAGCACCTGGCCTTCCGCCATAACAGGCTGGTGGCCAAGGGCCGCGCGCTGCAGGTCCGGCGCGAATACGGCAACCACTTCACCCTGGGCGACTGGGAAACCCTGGAGTTGGCGGAGATCGACGTGGTGCTGATGCGCCAGGACCCGCCCTTCGACATGGCCTACATCACCGCCACGCACCTGCTGGAGCACGTCCACCCCCGGACGCTGGTGGTGAACGATCCGGCCTCGGTCCGCAACGCGCCGGAGAAGCTGTTCGTCACCCACTTCCCCGACCTGATGCCGCCGACCCTGATCACCTCGGACAAGGACGAGGTGCTGGCCTTCCGGCGCGAGTACAAGGACATCATCGTGAAGCCGCTGTTCGGCAATGGCGGCTCCGGCGTCTTCCACCTGAAGCCGGACGACGAGAATCTGGGCGCGTTGCTGGAGACCTTCACCCAGCTCTACCGCGAGCCGATCATCGTGCAGAAGTACCTGCCGGAAATCCGCCAGGGCGACAAGCGCATCATCCTGGTCGAGGGCGAGCCCTGCGGCGGCGTCAGCCGGGTACCGCAGGCGGGCGAGGCGCGGGCCAACTTCCATGCCGGCGGCAGCGCCGCCAAGACCGAGCTGACGGCCCGCGAGCGCGACATCTGCGCCGCCATCGGCCCGGTGCTGCGGGAAAAGGGGCTGGTCTTCGTCGGCATCGACGTGATCGGCGATTATCTGACCGAGATCAACGTCACCAGCCCGACCGGCATCCAGGAGATCAACCAGCTGAACGGCGTGGCCATCGAGGCGACGCTGATGGACGCGGTCGAGGCGCGCTTTCACGCGGGCCGCCCGGACAATCGCTGAACCGACCGCTCCGCCTAGACCGCACGGATGGGCTAAGCCCTTATCAATATACGTAAATTCGGATACCACCCGACCGCGGCCCCAGGACCGCCCACCCCTCCCTCCCGTTATCCCTTCTGCGAAGGTGTAGCGGGAGGTTGATCCATGGGGTGGATCGGGCGTGCAGCGGCAGGCGCCGCGGCGCTGGCGAGTATCATGACGACCGCTCCGGCGGGGGCGATGGAGGCGGCGCAGGGCCAGTTCCGGTTCGGCGCGCCCGAGATGGCCAAGGCGGACTCCTGGATGGCGGACGGCCGCCTGTCCAAGGCGCTGGGCCTGCGGCTCGACATGGCATGGCTGGATTTCGGGCCCGAGACGGGGCTTGATCTGGTGCGCCAGCCGGCCGGCGCGCCCGCCCTCACCTCCGGCCCGGTCCTGGACTTCTATCCCGACGGCGGCAAGTTCCGGCTCAGCGGCAGCATGCGCCTGGAGCGCCAGGCGCTAGACGACTCCGCCCGCCAGCCGGGGCTGATCGCCATGGGCGACCGGGCCTTCCAGCCGGCGGGCCCCGGAACGATCGACCTGTCCGGCCGGTTCAACGACGTCGCCTACTATGTCGGCGTCGGCTACACCGAGAAGGTCGCCAAGCGCCTGAACCTGTTCCTGGATCTGGGCGCCGTCTATCAGGGCACCCCGGACGCGGCCGGCCTGGGCGCGTCCGCGCTGGCGCCGCCCGAAGGGATGGCGGCCCTGGACGGCACCGGCGGCAAGGACGATGTGGATGGGTTGAGGTTCAAGTTCCTGGTCATGAAGGTGACCATGAAATACCGCTTCTGACGGCCCGGAATTCGGCGGCCCGGACGGCCGCGCGCGAGAGGAGTGCGCATTCATGACCCGACTGACCATCATCGCCGGCGTGGCGCTGGCATCCCTGGCGCTGTCCGGCTGCGCCACCAGGGAGCGCGACGAGGCCAAGCGCGCCCAGACCGCCCTGGTCGGCATCCCCAAGCAGCAGCTGCTGTCCTGCGCCGGCGTGCCGAACCGGACCGAGGCGTCGGGCGCGCAGGAGTTCCTGACCTACGAGTACATCGCCGGCGTGAAGCAGGGCCCCAGCACCTCCATCGGCATCGGCGGCGGCAGCGGCGGCTTCGGGCTGGGCCTGGGCCTGGGCATTCCGCTGGGCGGCGGCGGCCCGGACGGCTGCGTCGCCACCTTCACGGTCGATCAGGGGCGGGTAAGCCGTCTGGCCTATCGCGAGGACATCGGCGACCCCGCCTCGTGCTATGCCATTGTCGAGAATTGCCTAGGCACCTCGACCGGCCAAAGATGACCTCCGTCAGGGGCTGGGAACCCGTGCGCCGCCGTGGCGTTGGACCGGATGGCAACAGTTCGACAGCATACGGACCCGAGGACCTGATCATGGCCAGCGAGCGCAAGACCGGACAGAACCAGACCGGCCAGAACGACAGCAGCGGTTCGGACCGCGACGCGGAGCGGATCCGCCGCCAGACCGAGCGCATCCGCGAGATGGAGCGGCTGATGCGCGCCGCCGCCGCCTTCGCCCGCGGCCGGTCGGCCGGCTGAGGAAGCCGCTCGCGCATTCCTTCCGGGCAGGGTAAAGGAAGCGGCGGTCGCGTCCGCCGCATTCCCGCCACCTTGGAGGAGCATCCTGCCCCTATGACACGCTCCATCCTCCCGGCCCTGCTCATGGCATTGGGCCTGTCCCTGGCGGGCACCGCCGCCCTTCCCCCTCCCGCGCAGGCCGCGGCCAAGCAGGCCGCGCTGACGGATGCCGACCGGGCCGATCTGGCCCGGGTCGAGGACTATCTGCGCGGCGTCGAGACCATGCGCTCGAAGTTCCTGCAGGTGGTGGAGAGCGGCGAGACGGTGCAGGGCACCTTCTATCTCAGCCGTCCCGGCCGCATGCGGATCGACTACGATCCGCCGGTGCAGAACTTCATCGTGGCCGACGGGAAGTTCGTGTTCTTCTGGGACGCGGAGCTGAAGCAGCAGTCCAACGCGCCCATCGGCAGCACGCTCGCCGACTTCATCCTGCGCCCCGACCTGAAGCTCGCCGGCGACGTCACCGTCACGGATGTCGAACGGCAGGCCGGCGTGCTTGAGGTGACGCTGGTCCAGACCAAGGACCCGGGCCTCGGCCGCCTGACCCTGGTGTTCGAGGACCAGCCGCTGCGCCTGCGCAAATGGCGCGTGGTCGACGCCCAGAACCAGACCACCGAGGTGGCGCTGCTGAACCCCGAGGCCGGCGTCCCGCTGAAGGACGAACTCTTCTACTTCCGCGAGCCGCAGACCCGGCGCAAGCGGGACTGACGACCATGACCCCCGAGGAGATCCAGGCGCGCGTCCTGCACCGGGACGGGCTGGTGCTGATCATCGACAAGCCGGCCGGCCTGCCCGTCCATGCGGGCCCCGGCGGCGGCGACAATCTGGAACGCCATTTCGATGCGCTGCGCTTCGGCCTGCCGCGCCCGCCGGCGCTGGGCCACCGGCTGGACCGCGACACCAGCGGTTGCCTGGTGCTGGGCCGCCACCCCAAGGCGCTGCGCAAGCTGGGCATCCTGTTCCAGGAGGGGCGCGCGGCCAAGACCTACTGGGCCGTCGTCCAGGGCGGGCCGGAGGGCGAGAGCGGCACGATCGACCAGCCGCTGGCCAAGATCTCCAACGCCAAGGGCTGGCGGATGGAGGTGCGCGAGGACGGCCAGCGCTCCGTCACCGACTGGCGCGTCATGGGCCGCGGCGACGGGCTGACCTGGCTGGAGCTGAATCCGCGCACCGGCCGCACGCACCAGATCCGTGTCCATTGCGCCTGGATGGGCTGCCCGCTGCTGGGCGATCCTCAATACGGCGCCCAACAGGGTGTGGCCCGGGCGGGCGGTACGCCGATGCAGCTGCATTCCCGGTCGCTCACCCTGCCGCTGCAATCCTCCAAGCCGCCCGTCTCCGCCACCGCCCCGGTGCCGCCGCACATGCGGGCGGCGTTGCAGGCCTGCGGCTGGGCCGGCGAACCGCCGCCGGACTATTGAGCACCGGCGGCTAACTCGGCCTATTGACCTTCCACCTGCTGGAAACTGGAAGCTTCCTCCACCGACCAAGGAGGACTCCATGCCCGACCCCGTCCTGATGCCGTCATTGCTGGCAGTGACGGCCCTGCTGTTCGCCCTGTTCAGCGCCCGCGTGCGGCGCGGCGGCGTCACCGTCTGGGCTTGGACGGCGGAGGACCCGGTGCAGGGCGCCACGGCGGCCGCCTTCCGCTTGGCCGGCTTCCTGATCCTGGCTCAGGCCGCCCTGCTGGGCTGGCGGCCGGAGTGGGAGCCGCTGCTGGGCGGCGTTCCGGGCTACGACACACGGGCCGTACGTCTCGCGGCGCTGGCTATCGGTACGGCAGGCGCCCTGGTCATGCTGGGCTCGCAGCTCTGGATGGGCCGCTCCTGGCGGATCGGCGTGCCGGACCGACCGGGTGAGCTCGTCACCGGCGGCCCCTTCCGCTTCTCCCGCAACCCGGTCTTCCTGGGCATGGGCCTTGTGCTGGCGGGCGTTTTCCTGTGGTGGCCAACCATCGTCTCCGGCATCGCCGCCGCCCTCTGGCAGCTCTCGGTGGCGATCCAGGTCCGGCTGGAGGAGCGCGCGCTGGAAGGCGCGTACGGCGAGGCGTACAGGGCTTACCGGGCGCGCGTCCGGCGGTGGATCTAGGCGAGCGCGTCGAGAAACTCCTCCGCCCACTGCTTCAGCGCCGTACGCCGCTCCCCGGGCATCGCCGCCAGCTGCTTCAGCATGATCCCCATGCGGGGGTTGGACGAGAGCAGCCGCTCGTGGCGCATCAGGAAGGCCCAGTAGAGGGCGTTCATCGGGCAGGCGTCGGGGCCGACGGCCTGGGTCACGTCGTAGCGGCAGGTCCTGCAATAGTCGGACATGCGGTCGATGTAGCGGCCGCTGGCGGCGTAGGGTTTGGAGGCCATGACCCCGCCGTCGGCGAACAGCGCCATGCCGTGGGTGTTGGGCAGTTCCACCCATTCCACCGCGTCGGCATAGACGGCCAAGTACCATTCCCCCACCTCCTGCGGCCGCAAGCCCGCCAGCAGGGCGAAGTTGCCGGTCACCATCAGGCGCTGGATGTGGTGGGCGTAGGCGGTGCGCCTGGTCTGGCCGATCACCCGGGCGAGACAGTTCAGGTCGGTCTCGCCGGTCCAGTAGAAGCTCGGCAGCGGCCGGTCGGCGCCCAGCGCGTTGGTCGCGGCGTAGCCCGGCATGCGCAGCCAGTAGAGCCCGCGCACATATTCCCGCCAGCCCAGGATCTGCCGCACGAAGCCTTCGACCGCATTCAGCGGCGCCCGCCCGGCCCGCCATTCGCCCTCCGCCGCCCGGCAGACCTCAAGCGGGTCCAGCAGCCCGACATTCAGGTACTGGGCGATGACCGAATGGAACAGCGTGTCGTCGCCCTGGCGCATGGCGTCCTGGAAGTCGCCGAACCAGGGCAGCCCCTGGCGCAGGAACCGCTCGAGAGCCCTCAGCGCGCCTGCCCGGTCCACCGCGAAGCCGAAGGGCTCCAGGTCGCCGAACCCATCGGGGAAGCGGCGCGCCACCAGCTCCAGCACCTCGCGGGTGACGGCGTCGGGCTCCTCGGCGAAAGGTTCGGGCACCGGCAGCAGGGGCGGCAGGCTCTTGCGGTTCTCCGGGTCGAAGTTCCAGCGGCCGCCCGCGGGTTGTTCACCCCTCTGGCCGTCCGGCTCCATCAGCAGCCCGGTCTCCCGCCGCATCTCGCGGTAGAAGAATTCCATGCGCAGCTGACGCCGGCCCCCGGCGAAGCGCTCGAACCGGTCGCGCGAGCAGATGAAGCGGTTATCCTCGCGGATCTCCACCGGCACGCCGGCGGCCTCGCCCCAGCCGCGCATCGCCTGCAGCACCCGCCATTCGCCCGGAAAGGTGGCGACCACGCGCTCCGCCCCGTGCCGCAGCACCGCCCTGGCGACCTCGCCCGCCAGCGAGCCGCTGTTGCTGGGATCATCGAGCCGGACGTAATCGACCGCGATGCCCTCGGCCCTGAGCTCGTCCGCGAAGTGGCGCATGGCCGAGAGGAAGAAGGCGATCTTCTTGCGGTGGTGGGGGACATAGCCCGTCTCCTCCGCCACCTCCGCCATGAGGACCACGTCGCGCGCCGGGTCGAGGTCCGCCAGCGCGGCGATCCCCCGGCTGAGCTGGTCGCCCAGCACCACGCGCACCATCTTCATGACCCGGCTCCGGACTACCCCTTTGGAGCCAAGGAGATGGAGCGAGGGCCGTGCCCGGAAAGATGCGGCGGAAAGGCGACCTGCCGACCAAGGATTGCGCCACCTGCGGCCGGCCCTTCGCCTGGCGCAAGAAGTGGGAGCGGGTCTGGGACGAGGTGCGCCACTGCTCCGACGCCTGCCGGAAGCGGCGGAATGCCGAGAAAGCGCAGGGTTAACGCCATCGGCTTAGCTGGCAGCGTTGCCGGGGTGCGTGCTTCGACCGGCTCAGCATGAGGGGGTTTTGCTGCTCCCGGCCAAGCTTGTGCAGACGAGAACCGCAAGTGTCTGGCGTACCCCGTTCCTCATCCTGAGCTTGTCGAAGGACGCACGACGCTTCAGCTCCCTGGGGCCAGCAACCTCAGGGCGTCAGCGGCTCCAGGCCGATGCGCTCGCGCACCACGGCGCCCTCGGGCAGGCTGTCGGCCAGCGCACGCCAGGCGAGGAAGTGCGGCGTGCGGCGGTGGGACTCCAGCGCCGCTTCGCTCTCGAACACTTCCCACAGGTAGAGCAGGGTCGGGTCGGTCTCGTCGGCGGCCAGGTCGAAGCGGAGGCAGCCCGGCTCATTGCGGCTGCCGGCGACATTGGCCAGCTGGACGGCGATGACGCGATCGCGGAAATCAGGCTGAACGCGGAGGCGGATCAGCTGCGCGACCGGCATGGGCTCACGCCCCGATGGATTGGGAAGAATGGCGGAGGGGATGGGATTCGAACCCACGATACGGTTTTGCCGTATACCCGCTTTCCAGGCGAGCGCCTTCAACCACTCGGCCACCCCTCCGCTGGAACGGCCGGCACCATATAGGGGCGCCGCCGCCACTGCAAGCGCTGTCTGTCAGCCCCTGGGCGGGGCGGAATGGCCGGCCAGGAACAGGCGCACGCAGCCCTCCGCCCGCCGCTGCCGGCCGTCGGCGTCCAGCCGCTCGCCGATGCCCAGCGCCATGCGCAGCTGCATGTGTCCGTTCAGCATGCCGAAGAACTGCTCGGCGGCCAGCAGCGGCTCGGGCACGCTCAGCCGCCCGCCCGCATCCTGGGCCGCGAGGTAATCCGCCAGCCGGCGCAGCGCGCTGCCGGGGCCGGTGCGGTAGAAGTCGGTGGCGAGGCCGGGGAACTGCGGCGCCGCGGCCACCAGCACCCGCAGCATCAGGCCGTAATCCTCAAGCTGCAGCAGGTCGAGGAAGTTCAGCGCCACCCGGGTCAGCACACCCTCCACCGGCTCGTCCGGCGAGGGGTGCAGCAGCGGCGCGGTCATGCGATCGCAGCGCTCGCGCACGATCTCGTGGAACAGCGCCTCCTTGCCGGCGAAATGCTTGTAGATGGTCTGCTTGGACACACCCGCCTCGGCGGCGATCAGGTCCATGGAGGCGCCATAGCCATCACGCATGAAGACGCGCTGGGCACCGGCCAGGATGGCGGCGCGCTTCTCGGGATCGGGCGGGCGGCCGACGCGCTTGGCGAGTTCCATCTTAGTGCCCCCCGGCACCGGGGCCCCCACCAGGCCCGCCCGCCGCGCGCGGCTTGCGCACCAGCGGCATGGTCAGCAGCGTCACCACGAACAGCGCCCCCATCAGCAGGAACAGGTCGGAGAATGTCATGACCACCGCCTCGCGCCTGACGGTGCCGGCCATGAGCTTCAGCGCCGCAGCCTGGGCGTCCGATCCCAGCGCGCCCTGCAGGCTGGCGGCGAGGTTCTCCAGGTGTCCCGCCATGACGGGACGGGTCAGATCCACCCATTCCGACAGGCGTTGGGTGTGCAGGGCCAGCCGCTCGGTGATGATCGTGTTGATGCCCGCCAGCCCGAAAGCGCCGCCCAGGTTGCGCATCAGGTTGAACAGGCCGGAGGCGTTCTTCAGCTGGTCCGGCGACAGCGTGCCCAGCGCCAGCGAGGTGATGGGGATGATGCAGAACATCAGCCCGAAGCCGCGCACCATCTGCGGCAGCATCCACTCCGCCTTGTCCCAGTCGGCCGTCACGCCCAGCGTCAGCAGGAAGCTGGTCGCCAGCAGCGCCAGGCCGATGGAGATGACGATGCGCACGTCGATCTTGTTCGACAGCACGCCGGCGAACGGCGCCGCCAGGAACTGGCAGATGCCCGTCACCATCATGACCTGCCCGATCTGCAGGCTGTTCAGCTCGCGTACCTGCCCCAGGAACAGCGGCAGCACATAGACCGAGCCGTAGAGGCCGATGCCGATGATGAAGCCGTAGAGGCAGCCCATGGCGAAGTTGCGGTCGCGCAGCGCCCTGAGGTCGACGATCGGGTTGGAATGGGTCAGCGCCCGCCACAGGAAGCCGATGCCGGCAATGACGGCAACGACGGCCATGGTGCGGATCTTCTCCTCCTCGAACCAATTGTGCCGCGCGCCCTCCTCGATGACATATTCCAGGCTGCCCAGGAACAGGGCCATCAGCGCCAGCCCGCCCAGGTCGATGCCCTTCAGCAGGCTCCAGTCCGGCCGGTCCAGGTCCATGAGCGTCCACACGGCGCCGGCCACCAGCAGGCCCGGCACGATGTTGACCAGGAACAGCCAGTGCCAGGAGAAGCTGGCCGTCAGCCAGCCGCCCAGGGTCGGGCCGATGGTCGGCGCCAGCGTCGCCACCAGCCCGATGATGACGGTCACGCCGGTTCGGTTGCGCGGCGGGAAAGCGGTGAAGGTGGTCGCGAACACCGTGGGGATCATGGCGCCGCCCAGGAAGCCCTGGAGCGCGCGGTAGAAGACCAGGCTCTCGATGCTGCCGGCATAGGCGCAGGCGAGGCTCATGGCGGTGAAGCCCAGCGCCGAGGCGGTGAAGAGGATGCGGGTGGAGAGCAGCCGGGACAGGTAGCCCGACAGCGGGATCATCACCACCTCGGCGATGAGATAGGCGGTCTGGACCCAGACGATCTCGTCGGCGCTGGCCGAGACGCCGGCCTGGATCTCCGCCAGCGACGCCGAGACGATCTGGATGTCCAGGATCGCCATGAACATCCCGAACACCATGGCGACGAAGCCCACCTTGGTGCGCCAGCCGACCCGGCCCTCGGCCGGGGGCGGCGCCGGCGCGGCGCCGACCTGGTCGAGGGTGGCGTCGGTCACTTCGCGGCCCCCGCCGGGCGCGCGGCGAGCTGGGCGGCGTCGCCGCCGGGCAGCTCGGCCAAGCCGCGCACGCCCTCGTCGCGCGTATCCACCGTCACCACGGCCGACAGGCCCGGGCGCAGCAGGCCGGCCAGCGGGCCTTCCTGCGGCAGCGCGATGCGCACCGGCACGCGCTGCACGATCTTGGTGAAGTTGCCGGTGGCGTTCTCCGGCGGCAGCAGGCTGAACTGGGCGCCACTGGCGGGCGAGACGCTTTCCACCCGCCCCTCGATCTCGACGTCCGGATAGGCGTCCACTGTCAGGATCGCCTTCTGCCCGACGCGCAGCCGCCGCAGCTGCGTCTCCTTGAAGTTGGCGGTGACGTAGCTCTGGGCCACCGGCACCAGCGACATCAGCTGCGTGCCCGGCCGCACCAGCTGCCCGACCCGGGCGCCGGAATTGCCGACAACCCCGTCGATCGGCGCGCGGATGACCGTCTTCTCCAGGTCGCTGGCGGCCAGCTCGGCGGCGGCGCGGGCTTGGCGGATGGCGGCATCCTGCTGGCCGCGCTGGGTTTCCAGCACGCCGATCTGGTCCTGCTCCGCCGCCAGCGCGGCTTCCGCCCGGCGCAGCGCGGCGGTCGCCTTCTCGGCATCGGCGCGGGCGGTGGCGAGGCGCTGCTGGCTGACGAAGTCGCGGCTGGCAAGCTGGCCATAGCGGGTGAGATCGGCAGTGGCGCGAGTCAGCTCGGCCCGGGCCGACGCCACGTCAGCCTCCGCCTTGCGGATCAGGGAGTGCGCCAGCTGCAGGCGGCTCTCGATGTTGGCGATGGCCGCCTCCTGCACCGCCAGCTGGGCGGCGGCCTGCTCGGCCCGGGCGCGGAAGTCACGATCGTCGATGGTCAGCAGCAGGTCGCCGGTGCGGACCCGCTGGTTGTCGGCCACCGAGACGGCGGCGACATAGCCCTCGATCCGCGGGCTGATGACCGAGATGTCCGCCTCGACATAGGCATTGTCGGTGCTCTGCCGGTGGCGCGCCACGGACCACCAGTGCCAGGCGCCGTAGATTGCGGCCAGCAGCAGGACGGGGAGCAGGACGAGGCCGACCTTCTTCTTCATGGGACGGGTTCCCGGGCAGGATTATCAAACTGGACGGTCCAGTATCTGCCCGGAGGATGCGCCCGCCCCGACCTGGGGTCAATCCGGATACTGGACTCACCAGTATGATAATCCGGCGCGCAGCCATGCGGGGGGAGCATGGACCGCAACCAAGGTTCGTCAGACGAGGGGGTCGAGAGGTGCACCCCCTACTCGTCACCCCGGCGTTTGCGCAGCTGGCGCGTAGCGCCAATGCCGGGATGACGGTTGCTGGATTGGGCCAACGTCGAGAGCCATCCAGCCAACCTAATAGCGCGGCGCTCATGCGCCGCGCGCAAGGTCCCGGATCGCCTCGAACTGGTGGATATGCGTGCCGGGCTCCGCCTTGCGCGCAGCCGTCAGCATGGCCGCCGCCACGATCTCCGCCTTCACCGGCCGGTAGCGCTTCAGCCCGCCCAGCATGAAGGGCGACAGCAGGGGTGCGGCCACCATGCCCAGCCGTTCCGCCGGCCTGAACTCCGCCCGCTTGCCCAGCAGCAGGGAGGGGCGGAACAGGTGCAGCGAGGGGAAGCCCAGGGCGCGCAGCCCCTCCTCCATCTCCCCCTTGGTGGCGAGGTAGAAGTTCTTCGACCCGGCCTCCGCGTCCACCGAGGAGACGACGCAGAACGCCTCGGTGCCCGCCTCCCGCGCGGCGCGGGCGAAGGCCAGGACGTGATCATGGTCTACCCGGCGGAAGGCCTCCTTGCTGCCGGCCTTGGCGATGGTGGTGCCCAGGCAGCAGAAGGCGGCCCGCGGCTTCAGGTCCGGCAGCAGCCGCAGCCGGTCGAAATCGGTCTTGAAGGCGCGCAATTTGCCCCGCGCCGGCGGCCCCGCCTTGCGCACCAGGCTGACGGCCATCCCGACATCGGGCGCCCGCTCGAGAAGGGAGGATAGGTGCCCGCCGACGAGCCCCGTCCCGCCGGCCACCAGGGCCGTCCAAGGCTGCATCGCTCTTCTCCCGTCCACCATGTCACGCCCCCGGATCATAGACCGGCACCCGAACCGATCCAGCGCGAACTTGCGGGAACCTATGGAGCATTTATGCTACTGAAGCGCGCATACGACCGGAGCGGAGAGTTGCCGTGGCGAAGTGAGGCTTGGTGATGGTTGGCCTTCTGTCCGTGCTGCTTCCCGGCTGGAGCGCGGCGGATGAGAGGATCAGGGCGACGCTGACCGTCACGTTGGAGCGGGAGGGGGACCGGCCGGCCTTCCGGATCGAGGGCCGCCTCAACCGTCCGACGGCCGCGTTCCATTTCGATCTTCCGCCCGCGCTGCACGATGCCGTCGACTGGCAGGTGGCGGAACCGGGCCTGCGCCTCGCCGGTGCCATGCTCTTGCGCGATGACGGGCGGCCGCTGGAAAGCTTTGCGATTCTGGTGCGCGCCGATCGCCGGCGCATCGACCGGCAGTACCCGCTCGCCATCGCGGTGGGCAGCCGGGGGCTGCTGCTGCGGCCGTCATTCCTGGCCGGAGACGCCGCGCAGTTCCGCACCGATATCACGGTCACGGCGGGCGACGGCATGCGGCTGATCGGACGGGCGACCCATGCCGCGGCGGCGCTGGAGCGTCCCGGCCCCGACCAGGACGCGCGCGTCGCGATCGTGCCGGCCGGGGAGGTGAGGGACGAGGGCTTCGCGCTGTTCGTCACCCCGGCAGATATGGACATGGGGCTGCGCGCGGAGATAGTCGCGCAAACCCGACGCGTGCTGTCCTTCTACTCGGAACGGCTGGGCCGGGCGCCGGCCGCGCCGCCGGCGATCCTGCTGGGCCTGGAGGAGCTCGGTCGGGGCGGGCTCCGGGGCGACACCAGCGCCGGACCCATGATGGTCCTGCGGACCGGCGGAAGCTGGGCGGCCTTCGACCCGGGCCAGTCGGGCCGGCTGCACCGGGTGATCGCCCACGAGGCCTTCCACTTCTGGAACGCTGAGCTGATCCGGCCGCAGGGGCAGCCGCACCATCCCTGGCTGCATGAGGGTGGAGCCGAGTATGCAGCGCTGCTGGCCCTGCTCCATGCTGGCCGGATGGACGGCGCGCAGGCCCGGTCCATGCTCGAGGACGCCTTGGACGACTGCGCCGACCAGCTCGGCGCGCGCGCCCTCCAGGCCGGTGGCGACGCGGCGCGGGGCCGGACGCCCTATGCCTGCGGCACGGCGCTGCACTGGATGGCCGATCTGGCGCTCCGGCGGCGGGGCGGCGGCGTGCTCGACGTTTGGCGGGAGATGATCGCCGATGGCGGCGCCGACTACGGGCCGGACGATTTCCTGCGCCGTGCCTTCCCCGGCGAGATGCCGGCCGCCGCGCGCATCGTCCTCGTTGGCGAGGGGACGGAGCGCTGGGCGGCGCTGCCCGGCGCGCTCGCCGGCCTGGGCGCCGAGGTGGCGGTGGGGCCACCGCGTCCGGAGAAGCAGACCGCACGGATGCTGATGCATCTGCTCCAAGCCAGCTGCGGCAAGGGCCCGTTCGGCTTCTGGACCCGCCAGGGCCGGCTGGACCTCGACACGAACGAATCATGCGGGCCGTTGTCCGGCGGCCCCGGCATCGACCGGGCGGAAGGACATCCCCTGCCCGCCGGAGCGGCGGATGCCTATGCCGCCGCGTCCCGGAAATGCGCCGCGGGCCAGCCGGTCAGCCTGGGCGTGGCGGGGTCGACCAGGACCATCGAGGCGCCCTGCCCCAAGCCCCTGCCGGCGGCACCCGGCACCTTCCGGATCGTCAGGGGTGGACCGCCCTTCTCCTGAGGCTCAGTCGAAATCCTTCGCCAGCTCGGCGCGCACGGCCTCGGGCAGGACGGTCATGTGGGCGTAGTTCTCGTGGCCGATGCCCAGGATCACGCGGGTGCCGGGCTGGGCGAAGGCGGCTTTCTGCTGGGCGGTGAAGGGGAAGTGGGCGAACTGGACGGAGGAGGCCTTGCCCGAGGCGCTGGTGCGGTCGACGTCCGCCTCCGGCACCGCCTGGACGCGGGAGCCGTCGGCGAACTCCAGGTAGAAGGTGTCCTCCACCCCGCCCAGCCGGTTCAGCAAATTCTTGCGCCGCACCGGGTCGTCGATCTCGAACATGATGGTGGCGACCAGTTCGGCGCCCTGCGGGATCAGCGGGTTGTAGGCGCCGAGTTCGTCCGCGATCTGGCCCTCGCCGCCGCGTTCGATGAACAGCATCTCGTGCACCTGCGACCACATCGTGTCGTAGTTCTCGAAGTAGAAGGTCGCGTAGGGGCCGACGGGGACGCGGCGGTTGCGCTTCACCTCGACCAGCGCCTTGCGCCTCTCCGCCCGGACCTTGGCGTACTCGGCCATGGGCATGATGTCGTCGCGGGTGATCTGTCGCTTCATCATGGTTTCCTCAAGCGGGGTGCTTTGCGGGACCGGTTGTTGGGCGGCGTTGGTGCCGTGCGTGCTTCGACAGGCTCAGCATGAGGGGTGTATTGCTGCTCCCGGCCATGGGCAGTGTCGAAGTTGTGCGTCCTTCGACAGTTTCAGGATGAGAACCTTCCTGCTGCTCCCGGTAGCCTGGAAACAGGAGTGCCTAGCGTCTCCCTTCCCTCATCCTGAGCCTGTCGAAGGACGCAGCACGTCCCAGCCCCTCCCAGCCGGCGTCTAGAGCCCATACGCCCGTGCCAGGATCTGGATCGGGTGCAGCTGCTCGTGGTTGGCGGCGGCGGCCGGGTCGGTGCGCTCAATGCCCTGGCGGATATGCTCGCCGGCCAGCGGGCACTCGGACGCCACGTAGCGCTTCTGGTTCTTGATGGCCGCGTTGAAGACCGGCTTGCCCACCTTCATCGCCACGTCGAAATTGCCCTTCATCACGCCCCAGCTGCCGCCATGGCCGGAGCAGCGCTCCACCACCTTGAGGTCGGCCACCTTGGCGCCCTCGGGCGGCGGGATCAGGCGCAGCAGCTCGGCCGCCTTCTGGCCCATGTTCTGGGCCCGGGCGTGGCAGGCGATGTGGACCGTGACGCCGCCGTCCAGCGGCCTCAGGCCCGGCGCCAGCCCCTCTTTCTTCGCGATGTCGACGATGTACTCGGACGCGTCGAAGGTGGCGGCCGACAGCTTCTCGACCAGCGGATAGTCGGGGCTGTCCTGCGGCACCAGCAGCTTCCACTCGAACTTCAGCATCAGCGCGCAGGAGGGGACCAGCGCGATGACGTCGTAGCCCCTGTCGATCCAGTCGGACAGGCCACGGGCCACGGTGCCGGCGCTCTCCACCACCCGCTCGATGCGGCCCTGCTCCAGCTGCGGCATGCCGCAGCAGCCGGGATAGACCACCTCGGTCTCGACGCCGTTATGGGCCAGGATGGCGCGGGCAGCGGTGCCGATGTCCGGGTCGTTGTAGTTGACGAAGCAGGTGGCGTAGAGCACCGCCTTGCGGCCATAGGCCGGCGCGGCGCGGTTCACCTCGGGCACGTCGGACTTGGCGCGCAGGGCGAAGGTCTTGCCGTGGAACTTGGGCAGCACCGCCTGGCGGTCGATGCCGGCGGCCTTCTCCATCAGCGGGCGGGTCAGGCCGTTGCCGGTGTCCGTCGCCCAGTTGGCGACCGGCGCGGCGATGGCGGCCAGCCGGCCGTTGCGGTCGGTCTCTGTCAGCTGCCTGGCCGTGAAGGGCACGCCCTGCTTCCTGGCCTCTACCGCCCGGTAGCGCAGCATCAGGTGGGGGAAGTCCAGGTTGAACTCGTGCGGCGGCACGTAGGGGCACTTGGTCATGTAGCACATGTCGCAGAGCGTGCAGGCGTCCACGACCGGCTTGAAATCGGCCGACTTCACCTCGTCCAGCTCGCCCGTCGGCGAGGCGTCCACGAGGTCGAAGAGGCGGGGGAAACTGTCGCAGAGGTTGAAGCAGCGGCGGCAGCCATGGCAGATGTCGAAGATGCGGCGCATCTCCGCGTCCAGCTTGGCCTCGTCCTGGAAGTCGGGGTTCCGCCAGTCCACGGGATGGCGGGTGGGGGCCTCGAGACTGCCTTCGCGCATGGGTGCTCACCTGGCCTGTATGGCGTCCGGATGGACCGGCCGGGCCCCGCGTTCGGGGCCCGGCCGTGGGCGGATCAGGCGTTCAGCGTGTCCAGCGCCTTCTGGAAGCGGCCGGCGTGGCTCTTCTCGGCCTTCGCCAGCGTCTCGAACCAGTCGGCGATCTCGTCGAAGCCCTCTTCGCGGGCGGTGCGCGCCATGCCCGGGTACATGTCGGTGTACTCGTGCGTCTCGCCGGCGATGGAGGCCTTCAGGTTCAGCTCGGTGGAGCCGATCGGCTCGCCCGTGGCCGGGTCGCCGACCTCCTCCAGGAACTCCAGATGGCCGTGCGCGTGGCCGGTCTCGCCCTCGGCGGTGGAGCGGAAGACGGCGGCGACGTCGTTGTAGCCCTCGACGTCGGCCTTCTGGGCGAAATAGAGATAGCGGCGGTTGGCCTGGCTCTCGCCGGCGAAGGCGGCCTTGAGGTTGTCCTCGGTCTTGCTGCCCTTGAGCGACATGGCTGATTCCTCCTGATCTGCGCACCCCCGTCCCGGTGACGGGAGCGCCGGGAATACCGCCCCGGCCGTCTGCGCGGCCGTGGGAGACAGGAGCCTATGCCACCGCCCCGGGTGCGTCAACGGGCTGGAGGCGTTCCAAAAAAGCCGCCAGCCAGTTGATATCCATTCGCAAATTGGAGGAGGGAGTCGGCGCTCAGACGCTGCCGGCCAGCCGCACGATCACGTCGATGCGGGCCACCCGGGTGCCGTCGGGGGCCTGGGGCAGGCCGCTGACCATCAGGCTCTCGCCCGGGATGTCCTGCAGCCGGCCGGATGCCTCGTGGAAGAAGTGATGGTGGTCGGACGTGTTGGTGTCGAAGTAGGAGCGGCAGGACTCCACCACCACCTCGCGCAGCAGCCCCGCCTCGGTGAACTGGTGCAGCGTGTTGTAGACGGTCGCCAGCGAGACCTTCATCTCCGCGTCCACCGCCTCGCAGTGCAGCTGCTCGGCCGTCACGTGCCGGTCGCAGCCGTCGAACAGCAGCTTCGCCAGGGCCAGGCGCTGGCGGGTGGGGCGCAGCCCGGCCCGGCTCAGCCGGTCCAGCGCGTTGGTGAAGGGGCGGTTCATCGTCATGATGGCGATATGGGAACGCGGGCGGCCGGGAAAAGGGGACAAATCTATTTGGACCGATTCCAGGGTATCAGGCAAGCCCTTCGCGGGCGCGCCACCATGATGGTCACGTCCCTCAGGAGCGCGGGGCGAAGCCGGCGATGCTGAAGACGGCGGTCTTGCGGCCCTGGGCGCGGCCGGCGAGCGCGAAGCCGCCGGGGCCGTTCCACCAGGCCTGCAGCGCGTCCTGCGAGGGGAATTCCAGGATCAGCACGCGGGTCGGCGAGACGGCGCCCTCCAGCGTCTCCAGCGGCGCGCCGTCCACCAGCACGCGGCCGGCGCCCTCGATCGCCATGGCGGGCAGCTTGGGCGCCTCGATGTTCAGCAGCTGCAGCAGATAGGCCTTGCGCCCGCTGGCGGGGCCGGGCGCCGACCCTTCCAGCCGCAGCACGTCGAAGCTGCCACCGCCCTCGCGGATCTTCACCGCGTCCCGGTAGGCGGGGCTGGTCCAGAAGGACTTCACCGCGTCCGGGCTGGGGAAGTGGGAGATGACCATGCCGCGGGCCGTCATCTCGCCCGACAGCTGCTCCACGCCCCGGCCCGGGCCGCCCAGCGCCAGGTAGGCGCCGCCATGGGCCTGGTAGATGGGCGGCAGCGCCTGCTGGTAGGCCGCGCGCTTCTCCTGGTCGGAGAAGCCGCCCATGACCAGCAGGTAGCCATCGGCCAAAGCGGCCGCGGGCGCCAGCGAGAGGATCAGTCCCAGGAACGCCGCGAACCGCTTGGTGATCATGGATCAGAACCCCGTGGCGATGCGCTCGACCAGCTGGCGGACCGTGGGCACGAAGCCGCCCTGGTACCAGGGGTCGCTGGCGAAGCGGTAGGCGTTGTGGCCGGCGAACATCAGCTGGTGCTCGACATCGTCGGAGTGGCTGATGTTCTGCAGGGTCTTCTGGATGCAGAAGCTGCGGGGGTCGGCCTTGCGGCCCGTCGTCCCCTCCTCGTTCTGCGCCCAGTTCGAGAAGTTGCAGGCGGACAGGCAGCCCATGCAGTCCACCTGGTCCTTGTGGATGTGCTCGCCCTCCTCCGGGGTCACGAAGATCAGCGTCGTGTCCGGCGTCTTCATGGCCATGGTGTAGCCGGCGGCGACCCAGGCCTCGGCGTTCTCCTTGTCGTGCGGCGTCAGGTAGACCGGGCGGCCGCGCGGGCCGGTGCGGAACTCCGCGACATGCTCGCCCACCGGCTCCACCGCATAGGCCACCTGCCGGTCGGCCCGGCCCTTCAGCGCTTCCAGGAACGGGTTGCTGACGGCGGAGGAGTAGAAGCCGGTCGGCGAGAAGCGGTTCAGGTAGACGTCGCCCTTCTTCAGGGTCAGCAGCTTCTGCTTCCACGCCTCGGAGATCGGGCTCTCCCGGGTCAGCAGCGGGCGCGTGCCGAACTGGAAGGCGACCGGGCCCAGCTCCGGATTGTCCAGCCAGTGCTCCCACTCCGACAGCCACCAGACGCCGCCGGCCATGACGATCGGCGTGTCGTTCAGCCCGAAGCTGTTCATCATCTGGCGCAGCGCCACCACCCGGGGATAGGGGTCCTCGGGCCGCAAGGGGTCCTCGCTGTTGGACAGGCCGTTGTGGCCGCCCGCCAGCCACGGATCCTCATAGACGACGCCGCCCAGGTTCGCCGGGAACTTGTTGTAGGCGCGCAGCCACAGCGCGCGGAAGGCGCGGGCCGAGGAGACGATCGGGTAGTAGTGCACACCGTACTTCACGGCGATCTCGGCCACCCGGTAGGGCATGCCGGCGCCGCAGGTGATGCCGTGGATGAGGCCCTTCGCCCCCTCCAGGATGCCGTGCAGGATGCGCTCGGCCGCGGCCATCTCCCACAGCACGTTCATGTGGATGCGGCCATTGCCGCCCGACATCTCGTGCGCCACGCGGGCCTGGTAGACGCCGCCGCGGATGGAGTGGGCGACCAGCTCCTCGTGCCGCTCGCGGCGGGTGCGGCCGTGATAGTTCTGCGGGATGATGGCGCCCGTCTCGTCGCGCGCGTCGGCATTGACGCCCGAGAAGGTGCCGATGCCGCCGGCCGCCGCCCAGGCGCCGCAGCTCTCGCCGTTCGAGACCGAAATGCCCTTGCCGCCCTCGACGAGCGGAAGCACGTCCTTGCCGGACATGCGCAGCGGGTTCAACGCCTTCACTACCTACCTCCACCACCGTCGGCGCGCGGCCGGCCAGGGGCCGCGTCCACCCGGAATTCCCAGTCAGGGCTGCATATAGGAAAAGCTGGCGGGACGGAAGAGTCACCTCCTCCGGCAGGGCTTATCAGGGATCCCGCATGCTCAGGCGACGGCCGCCAGCCCCTCCGGCGTGTCGGTGAAAACAGCCGAGACACCCCAGCCGAACACCTCGCGCGCCGCCGGCACGCTGTTGACCGTATAGGCCAGCACCGGCCGGCCGCTGGCCCGGTACTCGGCGATGGTCCCGGCGCTCTCCTTGCGGGCGTTGACGTTGATGGTGGCGGCGCTCACCCGGTCTGCCTTCTCGCGCCAGTCCGGCACCCGGCGGTCGATCAGGAAGCCGATCGGCCAGGCCGGCACCACCTGCCGCGCCATCACCAGCGAGGCGTACTCGAAGCTGGAGACCAGCGGCGGCGCCTTGCCCTCGGGCCACAGGCTGTAGGCCATGGACAGGGCCACGCCCGCCGTCTCCTCCTCGCGCCCCGGGCAGGGCTTGATCTCCAGATTGATGCCCAGCCCCAGCGCGTGCACCAGCTCCAGGCAGGCGGCCAGGGTGGGCACCGGCTCGCCGCGGAAGGCGGGGGAGAACCAGCGGCCGGCATCGAGCCGCGCGATGTCAGCGTAATCATGCTCGGCGACCTTGCCGCGCCCGTCGGTGGTGCGGCCGAGCTCCTCGTCATGCATCAGGATCGGCACGCCGTCGCGGGTCAGCTTGACGTCGACCTCCACCCAGCGCGCGCCCTGCGCCGCGGCGGTGCGGATGCCGGCCAGCGTGTTCTCCGGGGCATGCTTCGCGGCGCCGCGGTGGCCGATGAGGCGGGGCAGGTCCAGGGTCATCGTTTTCCTCTGCCGAAGATGCTGGCGGGGGTCTGGTCCGGATCGGGCACGACATGGCCCAGCGAGACGAAATTGTCGCGGGTGCGCTCGGACAGGCGCAGCCGGTTCTCCGTCGCCGCCTCCGCCGCCAGCGCCGCCACCCGGTCGAATCCGTCCAGGCTGGATTCCAGCGCCAGGCGCTTGCCGCCGCCGGTCAGCGTCAGCTGCATCCAGCCTTCCTTCCGGTCCTTGCGGGTGGAGTAGTAGTCCAGCTTAACGTCGGACAGCTCCGCCCATTTGATGGGCTTGCCGAAGGGGCCGCGCGCTGCGATGCCCTCGACGTCCAGCCGGTAGGTCGTCGCCTGGCGCAGTAGGGTACGCGCCTCGTAGGCGGCGAACAGCGCCGCGGCCAGCGCCAGCGGCACCGCCAGCAGCGGATGCGGCGTGGTCAGCAGGAAAGGCCCGGCGGTCAGGGCAAGGCCCGCCAGGGCGCGCAGATGGTCGCCGCGCAGCGCGTCGGCGGGATAGCGGAGGTCGCGGCCGGGAAGCTCGGTCATGCCGGGCACTTAAGCCGAGCCGCGCCTAAGGGGCAAGAGCGCACGGGCGGCGGCGACCGGATCGGGATCGAGCGACAGCCGGTCCGGCATCGGTCCGGCCGGGCCGCTTCCCGCCGGCGGCTCCTCGGCACCCGGCGGGCGGCGGCAGGCCACGGGGACGCCGTGCTGATGGCCGCGCTCCGCCAGCGGCCGCAGCTCGAAGCGGAAGCCGCGCCGGGCGAAGGGGTAGCGGTCCAGCACCAGCAGGTCCGGCGCGAAAGCCACGGCGGCGGCCAGCGCCGCCGCCGCCCGGCGCTTCTTCCAGGCATGCGACAAGGGTTCGCCCGCCGCGTCCAGCAGCAGCGGGCCGGCGGGATCGGCCAGCCGCGCCGGCGGCAGCGCCGTCACCCCGGTTAAGGGCGGAGGGGACGCTCCGCCCCAGAGCAGCGCCACCTTGGCGCCGAGGCGGGAAAGCGCCTCCGCCAGCGCCGCCATGTCGGCGCCGTCGCCGGGCAGCAGCGGCTGGCACCAGAGGAGGATGCGTCCCATAAGTCGGAGCCTACCCTATACGCAAGACACAGGCGCCACGGCCCGCTTCCGGCTGGACAGGCGGGGCGGGCTGGGGCACCACTAGCCGCATGGTTACCCATTGCGGGGGCGCCCTTCCATGATCATGGCCGACGACGTCGAGGCGCTCCGGCGCATCCCGCTCTTCGCGAACATCGAGCCCTCCCAGCTCTCCCTCCTGGCCTTCACCGCCGAGCGGGTGCGCTATCCGGCCGGCCACACGCTGTTCGGCCAGAACGAGGTGGGCGACAGCGCCTATGTCATCCTGGAGGGCGAGGCCGAGGTGATGGTCGAGACGCCCAGCGGGCCGCTGACCGTCGCCACCGTCGGCAAGAACGACTTCGTCGGCGAGATCGCGATCCTCTGCGGCGTGCCGCGCACGGCGGCGGTGCGGGCCAAGTCGGACCTGTCGGCGCTCAGGATCGAGAAGGAGCTGTTCTTCCGCCTCGTGACCGAGTTCCCCCAGATGGCCATTGAGATCATGCGCGTCCTGGCCCAGCGCCTGGAAGCCACCACCCGCCAACTGCGCGAGGCGCGGTCGAATTAGGGGCGCTTGGGCGGCGGCGTTGCCGGAGTGCGTGCTTCGACAGGCTCAGCATGAGGAGGGATCCAGCTGCTCCGGGCCAGAAATGAGCGGGATGACACCAGGAGTGCCTGGCATGTCCCTCCCTCATCCCGAGCTTGTCGAAGGACGCACAACGTCCCGGCCTCTCCCAACCAGTTCCTCCACCCCCCCCGAAACGCGAAAGGCGCCCGCCCGGGGTCCGGGGGGGCGCCTTCCGTCTGGCGCCGCCCGCCGGGGTCTTCGCCCCGGCGGCACGGCGGACCCGGCTGACGGGTCAGTTCCGCGTGTAGCGGTCGAGCTGCTCCTTTACGTGCAGCTTCTCGAACTTGAGGTTACGGACAGCCATGCTGTCATGGTAGGGCCGGGCCAATTCCGACTGGATCCTGGACTCGAGCAAGGCGTGCTTCTGACGCAGGCTCTCGATGTGGTGCTCCGCGGCCATCGTATTCCTCCGACTTGGTGGGGGGGAAATACGGTCCCGTCACCCTGCCTTCCGCCCCGGCCTTGTTTTCGGCCTTGTTGTATCGGCCGGGCAGGGTATGCCGGTCCGATCTCTCTTGCCCGCGAAGCGTATACGGATCGGCCGTTAACCTGAAGTGCCTAGAACGCAGAGCCGGCGGCTCTAGGTCTTCGAATCTTGAATATCGGTCACCGACATTACCCGGCCATAAGCCCATAGAACTTTTGGCAAGCCTTTGTCGGGGTTGAGTCAACCCACCCGTCCGGGACCGCGTTTATACTTTTGGAATGCCCTCCCGCGACAAAGCCGCGCGGGTGGAGAGGCGCGGATTATTTCCTACCCGCGGCGCAGGCGCAGCAGCAGCAGGATCGCCAGGCCGATGCCGCCCAGCACCAGCGAGGCCGGCCAGGAGAAGAGCGGGCTCCACAGCGCCGCCGGGGTCCAGTACTGGAACACGTCGGCGCTGGGCGCGTGCAGGCCGTGCCACAGCGATCCCAGCCGCACAGGCGCCCGGCCGCGCAGCGCGTCGACCAGCAGGATGATGGCGCCCGAGGCCAGCAGCCCGATGCCCAGCGCCCGCCAGATCCGCTTCATCATATGTCCGCACCTCCGGCAGGCGCAGGCACCACGACCCGGTCGCCCGGCCCGCAGCGGCCCAGCAGATCGAGCAGGTCGGGCAGGGCCAGCGCGACGCAGCCGGCGGTCGGCTCCCAGTCGGGCCGCGCCACATGCATGAAGACGGCGCTGCCGAGCCCCGGCACCGGCGGCTCGTCATTGTGGGCCAGCACGACCACGACGTCGTAGACCCCGTCCTCCCGCCACATCTCCTCGTGGCTGGCGGCGAAGGGCCGCTTGACCGGGCGGTTGTAGTCGGGATGGGCGGGATCGTCGCACCAGCCATCGTCCGGTTCGATCGCCGCCACGGGCAGGCCGGTCTCCGGCGGGGCGGGCAGCCGGTCGGGACGGTAGAGCACGCGGCGCAGGGCGAAGGCGCCCACCGGCGTGCCGCCGTCGCCCTCGCGCTTGTCGGCGATGATGCCGCCGCGCCCCAGGGCGCAACGGGCGGAACCACCGGGCCAGCTCAGCCGGGCGGTGCCGTCGGGAAGGGTTTCCACGGTCAGGTCCATGCCGCCCTTATAGCCGGGCGATCCGGCTCAAGTCACGGGGCCAAGTCACGGGGGAGCAGCGGGATCAGCGGGCCAGCGGCTGCGCGCCCATGCCCGGCGCCATCCCCATGGCCTGCGGCACCAGGCCCGGCGGGATCACGACGTTCTCGCCCCGGGCGCGCATCTGGGCCTGGTACTTGTCCATCGCGTGCATCATGCGCTGGGCGACCTGCTCCTTCGGCACCGGCGGCGGTGCGACGGGCTCGCGGGACCGCTCCGCCGCCGCATCCTTCGGTGGCTCGGCCTTGGCCGGGGCGGGGAAGCCGGCGGCCTCCTCGGCGGCGCTCTGCAGCAGGCTTGGATGGGCGAGGCTGACCGGCGGCGGCGCCGGGCGCATGCGGGCGATCTGGGCGGCGCGGTCGCGCTGCACCGTCTGCTCGATGGCGGCGGGCACGCGCGGCTGCTCGCGCACTTCGCCGCCGCCGGCCGAGGCGAGCGCGCGGTACTTGTCCAGCCCCATGCCCTTGGTCTGGCCGCGCGGCAGGCTGCCGGTGGTCTGGGAGCGCTGGGCCAGGGCCTCCAGCGCGTCGGACTGGGTCTTGGACAGGGCGTAGGGCTCGGCCGCCGGCGGGGTGCCGCCCAGCGGCTTGCCGCCCGGCAGTGCGCCCGACGGTGAGGCCGCCAGCGCGGCCAGCGCGGCGTCCGCCGCCTGCGACAGCTCCACCGGCCCCAGCGCCGCGCCGGGCGACGCGGCCGCCAGGGAGGCCGGGACGGGTTGGCCGGCGGGCGGCACGGGAGCGGGCTGGAGCGCGACCGGCTGCGCGCGGCGCGGCTGGTCGGGCGCGGCCCCGGCCACCATGGTCTCCGGTTCCATCGGCACGGGCTCGCCCCGCCGGTCGCCCTTGAGCATGGCGATGACGTGGCCGCCGATGCTGGCGCCGGTGGACTCCTCGATCATCACGTCGCCCGCCGCCAGCGCCAGCCCGATGGGCCCGCCCAGGATGGCGGCGCCGGCCAGCTTGGCCGCCGGCTTGATCGTGTCGCCGGTGATCTCGCGGTAGATGGTGTTGACGACCGGGATGTGCTGCAGCGGGTTGATGATGTCGACGAAGTCCCAGAAGGACATGCCCTCATCCCTGCGGGCCTCCTTCGGGTCCTTCTGGACGCGCGCCTCGGCCCCCGCTCCGGATGCGGAGGCGTGACCGGCGGTGCGCTCTGCCCCGCCATTGTCCGCCATGGGCCCCCGAGGGGCGTGGATCTGATGCTGCAGTGAAGTCGTCATGCCCTGTCTCCCGCTGACCGGAAGAAGCAAGGCACATGCCAGAGCGGATATGCTGCTGGATCAACGGGTTAGGCGGCACCCACCCTCCGGCCGGATCGACCCTCCGGCAAAAGAGTCCGGGCAGTCCTTGCTCAGAACAGATGGCCGGAGCGGCTGGCCTTGGCCCTGAGATAGGCCTCGTTATGGCCGTTGCTGGGGAAGATGTGCGGCACGCGGTCCACCACCTCGATCCCGTGCTGGGCCAGCTGGGCCATCTTGTCGGGATTGTTGGTCATCAGCCTGACCCGGCCGTAACCCAGCCCGTGCAGCATGGCGGCGGCCGGGGCGTAGACCCGCTCGTCCGCCTCGAAGCCCAGCGCCAGGTTGGCGTCCACCGTGTCGATGCCGCCATCCTGCAGCCGGTAGGCCCGCAGCTTGTTCAGCAGGCCGATGCCCCGCCCCTCCTGCGCCAGATACAGCAGCACGCCGCTGCCGGCGTCGGCGATCTGCTGGATGGCGCCGCGCAGCTGCGGGCCGCAGTCGCAGCGCAGACTGCCCAGCAGGTCTCCGGTGAAGCATTCCGAGTGCAGCCGAGCCAGCACCGGCTCGCCCGGTGCGGGATCGCCGATGATGATGGCGAGATGCTCGGGGCTGCCGTCGGTCGGGCGGAAGGCGACGATGCGGGTGCGCTCGGCATCGGCCAGCGGCACCGTGGCCTCGACGATCCGGTGCAGCGTGCGCGCGGACTGGCGGTGGTAGCCGGCGACGTCGGCGCCCTCCACCGCCAGCAGGTCGTGCCGGCGCAGGAAGTCGGCCCGGTCCCCGGCGACGGCCACCTCGGCCACCAGGACCGAGGGCAGCAGCCGCGCCAGCTTCGCCAGCAGCGCCGCCGCCCCTTCCGCCGTGCCTTCCCAGGCGACGGGCGAGGCCTTCACCCGGCGGGCGCGCTCGGCCTGTGCCTCCGGCGGCAGGCGGGTCGGGTCGGACAGGTCGCGGGCCAGTTCGGCCGAGACGGTGGCGGTGCCGGTCAGCACCAGCAGCCCGTCGTCCGGGCTCCCGGCGGCTGGGATCCCCAACGCGGCGGCGCGGCGGGCCGTCACCAGCAGCGCCGGCGCCGTGCCGGACAGCTTCGCCATGAAGTCGATCGCGGCCGTGGTCGCCGCCTCCGCCGCCTGCACCAGCAGGGCACGGCCGTCGGCGCCGGCCAGCAATACCACGTCGCCACGGCGCAGCTCGGCCATGGCGCGGTCCACCGCGCGCAGGGCGGCCCGGTCCAGCGGATGGGCGAGGTCGGCGCCCGAGACGAGGGGTGATGCGACGGCCATGGCGGAAATCGGCGACCGGCCACTGTTAGGGACGATGGACCGACCCTATCGGGCGGCGGCCGGAAATGCAAAAGGCGCGGTCCGCCGATCCGACCGGCGCCCGGTGCAGGGCTGCGCCGCCCCGGAATCGCCAAGTTCCGGTGCGCGTGCTAGGGTCGGATTGGTAAACGGCGGTCCCGGCGGGGCGATGCGGACGACAGGCAAGACGGTCCTTCTGGTGGACGACGACTCGGCGCTGCGCCAGTCGGTGGCGGAGCAGCTGGCCCTGCAGGAGGCGGCGGAGACGGTGGAGGCCGGCGATGCGGCCGCCGCCTTGGCGATCCTGCGCGGCAGGCGCTTCGACGCCATCCTGGTCGACCAGGGGCTGCCCGACATGGACGGGGCGGAGCTTTGCCGGCGGCTGCGCGCCGACGGGATCGACTGCCCGATCATCCTGCTGGCGACGGGCGATCCGGTCGATGCCGCCACCGGCGCCACCGACCAGGTGGCCAAGCCGCTGCGGCTGGGAACGCTGCTCGCCAAGCTGCGGGCGCATCTGCGGCAGGCGGAGGCCGGCGCCGAGGGGGCTGTCGCCATCGGCCCCTACACCTTCCGCCCCGCCGCGAAGATGCTGCTGGAGGCGGCCCGGGACCGGCTGATCCGGCTGACCGAGAAGGAGACGCAGATCCTCTCCTTCCTCTACCGCGCCGGCGACCGGCCGATCGGCCGCGAGACGCTGCTGGGCGAGGTCTGGGGCTACAATGCCGGGGTCACCACCCATACGCTGGAGACCCATGTCTACCGCCTCCGGCGCAAGATCGAGAGCGACCCCGCCAACGCCCGCATCCTGGTGACGGAGCCCGGCGGCTATCGCCTCGTCCCCTAGGAAATTTCCCCTCGAAAGCGGGGGCGGCGGGGTCTAGGCTCGACCGGACCGCCGCACCCCTAGGAGACGGGACCCGTGACCGGGCAGGACTTCTTCCAGGCGCGCTTCTGGGGCGTGCGCGGCAGCATCGCCACCCCGGGGCCGGAGACCGCCCGCTATGGCGGCAACACCAGCTGCGTCGAGCTGCGCTGCGGGCCGCACCTGCTGATCCTGGACGCCGGCACGGGCATCCGGCCGCTGGGCGTGGCGCTGGGACGGGCCGGCGGCGCGCTAACGGCCGACCTGTTCCTGACCCATACCCATTACGACCATATCGGCGGCCTGCCCTTCTTCGGGCCGGCCTACGACCCGGGCAACGACATCCTGATCTGGGAAGGGCATCTCGGCCCCGCCACCGACCTGCACGACGTCATGACCATGCTCATGGCATCGCCGCTGTTCCCGGTGCCGGCGACGCTGATCGAAAAGAGCTGCCGCTACCGCAAGTTCCAGGCGGGCGAGACGCTGACGCCCCGGCCGGGCGTGACGGTGCGCACCGCGCCGCTGAACCATCCCGACGGCGCCACCGGCTACCGCATCGACCATGCCGGTCGCAGCTTCTGCTTCATCACCGATCACGAGCACCCGGCGGAGGGACCCGGCGACGCGCTGGTGGAACTGGTGCGCGGCGCCGACGTGATGGTCTATGATTCGACCTACACCGACGCGGAGTATGCCCGGCACCGGGGCTGGGGCCACTCCACCTGGCAGGAGGCCTGCCGGCTGGCCGATACGGCGGGGGTGAAGCGGGTGGTGCTGTTCCACCATGATCCGGGCCGCGACGACGCCGCGCTGGACGCCATCGTGGCGGAGGCTGACCGTCTACGCCCCGGGACGCTCGCCGCACGCGAGGGGATGGTGCTGGATCTGCTGGCGGGAACGGTGGGTTGACGTTAACCACTTCGTGGTAGTGTCCCGCCCGCCGCCCCCCACGATCCGGATCGCCCGCCGCCGTGTCCGCCCTCCGCTCCGCCTTCCGGCTGCCCCGCCTGCTTCTCGCCCTGTTCGCCTGCCTGTGGCTGGTCGCCTGCGCCGCCGGCCGGCCCCCGGCGGAGCCGTCGCCGCCCGACCTGCCGCCGCTGCCGGACCTGCGCCGGATCGTGCTGGTCCACCAGCCCAGCGGCGAGAAGGCGGACGTGGTCTACTGGTTCAACGGCCAGTACGACCCGCGCGCCATGGAACGGGTGAAGCTGGTGCTGCGCGACCGCAATGACGGCACGGTCGGCGAGATCGACCCGCTGCTGCTGGATTTCCTGTTCGACCTGCTCTACCGGACCGGCCTGCCCTCCTCGACCGAGATCCACGTCTATTCCGGCTACCGTTCGCCCCAGACGAACGCCCGGCTGGTCAAGGCCAACCCGCAGGCGGCGCGCGAGAGCTTCCACATGCAGGGCAAGGCGGTGGACATCAAGGTGCCGATCCTGCCGGGCGCCGCCATCGCCGAGATCGCCAAGACCATGCAGCGCGGCGGCGCCGCCTACTACCCCTCGACGGGCCACACCCATGTCGACACCGGGCCGGTGAGGACCTGGCGGACGCGGTGAGGATCAGGGCTGGCCACCTACCGCCTGCCGCAAATCGGCGACCGTTCTGCGAAGGGGTGGCAGCGCCTCGGTGACGGTACGCCATAGCATGGCGTCACTGACACGGTGGTACTCGTGCCGGTAGACGTTGCCGATGTCGGCGACGTTGCGCCAGGGGATCTCCGGGTGCCGCTCCTTAAGGTCGGCGGGCAGGCGCCGGGACGCCTCCGACAAGGTCAGCAGCGCGTAGAGCACGGCGTACTTGGACTTGGTATCCCGGCTGAACGCCTCGAAATCCATGCCCTCGGTGAAGGTCTCGACATGCCGGATCGCCCCGTCCATGTCGTCGAGCCAGCTCCTGATACGCTCGTCAGAAGGCATGGACCACATCCTGGCGCACCGTCTCGGCCATCTCGGGCCGCAACGCGTCGGCGGCGATCACGTCGGCGCCGGGAACGATTTCGGCCACCCGTCGGCGCAGCCCAGCATAGGTGAAGAGGTCGGGCTCCCGTCCCGCCGCGAACTCCAGCAACACATCGATGTCGCTCCCCATACCGGCCGCACCACGGGCGGTGGAGCCGAACACACCCGCCCGGGCGACGCCGGCCGCCTCCAGTTCGCGACGGTGCGCGACGAGCATGGCGAGCGCTTCGGCGAGGGTCGGCGGATGGTGGGGCTGTCCGGTGCTCATGCCCTGAAGATAGGGCGGCCGGCCGTGTTTATGAAGACGCCCCGCAAACGACAAGGCCCGGCCGGTTTCCCGGTCGGGCCGTCGCTGGTCGCGGCCCCGAGCTGAGGGGCAGGATCCGGGTCGCGACACGGATGTGATCCTAGACCTCGCCGGCCCCGCCGCCTGTGAGGGCCGTCACACTCGCTGGTGGAAGTTGCCGTCCCGGACGGGTCATGCCGGGCGGAGGCGCCGCAGCAGCCGCCCGTCGATCAGCGCCAGCCCCAGCGCGATCCCCGCCATGCCGGCCAGCTGGCGCGTGCCCACCGCCTCGCCCAGGAACGCCACGCCCAGCAGCGTGGCGCTGACCGGGATCAGCAGCGTCACCAGCAGCACGTTGGCGGCGCCGATCGAGGAGAGGATGCGGAAGAACAGCAGATAGGCCAGCGCCGTGCTGAGCAGCGCCAGCCCGGCCACGGCCGCCATGGTCTCCGTCCCCGGCACGGCCAGGGTCCAGGGCCGGTCGACCAGCAGCGCCAGCGGCACCATCATGATTGCCGTCGCCGCCACCTGCCCCGCCGCGGTCACGACCGGCGGGTCGGTGCGGAACCGCCGGCCGTAGAGGCTGCCGAGCCCGTAGCAGAAGGCGCCGGCCAGCACCGCCAGCTGGCGCGGCAGCTCGCCCCCCAGGTCGGTCAGCGCCGCCGGCCCGACCATGACCGCCACCCCGCCCATGCCGACCAGCACGCCGGTCAGCCGGTGGGCGCTCAGCCTCTCGTCCGCGGTGAGGAGATGGGCCAGGATCGCGCCCCAGAACGGCGTGCTGGCGTTCAGCACCGCCGCCATGCCGGCCGTCAGATGCGCCTGGCCCCAGAAGATCAGGCAGAAGGGAACCAGGCTGTTCAGCAGCCCCAGCACGGCATAGCGGCGCCAATCGCCGAGCGGCAGGCGGTGGCCGGTGGCGCGGACCACGGCCAGCAGCACCAGCGCCGCCAGCGCGACGCGGCAGAGCACCAGGGTCAGCGGCGGCAGCTCGGCCAGCGCCACCTTGCCGAAGAAGAAGGAGGCGCCCCAGAGCAGCGAGAGCAGCAGGAGCAGGGCCCAGTCGCGGGTGCCGATGCGGGTAGAGGACATGCGCTTGGTGCCGGTCGCGGAGAAAGGATGGCGGAGGATGCGCCCTCCCGCCCCGCCGCCGCCACCCGGTTCCTGCGCCCGCGCGATCCCTCGGCGATGCGCTTGAGGATTGTCCTAGATCATTTGGCGCGTGCACCTTTCCTGGAATGATGGATCGAACGCGGCCGCCGCGCCTTCGGCGGCCGGGACAATCCGTCGAGGAAACCCATGCCCCGCATCGCCCTTTCCATCCGCCTGAAGCTGTGGGCCCTGGTGGCCGCCGGTACCGCCTCGGGCGCCTGCGTCGTCATCGCTTCGCTGTGGCTGAGCTACGGACAGCTGCACACAGACCGCGAACACGCGCTGCGCATGATCGCCGAGACCGGGCGGGGGCTGGCGGCGACGCTGGAGGCCCGGGCGGTCGCCGGCGAGATGACGCGCGAGCAGGCGCAGGCCGCCTTCCGCCGCGACCTGACGGGGATGAAGCACGGCGCCGGGACGGAGTCCTACGTCTATGCCCTGACCATGGACGGCAAGGGTTTCGCCCATCCCGACCCGAAGGTCATGAAGGGCGACGCCGTCACCGATGCCGAGGGCGTGCCCTATCTGCGCGAGATCGCCCGCATCGGCCGGACCCAGGGCGAGGGCGCCTTCGCCTATACCCTGCCGGCGCCGGGCGGCGGCACCGTGCCGGTGGTGACCTACGCCAAGGCCTTCCAGCCCTGGGGAATCGTCATCGGCACCAGCGCCTCGACCGACGACATCCTGGACCTGTTCCTGGCGAACCTCATGAAGCTCGCGGCGCTGGTCGCGGTCGTCGCCGTCCCGGCGGTGGCCTTCCTCGCCTATATCAGCCAGACGGTCAGCGCCTCGATCAGCGGGCTGGCGGGCAAGATGTCGGCGCTGGCGGCGGGCGACCTTGCCATCGCCATTCCCGAGGCCGACCGCGGCGACGAGGTCGGCGACATGGCCCGCGCCGTGCGGATCTTCCAGCAGCAGGGCGAGGCCAAGCGCCGGCTGGAGGCGGAGCAGGCCGAGGCGACGCGCCGGGCCGAGGCGGAGAAGCGGGCGGCCATGGCGGATCTCGCCGGCGCGTTCGAATCCTCCGTCGGCGGCGTGCTGCGCACCGTCTCGGCCGAGATCGCCGAGGTGGAGCGCGAGGCCGGCGCCGTCACCCAGGCGGCGGAGCGGGCCGGGTCGCTGGCGGCCGCCGTCGCCGCCGCCACCGAGCAGACCAGCATGAACGTGCGCACCGTGGCGGAGGCGGCCGAGCAGCTGTCGGCCAGCATCGGCGAGATCGGCCAGCAGGTCACCAGCTCCTCCACCATCTCGCACCAGGCGCTGGACCGCATCCAGGCCGCCAACCAGCGGGTCGAGGGGCTGGCGGCAGCGGTGGAGCGCATCGGCACGGTCGTCCAGCTCATCAACGAGATCGCCAGCCAGACCAATCTGCTGGCGCTCAACGCCACGATCGAGGCCGCCCGCGCCGGTGAGGCCGGCAAGGGCTTCGCCGTGGTCGCCAGCGAGGTCAAGCAGCTGGCCAACCAGACAGCAAAGGCGACGGAGGAGATCGCCGAGCATGTCCAGACCATCCAGGCCCAGACCTCCGGCACGGTGGCGGAGATCCACGAGGTGGTCTCGGTCATCCGCCAGGTGAACGGCATCGCCGCCGCCATCGCCGCCGCGGTGGAGGAGCAGGGCGCCGCCACCGCCGAGATCAGCCGCAACGTCCAGGAGGCCGCCGCCGGCACCCAGGAGGTGGCCGACAGCATCCTCGGCGTCGACCAGGCCGCCAACGAGAGCGGCTCCGCCAGCCGCGGCATGCTGTCCCGCGCCCAGGCCCTGGCCCAGCAGTCCCACGCGCTGGACGGCGAGGTGAGGCGCTTCCTGGACGGGGTGCGGGCGGCCTGACGCGCGGCGGTGCGCGGGCGTCCGCGTTTGCGCCCTCCCCCCGCATCCGCTACAACCGCCGCTTCTGCAGGAGGATGCGGGCATGAGGCTGGTGCGGCTGGTCGCGAACCTGGGCTATGGCAGCCAGCGCGACGTCCGGGAGATGATCCGGTGGGGGCGCGTCACGGCGCCGGACGGCACGCCCTACGGCCCGGACGACAAGGCGGAGCACGACCAGGTGCTGGTCGACGGCGAGCCGCTGGACCCGCCGCCCGGCGTGGTGCTGCTGATGAACAAGCCCACGGGCTACACCTGCTCCACCAGCGATCCCGGCCGCATCGTCTATGAGCTGCTGCCCGAGCGCTTCATGCACCGCAAGCCGGTCATCGCGCCGGTGGGCCGGCTGGACCGCGAGACGTCGGGGCTGCTGCTGCTGACCGACGACGGCCAGCTGCTGCACCGGATCACCTCGCCCAAGCACCATGTGCCCAAGACCTACGAGGTCACGCTGGACCGGCCGCTCACCGGCACCGAGGGCGACGTGTTCGGCCGCGGCGGGCTGATCCTGAAGGGCGAGAAGACGCCGCTGCTGCCGGCGGTTCTGGAGCCCACCGGCGACAAGACCGCCCGGCTGACCATCACCGAGGGCCGCTACCATCAGGTCCGCCGCATGTTCGCCGCCGTCGGCAACCATGTCGTGGCGCTGCACCGCGCCGCCATCGGCGGCCTCACGCTGGCGGAGCTGCCGGAGGGCGAGTGGCGGCCGCTGGCGTCCGGCGAGCTGGACCGCATCTTCGCCGGGAGGGGCGCATGAGCGGGGACGCGTTGCGCGTGCTGCTTCAGCCCTTCGCCGAGGGGCTGCTGCCGATGCCGGACGCGGGGCGGGCGGTGCTGCTGCGCGCCGAACCGGCGCCGGAGCTGGACTCCGCCTGGCGCGACGCGCTGGTCTGCGAGCAGAGCTTCAAGCCGCACCATGACGGCTTGGCCGCCGCCGGCTTCCAGGTGGAGCGGCGGCTCGACGGCACCGGCCGCTTCGACATGGCGCTCTGCCTGCTGACCAAGCACAAGGCGGAGAGCCTGGCGAACCTGGCGCGCGGCTGGGCGATGCTGGAGCCGGGCGGCGTGCTGGTCTGCTGCGGCGCCAAGGACAGCGGTGCGGCCAGCGTCGAGAAGCAGCTGCGCCTGGCGCTGGGCGAGCTGGAGAGCGGCCTGTCCAAGTCGCACTGCCGCGCCTTCTGGGCGCGCAAGGCGGATGACGCCATGCCGGAGCTGCTGGCCCGGTGGCTGGCGGAGGGCGAGATGCGGCTGGTGCCGGAGACGGGCTTCGTCTCGCGCCCCGGCCTGTTCGGCTGGAACAAGGTCGACGAGGGCTCGCGCCTGCTGGCGGAGCATATGCCGGCCCGGCTCAGCGGCGTGGTCGCGGATCTCGGCGCCGGCTGGGGCTATCTCACCACCGAGCTGCTGCGCCGCTGCCCCAAGGCCGAGCGCATCGACCTGTACGAGGCGGAGTGGCTGGCGCTGGAGGCGGCGCGGGAGAATGTCGGCCGCCTGTCGCCGGCGATACCGGTGGGCTTCCACTGGCAGGACGTGACGGCGCCGGGCATCCCGCGCCGCTCCTACGACCGGGTGGTCACCAACCCGCCCTTTCATGGCAGCGGGGGCGCCGGCAAGGCGACCGAGCACGATCTCGGCCGCGCCTTCATCCTGGCGGCGGCGGAGGCCCTGCGCCCCGGCGGCACCATGCTGCTGGTCGCCAACCGCCACCTGCCCTACGAGGCGGTGATCGACCAGAAGTTCCGGGGCAAGGTCGTGCTGGCGGAAGGCAACGCCTTCAAGGTCATCGAGGCGCGGCTGTGAAACTCCGAAATCGCTTGTAAATTACTCTGGTTTCGCAGGATAGGCGGCAATGTTCGGCCCGTATGGCCTCATACCCCGAACGATCTTCCTTTAGAGATGATGCGCAGTTCTCTTCGGCTCCTCTAATATGAAGGGCTTGATCGGGAGCGGGCTCATGCCGGAGAAGATCCTTAACGGCAATAATCATTTGGACGCGAAGGCCCTGCGCTTCGCCGTGGATGCCGCCGGTCTGGCCGTGTTCGCCATGGATCTGTCCACCGGCGAGTATTTGTGGAACGAGCATCTGCGCGCCATGCTCGGCGTGCCCGGCGACTGCGCGCTGGACTACGAGGGTTTCCTGGCCATGGTCCATCCGGAGGACCGGGAGCGGGTCCGGGCCGCGGGGCTGGCGGCGATCGACCCGAAGGGCAGCGGCGCCTATGACTGCGAGATGCGGATGGTCCGCCCCGACGGCGAGACCGTGTGGGTCCGGGCGCGCGGCCAGACCGCCTTCCTCCGCCGGGACAAGGGACGCCGCCGGCCGGCACGCATCATCGGGGTGGCGCGCGACGAGACCGAGCGGGTGCGCTCGCTGGCGCAGAAGGATTTGCTGATCCGCGAGATGAGCCACCGGGTCAAGAACTCGCTGCAGACGGTCGCCACGCTGCTGGACATCCAGACCCGGATGGAACGGGACCCGTTCCTGCGCGAGAGGCTGGAGGAGGCGCGCGGCCGGGTCAGCTCGGTCGCCAAGGTGCATCAGCATCTCTATGGCAGCCGCACGCTGGCGCGGGTGCCGCTCTCCCTATACCTGCGTGACGTGGTGCGGGACCTCGCCTTCCACCACGAGGCGGAGCGGCGCGGCATCGACACGGTGGTGGAGGCCGAGGAGGTGGAGGTGCCCAGCGGGCAGGCCACCGATATCGGCCTGATCGTCAACGAGCTGGTCTGCAACGCCTTCCGCCACGCCTTCCCCGATGATCGGTCCGGGACCATCAGGGTGTCGGTCGGCATCCGCGAGGGCGCGCTGGACCTGCGGGTGGAGGATGACGGCATCGGCACGGGCTGCGAGCCGCCGGAGCGCGAGGGCAGCCTGGGCATGATGGTGGTCCGCACCCTGGCGGACCAGCTGGGCGCCGGGCTGGAACTGGACTGCCGCCGGGGCTGCCGGGTCGCGTTGCGCATTCCCCTGGTGCCATAGGCCGGCAATCCGGCCGCTCACGGCCCCGTCGCGGTCGCCGCCTCGGGCGGGGCCAGCGGATGGCCGGGCGGCAGGGGCGGACCGGACATCGGCGTGACCGGGGTGACGGCGTGGGTCTGGCCGAACCAGAGGAAGGCGTCGAACTGGCCGGCCAGCGAGGTCGACTGGTAGTGGCTCCGCCGCTCCGTCGCCGGCAGGTAGAGCACGCCGATCTGCCGTTCCTGGCGTTCCGGCGCCAATGCCGCGCGGAGGTCCTCATGGATGCCCGGCCGGAGGTCGAGCAGGAACCGGTCCACCCCGGCGGCGGCCATGACCGCGCCCTGGCTGCCCGGCAGCGACGGGTTCAGGCTCTTCACCTCAGGCAGGGCGCCCCACTCCGACGCCGCCATGACCGTGCCCTGGTCGGTGCCGAACCCGACCAGCAGCGCCTCCGGCCCGAAGCGCTCGCGCGCCAGCTGGCCGAGGTTGAGCTGGCCCTGGCGGCCGACCTCGGTCGCGCGGGCGTCGCCGATATGGGAGTTGTGGGCCCAGACCACCGCCTTGGCCGTCGGCCCGCGCGCCTCCAGCAACGCCAGCAGCGTCTCGGCCATGTGCTGGTCGCGCAGGTTCCAGGTGACGGTCGGGCCGTCATACATGGCGCGGAAGAAGCGCTCGGCCGAGGCGACGACGCGGGCGTGGCGCACCGCGTCGAAGGCGGCCTCGTCGCCCGGCCGCGCGGCGACGAGCGCCTGGGCGCGGGCCTGCAGCGCCGCCGCCTCCGCCTCGCAGCCGCGGCCGCTCCCCATCGCCAGCCGCTCCGGCGCGTCGCGGAAGGGGGCGAAGCAGAGGCGCGCCCGCTCCGCCTCCGCCGCGCCCGCCGGGTCGTTGGCGGCGACATAGGCCGCCGCGGCGTCCAGCGACGGCTCGTAGCCCTGCATGTCCAGCCCGTGGAAGCCCACCCGCTGCGCCGGATCGGGCAGGGCGGCGTTGCGCTCGCGCAGCCAGTCCACCAGGGCGCGGGTCTCCTCGTTGCGCCACATCCAGGTCGGGAAGTCCCGGAACGGCGCCCCGACCACCGGGTTCGCCGGCCGGCCCCGCACATAGGCGTCGACCTGCGCCGCGTCGGCCCAGTCGGCCTCGACCGCGACGATGGTGAAGCCGTGCGACTCGACCAGCCGCTTCGTGATCTCCGCCCGCGCCCGGTAGAACTCCGACGTGCCGTGCGTCGCCTCGCCCATCAGCACCACCCGCGCGACGCCGAACCGGTCGAACAGCGTGCGGAAGGCGGGGTCCTCGAAGGAAGGCAGCGGCTCCAGCCTCTGCCGCACCAGGGCGCTCGCCGCCGCCGTGTCCGGCGCCTGGGCCAGCGCCACCTCCGGCGGCCGGGCGCAGGCGGCCAGCGCCAGCAATGCGCCGGCCATACGCAGCAGGGCGCGGCGGGGGAACAGCGAGTTCATGAGGGCCTCCGGTGCGTCGGGCCAAGGGCCTGGGCAGGGCACAACAGGAAGCGCTGATGAAAGTCCCCGAAAAGAAAAAGGTCGCCAGTGCCGTCAGCACGCGACGTTCAGCCTGGGTAGGACATAGGGATCGGCCGCGCAGGCCCGGTAGTTGGCGTCCAGCTCGGGTCCCATGAGGATCAGGGCGGCGATGCGGCGCACCATGCCCTGGACGTGCAGCGCCTCGTCCGGCTTCAGCGGCCGGCCCAGCAGCTTGTGCTCGCGGTAGCTCAGCCACTTCTTGACGACCTGGTAGCCGCCGATCGTGTAGGCCCAGACCCGCTCCGGCACCGCCGCCCAGCAGGTGGTGGGGTTCAGGTGCACGTCCAGGCAGTGCCCGCCCAGCAGCCGGAAGACCTCCCCTTCCGCCAGCCCAAGCGCCGCCCCCTCGTCGATCAGCGCCGCCCGCTCCTCCGCGGACCATTCCCGCGCCCGGGCGTCGCCCCGGCCCGGCATGCAGACGCCGTTCTGCCCGGCGTGGCCCCAGCCCGCCGTGACGCGGTAGTCCGGCCGGGCCGGTTCCGGCGTCCCGTCCCAATCGGTGGGCGGCGGCGCATCGTCCAGCAGATGGACGGCCCGGAAGACCGCCAACCGCGCGAGGCCGGGCCGCTCCGGCGGCAGGGTGACGCCCCGCACCGGCGTGCCGGGCTCCAGCAGGTCGGCCACCCGGCGACCCAGCGCGACCGACGCCTCCAGCCGCTCCGCCGTCGCGGGAAGGGGGATGCGGGGCCAGCCCTGGCGGAGGGCGGCGCCATTGTCTTGACGGTACGCCGGCGTGTTCATGACGGCAACCGTGTGGAGGAACAGGAAGTTGTCCTGGGCCGAAGTAGTGGGCGTGCCTCCTGGCGCCGCCCCAGCGAAAGCGGTGCTGATATGGAGAATAGGCGGAGCGTTCCCAATGGCCTTCGCGCGTCCGGTATCGACCAATTCCTGCTGCAACCCCTGGGCCCCGACTTCCGCCGGGGTGATGGGAGGAGAGAGCGAGAGAGCGGAAAGATAGGCTTGCGCCGCAGCCGATAGGTTTTCGCGGATCGTAGCATTGGTCCCATGGGCCAGCAGCGTGCCGTCCGGCCTGGGCGCGTAGCGGCTGGGAAAGAAGCTCGACAGTCCGCTGCCAAAGTTGTCTGCGAGATGCGCGACAACGTACCCCCGGTCGAAATCTTCCTTCGACTGCTTCTCCCGCGCCTCTATTGCCAGAGCCCCCGAAACCCGGGAGTCGAAGAATTCCTCCCGCTTCTCGTCCAGGAGCTTGGTTTCGGGTTCCCAATAGAGCCAGCGATTGTCGTAGGGCCTATATGAGTAGGGAACGATGATGCCAGAGTCGCTCGTCCTACCGAGCAGATGTCGACGAACTGTTTTGGGCTTGTACCGGGCCTGCTCCTCCATCACCCCCGGATACCGCTCAGCGATATCCGCATCGCTCAGTTCCTTGTTGAAGTAGTCCCTGATCCGCGCCTCCAGCCGGTCGCGGTCGATGTCCACCAGGAAGTCGTCGCGGCTGGTCTTCACGCCGGGAAAGCTGACGGGTATCAGGTCCGGCAAGGCGGGCCAGGCGGAATAGCCGGCATTGGCATTGGCGGGGAAGTAGGGCAGCCCCAGCGCCAAGGCGGGGACGACGGGGACGTAGCCCGGCTCCACCGGTTCGCCGGAGGCGAGGGCTTCGGCCAGTTCCTTCAGCCGGTCGCGCTTGTCCGCACCCCAGAAATGGCGGAAGCGCAGGGTGGCCGGGCCGGGCTCCAGGCTGGGATGACGCTCGTGCCGGACCATCAGCCCGATGGCCGTGCCGACGCCGATGCCCTCGCGGTTCTGCTCGGTGGAGAAGATGGAGGGGTCGGGCAGGCCGTCCGGCGTGCGCTTGCCCGTCTTGAACTTGTCGCCGTTCAGGCAGTCGATCCAGATGCCGTCGAAGCTCTTCAGCAGGCGCTCGCGCATGCCGGTGAAGCTCAGCCCGTCCAGCCAGGAGTAATTGGTGATCAGGCAGACCACGCCGAAGCCGCTCTGCTCGGCGATGCGGCGCTCCGCCATGCGCCAGAAGCGGACATAGAGGTCGTTCAGTCCCTGCCCCTCCGGCGGGCGGACATGGCGCACCTGCCGGTAGACCGAGGTGAGCTCCCGCTCCTCGCGCGTGTCGCCGACGCCGGCATAGCCGTTGTAGGGCGGGTTGCCGATGACGACCCAGACCCGCGTGTCGCGTTTCAGCCGGTCGGCCTCCCGCATCTCCGCCTGCAGGTCGGGCATGGGCAGGGTGACGGGATGGTCGTAGCGCTCGTCCCCGCCGGTCAGCGCGTTGGTCAGGACGATGCTGGCCCATTCGTCACGGTTGCGGGTGTGGCCGGTGTTGGCCGAGTCCAGCGGTGCGCCGAAGCGCTGCTGCAGCATCAGCGCCACCTGCAGGTGGGCCACGACGAAGGGCGCCGGCATGATCTCGAAGCCGTGGACGCGCTCCATGGCCGCGCGCTTGACCATCTCTCCCTTCAGCGCATCCGTCCCGTCCGCGCCGATGGTCCGGCCGATGCGGTCCAGCACCGCCAGGATGAAGCTGCCCGTGCCGCAGCAGGGGTCCAGCACATGGACCCGCTCGTCGGCCAGGCCGAGCTCGATGCCCAGCTCGTCGCGCAAGGCCCGGTCGACCCGCTCGACCATATAGTCCACCACCTCGGGCGGGGTGTACCAGACGCCCAGCTGCTTGCGCAGCTCGGGGTCGAACGCCTCCAGGAAGGGCTCGTAGAAGTACTGGACGGCGTGGTCCTGGTGGAATCGGGTGAAGAAGGCCCGGCCGTCCACCCGGTTCAATACCTGCGCTGCCGTGTCCAGGATTTGCGGCACGCCAAGCCCGTCCAGCACGCCGGGATTGTAGACCTGCTCGAACAAGCTGCGCAGGACCGGCAGCTTCATGTGCCAAGCGGCGCCGTAGGCGGAAAAGGTGGCGAGGGTCCGCTTGTCCGCTGGCGTCCTGTGCCAGATCACCCAGGCCGAGAAGAGGCCGTAGAACAGCGTCTGCACGAGGGTGGAATGGAAGAAGTGCAGGCCCTTCTTCGTGTCGAACTTGATGCCGAGCGATGCTTCCAGGCTCTCCCGCACCAGCGCCAGCCGATCGAAGCGGCGATCCGGATTGTCCAGCGACAGGGAGGCGGCGGACTCCAGCAGCGCCAAGCAGTCCCGGGCGAAGGAGGCCAGGAACGCCGCGACGTCGCGGGGCTGACTGAGCGAGACGTTGTACAGCAGGGCACGGCGCAGGAACTCCAGCAGCCGCTGCTCCTTCTCCTTGGGCAGCGTACCGGGATGGGCGGCATAGCCCCAGAACTGATCCTCCGTATCGGCGAGGATGAACCGTTCATACTCCTTGAGGCGGCCGCCCGCGTCCTTGCCCAGGACGGCGAAGGCGCGGAAGTTGGTCACCAGCACCAGCCCGTAGCGCTCCCAGTAATCCGCCACCTGACGGGACCCGACGATCTGGTCCAGCGGGATCGCCGGCGCCTTGGCCTCGACGACCCCGCGCTCGGGCAGCGGCGCCATGGGCGATGGAGCGCCGAGATCGTCGAAGGAGAGCTGACTGACGACGAACAGCCCGAAATCCGGCCGGCCCGCGCCCGCGTCCGCCAGCTCCTGCACGCAGAAGACCTTGGGCTTCAAGCCCTTACCGATCTCGTTGACCAGGGCCTGGAAGGCGCCGTAGAGCGACCGCTCCGGTGAGGCGGAGCGGGTGCCGCGGGCCTGGTGCAGGGCGGTGAGATAGGCATGGACGGGAGACATTGCTCGCTCCGGCTGTACGTTGTGCCGACTATGGCACATCGTGATCCGGAGTGGGAGATGCCAAGCCCTTGAACCAGCCTACGAAAAAGGCCGCCGGGTCGCCCCGGCGGCCTTCTCCGTACTGGGACGGGTCCGCGCCTTACTCGGCGGCGGTCTCGTCCTTCTTGCTCAGGTCGGCGCCGGTGGCCTGGTCGACGACCTTCATCGACAGCTTCACCTTGCCGCGGTCGTCGAAGCCGAGGACCTTCACCTTCACCTCGTCGCCCTGGTTGACCACGTCGGTCACCTTGGCGACGCGCTGGCCGGACAGCTCGGAGATGTGGACCAAGCCGTCACGCGAACCGAGGAAGTTCACGAAGGCGCCGAAGTCCATGATCTTCACGACCTTGCCGGTGTAGATCTCACCGATCTCCGGCTCGGCGACGATGCCCTTGATCCAGCGGATCGCGGCCTCGGACGCCTTGCCGTCGACGGCGGCGACCTTCACCGTGCCGTCGTCCTCGATGTCGATCTTGGCGCCGGTCTGCTCGACGATCTCGCGGATCACCTTGCCGCCCGAGCCGATCACGTCGCGGATCTTCTCCTTGGGGATATTGATCACGGTGATGCGCGGGGCGTTCTGGTTGACGCTCTCGCGGGCGCCGCCGATCGCCTTGCCCATCTCGCCGAGGATGTGCAGGCGGCCGTCCTTGGCCTGGCCCAGCGCGACCTTCATGATCTCCTCGGTGATCGAGGTGATCTTGATGTCCATCTGCAGGGCGGTGATGCCCTTCTCGGTGCCGGCGACCTTGAAGTCCATGTCGCCCAGGTGATCCTCGTCACCCAGGATGTCGGACAGCACGGCGTAGCCGCGGTCTTCCTTGATCAGGCCCATGGCGATGCCGGCCACCGGACGCGGCAGCGGCACGCCGGCGTCCATCAGCGACAGCGAGGTGCCGCAGACGGTGGCCATGGAGGAGGAGCCGTTGGACTCCGTGATCTCCGAGACGATGCGCAGCGTGTAGGGGAACTGCTCCTTGCTCGGCAGCAGCGGGCGGATGGCGCGCCAGGCCAGCTTGCCGTGGCCGATCTCGCGGCGGCCCGGCGAGCCCATGCGGCCGGCTTCACCCACCGAATAGGGGGGGAAGTTGTAGTGCAGCATGAAGTTCTCGCGGTACTCGCCTTCCAGCGCGTCCACGATCTGCTCGTCCTGGCTGGTGCCCAGCGTGGCGACGACCAGGGCCTGCGTCTCGCCGCGGGTGAACAGCGAGGAGCCGTGGGCGCGCGGCAGCACGCCGACTTCCGACACGATCTGGCGGATGTCGGTGGTGGAGCGGCCGTCGATGCGCTTCTTGGTGTCGATCACGGCGCCGCGCAGCACGTCGGCCTCCAGCTCCTTGAAGGTGCTGGGGACGGCATCGGAGGGCAGCGTGTCGGAGGACAGCGCGGCGATCGCCTTCTGCTTGGCGGCGCCGATGGCCTCGTAGCGCTGCTGCTTCAGGCGGATGGCGTAGGCGGCGGTGATGTCGCCGCCGACCAGCTCCAGCATCTTCGCCTTCAGCGCGGCCTTGTCATAGGCCGGGGCCGGCATCTCGAACGGGTCCTTGGCGGCCAGCTCGGCCAGCTCGATGATCAGGTTGATCACCGGCTGGAACTCGCGGTGGCCGAACATCACGGCGCCGAGCATCACGTCCTCGGACAGCTCGTTCGCCTGGCTCTCGACCATCAGCACGCCCTCGACCGTGCCGGCGACCACCAGGTCCAGCTCGGAGGTCTCGACCTGCTCCAGCGTCGGGTTCAGGATGTACTGGCCGTCCTTGAAGCCCACGCGCGCGGCGCCGATCGGGCCCAGGAAGGGCGCGCCCGACAGGGTCAGCGCGGCCGAGGTGCCGACCATCGCGGCGATGTCCGGGTCGTTCTCCAGGTCATGGGAGAGAACGGTGCAGACGATCTGCGTCTCGTTGCGGAAGCCGTCGGCGAAGAGCGGGCGGATCGGGCGGTCGATGAGGCGGGAGGTCAGCACCTCCTTCTCGGTCGGACGGCCCTCGCGCTTGAAGAAGCCGCCGGGAATCTTGCCCGCGGCGAAGGCCTTCTCCTGGTAGTTCACCGTGAGCGGGAAGAAATCCACGCCCGGCTTCGGGGACTTGTTGAAGACCGCGGTGCACAGCACGACCGTGTCGCCATAGCTGACCTTGACGGCGCCATCGGCCTGACGCGCGATCTGGCCGGTCTCCAGGACGAGCTTGCGCCCGCCCCAGTTCATCTCTTTGCGGAAAACCTTGAACATCTCGATTGCCTTCTTTCCATCCGACACCCGGTCCCGCCCCGGATTGGGCGGCCGAGCCGGGGCCCATGTCGGCAGGCCCCGCGTTAGGAACGGAAACGGCCAGCCGGACCGCTGTCCGACTGGCCGTTCCGTCGTTCGTTCATAACCCCGCCGGCGCTCCCGGCGTCACGCTCCCCCCGGCGGCCGATGGCGGCCGCGACGGCGGGGGCGTGAGGCGGTGGGCATCCATGCGGGCGGCCGTGCCTTAGCGGCGCAGGCCCAGGCGCTGGATCAGGGTGTCGTAGCGACCCTGGTCCTTGGCCTTCAGGTAGTCCAGCAGGCTGCGGCGCTGGCCGACCATGACGAGCAGGCCGCGGCGGCTGTGGAAGTCCTTGGCGTGGGTCTTCAGGTGGTCGGTGAGGTTGTTGATGCGCTCCGTCAGGATCGCGACCTGGACCTCGGGCGAGCCGGTATCGGTCTCGGCGGTACGGTACTCGGTGATGAGCGCCTGCTTGCGCTCTGCGGTGATCGACATCGGGGTCTCCAATATCAGAGGTTGAGGACGCGCACCGGGCGGATTTCCGCCCCCTCGACGCGGGCCAGGGCCACCGGGCGTCCGGCGGACATGGCGAGAACGGTGCCGTCGCCGTCCGCCAGCCCGGCCCGGAGCCCCTCGAGGCGGTCCAGGTCCTGCCGGCGCAACAGCGCCACCGTTTGTCCTTGTCGCAGTCGGTGCGCTTCCGCGTCCGTCAGGGCCAGGGCCGGGATGTCGTCCAGCGCGGTCTCGATCGGCAGCAGAAGTCTTTCGACCTCGGGGGTTTGCGCCACACGCTCCAGTTCGTCAAGGGAAATCGCCCTGTCCAGGCCGAAGCGGCCGACCCGCAGCCGGCGCAGGGCGGAGACGTGGCCGACCGTGCCGAGCGCCACCGACAGGTCGCGGGCGAGCGAGCGGATATAGGTGCCCTTGCCGCACTCCACCTCGAACTCGGCATGGTCGGCATCGGGCCGGCCGGTGAGGTGGAAGCCGTCGATGCGCACCCGGCGCGACTTCAGATCGACCGTCTCGCCGCCGCGCGCCAGGTCGTAGGCGCGCTCGCCGTCGACCTTGATGGCGGAGAACTGCGGCGGCACCTGCTCGATCAGCCCCTGGAAGGGGGCCAGCGCCGCCTCGATCTGTGCGTCGGTCGGGCGCGCGTCGCTGGTCGCCAGCACCTCGCCCGCCAGATCGTCGGTCGTGGTCGACTGGCCGAAGCGCAGGGTGAAGCGGTAGGTCTTGCCGCATTCCATGGCGTAGGCGACGGTCTTGGTCGCCTCGCCGAAGGCGATGGGCAGGATGCCGGTGGCGATCGGGTCCAGCGTGCCGCCATGGCCCGCCTTCTCCGCCTTCAGCAGCCAGCGCGCCTTCGCCATGGCCTGGGTGCTGGTCACGCCCGGCGGCTTGTCCAGCACCAGCCAGCCATGGAGCGGGATGCCCTTGCGCTTACGCGCCACGGCCGCTTTCCCCGTCTGCCTCGTCAGCGCCGTCCATCTCCTCGGCGTCGAGATCGTCCTCGTCCTCGTCGCCATCCATCGGCACGCCCTCGCCGTCCAGGTCGCGGGCGACGTCCGGCCGGTGCAGGATGTCGTCGATGCGCTGGGCATAGTCGAAGGAGGTGTCGACCTGGAAGGACAGGCGCGGCGCGTAGGGCAGCCGCATCTCCTTGGCGACCTGGCTGCGCAGGAAAGCCGAGGCGCGGTTCAGCGCCGCCACCAGCTCACGCTTCTCGCCGCCCAGCGGCATGACGAAGGCGGTGGCGTTCTTCAGGTCGGGGCTGATCCGGACCTCGGAGACCGTGACGTTCAGGTCCATCAGCTCCGGGTCGCGGAACTCGCCGCGGCGGAACACGTCCGCCAGCACGTGGCGGATCTCCTCGCCGACGCGCAGCTGGCGCTGGGACGGCGCCTTGCCGGCACGCTGGGCGGTGTCGCGCTTGCTTCTCATGGGAATATCCTCCGCACTCCCCGTCCGATCCGAACGGCGGCGCCACCTCTGGTTCGCAACAGGCGGTGCGCGGCTCCGCTCCCCGGACCGCCGTGGGGCGGGGGGAGCCGGAACGGGGATCGGCCGTCCGGGGTCGGACCGGACGGCCGGTTACAGTCCAAGATCGGGGAGGGCGGGGCGCCTTACAGCGCCCGCGCCACCTCTTCCAGCTCGAAGGCTTCGATGACGTCGCCCGGCTGGATGTTGTCGTAGTTCTCGAAGGCCATGCCGCACTCGTAGCCCTCGCGGACTTCCTTGACCTCGTCCTTCATCCGCTTGAGCGTCTTCAGCGTGCCCTCGTGGATGACGACGTTGTCGCGCAGCAGGCGGACGCCGGCGCCGCGCTTGACGGTGCCTTCCGAGACGCGGCAGCCCGCGACCTTGCCGACCTTCGTGATGTTGAAGACCTGCAGGATCTGGGCGTTGCCCAGGAAGCGCTCGCGCAGCGTCGGCTTCAGCATGCCGGTCAGCAGCGCCCGCACGTCGTCGATGATGTTGTAGATCACCGAGTAGTAGCGGACCTCGACGCCATCGCGCTTGGCCAGCTCGCGGGCCTGCGGGTTGGCGCGGACGTTGAAGCCGACGATGATGCCCTTCGAGGCCGCCGCCAGGGTGACGTCGCTCTCGTTGATGGCGCCCACGCCGGACTGCAGCACGCGGACGCGCACCTCGGTGTTGCTGCCGGTCAGCTTCTCCACGGCGCCCGTGATGGCCTCGATCGAGCCCTGCACGTCGCCCTTGATGACCAGCGGCAGTTCCTTCACCTCGCCGGCCTGGATCTGCTTGAACATCTGCTCCAGCGAGCCGCGCGCGGTGGCGGCAACCTGGGCCTCGCGCTTCTTGCGCTGGCGGAACTCGGTGATCTCGCGGGCTCTCGCCTCGCTCTCCACCACCGAGAACTCGTCGCCGGCCAGCGGCGTGCCGTTCAGGCCCAGGATCTCGACCGGGCTGGCGGGCTCGGCCTTGGCGACGTTCTGGCCGCGGTCGTTGACCAGGGCGCGGACACGGCCCCACTCGCCGCCGGCGACGACGATGTCGCCCACCGCCAGCGTGCCGCGCTGCACCAGCACCGTGGCGACCGGACCGCGGCCGCGGTCCAGCTTGGCCTCGACCACCACGCCCTCGGCGGTGCGGTTCGGGTTGGCCTTCAGCTCCAGCACCTCGGCCTGCAGGAGGATGGCCTCCTCCAAGCGCTCCAGGCCCAGGCCGGTCTTGGCCGACACCTCGACGTCCAGCACCTCGCCGCCCATCTGCTCCACCACCAGCGAGTGCTGCAGCAGCTCCTGGCGGACCCGCTCGGGCTTCGCCGTGGGCAGGTCGCACTTGTTGATGGCGACGATGATCGGCACGCCGGCGGCCTTGGCGTGGTTCAGCGCCTCGACCGTCTGCGGCATGACGCCGTCGTCGGACGCCACCACCAGCACCACCACGTCCGTGACGTTGGCGCCGCGGGCGCGCATCTCGGTGAAGGCGGCGTGGCCCGGCGTGTCGATGAAGGTGATGCGCGAGCCCGACGCCAGCTGCACCTGGTAGGCGCCGATGTGCTGGGTGATGCCGCCGGCCTCGCGGCTGGCGACGTCGGTCTTGCGCAGCGCGTCCAGCAGCGAGGTCTTGCCGTGGTCGACGTGGCCCATGACGGTGACGACCGGCGGCCGCGGACGCAAATCCTCGGCGCGATCCTCGTCGCCCCGCACGCCGATCTCGACGTCGGCCTCGGAGACGCGGCGCGGCCGGTGGCCGAACTCGGTCACGATCAGCTCGGCCGTGTCGGCGTCGATGTTCTGCGTGATGGTGGCCATCACGCCCATGCGCATCAGCGACTTGATCACGTCGGCGCCGCGCTCCGCCATGCGGTTCGCCAGCTCCTGGACGGTGATCGCTTCGGGGATGATGACGTCTCGGGTCACTTTCTGCGTTTCCTGACGGCCGATCTGGCGCAGACGCTCACGCTCGCGGGCACGGCGGAGCGCCGCGAGGCTGCGGCCGCGCTGGCCGCCCTCGTCGTCCAGGGCCTGCGAGATGGTCAGCTTGCCGCGGTTGCGGCGGTCGGCGCCCTTCGGGGCGGCCGGCGCCTTGGCCGGAGCCTTGGCGGGAGCCTTGTTGACGCCGCCGGCGCCGCGGCGGGCACCGCCACCGCGGCGGCCGTCATCCTCCTCGTCATGCGCCGGCGCCGCGGGGGCGACGGGGCCGCGGGCCGTGACCGGCTCCTCGGTGGTGCGGGTGCCGGGACGCGCCGGGCCGCCCGGACGGGCATCGTCGCGACGGCGGTCGTCGGTGGCCGGACGGCGCGCGGCCTCCGCCTCGCGGCGGGCGGCCTCGGCCTCCTGGCGGCGCTTCTCCGCTTCGGCGGCGGTCTGGCGCTCGGCCTCCTGGATGCGGCGCAGCTCCTCCATCTCGCGGCGGCGCAGCGTCTCGTCGTCCAGCGGCTCGTCGGAGACGGGCTCCTCGACGGCCGGGGCGGCAGCCTCGGCGGCGGCGGCCTCGGCGGCCTCCTGCGCGGCGGCGGCCTCGGCCTCGGCGCGGAGCTCCTGCTCCAGCAGCTCCTCGGCGGCGCGGCGGTCGCCGTCCTTCACGGCGTTGCGCAGGGCGCGCAGGCGCGACTCCCGCTCGTCGTTGGTCAGCTGGCGCGGACCGGCGCTGCGCTGGGCAGGGCCTCCGCGGCCGCCGCCGGCACCGCCCTCGGCGGCCTGGCGCGCGGCGGCGCCGCCGTCGGCCACGCCCGGGACGGCGCCCTTCTCGAAGGTGCGCTTGCGCTTGACCTCGACCGTCACGACCTTGCTCCGGCCATGCGAGAAGCTCTGGCGCACGGATCCCGCGTCCACCGTCTTGGTCAGCTCGAGCTTGCCCTTGCTGGACAGGCTCAAGACTTTCTTGTCGCGGTTCTGGTCGTTCGTGTCAGTCATTCGTATCCGACTTCCTCGCCGTGGAACCCGGTGCCCCTGCACCGGGCGTTCGGCCCAATTCATCCAACGCGCTACTCAAACCCACTCGGTACTCGAACCCACTCCGGGCCGCTCAACCCCTCGGCCTGCCGCCCGAGAGCGCGGCCAGCCGGCCCGCCTCGCGCTTCAGCCGCTGGGCCAGAGGCCCGCCGGCGAGGACGGCGTGAACCGCCTCGTCGCGCCCCAGCGCCCGGCCCAGCTCGGCCCTGTCGAACAGGTCCACCACTGTAACCCCGGGCGCCAGCGCCGTCAGCTTATCCCTGCCGTCGGCGGCACCATCGGCCGCCTCCAGCCGGAGACCGACGCCGCCGGACTGGGCCACGCGGCCCGACCTCAGCGACATCGCCACCTTCTCGAAGCCGGCGATCGCCTGACCGCCGCGCCGCGCCAGCCCGACCAGCTCGAGACAGCGGCGCCGGACCTGGTCCCGCGTGCGCTCCAGCAGATCGGCCGGCGGCTTCACCGGCCGGCGGGCGGCCTTGGCGAAGAGGCCCTTGGACAGGGCCTTTTCAACCAATGCCGGGTCCGCCGTCAACCAAAGCCCGCGTCCGGGCAGGGTTTCCTCCACGTCGGGGACGACCGAACCATCGGGCGCCACGACGAAGCGGACCATGCCGTCCTTCGGGCCGACCGTCCCGGTGGCGATGCAGCGCCTGAGCGGACTGGACTTGCCGCCGACCGCCTCCGCCTCGCCTTCCGGCAGCAGCGACGCGTCGTCGGACCCGTCCGGTCCCTGGTCCCCGGCAGCCTCACCCATGGGGCGGCTCCTCAACTCCATGCTCGGCTCAGGTGCGGGCACCTTCGCCGCCGCCCTCGCCATCGGCGAACCAATGGGCGCGGGCGGCCATGATGATCTCGTTGGCCTCGTCCTCGCTGAGCACGTCCTTGCCGACGATCTCCACCAGCTCGTCGCCGGCGAGGTCGGCCAGGTCGTCCAGCGTCTTGACGCCGTTCTCGCCCAGCTTCACCAGCAGGGCCGGCGTGAAGGGCTCGATGGCCGCCACCTCGTCGGTGACGCCCAGCTCGCGGCGCCGGGCCTCCTGCCGCTCGCTCTGCTCGTCCAGATAGGACTGGGCGCGCTGGCGCAGCTCCTCGGCCACGTCCTCGTCGAAGGCGTCGATCGAGGTCAGCTCCGAGGTGTCGACGAAGGCGATCTCCTCCACCGAGGTGAAGCCCTCCGCCACCAGCAGATGGGCGATCACGTCGTCCACGTCCAGGGCGTCGATGAACATCTGCGACCGGGTCTTGAACTCCTCGGTCCGGCGGTCCGACTCCTCCTGCTCGGTCAGGATGTCGATGTCCCAGCCGGTCAGCTGCGAGGCGAGGCGGACATTCTGGCCGCGGCGGCCGATGGCCAGCGACAGCTGGTCGTCCGGCACCACCACCTCGATGCGCTTGGTCTCCTCGTCGAGCACGACCTTGGCGACCTCGGCCGGGGCCAGAGCGTTCACCACGAAGGTGGCGGGGTCCTGGCTCCAGGGGATGATGTCGATCTTCTCGCCCTGCAGCTCGCCGACCACCGCCTGGACGCGGCTGCCGCGCATGCCGACGCAGGCGCCCACGGGGTCGATCGAGCTGTCGCGGCTGATGACGGCGATCTTGGCGCGGCTGCCCGGGTCGCGGGCGACGGCGCGCAGCTCGATGATGCCGTCATAGATCTCGGGCACCTCCTGCTTGAACAGGCCGGCCATGAACTGCGGATGGGTGCGCGACAGGAAGATCTGCGGGCCGCGCGGCTCGCGGCGCACGTCGTAGATGAAGGCGCGGACGCGGTCGCCGGTCTTGAAATGCTCGCGCGGCAGGCTCTCGTCGCGGCGCAGCACCGCCTCGGCGCGGCCCAGGTCGACGGTGACGTTGCCGTACTCGACGCGCTTGACCAGGCCGTTGACGATGTCGCCGACGCGGTCCTTGTACTCGTCGAACTGGCGCTCGCGCTCGGCCTCGCGGACCTTCTGCACGATGACCTGCTTGGCGGTCTGGGCGGCGATGCGGCCGAAATCGATCGGCGGCAGCGGGTCGACCAGGAAGTCGCCGAGCTTGGCGTTCGGGTTCTTGCGCTGCGCCTGGGCGAGGGTGACCTGGGTCGCCTCGTTCTCGATCGTCTCCACGACCTCCATGTAGCGCATCAGCTGGATGTCGCCCGACTTGCGGTCGATGCGCGCGCGGATGTCGTGCTCATGGCCGTACTTGGAGCGGCCGGCCTTCTTGATCGCCTCTTCCATCGCCTCGAGCACATGCTCGCGATCGATGTTCTTCTCGCGGGCAACGGCGTCGGCTACTTGCAGCAGTTCCATAGAAGCGAACCCTACTCTTTATCCGTCCTGCCCCCGGGCGTCGTCGCGACGCCGGGACCCGGACCGTTGGTGTCGTAAAAACCGGCTCAGGCGTTGCCGCCGGCGCCGTCCTCCATATCCACGCCCTGGGCCCGGGCGGCGGAGCGCAGCAGCGCGTCCGTCAGCACCAGCTTGGCCCGCATCACCAGGCCGAAGGGGATGCGGGCCGTCCCCTCGGTCGTCTCGATCAGCACATCCTCGCCCTCGACGCCGCGCAGCACGCCGGTGAAGCGGCGGCGGCCGTCGATCATGGCGTTGGCCTCGACCCTGGCGTCGTAGCCGGCGTAGGTCGAGAAATCCTTCAGCCGGGTCAGCGGCCGGTCGATGCCGGGGGAGCTGACCTCCAGCGTGTAGGCGCCGGCGATCGGGTCCTCGACGTCGAGCAGGGCCGACACGGCCCGGCTGATCTCGGCGCAGTCGTCCACCGTCATGCCGGCGCCGTCCTGGCGCTCGGCCATGATCTGCAGGGTCGGCCGGGCGCCGCCGGTGATCAGCACGCGCACCAGTTCGTACCCCATGCCTTCGACGGTGGGGGTGATGATGCCTTCGATCCGTTCAACCGCGTCCATGCGAGACCCCGTCCGCCGCCGCCTCCGCTCCGAAGCCGCCCCGGGCCCTGTGGAACAGGCCGCGAGCGATTCAGTGCCGGAGACCGGCGGACCTTCAGGAATAAAAAAAGGCGGGCCAAAGGCCCACCCGCAAGCCGACCCCACCGCACACCCGATAGGGAGTGGCGGGCTCGTTATGTGGATTGCTCTGGGCGTCTTATATAGTCGTTGGGCCAGCCGCGCAAAGGATTTCGTAACCGGTACGGCCACGGGTGGCCGCGCCTAGGCCGAAGGGGACTGGGTCGCGCCCTTGTCCGGCCGGGCGCCGGGCCGCAGACTGGCGGCGCGGGAGACGGGTCGGAAGGTGGGGCCATGGGTCAGGAAAGCGCGGCGGTCTGCCATTGGGAGGGACGCTCCTCCGACGGCCGGGCCTGGCTGGAGGGCGACCATATCCTGTTCCGCGGCGACTTCCGGCTGAAGCTCATGCTGGCCGACATCCGCGCCGCCGTGGCGACCAACGGGCGGCTGTCGCTGACGCTCGCGGCGGGCACGGCGGCGCTGGATCTGGGGACCAAGGCGCAGGACTGGGCCGATCGCATCCGCAATCCCCGGACGCTGGTCGACAAGCTGGGCTTCAGGCCGGGCCAGCGCATCGAGCTGCTGGGCGCCGCGCCGGACCCCGTCCTGCTGGAGGAGCTGTCCAGGGCCGGGCTCGCGGCGGCCCCGGCCGCCGCGCCGTCGCCGGGCGTGGACTGGGCCGTGCTGACGGCGGCATCGCCCGGCGAGCTGGACGCGGTGCCCGGGATCGCGGCGGCGCTGGCGCCGGCGGGCGGGCTGTGGATCGTCCATCCCAAGGGCAAGGGCAGCCCGGTGCCGCAGGAGCGGGTCTTCGAGGCCGGGCGCGGAGCGGGACTGGTGGACACCAAGATTTGCGCCGTGTCGGCGGCCTCCACCGCGCTGAAGTTCGTGCGGCCTAAGGCGTCGCGCTAGGCGCGCGGCCGCCGGCGGAAGCGCAGGAAGACCGGCGCGTGGCCGGTGATGCGCTTGGCCTCGTAGCGGGTCTGCGGCCAGTCGTCCGGGCGGGAGCGCCAATCCTCGGGGCCCTGGGCCAGCCATTCGAAGTCGGGATGGCGCCAGGTGTGCTCCAGCATCCAGCGGCACAGCACCATGTCGTCGGTGGCGAGGCGCAGCTCGGCCCCATCCTTCAGCACGCGGGCGAGCGTCGGCAGGTTGTCCGGCCCGATGAAGCGGCGGCGGGCGTGGCGCAGCTTGGGCCAGGGATCGGGGAACAGCACGAAGGCGCGGCCGACCGAGGCGTCGGGCAGTGCGTCCAGGATCGGCCGGGCGTCGTCGGGGGCGATGCGGATGTTCCGGAGCCCCTGCGCCTCGATGTGCTGCAGCGCGCTGGCGACGCCGTTGATGAAGGGCTCGCAGCCGATCAGGCCCACGTCGGGGTTGCGCGCGGCCTGCCAGGCCAGATGCTCGCCGCCGCCGAAGCCGACCTCGAACCAGACGTCCCGCATGGGCTGCCCGAACAGCGTGCCCAAATCGAAGCGGCCGCCCTCGGCCGGCGGGTCCAGCTGCAGGCGGGGCAGCAGCTCCTCCAGCAGGCCGCTGCGCTGCTTGCGCAGGGGCCGCCCGCGTCGGCGCCCGTAGAGGATGCGCCGCTGCTGCTGGCTGTCGTCGCCCATGGTGCCGTCGGTCATGGTCCGGTTCCGGAAATGGAAAGGGCCCGGCCTCCGGACAGGAGACCGGGCCCTCTCGGGTCAGTCGATCAGAACGCGCGGCGCAGATCGTCCACCAGGTCCAGCTTCTCCCAGGAGAAGCCGCCGTCGGCGTCGGGCTCGCGGCCGAAATGGCCGTAGGCCGCGGTGCGGGCGTAGATCGGGCGGTTCAGCTTCAGATGCTCGCGGATGCCGCGCGGGCTGAGGTTCATCAGCTGGCGCAGCACGTCCGACAGCTTGTCCTCATCGACGCGGCCGGTGCCGGCGGTGTCGATGTAGACCGACAGCGGGTGCGACACGCCGATGGCGTAGGACAGCTGGATCGTGCACTTGTCGGCCAGGCCGGCGGCGACGACGTTCTTCGCCAGGTAGCGCGCGGCGTAGGCGGCCGAGCGGTCGACCTTGGTCGGGTCCTTGCCGGAGAAGGCGCCGCCGCCGTGCGGGGCGGCACCGCCGTAGGTGTCGACGATGATCTTGCGGCCGGTGAGGCCGGCATCGCCGTCCGGACCGCCGATGACGAAGCGGCCGGTCGGGTTCACGTAGAACTGGTCCTCCGGGCACATCCAGCCCTCGGGCAGGAACTTCAGCACGTGCGGGCGGACGATCTCGCGGACCTGCTCGGCGTCGAGGCCGTCGGCATGCTGCGTCGAGACGACCACCGAGGTGGCGCGCACCGGCTTGCCGCCCTCGTACTGCAGGCTGACCTGGCTCTTGGCGTCGGGGCCCAGGCGGCTCTCGCCGCCATGGCGGGCCTCGGCCAGGCTCTTCAGGATCTGGTGGGAGTAGTAGATCGGCGCGGGCATCAGCGCCGGGGTCTCGGTGCAGGCGTAGCCGAACATGATGCCCTGGTCGCCGGCGCCCTCGTCCTTGTTGCCGGCCGCGTCGACGCCGACGGCGATGTCGGCGGACTGCTGGTGCAGGTGGCAGGAGAACTCGGCGTTCTTCCAGTGGAAGCCGTCCTGCTCGTAGCCGATGTCCTTCACCGCGGCGCGGGCGACGCCCTCGACCTCGCGGAGCAGGCTCTCGGGCCCGCGGACCTCGCCGGCCAGGACGATGCGGTTGGTGGTCGTCAGCGTCTCGCACGCGACGCGGGCATAGGGGTCCTGCGCCAGGAAGAGATCGACGACGGCATCGGAGATCCGGTCGCAGACCTTGTCGGGGTGGCCCTCGGAAACGGACTCGCTGGTGAAGACGTAGTTGCTCTTGGCCACGGACTGCCTCGGCTCTCAGGGGTTCACACGGGTGCGGTCAACAGGTGCTGAAACGGCACGCCGCCCGGACCTTGGCTGATCCAGGCGGCGTGTTCTCTCAGGGTTGAGGATGCCCGTCAAGGGTCTAGCGCCTTCGTCGGAGGCGGGCCCACCCTTGTCCCAGTCCGACCGGCCGCCGCCTCAGGCGGCGGCGTTCGCCACCGACTTGGTCAGCTCGAACAGGCGCTTGCGCACGCCCGGGTCGCTGATCTTGTAGTAGGCGCGCACCAGCTCCAGCGTCTCGCGCTTGGCGAGCGGGTCGGTGTCCGGGGCCACGGCCTCGGCGACGTCGGCCGCCTCCAGCGCCTCCGCCGGGGCGGCGTCCGCCTCGTCCGGCATGTCGTCGAAGAAGAAGGACACCGGCACGTCCAGGACGCGGCTGAGGTCGAACAGGCGCGAGGCGCCGATGCGGTTGGCGCCGCGCTCGTACTTCTGGACCTGCTGGAAGGTCAGACCGATCGCCTCGCCCAGCTTCTCCTGGCTCATGCCGAGCAGCGTGCGGCGCAGCCGGACGCGGGAGCCCACATGCACGTCGATCGGGTTCGGCTTGCCCGTCTTGGGGCGGCCGCCGCCGCGACGGCCTCGGGTGGTGGTCTGCATCGCAATCGACCTCACGGGTGATTTGTCCGGACAATCGTAGGCGCGCGCGGCGTGCCGCGTCAATGCGCCCTCCTCATTCCTTCTACATCCGGCGGGCGAGGAAACCAACGACCACGGCCATGCACAATAGTATTAGCGCGGGCAAGAGGTCGCCCCAGCGGCTGTAGGGCGTCGGGGGCAACGCTTCGGGAAGCGGCTGGTCCAGCACGCCCCGCGCGCCGAGATCGAGCTTGCCCAGCACCCGGCCGTAGGGGTCGACCACGCCGGAGATGCCGGTATTGGCCGAGCGCACCATGGGCAGACCCTCCTCGACCGCGCGCATGGCGGCGATGGCGAAATGCTGGTGCGGCCCGGCCGTCTCGCCGTACCAGGCGTCGTTGGTCAGATTCAGCAGCCAGGCGGGCCGCGCCGCCCCGTCGGTGACGGCGGCGGGGAAGATGACCTCGTAGCAGATCAGCGGGCTGACCGGCGGCAGGCCCGGCAGTTCCAGAGTGCGCGGCCCCGGCCCGGCCGTGAAGTCGGAGGACGACGCCGCCACCGCGCCCATGCCGGCGGGCAGGAAGCGGCGCAGCGGCATGTATTCGCCGAAGGGCACCAGGTGGAACTTGTCGAACTGCGCCACCAGGGCGGCGTCGGAGGACAGCGCCTCCAGCGAGTTGAAATAGGCGCGGCGGCCGTCCGGCCCGTGGGCGGAGCGCTGCGTGCCGGTGATCAGCAGCCCTTCGGGGGGCACCACCTGGGCCAGGGCGCGGCGCGTCTGCTCGTCGCCGAGCGGGAAGGGCATGGCCGTCTCCGGCCAGATCACATGCGTCACCCCGTCGGCCCCGGCGGCGCTCATGCGCATGTGCTCGCGCACATGGCCCAGCAGCAGTTCCGGATCCCATTTCATCGTCTGCGGGATCGCCGCCTGCACCAGCCGCAGCTTGACGCCCGGGACGAAGGCCGTCTCGGACCCGGCGAGCCGGACGGCACCGGCCCCGGCCACCAGCCCCAGCCCGACGATGCCGGCCAGCACCGGGCGCCAGGGATGCCGCGCGCCCTTGTCCGCGAGCAGGGCCGGCAGCGCCGCCGCCGCGACCGTCAGCAGCGACAGGCCGTAGACGCCGACGACCGAGGCAGCCTGCAGCACCGGCGCCCAGCCGACCCAGGCATAGCCGGTGAGATTCCAGGGAAAGCCGGTGAAGAGATGGCCGCGGGCATACTCAGCCAGGGTCCACAGCACGGCCAGGGCGAGCGGGCCCGCGACGCCCGCCAGCGCCCGGCGCCGCGCCAGCGCCCACCAGCCCAGCGTCGCCCCGCCGGTGAAGACACCAAGCAATGCCGGCAGCCCCGCCGTGGCGAAGGGCAGCAGCCAGCCGAACCGGACCAGATCGACCGTCAGCGCCCAGCTGATCCAGTAGAGACCCAGGACGAAATGGCCGAAGCCGAAGGCCCAGCCGAGGAGGAAGGCCTGCCTGCCCGTCGCCGCGCCGCGCAGCTGCCAAAGCAGCCAGGGAAAGGCCAGCCACAGCAGGGGAAAGGCGTAGGCCGGCGGCAGGGCGAAGGTCGCGAGCCCGCCCGCCAAGCCGGCCGCCAGGTAGCGGCGCCAGCCGGAGAGAGCGCCGGCCCGCGCGGCGAGGGTTGCCAGCGGGGCCGTGGCGGCGGGGGAGAGGGTGGTGGCGGTCAATGGCGGGCTCGGAATGGGGGGCGATGGTGATTGGAGCAGTGTGGGCGTTCCGCGTGCTTCGACAAGCTCAGCATGAGGGGGTTGTTGCTGCTCCCGGGTGTCGGCAGCGTCGAGGTTGTGCGTCCTTCGACAGGCTCAGGATGAGGACCTTTTCGCTGCTCCAGGTCGAGTCAGCAGGACAGAAACCGGGCGTGCCTGGCGTACCCCCTCCCTTATCCTGAGCTTGTCGAAGGACGCACCACGACCCAGCCTCTCCTGCGACAGGCACGCCCACCGCTTGGCGGCGGGCCAATCCCTCTCCCTCAGGGGGAGAGGGATATAAGTGCCTCACCCCACCGCCGCCGTCGGCGGCTTGGCGTCGCGGTCGGGGAGGTTGCGGACGCGCAGGCGCTTGATGCGGCGGGGGTCGGCGTCGACCACCTCGAACTCCAGACCCGACGGGTGCTTCAGCAGCTCGCCGCGCGACGGCACCCGGCCGGCCAGCGAGAAGACCAGCCCGCCCAGCGTGTCCACGTCCTCCAGATCCTCCTCGTCGAAGACCGGGCCGAACTGCGCCTGGAAATCCTCCAGCGGCAGCCTGGCGTCGGCGATCAGCGAGCCGTCGGGGCGCGGCACCAGCCGGGGCTTGGCGGCCTCGTCATGCTCGTCCTCGATCTCGCCGACGATCTCCTCGACCAGATCCTCGATGGTGACCAGCCCGTCGATGCCGCCGAACTCGTCCACCACCAGCGCCATGTGGTTGCGCTGCTGGCGCATCTGCAGCAGCAGCGCCAGCACCGGCATCGAGGGCGCCACGAACAGCACCTCGCGCAGGATGGACTGCATCTGGAACGGCTTCTGGTCGGCGACGCAGGCCAGCACGTCCTTGATGTGGACCATGCCCGCCACGTCGTCCAGCTCCTCCCGGTAGACCGGCAGGCGCGAGTGCGCCTCCTCGGAGAAGCGGCGGACCAGGTCGGTCAGCGAGACGCCGACCTCGACCGCGACGATGTCGGCGCGCGGCACCATCACGTCGGAGACCGTCCGGTCCCGCAGCTTCAGGATGTTGGAGAGCAGGACGCGCTCGTCGGCGGCGATCGAGTCCTCGGCCGTCGGGCCTTCCTCGATCAGCTCCTCGATCGCGTGGCGCAGGGTGCTGTCCGCGCGCCCGCCCAGCATGGTCCGAAGCCACCCTCGGAACTGCTGGCTTAGGGAGTTATCTTCGGCCCCGTCCTCGCGGGGCGTTCGACTGTCGCTTGTGTCTGCCATCGTCACGCTGGTGGTGGGTGGGTCGACCCGGCCGCGGCCGGGTCGTCGTCCGGGGCGGAACCGCCGCCGGCATAGGGGTCGGGAATGCCGAGGCCGGAGAGAATCTCCGTCTCCAGCCTTTCCATGCGGTCGGCGTCCGCATCCTCGATATGGTCGTAGCCAAGCAAGTGCAGAACGCCATGAATGACGAGGTGCGTCAGGTGATCGGCGAAGGGCTTACCCTGTTCGGACGATTCACGATCGACGACCCCATAGGCCAGGATCACGTCACCCAACAATATGGGAAGGGGGCCGCCGGGCGCCAGACTTTCCGTAACGCCATCCTCTTCTTCGTGGAGCGGGAAGGACAGCACGTTGGTCGGCTTGTCCTTGCCCCGGTACTGGTGGTTCAGGCCGCGCACCGTCTCGTCGTCGGCCAGCACGACCGACAGCTCCGCCGCCCCGCGGGGCACGCCCTCGGCCCGGGCCAGCGCCGCCTCGGCCGCGCGCAGCACCAGCGCCTCGGCATCGTCGAGCCGGTCCTCCCACGCGCCCTCCTCGATGGAGACCAGGATCTCCACGTCCGAGGCGAGCGCTTGTCGGCCGTCACTCATGATTGGCACTCATGGGGTGGAGACCTTCGGCGTCGCCTTGTCGTAGGCGCGGACGATGCGGGCGACCAGCGGGTGGCGCACCACGTCGACGTCGGTGAAGCGGACGAAGGCCACGCCCTCGACCCCCTGCAGGATGTCGATGGCGTCGCGCAGCCCCGACCGGATGCCCGAGGGCAGGTCGATCTGGCTGATGTCGCCAGTCACGGCCATGCGGCTGCCCTCGCCCAGGCGGGTGAGGAACATCTTCATCTGCATGGGCGTGGTGTTCTGCGCCTCGTCCAGCACCACGAAGGCGTTGGCGAGCGTGCGGCCGCGCATGAAGGCCAGCGGCGCCACCTCGATCTCGCCGCTCTCCAGCCGCTTCGCCACCTGCTCGGCCGGCAGCATGTCGTAGAGCGCGTCGTAGAGCGGGCGGAGATACGGGTCGACCTTCTCCTTCATGTCGCCGGGCAGGAAGCCCAGCTTCTCGCCGGCCTCCACGGCCGGGCGGGACAGCACGATGCGGTCGACCTTGCCGGTGATCAGCAGCGACACGGCCTGGGCCATGGCGAGGTAGGTCTTCCCGGTGCCGGCGGGACCCAGGCCGAAGACCAGCTCGTTCTCGGCCAGGGCCTGCAGGTAGCGCGCCTGGGTCGGCGAGCGCGGCATGATGGCCTTGCGGCGGGTCTTCAGCATGGCTTCGGGCCGGGCGATGGAGGCGAGGGCGCGGTCGCGGTCGTCGGGCTCGACGCCAGTGGCGATGCGCATGGCGGCGTCCACCTCGGCGATGCCCACCGTCATGTTGTTCTTCAGCCGCTCCCACAGCGCGTCCAGCGAGGAGCGTGCGGCGCCGGCGGCGTCCTCGGGCCCGGAGATGGTCAGCAGATTGCCGCGCGAGACCAGCGTGACGCCGAGCTGCCGCTCGATCCGGCTCAGGTGCTGCTCATGCTCGCCGAACAGCAGGGGCAGCAGACGGTTGTCGTCGAACTGCAGCTCGAACCGGGTCTCGTTGGCGGGTTGTCGGCTGTCGGGCATCAGGCGTCGGCCTCCACGGTGACGACATCGCCGCGCAAGGATACGGCGTGGGCGGAACGGATGCGGACCTCGGCCACCCGGCCGAACAGCCGCTCGGGCGCGTCCGCATGGACGGGCTGCATGTAGGGGCCGCGGCCCAGCAGCTGGCCCGGATGCTTGCCGCGGCGGTCGAACAGCACCTTCTGGACGGTGCCGACCGTCGCCTCGTTGAAGCCCAGCTGCTGGGCGGCCAGCAGCTGCTGCAGCGCCTCCAGCCGGTCGGCCTTGACCGGGTCGGAAACCTGGCGGTCCGTCATGGCGGCGGCCGGCGTGCCGGGCCGGGCGCTGTACTTGAAGCTGTAGGCCTGGGCGAAGCCGATGTCGGTCACGAGCCGCAGCGTATCGGCGAACTCGGCGTCGGTCTCGCCGGGGAAGCCCACGATGAAGTCGGAGCTGAGCGCCAGGTCGGGCCGTGCGGCGCGCAGGCGATCCACCAGGCGGCGGTACTCGTCGGCGGTGTGCTTGCGGTTCATGGCCGCCAGCACCCGGTCGCTGCCGCTCTGCACCGGGAGATGCAGGAAGGGCATGAGCTGCGGCACCTCGCCATGGGCGCGGATCAGGTCGTCGTCCATGTCGCGCGGGTGGGAGGTGGTGTAGCGGATGCGCTCCAGCCCGTCGATCTCCGCCAGTTCGCGGATCAGCCGGCCCAGGCCCCAGACGGCGCCGCCATTGGGGTCGTCGCCATGGTAGGCGTTGACGTTCTGGCCCAGCAGCGTGATCTCGACGGCACCGCCGGCCACCAGCCGCTTCGCCTCGGCGATCACCTGGGCGGCGGGGCGGGAATATTCGGCGCCGCGGGTGTAGGGCACCACGCAGAAGGTGCAGAACTTGTCGCAGCCCTCCTGCACCGACAGGAAGGCGGCGGGGCCGGTCGCCTGGCCGCCCTCGCCGGGCAGCAGGTCGAACTTGCTCTCCACGGGGAAGTCGGTGTTCACCACGCCGCCGGTGCCGCGCACGGCGCGGGCGACCATCTCGGGCAGCTGGTGGTAGGTCTGGGGGCCGAAGACCATGTCGACATGCGGCGCGCGGGCCATGATCTCCGCGCCCTCGGCCTGGGCGACGCAGCCGGCCACGGCGATGATCATGCGGCCGCCCTCGGCCTGTTTCGCCTTCTGCTCGATGCGCAGCCGGCCCAGTTCGGAATAGACCTTCTCGGCCGCCTTCTCGCGGATGTGGCAGGTGTTGAGGATGACCATGTCGGCGCCCTCGGGCGTCTCCGACGGCTCATAGCCCAGCGGCGCCAGGACGTCGGCCATGCGGCCGCTGTCATAGACGTTCATCTGGCAGCCATAGGTCTTGATGAACAGCTTCTTCTTCACACCCGACATCCCGGCGGCCCGATGCCGCCCTACCCTTGAGCGCTCTCCGTCGCGGAGCAAGCCGCAAACATAAGCGCCCCCGGCAAGCAGTCAACAACGCCTATGGCGGCAAGGTTGCGCGGCGCCTGCGAGACAGTCGTCAGGAGGCCCGGGCGGCCGTGCCCCGGCCGGCATCGTTGCTGGCGACGGCGCGCCCCGACACCGCCCGCGAGACGCCGCCGGCCACGGTGCGCCAGCAATGGTCGGCCAAGGCCTTGCGCGAGCCGAACCGGTCCAGGTCGACGGGCTCGTGGAACTCAACCGCTACCCGCAGGCGCCCAGCCTTCACCATCTGCCAGAGATGCGGCGGCAGCTCCATGTCGCCGTACCAGGCGTAGAGCGCACGCAAGCTGTGGCCCACGGGGATGCCGTCCAGATGCGTGCAGGTGACCGACACGGGCTGCACCGTCACCGCCCCCTCGCCCACCCGGATGGCGGCGGCGCTGAACAGGGCCGACTTGAAGGGCAGCGTGCGGTTGCCGTCGCTGCTGGTGCCCTCGGGGAACAGCACGAGGTTGTCGCCGCCCTGCAGCCGCGCCGCCATGCCGTCCGCCTGCCGGCCGGCGTCGGCGCGGCTGTTGCGGTCGACGAAGACCGTGCGCTGCAGCTTCGCCAGCAGCCCGAACAGCGGCCAGCCCGCCACCTCCGCCTTGGCGACGAAGGAGAGGGGAAGCACCGAGGAGAGGACGGGGATGTCGAGATAGGAGGAGTGGTTGGAGATGAACAGCACCGGCCGGTCAGCGACCGGGGCGCCCGTCACCGTCACCTCGATCCCCAGCAGCCGCAGGCAGCGGCGGTGGTACCAGACGGGGAAGCGGACGTAGGCGCGCCGCCATCCCAGCGCCAGGAACAGCGTCTGCAGCGGGATGCAGGCGAAGGTGAAGCCGAGATAGAGGGCGAGGCGGATCGCGCCGGGGGCTGCCGAGCCGAACCGCATCGCCGCCCGCTCAGATCAGCGCCGTACCGCGCCGCTCATAATGGCGGAGGTACTTGTCGGTGATCATGTCCGTCTTCACGACGATGGAGACGTCGGTGGTGTTGAACTGGTGGTCGACCACCGCGCCCTCGCCGACGAAGCCGCCCAGCCGGAGATAGCCCTTGATCAGGGCCGGCACGGCGTTCAGCCCGCGGCGCGGGTCGATCTCGTGCTCGTCCAGCATCTTCATCTCGGTATAGCGGTGCGGCAGCGCCACCGGGCGCAGCGCCGGCGGGGCGAGATGGTGCCAGTACAGGTAGGAGAGCGGCAGCGCATGCTCCCGGTAGTCCGTGCCGGGCAGGCTGGCGCAGCCGAAGAGCAGGCGAATGTCGTGGTAGTTGACGTAGGCCGCGATGCCGCGCCACAGCAGCTGCATCGCCTGACGCGACCGGTAGGCCGGGTCGACGCAGGAGCGGCCCAGCTCCAGGATCTCGCCCGGATATTCCTCCAGCCGGGAGATGTCGTACTCGTCGCTGGAATAGAAGCTGCCGATGCGGGCCGCCACCGGGCGGCGGATCAGACGGTAGGTGCCGACCACGCCGGCGGCGCTGCTGCCGAGATTGTGGTCGATGACCAGCAGATGGTCGCAGAGCGGGTCGTAATGGTCGAAGTCGCGGCGCAGCGCGGCGATCTCGGCCGACGGCTTCGCCTGCATCTCCTCGTAGAAGACGCGGTAGCGGAGCGCCTGCGCGGCCTGGACCTCGGCGTTCGTCTCCGCGAGACGGACCTCGAGGCTGCCCATCCGGAGATCGCCGGAATAGAGGGCGTCGGTCGTGATGTCAGCCATGCTCTCGTTCGCGATCCCACGTGGCGAGGAGCCGGGACGCGCGCGTCGTGCGGCGTCGGGCTAGGGTCTCGGCCCAATGGCATACCACAATCCGCCGGACCACGGTCAACACGCTGTTGCGCCGATGTTGCGCACGTCACGCAAGTTTAATGCGGCGCCAACCGCGCTGAAACATGCCTGTCCGCCTGATGTCGCAAAGACCCGGACAGGAAAGGGGCCGCATCCCGGTCCCGGGACGCGGTGTCGCATCCCGGCCGCGGCGCGGCCCCCATCATGATCCAGGACCCGGTTCAGGCACGGCGGGCGCGGGTGCCCAGGCCGATCTGCTTGGCGAGCTTGGAGCGCTGCTTGGCGTAGTTCGGCGCGACCATCGGGTAGTCGGCCGGCAGCGACCAGCGCTCCCGGTACTCCTCCGGCGACATGTCGTAGGCGGTCTTCAGATGCCGCTTCAGCATCTTCAGCTTCTTGCCGTCCTCGAGGCAGACGATGTAGTCCGGCGTGACCGACTTCTTGATGGGTACCGCCGGTTGCGGCCGCTCCGGTGCCGGCGCGGGCTCCTGGCCCACGTTCGACAGGGTGCGGTAGACCTGCTCGATCAGGTTCGGCAGGTCCGAGAGGCCCACAGAGTTGTTCGAAACGTGGGCGGCCACGATCTCGGTGGTCAGAGACAACAGCTCGTTCGACGGTGACGCAGCGGACATTATCATTGCTCCAGGGAAGGAACTCTCTGGTGGTATAAGTCTAATCCGGCCCCGTGGCAATATCGATTTCTTGACGGAGAAGAGGACGGAGTGGAAACGAAAAGCACTGCGGATTACTTTCTGGACATAACGACGCTCGTGTGCCCCATGACCTTTGTGCGGGCGAAGCTTGCCGTGGAGCGCTTGTCGGCGGGTCAGACCCTGGAAATCCGCCTCAATCCTGGGGAACCGTTGGCGAACGTTCCACGGACGCTGACGGAGCACGGCCATCTCGTGCTTTCGGTCGTGCCGGAGACGCTGGACGCACCAAACGGTCCCCATCGCCTCATGGTTCGTCGCGCGTGAGTTTGATTATCAGGAATCGGTTATATTAGGGGCCGGGTCAGGGCAGGGGCAGGTCGCGGCGCAGCACGATGGCGTCCACCGGCCCGCCCGGCATGTTGTAGTAGGCGCGGCGCCGGCCGACCTCGGCCATGCCGAGGGACCGGTACAACTCCTGCGCGCCCAGGTTGGTCTTGGCGACTTCCAGGAACAGGCTGACCGCCCCGCGCCGCATCGCCTCCCCGCCGGCGGCCCGCATCAGGCTGGCGGCCACGCCGCGCCGGCGGGCGGACTGCCGGACCGCGAGGGTGAGGATCTCCGCCTCGTCGGCCGCCGTGCGGGCCACCACCAGCCCCAGCGGCTCCGTCCCGTCCTCCAGCAGGATCAGGCCGAACGCGCCGGGCATCGCCATGATCTCGGCGAAGCCCGCCACGTCCCAGGGATGACCTGTCACGCGGGCGTCGGCCAGCGCGTCGGCGTGCAGCGCCGCCATGACGGCCAGGTCGCAGGCGCCAGCGACGGCTATGCTGCAGCCGCCGCTCATCCGCCGCCTCCGGGCGCCGCTCCCGGCGGCAGGGTCACGTCGGGCGGACGGATATAGAGCGGATCGGCCGGGCGCGCCTCCGGATCGGGACATTCGGCGGCGATGCGCGCCACCGCCGCGGCCTCCGCCGTGCCGTCGGACGCGATCAGCGTGGCGCCGCCGCCCAGCGCCTCCAGGGCGCGGGGCGCGGCGTCGCCCAGCAGCAGCAGCGGCCCGGGCGACGCCGCGGCCAACTCGGGCAGGTCGGCCGGCATCAGCGCCTGGGGCGGGGAGAGGGGACGGGCGCCGTCGTCGAAGAGCTGGACGTAGAGATCCTCGCGCCGGCTGTCGAGCGCCACCAGCACGCCGTGCCCGCGCCGCCGCTCCGCATCCAGCCCCCTGGCCGCCGCCTCCAGCCCGGTCACGCCGACCAGCGGCTTGCCGGCGGCGAGCGCCAGCCCGCGCGCCGCCGCCAGCCCGATCCGCAGCCCGGTGAAGGCGCCAGGCCCGACGGTCACGCCATAGCGGCCGATATCGCCGAAGCCCAGGCCGGCGCGGGCCAGCAGCTCCTGGATCATGGGCAGCAGCCGCTCCGCCTGGCCGCGCGCCAGCGGCTCGGCATGGGCGGCGACCAGGCGGCCGGCGGCACCGTCCCAGAGGGCGCAGGCGCAGGCGCTGGTGGCGGTGTCGATCCCCAGGGTGATCATCGGCGCGCGCCCGTGCTAGACAAGCGGACCCACCGCCCGCCGCCGGAAATCCCGATGCACCTGGTCACCATCGCGCCGCCCGCCTTCGATATCGACCTCCGCTATGCCACGGCTGACAACCTGACCGGAAGCCCGATCTATGCGCGGCCGCTGTGCCTGTTGCACCCGCTGGCGGCGGAGAAGCTGCAGGAGGCCGCCCGGCTGGCGGCGGCGCAGGGGCTGCGGCTGCGGATCTTCGACGGTTACCGGCCGCCGGCGGCGCAATGGAAGCTCTGGCACGCGCTGCCCGATCCCCGCTTCATCGCCGACCCGCGACAGGGCAGCAACCATGGCCGCGGCGTCGCCGTCGACCTGACGCTGGCAGACGCCGAAGGGCGGCCACTGGAGATGGGGACGGAGTTCGACGACATGTCGGAGCGGGCCTACCATGCCTGCACCGGGGTGCCGGTGGAGGCGCAGCGCAACCGCAGCCTGCTGCTGGGCCTCATGGCCGCCGCCGGCTGGGTGCACTACGCCTACGAGTGGTGGCACTACCAGTTGCCCGAGGCGAAGCGCTACCCGCTGATCGAGGACGGCGCGCTCGGCCCCCGGGTGATGTGAGCCATGAGGCACTTCCCCCTGGCGACGGCGCGACTGCGGCTCGTGCCCCTGACGCCGGCCGACACGGACGCGCTCGCCGCGCTGCTGGCCGAGCCCGGCGCCCGCCGCTTTCTCTGCGACGATGAGATCCTGCCGCGCGAGGCCGTCGCCGCCATGATCGGCGACAGCGTCGACTTGGCGCCCGAGGGTCTGGGCCTCTGGCGCATCGCGGCGGAAGGGGATGAATGGGTCGGCTGCGTCGGCCTGCTGCCCGTCTCCGGCGCGGCGCTGGCCGCCCGGCCGGACTTCGCCGGCGGGGTGGAGCCGATCATCGCGCTGGCCGGACATGCCTGGGGCCGAGGCTATGCGGCCGAGGCGCTGCGGGCGGCCGTCGCTCACGGGATGGACGGTCTAGCGCTGCCCCGTCTGGTGGCCCTCGTGGACGAGCCCAACGCGCGCTCACACGCCCTGATGCGCCGGGTGGGCTTCCGGCAGGTCGGTACGGGCCCGGGGCCCCGGCATCCCCTGAGCGCCTACGAGCTCACCAGGGACGAACGCCCCTGAGCCCCGGCGGCAGGGGCGCCCGGGAAACGGTCACCGGTCGCGGGGCCGCACGGCGCCGTCGTCCGACGCGTGGCTGCGGGCCGGGACGGGCAGCTCGTCGGACGGCGCCGCCTCGGCGGTCGCCGTGGCCGGTTCCGCGACGGGCTGCACCGCCAGCATCAGATCGACGCCGTCGCCGAGCGCGGCGCGGTCGAAATCCTGCAGCTTGTTGACGCGTATCAGGCCGCGCAGCGCCTCGACATAGGCCGGGCCGCGCTCGGAATATTTCTCCAGCGACGCCACCAGCCGCAGGCTGTCCAGCGGCCGGCCCTTGTCGCGCAGGGACGCACGGGTCAGGCGGAAGCCCAGATAGGCGTCGTGGGTATTCAGATTGTGGACATAGGCGCGCACGCTCTCCAGCAGATCGTCGAAACTGCGGAAGCGGTGGGTCTCCCCGTCGCGGCGGTTGCGCGGCACGATGCCGGTGTGCTGGTCGGACCAGGTCAGCTGGCCGAACAGCGCGTTGCCCTTCTGGGCGAAGCGCGAGGTGCCCCAGCCGCTCTCCTCCGCCGCCTGCGCCAGCGCCATGGAGACCGGCACCACGTCGACGCGCTTCAGCAGGTCGGCGAGCTTCACCTTGCCCGGATCCTCCATGCCGTAGCGGGCGGCGACGCGGGTGACCCAGACGCGGTCCTTCGGCGCCAGGGCGATGCCGGCGCGGTCCAGCGCCGACAGGCGCAGCAGCCGCTCGCGGTCGCGCTCGATATTCTCGTTCACCAGCAGGACCAGCGGCAGCATGGTCTTGACGAACAGCTTCTTGCGGTCGTCGCTGCTGTCCAGATCCTTCAGGTCGCGCGGCAATCCTGCCATGACCAGGCGCGGCACGGCGCTCTCGCCCGAGCGCACGCTGTCGATCGCGTAGCCCTTCTCGCGGAACAGCTCGGACAAGGCGGCCGTATTCTTGCGCTCGGACACGGTCAGCGCCACGGCGGGCAACGCCGCCGGCGCGGGCCGGGAGACCGACAGGCTGTAGCCGGTCGGGCGGGTCAGCGCGTCGGGGCCGCCGGCCAGGATGCCGAGGGCCACGGGCACGATCACCAGGATCGTGGACAGGATAGCGCCATACGCAATGCATCGTCGCGCGGGGAATCCCGCGTAGCCGCCAATCGCCATATGCCGTCGCTCCGTACAGTTGCCACATTCACCGGAGGCGATGGCCGGAATCGGCTTGGGCGGATGGAAAATACTCATCCGTCCGGGCCGATGCCCGTTTGGCCATGCACCATCAGGCGCTGTTGCTGCCGGAACCTATAGTCCGGGCGTCCGGCCTCCCCGCTTGCGACTTCCCGCAAGGGCGTCTCTGACGCCAAAGGGAGACCTCAGGGTTTATACCCCGTCCCTGCCGACCAGGTCGATTTCGTGGCAGGGTTACCCTTTCTAGCGGATTTGGCGCACCTCGACAACCTCCGGAATATAGTGCCGGAGCATGTTTTCAATTCCGGCCTTCAACGTGGCCGTGGAGCTGGGGCAGCCGGCGCAGGCGCCCTTCATGGCGAGATAGACCACGCCCTTGTCGAAACCGTGGAAGGTGATGTCGCCGCCATCCTGGGCCACGGCCGGGCGGACGCGCACGTCGAGCAGTTCCTTGATCTGCTGGACGATCTCGTCATCCTCCTCGTTGCCGGCCTCGTGCCCGTCGCCGACCTCGTCCAGCAGGACCGGGCGGTCGGCGGTGAAGTGCTCCATGATCGCGCCGAGGATGGAGGGCTTCAGCACGTACCAGTCCCGGCTCTCCTCCTTGGTCACCGTCACGAAGTCGGCGCCCAGGAAGACGCGGGTCACGCCCTCGACCTCGAACAGGCGCTGGGCCAGCGGCGAGCGGGCGGCGCTGGCGGCGTCGGGGAAATCGGCGGCACCGCGGCCGAGCACGTCCCGCCCCGGCAGGAACTTGAGGGTGGCGGGGTTCGGGGTCTGCTCGGTCTGGATGAACATGGTCTCTTCCTCTGATGGCGGACCGCCCCCTCCGAGGTGGCGGCCCGGTCCGAAAGTGGGCAGTATCGCGGCCGATATCAAGCGTGCCATGGCCCCGCCAGACGGTGGGGAGGAATGCGGGGACGATGGACGGGCGGGCGGACAGGGCCGGAGGGGAGTACGGCGCGGCCTGGGAACCGCGCGTCGCCGCCACCATCGGCTGGCTGCTGTCCGAGGGGCAGCGCCACCCCGACATGGAGGGGCTGTTCGCCGCCTTCTGCCACCATCTGGTCGCCGGCGGCCTGCCGCTGGTGCGCTCGACCCTGCATCTGCGCCTGCTGCACCCGCAGCTGCGGGGCATCACCTATGTCTGGCGCGAGGGTACCGACGGGCTGGAGACGATCGAGCGGCGGCACGGCATCGAACTCGACCCCACCTTCCGCAAGAGCCCCATCGCCGCCATCATCGACGAGGGGGCGGAAGGGCTGCGGACATTCATCGCGCGCACGCCCGGCCCCTATCCCTTCCCGGTGATCGACGAGCTGAAGGCGCAGGGCATCACCGACTATGTGGCGGTGCCGCTGGCCTTCTCCAGCGGGCGGCGCAACGCCATGACCCTGGCGACCAAGGCGGCGGACGGCTTCGAGACGGCCGAGCTCGGCGCCGTCTACGACGTGGCGCCGGCCTTCGCGGCGCTGCTGGAGGCGCGGGCCTACCGCTTCCTGGCCTCCACCCTGCTGGACACCTATGTCGGCCACCAGAGCGGCGCCCGCATCCTGGCCGGCGACATCCGGCGCGGCAGCGGCGAGACGCTGCGCTCGGTGCTCTGGTACTGCGACCTGCGCGGCTTCACCCCGCTGTCGGACCGGCTGCCGCGCGAGCAGCTGATCTCCCTGCTGAACGGCTATTTCGAGATCATGGGCGGGGCGGTGCAGGCGAATGGCGGCGAGATCCTGAAATTCGTCGGCGACGCGCTGCTGGCGATCTTTCCCCTGGGCGAGACCGGCGAGCGCGACGCCGCCTGCCATGCGCTGAAGGCGGCGCTGGACGCGGTGGCCGGCATGAAGCGGCTGAACGCCCAGCGCGCCGCCTGGGGCCAGCCGATCCTGAAGGCCGGCATCGCGCTGCATCTGGGCGACGTCATGTACGGCAACATCGGCGCGCCCGACCGGCTGGACTTCACCGTCATCGGCCCGGCCGTCAACCTGGTCAGCCGCATCGAGGGGCTGTGCAAGCGCCTGGACCGGGAGGTCCTGGCCTCCAGCGCCTTCGCCGCCCAGTGCGGCGGGGACATGGTCAGCCTGGGCTTCCAGCCGGTCAAGGGCATGGCCCAGCCGGTGGAGGTGTTCGGGCTGAAGGGGTGAGGGTTCTTCTCTCCGCTTCCCATTCCTGATCCGTCACCCCGGCGAAAGCCGGGGCCCAGGGGTTGCAGCAGGATAGGCGCCATGCAGCGCTCCCTCCATCCCGATTGATCGAAGCCGTCGCTAGGGCGTACTTCATCGATCATCCATGGCCGCAACCCCTGGGTCCCGGCGGGGGTGTGACGGGCGGAGCGCCCGATCGCGCCCCGTACGCCCTTAGGTGATCGCGTCCAGCTGCTCGTCCGACAGGCTGCCGGGCACGATGGTGATGGGGATGCGCAGCGTGCCGGACATGCGGCCGACGATGTAGCTGACCAGCGGCCCGGGCCCGCCGGAGCCGGTGCCGGCCGCCAGCACCAGGATGGAGATGCTGGGCTCCTCCGAGATCAGCTTCAGCACCTCGGTTTGCGGCTCGCCCTCGCGCAGGAACAGGATCGGCATGGTGCCGGAGATGTCGACCACCTCCTGCGCCAGGCGCTGCAGCAGCTGCTCCGCCTCCTCGCGCTGCTCCTGCCGCATCAGATCCTCGACCGCCGCCCATTGCTGGAAGTTGGTCGGCTCCATGACGGTCAGCAGGGCGACGCGGCCGCCGGTGCTGCGGGCGCGGCGGGCGGCGTAGTGGAGCGCCACCGACATCTCCTCGGACTCGTCCACCACCACCAGGAAGATGCGCGGGTTGGTCTCGGGCATGGCAAGCCTCAGCTGCGGCGGAAGATGGTGCCGGCCAGCCAGCCGGCGGTGACGGCCAGCAGGATGCCGGCGATGGCGTAGAGGACCGAGCGGCGACGGGCCACGTCGGTCAGGTCGGCGGAGAAGCCGATCTTGCTGACCGACAGCGGCGTGGTCTGGGCGCTGACCACGTCGCCGTTGCGGATCAGGAAGACGCTGACGGTATAGAGCCCCGTGGGCACGTTGGCCGGGAAATAGATGGTCGTGCGGAACAGCCGCTGGCCCAGGAACAGAACCTGGCCGACCTCGGTCCCGTACAGGCCCTGGCGCTGCTTGCTGCGGATGAGCGCGGCGCGGAACTCCGACACCTTCTCCGCCTGGACGTTCATCTCCGGCAGCATGCGGATGTGGTCCAGACCGATCTCGTGCCGCTGCAGCACGGTGGGCGCCACCAGCTCCTGCAGCGGCGCCGAGGTGGCGACGCCGTAGTAGCTGGGCACCTTGTCGAATTCGAGCTTCTCGTTGTTCAGCCAGACGCCGGCGATGCGGTCCTTGCGCCGCACCGTCACCGGCCCCTCCGGCCCCTGCACCACCACCGCCACCTCGCCCTGGCCGTCCACGGCGCCGAACAGCACCACGTCGGTGCCGGTGAAGCCCGTGGTGATGGCGATGAGGTGGCTGGAGATGTCGGCCACCAGCGACTGCGCCCGCGCCAGCCCGGCCCAGAGGCACCAGGCGGACAACGCAGCGCAGGCCAGCGCCAGGGTCGGGCGCCACCGTCTCGGTTTGCCGGGGCTCATGGCGTCGACCTCGTGATCGAGTAGACGTCCTCGGGCGTCACCACCAGATCGACCAGCAGCTTCACCGCCACCGCCAGCACCATCAGCGCCAGCAGGGCCCGGGCCTGCTCGCCGCGCAGATGGGTGCCGGCGCGGGTGCCGAACTGGGCGCCGACGACGCCGCCGGCCAGCAGCAGCAGGGCCAGCAGGATGTCCACGGTCTGGTTGGTCGCGGCCTGCAGGAAGGCGGCGATGCCCGTGGTGAAGATGATCTGGAACAGCGAGGTCCCCGCCACCAGCACCGCCGGCATGCCCAGCAGGTAGATCATGGCCGGGACCAGCAGGAAGCCGCCGCCGATGCCCATGATCGCCACCAGGATGCCGCCGACGAAGCCGATGCCGATCGGAAGCAGCGCGCTGATGTAGAGGCGCGAGCGGGGAAAGCGGGTCTTGAAGGGCAGGCCGTGCAGCCAGGTGTGGTGGTGCAGCTTGCCGCGCCCGGTGCCGGGCTTGCGGCCGCGGATCATGGTCCGCACGCTCTCGGTCAGCATCAGGCCGCTGATGGTGCCGAGGAACAGCACGTAGGTGATGGAGATGACCAGGTCGACCTGGCCCAGCGCCTGCAGCCGGCCGAACAGCCAGACGCCCAGGATGGTGCCGACGCCGCCGCCCGCCAGCATGAACAGGCCGATCTTCACGTCGACGTTCTTGCGGCGCCAGTGCGCCATGACGCCCGACACGCTGGCGCCGACCAGCTGGTTCGCCTGGGTGCCCACGGCGACGGCCGGCGGCACGCCGATGAAGATCAACAGCGGCGTCATCAGGAAGCCGCCGCCGACGCCGAACAGCCCAGACAGGAAGCCCACGAGCCCGCCCAGCCCCAGCAGCAGCAGGGCGTTGACGGACATCTCGGCGATCGGGAGATAGACCTGCATGCGGCCCGGGGCTGACGGCGGGTGGTCGGCCGAAGTCTAGCCGGGCACGCGCCGCACGCCCAAGCGTTTTACGCCTCGTCGCCCTTCAGAGCACGTACCAGCCCGGCGGTGGTCTCGGCGATGGCGGTGGCGGCGCGCATCAGGTCGGGCAGGCCCATGCCCGTGCGGTCGGCGCGGCCGGCGACCTGCTCCGGCAGGGGCGGGACGTGGATGAAGCCGGCGGGGATGAGCAGGCCGCGCGTCTCGATCAGGTGGCGGGCCCGGAAGAACAGGTGGTTGCAGAGATAGCCGCCGCAGTCGCGGCTGACGGAGACGGGGATGCCGTCCGCCTCCAGCCGGTCGCGGATGGCGGCCAGCGGCAGGGTGGACCAGTAGCCGACCGGCCCGTCCTCCTCGATCAGCCGCCCCTTGCGGATCACGCCGTCATTGTCGGCGTGCGGCGTGTCGTCGATGTTCAGCCCCACCCGCTCCAGCCGGATGCTGTCGGTCTCCGCCGCCAGCCCGAACATCAGCACGGCGTCCGGCCGCACCTCGTCGAAGGCGGCCCGCATCGCATCGCCGGCGCGGGCATAGCCGACCGGCACCTTGACGCCGGAGAGCCGCGCCCCGCCGACGCTCAGCCCGTCCAGCGCGTCGGCCAGCAGCGCCGTCGGGTTGACGGAGTGGTTCAGGAACGGCTCGAAGCCGGTCACCAGGATGCGCATGGCGATCTCCCGCCGGCGCCCGCCTCAGGGACGGAGCAGGCCGACGATGTCCTTGATCTCGTTCATGTGGCGGGCGGCCATCTCGTTCGCCCGGTCGGCACCGCGCTTCAGGATGCCGTCGATCTCCGCCGGGTCGGCCAGCATGCGGTTCATCTCCGACGTGATCGGCGACAGCGTCGCGACCGAGAGGTCGACCAGCGCCTGCTTGAAGGTGGAGAAGGTCGCCCCTGCAAAACGTGCCAGAACCTCCTTCTTCGAGGTGCCTTCCATCGCGGCGAAGAGGGTCACGAGGTTGTCCGCCTCCGGCCGGCCCGCCAGCCCCTCCACATTCTCCGGCAGGGGCTCGGGGTCGGTCTTGGCCTTGCGGATCTTGAGCGCGATGGCGTCGGCATCGTCGCTCAAATTGATGCGGCTGTAGTCGGACTCGTCCGACTTGCTCATCTTCTTGGTGCCGTCGCGCAGGCTCATCACCCGGGTCGCCTCGCCGAGGATCTGCGGCTCGGGCAGCACGAAATACTCCTGCCCGTAGAAGCGGTTGAAGGCGCCGGCGATGTCGCGGGCCAGCTCCAGATGCTGCTTCTGGTCCTCGCCCACCGGCACGTGCGTCGCCTTGTAGAGCAGGATGTCGGCCGCCATCAGCACCGGGTAGGAGTAGAGGCCCAGCACCGCGTTGTCGCGCTGCTTGCCCGCCTTCTCCTTGAACTGGGTCATGCGGTTCAGCCAGCCCAGCGGCGTGTGGCAGGACAGGATCCAGGCCAGCTCCGAATGGGCGGAGACGGTCGACTGGTTGAAGATGATGTTCCGCTCGGGGTCGATGCCGGCCGCGACATAGGCGGCGGTGACGGCGCGGATGTTCTTGCGCAGCGTCTCGGCATCCTGCGGCAGCGTCAGCGCGTGCAGATCGACGACGCAGAAGATGCCCTCGAACGACCCTTGGTTCTGCAGCGCCACCCAGTTCCGCAGCGCGCCCAGGTAATTGCCGAGATGGAGCAGGCGGGTCGGCTGCATGCCGGAGAAGATGCGGTTCATCTTGGGATCGCGCGAAGTTGGGGAGGGAACGGAGAGCGGCTGTTATGGCCCCGGGCCGGCCCGTCGGTCAAGGAAGGCCGGGTCTCACCCGGCGGCGGGGGCGCGCCGGCGGCGCAGCAGCGACTTCAGCTCCGCCCGGTCCACGCCCCCCAGCCCCACCACCAGCAGCCCATAGACAGCGACGCCGCCCGCCACCAGCGCGCCCAGGGCCGCGATGCGCACCGCCAGATGGTCCAGGAAGTACGGCCGCAGCGCCCACTCGCCCAGCGCCAGCGCGCCGCCCATCAGCGCCGCCGCCAGGATGATGCGCGGCGCCCGGCGCAGCAGCGGCCGGTCCAGTTCCAGCGCGTCGCGGCGGCGGAGTGCCGTCGCCAGCAGCAGGATGTTCAGCCAGGCGGTCAGGCCGCTCGCCAGCGCGATGCCGACATGGCCGAGCGGCGTCCACAGCGCCAGCACGACCGCCAGCACCGTGTTGGTGCCCAGCGTCCAGAAGGCGATGCGCATCGGCGTGCGCGTGTCCTGCCGGGCGAAGAAGGTGGTGGTCAGCACCTTGGCGACGACATAGGCCGGGATGCCCGCGGCGTAGGCGGTCAGCGCCAGGGCCGTCGCCCGCGCCTCGGCCGGGCCGAAATTGCCCTTCTGGAACAGCGCCTGGAAGATCGGCAGCGGGATCACCGCCAGCGCCACCGCCGCCGGCAGACCCAGCAGCAGCCCGTACTCGATGCCTCTGGAGATGTAGTGCGAGACCTGGCCCCGGTCGCCGGCCTCGACATGGCGCGACAGGGTGGGCAGCAGCGCCGTGCCGATGGCGATGCCGATGACCCCCAGCGGCAACTGGTTCAGCCGGTCGGCGTAATAGAGGTAGGAGATGGCGCCCGCCGGCAGCAGCGAGGCGACATGCGTGCCGATCACCAGGTTGACCTGGATGACGCTGGCGGAGATGGCGCCCGGCCCCATCTGGCGGAACAGCTTGCGCACTTCCGGCGTGAAGCGCGGCACCACCACCCGGAGCGCCAGGCCGGCCCGGCGGCAGGACCAGGCCAGCCAGCAGAGCTGCACCATGCCGGAGATGGTGACCGCCCAGGCCAGCGCCCGGTTCGCCTCCCAGCCCTGCCAGTGGGTCAGCCCCAGGGCCGTGATCATGCAGATGTTCAGCGCGATCGGCGCCGCCGCCCCCGGCCCGAACCGTCCCAGCGCGTTCAGCACGCCGGTCTGCAGCGCCGTGACCGAGATCAGCAGCAGGTAGGGGAAGGTGATGCGGCCCAGCTCCACCAGCCGTTCCGCCGTGCCCTCATCCGCCATGTAGCCGCTGGCCAGCAGGATCATCACCGCTGGCATTGCCAGCATCGTCAGCAGGGTGACCGGCAGCAGCACCAGGATCATCACCGACATGGCCTGCTCGGCGAAGCGGTTCGCCGCCTCGGGCCCGTCGCGCTTCATCATGGCCGAGTACATCGGCACGAAGGAAACGGTGAAGGCCCCCTCGGCGAAGAGCGCGCGGAAATAGTTCGGCAGGCGCTGGGCGACGATGAAGATGTCGGCGGCGGTGCCGGCGCCCAGGATCCAGGCGGTCAGCATGTCGCGGACGAATCCCGCCACGCGGGAGACCATGGTCAGGCCGCCGACGGTGGCGATGGCGCGGGTGAAGCTCATGCCCCAGCGGTAGCGGAAAATCGCGGCCTCGGGAAGGCGACCTTTGTTCCCGCCCCTGGGAGAAGCGTGGGACGCCGGGCGGGGTGGCCCGTCGGGAGACACCCCGACGCCCCCTTGCCGCCTGCGCCGGTTGCCGCACCATGGCGGCCGACGCGCGGAACGGGAGGTCGGCATGCGCACGGCTTTGATGGCGATGGGGTTGATGATGCTGGCGGGCGGCGCGCTGGCCGATCCGGTCGACGATGCAGCGCGGGACGGCATGGCCCTTTACGAGGCCGGCGACCGGGCCGGCGCCGCCGCGCGGTTCGAGGAGGCGGCGCGTCTGATCCGCCAGGCCAAGGCCGACCGCTTGGCCCGTGCCCTGCCGGACCCGCTGCCCGGCTGGACCGCCGAGGAGCCGGCGGCCGAGGCGGCGCTGGCCGGCGTGCTGGGCGGCGGCGTGGCGGCGGGCCGCGCCTACCGCGGCGAGGAGGGCGCCATGGAGCTGTCGCTCATCACCGACAGCCCGCTCATCGCCCAGGCCGCGGCCGAAATCCGCAACCCGACGCGGCTGAAGGCGTCCGGCGCCCACCTTGAGAAGATCGCCGGCCGGGACGCCGTCGTCCGCTACGACCCGGACGCCCGCAGCGGCGAGATCACCCTGCCGGTGGAGGACCAGGCGCTCGTCACCCTGACCGGCGTCGAGGTGACGCGGGAGGAGCTGGTGGCCCAGATGGCGCTGGTGGACCCGAGACGGTTCGTGGAGTGAGAAACGATCCCTCGCCCCTTGCGGGAGAGGTCGGCAGCGGTGAGGTAGTGCGTCCTTCGACAGGCTCAGGATGAGGGGGGTGGGTGCTGCTCCCGGTCGAGTTCGCGGGACGGAAACCGGGAGTGCCTAGCGCACCCTGCCCCTCATCCTGAGCCTGTCGAAGGACGCACCACGGGCCAGCCTCTCCTATCCCTCACTCCGCCGCCTTGGTCGGGCGCCTCGGCGCCCTCGGCCTGGGCGGTTCGGCGGTCTCGGCGGCGGGGTCGGTCAGGACGTTCAGCAGCTCGGCGCGGATCTGGGCCAGCTTGCCCTCGTGCGTGACCTTCAGGCCGAACACGTCCTTGACGTAGAAGACGTCCACCGCCGCGTTGCCGTAGGTGGAGATCTTGGCCGAGGCGATCTGCAGGTTCAGCTGGGTCAGCGCCCGGGTCAGCTCGTAGAGCAGGCCGGGACGGTCGTGGCCGTTGACCTCCACCACCGTGTGGCCGGTGCTGGCCTTGTTGTCGATCAGGACGCGCGGCGGCACGCGGAAGACCCGGGTGCGCGAGGGCAGGGTCGGCTTGCGCTTGGCCAGCTCCGGCCCCAGCCGGGCGCCGCCGGACAGCGTCTTCTCGACGCTAGCGGCGAGGCGCGCCAGCCTCTCCGGCCCGTCCAGGGTGCCGCCGACGGCCGCATGCACCGAGAAGACGTCCAGCGCCATGCCGTTGGTCATGGTGTTGATGCGGGCGTCGACGATGTCGGCCCCCGCCAGCGCCAGGGCCCCCGCGAGCCGGGAGAACAGGCCGGGATGGTCGGCGGTGTAGATGGTGACCTCGACCACCGAGCGGCCGGGATCGAGGCGGGTGTCGATGGTCAGCGGCGCGCCGTCGGCCTCCGCCCGGGCGATCATGCGGGCGTGGCGGGCCAGCGAGGCCGGATCGAAGCTGAGCCAGTAGGAGGGATAGCCCCGCGACAGGTGCGCCTCCAAGGCACCCACGTCCCAGTCCGCCAGTTCGGCCTTCAGCGCCTCCTGGGCGGCGGCGACGCGGCGCTCGCGCCCGTCGGCGCCGATGGTGCCGCTCATCAGCTCCTCCGCCCGCCAGTAGAGCTGGCGCAGCAGCGTGGCCTTCCAGTTGTTCCAGCGGCCGGGCCCGACCGCGCGGATGTCCGCCACGGTCAGGATCAGCAGCAGCTTGAGGCGCTCCGGCGACTTCACCAGGTCGACGAAGTCGCGGATGGTCTTGTCGTCGTCCAGGTCGCGCTTGAAGGCGATCAGCGACATGGCGAGGTGGTGCCGGACCAGCCAGGCCACCGTCTCCGTCTCCTCCTCGGTCATGCCGAGGCGGGGACAGAGCTTCTGCGCCACCTTCTCGCCCAGGATCGAGTGGTCGCCGCCACGGCCCTTGGCGATGTCGTGCAGCAGCAGCGCCACGTACAGCGCCCGGCGCGAATTGACGGTGTGGATGACCTCGGACGCCAGCGGCACCTCGTCCACCAGCTGCCCGGCCTCGATCTGGTGCAGGATGCCCATGGCGAACAGCGTGTGCTCGTCCACCGTGAACATGTGGTACATGTCGTACTGCATCTGCGCGACGACGCGGCCGAAATCCGGCAGGAAGCGGCCCAGCACGCCGGCCTCGTTCATGCGGCGCAGCGTGATCTCCGGATCACGGCGGCTGGTCAGGATTTCCAGGAACAGGCGGTTGGCGTCGGCATCGGCGCGCAGCTTCGGCCCGACCCCGCCGAGCGAGCGGGTGATGGCGCGCAGCGCCTTCGGGTGGATGTCCAGGTCGTGCGCCTGGGCCACCCGGAACAGCCGGATCATCTCGATCGGCCGCTCCTTGAAGTGGCGGTCGTCGCGGATGGTGAGGCGGCCCGCATCCAGCGAGAAGCCCTCCAGCTCGTTGCGGCCGAAGGTGCGGCGCAGGAAGTTGAAGCGGGGCGGGCGCCGGCTCTCCTGCTCCAGGGTGGCGCAGAGGATGCGCGTCAGGTCGCCCACATCCTTGGCGACCAGGAAATAATGCTTCATGAAGCGTTCGACGCCGCTGGTGCCGGCATGGTCGGTATAGGCCAGCCGCCGGGCCATCTCGCCCTGCACGTCGAAGGTCAGGCGGTCCTCCTGCCGGCCGGTCAGGTAGTGCAGGTGGCAGCGGGCGGTCCACAGGAAGTTCTGCGCCTTGGCGAAGCGCTGCGCCTCCTCCTTCAGCAGCATGCCCTGGGAGACCAGCTCCTTCACCTCCTCGACCTGGTAGACGTACTTGGCGATCCAGAACAGGGTCTGCAGGTCGCGCAGGCCGCCCTTTCCCTCCTTCACGTTCGGCTCCAGCACATAGCGGCTGTCGCAGAACTTCAGGTGGCGGGCGTCGCGCTCGGCCAGCTTGGCCTCGACGAAGGCGGAACCGGTGCTGGCGACGATCTCCTTGCCGAAGCGCTTCTTCAGCTCGGCGAACAGCTTCGGCTCGCCCCAGAGATGGCGCGCCTCCAGCAGGCTGGTGCGGATGGTGACGTCCGATTGCGCCTGACGCAGGCACTCGTCCACCGAGCGTACGGCATGGCCGACCTTCCAGCCCAGGTCCCACAGCAGGTAGAGCATGTACTCCACCACCTGCTCCACCCGCGGCGTGCGCTTGTAGGGCAGCAGGAACAGCAGGTCGACGTCGGAGAAGGGCGCCAGCTCGGCGCGGCCGTAGCCGCCGGTGGCGGCGATGGCGATCTGCTCGCCCCGGGTCGGGCCGGCGGTGGGGAAGACGTGGGCCAGGGTGAAGTCGGCGAGCGCCTGGATGATCATGTCGGCCAGCGCCGCCGTGCGCAGCACGCACTCCTCGCCGCGATGGTCCTGCTCGAAGCGCTGGCGGATCGCGGCGCGGCCGCTCTCCAGCGCGCCCTTCAGGCAGGACAGCACCGGGGCCCGCAGCGCGTCGGTGCCGCGCTCGCCATGGGTGGCGGCGATGGCGTCCAGCGCAAGGGCCAGGCTCTGCGGCGTCGGCGGGAGGAGGGCCGGGACGGCATCGGGAGAGGCGGTATCGGGTAGGGCGGTCATGGGCTGCGCCTGCTGGGGTCCGGAAACCAGTATGCCACAGATATGGACCGCCGCACCGGGCGAGGCACCCCTACCGGCGAGAGGCCCTCAGCGCCGGCGGCGCTCGCGGGCCAGGCGCCGGGCATTGGCCGAGGCCGCCTTGTGGATCGGCGCCAGCCCCAGCCCGCCCAGCCGGCTGGCGGCGACGGCGAAGCCGGCGGCGGCGCCGTTGGCGGCGTCGATGCTGGCGTTCAGGAAGCGGCGCTGCGCCTCGGCCAGGCCGGCGGGCGTCGGCGGCTGCAGCAGCGCGGTCCAAGCCTCGACCGCCGCCTCCGCCTGCTTGGTCGACCAGAGCCACCAGCCCTCATGGAAGGCGCCGAGCCCGCCATAGACGGCGACACCCGCCTCGGCCACCGCCTCCAGCTTCTCCCGGCCCATCAAGGTGAATTCCGGGTCGGACCAAGCGAACGGGTCGCCCAGCGCCTCTCCCATCATGGCGAGGCGGTAGGCGATGGTGCGGCCGGCGGCGACGGACATCTCGCCCGTCTTCAGCGCGGTGCGCGTCAGCTCGGCCCCGGCATGGGCGAGGCGCTGGGTGTCGGGCGAGGGCGGGGTGATCTTGGCGGGGCGGCGGGGCACGGCGGACCTTTCCATGTTGCACTGCAACATAACAAGGGAGGGGCGGGATCGGCCATAGCCAACAGCGCCACCCCTCCCTTTGCGCCCCGGTTCCGCCCCGGTCCGCCGCTGTCAACCCGCCGCGTCGAGCGCCTGCCGCAGATCCTCGACCAGATCGTCGGCGTCCTCCAACCCCACCGACAGGCGCAGCGTGCCCGGGCCGATGCCGACGCGGGCGCGCTCCTCCAGGGTCAGGCGCTGGTGGGTGGTGGTGGCGGGGTGGGTGATCAGGCTCTTGGAGTCGCCGAGATTGTTGGAGATGCGCACCAGCCGCAGCGCGTTCATCGCCCGGAAGGCGCGGGCCTTGGCCTCATCGCCGCCCTTCAGCTCGAAGGCGACCAGTGTGCCGCCGGCCGCCATCTGCCGCATGGCGAGATCGTGCTGCGGATGGCTGGGCAGGCCGGGATAAAGGACACGTGCGACGGCCGGGTGCGCCTCCAGCGCCGCCGCGACCCTGGCCGCCGCGTCGCACTGGGCGGCCACGCGCAGCTCCATCGTCTCCAGCCCCTTCAGCAGCAGCCAGGCATTGAAGGGGCTCATCGCCGGGCCGGTGTGGCGCAGATAGGGGGCGAGCAGGGCGGCGACATCATCGTCGCACAGGATCGCGCCGCCCAGGCAGCGTCCCTGCCCGTCAATATGCTTGGTGGCGGAATAGACGACGATGTCGGCGCCCATGTCCTTCGGGCGCTGCAGCACCGGCGTGGCGAAGACATTGTCCACCACCACCCGGGCACCGGCGGCATGGGCCAGCTCGGACACGGCGGCGAGGTCCACCACCTCCATGGTCGGGTTGCTGGGCGTCTCCAGGAAGACCAGGGTGGTCGGCCGGGAGAGCGCGTCGCGCCACTGGCTGAGATCGGTGCCGTCGACCAGCACCGTCTCCACCCCGTAGCGCGGCGCCAGCTCCTTGACGATGAACAGGCAGGAGCCGAACAGCGCGTGCGGCGCCACGATGCGGTCGCCGGCCTTCAGCAGCCCCATCACGGCGGCGTTCACCGCGGCCATGCCGCTGGCGGTGGCGAAGCAGCGCGGCATGCCCTCATAGGCCGCCAGCCGCTCCTCGAACATGGCGACGGTGGGGTTGCGGAAGCGGGAATAGACGAAGCGGGAGCCGTCGTTGGCGAAGGCGCTCTCGGCCTCCTCGGCGCTGTCATAGACGAAGCCGGAGGTCATGAAGATGGCCTCGGAGGTCTCGTCGAACTGGCTGCGCCGCGTGCCGCCATGGACCAGCCGCGTGCGCGGCCGGAAGCCCGAGGCGTCCTGGCCCGGCGGCAGGGGGAGAATCTTCTTCGGGTTCTTCTGGTCGGGGGTGCTCATGCCGTGTCTCGCGATTAATGCCCCGACCGGCAGGGTCGAGGCGCGATACGGCTTCGACCTTTTAGCAGCTTCTTTAACGAGGCCTGCAAGCCGGTCAGCAAATCGCCTCGGGTGACATCTTGGGCGCCGGGCCCGCCCTCGTCAAGGCGGGGGCAGCATCGGGTTGCCGCAGGGGCGCATCCGTGCTAGTCCCGCGCCCGACCCGGCCGCCCCGCGCCGCCCATCCCAGGAGTTCCCGAGCATGACCGACGAGACCGCCGCCAACGGCGCCAGCGGCAACAACGCCATGGGCAGCGCCGCCCTGCCGCTGATCGTCAACGCCCAGTACGTGAAGGACCTGTCCTTCGAGAACCCGAACGCGCCCGCCAGCTTGATGATGCAGGGCGGCCAGCCGCAGATCGACCTGCAGGTCGACGTGCAGGCCCGCGGCGTGGCCGAGAATGTCAGCGAGGTCTCGCTGAACATCCGCGCCGAGGCGAAGGTGGGCGAGGGCATCGCCTTCATCGCCGAGCTGAGCTACGCCGGCGTCTTCACCCTGCCGGCCGGCATGCCGCAGGACCAGGCCAAGGCCCTGCTGCTGATCGAGGCGCCGCGCCTGCTGTTCCCCTTCGCCCGCGCCATCGTCGCCGACACGGTCCGCGACGGCGGCTACCCGCCGCTGATGCTGCAGCCGCTGGACTTCGTCGATCTGTACCGCCGCCAGGTGATGGGCCAGGGCCAGCAGCCGGTCGGCCAGGCCTGACGCCTACTCCCCCGCCGCCTGGTCCAGCGCCAGGCGGCGGATGGTGCGGTCCAGCAGGGGCCAGTCGATCGGCTTGGTGAGATAGCCGTCGAAAAGCGCCGCTTTCAGGTGGCGGTCGCGCTCCTCCGGCAGGGCGTCGGCGGTCAGCGCCACGATGGGCAGGGCCGCCGCGGCCGTGCCCGATCCCCGGATGCGCTGGGCCGCGGCCTCGCCGTCCATTTCCGGCATCTGCAGATCCATCAGGATCAGGTCGAAACCGCCGGTCAGCGCCGCCTCGACCGCCAGCAGCCCGTTCTCCACCGCCTCGGCCCGGTGCCCCATGCGCTCCAGCATGGTGGTGATCAGCAGCCGGTTGACCTGGTTGTCCTCCGCCAGCAGCACCCGCGCGCCCGATCCGGCCGGCGCCGCCGGCAGGGGCGACGCCTCCTCCCGGGCGGCGCGCGACGGGGCCTCGCCCTCGAGCAGGACCGTGAACCAGAAGGTGGAGCCGGCGCCGACGCGGCTCTCCACCCCGATCTCGCCGCCCATCATGCCCACCAGCCGCTTGCAGATGGCGAGCCCCAGCCCGGTTCCGCCGAAGCGGCGGGTGGTGGAGGCGTCGGCCTGCATGAAGGCCTCGAACAGATCGGCCCGCTTCTCCTCGGGAATGCCGATGCCGGTGTCGCGCACCTCGACGCGCAGCCGCCAGCCTCCCTCCTCGGCGACCGGGTCGCGCATCCGGACGTCGATGCTGCCGGTCTCGGTGAACTTGACGGCGTTGCCGACCAGGTTGGTCAGCACCTGGCGCAGCCGGGTGGGATCGCCCAGCAGCTGCGGCGTGCGGGCCGGCAGGCTCCAGTCCAGGCGGACTCCTTTAGCCCGTGCGGCCGGGGCGAAGAGCCGCATGATGTCGTCCACCAGCGGGCCGGGGCGGAAGGGGATGCGCTCCAGCGCCAGCTGCCCCGCCTCGATCTTGCTGAAGTCCAGGATGTCGTTCAGCACCACCAGCAGGCTGTCGGCGGAGGAGCGCAGCGTCTCCAGATAGCCGCGCTGGTCCGGGGTCGGGTCGGTGCCCAGCAGCAGGTCGACCATGCCGATGACGCCGGTCATGGGCGTGCGCAGCTCGTGGCTCATCACCGCCAGGAACCGCGACTTGGCGAGGCTGGCGGCCTCGGCCACGTTGCGCGCCTGCTCCAGGTCGCGGGCCAGGCTGCGCAGCGCCCGTTCCGAGCGGACCCGCTCGGTCACGTCGACGACGGTGGACTGCAGCGCCGGCCCGTCGATCCAGTTGACGCGGCGCATGGCGACGTCGGTCCAGATGATGCTGCCGTCGATGCGCTGCGCCAGCACCTCGGCGAAATTGACCGAGCCGCCCTCGCGCATCAGCGCGTCCATGTTGGCCCGCGCCCGCTCCCGGCCGGGCTCGGGCACCAGGAGCGCCAGGTCGCCCGCGCCCGTCACCGCCTCGGGGCAGGGGAAGCCGTAGATGGCGGCGTAGCTGGCGTTGGCGAACAGCGGCGTATAGCCGCGATGGATCAGGATGCCCTGGACCGATCCCTCGATCAGGTCGCGCAGCCGGTCCTCGCTGGCCTTGATGTCGGTGATGTCGACGCCCAGCGCGACGATGCCGCCCTCGGCCGTCCGGTGCTCGGAGATGCGGATGCGACGGCCGTCGGGCAGGCGGCGCTCGGTCGGGCCGATGAGATGCCGGTGCTCCTTGAGGCGCTGCTGGATCCACTCCTCGGCCTCGGCGCCCTCCAGCGGGATGTGGCCGCGCTGGACGGCCAGCCGGATCAGCTCCTCGAAGGTCATGCCCGGGTGCAGCTCGTCCGCCAGCGACTGGTAATAGTCGCGGAAGCGGCCGTTGAACTGCACCACCCGGTCGTCGGCATCGTAGAGGATGAAGCCGTCACGCAGCCGCTCGATGGCATCGGTCAGCCGGGTCTCGGCGTTGCGCCGCGCCTCCTCTTCCTGCCGCAGCCGGCCCGCCACGGTGCCGAGGCCGATCAGGATCCAGCGCGCCGCCCGGGTGGCGCGCAGGCGCAGGTGCAGCGTGCCGATGTCCAGCCCGCTCTCCAGCGGGTCGCCGGTCTCCGCCACGCGGGCGAGCTCCTGGCTGAGGCCACCCAGGACCCAGACATCCTCCAGCCTGTCGCCGCGGCGGGCGCCGACCAGCGAGGCGGCGATGTCGTTCACCGCGGCCACGCGGAAGCCGCCGCGCTCGTCCAGGCCCAGTGCCAGCATGCCGTCGGGCGAGGCGCCGACCAGGGCCGCGAGCAGCGTGGAGGCCTCCTCCGGAACCGGCTCTCCCATCGGGGACATCGGGTGCGGCGCCTCAGCCCGTCAGGGCGGCGAGCGCCGCCACGGGGCCGGCCTCGCCGACCCGGCCCAGCCGCATGCCGGACAGGCGGCAGCGCGCCTCCAGCGCCGGCAGCCCGGCCGGCTCGCCCACAACCAGCACCGCATCCCAGGCGCCGGGCGCCGCGGCGAGGGCGGAGGCCGCCTCCACGCCGGACGGCGCCCGCGCAACCTCGTGCGAGGCCGCCTCGAGCGCCCGCGCCTCCGCGTCGGCGGCGCCGACCAGCAGCACCCGGCTGCCCTTGCGGCGGGGAACGCGCGGCAGCGTAGCAGCCAGCGCCCGCGCCTCCTCGGTGGCCTGGAGGATGCGCTTGGCGAACTCACGCGGCATGCCGTCGCCGAGATCCTCCACCAGGAGGGTGGCGTAGCCGTGGATGGCGGTCAGCAGGTTGCCCAGATCGTGGGCGAAGCCCGGCGGCACCTTACCTTCGCCGGCAGGGCCGTCGGGATCGGGAGCCTTGGGGCCACCGCTAGCGGTCAAGGCCCAACTCCACCGCGCGCATGACGGCCTGGGTGCGGTTCTTCGCCTCCAGCTTCCGGCAGAGGCCGCGGACATGGAGCTTCACCGTCACTTCCTCGACCGAGAGGACGCGGGCGATCTCCTTGTTCGACAGGCCCTTCAGCAGCAGCGCCAGCACGTCGCGCTCGCGGCGGGTGAAGCTCGCGGTGCCCTCGGCCTCGGCCGCGAGGTCGGGCGGGACATAGACATCGCCCGCCAGCATCTGGCGGATGACCGCGACCAGCTCGGCCCCGGACAGCGTCTTGGGCACGAAGCCGGCGGCGCCGCGGGCGAGCGCGGCGCGGATCTCGTCGGGACGGGCGACGCCCGACATCAGGGCCACGCGCAGGCGGGGATGGCGCGCCCGCACCCGGTCGAACCCTTCCAGCCCGTTCATGCCCGGCATCCGCAGGTCCAGGATCAGTAGGTCGGTGGCGGGTTCCGCCTCGATCACGGCCAGCGCCTCGTCGACGGAGCCGGCTCCCTTGACCGTCGCGTCGGGGGCGAGACGCTGGATATGCGTGGTCAGGGCGTCCCGAACCAAATCGTGGTCGTCGGCAATGATCAGGCGCATGACACCGGGAGACTCGATAGTTCCGTCTATCCCGAACGATATACCAACTTCCTGGCACTACCGAAGCGCAAAGAAAGAGCCCCGCACCGGCCTGGCGCGGGGCTTGTCCCTGTTCCGACGGCCGCGGCGGGGCCGTCAGCCGCGCTGCGGATTGCGGATGGTGACCTCGATGCGGCGGTTCTGCTGGCGGCCGGTGTCGCTGTTGTTGTCGGCCACCGGATAGTCCTCGCCGAGGCCGCGCACCTCGACCCGGCCGGGATCGACGCCCGCATTCACCAGATAGTCGCGCACGGCGGCCGCCCGCGAGCGGCTGAGGGTCAGATTGTACTCGTCGGCGCCGGTGCTGTCGGTGTGGCCCTCGATGAGGATGCCGCGGTCGGCGTTCTGGCGCAGATAGTCCGCCAGCGGCTGCAGCCGGCGCTGGTCGCCCGGATGCAGGGAGGCGGAGTTGTGGTCGAACAGCAGGTTGCTGAGCGTCAGCACCGTGCCCTGGGCGGTCTGGCGCGCCTGGAACTGGGCTAGCTGGCTCTCCGCCGCCTGGGCCCGCATGCGCTGCTCCTCGGCGGCGATCGCGGCGGCCATGGCCTCCTGCCGGGCCCGGTCGGCCTCGGTGCGGGCCTGCCCGATCTGCCGCTCGCGCGCCTGGAGCAGGATGCGCTCGCGCTGCTCCGCCATCAGGCGGCGCTCCTCCTCGGCGCGGTTGCGCTCGGCCTCGGCGCGGGCGATGGCGAGCCGCGTGCCGGCGACGTAGGTGAGGTGGTCGAGTTCGCGCTCCTCAGCCTTTCCCAGCGCGTTCTGCGCCGCCTCCAGCGAGCGCTCGGCGTCGCGGTAGGGGACGGGCGCCAGGCTGGCGACCTGGTTGGCCCTGGCCTGCTCGAACTCGTCCTGCAGCCGGGCCAGCGGCGGATAGCTGTCCGGCGCCGAGGCGCAGGCGGCGGCCAGCAGGGGAAGACCGAGGAGGAGGAAGCGGGCGGCTTTCATGGCGGGGGCTCCCAGGGGTCGGGGACGGCGGCGGAACGGTACGGTCAGCGGCTGGGCGGCGGCACCAGCCGCGTCGCCGGGGCGGTGGCCGGCGGGGCCGGGGTGGCCAGCGGCACCGTCTCCACCGTCGTGGTGGTCGTCGAGGTGCTGGAGGTCGCCCCCGCGCCCAGGCCCGGCGCCGCCGGGGCGGCATAGGTCGAGCCGGGCGCCGGCGCCACCGTCGTGGTCGTCACCGACGTGCTCGGCGCGGCATAGGGGGAGGTGGTGGCGGTCGGCGAGGTGGCGGAGATGCCGACCTCGTTCTCCAGCGTGCGGATGGTGCGCTCGACATCGGCGCGGGCCTCGACGGCGCGGGCGGCCGAGGCGCGGGACTCGGCGAGGCGCACCGTCACCAGCGCCTGCTCGGACAGGCGGGCGGCGCTGTCGTAATTCTCGTTGCGCCAGGCGGCCTCGGCGGCGTCCAGCCGCTCGCGCGCGGTCTGCAGCTCGGTCGCGGCGTAGCGGCTCACATCGGGCGTGTTGACGTTGTCGACGGCGGCGCGGGCGGCCGGCAGCGAGGGCGGCGGCGCGTCCGGGCCCGAGGCGCAGGCGGACAGCGCCAGCAGGGCGCCGGCGGCGGCGGCGAAGCGGAGGAGCTGGGAGGTCGGCGCGGTAGGCATGGTCGGGCATCTCCGTCTGGACGCCCCGGCACGTCAGGAGAAGGCCGGGCGTCACAAGGCGCAACCGCCCGGATCGACCTATGTTCCGAGCTACCTCTTCCGGGTGCGCGCGCGGCGATGCGCCTGCCCCCGGAGAATGGGCCGGGCGGGCGCGAAGGGGGACTATCGATGGGGGAGATGCGGGCCGGTTCGGCCGGTCAGGCGACGGCGGCCTGGCTGTCGCGGACGGGGGCGAAGAACTCCACCGGATCGGGCACGCCCTTCATCTCCTTAACGCCGGCGGAGACGAAGCGGTACTCGCGCGAGGCGCCCTGCATGACGGCGGCGGAGACGGCCATGTTGCCGGTGGCGGCGACGGAGGTCAGGCGGGCCGCCAGCTGCACCGTGCGGCCGAAGATGTCGGCGCCCTCGTGCATGGCGGGGCCGGCGCTGATGCCGATGCGGATGTCCAGCACCGTCTGGCCGGCGCTGCGGACCCGCTGGAAATCCTCGAGGATGCGGATGCCGGCGCCGACCGCGTCGGTCTCGCTGGCGAAGGCTGCCATGATGCCGTCGCCGGTATGCTTGACCTCGCGGCCCCGGAAGGCCGCCAGGGCCGAGCGGACGATGCCGTCATGCTGGCGCACCCGCTCCAGATGCGCCTGGTCGCCGGCGGTCCAGGCATCGTGGGTGGAGCCGACCAGGTCGGTGAACATGATGACGGTGCGGCTGCCGCCCTCGCTCTTTTCGGCGGCGGTGCACCAGTCGGCCATGGCGCCGGGCAGCTGTCCCTCGGCGCCCGGCATGCCGGCGGCCAGCATGCGGCCGGCCTCCGACCCGCGCCGGTAGACGTCCTTGGCCTTCCTGTCGGTGAGGTGGACCGACATGGTGTCGAGGAACCAGCCGACCATGCCGGGGTCCGACGCCACCGCCTTCACCACCTCCTCGGTGACGCGCCGGCGCAGCGCCGGGTGGATGGAGTCCGCGAAGGCGTCGGCGGCGCCGGCCAGGAACAGGCAGAGGCCGAACCGGTCGTGCCGGTCCAGGCGCAGATGCCCGCCGCGGTTGACCCGCAGCGCGTCCATGGCCGCGGCCGTCATCGCCAGCAGCGCCTTCAGCACCTCGGTGGCGTCCTCCTCGTCGCCGCGGCCGGGGGCGGCGTCGGGCTCCGGCTCCTCGGGCGCGGCCGCCTCTGCCGTCTCGCCGGCGGCGGTCGCGTCCTGCTCCTCGGCGGCCTCGTCCTTCCGGACGGGCTTCTTCTTGCGCCGCTTCGGCATCTGGATCTGCGAGAGGTCCGGCAGCTCGATCTGCGGAATGATCTCCTCCATCAGGTGCGGCCGCACCCGGCGCACCGTGAGGGAGACGATCAGCAGCGCCATGGCCGCGCCGATGGCGAAGCCGACGGCCGAGGGCACGATGGCCACGACCTTTTCGTTGAGGATCAGGAAGGCGGCGACGGCCAGCAGCATCACGCCGCTGCGGCTCAGGGTCGGCACCAGCTCCGGATCGCCCTTGGCCTGCGCCTGCGGGCGCTGCACCGCTGCCGCGGCGGGCGCCGGGCCGGCGCGGCCGCCGGCGGACTTGGGCGCCGGGGGCAGCGTGTGCTTGGGCTTGGAGAGCGTCGCCTTCTTGGAATTGAAGTAGGGGACGTCGTCGCGGCGGTTGCGCGACTGCAGGACCTTGTCCTTCAGGTCGCCCGTGCGCTTGTCGACGATCTCGGCGACCAGCTTGACCGCGACCGTGCCCTTGTCCTTCCAGACCTCGTCCATGCAGTGCACGGCGCGGGGCTCTGAATTGAAGCTGCCCGCGAGGTACCAGACCTCTCCATCGCAGGCGAATACTTCAAAGGCGTTGTTCATCGCGTGGGGTCGCGTCAGATGTTTCCGGGTACCGGCCCCATGCCCCTGCGACCTGCCTTAATGCAGGTCGCCGGTATGGTCTGGACGCTACTGGTTCATGCTCTCGAAGAAGTCGGAATTCTGCTTGGATTGCTTGAGTTTGTCGAGGAGGAATTCCACCGCGTCGGTGGCGCCCATCGGGTTGAGGATGCGGCGCAGCACCCACATCTTGGCCATGGTGCCCTTCTCGACCAGCAGCTCCTCCTTGCGGGTGCCGGACTTCTGGATGTCGATCGAGGGGAAGACGCGCTTGTCCGAGAGCTTGCGATCCAGCACGATCTCGGAGTTGCCGGTGCCCTTGAACTCCTCGAAGATCACCTCGTCCATGCGCGATCCCGTGTCGATCAGCGCGGTGGCGATGATGGTCAGGCTGCCGCCCTCCTCGATGTTGCGCGCGGCGCCGAAGAATCGCTTGGGCCGCTGCAGGGCGTTGGCGTCGACGCCGCCCGTCAGCACCTTGCCGGAGGAGGGGACCACCGTGTTGTAGGCGCGGGCGAGGCGGGTGATGCTGTCCAGCAGGATCACCACGTCGCGCTTGTGCTCGACCAGGCGCTTGGCCTTCTCCAGCACCATCTCGGTCACCTGGACGTGGCGGGTCGCCGGCTCGTCGAAGGTGGAGCTGATGACCTCGCCGCGGACGGAACGGGCCATGTCGGTCACCTCCTCGGGCCGCTCGTCGATGAGCAGCACGATCAGGTAGACCTCGGGATGGTTGGTGGCGATCGAGTGCGCCACGTTCTGCAGCATCACGGTCTTGCCGGTGCGCGGCGGCGCCACGATCAGGGCGCGCTGGCCCTTGCCCAGCGGCGCCACCAGGTCGATGACCCGGGTGGTCATGTCCTTCTTGTTGCGGACCGGGTCCTCGATCTCCAGCTTCAGCCGCTCCTCGGGGTACAGCGGGGTGAGGTTGTCGAAGTTGATCCGGTGCCGGACCTTGTCCGGATGGTCGAAGTTGATCGAGTTGACCTTCAGCAGGGCGAAGTAGCGCTCGCCGTCCTTGGGCGCGCGGATCTGCCCCTCGACCGTGTCGCCGGTGCGCAGGCCGAAGCGGCGCACCTGGCTGGGGGAGACGTAGATGTCGTCCGGACCCGGCAGGTAATTGGCCTCCGGCGAGCGCAGGAACCCGAACCCGTCCTGCAGCACCTCCAGCACGCCCTCGCCGTAGATCGGGATGTCGTTCTCGGCCAGCTGCTTCAGGATGGCGAACATCATGTCCTGCTTGCGCAGGGTGCCGGCGTTCTCGATCTGCAGCTCCTCGGCGAACGCCAGGAGTTCAGCGGGCGACTTGGCCTTCAAGTCTTGGAGGTTCATCGGGAGCCTGTAGGGGAGGGGTCCTGGCGGGCCGGCGATCATGCGTCCGGACGGCGCCGAGGGGAGGTGGGGAAGGTCGGCCCGGTTCTGTGATCTCTGACGCTACCCCGGGGAGGGGCCGCGGAGATTCAGCGAGGAATCTCGGAGAGTGGGCCTTCGGTTGCCATGGGTATCCCAGGTGGCGCGGGCAAGTCAAAGCAAAATCGGCGGTACGCCCGTCTCTTCCGGCGAGGCGGGCGGCGGCCCGATCCGGCGTCAGAAGGGGCGCACGATGACCATCGCGACGATCACCAGCATGAACAGGGTGGGGACCTCATTCATGACCCGGTAGAACTTGGCCGGGCGGGTGTTGCGGTCGGCCTCGAAGTCCTTGCGCCACTTCGCCATCGCCATGTGCGAGACGGTGAGCAGCACGACGAAGGTCAGCTTCGCGTGCAGCCAGCCCTCCTGCATCAGGCCGGGATTCAGCCAGATCATGGTGAGGCCGGCGGCCCAGGCGACGATCATCGCGGGGTTCATGATGCCGCGCAGCAGGCGGCGCTCCATGATCTTGAAGGTCTCGGACTGGGGCGTCCCGGCCGGGGTGTCGGCATGGTAGACGAACAGCCGGGGCAGGTAGAGCAGGCCCGCCATCCAGGAGATGATGGCGACGACGTGCAGCGCCTTGATCCAGAGATACGCCATCGGACCCCCCTCCCCCGGAATTTTATTGCTTGGTGCCGTGCGGGCAGCCCTTGAACCCCGAGGGGCAGATACGGCCGCCGTCCTGCGAGCACAGGGTCCGGCCCGAGGCGCGGGCCTGCCGCACCAGGTTCGCCAGCCCCTGCACGAAGTCGGGCTCGACCCCCACCGCAGGCACGCGGACGAAGTACGGGACGCCGACCTCGTGCGCCAGCTCCCGGTACTCCTCCTCGATCTCCACCAGAGTCTCGGAATGCTCCGAGACGAAAGCCATGGGCACCACCACGACCGGCACCTTGTCGCGGCCGGCCCGGTGGATCTCCTCGTCGGTCGAGGGGCCGATCCATTTCAGCGGCCCGACCCGGCTCTGGTAGCAGGAGACCCAGTCCAGCCCCGGCATGTCGAGCGCCTTGACGATCGCCTCGCTGGTCCGCTCGCACTGCCACTGGTAGGGATCGCCGCCCCGGACCACCTTCTCCGGCAGCCCGTGGGCGGAGAACAGCACCCGCGGCGTGCCGTGCGCGGCCGCCTCGGCGATGCCCCAGCGCAGCAGCTTGGCGGTGGCCCCGACGAAGCCCTGATCGGTCGGATAGCAGCACAGCGTGCGCGCCGGCGCGCTCAACCCCGCCGCCGCGGCCGCCTGGTGCCAGACCCGCAGGCTGGAGGCGGAGGTCGTCGTCGACCATTGCGGGTAGAGCGGCAGCAGCACCACCTCGTCCGGGCCCCAGGCCTTGACGTCGTGCGCGGTCGCCTCGGCCATCGGATGCCAGTAGCGCATGGCGATGAAGGCCTTCACCTCGCCCTCGTCCCACAGCGCCGCCTCGAGCGCGCGGGCCTGCGCCTCGGTGTTCTCCAGCAGCGGGCTCTTGCCGCCGAGCTTCTCGTAGATCCCCTGCGCCACCGGCGCGCGGCGCCCGGAGATGAGCTTCGCCAGAAGGAAGCGCATCGGGTTCGGCACCCGGATGATGGCGGGGTCGTTGAACAGGTTGAACAGGAACGGCCGCACGGCATCCGGGCTGTCCGGGCCGCCAAGGTTGAAGAGGACGACCGCGATTCGGCGGCGTCCGGTGTCGGGCGTGGGGTTCATGCGGGGGTGATACCCGGTTCGGACGGGGAAGGGAACTCAGCCGTTACGTAGCTCCGGCCAGCGCCGGATCAAGTCGGCCAGCACCGTCACGTTCTCCGGCGGGGTCTGCTGCAGGATGCCGTGGCCCAGATTGAAGACGAACGGCCCGTCGCCGAGCGCCTTCAGGATGTCCAGAGTCGCCGTGCGCAGCGCCTCGCCGCCGGCCACCAGCGTCACCGGGTCGAGATTGCCCTGCACCGGCATCCGCGTCTGCAGGTTGGCGGCCGCCCAGTCCACCGGCACGCCGGTATCGAGCCCGACCGCGTCCACGCCGGCACGGTCGAGATAGGAACCGATGTTGAAGCCGGCCTGGCGCGGGAAGCCGATCACCGGCACATCCGGATGCCGGGCCTTGATCCCCGCCACGATGCGGCGCGTCGGCTCCACCACCAGCTCCTGGAACTGCCGGGGCGCCAGGGCGCCGGCCCAGCTGTCGAACAGCTGCAGCACCTCGGCGCCGGCCTGGACCTGGGCCGACAGATACTCGATCGAGGCGTCGACCAGGATGTCGATCAGCTTCATGAAGCCGGCCGGGTCGGAGAAGGCCCAGCGCTTGGCGTGCAGATACTCCTTGGAGCCCATGCCCTCGACCATGTAGCTCGCCACGGTCCAGGGACTGCCGCAGAAGCCGATCAGCGTCGTCTCCGACGGCAGGCCCGCCCGGATCAGCCGCACCGCCTCGTACACCGCGGCCGCGCGCTCGTGCAGATGCTCGGGCTTCAGCACCGACAGGCCGGCCGCGTCGCGGATCGGCTCGAGGCGCGGCCCCTCCCCTTCGGCGAACCAGACCTTCTGGCCCAGCGCGTGCGGCACCACCAGGATGTCGGAGAACAGGATGGCCGCGTCCATGCCGTAGCGGCGGATCGGCTGCAGCGTCACCTCGCAGGCGAGTTCCGGATTGTAGCAGAGGTCCAGGAAGCCGCCGGCCTGGGCGCGGGTGGCCTTGTACTCCGGCAGATAGCGGCCGGCCTGGCGCATCAGCCAGAAGGGCGGCCGGTCCAGCGTCTCGCCCCGGAGCGCGCGCAGGAGGCGCTTGTCAGCGATCGTCGTCATGCCGCCCGTCTTTCTATGCACACGGTTTTTCCCTGCCCCTTTCTACTCTGACTTACTTTTGAAAAGGAATGGGAGCTGTGATTGGTCCTGTGGATAACGGGAATTCCCGGCCATCCCGGATCTGTCCACAGGTGCCGCACCGCCCGTGCGCCACCCCTTGCGGATGTGGATGGAAGGCGGGGTTCCGCGCGCCGGAGCTTGGATGCTATAGAGTCCGGCGGGTGGGAGAGTCCTGGGGATAAGTGCCGGCCGCGGTCCTTCGTCCCGGACTCTCCCGCACAGCCGACGCCGCCGTCCACCGGCGGCCAACCGTACCCCGGCGTGTAACCGTCAAGTGGGCAATCCGTCGGCCGCCTCGGCCAATGGGTATAACCCTGGCACTTATCCCCGACTTGTCCCCCATTCCCCACCCGCCCCCAGCCCGAGCGAGCCGGCCCGTGACCCCCGACAACCCGACCAAGCAGTTCCATCTCCACCTGGTATCGGACGCGACCGGCGAGACCATCAACTCGGTGGCCCGGGCCTGCGTCTCGCAGTTCGACAAGGTCGAGCCGATCGAGCATTTCTGGAACCTGGTCCGCACCGACCGGCAGCTGGACATGGTCATCGACGGCATCCGGGATAATCCGGGCCTGGTGATGTTCACGCTGGTGAACGAGCGGCTGCGGCGCAAGCTGCAGGACACCTGCCGCGAGATCCAGATCCCCTGCATCCCCGTGCTGGACCCGCTGATCAACGCCCTGGCCGCCTATCTGGGGCTGGAATCGCAGAGCCAGCCCGGCCGCCAGCACGCGCTGGACGCCGAGTATTTCGGCCGCATCGACGCCATGGACTTCGCGCTGGCCCACGACGATGGCCAGACCGCCTGGGAGCTGCACGAGGCCGACGTGATCCTGGTCGGCGTGTCGCGCACCTCCAAGACGCCGACCTGCATCTATCTCGCCAACCGGGGCATCAAGGCGGCCAACATCCCCTTCGTGCCCGGCTGCCCCCTGCCCCCGGAGCTGGAGCAGGTGTCGCGGCCGCTGGTGGTGGGGCTGACCAAGGACCCCGAGCGGCTGATCCAGATCCGCCGCAACCGGCTGCGCCTGCTGAACCAGGGCGAGGAGACCAGCTATGTCGATCCGGAGAAGGTGCGCAACGAGCTGTCGGAGGCGCGGCGCTACTACAGCCGCCGCGGCTGGCCGGTGCTGGACGTGACCCGCCGCTCCATCGAGGAGACGGCGGCCGAGATCATGATGCTGCTGGCCCGCCGCCGGCCGGGCGGTGCCACGCAAGGAGCCGACTGAGATGCCGCATCTGAGCCTGGAGCCCATCGTCCTGGCGTCCGGCAGCCGCACCCGCCTGGCCATGCTCGAGGCGGCGGGGCTGGAGGTGGTCGCCAAACCGGCGCCGGTGGACGAGGACGAGGTCAAGCGCTCCTGCCGGGCCGACGGCTTCACATCGGCCCAGGTCGCCGAGGCGCTGGCCGAGCTGAAGGCCATGCGGGTCGCCCGCAATCTCGGGCCGGTCCATACGATCGGCGCCGACCAGATGCTGGAATGCGAGGGCGAGTGGTTCGACAAGCCCGCCGACCGGGCGGCGGCGCGCGCCCAGCTGCTGCGCCTGTCGGGGCGGACGCACAAGCTGATCTCGGCCGTGGTCATGGTCCATAACGGGGTGCGCATCTGGCACCATGTCGCCAGTGCCAGCCTGACCATGCGGAGCCTCGGCGAGGATTTCGTCGACCGCTACCTGGACGCGGTGGGCGACGCGGCGCTGACCTCGGTCGGCGCCTACCAGATCGAGGGGATGGGCGCGCAGCTCTTCTCCCGCGTGCTGGGCGAGCATTCCACCATCCTGGGCCTGCCGCTGCTGCCGCTGCTGGACCAGCTGCGGGTGCGCGGCGTGTTGCCGGCCTGAGCCCCCGCCTGCCATCATGGCGGGCACTGGATGGACGGCATGGTTCGGGAGGTCGGGACGGTGATCCTCAGCGGCAAGGCGATGGTGGCCGGTGTCATGGGCTGGCCGGTCGGGCATTCCCGCAGCCCCCGCCTGCATGGCTGGTGGCTGGAGAGCTACGGGATCGACGGCACCTATATCCCCCTGCCCGTCCCGCCCGACCGGTTCGAGCAGGCGTTGCGGGCATTGCCGGCATTGGGGCTGAAGGGCTGCAACATCACGGTGCCGCACAAGGAGGCGGCGCTGCGAGCGGTGGACCGGGTCGATCCGGCGGCGCGGCGCATCGGCGCCGTCAATACGGTGGTGGTCCTGCCGGACGGCAGCCTGGAGGGCCGCAACACCGACGGCTTCGGCTTCCTCGAGAATCTGCGCGAAGGCGCCCCGGAATGGCGGGGGGAGCATGGGCCGGCGGTGGTGGTGGGCGCCGGCGGCGCCGCGCGGGCGGTCATCGTCGCGCTGCAGGATGCCGGCGTGCCGGAGATCCGCCTGGTCAACCGCACCCGCGAGCGGGCGGAGGAGCTGGCCGCCGATCTGGGCGACCGGATCACGGTGCTGCCCTGGGAATGGCGGGCCAAGGCGCTGGACGGGGCGGCGCTGCTGGTCAACACCACCACCCAGGGCATGGCGGGGCATCCGGCGCTGGACCTCGATCTGGGACGCCTGCCCTTGACGGCGATCGTCAACGACATCGTCTACACGCCGCTGATGACGCCGCTGCTGCTGGAAGCCAAGCGCCGCGGCTGTCAGGTGGTGGACGGGATCGGCATGCTGCTGCACCAGGCGCGGCCGGGCTTCCAGGCCTGGTTCGGCCTGGCGCCGCAGGTCACGCCGGAGCTGCGCCGCTTCATCCTGGAAGGGCTGTGAGGTGATCGTCCTCGGCCTGACCGGCTCCATCGGCATGGGCAAGTCCACGGCGGCGGCGATGCTGCGGCGGCTCGGCTGCCCGGTGCACGATGCCGACGCGGCCGTCCACCGGCTCTACGGCGTCGGCGGCGCGGCGGTAGCGCCGATCGCCGCGGCTTTTCCGCAAGCGGTGGTGGACGGCGCCGTCGACCGGGCGGTGCTGTCCCGGCTGGTGCTGGGCGACGCGGAGGCGTTGAAGCGGCTGGAGGCCATCGTCCATCCGCTGGCCCGCGCCGATGCCGACGCCTTCCTGGCCGAGGCTCGGGCGCGGGGCTGCCCGCTGGCGGTGCTGGACATCCCCCTGCTTTTTGAGACCGGCGGCGAGCACCGGGTGGACAAGGTGCTGGTGGTCTCCGCACCTCCGGAGGTGCAGCGCGCCCGGGTGCTGGCCCGGCCCGGCATGAGTCCGGAGAAGCTGGACGCCATCCTGGCCCGCCAGCTGCCCGACGCCGAGAAGCGCCGCCGCGCCGATTTCGTGGTGGAGACCGGCCAGGGCAAGCGGCCGACCTTGCGGGCGCTGGCCGCCCTCGTCAGAATGCTGCGCCGGCCGGAGCCCAAAGGCGTTTAGACCATCATGCGTGAGATCGTCCTCGATACCGAAACCACGGGCATCGACCCGCTGAACGGCGACCGCATCGTCGAGATCGGCTGCGTCGAGCTGGTGAACCACCTTGCCACCGGCGTGACCTACCACCAGTACATCAATCCCGAGCGCGACATGCCGCCGGAGGCCTTCGCGGTCCACGGCCTGTCCACCGAGTTTCTCAGCGAGAAGCCGGTCTTCGCCGAGATCGTGGGCGATTTCCTGGACTTCATCGGCGATTCGCCGCTGGTCATCCACAATGCCGGCTTCGACATGGGCTTCCTGAACATGGAGCTCACGCGGCTGGGCATTCCGAAGCTGCCGCCGAACCGCGCGATCGACACGGTGGTGATGGCGCGCAAACGCTTCCCCGGCGCGGCGGCCAGCCTGGACGCGCTCTGCCGCCGCTTCGGCGTCGACAATTCCGGCCGCAGCTATCACGGCGCGCTGCTGGACAGCCAGCTGCTGGCCGAGGTCTATCTGGAGCTGCTGGGCGGCCGCCAGCCCGACCTGGTGCTGGGCGCCGGCAGCGGCGGCCGGGCGGTGGAGACGGTCAAGGTCGACCGCCCCTTCCGCGACCCCCGCCCCCACGCCGCCAGCCCCGAGGAACTGGCCGCGCACGAGGCCTTCGCGAAGAGCCTGAAGAACCCGCTCTGGCTGGCGGAGCCGGCGGCGAAGGGGTGAGGCTGAAAGGTTCTGCGTGCTTCGACAAGCTCAGCATGAGGGAAGGTGGTGCCAGGCACTCCCGGACCCATGGGGAGCAGCAATAACTCCCTCAGCCTGAGCCTGTCGAAGGCCGCACACCCGCGACGCTGCCCGAATTACCCGAGCCCCCTCAGGGGATCAGCACGGTGGAACCGGTGGTGCGCCGCCCCTCCAGCGCGCGGTGGGCCTCGGCCGCGTCGCGCAGCGGGAAGCTCTGCCGGGCACCGACCTTCACCTGGCCGGTATGGACCACGCTGAACAGCTCGGCCGCCGCCTCCAGCAGCTCCTCCCGCGTCGCCGTGTAGCCCATGAGCGACGGCCGGGTCAGGAACAGCGAACCCTTCTGGTTCAGGATGCCGATGTTGAAGGGCTCCACCGCGCCCGAGCTCTGGCCGAAGCTCACCATGGTGCCGAGGCGCCGCAGGCAGTCCAGGCTCTTCATGAAGGTGTCGCGGCCGACGCTGTCATAGACCACGTCGACGCCGCGGCCGTCGGTGATGTCCTTCACCCGGGCGACGAAATCCTCGTTGCCGTAGAGGATCGGGTGGTGGCAGCCATGGGCGCGGGCCAGCTCCGCCTTCTCCGGCGAGCCGACCGTGCCGATGACCGTCACCCCCAGCGCGTTGGCCCATTGGCAGGCGATCAGCCCGACGCCGCCGGCGGCCGCATGCACCAGGATCGTGTCGCCGGCCTTCAGCGGGTAGGTGCGGCGCAGCAGGTACTGGGCGGTCAGCCCCTGCAGCAGCATGGCGGCCGCCTGCTCGTCGCCGATCCAGCTGGGCAGCGGGATCAGCTTGTCGGCCGGCGACAGCCGCGCCTCCGCATAGGCGCCCAGCGGGCCGGTGCAGTAGCCGACGCGGTCGCCGGGCTTTAGCTCCGTCACCCCCGGCCCGACCGCCTCCACCACGCCGGCCCCCTCCTGCCCCGGGATGAAGGGCAGCGGCTGCGGGTAGAGGCCGGTGCGGTGGTAGACGTCGATGAAGTTCAGCCCGACCGCGGTGTGGCGGACCCGGACCTGGCCCGGCCCGGGCTCGCCCACCTCCACCTCTTCCCAGCGCAGGACCTCCGGCCCCCCGGCCTCATGGATGCGGATCGCGTTCGGCATGATCGTCTCCTAAGGGATGGTGGCGCCGTCGGTCTGGCGCCGGTCACTTCAGGTTACGGGCGAAGAACTCCTGGCTGCGGGCATGCGCCATCTCCGCCGAGGGCTGGTGGTAGTGTGCGCCGCCCTTGCGCGAGAAGGCGTGGTCCTGCCCCTCATAGACATGCATGGTGACGTTCGGGTTGTTGGCCAGCGCCGTGCGGATCTGCGCCTGCGCCTCGGGCGGGACGAACTTGTCCTTCTCGGCGATGTGCATCAGCAGCGGCTTGGAGATGGCGGTGGCCTCGGCCAGGTCCTTCTCGATGCCGACGCCGTAGTAGCTGACATTGGCGTCGGCGTCCGAGCGCGTCGCCATCAGGTAGGCCAGCTTGCCGCCCAGGCAGAATCCCACCGTGCCAACCTTGCCGGTGACGCCCTGGTAGCCGCGCAGGAAATCCACCGAGGCGATCAGATCCTCCACGCCCTTGGCCTCGCTGAAGCCCTGGTAGAGCTGGAAAGCGCGCTGCCACTCGGCGTCGGACTGGTCGGTCAGCTGGATGCCCGGTTCCTGGCGCCAGAACAGGTCGGGGCATAGCGCGACATAGCCGTGCTCGGCGTAGTAGTCGACCAGGTCGCGCATGACCTTGTTGACCCCGAAGATCTCCTGGATCACCACGATGCCCGGGCCGGAGCCCGAGGCCGGGGTCTTCAGATAGCCGTAGAAGCTGCCGCCGTCCTTGGCCTGGATCGTCACGTCCGTCATGCGGTCTCCCCTTGGGTCAGGTTGGGTTCTTGGTTAACCGGGGCGGGAGAATAGGACGGGCGGGCCGGCTTGTCAGCATCAGGGCGCGGCGGTGAGTTGCTCCCACACCGCCCGCGAGACCTCCACCTCCCATCGCGACAGGCCGCTACCCGGAACGGGGTAGTCCTTCGGCTCCGCGCTGGTGCCGGTCAGCAGATAGACCCAGCCGATGCCGCGCTGCGGATCGAGGATCATCCCGCCCAGCAGCCCATAGGCCTCCGCAAGATGGCCGCAGAACCGGCCCGAGGTGCCGGGAATGGGAATGCGGTACTGCAGCCCCAGACCCCAGCCGGTGTAGAAGCCGCGCTCCGTCTCGCCATTGCCGCGGCCGCCATGGGCATTGGGGTCGTGGGTCCAGGCCTCCGTCAGCATCGCCTGCACGCTGGCCGGTTCCAGGATTCCCTTACCGTCCACGGCCCCCTTCCCGAGCAGCAGCCGCAGCAGCGTGGCGACCTCGGCCGCGCTGGCCCGCAGGCCGCCCTGGGGCGACAGGGTGGTGGCGTTGCGGCCGACGACATAGGCCGACAGCGGGGCGGTGGCGGTCACGCCGAAGGGGCTGACCATGCCGTCGGGGCGCCGGCCCTGGTGATCGTCCACCTGCGGCTTCCATCTCCCCTCCTCCAGCCGGTGGACGGGTGCCAGGACCTGGAAGTCGGCGTCGGAGAGGGTGCGCACGTCCCAGGCGGCGCGGATGCCGAGCGGCGCGAGGACGCGCTCCGCCACGACCCGGTCGAACCGTTTGCCCTCGATCCGCTCGATCACCGTGGCGAGCACGCCGATGCCGAGATTGGAATAGGTGAAGAAGGCGCCCGGCGGATGCCCGGCCGACCAGTGGGCGCCGCCCTCCCAATAGGGGCTCGCGGGATCGAAGAAGTCCGACAGCGCATGCTGCACCGGCAGGCCGTAGATCTCGCCGTCGCGGATCGACGATGTGTGGGTCAGCAGCATCCGCGCGGTGATCGGCCGGTCGGGGAAGGCGGGATTGCGCAGGGGGAAGCCCAGATAGTCGCCGACGTCGCGGTCCAGGTCGAGCCGGCCAGCCTCCGCCAGATCCATCGCCGCCAGCGCCATGGGCACCTTGGAGAGGGAGGCCACGCGCACGCGGGTGTCGACCGTCAGCGGCCGCTCGCGCCCGGGATCCAGCACCGCTTGGCCGAAGGCGCCCTCATAGACGATCCGGCCGTCCTTCACGGCGACGACCACCAGGCCGGAGAGCGGATGCATGGGATCGGCCTGGATCGCCGCCAGCGTCCGGTCCAGGCCCGGCTTGTCCAGGGCGTGCGCCGGCGCCGTGCATGCCAGTGCCACGTGGAGCAGCGCGGGCAGAAGAGCCAGGGTAAGGCGGCGCACGTGTCAGCGCTCCGTCAGCAGGGCGGTGAGCGCCGCGGGCTCGGTCACCGCCAGACCGCAGGACAGGTTGCGGCAGACATAGGCCGCCGGACGGCCGGCGACGGTGCCCTTTCCCCGGGCGGGGTGGCCCTCGGGCAGCTCGGCGCCGGGCGGCACGCGCTGCAGGATCAGGTCGGGCAGCGACAAATCCAGCGCGGCGCGCAGCAGCGCCCGGGTCATGGGATGATCGGGCGGGCCGACCACCACCAGCTGCACCGCCGACAGCAGCAGCTCGGCATTGTTCAGATATGTCGACAGCGGGAAGAAGTTGCGGGTCAGCTCGCCGGCGAAGGCGGTGACGACCGCTTCGGCCCGCTGCCGGTAACGGTCCTCGCCGGTCAGATAGTAGAGCCGGGCCAGTACGCCGACCATGGTGCCGTTGCCGCTGGGCACCGCATTGTCGGCGGCGCTGCGCGGGCGGACGATCAGATCCTCGGCATCATCCGCGACGCCGTAATAGCCGCCGCCTTCCGCCGCCCAGAAATGCCGGTCGCACATCTCCACCCAGGCGCGGGCCTGGTCGAGATATCCGCCCTCGCCCGTCACCTCATGCAGCGCCAGCGCCGCCCTGACCATGTTGGCATGGTCCTCCAGAGTGCCCTGGTGCTTCAGCCGGCCGGCGCGCCAGCTGTGCAGCAGCCGGCCGTCGCGCTGCATCGTGTCGCGCACGAAGGCGAAGGCGCGGGCGGCGGCATCGATCCAGGTGGAGTGCCCGAAGACGGCACCGGTCCGCGCCAGCGCGGCGATCATCAGCCCGTTCCAGTCGGCCAGCACCTTGTCGTCCCAACCCGGCCGCACGCGGGTGTCGCGCACCGCCAGCAGTTTGGCCCTCAGACCGGCCAAGCGCGCCTCGTGCGCCGCGTCGCCGAGGTCCGGCGCCAGCAGCCGGTTCGGGATGTTGGTCTCCTCCCAATTGCCGTGGGCGGTGATGTCGTAGGCGGCGGCGAAGAAGGCGGCATCGTCCTCGCCCAGCACCCGGCGGACCTCCTCCAGGCTCCAGACATAGAACTTGCCCTCCACCCCCTCGCTGTCGGCGTCCAGCGTCGCGGCGAATCCGCCGCCCTCGGCCACCATCTCGCGCAGCAGCCAGCCGACCGTCTCGGTGGCACGGGCCTCCAGCAGCGGGTCGCGGGTCTCCGGCCAGACCGTGGCGATGAGGTCCAGCAGCTGGGCGTTGTCGTAGAGCATCTTCTCGAAATGCGGCGCCAGCCAGCGCTCGTCGGTGGAGTAGCGGGCGAAGCCGCCGCCGAGATGGTCGTATATGCCGCCCTGGCACATGCGGGTGAGCGTGGTGGTCACGGCGGTGCGGTAGGCCGGATCGCCCGTGCGCTTCCAGGCACGCCACAGCAGCTCGAAGATGCCGGTCTGGGGGAATTTGGGCGCGGTGCCGATGCCGCCGTTCACAGGGTCGACCTCCGGCAGCAGCCGCTGCGCCACCTGGTCCAGCACGGGCAGGTCCACCCCCTCGCCCGGCCGGTTCTCGGACAGCCGCCCCAGCGCCTCGCGGAGCGCGGTGACGTTGCGGCCGACCTTGTCGGGATCGGTGGCGTAGGTGTCGGCCACACCCTGCAGCACGTCGGGGAATCCGGCCCGGCCCCAGCGGGACTCCGGCGGGAAATAGGTGCCGCCCCAGAAGGGCTCGGCGTCGGGGGTCAGGAACATGGTCAGCGGCCAGCCGCCCTGCTGGCCCAGCAGCGACAGCGCGTGCTGGTAGATCTGGTCGACGTCCGGCCGCTCCTCCCGGTCCACCTTGACGTTGACGAACAGCCGGTTCATCAGCGCGGCGGTCTCAGGACTCTCGAAGCTCTCATGGGCCATGACGTGGCACCAGTGGCAGGCGGCGTAGCCCACCGAGAGCAGCACCGGCTTGTTCTCGGCCCTGGCCCGGGCGAAGGCCTCCGGCCCCCAGGGCATCCAGTCCACCGGATTGTCCTGGTGCTGCAGCAGGTAGGGGCTGGTCTCCTGGGCGAGCCGGTTCATCATTTCCTCCTCCGGGGTCGGGTGCCCCGGTTGCCTTGTCACGCCAGAATAGCCTTCTGTACAATGGGGCGCGCCTGGAAAAGAACCCGATCCCCGATGGGATGAGGGGCCGACGAGCGGGCGCCGACATCCCGCCCAGGTTTCCCCGGAGGAGCGCCCATGAAGGTCACCGTCGATATCGACTGCACGCCCGAGGAGGCCCGCGCCTTCCTGGGATTACCGGACGTGAAGCCGATGCAGGAGGCGCTGATGGCGCAGCTGCAGGAGCGGCTCTCCGCCAACATCCAGGCGATGGACCCGGAGACGATGCTGAAGACCTGGCTGCCGGTCGGGCTGCAGGGCATCGAGCAGATCCAGAAGTTCATGTGGAACCAGATGACCGGCGCCATGACCCAGCCGGGCAAGGACGGCAAGAAGTGAGCGATCCGGCGCTGTATTACGACCGCCACGTCTTCTGCTGCACCAATGTGCGGCCGGACGGGCATCCCCGCGGCTGCTGCAAGGAGCGCGGCGGCGAGGAGCTGCGCGACCACATGAAGGCGCGGGCCAAGGAACTCGGCATTCCCCGGATTCGCATCAACGCCGCCGGCTGCCTGGACCGCTGCGAGCTGGGGCCGGTGCTGGTGGTCTATCCCGAGGGCGTCTGGTACACGGCCCGGACCCCGGCCGACATCGACGAGATCCTGCAGGTCCATCTGGTGGAAGGCGGCCGCGTGGAGCGGCTGATGCTGCAGCCGACGGACAAGGTGCCCGAGGACCGCACGCCCGAGCGCCGCGCCTTGAAAGCCGCCCGCCGCGCCGAGCGGGCGTGATGTTCCACGTGGAACATCGGAGGTGCCCCTGGTTGGGCGGCCTAGGGTGAGCCTCACTTCGTTCGAGGGCAGCGTCGCCGTTGTGCGGCCTTCGACAGGCTCAGGCTGAGGAGGTGGGTGCTGCTCCTTCACCCGACCCACGAGCCAAATTGGGGAAGAAACCGGGAGTGTCTGGCTTCACCCTTCCTCATGCTGAGCTTGTCGAAGCACGCACCACCTCCCAGCCTCACCCCTTTTCAGCGGCTCCCTAATGACCGACACCATCTTCGCCCTCGCCTCTGCCCCCGGGCGCGGGGCGGTGCAGATCATCCGCATCTCCGGACCGGAGGCGGGCAATGCGCTCGCGACGCTCACCGGCAAGCCGCTGCCCCCTGCACGACAGGCGGCGCTCACCGCCCTCCACGATCCCGTCGGCGGCGAGGTGATGGACCGGGCGCTGCTGCTCTGGTTCCCCACCCCCTCCAGCTTCACCGGCGAGGATGTGGCGGAGCTGCACCTGCATGGCGGCCGCGCCGTGCTGTCGGCGGTGACCGCGGCGCTGGCCGGCCTCGGACTGCGCGTGGCGGAACCGGGTGAGTTCAGCCGCCGTGCCTTCGAGAACGGCAAGCTCGACCTGACCGAAGCCGAGGCCATCGCCGATCTGGTGGAAGCCGAGACGGCGGCGCAGCGGCGGCAGGCCCTGCGCCAGATGCAGGGCGAGCTCGGCCGCCTCTATGAAGACTGGCGGAGCCGCCTGGTGCGGGCGCTGGCCCACCTCGAGGCCGACATCGACTTTCCCGACGAGGATCTGCCGGAGAGCGTCGCCCCCGCCGTCCGCCCGGTGCTGGAAAGCCTGGCCGCGGAGATCGGCGCCCATCTGGACGATGGCCACCGGGGCGAGCGGCTGCGCGACGGCGTCTCCATCGCCATCCTCGGCGCGCCCAATGCCGGCAAGTCCAGCCTGCTGAACGCCATCGCCCGGCGCGACGTCGCCATCGTCTCCGCCCGCGCCGGCACGACGCGCGACGTGATCGAGGCGTATCTCGATCTGGGCGGCTTCCCGGTCGTGCTCGCCGATACGGCGGGCCTGCGTGACGCCGCCGACGAGATCGAGCAGGAGGGCATCCGCCGCGCCCGCGCCCGGGCGGAGGCCGCCGATCTGAAGCTGCTGGTCTTCGATGCCGGGACTGGGCCGGATGCGGAGACCCTGGCGCTGGCCGGCGGCGACGCCCTGCTGGTGCTGAACAAGGCGGACCTTCTCACCTCCCCCGCCCCGGCCGGGGTCGGTGGGCATCCTGCGATCGTCGTCTCCGCCGCGTCGGGCGAGGGGCTGCCGTCCCTGCTCTCCGCCCTGCAGTCGCGGGTGGCCGAACTGGTCACCGGCTCCGGCGCCCCGCCGCTGACCCGGGCCCGTCACCGGGCTGCGCTGGAGGAATGCCGGGCCGCCTTGCTGCGCGCCCTTGCCGCCCCCCTCCCGGAACTCGCGGCAGAGGATGTCCGACTGGCCGCGCGCGCCCTGGGCCGGATCACCGGCCGGGTGGATGTGGAGGATCTGCTGGACGTGATCTTCCGGGATTTCTGCATCGGGAAGTGAGGGGGCGGTCCCTTAGGTCGCATGGAATCGCAGGCGCGGTACGACAGGCGCCTCGGTTCGACCTTGGCAGCGTTGGTGGGGTGCGTCCTTCGACAAGCTCAGGATGGGGATGGATTTGCTGCTCCCGATGATTAAATCAGGAGTGCCTCGCGCGCCCCATGCCTCATCCTGAGCCTGTCGAAGGACGCACCACGTTCCAGCCTCTCCCTTGTGCCTGGCATCCCCGCCGCTAACGGGGTGCCGAGCATCTCCCGATCCAGCGCTGAATACGGCCAGAAGCACCAAGCGCCATCTGCGTCGCCAGCCCCCCCCGCCCCATGTTCCACGTGGAACATGGCCGCGTCCCTTCCCCGTCCTTTGACTCATCCGGCGGTCCGACATAATGTCCCGGCCCATGCGAAGCTATGACGTGATCGTTGTCGGCGGCGGCCATGCCGGCTGCGAGGCCGCGGCTGCCGCCGCCCGGATGGGCGCCCGCACCGCGCTGCTGACCCACAAGGTCGAGACCATCGGCGAGATGTCCTGCAACCCGGCCATCGGCGGGCTGGGCAAGGGCCATCTCGTGCGGGAGATCGATGCGCTGGACGGGCTGATGGGCCGGGTCATCGACCAGGGCGGCATCCAGTTCCGGGTGCTGAACCGGTCCAAGGGACCCGCTGTCCGCGGCCCGCGCGCCCAGGCCGACCGCAAGCTCTACCGCCAGGCCATGCAGCGCCTGCTGGCCGAGCAGCCGAACCTGGAGATCGTCGGCGCTGCCGTGGAGGATCTGGTCGTCGATGCCGGCGGTCGGATCGTCGGCGTGGTGACGAGCGAGGGCGAGAGCATCGCCTGCGGCGCCGTGGTCCTGACCACCGGCACCTTCCTGCGCGGCATGATCCATATCGGCGAGGAGACCACGCCCGCCGGGCGCGTCGGCGAGGCGCCGTCGCTGGGCCTCTCCGCCACGCTCGCGCGCCACGGCTTCCCGCTGGGCCGGCTGAAGACCGGCACGCCGCCGCGCCTGGATGGCCGCACCATCGACTGGGCCGGGCTGGAGGTGCAGCCGGGCGACGATCCGCCGCCGCCCTTCTCCACCCTGACAGAGCGCATCACCACGCCGCAAGTGCCCTGCCACGTCACCTGGACCAATGCCCGGGTGCATGAGGTGATCCGGGCGAACCTGCACCGGGCGCCGATGTATTCCGGCCAGATCGAGGGGGTGGGGCCGCGCTACTGCCCGTCGGTCGAGGACAAGGTGGTTCGCTTCGCCGACAAGGAACGGCACCAGATCTTCCTGGAGCCCGAGGGGCTGGACGACGACACGGTCTATCCCAACGGCATCTCCACCTCCCTGCCCCGCGACGTGCAGGCCGAGATCCTGAAGGCCATCCCCGGGTTGGAGCGCGCGGTGATGCTGCGGCCCGGCTATGCCATCGAGTACGACTATGTCGACCCGCGCGAGCTGAAGCCGACTCTGGAGACCCGCCGCCTGCCGGGCCTGTTCCTGGCCGGCCAGATCAACGGCACCACCGGCTATGAGGAGGCCGCCGCCCAGGGGCTGATGGCCGGGCTGAACGCCGCGCTGGCCACCGGCGGCGGCGAGGCCTTCGTGCTGGACCGGGCCGAGGCCTATATCGGCGTGCTGATCGACGATCTGGTCACGCGGGGCACGAACGAGCCCTACCGCATGTTCACCAGCCGGGCTGAGTACCGGCTGAGCCTGCGGGCCGACAACGCCGACCAGCGCCTCACCCCGCGCGGCCTGTCGGTCGGCTGCGTCGGGTCGGCCCGGGCGGACGCCTTCACCGCCAAGCTCGACGCCCTGTCGCGGGCACGGGAGCTGGTCGCCGGGCTGGCCGCCACGCCGAACGAACTCGCCAAGCGCGGTCTGACCATCAACCAGGACGGGGTGCGCCGCAGCGCCGCCGATCTGCTGCGCTATCCTGACATCGACCTGGCCCGCCTCGCCGCTCTCTGGCCGGAGCTTTCCGACCTGCCGCCCGCCATCGCGGAGCAGATCGAGATCGACGGTCGCTATGCCGGCTATATCGAGCGGCAGGAGGCCGACATCCGCGCCTTCCGCCGTGACGAGGAGCTGGCGTTGCCCGAGACGCTGGACCTGGACGCCATCGCCTCGCTCTCCACCGAGGTGCGGCAGAAGCTGCGGCAGGCGAAGCCGGCGACGCTGGGCGCGGCCGCCCGCATTCCCGGCGTGACGCCGGCGGCCCTGACCGCCCTGCTCCGCCATGTCAAGCGCAAGCCTGAAAAGCGGAGTGCCTGATGGCCTGGATCTATCTCGTGATCGCCGGCCTGCTCGAGGTCGGCTGGGCCGTCGGGCTGAAATACACCGAGGGCTTCACCAGGTTGTGGCCGAGCGTCTGGACGCTGACCGCCATGGCCGGCAGCATGTGGCTGCTGGCCCTGGCGCTGCGCGACATCCCGGTGGGCACCGGCTATGCCGTCTGGGTCGGCATCGGCGCCGTCGGCACCGCGATCCTCGGCATGGTGCTGCTGGGCGAACCGGCCGGTGTCGCCCGCATCCTCTGCATCCTCCTCATCCTGTCCGGCATCGTCGGGCTGAAACTCACGAGCGGCGCATGAACCGGGAGCAGTTCGCCGAGGCCTTCGATGTTCCACGTGGAACATTGGAGCGGCTGGACACCTATGTGGCCCTGCTGGCCAAGTGGAACCCGGCCATAAACCTGGTTTCCAAGACCACGCTGGCCGACGCCTGGCTGCGGCACATCGCCGATTCGGCCCAGTTGTTTCCGCTGGTGCCGGAGGGCACGCGGACCCTTGTCGACATCGGCAGCGGCGCCGGCTTTCCCGGGCTGGTGCTCGCCATCCTCGGCGTACCCGAGGTGCATCTGGTGGAGAGCGACACCCGCAAATGCGCGTTCCTGCGGGAGGTGGCGAGGGCGACCGGCGCGCCGGCCACGGTTCATGCCGTGCGCATCGAGAATGCGCCAGCGATCGAGGCCGACGTGGTGAGCGCCCGGGCGTTGGCATCGCTGGCGGAACTGCTGCCGATGGCGGCTCGGTTCCTGAAAAAGGACGGCATCTGCCTCTTCCCCAAGGGCAAGGGAGCCGCCGATGAATTGATTCTGGCGCGTGAATCCTGGAATATGCGGGTCGAGCAGTTCCCAAGCCGGACGGACCCGTCCGCCACGCTGCTGCGCCTCGGTGAGATCGCCCGTGTCCCTTGAGCCATCCAGCCGCGCCCGCGTCATCGCCCTCGCGAACCAGAAGGGCGGCGTCGGCAAGACAACGACCACCATCAACCTCGGCACCGCGCTCGCCGCCGTCGGCAAGCGGGTGCTGATCCTGGACAATGATCCCCAGGGCAACGCCTCGACCGGCCTGGGCATCGCCCGCAACGACCGGCGCATCGGCACCTACGAGCTGCTGTTCGACGAAGGCACGCTGGACGAGGCGGCCATCCAGACTGGCGTGCCGAACCTTTCGGTCGTCACCTCCTCCGTCGATCTTTCCGGCGCCGAGCTGGAGCTGGTGAACGCCGAGCGGCGCGAGTACCGGCTGAAGGACGCGCTGACCCGGTCGTCCGCCGCCTACGACTACATCCTGATCGACTGCCCGCCGGCGCTGGGCCTGCTGACGCTCAACGCGCTGGCCGCCGCCGACGCCGTCATCGTGCCGCTGCAGTGCGAGTTCTACGCGCTGGAGGGGTTGAGCCACCTGATCCGGACCATCGAGCGGGTGAAGCGCGCCTTCAACCCGAACCTCGACATCCACGGGGTGGTGCTGACCATGTTCGACCGCCGCAACAACCTCTCCGACATGGTCGCCGCCGACGTGCGCGGCTTCTTCGGCGAGAAGGTGTACGAGACGGTCATCCCCCGCAACGTGCGGGTCTCCGAGGCGCCCAGCCATGGCAAGCCGGTCCTGATCTACGACCACCGCTCGGCGGGGGCGCAGGCCTACATCCATCTGGCGGGCGAGATGCTGAAGCGGGAGCGCAAGAAGCTCCTGGCCTATGGTTGAGATGATGGACGAGTCGAAGAAGCGCAGCAGCCTGGGCCGCGGCCTGTCCGCCCTGTTCGGCGAGGTGATGGAGGAGCAGGGCCAGGCGGAGGAGCGCGTCCGCCTCACCCGCCTGGTGCCGATCGAGCTGGTCCGCCCGGGCAAGTACCAGCCCCGCCGCCGTTTCGACGAGGAAGCCATCCGCAACCTCGTCGAGTCGGTCCGCGAGCGCGGCGTGCTGCAGCCGCTGCTGGTGCGCAAGGACGAGGATGCCCCGCCGGGCAACCAGACCTACGAGATCATCGCCGGCGAGCGGCGCTGGCGCGCGGCCCAGCTGGCCGGCCTGCACGAGGTGCCGGTGCTGGTGCGGTCGCTGACCGACCGCGAGGCGCTGGAGATCGCGCTCATCGAGAACATCCAGCGGCAGGACCTGACGCCGCTGGAGGAGGCCGAGGGCTACCAGCGCCTGATGGACGAGTTCGAGCATACCCAGGAGGACCTGGCGCGCTCGGTCGGCAAGAGCCGCAGCCATGTCGCCAACATGCTCCGCCTGCTGGGCCTGCCCGACGCGGTGAAGGGCCTGGTGCAGGACGGCAGCCTCACCATGGGCCATGCCCGCGCGCTGCTGACGGCACCCGATCCGGCCGAGCTCGCCAAGGAAGTGGTGAAGCGCGGCCTGTCGGTCCGCCAGACCGAGCAGCTGGTGCGCCAGGCGCAGCAGGGCGGCGCCGGCGAGACGGGCGGCGGCAAGGCCGTCGCGCACAAATCGCCCGACACGCTGGCGCTCGAGCAGGAGCTGGCGCAGGCGCTGGGGCTGAAGGTGGCGCTGTCCTCGGACGGCGGCACCGGCACCCTGACCATCCACTATAAGAACCTCGACCAGCTCGACACCGTGCTGGCGCGCATCCTGGGGAGACGCTGAGCATGGACACGGCCGCCGCGGTCGCCGCTTTCTTCAACCGCTACTCGGCCGCCTTCGCCGCCCGTGACACGGCCGCGATCCAGGGCCTGTTCGACGACCCGCTGTCGGTGCTGACGGCCGAGCGCAACCTCGCCTATGTCGGCCCGCAGCAGCTCGCGGCCTATGTCCAGGGCATGCTGGAAACCTACGGCAAGATCGGCCTGGCTTGGCCGGTGCCGGCGGCCGTCTGGACCTGGCCCTATGGCGAGGATCTGGTGCGCGCCGAGATCCTATGGCTGCTGCGCAACGAGACGCGCGACGAGATCGCCCGCTTCTCCACCGGCTATCTGCTGCGCCGGGTAGGCAGCGAATGGAAGGTGGCGACGGTCGTCTCCTACCAGGAACCGGCCGTGCTGAACGCCCATTTCGCGGAGCCGGCCTCGGCTTCTTGAGCCAAAGTCCAGGCGTTGTATCCCCTCACCCTTCCCATCGCTGGCGCGATGGGCCCCTTCCCTCTCCCGCAAGGGGAGAGGGAAGGGGCCCATCCTATCCCTCTCCCCTTGCGGGAGAGGGAGGGGCCCGCGAAGCGGGAGGGTGAGGGGACAGCACCGCTGGTTCATCGCGCTCAAGAGCCGTCCGCACGGGCCGCTGCCGCAATCATCCGCAGCACGCCATCCATGTTGTGCATGATCTCTGTGTTGGCGAAGCGCAGCACCCGGTAGCCGTTCACCTTCAGCCACTTGTCCCGTGCGAAGTCCTTCTCCGGCGAGTGATGCGCCCCGTCAGCCTCGACGATGAGCTTGAGGTCCGAGCACAGGAAATCCGCGATGTACGGTCCGACCGGCGCCTGTCGGCGGAACTTCAAGCCGCCGAGCCGGTGGTTGCGGATCTCACGCCACAGCAGCCCCTCTCCCAGCGTCTGCCTGCGCCGGAGGTTTCTCGCACGGCTGGTCGCATGCTCTTCATAGGAGCGCATGGTTCCGGAGCATGCGACCATACAGTGCAACGTTCAAGAGAGAGGAATCTCCTGGCCCGCGGCAATCTCAGCCCACCACCGGCTCCTTCGCCTGCGCCCGCGCCAGCAGTTCGGCCAGGTGGCGGGGATCGTCGTAGCGGATTCGCTTACCGGCGCGCATGTCCAGGCGCATCAGCTCGATCATGCGCCGGGCCGTCGCTTCGGACAGGTCCTGGACGCCCAGCGCCTCGCGCACGCGGCCCTGGATGACCGGCACGTCGCTGGAGACCGGGGCGATGCGGTAGCCGTAGGAGGTGCCGATCGCCTCCGGCGGCACGTCCATCGGCCGGTCCTTCTTCTGCTCGAACATGCTGAGCATCATGCGGTAGGCGTCGGTGCCGAAGATCGGGCTGTCCGCCGGCGTCTCCTGCTCGGTGTTGATGGTCTGCATGGCGCGGACCAGCGGCATCATGGTCTTCAGCTTGTAGCGGTGCTCCACCGCCTTGTTGCCGGCGCGCATCAGGTTGACGATCAGCTCGGACAGAGAGGCGTGGCCGATGGTCGCCGCCTCCTTGGTCATGCCGCCCCAGACGCCATCGGCCCCGTTCAGCAGCGCCTCCACCACCGAGGCGTTCTCCATGCCGTTTCCGGCATGGACGTGCAGCAGCACCTTGACCTGGGCCGGCAGCAGGGTCCGCAGGATGCGGGCATAGGCGCCGACCTGGAACGGGAAGTAGGTGCCGCGGCCGTCCTCGAAGCTGACGGCGGCGATGGGCTGGGCCGCCATCCAGGACACCATGCCGACCACCCACTCGGGGTCCTGCACCATGGCGTCGGGCATGTCGACGATGTTGACATAGATGCGCGGCTCGCCGCCCGCGTCGCCTTTCACATGCTTGTGCAGCCAGGCGATGCTGGCGCCGAGATTCTCGATCAGCGCGTGGCGTTCATGCGCCTTGAGATCGGCCAGATAGATCTCGTGCAGCGTGTTCGGGATGCCGTAGTCGCGCAGCTTCACCATGCTGGGGTGCGGTTCGAAGCCCCTGGGCGTCGTCTCCCCGGGGGTGGTGAATGCGAAGCAGCCGTCCAGCGACTGGCCCGACTCCCGCAGCGCCTGGACGAAATCGTCCTCGACCTCATGGTGCTCGGGCAGCGGGTAGTCCAGGCTGGCGATCAGCATGTCCCGGAAGCCGAAGGCCCGGACCATCTGCCAGATCTCCAGCTTGTTCTGGAGGGTATGGCCGACCGGCGCCCCGACGGTGGGCTCGCGCAGCGACAGGTCCAGCAGGTAGGGATCAAGCGTGCGCAGCCGCTCCAGCTTGGCCGCGCACTCACCCAGGGCCGCGTCGATCTCGCGGCGCTGGTGGTCGGTAATGGACGTGGTGCCGGGCGCCATGATGTCTCTCCCCTCCTGGCATTTCGCTTTCGGAGAGAAATATCACCGGGGCCTCAACCCCAGAACCTATACCGCCGTATATGGCGTCACCGCTCGCCACGCCGGCCCAGCTGCGCCACCTGGAAGAAGGCGCGGGCGCAGATGGTCTCGTCGGGCATGTTGGTGCGCTTGACCTCGGCCTCGGCGTCCAGCAGCCGGTCCAGCGCCTGCCGCAGCAGGGGAAGGGTCCAGCGGCGGACCTGGGAGGCCATCTGCGCCTCCACCTTGAAGAAGACCGGCGGGCGCAAGAGCTTCACCGCCTGCTGCGGCGTCTGTCCCTTGGCGGTGTGGGAGACGGCCAGCTGCAGGCGCTGGAAATGACGCTGGGCGGCGCGCAGCAGCGGCACCGGGCTGGTGCCCTCGGCGAAGAGGCGGCGCAACGAGCGGTCCACCTCGGCCAGATCGCCGTCGGCCGCCGCCATGACCGGCTCGTCCATCTCCAGCGCGGCGCTGTCGCCGATGACGGCGCGGACATCCTCGAGCGTGACCCGGTTGTGGCCCTGCATGTAGATGGCGAGCTTGTCCAGTTCGCCCCGGGCGGTCGCCCGGTCGCCCACCAGGTTGCCGGCCAGCCAGTCGCGGGCGTCCGGGTCGACCGCCAGCTTGTGCTCGCCGAGGATGCGGGTGATGGTGCCGGCCAGCTCCTCCTCGCCCTCGACATAGCAGGCGATGCTGGCGCCGGTGTCGGCATCATCGAACAGCGCGCGCAGCTTGGAGGATTTGGAGAGGTCGCCGGCCTCGACCAGCAGCAGCGTGTCGCCGGGCGGCGGCGCCTTCAGCATGCCGCCGATGATGGCCGCCGTCCCCTCCTCCGCGTCGCGCAGCCAGACCAGCCGGCGCCCGCCCATCAGCGAGATCGCCGCCATCTCGTCGTTCAGGCGCGCCGGGTCGCCGCTGACCTGGTCGGACTTCAGCTCGCTCACCCGGAACGGGTCACTGGGGTCTTCGACAACGCTCTTCGCCAGGATCTTGGCGCGCTCGCGCACCAGCCCGCCGTCGGGGCCGTAGATCAGCACGGCGCGGACATGAGGGTCCGGACGGCGGACGAAGGCGTCGACGTTGCGCGGCTGGACCTTCATCGCCTCAGCGCTTTTCCCGCTGGAAATAGAGCGCCAGGCGGGTGCGGATATCCTCGGCCAGCTCGGTCAGCGCCCGGTCGTAGGCGTCCTGCTCGGCCACCAGCGTGGCGTACTGCGCCTCCAGCAGGTTGAAGCTGACGATGGAGCGGCTGAAGGTGCGGTAGAGCGTCTGGCCTGTCCTGGCGTCGATCAGCTGGTAATCGGCCAACAGGCGCAGGCGGGCGCGGGTGGCGGTGGCGTCCTTGCGGATGCCGAGATCCTCGCGTGCCGCCGTCAGCCCGACCGAGAGCCGGTAGGCCGGGTCCTGCGGCCGCCCGTCCTGATAGAAGCGGTCGATCAGCAGGTTGCGCAGCACCTGGCCGGTGCGGTCCGGGATGATGTCGACGGAGACGCTCGACAACGCCGCCGCCGAGCCCTCGGGTGCCACCGCGGCGCTGCTGGCCGTGCCGTAGACCGGCTTGAAGCCGCACCCGCCCAGCCCCGGCAGCGCCAGGGCCAGGAGGGCGGCGGTGATGGCCTTAGACCACGACATTGATCACCCGGTTCGGGACGACGATGACCTTGCGGGGCGGCTTGCCGTCCATCGCGCGCTGCACGTTGGGATCGGCTAGCGCCGCCGCCTGCGCCTCATCCTGCGCCATGTCGCGGGGCAGGTGAAGCGTCGCGCGCAGCTTGCCGTTCACCTGGACCGCGACCGTGGCGCTGTCCTCGGTGGCGAGGGCGGCGTCCGCCTCGGGCCAGGGCGTGTCGACCAGCAGGGTGGTGTGGCCCAGGGCCGCCCACAGCTCCTCGCCCAGGTGCGGCATCATCGGGGCCAGCATGCGCACCAGCGCCTCCAGCCCTTCGCGCAGCACCCAGCCCTCGCCGGCGCCCTTGCCGTCCACCTTCTCCAGCGCGTTGGACAGCTCGCGCAGGCGCGCCACGGCCTTGTTGAAGCGGAAGCGCTCCAGATCCTCGCCCATGGCGGCGACGGCCTTGTGCACCGTGCGGCGGGCGTCCTGGGCGGCCTGCGACAGCTCGGCCGGTACCGGCGTGCCCGGCGGCGGCAGCGGGGCCGCCGGCTCGGTCACCATGCGCCAGAGCCGGTTGATGTAGCGCCAGGCGCCGTCGATGCCGGCCTCGGTCCATTCCAGGTCGCGGTCGGGCGGGCTGTCCGACAGCATGAACAGCCGGGCGGCATCCGCGCCGTAGGTGTCGATGATGTGGGCGGGATCGACGACGTTCTTCTTGGACTTGGACATCTTCACGGTCGGCCCGACCGTGACGGGCGCCCCGCCCTCGCGCATGACCGCCTTGCCGCCCGTGATCTCCACGTCGGTCGGGAACAGCCACTTGCCCTGGGCGTCCTGGAAGGTCGCGTGCGTGACCATGCCCTGGGTGAAGAGGCCGTCGAACGGCTCCTTCAGCCCGGTGGTGTAGCCGCAGCGCTCCAGCGCCCGGGTCCAGAAGCGGGCATAGAGCAGGTGCAGCACCGCATGCTCGATGCCGCCGATATACTGGTCCACCGGCAGCCAGTAGCCGGCCTTGGCCGGGTCGAACGCCGCGCCCTCGTTGCGCGGGTCGGCGAAGCGCAGGAAGTACCAGCTGCTCTCGATGAAGGTGTCGAACGTGTCGGTCTCGCGCTGGGCCTTGCCGCCGCAGGACGGGCAGTCGACATGCTTCCAGGTGGGGTGCCGGGCCAGCGGGTTGCCCGGCTGGTCGAAGGTCACGTCCTCCGGCAGGGTCACCGGCAGCTGGTCCTCCGGCACCGGGACGATGCCGCAGGACTCGCAATGGATGACCGGAATCGGGCAGCCCCAATAGCGCTGGCGCGAGACGCCCCAGTCGCGCAGGCGGAAAATGGTGGTGCGCTCGCCGCGTCCCATCCGCTCGATCCGCTCGCCGGCCGCCTGCTTGGCGGCCTCGACGTCTAGCCCGTCCAGGAACTGGCTGTTGCGGATGGTGCCGGGGCCGGTATAGGCCTCGGTGCCGACGTCGAAGCTCGCGGGGTCCTGACCCTCGGGCACCACCACCGGCTTCACCGGCAGGCCGTATTTCCGGGCGAAGTCCAGGTCGCGCTGGTCATGCGCCGGGCAGCCGAAGATGGCGCCGGTGCCGTATTCCATCAGCACGAAGTTCGCCACGTGCACCGGCAGGTTCCAGCCCGGCACGAAGGGATGCTCGGCGGTGACGCCGGTGTCGAAGCCCTTCTTCTCCTGCGTCTCGATCGCGGACTCCGACGTGCCCGAACGGTTGCACTCGGCGATGAACTCGGCGAGCGCCGGGTTCGTCTCCGCGACCTTGGCGGCCAGCGGATGGTTCGGCGAGACGGCGACGAAGCTGGCGCCGAACAGCGTGTCGGGCCGGGTGGTGAAGACCTCCAGATCCTCATGGCCCGCCGACAGCTTGAACTTGAAACGCAGGCCGGTGGACTTGCCGATCCAGTTCTCCTGCATGATCCGGACCTTCTCCGGCCAGCGCTCCAGGCCCGCCAGGGCGGACAGCAGCTCGTCGGCGAAGTCGGTGATCTTCAGGAACCACTGGCTCAGCTTGCGCTTCTCGACCAGGGCGCCGGTGCGCCAGCCGCGGCCGTCCACCACCTGCTCGTTCGCCAGCACGGTGTTGTCGACCGGGTCCCAATTGACCCAGCTCTCCTTACGGTAGGCGAGGCCGGCCTTCAGGAAATCCAGGAACATCTTCTGCTCGTGCCGGTAATATTCCGGCCGGCAGGTGGCGATCTCGCGGCTCCAGTCGATGGCCAGGCCCATCGTCTGCAGCTGGCCGCGCATGGCGGCGATATTCTCGTAGGTCCATTTGCCGGGATGCACGCCGCGCTCCAGCGCCGCGTTCTCGGCCGGCAGGCCGAAGGCGTCCCAGCCCATGGGATGCAGGACGTTGTAGCCCTTGGCCCGCTTGTAGCGGGCGATCACGTCGCCGATCGTGTAGTTGCGGACGTGGCCCATATGGATGCGCCCCGACGGGTAGGGAAACATCTCCAGCACATAGTATTTGGGCCTGGACGGGTCTTCGGCGACCTTGAAGCAGTCGCGCTCGGTCCAGGCGGCCTGCCACTTCGCCTCGGTTTCCCGGACATTGTATCGGGACATGGAGGAATAGCCTCTTGCTCGGGTGTCGCTCCGGCCGGGGCGTCACCCGAGAGAGGGGACCAAGCGCCCGCCGACGAAGGGGATCAGGGGTTGGGCGCGTTCTGCTGGCGCAGCTGACGCGCCTTGGTAAGGATGCCGTCCTCCAGCTGGGTGCCGGTCTCCGGCGCCACCGGGGCGTCGGTCCAGCGGCCGCCCTGGTCCAGGACCTGGCGGAACACCGTGGCGCGGACGCCGTCGGCGCGCAGCGCGCTGTCCAGGATGTACAGGTTCACGCGGAAGCGCTCGCCCGGGGTGGCCGGCGGGGCGTACCAGTCGGTCAGGATCGTGCCGCCATAGGGGTCGGCCTGGGTCACCGGCATGAAGGCGACCGTGTCCAGCGCCGCGCGCCACAGATAGGCGTTCACGGCTTGGCCGGCGGCGGGCGCCGCCGCGGCGGTGGTGCCGGCATAGGCGATGGTGCTCTGGCGCACGGCCTGCGGCGCCAGCTCCTGCTCGGGCGCGTCATTGCCGAGGCCGAGCCAGGAGCAGCCGGAAACGAGGGCCAGGGCGGCGCCGGCCAGGAACAGCCGGGAAACGGAACGGACGGTACGCGACGGCATCTCAGGGTCACCCAGGGTGTCAAGAACGCTCCCTTAGACCAAAAAAGCCGGCCGCGCGCAAGGCCGGGCGGGCTTGAATGGTGCGGCTCCGCTGTGGTGCGTGCTTCGACAAGCTCAGCATGAGGGGCTTTGGTTCCAGGCACTTCCGTAAGCTGCGCCGGGAGCGGCAAAAACTCCTCAGCCTGAGCTTGGTCAGAAGGCCGCACCAAGCTGAGCCGCCTCAGAACTCCGCCTGGACTGCCAGCAGCCCGACCAAGCCATCGTCGCGGCCGCCGCCCTGTGTGCGGGCGCGCTCGGCCTCCCAGCGCACCAGGTCCAGCCCGAGCGTGACCTCGGGCCGTACGCGCCAAGCCAGGCCGATGCCGGTGGCGGCGTAGTCGAGCGTGCCCTCGACCTCGCTGTCATGGCGGAACAGCGTCAGCCCGTAGGGGCCGTTCTCATAGGTGCCCTGAACGGTGGTGCCTTGGGTGTCGCCGCCGGGCGCGCCCTTGAAGCGGCCGCTGCGGCCGTCGTCGAACCACACCGCGCCGAGCTGGAACCCGCCATAGGAGGCGACGCCGGCGACGCTGTAGCCGTTGGTGTCGCGCAGGAAGGGCCGGCGCGCCTCGGCACGCTTCCAGGCGGCGCCCAGCTCGTAGGTCACCGGCCCGCTCTCGCCGCGCCAGCTGGCCGCCAGCTCCAGAAAGTGTTTCTCCGGGGCGATCTCGGAGGGCTCCTCGATGTCCTCGAACAGGCTCTCGCGCTCCGGCGCGTAGGAGACGCCAAGGGTAACGGGCAGCGCCTCTGGCGTCTCGTAGAAGATTTTGGTGGCGTCGTCGCTGTCGCGGCCCAGATAGCCCGACGGCGGCGCCACGCCGGCGGCCTCGGTCCAGAAGCCCTCCATCTGGCCGGCGCCGATGATCGGCAGCAGCAGCAGCGCCCGGTCGGCCGCCCCGTCCTCGTCGCCGACCCGGACCCGGCCATAGGCGCTCTCCAGGAACAGGTACCATTCGTTGACGGTGAACTTGGCATTGATCCCGGGCCCGCTGCCCTCCTCATAGTCGCCGGAGCCGAGCTTGACCGTGGCGCCGTAGATCAGGCCGCTGTCGCTGGTGCGTTCGGCCGTCGCCTCCAGCTGGTAGGCGGCGTAGGCGCTCCAGCGGTCCTCGGCCGGCTTGTTCGACCAGGCGCCGGCCAGCTGCCCCTCGCCCGCGAAGGTGAGCGGCACCTCGGCCAGCGCCGTGGTGGCGTTCAGGCCCAGCAGCAGGGCGGCGAGGGGGAGGGAGCGCGTCATCGGGGCAGCCTTATGCGTCGGGGAATGCGTTAAGCATGTCAGCCGGGCCTTGCCATGGGGCCCGCCGACAGGGAAAGTCGCGTCCCGCTAACGCTTTGTCCACCCCCGACGCTCCCCGACCGCTTGCCAGAGGCCGCCATGACATCAGCCCCCCTGCCCCCCTCCGACGACGTGGCCGCCAATCTGGCGGAGGTCCGCGGTCGGATCGCGGCGGCGGCCCAGGAGGTCGGGCGCGATCCAAGGGCGGTGACGCTGGTGGCGGTCTCCAAGGTGCAGCCGGTCTTGAAGCTGCGCGCGGCGCTGGCGGCCGGGCAGCGGGTCTTCGGCGAGAACCGGGTGCAGGAGGCGAAGGCCAAGTGGCCCGAGCTGAAAGCCGAGTATCCGGACGTCGAGCTGCACCTGATCGGCCCGCTCCAGACCAACAAGGTCAAGGAGGCGGTGGCGCTGTTCGACGTGATCCAGACGGTCGACCGGCCGAAGCTGGCGCAGGCGCTGGCGGAGGAGTGCCGCCGGCAGAACCGACGGCCGCGCTTCCTGGTGGAGGTCAACACCGGCAACGAGCCGCAGAAGGCCGGCATCGCGCCCTCCGAGGTCGGCGCCTTCCTGGCGGCCTGCAAGGCGGAGTGGGGGCTCCAGGTCACGGGGCTCATGTGCATCCCGCCGGCCGAGGAGGAGCCGACCCTGCATTTCGCGCTGCTGGCCGACCTCGCCAAGCGCTTCTTCGTGCCCGGCCTGTCGATGGGGATGAGCGGCGACTACGAGCCGGCGGTGCGCATGGGCGCGACGCATGTGCGCGTCGGCACGGCGATCTTCGGCGAGCGGGTCAAGGCGGCCGCCGCATCCGAGGGGTCGGAGGGCCAGGACCCATCGGATGGGAGCACCTGAACCACTTCCCGTCATCCCAGCGGAAGCCGGGACCCAGGGGTTGCAGCGGGATGCGGCCAATGCAGCAATCCCAACTGCTCCATCAATAAGCTCTCCGGCGGGGGAAGGGCCGGCTTCATCGGTTTCTCATGGCTGCAACCCCTGGGCCCCGGCCTTCGCCGGGGTGACGGTTAGGGGTTGGGCAACCGGTGTGAACAGCACGACCGGTTCTAGACTGTAAACTAAGCGCTCTTCGCGCGGCGCTGCGGCTGCGGCTGGATCAGCCCGCCCAGGCGCTCGGCCAGGTCGCGGCCCCGGGGCGTCAGCGTCACGATCTTGCGACGGCGCTCGCGCGGGTCCTCGACGGCCTCGACCAGATCGTGGCCGGCCTTGCCGAAGGAATGCCATTTCGACAAGGCGGCCACGTTCCGGGAAGCGGAGGACTGCGCGATGCCGAGGCGTTCCGACAGATCCCGGATGGACATGCCCTCGTTCTGCGCGATCGTCAGGAACGACAGCGCGTACTGGATGGGCAGGTCGGGATCGAGCGTGCGGAACTCCTCGAGCACCCGGACGAGCGGGTTCAGCTCGTCATGTCGAGAATGTGGCTCCATCGATCACGTCTCCGGCGACCGGCCGCCAATGGGCCGGCGTATAGATGATATGGACGCGCCCGAGCCATATCAGGGTCTCCCCCATTTCCCGTCGGATGTCGAACCGCCGACCGGGCGAGGCCCAGCGCGCGATTTCAGCGTAGATCTTGGTGCCGCCCGGCAGCGCCAGGTAGATGCTCATGGTGTCCCCCCAGGGTCCGATGTGTCTGTTCCCGCAGTTCCGCGCCGAGATGGCGGCGAAGGCAGCCGAGCGGGGCGGCGGCAAGCGGCATCCCGCCGCGTCCGACGCCGTAGGTGATGGTGGTCATGGACATAAGACTCTCCTATGGGTTGAACTTTGGGTGTCGGGTCCGGCCCCGCCGATGGGAAACCGTGGTGCCCCTCGCACCGGCCCTTAGGCCGATCTTTCCCCTACCACCGGGAAAGATGCAAGACGCAATCTCTCCCAAAGATAGGATAGTTCCGTGGCCGGATGCATGCGGAACGAAAAACGGCGGGCAGGCGACGGAAGTTCCGCCTCCGCGCCGGGCAGCGCCCGCAGCACCGCCCCGCCGTCCGGGATCAGGTCGCGCCGGAGCCAGTCCGGCTGGTCCGCCAAGGCCCGCCGCAGCGGGTCGGGAGGCGGGTCGAAGATGAACGCCATAATGAATTCCTCCGAGATCGGATGTGTTGATGAACCATCCGCGATCGGATAGGTTCCGTCAAGGGATCATCTTCGCCCCTTGCGCATCGCGCGCATGCGCCCTTCCATCCCCGCCTCAACCAAGCACCGCCTCAACCAAGCACCGCCTCAACCAAGCACCGCCTCAATCGAGCCCCGACGGCCTCCACAATGACGACCACCCCCTCCACCCCCTCCGCCGCCGGCCGCGCGCCGGTCATGATCCTGGTCATCGCGGCCACGCTGCTGGGGCTGATGGGCACCGACCTCGTCCTGCCGGCCGTCCCGACCCTGCCCGAGGCGCTGGGCGGGGATGCCGCGACGGCGCAGCTGGTGCTCGCATCCTATGTCGCCGGGACCTGCGCCGGGCTGCTCGCCTACGGGGCGCTGGCCGACCGCTTCGCCACGCGCACGCTCTTCGTCGGGTCGCTGGCCCTGACGGCGGGGCTGTCGCTCGCCTGCGCCCTGGCCCCCTCGGTCGAGGCGCTGGTGGTGCTTCGGCTGCTGCAGGGCGCCGTCGCCGCCGGGCCGGCGGTGTTCGCGCCCGGCATCATCAGGGCGCTCCATGACGGGCCGGGCGCCGTCCGCGCGCTGGGTCTGCTGGGAAGCGTCGAAGCGCTGGCGCCGGCCTTCGCGCCCCTGCTCGGCGTCTGGCTGCTGGCACTGGGTGGCTGGCGCCTGTCCTTCACCGTCATCGCGGGCCTCGCCCTGCTGCTGGCCCTGGTGATCGCCGCGGGCGGGCTGCTGCCCCAGACGGCGCGGCGGGCCGCCGGCAGCTATGCCCGGCTGCTGTCCGATCTCGTCTATCTGCGCTATGCGCTGAGCCAAGCCTTCACTCTGGGCGGACTGCTGACCTTCGTGTTCGGCATGCCGGCGGTGTTCGTGCGGGCGCTGGGCGGCGACCTCGGCGATTTCGTCACCATGCAGATCGCCGGCATCGCCACCTTCATGCTGGCGGCGAACCTGACCGGGCGCCTGTCCGGCCGGTTCGGGGCGGAGCGGCTGATCGCGGGCGGCACGCTGCTGAGCCTGGGCGGGGCGGCGGCGACGTTGACCTATGCCCTGGCCGGCGGGACCGACCCGATGCTCTACGCCGCCCTGTTCGTGCCGGTGAACGCCGGCCTCGGTCTGCGCGGCCCGCCGGGATTCTACCGGGCGGTGGTGGCGGCCGGCGGCGATGATGCGCGGGGCAGCGCGCTGGTGATCCTGGGTATCCTGGCCGCGACGGCGCTCGGCACCGTGGCGGCGGCGCCCTTCATCGAGCGGGGACCGGCGCCGCTGGCGCTGACCGCCCTGGTGCTGCACCTGCTGGCGGCGCTGACCTTGGCCGTGCTGCCGCGCCTCAAGGAACAGCCGGCCGACTGAGACGAGAAAAGGCGCCCCGGACGGACCGGGGCGCCTGAAGTCTTAAGAGCCTCTCTGTGCGCTAGGCGGCGCGGCCTCAGGCGGCGACGCGCTCCGGCACCAGCTGCAGATTGTCGCGCTGCTCCTGCAGCGTGGCCAGCAGGTCGTTCAGGCTGTCGCGGACGAAGGGGTCCTTGGCCTCGACCAGGCGGCGGCGGACGACCGCGATGAACTCGTCGGTGATGTCGATGTGCAGGTTGGCGGAAGCGAGGACGTTGGTGGGGAGGGAGAGAGCAACCATTTCCGTGTCTCCTGCTGGGTGTCTGGCTGGGATCGCCGTGTCTGATGAGCCTATTTGACCGCCGGCCGGTTAACAGGACCTTAATTTCCCAAATGGAGCGCCCGGTTCTGGCAAGGTAACCCCTTCGGATAGGGGCTCTATGCTTGCGAGTAGTTCAGCAATACTGGAAACAGAACAGTAAAACTCCGGCCGCTTGCCATCGGGCGCGGGCGGGGGGATGATCGGCGGCAGGAGAAGCTCCATGTCCAGCATCACCGCCACTGCCCTGTCCGGCGCGCTGACCCAGAGCCAGCGCCTGGCCAACAGCGCGACCAACATTGCCAACGCCCGCACCACGGGCGCCCTGCCCCCGCCGCCCGGCGGCCCGCAGGCGGGCGGTCCGCCCCCTCCCGGCGGACCCGAAGGTACGCCGCCACCCTTCCAGCCCCTGGCGGGCGGGCAGGAGGCGGTGGCCGGGCCGAACGGCGGGCAGGGCACGCGGCCGGTGTTCCGGCCGGCCAATCCCAGCTATCTGCCCGAATACGCGCCCGAGAGCCCCTTCGCCAACCCGGACGGGCTGGTGGCCGCGCCGAACGTCGACCTCGCCCGCGAGCGGGTGGAGCAGATGCAGGGGCTGCGCAGCTACCAGGCCAATCTCGCCGCGCTCAGGACGGCCAACGAGATGGAGCGTGAAATCCTCAACCTGAAGGCCTGAGGCCCCGCCGATCCGGCATCGGGCGATCGGACATCCGGCCCACGGCATATCGCGCGGCTTCGGCTTTTCTGCTACGCCTTGCCTCCCCCGGCGCCAAGACCGGGTTTCAACCGGTGACCGGGCCCCGGGAGGCAGCTTGAGCGGCGAACGCGACATCACCCTGACGGCCGGCGACGGCCGTGCGCTGGCGGCGACCCTGCACCTGCCGGCTTCGGCCACCCTGCCGCCCGTCCTGATCGGCTCCGCCACGGCGGTGAAGCGCGGCTACTACACCAAGTTCGCCCGCTATCTGGCGGACCGGGGCCACACGGTCCTGGCCTTCGACTATCGCGGCGTCGGCGGCTCGGCCGAGCCCAACATCCGCCGCGACCCCGCCCGCATGCTGGAATGGGGCACGCTGGACCTCGACGCGGCCCTCGCGGCGCTCGCGAATGAGGCCGAGGGCGCGCCGCTCTATGTCGGGCACAGCGTCGGCGGCCAAATCCTGCCGCTGGCCGAGCGCGCGCACGATGTCCGGGCATTGCTGCTGGTCGCCTCGCAGAGCGGCGCCGCCCGCCACTGGACCGGGCTCGACCGGCTGAAGCTGGCGAGCTTCTGGGGCGCGATGCCCTGGATCCTGGCGCTGCACGGCCATCTGCCCGGCTGGGTCATGGGCAGCGAGCCGCTGCCGAGGGGCGTGGCGGAGGAATGGGCCCGCTGGGGCCGCCATCCCGACTACATCCTCGGCCATGTCCCGGGCCTGGAGGCCAGGTTCAAGGATATCGCCCGGCCCATGCTGGCCTTCAGCTTCGCCGACGACTTCTATTGCCCCCGCCCGGCCGCGGAGGCGCTGCTGGGCTGGTACGGCGGTACCGGCAAGGCGCACCGGCATGTCCGCGCGTCGGAGGTCGGCGCCCCATCCATCGGCCATTTCGGCTTCTTCCGCGACCGGTTCCGCGACACGCTCTGGCGCGAGGCGGCCGATTGGCTGGGGTCGCATCGGCCGGGAGTCCCGTTGACAGAGGCGGCGGGGGACAGCACCCTCGCCCAACGATGATGCGCGTCCATGCCACCTGCGTGAGCCTCTCCGGTATCGGCGTCCTGCTGCGCGGGCCGTCCGGCGCCGGCAAGTCGGACCTGGCCCTGCGGCTGGTCGATGGCGGCGCGCTGCTGGTCGCCGACGACCAGGTGCTGCTGGCGGCCCAGGGCGGCCGGCTGCTGGCGCGGCCCCCGCGCGGGCTGGCCGGCCTGCTGGAGGTGCGCGGCGTCGGCATCCTGCCGGTCCCGACCGTCGAGGAGGCGCCGGTGCTGATCGTCGCCGACCTCGTCGCCCCGAGCGAGGTGGAGCGGCTGCCGGAGACCGACATGCGCGAGATCGCCGGCATCGCCGTCCGCCACCTGCGCCTCGCCCCGTTCGAGGCCTCGGCCCCCGCCAAGCTGCGGCTGGCCGCGGCCACGGTGGCGGCGAGCCTGCCCTTCGTCCCGAACAGCCTGGCCCCGATGTCATGAGCGGCGCCTCCCTGTCCAGCCAGGGGCCCGGCCCCGCCGGGCGCCGCCGCCGCATCGTGCTGGTGACCGGCCTGTCCGGCGCCGGCCTCTCCACCGCCATGAAGACGCTGGAGGATCTGGGCTACGAGGCGGTGGACAATCTCCGCCTGTCGCTGCTGACGGCGCTGGTGCTGCAGGCGGAGGATCTGCCGCTGGCGGTGGGCATCGACAGCCGCACCCGCGACTTCAGCGCCGACGCGCTGCTGAGCGAGATGGGCAAGCTGCAGCGGCACGGGGGGCTGGACGTCCGGCTGCTCTACCTCGAGGCCGCGGACGAGGTGCTGCAGCGCCGCTACACCGAGACCCGTCGGCCGCATCCCCAGGCGCTGGACCGGCCGGTGCCGGACGGCATCCAGTTCGAAAGAACGCTCCTGTCGCCGCTGAAGGACCATGCCGACGTGGTGATCGACACCTCGGCCCTGTCCATCCACGACGCGCGGCGGCTGCTGACCGGCCATTTCCGCCTGGACGATGACCCGTCGCTGCACGTCTTCGTCACCAGCTTCTCCTTCCGCCACGGCGTGCCGCGCGAGGCGGACCTGGTGTTCGACGTACGCTTCCTCGACAACCCGCACTGGGACCCGGATCTCCGCCCGCTGACCGGCAACGACCCGGCCGTCGGCGCCTATGTCGAGCGCGACCCTGATTTCCGGGGCTTCTTCGACAATCTGACCCGCCTGCTGGCGCCGCTGCTGCCGCGCTATGTCCGCGAGGGCAAGAGCTACCTGACGGTGGCGGTCGGCTGCACCGGCGGGCGCCACCGGTCCGTCTTCATCGCCAACCGGCTGGCGCGCTGGCTGGACGGCCAGGGCTGCAAGGTGGGCCTGTCCCACCGCGACCTGGAGCGTCCCGGCCCGGCACCGGAGCCCGCGCGCCCCGCCTCCCTTTCCCCCCAGACGCCCCCGTCCGACGGCGGCGTCGCGGCGCCCCAGCCGCAAGAGCACAGGAAGTCCCCATGATCGGCATGGTCCTCGTCACCCACGGCCGCCTGGCCGAGGAGTTCATCGCCGCCCTCCAGCACGTCGTCGGCGTGCAGCCGCAGGTGGGCGCCGTCTGCATCGGCCCGGAGGACGACATGGAGCGCCGCCGGGAGGACATCCTGGCCCGGGTGGCCGAGTGCGACGGCGGCGACGGCGTGGTGGTGCTGACCGACATGTTCGGCGGCACGCCCTCGAACCTCGCCATCTCCATCATGGACCGCGCCAAGGTCGAGGTGATCGCCGGCGTCAACCTGCCCATGCTGATCAAGCTGGCCAGCGTGCGGAAGACCGAGACCAAGCTGTCCGAGGCGGTGCAGGCGGCGCAGGAAGCCGGCCGCAAATACATCAACGTCGCCTCCTCCCTCCTCTCCGACGGCTGAGCCGAGACAGAATGACCGAGCATGATTGCGGGGACGCCCAGGGCGGCCTCAGCCGGACCGTCACCATCCAGAACCGGCGCGGGCTGCACGCACGCGCCGCCGCGAAATTCGTGAAGCTGGTGGCCGAGTTCGACGCCGCCGTGCAGGTGGTGCGCGGCGAGACCTCCGTCTGCGGCCAGTCCATCATGGGGCTGATGATGCTGGCGGCCGCGCCCGGCACGTCCATCACCCTGCTGGCGAGCGGCCCGCAGGCGCCGCAGGTGCTGGACGCGCTGGCCGACCTGGTCAACCGCAAGTTCGACGAAGATTGAGCGCATGGCCCGTACCAAGACAGTGGTGGACCAGAACCGGCTGCGGGGCCTCGGCGTCTCGGCCGGCATCGCCATCGGCCCCGCCCATGTGGTGGAGGCCGGCGCCATCCAGGTGCCCGAGTTCACCCTGAAGGCGGGCGAGGTCGAGGCCGAGATCGAGCGCTTCCAGGCGGCGGTGGAGAAGGCGCGCCGCCAGATCCGCAAGCTGAAGCAGAAGGCCGAGGGGTTGCCCGGCTCGGCGTCCGAGGACGTCAACCTCCTGCTGGACGCGCATCTGGCGATGCTGACCAACTCGCGCCTGACCCGGGGCGTGGAGCGGCGGGTGCGCGAGGAGCGGCTGAACGCCGAGGCGGCGGCGCAGGCCGAGATCGCCGCCATCGCCCAGACCTTCTCCGCCATGGACGACGCCTATCTCGCCGCCCGCATCGAGGATGTGCGCGAGGTGGGGCGGCGCCTCATCCGCAACCTGCTGCAGCGCAAGTACCAGGCCTTCTCGGTCCTGCCCGAGGGCAGCATCGTGCTGGCGGAGGAGCTGTCGCCGGCCGACACGGCGCTGATGGACCCGCGCCGCATCGCCGGCTTCGCCACCGTGCTGGGCGGCGCCGAGGGGCATACCGCCATCATGGCGCGCTCGCTCAGCCTGCCGGCGGTGCTCGGCGTGCCGGGGCTGCTGCAGGACGTGCAGCCGGGCGACACGGTCATCATCGACGGCATCGCCGGCCGCGTGGTGGTGCGCCCGGACGCCGCCACCCTGGCCGACTACAAGCACCGGCGCGAGGCGGTGCTGGCGGAGCGGCGCCAGCTGAAGACCCTGCGTCGCCTGCCCGCGATCACCCGAGACGGTACAGACGTGGTGCTGCAGGCCAATCTGGAGCTGCCGCGCGAGTTGGACGCGGCGCTGGAGGCCGGCGCCTCCGGCGTGGGCCTGCTGCGCACCGAGTTCCTCTACATGAACCGGGACGATCTGCCGGACGAGGAGGAGCAGACCGAGATCCTGACCGAACTGGTCCGCCGCATGGACGGCAAGCCGGTCACCGCCCGCACGCTGGACATCGGCGGCGAGAAGATCGCGTCGGCCCTATCCTCCCACATCGCCGACCCGGCCAACCCGGCCCTGGGCCTGCGCGCCATCCGCCTCAGCCTGAAAGAGCCGAAGCTGCTGGACACGCAGCTGTCGGCCATGCTGCGCGCCAGCGTCCATGGCGATCTGCGCATCCTGCTGCCCATGGTCAGCACCGTGTCCGAGGTGCGCCGGGTGCGCGAGGCGATGGAGAACGTTGCAAGACGGCTCCGGCGGCGCGGCATCAAGCTGGGGGACACACTGCCCAAGCTGGGCATCATGATCGAGATTCCGGGCGCGGCGCTCTCGGCCGACGCGCTGGCGCCGCTCTGCGACTTCTTCGCCATCGGCACCAACGACCTGATCCAGTACACGCTGGCGATCGACCGCGGCGACGAGCAGGTGGCGCATCTCTACGACCCGCTGCATCCCAGCGTGCTGCGCCTGATCCAGTTCACCACCGAGGCCGCCATGCGCGCCCGCATTCCCGTCAGCATCTGCGGCGAGATGGCGGGCGACCCGCGCTACACCGCCCTGCTGCTGGGGCTGGGCGTGCGCGACCTGTCCATGTCGCCGGGATCGCTGCCGCTGGTGAAACGCCGCATCCGCGGCCTGGACTTGGTCGAAGCCACCCGCCGCGCCCGCACCATCATGGACCAGAGCGACAGCGGCGTGATCGCGACCCTGCTGGACGATTTCAACGGGGTGGGTGGTTAGGCGAGTCTATCCCTCGCCCCTTGCGGGAGAGGGATGGGCCCCGCCGCGGAGCGGTGGGAGGGTGAGGGGTCGGCGGGCGCAGCCCGACGTTCTCAACCATCGTCCCAGGATCACCCGTCGAGAACGTCAGCCTACGGCTGCCGACCCCTCATCCTCCCCAAGCAGGCTTGGGGCCCCATCCTTCTCCCGCAAGGGGAGAAGGATAAACTGCCACCCCCTTGCCCCGCCTACCCCTTCCGGCGCATTGTGCCTGCACTGACAGCAGTGCGGGCGGGATCATGGCGACGGCGTTGACGGTGCGGGGGCTGGATGAGGAGCTGGTGCGGCGGCTGAAGCTGCGCGCGGCCCGGCATGGGCGCTCCATGGAGGGCGAGATCCGCGAGATCATCCGCCAAGCGCTGGCGAACGAACCGCAGGATTTCCGGGCGCTGGCATCCTCGCTGCGCCAGACCCTGGCCGGCCGGGCGCACACGCCGGCGGGAGCGCTGGTCGAGGCCGACCGGGTCGCCGAGAAGACGGAGGCCTGAGCCGTGCAGTTCGTCGTCGATGCCGGCGTGGCGCTGCAATGGGTGGCGCCGGAGGCGACCAGCCCGGTCGCGGACAAGCTGCTGGAGCATAGGCTGCTGGCGCCCGACCAGATCATGGCCGACCTGGCCCAGCTGCTGGGCGCCAAGGTGGAGCTGGGCGAGATCAACGCGGTGGAGGCCGCCACCGCCGCCCTGGCGCTGCAGAGCGCCGAGATCGAGCTGATGCCGTCGCGCCCGCTGCTGGCCGAGGCGGTGCGCCTGTCCGCCCAACTCGGCCATTCCGCGCGCGACTGCCTCTATCTGGCGCTGGCCCAGGGCATGGCCCTGCCGCTGGTCACCGCCAGCCCGGCCCTGGCGGCCGCCGCGCGGGGCCCCAAGGGCGGGCGGCTCGCCGGCCGCGTGGTGCTGATCGGCGAGGTCGAGCGCTTCCTGCGTTGATGCCAGCTGAGTTGCACACATAAAGATATCTTTATGCTTGCCGGGCGGCCGGACCGCTGGTACACCCTGCCGCAGCCGCCGGGGAGTCCCTCCGCGCGCCCGACCCATGACTTCCCGCAGGAGCCCTCGATGCCCGCCAACTTCACCGACTACAAGGTCGCCGACATCTCCCTCGCCGAGTGGGGCCGCAAGGAGATCACCATCGCCGAGACCGAGATGCCCGGCCTGATGGCGCTGCGCGAGGAGTTCGGCAAGTCCCAGCCGCTGAAGGGCGCCCGCATCGTCGGCTGCCTGCACATGACCATCCAGACCGCCGTGCTGATCGAGACGCTGACCGCGCTCGGAGCCACGGTCCGCTGGTCCTCGTGCAACATCTTCTCGACCCAGGACCAGGCCGCGGCCGCCATCGCCGCCGCCGGCATCCCGGTCTTCGCCTGGAAGGGCGAGACCGAGGAGGAGTTCTGGTGGTGCATCGAGCAGACGCTGCGCGGCCCGGACGGCTGGACGCCGAACATGATCCTGGACGACGGCGGCGACGTCACCGTGCTGATGCACGAGAAGTACCCGGAGATGCTGAACGACGTGCGCGGCCTCTCCGAGGAGACCACCACGGGCGTGCACCGCCTGTACGAGATGATGAAGAAGGGCGCGCTGCGCGTCCCCGCCATCAACGTCAACGACAGCGTCACCAAGTCGAAGTTCGACAATCTGTACGGCTGCCGTGAGAGCCTGGTGGACGGCATCAAGCGCGCCACCGACGTCATGATGGCCGGCAAGGTCGCCGTCGTCGCCGGCTACGGCGACGTGGGCAAGGGCTCGGCCGCCTCGCTGCGCAGCCAGGGCGCCCGCGTCATGGTCACCGAGATCGACCCGATCAACGCCCTGCAGGCGGCGATGGAGGGTTACCAGGTGGTGACCATGGAAGAGGCCGCCCCGATCGGCGACATCTTCGTCACCGCCACCGGCAACGTCGACGTCATCACGCTCGACCACATGCGCGCCATGAAGGACCGGGCGATCGTCTGCAACATCGGCCACTTCGACAGCGAGATCCAGATCGACTCGCTGCGCAACTACAAGTGGGAAGAGGTGAAGCCGCAGGTCGACGAGGTCGTCTTCCCCGACGGCAAGCGCCTGATCGTGCTGGCCAAGGGCCGCCTGGTGAACCTGGGCTGCGGCACCGGCCACCCGAGCTTCGTGATGTCCGCCAGCTTCACCAACCAGGTGCTGGCCCAGATCGAGCTGTGGCAGAACCACGCCAAGTACGAGCGCAAGGTCTACGTGCTGCCGAAGCACCTGGACGAAAAGGTGGCCTTCCTGCACCTCGGCAAGATCGGCGCCAAGCTGACCACGCTGACGCCGAAGCAGTCCGAGTACATCGGAGTGGCGCCGCAGGGCCCGTTCAAGCCCGAGCACTACCGCTACTAAGAAGGCCTGGCCCTCTCCTCCCGAAAGGGGAGGGGCCTTGACCAGAAGAGAGCCGGCGGGCCTGGATAGGGCCCGCCGGCTTGCTTATTTTCTGCCGGGTTCACTACACTCCGCACCCGTGAGACAGAAACATCTCCCCATGTTCCTTCGCGCCGGCCGGACCCTGACGGGCATCGCGACCGTCCTCGCCGCCGGGCCCGCCCTGGCGCACACGCCGGGGCTGGAGCCGGCCGCCTGGCCGTGGATCGCCGCCGTGCTCGCCGCGGCGACCGCCGGGCTGGGCATCGCCCTGCCGGTAGCGCGCCGCCGGTCCGCCGAGCGGGTCGCGGCGCTGGAGCAGGAGACGGCCCGGCTGCGGGCGCTGGTGGAGGGGGCGCCGGACGCCTGGTGCGCCTGGGGCGCCGACGGCTCGCATGCCTGCTCGCCCCGCCTCAGCGAGTGGCTTGGCCTCTCGGGCACCACCCGGCTGGAGGACATCGAGACGGCGCTGGCCCCCAGCGACGCCGCCGCCCTGCACGGCTCCTTCAAGCACCTGGCCGAGACCGGCCGGCCCTTCCGCCTGGTGGCGGCCAGCGCCGACGGCTCACGGATCTTCCAGATCAGGGGCGGGCGGACCCAGGCCGCGGACGGCGGCCGCTTCGACATGCTGTGGCTGCACGACGTGACCGAGCTGTCCGAGGAGGGCCGCCGGCAGTTCGAGGGCCGCCTGACGGCCGAGGGCGAGCTGCGCGGCCTGCGCCAAGCGCTCGACACGCTGCCCGTGCCGCTCTGGACCCGCCGCCCCGACCGGTCGCTGGGCTGGGTGAACGCCGCCTACGGCCGCGTCGTCGGCGTGCCGCCCGGCGAGGTGCCGGAGCGCCAGGCGGAACTGCCCGGCACCATGGGCGAGGCGCCGCGCGCGCTGGCCGCCCGGGCCGCCCGGGCCGGTGTCGCCCAGTCCGACAGCCGCTACATCGTCGTCGACGGCGAGCGCCGCCTGCTGCGCCTGACCGAAGGGCCGGCGGAGGGCGCCGACGCCGGTTCGGCGGGGCTGGCGCTGGACGTCACCCGCGAGGGCGAGCTGCAGGAGGCGCTGGACCGCCACCTCGCCGCCCATGCCGACGTGCTGGAGCAGCTGGGCTCCGCCATCGCCATCTACGGCGCCGATACCCGGATCAAGTTCTACAACCGCGCCTATGCGCAGCTCTGGGACCTGGACACCGCCTGGCTGGACACCGAGCCGACCTACGGCGAGATCCTGGAGGATCTGCGGTCCCGCCGCCGCCTGACCGAGCAGGCCGACTTCCCGCGCTGGAAGCGCGACCGCCTGGCCATGTTCACCTCGCTGCTGGAGCCGCAGGAGGACCTGCTGCACCTGCCCGACGGCACCACCCTGCGTTCGCTCTCGGTGCCGCACCCGCTGGGCGGGCTGATGTTCGTGCTGGAGGACGTGACCACCGCGCTGGCGCTGGAGTCCTCCTACAACACGCTGATGGCCGTGCAGCAGGAGACGCTGGACAATCTGGCCGAGGGGGTCGCCGTGTTCGGCAGCGATGGTCGGCTGAAGCTCTCCAACCCCGCCTTCGCGCGCATCTGGCGGCTGTCGGGCGATGATCTGCGCGGCGAGCCGCACCTGGCCCAGGTGGTCGACCGGCTGCGTCCCCGGCTGGACGGCGGCGACTGGGAGCGGCGGCGCGGCACCCTCGTCGCCACGCTGCTGGACCGCACCGCCGCCGCCGGCCGCATCGAATGCACCGACCGCTCGGTCATCCAGTACGCCACCGTGCCGCTGCCCGACGGCGCGGTGCTGACCAGCGTGCTCGACGTCACCGACAGCGCCCGGGTCGAGGAAGCGCTGCGCGCCAGCAACGAGGCGCTGGCGGCGGCCGACCGGCTGAAGTCGGAGTTCATCGCCAACGTCTCCTACCAGCTGCGCACGCCGCTGAACGCCATCATGGGATTCGCCGAGATCCTGTCGAACCAGTATTTCGGGCCCCTGAACGACAAGCAGGCGGAATATTCCCGCGGCGTGCTGGAGGCGAGCCGCCGGCTGCTGGCGCTGGTGAACGACATCCTGGACCTCGCCACCATCGAGGCGGGCTTCATGGTACTGGACCGGCAGCAGGTGCAGGTCCGGGCGTTGCTCGAGGGGCTGGCCGACCTGACCCGAGAATGGGCCGCCAAGCGCGGCCTCGCCGTCGAGGTCCGGGTGCCCGACGATGCCGGCAGCTTCACCGCCGACGAGAAGCGGCTGAAGCAGGCGCTGTTCAACCTGATCAGCAACGCCGTGAAGTTCACGCCGGTGGGCGGCTGCATCACGCTGGCCGCCGAGCGCCGCGAGCGGGACGGCGAGATCGTGCTGGCGGTGGAGGATACCGGCGTCGGCATCTCGCAGGACGACCAGGACCGGGTGTTCGGCCGCTTCGAGCGCGGCAGCGGCCCGCAGACCGGCGCCGGTCTCGGCCTGTCGCTGGTGAAGAGCTTCATCGAGCTGCATGGCGGCCGGGTGGAGCTGGACAGCCGCGCCGGCCAGGGCACCACCATCCGCTGCCACCTCCCGCTGGCCCCGGCTCCGGCCGCGGTGAGGGATGGGGAACGGGTGGGGTGAGCTATACTATCCCTCGCCCCTTGCGGGAGAGGGATGGTTGGCAGCGTCTAGGTCGTGCGTCCTTCGACAGGCTCAGGATGAGGGGGGTTGTCGCTGCTCCCGGCCGAGCCTTCGCGGACTGGGAACGAGGAGTGCCTGGCGCACCCCTTCCCTCATCCTGAGCTTGTCGAAGGACGCAGCACGCCCCAGCCCCGCCCGCTCACGCCGCCGGGACGCCCTTGGTGGTGCTGTACTCGAAGTGCAGCGCCTCGCCGGGATGCAGCAGCGGGTGGATGGCGTGGGCGGCCATGGCGGCTTCCGAGAAGCCACAGAGGATCAGCTTCAGCTTGCCGGGGTAGGTGGCGATGTCGCCGATGGCGAAGATGCCGGGCTGGCTGGTGGCGAGAGTCGTCGGGTTGACGGTGATGTGGCCGCGCTCCAGCTCCAGGCCCCATTCGGCGATGGGGCCGAGATTCATCGCCAGCCCGAAGAAGGCCAGCAGGCTGTCGGCCTCCAGCAGCCGCTGCTCGCCCTCCAGCGTCTCGACGCGCACGCCCGTCAGCGTGCCCCCCTCGCCCTCCAGCCCGGAGAGCTGGTAGGGCACCACCATCTCGATGCGGCCCTCGGCGGCCAGCTGCTCCATACGGGCGACGCTCTCGGGCGCGGCGCGGAACTTGGGGCGGCGGTGGACCACCATGACCTTGGCGGCGACGTCGGCCAGCGACAGGGTCCAGTCCACGGCGCTGTCGCCGCCGCCGGCGATGACCACGCGCTTGCCGGCGAAGTCCTGGCGGCGCTTCACGAGATAATGGACCGAGCGGCCCTCATACCGCTCCAGGCCCTCCAGCGGCGGCTTGTTGGGCCCGAAGGCGCCGACGCCGGCGGCGACGATCACGGCCCCGGCGTCGACCGCCGTGCCCTTGTCCGTCTCCACCAGCCAGCGCTCTTCCGCGGTGCGGGTCAGGCGCACCACCTGCTGGCCCAGATGGTAGACCGGATCGAAGGGTGCCGCCTGCTTCGCCAGATTGTCGATCAGGTCGGCGGCGTCGATCGAGGGATAGCCGGGGATATCGTAGATCGGCTTCTCCGGATACATGGCGGTGCACTGGCCGCCCACCATCTCCAGCGCGTCCACCACATGGCATTTCAGCTTCAGCATGCCGCATTCGAAGATGGCGAACAGGCCGACGGGGCCGGCGCCGATGATGCAGACATCAGTGCGGTGGGCGGACATGGGAAGCTCCGGGGCGCTCTCAGGGGAAACCAAGGGCGCCTTCATGTCCCGAATCGCGCCGTTTGGCAATGGTCCGGGGCGCGGGGCCGCCCTTCAGCCCAGCAGCGTCAGCACGCCGCTGTAGCCGTAGAGCCGGCTGTGGCTGATCTCGCCACTGGCGAAGAAGCCGGCCAGCGGCACGCCGGGAAGGGCGCGGGCGATGGTCTCCAGCTCGCCCCGGGCCGTGCCGCCGAACAGGCTGGGCCCGCGCGCCACGCAGGAGACATAGAGCGCGCCGCGCGGCTTCACCGGCAGCCGGGCGGTGGTCTCGGCCGCCATGCGCTCCAGCTCCGCCAGGGCGAAGGCAGGGTCGCGGCGGCAGAAGCGGACCGGCTGTCCCGGCGCCACCGCCTCGCCCACCGCCACCCAGCCGGCGATGGGATCGGCGCGCACGATGTTGCGCACCAGATAGTCGTCCGCTCCCCGGCCCGGCACCGGCAATGCCGCGTAGATGTAGCCGTCGATGCGCCTCATGTCGCGGGCCAGCAGCTCGCCGATCTCCTCGCGGAAGACGGAGAAGGCGCGGCGCCCGTCGATGGCGTGGATCACGTTCTCCGCCGCCTCGGTGACGACGTGCTCCGGTCCGATCGGGGCGCAGCCCTGGGCGACGCCGGTGGCGACGCTGACCGCCCCGTCCAGCAGCACGCCCGAGACCCCCTCCTGCTGCACCGCGCCGCCGACATGGGCGATGGTCCCGCGCGAGGAGACCAGCCCGCCCATCAGGAAGCCGCCCGCCTCCCCCGCCAGCCGGGGCAGCAGCGCGTCGAGGCCCCGGTGGCGCGGATCGGCATGGACGATGCCGACGCGTGGGCCGGGCAGCGGCGGGCGGGACCGGCGCCAGCGCGCCACGTCCTCGCGGAAGCCGTCCAGCCCGCCCGTCACGGCGGGGAAGACCCGCCAGCTGTCGTCGGGCAGGCGGGCGACCAGCACGGCGATGCCGGGCTCGTCGAACAGCTCGGCCGCGCCGTCGCCGGCGGTGCCGCAGATGCCGATGCCGACCGCGCCCACCCAGTCGCGCACACCGGTCACGGCCTTCAGCAGAGTCAGGATGCTGCCGATGTCCTCGGCGAGGTGGTCGGTGACGTAGAGGAAGCCGAGGTTCGCGCCTGCCGGCACGGACAGCCGGTCCAGGCAGGCCTTCGCCGCCTGTCCCCAGTCCGGGCCGGCCGCCAGGGCCGCGGCGAAGGCGGGGCCGTTCACCTCGCCTGCCCCTGGGCCTGACCCTTGCCGGCCGGCTTGGCGCCCAGCTTATCGAGAGACTGCTTCACGACGGGGAGGATGTTGCGGGTCATGACCGCCACGCCCTCGGCGTTGGGGTGCATGCCGTCGGCGAGGCTGAGCTTCGGGTCCAGCGCCACCCCCTCCAGGATGAAGGGGTAGAGCGGCACGCCGTACTTCCGGGCCATGTCGGGGAAGACGGCATTGAAGGCGTCGCCATAGGCGCGGCCCAGGTTCGGCGGCGCCATCATGCCCAGGATCACGGCCGGCACCTTGGCCGCCTGCAGCTTGGACAGGATCCCGTCCATGTTGGCGCGGGTGTTGGCGGGATCGATGCCGCGCAGCCCGTCATTGCCGCCCAGCGCCACCACCACCAGGTCGGGCTTGTCGCCCAGCAGCCAGTCCAGCCGCGACAGGCCGCCGGCCGTCGTGTCGCCGGAGACCGCGGTGGCGGGGAAGGTCACGTCGTAGCCCTCCGCCTTCAGCGCCGCCTCCATCTGGGAGGTCAGCGCCTTCTCCGGGGCCAGACCGTAGCCGGCCGACAGGCTGTCGCCCAGGATCATGACCTTCCAGCTCTTCGCCTCTGCCGCGGGGGCGGCGAGGACGAGAAAAAGCGCAAGGGTCCACAGCCCCAGGGCCGAAATGGTCCGCCGCAGCGAATTGACAAAGGGGGCTCCGGGGCCATATCGGCAAGAGCCCGCCGCCGCGACATCGGAATTCATCATGACCATCCCGTCCCTCATGCCCTCTGGCGTGCCCGCCGTCCGCCTCGAAGGCGTCCAGCTGACTTTGGAAAGCGCCGCCGGGCCCGTCAACATTCTCCGCGGGATAGACCTATCGGTGGGCCCGGGCGAGAAGGTCGGCGTGGTCGGCCCCAGCGGCTCCGGCAAATCGACCATGATGATGATCATGGGGGGCCTGGAGCGTCCCTCCAAGGGCCGGGTGGTGATCGCGGGCCAGGATCTGGGCGTGCTGGACGAGGATGGCTTGGCCCGTTTCCGCCGCGACAAGGTCGGGATCGTCTTCCAGTCCTTCCACCTGATCCCGACCATGACGGCACTGGAGAACGTGGCGGTGCCGCTGGAGTTCGCCGGGCTGGACGACGCCTTCGACCGCGCCCGCGCCGGCCTCGAGGCGGTCGGCCTCGGCCACCGCCTCACCCACTACCCCGGCCAGCTCTCGGGCGGCGAGCAGCAGCGCGTGGCGCTGGCGCGCGCCTTCGCGCCGGAGCCGGCCCTGCTGCTGGCGGACGAGCCCACCGGCAATCTCGACGGCGACACCGGCAACCACATCGTGAAGCTGATGTTCGACCTGGCGCACCGCTGCGCCACCACCTTGGTCCTCATCACCCACGACCCCGCCCTGGCCCAGCGCTGCGACCGGGTGATCCGGGTGCAGGACGGCCGCATCGTCGATGACGGCCGCCCGGCGCTGCGCGCCGTGGCCGATTGAGCGGGGCCCGTCGATGACCGCCATTTCGCACGATCGCGTCGTTCCCGCGGCCAACCCGGGCCGCCTTTCCCAGCTGTCGCTGGCGCTGCGCCTCGCCCGGCGCGAGCTGCGCGGCGGGCTGAAGGGCTTCCGCATCTTCCTGGCCTGCCTGATCCTGGGCGTCGGCGCCATCGCGGCGGTGCAGTCGCTCTCCAGCGGCATCCTGGACGCGCTGCGCGCCGACGGCCGCGCCATCCTGGGCGGCGACGTGGCGGTGCGGCAGCTCTATCGCGAGATCACGCCGGAACAGCTGGCCTGGCTGACCGGCCAGGGGACGGTGGCGGTGAACGCCGAGATGCGCGGCATGGCCCGCCTGCCCGCCGACCCCGCCCGCACCAGCCTGGTCGAGCTGAAGGCCGTCAGCCCCGCCTACCCGCTCTACGGCGCCATGAGTTTCCGCGACGGCGACGCGCCGCTGCATGAGCGGCTGGCGCAGCGCGACGGCATCTGGGGTGCCGTGGCCGAGGAGACCCTGGCGCTGCGGCTGGGCCTGAAGGAGGGCGACCGGCTGGGCGTGGGCGACATCGAGGTGCAGCTGCGCGGCATCATCGCGTCCGAGCCCGACCGGGCCGGCGGCGGCGGCCTCAGCCTGGGGCCGCGCCTGATGATCGCGGGCGGGGCCCTGCCCGCCTCCGGCCTGCAGCAGCCCGGCAGCATGATCACATGGAGCTATCTGGTGAAGCTGCCCGGCGGCACCGACCTGAAGGGCTGGCAGGACCAGCTGAAGGCCGCCTTCCCCGACGCCGGCTGGCGCACCCGCGACTTCACCAACGCCGCGCCGCAGCTGACCCGCTTCATCGACCGGCTGACCCAGTTCCTGACGCTGGTCGGCATGACCTCGCTGCTGGTGGGCGGTGTCGGCGTCGGCAATGCCGTGCGCGCCTACATGGAGAGCAAGACCGAGACCATCGCCACGCTGAAGTGCCTGGGCGCGCGCGGCGGGCTGGTGTTCGAGGTGTACCTGGCGCAGATCCTGGCGCTGTCGGCGATCGGCATCCTGGCGGGGCTGGTGCTGGGTGCCGGCATCCCCGTGGTGGCCGGCCGGGCCATGTCGGGCATGCTGCCGGTGGCGGCCAACATCGGAATCTACCCCGGCGCGCTGGCCGTGGCCGCCGGCTTCGGCCTGCTGACGGCGCTGGTCTTCTCGCTCTGGCCGCTGGGCCGGGCGCGCGAGGTGCCGGCGGCCTCGCTGTTCCGTGAGACGGTGGCCGGGGCCAAGGGCCGGCCGCGCGGCATCTACCTGATCATGCTGACCGTCGCGGCGCTGGCGCTGGCCGGGCTGGCGGTGGCGACCTCCACCGACCGGGGCTTCGCGGCGGCCTTCGTGCTGGGCTCGGCGGCGACGCTGCTGGCCTTCGGCGGCGCCGGCAAGGCGGTCTCCCGCATCGCCGCCCGCCTGCCCCGGCCGAAGCGCCCGGGGCTGCGGCTGGCGCTGGCGAACCTGCACCGGCCGGGCAACCCGACGGCGACCGTGGTGCTGTCGCTGGGCCTGGGCCTCACCGTGCTGGTCGCCATCGCGCTGATCGAGGGCAATTTCCGCAAGGAGGTGCAGGAGACCCTGCCCGAGGACGCGCCCGCCTTCTTCTTCCTGGACATCCAGCCGAACCAGCTGGCGCAGTTCCGCGACACCATCGCCGCCGTGCCCGGCACCTCCGACCTGCAGGTAACCCCGTCCTTGCGCGGCCGCATCTCGAAGGTGAACGGCAAGCCGGCGGAGGAGGCGATCGTCGCCAAGCAGCACTCCTGGGTGCTGCAGGGCGACCGCGGCGTCACCTACCAGGCCAAGAGCCCGGGCAAGGACGTGGTGGTCGCCGGTGCCTGGTGGCCGGAGGACTACCAGGGCCCGCCCAAGCTGGCGATCTACAAGGACATCGCCGAGGCCTTCGGCATCGGGCCCGGCGCGGTCATGACCCTGAACATCCTGGGCCGCGACATCGACGCCGAGGTGGCGGTGGTGCGCGACCTGGACTTCTCGTCGCTGGGCATCAACTTCACCCTGGTGCTGAGCCCGGGCGTGCTGGAGGGCGCGCCGCAGACCCACATCGCCACGGTGCGCGCGGTGCCTGAGGCCGAGCAGGCGGTGCAGCGCAACGTCGCCGCCGGCTTCACCAACGTCACCGCCGTGCGCATCAAGGAGGCACTGGAGACGGTCAACAAGGTGCTGACCGACATCGGCGCCGCCGTGCGCATGACCGCCGCCGTGTCGCTCATCGCCGGCACGCTGGTGCTGGCGGGCGCCATCGCCGCCGGCCACCGCCGCCGGGTCTACGACGCGGTGGTGCTGAAGGTGCTGGGCGCCACGCGCGGCACCATCGTCCGCGCCTTCCTGGTGGAGTACGGGCTGCTGGGCCTCATCACCGCGCTCATCGCCGGCGTGCTGGGCACGGTGGTGGCCTGGGCGGTGCTGACCCAAGTGATGGAACTGGACTTCACCTTCATGCCCGGCGCCGTGCTGGCGACGGCGGCCCTGTCGACCGCCATCACGCTGGGGCTGGGCTTCCTCGGCACCTGGCGGGCCCTGGGCCAGCCGGCGGCGCCGCTGCTGCGGAACGACTGAGGCGGGGGGTGGGCGCCCTCCATTTCCCGTCATCCCCGCGGAGGCGGGGACCCAGGCAATGAGCGTGCTACACGGATGAGAAAGGGCGCCAGCGGTGACGTTGGCGCCCTTCCCGTTTGGCTCCGGAGCAAGCGGATTGCCTGGGTCCCCGCCTCCGCGGGGAACACGAGGAAAAGAGAAAGGGCCGCCCCGTCGCCGGGAGCGGCCCTTCCGAACGTCAGGCAGCGCGGCCCGATCAGCCGGCCTTCGGCGCCTCGGCGGCGGGCAGGTTGCCCTTGGAGACCATGACCATGGCCTCGCGCAGCAGGCGGCCATGGATGGTGTAGCCAGCCTGCAGCACCTGGACCACGCTGCCCTGGGGCTGGCTGGAATCGACCTCGGCGATGACCTGGTGGAAATTCGGGTCGAAGGGCTGGCCCTGCGGCTCCATGCGGACGATGCCGGCGCGCTCGAAGGAGGCGGCCAGCTGGCGCTCGGTCGCCTCGACGCCGATCAGCAGGTTGTTCACCTGCTCGTTGCCCTGGCGGGTCTCGGCCGGCACGGCCTCCACCGCGCGGCGGAGATTGTCGGCCACGGCCAGCAGCTCCTTGGCGAAGTTGGAGACGGCGTACTTGGCCGTGTCCTCGCGCTCCTTCTGGGCGCGGCGGCGGGTGTTCTCGGTCTCCGCCATGGCGCGCATCAGCTGGTCCTTCAGCGAAGCGACCTCGGCCTCCAGCAGGGTGGCGCGCATCCCGGCGTCGGGATCGTAGCCGCCGGCCGCCGGCTGCTCGGCGCCGTTGGAAGCACCGTTCGCCTGGGGAGCGGCCTGCGTGGCGTCCGTCTCGGGAATGGTCTCGGCCGGGTTCTTCTCGGTGTCGCTCATCGGGTCCTGCCTTCTGGTTTCCTCCGGCCTCTGCCCTCGGCGGCGAGGGGGGCCGGCTGTCATGTCGGGGGGACGGGAGGTTCTAAGCCGTCCCGCGCTCGGGGTCTAGATGGGGATAGGAGGGCGCCGCCGCTACCCCAGCAGGCGCCCGATCACCTTCGCCGTGTAGTCCACCATCGGGATGATGCGGGCGTAGTTGATCCGGGTCGGGCCGATGACGCCGACGGCGCCGACGATCTGCTCCTTGGTGTTCATGTAGGGCGCCACGATCATGGAGCAGCCGGCGTGGCGGAACAGGTCGTTCTCGGCGCCGATGAAGATCTGCACCCCGTCGGCGCGGCCGGTCGCGTCCAGCAGCCGCATCATGTGCTCGCGCGCCTCCAGCGCCTCGAACAGGCTCCGGATGCGCTCCAGGTCGGAGATGGCGGTGACGTCCTCCAGCAGCTTTGCCTGGCCGCGCACGATCAGCACGCCGTTGCCCTTGGCGGCGCCGCCCCAGGTGGCGAGGCCGGCCTCCACCACCTTGCGGGTCAGTTCGTCCAGCTGGCTGCGCTGCTGCTCGGCCTCCGCCTGGATGGCGGAGCGCGCCTCCTCCAGCGTGCGGCCGACGATGCGGGCGTTCAGATAGTTGCTGGCCATTGTCAGCGCCGAGGCGGGCATGCCCAGCGGCACCTCCACCACCCGGTTCTCGACCAGCCCCTCCTCCGTCACCATCACCACCAGCGCGCGGCCGGGGGCGAGGTTGACGAACTCCATGTGCTTCAGCGGCCGGTCGGTCTTCGGCGCGAAGACCAGCCCGGCGCACGACGACAGGCCCGACAGCATGGTCGAGGCCTCCTCCAGCACCTCCGGCACCGAGCGGCCGGCGGCGGCGCACTGGCCGTCGATGCTGATGCGCTCCTCGTCCGACAGGCCGCCGACCTCCAGCAGGCCGTGGACGAAGAGCCGCAGGCCCGCCTCGGTGGGCAGGCGGCCGGCCGAGGTGTGCGGCGCCATCAGCAGCCCGGCCTCCTCCAGATCCGCCATGACGTTGCGGATGGTGGCGGGGGACAGGCTCATGCCGAGCTTGCGCGAGATGGTGCGCGAGCCGACCGGCTCGCCCGTCTCGACATAGGCTTCGACGATGTGGCGGAAGACGTCCCGCGATCTCTGATTCAGCTCTGTGATCATTCCCGCGTTCTGCGTGTCCACGGCCAAATCTGCATGGTGTGACAACGAATCTAGTCGGCCCGGGGTCCGCAATCAATGCATCCCCGCGCCCAACTGTGGACTAAGCCCCGGCGGAGGATTAGGTATTCACCCTTCGACCGATACGACCATAGAAGAAACGCCATGACCCGCCCGTCCGGCCGCGCCCTCGACCAGCTCCGCGCCGTCAGCCTGGAGCCCGGCTTCGCCAAGTACGCCGAGGGCTCCTGCCTCGTGCGCTTCGGCGACACGCACGTGCTCTGCACCGCCAGCGTCGAGGAGAAGGTGCCGCCCTTCATGCGCGGCAAGGGGGAGGGCTGGGTGACGGCCGAGTACGGCATGCTGCCCCGCGCCACCCACTCGCGCACCGACCGCGAGGCGGCCAAGGGCAAGCAGTCCGGCCGCACCCAGGAGATCCAGCGCCTGATCGGCCGCGCGCTGCGCGCCGTCACCGACCGCAAGGCCATGGGCGAGTGCCAGGTGAAGATCGACTGCGACGTGCTGCAGGCCGACGGCGGCACACGCACCGCCGCCATCACCGGCTCCTACGTGGCGCTGCACCTGGCCTTCCAGCATCTGGTGAAGGTCGGCTTCATGAAGGCCATCCCTCTGACCGACAGCGTCGCCGCCATCTCCTGCGGCATCTACCAGGGCAGCGCCGTGCTGGACCTGGACTATGCCGAGGACAGCACCGCCCAGGCCGACAGCAACTTCGTGCTGACGGGCCGCGGCGGCATCGTCGAGGTGCAGGGCACGGCCGAGGAGCGGCCCTTCGAGGAGGGGCAGTTCCTGGAGCTGATGCGCCTGGCGCAGAAGGGCGTGGCCGAGCTGACGATCCTGCAGAACCGCGCCCTGGGGCTCTGAGCCATGCAGCCGCCCGCTTCCCTGGACGCCTGGATGTTCGACCGGCTGCTGGCCCTGGTCCACGGCCCGCAGCGCGACACGACGTTCGGCGGCATGCATGAGCGGCTGGGCGAGGACCTCAAGCCCCGCCCCATGGGCTTCAAGCGGCTGGTGGTGCAGTGCCGGCAGATGTACGTGGCGAGCCACGCCTACCTGCTGCGCCGCGACCCGCGCGACCTGGAGCTGGCGACGCATCTCTTCGACTGGGTGCTGGCGCATTACCGCGACCCCGTCCATGGCGGCTGGTGGTTCTCGGTGACGCCGGACGGATCGGCGCCGGTGGACCGCAGCAAGGATTTCTACGGCCACGCCTTCACCCTGTTCGCGCTGGGCTGGTACCTGCGCGCTTCGGGCGACGCGCGAGTGCACGCCGTGGCCGCCCACACCGCCGACATGATCGAGGGGCCGCTGGCGCACCCCAACGGGCTGGGCCACTGGGTCGCCTGCGGGGAGGACTGGACGCCGAAGCCCGGCATCCGCCAGCAGAACCCGCACATGCACCTGCTGGAGGGCTATCTCTCCCTGCTGGAGGCGACCGGGCCGCTGGGCGAGGGCGGCGCGCGCTGGGTGCAGGGGGCCGAGCGGGTGATGGAGCTGGTCACGCAGCGCTTCATCGGCGCCGACGGCGTGCTGGGCGAGTACTACACCGACGACTGGGCGCCGCACCCCGAGGAGGGCCACCGCGCCGAGCCCGGGCACCATTACGAATGGGCCTGGCTGCTGGCCTGGGCGGCGGACAGGCTCGGCCGGCCGGAGGCGCTGGCGGCGGCCAAGGGGCTGCACCGCTTCGCCGAGGGCTGCCTGCTGCCCGAGGATAGGGTGCTGGACGAGGTCGACCGCCAGGGCCGACCGGTCAAGACCACCCGCCGCATCTGGCCGGGCGGCGAGCGCATCAAGGCGCTGGGCCTGTTCGGCACGCGCGAGCAGCTGGACCGGGCCATCGCCGCGCTGTTCCGCGATTATCTGCGCCCCGACGGCACCTGGGTTGAGCATCTGAACGCCGACGGCTCGCCCATGACCGACTATCTGCCGGGCACCACGCCCTACCATATCTTCCTGGCGCTGGCCGAGGCGCGGCGGGCCCTGTCCGCCCCGGCCCCCGCCGCGCCCGTGACGGCCTGAGGCCCCATGACCCAGCAGTTTCGTAAGTTCAGCGGCGATACCCTCGTCATCGCCAGCCACAACAAAGGCAAGGTGAAGGAGATCGCCGAGCTGCTGGGCGCCTATGTATCCCGGTTCCCCACCGCCGGCGAGCTGGGCCTGCCCGAGCCGGAAGAGACCGAGACCACCTACAAGGGCAATGCCGAGCTGAAGGCGCTGGCGGCGGCGCGGGCCAGCGGCCTGCCGGCGCTCTCGGACGACAGCGGCATGTCGGTGGACGCTCTGGGCGGGGCGCCCGGCATCTATTCCGCCCGCTGGGCCGGGCCGGAGAAGGACTTCGCCGCCGCCATGGCGCGGGTGGAGCGCGAGCTGCCGCCCGACGCCGACCGTGGCGCCGAGTTCGTCTGCGCGCTCTGCATCGCCTGGCCGGACGGCCATGTCGAGACGGTCGAGGGCCGGCTGCGCGGGACCCTGGTCCACCCGCCGCGCGGCACCAAGGGCTTCGGCTACGACCCGATCTTCATCCCGCTGGGCGACACCCGCACCTTCGGCGAGATCGAGCCGGAGGAGAAGCACGCCATGAGCCACCGCGCCCTCGCCTTCCGTCAGCTGGTGGAGCGATGCTTCCGGTGACCGAGGATCAAAGGGGCTTCGGCCTCTACGTCCACTGGCCCTTCTGCGCCTCCAAGTGCCCCTACTGCGACTTCAACAGCCATGTCCGCGAGCGCACCGACCAGGCGCGCTGGCGCGACGCGCTGCTGCGGGAGCTGGACCATTTCGCGGACCAGACGCCAGGCCGGGTGCTGACGTCCGTCTTCTTCGGCGGCGGCACACCCTCGCTGATGGACCCGGGCACGGTCGAGGCGATCCTGCGCCGCGCCGATGAGCGCTGGGGCCTGCCCGCCGGCACCGAGGTGACGCTGGAGGCCAATCCCACCAGCGTCGAGGCGGACAAGTTCAGGGCCTTCCGCGCCGCCGGGGTGAACCGGGTGTCCATGGGCATCCAGGCGCTGAACGACCCCGACCTGAAGTTCCTGGGACGGCGCCATTCCGTGGCGGAGGCGCTGGAGGCCGTTTCCCTGGCCCGCGCCACCTTCGACCGCTTCAGCTTCGACCTGATCTACGCCCGTCCCGGCCAGACGGTTGCGGCCTGGAGCGACGAGCTGCACCGGGCGCTGGACCATGCGGTCGGGCACTTGTCGGTCTACCAACTGACCATCGAGGAGGGCACGCAGTTCCACACGCTGCATGCCCGCGGCGAGCTGGTGATCCCCGATGAGGAGCTGGCCGGCGACCTCTACGAGGCCACGCAGCAGGTGTTGGAAGCGGCGGGCCTGCCGGCCTACGAGGTCTCCAACCATGCCCGCCCGGGTGAGGAAAGCCGGCACAACCTGGTCTACTGGCGCTATGGCGACTATGTCGGCATCGGCCCGGGCGCTCATGGCCGGCTGACCCTGCCAAGTGGCAAGGTCGGCACCCGCACCCACCGGGGCCCGGAGCCCTGGCTCGACCTGGTGGCCGCGCACGGTACCGGCGCCAAGGAGCCGGAGCCGATCGAGCCGGCCCAGCGCGTCGACGAGATGCTGATGATGGGGCTGCGCCTGGCCGAGGGCGTGCCGTTGTCCCGCATCGAGACGGAGGCCGGCCGGCCCTGGCGTGACGTCATTGCTGTCACTGCCGTCGAGACGATGGTCCGCCACGGCTTCCTGGAGCCCGTGGGCGACCGCCTGCGCGCCACCGTCGCGGGGCGGCAGCGGCTGAACGGGCTGTTGGGGACGCTGCTGGCGTAAGTCGCATGCAGCCGCAGGCGCAATGCGACATGGCCGGCCGCAGCATGTCGCATTGCGCTGCGCTCCATGCGACCTACGAAATAGCCGCGCGATAGCTTACCACCGTCATCCCCGCGGAGGCGGGAACCCAGGCACTCCCTTTGCACCGGAGGGGCGAGGAAAGGGTGCAACGCCGCCCCTTGCACCTGTCCGATTAACTGACAGCAAGCTCATTACCTGGGTCCCCGCCTCCGCGGGGATGACGGGCGAGAAATGCAGTGGGGCAGCCCTACAACCGCCCCGCCACCGCCAGGAAGTCGCGGATCAGGTCGGGGTTCTTGTGCCCCGGCCGGTCCTCGACGCCCGAGGACACGTCCACGGCGGTGGCGCCCGACGTGCGGACGGCCTCCTCCAGGTTCCCGAGCGTCAGCCCGCCCGAGAGCATCCAGGGCAGCGGCCAGCGGCGGCCGGTCAGCAGGGTCCAGTCGAAGCTGAGGCCGTTGCCGCCGGGCAGGGCCGAGACGTTGGCGGGCGGTTTGGCGTCGAACAGCAACCGGTCGCAGCTGCCGGCGTAGGATGCGGCGCGGTCGAGATCGTCCGATCCCGCGATCTTCACCGCCTTCATGACCGGGATGGCGTAGGTGGCCCGGATTTCCGCCACGCGGGCAGGGGTCTCCTCGCCGTGCAGCTGGATCATGTCCAGCGGCACCTGGCTGACGACATGCTCGAGATACTCGTCGTCCGGTTCCACGAACAGCCCGACAACCCGCGTTCCCGTCGGCACCATGCGGGCCAGCTGGGCGGCGAGGGGTGGGGCGACGTGGCGCGGCGAGCGCTCGTAGAAGACCAGCCCCACATAGCGCGCGCCGCCCTCGATGGCGGCCTGCATCGCATCGGGATGGTTGATGCCGCAGATCTTGGCCTGGACCGTCACGCCAGCTCCTCCGCGATGCGCCGGGCGGCCGCGGCCGGATCGTCGGCATGGGTGATGGGCCGGCCGATCACCAGGTGGGTGGCGCCGGCGGCGATGGCCTCGCGCGGGGTCATGACCCGCTTCTGGTCGTTGGCCGCAGCCCAGGCCGGCCGGATTCCCGGCACCATCAGGGTGAAGTCGGGGCCGAGATCGCCACGCAGCACGGCGCATTCATTGGGCGAGCAGACCACGCCATCGATGCCGGACGTCCGCGCCAGAGCCGCCAGGCGGCGCACCTGGTCCGCCATCATCTTGTCCTGGCCGACGGCGGCGAGGTCTTCCGAGCCCAGGCTGGTCAGCACCGTCACCCCCAGGATGCGCGGCCGCTCCACGCCCAGCCTCGCCGCCTCCTCCGCCGCGGCCTCGGCCGCCGCGCGCATCATGGCGCCGCCGCCGGAGGTGTGGATGGTCAGGAAGCGCGGCGCCAGCGGCACGACCGAGCGCACCGCTCCGGCCACCGTGTTGGGGATGTCGTGGAACTTCAGGTCCAGGAACAGCGGCAGGTCCAGCCCGTCGGTGACGCGGCGTATGCCGTCCGGACCGGCGGCGCAGAAGAACTCCAGCCCCAGCTTGGCGCCGCCGACCGTGCCGCGCAGCCAGCCCAGCAGGTCGCGGGCGGCCTCCGGTTCGGGCGTGTCGATGGCGACATAAACGGGGGAGGTGGGGCTCATGGCGGGGCTCATGTCCTGTCAGATGGTCCGGGCAGGCCGGAAGGGAAGCATGGACGCCCCGTCTTTTGAAGCCCGCTCACCCGGTGGGCCGCCACCCGCCCAGCGGATAGCTGCGCTGCTCATGATAGGTCGGCCCGCCGCGGCCCAGCACGCTCTCGTACAGCACGAAGCGCTCGGCCATGAAGGGGCCCTCCTTGAACAGGCCCCGATCCTCGATCAGCCGCGCCACTTTGCCGGCCGGCGCCTCGTTGAAGCGGGCGAGTGTGACATGGGGGGTGAATTTCCGCTCCTCCGCCGGCAGTCCCGCCCGCACCACGGCGCTCTCCACCTTGGCCTGCAGGTGGCGGAGCGCCTCCGACGCATCGACCTTGACCCAGAGGGTGCGGGCCATGTGCCCCTTGCCGAAGGTGCCAAGCCCGTCCAGCGTCAGGGGGAAGGGCTCGGCCCGGACCATGTCCAGCGCCCCGTCCACGTCCTGCGCCACGCCCTCGTCCACCTCGCCGATGAAGCGCAACGTGACGTGGTAGTTCTCGGGCGGGACCCAGCGGCCCGGCAGTCCGCCACCCAAGGTCTTCAGCCGGTCGCGCACCGCCTCCGGCAGCGGCAGCCCCACGAACAGTCGGATCATCGGCGGGGCCTCCTCAGGATATCAGGGACAGGGCGAGGGGTTGGCGGCGTGCACCTGCTCGATCTCCGCCAGCACCTCTTCCGACAGAACAAGGTCGTAGGCGTCCAGGTTCGCGCGCAGATGCTCCATAGACGTGGCGCCGAAGATGCTGGAGGTGACGAAGGGCCGGCGATGCACCCAGGCCAGCGCCATCTGCGCCGGGTCGAGCCCGTGCCGCCGCGCGATCTCGACATAGGCGGCGGTGGCGGCCGCCCCCCTCGGCTTGTTGTAGCGCGACGGGCGCGGGTCGATGGCGCGGCGGCTGCCCGGCGGCAGGGCGCCGTTCAGGTACTTGCCCGAGAGCGTGCCGCCGCCCATCGGCGAATAGGCCAGCAGCCCGACATCCTCGCGCAAGGACACCTCGGCCAGATCCTGCTCGAAGGTGCGGTTCAGCAGGTTATAGGCGTTCTGGATCGACACGACTCGCGGCAGCCCCAGGCTCTCCGCCGCGTGCAGCCAAGCCATGGTGCCCCAGGCCGTCTCGTTGGAAAGCCCGATGTGGCGGATCTTGCCGGCCGTGACCAGGTCGGTCAGGGCCACCAGCGTCTCGGCGATCGGCACGCCCGGGTCGCCTCCCTTCGGCGCCCGGCCGAACTTCGCCACCGGGCGGTCGGGCCAGTGGATCTGGTAGAGGTCGATATAGTCGGTGCGCAGGCGGCGCAGGCTGTCCTCCACCGCCCGCACGATGTTGGCGCGGTCCAGGCGGCTCCTGCCCTCGCGGATCCAGCCGAACCCGCCGTCGGGCCGGCCGATGATCTTGGTCGCCAGCACGATGCGGTCGCGGCCGCCGCGCGACGCGAACCAGCTGCCGATGATCTCCTCCGTACGCCCGTACGTCTCGGCGCTGGGCGGGATGGCGTACATCTCGGCGGTGTCCCAGAAATTGACCCCGCGTTCCAGCGCCAGGTCGGCCTGGGCATGGCCCTCGGCCTCGCTGTTCTGGAAGCCCCAGGTCATGGTGCCCAGGCAGACGGCGCTCACCGTCAGGTCGGTGCGGCCGAGGCGGCGCTGCTCCATGGATCGTTCCCCCATCTTTCCGGCGGCCGCTGCCATAACACCGGGCGCGGGGGAAGGAAACCGTCCCGTCATGCCCTTACTTGTCCCAGAGGTTGGGCTTGCCCCATAAGGGGCAGGGCCTCCACACTCGTTTCCGCCATGACCGACATGTCCGCCACCATCGCTTTCGACCTGCCCGACGAGGCCGCCACATCAGCCCTGGCGGCGCGGGTGGCCGCGCGCCTGGCGCCGGGCGATGTGGTGGCGCTGACGGGCGACCTCGGCGCCGGCAAGACCGCCTTCGCGCGTGCCGCCATCCGCAGCCTGGCCGGAGCGGAGGAGGAGGTGCCGAGCCCCACCTTCACCCTGGTCCAGACCTACGAGCTGCCCGCCTTTTCCCTCTGGCACTTCGACCTGTACCGGCTGAAATCCTCGGACGAGGTGCTGGAGCTGGGCTGGGACGAGGTGCGCGACGGCGGGGTGGCGCTGGTCGAATGGCCTGACCGGCTGGGCCGGCTGGCACCAAACGACCGGCTGGACATCCGCCTGACCATCACCGGCGACGGCGCCCGCCGCGCCGACCTCACCGGCCAGGGCTCCTGGGCCGGCCGTCTGGAGACCCTATGAGCACCGCCGCATTGCAAGAGCCCCGCGAGACCGAGATCATCCGATTCCTGGCCGGGATCGGCTGGGGCCGCGCGCTGCGCCGGGCCATGGGCGCCGACTGGTCGTCCCGCCGCTACGAGCGGCTGGAGATGGACGGGCGCCGCGCCATCCTGATGGACGCGCCGGGCGCCGCGGCGGCGCAGGTGCCGCCCTTCGTCCAGATCGGCGGCATCCTGTCGGGCCTCGGCCTCTCCGCCCCGGTGATCTACGGCGCCGACGAACCGGCCGGCCTGCTGCTGCTAGAGGATTTCGGCGACGCCACCTACGCGGCGATGCTGGACGGCGGCGCCGTGCCGGCCCTGCCGCTGTACGAGCGCGCCACCGACGTGCTGGTCGCCCTGCATCGGGGATTCCGAGACGAGGGCGGGCTGCCGCTCTACGACAAGGGCCTGTTCCTGGAGCAGGTCATGCTCTTCGCCGACGCCTATGTCCCGGCCGCCATCGGCCGGCCGCTGGGCGAGTCCGACCGCCGTGCTCTGGCCGACGCCTGGGCCGCCGTCCTGGACGATGCCTTCGGCGTGCCGGACAGCCTGCTGCTGCGCGACTACCATCCGGGCAATCTGATGCATCTGGAGGGGCGGCCCGGCGTGGCGTCCTGCGGCCTGCTGGACTATCAGGACGCCGGCATCGGCCCGGTCTCCTACGATTTGCTGTCGCTGCTGGAGGACGCCCGGCGCGACGTCGACCCCACCATCCAGGCGGCCATGGTGGCGCGCTACCTGGACGCCTTCCCCGCCCTTGACCGCGCCGCCTTCGGCCGCTCCTATGCCGTCCTGGGCGCCGTGCGCCACGCCCGCATCGTCGGCCGCGTGGCGCAGCTGGCCGAGGCGCAGCGGGCGGCGGGGGGAAGCGCCCGCCAGCTGGGCTTCCTGCCCCGCGTCTGGGGCCAGCTGACCGCCAAGCTGTCCGACCCCGCCCTGGCGCCGGTTCGCGCCTGGGTACAGACTCATCTGCCCCCCGACGGGGCCATTCCGCAGATCCTGGGAGTTTCCGGTCGATGAGCATGCCCACCCACGCCATGGTCCTGGCCGCCGGCCTGGGCCTGCGCATGCGGCCGCTGACGCTGACCCGCCCGAAGCCGCTCATCGAGGTCGCGGGCCGCACCATGCTGGACCGCGCGCTGGACCGGCTGGAGGAGGCCGGCGTCGGCACGGCGGTGGTGAACTCCCACCATCTCGGGCACATGATCGGCGAGCATCTGGCCGGACGGCAGCGCCCGCGCATCGTGCTGTCGCCCGAGGCGGAGCTGCTGGAGACCGCCGGCGGCGTGGTCCATGCGCTGGACAAGCTGGGGAACGAGCCCTTCTTCACGGTCAATGCCGACATCATGTGGCTGGACGGGCCGACCCCGGCGCTGACCCGCATGGCGCGCTGCTGGGACCCGGAGCGCATGGACGCGCTGCTGCTGCTGATGCCCACGGTCGCGGCGGTCGGCTATGAGGGGCGCGGCGACTACCATATGGAGCCGGACGGCGCGGCCCGCTTCCGCCAGGCGGACGAGATCGCGCCCTTCGTCTATGCCGGCGTGCAGATCATCAAGCCCGAGCTTTACCGCGGCCTCACCCCGGGCAAGCGCTCCAACACCGAGCTGTGGCACAAGGCCGAGGCGGCGGGCCGCCTCCACGGCATCCGCCATGACGGCGTCTGGTTCCATGTCGGCACGCCCGAGGCGCTGGAGGAGGTCGAGGGGCTGATCGGCCGCCGCGCCCCCCTGAGCCAGCCGCAGACGGTGGAGCCCTGATGGCGGGCCCGCGGGTCCATACCATCCCGCCGGGGATGCCTTTCGTCGACGCGCTGGCGGCGGGCATCCGGGCGGAGATCGGCGACGACCCTCTGGCCCTGTCGCAGGCCACCATCCTGCTGCCCACCGCCCGCGCCGTCCGCTCCCTGCGCGAGGCGTTCCTGCGCCAGTCCGAGGGCCGGCCGGTGCTGCTGCCCCGCCTGACCGCGCTGGGCGACGTCGACGCCGACGAGGTGGCGCTGTCGCTGGAGGGGCTGCCGGCCGGCGGCGCCGCGCTGGACGAGGCGCCGGCGATCGGGTCCTTGCGCCGCCAGCTGCTGCTGACCCGGCTGGTGAAGCGCGTGCCGAACCTCGCCGCCACCACCGCCCAGGCGGCCCGGCTGGCGCGGGAGCTGGGCAAGCTGCTGGACGAGATCCAGACCGAGCGGCTGGACCCGGCCGCCCTCAAGGCCCTGGCGCCCGAGGACCATGCCGAGCACTGGCAGCTCACCCTCGACTTCCTGAAGATCCTGACCGAGGCCTGGCCCGCCGTGCTGGCGGACGAGGAGGCGGTGGACCCGGCGCTGGAGCGCGACCGCCGCCTGACCTCGCTCGCGAGGGCCTGGGAAGCCAATCCGCCTTCGGGCCCCGTCATCGCCGCCGGGTCCACCGGCTCCATCCCCGCCACCGCCGACCTGCTGAAGGTGGTCTCCCGCCTGCCCCGGGGGGCGGTGGTGCTGCCGGGCCTGGATGCGGAGATGGACGAGGTTGCCTGGGCCGGGCTGGACGAGGGGCATCCCCAGTTCGGCCTGTCACGCCTGTTGGAGCATCTGGAAATTTCCCGCGCCGAGGTGCGTCCCTGGCCGGTACCCCCCGACCTCAAGCCCCGTTCCCACCCCGCCCGCGCCCGGCTGATCGCCGAGGCGCTGCGCCCGGCCGACACGACGGAGGCCTGGCGCGAACTGCAGGCGGTGGACGCTGCGGCGCTGACGGGTCTGCGCCGGCTGGACGCGCCGACCCCGCAGGAGGAAGCGGGCGCCATCGCCCTGCTGATGCGCGAGGCGCTGGAGGTGCCGGAGCGCACGGCGGCGCTGGTGACGCCCGACCGCGGCCTCGCCCGCCGCGTCGCCATGGAGCTCAGGCGCTGGGGCGTGGAGGTGGATGATTCCGCCGGCCGGCCGCTCACCGAGACGCCGGTCGGCTCCTATCTCCGGCTGCTGGCCGACTGGGCGGCGGCGCCGGCGCCGCTGTCATTGCTGTCACTCGCCAAGCATCCGCTGTCCTCCGGCGGGCTGCCGACGGCCGAGTTCCGCCGGCTGGTGCGCGATCTGGAGCGCGCCGCCCTGCGCGGTCCCCGCCCGGCCGAGGGGTTCGAAGGGCTGCGATCCGCCCTGCGCGCGGCCGAGGACCGGCGCTTCGACCGCGAGGATGGCCGCGAGAAGCTGCTGGCCTTCGTCGACCGGCTGCAGGGCGTCCTCGGGCCCCTGGCCGACGCCATGGCCGGCCCCGCCCTGCCCCTCTCCGACTGGCTGCGCCTGCACGTCGCCGCCGCCGAGACCCTGGCCATGACCGACATTGTCTCGGGCGACGGGCGGCTCTGGCGCGGGGACGACGGCGAGGCCGCCGCCCGCTTCATCGACGAGTTGCGCGACGCCGGCCACGACTTCCCCGCCCTGGCCGGCCCCGACTACGCCGCCGTGCTGGAGGCGCTGATGGCGGCCAAGGCGGTGCGGCCGCGCTACGGCCTGCATCCCCGGCTGCACATCCTCGGGCTGCTCGAGGCGCGGTTGCAGCAGTTCGACCTGATGATCCTGGGCGGCTTGAACGAGACCACCTGGCCGCCGCAGCCGGGCGTCGACCCCTGGATGAGCAGGCCGATGCGCAAGCAGTTCGGCCTGCCCTCGCCCGAACGGCAGCTGGGCCAGACCGCCCACGACTTCGCCCAGGCGGCCGGTGCCGCCGAGGTGGTGCTGAGCCGGGCAGAGCGGGTGGAGGGCACGCCGACCGTGCCGTCGCGCTGGCTGCTGCGGCTGGACACGGTGCTGCGGCGCGTGGGCCGGCCCGACGATTTGACCCGGTCGATGGGCGAGCTGCTGGGCTGGCAGGCGGCGCTGGACCGGCCCGATCAGGTGCGCCCCTGCGAGGCCCCGGCCCCGACCCCGCCGGTGGCGGCGCGGCCCCGCCGCCTGTCGGTGACCCAGATCGAGACCTGGATGCGCGACCCCTACGCCGTCTATGCCCGGCATGTGCTGCGCCTCTCCAAGCTGGACCCGCTGGACGAGGACCCCGGCGCGGCGGACAAGGGCGAGTTCATTCACCGGGCGCTGGAACTGTTCATCGAGGCGCATCCCGGGAACCTCCCCGGCGACGCGCTGGAACGGCTGCTGGCGATCGGGCGTGAGACCTTCGCCCCGTTGATCGACCGGCCGGGCGTGCACGCCTTCTGGTGGCCGCGCTTCGAGAAGATCGCCGCCTGGTTCATCGCCCAGGAGCGCGAGCGCCGGGCGGCCGGCTACGCGCCGCTGGACACGGAGACGACCGGCACGCTGGAGATCCAGGCGCCGGGCGGGACCTTCCTGCTGACCGCCAAGGCTGACCGCATCGACCGCGCCGCCGATGGCGGGCTGGTGCTGATCGACTACAAAACCGGCGAGCCGCCCAGCACCAAGCAGGTGGAGCTGGGCTTCGCGCCGCAGCTGCCGCTGGAGGCCGCCATCGCGCTGGCCGGCGGCTTCCCCGGCATATCGGCCGAGCGGGTGGCGGAGCTGAGCTTCTGGCGCCTGACCGGAGGCGAGCCGGCCGGCGAGGAGAAGCCGGTGAAGGGCGACCCCGGAAAGCTGGCCGAGGAGGCGCGGGCCGGGCTGGAGGCGCTGGTCGCCGCTTTCGACGATCCGGCCACGCCCTACCGCTCGCAACCCCGGCCGGGCTGGGCGCCGCGCTACACGGACTACGCGCACCTCGCCCGGGTGCAGGAATGGTCCGCCGGCGGCGGGGAGGGTTCGGAATGACCGACCTGCTGTCATTGCTGGCGCGCGATCCCGTGCCGGTCGACCCGAACGTCAAGCAGCGCCGCGCGTCCGACCCGGAGAGCAGCGTCTGGGTGGGCGCTTCGGCCGGCACCGGCAAGACCAAGGTGCTGACCGACCGGGTGCTGCGGCTGATGCTGGCCGGCACTCCGCCGGCCCGCATCCTCTGCCTGACCTTCACCAAGGCGGCCGCGGCGGAGATGTCCAACCGCATTGCCGACAAGCTGGCCCATTGGGCGGTCATGTCCGACGGTCAGCTGGACGAGCGGCTGTTCGAGCTGACCGGCCTGCGCCCGACGGCGGAGCAGCGCACCGCCGCCCGCCGCCTGTTCGCCCGCGTGCTGGACACGCCGGGCGGCATGAAGATCCAGACCATCCACGCCTTCTGCCAGTCCCTGCTGCGCCGCTTCCCGCTGGAAGCCGGGCTGCCGCCCAACTTCGAGGTCATGGATGACCGCACGGCGGCGGAGCTGCTGGCGGAAGCGCAGGCGCATCTGCTGGAGGCGGCGCGGGCCGAACCCGACGGGCCGCTGGGCAAGGCCGTGGCGCGCATCGCCGGCGGCGTGCAGGAGGACGGCTTCGCCGAGCTGATGGCGGAGCTGACCCGGGAGCGCGGGCGCATCCGCCGCATCCTGGACCGGCATGGCGGGCTGGAGGGCACGATCGACGCGGTCTACCGCTTCCTTAAAGTGGGCCGGCACGAGGATGAGGAGAGCGTGGTCGCGGAGTCCTGCCGCGACGGCGCCTTCGACGATCTGGGCCTGCGCGGTGCCTGCAAGGCGCTGGCGGCCAGTTCCGAGACCGACGGCAAGCGCGGCATCGCCCTGCAGGACTGGCTGGACCGGGCGGAGCGCCGGGCGCAGGGCTTCCGTGACTATGGCCGCCAGTTCCTCACGGCCGAGGGCTCGATCCGCAAGACGCTGCTGGGCAAGAAGGCGGCGGCCGGCCATCCCGGCGCGCTGGAGGCGCTGGAGGCGGAGGCGAACCGGCTGCTGGAGGTGATGGAGCGGCTGAAATGCGTCGGCGTCGCCACCCACACGGCGGCGCTGCTGACCCTGGCCGAGGCGATGTTGGAGGCGTACCAGCGGCTGAAGGATGCCCGCGCCCTGCTGGATTTCGACGACCTGATCCTGACCTCGGGCCGGCTGCTGTCGGAGGATGCGCGGCGCGGCGCCTGCGCCTGGGTCCTGTTCAAGCTCGACGGCGGCCTGGACCACGTGCTGATCGACGAGGCGCAGGACACCAATCCCGAGCAGTGGCAGGTGGTCGCCGCCATCGCCGAGGAGTTCTTCGCCGGCGAGGGCACCCGCGCCGACGGCTGCGTGCGCACCCTGTTCGTGGTCGGCGACGACAAGCAGAGCATCTTCAGCTTCCAGCGTGCCGACCCGGCCGAGTTCAGCCGCATGCGCCGGCATTTCGAGGACAAGGTCTCGGGCGCCAAAGGCTCCTGGTCCGGCATCGATCTGGAGGTGAGCTTCCGCTCCGTCGGTGCCGTGCTCAAGGCGGTGGACGAGGTCTTCGCCCTGCCCGCCGCGCGCGACGGCGTGGCCGGCGACCCGGCCGCCGCCATCCGGCATGTGCCCTTCCGCCGCGGCATGGCCGGACGGGTGGAGCTCTGGCCCGCCGTCGGCCCCGGCGACAAGGCGGAGCCCCTGCCCTGGAGCCCGCCGCTGGAGCGCGAGAGCCTGGACCAGCCGCTGGCGCGCCTGGCATCCGTCATCGCCGACCAGATCAGGCGCTGGCTCGATACGGGCGAGGTGCTGGAGGCGCGCGGCCGCGCGCTGGTGCCCGGCGACGTCATGGTGCTGGTCCGCCGCCGCAACGCCTTCGTGCAGCAGCTGGTGCGGGCGCTGAAGGACCGGCGGGTGCCGGTCGCCGGCGTCGACCGCATGGTGCTGACCGAGCAGCTGGCGGTCATGGATTTGGTGGCGCTGGGCCGCTTCCTGCTGCTGCCGGAAGACGATCTGACGCTCGCCACCGTGCTCAAGAGCCCGATGGTGGGTCTCAGCGAAGAGCAGCTGTTCCGCGTGGCGCATGGCCGCCGCGGCCATCTCTGGCCGGCGCTGCGGGCGAAAGCAGACCTTGAGCCGGATCTCGCCCCCGCCCGCGACTGGCTGGCCGGGCTGCTGGCCGAGACCGACTTCCGCGCGCCCTACGAGCTGTTCGCCGGCGCGCTGGCCCGCCCCTGCCCCGCCGACCCGGTCAGCGGCCGGCGCGCGGTGCTGGCGCGGCTGGGCTCCGAGGCGATCGACCCGCTGGACGAGTTCCTCGCCTCCTGCCTGCTCTTCGAGCGCAGCCACGTGCCTTCGCTGGAGGGCTTCCTGCACTGGCTGGAGGCCGGCGAGGCGGAGGTGAAGCGCGAGTTGGAGACCGGTGGCGGTCCCGGTGGCGGCATGGTCCGCATCATGACGGTCCACGGCTCCAAGGGGCTGCAGGCGCCGGTCGTGATCCTGCCCGACACGACCGGCTTGCCGGACAAGGGGCCGCGCATCCTCTGGCCGGACGGCAAGGGCGCCCGCACCGTCCCGCTCTTCGCGCCGCGCCGGGCGCTTGAGGACGGCGCCTGCCGTGTCGCCCGCGCCGCCGCCGACCAGCTGCGCGATCAGGAATACCGCCGCCTGCTCTATGTCGCTCTGACCCGGGCCGAGGACCGGCTGCACATCTGCGGCTGGGAAGGCGCCCGCAAGGCCGGGGACGGCAGCTGGTACCGGCTGGCCGAGCAGGCGCTGGCCGGCATCGCCGAGGAGCACGAGTTCGACTTCACCGAGGTCTCGCCCCAGGGCTGGGCCGGCAAGGGGCTGCGCCTGACGGAACCGCAGACCGTGCCACCGCGGGCCGACGCGCTGGACGAGGCGGCCGAGCATGCGCCCGCCGCCCTGCCGGACTGGGCTCGCCGCCAAGCGCCCGAGGAGCCGACCCCGTCGCGCCCCCTCACCCCGTCCCGGCCCGAGGGCGAGGAGCCGGCGGTGCGCTCGCCATTGGGCCAGGACGATGGCCGCCGCTTCAAGCGTGGCAGTCTCATTCACAAGCTGCTGCAGGTGCTGCCGGAGCTGGAGCCCGCCCGCCGGCCGCTGTCCGCCGCCCGCTGGCTGGCGCGGCCGGCCCACGCTTTGGGTGAGGAGGAGCAGGCGGAGATCCTGGCTGAGACGCTGCGGGTGCTGGACGACCCGGCCTTCGCGCCGCTGTTCGGGCCGGGCAGCCGGGCTGAGGTGCCGATCGTCGGCACGGTCGGCAACCGCACCCTGTCCGGCCAGATCGACCGGCTGCTGGTGACGGAGCACGAGGTCTGGATCGTCGACTTCAAGACCAACCGCCCGCCGCCCCGCCGGGTGGAGGATGTGCCGGCCGTGTACGTCTCGCAGCTGGCCGCCTACCGCGCGGCGCTCGCCAGCGTCTATCCCGGCCGGCCGGTGCGCTGCGTGCTGCTCTGGACCGACGGCCCGTTCCTGATGGAGCTGCCGGCGGAGAAGCTGGACGCGGCGGCGCCGTGAAAAATCCCTCGCCCCTTGCGGGAGAGGGATGGGGCCCCAAGCCATGGCTTGGGGAGGGTGAGGGGTGGACCGGGCGGCAGCCCGGGCCTTCTCACCGGTTCAGCTTGATCGTCGGATAGAGAACGTCCGCCCGGGGCGGCCGACCCCTCATCCTCCCACGCCTGCGGCGCGGATCCCATCCTTCTCCCGCAAGGGGAGAAGGATAGAATGGTCACCGCCCCTCGTTCATCCGCCGGTTGGCCTCGACCTGGTCGGGCGTCAGCTGGAAGCCGGCGAGGACCTCGTAGTAGCGGCCGTCGACGGTGGGGGGCAGGGGGATGAACTGGACCAGCCGCTCGGTCACGGTGCCGGTGCCGCCGGCGAGATTCACGCTGGTGGCGAAGACCTGCTTGGCCAGCACGTTGCGGTCGGCGTCGGTGACGGCGACGAAATACTCGTAGGAGGCGGCGCCGCCGGCGAAGGCCGGGCCGCTCTGGGCGCGGATCGCGAGGTCGGCGCGCACGGTGACGCCGGTCTCGTCATACTCGCAGGTGCCGCCGAAGCCGGTCATGGTCGCCTTGTGCGCCAGCTGGCCGCCGGCATCGCCCGCCACGAAGGTCCCGGCGTCGCGCACCACGGCGACGTTCGGGCAGCCGGCGACGAAGCCGTCATCCGTCCCGCAGCCCGCCAGCGCCAGCAGGGCCAGACCCAGAAGGGGGGCAACCCTGGTCCCGGTAATCCGGAGGGCGGCTTTCCCGGCCGGGGCCACTATATTATGGTGCGTGGTCATCGAAGCGGCGCTCTTGATGCGAGGTCTCTGGGCCGCGCTGCCGCGGCACCGCGACAATAGAGAAGGCGGGGTGCGGGCACAAGTCCGCGTCCCCGGCCCCCTAACCCCTTCGTTCCACCCCTTTTCCGACCGGTTCGAGCCAGCATGACCAAGCCCGCCCTGACGATCCTGCTCGCCGCCCCGCGCGGCTTCTGCGCCGGCGTCGACCGCGCTATCCAGATCGTCGAGGTGGCGCTGGAGAAGTACGGCGCGCCCGTCTATGTCCGGCACGAGATCGTCCACAACCGCTTCGTGGTGGAGAGCCTGGAGGCCAAGGGCGCCATCTTCGTGGACGAGCTGACGGAGGTGCCGGACGGCCGCCCGGTGGTCTTTTCCGCCCACGGCGTGCCGAAGTCGGTTCCGGCCGAGGCGGAGCGGCGCCAGCTGCTCTATGTCGACGCCACCTGCCCGCTGGTCAGCAAGGTCCACCGCGAGGCCGAGCGGCATTTCGAGGCCGGGCGCCAGATCGTGCTGATCGGCCATGCCGGCCATCCCGAGGTCATTGGCACCATGGGCCAGCTGCCCGACGGCGCCGTGCTGCTGGTGGAGACGCTGGCCGACGTGGCGCGGCTGCACGTGACCGACCCCGACAACCTCGCCTTCGTCACCCAGACGACCCTGTCGGTGGACGACACCGCCGGCATCGTGGCGGCGCTGCGCCAGCGCTTCCCCGAGATCGCCGGGCCGCGCAAGGAGGACATCTGCTACGCCACCACCAACCGGCAGGCGGCGGTGAAGGCGATCGCGGAGCGCTGCGACGCGCTGCTGGTGCTGGGCGCGCCCAACTCGTCCAACTCCATGCGGCTGGTGGAGGTGGCGGCGACCCATGGCTGCCGCGACGCCGTGCTGGTGCAGCGCGCCCACGAGATCGACTGGCAGCGCCTGGCCGGCGTCAAGACGCTCGGCATCACCGCCGGCGCGTCCGCCCCCGACGTGCTGATCCGCGAGGTGCTGGATGCCTGCCGCGACCGCTTCGAGGTGACGGTGGAGGAGGTGGTCACCGCCACCGAGAACGTCGTCTTCAAGCTGCCGCGCGTGCTGACGGCGGACAGTCAGGCCCAAGTGGCGCCGGCGGAGTAGGGGAGCATACCCTGTAAAGGGTCAGACCCGCTTCGCGGTGCCCGCCGCGCCGCCATCCAGGACCCGCTTGAACGTCTCGAGAATGCCGGCCGGCTTGCCGGCGGCCGCGTCGCGGTCCAGGGCGGATTGCAGCATCGCGAGCACAGCCATCCCGTCCTTCTCCCGGGCGTCGGCGGGCGCAGGAGTGACGGGGCCCTGCACTTGCGCCGTTCCCACCGACCGGAGAGCGGTCTCGGATACCGCCGGTGCCGGTTCGACGCCCGCCAGGATCGATTTGGGCGCCGCGCGGCCGAAGCCCGGCAGGTCGTATTCGGCGGCGAAGCGCGCCAGGGACTCGTTCTCCACCTTGGCCCAGTTGGTGCCGAGTTCGCCGAGCCTGTTGTTGGCGTCCAGCTCGACCTGGGCGGCGAGGCGACCCCCCGGCGAGTCGTCCTCGCCAAGAGCGATAGACGTGAATCCCTTCGCGTAGGTCGAGAAGTTCACGGTGAGTGCCTTCGATACGATGTCGCCGATGTCGCGCCCGTCCGGCAGCTTCCCGGACTCTGCCGCGCTCGCCGCCAAGTCCCGCTGAAATTCCCCCATGCGGGAGTTGCGCTCCTCCTCGGAGATTTCCCCTCTCTCGAAGGCGGCCTTGATGTCCTTGCGGCGGGCGAACAGCTGATCCTCTCCCGCGAGGCTCGCCTGCAGGCTGACCGCCGCCAGCCCGGCATCCCTGGACGCCTGCACCTGGTCGGGCGTGCGCGGCGCCTCCTTGACGTAGCGCTGGTGGAACAGGCTGTTGCGCGCCATGTAGCGCAGCCCGTTCACGACATCGTCGGCGCTGACGCGGCCATTCCCTGGAGAGCCTTGCCGAGGGGGCTGATCGACGTGCTGTCGTTTACGTCGGCGGGGGCTGGCGCGCCTGCCGCCGCGGCACCTGCCTTGGCCGAGAGCGCTGCCTTCGCCTGCTCCAGCGCGGATGACCCGAGCGATGCGGCTGCCGTCGAAGAGGGCGCGGTCTTGCCGATGAGCATTACGGTTTCTCGGGGTGCGGTTTATCTCTCTACAGTAGTATGCGCATGTAGGAGTGGTATTGCAACTCTCCTATCAGGTGTATACCTTCATTCCGCTGTGGACGAGTGCCTGAAAAGGTTAGGGCCCCGGCGGGAGTTGTCCCGCCGGGGCCCTTGCGACCGGTGGCAATCCCGCCCGACGCCACCGGTATTCCGTCATGTCTCAGTCAAGGCCGTCAGTAGCTGCGGCCCCAGCGGTCGTGGCGCTCGCGCATCCGGTCCATGCGGCCCTGCCAGCGGTCCTTGGGCCGGGCGTTCAGGATGAAGGCGCCGATCAGGTAGGCGACGGCCACCGTGGGGCCCCACCAGAGCAGGGCCAGCACCGCGACGATGCGCACCGCCAGGGCCGGCACCCCGACATAGTCGCCCAGCCCGGCGCAGACGCCGAAGAGCAGGCCCTTGTCGGGATTCTTGAAGAGGCGGTTGCGGCTGATGTTGGCCTTGATGCGGTCGAAGGATTTCACGGGGTCTCTCCGGTCAGGTCGGTTGCGGGGCGAGGGTCAGCGGGCGGCGATCCGCGACTTCATCGCCTCCAGTTCGGCAGTCACCTTGTCGTCGCCGGCCAGGGCGTCGATCTCCGCCGCCAGGCCGCGGTTGCGGCCCATGGCGATCACCTCGGCGCGGCCCTCCAGATGGTCCAGCTCGCGGTGCAGCTCGTCGAAGGCGCGCATCGCGTCGTCCATCCGGCCGTCATGCAGCTGGGTGCGGACCCGCAGCCGGGCGGCGGCGGTGGCGTGGCGGGCGACCAGCCCGCGCTGCCGCGCCTTGGCCTCGGTCAGCTTGCCCTCCAGCAGCGCCACGTCCTCGGCGTTGCGGGACAGGGCCTGGTCGATGAAGGAAAGCTGCTCCTCGATGGGCTCGGCCGCGTCCTTGATGCGGGAGCGGGCGTAGAGCGCGGCGCGGGCCAGATCCTCGCGGTTCTTGGACAGCGCCAGCTCGGCCTTGCGCTCCCAGTCGAGCATCTCCAGCTCGTAGGCCCGGTAGGCGCCGGTCAGCTCCTTGCGCTGCGCCATGCCGCGGACGGTGGCGGAGCGAATCTCGACCAGCGTGTCCTCCATCTCCTGGATGACCTGCCCGATCAGCTTCTCGGGGTCCTCGGCGCGGTCCAGCAGGGAGTTCAGGTTGGCGTCGACGATGTCACCGAGGCGGGAGAAGATGCCCATGATGCGAATTCCTTCGGTGGCGGATCAGAAGAGCTGCGACAGGCAGGCGGAAAGGGTCAGGCCGACGGCCAGGGCGGGTACCATCTCGCGACCGGGTATCAAGCTCCGCAGGGTGTGACGGAAGGGGCGGCGGAGCTTGGCCTTGTGGGAAAGGGCGGTCATCTCGGTGGTCTCCATCTCTGGCCGTCGGCCATGGACCTATAAGAGCAACCGCCGTGCCAGAGTTGGGGTCGCTTGCTAAGTCATTGATACGGCTGAAAACATTTTTAGAGCGGCGGATTGGAGGACCGAAACCGGTGGCGTCGCCGCCATCTAATTGCGGTTCTCGCCAACGGGTGGTGAAATCCGCCAAGTGCCTGTTCAGGACTGCCGCAACTTGTCCCCGCGGCGGCGATTGACCGGGCACAGGGAAACCGCTACCCACGCGTCATGGCCGTCTACACCGAAGTCTCCGACGAGGATCTGCGCGCGTTCGTCGCCGAGTACGATCTCGGCGAGGTCATGTCCTGCAAGGGCATCGCCGAAGGGGTGGAGAACTCCAACTACCTGCTGGTGACGGAGCGCGGCCCCTACATCCTGACGCTCTATGAGAAGCGGGTGGACCCGGCCGACCTGCCCTTCTTCCTGGGGCTGATGCGGCACCTGTCCGACCGTGGGGTGGAATGCCCGCTGCCGGTGCCCGCGCGCGACGGCGAGGCGCTGCGCACGCTCTGCGGCCGGCCGGCGGTGATCGTCACCTTCCTGGCGGGCATGTGGCCGCGTCGGGTGCTGCCGGGTCATTGCGCCGAGCTGGGGCAGGGGTTGGCGAAGCTGCACCTGGCCGGCGCCGGCTTCCCCCTGGCGCGCGCCAATTCCCTGTCGGTGCCGGGCTGGCGCACCCTGTTGGACGCCGCCGGGCCCCGCGCCGACGAGGTGAAGCCCGGGCTCGCGGCGGTGCTGCGGGCCGAGCTGGCGCATCTCGAGGCGCGCTGGCCGGACGACCTGCCCAAGGGTGTCATCCATGCCGACCTGTTCCCGGACAATGTCTTCTTCCGCGACGGAAGGCTATCCGGGCTGATCGACTTCTATTTCGCCTGCACCGACCTGCTGGCCTACGATCTGGCGATCTGCCTGAACGCCTGGTGCTTCGAACCCGACGGCAGCTTCAACGTGACCAAGGCGCGGCTGATGCTGGCGGGCTACCGGCGCGAGCGGGCGCTGTCGGCGGCGGAGCTGGCGGCCCTGCCGCTGCTGTGCCGGGGCAGCGCGCTGCGCTTCCTGCTGACGCGCCTCTACGACTGGCTGAACACGCCGGCCGGCGCGATGGTGAAGCGCAAGGACCCGCTGGAATATCTGCACAAGCTGCGCTTCCACCAGCAGGTGGGAAGCCCCGGCGAATACGGGCTGGAGGCCTGAGAGTTGAGCACTGGCCTGAAGACGGTCGTCGACATCTTCACCGACGGCGCCTGCAGCGGCAATCCCGGACCCGGCGGCTGGGGCGCCATCCTGCGCTGGGGCGGGACGGAGAAGGAGCTGAAGGGCGGCGAGCCCGACACCACCAACAACCGCATGGAGTTGATGGCCGCCATCATGGCGCTGGAGGCCCTGACGCGGCCGGTGCAGGTGAACCTCCACACCGACAGCCAGTACCTGCGCGACGGCATCACCAAATGGATCCATGGCTGGCGGGCCAAGGGCTGGGTGACGGCCGACAAGAAGCCGGTCAAGAATGTCGACCTCTGGCAGCGCCTGTCGGCCGCCACCGAGCGCCACAAGGTGGAGTTCCACTGGGTCCGCGGCCATTCCGGCCACCCGGAGAACGAACGCGCCGACCAGCTCGCCCGCGAGGGCCTGGCCGAGGCGCGCGACAGCCGGTTCCGGCCTTAGCCGATTTTTCCCTCGCCCCTTGCGGGAGAGGGAAGGGGCCCGCGCGAAGCGTGGGAAGGGTGAGGGGTCGGCCGCCCTGGGCGGACGTTCTCGCCCGCTGTTCCAGGATCAGCCGTAGAGGAGGCCGGGGCTATACCCCGTCCACCCCTCATCCTCCCCAAGCGGGCTTGGGGCCCCATCCTTCTCCCGCAAGGGGAGAAGGATAATTCGGCCCCGCCCTCACGCCACCCGGAGATCCACGATCTGCTGGGGCGTCAGGCGCAGGCGGTCGGCGAGGTAGCGCAGATAGCTCTCGCCGCCGTGGCTGCCGGGGCCGATGGCGATCTCCGAGGCGATGTAGACCTGCTGCGCCGTCTCCGGGTCGCGCACGCCGGCGACCACGTCGTCCAGCGAGGGCGGGTCGGCCAGCTCGCGCTCCACCAGCCGGCGCTCCTCCGGCCCGGCGCCGGCGGCGTCCAGCTTGGACAGGATGGTGCGGCGCTCCTCCTCGCTGATGACGCCGTCGGAATTGGCGGCGGCCACCATGGCGCGGATCAGCAGCATGGCCTTCTGGTCGCCGAGGCGGGCGGAGGGCTCCTCCGCCGGGGCGGGCCCACGCGAGATCAGGTCGCTCAGCCGGTCGCCCAGCGACGGGCCGGTGCCGTGCGCCGCCTGGCCCTGGCCGTGGACCGTCGGCGCCTGGATCGCGGCCGGGTCGGTCGTCTTCATGTTCTGGTAGGCCTTGTAGGCGAGGTAGCCCAGCGCCGCGAGGCCGGCCTGCTGCTTGAAGCCGCCGCCCGCCAGACCGCCGGTCATGGAGGAGGTGGCGAAGGCCGGCCCGCGCGAGCTGCGCCCGCCCATGCCGCTCGCCAGCAGTCCACCCAGTACGTTCTCGAGCCCAGCCATAGCACTCTCCCCGGTCAGAAGGCTTTGAGACCCGCCTCAACAGGGGATGCGGCCCGCCGTTCCGTCAGCCCGATTCCTCCTCAGCCCAGTTCCTTGTACCAGGCGGCGAAGGCCGTGCCGTGGAAGCGCGGGCTGAACAGGGTCCAGTTGCCCAGCGCGGCGTCGGGCTTGAACTCCGCCCCGGCGATGTCGGCCGGCTTGCCCGCCTTGTGCGCCGCCCGTGCCGCCTGCTCCACCGACCCCAGCAGGTCCAGGAAGGGACGCAGGCTCCGCCCCGTCCCGGCACCGCCATGGCCGGGGACGATTGCCGCCTGATCCTCCTTCAGTATGTCGCGTACGGCGGCGGCCCATTTGCTGGGTACAGCGTCGACATAGTTCGGAAAGATGCCCTGCCAGACCAGATCGCCGGCGAAGACGACGCGCGGCTCCACCAGCTCCACCCGCAGATCGCTGTCGGTATGGCCCGAGGCCGGCACCAGCCGCACGGTGCGACCGCCCAGATCGATCTCCGCCGGCCCGTCCCCCTCCAGCAGCAGGGTGGGCAGGGCGACGCGGCCCGAGGTCGGGCGCAAGCCGTTCTTCGCCTCGCCGGTCGGCGCCGCCACTCGTTCAGCCACCAAGTCCTTGGTGCGGGACGTCGCGACGATCTCAGGCCCCTTGCCGTCACGGCTGTAGCCGGCCAGCCCCCCGACATGGTCGGCATGGTAATGGGTCACCACCACATGGGTCGGGCGCCGGCCGGTCAGCTGCTCGGCAGCGGCCGATAGCCAAGCGGCCCCCTCCGGCGTCATGAAGCCCTCGACCAGCAGCACCCCGTCCCGGCCGGCGATGATGCCGCCGTTCGACAGGGTGGTGCGGTCGCCGCGCGCCCCGTTCGGGCCGAATGGGGTGGAAATCACCGCCCAGGCGCCGTCCGCCACCTTCTCGATGCGGGCGAAGGGCGTGGTCACCAGCGCGGCGTCGGCCTTGTCGGCGGCGAAGGCGCGCCGCTCCGGCACGCTCGCCAGCGCCAGCCCGGCCATGACATAGGCGCCGCAGCCCAGCGCATGGCCGAGGAAGCCTCGGCGGGAGCAGTCGCAGGGCTGGGCGGGGGTGCGGGGCATGGCGCTCTCCGTGATGTGCAGTGGAACGAGGATGCCGCGTCCGGTGGGAGGTTCAAGCCCGGAGTCCGGCCTCACCGGCTGTCCCGCCCTCTCAACCGTCATCCCCGCGGAGGCGGGGACCCAGGCATTCCCTTAGCAGCGGAGCAAGGAAGAAGGGGCGCGCCGCGGTTCTTTGCGCCATTTCCCGGGTCGGATAGCACGCTCGTCACCTGGATCCCCGCCTCCGCGGGCATGACGGGTAGAGAGTGGGGTCAGGGATGAGCGTCACCTCAGCGCGCATCGACATGCCAAAGAAAAAGCCCCGGCCTTGCGACCGGGGCTCTTCCCAACTCACCTATGCGCGGCCTCAGCCGACGTTCGTGCCGACCTTGAAGCTCGCCTCGGTCTTCTGGCGGATCTCGTCCAGCGTGACGCCCGGCGCCAGCTCGATCAGCGTCATGCCGGCCGAGCCGTGCTTGTCGATGGTGAAGACGCCCAGATCGCTGATGACCATGTCCACCACGCGGGTGCCGGTCAGGGGCAGGGAGCATTTGTGGAGCAGCTTGGGCTCCAGCGCGCCCGAGGCCTTGTCCACGGCGCAATGCTCCATGGTCACGACCACCTTCTTGACGCCGGCGACCAGGTCCATGGCGCCGCCCATGCCCTTGACCATCTTGCCCGGGATCATCCAGTTGGCGAGATCGCCGTTCTCGGCCACCTGCATGGCGCCCAGCACCGACAGGTCGATATGGCCGCCGCGGATCATCCCGAAGCTGTCGGCCGAGCTGAAGAAGCTCGAATAGGCCAGCTCGGTGATGGTTTGCTTGCCGGCATTGATCAGGTCCGGGTCCTCCTCACCCTCGAAGGGGAAGGGGCCCATGCCCAGCATGCCGTTCTCGCTCTGCAGCGTGACGTGCATGCCCTGGGGAATGAAGTTCGCCACCAGCGTCGGGATGCCGATGCCGAGATTGACGTAGAAGCCGTCCTGCAGCTCGCGCGCGGCGCGGGCGGCCATGTCCTCACGGGTCCAAGCCATCTGTCGATCCTCCTCAGGCCCGCTTGCGCGTGGTGCGCTGCTCGATGCGCTTCTCGTACTTGGCGCCCTTGATGATGCGCTGCACGAAGATGCCCGGCGTGTGGATGTGGTCGGGGTCGATGGTGCCGGGCTCGACCAGGGTCTCAACCTCGGCCACGGTGACCTTGCCGGCGGTCGCCATCATCGGATTGAAGTTCCGCGCGGTCTTCCGGTAGACGAGGTTGCCCTCGGTGTCGCCGGTGTGCGCCTTGACGATGGCGAGGTCGGCCACCAGGCCGCGCTCCATCACATAGGTCTCGCCATCGAACTCGCGGGTCTCCTTGCCCTCCGCCACCAGCGTGCCGACGCCGGTCTTGGTGAAGAAGGCGGGGATGCCGGCGCCGCCGGCGCGGATGCGCTCGGCCAGCGTGCCCTGCGGGTTGAACTCCAGCTCCAGCTCGCCCGAGAGGTACTGCTGGGCGAAGAGCTTGTTCTCGCCCACATAGCTGCTGACCATCTTACGGACCTGCTTGGTCTCCAGCAGCACGCCCAGGCCGAAGCCGTCGACGCCCGCATTGTTGGAGACCACGGTCAGGCCCTTCACGCCGGACAGGCGGATGGCCTCGATCAGGTTCTCGGGAATGCCGCACAGGCCGAAGCCGCCGGCCATGATCGTCATGTCGTTGCGCAGCAGGCCCGCCAGGGCCGCCACCGCGTCGGGATAGACCTTCTTGCTCATGGAGTGATCCGGACGGCCCCCTGTGGCTGAGCGTTCGTGCGTCGGGCGTTCGTGCGTGAGCATTGCGTGCCCGCGCGTTCCGCGCCCGTGCGTTTCCGGCCGCTTATGTGCGGCGCAGCGCCAAGCCTTAAAGGCCGCCCGCCGCCCTGTCAATCCGCCCGCCGGTAGGGGTTACCTCCGCGCCGTTTGGGGGTTATGAAGGGTCGCACGCAATGATACGGACCCCGGCGGCATGACCGACACCCTCCTCGCCACGGCGATCTCGCTGCTGGTGACCATCGACCCGGTGGGCCTCGCCCCCGTCTTCGTCGGGCTGACGGCGGCGCAAAGCCATGCCCAGCGGCGGCGGCTGGCGGTCAAGGGCACCATCGTCGGCGGTCTGATCCTGTTCTTCTTCGCCTTCGCCGGCGAGGCGCTCTTGCGGGCGCTGGGCATCAGCTTCGGCGCCTTCCGCATCGCCGGCGGCATCCTGCTGCTGCTGGTCGCCATCGACATGGTCTTCGCCCGCGACAGCGGCGCCCGCACCACCACCGAGGACGAGAACCGCGAGGCGCGGGAGTACGAGGATATCTCGGTCTTCCCCCTGGCCATCCCGCTGATCGCCGGTCCCGGCGCCATGACCGCCATCGTGCTGGCCATGGGGCAGGCGACCGGCAATCCCGCGCTGCAGGCCAGCATCCTGGGCGTGCTGGCGGGGGTGCTGCTGGTGACGCTGGTGACCCTGCTGTTCGCGTCCCGCCTGGGCCGCTACCTGGGCGTGACCGGGATCAACGTGATCAACCGGGTGCTGGGCATCCTGCTGACGGCCCTGGCCTGCCAGTTCGTCATCGACGGCATCAAGGCCAGCGGAATTTTCGCCGGGCGCTAACCCTCTGTTTACACACGTGCCCTAGGATCACCCGTGGAGCCCGCTCCACCCCGGCTCAGGTCCGGGGCGCGTTCGGCGGGTAAGGACGAAGGGGACGCTCTTCCAGGGAAGGTCGGGCGTCCCCTTCGCACCCTGAGGGGCTCCGTCATCCGAATACAGCGGTCAGCCGCAGCCGCCGCCATGCCCATGGCCGCCGCCGCAGCCCCCGCCGCCATGACGGTGCGTGTGGAGGAAATCCTCGGGACGCGGGTCGCGGGACAGGCCCTTTTCGGCCAGCTCGGCCTCGTAGCCTTCCCACAGGGCGGCTTGGTTGGCGCCGATCTCGTAGAGATATTTCCAGCTGTAGATGCCGGTGTCGTGGCCGTCGTCGAAGACCAGCCGCACGCCGTAATTGCCGACCGGCTCCACCGCCGTGATGCCGACGTTCCGCTTGCCCGGCACGGTCTGGCGCTGGTCGGGCGAGTGGCCCTGCACCTCGGCGGACGGGCTCTCCACCCGCAGGAACTCGGCCGGGTAGTGGTAGATCACGCCGTTGTCGAACTCGACCTCCAGCCGCTTCTCCGCCCGCTTCAGCTTGATCTCCACGGGGAAGTGGCGGGTGCCGAAGGGGTCGGTGGCGAAGCGCTCGCCGGTCTCAGGGGTGTTCGCGCCGTCCATGTCTGACCTCACTTGTCGAGCTGGCGGGCCTCGTCGACCAGCATGATCGGGATGCCGTCGCGGATCGGGTAGGCGAGGCCGGCCTGGTCGCTGACCAGCTCCTGCGCCTGGGCGTCGTAGCGCAGCGGCCCCTTGGTCAGCGGGCAGACCAGGATTTCCAGCAGCTTAGGATCGACCTTGGCGGTGTCGGTCATGGCGGTACCTGCATCAAATCGGGCCCTAGTCGCGGCGGCGCCTAGTGGCGGGCGCCCTCGCCGTCGCATTCATGCACGGCCATCTCGATGAGCGCCAGCAGCATCTTCGACCGTTCCGCCAGGTCCGGCGTCTCCAGCAGCGCCTGCTTCTCCGGCGGCTCGAAGGGGCAGATCATGGCCAGCGAGGTGACCAGCCGCTCGTCCGGCGTCTTCTCGATCGCCTCCCATTCCACCTGGATGCCCTGCTGCCGGAAGTAGCTCTTCAGCGCCCGGCCCAGCCGGTCGCGATCGAGCTCCGCCGGGCCGGCATCCTCCAGGTCGGCGCGGAAGGCGGACCAGTCCGGCGCTACCCGGCGGTAGCCGCGCATGGTCGGAATCTCGTCCCCCGTCCGGAAGCGGGCGACGCCCGTCAGCGTCAGCACGAAGCGCCCGTCCTCGGTCTCGGCGAAGGAGGTGATGCGGCCGGCGCAGCCCACGCCGTAGAGGCGCGGCGGATGGCCGGGCCGCTCCTGTTCGGTCGGCTGCACCATGCCGATCATCCGGTCGGCGGCCAGCGCGTCCTGGACCATCGCCAGGTAGCGCGGCTCGAAGATGTTCAGCGGCAGCCGCCCGCGCGGCAGGAGAAGCACCCCCGTCAGCGGAAAGACGGGGATGCTGGGCGGCAATTGGTCGAATGTCGGGTCGAACGGGTTCCTGCTCATGAGAACAAGATGGAGGACAGCTTCCGTCTGGCAAGGACCGTCAGCTTGTCCGTGGGCCCGAACGCCTCGAACAGCTTCACCAGCTGCTTGCGGGCGGCCTGTTCGTTCCACTCGCGGTCGCGGCGCACGATGTCCAGCAGTTGCTCCACCGCCTCCTCGTTCCGGCCTGAGGCGTAGAGCGCCATGGCCAGATCGTAGCGGGCCTGGTGGTCGGCCGGGTTCTTCTCCAGCGTCGCCCGCAGCTCCGCCTCGGGGCCGACGTTCGCCGCCTGCTTGGCGAGGTCGAGCTGGGTGCGGATGGCCGCCAGGTCGGGGGACTTCCTGATGCTGTCCGGCGCCTGGTCCAGCATCTCCTGGGCGCCCTCGGCCTCGCCCACCGCCAGCAGGCAGCGGATCAGCCCGGCATAGGCGCCGGCATGCTCCGGCTCGGCCTGCAGCACCTCGTTGTAGATGGCGGCCGCCTCCTGGGCGTTGCCTTCCTCGAGCATCGTCTTGGCCTCGGCCAGGATCGTGTCGATGTCGGCTGCGCCCGGCGCGCCGCCGGCCATCTGCACGAGACGGTCGACGAAGGTCTTCAGCTGGCTCTCCGGCAGGGCGCCGACGAAACCGTCCACCGGCCGGCCCTGGAAGAAGGCGTAGACCGCCGGGATCGATTGGATGCGCAGCTGCCCCGCCACCATCGGGTTCTTGTCGGTGTCGATCTTGACCAGCCGCACCGCGCCCTTGGCGCCGCGCACCACCTTCTCGATCAGCGGGCCCAGCTGCTTGCAGGGGCCGCACCAGGGCGCCCAGAAATCGACCAGCACCGGGACGGTGCGCGACGCCTCGATGACGTCGGCCATGAAGCTCTGGTCGGTGCCGTCCTTCACCAGGTCGCCGGCGGTGCCGAGCGGGGTGGAGCCGGGGGCGTTGGCGGGGGAGCCGGTCAGCATGGTTCGTTCCCTGCTTTCTCTAGGTATGGGCCTAGGCATGGGCGCTTGTCCGCGCCGGACGGTCCGGACGCGTCGCGCCGATGCCTATATAGCGATCCCGAAGGCCTGCGGCAAAGCCCTCCAAAATTCTTCGCACAAGACGCTTGCAATCCGAAAACGCCTGAGTATAGTCCGCGCTCACCGACGGGGCGCACGGCAACGGGCAAGACGGACGGTGAAAGAAGAGTACGGAGCGCGGGCGTAGCTCAGGGGTAGAGCACAACCTTGCCAAGGTTGGGGTCGAGGGTTCGAATCCCTTCGCCCGCTCCATCTTCCCTCCAGGAAGTTTCCTCGGGAAGAAACACGAAAAGGGCCGGTCGGCGACGACTGGCCCTTTCGCGTTTCCTAGCCGCGCCTCCCGGAGCCGGACGGCGCGGGCCGCCCGGGCATTCACGCCGCCCGCATCAGTTCCGGAAACCATTCCCGCCGCGCGCGGACGACGTAGGCCCGCAGATTGGCGTGGCGCTCGGCGGCGCGGCGCAGGGGCGTGTCGTACTGCGGCACCAGCAGGTTGGCGGCGAAGGCGTAGGCGGTGCAGTCCGCCGTCACCGGCCGGTCACCGAACAGCCAAGGCTTGTCCCCCAGCAGCCCGGCCAGCGTGTCGATATCGCGCGTGGCGATGCCGGCGATCTCCTCGGCCGAGTGCCGGCCGATGCCCTGATGGTGCAGCGCCTGCCGCGTCTCCTCCCGGATCGTCTCGGCCACATGCCGCGGCAGGTCGGGAAAATAGGCGGGGCGGGTCACGGCCCAGGCCGCGTCCGGGATCCAGCGCGACCAAGCCATGGCGAAGTACAGCCGCTCCTCCAGCAGGGCCGACAGGGCGACCGCCACCAGCCGGTGCGCCGTCGGCAGGTCGGCATCGGGATCGACGCCCCGCGTGCGCTTCAGATGCTCGATGATGAGGGTGCTGTCGGCCAGGACCGTGCCATCGGTGTCGACGATCCAGGGTGCCTTGCCCTTGGGCGCCGCCGACATGTCGCCGACGGGCGCGACCGTGTAGGGGACGCCGGCCAAGCGCAGCCAGGATTCAAGCTTCATGCAGAAGGGGCTGAGGTTCGGCTCGCCGAACAGCGGTTCGAACTGGTGCAGGGTCAGCGTCTCGGTCATGGGGGCCTCCGGCGTTTCGGTGCCCCCTTGTCGCACGACCCTGCTGACAACATTCTGTCAGCAGCGCATGATGGTCCCATGCGCCGCGCCGACCGCCTGTTCCAGATCATCCAGATCCTGCGCCGCCACCGCGACCAGCCGGTGACCGCGGCCGCCATGGCTGCGGAGCTCGAGGTGTCGCCGCGCACGATCTATCGCGACGTGGCCGACCTGCAGGGCCAGCGCGTGCCGATCACGGGCGAGGCGGGCGTCGGCTATGTGCTGCGGCCCGGCTACGATCTGCCGGCGCTGATGTTCACCGAGGACGAGATCGAGGCGCTGGTGCTGGGCGCCCGCATCGTGCAGAGCTGGGCCGACCCCGACCTCGGCGCCGCCGCCGGCGACGTGCTCGCCAAGATCGAGGCGGTGGTGCCGGAGGGGCTGAAGGCGCGCATCCGCAGCCTGGGCCTGGCGGCGCCGCCCACCGACCGCGCCCCGGCCCCGACCATCGACGTGCCCAGGCTGCGGCTCTGGGTGCGGGAGCAGCGCAAGGTCCGGATGGTCTATGAGGATGCCGAGGCGCGTACCAGCACCCGCACGGTCTGGCCGCTGGCGCTGGCCTTCTTCCCGCCGGTCTGGCTGATGGTCGGCTGGTGCGAGATGCGCCAGGACTTCCGCAGCTTCCGCCTGGACCGGGTGGTGATGGCCGCCTTCCTGGAGGAGCGCTTCCCCCAGACGCCCGGGCGGCGGCTGACCGATTTTGTGAAAAAGGTCAGGGCGGAGGGGCGGGAGCGGCGGGCCAGGGCGCCCGAACCGGCCACGACGTGAGGCATCGGCGGGCCGCCTGTTGACAGGATTTTGTCAGCAGTGGAGGCCGCCATGCCCCGCCCGCAGGACGCCGGAACCGCGGCGGCACCGCGCCGGAACCCCTGGGTCGAGAAGGACCCCTTCGACATCGACGCCGTTTTCGTCCTGCTGCGCGAGGCGACCCGGGACCTGCGCAAGGCGGCGATGTTCGAGTTGCGGGACGAGGGTCATGGCAGCCTCTACGAACAGCTGGTCTCGGCACTGATCTCCGCCCGCACGCGGGACGAGACGACGCTGCCGGTGTCCCGCCGCCTCTTCACGGAGGCGCGCACGCCCGAGGCGATGATGGCGCTGCCGGAGGAGCGCATCGTCGAGCTGCTGTACGGCGCCACCTTCCCCGAGCCCAAGGCGCGCGACATCCGCGAGCTCTCCCGCCGCATCGTCGAGGAGCATGGCGGCCGCACGCCGGACAATCTTGCGGGTCTGACGGCCTTCCGCGGCGTCGGGCCCAAGATCGCCGGGCTGGCGCTGGGCGTGGCGTTGGGCCAGCCGCACATCGCCGTGGATGTGCATGTGCACCGGGTGACGAACCGCTGGGGCTATGTCGCCACCCGCACGCCCGAGGCGACGCTGAAGGCGCTCGAGGCGAAGCTGCCCGACCGTTACCGGATCGAGATCAACGAGCGCCTCGTGCCCTTCGGCAAGCACATCTGCACCGGCGAGCGCCCGCGCTGCTCCACCTGCCCGCTGCTGTCGCAATGCCGGCAGGTGGGGGTAACGTCGCACCGGTGAGGGCGGCCTACTCCGCCGCCTCGGACGGCAGCTTGTAGCCGGCGAAGTCCTTGCGCAGCGCGGCCTTCAGGATCTTGCCGGTGGCGGTGTGCGGCAGCTCCTGGACGAACACCACGTCGTCCGGCAGCCACCATTTGGCGACATGGCCCTCCAGGTAGGAGAGGATGCCGGCCTTGTCGAGCTGGGCGCCCGGGCGGCGCACGACGACCAGCAGCGGCCGCTCGGTCCAGCGCGGGTGCGGCACGCCGATGACGGCGGCCTCCGCGACGTCCGGGTGGCCCATGGCGGCGTTCTCCAGATCGATGGAGCTGATCCACTCGCCGCCCGACTTGATGACGTCCTTGGCCCGGTCGACGATGGTCATGTAGCCGTCCGGGTCGATGGTCGAGACGTCGCCGGTCTTGAACCAGCCGTCCGCGGTGAAGGCGCCCTCGTTGGCGGCCGCGTCGTTGAAATAGCCGCTGGTGATCCAGGGGCCGCGCACGACCAGCTCGCCGAAGGCCTTGCCGTCGCGGGGCAGCTCCTTGCCCTCGGCATCGACGATCCTCAGCTCCACGCCGAACACGGCCCGGCCCTGCTTCACCTTGATGTCGTGCTGGCGCTCGACCGGCCATTCCTCCATCTCCGGCCGCAGGCTGCCGAAGGTGCCCAGCGGGCTCATCTCGGTCATGCCCCAACCCTGGAAGGTCTTGACGCCGTAGGTGTTCTCGAACTCCTCGATCATGGCGCGCGGCGCGGCCGAACCGCCGATGGTCAGGCCCTTCAGGGTCGAGAACTTCGAACCGGTGCCGCGCATGTGCTCCAGCAGGCGCAGCCACAGGGTCGGCACGCCGCTGGTGATGGTGACCCGCTCGGTTTCCATCAGCTCGTACATGCTCTTGCCGTCCAGCTTCGGGCCGGGGAAGGCCATGCCGGCGCCCACCATCGGCGCGGCGTAGGGATAGCCCCAGCCGTTCACATGGAACAGCGGCACCACCGGCATCGCGATGTCGTTCTGCGTCAGCGCCATGCCCGGCGTCGCCAGCAGGCCATAGGCGTGCAGCACCGAGGAGCGGTGGCTGTAGAGCACGCCCTTCGGGTTGCCCGTCGTGCCCGAGGTGTAGCAGAGGCCCGCGGCGGTGTTCTCGTCCAGGTCCGGCCAGTCGTACCCGTCGGCCGCCTGGCTCATCAGGGTCTCGTAGCAGAGCAGGTTGGGGATGCCGCTCTCCGGCATCAGGTGCGGCTGGGTCATCACCACGACCGTCTTCACGGTCTTCAGGTGCGGCAGCAGCTTCTCCACCAGCGGCACGAAGGTCGGGTCGGTGAACAGCACGCCGTCCTCGGCATGGTTCAGGATGTAGACCAGCTGCTCCGGATAGAGGCGCGGATTGATGGTGTGGCAGACGGCGCCGTAGCCCGAGACGGCGTAGTAGAGCTCGAAATGCCGGTGGTCGTTCCAGGCGAGCGTGGCGACGCGGTCGCCCTGCTTCACGCCCAGCGAGGCCAGCACGTTCGCCAGCCGCTCGGTGCGGGCGTAGGCGTCGCGGTAGCTGTAGGAATGGTCCGGCTCCAATGCGAAGCGCGAGCTGATCCGCCCCTTGGGGTGGTACAGCGCCGCGTGGCGCAGGATGGAGATGATCGAAAGTTGCCGGTCCATCATCAGGCCGCGCATGCCCTATCCTCCCGAAACATTGTTATCCGGGGCCCGGACTTTGCGCCCGCGCCCCCGCCGTCGGGGCCCAACCCGCGACATCTCCTTATACTTGGCCCCTCCGCGCCGGAAAAACCACCCTTTGGAGGGTAGGGCGATTCTCAGCCGAAGCCCTGGCTGAGAGCGCAGGGCCACCATGTGATGGCTGACGGCGTGCTGTCGGGAGAGGCTGGGACGTGGTGCGTCCTTCGACAAGCTCAGGCTGAGAGAGGGGGATGCCAGGCACTCCCGGGGTCAATGGCGGGAGCTTGGCTGGGAGCAGCACTCAATCCCCTCATGCTGAGCTTGTCGAAGCACGCACATGGGCAGCGCTGCCGCGCATCTTCCGATCCGGCCGTCCAAGTATGCGAAATCGAACGGTCGCTTCAGTCGAGGGTCCCGTACTCGTCCGCGACCGAGAGGCCTTGCCGATTGTACTCGTTCCAGTAGGCCATTGTCCGGTCCATGGACGCCTGTGTCGCCTCCTCATCACGGATGGCTTCGAGGCGGGTCACTTCCCGGCGCAGAGCGGACTCAACCACCCTCTGAAGATCGAGGCCGAGTTCCTCCGCACGCGACAGCAGATCCGCATCCAGAGCGAGGCTGACGCGGCGCTTGCGGGCGGTCTTCGTCATGTGCGGGTCTCCAGGGAGGTGTCCTCATGGTCGCACGCCCCTCTCACCGTCAACAACACCCCAAAACGGCGAAGGGCCGCAGGTCTCCCCGCGGCCCCCCTTTCCGATCGTGCCTCGAAGCCGGCTCAGTAGCCGGCGGCGTGGCCGTCGACGCGCATCTCGGTCGCCCCGCGGTAGACGCCGTTGGCGTGGTCGCGCTGGATGGCCTCGTAGCTGCCGTAGTGGGTGCCCGGCTTGACCGCGGCGTTGTGGCCGCGGCGCTTCAGCTCCTCGCGCACCTCGGGGTGGATGCCGCTCTCCAGGAACAGCTCGCCGCCGTCGGTCATGGTGCCGCCGGTCGGCTCCTGCTGGCTCTCATGCTGCCAGCGGGCGGCGTCGCCCGCCTCCTGCACGCCCATGCCGAAATCGACCATGTTGACGACGATCTGGGCGTGGCCCTGCGGCTGCATCGCCCCGCCCATCACGCCGAAGCTCAGCCAGGGCTTGCCGTCCTTGGTGATGAAGCCGGGGATGATGGTCTGGAAGGGCCGCTTGCCCGGGGCGTAGACATTGGGGTGGCTGGGGTCCAGATGGAAAAGCTCGCCCCGGTCCTGCAGCATGAAGCCCAGCCCGTCGGGCACCAGCCCGCTGCCCATGCCGCGGTAGTTGGACTGGATGAAGGAGACCATCATCCCGTCCTTGTCGGCGGTGGTGAGGTAGATGGTGTCGTTCTTGAGCAGCTTCTCGTCGCCGGGGGAGACCTGCGGCGCGGCCTTTTTCATGTCGATCAGCTTGCGCCGCTCGGCCGCGTATTCCTTGGACGCCAGCGCCTTCATCGGCACCTTGGCGAAGGCCGGGTCGGCGTAGTAGCGGGCGCGGTCGGCGAAGGCCAGCTTCTTGGCCTCCACCATCACATGGATCATGTCGGCGCTGTTGTGGCCCATCGCCTTGAGGTCGTAGCCCTCGACGATGTTCAGGATCTGCAGCACCGCCAGGCCCTGGGTGTTCACCGGCAGCTGCCAGACATCGTAGCCGCGGTAGTTGGTGCCGATCGGCTCCACCCACTCGCTCTTGTGCGCGGCCAGGTCGGCCTTGGTGATCGGGCCGCCGATGCGCTTCATGTAGGCATCGATGCGGTCGGCGATCGGGCCCTTGTAGTAGGCGTCGCGCCCGCCCTTCGCCAGCAGCTCGTAGGTGGCGGCCAGGTCCGGGTTGCGGAAGAGCTCCCCCGCGGCCGGCGCGCGGCCGCCGGGGAAGAAGGTCTTCATCGCGTTGTCCGTCTCCTCGATCATCGGATTGTTCTGGAACCGCGTGAGGTTGCGGCCCCAGCCATAGGCGATGAAGGGGCTGAGCGGGAAGCCGTCGCGGGCGTAGCGGATGGCCGGCGCCAGCACCTTCTCCATGGGCAGCCGGCCGAACTTGGCGTGCAGCTCGAACCAGCCGTCCACGGCACCCGGCACCGAGACCGACAATGAGCCGTGCGAGGGGATGGTGTCGCGGCCCTTCAGCTTGGCCTTCAGCTGCTCCAGTGTCTGGCCCATGGGCGCGCGGCCCGAGGCGTTCAGCCCGTGCAGCCTGCCGGTCTTCGGATCCCAGACGATGGCGAAGAGGTCGCCGCCGATGCCCGAGCCGGTCGGCTCCATAAGCCCCAGCGCGGCGTTGGCGGCGATGGCGGCGTCCACCGCGCTGCCGCCCTCCTGCAGGATGTCCACGGCGATCTGGGTCGCCAGCGGCTGGCTGGTGGCGGCCATGCCGTTCCGGGCGATGATCTCGCTGCGGCCGGAGAAGTTCTGGCCGACCAGCCGGTCGCCGCGCCCGGCGTTCCAGGGCAGGTCCTGCGCGGGCCGCGCGGCGGGCTGCGGCGCCTCGGCCGCCGGCTTCTGCTGCGCCAGTGCCGGCACGGGCAGGGCGAGGGCGGCGACCATCACGGCCGCGGTCAGTCTTCTCATTCGGGTGCGCTCCCTGGCGTGGCGGCCGCGCGTTGGCCGCGGGTCCTTGCAAGCTCCCGTGATACGGCGGATGCGGCGGGCGCCGCAAGGATGTCCGGCAAGCGGACCCGGTCCCGCCGGAAAGATATCCTGCGAAGGTTATAACCCTTTAGTTATCGACAGCTCCGACTTCAGGAGGATCGACAAACCAACCGCTGATTTAGCTCTTTCTGCTTAGGCTCATACGAAAGAATTCAAGCCTTGCAAGGCCGGGAGGGTAGGGGGCATGTCGCTGTCGAACTGGAAGATCATCCACAAGCTGTTCGTGCTGATCGGCGCGCTGACGCTGGTCACCGGCGTCGTCGCCGGCACCGGCGTGATCGGGCTGAATCGGCTGAGCCTGGCCACGAACGAGATCACCGCCTCGGGTGACATCGCCCTGCTGGCGGCCCGGGTGAACCAGAACGTCATCGCGCTGAACCGCGCGGAGTTCCGGGTCGCCGCCGACCCGGCCGAGCTTGCCGAGGTCGAGAAGGTCATCGCCGAGCAGTCCAAGGAGATGCAGAGCCGGCTGGACACGCTGCGCGCCAACTCCAACGGCGAGCTGAAGGGCCAGTTCGCCGCCATCGAGCAGCAGCTGGCCAAGTACAAGGTCGAGCTGGACGACACGCTCGCCACGGTGCGCGCCAACGCCGGCAAGGTGACGATCTCCGAGGCGCAGGAGGCGATCAAGAAGTCGGCGCTGCAGAGCCGCGCCGCCGCCACCGAGCTGCAGCGGACGGTGAAGACCTATGCCGACACCGCCAGCGACATGGCCGAGAAGATCAGCGACGACGCCTCGGCGCTGGCCACCACCAGCATGACCGTCATGCTGACCATCGCCATCGTCGGCGTGCTGGGCGGCATCCTGCTGGGCTGGTTGATCGCCCGCTTCACCATCAGCAACCCGCTGTCGGCCTCGGTCGACTGCCTGCGCCGCCTCGCGAACGGCGACCTGACGACCGAAATCTACGGCGTCGGCCGCGGCGACGAGGTCGGCGAGGTTGCCGACGCGATGAAGATCTTCAAGGAAAACCTCGTCCGCACCAAGCGGCTGGAGGAGGAGGCCAAGGAGGCGGAGCGCCGCGCCGAGGTGGAGCGCAAGCAGGCCATGATGAACCTCGCCGACAGCTTCGAGGCCGAGGTCATGGGCATCGTGCAGTCCGTTTCGTCGGCCGCCTCGCAACTGCAGGCGAATGCGCAGAGCATGTCGGCCGTGGCCGAGCAGACCAACCGCCAGGCCGCGACCGTGGCCGCCGCCACCGAGCAGGCCAGCTCCAACGTGCAGACCGTGGCCGCCGCCACCGAGGAGCTGGGCGGCTCCATCTCCGAGATCAGCCGGCAGGTGCTGGAGTCCGCCCGCATCAGCCAGGAGGCGGCCTCGGAGGCCGAGGAGACCAACCGCCGGGTCGAGGGGCTGGCCCAGGCCGCCCAGCGCATCGGCGCGGTGGTGGAGCTGATCCAGTCCATCGCCGGCCAGACCAACCTGCTGGCGCTCAACGCCACGATCGAGGCGGCGCGCGCCGGCGAGGCCGGCAAGGGCTTCGCCGTCGTGGCGAGCGAGGTCAAGCAGCTGGCGAACCAGACCGCCAAGGCGACCGAAGAGATCGCCACGCAGATCACGGAGATCCAGTCGCAGACCGACAGCGCGGTCGGCGCCATCCGCTCCATCGCCGGCACCATCTCGCGGGTCAACGAGATCTCCGGCTCCATCGCCTCGGCGGTGGAGGAGCAGTCGGCCGCGACGCAGGAGATCGGCCGCAACGTCCAGCAGGCGGCCGCCGGCACGCAGGAGGTCTCCAGCAACATCTCCGGCGTCAGCCAGGCGGCGGCGGAGGGGGGTGCCGCCGCCGGCCAGGTGCTGGACGCCGCCGGCACCCTGTCGCGCCAGTCTGAGAGCCTGCGCGCCCAGGTCGACGCCTTCATCGCCCGCGTCCGCGCGGCGTAAGCCGTCGTGTCCGCGCCGCCTAGGCGGTCGCGTCCGCGCCCCCAGGGCCGTCGCGCCCGAAACCCCCGCGTCTTTTGGCGCGGGGGTTTTTCATGCCGGCGCGCGGGCTGTGACGGACCTCACAGCGGCGATGAATGCCCTATGCGAGACTGCCGATGCGTGGTCTTTTAGGAGAACTCCGCCGTAAATTCCCGCAAAACCCGCCAAGTATTCGTCACGGACCCTTCACTTTGACCTGAACGGGCGAATGGATTAACTTGGGCGGCACGAGATAACGGAGGAGGTCGTCATGGCCGTCTCTCGCAGGAAGTGGAACGTCGCGACCGGCCCGGCCGGATGGATCGTCATTGCGGCCCTCACGCTGGGGCTGCTCGGCCTCGCCGCCCTGTCGGCCCCGCCCGGCAACGCCAACGCGCCCGCCGCAACGCAGGCAGAAGCCCCCATCGCGCGCTGAAGCGGCCCGAGTCCGCAGCCGGGTCCAACACCCACGCCCGTAGGTCGCATGGAGGCGGAGCCGCAATGCGACATCCCGCCGGGCATGTCGATTACGCCTGCGGCTTCATGCGACCTACGCACCCCGCTCCTCGGCGAAGGGACGCACCATGTCGGGTTTCCGGTGGACCCAAATCAAGCCTCCGCCAACGCCGCCAGCTTGCCGACCGTGTTCCAGTTGCGCGCGGTGCCGCGCCGGCCGAGCGCCTTCTCGATCACGACATTGGTGAGGCGGCTCTCGACCATGGCGTCGGTATAGGCGACGAAGACTTCGCGCCCGATGATCCGCAGCCGCTCCGGCCCGGTCACCGACGCCTCCAGCCGCCGCGCGGCCTCCTCCCCGGGCGCCGCCTTCAGGGCGGTCACCAGCAGCCGGTTGGGCAGGGTTTCAGCCGTCTCCGGGAAGGGGTTGGCCGCCATCAGCGCCCTCCATTCCCCGGCAGTCCTCAGCACCACGTCGATGCGCGGGCCGATGCGGGCCGCGATCTCCCCTTCCAGCCGCGCCTCCCATTCGGCGGCCGTGCCCGGAGCGGTGAAGACCAGATTGCCGGACTGCAGCAGCGTCCGCGCGTCGGTCACGCCCAACCCCGCCATCAGAGCGCGGAGTTCGGCCATCGGCACCTTGTTGTTGCCGCCGACATTGACCGCCCGCAGCAGGGCGATCCAGCGCTCCGATCCCGCCGTCACGGCGGGGCCGGCAGCCGTTCGGCCACCGCCAGGCTGCGGGTCTCGCCGCCGGCGCTGATCTCCAGCCGTCCCCGGGCGATGCGCTCCACGCGCCAGCCATTGACCTGATCGCCCGTGAGCACCCGCAGCTGCTGGCCGGTCTCCTCCTGCCGCAGCACGGCGACGGCGCGCCCCTGGCCGGTGCCCGCCAAACCGACGATGACGAAGCTGCCGGTCGCCACCGTGCCGGCCGGTTCGGGCGGCGCCTCGGGACGGCCGCGCCGGTCGGGATTGAACAGGGGCCGCTCCACCAGGTCGGTGAAGACCTCCTCAGGCGGCATCACCGGCCGTTGCGGCGTCTGTGCCAGGGCGGGGGGCGCGGACAGCAGCAGCGCCGCGAGGGGGAGCAGCCGCCTCACGCGCGCCTCCAGCCATGCAGGTCCAGGGTCAGCTCCAGCCGCCCCTCCTCGGCCGGCCGCAGGGTCATGGCGTCCACCACCAGCAGCGGCTGGCCCGCCTCCAGCCGGTGCAGCAGCCCGCGCAGCTGCCCGGGCGTCACCACCGCGCCCAGCCGCACGGCGACGCGGGAGAAGCCCGGGGTGCCCGGCGCCGCGCGGCCGCTCTCCAGGGTCTGGCTGCTCACCAGAACGGCGCCCTGCTCCTGCACCAGGCCGGCCAGTTGGGCCTGAAGCGCGGCGCCGGCCAGCGCGTCGGTGGCGCCCTGCAGATAGTCCAGCGGCGAGGCGGCGGCCTCGATCTCGGCGCGCTCGGCATCGATGGTCGCGGACCGGGCGATGACCCGGCGCCAGACCTCCACCCGCTTGGTCTCCGCCGCGACAGACGCCGCGAGGTCGCCATGGAGCCCGACCAGCGGCAGCACCACGCCGCCGACCAGCAGCAGGGCCAGCACCGCCGTCACCAGCCAGAACAGCCGGGCGGCCTGCCTTGGATCGGCCAGCGTCCGCGCCAGCGGATCAGGGAGATTCATGAGGCACCACCCGGGCGGTGAGATGGAAACGGTCCAGTCCCGACGCGTCGCGCACCAGGGCGGAGCGGAACTGTACGGCTTCGAAATGAGGGCTCTCCTCCAGCATCGGCACCAGCGAGGAGCCGTCCTTCGTCAAGCCCATGACCTCTATCGTTCCGTTCTCGTAACGAAGTTCCGACAGCCAGGTGCCGTCCGGCAGCAGCCGGCTCAGCGCCTCCGACAGCACCAGGGCGGAAGGCGCGGCGCGCTTGGCCTCGGCGCCGAACAGGGCGGCGGCGCGCAGATCGTCCACCGCCTGCACACGGTCGCGCACCCCGGCGCCCTCGGCCGCCAGCGCGGCCGCCTCCTGCCGCGCCATCGCCAGCTGGACGCCCCGGACCAGCAGCGGCGCGAGCGCCAGCAGGACCAGCGCCGCGGCGGCCAGCAGCAGGCGGCGGGGAGTCGCCGCGGCCGGGCGGGATGCGGCGGTCAGCGGCATCGTCACGGGCCTGCCGTCCGGTTCCGCCAGCTCCAGCGCGAAGGGCTCGAGGCCCAGGGCCCGCAGCCGCTCCAGCGTGGGATCGACCGCGGACCGGGGCACCAGGACAAGGTCCACCTCGACCGTGCCGCCATCCGGCCGCTCCGCCACCTCGGCGGCGAAATAGGCCTGGTCGGCGCGCAGCGGCGTGCGCCGGTCCAGCTCCAGCGCCACCACCTCGCGCAGGCGGCGTTCGGCGGCCGCCGGCAGCTGGAAGCGCCGGCGCAGCAGGCGGCCCACGGTGAGGGCCAGCACCGTGCCGGCACCGTCGGGCAGGGCAGGGGGCGCACCGGCGCCCGGGCCAAGGCGGCCGAGCGGCTCCAGCCCGCCGTCGGGCAGCGCCAGGCTCAGCCGGAAGCCGTCGCCGTCCGGCTCGGCGCGCACCGTGCCGGGCCCTTCCGGACGCCAGCGTGCGGGCAAGCGGCGCAGCGCCTCGCTCCACCACCAGCGCGCCAGCTGGGTCGCCAGCGCCGCCAGCGCGGCGGGGGCCGGTGCGGTCTCCACGCTCATGATCCGTTGTCCAGGGAAGCGTCCAAATCGAGGTCGGGCGCGGGCTCGCGCCATTCAAGAATGCGATAAGGCCGGGGTCCGTCAACCGACAAGAGGAGAACCGCCTCCGCGCTCGCCCGCGCGCCGCCCTGGGTCTCCACCTCGACCCGGACGGTGTAGAGCGGTCCCTGCGGCGGGTCCAGCGACAGGCCGAGGCCGGCGAGGCGGGCCGCGGCCTCGGTCGAGAAGCCCTGCGCCGCCCGCTCCCGCGCCCGCATCACCAGGGCCACGTCCGCCTCCGAGACGCCCGGCCAGGCCCGCAACGCCGCCGGCGGCGCCACGGCCACCGCCAGCCCGCCGCCCTCGATCGGATTGTGCACCGTGACCAGCGGCGCCAGCCGGCGGTAGGCGTCGCCGCCCAGCCCGTACCCGGCCAGTTCGGCGAGGCTGCGCAGCGGCTCCTTGCCGTCGCGGCGCAGCAGCAGCTCGGCGCCGGCCACCTCCTCGCCCACCGCGCGGGCGACCCCCATGACCGCCTCGGGCGGGGCGCGGTTCAAATCGATGCGGCCGGCCTCGTCCCAGACCCGCACGGTCAGCAGGGCGTCGCCCTCCCGCACCCGCCAGGCGCCGCCGTCGGCCAGACGGCGCTGCCGGATGTCGGGATGCAGGACGCCCATGACCGCATGCGCCAGCCCCGCCTCCAGCAGGGCGCGCGCCTCGGCGCTGCGCTGCTGGGCCGAGAGGCGCCGCGCCTCCAGCGTCAGGCTGAGGGTGAAGGCGCCGGCCAGCAGCGCCACCAGCATGCAGATCCACAGCACCACCACCAGGGCCGCGCCCCGCTCGCGCCCGTCCGCCCTCATCGCACGGTCCCCGAGGTGAGCCGGGTGGTGGCGAGGGTCAGCGACCGGTTGCCCTCCCACCGCACCGTCACCGCCACCCGCCATGCCGCCATCCCGACGCGGCCGACCTCGGCGAAGGGGGGATCGCGGCGCGGCTCCACCGCGATCTCCCAGCGGTAGCCGTCGCCCTCGCCGGGAAAGCGGCCGGACTGCAGCAGCGGTTCGGCGGCGATCGCGGCCAGCTGCGCCTCGGCGATGGCCAGCGCCCCGGCACGCCGCTCGGCCGACCCGGCGCCCAGCGCCCCCTCGCCCAGGATGCGGTAGGCGGTGGCCAGCACGGCCGTCAGGATCGCCAGCGCCGCCAGCGTCTCGATCAGGGTGAAGCCGGACTCAGCGCAGCGTCGCATGGCCGGTCAGCCAGTCGATGCGGACGGTGCGCGTGGCCTCCCCGGCCTTCAGCACGATCTCGCCGCCGGTGGAGCTGCCGTCGGGCAGGAAGCGCACGGAGGCGGTGTCGCGCCCGGTCTCCGCCCGGTCGGCGGTGACGTCGATCGCCAATCCCTCCGACAGACCGCCGGAGATGCCCGGAACCGCCCAGGTGCGGGCGCGGAGATCCACCACCAGGACGGTCTCCCGCTCCTCCAGGATGGCCTGCTGCCGCGCCAGCCGGGCGGCGCCCAGCAGCGCGCGGCTGTCCGCCTTCAGGGCCGCCTGCGCCCCGCCGGCCCCGACCGCCGGCACCACCAGCCCCATCGCCAGCGCCATGATCACCATGACGACCAGCACCTCCAGCAGGGTCACGCCGGCCTGGGGCGGCAGCGTCTCAGACGGCGAGCGCATTGATCGACACCATCGCCAGCAGGATCGACACGACCATGCCGCCGATCAGCAGGGCCAGCAGGATGACGAAGGCCGGCTCCAGCAGCGCCAGGAACCGCTTCAGCGCGGTCTCGACCTTGCCGTCATAGACGCCGGCGAGGTGGCCCATCACCTCCTCCAGCCGGCCGGTCTCCTCGCCGACCTTCAGCAACTCGGCCGCGAGCGCGGGCAGGGCGTGGCCGGCCGGCAGGGATGCCGCCAGCGAACGGCCGCGCTTCACCCCCTCGCGCATCGCCTCCACCTCGGACGCCAGCACCCGGTTGCCGACCACCTGGGACGCCAGCGACAAGGCGGTGGTCAGCGGCGTCCCGGCCTTCAGCAGCACCGACAGGGTGCGCGACAGGCGCGCCACGGCGGCCATGGCGACCACGTCGCCCAGCAGCGGCAGGCGCAGCACCGTGCGGTCCCACCAGGGGCCGAGATCGACGCGCCTGAGGACGGCCGGCACCGCCAGCAGCAGGACCAGGAACCCCACCATCAGCGCCGTCCAGTGCGCCCGCAGGCCGCTGGACGCGGCCAGCACCAGGCTGGTGATCCAGGGGATCTCCGCCTTGGTGTTGCGGAACAGATGCTCGAACTGCGGCACGACGTAGAGCAGCATCAGCAGCAGCGAGGCCACGGCGACGCAGCCCAGCACCGCCGGATAGATCATGGCGGTGGAGAGCTGCTCCTTCAGCCGGCGCTCGCGCTCCAGCAGGTCCGCCAGACGGTCCAGCGCCAGCTCCAGCGCGCCGCCGGCCTCGCCGGCCCGGACCATCGCCAGGTAGATGCGGGGGAAGCCGCCGGCGCGCTCCAGGCTCTCGGCCAAGCCCGCGCCGGCCCGCAGCCGGTCCAGCACCTGTGCGAGGCGCGGCCGCAGCGAGGCGGGCGCCATGCCGCCGGCCAGCAGCGCCAGGGCGCGCTCCAGCGGCTGGCCCGCCTGCAGCAGCAGCGCCAGCTCGCGCGTCGTCAGCGCCAGGTCGGCGGTGCCGGCCGTGGCGACCCGCAGCCCGCCCAGCCGCTCGCGCCAGCCGGGGCGGTCGGGCACCGGCACCGCCTCCACCGGCAGATGGCCCTTGGCGCGGATCATCTCGATGGCGGCGGCGCGGTCGCGCGCCTCCAGCCGCCCCTCCACCGTCGATCCCGCGCCGGAGATGGCGACGAAGCGGAAGGTCGGCATCAGGCGGCGATGTCGGCCACGCGGCCGACCTCCTCCACCGTGGTCACGCCGGCGGCGGCCTTGGCGAGGCCGTCCTCCACCATGGTGCGCATGCCGCCCTGCCGCGCCGCCCGCTCGATCGTGCCCGTGGGCTCGCGGCCGATGATCAGCGCCCGCAGGGACTCGTCCACCGGCAGCAGCTCGAAGATGCCGACGCGGCCGGCATAGCCGCTGTTGCCGCAATGGTCGCAGCCCACCGGCCGGAACAGCGCATCCGGCGCCGCCATGCCGTTGGCGGTGAAGGCGTGCGCCTGCTCCCGGGTCGGCGGATGCGGCGCCTTGCAGCGCGGGCACAGCACCCGGACCAGCCGCTGCCCGACCACGCCGCGCACGGTGGAGGCCAGCAGGAAGGGCTCCACCCCCATGTCGACCAAGCGGGTCAGCGCGCCGGCGGCGGTGTTGGTGTGCAGCGTCGTCAGCACCAGATGGCCGGTGAGCGCGGCGTGCACGGCGATGTCGGCCGTCTCGGCGTCGCGGGTCTCGCCCACCATGATGACGTCGGGATCCTGGCGCACCATGGAGCGCAGCACCTGGGCGAAGCCCAGCCCGATCTGCGGCTTCACCTGCACCTGGTTGATGCGGACCATCTGGTACTCGACCGGGTCCTCCACCGTCAGGACCTTGCGGGTGGCGGCGTCCACCAGCTTGAGCGCGGCGTAGAGGGTCGTGGTCTTGCCGCTGCCGGTCGGGCCGGTCACCAGGATCATGCCGTGCGGCGCCTCGATCATGCGGCGGAGCGCGCGCTCGGGCCCGGGCGGCAGGCCCAACCCCTCCAGGTCGCGCACGCCGGTCGCCGCGTCCAGCAGGCGGATCACCACGCTCTCGCCATGCACCGTCGGCAGGGTGGAGACGCGCAGATCCAGCCGCCGCCCGTCCAGCAGGTGCGTGGCGCGGCCGTCCTGGGGCAGGCGCCGCTCGGCGATGTTGAGGTTCGCCAGGATCTTGATGCGGCTGACCACGGCCGGTGCCAGGGCCAGGGGCGGCGGCGGCACGTCGCGCAGCACCCCGTCGACCCGGTAGCGCAGCGCCAGCTCGCGGGCGAAGGGTTCGATATGGATGTCGGAGGCGCGCAGCCGGGCCGCCTCCTCCACGATATGGCTGACCAGCCTGACCACCGGCGCCTCGCCGGCCAGGTCCTTGAGCCGGTCGACATCGGCGTCGCCGGCCAGAGGTGCCTCGTCGGCATCGATGTCGGCGACGATGCGATCGATGGCGCTGCGGCCGCCGCCATAGGCGCGCTCCAGCGCCAAATCGACCTCGGACGGCAGCGCCAGGGCCGGCACCGGGAACAGGCCGGTGGCGAACTCCAGCGCCTCCAGCACCTCGTCGTCCGCCGGGTCCGCCAGCGCGACCAGCAGCTTCTTGCCGTCGACGGCGTAGGGCAGGGCGCGGCGGGCCCGCAGATACTCGACCGATACCTGGGCGGACAGATCGGGGGCCTGCGCCAGGTCGCCCGCGCGCACGATCGGCAGCCCGTGCGCCGCCGCCAGCGCCTGGGCACGGTCCAGTTCGGAGGTTCCGCCGCCCATCAGATCCGTCGATGCCACGCGCCCACCCTCGATGCCGACATGCCGCCCCGCCCGGGGAGACTGGTGATACTGCCACAGGAGGCAACCGGAATGCAGCCGCCGGGCCGTACTCCCTTTGATATTATTAACTTGCGCAGGCTAGGGTGCGCGCGAGATGTATGGGGCGCCCCGACGCCGCCTCCGACCAGCCCAGGCCCGCCGCGTGACGCGAATCCACCGACCCAAGCACCGCCCGATGACGCGCCCGACATGGCGCCTGGCCGCCCTGCTGCTGGGGACCGCCGCGCTCGCCGGCTGCCGCCATGGGCCTGAGGGGAACCTGGCCGCGCCGCTGTCGCGCCTGGGGCTCAACACCCAGGCACCGGCCGAGACCGCCGCCGCCGACCGACCGCCCGCTCCGCCCGCCGCCCGTCCTACCATCGTGCGCGGCGGCGCCGTCGGGCCGGCGCTCGATGCCGAGGGGCTGGGCCTGTCGTCGGAGACCACCTTCGACCTGAATTTCGCCGAGGGCGGCCTGCGCGAGTTCGTGGCGGCGGTGCTGGGCGATCTGCTGAAGCTGAACTATGTCTACGACCCGCGCGTGCAGGGCACCGTCTCCATCCAGACCGGCCGGGCGCTGTCGCAGCGCGAGGCGCTGAACCTGGTCGAGACCGTGCTGCGCATGAACGGCGCCGCGCTGGTGCGCTCGGAGGGCATTCTCAAGATCGTGCCGCTGGCCGAGGCGCGCCAAGCCAGCGGCGGGCCGGTGACGGCGGGGGCCGATGCCGGCGGCTATGCCGTGACGGTGCTGCCGCTGCGCTACGTCTCGGCCCAGACGGTGCAGCAGCTGGTGGAGCCGATCTACCAGGCGTCCGGCGCCATCCTGGCCGATCCGGGCCTGAACCTGCTGCTGGTCGCCGGCACGGCGGACGAGCGCCGTACCATCGTCGACGCCGCCCGCGCCTTCGACGTCGACTGGATGAAGGGCCGCTCGGTCGGCATCTTCCCGCTGCAGCAATCGAGCCCCGGCCCGGTCATCCGCGAGCTGCAGACCATCTTCGCCGCCGGCCAGGGCGGGGCGTCGGCCGGCGCCATCACCTTCATGCCGGTGGAGCGGCTGAACGCCGTCATGGTGGTGGCCTCGCAGAATTCATGGCTGGACCAGGCGGCGCAATGGGTCGAGCGGCTGGACCGCGGCAGCGCCACCCAGCGCGGCCTGTACGTCCACCCGCTGCAGCATGCCGAGGCGCGCGAGGTGGCGCGGCTGCTCTCCCGCCTGTTCAACGGTACCGCGGGCGGTGACCGCGACGAGCGGGAGGTGACGGCGCCCAACCGGCCGGCGGCGACGCTCACCAGCCCCGGCGCCGCCGGCCCGAACCGCGCCGGCCAGCTCGGCCCCGGCGCACCCCCGGGCCCGGGCGGCCCGGGCGCACCGCCCGGCCTGGGTCTGGCGGCGGTCGCGCGCAACGGCGGTGGCGCGGTCGAGCCGGAGGAGGAAGAGGATCCCCAGGGCGATGGCGCCCGCATCGTGGCGGACATCCAGAACAACGCGCTGCTGATCCTCGCCAGCGTCGAGGAGTACCGGCTGATCGACGAGGCGCTGAAGAAGCTCGACGTCGTGCCGATGCAGGTGATGATCGAGGCGACCATCGCCGAGGTCACCCTCAACGACGCGCTGCGCTATGGCGTCCAAAGCTTCCTGAAGAACAATTCCGGCGATCTGCAGGGCGGCTTCACCCTGTCGGAGAATTCCCTGCGGCCCGGCGCCCAGCTGCCCGGCTTCAACCTGATCCTCAGCCGCTTCGGCGACCCGCGCGCCGTGCTGTCGGCGCTGTCGGAGGTTACGGACGTGCGGGTCGTCTCCTCGCCGCAGCTGGTGGTCAGGGACAACTACTGGGCAACACTGACGGTCGGCGACAAGGTACCGCTGGTGACCCGCCAGACCACCGACACGACCGTGCCAAACGCGCCGACGGTCAATAACATCGAATACCAGGACACCGGCGTCATCCTGGAGGTGATGCCGCGCATCACCCAGGGCGGGGCCGTGGCCCTGGAAGTGAGCCAGGAGGTCTCGAGCGTCAACCGCAACGCCAACACCGGAGCGCTGACGCCCACGATCTCCCGGAGGGCGATCGACACCAGCGTCTCAGTGCGCTCCGGCCAGACGGTGGTGCTGGGCGGGTTGATCTCCGACAGCGAGACGGCGGGGCGCAGCGGCATCCCGCTGCTGTCGGACATACCGGGGCTCGGCGCGCTGTTCTCCGAGCGCACCCGCGGCCTGCAGCGCACCGAACTGATCGTCTTCATCACGCCGCGCATCATGCGCAGCGCCGAGGATGCCGAGGCCGTGACCCAGGAGCTGATGCGCCGCATCAAGGCGCTGAACCCGCCGGTGCCTGCGGGGAGCTGAGGAGCGGCGGGTTCCTGGACAGCCGTTCCGGAACCTGCCACCATCATTATCAGTTGTTGATAAGGGCTGCGGTAGCGTGGCCGAACCGTCCGGGGACAATTCGCTCGATACGTTGCTGGAGCTGGACGGCATGAGGCTCGTCCTCACCGGCGACGGTCATTGGGCGAAGATCGACGTGGTGCGGGTGCCGGCTCCGCCGGAGCGGCCGCACGGTATCGCCTACAGCCTGACGCTGCATGCGCCCGACGACGAGCGGTTGCTGGGCTATGACAACGCCCATCCGGTGAAGAGCGGTCGCGGACCAGGAGCGGCCCGGCCGGTCGCCTATGACCACCGGCATGGGGCGACGGAAGCACGCCCCTACGGCTACCGCAGCGCCGCCGACCTGCTGGCTGATTTCTGGGCCGATGTTGATCGGATGCTGAATAAGAGAGGTGCGCGATGAAGGTGCTGCGGATCGGGATCGCGCCGTCCTACGAGGCGCTGAAGGAGCGGACGATGCGGATCGCCCGGGGCGAGCTCAAGCCCGGCCCGGACGATCCCAAAATCTGGTTCGCCGGTACGGAATCCTTCGCCAAGGTGCTGTCTGACAAGAACCAGCGCCTCCTGGCGCTGATCCGGGAGGAGCGCCCGACCTCACTGGAGCAGCTGGCCCAGCTCTCCTCCCGGGCCAAGCCGAACCTCAGCCGCACGCTGAAGACGATGGCAGGTTATGGTCTGGTAACCCTGCACCGGGGGCCTCGGAACAGCGTCATCCCCGAGGTGCCGTTCGACCGGATCACCCTCGACCTGCCGCTGGACCGGGTCGCCTGAGCGCTACAGGATGAACTTGCTGAGGTCCGCGTTCTTCGCCAGCGCGCCGACTCGCTCCTTCACGTAGGACGCGTCCACCGTCACCGCGCCCTCGGTCTTGTCGCCGGCGTCGAAGCTGATCTCCTCCAGCACGCGCTCCAGCACCGTGTGCAGGCGGCGGGCGCCGATGTTCTCGACCGTGCTGTTGATCTCCACCGCCAGTCGGGCCAGCTCGTCGATGGCGTCGGGGGTGAAGACCAGATCAACCTTCTCCGTCCCCATCAGCGCCTTGTACTGGGTGATGAGGCTGGCCTCCGGCTCGGTCAGGATGCGGCGGAAATCGGCCTCGGTCAGCGGCTTCAGCTCCACCCGGATCGGCAGGCGGCCCTGCAGCTCCGGCAGCAGGTCCGAGGGCTTCGCCACATGGAAGGCGCCCGAGGCGATGAACAGGATATGGTCGGTCTTCACCGGCCCGTGCTTGGTGCTGACGGTCGTGCCCTCGATCAGCGGCAGCAGGTCGCGCTGCACGCCCTCGCGGCTGACGTCGGCGCCGCCGCGCCCTTCGGAGCGGGCGGTGATCTTGTCGATCTCGTCCAGGAAGACGATGCCGTTCTGCTCCACCGTGTGGATGGCGTCGGCCACCAGCTTGTCCTGGTCCAGCAGCTTGTCCGCCTCCTCGGCCAGCAGCACCTTATGGCTCTCCGCCACGGTCATGCGCCGGCTCTTGGTGCGGCCGCCGAAGGCCTTGCCGAAGATGCTGCCGAGATCGAGCATGCCCATCTGGGCGCCCGGCATGCCCGGCACCTCGAAGCTCGGCATGCCGGGGACGGAGGTGTCCGCCACCTGGACGTCGATCTCCTTGTCGTTCAGCGTGCCCTCGCGCAGCAACTTGCGGAACTTGGCGCGGGTGTCGGATGAGGATTCCTTGCCGACCAGCGCGTCCAGCACGCGCTCCTCGGCGTTGAGCTCCGCCTTGGCCTCTACCTCGCGGCGCTGCTTTTCCTTGGTCAGGCCGATGGCGACCTCCACCAGGTCGCGCACGATCTGCTCGACGTCGCGGCCGACATAGCCGACTTCCGTGAACTTGGTCGCCTCGACCTTGATGAAGGGCGCCTGCGCCAGCCGCGCCAAGCGCCGGGCGATCTCGGTCTTGCCGACGCCGGTCGGGCCGATCATCAGGATGTTCTTGGGCAGCACCTCCTCGCGGAGGCCCTCCGGCAGCTGCTGGCGGCGCCAGCGGTTGCGCAGCGCGATGGCGACGGCGCGTTTGGCGTCGTGCTGGCCGACGATGTAGCGGTCCAGCTCGGAGACGATCTCGCGCGGGGAGAAGGCAGCGGTCATGGCGGTCAGAGCTTTTCCAGCGTGAGATTGCGGTTGGTGTAGACGCAGATGTCGGCGGCGATGCCCATGGCCTTGCGGGCAATGGCCTCGGCGTCCATGCCGGGAATGTCGATGAGGGCGCGGGCGGCCGAGAGCGCGAAGGCGCCGCCCGAACCGATGCCGATCAGGCCATCCTCGGGCTCCAGCACGTCGCCGTTGCCGGTGAGCACCAGGCTCACGTTCTTGTCGGCCACGGCCATCATCGCCTCGAGACGGCGGAGATACCGGTCAGTGCGCCAGTCCTTGGCCATCTCCACCGCGGCGCGGGTGAGCTGGCCCGGATGCTGCTCAAGCTTGGCCTCGAGCCGCTCGAACAGGGTCAGCGCGTCGGCGGTGGCGCCGGCGAAGCCCGCCATGACGGTGCCGCCGGCCAGCCAGCGCACCTTGCGGGCGTTCGACTTCATGACGGTCTGGCCGACGGAGACCTGCCCGTCGCCGGCGATGACCACCTGGCCGTCCTTGCGCACGGACAGGATGGTGGTGCCGTGCCACTTGATGGGATCGTTGGGATTGTTCTCGGTCATCTCGGGCCGAAAGGGAGGGGGCGCCCGCGGGCGCCGGAAGGGGTCCCTGCTATGTGGGCAGCGGGCGCCGGAGCGCAAGGTGGAAGGACGCCCCGCAGCGAGCGGGACCGTCCCTTGCGTCCCCCACCCCTGGCAGGCGCGCAATCTTCCTGCTAGATAAATGGCATGGACGGAAACATCGGCACCCAGCCCAAGGGACAGACCCAGCCGCGCCGCGCCTCGGTGGATCGCACCACCAAGGAGACGCGCATCAGCGTCACCGTGGACCTCGACGGCTCCGGCCGCTACGACGTGTCCACAGGCGTCGGCTTCCTCGACCATATGCTGGAGCAGCTGTCGCGCCATTCGCTGATCGACCTGACGGTCAAGGCGGAGGGCGACCTGCACATCGACTTCCACCACACGACCGAGGATACCGGCATCGCCATCGGCGAGGCGGTGGCGAAGGCGCTAGGCGCGCGCACCGGCATCACCCGCTACGGCCATGCCTACATCCCCATGGACGAGACGCTGACGCGTTGCGCCATCGACCTGTCCAACCGGCCCTACCTGATCTGGAAGGTCGCCTTCACCCGCGACAAGCTGGGCCAGATGGACACGGAGCTGTTCAAGGAGTGGTTCCAGGCTTTCGCGCAGGCGGCCGGCGCCACGCTGCACATCGAGAATTTGTACGGCGAGAACAACCACCACATCGTCGAGAGCTGCTACAAGGCGCTGGCTCGCGCATTGCGCGCGGCGGTGGAGATCGATCCCCGCAAGGCCGACGCCGTGCCGTCCACCAAGGGCGTGCTGGGCGGCTCCCTCTGAGCGAGGTGCCAGTCATGGCCGAAGGCAAGCCGGCGCCGGGCGGCGTCGTCCTCATCGATTACGGCTCGGGCAATCTCCGCTCCGCCGCCAAGGCCGTGGAGCGGTCGGCGCGCGAGTCCGGGCTCGACCATCTCTCCATTACTGTCACCGACGATCCCGAGGCGGTTCTGGCGGCCGGGCGCATCGTGCTGCCGGGCGTCGGCGCCTTCGCCGACTGCATGCGCGGCCTCTCCGCCGTCGTCGGCATGCGCGACGCGCTGGAGGAGGCGGTGCTGCGCCGGGGCACGCCGTTCCTCGGCATATGCGTCGGCATGCAGCTGCTGGCCCGCGAGGGGCGGGAGCACGGCACCCATCCGGGCCTGGGCTGGCTGGACGCGGTGGTGGAGCCGCTGACGCCCGCCGACCCCGATCTGAAGATCCCGCACATGGGCTGGAACGAGCTGACCCTGCGCCAGCCCGGCCACCCGCTGCTGGCCGGGATCGCGGAGCGCGACCACGCCTATTTCGTCCATTCCTACCGCATCCGCCCGAGCCGCGACGCCGACGTGCTGGCGGCCGCCGACTATGGCGGCGAGGTCGCGGCCGTGGTCGGCCGGGACAACATCGCCGGCACCCAGTTCCATCCCGAGAAGAGCCAGCGGGCCGGCCTGCGCCTGATCGCCAACTTCCTGGCCTGGAAGCCCTGACCGAAAGTCCTCATGGAATGACCACGCTACGGGCCGAGACCTCGGTCGAGATCCTGGAAGCCTTCAAGGCGGGCGACCTGCACGACCTCTGCGACGCCGCCGACGAGGCGATCAAGGACGGCGGCGGCTTCGGCTGGGTCGAGCCGCCGCCCCGGGACATCATGGAGCGCTACTGGCGCGGCGTGCTGGCGGTACCGGAGCGCACCCTGCTGGTCGGGCGGCTGGACGGCACCATCGCCGGCTCCGCCCAGCTGGTGCGCCCCACGCGCAACAACGAGGCGCAGAGCTTCGCCTGCAACCTGACCACCAGCTTCGTCGCCCCCTGGGCGCGCGGCCATGGCCTCGCCCGCCGGCTCACCGTCGAGGTGGAGCGCGAGGCGCGCCGGCAGGGCTTCAAGATCCTGAACCTGGACGTGCGCGACAGCCAGAAGGCCGCCATCACGCTCTATGAGAGCCTGGGCTACCGGCGCTGGGGCGAGCATCCGGCCTATGCCCGCGCCCATGGCCGGACCTTCACCGGCTATTTCTACTACAAGGATCTGGAAGAGGCGCCGCTGCCCAGCCCCGATCCGCAGCCGGCCCGCTGACGGAAGGACGCCGAATGATCCTCTATCCCGCCATCGACCTGAAGGACGGCGCCTGCGTGCGGCTGCTGCGCGGCGACATGGAGCAGGCGACGGTGTTCAACGCCGATCCCGCCGACCAGGCCGCCCGGTTCCAGACGCAGGGCTTCCGCTGGCTGCATCTGGTGGACCTCAACGGCGCCTTCGCCGGCAAGCCGGTCAACGCCGCCGCGGTGGAGGCCATTCTCAAGGCCGTCAATATCCCGGCGCAGCTGGGCGGCGGCATCCGCGACCTCGCCACCATGGAGTTCTGGTTCGGGCGCGGCCTCGCCCGGGTCATCCTGGGCACGGTGGCGCTGCGCGACCCGGCCCTGGTGAAGGAGGCCTGCCGCCTGTTCCCCGGCAAGGTGGCGGTCGGCATCGACGCCCGCGACGGGCGGGTGGCGGTGGAGGGCTGGGCCGAGGTCTCCAGCATGACGGCGCTGGACCTGGCGCTGCGTTTCGAGGATGCCGGCGTCGCCGCCATCATCTTCACCGACATCAACCGCGACGGCGCCATGGGCGGCGTCAATGTGGACAGCACCGCCGACCTGGCGGCGCACCTGACCACGCCGGTCATCGCCTCCGGCGGCGTCTCCTCGTTGGCCGATCTTGAGGCGCTGAAGCGGGTGGAGCATACCGGCATCTCCGGCGTCATCTCCGGCCGGGCGCTCTATGACGGCCGCATCGATCCGAAGGCGGCGCTGGCGCTGCTGGACGCTCCCGCGCCGGGAGGCGAGGGCTGATGCTGAAGCGCCGCCTCATACCCTGCCTCGACGTGAAGGACGGCCGCGTCGTCAAGGGCGTGAACTTCGTCGACCTGGTCGATGCCGGCGACCCGGTGGAGCAGGCGCGGGTTTACGACGCCGCCGGCGCCGACGAGCTGTGCTTCCTCGACATCACCGCCAGCTCGGACGGCCGCGACACGCTGTACGACGTGGTGCGGCGCACGGCCGAGCAGATCTTCATGCCGCTGACCGTGGGCGGCGGCGTGCGGCAGGTGGAGGATATCCGCCGGCTGCTGCTGGCCGGGGCCGACAAGGTCTCCATCAACACCGCCGCCGTGGCGCGGCCGGAGTTCGTGCGCGAGGCGTCGGAGAAGTTCGGCGCCCAGTGCGTGGTGGTCGCGGTCGACGCCAAGAAGGTGGGGGACGGCCGGTGGGGCGTCTTCACCCATGGCGGCCGGCGCGAGACCGGGCTGGACGCCGTGGAATGGTGCGTGAAGCTGGCCGAGCTGGGCGCGGGCGAGATTCTGCTGACCAGCATGGACCGCGACGGCACCCGCAGCGGCTTCGACGTGGAGCTGACCCGGGCCGTGGCCGACGCCGTGCCGGTGCCGGTCATCGCATCCGGCGGCGTCGGCACGCTGGACCATCTGGTGGCGGGCGTGCGCGACGGGCACGCCTCGGCGGTGCTGGCGGCCAGCATCTTCCATTTCGGCACCTACTCCATCGCCCAGGCCAAGGCGCACATGGCGGCGGCCGGCATTCCCATGCGCGACGCCTGAGGAGGCGCACCATGACGGCGACCCTGGACGAGCTCTACGCCACCATCCTGTCGCGCCGCGACGGCGACCCCGAGGCCTCGCACACGGCGCGCCTCTTCGCCAAGGGGCGCGCCAAGATCGCCCAGAAGGTCGGCGAGGAGGCGGTGGAGACGGTCATCGAGGCGATGCGCGGCGACCGCGCCAAGCTTGCCGAGGAATCGGCCGACCTGCTGTTCCACCTGCTGGTGCTCTGGGCCGAGATGGGCTTGTCGCCGCAGGACGTCTACAAGGTGCTGGAGGCCCGCAAGGGCGTCAGCGGCATCGAGGAGAAGAAGGGCCGCAAGGGGTGAGGATTTCGGGTCTCGGCCGGGGCGAGGCTGAGACTTGGTGCGTCCTTCGACAGGCTCAGGATGAGGGACCGGGGATGCCAGGCACTCCTGGCTACAACCGCGAAGGTTCGGCCGGGAGCAGCAAATTTCCCCTCATCCTGAGCTTGTCGAAGGACGCACAGCACCAACGCCGCCCGCCGGATCACAAGGGCGGGAGGGGAAGAGAAGAGGAGGAGCGCAGCCATGGCCTACGATCCCAACAACATCTTCGCCCGCATCCTGCGCGGCGAGATTCCGTGCAAGAAGGTCCATGAGGACGAGCACGTCCTGGCCTTCCACGACATCCATCCCCAGGCGCCGACGCACATCCTGGTGATCCCCAAGGGGGCGTATGTCAGCTTCGCCGATTTCAGCGCCAAGGCGTCGGACGCGGAGATCGTCGCCTTCACCCGCGCGGTGGGGGCGATCGCCAGGGCGGCGGGGGTGGAGGACACCGGCTACCGGCTGCTGGCCAACCACGGCCCGGACAGCCACCAGGAGGTCCCGCACCTGCACGTCCACATCCTGGGCGGCCGCCCGCTGGGGCCGCTGGTGATGCGTCTGGGGTGACGCTGGCTACAGAGCGCATCGCCCAAAACGAAAACGCCGGCCGGGTTCCCCGGCCGGCGTTCGCGTTTCCGCGGATGCGGAAGGACTTACTCGGCGACCTCGGCCTTGGGCTCGTCGGCGACGGGCTCGGGGGCCTTGGCCGGCTTGGCGGCGCCGCCCGAGAGCGTGTCGATGGAGCCGATCAGCTGGCCGCCCTGCTCGACCTCGAGGGTGCCGTAGCGGATGCTGCCCTGGATGCGGCCGGTGGAGCGCACGCGCAGCGTGCCGCGGACGGTGATGTCGCCCTCGAAGCGGCCGCCGATGTCGGCCTCGTCGATCTCGACCGAGCCCTTGAACAGGCCGGTGTCGGCGACCTCGATGTTGCGGCCGTCGCGCAGCTTGGCCTCGACGGTGCCCTCGACCACCAGCACGTCGCAGGCGGCGATCTCACCCGACAGGGAGATGTCGCGGCCGACGATCAGCTTGCGCATCTCGGCCGGCGCCCCCTCGGTGCCGGTCGGCGAGACGCGCTTCGGCGGGGTGCCGGGGATGTCCACCACCCGGCGCGGGATGTCCGGGCGGAAGCCGGCGGCGGCGTTGGCGCCGGCGGCCGGGGTGGTGGCCGCGGCCGCCGGAGCGGCCGGGGTGGACGGCGTCGCCGGGGTGGCGGGCGTGGCCGGGGTGGACGGCGTCTGGTTCATCGGCTTGTTGAACATGTCGGGTCCTTTATCGGAGGGCTGGAGCCGCGGGGCAGCGTCGGCGGGCTGGGTATGCGCAGGCGTGGTCGGAGTGGCGGTCTGGACGGGCGTCGTCGGGGCCGCGGTCTGGACGGGCGTCGTCGGGGCCGCGGTCTGGGCGGGCGCCGGCTCTGCCTTGCGCAGGTCGGTGGCGGGCGCGGCGTCCGGAGCGCTGGGCCCCGTGGGCGTGTTGCGGCGGAGAAACATCTGTCTGCCCCCAAAACTGCTGTCGATCGGCGGCGTACGGATCGGGCCGGCACCGACTCGGGTATCATGCGTCCCGGTGCTACATCAAGCCTCGGCGGTACCTCTCGAAGAGATGCACCATGAAGGCCGTCGCCAGCACCGGCGTCAGGAGATTTACGAAGGGGACCAGGGAAAGAAAGGCAATAATGACACCCCCCGAAAAAAGTCCCAGCCGGCGCTCCCTTCTCATCACGCGCATCTCGGCCGGTCCCATCCGTCTCACGGCGACCAACTCGAAATATTCGCGCCCCAGGAGGTAGCCGTTGAGCGCTGGGAAGACGATCAGGTTCAGCCCGGGGATCAGGTAGAGCGGCAGGAACAGCAGGTTCAGCACCAGGATCAGCCCCAGGAACTTCAAGGCGCTCCAGAGTCCCTCCAGCACCCCCTGGTCGCGGCCGGGCGCCAGGGCCGGATAGTGGCGGCGCTCAACCGCCTTCACCACCTCGTCCAGGAAGAAGCCCGAGACCGCGACCACCAGCGCCGGGAACAGCAGCACCGGCAGCGCCACCACCAGCAGCCCGCCCAGCACGTCGGCCGCCCATTCCAGATAGGGCAGCTTGAACAGGGTCGTCTCGAACAGCGCGTACCAGACGCCGCCGACCAGCAGCAGGGCCAGGACCAGCGTCGCCAGCACCGAGCGCAGCGTCACCCCGAACAGGGCGGGCTCCGTGATCTGGCCCACGGCCAGCATGAAGGCGCGGATCATCCCGGCGAAATCTCCGATAAAGGGGCTGCCCAGCATCTAAGAGTCGACGCCGCTTGCCGCAAGGACGCGCGTGGCTATACTCCGCCCCTTTCCAACCGGGCAGTGACAGCGGAGAAGCGGCGTGGCCAACGGGGCTCTGATCGACGTGGTGGGTATCGGCAATGCGATCGTGGACGTGATCGCGCAGGCCGACGAGGGGTTCCTGGCCGAGAACGGCCTGATCAAGTCGGGCATGCGGCTGATCGACACGAACGAGGCCGAGAGCCTCTACGGCAAGATGGGCCCGGGGCTGGAGATGTCCGGCGGCTCGGCCGGCAACACCATGGCCGGCATCGCGTCGGCCGGCGGCACCGGCGCCTTCATCGGCAAGGTCGGCCAGGACCAGCTGGGCCATGTCTACCGCCATGACATGACCTCGACCGGCATCCGCTTCGACACGCCGGCCATCGGCGACGGCACGCCGACCGCCCGCTGCCTGATCCTGGTGACGCCGGACGCGCACCGGACCATGAACACCTTCCTCGGCGCCTGCCTCATGCTGACGCCCGACGACGTGGACGAGGCGACCATCGCCAGCGCCAAGGTCACCTATCTCGAGGGCTACCTGTGGGACCCGCCGGCCGCCAAGCAGGCCTTCCTGAAGGCCGCCGACGTGGCGCACAAGGCCGGCCGCAAGGTGTCGCTGTCGCTGTCCGACAGCTTCTGCGTCGACCGCCACCATGACAGCTTCCTCGACCTGGTGAAGAACCATGTCGACATCCTCTTCGCCAACGAGGCGGAGATCACGGCGCTGTACGGCGGCGACTTCGACAGCGCCGTCAAGGCCGTCCGCGGCAACTGCGAGGTCGCGGTCCTGACCCGCAGCGAGAAGGGCGCCGTGGTCGTCACCGCCGACGACACCATCACCGTCCCGGCCGCCAAGGTGACCCAGGTGGTGGACACCACCGGCGCCGGCGACCTGTTCGCCTCGGGCTTCCTGACCGGCTACACCGCTGGCCGCGACCTGGCCACCTGCGCCCGCATGGGCGCGGTCTGCGCCGCCCACATCATCGGCCATTACGGCGCCCGGCCGCAGGTCGACCTGAAGCAGCTGCTGGCCCAGAGCCTCTAAGCAGGATTCTCCTCCGACCACCACGTCTCCAGCGTGACGCCGTAGAGCGGCGTCTGCTGGGGGCGGCGGAGGCTCCGCCAATAGGCGACGCGGTCGTCCGGCTGGTGCCAGAGCGGCACGAAGTAATGGCCCCAGGCCAGCACCCGGTCCAGCGCGTTGGTGGCCGTGACCAGCCCGTCCCGGGTTTCCGCCCGCAGCATCGCTTGGATCATCGCGTCCACCGCCGGCTCGCGGATGCCGGGATAGTTGCGGCTGGCCGGCGTCTCCGCCGCCTTGGAGCCGAAATACAGCGCCTGCTCGTTGCCGGGCGACAGGCTGTTGACCCAGCGGTGCAGGGCCACGTCGAAGTCGAAGCCGTCGATGCGCTTCTGGAACTGGGTGCTGTCGACCACCCGCAGGCGCAGCTCCACCCCGATCCGCGAAAGCGCCCGCGCCCATTCCAGCGCCACCCGCTCGTCCTTGGGCTCGGCCAGCAGCACCTCCAGCGAGAGGGGACGTTTGTCGGCGCCGACCTGCCGGCCGCCCTCGACCGTGAAGCCCGCCTCCGCCAGCAGCGCCATGGCGCGGCGCAGGTGCGGGCGCTGGGCGGCTGGGCCGGACCCGTCTGTGCGCGGCGCCCGCCAGGCGGGACCGAAGATGCGCGGGTCCAGCCTTGCGCGGAACGGCTCCAGCAGCGCCGCCTCGGCTGGCGAGGGCGGGCCGTCGGGCGTGGCCAGCGCGCTGTTCGGATAGACGCTCTCGGTACGCCGGTAGGCGCCGAAGAACAGGTGCCCGTTCATCCAGTCGAAGTCGAAGGCGAGGCCCAGCGCCTCGCGCACCCGGACGTCGTCCAGCGGCCGTCGCCGTGTGTTCAGCATGAAGCCGCGCGCCCACTCCACCCGCCGGTGGGGAATCTCCTCGCGGACCACCTCGCCCCGCTCCAGCGCCTTGCCGCCGTAGGAGCGGGCCCAGAGCGCCGGGTCGGGCTCGCGCCGGATGTGCACCAGCCCGGCCTTGAAGGCCTCCAGCGCCACCGTCTCGTCGCGGTACCAGTCGATGCGGATGGCGTCGAAATTGTGCAGGCCGCGGTTCACCGGCAGCTCGGCGCCCCACCAGTTCCGCACCCGCTCGTAGGTGACGCTGCGGCCGGGTTCGGCCGCACCCACCCGGTAGGGACCACCGCCGAGCGGATTGTCCAGGAACGGCCGGGAGAGGTCGCGCCCCGCCCACCAATGCTCCGGCAGCAGCGGCATCAGCCCCAGGATCAGCGGCATCTCCCGGTCGACCGAGCCGTCGGGTCCGGGCGCGAAGTCGAAGCGCACCGTGCGCTCGCCCGTCCGCTCGGCGCCGGCCACCTTGGCGTAGTTGGTGCGGTAGGCCGGGCGGCCCTTGGCGCGCAGGGTGTGGAAGCTGAACAGCACATCGTCGGCGGTGATCGGCCGGCCGTCGTGCCAGGTCGCCCCGGGGCGCACCGCGTACTCCACCCAGGAGCGATCCTCCGCCACCCTCAGCCCCTCGGCCGCGCTGGCGTAGAGGGTGAAGGGCTCGTCGTAGCTCCGCGCCATCAGGCTGGGGAAGACATAGACCGCGAGGTACAGCGGCGGCCGGCCGCGCACGGCGAAGGGGTTCAGGCTGTCCCAGGTGCCGACCATGCTCTGGCGCATGGTCCCGCCCTTGGGCGCTTCCGCATTGGCATAGGGCAGGTGCGCGAAACCGGGGGGCAGAGCGGGCTCGCCATGCATGGAGATGGCGTGCCGAAGCGGCGGCGCCGCTGTTTGCCCCCGGACCGGTTCGGGCAATGCCGGCAGGAGGGGAGAGGCGGCGAGAAGACGCAGGAGGGTGCGGCGCAGCATCACGCTTTTCCCCCGTTGCCCTCTCCCAATGTCGCCTTCATTTCGCACCTGCACTCGTATAGGCTGCCCCCCGATCGGCGCTCGCGCCCTCGACCCAACCAAGAGCTAACCACAGTTCAGCCGAGATAGAAGGCGGTTCCCATGGATATCAAGAAGATCCCGGTCGGCAAGAACCCGCCGTGGGACATCAACGTCGTCATCGAGATCCCGCAGGGCGGCCAGCCCGTGAAGTACGAGGTCGACAAGGATTCGGGCGCCGTCTATGTCGACCGCTTCCTGCACACGGCCATGTTCTACCCGGCCAATTACGGCTTCATCCCGGGCACGCTCTCGGGCGACGGCGATCCCTGCGACGTGATGGTCGTGGGCACCACGCCCGTCGTCCCCGGCGCCGTCCTGCGCTCGCGCCCGATCGGCGTGCTGCTGATGGAGGACGAGGCCGGCATGGACGAGAAGATCCTGGCGGTCCCCGTCGACAAGCTGCACCCCTTCTACAGCAACATCGCCAGCTACCGTCAGCTGCCGCAGATCCTGGTCGAGCAGATCGGCCACTTCTTCGAGCACTACAAGGATCTGGAGAAGGGCAAGTGGGTCCGCGTCGTCCGCTGGGGCGAGGCCGACGAGGCGGCCAAAATGATCCAGGAGGGCGTCGAGCGCTACAAGACGGCCGACGAGGAAGAGAAGAAGACCATCCACATCTGAGGCGGTCTTCCAGAGCATGACGCGAAGGGCACCGGAGGCGACTCCGGTGCCCTTCGTCATTCCGCGACGGCCTCGAAGGACCCGATGCCCTCCTATCACCTCTCGCCACCCTTGCCCCGAACCCCCACTTGAGCCATGTCATCGCGGTGGCTGTTGGCTTGCCTATCCTGGCGCCATCACGGCACGGAGCGACCCCGCGATGACGATCCGCAACCTGGACCGGCTGTTCAAGCCCGCCTCCGTCGCGCTGATCGGCGCCGGCCGCAAGCCGCATTCCATCGGGCAGGTGGTGGCGCGGAACCTCTTCGCCGGCGGCTTCGACGGGCCGATCATGCCGGTCAACCCGACCGAGCGCTCCATCGAGGGGGTGCTGTGCTACGCCTCGGTGGCGGACCTGCCCGTCGTTCCCGACCTCGCCGTCCTCTGCACCCCGCCCGAGACCGTCCCTGGCCTCGTCGCCGAGCTGGGGGAGCGCGGCACCCGGGCCGCCGTGGTGATCAGCGCCGGCTTCGCCGAGGCGGGCGAGGCGGGCCGCGCGCTTCAGCAGGCGGCGCTGGACGCCGCCCGGCCGCACCTGATGCGGGTCGTCGGGCCGAACAGCCTGGGGGTCATGGTCCCCGGCCGGGGCCTGAACGCCAGCTTCGTCCATGTCCCGCCGCTGAAGGGCGACATCGCGCTGATCGCGCAGAGCGGGGCGGTGGTGACCTCCATCGTCGACTGGGCGGCGGCGCGCGGCATCGGCTTCTCGCACCTGGTCTCGCTGGGCGGCATGGCCGACGTCGATTTCGGCGACCTGCTGGACTACATGGCCCAGGACCCCGGCACCCGCGCCATCCTGCTCTATGTCGAGGCGGTGACCGAGGCGCGCAAGTTCATGTCGGCCGGCCGCGCCGCCGCGCGGGCCAAGCCGGTCATCGTCATCAAGGGCGGCCGGTCGGAGGAGGCGGCGCGGGCGGCCAGCTCGCACACCGGCGCGCTCGCCGGCACGGACGCCGTCTACGACGCCGCCTTCCGCCGCGCCGGCATGCTGCGGGTGGGCGAGCTGGCCGAGCTGTTCGACGCGGTGGAGACGCTGGCGACCGGCGTGCAGATCCATGGCGACCGGCTGGCCATCGTCACCAACGGCGGCGGCATCGGCGTGCTGGCGACCGACACGCTGGTGGCCGAGGGCGGGCGGCTGGCGCAGCTGTCGCCCGAGACGCTGGCACGGCTGGACACCCACCTGCCCCCGACCTGGAGCCGGAGCAACCCGGTCGACATCATCGGCGATGCCCCCGGCCAACGCTATGCCGACGCCACGGCGGCGCTGCTGGAGGACCGGGGCTGCGACGCCATCCTGGCGCTGAACTGCCCGACCGCCCTGGCCGACAGCCTGGACGCCGCCAAGGCCGTGGCCGACGCGCTGGACGGCAAGCGTTTCCCGGTGCTGACCAGCTGGCTGGGCGAAGGGGCGGCGGCCGAGGCGCGCAGGCTGTTCTGTACCCGCCGCATCCCCAGCTACGACACGCCCGACAAGGCGGTGCGCGCCTTCATGCATCTGGTCCGCTACCGGCGGAACCAGGAGCTGCTGATGGAGACACCGGACAGCGTCCCCGACCAGTTCACGGCCGACCTCGAGGCCGCCCGCCGGCCCGTCGACGCCGCCATGGCCGAGGGCCGCGCCTGGCTGTCGGAGTTCGAGACCAAGGAGGTGCTGAAGGCCTACGGCATCCCCGTCGTCCAGACCTTCACCGCCGCCACGCCGAGGGAAGCGGCCGAGGCGGCGTTTCGCATGGGTGGACGGCTGGTGCTGAAGATCCAGTCGCCCGACATCATCCACAAGTCGGACCTGGGCGGCGTGGTGCTGAACATCGGGCCCGACGAGGTGGAGGCCGCCACCGCCACCATGCTGGAGCGCATCCGTGCCGCCGCTCCCCATGCCCGGATCGAGGGCGTCACGGTGCAGCAGATGGCGCTCATGCCGAACGCGGTGGAGCTGATCCTGGGCATGGTCGACGACCCGCTGTTCGGCCCGGTCCTGCTGTTCGGCCATGGCGGCACCGGGGTGGAGGTCATCGACGACAAGGCGCTGGCCCTGCCGCCGCTGAACCTGAACCTGGCGCGGGAGATGATGTGCCGGACCCGCGTCGCGCGCCTGCTGGCCGGCTACCGCAACCATCCGCCGGCCGATCTCGGTGCCATCGCGCTGACGCTGGTGAAAATCTCGCAGCTGGTCACCGACCTGCCCGAGGTGGCGGAGCTGGACATCAATCCGCTCTTCGCCGACGAGACCGGGGTGCTGGCGCTGGACGCCCGCATCCGCATCGCCGAGCCCAAGCTGCCCGGCACGAAGCGGATGGCGATCCGGGCCTATCCGAAGAGGCTGGAGGAGACGGTCCATCTCCAGGACGGGCATGACTTCTTGGTCCGGCCGATCCGTCCGGAGGACGAGCCGCTGATCCACGAGATGATCGGCCGCACATCGATCGACGACATCCGCCTGCGCTTCTTCGCGCCGATGCGCCGGCTGCCCCACGCCATGGCGGCCCGGCTGACCCAGATCGACTATGACCGCGAGATGGCGCTGGTCGCCATCGCCCGCGACGCGGAGACGGGCTCGGACGCCATCCATGGGGTGGTGCGCATCACCGCCGACCCGGACAATGAGAAGGCGGAATACGCGGTGCTGGTGCGCAGCGACATGAAGGGCAAGGGGCTGGGCCGGCTGCTGATGACCCGCATCCTGGACTATGCCCGCTCACGCGGCATCAAGGAGGTGTTCGGGGAGGTGCTGCGGGAGAACCGGAACATGCTGCAGCTGTGCCGCGACCTGGGGTTCCGCCGGCAGGAGCACCCCGATGATCCGGGTATCGTCGAGGTCCGCTACCGATTCTGACCACCCCGACTGCGTGGAGGCATCCGCCGCCCGGACTGTTATGATGGGGTGAAGAATAAGGGAGGAGCACGTGGCCCAGCACGACGCACCCACCGGACGCAGCCCGGACGACCGGGCCGGCGCCGCGTCCCCGGGACGCGCCCGGCGCTCCCGAATGCCGCCGCTCACCCTCTATCCCGCCCTGCTCTTCGGCTCCTTCAACCTGACCTGGCCGCTGGTGCTGGCGGCCGCCGTGCTGACACGGCTGGCACGCACCGGCATCGGCGACCAGCCGCCGGGGCCGGAGCTGTGGCTCGGGCTGGGCACGCTGCTGGTGGCGCCGGCGCTGGTCATCGGCGTGGTGCGCCGCCATGCCTGGGGCTGGCCGCTTCTGCTGGTCTACACCGCCTTCTGGACCGGGCTCTGCATCGCCGCGGCACATTGGCTGGACATCAGGGCGCTGCTGCCGGGAGGGCTGATGCTGGCGGCGACGATCCTGGCGATGCTGCCGCCCGCCCGCGCCTGGTTCGAGCCGGTGCCCGAACCGGAGGAGGAGCCGGCGCCGGCGGTGGTCGCCGCACCTCCCGGCCGGCCGCGCCTGACCGTGGTCGCCGGCGGCCGGGACGATGGCTCCGCCGCCCGGCAGACCTGACCGGCCCGCCGCAAGTGGCTATGCCGCTTGGCGCCTCTTGACTTATCCACAGGTCGGGGGCCTACTTTCGATATGATCATTCCGCCCGCCCCGCCCCCGCTGCCGCAGACGCAGCCCTCGGCGACGCCGCAGCAGAACACGCAGCTGGCGCAGGTGCTGGCGCAGGGCCAGACGGCGGCCAAGGGCGTGCAGACCCAGACCGCCCGCGCCGCCACGCCGACGGGCCGCACCGACCAGGGCCGCGGCGCCCAGGACGGCACCAAGTCGGGCCACACCGCCGACAGCGAGGCCAACGCCGTGCGCGCCCAGACGCCCGGCCGGGCGCCGGGCCGCGGCGACAAGCTGGACGTCAGCATCTGAGCATCCCGGCCGATCCCTACGCCCTGTGGCGGCGCGTATCGTCCCTGCCCGGCGGGCGGTGGCTGTTCTCGCGCCTGTTCGCCCTGATGGTGCCCTATACCGGCACGGTCGGGCTGGACGTGCTGGAGATGGCGCCCGGCCGGGCCCGCACCCGACTGCGCGACCGAAGGCGTGTGCGCAACCATCTGGCCAGCATCCACGCCATCGCGCTGTGCAATGTCGGCGAGGCGACCACCGGCCTCGCCATGATGACCCGCCTGCCGAGGGGTGCCCGCGCCATCCTGGTCGGGCTGGAGGCGCAGTACGTCAAGAAGGCGCGCGGCCTGCTGACCGCCGAGGCGCTGTGCCCGGAGGTCCCTGACGCCACTGAGCGCGACCTGCCGCTGACCGCCACCATCCGCGACCACACCGGCGAGGTGGTCGCCACGGTGCTGGCCCGCTGGAGGGTGGGGCCGGCGCGGTAGCTCTATGTACGGGCGCCGGTTCCGGGAGAGGCTGGAACGTGGTGCGTCCTTCGACAGGCTCAGGATGAGGAAGGGAGGATGCCAGGCACTCCCGGTGCCGCAGGCGCAGACTCGGCCCGGAGCAGCACAATCCTCCTCATCCTGAGCTTGTCGAAGGACGCACAACCTCGACGCTGCCAACAAGACAAGCCCGCTCCCTACGCCACCTCCGCCGTGACCGTCTTGGCCTTGTAGCAGCACAGATCCGCCACCGGGCAGACCGGGCAGTCGGGCTTGCGGGCCTTGCAGATGTAGCGGCCGTGCAGGATCAGCCAGTGATGCGCATGCAGCCGGTAGGGCTGGGGCACGCGCTTCAGCAGCTTCTGCTCCACCTCCTCCGGCGTCTTGCCGGGCGCCATGCCGGTGCGGTTGCCGACGCGGAAGATGTGGGTGTCGACCGCGATGGTCGGCACGCCGAAGGCGACGTTCAGCACGACGTTGGCGGTCTTGCGTCCGACGCCCGGCAGCGCCTCCAGCGCCTCGCGGTCGTTGGGGACCTCGCCGCCATGCTTCTCCAGCAGGATCTCCGACAGGCGGATGACGTTGGCGGCCTTGGTCTTGAACAGGCCGATGGTCTTGACGTGGTCGCGTACCGTCGCCTCACCCAACGCCACCATGGATGCCGGATTGTCGGCGAGGCGGAACAGCTCCTTCGTCGCCTTGTTGACGCCGACGTCGGTGGCCTGCGCGGACAGCACGACCGCCACCAGCAGCGTGTAGGGATTGCTGTATTCCAGCTCCGTCCTCGGGTGCGGGTCGCGCTCCGACAGGCGGCGGAAGAACTCTTCGATGGCGTCGCGCTTCACGGGAATGCTGCCCTGGCGTGGTGCTGCGGGGGAGCGGCACTCTAGCGGGGACGGCCCCTTTACGGAACGGGCAGCGGGGCATACTTCATGATCATGAGCGGCGACGAGACGACCCCACCCCCCAGCGACGCTGCGCGCGACGACGGCGCCGCCCGGATTTTCTTCCGCGCGGTCCTGCATCCCCACCGCAGCTTGAGCCCCAGGGGGTTCCGCATTCTGATGACGGTGGTGGCCGGCGTCAGCCTCGCGGTCGGCATCGGCTTCTTCGTCCAGGGCGCCTGGCCGATCGTCGGTTTCTTCGGGCTGGACGTGCTGGTGCTCTATCTCTTCTTCAAGTTCAGCTACCGCAGCGGCCGGCTGTACGAGACGGTGGAGCTGACCGACGCCGCGCTCACCGTGGAGCGGGTGGAGCCCGCCCGGCCGAAGCGCCGCTGGAGCTTCCAGCCCTACTGGCTGAGCGTCTCGATGGACGATCCGCCCCGGCATGAGAGCCAGGTGCGCATCAGCAGCCACGGCCGCAGCGTGACCGTGGGCAGCTTCCTGACGCCGGAGGAGCGGCTGGACTTCGCCCGGGCCCTGCGCGCCGCCCTGGCCCGGGCGCGGGAACCGGCGCATCCGGCCTGATCCCCGCCGCCATGCCTCCCACCAATGCGCGGCCGGCAGGCGCTTGCGGCCCAAACAGGCCACAACAGCACCGCCGCCGCCGCCACTAGAGTGCCCCTCTCAGGGATATGAAGGGACATTCCATGTACCGCTTGGGATCCAGGGTCCGCGTCCGGGGCAAGGAGGGCGTGCTGATCGGCCGCCTGCTTCTGGCGAACCCCAGCTACGACGTGCGCCTGGCCGACGGCACGCTGCTGAAATACATTCCCGAGGCCGAGATCGAGCCGGTGCCCGACGCGCAGCCGGCGTACCGGGTGGGGTGAATATCCTTCTCCCCTTGAGGGAGAAGGGTGGGACCCGTTGCGGAGCAACGGGGGGTTGAGGGGTGGACCAGCGAAGCTGGGCCTTCTCAACGGCATAGCTCGATCCAAAGGTGGAGAACGCCCGGCTGCGCCGGTCGACCCCTCACCCTCAAGGGGAGAGGGATATCACGCCAGCAGCGCCTCCAGCCGGTCCAGCGCCTCGCAGCCGGCGCCGAGGCGGGCGCGCTCCGTCTCCAGGACGGCGCGGAAGGCGCGGCGCTTCAGCCCCTCGACATCGACCTTGGGCCGCCCGGCGGCGTCCAGCACCAGGTCGATCAGCCGGTCACACGCGTGCAGCCGGCCCAGCAGATAGTCGTTCTCCCGGTCGCGGCGGCTGAAGAAGGCGCCGAAATGGTTCAGCTCCCGCCCGCGCAGCCGGGTGGGCACGCCCAGGCGGCGCAGCAGCGGCGCGTCCTCCGGGCTGATGCGGTCGACCTTGATCTGGTTGAACTCGTCCTGCTCGCGCCAGCCGACCAGCGGGAAGGTCAGCACGTCCCAGAAGGCGAAGCCGACATAGGCGACGAACAGCTCGCGCCGCGCCGCCGGCGCCAGGTAGTTCAGCACCATGAGCGCGTAGACCTCGTCGACCTGCCGGTTGATGCCGACCAGGTCGATGCGGTCGGCCAGCCGCCGCAGCACCGTGTCGACCGCCTGCGGGTTCAGCGGCCGCCCGTGCTGCAGCGGGCCGACGAAGACGTCCGAGAGCTCGTCGCGCTCCTCCACCGACAGGAACTCGCCCGTCTCCATCAGCCGCAGCCGGTCCAGCGCGGCGTAGAGGCTGGTCTTCACCTCGTCGAGGTCGTCGGCCTGCAGCCCGGCATATTCGCCCTGGCCCAGCTTCTCGTAGAGCCCGTTCAGCGCCCGGATGACGAAGCGCAGCCGCCGCGCCCGGTAACTGACGTCGAAGCGCAGCAGGAAGTCGACCCAGGGCGGCTGGTGGTCGGGGTCGCCGAGGCGCCAGGCCTCGATCTGCTCGGGCACGACGCCCTTCTGCACCGCCCAGGAGGAGACGGCGGCGATGGCCGCGCGCTGGGTCGGGCTGTCGTTCTCGTAGCCGCAGGCGAAGGCGACCAGATGCCCCAGCCAGTCCAGCACCGAGGTCAGCTTCAGGCGCAGATAGCTCTCATAGGCGAAGCCGGCCTCTTCCGCCGCCCGGGCGTTGGCGCCCTCGCGCCAGTCATGGACCTGTTGGTTGGTCAGCTCCTCGGGGATGTCGCCGCCGACCACCTCCGCCACCAGCCGGTGGACGCGCGGCCGGGCGGCGTCGATGACGCTGCGCAGCTGCCGGGCGCGCTCGTTGCGCCGCTCGATGGTCATCAGCTCGTCGCGGACCGGCTCGTTGCGCGGGATGTCGGACAGCGCGCCCTTCAGCGTGCGGAAGAAGCCCGGCGGCTCCCGGCTGACGCCCCGGTGCGGCCGCTCCGGGTCGGGGTCGATATAGACCAGCCGCCGGTCGACCTCGCGGTAGGCCGGGCGCCGCGCCACCGCCTCCAGCGCCACCGCGAAGGGCTTGTTGTTCAGCACGCTGCCGTCGATGAAGCTGGCGGTCTCGGGATCGGCGCCGGCGCGGAAATAGCGGGCGAAGTTGCGCTCCAGGAAGGCCACGCGGTTGCGCCAGGGCGTGCCGCGCCGGGACAGCAGCCGGTCCAGGTGCCGCACCTGCACCGGCGGGAAGGCTCCGGGGAAGCAGGAGGTCGCGCGGGCGGCGAAGACCAGGCCGGGAATGCTGTCGCGGTCGAAATCGGTCTCCACCGTCCCGTCGGGCCGGCGCTGGTAGTGGAAGCGCAGGATGTGCCGGTGCTCGCGCTCCTCGATGACCGCGGGGTCGTGGGCGGGGATGTGCTGCAGATAGCCGTAGAAGTCGGTGACCGTGACGAACAGCGACAGCTCCTGCCCCGACGGCACCAGCGAGGCGTTGGGCCCGTCCGGGTCGCCCATGCGCTCGGCCGCGTCCAGCAGCATGCTCATCAGCGTGGTGCCGTCGAAGGGCGGCTTGAACCAGCGCGAGCGCACGAACATGGACAGCTTCTCGCGGATCTCCTCGTCGGGGGCGATGCGCTGCAGCCGGGCCAAGCCGTAGGAGAGGAAGGGCTTCAGGAACCATTTGCTCCAGGCGGTGGCGCGGCCGTCCTCGGCCATCAGCCGGGTCACGTCGGCGCCGTCCAGCCACAGCTCGGTGAGTCCGTCCAGATCGAGGTCGTGGGCGACGGCGCGGGCCAGCAGCACGCCGTTGATGCCGCCGGCGCTGGACCCGGCGATGACGTCGACCAGCACCCGCAGGTCGACCTCCGGGCCGATGGCGCGCAGCAGCTCGTAATAGATCCGCTCGGTGTCGAAGGCCGCGCGCTGGTCGCGCCTCGGCTCCAGGGTCGCCGGCCGCGCCGCCGGGTCGGGCAGCAGATGGAACTCCTTGGAGGCCTTGGTGAGCTTCAGGATCTCCTTGGTCACCCCGTGCATGTAGACGGCCAGGGACACGCCGCCGTAGCAGACCAGCGCGAGACGGAGTTCCTTTTCCTGCACGGCACTCTTCCTGGCATCCTCTAAAGTACAGTTTCACCCATGGACATATGACCGTCAACGCAAGCCCCCGTGACATCGCAGGAATCGGGTTGGACGGCGGCGGTGGGACAGGCACTAAGGTGTGACGACGACAGGAGGACCCGCCATGCAGACCGCCGCCCTCACGCCCGAGGACCAGCTCGCCATCGACGACCCGCGCACGGCGGCATTGGTGGCCCGCGCGATCGAGCGGCTGGCGGCCGACTGGCAGGCCAGCCCCTCGCTGGACGACCTCGCCGCCGAGGCGGGCATGAGCCCCTGGCATTTCCAGCGCGTCTTCAAGCGCTGGGCCGGCATCAGCCCCAAGCGCTTCGCCCAGTTCGTGACGCTGGGCCACGCGAGGCGCCTGCTGGAGGAGCGGCAGGGCCTGCTGGAGACGGCGCTGGACGTCGGCCTGTCCGGCCCGTCGCGCCTGCACGATCTGTTCGTCTCCTGCGAGGCGATGACGCCCGGCGAGTACAAGGACCAGGGGCGCGACCTGGAGATCCGCTTCGGCTTCCACGACACGCCGCTGGGCCGGGCGCTGATGGCGGCGACGCCGCGCGGCGTCTGCTGGCTGAGCTTCGTCGGGCCGCAGGAGGCCTATGGCGAGGACGTCAATTTCGAGGAGTTCCGCCGGGAATGGCCGCTGGCCCGCCTGGTGGAGGACGCCGCCGCCACAGAGCGCGCGGCCGCTGCCGCCTTCCGGCTGGATGAGAAGGCGGGCCCGCTGACGGTCAACGTCAAGGGCACCAACTTCCAGATCAAGGTCTGGCAGGCGCTGCTGCGCATCCCGCACGGCTCGGTCGCGACCTATGAGGACGTGGCGCGGTCCATCGGCCATCCCACCTCGATGCGGGCGGTCGGCAACGCGGTCGGCGCCAATCCCATCTCCCTCATCATCCCCTGCCACCGGGTCATCCGGAAGACCGGCGTGCTGGACAATTACCGCTGGGGCCCCGCCCGCAAGCGCGCCCTGCTGGCCTGGGAGGCCGCCCGCATGGCGGCGGAATGAGGGCTCAGCCCCGCTTCAGCCCCAGCACGTCATCCATGTCGTAGAGGCCCGGCGCGCGGTTGGCGGCCCACAGGGCGGCCCGGACGGCGCCGCGGGCGAAAATGGTCCGGCTGGCGGCCTTGTGGGTCAGCTCCAGCCGCTCCCCCTCCGCCGCGAAGATGACGGTATGGTCGCCGACCACGTCGCCGCCGCGCAGCGTGGCGAAGCCGATGTTGCCGGGCTGGCGGGCGCCGGTATGGCCGTCGCGCACCCGGTCGGAGACGGCGTCGAGCTCCACACCCCGGCCGCGCGCGGCGGCACGGCCCAGGCCCAGCGCCGTGCCGGACGGCGCGTCGACCTTGTGCCGGTGGTGCATCTCGACAATCTCGATGTCCCATTCCTCGGACAGCCGCCGCGCCACATCCTCGACGATGGCCGAGAGCAGCGTCACCCCCAGGCTGAAGTTCGGCGCGAAGACGATGGGGGCCTTCTCCGCCGCCGCTTCCAGCGCCTGACGCTGGCTGGCATCCAGGCCCGTCGTGCCGACCACCAGTGCCTTCCCTTGCGCGGCGGCGAGCGCGGCATGGGTCATGGTGGCGGCGGGGCTGGTGAAGTCGATGACGACGTCGCAGGACGCGAACAGCGGCACCGGATCGTCTCCCGCCGTCACGCCCAGCGGGTCGAGCCCGGCAAGATGGCCGATGTCGCGGCCGACCCCGGCGGCGCCCGGCCGTTCCGTGCCGCCGCCCAGCGTCGCGCCCGGCGTGGCGGCGATCTCCCGCACCAGCATCTGCCCCATCCGGCCGGCGCAGCCGACGACCCCGATCCTGACCATGCCACCCTCTCCCCAAGGCCGAATGCCCGCTCCTGTAGCAGCATGGCGGCGGGCCGGGATCAAGCGGAATAGGCGGGGATCAGCCTCCCAGGCAGCCGGTGAGCGCCCGGGCGTTGGCGCGCATCAGGGCGAAGTAGAGCTCCGGCCCGTCCGGGATGGCGGCACCCTCCGGGTCCAGCACGCCCTTGCGGGCCGGCGTGCCGGCGATCAGCGTGTCCACCAGCGCTGGTTCGAACTGCGGCTCGGCGAAGACGCAGGCGGCACCCAGGTCCCGGATGCGGGCCCGCAGCTCCGACAGGCGGGCGGCGCCCGGCGGCCGCTCCGGGTTGACGGTCAGCGCGCCGACCGCGTTCAAGCCGTAGCGGTCCTCCAGGTAATGGTAGGCGTCGTGGAAGACGACGAACGGCTTGGTCCGCACCGGCGCCAGCACGCCCTCCAGCTCCCGGTCCAGCGCGTCGAGATCGGCCGAGAGCGTCGCCAGGTTCGCCTGGTAGCGCGCGGCATTGGCCGGGTCGGCCCGCACCAGCGCCGCCGCCATCGCCTCGGCCATGGCGCGGGCGTTGCGCGGATCGAGCCAGGCATGGGGATCGACGGCGCCGCCCGCCTCGTGCCCGTGGTCGTGCGCATGGCCGGGATCGTGCGCCTCCCAGGCGCCGCCGCGCCGCGCCGGCTTGCCCTGGACCCCCGGTGCCGCCAGCAGCGCCACCGCCTTGCCGTTCCCGGCCAGGGGCTTCTGCAGGAACGCCTCCAGCTCGGGCCCCATCCAGAAGACCAGGGCGGCCTGGGCCAGCGCCCGGGCATCCGACGGCTTCAGCGCGAAGGCGTGCGGCGTGGCGGTGCCCCGCACCAGCAGATGCGGTTCGCCGACGCCCTGCATGAGGGAGGCAGCCAGGGAATGCAGCGGCTTCACGCTGGCGACCACCTGCGGCGCGGCAAGCGCCGACGGCGCGAACAGCAGGCCGAGCGCCAGCAGCACAGGGGCGAGGGGGCGGAAAGGCGTCATCGGGGCTTCCCTTGGGGCAGGCGCGGACTCAACTGTTATACTATAACGTTTGTCAAGCCCCGCCGGATGCCGTACACCCGCCCCATGAGCTCCCCATCCCCCCTGATCCGTGCCGAAAAGCTGGGCGTCCGCTACGGCCGGCGCGCGGTGCTGGACGGCGTCGACATGAGCGTCGCGCCGGGCGAGATCGTCACCCTGATCGGGCCGAACGGCGCCGGCAAGACCACGCTGGTCAAGGCGGTGCTGGGGCTGGTCCGGCCGAATTCGGGCCGCATCGAGCGGCGGCCGGGCCTGCGCATCGGCTACATGCCGCAACGGCTGCAGATCGACCCGACCCTGCCGCTCACAGTGCGCCGCTTTCTCACCCTCTGGGGACCGACCCGGCCCGAGGACGTCACCCGCACCCTGGGCGAGGTCGGGGTCGGGCATGTCGCCGACGCCCCGGTGCAGCAGCTGTCCGGCGGCGAGCTGCAGCGGGTGCTGCTGGCCCGGGCCCTGCTGCGCGAGCCCGACCTGCTGGTGCTGGACGAGCCGGTGCAGGCGGTGGACGTGCAGGGGCAGGTCGACCTTTACGAGCTGATCGCCGCGATCCGGCGGCGACACGGCTGCGGCGTGCTGCTGGTGTCGCACGACCTGCACCTGGTCATGGCCCGCACCGACACGGTCCTGTGCCTGAACCGGCATGTCTGCTGCCACGGCCATCCCGAGGACGTCAGCCGCCATCCCGAGTACCAGGCGCTGTTCGGCGGGCATGCGGCGGCGCTGGCGGTCTACCAGCACAGCCACGACCATGCCCATCATGCCGACGGCTGCGTGCTGCCCCTGGGCGCCGACCCGCACCAGCACCATCATCACGACCATGGGCACGACCATGGGCACGACCATGGGCACGACCATGACCACGCCCATCCGCCGGGCGGGGGGCACCGGCATGGATGATTTCGTCGTCCGGGCGCTGGTGGGCGGTGTCGGCATCGCGCTGGTGGCGGGGCCGCTGGGTAGCTTCGTCGTCTGGCGGCGCATGGCCTATTTCGGCGACACGCTGGCCCATGCGGCGCTGCTGGGCGTGGCGCTGGGGCTGGTGATCGGCCTCGACCCGGTGGTCGGCGTCGTCGGCGTCTGCCTCGTGGTGGCGCTGGGGCTGGTCCTGCTGCAGCAGCAGCGGCGGCTCGCCACCGACACGCTGCTGGGCATCGTCTCCCACACCACCCTGTCGGTCGGGCTGATCGCGGTGACGATGATCGAGACGGTGCGGGTGGATCTGCTGGCCTATCTGTTCGGCGACATCCTTTCCATCGCGGCATCCGACATCGCCTGGATCTGGGCCGGCGGTGCCCTGGTGCTGGCGGCGCTGGCGCTGCTGTGGAACCGGCTGCTGGCCGTGACGGTGGACGAGGATCTGGCGCGGGTGGAAGGGGTACCGGTTCTGGCGGTGCGGCTGGGCTTCATGCTGCTGATCGCCGTCACCATCGCCATCTCCATGAAGATCGTCGGCATCCTGCTGATCGGCTCGCTGCTGGTGATTCCGGCGGCCGCCGCGCGCAGGCTGGCCGCCACGCCGGAGCGCATGGCCGTGCTGGCGGCCGGCATCGGTGCCGCGGCGGTGGCGCTGGGGCTGGGCGCGTCGGTGCAGGCGGACGTGCCGGCGGGGCCGGCGGTGGTGGTCGCGGCCGCCGCGCTGTTCCTGCTGGCCCAGGCATTGCCCACGGGCCGGCGGGGCTGATCCTCACCCGAAATTTCCGTGAAGTGGCCCTACCCCTTTGGCGTGGCGCGCGCCAAGTTGATTGCACGCCTGGAAAGACCGGGCACCGGCAGCGGAGCATGCCATGACCCCGCCTCATGACGAGGACAGCGACCAAGTGCCGGCGCGGCGCTTCGACGACCTGCCGCCGGCCGGCCGCATCGCCCGGCTCGCCTGGTTCGAGCTGGCCGCCGCCGCCACCCGCCGCGCCCTGGCGATGGAGCCCCCGCCGGCGCGCTGCGCCCCGATGCCCCGGGCCTGAGCCCGACCTTTCCCCCGGACCCGGCGCCGCGATAGACTCCCCGCCGGATAAGCGGGGGAGCGACGCATGCGGCGGCTGGTGACGGGACTCCTGCTGGCCTTTCTGGCAATTGCTCCGGCCCGGGCTTTCGAGCTGACGCGCGGCCTGATCGGCGAGCCCGGCACCCTCGACCCCCAGAAGGTGGGGCTGCAGCTGGAGCTGCAGCTGATGTCCGACCTGTCGGAACCGCTGCTGGCGGTGGAGCCGGACGGGCGGCTGGTGCCGGCCCTGGCGCAGCGCTGGGAGGTCTCGGCCGACGGGCTGAGCTACATCTTCCATCTCAGGCCCGGCGCCCGCTGGTCGGACGGCAAACCGCTGACGGCCGCCGACCTGGTCTTCTCCTGGCGGCGGCTGGTCGACCCGCGCACCGCCGCCTCCTATGCCTACGCGCTGAAGCCGGTGCGCAACGCCGCCGCGATCACCGCCGGCACGATGCCGCCCGACGCGCTGGACGTGACGGCCCTGGACGAGGCCACGCTGCGGGTGGTGCTGGAGCGGCCGGCGGCGCAGTTCCCGGCCATGGTCGCCCAGGCCTCCACCGCGCCGGTGCGGGCCGACACGCTGGCGGACGGCGTGCTGCCGAAGCTGCCGGGCCGCCACGTCTCCAACGGCGCCTACCGGCTGGCCGAGCTGTCGCCGCAGTCGCACCTGACGCTGGAGCGCAATCCCCATCATCCCGGCCGGACCGGCCCCGAGCGCGTGACCTACCGCATCGTGGAGAGCCAGGAGACGCAGCTGAAGCTGTTCCGCGCCGGAGAGGTGGGCATGACCGACCGGGCGCCCACGGGCAAGCTGGACTGGATCGCCGCCAACCTGCCCGGCGCCCTGCGCGAGGCGCCGCTCTACTCGACGCACTTCCTGCACTTCAACATGCGCCGCGAGCCCTGGGCCTCGAACAGGGCGCTGCGGGCGGCGCTGGACATGGCGCTGGACCGGGAGACGCTGGGCGCCCGCATCGCCCGGGGCCGCCCGGCCCTGACCATCGTGCCGCCGGCGGGGCCGCTGGGCTATGTGCCGGCGCGGCCGACCTGGGCCGACCTTCCGCGCGCCGAGCGGGAGGCGGAGGCGCGGCGGCTGCTGGTGGAGGCGGGCTATGGCCCGGGCAAGCCGCCGCCCGTCGTGCCGGTCCTGTTCCCAAGCACCGAGGACGACCGCCGCCTCGTCGTGGCGGTGGCGGCCATGTGGGAGCAGGTGCTGGGGGTGAAATCGGAGCTGGTCGGCCAGGAGCGCCGCACCGCCGTGGCAGCGGCGCTGGAGGGGACTTATCCCGGCGTGGTGCTGCTGGCCTGGACCGGCGACTATCCTGACCCCTACACCTTCCTGGAGGTGTTCCGCCGCGACGCCGGCCGCCAGAACGTCAGCGGCTTCAGGGATGCCGGCTACGACGCGGCGCTGGACCGTGCCAACGCCATCCTGGACCAAGCTGAGCGGGCGCGTGCCCTGGCGGCGGCGGAGGCGACCCTGCGGGACGCGTCGGCGATGCTGCCGCTCTACCACATGTCGCACCGGCTGCTGGTGGCGCCCGACCTGACGGGCTGGCGCCCAGGCTTCACCGATCTGTTCCCGAGCCGGTCGATCGGGCGGGGGCCGTAGGATGGTGGCGGGCTCTTCGTCCGACCCACTACCCCTCATCCCGGCGCAGGCCGGAACCGGGGGTGCAGCCATGTAGGGTCGATGAAGCGGAGAGGCTGCGGCGTGATGCGTCCTTCGACAAGCTCAGGATGAGGGAGGGGATAGGCCAGGCACTCCCGTTCCACTCAGCGGGCGTGGCCGGGAGCAGCACCCAACCTCCTCATCCTGAGCTTGTCGAAGGACGCACAGCGGCAACATTGCCCAGCCTGCAAACCCACGCTGCATCGGCCGTATCCCGCTGCAACCCCTGGGCCCCGGCCTGCGCCGGGGTGACGGTGGAGAGTGGGATGGGCGGCGGTGCGCCATGAAAAAGGGCGCCAACATCACCGCTGGCGCCCTCTGACCATCGATACGAACCGTCCCTCACTCCTTGAGGTCGGCCCACAGCTCCTTGACCTTGGCGAAGAAGCCTTCGGACTCCGGGTGGGTGCCCTCGGACTCGCCGGCCTTCTCGAACTCGCGCAGCAGCTCCTGCTGGCGCTTGCTGAGATTGACCGGCGTCTCGACCAGGGCGGTGATGTACATGTCGCCGCGCTGAGTGCTGCGCAGCACGGACATGCCCTTGCCCTTCAGCCGGAACTGGTGGCCGCTCTGGGTGCCGGGCGGGATGGTGACCTTGGCGCGGGTGCCGTCGATGGCCGGCACCTCGACCGAGCCGCCGAGCGCGGCCGTGGTCATCGGGATCGGTACCCGGCAATGGATGTTGGCCCCGTCCCGCTGGAAGAAGCGGTGCGGCGCCAGCGACAGGAAGATGTAGAGATCGCCCGGCGAGGCGCCGCGCAACCCCGCCTCGCCCTCGCCGGCCAGCCGGATGCGGGTGCCGTCCTCGACGCCTGCGGGGATGTTGACCTGGAGGGTCTTCTCCTTGCGGACGCGGCCCTGACCGGCGCAGCTGGTGCAGGGGTCCTTGATCACGCGGCCGGCGCCGGCGCAGGCCGGGCAGGTGCGCTCGATCGTGAAGAAACCCTGCTGGGCCCGCACCTTGCCGTGGCCCGAGCAGGTCGGGCAGACGACCGCCTGGGTGCCCGGTTCGGCGCCGGAGCCCTGGCAGCTCTCGCAGCCGACCGAGGTCGGCACACGGACGGTGGTGGTGGTGCCCTTGAAGGCATCCTCGAGGCTGATCTCGAGATTGTAGCGTAGATCGTTGCCGCGCGCCGGGCCGTTGCCGGCGCCGCGCCGACCGCCCATGAACTCGCCGAACATCTCGTCGAAGATGTCGGCGAAGCCCGAGCCGAAGTCGAAGCCGCCCGGACCCCCGCCCGCGCCCGGCCGCCCGCCGCCATTCTCGAAGGCGGCGTGGCCGAAGCGGTCGTAGGCGGCGCGCTTCTGCTCGTCCTTCAGGACGTCGTACGCCTCGCTGATTTCCTTGAATTTCTGCTCGGCCGTCTTGTCACCCTGGTTGCGGTCAGGGTGATACTGCATCGCCAGTTTGCGATAGGCCTTCTTCAGTTCCTCGGCCCCGGCGCCCTTCTGGACGCCCAGCAGCTCGTAATAATCCTGCTTCGCCATGCCGGCCCTTCGCCCCGAATAGCTTGGTCGCGTCCAGCCTCAACACTGACCGGAAACCCTTAAGGCGGGATTGCCGACCCGGCCCCCATCGCTGGGGGCCGGATCGGTTCCGATCATCAGGGCGTGCGCGACGACCGCGTTACGCCGACTTCTTCTTCTGGTCGTCGTCGACTTCCTCGAAGTCGGCGTCGACCACCTTCTCGCCCGAGGCGCTCTCCTCCTGGCCGCTGGAAGCGCCGCCGGCATCGTCGCCGCCGCCCGTCTCCTGGCCGGCCTTGTAGAGGGCCTCGCCGAGCTTCATGGACGCCTGCGCCAGGGTCTCGGTCTTGGCCTTGATGGCCGCGGCGTCGTCCTGGTCCATCACGCCGCGCAGCTCGGTGATGGCCGTCTCCACCGCCGACTTGTCGGCCGGGGACAGCTTCTCGCCGTTCTCCTTCAGCGTGCGCTCGGCGGTGTGGATCAGGCCGTCGGCCTGGTTCCGCACCTCCACCAGCTCGCGCCGCTTCTTGTCCTCGGCGGCGTGGGCCTCGGCGTCCTTCACCATCTTGTTGATGTCGGCGTCCGACAGGCCGCCCGAGGCCTGGATGCGGATCTGCTGCTCCTTGCCGGTGGCCTTGTCCTTGGCCGAGACCTGGACGATGCCGTTGGCGTCGATGTCGAACGTCACCTCGATCTGCGGCACGCCGCGCGGGGCCGACGGGATGCCCATCAGGTCGAACTGGCCGAGCATCTTGTTGTCGGCCGCCATCTCGCGCTCGCCCTGGAACACGCGGATGGTGACCGCGGTCTGGTTGTCCTCGGCGGTGGAGAAGACCTGGGACTTCTTGGTCGGGATCGTGGTGTTGCGGTCGATGAGCCGCGTGAACACGCCGCCCAGCGTCTCGATGCCCAGGGACAGCGGGGTCACGTCGAGCAGCAGGACGTCCTTCACCTCGCCCTTCAGCACGGCGCCCTGGATGGCGGCGCCGACGGCGACCACCTCGTCCGGGTTCACGCCGCGGTGCGGCTCGCGGCCGAAGAACTGCTTCACCGTCTCGATGATCTTGGGCATGCGGGTCATGCCGCCGACCAGGATCACCTCGTCGATCTCGCTGGCCTTCAGGCCGGCATCCTTCAGCGCCGCCTTGCAGGGCTCGATGGTCCGCTGCACCAGGTCGTCCACCAGCGCCTCGAGCTTGGCCCGGGTCAGCTTGATGTTCAGGTGCTTCGGGCCGCTGGCGTCGGCGGTGATGAAGGGCAGGTTCACCTCGGTCTGGATCGAGGAGGACAGCTCGATCTTCGCCTTCTCGGCGGCCTCCTTGAGGCGCTGCAGGGCGAGCTTGTCCTGGCGCAGGTCGATGCCCTGCTCCTTTTTGAACTCGTCGGCCAGATAGTCGATGATGCGCGCGTCGAAGTCCTCGCCGCCCAGGAAGGTGTCGCCGTTGGTCGACTTCACCTCGAAGACGCCGTCGCCGATCTCGAGCACCGACACGTCGAAGGTGCCGCCGCCGAGGTCGTAGACCGCGATGGTGCCGGCACCCTTCTTCTCCATGCCGTAGGCGAGCGCGGCCGCCGTCGGCTCGTTGATGATGCGCAGCACCTCGAGGCCGGCGATCCGGCCGGCGTCCTTGGTCGCCTGGCGCTGGCTGTCGTTGAAGTAGGCGGGGACGGTGATGACCGCCTGGGTCACCTTCTCACCGAGATAGTTCTCCGCCGTCTCCTTCATCTTCTGCAGGATGAAGGCGCTGACCTGGCTGGGGCTGTACTTCTTCGAGTGCGCCTCGACCCAGGCGTCGCCATTGTCGCCGCTGATGATCTTGTAGGGCACCAGGCCCTTGTCCTTCTGGGTCAGCGGATCGTCGTAGCGCCGGCCGATCAGGCGCTTGATCGCGAACAGCGTGTTCTCCGGGTTGGTCACGGCCTGGCGCTTGGCGGGCTGGCCGACCAGCCGCTCGCCGCCCTGGGTGAACGCGACCATGGAGGGCGTCGTGCGGGTGCCCTCGGCATTCTCGATCACCTTCGCGGTCGTGCCTTCCATGATGGCGACGCACGAATTGGTGGTGCCCAGGTCGATCCCGATGACTTTGCTCATGCTTCAGACCTCTTTTCTGCGGCAGACGCGCGGCGGCCCGTCCTTGGCGGCACCGGCCGGGTCCCCTTGGGTTCGGAAAACGCGGGCGGCAGGGATATGACCCCGCGTCGTGGGGAGATATAGGCAGGCGCACGCGCCGCTGCAACCGCCATCACCAAGCGAAGAACACCGCGACCCTCCGCCGGTCCCCGCCCGCCCCGCCGGGGGCGGCCCGCCGATGTGACGGTTTCATGACGCATTCCGGGGGGTCGCGCGAGTCAATTGCATGTGAACTGCATGTTAACAATCAGGTGAATGGCGGTTCATCTCTTTAACCTGTTCATAATGACCATGTGAAACCCCGCTTCCCGCGTGTGCTTGTCTTGCCGCAGCCAGTATCCGGAGTTGCACGTTACTATTCTGGCATTGACTCCTTCGGGGTAGCCCATGTTCAATCGGCTCGTTACGGCGGGGCGCGGCCCGCCGGGCCGGGGTGCGGGGACGGGGGTCCCACGACGCGCCCGCGGCGGACCTGCTGTCGGGGGAAAGTGGGGATCATGTCGGATGAGCGTCGCAGCACCGCCTTGGCGATCAAGCGCTGCCTGGAAAGCCTGACCATCGACGCCCGTCGCGACGGGCTGGGCGACCTTGCCGAGTTCCTCGGCCTCGCCGTGTCGGCGGCGGAAGAAGCGGCCGCGGGTCCGGATACCCGTGCCATGATGATCGAGACGCTGATGCAGCGGGAGCCCTGCGGCCACTGCTGACGGCTGGGGTTTGCGGAAGGCGTGTGACCAGGCGCTTTCAGTGGCTGGTCTGCCCGCCGTCCTCCTCGTCCTCGTCCAGGTCGAGCCCCAGCTCCTCCGCCAGATCCATGAGATCCTCGGCGGCGAGCAGGTAGTCCTCCTCGTCCGGATCGAACTCGTCGGGGCCGAACAGGCCCCAGCCGCCTTCGGTCGGCGCGTCCGGCGGCAGCGAACCCAGCTGGTCCGGCCCGATGGCGGCGGCGCGGATCTCGCGGTCCAGCATCGCCACCATGGCGGCCCCGTCCACCTCCTCGGGGTGGATGAAGGAGAAGAGCGCCAGGGTCGTGCGCTCGGTTCCCACCGTGCCGCGCAGCCAGAGATGCTGGCGCACCGGCCCGCCCCCGTCCTCGTCCAGCGCGGCGGCGGCGAAGCGGGCCACGACCTCGCCCTCCGACAGATTGTCCAGGCTGCCGACGCCGGGCCGGCCATCGGGGCCGTCGGCGAAGCTGCGCGCGGTGCGCTGCAGGGTGCGGTGCGCCTCGGCCAGCCCGTCCGCCCCGGTGTCGCGGTGCGGGAAGCTGTAGGCCACCACCTTCAGCGTGCCGCTGCCCTCCCCCTCGGGGAAGAACTCGGACAGATCGTCCTCGCGGTCGCAGATCCAGTCGCCGGGCAGGCGGAAGCGCACCAGCCCGCCATGGTCGACCTCGCTCATCGCGGCGCCCGGAGACGGCAGGGCCGCCGCGCCCGGCACCGGCGCGAACTCAAGCCGCGCCGTCTCCTCGCCCAGCCGCTCCACCAGACCGTCCAGCAGATGGTCCAGCTGGTCGTCGCTGGGGCCGGCGGGGACGTGCAGCTGCACCGTCACCACCCGGGCCGGCAGGTCGGGCCACAGCTCCGTGACTTTCCAGACATAGACGCGGTCGTCGGGCGCGTCGCCGACGGAATAGGCGATCCAGCGGCGGCCGTCGCGGTTGGGGCAGGGCAGGCCGTGCGGCAGCGGCGCCGGCGCCTGGCGCTCGGTGCTCAGCGACAGCAGCAGGTCCAGCGGCCGCGGGCCGGGCGACTGGAAGGCCAGCCCGCCATCGTCGCGCGACGCCGGCTGCCAGCCCGCGGGCACGCGGACGGTGGCCGCGCCGCCCTGCAGCGACACTGCGACCCAATCCCCGCCGGGGTCCCTCTCGAAGGATTCTTCGCGCATGCTCGGCATCTCTCGCCCGCACCATATGCCCAGAGCGGCCTTCGCCGCAATTTCCACCGCCGCGCCCCATCCCTTTGCGCCGCGCATGCCGCGTTGCGGTCGTGTCGCGGCGCGTGGCAGGGTCGGTGGGAATCGGCCAACAGACACATGGCGATGAGAGCACCCCCATCTCAAGTCTTACCCGGATTCCGCTATCTGCCCGCCCGGCTGGACGAGGCCGCGCAGCGCGATCTCCTGTCCGCGGTGGAGGCGATCGCGGCCGAGGCGCCCTTCAGCCGCTACGTGATGCCGCGCACCGGCCGGCCCTTCTCCATCGACATGACCAATGCCGGGCCGCTGGGCTGGGTGTCCGACCGGGGCAGCTACCGCTACACCGACCGGCACCCGGTAACCGGCCGGCCGTTCCCGCCGATCCCGCGCCTCGTGCTGGACCTCTGGGACGAGCTGACCGGCTACGGCCATCCGCCGGAATGCTGCCTCATCAACCATTACCGGGGCGAGGGCGCGAAGCTGGGCCTGCACCGCGACGAGGACGAGGCTGCCACCGAGGCGCCGATCCTCAACCTCTCGCTGGGCGACACCGCCCGCTTCCGCCTGGGCGGCCCGCGCCGCACCGACCCGACCCGCAGCTTCCCCGTGCCCAGCGGCACGGTCATGGTCTTCGCCGGTCCGGCGCGCCTGGCCTATCATGGCGTCGACCGCATCCTGCCCGGCACGAGCGGCCTGGTGCCGGGCGGCGGCCGGCTGAACATCACCGTGCGGCGCGTCACGATTCCGGGGTGACCGGGGCCGCCCGCCCGCCTCGCCCGTTTACTGGGGGAGAGGCGATGCGGAGGCGGCGATGCGCGGACTGTTCATCGGAAGCGTGGTGCTGGGGCTGTTGGCGGCCGGACCGGCGCTGAGCCAGACAACGGAAACGGCGCCTCGCCCGAACGACGCGCCCGCCGCCGAGCCGGCGATCAACCCGCGCGGTCCCTCGATCCCGCCCGGTTCCGACCCGACGCGGCCCAGCCTGGGCGTGCCGCTGCCGACCCCGGTGACCCCGCCGCGCCGCGTCCTGGGCCCCGAGGACCCGCCGGACGCCCGCCGCCCCACCGACGAGAACAGCGCCACCGGCCCCGCGCTCTTCGAGGAGACCGACGCCAAGGTGAACCCCCGCGAGATGGAGCCCGGTCGCAACGCCTCCTGCGCCGCCCTCAGCGATCCCGTGGAGCGCGACGCCTGCCAGGTCGGCAGCGTGACGGGCCGCCAGGGGACCCGGCCGGGGACGGGCGGGGGGCCGTGAGATTGGGGATCTGAGAGTGGTGCTTTGAGGGCGGGAATACTCCAAACCCGTCACCCCGGCGTTTGCGAAGCTGGCGCACAGCGCCTAGGCCGGGGCCCAAGGTGTTGCCGCTATCCGAGATTGATGAAGGGGAGAGGCTGAACCGTGCTGCGTCCTTCGACAAGCTCAGGATGAGGCAGGTTGGTGCGAGGCACTGAGGATCGAGGCGCGGCTGGGAGCAGCTAAATCCTCCTCATGCTGAGCTTGTCGAAGCACGCAGCCACGGTATCGCCGACAGAAAGCCGCGCTGCATGGTGCGCATCCCGCTGCAACCCCTGGGTCCCGGCCTGCGCCGGGATGACGGGTTGGGAGGATGATCAAGGGACAGCGTCACTCCGCCGTTTCCCGTTCCGGTGAAGGAAGCGCGGGCGTGTTCGGCGGCTGGCGGGAGCTGAACTCCAGGCTGACCGCGATCCGCCCGGACAGATGGTTGCGGGCCAGCCACCAGCGGATGGTCGCCAGGGTGCCGATGACCGTCACGACGGAAACGACATAGGGGAGCAGCAACTCAGCGAGGCTCTGGATCAGTTCCATGGGGCCAACCCTGGAAAGAACGCGTCGCTGAGATGATGGCAATATGGATGCCGAAGGGACTCGGCGGAATGGGTATTTTTCCTGAAATCCCCATAGAATTTCCGCTATGGAAATTTTGGTCCTGTTATGAGCACACAACTTTCCGGATCCCGGTGAAGTGTTGCCGCTCCGCCACTAAGCCTTCAGCCGCCACCCCCGCGCGAACAGCACGCTGACCAGCACGGCCGCGCCCACGATGGTGGCGGCGAGGACGGCCGCAGAGATGGCCGGATCCTGGTAACCCTGGCCCAGCCAGCCGGCGCGGAAGCCGTCGATGGCGTAGAAGATCGGGTTGGCCTGGACCAGCAGGCGCAGCGCCTCGGGCATGGTGTGCACGGGGGCGAAGGCGCCGGACAGGAAAGTCAGCGGGATCACCACGAAGGTCGAGATGGCCGAGAGATGGTCCCATTTCTCCGAGGCCAGGCCGATCAGCATGCCGGCCAGCGCCATCATCAGCGCGCCGGCCAGGCCGAAGCCCAGCGTCATGCCCCAGTTCTGCACCGGCACCGGCCAGAGCAGGGCCGAGCCCGCCCAGACCGCCGCGCCGCTGACCAGCCCCGCCAGCGTGCCGGCCAGCGCGTAGGCCGGCACCGTCTCGCGGGCGCCGAGCGGCGCCATCAACTGGTCGACCAGCAGCCCCTCGAGCTTGGAGTAGAGCAGCGAGAAGCTGGGATTCTCCGACCCGCGCAGGAGGATGGAGAGCATCACCAGCCCCGGCACCAGGAAGTCCAGCACCGCGTCGCCGGCGTCCGAGCCCCGGTTTTCGCCGAGCCCGATGGCGAAGACGGCGAAGTACAGCATCGCCATCAGGGCCGGCGCCACCACCAGCATCGCCGCCATCTTCAGCAGCCGCTTCAGCTCGCGCAGCAGCAGCGTGCGGAAGGCCAGCCCGTGGAAGCGGCCGACATGGCGGTCGCGCTCCGGCCGGAACGCTCCGGCGACGAAGCTCTTGGGAGGGAGGCCGCCGTCCATCGCCTCAGGCCTTCAGCTTGTAGCCGGTCTTCAGCATGCGCATCAGCACCAGCCACAGCGCCAGGTTGGTGCCCAGCAGCACCAGGATTCCGGTGCCCAGCGTGCCGTCGGTCTGGCCGATGAAGCCGTAGCGGAAGCCGTCGATGAAGTAGAAGAACGGGTTCAGGTGCGCGATGAAGCGGAACAGCGGCGGTATGCTGTCGATCGTGTAGAAGGTGCCGGACAGGAAGGCCAGCGGCGTCACCACGAAGTTGGTCACCGCCGCCATATGGTCGAACTTGTCGGCCCAGATCCCGCCGATCAGCCCCAGCAGCGACAGCAGCATGGCCGCCATCACGGCGTGGAACAGGATGAATCCCGGCGCGTGGAAGCCCAGCGGCACGAAGGGCCAGATGGCCGCCGCCGTCACCACCCCCACCATCAGCCCGCGCACCACGCCGCCGGTGATGAAGGCGGTGGCGAACTCCACCCGGGACAGGGGCGGCATCAACACGTCGACGATGTTGCCCTGGACCTTGGACACCAGGATCGAGGAGGAGGTGTTGGCGAAGGCGTTCTGGGTGATGGCCATCATGATCAGGCCCGGCCCCAGGAAGCGCAGGAAGGGCACGTCGCCGACCATCCGCACCACGCCGCCCAGCGCCAGGGCGAATACCGCGTAGAACAGCAGCGTCGTCACCACGGGCGCGGCGATGGTCTGCACCCAGACCTTGAGGAACCTGCGGACCTCCCGGCGCGTCAAGGTGGCGAGGCCGATCCAGTTGACCGCTCCGACCGGACGGGGCATGGGTGGCTGTTGAAGCATGAATTGGGGCATCCTTTGCGGGGTGCCGGACCTTAACGCCCTTCCTCGCGCAGGGACAACCCGGAGGATGCGCCGATGAGCGATGCGCCGACAGGATCCCGCCCGGATCGCAGGCCGGCCCAGGGCCGCAAGCAGCCGCGCCGGGTGACGGCCGATTATCTGGAGCGCGCGGCGCTGCATTACCTGGAGCGCTTCGCCAGCTCCAGCGCCAACCTGCGCAAGGTGCTGATGCGCAAGGTCGACCTGTCGGCCCGCGCCCACGGCACCGACCGGGAGGAGGGGGCCGCCTGGGTCGACGCGCTGGTGAAGCGCTATGTCGACAGCGGCCTGCTGAACGACCGGCTCTATGCCGACGCCAAGGCCACCGGCCTGCAGCGCCGCGGCGGCTCCACCCGCATGATCCGCCAGAAGCTCTCGGCCAAGGGGCTGGAGGAAGCGGACATCGACGAGGCGCTGTCCGGCCTGGAGGGGGCGGAGGAGGGGACGGCCGACATCAAGGCCGCGCTCGCCTATGCCCGCCGCCGCCGTCTCGGCCCCTACCGCCTGCCCGAGGACCGCGAGGCCCGGCGCGACAAGGACATGGCCGCCCTCGCCCGCGCCGGCTTCGACATGCGCACCGCGCGGCGCGTGGTGGAGGCCGAGGACCCGGACGCGCTGGAGGGGGAGGAGTAGGGAGGCTCATTTATCCCTCTCCCCTTGCGGGAGAGGGAGGGGCCCATTGCGCAGCAATGGGAGGGTGAGGGGGCGGCGGGCGGATGCCCGACGTTCTCCAGGATCAACTGTCGAGAAAGCCCGGGCTGCCGCCCGGTCCACCCCTCATCCCCCCACGCCTTCGGCGCGGGCCCCACCCTTCTCCCGCAAGGGGAGAAGGATAATGCGCGCGCCCTCAATCCGAGGCCGCCCCCGCCGCCTGGATCGCCGCCGCACGCGCCGGCCCCTCGGCCGGCAGGCCCTCGATATGGACGGTGCGCTGCGGGAAGGGGATCTCGATCCCGACCTCGTCGAAGCGCTTCTTCATGCGCTTGTTGAACTCGCGCTGGATCGCCCACTGCTTGCCCGAGCGGGTCTTGATGCGGGCCTTGATGGTGACGGAACTGTCGAGGAAGGCGTCGACGCCGACGATCTCGATCGGCTCCAGGATGTTGGCGCCCTGCACCGGATCGGCCCGCATCTCCTTGCCCAGCTCGCCCAGCACCTCGATCACCCGGTCCGGGTTCTCGGTGTAGGAGATGGCGACGTTGAAGACGGCGAAGCTGAAATCCTTGGTCAGGTTCGAGACGGTGGTGACGTTGCTGAAGGGGATGGTGTGGACCGTGCCGGCGAAGTCGCGCAGGCGGATGGTGCGGATCGAGATGCCCTCCACCACGCCGCCCGTGCCGCCGAGGTCCACGACGTCGCCGACCGCGATCGTGTCCTCGAACAGGATGAACAGGCCGGTGATGACGTCCTTCACCAGCGTCTGCGCGCCGAAGCCGATGGCGAGGCCGATGACGCCGGCGCCGGCCAGCAGCGGGGCGATGTCCAGGCCGAGCTCGGACAGGGTCGTGAGCGTCACCAGCGCGATCAGCACCACCATGAAGGCGTTGCGCAGCAGCGGCAGCAGGGTGCGCACGCGGGCGCTGCGCTCCAGCTTCTGGCCGGTCTCGCGGTCGGTGGCGGTCAGGTAGCGCTCGATCAGGCTGCTCACCACCTCCCAGGCCAGCAGCGCCAGCGCGATCACCAGCACGATGGAGACGGCCGAGGCGCTGACGCGCTGGCCGAAGGGGCTGGCCAGCCAGGCGAGGCTGTCCACGCCCCAGGCCTGCAGGATCACCAGCCCGCCGATGAACCAGATGGCGCCCTTCAGCACCCGATGCAGGACCGGCAGGTAGAGGTTGGCCCGCTGCTCCAGCCCGGGATACTGGGCCTTCAGCTCGTCCGGGACCGAGAAGCCCTTGCGGATCAGCTTGTCGACGCCGACCGTCACCAGGCGCGCCACGATGATGGTGACGAAGGTGATGAGCGTGGCCCAGAGCACATATTCGAAGCCGCCCTTCACCTCCAGCGCCCAGATGCCGTAGAGCACGACCAGGTAGATCATCGCCAGCAGGTGCCAGACGTCGGCCAGGCGGCGGCGGGCGGCGCGCAGCGCGGTCCGCTTCTCCACGGGCGGGGGCGGCGGCTCGGGCGGGGCGGTGCCGGCGATGGCGGCGGCCATGACCGCGTCCTCGTGCCGGGCGGCGGCCGCGGCGGCGTCCGGGTCGGGCGGCAGCGGGCCGGACAGCGGCGTGCCGCGCAGCCACTCGGCCACCGGGCGGCGGTTCTGCAGCACCAGCACCAGCAGCATCGCCACCACCACCAGCCCCACCAGCTTCAGCATGGCGAAGTAGGGGCGGGACGGCAGGCCCAGCAGCGACGCGGCCGAGGCGATGAAATTGCCGTAGACGGCGGTGAAGGCGATGCGCCGGACCCAGATGTAGAGGTAATGCGCGCTCTCGTCGCTGATGCGCAGCAGGCGCAGGGTCGGGGCCTCGGGCGACAGCAGCAGCCGCGCCATCAGCATCACCACCTGTACCAGCAGGCTGGCGTTGATGAACAGCCGCGCCGCCTGCTGCACCCCGTCCGGCGGGGCGGTGATGGACAGGGTGCCGAAGCCGGCGAGCGCGAAGGCGACGATCGGCAGCGCGTCGAGGAAGCCGTGGGCGGCGACCAGCGGCAGCTTCGCGAGCCAGCGCTCCCTGGGCCGGTTCTCCAGCGCCCGGCGGGGCCGCGACAGCAGCCAGCGGGTGGCGAGGCGCGCGGCGTAGCCGGCCGCCAGAACCACAGTCAGCTCGAACAGCAGCCGGGCCCAGCGGTTGCGCAGCTCCGGGTCGGTGACCTGCCGGTTCAGCCAGCGCAGCGCCTTGGGCGTGTCCACCAGCGTGCGGCCGGCGTCGGCGATCTGCTGGCTGAGATCCTCGACCCGCGAGGACAGCACCGTCAGGGCGCGCATGCCCGGCGTCTCGGGCGTCTGCGCCTCCACCGCCTTCCGCGCCTCGGTCAGGCTCTTCAGCTGGTCCAGGAACTGCTGCCGCTGGGCCGGGTCCTCCAGCGTGCGGACCAGCTTCTCCAGCTCCTCCGCCTTGGGCGGCTCGGGCGCGGGCGCGGCCTTGTCCTGCGCCGCCGCGGGGACGGCGAGGAGGGCGAGAAGCAGGACGGGCAGGAGGCGCTTGAGGAGCGCGCTGAGGGCGGACGGCATGGTGGTCCGGTGAATGGTTGGACGGGTGCACCCCCCTATAGCCGCCAATGCCGGCCCTGCCAACCCGGCGCGGCGTACTCCTTACGGGTGTAGATGTCAGAAGGGCTTGGCGAGGCCGAGCCAGGCGTTCACCACCAGCCCCGCCCAGATCACCAGCACCGGCGGCTTCACCCGCGCCAGGCTGGCCGCCAGCTCGGCCTCGATCTCAGGATTGCTGCCCTCCTTCATCAGCCGGCCGAAGGCGGCGCCGAAGGGTTTCAGCATGACCCGGATGGCGAGGCCCGAGGCGATGATCAGGGCGAAGATCAGGATTTTCAGCGAGATCCAGCCGCCCGTCACCGGCCCCTGGCCGATCAGCCCCAGCACCGCCACCGCCAGCAGCGCCGCGATGACGCTCAGCCGCACCACCCAGTCGACCCTGGTCAGCGAATGCGCCAGCGGCTGGTGCTCGCGGACATAGATGGTCCAGACCATCGCCAGCCAGAAGATCGAGAGCACCCAGAGCACCGGGATTGCCCAGTCCGGCAGCGCCAGCACGCCCAGCCGGTGGGAGAGGGTGACGCCCACCGGCAGCATCAGCACCAGGCAGATGCGCGGCGTCATGTCGAGCGCCAGCATGATCTTGGCGACCACCGCCCGCGTCGCCGGCGTCACCGAGGGCCGGCTGATATAGCCCGAGGAGTAGTAGACGCCGAGGTCCCCGCCCAGCCAGTAGACGAACAGCAGGATGTGCGCCAGCAGCAGCAGCGTATACAGGTCCATGGCCCGGCCTCCCCTCTCGTTGGCTCCCCAGCGTCGTGCCTTCCCCCTCTCCCAGGGGGAGAGGGTTGGGGTGAGGGAGTAAGAGGGTCGGGGAAAGGCACTTCATCGAAGTTTGCCTCCGCTCCGCGATCCCGTACCCCCTCTCCCTGTCCCTCTCCCCATGGGAGAGTGGACCGCAACTCAGGTCGTTGGCACGATGGAGAAGCTCCGTTGGCAGGGATGCTAGCGCGGCCCGGGGCGCCGGTCCAGAATTTGTCCGGACAAATACCGAAGGGGCAGGAGGCGTGTCCGCCCCTCAGCTCATCCGCAGCTTCCAGCTCCGGTACAGCCGCTCCGCCTCGTCCGAGCCGGCCAGGATCTCGATCATGCGCAGGCTGTTGAACATCTGCCGCTGGGCCTCGGGCGCGGCGGCGTCCACCAGCTGGTTGGTCTGCCCCTCGATCTGCTGGCGCAGCTCGGTGATCTTGCCGCCGACCTCGCGCTGGATGCCCAGGAAGGGCGCCAGCTTGGAGGAGCGGCGCAGCGCCAGGGCCAGCTGCTCCGCCTGGCGCATCCGCTCGTCGGACGCCGCCCCGTCGCCGCCGGAGAACAGCGCTTCCAGCAGGTTGCGGTCGACGCCCTCGACGATGTTGCGCACGACGAAGTCGCCGATCTCCGCCCGGGCGCTGGCGACCTTCTCGGTCATCGCCTTGTCACGCAGGCTGTTGACCGTCTCGTTGACGGAGTTGAGGCCGTCCGCCAGCCGCTCGGCCGTGGCGGCCAGGTCGGTGACGGCATCAGCCTTGCCGGAGCTGGTCCGCTCGATCTCGGTGGTCTGGCGCAGCAGATTGCCGACGATGTGGCCGGACAGCTCGCGGCTCATCTCCTCCTTGTCGCTGACCGAGCCGCCCAGCCGCGTCTCCTGCAGCACCCGCAGCAGATCGCCCGGCCGGCGCATGCGGGCGGAGAGCGCCAGCATCAGCGGCCCGGCGCGGCGCGCCTCCTCCTGGCCGATCTCGCCCAGCGCCTTGCGGATCTCGTCCAGATGGCCCTCGGCCAGCTCGCCGATGGGCCGTTCGGGCAGGCGCAGCTTCAGCGCCTCCAGCTCCGGCCCGATCTCCAGGATCTGGCGGATGGTGTCCAGCTGGCGGATGACGTCGTCGTCGCGGCCGAAATTGTCGACCTTGTACTTCAGGTTGTTGCGCGCCTCGTGGATCACCTCGGCCATGGCCTCGGCGCCGGCGCGCCAGATCGGCCCCGCCGCCTCGGCGATGCCGCGCTGGTCGTGCGCGTCGCAGCGGTGGATGGCGGCCCGAGTCGCCTCGATGATCTCCGGCCCCAGCCGGGCGGAGACCGCGGCCCAGGCCGGCGCCAGGGTGGAGCGGGCGATGCGGCTCAGCTTGCGCTGGTAGGCATCGGCATTGTCCAGCAGATCCTCGACCGGCCGGAAGAACAGGCGCGAGACCGAGGGGCGGCGCGGCGGCTTCAGCTCGGCCAGCCGGGGCCGCATCTTCTCGAAGGCCGACTGGATGCCCGGCTTGTCGCCCAGCTGCTCCAGCAGGTTGAAGATCTTGAGGAACTTGGCGTCGCCGAGTTTGGTCGCGTCGGAGGCCAGCGCCTCCCATTCCTTGTTCAGGCTCGCGCTCATGCCACGGCCGCCTTCAGCTGCTCGATGCGCATGACCGCGTCCATGTCCAGCGAGCCGGTGCGCCAATCCTCGTTCATGCGCACCCAGCGGCGCTGCAGCTTGGCGATGCCGTCCATGTCGAAATTGTCGGGGGAGGCGAACTCCTCCTTCGGGATCATCGGCACGAAGCGGGTCAGCTCGCTCATGGCGGTGGCCTGCGCCTCGGGCGGCTTGTCGGCCACCGCCTCCCACATGCCGACCAGGAAGTCCCACCCGTCCAGCAGCCAGGAAAGGCGGGAGACATGGTCGGTCACCACGCCGCGGAAGCGGTCATGGTCGGTGATGACCTTCTTCAGGTCTGCGCATTGCCGGTCCAGCAGATCCAGGCGCACGCGGCAGAGGTCGATCGTGTGCTGCGCCACGATGCCGGCGAAGCGTCCCAAATCGGCGGCGTCGGAATTCTCGCGCTCCACCCAGGCGGCGACGCCCTCGCGGAAGCCCTCCAGCCGCACCAGCAGCGCCCGGAGGCGACCGGCCTGGGGGCATTGCGCCAGGCCGATGGGGAAGATGGCGGCGCTCAGCGTCTCCACCCGGCCGTAGAGTTCGTCTGGATGCACCCGGACGATCTCGGCGACCTTGTTCAGGGACTCGCGCGCCAGCCGCTTGCTCTCCTCGGTCGACATGCCCGGGCGGATCAGGTCGGCGGCGCCGATGCCGACCAGCTTCAGCAGCTCGGTCACGAAGACGAAGTTGGTCAGCACCAGGTACTGGGCGTCCGACTCCAGCGACTTCTCGGCCGCCTTGGCCGCGTCGCCGCCGCAGACGCCGGTGCGGGCGACGCGCAGCGAGGCGGCGCGGATCGCCTCCGGCGAATGGTCGTCGACCCCCTCCATCTCCTCATAGAGCAGCCGGTCGTGCAGCGTCACCGTCATGACCGAGGGCAGCGTCTTCCAGGGCATGACGTAGGTGCCCTTGCCGCCGGTGAAGCCGGGCAGCAGGAACTCGAACTGGCGGTTGCGGTCCTGGCGCATGCGCGCCTGGTTCAGCAGGGGCGTGGTGAAGGGCACCGCGACGCCGCGCTCCGCGAAGGTCGAGGGGATGTAGTCGGTCTTCAGCGTCTGGGTCATGCGGGCCGTGGGGTCGTGCGGGCCGCGCGCCCGGCCCCCTGTTTCCGGAAGAGTTGTACCGCTTGCGGCGGGTATCGGGGAAGGGACCTCTCGCCTCCGCCGCGCGTTGTCCCCGGGTACGCGGCGCCCCGCGCGCAAGCCCCGGTCGGCGCGGGTCAGTCCCGCCGGGCGGGCCGGCTTGACCATGCGCGGGGGCAGCCCCTACATTCCCCATAGGCGACCAGGGGCAGCGTGTTCCTGGCCGATGACCACAATCCCTTGAGAACCCCCGAAGGAATTCCGCCATGAGCAGCGCCGCCCCGGTGACCGATAGCAGCTTCGAGACCGACGTGCTGAAGGCCTCCGGCCCGGTGCTGGTCGACTTCTGGGCCGAGTGGTGCGGCCCCTGCAAGATGATCGCCCCGGCGCTGGACGAGATCGCCGCCGAGCTGGCCGGCAAGGTCAGCGTCGTGAAGCTGAACATCGACGAGAACCCGACCACGCCCACCAAGTACGGCGTGCGCGGCATCCCCACCCTGATGGTCTTCAAGGACGGCCAGGTCGCCGCCACGAAGATCGGCGCCCTGCCCAAGCAGGCGCTGAAGCAGTGGGTCGAGCAGTCGATCTGATTTCGCAGGTCTTGGGCGGCCGGGACCGTAGGTCGGGAGGAGCGCCAGCGCATCCCGACACTCCCCGGCTGCCGACCTGACGTTGCTGTTGGGATGCGCTCCGCTCCTCCCGACCTACGCGTTCTGCCACCCGACGTTGAGCGAGTGGCACGCCGGTCCCCGGCATGCTAGGGTGTGCATATGAGCGCCGCCCCGAAACCCGCGCAGGCCGACCTCGTCCACGACGCCTTGATGAAAATCCAGGCGAAGATGGACTCCATGGACCGGCGGATGGTCACCAAGGACCATCTGGACCAGGCGCTGGCCCAGACCCGTGACGAACTGCGCGGCGAGATCGCTCAGACCCGCGACGAACTGCGCGGCGAGATCGCCCAGACCAGGGATGAGCTTCGGGGTGAGATCGCCCAGACCAGGGATGAGCTTCGGGGCGAGATCGCCCAAACGCGTGATGAGCTGCGCGGGGAAATTTCCCAGACCCGGATCGAGCTGGAATCGACCATCGCCACGACCAATGCGGCGATGATGGTGCAGATCGGGCAGTATTTCGACAATCTGAACCGGCGGATGGACCAGCTCCAGGCCGAGCTTCGGGGCAAGGCCGGTCCGGCGGATTAAGGTTCGTCAGGTAGTGGCCTAGGCGGTGCAATCCCACTATCCGTCATCCCGGCGGAAGCCGGGACCCAGGGGTTGCAGCCATGAGCGGTCGATGAAGCATTCGTAGCAACTGTGTTGGACGGGTTCAGGCGGGTTTGTTCTGGAAGGGTGTCTGGTCTCGGACGATGGCGTTGAGGATGGTGGCGATCTTGCGCATGCAGGCGGCGAGCGCCACCTTGGCCGGCTTGCCGCGCTGGCGCAGCCGGTCGTAGAAGGCCTTCA